>Ga0074198_1000003_pt1 | contig 976338 bp, 942 predicted proteins | sample EPASupsiteSAE323_FD_64527 | JGI IMG/M metagenome (GOLD analysis project Ga0074198, IMG submission 64527) | Bioremediated contaminated groundwater from EPA Superfund site, New Mexico - Sample SAE3-23 | ecosystem: Environmental > Aquatic > Deep subsurface > Groundwater > Contaminated ... | reverse complement strand
TTGTTATATATTTTTGTGAATTGGGGGGGAACAGAGGGTAGTAAGGGCTTACATCCATTAACGTGAGGCCGGGGTTTCCCACCCCCCCCCCCGCCACAAGTTTTTAACAAATAGACGCGCTGTTAGCTCAGTTGGTAGAGCAGCTCCCTCTTAAGGAGATGGTCGCAGGTTCGAATCCTGCACGGCGCACATAAAATACTTATAAAAGTTTTATGTTTAATCCATTTAGACAGGAGGCTTACACTCCTAATAAACCCGAACGAAAAACAGTCGAAACTTTTGAAGATGCCTACACGATTGCCGAGCGAAAAAGAAAATTAAAAGCCGATTTAAATGATGAGGAAAACACTGAACCAGTTTATACCGACAAGGCCGGTAGAAAAATTCCAGTTAGCCAACTAAACGGCGAATCTGAGCGATTGTTAAGAAGGGACGTCGCAAAGATGCAGGAAGAATGGTCTGAAAATCTAGCTTTAAAAAAAGAAGAAGACATTTCTGAAGACTTTCCGCCTGGGGGTAAATTAAATAAAAAACTAAATCCCGATTTTGTTCCGACTTGGCATGATGAGCCAGATCAAACTAATTCTGAGAATCTTAAAACTTATTCTCCGGCTAGACATCGCCACGACATTAGAGAAACTCGCAAAGAATTAGATAAAATAGACAAACAAAATAATTAAAAAATAAAAAACAAGCCCTGGGAGGGGCCTGTTTTTTTATATATATGGCGATTAGACAAAAGAATTAAATAATACTAAGATAAGAAGACAAGCAATTCGACCGCACTTTTAAATCAACATATAATGAGAACTTTGCGAAAATTTATTACCAAACCAAGTCACGACTCCTCTGACCATTTTTTAGCCATTATTTTTGGGCTATTATTTGGAATTCTCGGTATTTTTAGCAAAACCGAAATCAAAACTATTCTTGGCCAAGCCCTTTTTTCCTTATTTATCGGTTTTTTTATCGGCCTGTTTATGGCTCTTAGCGCCACTAATAATGGTGACAGTAGGCTAAAAGAAATTATCTCGCTCGGCTTTTTATACGCCGTCGAGCTGTCTATCTGTTGCTTCTTGGTAATGCTCGTAGCTAGCGCTCTCCGCTAGCTTTTTTAATTTATTAAATCATTAGCGACCTTAGGATATATCTTAAGAGAATCATCACATTCTACCCACTGTGCAAAGCCTGAAACCTTGCTATCTAAAACTCGGTATTCCTTATCTTCATACATGGCTTGATCTTGAAAGTCTGCCTCATAGACATAAGCGATTTCATGCCCGTATTCGCCATTATACATAAAAATATTTTCCGCAATGCCTAAAAGCTTAATATTGATAAGCTCGGCGGCGAACTCTTCGCGGAATTCCCGCTTTAAGGCCTGAAGGGCGGTTTCGCGGAACTTAATCCCGCCGCCCATCAGGCGATAGAACTTCTCTTTTTTAACTTCATCATATCCGCCACCGACGAAGATTTTATTATCATTTTTTATAACCGCAACGGCAATTGGCCTAATTCCCTTTTTTGGCATAGAAGCTTATTTATTCATTAATATCCTAAGTATATCGGCTAAAAAGGCAAAAATCAATCTAGACTTGGCCAAAATTAATATTTCGGCTATAATGACTAAGGATTATGAAAAATTATATTATCTTTGGCGCTCCGGGCGCCGGCAAAGGAACACAAGCAAAATTATTAGCTGATAAATACGGATTAATTCACCTCTCTAGCGGTGAAATTTTGCGTAAAGAAATCAAAAGTGGCGAACTGGGTGATAAAATCAAAAAATATCTAGCCAGCGGGCGCTTAGTGCCAGGAGAGATTATCGATCAGATAATGGAGAAAGCTATTAAACATTATAAAAGAGCTAAGGGCTTTATCTTCGATGGTTTTCCGCGCACACTTAGCCAAGCAAAATGGCTTGACCGCGTGCTTAAACATGAGGAGCGTCCAGTTAACGCCGTTCTGAAAATAAGAATCAATGAAGAGGAAGGTATTAAGAGAATTATCGAACGAGCGAAGACTTCCGGCCGCAGTGACGATAACCGCAAAGTAATTAAAGAGCGCTTTAAAATCTATCACCGTGAAATGCATCCCTTAATTGCCTATTATCAAAAGCAAAAAAAATTATTAATAATTGATGGCCACGGTCCGGTTGATGAAGTGGCAAAAAATTTGATTGCCAGCGTTGAAAAAACTTTAATCAAAAAAGAAGAAAAAACCAAAACAAAAAAATAAACTCTTTAAATAAAAAACCGCTTCGTTATTGCGTCGCGGTTTTTTAGTATCAATTTTTTTTATTTATTTTATTTAGCGTCTTCGATCTCTTTACCTTTTACGACAGCCATAATAGCTTTACGAATTTCCGCTAATAATTTCTTATCATCTTTAATGGTTTTCTTGGCTACCTCTCGGCCAGTGCCCAATTTAACCTCACCAAAGCTATAGGTATTACCGTTTTTCTTAATCGGACCATATTCGACACCCATATCAACTAAATCACCGGCAACCGAGATGCCTTCATTATACATAATATCAAATTCACAAGTTTTAAACGGCGCCGCCACCTTATTCTTAACAATTTTGACTTTAACTCGGTTACCGATAATCTTTTCCCCTTGCTTAATCTGCGCGGCGCGGCGGATCTCGACGCGGACCGAACAATAAAATTTCAGAGCATTGCCGCCCGAAGTCGTTTCCGGGTTGCCAAAGAAAACACCGATTTTATTTCTAATCTGGTTAATAAAAATAACCACTGTTTTTGTTTTACCAATCGCGGCCGTTAACTTGCGCAGCGCTTGGCTCATTAAGCGTGCTTGTAAGCCCATGTGTTGATCACCCATGTCACCTTCAATTTCTTTCTGCGGAACAAGAGCGGCTACGCTATCAATAACAATAACATCTACAGCATTCGAACGAACTAGAGTTTCAACTATCTCTAAAGCCTGTTCGCCACTGTCTGGCTGGGAAAGTAGCATCTCTTTAATATTAACGCCGATCTTAGCGGCGTAGTCAGGATCGAGAGCGTGCTCAGCGTCGACAAAGGCGGCAATTCCGCCTGTCTTTTGGACTTCGGCGACGATATGCTGAGCCAGTGTAGTTTTGCCCGATGACTCTGGGCCATAGATTTCAATAATACGACCACGTGGAACGCCGCCGATGCCAAAGGCGACATCGAGCGATAAACAGCCAGTTGAAATTGCATCAACGTTTGTTTTTTGCGCATCGCCAAAACGCATAATTGAGCCTTCGCCAAATTTACTACGAATTTGCTCAATTGCGTTTAATGCGGCTTCTTCTCTTTTTGTCTTGTCGTCCGACCTATCTTGGGTAACTTTTTTTTCTTTTTTTACCTTTTCTTTAAACATAGGTTTATATTTTAGATTTATTAATTATTTTAGTATACCACAGGGCTACTTATATAATTCTCAAATACTTATTTAAAAAACTTAAATTTTATTTAAATTATCTATCGTCTATCTTTTTTTATATCCATATAACTGCCGAGTCTTTCCGAGACTATCGGCTTAAAAACTTAAAGGGTAAGGGTAATTTATATTCAGTGCCACTTTTCGAACTAATAATTATTTCCGCCCCTAAATTTGTTTTCTGGTAAGAAAATATCCCCTGACCAAGCGTGCTGTCGATTGTTTCCGCGGGCACGCTTTCAACGATCTGTCCTCTTCGCCACTCCTCCTTAACTTTAGCGGCTGTTTTTGCCCAAAAACCAGTCACCCCTGGATTAATCACGTCGTTCTCTACATTTACCGTGCCGGTACTCATTTCTTTATCTATCTCATCGCTCGTTTCTATATTAACCTCATCGTTCTCTTCGCTATCAATTTTCTTGGTGCTTGTCCCCGTAAGTAGCCCCTGCCAGTCGACTCGTCCAATAAAATCGGCCATTGTTTTGCCCATGCCAATATTTTTCTGGACATTCACTTCGGTCATCTTCTCGGTAACCCCGACTATTGCGCCCAGAGTTTCTCCACTATTTTTTACTAATTTATTATCAACTAGCTCGTTTTTTTGCTCCTGGTCTGCGTTATAGAAAAAAGTAGCGAACGCTGCTAAAACCAGAAACGCGACAACCAATAAAAGCGACCCTAAAGTTTTGCGCAAACCGAACATATATTATGTTTAAAAACTTAATAAATTTACAATAAGGCTTTCTGCTTTCCCGGCCTATCATCTTCAGAAAAAACTTTAATCTTTCCGTATTGGCCGTCGAACCCAGGCTCGATAATTAGTTTACCTTGGCGGACGCGGCGGATTCCTTCAATTATTCGCGTATCGACCGCTGACCTAATTTTATCTAGGTCTAGATTCAGCAGAATATCTAATTCAGTGCCAAACTTATTTATCCAAAAACTGTATTCTTTTTGAACCGCTAACGAGTGCCGACTTTTGATGTTCAAGGCCTCTGCTATTATTTTATCTAATTCTACAAGTTTTTTAAAGTCGACTGCTTTTTTTGGCTTATATCCCTCTGGCCGATCGGCTAATTCTTCAACCCGGTTCAGAACGCCGATGACGAGTGGTTTTTTGCAGACCGGACAAATATTTTTTAATTTTCGACTCTCGCTCGGCTCGCAACTAAACTTACAATCACGATGGCCATCAAAATGATACATTCCTTCTTCTGGATAAAACTCAATCGTCGCCATCACCCCGGTCTTATTTTTTATGTTATCGTAAATTTTTTGATAAGTAATCGGTTCACTAATTTCCATGATATTGGCTTCGCGCGCAATATTTATCGGACTATGAGCATCAGAATTAGAGAGAATCGTTAAGTGGTCGAGAGCAGAGAGGCGCCAATTCATTTCTGGATCGCTTGATAAGCCGGTTTCGTAAGCGTAGATGTACCTAGTTTGATCACCGAAACAATCTTCAAGCCGGTCGAAGCCAGACTTTGAGCCAAACACCGAAAACCAGGGAGTCCAAATATGCGCTGGGTAAACGAGAAAATTCTCATCAATGGCGCGCACCATTTTAACTAACTCGGGTGCTTTAATGCCGAGAATCGGCCGCCCGTCGGAACGAATATTATATTTCTTGTCTAATTGTTTATTTAATTTATCCGCCGCCGCAATGTTTGGGGCGTGGATTACTAAATGAATTCGCCTTACCTTCTCTTTATCTTTATAAATAAGCGCGACTTCGGTAGACAGAATGAACTTTACTTTATCATCGGGAGCGGTTTTCAATTTATAAAGTCCGGCGCCAGGCGCAATCTCTTTTAATTCATTTTTAATCGATTCAAACCAAGCCGGATAGGTAAAATCTCCAGTAGCGATAATATTCACTCCCTTAATCCGACAAGTTTTCTCAATATTAACTAACGTCAGCTGAGGTGAGCAGGCGCGGGAGTAGCGGGAATGAATATGGAGATCAAGAATCTGGCGCATAATTATTCTTTGTTCAGTATATTAATTTATTAAACCTTCAGCAATGCTTAGTTCTTCTAAACTGTTAATGCCCATAGCTTCGTGCGGCTCAATACTTATCGTGCCGACCTCAAAGCCACCTTCAAATGCCAATTTAACCATATCGGTTAAATAATATTCTTGTTGATTATTGTTATTTTGGAGACTAGAAATATTTTGGAATAACCAATTGGCATTAAAGCACATAAACCCGGGGTTAACCTCGGTAACTAATTTTTCTTCTTCGCTCGCGTCTTTAAATTCGGTAATTTTTTCAACTTTACCATCCGCGCCGCGAATAATTCTTCCCCAGCGATAAAAATTCTGGTGCCAGCCCTCAAAATCATTCAGAGTTGTCGGCATAATTGTGACCGTTTCCGGCGAAAGAGCCGCAAAGCTCTTGATTGATTCACTTTTAATGAACGGGTGATCGCAATAGAGAACTAGGATGCTATCAAACTTAATATCATTTTGATCTAAACTTTCTCTCGCGCAAGCCACGGCGTGTCCAGTACCTAATTGTTTATCTTGAATAACATATTCGAGATTATACTCTTTTAATTCTTGGCTAATTATTTCTTTATTTTCGGGTGAGACCACTACCATCGGGCGACTATCAACGTTTGCTTTAACAACCGAATCGATTAAATATTTTATCATCGGACGATTTTTTAAAGGGACGAGAGCCTTGGGTAATTCAGAATTCATGCGCGTGCCTTTGCCGGCGGCCAGGATAATAATACGAGTCATAATATAAAAAAATAAGGAAAATCTTTAATAATTTCCCTTATATTTTAGCATTTTTAAGCATTCGGAGCAAACCGGTTTTTATAAATAATTTTATTTAATATAAGCTAAAATTTTCGCTTTAATTTCCTCAACTTTAGCTTTAGCCTGACCCAGCGTCTTCGCCTCGGCATAGATCCGAATAATTGGCTCCGTATTAGAGGCGCGCAAATGAACCCAGGAGTCGTCCCAATCAATTTTAATGCCATCGATGTCGGTTATTTTGTTCGTCTGATAATCCGTTTTTATTTTCTGCATGATTTCTTCAACGTTTATCGCTGGGGTTAATTCCATTTTATCCTTAACCATAAAATATTCCGGTAGCTCTTTTCGCAACTCTGACATTTTAATATTTTTCTGCGCGAGATGAGTTAAAAATAGAGCAACCCCGACAACTGCGTCGCGGCCATAATGTAATTCCGGAAAAATAACACCCCCATTTCCCTCTCCGCCGATAACCGATTTCGTTTCTTTCATTTTAGTAACCACATTTACTTCGCCTACGGCCGCGGCTTGATATTTTCCGCCATTTTTTTCGGTTATATCACGAAGCGCACGCGAGGATGAAAGATTTGAAACGGTATTTTTTTGATATTTTCCTGGATGCTGGCTATCAATAGACGAAAAATTACTTAATATATAATCGGCGATAGCAACTAAAGTATATTCTTCGCCAAACATCTCTCCATTTTCATCAATAAATGCCAAACGATCAACATCGGGGTCGACCACAATTCCTAAATCCGCTTTTTCGGTTTTAACTCTTTCCATGATTTGCGTTAAGTTTTCGGCTAGCGGCTCTGGTCTATGCGCAAAGACTCCGGTTGGCTCGCAATTTAATTCAACAACATTTTTCAAGCCGAGTTCTTTCAATAAACTAGGTATAATCATACCGCCGACCGAATTAATTCCATCAACCACTATTTTAAATTTGCGCTTAGCGATTAATTTTTTATCGACGAACGGCAAATTAATAACTTTTTTAATATGATCTAAATCTAAATACGGATCAAGCGTGTAGTAGCCCAATTTATCTTCTGGGACGAAAGTAAAACTAGTGTTGCTTTCAGCTAAATTTAATATCTTCTCACCATCTTCATAAGATAAAAACTCTCCCTGTGCGTCTAGGAGCTTAAGCGCGTTCCAACCCTGCGGATTATGGCTGGCCGTGATAATAATGCCACCTTGCGCCTCCTGGCTCGTTACCGCCAATTCTACGCTTGGGGTTGAGGCATAGCCCATATCGATAACATCTATTCCTAGGCTCATCAGTGAGCTCGCTACTAGATTTTTTACCATCTCGCCGGAAATCCGCGCGTCGCGACCGATGACTATTTTATGTCTTGCTTCCGGTTTTTTATTGATAATAAACAGGCCATAGGCAAGAGTAAATTTTACAATGTCGTTTGGGGTCAAATTGTCTCCGGGTTGGCCGCCAATATTGCCCCGAATACCAGAAATAGATTTAATGAGTGCCATATAATTATAGATAAACGTTCTTATTCTTTTATTATATCAGTCTTTCGGTCAATTAAAAAACCGCCAGCTAGCTAACTGACGGTCTATGATATCTACTATGTATTTCTTCGCCTTTTTCTAAAACAAAGGGAAATACGGACTTGCTGCCATAGTCGAACATAACGAGACGATCCTGCCTGTCCCAGCCGTAGCTCTCGCTTAACATGTGGTGGCAAAATGGAACAACAACTTCAATCGGCGCATTACGATAGTAGTTGCTAACTAGCGGAAATATTTCATTAAAAGGATAATTTCCTTCTTTCCGGCCAATTTCTGCCTGCTCGGCTCTAATTTGGAAATTTACTAATCCCAGGAAAGAGAAATACGTCGGTGCTAAAAATTTATTTCTAGTTTTTAGGTAAAAAATAAATTCAAGCAAATTAGAGGCGAGCCCGTCATAGAGCGGGGTTAGCACGCAGCTTAATCCTTCAAAAAACTTGAAGTTGTCTTGATTGCTAGGAAAATATTTTTTACTTCTCAGTATATATTTATATAAACCCATTTTCAAAACAAAATTAAGAGCAGCTTTATCCGGCAAGCGAAAAACGGCAATTTTTATTACTATGCGTCCGAAGACTAAAACCCTTCGGGTTGTTCCGGTTTCTATTTTCATCATGAATTCGCTTTAAATTGTTAGGGAACTATTGGATATTAATAAAAAATATTATCAAAATAGGCTTAATATGTCAATTATAGTGGGGTTGAGCAAATAAAAAACGCCAGTTGTGGCTGGCGTATTGCGTCTAGGCTTAACCCGGATTACTTTTTCGGCTTTCTGGTTTTGATAATAGCGACGGCATCGTTTTTATCAAAATGATATCGGTTGCCGAGCTCCCAATGTGTCAGATTATGAATCTCGCCATACCACTTTGAATCTCTTTTGTTAAAGTGGATATAATCACACCACATATCTTCAGGTTGCCCGGTTATGGTTCCCAGAAAATATATCCGATCTTTTTCTTCCCAACTTTTTGGGATTAGGCGCGGATACTTTAGCAAGTAGTTCTTCATCACGGCATTCATAAGCTTATAACCATCGAGCAATTTTTTCATGCCGCTGTAAAAATAATTATCTTCCTGAAGTTCGGGCGGGCAAACGAATAGCTGCGGTTTATTTTTCTTGAGATCAATTTCTCCGAAACAAGTATTGGACACAAGCCGAACGTCGGTTCTGTTCGGATTTGGATTTTGGTCAGTGTTTACCACATGTTCCTTGATATCGATTTTTATTTCGGCTTCTTCGCGAACCACTTTCACAAGTTCGCTTAAATCCAAAACCTCATCAGAACGGCAGGCAATGCGATACAAATCGCGCTCGGTCCAGCCAGCCTTAAATAGTTTTTTAATAAATCCGGCAACGATTACGTGTGTCATTCCGTTTGGAAACTGGACGATGTTTTTCTTTCTCATGGCATATGGGGGATTTAAAGGGTTTTAATGTACAAATTAATAATTAATAGTGTATCTTAACGCCCAGAATACGGAATGTCAAACTGTTTTCCCATTAAAAAACCACCGGGTTACCCCGACGGTTTTTTGAATGGCTTCTAAGATCAGAAATAAATTTCCGATTAAAAAACACCATTGTTCTGGCGGCGACCTACTTTCCCAGGGCTCAGGCCCAAGTATCATCGGCGCTGGAGGGCTTGACTACTGAGTTCGGGATGGGATCAGGTATGACCCCTCCGCTCAAACCACCAGAACAATGGCGTCTTTTATATATACCATTGTTAGATAACAAAATTCATGTTCAAGAAAGACTCAGAAATACATTTAAAATAAAAGTGTGGGAAAATCTGACGACATATTAGTACCACTCCGCTCAATCCATTACTGGACTTACACGTATGGCCTATCAAGGTTATATTCTCTAACCAGTCTATGAAACCTAATCTCAGAGACAGCTTCGCGCTTAGATGCTTTCAGCGCTTATCTTAACCGAAGGTAGCTACCCTGCAATGCCCTTGGTAGAACAGCAGGTACACTAGAGCTTCGTCCTTCCCGGTCCTCTCGTACTAAGGAAGGGCCTCTTCAAGTTTCCACGACCACAGTGGATAGGAGACCGACCTGTCTTACGACGGTCTGAACCCAGCTCGCGTGCCGCTTTAATGGGCGAACGGCCCAACCCTTGGGAGCTTCTCCACCCCCAGGATGCGACGAGCCGACATCGAGGTGCCGAACCAGGTCGTCGATGTGGACTCTTGGACCTGACTAGCCTGTTATCCCCGGAGTAGCTTTTATCCGATGAGCTTCCACCATCCTATATTGAATGGTCGGATCACTAAGTTCCGCTTTCGCGACTGCTTGACTGGTAAGTCTCGCAGTAAAGCCAGCTTATGCCTTTACACTATCTCCCGGGTTTCCATTCCGGGATAGCTGACCTTTGTAAACGCCTCCGTTACTTTTTGGGAGGCATCCGCCCCAGACAAACTACCCACCAGACACTGTCCCCGGAATTTCCGGGTGAGAATTAAAAATAGACAAGGGTGGTATCTCACTGGCGCCCGAAGGCTCCCACCTATTCTGAACATGTGTATCCCTAATTCAATATCAAGTTGTAGTAAAGCTTCACGGGGTCTTTTCGTCCAACTGTGGTTAACGAGCATCTTTACTCGTCTTGCAATTTCACCGAGTACTTCGTTGAGACAGTGCCCAAGTGGTTAAGCCATTCGTGCAGGTCGGAACTTACCCGACAAGGAATTTCGCTACCTTAGGACGATTATAGTTATCGCCGGCGTTCATCCGCGCTTGGATTCAAAGCTTCGTCTTGCGACTAACCTCTCCTCTTAACGTTCGGACACTGGCCAGGCATCACCCTCTATACATCCTCTTACGAGTTAGCAGAGAGCTATGTTTTTGATAAACAGTCCCTTGGGCTCTTTAGCTGCGGCCCCATTGCTGGGGCAGGCCTTATCTCTAAATTACGGCCGCTGTTTTGCCGAGTTCCTTAACGAAGTTTCTCTCGTACATCTGAGGCTTCTCGCCTCACCTACCTGTGTCGGTTTACGGTACGATTACTGTTGCCTTAGCCCTAGAGGTTTTTCTAGTCAAATCTTCCGCCTAAATTGATTCCACCTTGCGGCTTCGTCTCTTTTCAAACTCTTGAAACTATTGGTCCGGATTTGCCTAGACCGTTTCTTGAGAACAAAAACGTACATACCATAGCACGCTTAGACCTTAGACTTGCGTCCCCCCTTCGGAAAACAACAGTAGTGCTGGAATATTAACCAGCTCATCCATCGGCTAGCTCCTGCACTACACAGGATACGCCTTAGGATCGACTAACCCTGGGTCGATTTGCGTTGCCCAGGAAACCTTAGGTTTTCGATGGGCGGGGTTTTCGCCCGCCTTTTTGCTACTCATGCCAACATTCTCCCTTCCCTCCGCTCCACCGTGCCTCACGACACGACTTCGACGCTGAAGGGAATGCTCCTCTACCACTCCCTAAAATGAATTAGAAAGTTCACATCTTCGGTACTATACTTAGCCCCGATAAATTTTCGGCGCGAAACAACTTGATTAGTGAGCTATTACGCTATCTTTAAAGGATGGCTGCTTCTAAGCCAACCTCCTAACTGTCGTAGTCACAACACCACCTTTTACACTTAGTATAGATTTAGGGACCTTAGATTGTGATCCGGGCTGTTTCCCTTTTGACTGATGGACCTTAGCGCCCATAGTCTGACTCCCGAATTATACCTGCAAGTATTCGGAGTTTGATTGAAGACGGTATCTTGCGACCCGCCCTCATCCAGTGCTCTACCCCCTGCAGTCAACATTCGAGGCTAGCCCAAAAGCTATTTCGAGGAGAACCAGCTATTGCCGAGTTCGATTACAATTTCTGCGCTAACCACAAGTCATCCCATAGTGTTGCACGGCTAATGGGTTCGGTCCTTCCTCCATCTTTCGATGAAGTTCAACCTGCTCATGGTTAGATCACCCGGCTTCGGGTCTTGTCCACGCGACGAATGTATCACTCGCGTAACGCGAGTTTTGCAACTCGTGTCAAACACGAGCGATACACAAACGGGCTATTAACCCTCGCTTTCACTCTGCATGCTCTCCAGAGGAGATTATGCAAGCCACGTAGAACAAACTCGTTGGCTCATTCTTCAATAGGCACGCCGTCACCCCTTGCGGGGCTCCGACTCTTTGTAAGTATATGGTTTCAGGTACTATTTCACCTCCCTAAACGGGATGCTTTTCACCTTTCCCTCACGGTACTTGTTCACTATCGATCATAAGAAGTATTTAGTCTTAGGTCATAGTCGACCTGGCTTCAGACGGGATTTCACGAGTCCCGCCCTACTTAAGAACTCTAGCAACGAAGAGTCAATTCCTTTCACTTACCGGGCTATCACCGTCTCTGGCAGAGCTTTCCAGCTCATTCAATTAGAAATTGTCTTTTTTTACTTCGCCCCGTTGATCTGGCAACAGGCGCTAGGTCTTGCAACACCGAAAAAACATGTGGTTCCAGAACCTTCCGTAACCAGTCGAGCGAACTCGACCAATTACTCAGTTATTACGGTTTAGACTCCTCCCCTTTCGCTCGCCACTACTCAGGGAATGATTGTTATTTTATTTTCCTCCAGCTACTAAGATGTTTCAGTTCGCCGGGTCTTCCAGCTCGCCTAAAAGGCTGAGCTTCCTCTGTCTACAACAGAGGGGGTTTCCCCATTCGGAGATCTGCGGGTCAAAGGTTGCTTGCCACCTCACCGCAGCTTATCGCAGGCTGCTACGTCCTTCATCGTCTTCTTATGTCAAGGCATCCACCATATACTCTTATTGAGATTTTCCCACGCTTTTATTTTAAATAAATTAAAGCGCGTTTTTGACTTCTTATTACAGCCCCTTATCTCGGACGAAAAATTTGAGATTTGGGAATAAGACGTCGATTTACTTATATTTTTGATGTCTTTACTCTAACATGAATTGTTAACGGACTCAGGGGCGCAAAAAAACCGCTTTTCGGCGGTTCTAAGTAATCGCAAAACTGCCAATTATTTAGAATCGCTGATTAACATGATTTCTTAACTGTTTTTGCATATTATTTTCGGCTTTTATAGCCCTGTTGAAACTGTTAACAATTATAGCTGTTTTAAAAATAATGTCAAGGGCGCGAAAACACTTAATAAATGGCCTAAATTTGGCTATTTTTAGCGAGCCAAAATTAACTATTATATATTACTTTTATAATATATAATTAAATTATATTAATAATAACTTTTATTTTTTCGGGTGCCCCTTGTTTTATTACTATGGAAGATAAAGAGTCTATAAAAAATAAACAAACTGCGATAATTATTGGGGCTGGACCGGCCGGGCTTACTGCCGCCTATGAGCTCCTGACTAAAACCGACATTCACCCGATTATCTTAGAGTCGGGCTCTCAGGTCGGGGGTATTTCTAAAACAATAAATCATCAAGGTTGGCATTTTGATATTGGTCCGCACCGCTTTTTTACGAAATCATCTGCTGTCTCCGCGCTTTGGGAAAAAATTTTGCCCAAAGACAGCGGAGAATTTTTAGTTAAAAAACGCTTAACTAGAATATATTATAATCATAAATTTTTTGATTACCCTGTTAAGCTTTCTTTCCAAAATCTTAAAAATCTCGGTACCAAAAAAATTATTAAGATTGCCCTTGGTTATATATCTTCACGACTCCGGCCGATTCGACCGGAAATAAGTCTTGAAGATTTTTTTATTAACCGCTTCGGCCGAGAACTTTACCAAACATTCTTTAAAAGCTATACGGAAAAAGTTTGGGGTGTTGATTGTCGCGAAATACCAAAAAGTTGGGGCGCCCAACGAGTGAAAAATCTTTCCCTATCAAAAGCTTTAGCCGAAACAATAAAAAAAATATTTAAACCTAATTACCGTACGGAAGAAACCAGTCTAATTAATAGTTTTTTCTATCCTAAAATGGGCGCCGGCCAAATGTACCAAAGGTTAGCCGATTTAATAATTGAAAAAGGCGGAGAAATAAGACTTAATACGCGGGCGACAGAAATTATAACGCGGAATCAAAAAATAATTACCGTTTCCGCCTTAAACTTGTCGGACCAATCAAACACTGATTACGCCACCGACTATTTGTTCTCTAGCCAAGCGCTCCAGGAATTAATTAAAAATGACGACTCCGCGCCGGCTGCCGTGAAGGAAATCGCGGCCGGACTTGTCTATCGTGATTTAATTCTAGTTGCCCTTGTTTACAATAAATTAAATCTTAATAGTAAAATAGAGGACAATTGGATTTATATTCAAGAGGAGGGCATGAAAATGGGACGCTTGGATATTTTTAATAATTTTAGCGAGTCTTTATTAAAAGAGAAAAATAAATTCCTCTTGGGAACGGAATTTTTTTGTAATCAAGGCGACGCCCTTTGGTCATTAAGTGACGCCGATTTAATAAACTTGGCCAAAAAAGAATTAATGGCGATGGGCATTGCTGCCGAAATAGATTATTCAGAAGGCACGGTTCATCGTCAGTCGAAAGCTTATCCCGCTTACTTCGGAACCTATGACCGCCTCGACATTTTAAAAGATTATTTGAGTAATATCTCCAATCTCTATTTAATTGGTCGCAACGGCCAACACCGCTATAATAATATGGATCATTCGATCTTAAGCGCTATCACTGCCGTTAGTAACTTAGTGTCCGGCCGGGCCAATAAAGATAATATTTGGGCAGTTAATACTGAGGATGACTACCATGAATAAATATGCAAAACTATTTTAAAAAAATTTACTCCCAGAAAGGCAAACTGATTCTAATATTAATTTTTGTTATTTATTTGGCCATAACCTTGTTTGGCGCTCTCAAGCATCAGCCCTGGCGCGATGAAGCACAAGGCTGGTTAATCGCGCGCGACCTTAATCCCCTGGAAATAATCCAACAAATGCCCTACGAAGGCACACCGCCCCTTTGGCATTTTATTCTTTACCCCTTCGCAGCGAGCGGCGCTCCTTATGCGGCCGAGTTTATAATTAATTATTTATTCGCCGCGGCCGCTATTTTCTTATTGCTATTTTTCTCACCCCTCCCAAAGTCAGTGAAAATACTTCTGCCGCTCTCTTATTATTTTTTATTTGAATACTCAGTGGTGGCGCGAAATTATAGCTTAATTATCTTAAGCTTATTCACAATTGCCTCTTTTTATCCGCAACGCTTTAAACGGCCGCTTTTATATGCTGCTGCCATCGCCCTTCTTGCTTGGGGCGGAATTCAATCATTCGCAACGGCGGCCATACTTGCTCTATTTTTTACCGTTGAAGCTCTCCAAAATAAGCACGAAGAGAAACGCTATTTAGCAGCGATAATTGTCATGTTGTTAGCCTTGCTTTCCGTTATTTTGATTCTTCTCCCCTACCCTGATCAAATATACAGCGGCCTTAAATTTAATGGCTTAAATTTTTTTGCTAAAGCAGTCGCCGTCTCCCTGCTTCCTTATTTTAATAACCTCTTTCTCCCTCCAGTCTATTTTTGGATTATCAGCGCGCTCTGGCTCTCGCTTATTCCCTTTCTCTTAAAAACAAAAACTGCTCGCTTTATTTTCCTCGCCTCATTTATCTGGATGGAATTCATTATTCTCTTTAAGCATCTAGGGGAATTCCGCCATTACGGGCTTTTCTTGATAATGTTTATTTTTGCTTGGTGGCTTGATGCTTATTATCGCGCGGGAAAGAGAGAGATCGAGAAAAAGCCAAAAAAGATATGGTCATTCAGCGCGCTTGTTTTTCTATCAGTTTGTCTGCTCGGTAATTTCGCTTATGGCGCTTACTATTATTACACGAACAATAATACTAACTATTCCGGCGCCAAAGAAATGGCTAATTACCTAATTAAAAATAATTTAGCCAACGAAGAAATTGTCTCTTTTACCTCAATCGCGGGAAGCGCCCTTCTCCCATATTTACCGGGCAAAGAATTTTATCAACTGGAGCTTAACCAAAAAGGAACCTATATATCGTGGGATGATAAATATAAATATTCAGTCTTACTTCCTTATTGGGAACATAAAAGAAATATGTGGTTATTTTATAACCAAGAAAATCCCAAGCCAAAAAGCGTTCTAATCTTATCAATCTGGCCCCTTGGGTACTACGATCCAAGTTTGATATATATAAATGAGAGCACTAAGCCATCAGTAACGGACGAATATTTTTACCTTTACCGCTTTCCCCTGCCCTAACAGATTAACTTCGTTGAAACAAAAAACAGCCCTTACGGCTGTTTTTATTTTATAATTTTATTCCGAGATTAATTATCCAAAACAGTTGGGTCTTCCATTTGATGCAAAGCGACGTCCCGGCTAATCTGCCCTGATTGATAGAGCTCCTTAATATGACGATCAAGCGTTATCATGCCGATTGAAGAGTTGGTTTCAATAGTGCTTTTTATTTGCGCAATTTTCCCTTCCCGAATTAAATTGGCCACCGCGCCATTATTTAATAAGATTTCCCGCGCCGCAACTCGCCCGCCGGATATTCTTGGTAAAAGACGCTGAGAAATAACCGCTGATAGGACTGAAGAAAGTTGGGACTTAATCTGTCCTTGCTGATAAGGCGGAAAAACATCAATGATACGATCAATAGTTTGGGCGGCGCTATAGGTATGAAGGGTCGCTAAAACTAGATGGCCGGTCTCCGCTAAAGTAACAGCCGTTGCAATTGTTTCTGGATCGCGCATTTCGCCCAGCATAATAACATTCGGGTCTTGGCGCAGCACATGTTTAAGGCCGGAGGCGAAACTCAGCATATCGGTGCCTAATTGTCTTTGCGAAATAATACTTTTATTAGAAGTAAAAACATACTCCATCGGATCTTCCAGAGTAATAATATTACAGCGGCGAGTATCATTTATATAATTAACCATCGCGGCTAGAGTGGTTGATTTACCGCAACCCGTCGGACCGGTAATTAAAATAAAACCCTGAGGTAAATCTAAAAGTTCTTTGACTACCGGCGGCATGCCTAAATCCTCAAGCGCCGGCTTGCTATCATCGATAACGCGCGCCACGATTGTAATATTTCCTTTTTCAAAAGCGCAATTGACTCGATAGCGCGTATTTTCAATCTGATAACCCAAGTCCAGGTCGCGCTTATCAAAAAAGCGAATCTTCTGTTCTTTGCTTAGAAGCGTATCTATAAATTCCTCCAAATCCAGTTCTGTTAATTTAGAAAAGTTCCCCTCGGTAACGACTTCGTTGATATCAAGCAAACGGCCGTCGATGCGAAAAATCGGCATCTCGGCAAATAGTAAATGAATATCCGAAGCCTTTTTTTCGGCCGCTAATTTAAAGAGATTATTTATATCCATAGATAATGCTTAACGATATTAATAGAGTGTTTACCAGGCCATTTTCTTGAGACCGTTGGCTGCCGCCTCAACTTGCGCCTCTTGTTTGGATGAGCCTTTGCCAGCGGCAATCTGCTCTTCTCCTAAATATAGTCCGACGGTAAAAATTTTCGCGTGATCAGGGCCGACTTCATCAAGAATCTGATAATGCGGCGTTATGCCTTTTTCCTCTTGCGCTTTTTCCTGAAAGCGCGACTTCGGATCAAGATAGGTTTGATTTCTTAAAATATCATCCAATTTAGAAACTACATTTTTTAGGATAAACTTCTTAGCGGATTCTATACCCTGATCCAGATAAATAGCGCCAATAATCGCTTCGATAGAATTAGCTAAAATAAATTGGCGCGATTTTTTATTTTTATCGCGCGATTCACCTTTAGACAAATATAAACATTCCTCAACATCGAGTTCGGCCGCGATTTCATAAAGCATTTTTGCGTTGACTAGAGAAGCGCGCCAATTAGTTAAGTCCCCTTCGGGGGTAGTAGTAAAATTTAAATAAAGAAATTCTGTCACGACAATTTCCAAAACCGCATCGCCTAAAAATTCCAAGCGCTCGTTGTGCCCAATTTTAAAATCTGGATGCTCGTTAAGATAGGAGCGATGGACCAAGGCTTGTTTTAATAAACTATCATTATTAAAAGTCACGCCTAATCTTTTTTGTAATTTTGCTAAATCATTATTAGTCATAAAATCCGTTTAACTATATAGACAAGAGACGCCTACTCTATTGGCGTCTCAAGGGTCTTATCTTCATTTTTATTTTTTTCTTCTTCAAGTTTTGCGGCCGCAGCTTCTTCTTTATTGTCACGCTTCTGAATTTCTGGCTCGTCATTATAGAGAGCGCCTAATACGCCATTAACAAATTTCCCGGAAGAGTCGCCGCCAAAGCTCTTAGCAATTTCAATTGCCTCATTAATAACTACGCGCGGCGGTACGGCACTATATAGTAATTCAAAAATACCTAAGCGTAGAATATTGCGATCAATGGTTGTTATCTGATCAAGCGGCCATTCCGTTGCATATTTAATAATGTATTTATCAATCTTAGTGACATTATCCCGAACGCCGGCAACTAAATCTTTAACGAAACCGCCGTCATCAAAATTTGGCGCAAAGTTAGCAAAATTTTCCGCTGTGAGGCGTTCAATATCGCTATCTTTTTTCCCGTTAAAATCCCAAGCAAATAAAGTCTGCAGGGCAATTGTCCGAGCGAGATGTCTATTAGACATAAATATTATTTTTTCTTAGTCGTCTTTGGTTTAACTTTTAAAACTTCACGGCCCTTATAGGTGCCACAAAAAGTGCAGACAGTGTGCGGTTTGCGCATTTTCCCACATTTTGGACATTTAGTCAGAGTGAGTTTCTTAAGAGCTAAGTGCGCGCGGCCACGATGGGTTGCGGCATGAGTCTTTTGTTTCTTTGGGTTTGCCATAGTATAAAAAATTAATGATTACACATTTAGTATAACGTAAAGACGGTATTAGTCAAATTAAGCCTTTGGTTTCGGCCCCATGATTAATTCGAATTCGTCCTTCTCGATTGTTTCTTTCTCAAGCAGAGTGGCGACAATTTTTTCTAACTGTTCAGTATGAGTATCAATGATGATCTGAGCCTTGTTTTCACCTTGCTTGATAAAGCCGGTTATCTCTTCATCGATCTTCTCCGCTACTTTTTCACTATAATCACGTTGCTCGTGAATTTCGCGGCCCAAGAAAATCATTTCTTCTTTTTCGCCATAAGTTCGCGGGCCCAAGTGGTCGCTCATGCCATAATCAGTTACCAAGCTACGCGCTAAGGCAGTCGCCCGGCGCAAATCAGAGGTTGCACCTGTGGTGACTTCGCCAAAAATATTTTTTTCAACTAGATGACCGGCTAATAAGACAGCAATCTCGGAAATAAATTCGGACTTGGCGTGCATATGACGGTCTTCCGATGCCGCCTTTAAAGTATAGCCGCCCGCTGAACCGCGAGAAATAATCGAAACTTTATGAACCGGATCAGCATCGGGCAAGAAATGAGAGACCAAAGCATGGCCGGCTTCGTGATAAGCGGTAATCTTTTTTTCCTTATCGGTAATCACGCGGCTTTTGCGTTCCGGGCCAATCATGACTTTTTCAATCGCCTCAAATAAATTTTCGTTAACAATTTCTTTCTTATCTTCCCTGGCCGCTAAAATGGCCGCTTCGTTTAAGATATTAGCCAAGTCAGCTCCAGAAAAACCAGCCGTTCTTTCGGCAATTTTTCTTAAATCAACATTGCTAGCTAGCGGTTTCTTGCGCGCATGCACAAGCAATACTTCTTCACGATCTTTTAAATCGGGGAGATCAATCATTACCCGTCTATCAAAACGACCCGGACGAAGCAAGGCTGGATCTAAAACATCTGGCCGATTAGTAGCCGCAATCACGATAATATTTTGGGTTGGCTCAAAGCCGTCCATTTCAACTAAAATCTGATTAAGGGTTTGTTCCCTTTCGTCATGCGAACCGCCTAAACCAGAGCCCCGACGGCGACCGACGGCGTCGATTTCATCAATAAATAAGATGCAGGGCGCATTTTTCTTGGCTTTATCAAATAGCGAACGGACGCGCGATGCGCCCACGCCAACAAACATCTCGACAAATTCCGAACCGGACATATGGAAAAATGGCACCTTAGCCTCACCGGCAACTGAGCGAGCGAGTAATGTTTTACCGGTACCGGGAGCGCCTAATAATAAAACACCACGGGGTATTTTAGCACCTAATTCATGAAACTTTTTCGGAAATCTTAAAAACTCAACTATTTCTTTTAACTCTTCTTTCGCTTCTTTGGCACCCGCCACATCTTTAAAAGTTGTCCGATTCTTCTCGTCGGGTTTAAAATCCTTAGCAGTTGATTGGCCGAAGCTCATAGCGCGAGAGTTCGCGCCTTGGACACCGCGTAACATAAAGAAAATAAAAACGCCCACTAAAATAAACGGTAATAGAAATGGCGCAATATTAAGCAAAAAATAATCCCAGCCGCTTTCGTCTTTAACGGAAATTTTAATAGCAGTCGACTTGGCCGGATCAACCGCATAGTTATTCAAAAGAGTCGACAAAGAATCATTTGCCTCTTTACGTACAGTTTCTTTCGTGTTGTCCTTTAAAGTTATCGCTAATTGATTACCACTGACAACAATTTCCGAAACTTTATCGCTATTAATCTGGTTGATAAGGGTTTCGATGCCGACTGTCTGTGGTTTGGCTGAACCGCCTGAAAATGCGCTAAAAATAGCCGCAATCAATAAAAAAACAGCAAATAATACTAAGAAATTTCTAATTAATTTTTTCATGTGTTTAAGCTTAAATAAGTATTTTTATTATAGGCGATAAATGGGCTTTTGGCAATCCTTAAAAAATCTAATTTAGGGCTCCGGCAGTTGTTTTTTTGTATATTATTTGGTAAATTACTAGTATCTTATTCATGCAAGCAATAATATGAAAAAAATCATTAACTCCCCAGAAGCTGTAAACGCGCTCATCGCCGACTTTTCGCGTACCACCGAGGGGATGTACAATCTTGAGGAATTCCGCAAGCTTTTACTCTCCGGAAAACAATTGCGCATGAAATACGGCGTTGATGTTACCGCCCCCCAAATGCATATCGGCCACGCCGTTAATCTTTGGATGTATCGCCGCCTGCAAGAAATGGGTCATAAATTAGTCTTCTTAATTGGTGACTTTACTACGCAAATCGGCGACCCGACCGGAAAAAATAAAACTCGTCCGATAATTTCCCCTGATGAAATCAAAAAAAATGCCGAAGCCTTTATCGAACAGACCGGAAAAATAATTGATACAAACCCTGATGTTTTTGAAATCAGACGAAATTCCGAATGGTTTAACCCAATGCCGGCTAAGGATTTTATCAGTCTATTACAATTAATTACGCATGACCGCTTAGTCTCGCGTGATATGTTCCGCAAACGCCTTGCTGAGAAGAAGGAAATTTACATGCACGAAATGATTTATCCGATTATCCAGGGTTACGATTCAGTCGCGCTCGAAGCTGATATAACAATTATTGGCAACGACCAATTATATAACGAAATGCTCGGTCGTTTTTATCAAGAAAAATTCAATAAGACGCCCCAAGTAGTAATTACTACCAAAATTACTCCCGGAATTGATGGCAAAGATAAGCAGAGCAAGAGTATTGGAAATTATATCGGCCTTGAACATGCGCCACGGGAAAAATTTGGGCGCACGATGAGTATCCCCGATAATTTAATCATCCAATATCTCGAAGTCTATACTGACGTCTCTGACAAAGACATTAAATTAGCGAAAGCGGAAATAAAAACTGAGCCGATGAAGTGGAAAGAACTATTGGCGCGAGAAATCGTGGCGCGATACCACGGGAAAGACGCGGCCGCCGAAGAACAAGCCTGGTTTAAGAGCACTTTTGGCAACCGCGAAATTCCGGCTGATGCTCCAAAAATTACTTTTAAAGAATCATCGATTGACGCTTTAAGCTTAGTTAAAACCTGTCTACCGCAAAATAGTAATACGGAAATAAAGAAATTATTTATTCAAAACGCGGTAAAAATCAATGACGAAGTCGTAAGCGATATTACGCAAAAAATTGAACTCTCGAAGAAAGAAATTCCCGTCAAAATCGGCAAGCGCAATTGGTTCCTAGTGTCTCAAGCCTAAAAATATTCTCAATTTAAGAAACTAAAAAGACTGCCTTATCGGCAGTCTTTTTTAGAATATATTATTTTTCAATAATTCTATTTCGCTTTCTTAACAACCTTAGCCTTCTTTTCTTTCTTCTCTTCTTTTTCTTCCTTTACTTCCTCTACTTTTTCCTCTTCTTTAGTTTCAGTTTTTTTCGCCTTAGTTGCTTTTTCCGCTTTTGGCTTGGAAACTTCTTTGCCGCCATCAGCTAGTTTTAAACCTAAGCGATGCTCCGCCGGAGAGATGCTGACAACCTCAAAGTTTCTCACTTCACCCGGTTGGTATAATTCGGTAATTTTTTCCTTACCACCAAGATTCAGTAAGCTAACATGAGCTAAACCATGGATTTCCTCATCAAGCTTAACAAATAAGCCGAATGGGTTAATCTTTAAAATCGTACCGGAAACAATCTGACCAGTTTTATATTTAGCGCTGGCTTCTAACCATGGATCGACTAATAATTTCTTCGCGCTTAAGAAAACTTTAGCGCCATCAATCGAAATGATTTCCGCCTTGATCTTATCGCCTACCTTATACATCTCGCTTGGAGAATCAATTCTCTGCCAAGCTAATTCGGAAATATGAATCAAGCCCTCAATGTTTTCCCCGAAGGAAACAAAGACGCCGAAATTAGTAATCGCGGTAATTTTACCGTCGACTTGTAAGCCAACTTTATATTTATCGAGCGCTGGTTTCTGCTTCTTGTTCCAAACATCCTTTTCACTGAAGATAACTTTATTATCTTCTTCGCTTAAAGTCATAACTGTGACTTCAAACTCAGAGCCGACAAATGATTTTAATTTTTCTAAAATTTTGCTCTTATCACCGCCGGAAATACGTGGATAATTTTCCGGAGCTAGTTGTGATACCGGCAAGAAGCCGTCAATCTGACAATAGCGGCTAAGTAATCCGCCTTTATTGGCGTCAACAATTTTAACTTTAACTGTCGACTTTTCTTTGAACGCTTGGCGTAGTTTATTCCAAGCTTTCTCCTGACCGACAAGACGGAAGGATAATTCCAGTTCGCCGTTTTCATTTTCTTCGTCGATAACCGCGGCTTCAATTTCGTCGCCCGGCTTTAAACTTGAAAACTCCTCAACTTCATTATAAAGTTCAGGACCACGGACAATACCCATTAAGATACCGTCAATATCAAGCATGACCTCGGATTTAGAGGCTGATACAACTTTACCTTTAACGATACCGCCAACTTGTGGGATTTTAATATCGTCTTTTTCGAGCAATTTTCCAAATTCGCTCAATTCTTCAACTTTTTTGTCTTCCATATAATAAAAAAATTTCCTAACCCGATCTTGCGATCAGGCTCCCGGCCACCTAGGCATATAGCCATAAAATCCAGGAGTTTTCTAAAAGGTGTGGTATTAAATTTGATTATCTCTAGTATAGGGGATAATCGTGTTTATGTCAATAAAAAAGCTCTCGGGTGAGGAGAGCTTATAGCGTAGGGCGAAGTGCCATTATCTTGAGTCGAGAACCGAAACGTCATACTGAATTTCTCCAGTAAACGACCTTAGGCCTTTTTTAAATTCGAAGACGATAGCGTCATTCTGGCCTTGTCCGAAAACAACAAAGGAAAATTCATTCGGCCGAATACTTATCGGCACAAAGTTTTCCTTCGGGAAGTAGAGGACAAGTGCCTCTCGTTGCCTGATATTGGCGGAATAAACGATGGCGACATCATGAGGTAAAAATTCCTTATAACGAACATCGTCTAATATCCGAGGGGAGAAATAAAACTTCGTAAAATTTGAGGTTTTTTCTTCATCCCTGGTTAGACTTATAGTTGCTACTGCCTCGAGATAATCAGGGGCGGACAGAATTTTTACTCCACGTCGTGTGGCTTGTCGCTCTTCTTCAGACCAAGAAAAGTAAAGGTCTTTTTCATCGAAGAAGTTTATCAGACGCCAGCCGATTGTGGTAGTTTGCAACGGCAGACAATTCGACTCAATCTTCCAGAAGGAAAGAAGCTCATCATTTGTCAGTCCCAGAATAGGAACGAGATAATAATCAGCTTTTCCTTCCTTGTTTTCCTGGGCGCACTTTTTTAAAGTGTCCCTTGAAAATGGAATCGGTAGAGTATCATTGCTGGTATAATGGTTGGCAATCGCCCCCCAAGTCAGTGCGGCTTCGTTAAATTCGATAAACTTTGGTCCCAGGATTTCCCTGGCTGTCTTTGGCGTTGTCTGCCCGAAGACAGACATAGCCATCGAGAAAACGAGTATCATTAACAAGTTTTTCATGGCGTACGTGGTTTTAGTCCTGGTTTTTAAATAACTGGTTCTTTAATTTTATTGACTTTTTTGGATAAATTAGCCAATAGATATTTATACAACAAATAAATACTAATGTCAATAGTGTTAAATTACTGATAAATCGCCAACTCTATCTCTTTTTTTTCACCCTCTGAATCTTCAATAGTTAGTTTCTTCATCGTAAAGCCATTATCATCTATATGATTTAGTCTTTGCTGAAAATCTCGGCGCGAGCTGTGGCTGATTCTTGGATTATTAACATAGCGTTCCAGGTTAGCTTTCGTCTTTTGATAAACACCATTAGGGTCAGTGAAATTTTCCATGATTGTTCCCAACGGGACGCTCTCCGTTATTCTTTCGCCATCTTCAATGTGAACAATTAAAAACTTAACGTCAACATTCTTTTCTGTTGCCAAGGATTGCAGGGTTTGCAAATCGTTTAATGACACTCTTTGCAGGGCCTCATCCGTACCAACTAAAGCAAGCCCTTCCCCCGAGTGCTCTTGGGCGGGAGATAATTTTAAAGCATCAATTGTGCAGGCAATCGTCCTCTCGCTTGAATTCCCATCGTTTCTCGCCTCATTAAGCGACTCGGAAGCGACGAGCATGTCTTGCAGGGGGCGAAAATCATCTAAATGATCGGAAAAGGTCGCTGTTGTGACCTTGGTATTAGGATTATAATTTTCAGCTAAATACTTCGCCATTGCCTCCTTCGATACTTTCATTGATCCGCTCTTATCTTGAAGAACGAGAACAAATTTATATTGTTTGAGCTCGGGAAGTTTTCTTTCCAATAATTTAACATCGATATTTGTTTTTAATTCGGCTGGCTTATTAGGGATTGGTTTTATTACATCTCCTTCGGCCATTAAATTAACTTTGATATAGCGGCATTTATCCAATAATGAATAATATTTCTTTTCATCATGCTCTTTTATTTCTTTAATCTGGTCAGCTGTGTAATTTTCGCCGGTGTCTGGATTTTTTAAATCAGTAAGATAAGTGACTCCTTTTTCCGGGCCGTTTTGGCTACTATAAGAATCATAAACGAACGGTTTATTTTTTAAATCCTCAATCTGCTTAGCATTGAGCCCGGAGTGTGAATAATCATAATTGCCAATTGCTTCTTTAATAATTTTCTCGGCCGCCAAAATTCTCGCGTTAGTTAATTCTTCGTTTCCGCCTTCCCAAGTATTGGTTAAACGTTCATCGCTTGAGCCGGAAATTTTCCAAACGTGTGTCATTAGGTCCCGATAATTATCGCTATCAACCCCATCCAAAAAATTATGTACCTCTGTCTCAATCGCGGCACGATGATCTGACAAAATATCCGCCTTATCAGTATCATAACTATTAGTAAGATCTAATTTGGCGAGTTTCTCTAAAGGCAGTGTATCGCCCGGATTGGGTCCATCAAGATGGTAAGTTTTGTCATCGCCCCCGTCTATCTTTGTTTCCGTTTTTTTTGCCGCCTCAGTATTAAATTTTTTGCCTTCTGTTTCTGGCTTAGAGGTATGAGCGGCCTCGGCGTGAGGGGCAAATTTCAAAAATAGAATCAGAGACAGAACGCCCGCTTTAATAAAATTATTATTTGCTAATTTTCTCAAACCGGTATCCCTATACTCTTCTTCCTTCGGCGCTGATTGTTTGTTTTTAATCGCCTCATGAAAATCCTTAATGCTCTTAATTTGAATATTTTCGTCGCCAGTAATGCTTTGCATAAAAGCCTCGGGATGCATACCGGTCATAGCTTCTAACTCCTCGACTGTGATATCGCCCTGCTCCTCTAAGATGACTTTAAAATCTTCTAAACTCGGCATAACCCTTGGGTCACCTTCTTTTTTCGAGACAGCGTGCTCTACTTTAGCCTCTTTAGCGCTTTCTTTCTCCAGGGCCGCCTCGGTGTCGGTATTTTTTTGCAGTCCGATTTTTTCAAGAATGCTCATATTATTTATGATTATTTATTGGCTGAATTTAAAAAATTATCAACTATGTCATCGGCGGCTACTTTTAGCCTATCGGACAAAAGACCTAAAAACGACTGATAATCTACGATGTTTATCAGGGTTAAACAAAGAACTTCGGCCTCAGCGGGATCAAGCTTGATTAATAGTCGATTAAGGTAGCGGTTAAAATTATTGTATAAGGAGACGCGTAATTGAAATTTATAATCCCTATCGTCTTTAACTTCTAAAATATGCCTGGCCTTAATTAAATCTGTTAAATAATAAAGGAGGCTATGATTAAAATTAACAACCGGAAAAAATTCCGGCTGTTTATCATTAGCATTAAGGCTAAAGCGCTTATCAATGGCAGAATTGTTTTTAATTTCTAAATCTTGATACTCGGGGTAATACTGAAAAAATTTGGCGAGAGTTACCGACTCATCTTTCAATAAATCTAAAATCGCATCAACCTTTTCTGGTTCAGAAATAATTAATTTCGGCAGGACTTGACTAACAAGGCTCTCTAATAAAAGACGGTCGCGCCAAATCGGCTCTAATTTTGCTTCTTCATTTTCCATTAATTTAACTCCCATATTTTATCTAAAGGTGTAAATGAGTATTTCTATAAAAAACGGGCCTTACCGCCCGTTTTTTAATTTAGTATTTTTTGTACGAATAATTTTATTTTAATTCCGAGCCGTAATTATTTTATAATTTAAGCCAAGGATTACAGCGGGACATTCTGAGAATTTTGGAATCTCTGTTTTTCTTCTAGCATGCTGGCGGCTTCTTTTTTAAGACCTTCAAATTCAGGCCCATCAATATTTGTCGCATCATATTCAGCAGCGACGGTATGAGCCGCCTCTTTCAAGGCGTCACCTTCTAAGCCCTCTGCTCTCAACATTGAGATTACGTTTTTTATTCGGCCCTCAGTAGCTTTATATTTAGTGCCAACTCCGTCAGCGCTATCCATTAATTTCATCACCGCAACATCTGATAAATTTTTACTTTTCAAATAATCGTTTGTTTTTAACTCTATTTTAGTTCGTCTGATATAGCCTTGTTTGGCAACTTCCTTATCAGTCGTCGCACCGTCTTGGCTAATCATAAAATTCCATACTTTGCCCACCAAAGATCTTTTACTTTGTTTTTCTTTTTGGTCAGCTTCGTATGTTTCAACGACAGCCTTTTCTTTGGCACGCATATTGGCGACAATAGCATCGGGAGTCATTTTCGGAGCCTCTGGTGTTTTTAATTTATTTATTTCTCCGGCAATGTTGGCGTATTGTTTGCCACTAAGCTCCTTGTCCGCTTCTGTCTCCATTTTTAAGCTCTCCTCAGCCGCCAAAGCTTCTTTAGCTAGCTCACCAGTATTAACAAAATTAGCCTCACCAGCCTTACTATCGACCGGCTTTAAGGTCTCCACAGTGTTAGCAGTATTGCTTGTCTCGATGGATTCGTTTCTCATAATAGAAAAATGATTAATTAGCTCTTTATATATAATAATAGATAAAACACCTTATGTCTAATTTTAGTATAACATATTAGTATATATATGTCAATATTTAAGATGTCGAATCAACCCCTTTTTTAATAAAAAACCCCTTTTTTCAAGAGGTTTATCAATTTAGGCTAATTACGCCTGGCCCTAAAAGCGATCCTGATTTTTTCCTTCTTTCATAAAGCTCTTCTTCGTGAAGAAGAATTTTAAAAAAGTGGAATCTCATATCTGGTGCTAGATATCTAACTACCCCGTTTTCACAGTAAATCAGACTGTTGGGCGAAAAAGTCTTTAAATAGGGGTCGGTGAAGATTTCTGGCTGCGGCAAAGGGGTGCAATCACGGACTAAATGTCCGTATTTTTCCACCCAGGAATCGTGTTCGGTTTTTTCTTTTTTCATAGCTGGGTGGAGCGTTTAATGAACAATTAATACCACTTTCGGTATTCATATATTTATATATAATTATTAGATATTTGTCAATAGTAGAATATTTAATTTATGCTATAATATTTATATATATTTATACCTAACTTTTTTACTTTTTATGGTTTATTTTAAACGCCCAGGCTTCGCTCTTTTAGAAGTTCTTTTGCTTGTCACAGCTGTTTTTCTTTTAACCGGAATCACGGTTTTAGCTATAAACCCAGGAGAAAAACTGGGTGATAAAAATAACATCCAAAGACGCGTTGATGCGCGCGCAATCCTGGATGCAGTTTATCAATACTCAGCCGACCATAATGGCGCTCTCCCCAAAACAATTACCGCCTCTTCGACCGAAATCTGCAAGAGTAATATAAATTGCTCCGGACTCATCAATCTGTCCATGCTTACGACTGATCAAAAATACTTGAATTCTTTACCGCTTGATCCAACGGCTAATTCTAATAATGGAACTGACTATTATATTTCTCTAAGCGCCAGCGGAACTGTCACTGTCTCAGCGCCGCGCGCCGACAAAGGCGAGGTTATTTCTATTAGCCGATAATCATTTCCCTTTTTATTTTTCTCTCTATCAAAAAACAGGCAAAAGCCTGTTTTTTATTGACGTATACTATATTTAAATAAGGTTTACTAAACTTTTTTCTAAATTCTCCAAATCAGTTAGACCTTGAAGATATTTTTCCTTAATCGGCCCATCGCTAGTAATAACTCCTTGCGAATATAAATACCAATCAGCTAAATATGGCTGTTGCTGCGCATCAAGCATAATGGTCGCGCCGGTTGGGTTATTATGAATATACCCAGCCTCGGCCGCCTTGGTATATGTTTCTTTTATTTTTTCCACAATTTTAATTAAATCGTAGGACTTTAATTCTTCTTTAGTTTTGAGAAGTACTAGACTTAAATCTTCGCCCTCTATATACTCTTCAACGATCGAACCGTTAAGTTCATCATAGACAGCGCCGTATAATTTCGGGATTCCAGGGATTCCTTTTAACGCCTGGAGCGCCTTAGCCTCATTATACAAATAATCAATTACTAGCTTATCTTCATGGTGGTCATTAGTATGAAGGATTTCGTAGCGCGGCTCAGAGTCTGTGCGCCAGGGAGTTTCACTAACCTCAGCCAGAGAAAAACGTCTCTCAATATCCTTAATCTCAGTAAAAGTTCTTTCAATTAAAGGGACTTTTTTACCTGTCGCTGTCTCAATCGCATTTAGCTTGAAAATAGGACCAAATGAACCACCACTGCAAGGTTCGCGGTCGCCTTCTAACTCTAAACCAGAGCGGCTCAATTCCTTTTTTACTTTAAATAAGTCGGGCAATTCTAAGCCCGCACCTTGGTCGGCCGGCCCCTCTAAATCTTCGATTTGCTCGGCATCCAGAGGTTTATCATCGGGGTTTAATTTGTCTTCCTGATCCAAAACCAGAAGGTCCTCTTCATTATTTAAGTGGTAGCTTATTTTAGCGCTCATATATTTGTCTCTATTTTATTATTGCTATTCTAATACTAACCGATAATCATTTTAATTTCCACTATCTAGTATTTTAGTAATTTCGGCTTTAAGTTTCTCATCTTGAAAACGGAGTGTTTCATTTTTTTCTAAACACACCCGGTAACGTAAAGTAAATTTAGCTTCATCGCTAGAAGCGAGCAGATTATTTAGGCTTAAAAGTAATTCCTTAATTTTTTTTGAATCATTTTCCTCTTTCTCCGCCTCTTCGTCTATAAGCGCAATTATTTCTGATAACGAGCGCAACCATTTAAAATCCTCATGGTTAACAACTAAGCTAAAATATTCATTATTATTACTTATTGTTCCATTTTTACGCTCATAGTCTTCTTTTTCTAAATCCAAAAGAGATTTGTGCAGGCCCAATAATAATTTAACTAAGTTTTGTATTTCTTTGTTCATATAATTAAATAATACTCCTAATATCTTATTAGCAAAAATGAAATAAAAAAGCGAGAGGGTTGGTCTCGCTAATTCTTGCCCCCTATTTAGGACAAGATATTTGGTGCTTTGTCACCGGTATAGACGACGGTGGTGCTTTTGGCGTGCTTGGCGAACAGAAATAAGCTGTAAATATCGTGCCCGTTACCGCCGACAGTTACTAAAACGCGGTAGCCGGTCCAATTGGTTCTCTTGTCGGCCTTAAGTAAGTCGACAATAAATTCGAGAACAATTTCGTCCACCGTGTCGATAAACCAATGTTCAAGTTGCCATTGGGGTAAATCAACATACTGCTTATAGCAACGGTCGTAATGCTTATGATCAAAACTATAGCAGCGGTCGCTATCCACCTTAATAAGCTTGTCTAACTTCTCATCATAGACATCCGGAAAGTTGAACTGACGAATGAACATCATCTCAGCGTTTCCCAGAGACCCGAGAGCGTTTTGGCGATACGGATTCGCCGGATAAACTTTTCCCATTTAAATATATTTAAAGGTTCGACTTATTTATTAACCAAAAACTATAATATATTTATTAGTATTTGTCAATATACAAAAAAGGCGACAGATTTCTGTTGCCTTTTTATTAGTTTCTCTTTATTCCTTATTTATTAACCGCCCCCCTGGTCTTTACACCAAATAAACCATTCGCGGGGCTTATCTTCTTGGCTTTCTGAAACTTTATTACCGCCGCCCTAGTCGCCGCCCCAAAAAAGGTTGTTTCCTTCCCCTTTGAACCAGCACCAGACTTCGCAACGGTAAAGCCATTGGCATTTAAGTATTCCTGAAGCTTTTTGATTTCCGCGCTCTTCATGCCTGAGCTTAGATTACGTTTGAAAGTATATTTTGCCTTAACTACTGTTGCGGCTGTTGCGGCCGGCTTAACATTCTTTTCAATCACTGGGCTAACCACGGCTGGTTGTTCGGCTAGAGATTTAATTGTTAGCTCCGCTTGATTAACGTGGAGACTGGCGAATTGGATTGAAATGTCTGGTTTATTATCGTTATCCAAATCGACTTTAGCTAGGTCGGTCAATTTTATCTTCAAAATTTGTGGTTCTGACTCAACGCGAAGAGTAATAATATTATTAATTAAATCTAAACCAATAATTGTTATCTTGTGCTTCTCCATAGTATAGCTTCTCCCCACCAGGGCGCTGAAGCTAGAGACGGAACCAATATAGGACATCGTATTAACCCCGGTTGTTTCGACTAACCCCAAGTCTCTCGCTTGATCCATCGGGATGGAAACAGTATACGATCCGCCGCCCGAAGATGGCGGGGTATATCCGCCGCCTGAGCTTACCACTTTGAATATCGCGTTAATAGTCATGTCACTCCCAACGTTGGTTTCACTTCTTGAATTGCTTGTGCTATTATCGCTCCATTTATCAAAAGCATAACCGGAATTCGGCACGGCTGTTACCGTCTCGCCGTTTCCCTGATAAATAACCACCTGACTAGAGCTACCACTAATCGTTCCGCCGACTCCTGCCGTATAATTTACAGCAAAGGTTGTACTAGTATTAAATGCAAAGCTAGCATTGATGCTCACATGTCCCATTACATTTGTTTCAATGCGCGTCGGATTAGTTGAGCCGTCGCTCCACTCATCAAATTCATAATGTTCTTCAGGGGTCGCAACTACTGGCAAAGAATCGATTCCGTCCCCAACGAATTGCGGGCTCGGGCCATCGATTGCACCATGGCCATCGGCCACATAAACAATCTCAAATGGCGCCTGCCAATAAAGATAAGGATAATTATTATTTATCTGCGGGTTCGTGTTGATTGCCCAAATGTTATCAAAATCCCAACCGGCATTTTCGAATGTGCTCCTGGCTTTCATTTCGGTGCTTGTTTTCCCTGTCCCGCCGGCGCTGATACTAATATCAGTCGCCTCTGAGTCCCAAAAAGAATTAGTAATGATACCGGCCGTGGAGCTAGCTACTAGCCCGCCAACTTCTCCGCTGCCATTAACCAAACTATATGAAAACGCTTTTGTAATGTCGGCGGTGTTTTTCCCAATCAAACCTCCAGCGATAATATTACTAGTTGTGGTAGCGAAAGAATAGACACTACTTATATTGGCGTTATTACCACCGATTAGCCCGCCTGTGATACCAGAACCAAGAACACTGCCCGACGAATAAACATTCGAAATCGCTGCGTCATCATTTAATCCGGCCAAAGCGCCAACAAAATTATTGCCCGCTATCTCTACTCCGGTGACGCCAAAATCTTTAACAATCGCACCAGTGCCGATTACTCCAAAAAGTCCAACATTGTCCTCGGCTCTATTAATATACAAGCCATTTATACGATGACCATTACCATAAAATTCTCCGGTAAAGGGGGTAATCGAGCTTCCTAAGGGAGCGAAACCACTCCCCTTGTCATTTAAATCACCTCCTTCGTGCGTTTCGTCGTAACAATCAATGTCAGTAGTTAAAGAGTATACGCCAGCAAGATTAGCGTTTATGTTTTGCAATTGAAGACAATTATTAATTTCAACGCCTTTTACATAACCCGGTGCAGGCGATTCCCATTGGAAGTGCGGATAACCATAGGCGATAGTCCAAATACTGTCAAAATCCCAACCAACGTTTGCGAACGTTGAGGTTGCTCCCATTTCAGCCGTCGTAATACCCATGGCGCCGGATCCTCCCTCGCTGTAACTGTATCCAGACGTTTCTATGTCCCAGAAAGACCGGTCGGCATAGCCATCATGATTTGTTGCTAAAAGGCCACCAGCGGCAATACTGGTTGAGCTTGCATTTTCCGTCGAAACTAAACCGGAAGAATAGGAGCTTATAATGCCAGTGCTCTGCGCACCAACCAAACCGCCAACCCTTGATTGGACCGACGCTTGATTAATAGAGGCGTTGGCGTCTGAATAGCAATTAGTTATAAATCCTAGATTCCCTCCTACTAAACCACCAACGATATCCCGACCAGAAACAACTCCATCGGTATAGGATTGATAGATATTTCCATGATTTTCGCCAACTAAAATACCGACGTTGCTTCTGCCAGAAACAGCCGCGTTTTCTAAACCCAAACGATTAATAACCGCAAATAAACTAATTTTTCCGAATAAGCCGACATAATCCGTACTGGATAGATTTATGGTTAAATCATTAATAGTATGGCCGTTACCATCAAAGTTTCCGGTAAAAGGAGTAGCTGAGTCGCCAATTGGTGACCAGTCATCACCTATGCCAGTATAATTGGTCGACGTCGAACTTAGGTCGACTGTAAGTTTAAAACTTGCCCCCAGCAAGTCTCCGCGGATTGAATCCAACTCAGCCCAACTAGTTACTAAGTAGGGATCCCCAAGCGCACCTGTTCCGGTCCCAGGGAAAGTTTCTCCGGCTGCTTTTGCCTGCCCGGCTAAAGACAAACAAAAGAAAAAAATCAGCACAGCCGACAAAGAGAAAAAGAATTTTTTCATATATTTTTTAAGTTTATAAATGCTGTTATTATTTAAAATTATACAATAAATCTCAAAATAACACCAATGAAACCGGCTAATTTCTCCACAACTTTTTAGACCCCCTGTTGTTTACAAAATATCTATAGCGTGGTAATTTCAAATGGTCGTACATTTCAATCCACATATAACTTATGAAAAATGGAAAAACCTTTCGGAATTTTTGTTGGGCGGTTTTCGCCCGTGCACCTTGGTCACGCTGTCGTTATTCGAAACATGGTCGAGGTTTGTGGGCTAAGTCGCAGTTTGGTCGTTCTTGGTAGCTCAAATGCGCCCATGTCTTTCCGCCACCTGTTCTCTTACGAGGATAGGCGGGGCTTTATAAAAAAGCTCTTTCCGGAGATACCTGTTATCGGTCTGCCCGATTATCCAACGAACGAGGAGTGGCTGCTCGCGCTTGATGATATTATCAGGCTTTGCCAGGATGATATTTTTAAGATAAAACACATTAATCCACTACGAGCAACCTACTTTGGCGGCTGCGAAGAAGACGTTCATTTTTTTTTAGAATTTCACAGAAAATGCCAACTTCTCAATCGCTTTGACGGATCGACACCGAAAATATCCGCGACTGAAGTTCGTGACGCTCTAATCCAAGGGCGTTCACTTGAGAACCTTCTCGATTCTTCCGTGATTGAAGATGTTAAGAGAGTTTTCGCGATAAAGTGGGATCGTTTTCGCAAAATGTGATTGTGATAGAGGGCCAAAGACCCTCTTTTTTATTAATTGACACGAAATGATTACTATTATAATATGAAGCATTCAGATTGAACTTTAAAAACAAAGCAACCCTTAATATTTTCCGCATGCAAAAATTCGTCGAAATCCAGTATTTTGGAGCGAACGTACTGACGGCAATGTTTTTTATAACCTTACTTTTTACTTTTTTCCAAGCGCGTGCTTTATTCAAACAAAATTGGAAAATAGTTAAAAATAAATCCGGCTTGTCAGTTTCTTTTGTCTTCTTTTGCTATTATGGCTTCTCGGCTTTGGCGGTAATTATTTACGGCTGGCATAAGTTGAGTTTAGCTTTAATGCTTAACGGTCTAATTGGCTTTATTATCATGGCGATAATTATTAATCTTCTCCGCTTTAAAAAAATTGCTTTAGGAGAAAAAATTATCGGCCTTGCGTCAGCGATCGTGCTCCCTCTAATAATTTTTGTTCCGCAAAAAGATTTACTATTTTTAATTTTCGGTTCAATAATTAATCTGGCCCTACTTTTACAAGTCTTAGAAATTTGGCGAAATAAAAGTTCCGGCTCAGTCCACCCTGGGCAGACAATTGTCAGTCTATTCTCAAACACCTTTTGGCTTGGCTACGCCGTGGTCATGAATATCTGGCCACTAGAAATAGTAAATTCAATAAGCTTAGTCTTATGGTTTAGCATGCTTTTCTCATACAATAAGTTTAACCCTCAAAAATTGACGTATGAAACTATCGTTCAAAGTTTACTCGCAAAGTGGCGCGATCTTCGCAGCCGACTCCGTAATGGAAAAATCATGTGGCCTCGTCCTGGTCGGCGAAGTCCAAAATAGCAGTCTCCTCGAAGGAGATACTATCGGAATTCAAACTGGCGATAAGATGCCTATTTACGATACCGTAAAAAGAATCGAGCTCGACCACGAAAAAATTGTGGAAGCAACCGAAGGTATGGTAGTTGGTGTTTGCCTTGACGCTACAACTAAAGAAGGTCTGCTCCAGTACCTGGGAAAATAACACAAATTGAATTAACCGGCTTAAACCGGTGAACGCTGCTGAAAAGTGGCGTTTTTTATTATACAAAAAGACTGCATTTTTTGTGCAGTCTTTTTGTTATGTGAGCGGGTAAGGGGAATTGAACCCCTCTCTCGACCTTGGCAAGGTCGCATAATAGCCACTATACGATACCCGCATATCGTTTATTTTATTCTAAGTGCCGCGGGCGGGAATCGAACCCGCACTGTATCGCTACAACTGGATTTTAAGTCCAGCGCGTCTACCAGTTCCGCCACCGCGGCAATGTGGAGATGATGGGAGTTGAACCCATGTCCAATCGGTTTTCCTAAATACATTTACAAAAATAGATCGATTTGATTTGTTTAGCCTCAATCATCAAAAATCGAACAAAAGCGATTGGAGCGATCCTAATTTTGTTTCGATATCATCCGTTAGGAGCAAATGATATCTATCCTCATTTGAATTACACCGATTGACTACTATGAAGACTTATAGCCAGCCGATGGTTACAGCCTTATTTATTAGGCCATAACTGGAGCATAGCTCGGAGTTAACCAAGTGAATGCTCTTGTCGTTTTGACAATTGTATTTTTTAACCAGTTTAACGCGGTTAGTTAAGCGCGTTTTGAATATTTAGAAAAAGATCCGACTGTCGATTCCTTTCATCCCCGAATCAGCCATATCTTTAATTAGCTTCTTTTTGTCAACGATCTTAGTCGTCTATCTACTTCCCGTTTTTTGATGGTCTCGCGCTTATCATACTTCTTTTTTCCTTTAGCAACTGCGAATTCGAGCTTCAAAAAACTATGATTAGTATATATTTTTAACGGGATTAGTGTCAAGCCCTCGGTCTGTTTCTTCCCTAATAAATGATTAATTTCCTCACGTTTCAAAAGTAATTTACGCTCCCGCATCTGATTATAGTCAGGCATGGCGCCGGCGGCTTTATAAGGAGAAATCTGACAATTTACTAAATACAACTCTGTCTTCCCGTTTTTTGTGCGAATACTGATAAAACTTCCTTTAAGACTTACCTGCCCCGCTCGGACCGCTTTTACTTCATGGCCAAACAAAACAAGACCAGCCTCAAATTTATCTTGAATCTGGTAATCAAAATTAGCTTTTTTGTTTATCGCCAACTGGGGCATAATTCCATTCCTTTAATTTCGCGATTACTTTCTCGTTAGTTAAAATATTATTTAAATAATTATGGTAGCCAGGCTCATTAATCATTTTAATTACTTCCTGGTTGCCTTTGTACTGCTCTTCAAGCTCATCAATCTTCTTATGGATTTCTTCATGCTCAATTGAAATCTTTTCGACAATCGCCACTTCTCTGATAACAAGAGCGGACTTAACGCGCTTTACGGCATTAGGCAAAAGTTCAACGATTAATTCTTCTTTGGTTTTTTTTAAGTGTGCCAAATAATCTTCAAATTTTCCGCCTTGGCGAGTCACGTTTTGTTCTAATTCTAAAAGCATATTGCGGCTTTCACTTTCAACAATTGTATCTGGCAAATCACCGAATTTAGCATCTTCAACAATCTTTCCAATCATTTCTGATTCGTTGCGCAAATCAACATTGTGTTTCTTTTCGTGCAACAAGCTTTCTTTCAAATTAGTTCTGAGCTCCGCCATATCCTTCAGACGGAAAAAACTGGCAAACTCATCATTTAATTCTGGGATTTGTCTTTCGTAAACCCCCTTAACCTTAACCACAAATTCAACCATCTTGCCGGCGATATTTTTTTGGTGATGATCGTCGGGATAAAGTAATTCAAAGCTTCTCTCTTCGTTTGTTTTAACGCCAATCATTTTTTTATCAAATCCAGGGACAAAATAATCCTTGCCAAGAATAATCGCTAATTCTTTATGATCGCCGTCTTCAAGCGGTACTTTTGCAAGAGACATTTTAATATCAACCGTAATTTTATCAGCCTCCTTCGCTTCGCGTTCAACTAAAACTTCTTGGGCGCGCATTTCACGTAAATCATTCAAGGCTTTATCTAATTCTTTATCATCAATATTAGCTTCTTCAACTTTTAAATTTAAACCTTTATATTTTCCTAAAGAAATCGTCGGCAAAAGCGAAACAATAACTTTATATTCAAGCGGATTCTCCGGGGCGAGCTTGGTGATATTAACTTGCGGTTGGCCGATTGCTTGGCGTTCCATAGTATTTTTTTCGACCGCTTCGTCGATAGTTTTACGAATCGCAATATTGGCAGCTTCTTCTAAAATCGTCATTTCACCAATTTTTTGTTTTAAAATATCCAACGGGACCTTCCCTTTGCGAAAGCCCTCGATTTTCACCTCTTCGGCAACTTTCTGCGCGCCTTTTTCAATATAAGGAGCGAACTCCTCCGCGCTTAATTCGACAGTTAATTCAATTTGTGATTTTTCCAAATCTTTTTTAGTTACTTGCATAGTCTTTTAGCAATTAGAAGCGAGCTTTCGGCTCGCTTATTAATATTTCTTTAATTGCTTTTAGTTTAGCATTTTTTGTGAATTAATCAAGTTATAATAAATCGCTTATTTGTCAATCCGCCATAGAATAAAGCCATATTAGTCACTTGTATTTGACAAAAATCGAGCGAAATGATATGTTTTTTAGTTCATTAAAAACATGTACTAACCCTAACACCGCCCTTATATGAAAAAGATGATTCTGCTTGCGCTTGTTATCTCGCTTTGTTCACTCCTCGTCTCTGCCCAGGAAAAACTAGGCAAAGAGATTAAATTGTCCTCCGTATCGCTTTCCAGCGGCGAAGGACCTTTGTCTGCCGGCATCTTTGTCGAAGCTAACTTCGCTCGTGGTAACGACGTCATCAACGTCTCGATTGGAGAACGCGATATGTATGTCGTGTATCTCAAAGGCTTCGGGAAAAGGTTCTCGATAGGGCCGAGTTTTGAGTATTACTATAACGTCCCTCTTTTGGGCGTTATGGCTTTCTCGACACCAATCCAGGCTGGCGACTTCTCAATCGGCACCATGACCTGGTCGGGCGTTTCCGCTGGCATCCCCGGAGAAAAAGTTGAGCTTCTCAATTGGGGCTTCCGTTTCTTCTGGCAGTCCGTGGACTTCAGCTACAAAAATTTCACGGCGACTGGGGCGATAATGTACTACGATACTTGGGGCCCGCTTATGGACTTCAAGTATAAACAACCGATTACTAAAAACTGGTCTGTATTTGGAAGCGCTGGCTATAGCTGGTATCAAGACGGCAAAGCGCTTTTAAAAATTGGCGTTACCTATAAACCTCTTGGCTAAGAAACAAACTCGGACGACTGCATTACTCCGGCTTGAGTTAATCCCTCAAGCCTTTTTTATTTCTTTTTTACATATACAAAAACACCCTCGATTAAAAGGGTGTTTTTTATTTTCCGTGTTTCTAATTTAGAGTAATAGACCAACGATAAGGAGAGCAACGATGTTCAAAACTTTGATCATCGGATTAATGGCTGGGCCGGCTGTGTCCTTATAAGGATCGCCGACGGTATCGCCGGTAACAGCCGCCTTATGAGCGTCTGAACCTTTGCCACCAAAATTACCTGCCTCGATATATTTCTTCGCGTTATCCCAAGCGCCTCCACCTGAGGTCATGGAAACAGCGACAAAGATACCGGTTACGATTGAGCCGACGAGTAGACCGCCTAAAACTTCTAGACCTTTACCCGGAGCAATCATATTAAATCCGAAACCAACAATGATCGGCACGACAACCGGGATCAAGGCTGGAATAATCATTTCTTTGATAGCGGCTTTAGTTACGATATCAACTGTGCGACCATAATCTGGTTTTTCGGTGCCGGACATGATTCCTGTTTTTTCTTTGAACTGAGCGCGGACATCTTCAACAACTGCGCCAGCCGCACGACCGACTGCCTTCATCGACATAGCACCGAAGATATACGGCAAAGCGCCGCCGATAAATAAGCCGATAAGAACATATGGATTATCAATCAAGAATTGAGCACTGCCACCAGAGGCTTTTATCTTATAAGTAAAATCTGCGAATAAAACTAGAGCTGCTAAAGCCGCCGAGCCGATGGCATAACCTTTGGTAACTGCTTTAGTAGTATTACCAACGGCGTCTAAAGGATCGGTAATATTGCGAACATCGTCACCGAGCTCAGCCATCTCCGCAATACCGCCGGCATTGTCAGTGATTGGGCCGTAAGCATCGATTGTAACAATGATGCCGGCCATTGATAACATGGCCATCGCCGCAATTGCGACACCGTATAAACCAGCGAGCGAGAAGGCTCCGAGGATAGCTAAACAAATAACTAGAACTGGAAGGGCGGTCGACTTCATGGAAACGGCTAAACCAGCAATCACGTTAGTACCGTGGCCTGTCTTTGAAGCTTCCGCAATCCCTTTAACTGGATTAAACGCGGTTGAAGTATAATATTCAGTAATAACTACTAATAAACCGGTAACCAATAAACCAATTAAACTGGCGAAGTAAATTTTCATGCTCAATCCGCCGACAATCATGTATTTAGTAATCGGGTAAAAGGCAATGGCTGCTAAAACACCAGCCGCGATTAAACCTTTATATAAAGCCCTCATGATATTTTTCTTTTTGCCTAAACGGATAAAGAAAATGCCAATGATAGAAACAATAATCGAAACCGCTCCCAAAACCAATGGGAATAAAATAATATTTTTATTGTCGATAAAAGTAAGTGAGCCCAAAACCATCGCGGCAATTAAAGTAACCGCGTAGGTCTCAAATAAATCCGCGGCCATGCCAGCACAATCACCGACGTTGTCGCCAACGTTATCAGCAATAACGGCTGGGTTGCGAGGATCATCTTCTGGAATACTGGCTTCGACTTTACCGACTAAATCAGCGCCAACGTCTGCAGCCTTAGTATAAATACCACCCCCTAAACGAGCAAAGATAGAAATTAAAGAACCGCCGAAAGCAAAGCCGATTAAGGCATGTAAATCATTAGTTAAAAAATAGAAACCAGCCGTACCGATTAGGGCCAATCCGACTACTAACATGCCGGTAACACTGCCGCCTTTAACGGCAACGTTTAAGGCTTTGGCTAGACCGCCACGAGCGGCTTCAGTCGTTCGAACATTCGCGCGAACGCTAACAAACATACCGATATAACCGGTTAAAGCCGAAAGAATGGCACCGATAATAAAGGCGAGGGCGGTCTTCCAGCCTAATTCTGGAATAACGCCGATAATTAAGAATAAAACTACGGCTACCATCGCCACTGCTCTGTACTGGCGATTCAAAAAAGCTTTCGCTCCTTCCTGAATAGCCTTAGCGATTTCTTTCATTTTGTCGTTGCCCTCGGGCATGCGCAAAATTGAAGCAATCACGATACCGCCATATAAAATAGCAATAAGTGCGCTTCCGAGAATGAATAATGTCGTCATCATAGTGTTGTTACTTATTCTTTTTTAGTTTTTTTAGTTTTTTTAATTTTCTTATCTTCTTTTTTTTCTTTCTTTTTGGTTTCGGCCTTAGCTTCTTCTGCGGCTTCTTCTTTCGCTTCCTCGATCACTTCCTCTGATTCTTTCGCCTCTGCTAAAACCTGGTTCTCTTCAAGAATTTCCATGGTTTCGCCATCACTTTCTAAAACTTTCTTTTCGCCCTCTTCAGAAGCTTCAATAATATCAATCTTCCAGCCAGTTAAACGAGCGGCTAAACGAACATTCTGACCATTTTTGCCGATGGCAAGTGATAGCTTATCCGGAGCGACTTTCACAATCGCTTTATGGTCCGCTTCATCGAGCTGAATAGAAATAACTTTAGCCGGCGCTAACGCGTTGGCAATAAATTTAGCTGAGTCCTCGTTGTATTCAATAATATCAATTTTCTCGCCGCCTAATTCACTGATAATAGTCTGAATACGGCTGCCACGTTGGCCGACGCAAGAACCAACTGGGTCGACATTCTCCGCCTCGGTTGCAATCGCAACTTTAGAACGAGAGCCGGCTTCACGCGCCACTTCCTTAATTTCCACTAAACCATTAGCGATTTCCGGAATTTCAAGATAAAAAACTTTCTTTAAAATTTCTTCACTGCGGCGGGATAAAATTATCTCCGGCCCTTTATGCCCTTCTCTCACTTCCTTAATATATACCTTGAGACGATCATTAGGATTATAACGCTCATTAAAAATTTGTTCTTCGGCTGGCAAAAGACCAATCGCCTTGCCCAAATCGACAAAGACAAAACGACCTTCGCGGCGTTGGACAATACCGGAAACAACTTCTCTTTCTTTGCCCTTGAATTCACCGAAGACCATATCTCTTTCCATCTCTCTTAATTTTTGGATAATAACTTGTTTAGCGGTTTGCGCGGCCATGCGGCCATAGCTCTCCGGAATCGGCAAATCAGTAATAACTTCGTCGCCAACTTTGGCGTCATGTTTTAAAATACCCGCCTCTTTTATTTGAATATCGGTTTTGGGGTTAAACTTCTTTTTTCCTTCTTCGAGCACTTCTTCTTCGGCAACATAAAAGCCGACATGCGTATCTTCTTTTTTAAGATCTTTCGGATTAGGGTTATAAAGATTCTGCAGCATTTCTGCTTCTTCTTGCTCCGGTAAATTTTCAACTACAGTTTTCACGTCGAAAATTTCCGAGCCGCCTGTCGTCGGGTCGAATTTAACGCGAATATTTTGATTACGCTCACCGTAATCTTTGCGGTAAGCGGCCGCGAGCGCGAGCTCAATGGCTGCAATCACTGAGTTATACTCAAGATTCTTTTCCTCGCATAATTGCTTAATCGCTGTGCTAATTTCTGACATATTTTTTATATTTTCATCCCCGCAAACGCGGCGATTGTTTTTTTAAGAGAAAAAGCTAATTGCATTAAACAACTAGCTTTCTATGTATTATAATACCATATTTTAGATTTTTGTCAAAAACGGTCAAGCTAATTAATACCACGCGCTTGGGTTCCCGCCAGTGGTCCAATTCAGGGCATTAAGGATAAATGTAGTTATCGCCCAAGCCGCTAAAACGATTACTAAGCCAATAACAGCGTCCCGGATTTGGGCGACGGCTTTTTTTGTTTGGTCTTGATTGCCAGCCGCGGTCATATAGCGGAAACCGGCATAAATTGTCAGAGCTAAAAATATTGCCGCTAAAAATCCCAAAACAACTAAAATTATCTTACCGACAATCACTCTTAAATCAGTTTTATTGTTACCATAAACTTGACCGATTTCATTGATTCCTTCCTGACTATTGAATAAAGCTTCGTCGGCTAGTGCCGGCTGGGCCCAAGCGGAAATCGCTACGAGTTGGATTAGGCTGAAAATAGCTAAAAAAATGAAAGAAACAACATGTTTTTTAGTGATTGCCATAAATTATGATATAATTGAGTTACGTTTATCCCTTGTGTTCGGGAGAGCAAAGCTCTATCCTTATTATATAAAACTACCTCTAAAAATACAAGAAAATGAGTTTAGCTAAAAAGATTGCGCACAATACTTTAATCCAAATTGCCGGTAAAATAGTGTCCACTGTCCTGGGCCTTTTTTCGCTTGCCCTAATCACGCGTTATTTGGGGCAAACCGGCTTTGGCGAGTACACGACAATCATGACCTTCCTGACTTTTTTCGCAGTTATTGCCGACTTAGGGCTAACGCTCGTGACTGTACAAATGATTAGCGGCGAGCGGGGCGATGAGAATAAAATTTTAAATAACCTTTTCAGCCTGCGCTTCGTTTCCGCTCTTTTTTTTATCGGCCTTGCGCCGCTCACCGTCATCTTCTTCCCTTATAGCGCGGCCGTCAAAATTGGCGTAGTCGTAGCCGCAATTTCTTTTGTTTTTCCCGCGCTCAACCAAATACTGGTCGGCCTTTTCCAAAAGAAGCTGAACATGGACCGCTCGGCTTTGGCCGAGGTCGCAAGCCGCGTCGTTTTAGTTCTTGGTATTGTTATAACCCAAGTATTAAACGCGGGGTTGACCGGAATCATTTTGGCTTCAATCGCTTCTAGCGCGACTAGTTTTATTCTGCATTATATCTTTGCTTGTAAATTCGCCGTGGTTAAATTTGAATTTGATTTATCGCTCTGGAAAAATATTATTGCCCGTTCTTGGCCACTCGCGATTACCATTGTCCTAAATTTAATCTACTTGCGCGCCGATACTCTAATCTTATCTCTTTTCCGCGGACCAGAAATTGTCGGTCTCTATGGCGCCGCCTATAAAATAATCGACGTTTTAACAACTTTGCCCTTTATGTTCGCCGGTTTGATACTGCCGATTTTAACGACTGCTTGGATCGAACACAATCCCGACTATTTTAAAAAAATCCTCCAAAAATCTTTTGACTGCATGGCGATTGTTGCCTTCCCCTTGGTTATTGGCGCGCAATTCTTGGGCAAGCCAATTATGTACTTTATTGCCGGGCCGGATTTTGTGCTCGCTGGCGGAATCTTAAAAATATTAATCTTCGCGGTGGCGGCAATTTTTCTTGGCACCATGTTCTCACACGCCGTGATTGCCATTGATAAACAAAAGAAAATGATCGGTTTTTACGTCTTTACAAGCATTACCTCTTTGTTCGCTTATCTATACCTGATTCCCCGCTTCTCATATATCGGCGCGGCCAGCGTTACTATTTATAGTGAAGTCCTGATTGCTATTTTCTCTGCCTACTGTATCTTTAAATATACCAGCTTCTTCCCTAACTTGAAGCTGGTCGCCAAATCTCTTTTGGCTGGCGCGGCAATGGGTGGATTTATTTATGTCTTTCCCGCGTATTTTCAACTGAGCCTCGGCGGCCTTTTATTAACAATCTTTCTAGCTATTTTAACTTATTTCTTAGTCCTATATCTGCTGGGCGGTGTAAGCTCTAATGATTTACGCTCTATCTTTAAAAAACAGACCAAGAGCGGCGGGCAGGTCTATGATACAGTCGCTAACTTATAAATATGACAACAACTACTTTTCCGGAAATCATTTTTGAAAACGAGGATTATTTAGTAATTAATAAACCAGCCGGCATCGCTGTTCACGGTGGCGGGAACATCAAAGATAAAACTATTGCTGATTTTTTAATTGAACGTTATCCCGATATTGAAAATGTCGGCGATGATCCAATTAGACCGGGGATTGTTCACCGTCTCGATAAAGAGGTTAGCGGTTTAATGGTCATCGCCAAAAACAACGAAACTTTTTCTCTCTTAAAAAACCAATTTAAAGACCGCGATGTTAATAAAGAATACGTTGCTTTAGTTCATGGTAAAATGACAACTGATTTCGGCTCCATAAATTTTCCGATTAAACGTTCTTCTGAAGGATTTAAGATGGCCGCCATGCCTTTAAATACTTCCGAGCTCTTGAGCCGCCGTCAACCAAAGGATCGCGACCAAGGGAATCTTGATGGCATGTTTAAAGCGCGCGAGGCGATTACCGAATACAATGTTTTAAAACATTTTGTAAATTATACCTTGCTCCAAGTGAAAATTAAAACCGGGCGCACCCACCAAATCCGTGTTCATTTCTTTGCGCTTGGTCACCCCTTAGTAGGAGACGGCCTATACTTCAATAAAAAGTCTAAGGCCCAAAATAAAAAAGTTAATTTGGGTCGCATATTTCTCGCCGCTAATAAATTAAGTTTTAAAGATAAAACTGGGGAAACTCAGAGCTTTTCGATAGAAATGCCGATTGCTTTAACCGATTTTTTAAAAAATATTAAATAAATTGACGGTCGGTCGTTATTTTATTATAATTAAGGAGTTAATAAAAAAATTTAATAATAAACAAAGAAAAAATATGAAGAAAATCACTTCTATTTTCAAGCAAAAAAAGACCTGGACCACTCTCTTGGTTATTGTGGCCGTCTTAGTTGTCTTGGGACTTATTACTTCATCCTCAATGCGCAAGGGTGACAAAAACTCGACCACCCTTAAACCGGGGAAAACTATTAGCACCGACTTGGCAAAAACCAAGGCCCAAGATTTTATCAATAATTTCTTAATGCAAAGCGGCAGCAAGGCCACAATTAAGGACATCACTACGGAATACGGCTTATATAAACTAAGCGTTGATATCACAAGCGACGTAGTTGAATCTTATATGACTAAAGATGGAAAATTATTTTTCCCTCAAGCTTTAAATGTTGAAGAGGTTACCGCCGCTAAAGCCGGTGCAGACACTGCGAGTACTCCGGCCGCCGCACAACCATCTGCCACAGTTACTAAAAAAAGTGATAAACCGACGGTTGAATTATTCGTTATGAGCTATTGCCCGTATGGCACACAAATCGAGAAAGGCATCTTGCCCGTTCTTGATACCCTCGGCAATAAAATCGATTTCCAATTAAAATTCTGTAGCTATGCGATGCACGGTGAAAAAGAATTAACGGAAAATTTATTACAATATTGTATCCAAAAGGAACAGCCGACCAAGTTAAACGCTTATTTGAAATGTTTCTTAGAAGACAGTAGTAAGTCAGACGCTTGTCTTGATCAGGTCGGAGTTAATAAAAAGACTGTCAGTAGTTGTGTAAGCAAAACCGACTCTGCCTTCAAGGTTATGGCTAACTTCACGAGCAAAGTTGGTTATCAGGGTAGCTTCCCAGGCTTTGATGTTCAGAAAGCTGATAATGATAAATATAATGTCGGTGGTTCACCAACCTTAATTATCAATGGCCAAGATATTCAAAGCGGTCGCGATTCTGCTTCCCTGCTTGCCACCATCTGCAGCGCCTTTAATAACCCGCCGAAAGAATGTTCAACCACTCTCTCGAGCGCTTCACCTTCAGCCGGTTTCGGTTCAGGAACTGCCCCAGCTGGTAGCGCCGCCGCTGGTTGTGAATAAGGAATAGAGCATCTAGTCTAACCAATATACAAAAAGCAGACCCAAAAAATTGGGTCTGCTTTTTTATTTATACAATATCAATTATGAATTTTATTTATGTCCGCGATACTTCTCGGCCGCTAGAATTCTCTTAACGGCGATAATATAAGCTGCCTGACGCAACGTAATCGCGCCATTGTGTTCATCATACTTATCATAAACGCGGCTATAGTTTAGGCGCATTTTTTTTTCGAGCAAATTGCGCAAATACTCTTCTTCTAGAATCTGGCCAGTGCGATTTTGTGCCCATTCAAAATAACTAACGATTACTCCGCCAGAGTTAGCGAGAATATCAGGCACGACAAGCTTTTTATTCTTCGCGAGTATTTGGTCGGCGTCATAAGTAATCGGTCCATTGGCTAATTCAATAATATAATCAGCCTGTATTTTAGCGGCGTTCGCTTGATCAATCTGATTTTCGAGAGCGGCTAAAACCAAAATATCAGTTTTTAATTCTAATAAATCGGCATTGGTAACTTTTTTGCCCTCAGTCCATTCCTCGACTGGTCGTCCGCCGTTTTTAAATTTCGCCAAGTCGCCAATATTCAAACCCGTTTCCTCATAAATACCTCCCTTGCTGTCGGAAACGGCAATAATTTTATAGCCATCATGATAAAGTTTTTCGGCCATGAATAAACCGGCGTTACCAAAACCCTGGACAACAACTTTAATTTCTTTCTTATGAATTAGTTTCGCGGCCAGCTCTTTGGTTACAATATAGCCCCCCTGAGCAGTGGCATCGCCCCGCAAGGCAATCCCGCCTAACTCAACCGGCTTTCCAGTTATCATTCCGGGTTCGTGGTGCCCGACTTTCTTTTCAAATTGATCAAGCATCCAAGACATAATCTGTCCATTAGTATAAACATCGGGCGCCGGAACATCTTTATCCTGACCAAGATATTCATAAAAACTATCAATATATTTTCGGCTGACTTCTTCAAGCTCGGCTTTATCGGCCGCTTTCGGATCAAACTTAACTCCGCCCTTAGCGCCGCCGTATGGGATGTCGGCTAAGGAATTTTTTAGAGCCATCCAAAAAGCGAGCGATTGAACTTCATCTTCGCTAACTCCAGGATGGAACCTGATACCACCCTTACCCGGGCCTAGCGCACGATTATAGATTATGCGCCACGCGGGATATTTCTTACCGCTTATTTCTAGTTCAGCATACTTAACCTGATTGGGTTTAAGCAGGGCGGACATCTCCGCATCGCTTATCCCCTCAATTGCCTGAATCTCTTTTAAGCGGTTAAGATTATCGGCGAATATACTCATATAATTATTATTTGATTAAGGCTTCTATCTCCCCCCTGAGAGTTTCTTTATTTCTTAAACCAATAAACTCGCCGATTACTTTTCCGCCTTTAAATAATTTCATATTCGGAATACTCTGAATTTGGTACTCCATGGCTAAGTCCTGGTTATCGCCATCCTCGGTATTAAGCTTGGCAATTTTAACAACTCCGGCCATTTCGCTAGCAAGCTCATCAAGAATCGGCGCCATCATTTGGCAAGGCATGCACCAGGTGGCCCAAAAATCAACTAAAACCGGCTCATTGCTATTTAAAACTTCGGCCGTAAAATTATTTTTTTTAACTTCGACTGCTTTTGACATAAATTTATTTTTTTATTATTTCTTTAAAAAATTTAGCTATTTTTTCTTTGTCCCCTTCTTTCACTTTTTTATCGATCAAACAATGATCAAATTCCTCGGCAATAATTGTTTCCATTAAAGATGACATCGCGGACTTAATCGCTTTTAGTTGGATAATCAAAGAAAAACAATCTTTTTCTTTATGGTTAAGCATTTTCTTTGCTCCTTCTAGCTGGCCGATTATATTATTAACGCGTTGTTCGGTTGTTTTCATATTTTTATTTTATCATACACCCCCAGGGGGTGTCAAGATTTTAAAAAAACCGACTTTTTTAGAGTCGGTTATACGTTTACTATTTTTAGCCAATTACTGCCTTTTGGCCTATACCCAGGACTCATACTTAGCGAGGCAAATTGCCATTTTTTTCTGGGCCCTAACTTTGTCCTCGGACAAAAATGTTATCTTGCCTTCAACCAATCCAACACAGAGTTCGTCCTGATGCCCGTTGATTACTGTCGTCCGATAAAATAGGGCCGGAACTTCGATACCGAGCCGAGTAAGAGTTAATAATAGCTCGACGGTTAAGTTCAAGTCTAAGCGGTAGCAATCCTTAGGGTGGAGCTCTGTTTCGAGAACTGGCAATCGGTTCACCAATGGATTATTTAGGCTGATTAAATAGCTGCCCGGGACCGCTTCTTTTTGGTCATGAGCATACTTTCCCCAATTATGTGCAGGAAATCTTTTCGCCATTTCGGCCAGAGAGAAGCCTCTTAGAAAAACTTTTCGAAAATTGAAAGCTATATCCAAGAAGACAGGGTTTGGACTTGTTGGAGAACTAGCGGGAAGATTTTTTTCCTTTTCGCTCCAGGTTCCCCAAACTTTTTCGCTTTGCGTGTAGCTGATTCCCGTTATCGCGGGTAGGCAATACTCTCTATTTTCGCCGCTGGTCGCCGTCGCGATTTTTTTCTTTTCTTTTTTTTGGCGGCGATTTCCTTTCTTCTCTAAAGAGTTTAGGATGGCGATTAACTGATCGTTACTAATTACCCTTTCAGTAATCATGTTTTCCAAGCGGATAATTAACATCGGATCCAACACTTCTTTTTCAGCTTCCTTGGTTTGCGACATAACAGTAGATTTTAGTGGGTGAGTTTATTTTTTTAAAGAACGCGATTTTTTTATTGTTTATTAAGTTTATTTTTTGTTTTCCAGTATCAACCAAAAATTATAGGCATCACGATCAAGTCGCATAATTCTTAACCCGGCGAGACGCGCTAACTTCTTTAATTCTTTTTTGGTAAACGCGTGATAATAGCGCTCACTAAGTTCTTTTCCAGAAGAGTCTCTCCAGGGGAATAATAAGTCATTATAATCGAGCTTATATTTTCCTAAAATCTTAAGCCAAAAGTTTTTTAAAAGCAAGGGGCGATGTTTAGAGCTCTGCCAAAGATTCCAAACACTGATTATGAGCAGACCTGATTCATTTAATTTCGCGCTCATTTGTTGCAACGCCTGAAGTCTAAGCTCTCGACTGGGAATATGTTGCAGCACGGCCAAACAATACACGCGATCGAAATTAGTTTCCGAGATATTATTTAGATTTAGAATGTCTTCCACTAAAAATTGGCGTCCTTCGTAGTTTTGTTTGGCCAATTTAATTAATTCGGCGCTACTGTCGACACCTAAATAGTAAATATTCTTTTCTTTCAATGCTTCGAGCAGGCGCCCGTTGCCACAACCCACATCTAAAATACGATAACCGTCCTTAGTATCAGCCGCTAAATTTCTTATTTCCGGCCAGACTTCTTTTTTTCTAGTCGCGTCAAAACTCGCCGCGATTTCTTGATAATTGCGTTTAACGATCTGAAGAAGTTCTTGAGATTCTTTTATATTCATTTCGGAAAATATATCTTAAAAACTTAAATATTCTTTCTTGGTATAATCCTCGCCGCCCCGCGCTTTAACCTGATTAACTTTCAAACAGCCGTCGCATTGCCCACAGGGCTTGGCACTTGAGTCGCCAAAATAATTAAGAATATAGCTCTGACGGCAGCCTAAATGATAAACGTAGTTTTCCATTTCACTCAGTTTTTCGTAGGCCCGCGCTGCTTTTGCCTTGAGTTCCTTAAAATTAAGATTAATATCTTCTGGCTCGACGACTTTAAGAATTTTAATTTCCGTGCCGCGGAATGGCGGTTTATATTCAACAAAGTCCTTCTCGGCTAATTTTTTTATTGTCCTGAGCAGCGAATCTTTTTTTACCTTAAGCACAACCGCGACTTCCTCTGGATTAAAGTCCCAACCGGCAATTAATTCCTGAGCATATTTTCGGCCTAAATTTTCCACCACTTCCAGTTGACTCTTGGCGCGCTTGCCGATCGAAGCGATAATTTCTTCCCAGGGTTTTTTAGTTTTTAAGAATGAATTAGAATTTTTTTCATTCGGCCGAGAAATATAACCCTCTTTCTCTAAAATTTTTAACGCTGTCCCAATCGCCATTTCCGGGACTGAATCGGATAAGTTCTGTGAAATTTCCGCGTAAGTAATTAGAATAGAATCATTAGCGTCAACTTCCAGGCCGGCGCGACGCAATAAAAAGTCATAAATCTCAATAATAATATTCGGATCAGGATTATCACCTTTTATAAAGAATTCTCTGAGGTAGCGATCTTGTTGATGATAAAAGAGCAAGCAAAAACTGGGCTGGCCATCACGCCCGGCACGACCCGCTTCTTGATAATAAGCCTCAATAGTTCCTGGTAAATCGTGGTGGATAACAAAACGAATATCTTTTTTATTTATTCCCAGTCCGAAAGCGTTGGTAGCGACCACTACTTGCGCTTCGCCGGTCATAAACTTATTCTGTACCCAATTGCGGCTTTCCGAATCCATGCCGGCGTGGTAGACAACGGCCTTAATATCATGATCCATTAAAACTTCAACAATCTCGTCCGCCTTATTGCGCGTGCCCACATAAATAATACCGGAGCCTAGTTCCGAATTTGTTGTTAGAAGGTTAACAATGCTTTCTATTTTTTGACTATTGGCCGCTGGCATCACCGCGAACTGTAAATTTGGCCGAGCAAAACCGGTAATTACTAAATCAGATTCTTTCAGTGCTAATTGTTTGACTATATCGTCGCGCACTTCCGGCGTAGCCGTCGCAGTTAAAGCGACGACGACCGGAGAACCAACCATTTTAATCGCATCCTTAAGCCGCATATAGCTTGGGCGGAAATCGTGACCCCATTGGCTGATACAGTGCGCCTCATCAATCGCGAAGAGGGAAACTTTTAGCGTTTTAAGTTCGGCAACGAAAATTTGATTATAGAAACGTTCCGGCGCAATATAAATTATTTTATAATAACCACTACGAATACGCGCGAGGCGCTTTTCGGTCTCATCCGGAGAGATTGAAGAATTAATAAATGTTGCTGGGATGCCGACCTTCTCCAAAGAATCAACCTGATCTTTCATTAAAGCGATTAGAGGCGAAATAACAATCGTCACTCCCTCAAGAATAAGGGCGGGTAGCTGGTAAATTAAAGATTTGCCACCGCCAGTCGGCAAAACTACTACGGTATTTTTATGCTGTAAAATATTATCAATCGCATGCTCCTGGCCAGGCCGAAAAGACTCATAGCCGAAATGAATCTTGAGTAATTCCTTTAATTGTTGCTTCTGTTTTACGAGCATTGACTTATTTTAGAATATATGTTATAGTGATATTTACATTCAACCTGATCATTTACCTCACTAAAACCGTTCTTTATGAAAAACCTAACCATTATTGTGATTTTATTGGCCGCTTTCGGCGTCTTCTCTTTCGGCGCGGGAGTATATGAGATTATTAGTAATCTGCAAGTTTCCGCTCTCATCGAGCAAACTAAGCCGGTTGACCATCTCAGCCCAATAATTCATGCGGGGATGGGCATATTCTTCGTCATTATTTCCAGGATTATTTGGAAAAATAGACTGAAGCTATAAGCCTCATCCAAAAAACATCACCCCGGTCTCTATCTTGAGCCGGTTTTTTTTTGCTTGGCCTTATAAATCTCTAATACGTTTTTAAAGAGGAACGCAATTGTCATTGGGCCAATGCCGCCGGGAACCGGCGTGATATATGAAGCTTTATCTTTTACATCTTCAAAATCAACATCGCCCAATACCTTGTCACCAGCTTTAGTGATTCCAATATCAATTATGACTGCCTTATCTTTAATCATTTCTTTTTTTACAAAGTGCGGCTTGCCTAAGGCGCTCACAATTAAGTCCGCTTGCTCCGGTTCATCCTTTAGATTAACGCCCATTCCCTTCTCTTCTAATATTTTTTTAACACTAAGGCCGAAGATATCAGAGTTATGCAAAACGCAGGCCGTTTTGTTTTCAAAATCAAATTTAATTTCTTCGAGACAAGCGAGAATTGAGGCGAGAACCGGGGACATTACGTAATAAGGATGTTTTTCATGGAAACCATCCGCGTCTTTAGTCGGATCAATCGCATTAATAATCTTATCGGTATCAAATTGCGGCGGCAATGGTAATTGAACTAAAATTCCATCAATCAATTCATCCTTGTTTAAAAAATCAATTACTTTTAGCAACTCTTCTTCGCTAGTTTTTTCTTCTAATTCATATAAATGGGTATCAACCCCAATCTTAACCCCTTCTTTCTGTTTGAGAGAAACATATAACTTTGAGTCCTCCCTCTCTCCAACTAAAATAATGGCCAAGTTTGGTCTTGGTCCATCAAGTTTAAATATTTGTGTCGCGATTTGATCTTTAAATTTTTCCGCAATCGCCCGCCCATCAATTTTATGCACCATATTATTTTGTCGGCGTTGGAAACTTCTCGCAAAGCGCTTTAACGCCCAGCTTTAACTCTTGAAGTTTCTCTTCATTGTCTTTATTTATAAACGCTTCATCAATATATTCAACAATTAATTTCATTTCGCCCTCTTTCATGCCGCGCGTGGTAATAGCCGGGGTGCCGATTCTAACACCCGATGGGTTCATCGGCGGATTGGGGTCGTTAGGAATAGTGGAGCGAGAGACAGAAACACCAATTTTTTCTAAAATCTTTTCCGCTTCTTTGCCCACGACGCCTTTATTATTCAAATCAATAACCATTAGGTGATTATCTGTCCCTCCAGAAATAATTTTATACCCGCGATTAATAAATTCCGCTGCCATGGCTTGGGCGTTGGCGATAATCTGTTTTGAGTATTCAATAAATTCTGGTTTTAAGGCCTCGCCGAAAGCGATCGCTTTAGCGGCGGTAATGTGGTCATGGGGACCGCCTTGCATGCCAGGAAAAACTGCGCTATTTACTTGCTTGGCGAATTTTTCTTTGCACATGATTATTGCTCCGCGCGGACCACGCAAAGTTTTGTGCGTGGTAGTGGAAACGACATCAAATATCGGCACTGGATTTTTTAATTGCTTACCGGCGATAAGCCCGGCAATATGCGCGATATCCGCGAAAGTATAGGCACCGATTTCATCAGCTATATCTTTAAATTTCTGCCAATCAATTTCCCGTGAATATGCCGAGAATCCGGCGACAATCATTTTCGGTTTTTCGCGTAAAGCGATTTCACGCACTTCATCCATATTGATAATCCCGGTTTCTAAATCAACCCCGTATTGCACAAAATTATATAAACGACCAGAAAAATTAACACTATGACCGTGTGATAAATGACCCCCGTGATCGAGCTTTAAGCCTAAAACTTTATCGCCCGGATTTAAGAAGGCCATATAGACCGCCGCGTTGGCCGGTGAACCGGATAAAGGCTGAACATTAACATGCTCGGCGTCAAATAATTGTTTAATGCGCTCAATCGCTAAGTTTTCAATTTCATCAATATTGTAATTGCCGCCGTAATAGCGTTTGCCGCTATAACCCTCGCTGTATTTATTAGTTAAAACCGTCGCCATGGCTTCAAGCACGGCCGGGCTAACATAATTTTCCGAGGCAATTAGCTCGATTTCTTCATTCTGCCGCTTTTCTTCATTCTTAATAATTTCCCAAACGGCGGGGTCTTGTTGTTGTAAGTGGTCGTATTTCATATCTCTAATCTTAATTTACAGGGGGCATTTTGTCAAAACGATTATTTTATGGTTTTGACCATATAAGTCCCCTGTAGTTTATAGCCAAATTTCTTATAATAGCCTCTAACGCCGACTCCGGAAATAATTGCCAGTCTATCAATTTCGGCCGCGGACACTAATTGCTCGGCGGCTGCTAGAAGCTTTGTGCCCAGCCCACTATGTTGAACTTTTTTCTTTTCGCCCATCATAACCAGTTCGCCGTAGACATGGAGTTCGCGAATAATTGCCGGCGCAATTGGGCTGTTTTCATCCAGACGCAAACGACAGAAACCGAATAAGGTTTTTCCGTCGCGGCTATCGGCGCTAATAAAATATTCGACTCCTTCGGATGCTGGGTATTCAACAATATTTAAAGAAAAATCTTTTACTGGCTGGTCCTTGGCCTCGCGGCAGCGGATACAATTGCATTTCACGCCCCTATCTTTCATGACTTGGCGCAAGTTAGTAATTTTATTACCAGCAATAATAGATTCTCCCGGAATATCACGAATTAATCTAATGATGCGGACATAAGTGGGAACAAGGGCTTTGCATTTTACAATTAATTCCTGCAAAACCTTATCGCTATACGGCTTATATTTACCTGCCTTATACCATTTATATAATAAGCTTCCTTTAGTAACAACCGTCGGATAAAATTTAATTTGATCAGGTTGGAATCTGGCGTCCGTAAATAATTGAGCAAATAATTCCAAGTCTTTCTTCGGGGTTGCCCCGGGGAGAGCTGGCATTAAGTGATAAGTAACTTTAAAACCAAATTGTTTTAAGAGTTGGGTCGCGTCAGCAATCGCTTTAACGCCATGGCCGCGCTTATTTAAAGCTAATATCTTATCATCAATTGCTTGCACGCCGATTTCAACCCGCGTACACCCCAAATCACGCATCTCCTCGAGCTCTTTAACATTAATATAGTCCGGACGGGTTTCGAGCGTGACGCCGATCAAATTATACTTTGCAGTTTCGTTTTTCTTCTGTTCTAATTTCAATAATCTTTTTAATTCCGCTAGGCTAAGATTTTTTTTATAAGCATCTTTATAATTAATAGTTTTTTTCTGAAAATCATTTGCCGCCTTGAAGCAATTTAAAATATACCAATAGCGATAACGCTCCGGTAAATAACTCCAGGTGCCGCCAATTACAATTAATTCTATTTTAGTCGGTTGGTGTCCATTATTTTCTAAAGCTTTTAAACGACTAGCCACTTGTACGTAAGGATCATAGCCGCAACGAATGGCGCGCATGACGGCCGGTTCGTTTGATAAGTAACTTGCTGGCACATCGGATTCACGCGGACAATAAGCGCAGGTGCCGGGGCAAGGATATGATTTAGTTAAAACCGCCACCGGCGCGATTCCTGACATCGTCCGGACTGAGCGCTTGCGTAGGGTTTTTTCCAGAGACTCAATCGGTTTAATTTTTTCTGCTTTTAGCAAAAGGCGATATTCTCTCAAAATATCTGAATTCAAAATCGCGGAAAGGGTATATTTTTTGCAAATCATTCTTTTCACTCCTTCTAAATCCTCGCGATTTTTAATTTGTTTAGCGTAATTATGCAATAAGTCTTTTATTGCTTCGACCATATATTTCCTGTTATACTTAAATTAACTGCACTTAATACTATAACATTTTTTATAATTTAACAATATCATTATGAAGAGTACAATTACAAAAATTCTTCTATTTTTAGCCTTAATTCTCCTACCTTTAGGCGCGGCGAAGGCCATGGACGCTAAAACCGGCGATTCAATCTATATTTCAAAAGATGAGATCGTTAGCGGCAATCTCTACGCCGCCGGTAATGCTATAACAATTGATGGTAATATTAGCGGCGACCTAATTGCGGCCGCGCAAACAATCAATGTTAACGGTCGAGTTGAGGGCGATATAATTGCCGCGGCGCAAAACATCACTATTAATGGCGAAGTCGGTGGGAATATCCGCGTCGCTGGAACTTCAATTACCTTAAATGGCCCCGTGGCTCGTAATGTGAATGCTTTTGGTTCGAACGTGATTCTCGGTTCTAGCAGTAGTGTTGGCTGGGATGTTTTCGCGGCTGGCGCAACCCTAGAAAGCCGAGGCACAATTAGTGGCGGGTTATCTGGTAGTGCTGGGTGCGCCTTAATTTCCGGTAAAGTTGCTAAGAATATTAATTTAAAAATGTCAGAAAATAGCCTGGGCGAAGGTTTAGTCATCTCTCCTGAGGCGGCGGTTGGCGGCGATATTATTTATACTGCAAAAAAATCACTTCAACTCTCCGACAAAGCAACTATTGGCGGAAAGGTAGAACAAAAAACTCCACAAATAAAAACTACTAATTGGTTTGCGCTTTGGGCCTGGGCTAAACTCTTTGCCATCTTCAGCGCTTTGGTTGTCGGCTTAGTTTTAGTCTTTATCGCAAAAAAGATTACTCCAAAAATAATAAAAAAAATCGAAGACCGTCCGCTTCAAGCACTTCTGCCTGGTCTCGTCATAATGCTTATCCTTCCGCCGATTGCTTTATTGCTCGCGTTTACCGTCATCGGCATCCCACTGGCACTTATTATCGTCGCGTGGTGGTTGATAGCCACTTATGTTGCTAAAGTATTTACTGCCATCCTGGTCGGAGAAATTATCTTGAAAAATTTAATTAAAAAACGAGACGTTAAACTTATTTGGTCATTAGTTTTAGGAGTTATCGTCTGTTGGTTATTATTTGCCATTCCTTTTGTCGGCTGGATTATTAGCTTAATTGCAATCTGGCTCGGCTTAGGCGGTATTTGGTTATATGCTTCCAATCAATACAGAAATCTTTAAGGCCTACGATATCCGCGGCATCTACGGCCAGGACTTCGACAACGAAATGGCCTATCTTTTAGGACTAGCTTTTGTTGAGTTAAGGAAAAAAGACTCTGACTATAACGGGGAAAAACTGCAAATCGCAGTTGGCGCAGATATGCGTCTTTCTTCTCCAGCACTAAAAGAAAATTTAATTCGCGGTCTGATTACGGCCGGCGCGGATGCAATTGACCTCGGCCTTGTCTCGACACCAACCTTCTATTTCGGGGTGGCTAAATATAATTATCAAGGAGGGGTGATGGTTTCCGCTTCTCATAATCCCAAGGAGTGGAATGGTTTTAAATTAGTCAGAACAAAAGGTGCTCCCGTCAGTGGTGAGACCGGAATTAATTTAATTAAAGAATTGATTACTCTTAATCATTTTATTCCTGCGCCGACAAAGGGTAAAACTATTGTTAACGACTTGGTCCTAAAAGATGAGATTGCTTATACCTTAAGTTTGGTCGATATAAGTAGAATAAATAAAATTAAAATTGTAGCCGATACTGCCAATGGCATGGGTGCAACCTATTTAAAAAAAATACTAACAGCCGTCCCCGGAGAATCAATTCCTTTGAATTTTAATCTCGATGGCACTTTCCCGGCCCATGAAGCCGACCCGCTAAAAGAAGAAAATCTTGAAGAGTTAAAAAAATCGGTTTTAGCTAATAAGGCTGGGTTAGGGATTTCAAGTGATGGTGACGGCGACCGAATTTTTTTCGTTGACGATCGCGGCGAAACAATCAACCCGGCAATTATCCGCGGCTTACTCGCGCAATCTTTTCTTAAAGATAAACCGGGAGCGAAAATCGGCTACGATGTCCGTCCCGGAAAAATTACACCTGATTTAATTCTCGCTTCTGGCGGAGTGCCTGTTATTACTCGCGTGGGACACTCTCTAATCAAAGAGCAAATGTTGAAAGAGGATATATATTTTGCAGGCGAATCGTCCGGACATTTTTATTTCAATAGTCCGGTTGGCTGTTTTGAATTTCCTAGTCTAATGGTACTTAAATTATTGTTAGTTTTTTCAACGAGCAATCTGCCGATTTCCGAACAGATAAAACAATACAAGAAATATTTCCTTTCCGGTGAGATAAATCGTGTTGTGGGCGATAAAGATCTCGTTTTTAAAGCAATTGAAACTAAATATAGCGAAGGAAAAATTAATAAATTAGATGGCATTTCAGTTGAATACCCGGACTTCTGGTTTAACGTCAGAGGCTCAAACACTGAGCCGAAAATAAGACTAAATCTGGAAGCCATCAGCCAAGAAATAATGGAGAAAAAACGCGACGAGATTCTTGAATTAATAAAATAAGATTCTAAACAAAAAGGCCGTTCAAAAAACGGTCTTTTTTTATCTGCTAGTATCTTTTGCTAGACGCTAATTATTTTCTCTCTACCTCAATTGTGCATTTGGTCATGAGGGCGGCCAGCGCACCAACTGCGGCTAAGACCGGAGCGAAGAAAGCGCCGACCACCGCAAAGGTAACCGGAATTTCCATCATCTCTTTTCCTTTTTCATTTTTAATAATGATGCGGCGGATATTCCCCTCTTTAATCAGTTCTTTAATTTTTTTTACTAATTCGTGACCATAAACCTTAAACTGTTCTTTGGTTGATTCATTTTTCTTTGTTTGTTTTTTTGGCATATATTTTTTATTATGTATATTCATTATACCCTATAAAACTGACAAAAGGAACTATTTCCTTTTCTTGTTTACGCGGCGGATACGATACATTTCTTTTGATTTTCTGGTTACGGCTAACATAGTCAGAACGGCGATATAGGATGAGATAATTGAATTTGGCATTTGGTATTCTGTCTGGTAAGCGAAGTCTAAAAAGAATAGACAAAAAACCAGCGCTGACCAAATGACCACAAAAATTTCTCCCGGGTGCCGTCCCTCATGTTTATCATACCAGCGCTCAAATTCCTTATTGCTGACATAAATTGCTAAAGCGCTGATATAAATAGCGGCGAGGATATTTAAAAGATTGCTATAAGCATTATTAGCGAAAAAATCTAGAATTATCATGACAAAGAAAACAACCGACCAGAAATTTATCAAATAACGCCAAAAATTGAACTCATTTTTTATATAATCTTTAGCCATAAAATTACTAAACTTTGTCATATATATTTATATTTAAAGTATACCAAATTTATCTATTTTAGCCAAAATATTGACTAATATTGACAATGCTTATTAAAGATGTTATATTAGACATTCACCAGTAAATTGACAATATAACTCGAATTCACAGAAACACTCACGAAACCTCTAAAAAATGAAGACATTAATCACCGCTATGAATGGCCTTTCCGACGGCTTTGCCCTAATTAATCAAAAAGGAGAAATCCTATATTGGAATCCTTCCTTAGAAAGAATTACCGGTTTGCCTCTCGAAAATGTAAAGACTAAGCCCGTTTGGGAAATCCAGGCGCTATTAGTCCCCTCCGTTTATAACGGGGATAATCTCGAGACGCAGAGGAAATTATGGTCCAACGGACGCACAACGATAACAGCTTCCCAGCGGGAACTGGTGTTCGACCGACCCGACCAAACAAAAGTTCCGGTTGAGTTAAAATACTACAGCATGAAACAGGGTCGTAAGACTTTTGTCTGCGTGCAGGTAGTAGATTTAACCCTACAAAAAGAAAAAGAAAATATCTTGGAGCGTATTAACAAATCGGCTAGCCACGAAATTCGGACTCCGCTTAACGCCGTCATCGGTTTTTCGAGTATATTACTTGATGACCCCGAATACGGCCTGCCTGCCGCTGCCGTCCCGTTTGTCAAAATGATAAATGAGTCTGGGGCACGTGCGCTTGATATCGCTAATAGCTCCCTTTTGTTCAACAAAATCGAGTTAGGAAATTTCAAACTCCAGAAAACACCGGTAGCGCTCTCTGGTTTTCTGCAAGCCGTTTCTAATGAACTTGCTTCTATCGGCAATGCACACGGAGCTGAAATCGAGTTGCTGCCTGATTTTTGCATCGATAAAAACACTGTGTTTCTGGCCGAAAAAGGACTGCTTCAGTCTGTCCTATCAAATTTGGTCACTAACGCCGCCGAAGCTGCCCCCCAAGAACACAAAAAAATTGTGTGCACGGTTCACGTAAATCAGGGATTAACTTTCATGATCCATAACTTTGGAGAAATTCCTGAAGCGATTAGGCCGCATCTTTTCCAAAAATATGCCACCTTTGGTAAACAAAATGGGAATGGTTTGGGCCTGCACTTCGCCAAGCTTGTAACCGAGGCGCATGGCGGTACAATCAAGTACTCATCGGCTAACGGAGAAACTTTCTTCGTAGTCCAAATTCCATTGGAATAAAATTTGGCAATAATGCCAGCAACAGCCCCAAAAAGGCTGTTTTTTATTTGTTTAATTTCTATTTATACGCCTGATTAATATAATCTTCTACCACTCTATCAGAATTAAAATATGAGGCATTAAGACTAATTGTATTTTTCATCATTTCTAGCCACGCGTCAGGAGATTTATAATATAGCGGAAGAATTTCTTTTTTTAAAACCTCGTAAAGATCGTCCGCGGTATTAATTGCCCAGCCAGTTTTATTTTTTATATAGCCTTCGGGCCACCAGCCATCTAATGTGCTTAATTGCGGGACACCATTGTGCGCCGCCTTCATGCCACTGGTACCACAAGCTTCCTGCGGCGGAAGCGGAGTGTTTAACCAAATGTCGACTCCGGCCACCAAGAATTTGGCTAAATCTAAATTATAGTTTTCGAGAAAAACTATTTCTAATTTTGGATATTTTTTCTTAATTTGATAAATCTTCTTTATCGCTTCTTGCCCGCTTGTGTCTCGGCGATGCGCTTTACCGGCTATCACTATTTGCGCTCCCCCGCCCTCTTTTAAAATTTCGATTAATCTTTCAACGTCGGAAAAAAGAAGCAAGGGCTGCTTATAGCTTGTAAAACGGCGGGCGAAACCAATGGTAAATATTTTATCTGCCCATTTTACTTTATTTGTCTTATTTATAAGTTCTAATAGTTTTTGTTTACTTGCTTGGTGAGCGCTCCAAATTTCATTATCAGATATAACTACCGCCTGCTTAAGCAGCGCTTTATTTCCCCTCCAGCCAGACAAATATTTATCGTACAATTTCTGAAATTCACTGGCTGTCCAGAAAATTGAGTTTACCCCATTGGTAACGGCCTGGATATTATGGCCAGGAAAAATATTGTTTAATAACTCTTGGTGTCTTTTTGAAACTCCGTTTATATATCCACTGAAATACATACCCAGATCAAGTGTATTTAACTTTTCGTCTTTAATTAATCCTGCTAGTCCCATAGGGAAATCTGCTTGATTCTTCATCAGCAAACTAATCGGAAATTCGTCATAGATTGTTTTTATCGGCGTATGGGTTGTAAAGATGCATTGTTTTTTAACAGCTTCTATTTTAGCCGCCTCATCAACCCCTTCTTTTCCCAAAAATAATTCAACTCCTGCGAGCGCGCCATGACCCTCGTTAATATGATATTTCTTGATATTATTATAGCCAAGCGCTTTTAGCATCTTGACTCCGCCCCGGCCCAGGATGATTTCCTGGCGCAAACGAAATTCAAGATCACCGCCATATAGCCGCATTGTCAATTTCTTAAATTCGATTTTATTGCCAGCTATATTGGTATCAAGAAAATATACCGGGGAAACAAAATCCTCCCCTCCCTTAATTAAATACTGCCAGACTCCAATCTTTATCGATTCCGCTCCAATTCTCAGTTTAATTTGCGCATCGAGTTTTTTTAATAGGCTAAAATCAAAGTCGCGATCAATTAATTCTATCTGTGTGCCGGTCGTGTTTATTTTTTGTTTAAAATACCCTTGATTGTTTAAAAGGGTAATGCCGACCAGGGGAAATTTTTTTTCAACCGCCGACTTTAAAATATCGCCCGCTAAAACGCCTAGCCCGCCGGCATAGGTTTTTATATTGTTTTCGAGGGCAATTTCCATGCTTAAGTAAGCGACAGAGTACTCTTCTTTATTTATCATTTTTATGTCTCTATTTATTATTTATCAATTATAACATATTAAAAAAGGGCGCAACACTTGGTCGCACCCTACCGTACTAAGCCTTCGCTCTTGCAGATTCTTGCAATTTAATAATTGCTTCCCTAATTTCCTGCTTAACCAGCTCTTCGTTTAAAAGATCACTAAAAATAATCGGCTTGCCAATATAGATTTCTCCTTTATGGCCGCCATAAATTTTAGTGAAGTTGAATCCTGACTCGATTGGCATTATCGGCTGAACATCGTGCAGATAAATAGGGATTACATATTTAGGACGCACTTGCATAACTGTGTGCGCGACCCCAAATTTGCAATCACCAATCTCTCCAGTTCTTGTTCTGGTGCCCTCAAAAAATAAAACTAGATTACTTTTTTTAAGAGCCTGACAGAAATTAGCCACATCCTTCATAATAATTTCCATTTTTCTAGTATGCCGATGAGCGGGGATGCATTTTGATAAATATATCAATTGCTTGCCAATCGGGTGCTTAAAAAAATTATCATAATCGGGCGCATTAAACGGCACTCGATTATAGTGAAAGAAAATATCAAATATTGAAGAGACGCTAATTCCGATGAGCAAAGAGTCAATTAAGGTTTGGTGGTTGGAAACAAATAAGATTCCGTTTTCTTTTGGCAAGTTTTTTCGTCCGCGAACTTTAACGCGGTTTCTGATTTTAAAAATATAGAACGCAATCAGGGCCATAAATAATAGCCAAATACGCCCGATACTTTCGCCGATGATTGTTTTCATTATGACTTTTTTAAAGTTCTACTTTAATTATAGCACTTACATCCAAAACAAAAACCCCGGCTAAACTAGCAGGGGTTTTACATTTATACTATTTTATTTTTATGGAAACCGAATTTCGCCGCCCTCATCTCTAACGCAGACACCCCTATCGCAGACCGTCCCCTCTTCCCGACATTCTCCGCAACTACCCTCGCAACCATCGTCGCCACATACTTTGTCTCGACAATCAGGTGTGCAGCCGCCACCAAAACCACCCTCACATACTCCGTGCACGCAAGTCGCACCATTATAACAACGGCCACAAGAACCACCACAGCCATCGTCACCGCATGTTTTTTCTCGACAATCAGGAGTACAAATTATAGCCTGGCACGTGCCATTTACGCAGTTTCCGCTCTGACAAGTGCCACAGGAACCGCCGCAACCATTATCACCGCAAACCTTCCCTGCGCAAGAAGGGGCGCAGGCGGCTGGCTGAGCGCTGCTTATTCCGGCTGGCGTTGCAGTGTTAAGAGTCGCAAAAATTCCACCCGTGTTGTTTCCCAGACAATAACGAAGAGAATAGGTTCCGTTATTTGTGCCGCCATAATTATTGGCGACATAAGTATAAAAAGTTGTGCCTGCGCAGGCCTGGTTATCGGCGGGTGTGGGCGGTTTCGGTATAATATCCATGTATACTGTCGAACCTGTAGCCAAACTACCTCCGGAAACGCTAAGCGCGGGAGGATAGCAGCCCATGTCGTTGTAATACATTTCTAAGGCGGTTTGAATTTGTTTGACATCGGCGAGGCGCCGGGCATCTCGCGCTCGCGCTCGTGCTTGATTAAAGGCAATAATGGAGAGAGTTGAAAGCAAACCAATAATGGCGATAACCACTAAAAGCTCTATTAAAGTAAAGGCCTTCTTTCTCTCGTTGGTTTTTCTTTTACTCATGTAGTTCGCTAAATAATTTACTCTGTCTCGCTTTTCTTAGAACTTTGAGAAAACGTGATTTTAATTGATCGTTGGCTAATAAAAATTTGGCTGGACTAATTTTAAATAAGACGCCAACGAAATGCCTCATCAGTTCGTTTGTCCATAAATCATAATTATCAAAAATATAATTTTGCAATTTGTTTTGCTCAATTGCGTTTAAAACACAGCGCTCAAAACCATCAAGTGGTGTGACCATTGTTTTTTTTCTTCTTTCAAGGGTAATAGCTGAAACGCCACAAACTCGATGGCAAACGCCACAACCAATACAAATATCTTGATCGACGACTGCCTTTTTGTCTATCATCTTAATCGCGTTAACCGGACATTTTTTTTCGCATTGACCGCAGCCGACACATTTTTCTTTATTTATCTGGGCAAAAAAATTACTATTTATTTTTTTTCGGTAGCCGATTTTTTTATAGGCAAGTAAAGCCTCACAGCAACAACCACAGCAATTACACATCCAATTAACTTCGTTTTGAATATTATCTCCAATTTGGACCAAGCCGTAATCAACGCAACGATCTAAAACTTTCATCGCCTCTTCTTTGTTTATTTCTTTAGCAATGCCATGCTTAGAGAGACTTTCGGCGGCTGTGTTAAAAGTTAGGCAGACATCTTGTGGCGCAGCGCAAGCCTTTCCGGCGTGCTCCATTTTGTGACGACAATAACAAGTTCCGACCGTGATGCAGCTGGCTGATTTAATTATGTGACTAGCGCGCTCATAGTCTAGAACAATTGATTCATCTTTGCTTTGGATTGTCTGCTCTTGAACAAAGGTTCTGGCAATAGCTGTTTTCTGCATTAAAACTTTTTCCACAAAGTCGTCTTCCTCGTTAATATATTTATAAAATAACTCCGACAATACTTTGCGATCAAATTTACCATCAGTTCTCATGAGGGCGAATTCAAAAAATCCAGCCATCGTTGGAGCCAAAACATAAACCTGAGTACCGTTATTATTCATATCTAACAAAAGACCTTTGTCAGCCAGCCCATCAAGAATATTTTTTGTTTCGTCTTCGCTAATTTGCCAACGCTTCACCGCCTCGCTTACCGTGAAAGGTTTAATAGGCAAACTCGAAACTTTTGTCGCTTCGTCTTCAGAAAATAATATTTCTAAAATTTTATACAAGCTTTCTGATGCGGGCGCACCCTGTGCGTTCATATCTAGTCTTTTTTGTAAATTGAAATAGCTCTTTGAAGTAACATGTCCCATATTAAATATTTAAATCAATTTATAATTCTGATTTCTTTCTCAATTATTATTATACCATAATTTTATTATCTTCTTTAAGTCGCCAGTCTGATAAAATAAAAAAGCCACAGAATTTCTGCGGCTAATGGTGGGGTATCGTGTGATTATCTAACTCTAGATGACCACTTGAATGCAAAGAACAAAAGCATTGCCGAAATGGCAAATATGCCAGCGGCGGCGTCATAGCTAGGAATAAAGCAGGCTGCGATAATCCCTACGGCGCCCAGAATGAAAGAAATTAGTGCCATTTTATGTGTCTTGGTACGAGGTTAATGTTACTTGTGTTCTAAATTTGTTGATAATATTTGATCAGTCCTCTTCTATGCACCACTCTCCGGTTATTTTAAAGCGAACTGCTGCATCAAACAGATTAAAATAGTTTGATTCTGTTTCGTTTTCAAATTTCCGGACTATAGAATAGTCCACGTCGTTTACTCTGTAGGAGCATTTTTCGTGCCCCCATGACGAATGGTCATTTAAAAATGAGTAGTTCATGCCCCAGTGAAGCAATATTGTAATTTTATTACTACTTCTTTCGCGGTCTCCGTTAGGAATACTTCCGTCGGGAAGACAGGGACAGATAAACGAAGCCCAAGAATTTCCCTCATTTTTTAGGGTAAAGGCATAAAAATACTTTCCTTTTAACGAATCGTGAAGTAATGAACCAAATGCCTTTGCTTGGATATCTGATCCGGCAAACTTAGTGTTTTCTGCAAACACCTCATTGTAAGCATTCTGTAAATTCAGCATCAGCTGGCAATAGTTTTTTGTATTTTCCATTTTTTCAATCGCTCGGCTTTCCATTTAAGCCTAATACTTGTTTTACCGCTTCCGCAAAACAAAACTTTGTTTTTCTGTTTTCTTTTCATGGAACAGACTCCAGACAAGTCTTTCAAGATGACTTATATTACTCTATTTGTTAAATTACTGCTTTGATTAGTATACAATATTTTACTATATTTGTCAATAGATTTGTCATTCCTTTGGGGCAAAACAAAAATAACTCTAATATTAGAGTTATTTTTATGTGGGTGCCTACTGGGAGTTGAACCCAGACTAACGGGACCACAACCCGTCGTTCTACCGCTAAACCATAGGCACCATAAGTTGTTTCTCAAGAAACGTACGCCCGGGGGGAGTCGAACCCTCGTCTAGAGCTTAGAAGGCTCCCGTTCTATCCGCTGAACTACGGGCGCAAAAATGCGCATATTTTATTTCTTGTCTTATATTAATAGAAATACACACTCTTGTCAAACGCCGTTTATCTCTCTTTTCCTATTTTCCCCTCTGTCTAAGGGCCTCATACATTAATATGGCCGCTGAAACGGAAACATTTAAAGAATCAATGCCTTTGGCCATCGGAATCTTAATTAATTTGTCTGCTCGCTTCAACCATTTATCACTTAGGCCGTATGCCTCCGAGCCAAGCACGATAGCTAACGGTCCACTCATCTTTTCTTCCGTATAGATATTTTTACCAGTCGTTGCGGCGGCAAGACTCATAATTTTTCCATCTTTTAACCACTTTGTTGTCTCTTCGACAGACGCGATCACAACCGGTAAAACAAAAACAAACCCCTCGCTCGCACGGATAACATTAGGATTATAAATATCGGTTTGATTGTCATTAATTATTATTGCCTCGACCCCGGCCGCATAAGAACTTCTTAAAATTGCCCCGAGATTCCCTGGCTTTTCTACTGCCTCTAAAATAATTAGCAAGGGCTTTTTACTCAGTTTAAGTTGTTTAAGACTTGGCGATTTTATTTTTACTAAAGCAAAATAACCGTCCGGACTTTCTTTATAACAGATTTTTTGGAAAACGGCCGCTGATGTTTCAGTTATCTTTTCCGAGTTTAGCCCAAAAAAGTCTTTCACTTCTTTTTTGATTAGCTCTGGACAATAAAACAATTCTAAAATTTCATTCCCGAATTTTCTCGCCAGCTCTATCTCGCGCGCGCCATCAACAATTACTATTTGTCTTAGTCTTCTTTCGCTCGCTTTCTTTAACTTAACGATGTCTTTAATTTTTTGGTTGTTGACGCTATTAATTATATTCATAAATAGATAATAAAACTAATTAATTTCATTATAAAGCAAATCAAGCTAAAGGACTAATCTGGGTCTTTAATCTTGGAATTCTAAAAAGATGGATTATCTGGTATAATGAGGGTAACTTAATTATATTTTATGCCAATTCCACAACTTAAATCACGTAAAAACAGCTCCTGGAAAGAGGGCGATGCCCGTAATAATTCGCGAAAAAAGGGTAAAAAAACGCTAAAACAGCGTCTCTTTTTATATGCCTTAGCCGTCTTTGCGGGCGGACTAGCTATCGCCCTTATTTCTATCGCCTGGATATCCCGCGACCTACCTAACCCAAACCAATTAATAAACCGCGAAGTTGCTCAAAGCACAAAAATCTACGATCGTACTGGCGAAAACATTCTTTATGAGATTAGTGGCGATCAAAGAAGAACTCTCGTTCCCTTGAATGAAATTCCCGACCGCGTCAAACAAGCAACAATTTCGATTGAAGATAAAAACTTTTATAATCACGGCGCTTTTAGCGTTTGGGCGATGGTGCGAACCGTTATTACTAATGTAATTTATAATCGCAGTGCCGGTGGCTCAACTCTCACCCAACAATTTATCAAAAATGCCGTTCTCTCCAATGAGAAAACCATTACCAGAAAAATAAAAGAATTAATCATGGCCTATCAGTTGGAAAAAAAGTTTTCCAAGGATGAGATTCTCCAGATGTATTTAAATGAAATACCTTATGGATCGAATGCCTACGGCGTTGAGGCCGCGAGTCAAAAGTATTTCGGTAAAAGCGTTCGCGATCTTAGTCTAGCTGAAGCCGCCGTCCTCGCCGCTCTACCCCAATCGCCGAGTCGTTACTCTCCCTACGGCGCCAATAAAGATCTTTTACTTGGCCGTAAAGACTATATTTTAGGTTTAATGGCAGAGCAGGGATATATTTCCAACACCGAAAGAGACGACGCAAAAAAACAAGAAATTGTTTTTAAGGGCCGCGACAATAATATTACCGCCCCTCATTTTGTCATGTATATAAAGGATATTCTGGCTGAAAAATATGGAGAAAAAATGATAGAGCAGGAAGGTTTAAAAATATATACGACGCTCGATTTATATAAGCAAAAAATTGCCGAGGAAACAATTACCGAAAGAACGAAAGACTACCCGCAAAAATATGGCGCCAATAATGCTGCTCTTGTCTCAATTGATCCTAAGACTGGACAGATTCTCGCTATGGTTGGCTCGCGTGATTATTTTAATGACTCAATCGATGGGCAAGTAAATGTAACGACCAGACCTAGGCAGCCGGGCTCATCAATGAAACCAATTGTTTATGCCGCTCTATTTGAGAAGGGCTATACCCCAGACACAATTCTCTATGACGTAGTAACAAACTTTTCTACTGATCCCTCTCAGCCTTACACCCCTCATAATTATAGTGGTGGCGAGCTTGGCCCGGTAAAAATTCGCCAAGCACTTGCCGGCTCCCTAAATATTCCGGCCGTCAAAGCAATTTATTTGGCGGGCATTAATAGTGTTATCGATTTAGCAGAAAATCTTGGCTATACCACTCTTTATCCGCGCAGCCGCTTTGGCTTGTCTCTTGTTTTGGGCGGCGGAGAGGTTAAGCTCTTGGAACACACTAACGCCTATAGCGCGTTTGCGCGCGATGGCCAAATGAGCCCGTTAGTAAGCATCTTAAAAGTTGAGGACAAGAATGGGCGAGTTCTAGAAGAATATAAACCAAGCGAAAAAAAGGTTTTAGATTCCCAAATCGCCCGCATGATTAATAGTATTCTAAGCGACAACGCCGCGCGGTCTTTTGTCTTCGGCGCAAAAAACTTTTTAACTCTCGGCGACCGCCCCGTAGCCGCCAAAACCGGAACAACCAATGATTTCCACGATGCTTGGGCCATGGGCTACACTCCATCCCTGGTAACTGGTGTCTGGGTTGGCAACAGTGATAATGAGGAGATGAAGGGTAAGGCTGATGGCAGTGTTTTAGCGGCACCAATTTGGCACTACTACATGGCAAAAGTTCTTGGCAATACTCCAGCCGAAAACTTCAAGGCGCCTGATGACTATAAGACCGGCAAAGCGATTCTAGATGGCCAAATTCCAACGCAAGTAGTTCAAGTCGATAGAAGTTCCGGATTGCTCGCCACTAGCTCAACACCGCCCGAATTAATCGAAGAGCGGAGTGCGACCGCCCATCACACTATTTTATTTTATATAGATAAGGATAATCCTCGCGGCGACGCTCCGAAGAATCCTGCGAACGACCCTCAATTCAATCTCTGGGAAGGGGCTGTCCAAAAATGGGCCGCGAAAAATGCTAGTTCTTCTAGCTCCACTATTCCCGTAGCTTATGATGAACTTCATAAACCAGAAAATAAACCAACCGTAAAAATAGTTTCTCCATTAGCAAACCAAACCATTACTGGCATTAGTTTTGATTTACAGGTTGAGGCAAGCGCCCCGCGCGGAATTACTCGCGTTGAGTATTATCTCAATAACAATCTCTGGTTGACTAAATGGGGGCAGCCCAGCGCTTTCACTGAATCACTTAGTTTTCTGGGTAATGGCTACCAAGCTTTGCGCGCTAAAGCCTGTGACGATATTGAAAATTGCACAGAGGCCTCGGTGAATTTTAATTTGCTAATTAAAAATAATCCGGTCTCTACGGGTAGAAACAGTATTAGTCTTGTCTCCCCTTCTTCAAACCTAGCACTTAACGCTATAGATTTTCCTTTAACGCTTAAGTTCCAGGTGGGGCGGCCAGAGAAAGCGTCGACCGTTAATTTAATGCTTCGGGATAGCGGCGGAAAAACGCTATTTATCAAATCAGCTAGTACTAATTCTAACAATGAAGTATCAATCAACTATGATTCCGCTCCACCGTCAGGAAACTATTCGCTTTACGGAGAGCTCCACGATTGGGGTGGGGAAATAATTAATAGCAATGAAATAAAAATAAATGTTAAGTAAAATAAAAAATCACCCTGGCTGGGTGATTTTTTTATATATTTTTCCTATTGTCTAATCGGCATAACAATATAAAGATATTTATCGTCTTTCTCTGGCCGTAAAACGCAGGGCGTCGCGTTATTAAGCACCCCCAAACGAACCATCTCTCCCTCAATATTATTCAAACCATCTAATAAATAGCGATAGTTAATAGTAACCTCATTATCTCCGCCCTTAACATCCGCCTCTAGTTCAATTTGGCTTTCGCCGCTTGATCCCGAGAACGCCGAGACGACAATTTTATCTTTAAAAAATAAAAGTGTAATGTCGTTTATCCCTGTTTTTGAAAATAGCGCCGCCGCTTTAACCGCGCGCGTTAATTCTACTCTCTCCACTAAAACATCCGTCTGACTCTTGGCTGGTATAATCTGTTTGTAATCTGGATAGTGACCATTTATTAAACGGGAAATTAATTCCACTGAATCAACGGTAAACAATATCTGGTTCTCCGCCAAAAAAAATTTTAGCTCCTGATCCTCTCCTAATTCTCCGCCCTCTAAATTGCTTAAAACCCGTAATAATTCCTGAACTGTTTTTGCGGGAACAATAATCTTCTGCTCCCCTTCTATTTCTGAGGACTTTACTGCCACCTCTCTCTCTGCCAAACGATAGCTATCTGTCGAGGCCAGGCTTAGAGATCCCTTGCTAAATGAAAACAACACACCAGTTAGCTCTATTCTGTTTTCACTACTTGAAACAGCGAAGACAACGCTATTCAGAGCCTTTTTCAGCTCTCCGCTCTTACAAGAATAATAGCCACCGCGCGGTATGGTTGGAATAAGCGGAAACTCCTTAGCTGACTCTCCCTTAATCTTGGTTTTATAATTTCCACATTCTATTTTTAATTCATTATCTTTAACCTCAACCTTAACCTTCTCTCCGCTGCTCAGTAAATTGACATACTCGCCAATTAACTTGGAATCAACCGTGAACGAGCCCTCTGACTCAATCTTTCCTCTAACCTGGTGGGTGATGCCTATTTCTAGATTAGTACTAATAAATTCTATATTCCCCTTCTCGGCTTTGATCAGAATATTGTTCAAGATGGGAAGATTGATATTTTTTGTCGTTACGTGACCGGTTATGCTTAGGCCTCTTTTTAAGTTTTCTTGCAGGCTAATGAATTGCATATGTTTAATTGGTTGTATTATATATTAATTTATATATAAATAGATAATAACAATAATAAGGGGCGGGATAACTTTCGGAAATGGCGTTTTTTTATTTTTTTGCTGGGAAATAGTTAAATTTTCCTGTTGAAATGTCGGTCAATATTTCGGGCAAATGTTTTCGTGCTTTGTGCTTAAGTTGGTAAAACTGTTTTTTGTTAACATTTTATTAAACACTATCCCGAGCTATCTAACAAGATATAAACAGGGTAATCCACAGAAATAAAATAAAATTGTTAATAAGTGTGGCCAAAAAGTTGACGGATGGACTCAATTTCTTGTTTTATTTTTTCATTCCCCCTCTCCTTAACCTCTTGATAAATTTTATTGTAGGCGTGCATAGCCGTGGTGTGATCACGACCCCCAAGCTCGTTGCCGATTGTTGGGTAAGAGGTGTTTAACTCCTCGCGAATCATAAAGATTGCGATTTGGCGAGGCCAGACTAACTCTTTCTTGCGACCGCTGCTGATAATATCTTTATAACTAATATTGTAAAATTTGGCTACCGCTTCGATAATTTCTTTTGGGGTGAGAGACTTGGTCTGGATATTTGAGATGTAATCACCCAAAACCTCTTTTACGGTTTTAAGCGACGGAGTTAAGCCCTTGAATTGATGAGAGGCGATAACCTTAGTGAGCGCCCCCTCTAGTTCTCGGATATTGTTTTGTACGTGTTCCGCAATATACAAAAGCATTTCGCGGTCCAATATACCACCTTTTTCTAAAGACTTTTTCTCTAAAATAGCAATTTTTGTCTCAATGTCAGGCTTGCCAACGTCGGCCACCATGCCCGCTTCAAAGCGAGAAACTAAACGCTTTTCGATTGCTGGGATTGATTTTGGCGCGCGATCAGAGGTTAGGACAATTTGTTTGTCATTTTGTAATAATTCATTGAAAGTGTGAAAAAATTCTTCTTGCGTACCGTCTTTGCCGCCCATAAACTGGACATCATCAACTAGGAGCAAATCAACATTGCGATAAAGATTTTTAAATTCCTTGGCCTTTCCGGTGGTAACGGCTTGAATATAATTATTGGTAAATTTCTCACTGGTAGTATAAAGAATTTTGTCGGTTTTTTTAGCAACCTCATTGCCAATCGCCTGGAGGAGATGCGTTTTCCCAAGACCAACGCCGCCGTAGATAAATAAAGGATTATAGGCCTTACCGAGATTATTGGTTACCGCTAAACAAGCGGCGTGAGCGAGCTCGTTCCCTTTGCCGACAATAAAGTTTTCAAAAACATAACGCGTATTTAAACCGTGGCGACCAACGTTGTTGCCATTGCTATTTCCGTTAAGAGAATTTCCCTGATTGTTAGCGCTGGCTGAAATCGGACCAACCGCGCTTTGATTGTTCTGTGGAGCGGTGGGGTCGCTGGTTGTTTCGGTTTTTATTTCTGGGCTATTAATTTGAAAAGTGGCAGTGTTACTCTTTCTCAATTCAATTTTGTAGATTATTTCTTTAATTTTTTGCTTAGTCACGTTCTCTAGGGCGCTGAGGGTATTCTTATGATATTTTTCTTCAAGCCATTTTTTTACAAAAGCATTGGGCACGCAAATAACGACCCGCTCATTCTCGAAAGAAGAAATAAAAGTATCCTTAAACCAAGTAATGAAATTAGCTCGGGATAAACTTACCTCAATCTCCCCTAAAACCGCCTGCCAGACTTGTTCATTAGTCATAATTAGTGGGGTTAATAACTATTAAAACAATTAAAATTTCAGGTTTTTTATAGCAATCTTATTATATTAGAAAAAGCTAGTAATAACAAGATAAAGCCCTGTTATAAATATGTTAATAAAAGGGGGACAAGTGCAAAATAGCCTCTTCCGCCCCAATTGACTTTAGTATATAAAGATGTTATCTTATTAAAACAAATATCAATTATTAAAGTTATATCTTACTTATGCCGAAGAGAACCTACCAACCGAATAAACGTCGGGCTAGCAAAAAGCACGGTTTCTTAAAGAGAATGCAGACTGAAGATGGTCGAGTTGTCCTCAAGAGACGTCGCGATAAAGGTCGTAAAAAACTCAGCAAATAGAAATAAACGGCTTCCATGTTAGAGAAAAAAAACAGAATATGTTTAGACAAAGAGTTTGACCGCGTTTTTAAGACCGGCCAATCTTTTTATGGTAAGGTTTTGGGCCTGAAAGCGGCACAAAACGATTTAGCTGAATCAAGGTTCGGCTTAATGGTTAGCCTTAAAGTCAGTAAAAAGGCGGTTGTTAGAAATAAAATCAAACGACAACTGAGAAGTATTATCAGACAAGAGTTGCCACGGTTAAAAAATGGAAAGGATGTCGTTATTATAGTCTTTCCTTTAATATTAGATAAAAAAATAGAAGAGATACGAGTTTTTGTAAAAAACGGGTTTGAGCGGCTTAATCTGTATAAATAGCCTAATATTAGCTATATATGTTAAATTATATTTTTATGCTGCCCCGACGTGCAGTAGTTGGGTTTATCAGATTCTATCAAAAAACATTTTCTTTTGATCACGGCCCTTTAAAGACATTATATCCCCATGGTTTTTGCCGCTTTAACCCGACTTGCTCGGAATATGGTGCGCAGGCCATCACAAAGTATGGTATTATAAAAGGAGGGATAATGACCTCGTGGCGAATTATTCGCTGTAACCCTTGGAATAAGGGTGGCAATGACCCAGTTAAATAAGGTAGTAATTAATTTTTTAAACTATGTCAAACATTTTTACAGTTATTTTTTATCAGCCAATCTTAAATCTATTGGTTTTTTTGTATAATACCGTTTCCTTCCAGGATTTAGGCATCGCAATTATCTTATTAACCGTTCTGATTAAATTAATTCTTTGGCCGCTTGGTCAACAATCAATCAAGTCACAAAAAGCCTTACAGGACCTTCAACCTAAGATTGAGGAACTAAAAAAGAAGTACGCCGATAATAAAGTTGAATTGAGCCGCGCGACCATGGACATGTATAAAGAGAATAAAGTTAATCCCTTTTCTTCTTGTTTGCCCCTGCTTATCCAACTACCATTCTTGTTCGCAGTCTATCGTGTCTTCAGTGACGGTCTTAATAATAAATTAGACTTAGTCTACTCATTTATTAGTAGACCGGCCGTAATTAATAGTTTATCTTTTGGCTTTTTAGACCTCAGCAAACCGAATATATATTTAGCGGTGTTAGCCGGCGTGGCCCAATTCTTACAAGCGAAGATGATGATGACCAAGCAACCAGCCGTTAAAACAGCGGGATCGAAAGATGAGGGCATGGCCGCAATCATGAACAAGCAAATGCTTTATTTCATGCCCGCGATTACAATTTTTATTGGTATTTCTTTGCCGGGAGGACTTACGCTGTACTGGTTTGTAATCACCGCCCTAACTGCGCTGCAACAACTATTTGTTTTTCGCAAGAAAGGAAACAAGCTTGACGGGACAAACAGTAAAACCGCTATTGAAGGAGAAATAATTAAATAAGTAGTTAGAACAAAATAAAAAACGCCTCGACAATGAGGCGTTTTTGTTTAGCCAGTATTTAGTTTTTTGTACTAGTCCCAATTGGCGTGCTAGTTCCTGAAATTACAGGCACAGTACTCGAGCTAATTATCGTATTATTAGAACTGGTGGCGCTCTTACCGATTAAGCAAACCTCCTGCCAAGGGACGTAATGAGAACTAAAGCGCTTTTCCTGAACTGGAGTTGTGGTCGCGCCCTCTGGATAGATAACCTTATAATCAAAGTAAGCATCGGCGCCGTTGTGCGCTTTCTCGGTGCATTTTTTTTCGCCTGCCGGCAAGTCAGTGGTCTCAATATATTTTGTTGCCGCCGGTTTTACAATATTATAGATAGTCGGAGCTGTTGTTGTCGCGACTCGGCCGTCTTTGGTTCCCCAAAAATCAAAGTAAGCGATATTTTTTACAATTCTGGATTGAATTAAAATATAATTTCCCGTGTCATTAATAAAACGAACATCTGGCTTGGGTAAATAAACGGCCGCATCTGTCCCGGCGGGCTCATAATAAACAACTCGATAGGAGTGATTCCGACGTTCGGTAATTGGTAGGCCCGTGGCCAGGGCAGCGCGGAAAATAGTCGTTGCAATTTGACATAAACCGCCGCCAAATTCAGGTAGGGTTTTGTTGCCTTTAATCACTAGCTCTGGGAAGTAACCAGTTTTTTCACTGACATCACCCAGGACCTTAACTAGAGAAAACTCCTCGCCCGGGGCAAGAAGAATACCATGGACCGCGTTGGCGCCGACTTGAATATTTTTACGACGATTCGTCGGTGAGCCGGAAAAATCAGATTTTCCAGTACCAAGAAGCTCCTTGATATTTAAGGTTTGGTCGGATGGTAAAGATTCAACCGAAGTTGTTTTAATAACAATAGAAATCTTTTTTTGTCCGTTAAAGAAGTCGGCCACCACCTTTGCTGCTGTTGCCTCCATATCTACCCCACGGCCATCGGTTCCGGCTTGCCAATTATTAACTTTGCTATTTTTCATTTCAAAGCGCGGTCTAATTGCCTCAATGTCTACTTCCGGAGAGACGTTTAATAAAAGATATTCTTTGATTTTGTCTTGATCAAGTGATAATTGTAATTTGCCTTCGGCTTGAGCTACGCTTAGCCAAGAGAGAAGACGTTCAGGCTTAATATTCCAAGACTTAAGAGTCGAAGTGCTCTCACCGGGCTCAGAAAAAGTCAATTCAATGCCCCCCTCTTTAATTGTTGATTTTGCTTCGTCCGCCAGAACTTTGAGGTCGGCTTGCTTTACCTCGGGATATTTTGAGTGCGTTTTAATGACGATCGGCCGGTTGTTAAGAGTATCAAGATTATTTTTTATTTCGGAAAAAATTAAATCATAGTTAATTTCTTTGCCCAGTTTTTCCGGGCTAGCCTGGAGTTCTCCGCTGGTCGGAGAAACAGAAAAAGTCGAATTAGTCGGCGGGATGTCTAGCTCTTTAAAAGCGTCAACTAAAAGTTTTTTAATTTTTGTCTCATCAAGCGTATAAACAGGGGCGATTGTTTTCTGGCTGCCGCTCTTTAATCTAAATAGTAAATAATTAAAGAAATTTTTCGGTTGGCCGAGGGCGAGCGCCTGATTAACCGTACGGTCGACATCAAAAACTAAGGCTGGGAAAGATAGATCAGCGTCAAAAGAAGACATGTCCGTATCAAGGCTGACATTTTTATTACCAGATTGGAAAATTAAACCGGTATTAATAATGCTTTCCGTGCGATCAGTAATTAGTGTTTGCGCTTCGGCCGGAGTTTTACCAGATAAATCAATGTCGCCGATCTTCACCCCTGGATAAATTCGGTTAGAAAAGTTATTGCGCCAATTGAAATAAAAGGCAAATATTCCGACGAATAACAAAAAAACCACCAAAACGAGAAGTGATTTTATTGCCCATTTTTTAGTTTTCATATTACTTTGGGCCGTCTCAGTCTTTTACTTTGACCTCGATTTGGCCAGGATTGTTTTTGTATAAGTTTATGGTGAGAACGCCGCTTTCGAGCTCGGCCTCAACCCGTCGACTATCCACCTCGGCCGGCAAAATGATTGAACGAGAGAACGCTCCCCAATAACACTCGCGATAAAGGTAGTCTTCGTCTTTTACCTCCTCTTTAACGGAGCGCCGCCCTTTAATAGTTAAAAGGTCGTGGTGCAGAGAAATTTTCAGGTCTTCGGGCTTAACTCCAGCAATAGTCGATTTAATAATTATTTTCTTTTCGGTTTGGAAAACATCGATTGCTAGTTGCCCCTCGGTTTCCGTCTCATCATCAAGCCATGCCGCAATCGAAGGTTCGTTGTTTTCTTGGACTAATGGGTTATTGGTATTTCGTTTATTGAAAATCATATAATTGTATTCTTTCTTCTAATTTACCAATTTTTAGAGGAAATGTAAATGTTAATAACAAAAAAACCTTCAATAAAATTGAAGGTTTTTATGGGTGGGCCCGACAGAACTCGAATCTGTGACCTCTACGATGTCAACGTAGCGCTCTAACCAACTGAGCTACGAGCCCCTAAATTTTTTCTTGGTGGGCATAGATGGACTTGAACCATCGACCCCCGCTTTATAAGAGCGGTGCTCTAACCAACTGAGCTATATGCCCATTATAATGGCCGCTAAAAAAGATTGCAAGCTAAGCGCCTTAATGGATTTGCTTTACTTTTTATACCATTAAGCGCTTATTTTTTCAAGTTTATTTTTTAGGGAGATTATTATATCGGCGCTCACTGTGGCAAGTTTATTTTTAACTGTAGCGGAGGCGATTTTTATAGTTCCGGTCGGTGCGTATTCCTTTAATATTTCTAGAGCGTTAATGTTTTTTAAAGAATAAGCAACCACGATTGTTTCGCCGGATTCTGTTTCGCAGAAGATTACCACCAGCTTAGCATTGGGAACATTCATTATTAACTCATCAATAATATCGTTTAGGCTGTCGGCCGAAGACTTTGTTTCCTTAAAATCTTGTGGCCCCAGAGTCGACCAAATTAATTCCTCGCCCTTTTCGGCATGGAGATTATTTAAGACGCGCCCCCAGAGCTTTAAAGTGGCGATATCGCGCGAACGATAAAGATGAGTCACAATATCTTCGCGGTTAGCGCCGATTGAAATTAATTGGGAGGTAGTTAGGAGAGTGCGCGGGGTTAAATTAGAAGTCTTAAAGTTTTTTGTTTTTTGGATGATACCCGCCAATAGGCAAGTGGAAATTTCTTCACTGATTAAATCCGGTTTATAGTTTTTTAAAAGATAAAAAAGAATTTCGGAAATAGCAACGGCATTTAGATCAATGAAATTAATTTGTCCGAACTCCTCGTTCGTCGCCTTATGATCGATGTTAATAATCGGCGTTTTATAAAAGAATTCAACATTTTGGTCATAAAGCTTGCCTAAAGACTCAAGGTCACTGGCGCCGATAGTAATAATTAGATCGTATTTAAATTCGCCAGCCTTTGCGCTTACATCCTCTGGCTTAAACCAGCCCTCAGACGGAGAAATAATAAAATTTAGGGTATTGTTATCGACTAAATATTTAATTTGGTTTACCTTGGCTTGGCTAATATCAACGGAAACGATAAAACGGCGCAAATTATTCAAGTTTGTTTGGATTTGGCTATAAGCCGGCAAAAAAGAATAGGCATGTTTAGTCTCTTCAAGCCCTTGGCAGACAACCGTAATCTCGTAGCCCTGTCTTTTGAGGAATAAAAAAAGAGCCAGCGCCGAAGCGACTGAATCCCCTTCCCGGTCAGCGGGAAAAACAATCAATATGCTCTTAGATTTCTCAATTTGTTTGAAAATTTGTTGCTCAAGGTTCAGCATTTATTTATCATTAAGGCGCTCTTTAATCAATTAAAGCAGACTCTATAATATATAATTATTAAGACTCAAAGTCAAGCCTAAATTAGTTGACTTAAGGCTGTTTTTTTGGTAATTTTAAGTTATGAAACGAGATTTGGACAAAGCCTATAATCCGGGCGAAAATGAGGATAAAATCTATAAAAAGTGGGAAGAATCCGGGTATTTTAACCCGGATAATTTAGATTTGGCGCCCGATGCGTTAAGCTATACAATCGTGCTTCCGCCCCCTAATATTACCGATAAACTCCATATGGGTCATGCGGCCACAGTAGCGATAGAAGATCTTTTAATCCGCTATCATCGGCTCTTGGGAGAGCGTGCTCTATGGATACCGGGAACCGATCATGCTGCCATCGCAACACAAAATGTGGTTGAAAAAAAATTGCTTAAGGAGAAAGGGCAAACTAGGCAAGACTTGGGTCGCGAAAAGTTTTTGGAAGAGGTTTGGGCATTTTTAAAAACAACTCAGTCAACTATTTTATACCAAGTAAGAAAAATGGGGGCCTCTTTAGACTGGTCACGCCTGTCTTTTACGTTGGATGACGAGCGACAGCTGGCAGTCCGGACAATGTTTTCCGAAATGTATAAAGAAGGAGTTATCTACCGCGGCGACCGGATTGTCAACTGGTGCCCCCGCTGCCACTCCACGCTGGCTGACGATGAGGTTGAGTACAAGGAACAACAAGCAAAAATTTATACTTTTAAATACGATAAAAATTTTCCAATCGCTATTTCTACCACGCGGCCGGAAACAAAGCTAGGAGATACGGCTGTGGCAGTAAACCCAAAAGACGAACGCTATAAAAAATATATTGGTCAGGAATTTAAGGTTATTTTTTGCGGCCAAGCTTTGAATATTAAAATTATTGCCGATCGCAATGTTGAATCAGATTTTGGCACGGGAGCCCTAGGCGTAACACCAGCACACTCAATGGTTGATTGGCAAATGGCACAAGCAAATAATCTGTCACTAATTAAGGTTATTAATGAGGACGGCAGAATTCAGCCTGGCTTTGGTAAGTTTTCCGGTCTAACCGTTGCAGAAGCAAGAGATGTGATTGTTGCGGATTTAACCAAGGAAGGCTTATTAGAAAAAGAAGAAGAATTAACTAATAATCTATCAGTTTGTTATCGTTGCGGTACCGCGATTGAGCCTTTAACCTCAAAACAATGGTTCATTTCAGTTGATAAAAAAATTGCGCGCCTGGGAAATAAATCATTGAAAGAAAAGTCGCTTGAGGCTGCGCAAACCAAGGAAATCCAATTTATTCCGGAGAGGTTTAATAAAAGATATTCCGATTGGATGAATAATCTGCATGATTGGTGTATTTCCCGACAGATTTGGTTCGGCCATCAAATTCCAGTTTGGTATAAAGGAGAAGAAATATATACCGGGCTTGAGGCCCCGAAAGGCGAAGGATGGATTCAGGATGCGGATACGCTCGATACCTGGTTTTCATCGGGAATGTGGACCTTTTCAACCTTGGGTTGGCCGACTAATTATCAGGCTGGTCAGAAAATTGGCGACTTGGCGAAGTACCACCCCACTCAAGTCTTGGAAACCGGCTATGAATTAATTACTCTTTGGATATCGCGAATGATTATGATGTCATTTTTTGCGCTTGGAGAAATTCCTTTCGACAAAGTATATCTTCACGGCATGATTTTAGACAAAGAGGGAAAGAAAATGTCAAAGTCCAAGGGTAACGGCGTTGACCCACTAGATATTATTGAAAAATTTGGTACCGACGCGACACGCTTGGCCCTGTTAATGGGCACAACCCCTGGTAATGACTCGCGTTTTAGCGAGGACAAGGTTGAGGCAAAAAGAAATTTTATTAATAAACTTTGGAATATCTCTCGATTTATTTTAACCAGTTGCGAGGAAAAATTTTATACTACTACCGCCGAAAAAATTCCTGCAAGCACTTCTCTGTCTGACGAATGGATACTAGGAGAAATGGCAAAACTAATAAAAACAACAACTGAGCGCCTTAATAATTTCGATTTTTCTTTAGCCGCTGAAGAATTGAACGATTTCACTTGGAATAAACTAGCTGATTGGTATTTGGAAATTGCTAAAGTTGAAAAGAACAAGGAAGAAATTTTAATTTATCTTTTAAAAAACTTATTAATACTTTGGCACCCGTTTATCCCCTTTGTTACGGAAACAATTTGGGAGAGCTTTAATGAGAGCATTTTAATGGTGGCCAAGTGGCCGCAGGTAGACGAAACGCAAGTAAAAGACAATAACGATTTTACTTTAATTCAAGATATTGTGATTGCAATTCGCAATGCACGCAGCGAAAATAAAATTGAACCTGCTAAAAAACTTGAGGCAATTATTTATGGTAACGAGTCGGCCAGCTTGATTTCTAGCCAGATAGAAATAATCAAAAATCTCAAAACTGGGCTAGGCAGCTTAGAACTTAAAACAAGCAGAGAGAAAATTGCGAACGCAATTATGGTCCCTGTGAGGGGGATAGAAATATATCTATTGGGAGCAATTGACGCGGAAAGAGAAAAAACCCGCCTAGTAAAAGAGCAGGCTAATTTAGAAAAATTAATTTCCCTCCAGGCGCAGAAACTGAATAATGTTGATTTTGTTTCCCGCGCGCCAGAAAAGATTGTTATAGCGGAAAAAGAAAAATTAGATTCCTATCAAGCGGAGCTAGTTAAAATAGTTAATATAATTCATAGTCTATGACCCTAAAAAACTATTTATTCGTGATGTCTGTCCTAACGGCTATTTGCTGGGGCATCTTTTTCTTTGTCGCCGGGCTTGTCGATCCAACCGCAACAAATTGGTTTGGTTTTGGCCTATTTTATTTGGCCCTCTTTCTTTCGCTGAGCGGCACCATCGCACTAATCGGTTTTATAATTCGTTTTGTCGCTCTAAAAAAGGAATTGGCGTTTAACTTAGTTAAGGTCGCCTTTCGCCAGTCTTTCCTGTTTTCCTTATTTATTATTTTTCTATTAATTTTAAAATCGCTTCAGCTCTTTAGCTGGATTAACCTTCTGCTGCTCGTGATTATTTTCGCGATTTTAGAATTATTTTTAATAAGTTATAAGAAGAGTCGTTAGATTATTAATATATGAAAAACAAAATAGAAAAAATCAGAGATGAATTTTTCAAACAACTCGAACAAATTAAAGATAATAATGCCTTGCGCGATTTGGAGTTAAAATATTTATCGCGGAAGGGCGAACTCAGCGAGATAATGCATGGCCTAAAAGACGTAAGCATTGAACTGCGCAAAGAATTAGGCGAACTCGCGAATACGGTTAAAGGAGAAATGCAATTAAAGTTTGAGGAAATGCGCCGCACCCTGGAGAGCTATTCTAAAAAAAGCGATTTTGTAGACGTTACTCTGCCCGGAGAAAAACTGGCTAACGGGCATCTTCATCCAATCACTCTTGTCCAAAACGAACTTGAAGACCTCTTCAGTTCGCTGGGCTTTATTATTGGCGACGGCCCGGAGCTAGAAAGCGATTTCTACAACTTCACGGCTCTAAATGTTCCGCCCCTCCACCCGGCTCGCGACATGCAGGATACTTTTTATATTGATTCAAAAAACAAGGAAGGCCAATATGATTTAGTTATGCGTACTCAGACCTCACCGGTCCAAATTCGGTTAATGCAAAAATATGGAGCACCTTTGAAGGCGATTATTCCCGGACGTTGTTTCCGTAACGAAGCGACTGACTCGCGTCACGAACATACTTTTTATCAAGTTGAGGGAATTATGATTGGTAAAGATATTAACTTCGCCAATCTAAAAAGCCTTTTAGAAATTGTTGGTAAAAGATTATTCGGCCCGAGCACCGAACTGCGCATGCGCCCGAAGTTTTTCCCGTTTGTCGAACCAGGCAATAACGGAGAGTATTCTTGTTTTTTATGCCAAGGAAAGGGTTGCCGAGTGTGTAAGTACACAGGATGGTTAGAAATTGTCGGTGCTGGCTTAATCCATCCCGATGTTTTGCGGGCTGGCGGCATTGACCCAGAAGTGTATTCCGGTCTCGCCTTTGGTTTTGGTTTGAATCGACTCGCGATGCTTAAGTATAATATTAATGACGTGCGCCTGTTTAATAGCGGTGATCTTAAATTTTTAGAGCAATTTTAATTATATGTACATATCTCTTAATTGGTTAAAAGACTTTGTTAAAATACCAGCGAAAATTGAGGCCGCAAATATTGCGAAAGAATTGACCAGGCACACGGTTGAAGTCGAGGGCTTTATTAACCAAGCGGAACAATTCAATAAAGTTGTTGTCGGGAAGGTTTTAGAAGTTAAAAAACATCCTAACGCCGATCGTTTGCGTCTGGCCGTTGTTGATATTAAGAAAGAAAAACTAAATATAGTTTGCGGCGCGCCAAATTTGGCGGAAGGGCAATTAGTTCCCGTCGCGCTCGTTGGAGCGGTCCTTCCGGGCGGCCTGGAAATAAAAGAATCGGAAATTCGCGGGGAAAAGTCTAGCGGCATGATTTGTGCGGAAGACGAATTGGGCATTGGCAAGAGCCATGATGGCATTATCGTGCTAAAAGATAACGCCAAGATTGGCGAGGCTTTTGCTAAATACTTAAAAGTAGACGATATTATTCTTGAAGTAGATAATAAATCATTATCGAATCGTCCGGACCTATTAAATCATTATGGTATTGCCCGTGAGATTGGGGTCATTTTTGATTTAAGCATTAAGCCTTACGAAAAATTATTAAACAAGAAATTTACTTTTTTAAGCATAAAAGAAAATAAGCTGGAAGTAAAAGTTGAGGATAAAGAGGCGTGCCCGCGCTATATGGCCGTTCAAGTTGATGGTCTAGAAGTCGCAGAATCACCGGCCTGGCTCAAGGAGAGGTTGATTGCGGTTAACCAGAAGCCGATTAATAACATTGTTGATTTGACGAATTATGTCATGTTCGAGTGTGGCCAACCCCTACATGCTTTTAGTTCTGATAAAGTTAAAAAAATCATTGTTCGACGCGGTCGCAAAAATGAAGTATTTGAAACACTAGATGAAAAAGAAAGGAATTTAAACGAGGATGACTTGCTGATTACGGACGGAAAAAACGCGATTGCCATCGCCGGCATTATGGGTGGGAAGGATAGCGGCATTAGCGCTGAAACAAAAAGTATTATTCTTGAATCAGCTAACTTTAAGGCTGGGATTGTTCGCAAGACATCACAAAAATTAGGTTTGCGCACGGAAGCGTCGACGCGCTATGAAAAAGCTCTAGACCCTAATCTAACCGAGGCAGCCTTGTTCCGTTTTTCAACGCTACTAGCAGAAATATGCCCAACCATGAAGATAAAAAGCGCTTTGGTGGATGTTAAACAGCCACTGGTCGCTCCGGAAGCGCTCTCGCTTAGTCTGGAGTGGCTAGCCAAAAAGATTGGCCAGGAAATTCCGCGTGATCAAATAATTAAAACGCTTCAACAGCTTGGTTTTAAAGTTGTTGAGGAAAAAGATAATACTTTAACGGTCGACATTCCCTCTTGGCGAGCGACCAAAGACATTTCCACTAAAGAAGATTTATCGGAAGAGATTTTACGCATACATGGTTATGATAATATTGTCTCGCAATTACCCGTCGAAACTCTGCGCCTGCCTGAAGTAAATCTGGAAAGAGCGCTCGAAAGAAAAATAAAAAATATCTTAGCTTTGAAATATAGTTTAAGCGAAGTTTATAATTACTCTTTCGTCGGCGAAGAGCAACTCAAAAAATTAAATATCGATTTTTTTAACCATCTTAAACTAGCCAACCCTCTATCAGATGTTCAAACTATCCTGCGCCAATCTGTCGTTCCGGGACTTATTAGTAATATAAAAACTAATCAATTCAAAGCCGACTCTTTGGGCTTCTTCGAGCTTGGGGGCGTATTCTTTAATATTCCCGGCCTACTAAAAAAAGAAGCAACTGGAGATAGTACTATCCCTCACCAAGAAAAGCGCTTGGGGATTGTGCTGGCAGGTGATGATAAAGATTTATTTGAGAAACTTAAAGGAATTGTAAATAATTTAATAAAAAATCTAATTAATTTTGAAGTTGAAGTTAATTATTTACTTGCGGAAGAGATGCCTGGCTGGGTTGATAAAAAAATAGTAGCGAAGATTAAAGTTTTAGACAGGCAAATTGGTTTAGTGGCCGCCCTAAATAAAGAAGCTAGTGATAATATTAACTTAAAAAAACCGGTAGTGGTTGCCGAGATTAATTTTAATGAATTAATTGATTTAATATTATCTACCGCTACCACTCATTATCAAGAAGCGGCTAAATACCCGACCGTGACTCGCGATCTCGCCTTTGTGATAAATGAAAAAATATTGTATAATGAATTGAAGAGTGAGATGATTAAATTCAACCCCCTAATTAAAGAAGTAGAACTATTTGATGTTTACGTCGGCAATAAATTGGCGGGAGACGAAAAGAGCTTGGCATATCATTTAACTTTCCAGTCGGAAGAAAAAACTCTTCTCGCTAACGAAGTGGACGCGATAGTTGCTAATTTGATTAAATATTTAGCGGAAAGGTTTGAAGCGCGTCTCAGAGATTAAATGTTTAAATAATAAAAATATATGTTTTCAACTTCAATCGACATTTTAAATTTAGTGCTCGCAATCTGCATTGCCGTATTAACTTTTTTTCTTTGCTGGGCGATTTATTATTTTGTCGCTAGCGTGCAAAGAATCAATCGAATAACTAAACGAATTGAAGCTGGAGTAGCCAAGGCCGAGGAAGTAGTAAATATTGCCAAAGATAAACTTAAAAATAGCTCGGCTTATTTTATGGTTTTGGGTGAAATTGCTAAGAAGGCAATGGAATTCGTTCAGGAAAAAAGACAGGCCAGGAAGGAAGCACCAAAGAAAACCAAAAAGAAATAGTTAAAAAATATATATAAAAAGCCCGACACTAGCCGGGCTTTTTTATTGTTCAAGGAGTAATCGTTGTTTGATTGTATTATTCTTTTTCTTTTTTTGGTTTCTTTTCTTTCTCAACGTAGTCGCAATCTTTATTGCTGCATTTTATTTTTCCGGTTTTAGTGTCTTTGATAATCAGACCGCCACAATCGGGGCAATCTTTTCCAGTTGGTTCACCCCAGTAGGCATTTTTGCATTTTGGATAATTATTGCAGGCCCAAAAAGCGCCGCGCTTGCTGAACTTTTTTACGATTTTACCGTCGCCACAAACCGGGCAGGAAACCTCGACACCGGTTGAGTTCGCCTCGGCAATGTTTTTAATATTTTTACATTTTGGATAGCCAGAGCAGGCCAAAAATGGACCGAATTTACCTACCCGCACCTTCATGGCGGAGCCACATTTTTCGCAGACCTCCCCGTCATACTTCTTTTGCATTTCTAAAATCTTTGGATCGATCTCTTTTTTTTCGTAAGTTGGGCCCTCACCGGCAAATTTTTTAATATTTTTGCATTCCGGATAAGCGCTGCAAGCAAGGAATTTTCCAAAGCGACCGGTTTTAATAATCATTGGGGCGCCGCATTTGTCACAAACTTCTGTTGATTTTTCTTCTGGCATAATATCACTTTTTTTAATTTCTTCTTCCTTCTTTTTTAAATTAGTATGAAAGTCGGTGTAAAAGTCGCCGATAACCGGTTGCCATTTCTTTTCACCCTCGGCAATAGCGTCTAAATCATCTTCCATCTTCGCCGTAAAGGCGTAGTCGACTATTTTAGGAAAATGTTTTATCAGCAAATCGATAACCACAAAGGCGATGCTAGTCGGTTTTAGTTTTTTATTATCATCTCTTTCAACGTAATTGCGGGTTATAATCGTATTGATTGTCGGCGCATAGGTTGAAGGGCGGCCAATATCATGCTTTTCTAACTCTTTGACTAAGCCGGCGTCAGAGTAACGAGCGGGCGGATTAGTTGTGTGCTCGTCCGCGCGAAGATCAAGAATAATAAGCTTGTCGCTCTCGGCTAACAATGGCAACTCCTGCTCTTTGGTTTTTTCCGGCCAAACTTTTAAGTAACCAGGGAAAATTAACATTTGGCCATTGGCACGGAATATATAGGTATCTTTGTTATCAATTGCCTTAACATCAATCGTTGTCGCTGCTAATTTTGCCGGAGTCATTTGGCTGGAAACGGCGCGCTGCCAAATTAAACGATAAAGTCGTTCTTGCCCTTTATCGAGCTTGCTGGCTAGCATTTCCGGGGTGGTAGCGGCTTCGGTTGGACGAACGGCTTCATGCGCCTCTTGGGCATTTTTACTCTTCCCTTTATAAATACGTCCGTCAGCGACAGCGAACTCAGCACCGAGATTTTTATTTATCCATTCATAAGCATCGGTTAGAAACTTTGGTGAGAGGTTGAGAGAATCGGTTCTCATGTAAGTAATATAACCCTGTTCATAGAGTTTTTGCGCGATGGTCATTGTTTGTTTGGCGCTAAAACCGAGGTGGCGATTGGCCGCTTGTTGCAAAGTGGAGGTCGTAAAAGGAGCGGCTGGGTTTTTCTTTATCTCTTTCTTTTCAATTTTATCAACTTGATAATCAGAGTTACGGAGATTTTTTTTAATTTCCGCCGCCTCTTCCTTTTTAATGCTCAATTTATTAAAAGTCTTATTACGCACTTTATATAAATCGGCTGTAAATTGATGCTCCTTGGTGTCTTTTGTCAGGTCGGCCGAGAGACTCCAATATTCTTCCGTTTTAAAATCAGAAATTTCGCGCTCTCTTTCTACAATTAAGCGGGTCGCCACGCTTTGGACGCGACCGGCGGATAATCCTTTGGCCACTTTTTTCCAGAGAAACGGAGATAATTCATAGCCGACTAAACGATCTAAAATGCGACGCGCTTGCTGGGCGTCAACCATGTTCTGGTCAATTTTACGTGGGTGTTCTAGCGCCTCAAGAATCGCATTTTTAGTAATTTCATGAAAAACGATTCTTTTGGTCTTTTTAATATCAAGGCCCAAGGCTTCGACTAAATGCCAAGCAATCGCCTCTCCTTCGCGGTCTTCGTCGGACGCGAGAATGACTTCAGTAGATTTTTTCGCCGCCGACTTTAAGGTAGCAACGGTTTTTTTTGCTTTAGCCGGGATAACGTAATCCGGAATAAAATTATTTTTTAAATCAATCCCCATCTTGCTTTCCGGCAGATCGCGAATATGGCCGAATGATGATTCGACCTGGTATTTTTTGTCTAAAAACTTGGCAATAGTTTTCGCTTTAGTTGGAGACTCAACGATAATTAAATTCATATGGCGAATAATTTAATTTATATCATAGCCGATTCCGTCATATTTAGCAACTCCCCGCAATTCTAATATAGTTAGTGTACTATTTATGACCGAGGTGTCAAGTTTGCTTAAATTAATTATTTCGTCAATGGAAATTTTTTCCCCGCGCTCATGCGCCCGGCTTATGATTTGATAGATAACTTTTTCTGGTTCGCTAGAAAAGAGAATCTTTTCCTTCGGCCCTCTCTTTTTGGAAGAAGCGACGGCTGTTTCAATATCAAATATTTCTAAAATATCGCTGGCCTCGGTGATTGTTTTTGCCCCTAGCTTAAGGAGATTATTTGTGCCGCACGAGTAATCAGAAAAGATGTTGCCGGGAATCGCTAGAACTTCTCTATTTTGTTCTAGCGCGTAATTAGCTGTAATTAAAGAGCCGGACTTAAGATCGGCCTCAATCACTAAGGTGGCTTGGCATAAACCGGAAATTATGCGATTCCGTTGTGGAAAGTTTTGTTTCAGTGGCGGAGTGAGTGGCGGAAATTCTGAGATAAGGAGATTGCCAGAATTAATAATCTGCGCGGCAAGCGAACGGTTTGCTGGCGGATAAATGCTCGCGCGGTCGAGGCCGGACCCAAGAACTGCAATAGTGGCGCCGTTACACCCCAGGGCTATTTTATGAGCGAGCGCATCAATCCCTAAGGCCAGGCCGCTAATAATCATTATTCTATTTTCAATAACAGCGGGCAATAAGTTTGAGATAATTTTTTCACCATACGCGCTGTGTTTTCTTGAACCAACAACGGCCAGAGATTGATAATTTATCGCACTTAGTAATTTTACATTCCCGCGATAGTATATAATGTAGGGCGGAGCGGCAATTTCCTTTAAAATAGAAGGATAGAGAATATTATTATAAGTAATATATTCAATTTGTTCTTGTTTTAAGCTAGCTTCAACCGTTTCCGGGTTGAAATTAGCCCGCCACTTAGTAAACTCGTTAATCAGCGGGCTATTAATACCGGCTCGTTCTAGTTCTAGTGCTGAAGCCCAAAAAGCTTTAGCGGGTGAGCCAAAGTATTTTTCCAACTTGATTATTTTTTGCGGTCCAATTTTAGAAAAATGGCTAAAACCAAGGAGAGCTTGGTGGTTATATATTTTAAACATAAGTTAAATAAAATCCCCCTAATTAATTTAGGGGGATTTTATGTTTATTTTAGATTGTCTATATTTATTTTGGCGAAGATGTCTGGTAATTGATTTTTTTCTGCCTGGCTAAATGGTTGGACCACGAATTTCTCCGGTGGAATATGTGTCCGCAATAATTCATTTTTTATTCCGAGCCTAATTCGGGTAAACTTTTTTGTTTTGAGGTAAGTGATTATCGATTGAACGCCGCGATGGCCGGCACTAGTTGAATCAGTCGCGATTTTATAATCTCCGAAATTTAAATCAAGATCATCCTGAATTACGATTAAGGTATTAGCGAGATTAGCGTCTTTCTTATTTAAAATACCGAAGTTTTTTGGTAGAAGTTTATAGTAATTAAGAATTTTCTGCACCGCCTGGCCAGAATTATTCATGAAGGTCTGAGGCTTAACATATATATACTCACCATTTTCATGAATGAGGGCGTTGAACTTTTTACTTTCCTGCCACTTAACTTCACCAAGTAAGCTATCTAAAGCTAGCCACCCGATATTGTGGCGAGTATTATGATATTGTTCCCCGGGATTTCCCAGGCCGACGACTATTTTCATACATTACTCATTATATGTTGTGTGAGATTTTCTTTCCTTGGTAACCGAGGTGTGAATTGGCGTGCCGGTAAAACCGTATTTTTCGCGGAGACGATTCTCCATAAACCTGACATAGGAAAAATGCAGGTCATCATTCGGGCCGATGCGGACAACAAAGGACGGCGGATTATGTTTAGTCTGTTTGAACTCATAAATACGCGGTGGTTTAGTTCCCTTGCCTTTCGCCGGCTTATGAAGCTTAACTACATGACTTAAAAATTTCTGGCACTGTGAATCACTAAGCACTAATTCTCGGTCTTTAGCGATTGTCAAAATTAAATCAAGAATCTTATTAACTTTCTCGCCGGTTTTGGCGGAGATAAATTGTAGAGGCGCCCAAGTAGCAAACGGTAATTTGTCATAAATAATCTCCGTCCATTTTTTCGTATTGCGGGTTTCAATTATATCCCATTTATTAGCGATGAAAATTAAACTTTTTTGGCGATCAACAATCTCCTGAATAATTTTAGCATCCTGATGGGTGATCGGCTCACTAATATCCATCACTAAGAGAGCGATATCTGCCTTGTCTAATGATTTTAAAGATTTTAAAATTCCTGGTTTCTCTAACCCCTTACCTTTCTTTCCTTGTTTAGAAATACCGGCTGTATCGACTAGGGTAATTTTTTTACCTTTATAGCTTAAATTAGTGTCCTGGGGTTCGCGCGTTGTGTGAGCTATCGGGCTCACGATTACGCGTTCATAGCCAAGGATGGCATTAAGCAAAGAAGACTTGCCAACATTAGGCTTACCAATGATACAGGCGTTAATTGGCCGGTCATCTTTATCTTCTATGGCCTTTTTATTTTTTTTATGTTTATCGATGCGCGCAATAACAATATCAAGTAAGTCGCCAGTGCCCATGCTGCTGGCGGCGGAAACCGCAATCGGCTCGCCGAGGCCGAGTTTATTAAACTGGGCCGATTCCGGAGCGGCGCGAAAATTATCAACTTTATTGGCAATTAGCATGACTTTTTTGCTATATTCGGGGCTCTTTTTCAGGGCGCTCGCCAATTCTTTATCTTCTGGCAGTAGACCAGTTTTTGTATCGACGACAAATAAAATTAGGTCAGCGCGATCTAAATAAGTTCGGGCTTGCTTTTGAGTTTGCGCGTCGATATCATTATCGGCTATTTTTTTAGTTAGCAGATAACGCCAATCAAGGATGCCGGCTGTATCGACTAACTCAAAAGCGCTGCCGTCCCACTCAACAATACCAAGATTGCTATCACGAGTCGTGCCGGCGATATCAGAAACTAGCGCTTGTTTTTTTTCGATTAGACAATTAAAAAGCGTCGACTTACCGACGTTAGTTCGTCCGCACATAACAACCAATGGTAATTTATTTTTATCGTGACTAATCATAATTTAAGTTTATTCCTTATTGGCGCTGGTGCCAAGGATGAGCAGGAAGTCGGATTCACTATCTCCAGTTTTATATGGTTCAAGCCAGGCTGGCGAATTAAAAGCTTGAGTCGCACCGGTTAATTTTTTCAGAGTATTTAATGAGTCATTTTTCTCCCCAGAGCTTAAGTCGTAAATGACGCTCTGTTCATAATTTCTTTCCACCGCATTTCCGGTGCCGACAATTTTAAATTGATATTGTTCGAGTGTGTTTGAGGTTTTTCCGGCTAAACCCGTAATCCAGGTTCCATTGGCGATAAAGACGCTAGCGCTGTCGGAAATTGGATCGACTGCTTTAATATTGGTGGTCGTTGTTGTTGACGCAGTTTCAAATACAGTCTGGACCAGATTTCTGATTTCGGAAAAATTTCCGGTCCGCGGGGTTAAAATATAGGCGCCGTCCTGACCTTTGCCGGAAACTAATAAACCGTCAGGAGCGTCGCTTAAAACTTTGTTAATAATTTGATCTTTCTTTACGTCTTTAAATAAATCCCAGAGACGGAGCATTTCCCAGGTGCTGAGATTGGTTGATACGTCTTGGTTAAACTCGCTAATTAGTTTAGTTAAAACAACTGGATTCAATAGGGTTTGACGCGATAGCAGCTTCTCTTTAACCGCTTCAAGCAATAGTTGCTGGCGGCGTGCGCGGGCAAAATCAGAACCTTCCGAGCCAAGCGCGTGACGGCTGCGGGCATATTTCAGAGCAGTAGAACCATTCATTTTTTGCAAACCAGCATCAAAGTGGAGATGCTCAAAGCGAGCATAGTAATTTGGATTATCTTCTTGGTTTTTCGCAGGATAGGTATAGTCATCAAAAGTATTCTCAACATTTATTTCGACACCACCAATTTCATCAATTATTCTTTCAAATCCGGCAAAGTCGATACGGACGTAATAAGTAATCGGGGTTTGTAGTAATTCATTGAAAGCTTTAGTGGTTTCTTCACCGCCTGAACCAGGTGTTTGTTTTTCGGCATAAGCATTAATGCTATTGAGTTTGCGCCAGCCGCTAACCGGGGTGGTCAAATCTCGCGGAACGGAAATTAAAGAAACTTGCTTGGTGGACGGCTTTAAACTAGTAAAAATCATTGTGTCGGTCAAATAGGCGCCGTCGTGCCCCTCTCCGCCCATGCCGAGTAATAAAATGTTTACGCGGTCATTCTCTTCGCCGACTAATTGCTTGTCAGCCATCGGGACTAAATGGCGAAGTTTATTTAAAAAACTTATGCCCGGAAGCCAATTCGTCGCGTTTTGGCTGGACATTAATATTTTACCGGAGAAAACCAGAGCGATAACCAAAATAGCAATTATATAAGTGGTGATTCTTTTTCTTTTTCGACTATTTAATAGCTGCTCGTCGTCTGGTTGATATAGTTGATTTTTCTTTTCCAGTTTTTCAACTTCTTCCATTTTTTGCTTAAAATCGATCATAAATAATAAAAAAATTCTGTCATGATGAAGAATTATTCGTGAAATTATTTCTAAGTATCATTATAGGCGCGAAAGGGTCTTTTGTCAAAGCAAGAAAAACGCAAAAACGCTTCCTGAAAAGCGTTTTTATTTGTCGGGCTGCCGGGAATTGAACCCGGATTACACGCACCCGAAGCGTGCGTAATACCGTTATACCACAGCCCGAAATTATTCCTGTGGACTTGAGGGGACTCGAACCCCTTACCTCTGCAATGCGAATGCAGCGCTCTACCAGATGAGCTACAAGCCCTTACTACGTCGGGGTGCCGGGAATTGAACCCGGGCTACATGCACCCCATGCATGCGTACTACCGCTATACTACACCCCGGAGAACAAAAAAAGGATAGCTACCCTTTACCCCATCTTAACATAAAACATATATAATTCAAGGAGGTGAGGATTTTGCTTTTAATTGATATTTCTTGTAAAATACAGATATAAACATATGATAAAAGAAAACAAACCAGACAAAAAACAGACGATTTTTTCCGGTATTCAGCCGAGTGGAAATCTTAACATTGGTAATTATATCGGCGCAATTTCGCAATGGGTGGAAATGCAAGATAAATATAGCTGCATTTTTAGTGTCGTTGATTATCACGCGATTACCGTTAAGCAAGACCCGGAAGAACTCAGAAAACGAATTATCGAAGTAACCAAGATTTATCTCGCTGCCGGCATTGATCCCGATAAATCAATTATCTTCCAGCAATCGACCGTCCCTGCTCATACGGAGCTAGGTTGGATTTTTAATTGTTATGGCGCGCATATTGCCGATTTAAATAAGATGACTCAGTTTAAAGATAAAGCTGGGAAAAACCAGGATTCTGTGAGCGTTGGTCTTTATGATTACCCAGTTTTAATGGCGGCCGATATTCTTTTATATGATACGGATATAGTTCCGGTGGGCGAAGACCAGGTTCAACATGTTGAATTAGCGCGCGATATCGCCAAGCGTTTTAATAATCAATTTGGTAATATTTTTCGTATTCCGCAAGCGGTCGTTAAAAAAGAAGGCGCGCGAATTATGTCCCTGCAAGATCCAAGCAAGAAAATGAGTAAGAGCGACGCCAACCAAAATAATTGTATTCAATTACTCGATGAGATTGAAATAGCAAGCAAAAAAATAATGCGGGCGGTAACCGACTCGGGTAGCGATATTGAATATGATTTAAAAGAAAAACCAGCCTTATCGAATTTATTAACTATTTACGCGATGCTCGGAAATCGTGAGGTTAAACGTTTGGTTAAAGATTATAAGGGTAAGGGTTACGGCGATTTTAAGAAAGACTTAGCAGGTGTAGTAGTTAAATTTTTAGAAAATTTCCAAGCCAAATATAATCATTATACCGATGAAGAGGTAATGAAAATTTTGGAATCCGGACGCGCTAAAGTTGCCGAACTATCTGAGGAAAAAATGAAAGTGGTTCGTCAGGCGATTGGCGTGAGATAGGAAGTAATAAATTTATATAGAATTAAAAGACCGGCCCTGACGCCGGTTTTTTGTTATAAAAAAGGGCCGCTGTTTGAGGCAGCGGCCGTAGATGTTTTGAGACTGATCATTATTTGATCAGGTAGCTCAGGGTTATAAACCCATAGAACTTATTTGTTAGTTGTTCGTAACGAAGTTCTGTGCAAGCTTTGAAGTCTTTTAAGGTGAATTCCTTATAATACTCCAGAAGCATCCCAACTCTTTCTTTATGAAAGTTCTCGTTGGTAGCGCCAACTGCGATTTGACCATATTTGCCAAACTGGCGCCCGAAGGAAACTTCGTAGACCTCCAATTTGTTAATACGGCGTCCGTCAAACTTAAAAGCATACTTCCCCTTTGTGCTCATCGGGGAGAAATGCTTGTAAAAGAAGGGCGGAACAATTAAGTAGCTAGTAGCCACAATGTAGTTATTTTGTTCAAAGAATTTTTGGTTTACATCAGTAAATCCAAATTGACCGCGGAACCAGAAGTTGCCGTTATCTCGGTCGTAATTGGCGAATGCGAGAGCGCCGAAATCTTTGAATTTTTTTGTTCCAACTATCACCCAATTGCGACTAATTTCATTACCAGCGGCAACGAAATAGTGCTCGGGATGAAAAGCTGCCCAGCCATACAACTTCTTTTGGCTGTTGGCATATAATGGGTCGGGGGAAAGAATACCGCCTTCGGCTGTAAACAGTTTATGAGAGACGCGGGAAACCACGTAATCCCAAGGCATGTTCTCAACACTGAAGGCACGTCCAACCTCTACATCAACCGTAAGTGCTTTAAATCTCTTTTGAGCGCTTAGGTCAATCAAAATATTATCGCTGCGATTGCCGTCGCCAAGCTTGATGACGCCGATACCGAAAGTGAAAGTTTCTTTATTGATGAGTTTCGGAACAAAAACTCCGAAGACATCATTTACCTTATTGTTCTTAATCAAGTCGACTTTATAGTCATACTTGAGACTGAATTTAGGATTAGAAACTTCAACCCGGTTTAAAGGAACGCCGTTCTGCGTCTTGTCGAAGCAGACGGTGGTCTCGGAGGATAACTTGGTCTGAGCAATTGCGGTCAGACTGAAAACGATAATAACGGAAAATACTAATGCAATTTTTTTCATTGTCTCTTATTTTTTTAGTGTGTTTTTAATTTGGTTTTTTCAACGCTTTCCTTTTGCTGGGCAGCGCTGACGCCCGAATTAAAAACTGAGACAAGGAATGTGCTCAATTTTTCTGATCACTTCCTGGGATTTAATTTTTTTTACCCACGCCCGGATAAATACTGGGCTGAGGTTATTTAAATTAAACTCAGAAAAGAAATCGTTGAAGAATAAAGCATCGCAATGAAATTGCGCTTTTGTGTTGGTAGCGTGGTCCGGATGATAAATATTCGGAGGAGCGTCAATGTTTGTCGGGAGAACTTTTTCCGTAAAGATTTTAACGCTGGTTGAAGACGCAATTTCTTGCGAAAAAGAAGCTCTCGGAATAAACATAAACAGAATGGTTACTGTTATTGCTGGGACAAGTAGTCGCTGTGGAGTAAACCCTTGATTGCCGAGATATTTTTTCCAATCGCTAATAGTTAAGCCACGACTTTTGGCGAAACGCCTCAGGTCAGCGACTTCGTTAGCAGAAAGGATGGCGAACATTTTGTCTTTTGTTCGTCTTAATTCGGCTTCGGCATAGTAGTATCTTCCCTCTTCGGTTAGAGCCTCTTTTATAACTAACGCGATCGTAATCGGATAGAATATTAGAGAGACAACGAAGCTTAAAGGGTTAAGCACTTTGAGGTGCTTTTTTTCTTGATACCACCAGAAGAGGAAGAGAAGGAAGGCGAGAGGGAGATTTTTCAAATAATTTTTGAGTAGCCAAGCTGAAAGGTTAGGCCACCAAGTTTTTTTGAAACGCTCAGTCTCAATCTTATTCTTCGCGGTGATGCCGGGGTTCTCCAGTTCTTCGTAATAGTCTCTGGCCTTACTAACATCAGCGCCGGTGAAATACAGATGGTTTAGATTGTTAGAGTGGAGAGACATCAACGGGTTTATCATATTATGATAACCCATTGTGCCGGGATGCGATTTCTCGAATTTTTGAATTTCGTGAAGGTCGCGGAAATAATCGTAAGGACCATATTTTCTGTCCTTTTGCTCGGCTGCTCTAATTTTCTCGTTCACATAGTTGATTAATTCCGAATTATTTTTCTGGTTAAAGGGTTGGCTTTTGCCAGCATCTTTGAAAATTACAGAAAAATTAATCGTGAAGAATCCTATATTGTAGAGAAAAAGTAGCGGCAGCAGAATCTTAAACGCAACTACCAGTGCTTTTTTCATTATCGTCGTTTTTTTGGTGAATAGATTGTAAATGTTCGTGTCATTTGGCTAATAATCAAATAAAGACTATTAACTGTCGACCCTATATTATATAACAAAATAGACAAATTGTCAATATTAACAACAAAAAACACCTAATATTAGGTGTTTTTTTATCATGTGTAATGAATTTCAAGTCTAATTGGCATCAATTCGTTGCTACTGAAAGTAGCCACTCCGACATCATATCGGAGGCGACTAACTCTTCTTTCCACGTGGAAAAGAAGAATTGTTCTCCCTAGAAAGGAGGTGATCCATCCACAGCTTCCGCTACGGATGCCTTGTTACGACTTCGTCCCTGTCATCAGTCCTGCCTTCGTCCCACTATTGTGAGCCTTCGGGCATTACCAACTCCCTTGACGTGACGGGCGGTGAGTACAAGACCCGAGAACGTATTCACCGTGGCATTCTGATCCACGATTACTAGCGATTCCAACTTCATGAGGGCGGATTTCAGCCCTCAATCCGAACTGAGAATGGTTTTTAGGGATTGGCTCCACCTTGCGGTTTGGCGTCCCTCTGTACCATCCATTGTAGCACGTGTGTTGCCCAAGGCGTAAGAACCATGCTGATTTGACGTCATCCCACCTTCCTCCCATTTAAAACGGGCAGTCTCCCATGACATGTAAAACATAGGATCAGGGTTGCGCTCGTTTCCCGACTTAACGGTACATCTCACGACACGAGCTGACGACAACCATGCAGCATCTGTCTAGCACCCTCGAAGGCGGATCTGTTTCCAGATCTTGCAGCTAGATGTCAAGCCTTGGTGAGGTTCCTCGTTTACCGTCGAATTAAACCACATGCTCCACCGCTTGTGCGGGTCCCCGTCTATTCCTTTGAGTTTTAAGCTTGCGCTCGTACTCCCCAGGCGGGATACTTAACGGGTTACCTTAAATTAACAGCACTGGCAGGGTCGATACTGCCAATGCTTAGTATCCATCGTTTACGGCGTGGACTACTGGGGTATCTAATCCCATTCGCTCCCCACGCTTTCGTCCACTGAGTGTCAGAACTGTCCTAGTACACTGCCTTCGCATTTGGTGTTCTTGCTGATATTAATGGATTTAACCCCTACACCAGCAATTCCGTGTACCTCTTCCAGTCTCTAGCTTATCCATCTCTCCCGCTGACTCGAGGTTGAGCCTCGAGATTTAACAGGAGATGCGATAAACCACCTACGGACGCTTTACGCCCAATAAATCCGGATAACGCTTGGGGCCCTCGTATTACCGCTGCTGCTGGCACGAGGTTAGCAGCCCCTTATTCAACTGCTACCGTCATTGTTTCGTCACAGTTAAAAGTACTTTACACCCCGAAGGGCTTCTTCATACACGCGGCGTCGCTCCTTCAGGCTTTCGCCCATTGAGGAAGATTCTTGACTGCAGCCTCCCGTAGGAGTCTGGGCAGTGTCTCAGTCCCAGTGAGTGGGGTCATGCTCTCGCACCCCATACCCGTCGTAGCCTTGGTGAGCTATTACCTCACCAACAAGCTGATAGGCCATAGGCTCCTCCCTAAGCACCGGAGCTTTAATCAAAAAGCTTATGCTTCTTGATACTATCGAGTATTATTCTCGCTTTCGCAAGGTTATCCTCGTCTTAGGGGTAGATTGCCAATGTGTTACTCTCCCGTTTGCCATGTCTGTATTGCTACAGGCATTCGACTTGCATGCCTTAGACACGCCGCCAGCGTTCATCCTGAGCCAGGATCAAACTCTCTAAATTTGATTGACTCGATAGAAACCGAAGTTTCTATTGATATGTGATTCCGTTTTAAAAACGGACAAAATATTTTTTTCCGAATTGATGCCAATTAGCATCAAAATTTAACCATCACCATGATTGTTTGTTATATAATTTTTAACGTTCTAATTAGACAGAAAAAAACAGAGATATAAACAATATCTTGTTTTAATGTAATATTCTGTTTTAATTTTTGATAAGCTTATTTTATACTAATAAAAAATGAATGTCAAGAGCTCTGCATAGGGATGTATTAGGGCTAGCTGTTTAGTTGATATTTTATTGACTTTTAGCTATATTTAAGCTATAAAGATGTTAATATAATATTAAATATATGAGCACAAAATTTGGAGCAAATTTCGGGGAAACTAATTACCCGGGAAAGGCGGGAGAAGTTAGAGCGGAAAAAGCTGAGAAAGAGGAATATGCCGTCATTAAGGAATCCTCTTCTGATTACAATCCTATTAGAACGGCCGAAGGAAAGAGTCCTCTGCACCCGGAAAACGCCTATAATAATGTGGAAGAGAAAAATAAAGTTGACGGACCGTCAAAGAAGTTTGTTACCGGCGATGATATTATTAGCGAAACCGAAGACGATATTATTAATAAGGTAGACGAAAGACTAGATGAAGCCAAGGCGCACCTCGCCGTAGTTGATTCTTATGGCTATGTCGACATAATTGAAAAATTATTAGTTTCGGCTCAGGCAAAAGGCGACAAAAAAGCAATGGACGATATTCTTGATCGAGTAACAATTTTTACAAAACAATACCAGAAACTACTGGGCAAGCATCTACCTGAAATTGAAGAGGAAGAAAGAGTTGGCGCGATGTTTAAGGAAATAATGGGTGAAGTCGCCTATATTAAAGACGAAACCGGAGAGCGAACAGAATTATTAGATGATTATAAATCACCGCGTGATGCGGTTGAAGGAAAGAGTAAGGGTAAAAAAATATTTTATGCCGAGGGAGATCGAACTGGACGCGGCTTTTTATCGCAGGCCGAAGCTGACCGCTCCCTTACAAAAAAGAAATCAGTTTTCTCCGGTTTAGCCAGGAATTTAAAGGCTTTTAATCCATTAACTAAGAAAATGGAAAGTATTGATAAGCAATAGAATTAATTAATATTAAAATACAATGCGCATTAAATTTCATCGAGTAGAAAGAAAAGAAGAGCCCACATTTAGATCTAATCATCAGATCCGAGTGCCGGAAGTTTTTGTTATCGATGAAAATAATGACGCCCTTGGTGTAATGTCGCTAAGCGACGCTTTAGAAAAGGCGCAAGAAGCTGACTTGGATTTAGTGGAAGTAAACCCTAAAGCTAATCCACCGGTAGTTAAAATAGTAAATTTGGGGCAATTAAAATATGAGAGAGAGAAGTTGGCTCATAAACAAAAGATGCAGCAGAAGAAAATCGAGACCAAAAATATTCGGTTAACGTTTAGGATTAGCGAACACGATCAAGAAATGCGACTGCTTCAAGCTGAGAAATTTTTAGCTAAAGATAATAAAATTAAGGTTGAATTAATTTTGCGCGGCCGAGAAAGACAGTATCCAGCCAAGGCTGGAGAAATTATTAGAGGTTTTGCCGCCAAATTACAGGCAAATCCTAATTTGAATATTGAAATTGAGCAACCCTTGACAAATCAAGGTGGAAGATTTACTATTATATTGATCAATAAAAAATAAAAACCCGTTAAATTCAGGTCTTTGCCTGTTTTTTTAATCTGGAAATATATGCCAAAAATAAAGACACATAAAGCGACCGTCAAACGTTTTAAGAAAACGGCCACTAATAAATTAATGCAGCGAAAGGGCGGGCAGGATCATTTTAATGCGCGCGATACTGGCAATGCTACCAGAAAAAAACGCTTGGATGTTTCTACCAGCAAGACCATTACGAAGACTATTCACATGTTAACCCCATATAATTAATCATTATTTGTAATTGAACATATGCCTAGAGTAAAAAGAGGAATGACCCATGTAAAAAAGAGACGGAAATTGTTAAAGGCCGTTAAAGGTTATAAATGGGGACGAAAAAACTTAATTAAGGTAGCCAAAACTGCTCGCACCAAAGCGGGCGCGCATTCTTATGTTGATCGCCGCAAGAAAAAGAGAGTGATGCGTGGTTTATGGCAGATTAAGATTAATGCTTTTGTTCGTGAACATGGCTTGTCCTATTCTCGCTTTATAAATTTGCTAAAAATAAACAAAATTGAAGTTGATCGGAAGATTTTAGCTGAATTAGCCGTATCTAATAAGGAGACTTTAATAGCGTTAATCAATAAAATCAAGAAATAATATGTTCTGGATTAAAATCATCCAAGTTATTGTCGCGATTCTCTTGATGGTCGCTATTCTCATGCAAAATCGAGGCGCTGGCCTTGGTGGAGTTTTTGGCGGATCAGGCGGCGTTTATCTAACCAAGCGAGGTCTTGAAAAAAAACTCTTTATGGCGACTATTGTTTTAGCCGCTATCTTTATACTTTTATCTTTGGGTGTTTTCTTTAAAGCTTAAGCGACTTCGAGGAGCTCGCTCGGAATTTACAAGATTGCTGTGAACTCACTAAAAACTAAAACTATTTTAACTTGGAAAAGGGCGAGTCAGGCCTTGTCTTTTTTTGGTTTGACCAAGAAAAGAAGATTAAATCAGTCGGAAATAGACAAAAAGTTAGTTTATACCTTATCGCCGCGCAAGATTCCCAGCAGCAATCAATTAAAACACATTAGTAAATTTCTTAATCCAAAGGAAAATTTGGTAATTAAAATTTGCCTCCTTCTAATTATTATTAACGCTGTTTATCTCGGCTTTGATTTTTTTAAAAAACATTTGCAATATACTCCTGTCTCCGGAGGAGAATATGTCGAGGGCATAGTCGGATATCCCAAAACGATCAATCCGCTTTATGCCGTTAACCGCGACGTCGACAGTGATTTAAGCAGTTTAATTTATTCTAGTTTATTTAAGTACGATCAGAACGGCGTGTTAGTTCATGATTTAGCAGACACGGTGACAATTAATGAGGATAAAGAATATATAATTAAAATTAAAGATAACGCGAGATGGCAGAACGGCGATAAAATTACCGCCGACGACGTTCTCTTCACTATCGATGCTATAAAAAACACAGAATATCGTTCGCCCCTACGCTCTTCTTTGAGCAGTATTGGTGCAGAAAAAGTCGATGAGCAAACAATTAAATTAACTTTAAGTTCGCCCTATGCCCCTTTCCTGGAGGTTTTAACTTTCGGCGTATTACCGAAAAATATTTGGGAGAATGTGAGCCCGAGTTCCGCCGCTTCGTCGGAGCTAAATTTAAAGCCGATTGGCTCCGGACCCTATAAGTTTAAATCTCTTATCAAAAATAAAGATGGTGACTTAAAGGAATATAACCTAGTGGTGAATGACGATTATTATTCAAAGAAACCATACATTAAGAATATTAAATTTAAATTCTTTGTTGATTATATTGAAGCGATTAAATCATTAAACGATAACCAAATTGATGGCCTTGGATATTTACCATTTGAGGAAAGAAAAGAATTGCTAGCCAAGGATTCTCTTTCCCTTCATGAGTTAATTCGACCTCAAATAATCTCCCTATTTTTTAATAGTAATAAAGACAAAGCCTTAAGTGATAAAGTTGTACGGGTATCTTTGGCGCAAGCCATTGATAAGGACAAAATTATTGCTGATGTTTTTGATGGTGTTTACCAAAGAGCGGATGGTCCGATTTTAGCGAATAGCTTTGCCTATAATGATCAGATTAAAAAATATGATTTTTCTCCGCTTGAAGCGATAACCAATATTAAGGGCAAACTAGCTTCAACAACCTTGACGGTAATTGATTCCGGCAGCAACGTCGCAGTCGCGCAGAATATTAAAACTTATTGGGAAAAAATTGGCGTCGCCGTTGAGCTTAAAATTGTTCCTGGCGAACAAGCGGCCGATACAATTAAGAATCGTGATTTTGAAATATTATTATATGGTGAGTCAGTCGGCGGAGATCCTGATGTATTTGCCTTTTGGCACTCAAGTCAGATTAGCGCCAAGGGCTTAAACCTCGCTGGCTACAATAACCCGGAGGTTGATAAATTATTGTCGGAAGCGAGAGCCACTACCAATATCGAAGAACGAAAAACAAAATATCAAAAATTTCAAGCTGACGTAACTAATGATGTTCCCGCCATATTCCTCTATTCCCCGACCTATACTTACGTCCAAAGTAATAAAATTAAAGGCTTTAGCGGCTCAATGATTATTGAACCGGCCGTACGATTCGCCGGAGTGGCCGATTGGTATTTAAAAACTAGTAAAAAATTAACGTGGTAATTTAGAGCGCAAAAAACTCGCGCTTAGTTTAAGTCACGTTTATATAACTCATAAAACTTAATAATTAAAAAATGTTAGTCAAACAGCAGAACATTCCGACGGCCTTGCCCCGGAAAAACTTTTCTAGTCGTCCACAGCCTCGTGCTCAACTGACGACAACTGTCGCGCCGCAACTCGTCATAAAAAATCGACCAGCCGCTCGACCAAAATTTAATCAAGCGAAGAAATTCAATCAGCCGACAAAATTTAATCGTCCAGCTTTTGTCGTTGGCCCGCAGACGCCCTCAAGCGGACCAGGCCTAAAAATTATACCCTTGGGCGGACAGGAAGAAGTTGGACGCAACTGCACCATCTTTGAATATGACAATGATATTGTAATTTTAGACATGGGCCTGCAATTTGCCGATGAAGACATGCCCGGCATCGATTATATAATTCCGAATGTCTCTTATCTAAGAGGTAAGGAAAAAAATATTCGCGGCGTTATCTTTAGCCACGGCCATCTTGATCATATCGGGGCGGCGCCAATTCTTTTGGAGCAATTAGGCAATCCGCCGATTATCGGTCGTAAATTAACTTTAGCGATGATTAAACATCGCCAAGAAGATTATAAGCGAGGGACAACTAAAAGTTTAAAGACGATAACGATTGACTCTCTTGGCCAAAGGATTACTTTAGGTAAATTCCAAATTAGTTTCTTCCAAGTCGAGCACTCAATTATCGATGCAGTTGGCGTTATAATTCAAACCCCGCATGGCACCGTGATTCATCCCGGCGACTGGATGATTGAGGAAAATCCATTAGACGGTCCGGCGGTTAGCTATGAGCATTTATCAAAGCTTCCCTCGCCGCGCATCTTAATGCTTGAAAGTTTAGGCGTGGCCTATTCGAAAGAACGCGTACCCGCTAAAACCACGCAAGATAATCTCGAGAGATTAATTAGTGAGGCTAAGGGCCGAGTAATTATCGGAACTTTTGCTTCGCAGCTTGAACGTATCACTCATTTACTGGCGTTTGCCGAGAAGATTGGCAAGAAAGTAGCGCTTGATGGTTATGGCATGAAAATGAATGTTAAGATAGCTCAAGAGCTCGGATATATTCCCGCCCATAAAAATATCTTAATTCCGGTTGAAGATGTCCATAAATATCCTGATAATAAAATATTAATAATCTGTACTGGCGCGCAAGGCGAGTCGAACGCGGTGTTCTCTCGGATTGTTAATGGGAATCATCACTATATCACGATTCAAAAATCGGACATTGTTATTTTTTCCTCTTCAGTTATTCCCGGAAACGAACGCTCTGTCCAAAAAGTAAAAGATCAAATTTATCGCCTAAGTGATAATGTTATTCATAGTAGTATTATGGACGTCCATTCTGGCGGGCACGCGAACGCCGATGACATCAAAAAAATACTGCATCAAATAAAACCGGATATATTTTTGCCTGTATACGCCAACCATTATATGTTGGTAGAGGCAAAAAAATTGGCCCTACGCGAAGGCTTTCGTGAGGACCAAGTATTTGTTTTAGATAATGGTCAGATTTTGAAGTTCCAAAGAGATAGAAAACCAGCGCTCTTAAAAGAAAAAGCTAATACTGACTATGTTATGGTTGATGGCCTCGGCATCGGTGATGTCTCTGAGATAGTTTTGCGCGATCGACGCATGATGGCCGACGATGGCATGATTGTTATTATCGCTACTATCGACGCTAAGACCGGTGCGATTATCGGCAACCCTGATTTGATTTCTCGCGGTTTCGTCCATATGAAGGAAAATCGTGATTTAATTGAGAAAACTCGGGCGAAAGTTAAGAAAATCGTTAAAGATAAAAATCCAATGACGGCCGCTGATGATGATTATATAAAGAATAAGATCAGAAATGAAATTGGTCAGTTTTTATTCCAGGCGACGAAAAGACGCCCCATGGTTTTGCCTGTAGTTATAAAAGTCTAAGCTCATATTGAATAATTAGCTAATATTTAATCAAAAACCCCTATGTATTCGGGGTTTTTTGATGTTTAAAACATGTGGATAAAACTATTGACAAGTATATATTCTTATGATATAGTATGTAGTCAGTCAAGCACTGACGTTTTGAACTTAAAAAGACCGCTTTAAACGGGTCAGGCACGACAAGCATGGGGATTTTCTTGCTAGGGTTTTTCCGGCTTCGCGCTCGAAAGTGCCTAGAAGAAATTTTCTTGCCTACCCGTTTAAGTCGGTCTTTTTTGTTTACTCAAAGAGACGATCTTTGCCGACAATTACACTTACCTTGTCGCGCATGATGCCAACCTCGACTGGAGTATTTACTTCAACCACACCATCAACAATTAATTTTTCTAGTGGGTTGCTAATTTTTAATTTCTTTACGGTAATAATAGATTCGTCGCGGCGCCGCGTACGAATCAGTATATCTAATTTTCCATCGTGCGGATTTGATTTGATTGATTCTTTCTGGTCGCTGAGCAAATTAATTATTCTTACTTCCCCTCTTTCGGTGATATCTAATGTATAGTCATCAATCTCGATTGTTGTTCCTTGGCTTTGGATTGAGGCCTGATTTAGAAAATAATAACTGCCGACTAAACCCAAATCAATTTTTTCAACGCGGCGAGCTAGTAAAATATTGCAAGCATCGTCGATATTTTTAATGCCGAAAGAAGAGGCAATCGAATTATCATCGCCAACCGGAATTAGGCCAAGAAGGGTTTTCTTTTGAAAATCACCATATATTTCGGTATCAATAATAGCGCCAATGATTTTGTTGACCGTTTGATTATTACCGACCGCGATAATGGTTTTTGCGCCGAGTTTAATTTCGTTTTGGATGGTTCCCTTTATATTCTTGATACCACCTAAACGAATTATTTTTCCATTTAAGCCTAAGTCGGTTAAACGAATTTCGAGACGGTTAATCGCACGGTTATACTTGGTTTTATTTAAATACTCATCGTAGATGTAGACGTGCATAGTATTGTCGAAAGCAACTTTTATTATTCAGTTTCTTCGCTACTCTTATCTTCAACTTTTTTATTATCGCGGTGGCGCGGTTCGCCGGATAGCATCAGGAGCTGTCCATTAACAACCGCTCCCTTCTCTATCGAAATTTCGCCATATTGAATATCACCGAAAATCTTGGCCGTGCTGCCGAGAGCCAAATAGCCGCGTGATTTTATATTGCCTTTTACTTCCCCATTAATCGAAGCGTCTTTTGACTCAATACTGGCGACTACTCTGGCGCTGTCGCCAATAAATAGATTGGCCTCAGTTTTTAGAGATCCTTCAAGCATGCCTTCAATAATAATATTTCCCTGTCCTTGAAAGTTTCCCTTCACTTTAATTGAGGCGCCGATGATAGTTTCCGCGTCTTTAAATTTTTCCAGTTTGTTTTCCTTATTAAACATAAGAGTCTTAATAAAAGTTAATAATGGGGACCGTTTATGCTTCTATTTTAGGCCAAACAGCCTGTCTTGTCAAAGAATTTAATTGAATAATTAGTAATCGTGAGGTAGAATATACTTATCTAATGCTGGCTAATTTTTTGCGCTTGTCTTCGTAGTTCAACGGATAGAACGAGAACCTCCTAAGTTCTAAATCCAGGTTCAATTCCTGGCGAGGACACATATTTGGCTAATGTTAAATGATTATTACAGATATTTGACATATATCAATATTTATTGTATAAATTGTTGCTATTGACACCAATTCTGTTTTTGCTATAATTTTGGGGTAGTTTCGCCATCTAGATGTCTAAATGTTCTGCGAGGAACAATTTAGTTTCGGGCCATTAGCTCAGTTGGCTAGAGCGCTTCCATGGCATGGAAGAGGTCAAGGGTTCAAGTCCCTTATGGTCCACAAATTAAAAAGCCCAACTTTATTATTAAATAGAGGTTGGGCTTTTTCTAAACTTACGTTTAGAGCTTACATAGAAAACGATGAATAGTGTGCCTGCGAGAATTGTTGATCCGCTGGACACAATTAAACCAAAGTCTGATATTCCTATACCATACCAAAGCCAAACTGATGACCCCAGCAAAATAGAAATGATGAACTTCGGCTCGATGTTTTCGAGCTCCTTCTTTTTAATGATCTCTAATATCAAATGAACAAAAACGGCCAGGGCGAGCAACAGAATCGCGATAAGCGACCATTGCTCTTTGATAAAGAGAACACAGGGAATTATCAAAATTAAAAATGGAGAAATAAAAAGCTCTTTTTTAAAAGAACCCTTTTCACTTAGTTTAAATTTAATCAAGCCAATTATAATTGGTATGAATAAAATACCGACTAAATTATTTATCATAAGAGCTCCGCTTCGAATTTTGAATCCATAGATGAAATACGCGATAAAGTAAAAGAACTGAAAAGCAAAGAAAGTTAGCGGCAAAGCTGCGCCTGACTTATTCTTCCAAATTCTATTGTTTTGCTTTAGCATACCCCATCCCTGAATCAACCCAGAAATAGCTGCCACGACGATAACAAGATTCATAGCCGTTATTCCATGGGCGAGAAAATCTTGATACTCGACTGTTTCCTTTAATAAATTGATTACGTTGTCAACGATCATTTGCCCTCCTTTTTTGTCTTCGTCTATATAATTATTTTCATGCAAAATGAATTAAATGTCAAATGATATTCGGCTAACGGATAAACGAGAAAAAGTAATCAACAGGGAACTAAGTTAAGTCTACGTTTATGTAGACTTAAACTAATATATTGGCTAATATTAAATAAATATCGTCGTTGGAAAAACTGTGGATAAGGTGTTTAAATAGTTAACTTTTACTTCTAATATTTAAGGAAATAATTAATTTGCTTTTCACTTTAATTATAATTATAATTAAAGAGTAATTTAATTTAATTTCTAAATACTATGTACGATTTGATAATCATTGGTTCTGGACCGGCCGGCATGACGGCGGGAATCTATGCGGTTCGCCGTGAAATGAAAACGCTTATTATTGGTAAGGAGGTTGGAGGGCAGATGGTTTGGGCAAGTGAAATAGAAAACTATCCGGGATTTAAATCAATTTCCAGTTTCGAGCTGATAAATAAGTTCAAAGAGCAAACTCTTCACAGCGGAGTGGAAATGAAAGATGACGAAGTTAAACAGATTGAGAAAACTGCCGAGGGCAATTTTCTTCTACATACGAACCGCGAAACCTTTGAAGCTAGATCGGTTATTGTCGCCATGGGATTATCGCCAAGAAGATTAGCAGTGGCCGGTGAGGTTGAATTTAATGGCCGCGGCGTCTCGTATTGTGCTAATTGTGATGGACCATTTTTTAAGAATAAGGAGGTGGCCGTCGTAGGCGGAGGGAACTCCGCTCTTGATGCCGCTGAGGTTTTATCTAAAATCGCGAGCAAAGTATATCTTGTTCACCATAGCAGCACCTTAAAAGCTTTTGATACATTAGTGGCGGAGGTGAAGGCGAGGCCAAATATTGAAATTATTTTAGACGCGGAGATTAAGAGCATTCAGGGTGGACAAAAGGTTGAAAAAATTAACTTGCTCGATGTTAAGACTAAACAAGAGAGGGAGATAAAGCTAGACGGCGTTTTTATTGAGGTCGGCCGCTTGGCAAGCACTGACTTGGTTGCCGACTTTGTCGAGCGAAATGAAAAAAATCAAATAATCGTGAATACTAAGACCGAAACGAAGACCCCAGGCCTATTTGCCGCGGGCGATGTTACGGACTGCGAGTTTAAGCAGATTACTATTGCTATGGGACAGGCTACAGTTTCAGCCCTAAGTGCCTATCAGTACCTGCAAACAAAATCTGGACGGGAAATTATAGCTAAAAACTACTAATTTTTGCTATAATATAAGTATGCAAACAAAGAAAATAAATTTAATTGCTGCTGATATGGGCTACGGCCATCAGCGGGCCGCCTATCCGCTCTCTGATTTGGCTGGCGGGGAAATTATTAATATTAATAATTATCCCGACATCCCAGAATGGGAAAAGAAATATTGGATTAACAGTTTGCGCTCTTACGAAAAAATCTCTCGATTCAAAAAAGTTCCTCTACTAGGCGAACTCGTTTTTCGCGTGATGGATAATTTTCAGCAAATTAAAACTTTCTATCCCTTTCGCGATTTATCTAGCCAAACCACTCAACAGAAACTCTTTTTTCGTTCAATCAAGGCTGGCCTAGGAAAAAAGCTGATCGAGAAATTAAACCCGAGCGGCCTGCCATTTGTGACAACTTTTTTTGTTGCTGCTTATGTTGCCGAGTACCACAATTATCAAGGGGATATTTATTGCATTATTTGTGATGCCGATGCGTCGCGTGCCTGGGCGCCGCTAGACCCAAAAAATAGTCGAACTAAATTTTTATTGCCCAGCGAAAAAGTAAAAGAACGGTTCTTAATGTATGGGGTAAAACCAGAAAATATTATTATTTCTGGATTTCCCTTGCCCAAAGATAATATCGGTGAGAACAAAGAAATATTAGAAGAGGATTTGGCGAAACGGGTTAAGACCCTTGATCCGCGCAGCGAATATCAGGAACACTACCAGGCTTTACTTGAGAAAGTTTTGCCGACATTCCCTTCGCTTGAAAAAAATCCGGTTACTTTAAGCTTCGCTGTCGGTGGCGCCGGCGCTCAAAAAGAAATTGGCGGAGTTATTTTAGAAAAATTATTACCAAAAATTAAAAAAGGAGAAATAAAATTAAACCTTATCGCCGGTAATCGGATAGAAGTACGCGATTATTTTAAGAATCAATTGCGACAAAATAAACTTGAAGAGGGAGCCGGAGTAGAGATTATTTTTGCGAGCGACAAGTTTGCCTATTTTAAAAAATTTAATGATTGTTTGCGAAAGACCGATATTCTTTGGACAAAACCGTCAGAATTGTCATTTTATTGCGCTCTTGGTCTACCAATTATCATGTCGACTCCAGTCGGTTCCCAGGAAGATTATAATCGCGAATGGCTGATGAGCGTCGGCGCCGGGGTTGATAGCCTTAATCCAATTTATGTTGACGAGTGGCTCCCTGATTTATTGGAATCTGGGCGTTTAGCGCGCGCAGCGATGGATGGATTTTTAAACGCCGAACAAATGGGTGCGTATAATATAGAGAAGATATTTGATAAAAAATAATTTTAAATTTTATTAAGCATTTATGTCCTGGATTCTTGTTGCACTCTCAGCTTATTTCCTTTTGGCCATCGCTAATCTTTTCGATAAGTTTTTAGTTGATAATGTTGTTACTAGCAGTAAAGCGTACGCCTTTATCGCCTGCTTAATGGGCGGAGTGGTTATTTTTGTCGCTCCTTGGTACTTAGAGTGGCCAGGAGTTTATTGGCTGCTTATTAATTTGTTATCCGGTACTATTTTTGCGGTCGCCCTTTGGTTATTATATGAAGCTCTCCGCCGCGGCGAAGCTTCGCAGACCCTTGTCTTCGTTGGCGGGCTGACGCCAATTTTTTCGATTACCTTTTCAATTATATTTTTTAAGGAACAATTTTCCTCAGCTGAGTGGATTGGCATTAGCGCTCTTTTAATTGGAATATTAATTGTTGCTCTTTTGCCTCGGCATCGTCATTTTTTGTCGAGAGTAATTAATAAATTAAAATTTACTCAGCAAGTATCTACCGGGTCTCTGGTTTTTGCGCTTTTTTCGGCTCTTGCCTACGCGATATATTTTGTCATCACAAAATACTCCTATTCTTCCCAGCCTTTTGTTAGCGCATTTATTTGGACGCGCCTGGGCGCCGCTCTTTTCGTTCTTCTTTTCTTGATTCGCAAGAAGGATCGAACGCTGGTTATGCGCGCCTTTCAAAATCCAAAGCATAACAAACATAAATTTCTAGTCGTGGTTAACCAGCTGCTAGGTTCAAGTGGCTTTATTTTGCAGAACTATGCCATCTTTCTCGGCTCGGTAGCGCTAGTGAATGCTTTTCAGGGCGTGCAATACGCTTTTCTATTGATTGTTAGCTCTCTTCTGGCAGTTTTATCACCCAAACTTCTTAAGGAAACATTTTCCTGGAAAATATTTTTACAAAAATTTGCGGCCGTTTTAGTGATTGCCCTGGGACTATATTTTATCATGGTGTAATATGAGAAAAAAAAATCCAAAAAAAGAAGATTGGCTAAATAATAAATACAAAATTATGATTTGGTCTGCCCTAACCCTTTTTATAATTATAGGCATACTTTATTCTGTTAAGCTCGCTAATAATTATCCTTTAAGGCAGGACCTCAAATATAAACCTGGTTTTTTTGGCGTAACTTTCTCGACTAAGTTTTGTTCCGAGCTGGGTCTTGACTGGCAAGAGGTCTATTTGTCCATTCTTGATGATTTAAAAGTCAAAGAGATTCGTCTGCCGATTTATTGGGATCAGATTGAAAGTAGCAACGGTGTTTATGATTTTTCGGATTATGACTATATAATTCAGGAAGGCGAAAAGAGAGACGTAAAATTTATTGCTAATGTCGGTTGGCGATTACCGCGCTGGCCAGAGTGCCACGCGCCGGAGTGGGCGACGCAGAAAAGTTTAGCCTCGACCCAAGCAAAAGCAATTAAGATGCTGGAGACAGTAGTTAATCATTATAAGAACGATGAATCGATTGTCGCCTGGCAATTAGAAAATGAGCCATTCTTCGATGCGTTCGGTGTCTGCCCGCCTAGCGACGAAGCCTTTTTTAAACGGGAATTAGAGTTAATAAAAAAATTGGATAATCGTCCGGTCATGGTTTCTGCTACCGGTGAGTTGAGCTGGTGGCGCAAGGAGGCAAAATATGGCGATTTATTTGGCAGCACCGTCTATAGAGTGGTTTGGGGTCAGTATACCGGATATTTCCGCTATCCAATTCCAGCTGTTTTTTATCGCCTCAAGGCCTATTTAGCGGGCATAAAGCCAGAAAATCGTTATATCGTGGAGCTGCAGGCCGAACCCTGGGTGCCAAATGGCAAAATGATATATTTATCGCCCACCGAAGCTAATAAATCCTTTAATTTTAATCAGTTTAAGGCCAATCTCCAGTATGCCATTAATATTGATTTCAAAAAGACTTATCTTTGGGGAGTTGAGTGGTGGTACTATCAATATAAAAATGAAGATAAGAGTTACTGGGAATTTGCTCGGACACTATTTAAATAAACTATGATTTCAATTATAATCCCAACCCTTAATGAAGAAAAATTTCTTCCTCTGCTAATTGCCTCAATTAAGAAGCAGTCTTTTTCTGATTACGAAATCATCGTGTCTGATGGCGGTTCAAAGGACAACACCAAAAAAATTGCCCTGGAAAATAATTGCCAATTTATCGAGGATTCCGTCCATCGTCACCCGTCTTGGCAGAGGAATGGCGGTGCGACACTTGCCCATGGAGATATTCTAATTTTCTTTGACGCTGATACAATTCTGCAAGATGGTTTTTTGGAGAAGGTAGTCAACGAGTTTAAAAATAAAAAATTATTCGGCGCTGGCTTTTACATTAAATTTAATCCGAACAAGCCGAGTTACAATATCTATTCATTCCTTTATAACTTTTTTTGTTATATCCGCCAGTATTTTGCTCCCGCCTCAATTGGCGCGGGAATCATGGCGAGAAAGGAGGCGCACGACCAAATCAAGGGCTTTGATACAGAAATATATGTGGCCGAGGATTACGATTATTGCTATCGAATATCTCGCCGCGGTAAATTTAGAATGATTAAGTCGACTAAGCTTTTATATTCTTCGCGGCGCCTGGAAAAAGAGGGCGGGCTAACTGTCGGTCTGAAATGGGGGTTTATGGCCCTCTACACTCTTTTCAATTTTCGAATTAAAAAGAAAATTATTAAATATGACTTTGGTAAATATTAAAGATAGTAAAATAATGAAAGAACCGGCCGATTTTCTGCGGATTTTTTTGGGCTTAATTTTTTTGACGGCTGGGGTATTCCGAATTTTTCATCCGGAAATAGCTAATCTGGAGTTTACCAAGCTTCAGCTGCCTGCCATGTTATCGCCGCTAATGATATTTTTCGAAATTGGCGCCGGATTGTTATTAATTATCAATCGCTTTACGCGTGCAGTTTATTATTTGCTTTTACTTTTCATGATAATCGTTCTGATCTGGGCGCTTATTTTAGATGGCAGGCAATTATTTATGTCAGCCGGAGAACTATTTGTTTTTAACTTGAACCCCACTGATTTTTTTCTTCATTTTACTTTTTTAATAATAATAGTCACCTTGCTTCGACTTAAAAAATAATTTAGATTTTTTCATATAAAAACACCTCCTTAATAAAGAGGTGTTTTTATTTCTAGAGCGGGTAAGGGGAATCGGACCCCTCTCATAAGGTTGGAAACCTTAGGTAATAACCACTATACGATACCCGCGGACGGATATATCTTATAAAATATTGTCTTTAAAGTCAATTATTTAGTGTCCTTAATCGAGGCAACAAAAGCGAAGCCAGAAAGGCTAAGAATCGCGACCACTAAAAATAAGTAGTTTAAAGGCAAGAAAGCGAGGATTAAGATCGATAGGCCTGGACCGATTATGTACCCCAGCGGCGCAGTCGTTCGAAAAATATTTATGTAACCAATATCGCGGGCATTGATAATCTTAAAAAAATAGGTTTCTCTCATCGCCTCGATTAAAGCCGCGCCGACCCGGCTGAGAAAGAGAACCGACGCCCAGATCCAGAAAGTTGATACCCGTATGTAGAAGAACAAGAATAGGGAGGAAACTAATATAAAAAAACCTAAAAAGAGGAGCTCTTTTTCACCGAGGTATTTATCTGCAATAATTCCCGCGGGAATCTCAACGAGCAGGAAGGGAATTAGCATGATTGAAAACATTAAACCCAATGACTGCCAGCTCATGCCCAAGTTTTGATAAAGATAAATCGGAACATAAACAACGGCCGTGCTATAAAATAATTGCAGTAGCAAAGATACAAAAAAGATACCGCGCAGATTTCTGTTCGCCCAAGTTCTTTTTATAACATTAACAATTCTTTCCTTGCTATAGGCGACCTTATCCTTGAGCCGTCTGCCTTGGTAAAGAAAAACAAAGAAAACAGGGATAGTCAGAAAAGCGGCGATTAAAAAAGTTAATTGATAGCCGCCGAGATAAATAAAATAACTAGAGAGAGACGGTGCGATTATCCATCCTAAGTTAATGAAGGTAAAGTAGATGGTTCGTGTCCGGCCGGTCGAAGAATTACTGGAGAAGGTCTCAATCAAAACGTCCATGTTTATCCAAAGAAGATTGGTCGAAATAGTAAAGAGAATTATCGAAAGGAAGGCCGAAATGGGATTATTGGTGACTACTAAACCGAGCAAGGAAACAGCATGGATAACTAAAATAACCTTGGTTAAAAAGAAATTACTCAAAAGTTTTATCAATTTAGGAAAACCGATAATGCAAAAAACGGTTATCGCATTGGCGATAATGAAAAAAATACTAAGTGTATCCAGGCTCACGAAGTCATTAAGAAAATTAGATTGGATATAAGCCGGCAGGGCCGAGGAAATGGCTAAGAGCAGGCCGAGGAAATATAAAATAATCAAACTTAAGCGTTTTTTAAATTTGGCCTTTTTTTGTTTTTGCATGAGGATTAAAAATTATTAAACTTATCGAGGCGACAATAAGAGCGAGGCTGATTACTTGCGGCCAGCGGAGACCAAGAACAATTGGCGCGTCATCTATCCGTATAAATTCCAAACCGAATCTTAATATAGAGTATAATAACATATATAAAGATACCATCCAAACAAAATTATGGTTATTAAGCTTCTTGAGCTTAATCAAATAGAAATTGATGCCAAGCAGTAATAAAAAAATTAAGAAACAACCAATGCTTTCATAAAGAAAGGTTGGTTGGAAATAATCAGAGCTAATATAGGCCCAGGGGCGGTTGATTAAATCAATCGGAATGCCCCAAGGTAAACTTGTCGGTAGGCCAAATATTTCTTGATTAAAATAATTTCCCCAGCGTCCGATGGCTTGGCCTAGAGCAAGGCCAGGGACAATGAGCGCGATTAAGCGCCAAGGTGAAAGCTTATTCTTTTTAGTAAAAAAATAGACGGTAATTAGGCCGGCGATAATTGCGCCATGAATGGCCAGACCGCCTTGCCACACTTTAAAAATTGCGAGTGGGTTATTCAGATAATAAGGTATCTGCAGGAAGATGTCGTAGATCCTGGCGCCGGCAATGCCAAAAATAATCAGCCAGAAGGATAGATCGAAAAGAGTATCCGCCTTAACCTCATAATATTTTGCCAATTTAAAGCTCATTCCCAGCGCGCAAACAATCCCCAGCACCATAAATAAGCCGTACCAATATATATTGAACGGCCCGAAAGCAAGGAGGACGGCTTGCGGATGAAAATTATGAAGCCAGGTAATCATACTTAGATTTTAGCAAGTTTGAGCGCCGCGAGCAAATAAAATTTCCGCAAAAAAAACGGCGAAAAGCCGTTATTTCTATTTAGTGCGGACGGAGAGACTCGAACTCTCAAGAGTTGCCCCGCTAGCTCCTAAGGCTAGTGCGTCTACCAATTTCGCCACGTCCGCGTATGCCACTATCTCGCGCCTCTCTATATTAAACAATTATTTTTATAAAGTAAAGAATGTGTTATAATTAATCAGTAAAGTATAAAAAATTATCTTTCAATATTTTTATGTTAAAAAACAAATTTGTCCATTTTTTTAGTGAGCTTGGGATTAAGGATGTTCCTCAAGTTGGCGGTAAAAATGCCTCTCTTGGTGAGATGTACGGTCATTTAGTTAAAAAGGGTCTGCGCGTTCCCAACGGTTTTGCGACGACTGCCTCAGCGTATAATTATTTTTTGGAGTCAACTGGTTTAAAGAAGCAAATTAGGGAAATTCTTAAGGGGCTCGACACGAAAGATGTTAAGGACTTAATGAGACGCGGCGCTGAAATTAGAAAACTTATTATTGCATCAGAATTACCGAAAGACTTTTCTCGAGCAATCGGCGAGGCTTACAAAAAACTGTCTCTCAGTTATAAAACGAAGAATATTGATGTGGCAGTTCGTTCAAGCGCCACAGCCGAAGATCTGCCTGATGCCTCATTCGCTGGCCAACAAGAGACTTACCTTAATATCACTGGGGAAAAAGATTTATTGCTGGCAGTTAAGAAATGTATCGCCTCATTATTTACCAATCGCGCGATTTCCTATCGAGTCGACAAGAAATTTGATCATTTCTCGATCGCCTTATCGGTTGGCGTGCAAAAGATGGTTCGCTCTGATCTTGGCTCCTCCGGCGTTATGTTTACTATCGATACCGAATCAGGATTCAAGAATGCGGTGCTGATAAACTCAATTTTTGGTTTAGGGGAAAACATTGTTCAAGGAATTGTTACACCGGATGAATTCTATGTCTTTAAACCGACGAAAGCGATTATTTCGAGGACTTTGAGCAAAAAGGATATAAAAATGGTCTATGACCTTAAAGGCAAGACGCCAGTTAAAAACGTGGCGATTGCCCCGCTTGATCAAATAAAGCCGTCATTAAACGACAAGCAAGTAATCCAATTGGCGAAATGGGCAATGATTATTGAGGACCATTATAAGCGCGCGATGGATATTGAGTTTGCTCTTGACGGTCGGACTAATGAATTATTTATTATTCAAGCTCGTCCGGAAACCGTACAAAGCATGAAGAATTGGCAAGTGATAGAACATTATAAGCTAAGCAAGAAGGGCAAATTAATTACGACTGGTCAGAGTGTGGGTAGCAAGATTGGCGCGGGCATTACCAATCGCATGATGAGCGTTAAAGACATCAATACCTTTAAACCGGGCCAGGTTTTAGTAACTGATATGACGGATCCAGATTGGGAACCAATCATGAAAATCGCTTCAGCCATTATTACCGACAAAGGTGGCCGCACTTGCCACGCTGCAATCGTTTCCCGAGAATTAGGGATTCCGTGTGTTGTTGGTACGGAGAATGCTTCGCGTATTATTAAGAGCGGTCGTGCGGTAACCGTTGATTGCGCTTCAGGTGAGGAGGGCCATGTCTACGAAGGCAAGCTGCCCTTTGCCGTCGAAAAAACTGATATTAAGAATCTTAAGAGACCAAAGACTAAAATAATGATGAATATCGGCGAGCCAGACTTAGCATTTTCCACTTCCTTTATTCCGAATGACGGTGTTGGCTTAGCGCGTCTTGAATTTATAATCAATAATTACATAAAAATCCATCCGCTTGCCCTGATTAATTACAGCAAAATAAAAGATCCGGTCGTAAAAAAGAAAATTGATCAATTAACACTCGGCTATAAAAATAAATCACAGTATTTCGTTGATCGTCTCGCGCAGGGCATGGCCAGAATTTGCGCCGCCTTTTATCCAAAGGATGTTATTGTCCGCTTAAGCGATTTTAAGACCAACGAATACGCGAATCTAATTGGCGGAAAAGAATATGAACCGATTGAATCGAACCCGATGATTGGCTTTCGTGGCGCCAGTCGTTATTATTCCCCTGTTTTTCTGCCGGCCTTTAAATTAGAATGTCAGGCGATAAAGAAGGTCCGAGAAGAAATGGGTCTGAAAAATCTTAAAGTAATGGTTCCTTTCTGTCGAACCGTGGAAGAAGGTAAGAAGGTGCAACAGATTATGGCAGAAAACGGTTTAAAGCGCGGACAAGAAGGCCTAGAGATATATGTCATGGCCGAGATCCCGGCGAATATAATCTTGGCGGAAAAGTTTTGTCATATTTTTGACGGTTTTTCAATCGGCTCAAACGATTTAACCCAATTAACCCTGGGGATCGATCGCGATTCAGGGGGCACGCTCGAGGTGGCTGGTGTTTCTAATGAAAAAAATGAAGCTGTAAAGGAATTAATCAAAACCCTAATTAAGACTGCAAAAAAATACCGACGTAAAGTTGGTATCTGCGGCCAGGGTCCAAGCGACTTTCCTGACTTTGCCGAATTCTTGGTCGAACAAGGCATTGATAGTATTTCGCTTAATCCTGACACAGTAATTTCCACTACGCTCGCAATTACGCATAAAGAAAAAATGATCAAGCGCAGTCGAGGAATACTAAGTCTATTTTTCTAAAAGTGACAACAAAAAACACCCGGCAAATTGTCGGGTGTTTTTTTATGCTTAATTTAAAAATTATTCAAGGACTTGGATTTTAGCAATTCTAACTCCGAACTGAAGGGCGTCGTGGCGATCCTTCATCCAGACATCAACGCGATTCGGGTGCTTTTTGTTCATGCGATCACGAACGACGAAGATTCTATCCCCGTATAAATCCGGGATTTTTACCTTTGTGCCCAGAGGAAGAAAGTTGGCCGCAATAGTGTCTTCAATCCCGTGCTTACAAACATTGAAGCCGTTGGCGGTAATGCAGGGGCTATTATCGGTCTGCCCCGCCTCGGAATTGTAGGCCGTCATAGTATGAGTACTTTCTCTAACCACTTTAACTGCCTTAGAACTGGTAGCAACCGTAGAACTGGCGCTTACGTCTTTAATGCTTAGCACTTCTGCGCTGCTTGTAGCCGTCAGGCCGTTTTGCTTGGCTGCCTCAGTGTCCATATTTACGTCCTTAACCATCGAATCATTGCTAATGAGCAATTCCTGGTCATTTCCTTGGGCGTTAGCCTGTTGAACCGCCTCGTCCGCCAAAGCTGGAGCGTAAAAGAAGGCAAATTGGAAGATACAAGCAATAATCGTAAGTAATACGATGTTTTGCTTTCTACTGAGAGGCACGATTTCTTCTTTAATTGTTTGTAGTATTTTCATATTCTTTAATATTAGCCAAATAAAAAACCCCTACTCTATCATAATGAATGATATTAAAGCAGGGATTTTCTTGACTGATTACTTTACCATGGCTATTTGGAAAAGTCAAGACTGGCATGTTGATAAGTCATTGACATATTTATGTATTTGTGATATACTAGTCTATCAATCAGTTGATTGAATATACAATAAAAGAGCAGGATTATCGCTCTTTAACAACAGAAAAATTAACGTAAAACATACACAGCCGTAACCCATGAAGAAAAATGTCTTTTTTTTGGCAGTTGCCGTCATAATGATGGCCGCCAGCAGTTCGTTCGCCCAGAAAGTCTTGGTTGAGCAAAAGAAAACCAACGATCTTAATTCTAAGATCCGCGAGTGCAACGTGAAGATTGCACAATACACCAACGACCTGGACAATGCCTATGACTATTCCGGCGATATTAAGCGCTCGACCAAACAAATCGACAGTCTTAATAAGCTCACTTACGACACTCAGCACGGCCGCGAATTACGCGACGCCAAGGTAAAGGGCATTGCCGAAGAACTTCGTCTTCTGGAAAAGAAGCAAAAAACCTACGTACGTTCGTCCTGGAAAATTTCCGCCAAAGATGCTTTAATCGCACAGGTTAAGAAGTACGAAGCCGAGAAGGAACAAATCTTTCAGGCTTACGTAACTGACACCAAGGTTCCAGTCGAACTTAGCAAGCGCGAAGTTAAACTTCGCAAGAATGGTTTGGAAATTCGCCATGACGATCGCGTCGAAACTAATCAAGCCAGGCTTGAAGACCTCGGGTATAAAAAACTCGCCAATTCATCCGTAATCGCTGATTCCATCAATGGATACGAAGGTATCATTGCCAACATTACACGCTATGATAAAATTGAATTTTTAATCTATAGCGTAGACGAGGCCGGAAACAGAATTTCGGTTGAAGAAGTTGCCTTTGTTACTAATCCCGGCGACAGATTAAAGTATAACCTTCTTCCCGGCACATATTGCTGTGAGATGATATTCAAAGGAAAGACTCTTACAAAAAGAATCTTCCATTCCTCCCCCCAGAAGCACTATGTTATGGGCGAGTGGACACACTTCGGTCTCGTTTGGGAAGGCTAATTCCCAATAGACATTGAACACGCGCATATGCGCACAAAATAAAAAGGGGCAATCCGCAAGGAAAGCCCCTTTTCAATTATTCAAAGATATAAATTATGGTGTTGTGGTTAGATTACCCGTTGCTCCGACCCCCGAACCACTAAAAGGTAAATATTTAAATATAAAATAAGTAATCGCATAAGCAGCGAGTACAATAACTAGTCCGATAACGGCTGTTTTAATTGTTTCCACCGCTTTTTTAACTTGGGCCTCGTTGCCTGCGGCTGTCATCCATTGAAAACCAGCGACAATCATTAGGACCAAGAATATCGCCGCTAAAAAGCCTAAGGCAGCTTTTATGATAGTTGAAACAATACTGCCGACGGATGCTTGCCCGAGGCCGCTCGCCGCGCCAATTTGCTGAGTGTTTGACTCTAAACTTTTAAAAGTGTTGCTGCTAGGGTCGAGTACTTGCGCTGAACTGGTTTGGATAGCAATAAAAAGAATAAATAAACCGGCGCAAATATTTATAAGCTTTTTCATATAAGATAAGAATTAATTACTGCCCTTGATTAATCTATCAAAGATAAATGTCCAAATCGCCCAGGAAGATAAAGTAATAATTAAACCAATAATTGCTCGCTTGATTGAGCTAAGCGCTTTTTCGACTTTCTGTTCATTGCCCGATGCAGTCATCCATTGATATCCGGCAATTACCATGATGATAATAAAAATAGCACCTAAAAGGCCGAGTGCGGCTTGGATAATTGTTCCGACTACAACCATCAAGCTACTATTTTCGCCAGTCGCGTAACCGCCGAGGCCAGCCACCGTACTTAGTTTATTTAACATCGGGCTGCCTGACGGAGGAGTGGTTTCGGTTTGGGCGAACACAAAATAAGGAAGAATTAGTAATCCAGTTAAAATAAGAAGTGAAGAGAAGCCTTTTAGATGTTTACGCATAGAATTATTGAATTTTAAGCTGAGGGCTAATTATTTGAATGAAGAAATAACTGATAGCATAGGCACCGAGGACAACTGCGACGCCAATAATTGATTGCTTTAGAATGTCTTTAGCTTTATCAACCTTCTGTTCATTGCCCGAAGCAGTGAGCCAAAGATAGCCGGCATAGATTATAAAAACGATGAAGACAATGCCGATGACTGACAGGATTAAGGCGATAATGTCCCCTAAAACTGGATATAAATCACGATCAGTTTTATAAGTGTTTCCAACCGCATTTTTTGTGATTGTAAACGCATCCTTCAAATTTGCCGCGCTAGCCGCCTGGGAATAGACAGCCAAAATAGCAAAAGAAAAAAAATAGCTAAGTTTTGACCAGATATTTTTCATAATAATCTTCTAAACCAAATTTGAGGCACTGAAATATTGAATAATAAAGAAAGCGATTGCATAGGCGATTGCGACGATAATTAAACCGGTGATTGCCTCAGTAATCATATTTTTAGCGCGAGTCACCCGTTGATCATTACCCTGAGCCGTCATCCATTCAATGCCAGCCCAAAGCATCCAGGCTAAGAAAACAATGCCAAGCAACCCCAAAACAACCAAGATAACTTGCCCAACGATAGCCTCGGGAGTCGCTGGTGTTAAACTATAACCGGCCTTTTCGCCGGTTTTCGCTAATCCAGTGTCTTTAGAAAAATTGAAGGCCGCCAAGGCAGGCGACGATAATTGGATTGAGACAAATAAAAAAAGACCAAAGATAATTAGGAATTTGACTGATGATTTTACATCTCTTTTAGTCTTCATGCATTTAATTACTTAAAGAGGTAACGAAATTACCGACAAAGTTGGTGATTGCGTAAGCGGCAAAAATTATGACCAAGCCAATAATCGCATTAATTAATTGGTCCTTCGCCTTAGTGACTTGCTGATCATTACCCTGAGCTGTCATCCACCTGATACCAGCATAAATCATCAAAATTAAAAACAAGACACCAACAAAAGAAAGGGCTGTGCCGATAATCTGGCCCGCCTTGGTTTGGATGAAATTACTATCAGGGTTACTTACCTGAGCCTTAAAAGCGTCAACTTTCCCGGCCGTAGCGTTTAATCCATTTAAAGTTTCGTCAGCTGATGCCTGCGAAACTATTCCAAATCCAGCTACAAGCGAAAAGGTAAGCAAAAATAAATAAGAAAAAATAATTTTCTTGGACATAGAGATAAGTTTATTCACTGCTCTAACCATAAGCTTCCTTATGACTAGAGCAGTGGTTCCCATATTTATGAGAACCACTTATATGATTACTCATTATGCACCCATGGTTGCTCCATAGATCTGTGTAATGATAAAGGTCGCTACTGCCCAAGCCGCTAAGATGATGATTAATCCGATAACGCCAGCGCCTAACAATTGTTTAGCTTCGCTAACTTTATCTTCATTACCGGCCGCAGTCATCCATTTAAAGCCACCATATAAAATGAGGGCCACCGCAATTACGCCCAAGAAACCAAGAGCGAAATTTATAATTCTGCCGATAATTTCTCTCGGGTCGCCTTCTGCAAGGCCATTTCCGAGTCCATTATGAACAGGGTCGATGCCGAATAATTCATTTTGCGCTTGTGCTAATGCTGGTAAAGCAAAAACAGGAAGAGCTAAAAAAGAGATAATGGCAAAGGCGATTAAGTGTTTAGAAAATTTTTTCATATTTCACCCCCCTTCTTTTGATAATAATTTTATTTTTACATCTCTAATTTTAGCATATAATTTTAAACAAGACAAATAAATCAGTCCATGTTAAAATATAGGTAATATGGGGAAATTATCACTTTTTTATGTTAAAATTAGTTAAAAAATTGAATTTTACTTTGGTATTTTGGATTTTTTTCTATTTTTTCATCTTTGGGCTACTTTTGCAGAACTCCTTTAGTTATTTGGACCCTGATTTGGGCTGGCATCTTAAGGTTGGGCAGGAGATTTCACAGACGAGAATGATCCCGCATTTAAATCACTTTAATTACACATACACCGGCGCCTGGGTCGATCATGAATGGCTTTCGAATCTATTATCGTTTGAGATATATAATAATTTTGGTTATATTGCGCTTAGTGTTTTTTTTGCAGCCATTATTCTTTTGTCCCTGATATTAATAAATAGATTAACTAAAAAATATTTTCCGAAGACGCCAACATTTTTTTTAGCTGCTCTACAAATGTTAGGCGTTATGGCTTGTCTGCCGCACCTCGGTGTTAGAATGCAAGAATTTGGTTTTTTATTTCTGCTTCTTGAGCTGTGGATAATCACTGAGTATAATCGGAAGAGGTCAGTGAAAATCCTCTTTTGGCTCTGGCCTCTAATTTATCTTTGGACAAACATGCATGGTAGTTTCTTGCTTGGAGTCGGCCTGTTGTTTGTTTGGCTGGCGCTCAAACTATTTGTCCTTTGTTTTGCGCGAAGCCGCTGGGGAAAGTACATTCGCGATATAAAGCCGATTAGCCCCGGAGATATTAAAAAATTTGGCCTGGTCACTCTCGGCGCGGGAGCCATGACTCTCGTAACTCCTTATGGCCCAGAACTCTATTCATTTTTAGGCGGCTATAACAATAGTTTTTATCTAAGAGTTATTGAAGAATGGCTACCTCAATTTAATTTTCCCTATAATTATTGGCAATTATCATATTTAGCCCTGGCCCTAGCCGTTCTTGGTTTGTTTTTTCGTGACGCATTTGGAAAAAGATTTATTTATACTGATACGTGGCGCTTAGCGTTAGTCTTTATATTCATTTATTTAGGCTTCAGCTCAAGGCGCCATTTTCCGTTAATGTTTGTCGCCAGTTTTTTCTTTATTATTGAAGCGGGCAACGCACTACTAGATGTTGAAAAAATAAAACCGATAATAAAACACTGGGGACTCAAATTATTTATAATCATTTGTTTGCTTCTGGCGGGTGCGCATCAATACGCAAATATTAAACTAACAAATTCGCCATTTGACGCCTATTGCAGAAAATATCCCTGTGAAGCAGTCGCCTACTTAAGCGGCGAAGAATCCTTATTCGCGTTAAATTTATTTAATGAATATAATTGGGGCGGATATTTAATTTGGACTTATCCGACAAAGAAATTATTCATTGACGGGCGCCTGCCACAAGCCGCCTATGCGGGACATACTTTTGTTGAAGAATATTTAGAATTTTTTAAGCCGGAAACAGACTATCAAAATAAGTTGGCGGAATATGATATTCAACTTATTTTCTTAAAAACTCAGGATGACAAGCTAAAGGTAAGAGAGTGGGAAAGAATTCTGTTTTGGATAAAGACAAATAGTTTAAGTCGGCCGAATTTTTTGCGCCTTTACCTAAGCGGGTCGCGTGATTGGAAAATAATTTACCAAGACTCCTTAGCGACTGTTTATAAAAAAAATAAATAATTTTATGCTTGTAGAAATTTGTCTGCCAGTTAAAGACGAGGAAAAAATACTTGCGACTAATTTACAGCGAATAATAAATTACTGTGAGTCAGCTAATTTTCCATTTGCTTGGCGAGTAATGGGTCTCAGTAACGGGTCACGCGATAAAACTGTAGAAATTTTTTCAGAATTTAAAAAACTCTACCCGGGGCTTGTCGATTATCGCGATATTGTTCTGCCGGGGCGGGGACGCGCCTTAAAACAGCGTTGGGCGGAAACCGAGGCAGACGTCGTTTGTTACCTGGATATAGATTTAGCCGTCTTACCCAATCAACTGCCTTTATTGGTTCGACCGTTAATCGCGAATGAAGCCGATTTAGTAATTGGGTCAAGACTTTTAAGTAATTCCAAAATAGATCGTTCGTATTTTCGTGAGTTAATATCACGCGTTTTTAACCGCTTGTCGCGCTGGCTCTTGCCTAATAAGGCCTCGGATTTGCAATGCGGGTTTAAAGCCGCGCGCTCTGATTTTTTTAAAAAAGTTGCGCCCCTAATCAAGGATGATTATTGGTTTTTTGATTCAGAGCTGGTTATAATCTGCCAACACCTTGGCTATCGCCTACAAGAAGTCCCGGTTAATTGGAATGAAAACAGATATGAAAAAAGACAGAGCAAAGTTAAAATTATCAGTGATATTCTAAGGTTTCTGAGAAATATGATTAAGCTTCGCTGGCGCCTACTTTCAATCAAGCGTGCTTAGACGATATCGAGATAATGGGTTAAATCGGCGCGGCGAGTCGCCCGATCGACAAGGATGACAATTAAATCCAAACGAATGGATTCGAGCCTAATTTTAGCGGCCAGGCAGTAAGAGCAGATTGCCTTTTTTAAATTTTTTACTTGGCGGGCAGACAGAGTGTTTTCCCGAACGCTGTCAGTATTTTTTGTTCTGGTTTTAACCTCAATAAATATATGCTGGCCTCCTTTTCGAAAAATTAAATCAAGCTCCGCATATTGCGCCTTATAATTATTAGAAATAAATTGATAGCCTCTTCTCTCTAGGTATTGGCGCGCTAGAGCCTCGCCCCAATCTCCTAAATGTTTTTTGTTTGTCATAAAAATAAAACTCTCCTTATCTAAGGAGAGTTTTAAATAAGAAAATTATTTTTTGTCTATTTCTTAAGGAAGATATTTTTTTAATTCTTTTTCTTGTTCTTGCTGTTTTCTCTGTAGAGGAATAGTTTTAAGTTTTTTTAAAATAAATATGAGCCAAGTAAGCATCGTTAACCCCCAAAGCCCGAGCCAAAAGCGCGCCGAGAAAAATGGAACGGTTTCGTAATTAAAGAAAAAAAGAAAAGCGCCAATAACAAGATTACTTATAAAGAAGGTGTATAGGCGTTTAAATAATCCGCGATAGATAGTAGCTCGTCTTTTAGCGAGGAGCATAAAGAAGGCAAGAATCACAAAAATGATTAGGACAGCGATGAAGCTCTTTTGCGCGAACAATGTAAGATTCTCGGGGCGTAAGGCGAACCAAAAGCGCCAAGTCAACAAATTTGTCATAGGTTTTAAATTAGAGTTTAGTTAAAATTAATCCGTAATGATAAGGGCCCGCCGAAAATTCTTCAATGATATCGAGGCCGATTTTAGGAGCGGCATTTTTAAGAGAATCGAGCTTAACTCTTTTGTCGGGGCTCGGACCAAGCGGGGTATCAGTATTTTCCCATTCAACTATTAATAACTTTCCGCCCCTTTTAAGCAACCGAATCGCTTCACGCAGTATTTCAATCTTTTTTTCTGATTGGTGCAAGACATTAACCAGCAAAGCGTCATCCAGGCTACTAGTTTCAATCGCTGTGGCTTTAAATACTTCAAGATTGCTCCAAACGGTTTTAACCTGTGGGAAATTATCCTTTAGGGCGTGACGTTTGATTTCATCAAGTGTGCTTTTTAGTATATCGACCGCGTAAATTTGGCCGCGCCGTCCAACCAGCCGAGCCAGCGGCCAAACAAAGAAACCAAAATTACCACAACCGAGCTCAGCCACCTTTTGACCCTCCTCAACTGTTATTTTACGCAAAATATTCTCAATGTCAAATAGAATCGTTTTTTTATTGTCTGGCATATTTTAATAGTTAATTGACTAGGATTTGGCGGGTAACGGTTTCTTCGCGGCTATATTTCTTTTTTGCCTTGATAATTATATTGTTTAAGCCCTTCTTCAAGTTAACAGTCTGGGTAAAATAGCCGTCATGGTTATTGAGAACAATTTCGCCATTAATTTTTACTTCCGCCTCAATTTCGGTTTTACCGCTGATAATAATACTTGATCCGCTGAGGGCTAAATTTGTTTCAGGCTGAGTAATGATTAACTGCGGCGGCAAGATAATCTTTTTGAAGTAGAAAATCAAATAAAGGAAACAGATTAAGATGGCACCGATGATTAATAGATTGCGGATAATTTTTGGAAAAATAATAAAGCGGTGACGAGCTAAGACTTTTCGAGAAAAAGGATCATCGGGCGAGCTATTAATAACCTGGGCATCCCAGTCCTTTATTATTTCTTTTACATTGAGACCGAGAAAACTAGCGTATTCCTTGATAAAATTTTTTCCGTATAAACCGGCGGGCAAATTTTCAAAACGCTCTTCTTCAAGTGCCTGCAGATATTCGGAACGAATATTAAGCTTTCGCGAAATATCTTCAATTTTTAAATTTTTGAAACGGCGCGCCTGCTGCAGTTTTTCTCCCCAGCTTTCCGCGCGACTAATTTTTTTAGGAATAAAGGCTGCCATAAATTAGGGAGTAGCAATTATCCCCATTTTTTTATCGTTTCCTTTCCAGTCGAGACCAAGTGAGTTCAAAACAAATTTTATTATAATGTAACTAGTGAATACAATTATTAATCCGATAACGGCGGCGACAATAATTTTTCGTGCTTGACCAACTTTGTCGCTGCTGCCGGCGGAAATTAAAAAAGTAAAACCGCCGTAGATAAACATAATAAGAGCGAGGGAGCCGACGATGCCGAGAATCCAGCGGGAAGCCCCGATGGCAATTCTCATAATATCGGTTAGGGTATAGTCGCCGCTCGTATAAGCCGCGGCCGACGGATCAATAATCGGAGCCGAGGTTTGGGCATGAGTGATAGCCGGAATGCTAAACGCGCAGGCAAACAAAACAATGAACAAACCAAGAGAAATAATTTTTTTATACATATAAATTAATAAACAGTTTGCTGGACCTTAGCGGCGCCAGTGCTGACTATTTCTTGAATTTTATCGCTCGTATTTTTTAAAACCGAATCAATCATTTCAGCGATGGCGTCTTCAGCGGCGCTGACATTTTTGCCATGATACCAACTTCGAGCGGTTAAGACCTGGTCGGCAAAAACTCCGATTTCATTGCCGTCTTTTTGGGTAGCGACGAGAGAACGCAGAGCCGTCGGCCGTTTAGTTTTTTCCAAATAGATTTTAGCTTGCTCCTCCTTGGTTATAAATTGGATAAAATCCCAGGCTTCGTTAGCGACCGGACTCTTTTTTGAGACAACCTCAACCCAGTAATTAGCGAAGTTAATATTAGTCGGGGGCGTCCCTTCGATTTGTGGTAATTTCGCTACCGAAAAATTAAGTTTTGGCGCCTGCGCTTTGATTGTTTCTAAATCATAAGAGTAGCTAAACATAATTGCCAAATTTCCGCTGACAAACATGTCTAGAGAATTGGGCATATCGCCGCTCCAAGAATAAGACTCTTTAACCGGATCGGCAAAGTCTGTATAAAATCGCAAAGCATCTACGCCCGGACTATAATTAGTATTTTTGGCGAAACTCGGAGTTGTTTGAAATAAAACTTGCCCGCTATCGCTCATCATTGTCGCACCGCTCTGCATCATTAAAACGGCAAGAATATCACTATAGCGGTTTATGTTAGTGCTCCCGCCGAGAGCCGCGCCAGACTGCAATAATCCTTTTTTTGAATCTTGCTTGGTTAATTTTTTCACGTCCTGGATAAATTCTTTATTCCAATAGGCAGGGACCTGGCTGATGCCGGCATTATTAAATAGATCTTTATTATAATACATAGCCAGAGTGTCAACGGAAAGGGGCAGGCCGTATATTTTGCCATCATCTAAAATAACATCTTGGCTGACGACATCGACGAAATTATCTTTTAATTCTTTTAGCGAAATACTGTTGGTTGTTCGAGCCTGCGGGACAACTTCTTTTTTTATGGTTCCTTGGCTGACCGGATAAATCATGGTAATTGTTTCCGGCATTGGCGCTAATTTTGTTTGATATTTTCGCATCCAAGTATTATGAATGGAAAAAATATCGGGGCCGCGATCTTCCGCCATGGCGTTTAATAAGGCTGATTCATACTCCTCATAACGGAGTTTTCGATAGTCAATCGTTATAAAGGGGTGGAGAGCTTTGTATTTAGCGATAATTTCATCAAAGGCGTCTGGCCCGTCAAATACCCGCCAATATGTGATTGTAATCGGTTTCATAGCGGCCTGAGTCGCTTTGTCGGTTATTTTACAACCAAAACCTGAGCCTAATAAAAAAACGGTTAATAAGAATAAAATTGTTATTTTTTTGGACATATTTTTAATTATTGTTTCCGCTTTTATTATACCAAAAACGGCTCGAATATTCCAATTACTATTCCGTTTGTGGCCGGTATTGGAGAGCCTCGGCTAAATGAACGGTTAAAACGTCTCGGGAGCCGGCTAAATCGGCAATCGTTCGAGCAATTTTTAGGATTCGAAAATAAGAACGCGGGGAAAGATTTAACTTAGAACAAGCATTTTTTAGTAAATTAGCGGCTTCATCGTCAAGGGCACAAAATTGACTTGTCGCCAGGCTGTCCATATCAGAATTCGTTATGTAAGGGGAACCGTTAAATCTGTTAAACTGTCTTAGGCGCGCGGCGATAACGCGGGAGCGAATAATTTGCGAGTCTTCGGATGGGAAGTTATTAGTTAGTTCCTTAAAGCTGATTCTCGGAACACGGAGGTGAAGATCGATGCGATCGATAATCGGTCCAGAAATTTTTTGGTGGTAATTACTTATTTTTGTTTCCGAGCAGCGGCATTTAATTTGCTTATCGCCAAAGTAACCACAGGGACAAGGATTCATCGCCGCGATCAGAAGAAAATTACTTGGAAAGCGCAAAGAGCCAGAAGCGCGGCAAATATTAACAAATTTCGCCTCTATTGGTTGGCGCAGATTTTCAATCGCATTGCGGCTAAATTCAGGAAATTCATCTAGAAATAAGACTCCGCGATGAGCCAGAGATATTTCTCCGGGGCGAGGCCAAGCGCCGCCACCAATTAGAGCGATCCCCGAAGCGCTATGATGTGGCGAGCGGAATGGCGGCTCTGTAATTAGATGAGTAATTCCATTTAACGTGCCGGCGATACTGTGGATATTGGTTGTTTCAAGAATTTCACTAATTGATAAATCCGGCAGAATACCAGGCAGAGCTTGGGCAAGTAGGGTTTTACCCGATCCGGGTGGGCCGATTAAGAGAATACTGTGGCTTCCCGCAGCCGCGATTTCAAGCGCGCGCTTAGCCGTCCCCTGTCCTTTAATGGAACCGAGATTAATTAAAGGCGCAGGCGCCTTTTGGTAAATGCTCACGGGGGCCGACTTAATTTTTGGAGCTATTAATATTATATTTTTGAAATGATTAATAAGTTGAGTTAATGATTCGACTGGGAAAATTTTTAAATCCGAAATTAATTTTGCCTCGGCCAGGTTGTCTTTGGGTATGAATATATTTTTAATGCCAAGCCGCTTAGCCTTAAGAGTAATCGCTAAGACTCCAGACACCGGACGAACTTCACCGCTTAAGGATAATTCGCCTACAATTAATATTTTTTTAAAATCAATTAGAAATTTATGTTTTAGGGCTAAAATACTAACCGCAATCGGCAGGTCGTAGCTTGGGCCATGTTTACGAACATTAGCCGGGGCTAAATTAACAGTAATTTTTCGTTTCGGATACTCGAAAGGAGCGTTTCTGAGAGCGCTCTTTACTCTTTCCCTAGCTTCGGAAGTAGCAGTATCGGGTAAGCCGACAATCGAGATTTGTCCGAAGTCGCCGCCGCCAGAATCTGCCTCAACCTCGATTATCTCGGCCTCAATGCCGATTATCGCGGCGGAGAGAATTTTTGTGGACATATAATTTTTTAAAAAAACCGCTCAGATTGAGCGGTTTTATAATAGCAAGCTAGAGATAAAAATAATCTAAAAATTCAGAAGGGTTAACTTATTTCTTTAAATCGTCGAGTTTAACACTGAGTAACTTACTAACGCCATCAGCTTCCATCGTGACGCCATAAAGAATACTCGCGCGGCGCATTGAAGCACGATTATGGGTAATAACAATAAACTGAGTTTTATTGGACAAATCGTCAAGAATTTGCGCTAAACGTTCCGAATTAGCTTCATCAAGCGCGGCGTCCGCCTCATCAAGGACAACAAATGGAGAAGGATTGGCGCTAATTATGGCGCTAATAAGCGCAATCGCGGTCAGAGCGCGTTCGCCTCCGGAAAGCATGGATACGGCTTGAATTTTTTTGCCCGGAGGGATAGCCTGGATCTCAATTCCCGCCAAACCAACGGCGTTATGCTTGCGTAAAAACTTAATTCTTTTTAGGCGCTCATCCGTCTCATTTTTTATTTCCGTTTCGGCTGGAGTTAATCCTGCTGCTAAATTTGCTGCGCCGCCATTCCCGTTCGCCACCTGGTTATTTTTTTCTTCCTTCTCTAAATCTTCGAGCATGACTTTAGAAATTTTTGCCGCACCGCCGTTAAAGAGAATCTTGAAGTATTCATTGAATTTTTCAGAAATAACTTTAAATTCCTGATCAAAGCGGCCCTTAATATTCAAATCTAATTCATAAATTATTTCTTCTAAAGACTTGATGGCTTTATGGAGATCGTCGGTTTGCGCGCTTAAAAAGTCATGGCGCTCTTTAGTCTCAGTAAATTCTTTTTCCGTTTCTGGGTCGATACCGCCAATTTGTTCCAGTTGAAATTTATTATTAGTGATACTTTTTTGCCAACGGTCAATTTCTACTTCTCCTTGATCAAGTTTATGATTTTTTATATCGCTGATATTAAGTTCATCGCCACGGATATTTGCTTCAAGGTCTTCAAGCTTTGTTTCTTGGCGAGTAGCTTCAACTTTTAGGTTATTAAGTTCGGCGAGAATTGAATTTAATTCCTGCTGGAGAGCTTGAATGGCTTTTTGATACTCAAACATCTGGCCTTTTTCTTTCTCCTGAGCCGCGTTGAATTCAGCCAATTTATTCTCCAAAGTTTTAATCTCTTGATTTAACGCTTCGAGTCTTTGGGAAATATCTTTCTTCTCGGTCTCAATACCGCTAGCGTCAAACTTAACCTGGCTCTTAGCAATTTTAGTTTTAATATCGGAGATTTCTTTTTCTAATTGAATTTTTTTAGCTTGGAGCAGGCGAAATCGCTCGTTTAAAGCAGAAGCCTTGAGGCGGCAGTCGGTTATTTTATTGTTTAGATTTTGTCGCTTATCTAACCAGTCGTTAATAGAAGAATTTGCTCTTAAATTCGATTGTTCTTTGTCGAGCAAGCTAATTTTAATATTTAATTCTTTCTTTTCCGCTTCAAGCTGGCTGGCGTCAAATTTAACTTGCGCTTTCTCTAATTTGTTGCGGATATCATTAATCTCGCGTGTCAGTTGTAAATCCTTTTCCTCTAAAAGGCGGAGACGTTCGTTGACCATGGAAAGGCGGAGACGTTCGCTGCTTAGACTCTCCTGGGCAGTCTGCTTTGCTTCAGTTAAGGAAATAATCTCCGTTTGGATTTCCTTAATTTGATTTAACTTATCGTCATCAAGGCCGCTAATTAATTTAGTTATCTTTTTTTGGAAATCTGATTTTGCCTCGGCAATTAACTTTTTAATTTTATTAAGTTCGGTTTCGGTTTCAATAACTTCTAGCTGTTTTAAAAATTCATCAATTAGATTGCTGATAGCATCATTTTGGCTATTGCTCTGGCCAGATTTTTTTAAGTCGCGATTGAGGGCTTCTAATTCTTTATTAAGTCGATTAAGATCATTTTGGATTGCGGATAGTTTTTGCTCGTTGGCTTTTTCGGCATCACGACTATTTTCTATTTTGAGATTAGTAATCTCGTCTTTTAATTTGGCTAATTCGTTTGTTAATTCCTCGTTCTTATTATTAAGCCAGGAAACATCAAATTGGCCCTGAACTTCAAGATTCGCTTCCAGCACTGCCTCTAATTTAGAAACTTGTTTAAAATATATTGTTTTTTCAGTTTCAATTTTATCAATTTGGCGCCGCGTGCTATTAACTTTTTCAATCTCTTTGTTAACGCTGTCTAATTCGGAGCGGAGAAGCTCTTCTTCTTTTTGAGAGCTGCTATTATCAAGAGAAATTATTTCGGCGCTGATATTTTCCAGCTCAGAGTTTAATTCTCCTTGTTTATTATTAAGCCAGGAAACATCAAATTGGCCTTGCGATTCTAATTGAATCTCAAGTTCGGCTTGAAGTTTAGCTAATTGTTTCTGAAGTTGATTGCGCTGGCCCTCAAATTCTTTAAGGCGCGGCTGGAGTTCATTAATTTCTTGAAAATTATTTGTGTTGCGAATTTTATTTAAATCATCATTAAGTTTTTCCAGTTTTTTTTCTTGGTCAATTTTATTTTTTTCCAAATCTAAGAAACGGTTGTTAGCCTTGCTTAATTTTTGATTGATATCTTGCCAGAGAAAACCGTAATAATTTAATTGCGTGGCGCGAAGATCATTAGAAATTTCGTCGCGTTTCTTTAATTTTTCCACCTGGCGAGTCAAGCTCTTGAGGCGCGGTCTAATTTCTGCCAGGAGCATCTCGACTTGCTGCAGATTCTCGTAGCTTGATTCAAGTTTATTTAAGGCCGAGTCGCGCTTGATTTGAAATTGCTTGACGCCGGTCGCTTCATCAAAAAAATCTTTTCGTTCGGCCGCCGAAGTATTCAAAAAGTTCTCGACCATGCCCTGGCCAATAACACTATAAGTTTTCTGGCCGAAGTTCGCCTTGGCGAGAAGCATTTGGATGTCAGCGAGGCGGACACGATGGTTATTTAAGAGGTATTCGCTTTCACCACTGCGATAAATCCGGCGCGTGATTACGATTTCCGGACAACTTAAAATCATCTGGTCGAGATCGCTTTCCTTCTCGATTGTTTCCGGAGCATTGGCTTTATTTTTAGCTGCTTCGGAATTATTTAAGCATAAAGAGACTTCGGCCATGCCGAGCTGACCCTTTTTGTCCGAACCAGAAAAAATAACATCCTCGCTTTTCTTACCGCGGATGGTTTTTAGGCTTTGCTCGCCGAGCGCCCAACGAATTGAATCAGCGACATTTGATTTTCCGGAACCATTTGGCCCGACGATTGCCGTTAATCCACGTTTTTGACCCTCAAGGAGCCCAGAGAAGATTAATTTATTTTTATTGGCGAAGGATTTAAAACCCTGAATTTCTAATCTTTCTAAATACATAAGCCGCTCTTTTTGATTTAAACTTTTTCCTATATAATACTATAATAAAGGATAAAGTCTAAAATGACAAATAAAAATATGATTATTTCTCTTAGTGGCGGACCAGGTTCAGGTAAAAGCACAATCGCGCAAATGTTGGCCGATAAATTCGGTTGGCCGCGATATTATATGGGTGGTTTGAGGCGCGAAGCGGCCAAAAAAAGAGGAATGACGTTAGCTGAGTATAATAAGCTTGGTGAAACGGACCCGCAAACCGATCAAGAGGTCGACTATTACCAGCGTGATTTAGGGAAAAGTGAGGATAATTTTATCATTGAAGGGAGGACTTCCTGGTATTTTATTCCTCATTCTTTAAAAATCTATTTAGATGTCGAGCCCGAAGTTGGGGCAAAACGAGTTTTTGGCAATTTGCAGAGAAAAAATGACCGTAATGAGGACAGTAATTTGAATAATTGGCAAGACGTTTTAGCTAGTAATAAGCACCGACTAGAGAGTGATGGCCAGCGCTATAAACAGTATTACGATATTGACGTTTATGACCAAAAAAACTATGATTTCTATCTAGACACCTCAAATTTAAGCCCGGCGCAGGTTTTTCAAGCGGTTTATGAATTCGCGAAAACCAGCCTTGACAAGAGGAAAAATTAATTATAATATTAGACAAGATTTGCCTTATTAAATAAGTATTTCCAAACGAGATTTAACCAGTCTCGTTTCTATAATTTTTAAATATATGGTTGAAACAAAATTAGAATTAAAGCCAGGAATGACTATCCGGGTTTATCAGAAAATCAAAGAGTTGAATTCCAAAGGAGAAGAAAAAGAAAGAGTTCAATATTTTGAAGGCATGATTATTGCGCGTAAGCACAATAAAGAAAAAGGCGCGACCATTACTGTCCGCAAAGTTTCTGATGGCATCGGCGTGGAAAAGATCTTCCCGTTGAATTTACCGACTATCACCAAGATTGAAATCAAGAAGGTGGCAGAAGTAAGACGAGCGAAACTTTATTATCTACGTGAAGGATATAAAAAGAAATTAAAGGAAAAGGTCGTCAAATAGACGACTTTTTCTGGTTTCGGGCGGATGGTGAAATTGGTAGACACGCAAGCTTGAGGGGCTTGTGGCCGCAAGGCCGTGGAGGTTCAAATCCTCTTTCGCCCACTACCATTTTTAAAACCCGAAATGATCGGGCGCATAGCTCAGCTGGTTAGAGCACTTCGTTTACACCGAAGGGGTCCAGGGTTCGAATCCTTGTGCGCCCACATTATAAAAAATCTCCGAAAAAGGGAGATTTTTTGGTAGGTGACAAGGGGGAAACCAGTCTATTGACATAATTTAATAATTAATGTACTATAAACCTACCTTAAAAACTAACAACACAAACCAAGATTCTGGCTCTATGAAAAAGATTGGAGTAACTCGTAAGACTCACGAATTATTGCTTAAAACAGTGCAGGATAATTATGACGAATTAGCCGCCATCCACGAAGAGATAAGGAAGGCTAGCAGCGATACATCTGTCAGGGTTAACCATCACGCTACCGAATTGGAGCGTGAGCGCTCGCTCCAAATTATTCTGTATCATAACAAGCAAAAGCTCAAAAAAAGCATTGTCGTCCCTAGGCCAAAGAGCAAGAATTCCATCCAGCTGGGTAGTCAAGTCAAATTGAATTTCGCGGGCAAAATCGTGGAATTCATTATTGACGGAATGTCTTTATCAAAAGATATTTGTAGCTTATCTAGTCCCTTGGGCCGTGTTTTAACAGGCAAAAAAGTCGGTGACGCACTTGTTTTTAAAGAGCAAAATGTTGAAATTTTGGCGATTACCTAAAAGTAATGGTCGACCAAGAGAGGCGCTGACCCTCTCTTTTTTCTTTATCTTTTTCAAAAAGTTGGTTAAAATTATATATAAGCTAGAATAGGGTAAAAGTGCCTAAATAAAAACAAAGATAAATTTAATATTTATGAGTCTAAAAATTTTTGAATCAATTATCAATGAGAATTTGGGAAAAGCAAAGGATCTTGGTAATGTCGAAAAATTGCCCGAGATTGGAGAAAACGAATTTGAGAAAAATAAATTGCTCGCTCTCTTGCCTGAAGAATTAAGGGAAAGAAGCCTGCGGGAAAATTTTCCGATAGATCACATAAAGAAAATTGTCGAATATCGTGAGCAAAAAGGTTATAAAATAGTTTTTGGTTTTCATGTCTCGGATAAAGAATTCCGGGTTGGTAACAATATCCAAGAAGGCAGGGATGGGGCGGTCCATTTTAGTACTGATATTAAGAGTTTATATCTCGGCAAAACGCCGCGCTTTATTTATGCAATTGAATGCTCGGAGAAATGTATGAAACCGAATGACACCGGATTAAATTGGTTTACACTTAAGGGTTCCATGAGAATACTGGATAAAATAAAAATGACCCCAGAAGCCGTGGAAGCTTTAGGGGCCGGTTTTGCCGAATGCGAATATAGCTAGTTAGTTCAGTTGACTCTGAGAAACTGGCATTTCACTCACAAGAGCACGAAAATGTTCAAGATATTCCGGATTTTCCAGTACTTTACGAAAATTAAAGTAGGTGGAACATTTTCCGGATTGCATTTTCTGCTGGTAATCAGCGATTAAAATTGACTGGAGAAGGTCTTGATTGTAGGTGCCTTCTTTTTTTGCGGGCTTAATTAAATCCTTCAAATCGTGAAGGAGTAAAAGTTCTACCGCGTTTTCCTTTGTGGGGCTGACTCTCCGCGCCTGGCTCTTAGTGTCGGCTGTCGCCGCGGTTAGGGTCTGCAAGACAAACTGCAGATTTTCCGCAGTTACTAAGTTGTTTTTCATATTATCTTTTTTTAACGATTTTATTATTAAATAACAAGCGCCGATAAATATTCCGGTATCCGCTAAATTAAAAACAGTGAAATAGCGGAGCTCGAAATAGTCGATAACATAGCCGCAGACGAGGCGATCTAGTATATTACTTATAGCACCAAATAATATAATTGTCAATAGAAGGGCTAGATATTTTGGGCCACGTTTCTTTAAAATTAGGTAAAATATAACATAAATTAGACCCAGTATAATAGCGATAATTATGCTGTTTAAGATTATGCCGCCCAGCGGTAGAGAAAAGGCCATATAATAGTTTGGCGTGAAGCTAAAAGAAAAGATATCGCCTAGCAGCTTGTATGAATAGTCGACGGGAAGACCGAGCGCCTGTAGCTTTAAATAGCGATCGGCTATAAAAAATATAGCTATCAAGAGAATAATAGCTATATTTTTGAGAGATATTTTTGAAATAATTTTATTCATTTTCTTGAAGCTCGGTCTTACAGCTGATACAAGAACTAGCCGTTGGGCGAGCTAAAAGGCGTTTCTCGGCAATCGGGTTGCCGCAATATTTACAAATACCATAAGTGCCTTTTTTGATTCTTTCTAAGGATTTTTCAATATCTTCAAGGCTCTTTTCTAATACTTTTTCTGTAACAATATTAGTTGAATAATCAGAAATCTCCTGAGCATTTTCGTCAGGTTTATCACCGTATTCCGGAAATTTAGTGGCGGTATTATCGGACTCATGGCTGTCTTTCTGAGAAATTTCCGAGAGCTCATGAAGAATTTGCTTTTTTTGAGCCGAAAGGGTTTTTTCTATTTCCGCAAGAATTTTTTCGTTTATTATTTTGTCCATATTGTCGTATATTAAAAAAACTATATGAAAGATAGTTTTTAATATCCAAATTATAACTTATGGGCGTTTTTTTGGCAAGTTTAATCGCTTTTTTAGGCTTTGACAAGAAAAATTGTTTCTGCTATGATTTTTTTGTGGCTGAAAGTAAAAAGGGCCATTTTTTAGAACATAAGGACTAATTACCTAGAGGAGTGGTAGCTCAGTTGGTTAGAGCGTCTGCCTGTCACGCAGAAGGTCGCGGGTTCGACCCCCGTCCATTCCGCCTTGAAAAACAATCTGATAAAACAGATTGTTTTTTATAATATTTCAGGGAGAAATAATTGAATAAGCGTGATATTTAAGGTATAATTCAATTTAAGTAACAATTTGTTAACTTAATTGTATAAATATTTATGCGTAAAAAAATTGGAGTTTTGTCGATAATAGCCATCGCCTTGATACCGCTTATTCGTTGGTTCTTTATTGACCCGCTAAATTATCGTTTTTTTAATTTTGTCGGCACCATGACCAGCCTCGGTCAAATTGCTGGTATTTTAGGTTTCGCTTTATTTTCGATAAATCTCATCTTAAGCGCTCGCATAAAAATTGTAGAAAGGTTTTTTTATGGCTTAAACAAAGTATATAACTATCATCATCAGATTGGAGCAATTTCTTTTTCTTTGCTTTTATTCCACCCGCTTTTATTAGTGGTGAGCTATTTATCAGTTTCTTTAAGATCGGCGGCTGAGTTCTTTATCCCCTTTAATAATATTCCGGTGACCTATGGTATTTTTTCCCTTCTCATCATGATTTTATTAATGGTTTTAACAATATATATAAAACTTAAATATAATATTTGGAAATTTTCACATAAGTTCATGGTAATAGTTTTTGTTTTAGCGCTTCTCCACGCTCTGTTTATTTCTAGTGATATTTCGCGCGATGCCTTTTTACGAATATATTTAATGTCCTTGGCGTTTGTCGGTCTCGCTGTCGGTGCTTACCAGTCTTTCCTTAGTAAATTGATAAATAATAATCGGATTTTTAATTTAAAGAGCGTTAATATCCTGAACCCCCAAGTTGTTGAACTAGAGCTAGAGCCAAAAAATAAAGGGATTAAATTTTTTCCTGGCCAATTTGTATTTATTAGTTTTTTAGCCGGTAGTGTTGGCTCAGAGTCTCACCCATTTTCTATCTCCTCTGCCGATAACGGCAATAATTTGCGTATTGTTATTAAATCACTCGGCGACTTTACTGATAAATTAAAGAATTTACAACCCGGTTTGCCGGTATCAGTTGAAGGCCCATACGGAAAATTTTCCCACTTAAATATTTTAAATAAAAATCAGGTCTGGGTGGCGGGGGGCGTCGGCATTACGCCCTTTGTCAGCATGGCTAGAAGTTTAAAAGACGATGGCTATTTTATTGATTTGTATTATTGTGTAAACACACCAGAAGAAGCCGTTTTAATGACAGAATTGAAAGAGCTTGAAATGAATAAAAAAATCAGATTAATTCCTTGGTATTCTGCGGAGAGAGGATATCTCGACGCCAAAAAAATGTTTGAATTAAGTCCGGGGCTTGAGAATAAAGATATTTTAATCTGCGGACCGGCGCCATTTATGTTTGGACTAAAAAAGCAATTAATGGATTTAAATATAAAAAGTAAACATATTCATTTTGAGAATTTTAAACTTCTATGAAAAAATTAACGACGATATCATTATTTATTTTTTGGGCGGTAGTTGTCGCCATTCTTGTTTCCGGTTTAGTTTTTTACCAGAATAATAAAGTGAAACCGGCAGGAAATTTTGCGGGAACGGTAAATACGCCAAGCGACCAAAATTCAAACCTAGCGAACGGTTTAGCGTCAGGAGTAAATCCAGCGAGCTCACCGGCCGCATTAGCCAATAACCAAGCGGCAGATTTCCAGCTTTCAATGGCAGAAATTGCTAAACATAATACTAGCGGTAATTGCTGGCTGCTGATAAATAATGAAGTTTATGATGTGACTAGTTTTATGGCCGCCCATCCAGGAGGAGCAGGAACAATAATTCCTAATTGCGGCAAGGAGTCGACCCAGGCTTATAATACTAAGGGCAGTAATAAATCTCATTCAAGCAATGCTAATAGTATGTTGGCAGATTATTTTATCGGTAATTTAAATCAAGTATTCCCTGGCAAAAATAATGTGCCAGCCACCTCCTTGGCTCAATCTGGTTCCGGTGGAAATAATACAGCGTCGTCAGGAAGCGGGCAGGCAGCGCAAGGTAATCCTGCGACCAGTCCGTCAGTACCCGCCTCGACTCCGGCATCAGTCAGTGTCCCCGGCGCGCTCACGACTCTAAATGTGGCAGAAATTGCCACGCATAATTCCGCGGGCGATTGCTGGTTATTGATCAATAATAAAATTTATAATGTAACAAGCTTTATCGCTGCTCACCCCGGCGGCGCCGGAACGATTATTCCTAATTGCGGAAAGGAGTCGACCCAAGCCTTCAATACAAAAGGTGGCAATACGCCACACTCGGGCAATGCGAATAGCATGTTAACAAGTTATTTTATTGGCAACTTTAATCAGCAGATTGGTCAGCAGCAAGTTCAGCAAAATATTCAAACTACCAATACGGTCACGCCGCCGGTTGTCGGTGGTGAGGAAGAAGAAGATGATGATGATTAATCAAATCGAGAAACAAAAAACACCGGCAATACACCGGTGTTTTTATTGTGCCCCCAGAGGGAATCGAACCCCCACTTTAAGCTCCGGAAGCTCACGTTCTATCCATTGAACTATGAGGGCGAAAAGAATAGCAATCTCAATGTAAGCGTGGATGAAAAATTATGCGCTTAAAATCTGTTTGACAGTTGCCTCTGAAAGAATTTTCATAGTATCAAATATTTTTAAATTGGGGTGTTGAGGGATTAACAGCTGCAGATCGGTGCAGGCAAGTACGACACAATCAACGTTCTTATTCTTGAATTCTCCGATGATTTGTATTAGTCCTTCCCGGTCTTTATTATTTTGTTGGCCCGTTACCAGGTTAAGAATATATTTCCCCATTTTTGCTTGCTGAAAATCATCTGGCGTTTCATATCCAATATTATTTTCGGCAAAAGCAGTTTCGTATAATTTATTTTTGATTGTGGCTGAAGTTGAAACAATCCCGACCCTATTAAAGTTATTATTCTTAAGAAATTTTACCGTCTCCTCAATAATGCTTAGTACGGGGATAGAAACTGATTCTTTTATATTCTCAATAAAAACATGCAAAGAGTTGCAGGGCATAACAATAAAATCCGCACCCGCTTTTTCCAATCGTTTCGCCTCTTCGGTGAGGAATGGCAATATTCTCTGCATTCCGGAGTTATTAGCGATTGCATCTTCTTCTATTTGATAAGGCATGGGAACGCTAGAAATAATTATGGCTGGGCGGGCACTTTTGTCTTTCTTTTGGCAAGTAAAAACAATATCCAAATAAAACTCGGATGTCGTCTCTGGCCCTAAGCCGCCAATTATACCTACAGTTTTCATATATCTTTTTTACATTAACATTGCGTGCGGAGACGAGAGGATTCGAACCCCTGATACCCTTTCGGGTATACCGCATTTCGAGTGCGGCGCATTCAACCAACTCTGCCACGTCTCCTTTTTTCAATTTTTTAAATTATTAATTTCTTCCTCGCTTAGATAGTCCCAGCGACCCTCTGGTAAATTGCCAAGGGTCAGGCCACCGAGGCTGATTCTTTTTAAGTCGATTACTCTTGTCCCCAAGACTTCAAACATTCGTCTAATTTGTCTCTTTTTTCCCTCGTTTAAGGTTATTACAAATAAGTCATTTTGTAAATATTTAGCGCGGACCGCTTTAACTGTTCCATCGCCGTCGCCAATGTCGACACCCGCTAATAGGTTTTTGATAACCATGTTCGGGTTTATAACTTCATCGCGAATTTTAACTTCATATTCTTTATCATGCTCATAGCGCGGATGGGATAATTTTTGGGTCAAGTCGCCGTCATTAGTTAGAAGAATTAAACCATGGCTGTCCTTATCAAGACGTCCAACCGCGAATAAACGCGTTGGCAAATCGACTAGATCGAAGATATTCTTTTCATTAGGGAAGCGGCGGTTGGTGCAGGTATATCCGAGGGGTTTATTCAGAATAATATAAACCAGCTTTTCCGGGCTGGAAAGTAGGCGGCCGTTAATCGTAATTTTATCATTAATCGGGTCAGCCTCGTCCCCAATCAGTGCTAAATTGCCATTAACCGAGACGTGACCATCGCGAATTAACTCTTCACCCTTGCGACGCGAACAATAGCCACTGGCGGCGATAACTTTTTGTAAAATCATTTTCATATATTTCAATTAATTACGGATATTTTTAGAGCCGAATTTTTGATAAATGTTTAAAAGTCCAATTAGAGCAAGAATAACCCAGAACATTACGGCGAGATCATTTTTAAAATAAGGAACATCGACTAAGCCATGGACAAATATTGTAACGAGTGCGCTCATTAAGCCTAGAGCTAAATATTTTTCCGGATGTTTTTCGCGCCCATAAGTTATCGTTAATTTTAGTGCCATAAAACCGGCTTTAAACATCAGAATCATGAAAACCAAAGCGCCGAGTAAGCCGATTTCACTCCAGAAATTAAGGAAAATATTATGCGGGTACATATAAATTTCGACCGGTTGCCAGTATTTTGCGCGCAGTGTCGCGCTCGCGCGTAATTGTTCGTCAAAATTCGGTAAATTATCACTATTAAAAAATATTCCCTCTTGATGGTAGGGCGCGACCGCTGATTGATAATTATTAAGGCCAGCACCGGTAATAAATTTAATACCCTTGAGTGCTAAAAAAGTCTCCTTCCATTGGCGCTCGCGAATTTGTCCAGATAAATCATTAAGAGTTAGCTTAGTGACGATGAAATCTTTTGTCGGCGTAAAAAAGAAAACTCCGCCGATAATTATTGCGGTTAAAGTAAGCGTCGCGATTCTTTGACGTCGTCCGGCGAGCAGCCCGAAGGCGACTAAGCCGCCAACAATTCCAATTAAAGCTCCTTCTGAGCGCGCAAAATATATTGAGAGGAGAGAAGCGGCAATGGTCAAAATAATGAGAATTTTTTTGAGAGTTTTAGTTAGGGTAGTGGTATGCGGTAGAGAAAAAAACCAACCAAGAAAAATCAAAACAAGCGGCGCTAAAAAAAGGCCGACAGCATTGGGATAGCCGAAAAAGGAAACCACGCGGCGCGTGGCCTCGTTCGCCCAAAATGGGTTAGCAATTAATTGGCCAGTAATTTTTTGGTAGATGGCCAGAGAAGATACGGTGATAGCCGACAGCAAGCAGGCCCAGAGAATTTTTTGCCAGTCTTTTTTTTCGTGGTAGATATTGAAAATAAGAATGAAAACTAAAATTGGTTCAAAAAAATACGCCTTCCAAATACCCAATGAGCCGAGGCTGAAGCTCGCGATGCCGGTCGCGATAAAGGAGAGAACAATTAAAGAAATGATTTCCCAAGAAAAAGGATAAGCGATTCTTTCGGCCCCCCTTTTAAAAATACTTTTAAGGCGGGGCAGCCAACTCTTAAAGAACCACACAGCGAAAGTTATTAGAATCATAACCTCGAGCACAGTTGAGGGGATACCAAGAACAGAGAAACGAATTAAATAGCTCGGCAGGGCGGCGATTAGACAAAATAAAGCATAATCCACGCGCCAAAGGGCAAGGACAAGAAAAATAAGAGAAAAGATAATTATTCCTGTTAACATATAATGATGATTAACTACTAGTATTATATCACCCGCTATTCAAAGAAACAAAAACCGCTCCGTGGGGAGCGATTTTTATTCTTAATTAGCTCTTTCTACATATTCACCGGTTTCGGTATTAATTCTGATAACGTCGCCTTCGTTGATAAACATTGGGACATTGATTTTCGCGCCGGTTTCAATTTCAACTTGTTTGTTGACGTTGCCTGCTGAATTACCTTTAACGCCCGGAGGGGCGCTGACAACCTTGAAGTCCATTTTAATCGGTAAGCTGATAGACACCGGCTTGCTTTCAAAATAGAGAACATCAACGTCGGTACCGTCTTTTAAGAAGAGGGCGGCTTCGCCGATTTCTTCAAGCGGCAAATTGAATTGCTCGTAATTGCCATTATCCATGAAATAAGCCTCATCTTTATCTTTATACATAAAGTTGGCTTTCTTGGTTTCAGTTTCCGCTTCCTCAGCTTTTTCCGCTCCTTGGTAGGTTCTTTCTTGGATGCTGCCATTAATTAAATTGCGGCATTTAACTTTTAAAACTGCACCGCCACGGCCCATTTTGTGGTGATCGGTTTTAATAATGATATATGGTTCGGCGTTAAGTTTAATAACTTTGCCGGTTTTGATTTCGTTAAAGTTCAACATAAGGTTTTGAGGCTTAGTGAATTATTTGTGAGTTGGAGACAAGAGGGCCATTATGCGGGAACGCTTAATTGCCATCGCTAATTTTCTTTGATGCCATGAACAAACGCCGGTGCGATCACCAGGAAGTATTTTCATGTAGAAATTAATAAAACGTTTTAGAGTTCTTGTGTCCTTGTAGTCGACGTCGAGATTATTGACGCAGAAATAACATTCTTTAGTTTTTTTTGTCATAAGTTTAATAATTTATTAGAAGGGGATATTCTCAACGCGAATTTCTTCGTCGTCGATTACATCGTCTGGAATTTCGATGGTTGCCTCAGGGCTATTGCCGCGGCTGGCGCCCATGCCGTCTCCCATCGGTGAACCGCCTTTGGTGTCGAGCATAATCATATTCTCGGCGACGATTTCTGTCCGATAGCGTTTAACGCCGTCTTGGCCGGTCCAGTCGGTTGTCTGCAAACGACCTTCGATGAAAACCTTAGAGCCTTTGTGTAAGTATTTAGCGCAGATGTCTGCTAATTTTCTCCAGGCGATAATATTGTGGAACTCAGTCTTTTTTTGTTGCTGTCCGCTTTGATCGGTCCAAACTAAATTAGTTGCAACCGAGAAAGAGGCGACATTTTGGCCAGAAGGGGTATTTCTCATTTCTGGATCACGGGTTAGATTACCAATGATCATGGCTTTATTTAGATTCATATTTTTGGACTAATTCTTTTTAGAGAATTAAATTTAATTAAATTAAATCCTTGGCATTTAAGATGCCTTCCAATTTTTCGTCCAAATCCTTTAAGTCCACTCGTTTGTCAGCGGCTTTAGGAGCCGAGACCGGAGTAACTGAGGTGGACGCCTTTTTGTCTTTAACTTCTTGCTGCTTTTCAGCGGCTGCCTTTTTAGAATCGATCTTAGCGCGGATAACCTGAGCGCGGGCGATATCTTCAGCTGTCTTCGGTTTTTTCACAACAATTTGATGACGTAAGACATCGGCTGATAATCTTAAATTTTGATCGACTTTGGCTAAAAGATTCCCTTCTAGATCAAATTCAAACAAACCGTAATACCCATAGGCATTATGTTTAATTTCGTAGGCCAATTTTTTCTTTCCCCAATACTCAGTATTGGTAATTTGACCGCCGTTTTCTGTGATAACTTTACCGACAGTTTCCGCTACGGTTTTTGCTTCATCATCCGTAAACTTGTTAGGCATGATAAAGAGAATCTCGTAGTGGGTTGCTCCGGCTGCTTTGGTTTTTGACATAGTAATTATAAATTATGAGAGATAAAAATTATTTAAAGAGTTCTTTGAATAATTTATATAACCCGCTTATTAAATAAAATCCCCAAGTATTCAAAATCCTTTGGGGTTAAGAATACCTTTAATTCTGCTCTAATATTGGCAGAATTATCTTAGGACGGGCCCAAGACATGGGAAAGATATCGTGTATATTTATTTGTAAATCTAGATTATCACGAACTTAAATTAATAGCAAGTGTAACCGAATTGCCAGTCGGCGTATATTAAGATAGAATAAATTGTATGAAATACTTTTTTGTTTTAGGGACAAATACCGCCTTATCAGTCGCTGAATTAGCGGCGGCTGTTGATTTAAAGAAGGTTAAGCTGTTAGCCGCGGACTTTCTAATCTGGGAAACAAGCACGGAGATTAACCCGGAAGCTTTAATGAAAAGATTAGGAGGCGTGATTAAAATTGGCGAAATTAAAGAGGAGGTGCCAGAGGGGAATGAAGAACGCTTACTTAAGACTTTAACCGATTTGGCAAAAGTGAAGAAATATCAGAGTAAAGAAGGCAAATTCAATTTCGGTTTTTCTGATTATGGCAAATTCCAGTTTAATAAGCAAAATCTCGGTTTAAAATTGAAAAAATATTTTAGCAAAGAAAACATCAGCTCTCGCTTTGTTATCAGTCGGGAAAAGAATTTATCTAGCGTGGTAATTACTCAGAATAAATTAATTGTCCGGGGGATTGAATTTGTTTTGCTTAAAGAGGGGACAACGATATATATTGGAGAAACTTTATCAGTCCAGCCGTTTAAAGACTTATCGCGCCGCGATTACGGACGGCCGGCAAGAGACGATCAATCAGGTATGCTGCCGCCGAAACTCGCGCAAATCATGATTAATTTGGCGCAGGTGAGTAATTATGATGCGGTGGTTGTTGATCCTTTTTGCGGCTCGGGCACAATTTTAAGCGAAGCGATGCTGGCGGGCTATAAACATTTATTTGGTTCTGATGTTTCGCCGCGTGCGATTGATGACACTCATAAAAATATTAGCTGGATACGGGAATTATACGCGATTAAAGATGTGAATATTAAAATTTTAGTTAAGAATGTGGTTAATCTGTCTAAATTTATTAAAGCCGGTTTAGCGGAAGCGGTTATCACCGAGCCATTCCTTGGGCCCCAGCGCGGTTTAATTGATTTTAAAACGGTCGCCCGCAATCTCGAGGAATTATATAGTTTGGCTATTAAAGAATTTCAGATAATTTTAAAACCAGGCGGGCGAGTAGTTATGATTTGGCCGATGTTTTATGGACAAAAGCCAATTACGCCGGCTTTCGACGGCTTTAAGATGATAGATATGATTCCGGAAGAACTGCGAACAAGTGAGTTTATTAAGAAGCAGAATCGTGGAACAATCATTTATGGCCGTCCGGGACAGAAAGTTTATCGAGAGATAGTGGTTCTCGAGAAAATATAATAATAAGTCTTTTAATGCAAAAAACGCGGCTATTAGTCGCGTTTTTATAATAATTAAATATGGTTTTAGCGATTGACTAGGAAATTGCAGACATCGCCATCTTGGACTACATATTCCTTGCCTTCGGTCCTGATTAGGCCAAGTTCTTTGGCCTTAGCGTCGCTCCCGCATTCAACGAATCTTTCCCAGTTGATAACTTCTGCGCGGATGAATCCTTTAATAAAGTCGGTATGGATTTCCCCGGCTGCTTGAGGCGCCTTAGAGCCGTGTTTAATGGTCCAAGCTCTGGTTTCATCGGCCCCAGTAGTAAAGAAAGTATCAAGCCCAAGGAGTTTATAGGAATTTTGGATAAGACGGTCTAATCCGCTTTGCTCTAAACCTAGCTCCTTAATGTATTCAGCCTGATCTTCTTCGGGGAGGTTCACGATTTCTTCCTCTAATTTTACATTAATTTTGATAATTAGATCGTTCGTTATCGGCAGAACATCTCCGCTATGGGTTTCGTCTATATTTAGGAGATAAAGAATTGGTTTAATGGTGAGGAGATTTAAAGTTTTAACAAAGGGGAGGTCTTCGTCGGTAAATTCCAAATCGCGGATTGCTTTTCCAGCGGCTAAATGTTGAAATATTTTGTCTAATATTCGTGCGGCATTAATTAATTCTTTGTCACCGCTTTTGGCTTCGCGCTTAACCTTATCCAGGCGCTTTTCGATGGTAGCTAAATCAGCGAAGATTAGCTCCATATTTATAGTTTCTTTATCACTCGCCGGATCAATACGCCCGTCTACATGGATAATATTCTTATCTTTAAAATCACGTATAACTTCGCAGATAGCATCACATTCGCGAATATGAGCTAAAAATTTATTACCGAGACCCTCTCCCTTACTAGCGCCGGCAACGAGACCCGCAATATCAACGAACTCGATAGTGGTTGGTATAACTTTGGCTGGTTTCGAGACCATTGCCAGTTTTTCCAAGCGAAAATCAGGGACTTTTACAACTCCGACGTTAGGATCAATGGTGCAGAAGGGGTAATTGGCCGCTTCTACGCCCTTTTTAGTTAAAAGATTAAATAAGGTTGATTTGCCAACGTTAGGTAGACCAACGATTCCAATAGATAATGACATATGGGACCAATATAGCACACTTTGAGAATAAAAAAAGAGGCCCACATCGGGCAGCTTTTATATAAAAAGATTATAATATAATACTGTGCGCCGAGTGAGCCTCATTCCTTGCGTTTAATAAACCAAGGAAAAATGAAGCGTCTCTACTGACTTAAAGAGCAATGTTCACCAGCTCTTAGTAAATTAATATTTATTTTAATTATTTGTTCTAACTTAGATAAAGACTAGTAAATATTCTTTTTGACACTTATTAGTTTTTTTCTATTTTGGTTAGATGTTATAATCTACTTTTTTATGCCGTGTCAGTTCCGGCAATTGAAAGCTAGTTAATGAACTTACTACTATTATAGCATTAAATAATTAAGTGGTCAAATATTGTGGACTAAAGTATTTAAATTCGCCAGTGTTTTTTATAATTGTTTTAATATTAGTTAAATAAATTGATTTTACCGTGTTATTTTATAACTTAAGTCCACGGTAGTTTAGACTTAAAAATAAGTTTTATACACAGATAACACAAGTTATCCACAGTTTTGGCAAATAAAAAACATAAAGTGGATATCTTTATGTTTTTTGCTAAAGAGGCTTGAGTGGGAGTCGAACCCACGAATGGCAGTTTTGCAAACTGCAGCGTTAGACCACTTCGCCATCAAGCCGTGTCTATATTTTGTCTAGTTATTTGAATTTTAGCTTATCTTAATAAAGTTGTCTAGAATTCGAGTGTAATAAAAAACCCCGGGTTGGTGCCAGGGTTGGATAAGTGCATTGATTTCGCGTTTAGCTCTTTTTGAGCAGTCTATAGACCGAAACCAGGTCAGCGTTTATCTCGAACAGATCGAGACGATGCCCAAATTCTGTACCATAACGGGCGCGATACTGGATTGTGAATGGCTCATAGTATCGATCCCCCTTCATGAATGAGATAGCAATCCCTGTTCCGAACTCATAGTACGACTTTTTCGAACCGCCGTCGTATAAATATCCGGCGACGAGTTTGGGTTCCCAGCGGCCACGGCTACCGAGATTGAATCGTTTGGCGGCAACTTCAAGTTGAACTTTGAAGTAGGATTTATTTACGGCTTTGTAATTAATACTATCACCGATATTTCCTTCGCCATTCCAGCGACCCGTGCGCTCAGACCAGAAATTTTTTTGGACCTGGATCTGAAGTTTGTAACTGTGGAACCAGCGGTTTAAGCTGTCCGTTAAGTTAGCGCCGGCGATTGAGTATGTTCCATAGTCCTTTTGCCAAGCCTCTTGTTGCCAAGTAGCGTCATGCCCGTAGTCGCGGAAAATTTTAAATCCCGGCATAAACCAATAGGCGTAGGTATAGTTGGTGGAAACATTTCCCCAACCAATTAAGCTCGGCCCAATGGTATATTCCTTGGCCGTAAAGCGGTAGCCACCAAAAATTACATTTACATTTGTGAACCCCACAAAACCTCCGTATAAGGTATGGTTTTTAAGGGCGCTGACGCCGCCACTGCAGTATTGGTATGTTCCGTGGCCGGAGTTGTCGGTCATATAGCCGACACCGCCGCTGAGTGATGGTTCTACGGACTGAGCCCATAACGAGGCGCTCACAAAAGTGCAGACGATAATCAAAATCGTAATAAACAATTTCTTTTTCATTATTAACGTTCTTTTAGTTTGGTTCTTAAACATGTGTCGCCTGATGGACATTTAGTTCATGAATAAGAACCTCATATATTGACATGTTATTTAAAATAAGTCAATATTGCGAATAGTTACTTAAAATACATATTATCCACAAATACTATAGACCCATGGAAAAGGAAAAGATCAGGATTGCCCTTATCGCTTCAGGAAGCGGCACAGATGCGTATGCCATTATGAACGCCAGAGATTCTATGCCCGAAGTTGATATTCGGTTGCTCATTAGCACAAAGACGGGTGCAGGATGTTTGGATAAAGCAAATGAATGCAACATTCCTTCGGTCGTTATTGATCGTCGAGAACTTGGTTCGGAGCCGTTTAATCGGGAATTATTCAAAGTTCTGCGGGCAGAAAACATTGAGCTGATATTTCTGGTCGGCTGTATTGTGAGAATACCATCGATTCTCGATGTAGTAATTTACAATATTCATCCCGCGAACATCAAGAAATTCGGTGGTCGGGGAATGTACGGGCTTGAGCCGCATAAAAAAGTCCTCCTGGAAATAGAGGACCAAATTAGGCGCGGCCGAAAAACAGTTGGCGATAAATTTTATACCGAGCCCACTGTCCACGAAGCTACCCAGAAATATGACGAGGGACAATATCTGCTTAAGCTGCAGGTTGAAATCCCCGCGGAAATTATCGCTGGTTTTATCAATAAAAACCTCGACCCGGAACAGGCAGCGGGCCTTCTTCAAAAGCACGTCTTACCTTATGAGTGGATGATGCTTCCGCTCGCGGTCAAAGCGGCGGCGAACAAGCTTAGGTAAGTAGTTCAGCTAGGTAAGAAAAATTGTTTAACGGGAGATTATCTCCCGTTTTTTATTGCTCAATCGTTTATTTTTAACCTACCCAGGCGCCATTCGAGAACAAGCTGATGTTAAAAATAAAGAAAATAAAGAAAATAGCTAAAATAAAATAGAATAGCCAGCTAGCCTTTTTTGTTATCTCGGCGAGAAAAATAAAAATTGGAAAAATAACAACAACATAGCGATTAACCGAGGTCATCGGGTATAAGCATAAAAAAAGAAGAGCGTTTAATAAGCAATAAAGCGCGTAGGGCCAATGTTTTTTTATAATCCAATATATGGTCGCGGCGAGAAGTATTAAAAATGATCCGCCTTCGATAACGACAATTCGCAGGAAGGTGTAGAGGCCGGTTTTATCTAGGGAATCAATAAAAATTATTTTGTAAAAATTATAAAGAGTTTCTCCGGGCCACATAAAAGAGCGGATTCCTGACCAATTTTTTTGGTCGGTCAAAAAAGCGAATAAATTTCCGGAGTGAAAATAAGTATAAGTGCAGAAAGCAAGGAACCCGGCTGGTATAAAGAAAGAATATAAGAATTCTTTCTTTTTTATTATCGAGACTATTTGCTTTCCGATTCTTAACCCCTCGGTATTTTTATAAGCGATAAATAGGGCAGTTAGATAAATCGGCCAGCAAAAAGAGCCGATATTTCTAGTTAACGTTAAGAAAAAGCCGATTAAAGCGGCCGCTAACCAATTCCGTCTGTTTAGATAATAGAAAAAAGAAATAACTAAAGCTAAAAAAAGTGATTCGGTATAAACAAGCATGAAAAACATGGCGGTCGGGAAAAATAAAAGTAGAACAATCGTCCGCTCTTTTATATTTTTATGTCCAGTTTCTTCGAGAAGTTTATTTAAAAAATAAAGAGCAACTGACAAACATAAAAAACTAACCAGGAAGCCGGAAAAAACCGGTGCTAAAAAAATAGAAAAAATATAAACGATAAGGGGATAGAGAGGAAAGAAGACGGCTGAGCCGGTGTACCCTTGTAGGACAATATTTAAATAATGTATCGAGTCCCAGCGGATCAAAAGATAATACGGGTTATAACGTTCCGCCCAGACGAGAGAGCTGGGGTTATAGTAATTAAACAGGAAAACTATTAAAAGACCAAGAAAAAAATACAGGGCAGTTATGCCTAAAAAGGGAGTAATTTTTTTTAGTAAAATTATAATCCTATTTAACATATATTTATGTTACATATTTAATTGTAGCAGTTAGGCCAATAAATACCAATAGAATAATTCTTTTTTTAAAATAAAAAAGCCAAAGGTTTTACCCAATGGCTGTGTGAGTGTATTTCTTTAATTTGAAGCTGCTTCGCTTGCCGATAAATACGAATTGAGAATTTGTTTAATTTCTTCTGGCAGGTCGCCCAAACAAGCCATAAACTCAAACTTGTCTAAAAAGAAATCCGCACCCATGTCACGATCTCTGATTTCTTCGAGATATTCCGGGAGCGTCGACATGGCGACGAGTTTAGCGGTTGGCGTGCCGTGATTTTTCTTTAGATTTCGTGGGTTAATGTTTCCTTCAGTAATTAGGCGGCCGGAGATAAAAAATACATCAAAAAGATTTTTTTCTTCTGCCGTATTTACAAATTGCGGCCCGCCACACTCAGTTTTAATTGAAAGTAAAAAACCGAGAGGGTCTTTCCCTGCGTCTATAAAATAGCCTGGTTCGCAGAAAACGCTTACCTCTGGGCCATAGAAGTCCTGGAGAATCTGGGCAATCCGGTTTGTGTTGAATGAGTCTGCTACGAAGATTTTCATTTTCGATTGTTTTAAGAACTATGAATAACTAAAATATAACTCAAGCATAACTGAATTCGGTAACTGATATGTTTAGCATTAATATTATGTTTTGTCAAATATAGAATAATGCGCGAAAACCTGTTCAAATTTCTAAATATGAAAGAAAAGGGCGAGCATCTTTGTATTAGGGGTGAAAGGTCGGATATAATCATAAATTATTAAATTATATAAGCATATGAAAAAAATTACATTAGGTTTGGGAGTTTTAGCTATAATTGGTATCGCGGGTTTATCCGCAAGTGCTGTTTTCGCTTATCAAGGCGACCCAACAGTTAAGGGGCCAAACTATTCAGTAGATCGTCACGCGGCCATGGAACAGGCATTTGAGAACAAAGATTATAATGTCTGGAAGAGTCTTATGACGGGGAATGGTCGGGTAACACAGGTCATTACTAAAGATAATTTTGCTAAGTTTGCTGAAGCTCATGATTTAGCAGAACAGGGCAAAACAGTAGAAGCACAAAAAATTCGCCAAGAACTAGGCTTAGGTTCAAATAATGGCTCCGGTTCTGGTTGTGGATTACAGAATGGCAACGGCAAAGGTGCCGGAAGAATGAACACAGGCAGGGGAATCAATCGTTAGGGTAATAAAGTTTATTATTATGCACTACGCCCTGATTAAGTCGGGGCTTAGTGTATAGTTAGTTTGATTTTGTTATAATTGATATTATGAGTGAAAATAGCTTGCTTTCTGATGAAGAAATTATTGAGCGCGTTCGATCTGAAGATCAGGAGCTTTATGCTATTATAATTGAAAGATATCAAGAAAAGCTTTTGCGTTATGCAACTAATTTAGTTCAAGATGAGCATAATGCCGCTGATATTGTTCAGGAGTCTTTTATAAAGGCTTTTATAAATTTGCGTGGTTTTAATACAAAAAAGAAATTTTCCAGCTGGATTTATCGTATTGTCCATAATGAAGCTATAAATATCGCTAAAAAATACAGAAGAGAGGTGCCAATTTTAGAAAATATAGATTTTAAGAGTGAAGAAGATATTGAGTTAAATTTTGAAAAACAAGAAATTGTAGCTAAAGTTGAAAAATGCTTTGCCAAGATGCCTTTGTTGTATGCCGAACCGTTGCGCCTATATTATATTGACGAAAAATCTTATGAAGAAATAAGCGATATTTTGAGACTGCCGATGGGAACGGTCGCTACCCGTATTAGTAGGGCGAAAATATTAATTAAACGCATATGCCAAAAGAATTAAAAAATATTTCTGATAGTATAATGGGCAAAATCCGTCACGGAAAATTAAAAATGAGGCCCAAACTATATTTTATTATTGGTTCGGTTTTAGTTTTTATTAGTTTAATATTATCAGCTCTAAGTTCAGTATTTCTTTTCGGTCTGATTAGATTTTCTTTGCGCTCACACGGTCCAATGGGGCAGTATCGCTTTGAGCAATTATTAGCGAGTTTTCCTTGGTGGGCGGTAGTATTAGCATTTTTAGGATTAGTAGTCGGGCTATGGTTAATCCGTAAATATGATTTTTCCTACAAAATAAATTTTAAAATAGTTATAATTGGATTTGTGGCGGCTATAATTATCGCTGGATATTTAGTTGATGTGGGTGGTTTGAACGATGTTTTTTCTCGCCAGGGATGTATGAATAGAATTTATGGAAAAAATAATTGCTCTCGACTCATAAAATAATTTTATGGAAAATTTAATCGAAGATTTTTTAAATATAAATAATACTTTCGCTGTTGTTGGCGTCTCTAGGGATCCGGCTAAATATGGGAATAAGATTTATGCCTATTTAAAGCTATCAGGCTATAACGTGTATCCGATAAATCCGAACATTGAGGAGATTTTTGGTGATAAATGCTACCTTTCTTTAGATAAATTGCCAATCAAGCCGGACGTCGTAGACATAGTAGTTCCGCCAAGAATTACCGAAGAAATAGTTAAGCAATGTAAAATTCTCGGGGTTACTAATATTTGGCTGCAGCCAGGATCAGAGTCAGAGGAGGCGATTAAATTTTGCCAGGAAAATAATATTAAATTAGTTTTCGGTGTTTGTGTAATGGCCGAGAAAAATCTTCATAATAATTAGCAAGACCTAGATTAAACTTAGAGAGCTTGGCTAAGGCCAAAAATTTAAATCAATTAGATAAGTATTTACAGTAACAATATGATTAAAAAAAACGAAGGGAGTTTAGACAGATTATTGAGAGTGGTGCTCGCTGAAATACTTTTTATTTTAGCGTGGTACTGGTTTGGAGGCATAGTCCAAATTATTTTATACGTTTTAAGCCTGATAATGATTGTTACTGCTGGGATGGGGTTTTGCGGATTGTATAAAATATTTGGATTTAGAACTAATAAAAATGAAAAGAAGTTATCAAAAATAGTAATGGTCATTTTTGCTGTCATTTTTTTATTGATTGCTATCGGCGGCTCTTACGCTAGTAGTTTTTTTAGCAAGAAATTTTTTGTTGAAGATTTTAATTCAATGAATAACAACTATAAACAGACCCTGTATTATACTGGCCAAGATAATAGGGCTGAGAGCATCGCAAATTATGAAAAATTAGTTAGTTCATTCTCTGTTTTTCAAAAAAAGTATAATACATACAAGCCTGTGGCAATCCGTACGGACTTTGAATTTAATTCCGATTTAGAAAAAATTGGTCAGCTTATTACCAATTCCAAAGAAGAAATTTATAATGGTGATTTAAAAACTTTGCACTATAAATTAGAATCTATCCGCTTGTCTTTTCAAGAAATTCTTAAAAGAAACAACTTCTCAATGCTGGGTATGGCTTTATCTGATTTTCACGATGCCATGGAAGTAGCCGTCGAGGCGGCCGACAGTAAAAAGCCTGATTTAGTAATTAGTGCTTACCCCGAAATTGACACCCGTTTAAAGGTAGTTGAAGAAATGGCGAATGATTCCGAGATTCAAGGAATTAGAACTGCTTTAGAAACCTTAGTAACTTCAGCAAAGAATAATAAGCTTGATGACTTACCAAAACAAGGCACTGATTTAAAATCCTCATTCATTAAAGTTTATTTGAAGAGAGGGTAAATGCATTTTAATATGTTCTCGTCGATTGGTGTGCGGCTCATTGTCTATGACTGGTCCGCTAAACGCTCCCTCTAGTTGCGAATCATCAACTAAAAAGCCCGGCACCCGCCGGACTTTTTTAGTTAGTAATCTTAAAGTCGCAAGTTTCCGAAAAAATCGGTGAGATTATTGTGGAAATTGAGAAGTGAGTGGAAGTAGTGAGATAAAATTATTTAAATGGCTTTGATTGTTTCCAAACTATTTCAAATAATATTTTTAAGGAATTAGCAAAAGATTCGCTTTGAATTTCAAAGGCAAAGTTTTCGCCTGGTTTAAATAATACACCGATAACTTTATCATCAAAAATCATAACCTCGGCTGCAGGAGAAAATATAAAATCATAATCCAGCCAACGATATTCCGTAATTTTTTGTTTAACTGGCTTATTTTTGTAAGTAGTATCCCAAAACTCTTGAGCTTTTTTACTACGACGTACTAAGTATTCACCCTTTACCTTGAGCGCGGTTCTTTGTTTGGCGTGATCTTTGCCAAACTGATCAAATTCCGGTAAATACTGCTCAGCGTCTAAAATACTATAAATTGTGCCTTTAGCCGTTAGGGCGTCGGCATAAATGTTTTTAATACCCTCCCGGCCTTCAAAAAATTTTATTCCTGGTTTTAAATCTGTTTTATATAAAGAACGGAGGTCTGGCAAAAAATTTTCTAGTTTTTCTAAATTATTTTCAATAGTACTTTTCTTATTAAGTAAATATTGTTTTAAACGAATCGGCGGCTCAGCTAAATACATATGTTTTTTACCAACAGTTGTACGATTGGCAACGCCGTTTAAACACAATCTTTCTAAAATATCATAGCCAGTAGTTCTATTCATACCAGTCGCCTTGCCAATTTCAGTTACAGTGGCGCGACCTAATTCTAATAACGCTAAATATACTCTAGCGTCATTTTCTGGAAAGCCAATTTTCTTAATTTGTTCTCTTAAATCAATATTCATATATAATAATATTAAATATTTTCTTAAAATATGTCAAGTAAAACCGACAAAATTACTTAATTTATAATTATTTATTTAAAATTAAATAAAATATAGTGAGCATATTAAAGGATAATATTGTCAATATATAAAGAAGTGCTATTTTTAAGATACAAATAACAATTTTTGTAACTTAACAATATACAAGATGAAACTAGCAAAAGCCATGTATTCTTGTCATGATGTCCCCGTCGTCATCTTCGATAACCGTTGCGGCGCCCCTTGCCTATACTGCAATTTGTTTAATCAGACAGTTTCCAGGAACAATATCTTAGCTACGGGTGACAAAGGTGTTTTGAAAAAATTATCTGACTTCAAGGGGGCCTATTTTAGCCCTACCACCGATTGTTTCCTGCCGGCTAATGCCAGCCTAACACATGCGCTAATCGCAAGAACTTGGGCGATCAACCCCCGCTTTGTGCCATTAGTGGTTACTAAGCAAGTTATTCCCGATAAAACTATCCAATTATTTACTCAAAACAAAGAGAACTTAGTGCTTCAAATTTCGGTCCCAAATTTGGACGAGGAGGCCGTCTCTATTCTGGAGCCAGGCACGGCTAAAATTAGCGACCGTTTGGTCATGATTAAAAGACTAATCGATAATGGTATCAAGGTTATTGTGGTCGTTATGCCTTGGTTCAATCTTGATGAAGATATTAATCTGCTTCCCCAGAAGCTGGCTAAAATTGGCGTTGCAAAAGCCATAATCGATACCGGAGTGTTGCAAAACAAACAAAGAGATCAGATGATCAATTCTAATAATCAATTGATTAAGCAAGCGGCCTTAAAATTGGTATTTAGCAACGGGAAAAAAAACGGTTACACGCTGCCGCGAAATATTAGAAATAATCTATTAAGAAAAGCGGTGATAGCTTTTAATGAATCAGGCATTAAACTAGTTGTTTGCACAGCCGATAATCCTGATTTAGAAGATTCGCTGCCATTATGTACTGAATTTAAACATCACAATTTCTAAAGAAAGGGCTAAAAATGATTATCTTCGTAATATTCTACGGGTTAATAGAGACGTCTAATGCCATTTATGTTTACGGGAAGAATGAATCCGATCGACTTAAATTAATCATCATCGTCTTTTGGGGATTAATGTTTGTACTAATTGGTTTGATAGAAATATTTGGCATATCTGGTTCATGGGGAAGATTAGCCTACTTATTATTTGGAGTTAGCTGGTTCCCAATGATGTTCACGCCTTGCACTGTAAAGATATTTCGAATCAATAAAACAACTTCATTGATTAGAAAAATTATTTTTGCAATCATCGGTACATCGCAATTATTTACCGCATTTGGTTAAAATCAAAAGGCTCAGATTATTATAATCAGAGCCTTTTTAATTTAGTAGTCCCTAGGGGAATCGAACCCCTGTTAACAGGATGAAAACCTGACGTCCTAACCACTAGACGAAGGGACCAAATTGTTCAAAATAAAAATCTAATGACTTAGATTTAATACTATTCTATATATAATTACTCTTTCTGTCAATATTAAATATTTAGTGTTATAATTAGGGAAAAGAAGAAATAATATTCAAATAAATGCAAAGAAATAAAACTATTGGCCTGGCGCTTGGCTCAGGCGGCTTCCGCGGTTTTGCGCATATCGGTGTTATCCGCTCGCTAGAAAGACATAATATCCCGATTGATTTTTTAAGCGGCGCTAGCATCGGAGCCTGGGTAGCCGCTTATTATGCTATTCATAAAGATATAAGCAAATTAAAGAAGGATTTAACTGACAACCCAAAACAGAATTTTTCACTCATGTTTGATTTAAGTTGGACGGGCGGATTTATCGGTGGCGAGAAATTTTCAGCTTTTCTGGAAAGTAATTTGAGCCATCATAATTTTTCTAGATTAAAAATCCCCCTGAAAATAGTGGCGACTGATTTAATTTCTGGCGAGCCTTTCGTTTTTGAGAGCGGTGACGTGGCGCGCGCGGTTAGGGCCAGCACTTCCGTGCCGCTAGTTTTTAAGCCAGTGGCGTATAAAAATAAACTATTTGTCGACGGCGGCTTGAGCAATCCGGTTCCCGGGGATTTAGTAAAAAAAATGGGCGCAAATATAGTTATCGCGGTTAATCTCTATAATAAGAATGAATTTATCGAAAAGAAATTCACGATGCCGAATGTTATTCTGCGGAGTACGCGGATAGTCATGCATAATTTATCAAAAGTTGCCGTTAGAGATGCCGACATAGTTATTGAGCCGGACACCTCCGCATATATGATGCAAGGCAGTATTGCCAAATATTTTACCAAAGAGGTCGCCGAAGAAATGATTAAAATTGGCGAGAAAGCGACAGATAAATTAATTCCTAAAATTAAGGCGCTTCTAAAATAAAATGAAATATAGATTATATACAACTTCGCAAAAAGCCTGGGACGGAATGTTTAAGGCGATGTCTGGAGCGACAAAATCGATTTACATGGAGATGTATATTTTTTTAGATGATACGCAGGCGACTCATAATTTTCTGGGGTTATTAAAAGATAAGTCGAAAGCCGGTGTCGAAGTGGTAATTATCGCCGATGCTTATGGCAGCGCGTCGCTGAAGGGCAGAGCTGTCGCGGAACTTAAAGAGGCCGGAGTTGAGTTTATTTTTTTCAGCCATTGGTTCCGCCATACTCATCGTAAAATATTAATCGTTGATAATAAAGTAGCCTTTATCGGCGGGGTCAATATAAAAGAGAAGATCCGCCATTGGCATGATTTGCAAATTAAAGTTGAGGGCAAGATTATTATGCCCATGTTAAAATCATTCGCCTATGCCTATGAAATCATGGGCGGGAAAAAAGAGTCAGTTCTAAAATATAGCCGCTTGCCCTTGGTTAAAAAAATTAAGTCTTGGATTACTGATAATATTGTCGGCACAAGCCTGCTCTATAATTTAAATAATTATTATAAAGAGAGAATCGGTGCCGCCAAAGTATCAATTAAAATTGTTACCCCCTATCTCTTGCCGCCGCGCTGGCTGCTAGTAATTCTTGATGACGCCTGCCGACGGGGAGTTAATGTGGAGATAATTATTCCCAATGATACCGACATCAAGCCGCTCAATAAGATAAATTATTTAAATGCTTGCCGAATGTCTGCTTATGGCGTTAAGTTTTATTTAATGCCGATGATGAATCACGCGAAAATCATGCTGATTGACGATGAAGAGGGGCTAATCGGCTCGCAGAATATGGATGTCTTGTCATTTAACTTAAATATGGAGGCGGGAGTATTTTTTCGCCAAAAGAATCTGGTTAATGATTTGAAAAATATTATTGAACATTGGCGCAATGAGTCGATATATTTTAATTCTCCCGGCAGAAAAATTAAGTGGTCCGATAAAATTTTGATTGCCATCTTCAAATTTTTCTATCCGATTTTGTAAAAGTTTTAAAGTTTAATATCGATAGTCCAGGCCGGGTAATCCCGGTCTTGTCTTTTTCGGGTATTTCCGCTATAATAAACCTAATTAATTTTTAATTTTGTACGACCATGGCCGGAAATTTTATTAAGATTAAAGGAGCGAGAACGAATAATTTAAAAAATATAAATTTAGACATCCCCCGCGATAAACTGGTCGTTATTACTGGTTTATCTGGCTCGGGTAAATCTTCTCTGGCGTTTGATACAATTTACGCGGAAGGGCAGCGTCGTTATGTTGAATCGTTGTCTTCCTACGCGCGCCAATTTGTCGGCCTAATGGATAAGCCGGACGTCGATTTAATTGAAGGTCTTTCGCCGGCGATTTCTATTGATCAACGAACAGTCGGCCACAATCCGCGTTCGACCGTGGGGACGGTTACAGAAATATACGATTACTTGCGCTTACTATATGCTAAATGCGGCGAACCTTATTGCCCGAATTGCGAAATTAAATTAAAAAAAGAATCGGAAGAGAAAAAGACGGCTAAAAAAATTCGCGGCCGCGATATTCAGTCAACTCGTCTGGAGAGATTTTTCACCTGTCCGGAATGCGGTTATCGCCGCCCCGAGCTGGAGCCGCGTGATTTTTCCTTTAATTCTGGCCACGGCGCCTGTGCAACCTGCGGCGGTCTCGGCACTAAAGCAGAAATTGATCCGGAATTAGTTTTTAATCCTAATTTAAGCATTTTGGAGGGTGCAATTAAGCCCCTATCTCACGCCAACCTTAGCGGCAATGGCTTATTTATGGAATTAAATGAGCTGGCCACCCGCCATAATTTTAGTCTCCGCCCGGCTATTAAAGATTTACGACCGGATGAAAAAAAATTAATCCTAAATGGCGACGGTCAATTTAATGGTTTATTAAAAAATTTAGAGGAGAAATACAACGAAACAAAATCGAGTTTTGTTAAACAAGAGATTGAAAAAGTAATGCGTGTTTCTTTATGCCCGTCCTGCCGGGGCGCGCGCTTGAAAGCAGAAATTTTAGCGGTTAAATTAGATAAGCTTTCAATTTTCGAGGTGACTAATAAGAGCATTAAGGAATTAAAAGTTTTACTGAGCACTTGGCTTAAAGGCGGATTAACGCTTAACGGCCAGACTAAAATAGTTGAGCCGATTGTTAAAGAGATGATTAAAAATTTAGAACTGCTCGCTAATGTCGGTTTGCACTACTTAACGCTTAGCCGCTCAGCGGCAACGCTATCAGGCGGCGAAGCACAAAGAATCAGACTTGCCTCGCAAGTTGGCTCAACTTTGAGCGGCGTTCTCTATGTGCTTGATGAGCCTTCTATTGGCCTACATCAACGCGATAATGACAAGCTGATAACTACTTTGAAGAATTTAAGGGACAACGGAAATACGGTTATCGTGGTTGAGCATGACGCCTCAACTATGCTAGCAGCTGATTGGCTGATTGATATCGGTCCGGGCGCGGGAGAATACGGCGGTAATGTTTTATTTGCCGGTAAACCAGAAGATATTAAAGATTGCAGCGAATCTTTGACCGGGGCCTATTTATCAGGCAAAAAAGAAATTAAAATCCCGAAGCAATTTCGTAAAGGGAACGGTAAGGCAATTAAAATTATTGGTGCGACGGAACATAACCTAAAAAATATTAATGTGGAGATACCCTTGGGTAAATTAGTGGCCATCACCGGTGTTTCTGGTTCGGGGAAATCAACCCTGATGAGTGATATTCTTGCCAACGCTCTGACTAAGAAATTTTACCGTGCTAAGGTTGAGCCTGGAGAACATAAAGAATTAACTGGGCTAGAGTTTATCGACAAAGTGATTGATATTGATCAATCGCCGATTGGTCGGACGCCGCGGTCTAACCCAGCAACTTATACCGGCTTATTCACTTATATCCGTGATTTGTTTGCCGAATTACCCGAGGCACGCGTTAAGGGATTGAGCGCCGGACATTTTTCTTTTAATGTCCCGGGTGGACGCTGTGAAAATTGTGCGGGCGATGGTGTTATTAAAGTTGAAATGCAATTTCTTTCCGACGTCTATCTAACTTGTGACGTTTGTGGCGGTAAAAAATTTAAACCAAAGATTCTTGAAGTTTTGTATCAAGGGAAAAATATTTCCGAGATTTTAGAAATGACAGTCGAAGAAGCCAAAGAGTTTTTTAAGAATCATTCCGCTATTAGCCAGAAACTCAATACGCTCGATGAAGTCGGCCTTGGCTATATTAAACTTGGCCAAAGCGCCACCACCTTTTCTGGCGGTGAAGCGCAAAGAATTAAATTAGCCACCGAACTATCGCGGCGCGCAACCGGTAAGACCCTCTATATCTTAGATGAGCCGACAACTGGTTTGCATTTCGCGGACATTGATCGCTTGCTTAAGGTTCTAAATATGTTAGTTGACCAGGGTAATACGGTTTTGATTATCGAGCATAATTTGGATGTTATCAAATCTGTTGATTGGATTTTGGATTTAGGTCCGGATGGCGGAGAAGCGGGTGGAACTTTGGTAGCCGCAGGGACGCCCCCAGAAGTCGCTAAAGCAGCGAAGAGTTTTACCGGCCAATACTTAAAGAAAATATTGTAAAATAAAAACTCTCGGCGCGAGCCAAGGGTTTTTTGTATTTAAGAGAGTGAAATTATAAGTCAGCAATTATTTTTAAGCTAAGATTTTTTGCGTCCGAATCAAGAACGGCGAAAGTTGCCTGAGTAAATACGCCAGCGACAGTTCCTGGATTAACAATTAAAGTATTGTTCTTTTTTTCGAGCCAAGGTTTATGGGTGTGGCCGTAAAAAATAAAATCTAAGTCATAAGGGGAGAGCTCTTGGACTTTTTTAATTTTTTCCGGTTCATGGCAGAAGCCGATTTTGACGCCATTAATCTCATTAATGCCGATTTCGCCATAGAAATTAACGTTTTTAAGTTTACCGATTTCTTTCTCCTGGTAAATCTCGGCATTGCCAGTTACTACAAAAATCTCACCCGAAAAATTTTGAGCGAGATAATTCATTGAGTCTAAAGTTGTAATATCGCCGCAGCACACCAAACTATTAATCTTGTTCTGGCGGCACCAGTTTAAACATTTTTCTAGATTGGCGATATTATCATGAATATCGGAAATAATCGCGATTAGCATAGTCTACTTTTTAGCGCGTAACTTTATTTCGTAAGTCATCTGCTCGAGTTTACGAAGATGACCACGGGATTGATCATATTTGGTACGGAGATAACCGGTCATATCAAAGTCGATTAATTGGCCCATGATATCTTCAGCCATTTTTTTAATCTTAGCGACCTCGCTAAATTTTCCTTTCGCGGCTTGATTAGTCGCATAGCGGACCAACTCGCCAATCATATCGCAAATACCGCCGAGATATGATTCATAATCAAGATGCAGACCGGTGACCGCTTCAATTTTTTTATTTTTTACGGCTAAGTATAGGGTTTTTCCCTCTAAATATTCTTCAGCCGCGGCCTTATAGGCGCCTTCGCGATGGAGACGCTCAAAACCGAAACGGGATTCAAGATTCTTTAAGGCTTTTTCAATCTCGGTAATTTTTGCTTCCGCGACTTTAAAGTCTTGGCGCTGGAGCGCGAAGATAGTTTTTTTTGCTTCAAATAAAATATTATTGGCGGCGCTGATAATTTGGCGGCGCTCAGATTCATTAGCGCGATAATCAGTTTTTAGTTTTTCTAGAAATTTGTCATTAATCATAGATATATATTAAATTACTCTAAAGACTTCTTCGATGCTAGTTTCACCGGCCGCTGCCTTTAATATACCGTCTTGGAGCATGGTAATCGTCCCTTCTTTGATGGCCGCTTGTTCAATATCGTGGTCGGTTACTTCTTCGCGTTGAATTAATTTTTGGATTTCTGGGGTCATGGTAATAGTTTCGTATAAGCCAAGTCTCCCCTTATAACCAATCTGTCCGCATTTTTCACAGCCGACGCCATGATAGAAGGTTAATTTTTCTGGTATTTTAATTTTAGGATTATTAATTTGAGCGAGAACATCTTGAACGCGCTTTAAATCTTCAGGAATTAATTCTATTGTCTGTTTGCAGAAGGGACAAAGGCGACGGACTAAGCGCTGGCCGATTGTAAATTCAATCGCGTTGGCTAGGGTCTGGCGATCAAGACCGAGGCCAGCAAAGCGGGAGATTGCGCCGGCGGCGCTATTAGCATGAATAGTTGATAAAACTAAATGGCCGGTGAGCGAAGCTTCCATCGCAATTTTAGCGGTCTCAGTATCGCGGATTTCGCCAATCATCATGATATTCGGATTTTGTCGTAAGAGCGAGCGCATGGCGGAAGCAAAAGTATAACCACGCTCTTCATCGATTTGAGTTTGCATGACGCCCGGCAATTGGTATTCAATTGGATCTTCAACGGTAATAATTTTAACGTCTGGTTTATTTAATTTATTTAAGACGCTATAAAGAGTCGTTGTTTTACCGCTACCGGTCGGACCGGTGGTAATAATAATTCCGCGGGTCTTTTTCATGGCGAGCTGTAAAGAGTCGTAGGCCACGGAAGTTATCCCTAATTTTTCCATTTCTAAATCGACGGCGTTAGTTGAGAGTAGGCGGATAACAATTGTTTCACCGTAACCGCCGGCAATAATTGAAAGACGACAATCAAGTTTTCGATCAGGCAGATAAACACTGAAGCGGCCGTCGAAAGTAGCCCGTTTAATATTAGTCGCTTCGCCGGCAAGAATTTTTATTTCTGACAAAAGCGGCAGATAGCTAGTTTTTGGCAATTTTAAAACATCATGCAAGACGCCATCAATACGGAAGCGGATACTGACCGATTGTTCGGTTGGTTCAATATGGATATCACCAGCATCGCTCACGACCGCGAGAGCCATAACCAGGCTAATTAATCCTGAGGTCGGAATTTCTTTAACACGCGCCGCAATCTGCTCAATGTTTTGGCCTAGAGATTCGGCCATTTTATATTCTTCGGCTTTAATTCTGACGCCACGGCCGATAGTCTGCGAAATTACGATATCATAAAGCTCATTTATGTAATCAAAGTTGCCGACCACGCGGTAAACTTCTTCGAGAGAAGTAATTCCTTCAAGAACTTTAAGGACGCCATCTTGAAGCATGGTAATCATGCCGTTTTCAATCGCCTGTTGCAGGATTTTGAATGAAGGCGCGCTATCTATAGTTAATTGCTTGATATTATCGTTCATCGTGAAGACCTCGTAAATACCCATGCGGCCTTTATAACCGATAAAATTACAATGTTCACAGCCTGAGCCGCCTTTATATATCTTCGGCAAGTCAGCAGGAACGTCTAATCCGGCTTTGGGCGAGATAACGGCTAGTATTTTATTGACCTGTTCTGATTCCTCGGCGCTTATTTCATGCTCGACGCGGCAATAAGGACAAAGTTTGCGCAGAAGGCGCTGGCCAATGACGGCGTTGATTGAGGGGACAAGGAAATAGGGTTTCACGCCAATATCAATTAAACGCGGAATAACGCCGGCCGCATCGTTAGTATGAAGAGTCGATAAAACTAAATGGCCAGTCAAAGAAGCCTGGACAGCAATTTCGGCAGTTTCAAGATCACGAATTTCGCCGACCATAACTATATTTGGATCTTGGCGCAGAACTGACCTCAAACCATCAGAAAAAGAATAGCCTTTTTTAACATCAACCTGGCTTTGGTTAATGCCTTTTAATTGATATTCAATCGGGTCTTCAAGGGTAATTATTTTTGTTCCCGGCTGATTTAATTTATTAATAACTGCGTAGAGCGTGGTTGTTTTACCGCTGCCGGTCGGACCAGTCGTCAGGATTAAGCCATTCGGTTTGGCGATTTCTCTTTGGAGTATCGGCATAATTTCCGGTCGGACTCCGAGTTTTTCCAATTCTAAGGAAGCGTCCGAAGAATCGAGCAAGCGCATAACTACGCTTTCGCCGAACGCAGTCGGCAGGAAGGAGCAACGGACATCAATTTTTTTAGTTTTTAAATAAATTGTGTAGCGGCCATCTTGCGGCTTGCTCTCAATATTAATTTTAACGCGGGCCAGTATTTTTAAACGGGAAATAATTTTTTTCCATTTGTCGCGGTTAATCATCGCCGCTTCTTGTAAGACGCCGTCGATTCTGATTCTGACTGCGACGCCATTCTCTTCGGCTTCGATATGGATATCGCTCGCGCCAACTTTTAGCGCGGTCGCAAGCATTAAGGTAATGACGTCAGTGATATTTACATCATTAATCTTATCGTTTAGGTTTTTATAATTAGAAATATCTTGCTTAAATTTTTCCAAATTTTCTTCGCTGATTTCCACGCCGCTTTCGTAACGTTTTATTTTCGGGATACTCTTATATGCTTCTAGTGCGTAGTCGTAACTATTTTTAGAAATTAAATAGAGCCGGCCTTCGGCAAAATACTGCTCACTTAATTGAGTAAGCTCAGCGCTCACTTCGGGCGTCGGTTCGAGACAGCCCAGACGGATATTTTTCCCGTCATAGTAAAAGCAAACCATGTTTAACTCTCGGGCTCTTTCTTCTTGGATTAAAACCAAGGCCTCGGGGCTAATTGGAAAACCAAAAAGATTTACATAGGATAGACCAGTAGCACGCGCCCGGTCTTCAGTTTGTTTTTCTATTTCCTTGAGTTTAATTTCGCTTTGCTTTTTAGCAAAACGACCGGTGACACTTTCTTCGTCATCGGTCGGATTAATTAAATTTTCAATTGAAGCTAAGTCGCTCATAATTTATTTTTTTTGGAAGATTCTTTCTAGTTTTGCCTTACCTTTATTATCTTTCAGACGGATATACAGATCAGTCCAAGTGGCTATTTGGAAGGTGGTAAACATTGAGCCGAAGAGGGCGGCGGCCAGCAGGGCTAAGAACAGCATGAGGAAGATGAGCCAATTAATTGAGTAAGCAATTCCCAACCAGAGGAGAGGAAAGAATAAAATAGAAATAGCCAAAAGGATTGCGAGACTAGAAAGGAAGCTGATAATAAAGAGAACAATGGCAATTTCTAAACTCACCAGCCAATTCTTTTTAAATAGATTTAAGCCGACGCGCAGGGATTCCATAACTGATTTATTTTCAATCACTCGGCAGGAAATAGCATATTTTACGATTAAAGACAGGGAAACAGCGATGGGAACAAAAATAACGAAGAGAATAGTATAGGCAACGACAAACGAACTATCGTCGCTGATAACTAAAAATAATAACGGGAGGCTAACAATAAAGAAAGCAAAGCTAGTTAGGATTTTTATTAAGATATTTAAGCCTAGAACCGACCAGAAATGATTACCGCCATTAGTTAAGCCCTCGCGAATACTTAAAAGAGAAAACTTTTTCTTAGTGGTAATGATTTTTTTGACGCCGTCGACTAACGCTGCCTGAGAGCTGATGGCTAGCCAAACAAAGACAGAGATTAGGGTAACGGCTAGCAATAAAATGGTTAGAGTATTAAGAATGATCAAAATATTTTGGCTAAACAGGTCGATTATGCCAAGCCAAACTTGCTGGCAAAGGTAGCTTGTAGCCAATAGGCCGTTTAGGCTCTGATAAGTGCCATCGACTAAACCTTGGGTTAGACTTTGAGTGATAAACTTATACTCCATTGAGCCGCCGGCAACGGCCAAAGAGGCGAAGAGGCCAAAAAACCACAAATACTTGTGTTTCCAGGCGATAGCTAAAGCTTGTTTTAAAATTGATCGATAAGAGAACATATTTGTTTAAAATTAATTGAAAAACTTAAAAAAGTCTGATATTATTATAACATAATTCAACAATTAATACCAAATATTTAGGGGTTCCGCGTGCGGGATTTAATCGGATTTATATATGTTAAGCATTTTAGATAATCTAAAACAGCAAATTACGAAAGAATTGAAGCTCAAGGAGGCTAATTTTTCCTATCCGCCCAGTAGCAATCTGGGCGATTTAAGTTTGGCTTGTTTTGAAATTGCTAAAGAGCAGAAAAGAAATCCCGCCGAGCTCGCCGCCGAATTATCGGTCAAGCTTACAGCGCAAAAGAAATTGAAAAAGTATTTTTTGGAAGTTAAGGCAGTCGGGCCCTATTTAAATTTCTTTATCAATCCTGAATACTTAGCAAGCCGTGTTATCAGCGCCATTAAAAGCGCAAAAAATAAATATGGGAATAACTCAATTGGAGGAGGAAAGAAAATAATGATTGAGTATTCCAATGGTAATACTCATAAGGAATATCATGTGGGGCACTTGCGCAATGTTGCCTATGGCGATGCGGCTAATCGACTTTTAAATGCGAACGGTTATGAATCAATCCCGGTATCGTATATTAATGATTTCGGCATCCATGTCGCTAAAGCGATTTGGAATTGGCAGAGAAATGAAAAATATGCCGCCAGTCAGGAGGATAAAGGCTATTTATTAGGCAAATGCTATGCCGAAGCGGCGCAGGAATTAGCGGCGCATCCAGAATATAAGGAAGAAGTCGGGAAAATAATGAAAGATATTGAAGCGCGCCGCGGTGAGGCCTATGCGCTTTGGCAGGAGACTAGAGAATGGAGCATTGATTATTTTAATTCTATCTATCGCGATTTGGGTATAAAATTCAAGCACATTTTTTATGAAAATGAGTTTATTGATGAAGGACTTAGGTTAGTCGCTGGCTTGATTAAGACCGGGAACTTAATTAAAAGCGAGGGCGCGATAATTGCTGATTTAGAAAAATATAATTTGGGAGTCTTGCCGGTGATTAGAACTGACGGGACCGCGCTTTATCCGGTGTCTGATTTAGCCTTAGCCCAAGAAAAATTTCGCAAGTATAATATTATCGAATCAATCTATGTCATTGATATCCGCCAAAGTTTATACTTCCAACAATTAGCTAAGATTTGCGAGCTGTTGGGCTATAAGCAGAAATTAACGCATCTGGGTTATGATTTTGTGACCTTGCCCGAAGGCATGATGGCCTCGCGCACCGGAAATATTATTACCTACGAGGAATTGAAGACTAAAATTTTAGATAAATTGTTTACTGAAACAAAAAAACGGCACGAAGATTGGACCAATGATCGTGCGCGCCAAGTGGCTTGGAATCTGACGATTTCAACAATTAAATTCGAAATGCTTAAAGTCGGTCCAGATAAGATAATCACTTTTAATATTGAGGAGTCGTTGCGATTTGACGGTTACACCGCTTGTTATCTACAATACGGTTATGCTCGTCTTAAGAGCATTGTCCGCAAAGAACGTCTTAATTTTTTTGCGCCACCAGTTAATTATCGCGAGCTCAAAGAAGCAAAAGAAAAAGAAATACTGATTAAATTAGCACGCTTTCCGGAAATTGTTAAAGTCGCCGGCGAAAAGTATTATCCGAGTGAAATCACTAAATATTTGTTTGAGCTCGTTCAATTATTTAATGATTACTATCATGGCGTTAATATTTTGAAAGCCGAACCAAAAGTGCGCCGCGCCCGCTTAGCGCTTATTAAAGCGGTGGCACAGGTAATATATAATGGTTCAAATTTATTGGGATTAAGCGTAATTGAGGAAATGTAAATATAATTAGCTCGGAATTAATGATAAATCTATGAAGAAAAAAGAAATGGACAATTCACTGGAAAAAATCGTTTCGCTTTGTAAGCGGCGTGGTTTTGTTTTTCCGTCGTCAGAAATCTATGATGGCTTCACGGCAGTTTATGATTTTGGTCCCTATGGAGTCGAACTAGCTAATAATATTAAAAAAGAATGGTGGCGGGTAATGACGCAACTGCGCGATGATGTTGTTGGGCTTGATTCGGCTATATTCATGAGCCCGAAAGTTTGGGAGGCCTCGGGCCACGTCAAAGGCTTTTCTGATCCGCTAACGGAATGCAAGAAGTGCCATAGTCGCCTGCGCTTAGATACTTTACTTGAAGACGCTGGAATTTTTGCTGATGAAAAAATGACTGAGGAAGAAATTAATAAAATTTTTGATGATAACAAAGATAAAATTAAATGTCCGAATTGCGGCGAAAATAATTTTACGCCCGGAAAAAAATTTAATCTTCTTGTTCAATCAAATTTAGGAAATTTTACAAGTGATTGGACTAAAGAACCGACATATTTGCGCGGCGAAACCTGTCAGGGGATCTATGTAAATTATAAAAATGTTTTAGATACGGCGCGCGTTAAAGTTCCCTTTGGAATCGCGCAAATTGGTAAAGCTTTCCGCAATGAAATTACCGCGCGGCAATTTATTTTCCGCACGCGCGAGTTTGAACAGATGGAAATGCAGTATTTTGTTAAGCCTGAAGATGAGATGAAGTTTTATAATGAGTGGCGCGAGGCCCGCTGGCAGTTTTATTTAGATTTAGGCATCAAAGCAGAAAATTTAAATTGGCATAAGCACGAAAACTTAGTTTTTTACGCGAAAGAAGCTTATGATATTGAATATAAATTTCCTTTTGGCTTTAAAGAATTAGAGGGCGTGCACGCGCGCGGTGATTATGATTTAAATGCTCATAGTAAGGCGTCTGGCAAAGACTTAAATTATCTCGACCCAACGACTAACGAAAAGTTCGTGCCGCACGTGGTTGAAACATCGGCCGGTGTGGGTCGAACTTTCTTAGCCGTTTTGGCTGAATCATACCGCGAAGAAGAGCTTGAAGGTGAAACGCGCGTTGTTCTCGCTTTTCCGCCAAAATTAGCGCCAATTAAAATCGCCGTTTTTCCGTTACTCAAGAATAAACCGGAGTTAGTCAGTAAGGCGCGGGAAGTATTTGATGCTTTGAAATTAAATTGGCGTTGTGAATTTGATGATAACGGTAATATTGGCAAAAGATATCGCCGCCAGGATGAAATCGGCACACCATATTGTTTGACGATTGATTTTGATACTCTTGAAAATGCAGAAGTAACCGTACGCGATCGCGATACAATGAAGCAAGAGAGAATAAAAATATCAGAACTGGAAAATTTTTTCCGTTTAAAAATATAAGAGCGGAAAAATTCGGCAGAAACGAAAATAAATTAATAAAAATTCCTCGACTTCGGAATCGGTCGGGGGATTTTTTTGAGTAAAATATTTTTTTATGAAAAAAATCACAAAAAGTATTGCGACATATATATATTAGTTGTATAATAAATAAAGAGAAGTGAAAATTATTTTATAAAAATTTTTTTCAAAATAAAAAATTAATTTACTTAAGGAAGGGGGTGAGATTATGAAAAAGAAAACTACAAAAAAGGTGGTAAAAAAAGTAGCTAAGAAACCGGTCAAAAAAGCGGTTAAGAAGGTTGCTAAAAAAACCGTCAAGAAAGTAGCTAAGAAAGCCGTAAAGAAGGTTGCTAAGAAACCGGCCAAAAAAGCTGCTAAAAAAAGAAAATAAGTTATTAGAATTTATTAATTGATTTATTAGTAGATTTTATTAATTTAAAAATTATACAAAAAACGTTCTGCGGAATCAGGGCGTTTTTTGTTTGGCGGGAAGTCTTTAGAATAAGAAAAGAGCCGCTCAGTATATCGAGCGGCCCTTGGCAGTTAAGTTAGAAAGAACGAGTTGGACGAGTTAATGTTTTGAAACGATGAAGTTTCGGGTTAAGCGGCGACACTTTCGGTCGTTGCTTCGACGGGAGTGGTTTCTGCATTGGCAGAGGCCTGATTGTTGGCCGGCAGCAGATTGATGTCCGAGTTCTGAGCCTCAATAACCAGCGGGTGGATGGATTCAAATTTGATACAAATGTTGTCCGACCCAGGGATAATGGCTTCGCCAGCGGCTCCGGTTACCGGGACACCCATACTTAATTTGTGGGATACGGTGAGTGGCTCACCAGAGAATTGTTGCTGGATGTCGACCATAATGGTCTTCTCTCCAGAAATAAGGTCGGTTTTTTCTTTCAGCGTTACGTACGCTGAGATTGTTTCCCCATAGTAACCGGGGAGAACGTAGAAGTGGCGTACAACGCGTGGACGCTGGGTATTGTCAGCGCGTTTGATAGGGAAATCGCCATGGATTGCGTGCGCCTGGATGTCGATAGGAATGACGCTTTCCAGGGTCTCATCCGTGAAAACGAGCAGGGAGTGAGCATCAACCTTTTTCAAGTATTTCGCCGATATGTTTGGAATGGTAATTTTTACCAATTCCTGCTCAGCTATAACTCTGAAGGTGGCGGCTACGAATGTTCTGCCCATTGTTTCTGCGGCAGTGCAGGCGGTTTCTACACGTTCTTTAATGTGAGCGTCGGTAATCAGGTTTGTCTGAATTTTCATTTTTTGGTCCTCCGATTGTTTTGTTTATATTATTGTTTGTTTTTTTGTTCAGTTATAAAAGATCATTGAAACTATATAATATCACATTTAGCAGTAAATGTCAAGGATGTTTAGATTATCTTCATTCTCGAAGTTGTATAATATAATATCCATTGAATAAATTAGCTAATATTATATAAAATTATGAAGAAGCATCGAATTAAAATAGCGGCTCTATCAGTGCTAATTCTTCTAATGTTGACATTTATCTATTTATTCATTGTTAATCTCGATTTAAAGCACCCGGAATTCTATTTTCTTAATATTGGCCAGGGAGACTCGTCATTAATTAGGCTTTCTGGTGGCATAACCATATTAATTGATGGCGGGCCGGACAATTTGGTTATTCGGCGCCTTGGAGAAATCCTGCCTTTTTATCAGAGGAGGATAGACATTATAATCCTTAGCCATCCACATGATGACCATATTATGGGGCTGATTGAAATCGTGCGGCGCTATAAAATTGGCACGCTTATATATATGTGGCAGGATGATCAGCCGGAGTTGTTAAATATTTTACTGGCTGAGGCTAAAAAAAGGAATATAAAAGTAATTGAATTAAAAGATCGGGCAACGATGAGGCACCAAAATGGTTGTGATCTTACAATAATAAATCCCGAGAATCTAGAAATTAAAGAAGACCCTAATAATTCCTTAATAACTAAAATTAATTGCCGTGACGCTTCTGCGCTCTTTACCGGCGACAATAGCGCAAAGGTTGAGGAAAAACTCTTGCAAACTGGCGAGGATTGGACAGCCAAAATATTTAAAGCAGCCCATCACGGGTCAAAGACAGCTAATAGCGAGGCCTTTTTAAAAGCAATCAGCCCATCTTTATATATAATTTCCGCTGGAATATTAAATCGTTTTGGCCATCCGAACGCGGAAATTATCGAAAGGGTTTCTGACATGGGGATAACAATAAAAAGAACGGACAAAGACGGAACTGTCAAAATCAAGTAATCCAGTAGAAATATTACGCAAATAATTGTATACTTTATTTATAAAGACTTAAACGACTATGGCTAATAAAAATCAAAATAATATATCGCTTGACCTTGCGCTGCGCGAGATTGATTTAATTTTTTCGACCACGGTTAAAAAATTAGAGTATTTGCATAAACAAAAAATTAAATTGATTAAATATTATCAAGAAAGCGGACGACAAAAAGAAATTGAGCAAATTCGCAAAAGCTTAAAAAATATCTAAATATATGGCAATTAAAAATCTCATCGATTCACTCGAGCCGACTAGCGTTAGCATCAGTGCTAGCGAAATTAAAAAATGGGGTGACAATATTTCTCAGGCAAAAACGCCGAAAGACAAAACTAAGCTGAGAGCCGATTTTAAAAAAACCTATAACGTTAATTTTAGTCAGAAACTCGTGGCCGAAATAATCGCCAAGGAAAATCCTGCGGCCGCTGTCCCTGTCTCGCCAGAACCAATTAAGGCAGCCGACCCCGAAGTTGACAACAAACAAAAGTTTCAAACGGTGCAGGCCGAAGTCAAACAGAATGTTATTAAACTGGATGATTTAGTAAAGATGCAAAAGAGCGCCGAGGATCAGGAGGCCACTAATGTTGTTGACCCGGAATTGACTAAGGCTGCGACTGCAATCGACGAAGAACGAGATGATGCGTTAGTGTCGGCTGAAGATGCCTTGAATGAGTTCGTTGATCCAAGCCTTTCCCACCTGAGCGACGCAGAAAAGATGGAAATTGAAATATTAGATGAAAAATTGGCAGCCTTGGGTACGGCCTATGTCAGTAAGCGACAATTATTAACAAACCCGGACCTAGAAAAAGACGAAGCCGAACGTTTAGAAAAAGAGTCGTTAGACCTTGAAGATCAGATGACGGAAGTCATTAAACAGAAGAATGAAATTAAAGGGATTAAAGAGCCGGAACTAACTCCGGAGCCTGACCCAACTCTGCCTCCAACCCCAGAACCAGATCCAACGTTACCGCCAACCCCTGAGCCGGATCCAACGTTACCGCCTACTCCAGAACCAGATCCAAACCTGCCGCCGACGCCAGAACCAATTAGTAGCAATTTGGATAAGTTCAGAAAATTTAGTATCAGTGAAGAAGAATTAAGAGGAATTAAGGAATTTTCAAATCTGACTGAAGGACAGCAAGATTTAGTTTTTCATGGTTTGAATCAAATGTCTTTAGTTTATGTTAAAGACGCGGCGCGAGCGAACGTCGAGGACATGCGACAAAGCCGAAGGAGAGATACGGGCAAGGATTTAAGCTTTTGGAACCGTAATGGCAATCGAGTATTGAACGCCCTCAATGGCGCCTGGAGCACCGTTACTAATAAATATAATATTGCGGAAGAAGAGAAGAAGGAATTAAAAAATGTTAAATACGGCGGACTCAGTCTACACGGCAAGAACCTCGAAGAAATTACAGCGATGATTTCCGCGCTTAACGTTGATGTGGTTGTTAAAGATGGCGTTCCGTTTGTTAATTATATCCAAACGGAGAGCCATTTAACCAAGGAGCAAAACGAAGACCTGAAATATTTTAATAATATGGCTAATGATTTCCGGGAGATGCCGAGTGATTGGGCCCTGGAAACGGCCAGCAAGAAAGAAAGAGAAGATTATAATATAGATCTTAAATATTACGAACTGGCAAAGAAGGACGCCCTTGAGATATTGAAAAATGAATACGGGGAAACAGACGCTTTACTAAGGATGCTCAAAATAGATGCGCAAGTGAAAATGATGCAAGCCCTGTACTCTAACCCAGATGCTTATAATGAATTAATTAAAATTGAAAAGCAGTCATCAATTAGGAAGGCTCTTTCCGGCGAGGCGGCGGCGCGTGGTTCTTATATGGCCGGCGGTTTTGCGGTGAGACATACTTTAGCGGGCGTGATTAGTTTTGGCGCGGGCATCCCGATTGCTTTCGCTAGTTTTGCGGCCATGCCATTGGCGGCTGCCGGAATTGGCGCCTGGCGCGCTAAAAATCGAGCAAAGGAAACATTAAACGAAAAAGATATCACCGGACGGAAAAGCGACGAGAAGAATATAACCAATATTGAAGCAGAACGTAAGTATGTATATGAGGAAATAAAAAGACTTGTGCCGTCAGAATATGCGCTTAACCCTAGAGAGTGGCTGAGCCATGTTGCCACTGAAGAACAAGGAAAGAGATACCTAGAACTTTCCGATAGATATGGCTGGATTCAGTTTATTTATCAAGAAAGAAACGAAGCTCAGAGAGATAAGACCGCCAAAAATTTTAATGACGCTGATAATTTATCAAAGAAATTACAAATTGCTGTTGATAAAACTAATAGTAATAGCAGTTGGGAAAACTATAAGGCTGATTTATATAATTTGCAGGTAAGGCTAGGGTATACGGAAGATAAATTAAGGGATGGCTTGGTTAATTTTGGTAAAGAAGAAGGCTTAGTAAATAAATTAGAATTAATCCAATCGATAAGCGAGGCGAGGAAGATTCTAATTATGAATGAGTCTTTAATAAAAGACAGAGAGAAAGAATTGGCAGAAAATTATAAAAACAATTCAGACGTAAGCAAAGATTTGCAAGCGCGTTTCGATAAACTATTTGAGTCAAAGAAATTTGCGGCGCTGGATAATTTAGATGACGCGCGAAAGAAATATGTTATACAGCAAATGATTTATGGTGCCGGAATTGGCGCAACCTTTGCTATCGCTGGTACCCTTATTCGCGAACTCGCCGCCGAATTAGGGATAATCGGTACTCCGCATTTTGGTAAAGGAGCAAGTCATGGCGGCGGTAATGCCGAGCAAGCAGCGAGCAGTGCAAAAAGTGGCAGTAGCAGCGCAGCAGAAAATGCTGATAGTAACGCTACGGAAAATACTGGCAATAATACGGAGGCTGCCGCTAAGTCGGGCGGCGCTGCCGAGGCCGTAGAAGAAACCGCGACGACAAAGACCAATACGCAAGAAGCAGGAGTAATTAAAACATTTATCGATGAGATAACGAGCGGCGACTCAGTCTGGCGTTCCACTCGCGACTTATTTAAAAATCATGCCGAAGAGCTTGGTTACGAAGGAGATATTGATGATGCTACTGCCTTAAACAAATGGGCGGAAACGCAAACCGCCAACGCGATTCATAATACCGGAGAATTTACTGATAAAGTTTTTGAAGGAAATAAAGTTTTGCTGGAAAAAAATGCGAGTGGAGACTTTATAGTTAAAGTCGAAGCTGGTAGCGGCGCCACACCAGGTTTTTCGGAAACAATTGAACCGGGAACAGGTAGTGGTAATCCTGCTGAGGAAGTCGTGAAGACGCCGAGCGGTAATCCTGTTGAAACTCCTGTCGGAAAACCGGCGGGGCTGGGAGCAGAAAAAATTGTTACTACTGGCGCCGAGACTGTAACTGATCCTAATGAGGCCGCGGCAGATGTTTTAGCTAAAAAATACTTTCTTGATCCTAAACAATTTTCTTATGGCGGAGCAGAAGGTGTTATCAAGACAACTGTTGACGATCATGATTTATTTATAGACACAAATACCGGCACACAGTTTCTTGGGAGTCTCGATGGCTCGAGGGGCGCGGTTGAGCTGACAGGTGCGGGAATCTTAAATGCTATTTCGGAGTATAAAGGAATTCTAGAACACACAGCGCCAATTGAAGCACTAGCCAAGCAGAGCGGTTTTGATCTTGGAAAAAGCATTATTAATTCCAGGGATCAATTGATTACTACATTGGCGAATCATCAAATTGCCATTGATTTCAAAAGTAATACTTTAAATTATGAGTGGAATGGAGAGAATCATGAATTCCAATTTAGCCCCGGCGAGGCCGCAAAAATAAATATTGAAAAATTTTTAACTGAACACGGCCAGCTTGAAAAACTTGCCGAGGGAATTCAAGATAATTTAATGAACGGCAAAATAAAAAGCTTTGCTGCCTTACAAAGCCGCTTGGAGGAAATTAACGGTGGAAATAGATTAACTGACGGGGAAAGAAGCCTTTGGCGCGAGATTTTCCAAGAAAATTTTGGCAGAAAATCATCTGGCTTGCTTGAAGATGGCTCTAAATTCAAGATTCTTCAATCAACAATGAATGTCTTTTTAAGTGGTGGAGCAAAATAAAATATCCAAGAATATATATAAAAATAGGCTATAGTTAGCCTATTTTTATTATTGAGACTAGTTATTGACAGAAGTATTTAATTATGATACTATATTCAGTCAAAGCTCTATTTATGTCGCCTTGACTAAAGAACCTTAAAATAAATAAACAGTATAAACCCAGTTCCAAAATCGCTAGCCATGAAGAAACACTTTTTATTTTTCGTCGCTTTCGCCTTTATGGTGATCGCCAGCTCCGGCCAGACAATCGTTAACAACACAAACAAAGCTGTTACGGTTAAGTCATCCGACAATATGTATGAACTCCCAAACATCCCGCCTCATAAAAGCATGAGTGCGCCCTTTCTTAAAGAGGGGCCAAACAACATTCAGCTCTGGTATTATGACGGCATGACTGAGGTTAAAGTCGGCCTGACGACTGTTACTTTGGAAAAAAACAACAAAGCCGTGATTTCACAGGCTAACTTTACTACCCCTGCCAAAGCAGCCGTCAAAGAGCAGGCAAGCTATGCTCCGGCCTCGGATTTAAGACCTGGCACCGCCTTCACGACCCAACTGCGGCTCGGCAATACGAGCACCCACAGTTTTATTGTTCGCACCGACCCCTTCACTAATATGTGTCTCGCTCCGGGGCAAAACTCGAAGGAAACTGCAACCGTGAAGCTCGGCCAAATGGAACTGACCCTGAAGATAGACTATGAAAACGATTCGGCCACCAGTAATAAGGGGCGCAGATATCGTCAAGTTGTTATCTCAACTATGATCCATCAGGACCAAACCGAACTGAATATCTCAGATGCAAACCTTACACAAATGGGAGGTAACCAATTATGGCGGCGAGTAAAAAATTCGCTTCCTTACGACTTCCAATTCGTGTCTGGTCCCTGGTATGGCGAAGCACTCGCAACTGGCGAAGTCGGCGCTAAAGCCCAATTAAATAAGGGCTTCAATTCACTGGCTATCCAGTGGATATACAACGGTACAAAGTACCAGGCCGATGCCGAAATACTGGTCACCAGTCGGAACAAAATAATCTCCATAAACGAGTCAATGCTTAAAAACAAAATTGTTATTAAGTAGCCCGCTCGATGGAAAATCGCGTAGAAGCTCCCTTAAAAAAGGAGCTTTTTTATTATTTTTAAGCCATATTTCCGGTTGACCCGAGGCATTAGTTTTGCTATACTAAAAGTAAGGTTAGAGGACCTATTTTTATTGTAAAAGATATATGATTATTACTTGGCAGGGGCATTCATGCTTCAAAATTCAAGACAAAGTTGGTCCCGAGGGCGTAACAGTTGTGACCGATCCGTTTAATAAAGAGACGGGTTTAAAAGTGCCAAATTTTGAGGCAGACATTGTGACTGTTTCTCACGATCATAAAGACCATAATAATATTGACGCGTTGCGCGGCAAGCCTTTTGTGATTGAGTGCGCCGGTGAGTATGACTTTAAGGGCGTGCTGATTGAGGGAATCGATTCTTATCATGACGATCAAAAAGGAGCGGTTCGAGGTGGTAATATTATGTATCGGATTGAGATTGATGATATTTCGGTAGCGCATTTAGGCGACCTGGGAGACATTTTAGATAATGCTCAAATCGAAAAATTAATCGGCACAGATGTTTTATTAATTCCTGTCGGCGGAACCTATACGCTTGACGCGAAGAAGGCGGTTGAAGTTATTTCGCAAATTGAGCCGCGCATCGTCATCCCGATGCATTATAAGACTAAAGATTTAAAAATTGACTTAGACGTGATAGATAAGTTTATTAAAGAAATCGGCATTACTCCGACCTATGAAGAAAAATTAAAGATTTCCAAAAAAGATCTTCCGAGCGAAGATATGGAACTCGTAATATTAAGTATATAAATAATATGATTAATCCGAAAAAAGAAAGAACCCTAGTTATTCTTAAGCCAGATGCCGTGCAGAGAGGTTTGATTGGTGAAGTTATTAAACGCTTGGAAAATACCGGCTTAAAATTAGTGGCCATGAAAATGGTTAACGCAACCGAAGATCAACTTTGGCAACATTATAATAAAGACGATGAATGGTTTTTAAAAAAAGGCACCAGAACGATTGAAGAAAGAACGGCCATGGGCATGCCGGTTGAAAAAGAAGCCATTGAATACGGTAAAGATATTATTCGCGCGCTAGTTAAGTTTATGAGCTGCGGCCCTGTCGTGCCGATGATTTTAGAAGGTAATCAGGCGGTAGGCATTGTTAAAAAAATTGTCGGCTCAACCGAGCCCCTGTCTTCAGATAGTGGAACTTTGCGGGGCGACTATACCTTGGACTCATATGAGCTCGCCAGTCTTGATAGCCGCGCGGTCAGAAATTTAATCCATTGTTCCGATCCGTTAAGCGACGCGGTCAGAGAAATTCCGATTTGGTTTACCGAAGAGGAAATCCTTAAATACCGTTTGATTGCCGAACAGATTTTATATGATGTAAATTTAGATGGCATTAAGGAATAAATATGGAGAGAGATGAGGCCAAGAAAAAAATTTTAATGAAGGTCGGAATTATTTCCTTAATGGCTCTAATTTTTATTTTTTGGGTTCTAAATATTAAAAACGTTTTTCAGAACAACGAGAAGATTGATGCTGGTGAGAGCGCCAGCCAGTGGCGGAGCATAAAAGAGGATTTTGACGAGACGGTTGATAAGATGAGCGCTAGCCTTGATAAAATCCAAGCGACGAATAGATTAATGAATGCTAGTAGCTCCTTGGTCACAGATTTAATTCAAGCTTCGATCAGCGCTAGTTCAACAATCGCCACCTCAACGGCCACAAGTACTCAGCCCGCTGCCGCTAGCAGCTCACCGATTATTGAGGCGAATGCTAGTTCGACTGTCAAAGAAAAAAATTGTCCCGAGTATATAAATTGTATGCCGACCATCGGCGAGGCTCGTCCTTGCCAAATTCCTGTCGGCTGCGAGGGAATAACACAAATCGCCTACTAATTTTTATTTATGCCTAAGACTGACAAAGAACAAAAAAAGAATACTCAAGAGGAGGCGCCAAAAGTTGTCGCTAATTCGCGTCGCCAGACGGAGTACGGAATAATTGAAGACCAGCCGCTCGTTGATGAAATGAGTAAGTCGTATCTCGAATACGCGATGAGCGTTATTGTTTCGCGCGCCCTACCGGATGTCCGAGACGGCTTGAAGCCGGTCCATCGCCGCATCCTGTACGCGATGTGGAGCATCGGCTTGAGAGCCAATGTTAAATTCAGAAAGTCTGCGACTGTCGTCGGTGAAGTTTTAGGTAAATATCATCCTCATGGCGATTCAGCTGTCTATGATTCAATGGTTCGTATGGCGCAAGATTTTTCTATGCGCTATCCGCTTGTTCGCGGCCAAGGTAACTTCGGTTCCATGGACGGCGATAATGCGGCGGCCATGCGTTATACTGAGGCAAAACTTTCCGCGATTTCCGAAGAAATGCTTTTTGATATCGATAAAGATACAGTTGATTTTATTCCCAATTATGACGGTAGCCATAAAGAACCGCGGGTCTTGCCCTCTAAACTCCCCAACTTATTATTAAATGGCACGATGGGCATCGCTGTCGGTATGGCGACAAATATTCCGCCTCATAATTTAAAGGAACTCGCCGACGCGATTGATCATTTAATTGAAAACCCAGACGCCAGCATCGAAGACTTGATGAAATTCGTTAAGGGTCCTGATTTCCCGACCGGCGGTATGATTTACGACAAAAAAGAAATTTTAGCGGCCTATGCCACTGGCAAAGGCGGTATTGTTTTGCGCGGTCGTGCCGATATTGAAGAACAAAAAGGCGGCACTTTTCAAATTATTATTTCCGAAATTCCGTTTCAAGTTAATAAATCAGACTTAGTCGAAAAAATTGCGGATTTAGTTAAAGATAAAAAAATTGAAGGTATCAAAGCGCTACGCGATGAATCCGATAAAGACGGTGTCCGTATCGTCATGGAACTTAAAAAGGATTCTTATCCGAAAAAGATTTTAAATAGTTTATATAAACACACTTCTCTCCAGACGACTTTTCATCTTAATATGTTGGCGCTCGTCGATGGCATTCAGCCGAAAGTTTTAACGTTGAAAATGATTCTAGAGGAGTATATTAAACACCGGGAAGAAGTTATCCGTCGCCGCACCCAATTTGATTTAAATAAAGCCAAAGATCGCGCCCATATTTTGGAGGGCTTAATGATCGCTTTAAAGCACATTGATGAAGTTATTAAAACGATTAAAGCTTCTAAGGATAAGGAAGTTGCGAAATTTAATTTAATTAAGAAATTTAAATTGTCCGAGCGCCAAGCGGTTGCGATTTTAGAGATGCGTCTCCAGAATCTCGCCAATCTTGAGCAATTAAAAATAGAACAGGAGTTAAAAGAGAAGATGGCTTTAATTAAAGAACTTGAGGCTATTCTTAAATCGGTCGCGCGTATCAGAAAAATCGTTAAAGACGAGCTTCGCGTTTTAGCTGATAAGTACGGCGATGAAAGAAGAACGGAAGTAATTTCTCATGGCGTCGGCGAATTCAGCATGGAAGATTTGGTGCCGAACGAAGAAACGGTCGTGATGATGACTCGCGATGGTTATATTAAACGGCTCGAACCAGATACTTTTAAAGTGCAGGCGCGAGGCGGTAAGGGCGTGATGGGATTAACCACCAAAGAAGAGGATACGGTTGAATTCATGTTTACTTCCCAAACGCATAATGATGTTTTATTCTTTACGACTAAGGGCCGAGTTTTCCAATTAAAAGTTTACGAGATTCCGCAGGCCTCGCGTATTGCGAAAGGAACTCCGGTCGTTAATTTTTTGCAATTAATCGGCGGCGAGCAAGTTTCTTCTATCCTGCCGCTTGATAAAGCCGTGTTCAGTAAATATTTATTCTTTGCGACGGAAAAGGGCTTAGTTAAAAAAGTTGAATTAAGCGCCTTCTCCAATGTGAGAAGATCCGGCTTAATCGCGATTAAGATTAAAGATGATGATAAATTGATTTGGGTTAAACCAACCTCCGGCAGTGACCATATTCAGCTTATAACCGCCAAGGGGCAAGCCATTAGATTTAAAGAAACTGATGTTCGCGACATGGGTCGCGGCGCTGCTGGTGTTCACGGTATCCGTTTGCATAAAGATGATACTCTAATCGGAGTTGGAATTGCTAAGACCGATAAAGAAAAGAAGCGCAATTATCAAATTTTAACTATTATGGCTCATGGCTTCGGCAAACGAACCGAGCTGAGTGCTTATAAAGTTCAGGGTCGCGGAGGCAGTGGAATTAAGACGGCTAAAGTTACTGATAAGACAGGCGATATAACTAATGCCTTCTTGGTTAATGCCGATAGCATGGTAGATCGAGATATAATTATTATTTCCGAAAAGGGGCAAGTGATCCGCACGCCGTTTAAGACCGTTAGCGTCTTGGGTCGAGATACTCAGGGGGTCAGAATTATGCGCTTTAAGGAGGATGACGATAAGGTCGCTGGAGTTACTTGGGTATAAAAAAATTAGACCGGCTTTAGCCGGTCTTTTAGAAATAAATATATGAAAAGATACATTCGCGAATTTAAAGAGTTCGCTGTTAAGGGGAACGTCATGGATTTGGCGGTCGCGGTTATTATCGGCGGCGCCTTTGGCAAAATTGTTTCTTCTTTAGTCGCCGATGTGGTTATGCCGCTAATCGGCGTAATCGTCGGTGGAGTCGATTTCGCTAATTGGAAATGGACGCTTAAGGCGGCTAACCTGGATGCTACTGGCGTGATGATTAAGCCGGCAGTCACGATGAATATCGGCGTGTTTGCCCAGAACGTTTTTGATTTCATAATTATTGCTATTGTAATTTTTTTAATGGTAAAAATTATCGGGCGTTTGAAAAAACAGCTCGTTAAAGAAGAAGAAAAAGTAGAAGCAGCGCCCGCGCCTTTAACAAAAGATCAGGAATTGCTTGTCGAAATCAGAGATCTCTTGAGAAAATAAACGAGTAAATACTATGAATAATTATTTAACCATATTTTTACTGGCAATTTTAATTCTTGGCGTTATTGCCGTGATTGTTTTATTGCTCCGCCGCAAAGAAAATAGCGGCGACGTTAAGCTCGACGCTCTCGCTGAGCGCCTTATCCAGCAATCAGAAAAACTATCCAATTTATCGGCGCAAAATAGCGAATTACGCCAAGAGTTAGACCGGAAATTATCGGAAACGCATAAAACTAATCAAGATCAATTCGGCCAAACTACCAGAATTGTGCAAAACATTACTGCGCAATCAGCTAAGTTAATTTCTGAGGTTACAGAAAAATTAACCAAGCTTGATGAAACCAATAAGCAAGTGGTTAATTTTTCGGCTCAGCTCCAGAACTTGCAAGATATTTTAAAAAACCCGAAACAGAGGGGCGTACTGGGTGAATATTTTTTAGAAGAAACCTTAAAAAATGTTTTACCCCCAGGTTCCTATGAAATGCAGTATAAAATGGGGAAGAATGAGAAGACCGGCAAAGATTTAATCGTTGATGCGGTTGTTTTCGTTAAGGATAAGGTTATCCCGATTGATGCGAAATTTTCGCTGGAAAACTATGAACGTATTTTAAATGCGACCGATAGCGAATCGCGGGAAAAATTTGAAGTTATCTTCAAGCAAGATTTAAAGAATAGAATTGATGAGACCGCTAAATATGTTTTGCCGGAAAGGAAGACAATGGAATTTGCTTTTATGTTTATTCCTTCCGAGGCGATTTACTATGACTTGCTAGTCAATAAAGTCGGCGCCGTTAAAGTTAACACGCGCGATTTAATTGAGTATGCTTTTCGCGACAAGAAAGTAATTATTGTTTCCCCGACTTCATTCTTAGCCTATCTGCAAACAGTCCTTCAGGGTTTAAAGGCGATGCAAATTGAAGAAAAAGCTAAAGAGATTCGCATTAATATTGAAAAGCTTGGTAAGCACATGAATAGCTATGATGAATTCATGAAAAAACTTGGGCTTAGCATGTCGACGACAGTTAATCATTATAATAATGCTTATGCTGAATTTAAAAAGATTGATAAAGACGTGATGAAAATTACTGATAAGGAGAGCAAGATAGATGCTTTAAAAATTGATCGGCCGAAAAGCAACTCGTAAAAAATAAATATTTGGTATTTAAAAACCCCTGGTGTTGAACCGGGGGTTTGTATTTTACGCTCAAAGGAGCGATGTGCCAATTAAATGAAATAGCAGATTGCTAGGATAATGGCGCAGGTGACGAATAACTGCAGTATCGTCATCCAAAAGAGATCAGTGATTTCTTCGTCCCGGCTGAAAGGGCTGAAGGTCCGATGAACGTGATGGCTGTTATTCATGGTTGAGACAACCGTTCGCGCAATAAAGACAGTCGAAACGCAAAACATGAACATGTTTGTCCATAGCCAGACAGTCCCCTCATTGCTAAATATTCTGGATGACAGAATCATTCCACACAGACTGATTGCCAAGGCAGTGACCAGCATTGGAATATGACGGTAAATGCCATCAACCTCGGAGCGGTCATGTGAGAATAGGAATAGGTCCACCAATGCATATAGAAAAATCGCAAAGGTTAACGCCGGGAAAATCGATGATGCGCTGCCGACATCAGTCTTGCCCCAGGGGAAGATGAATTCCAGAATAGTAAATACGGCCACAACTGCCACGGTGAACCAAAAACTAACTTTAAAGTAGTTTCTCATTTTTAATTTGGGATTAGGTTAGACTTAAATTACTGGATTATTGATTAAAAGAACTTAGTTATTTAATTTATAACAAATTAGGTGCTTTGTCAATACTATAATAAAAAGGGCTAATATACTATAATTAAATCATGGAAAATGACAGCGAAATCTTAATAAAAGCCAAGAAAGTAATCGCTTTTTTTGATCTTTTTGACTACCCACTAACCGCTTTTGAAATTTGGGAATATCTCACCGGGCAGGTGAAATTGGAGGAAATTATTGATATTTTGGATAAGGGTGTTCCCGTGCTTAGCCAGAAAAATGGTCTATATTTTTTGACAGGCCGGGACGAGATTACGGCTATCCGTGCCCAGCACTATAACTATTCAAACCGTAAGTATAAAAGTGCCCGGAAATTTGTTGGATTATTCAAATGGCTCCCGTTTATTAAAGTAATTGCGCTTGCTAACTCAATTGGAGCACATAATCTTCGCGACGGCAGCGATATTGATATTTTTGTGATCAGCGCGCCACGCCGGATTTGGTTAACCCGTTTTGTGCTGGCGAGTGCTGCCAAATTGTTAAATCGCCGCCCGACTAGCAAAAATAAACGGGATAAAATTTGTTTGAGTTTTTATATTACGACAGAAAATTTAAATTTAGATAATTTAATGCTTCCTGATGGCGATCCCTATTTTAATTACTGGCTTCAGACTTTAGTTTTGTTGTATAATAAGGATAGCGTTTATGAAAAATTTTTAGTCGCGAACCGTTTGGCCCCTGATTCAAGTATTGTTGATATGAAAAATATTGTTTATGCGCCTAAAAATATTATTCTTGACCAGCTTGAGCTACTTTTAAAAAAAATACAGTTAATAATCATGTCGCCGGCGCTAAAGCAGGCGATGAATAATTCTGCTGGTGTTGTCGTTAATGATCAAGTCCTGAAGCTTTATCTGCGCGATAACCGGCAAGAATACGCGGAAAAATATGGAAACAAGATTCGCCAAATTTTTACGAAAATCGACTGAGTATTTAACTTATCTTTTTATATTTATTTTGCCCTGGCAGGCGAAATTAATTCTTCGTCCCGGTGAAACTAATTATTCGGAGCTTAGTCTTTATGTTAGCCACGCTTTACTCTTATTAATCCTCCTCCTTTTTTTAGCGGTGCGCTTGAGAGAGAAGAGCGGCGATGAAGAAAACCGGCCGCTTATTTATTCCTTGGTTGCTTTAGAAGTATTTATTTTCATTTCGATTTTTTTTGCGCCCGATCAGATATTAGCCGCCTACCGCTACTTTATTTTTTTAACTGGCTTAAGCCTATTCTTTATTGTTCGTTTCGGCACGGCGCCCCGAAGTTATCAGGACCCGCTATTTAATAAATTTACCTTGATTTATAGTTTTTTGGCCAGTGTTTTTGTTCAAGCCCTTCTGGCAATTTATCAATTTTTAACACAGACATCTTTTGCTTTTAAATACTTAGGAATTGCCGCTCACAACCCTTCGACTTTAGGAACGGCTGTTATCGAAACTGCTAATGGCCGCTGGCTCCGGGCTTATGGCGGTCTTGATCATCCGAATATTCTGGGCGGCGTAATTGCTATCTCTTTAATTTTCTCCGCCTACCTACTCGCAAAAAAGAAAATGCTTAATACCAATAAACAGGTTTGGTCGTCCGTTTTCCTGTTTATTTCGTATTTTATTTCGCTTTACGCCCTATTTTTTACTTTTTCCCGCAGTGCCTGGCTGGCGCTTGCGTTTGGCTTTTTCGCTCTCCTGATTATTTTTATTATCAATAAAGATAAATGGGTTTTAAGCCGTTTTATCGCTCTGGTATTTTTTTCGGCGATTTTAATCGGTATCGCTGCCTTACCCTATCAAGAACTGCTAATGGTTCGCCTCGATGCGCAAACGCGCTTGGAACAGAAATCAATTACCGAGCGCCAGGCCTATTTAGTCCAAGCGCGAGACATACTGCAAGAGAAATTTTTTACTGGGGTCGGCGTTGGTAATTATAGCGTGGCCGTCGGGCTGGCTGACCAAAATAAAAAGCCCGCCTGGGAATACCAGCCGGTTCATAATACTTTTTTATTACTTTGGACGGAGAGCGGATTATTTGCCTTCTTATCTTTTCTAGTCTTTCTGTTTTTTCTGATTAAGAATGGGCGGCGCGAGACTTTTGCCTGGGCGATTTTAGTGCCGATTATTATTTTGATGCTACTGGATCATTGGCTTATTAGTTTGCCCTTCGGCGTACTCTTCCTTTTCTTACTATTTGGGTTAATCTGATAATTATTTTGCAGGAATAATAACTCTTCCTCCAAATTCTTCAATACTTTTGTAAAGGTGGTGGCATTAGCGCGGCCATCTTTTTTTAATTCCTGCTTTATCAGACTAAGAATAGAAGCGATGGTACCGAAATAATCATTATTTTTTACATGAAATTTGACGCTGGCTTCATCGCGTACCACCCAGACTAGCGGATTAATTTGGTATTTTTTAGCCATAGGGAAATTAAAATACCTAGATAATGCTGGCGAATTTATTTTTACCAATTATCAAATGATCAAGCACTTCGACATCAAGAATTCGTCCCGCTTCAATTAGTTTATTGGTAATTTCAACATCGGCCTTAGTCGCCTTAAGGACACCAGAAGGATGGTTATGCGCGATGATAATTGCGGCCGCTGAATATTCCAAGGCCGGACGAAAAACTTCGCGTGCTTGAACGAGTGAGGCGTCGATTGTGCCAATCGAAATTACTTCATCGTGAATCAATTGATAATGAGTATTAAGATAAAGACCGCGGAACTGTTCCTTGTTCAAATGTCCCATGTCCTTCAGATAAGCATAGGCTTGTTGGGCGGTGCGAATAGTAATTGAACCGCCGGGTTTTTTTTGATAGAAGCGGCGACCTAATTCAAAGCAGGCGACTATCTGGCAAGCTTTAACCAGCGGGATTTTTAAATCCTTTTCGATGATGCTCGGGTCTTTTTGGTAGGCGATTCCTTTTTCACCATATTCTCTAAGCAACCTGTTAGCCATTGAGAAAACTTCTTCTTTTTTTGTACCCACACCAAGAACAATCGCCAAAAGTTCGACCGAGCTCAGAGCGCCCGCTCCGCTTTCTAACATTTTTTCTCGTGGCTTTTCTTCGTCGGGCATGTCTCTGACCGCCAAAATTTTATATTGTTTACCGTGGTTTAAAACGAAGTTATGATCTTTGATTTTATAAGACATATAGGCGAAATTTTATTAAAAAGAGAGGCTAAGCTCCTATCTTTAAATTATAGCAAAAATATGGTAAGTTTAGAACATCTAACTATCTATATTAATACTTATGAATACATATAAAAAGTCATTATTGTCAAATAAAGTACCGGTCTTTGCCGTGCCAATAAAAGGCGCAAAAACAACCACCGCACTCGTTCTCTTTAAAACTGGCTCAAAATACGAGAATCGCAAGAATAGCGGTATTTCTCATTTTTTAGAGCATATGTTTTTTAAGGGAACAAAAAAACGTCCCAACACGCTTACCCTTTCCGGGGAGATGGATTCTCTTGGGGGTGAATATAACGCCTTCACCTCTAAGGAATATACTGGCTATTACTTTAAGGTCGCCAATAATAAATTAAGCCGAGCGCTCGATATTATGGGCGATATGCTTTTTAATTCTCTATTTGATCCGGAAGAAATCGAAAGAGAAAAAGGAGTGATTATTGAAGAACTAAATATGTATGAAGATAATCCGCAAATGCATATTGAGGATGTCTTTGAAGATTGCCTTTATGGCGATACACCGGCCGGCTGGGAAACAATTGGCACTAAGAAAAATATCAGAAGTTTCAAGCGTGAAGACTTAATTAAATATCTACAAACCCAATATGGCACCAAAAGTGTTTATATTGTTATTGCCGGAGCGGTAAAACAGAAAGATAAAAAGATTATCGCAAAAATATTCAATAATTTTAAAGCAAATAAACAAGTACCGAAGCCAGCGGTTATTGAAAAGCAAAAAACACCGCAATTTAAAATATCTCCGAAGAAAACTGATCAGATCGCTTTGTCTTTGGGCGTGAGAGCTTATCCCATTGATCACCCAGATGAATTTAAGGTTAAATTATTATCAATAATTCTCGGCGGCTCGATGAGCTCGCGCTTGTTTATTAATTTGCGTGAGCGCAACGGCCTGGCTTATTCAGTCCGCACTAATACTGAGTTTTATTCTGACTCCGGCTATTTGACGACGCAAGCGGGAGTGCCCGCCGCCAAGACGGAAGCAGCGATAAAGATAATTTTATCGGAATATAAAAAGATTTGCCATGAATTGGTGCCGGCCAAAGAATTAAAGCGTGCGCAGGACATGTTGCAAGGCAGAATTTTACTGCAAATGGAAGCTTCGGACAATTTAGCTAATTGGTATGCGCGGCAGGCAATGTATCGTCGTAAAATTATGACGCCAGGCGACTTGATAAAAAAAATTAAGAATATTACTCCCGAACAAATTCGTGAAGTGGCGCTAGCCGTCTTTAAGAATCAGAACTTAAATCTCGCGATTATCGGAAACATAAAGGGGGCTAAATTAAAACCGCTTCTAAAACTCTAAATTTATTTTGCCATGTCTGAGATATTAGAAAAATTAAATAAAGCGCAGAAGCAAGCTGTAACTCACGAAAACGGCCCGCTTTTAATTGTCGCGGGCGCCGGCACTGGAAAGACAACGGTCTTAATTAACCGTCTAGCCTACTTAATAATGGAGAAGAAAGTTCCCACCGAAGAAATATTGTTATTAACTTTCACTGAGAAAGCGGCCGGAGAGATGGAAGAGCGCGCGGATAAAATTTTACCTTATGGCTATGTTGATCTTTGGATTAATACGTTCCATGGCTTTGGCGAACGCTTGTTGCGTGAACACGCGCTTGATATCGGCCTGAGCGCCAATTTTAAATTGTTGACCCAAACTGAACAATGGGTCTTGATTAAGAAGAATCTGGCGGCCTTTGATTTAGATTACTATAAACCGCTCGGTAATCCTACCAAATTTATTTCCGAATTAATTAGGCATTTCTCCCGCCTTAAAGATGAAAATATTACGGCGGCCGAATATTTAAAGTATGCTGAAGAGCTGGAAAGCAATCAGGATAATAAATTAAGCGGCTTAAAAACTGCCAAGAAAGCAAAAGCCAAAAAAGAGTTAATTTTAGATATTGCCGACGGTGAAGATGGCGCTGAATTAGAAGTCAGACGTATTAAAGAGTTGGCTAACGCCTACCATGTCTATAATCAATTGCTTCTTGAGAATAATTTTTTAGATTTCGGCGATTTGATTGTTTATACGCTTAAATTATTCACTGAGCGCCCGAATATTCTCAAATATTATCGTGCCAAATTCCGCTATCTAATGGTTGACGAGTTTCAAGACACAAATTGGGCGCAGTATGAGCTGGTAAAAATGTTAGCAGCGCCAAAAAATAATTTAGTGGTTGTCGGCGACGATGACCAGGCGATTTATAAATTTCGCGGCGCTTCGATTTCCAACATTATGCAGTTTAAGGATGATTTTAAAGGCGCAACTGAGCTTATTTTGACGGAAAATTATCGCTCACGCCAAGAAATTCTTGATTATTCATATAAGTTTATTCAGAATAATAATCCGAACCGCTTAGAGGATAAATTAAAAATTGATAAACGCTTGAAGGCCAAAGGAGAAATCGAAAAAATGGTTTATGCTGAACCGGCGGTCCGGTTTTATAATTTTGATACCGCCGCCGATGAATTAGCTTTTGTCGCTCAGAAGATTATCGAAAAATATGACAGCGGGCAAGAGGGAGGAGAAGATATTAGATGGTCCGACTTTGCGATTTTAGTGCGCGCCAATGATACTGCCGATGCCTATGTGAAGCAATTAAGCCGCTATAATATCCCTAACCAATTTATGTCTTGGCGCGGCCTTTATTATAAGCCCCTAATCTTAGATATTTTAGCTTATTTGCGCCTCCTGGATAATTATCATGAATCAGCCGCTCTCTTCCGCGTTTTAAACATGAATATTTTTAAAGTGGCACATCTTGATTTAGTGACTATCAATAAGATGGCGGCGCGGAAAGTCTGGTCTTTATATGAAGCTCTAAAAAATATTAATGCTATCCCGGGAGTGAGCCCAGAAAGCTACCAAAACATTAATAAACTTTTAAACTTTATCGCTCAGCATTCGCTTTTAGTCGCCGATCAAAAGCCAACCAAGATTTTTTTACAATTCGCTTATGATTCCGGCTTACTTGAGGGAATGGATCGTGACCGCGACCTAGAGCTCTATTCATACTTAAATCAATTCTACCAAAAAATTAAGCGCTTAGAAGAAAATGAACCAGATCTAAGACTCAAGGATTTTTTATTGGCGATTAATCTTGAGCTCGAGGCGGGCGAAACCGGCGCTTTAAAACTCGATTTTACCGATAATGAAACCGTCAAGATTATGACAGTTCACGGCGCCAAAGGCTTGGAGTTTAAATACGTCTTTATTGTAAATTTAGTCGATAAGAAATTTCCGACCATCGCCCGCGGCGAAAAAATATCTTTGCCGGATGCGCTCGTGCGCGAAAAGATTTTGAGCAGCCCCGATATTCATCTTGAAGAAGAGCGGCGCTTGTTTTATGTCGCCGCTACGCGCGCGAAAGAAGAATTATATTTGAGCGGTGCCAAAGATTACGGCGGGGTCCGTGAGAAGAAACCCTCGCGGTTTATTGCTGAGATGGGCGTTGATAATTCCCTTATTCCCGATATTAAACTGTCGGAAAAAAATGAATTTTTGCGCGATTTGCACTACTTAAACACGAGAGAGGCTGTCTCTGATAAAGAAAAAATGGCCGCCGAAAAATACCCGTTGCCAGAAAAATTTTCCTTTTCGCAGTTGGCAGCGTTTTCTACTTGTCCACTGCAATATAAATTCGCTTTTGTTCTAAAAATTCCGGCCTCGACCGATAAGGCGAGCTTGATTTTCGGGCGCGTACTCCACAATACTTTATATAATTTTTTATTGCCGGTTTTAAGCGAGCGTAAAAAAATGCAGGGCGAGTTGTTCGTCGATGAGAAAAAAGAGAGTAATAAAAAAGGCGCGGCCAGTTTAATTAACGAAAAAAGATTACTCGAAATATACGAAGAGTTCTGGCAAGCTGACGGCTATAGCAGCAAAAAGGAGCGGGAAGATTATAAAAAGAAGGGACAAGATGCCTTACATAAATTTTGGGCCGCCTATTCGGCCAACCCGCCGCAAGAAATTATCTTTTTGGAAAAAAGATTTTCCTTTAAGATTGCCGGCGATGTAATTAAAGGTGCGATTGATAGAATCGATAAGCATGCTGACGGGACCTTGGAAATCGTCGATTATAAAACTGGAAAAACTAAAACAAAATTGGATTATTCCGAAAAACGCCAGTTAATTCTTTATCAATTATTCATCGAAGAATTTTTGGGAGTTAAAGTCGGCGCGCTAAGTTATTATTATTTAGAGAGCGGCGAGAAATTTACCTTTACGGCCACGGAAAAGGATATGACCCGTTTGCGCCTGGAAGTTGGCGAAGAGATTGCCGCAATTAAGAAAAGGGATTTTACGCCGAAGCCATCACCAATGTGCGGCTTCTGCGATTTTAATTCGATTTGCGAATTTAGACAGGTTTAATTAGACTGAAATATATGGATACAAATGACCGCTTAATTAGTCCAATGGAGAGACGCGGCGACGAGGCGCTGGATTTATCCTTGCGTCCGAAAACTCTGGCCGAATATATTGGACAGGAAAAAATCAAAGCCAATTTAGAGATAACTGTTGCCGCCGCTAAAAAACGTGGTGAACCGATTGAACATGTTTTATTGTATGGTGCGCCTGGACTCGGCAAAACAACTCTCGCTCACGTAATCGCTAACGAAATTGGCGCAAATATTCGAGTAACTTCCGGACCGGCGATTGAAAAGAGTGGCGACTTAGCAGCAATTTTAACAAACCTGGAAGCAGGTGATATTTTATTTATTGATGAGATTCATCGTTTACATAAAACAATCGAGGAAATTTTATATCCGGCCATGGAGGATTACGCGCTCGATATTATTATGGGCAAAGGGCCAAGCGCCCGCACCCTTCGTTTGGATTTGCCGAAGTTTACTATTATTGGCGCCACCACTCTCGCCAGTCTATTATCCGCCCCGCTCCGTGATCGCTTTGGCATAACCCACCATTTAAATTTTTATGAGACAGGCGATATTGAGAAAATTATTAAGCGCAGCGCAAAAATACTAGGAGTCGTAATTGAAGATGACGCTAAGGCGGCGATTGCTTCGCGCAGCCGCCGGACGCCGCGCATCGCCAATCGGTTATTAAAGAGGGTCCGCGATTATTGCGAGGTTAAGGGCGACGGTGAAATAACTTTGGACCATTGTTTAGAAGCGTTTAAAATGTTGGAAGTTGACGAGCTTGGGCTTGATTTAATTGACCGTCGCATTTTAGAAACGATTGCTACTAAGTTTAAGGGCGGACCGGTCGGACTAAATACTTTAGCCGCTTCAACCGGAGAAGAAATGGATACGATTGAAAATATGTATGAACCATATTTAATGCAATTAGGCTTTCTTGATCGTTCACCGCGTGGCCGAATTATTACCCATCTCGGTTACGAGCATTTAGGAATGAAAGCGCCGGGAGCGGATAAATTAATATAAAAGTTTTTTTGTTTGCATTATGTCGCTGTTAGTTAAGGAATTCGATTACAACCTACCCTTAGAGCTCATCGCTCAGAATCAAGTAAAACCGCGAGACCACTCGCGGCTTTTATTGTTAAATAAAAAGACCGGTGAAATAAAACACAAACATTTTTATGATATTGTCGACTGCTTAAGCGCGGGCGATTTATTGGTCTTAAATAATTCAAAAGTTTTTCCCGCGCGACTGATTGGCCAAAAAAAAGAAACCGGCGGCGCAATTGAAATTTTTCTCCATCAAAAAAGGACAGTCGACACCTGGCAATGCCTTTTGCGCGGGCGGATAAAAGAAGGACTCGTCGTGATTTTTAAAAATAAACTTCAAGCCGAGGTAACTGCCGATAATAATGATGGTACCTGGCTGGTAAAATTTAATTTTACTGGAGAAAAATTTTGGCGGGCGATTAATCAAATTGGCGAAGTCCCACTGCCACCATATATAAAGAGGGAGAGACAGAAAGTCAGCGATAAAAATAATTACCAAACTGTTTTCGCGGATAATAAAAAGCTCGGTTCGGTCGCCGCGCCGACTGCCGGTCTCCATTTTACCGCCGCGCTCCTCAAGAAAATCAAAGCCAAAGGCGTAAAAGTAGTGTATGTCACGCTTCACGTCGGCCTGGGAACTTTTGCGCCGATGAAAGTTGAAGATATCAAAGATCATAAAATGCATTCCGAGTTTGCGGAAATTAGCGCCGCGACCATAAAGGCGGTTTTAGCCGCTAAGAAGAACGGCCAGCGCGTAATACCAGTTGGAACGACCAGCTGCCGGACGCTTGAATCAGTCAACTGGAGCCAATTTAAAGAAGTTAGGAGTATTAAAGGGCAATCGTTTTGGACTAGCATATTCATTTATCCTGGTTATAAGTTCCAGGTGGTTAATGCTTTAATTACAAATTTTCATCTGCCAAAATCGACTCTTTTGATGCTTGTTAGCGCCTTGGCTGGACAAAATAAGATAAATCGTGCTTATCAAGAGGCTATAAGCCTGAAATATCGCTTCTTCAGCTACGGTGATTCAATGTTTATTTATTAAAATTAGCGAAAAAGACCGATTTGATTTTTTTTGATTTTTCTGATATAGTTGAGACTAATTATTGTCGATTTTATTTGTTGGGCCTCTAAATTAAGGCCTTTAAATATTATGAAGAAATTTTTTCTATTTGTTTGGGAAATTGTCAAAGTGGCGATGGTTTCGGCGGCGATAATAGTTCCAATTCGTTATTTCTTGATTCAACCCTTTTTTGTCAAAGGGGCTTCAATGGAACCGAATTTTCATGATCGCGAGTACTTAATTATTGACGAATTAAGCTACCGCTTCAACCCGCCAACGCGCGGACAAGTAATAGTTTTCCGCTATCCGAGAAATCCGCAAGAGTATTTTATCAAGAGGGTAATTGGTTTACCCGGCGAACAAGTTCAAGTTAAAGATGGCAAAGTTATTATTTATAATGAGGCGCACCCCGCTGGCCTTACCATCGATGAAAAATATTTGCCGTCCGATCTGATGACTTTTAGCCAGGACGACGTAAAGGTCAACGTCGGTACGGATGAATACTATGTGCTCGGTGATAACCGTGGCGCATCTAAGGATTCTCGTTATTTTGGTGTTGTAAATAAGAGTTTTATTACTGGCAAGGTTTTGTTTCGCGGCTGGCCGGTTAACGAAATCACCGTTTTTAATCAAAGTTATTGGCCTCAATATAATAATTAATCATTATGCCTAGACGAAAAAAAGTTATGCCGGAAACGGTAATTAAAAAAACAGAAAAGCGGAATGAAAAAATTACCCCGCGCCTTTTGGGCATGAAAGATGTTGTCGGAGTGGAGCAAATTTGTCATGAGCACGTCGTTAATAAAGCGCTTAACCTTGCTAAGTTATATAGTTTTGCGGCTATTAAGACGCCGATTTTGGAAAGCTTCGACCTTTATAAAAAATCTACTCGAAAAAATAATGATAAAGAGTTTTATTTTGTCGAAGGTGAAAAAAGTGAGAAGGTGGTATTGCGTCCAGAGTTAACCCAGGGGGTTGTCCGCGCGTATTTGGAAAATAATCTCGGTGAGAGCGGTTTACCGTCTCGTCTGTTCTCCTTAGGCCCAATTTTTCGTCATGAAAAATTGCAGTCGGGTCGTTATCGTGAGTCGACTCAGTTTAATTTAGAAATAATTGGTGAGAAAAAAGCAATGGCGGAAGCAATTTTAATTACCATTGCCCATAATTTTTTTGAAGAACTACAAATTAATTCGCAATTGCAAATAAATAGTATTGGCACCGCCGAGTGCCGAAAAGAATACGGGAACAAGCTTCTCGCCTTCTATAAAGAAAGGGGGCGACGTTCGAAGCTTTGCAATTTTTGTAAAAATAATCTCGGAAAAAATTGTTTGAGCCTGCTCGATTGCAAAGAAGACGCCTGTGTGAAGCTTCGCGAGGAAGCGCCGCAGATTGCCGACTATTTGTCGGATGAGAGCCGGGAGCACTTTACCAGGACTCTAGAATTTTTAGATGAGTTGAATATTAATTATAATTTTAATCCCTATTTAGTCCGTGGCTTGAATTATTATAATGATACTGTTTTTGAGTTTTGGCCGATTGGCGAAGACGGCGCTGTACAAGGCAAAATGGCTTTAGGCGGAGGCGGCCGTTATGATTCTTTGGTAGAAAATATGGGCGGACCGTCAACGCCAGCGGTTGGGCTAGCTTTAGGCATTGAGCGGGCAGTTTCCCGGCTGAAAGATAAGCACCTCTTGGCAAATCCCGTAGAAGAGGATATAGTGTTTATTGCTCAACTAGGAGACCAGGCGAAGTTGCGAGCTTTACAGCTATTTCAGGAGTTAAGACGCGCTGGTTTCAATGTTCGCCAATCGTTTGCTTCCGACAGCCTTAAGGTCCAATTAGAAGAGGCAGTGAACATGAAAGCAAAAACAAGTTTAATATTAGGTAAAAAAGAGATAATGGACGGAACGATATTGATGCGCGATATGGATTCGAGCGCTCAAGAGGTGGTTGTTTATAAGAAAATTAAGGAACGTTTAGCTAAAAAAGATAAATTAATTGAAAAAAGATTAAATAATAGAAAGGAAGGTGGATTATATGGCGGATTTTAAAAGAAAGCCTGGTGAAAGTTTCGAAAGTTTTTTACGAAAATTCAAGAAAGGCTTAAAAAACAGTAAAAGACTAGAAAAAGCCAGATCAGTGCAACATCTTGAGCCTAAGAATACCAAACGGCTGCAAAAGAAATACGCGCTTACTAGCTTGGCTTTAAGTAAAAAAAATGAACATTTGCGACGTATCGGCAAATTGCCGGAGAGCACAATGAGACCGTAATAAATTATTTATTTGGTTTATAAAAATCCTCCTATTATCAGGAGGATTTTTGTTTTATTCCCGGTAGGAAGCGTTTGATGCTAGCGAAGGTTGATCGCTTGGCGAATTGCCTTATTTGATCGCGCGCGCGCCGCGTCTTCACGAATTTTAGCCAGTCCTTATTTGGGTATTGGCGATTTTTTTCCGTGATGATTTCAACTAGGTCTCCATTTTTTAATTCTTGGTCGAGCTTCCCGAGTTTGTCATTAATAATTACTCCCGATGTCTTATTGCCGATATTACTATGAACGGCATAGGCGAAGTCGATTGGCGTTGATTTCTCAGGTAATTCAAAAACATCGCCACGCGGAGAGAAAACAAATATTCGGTCGCGAAAAATATCTAATTTTATTTTTTTTACTAATTCGGAAGTGTTTGTGATTTCTTTTTGAATATCAATAATTTCTTTTACCCAAGAAGGCGATTGATAGTTATGGCGCTCTCTTTTTGATTTATAATACCAGTGAGCAGATAAACCGTAAATCGATTCTTCGTGCATCTCTTTTGTTCTGATTTGGAATTCCGCCGGCCGACCTTCGGGACCAAAAATTGTCGTGTGTAGAGAGCGATAGCCGTTTGGTTTTGGTACGGCGATATAGTCTTTGAACCGATTAGGCTTCGGTTTCCAGAGAGTATGAAGGATACCAAGAGTCTTATAGCAATCATCAACGGTTGGGACAATAACTCTTAAGCCAAATACGTCATAAATTTCATCGAAGGGCTTGTCTTTTTCCTGCATTTTACGGTAAATACTGTAGAGGTGTTTAAATCGCGCCTCAATTTCGAAATCAATATCTGACTCTTCAAGTTTGGGAATTAAAGCATCTTTGATGATTTGAAAAAAACGATTACGCTCTACCTTCTTTTCTACTTCATATTTATATTCAAGCTCATGGAATTGGTCGGGATAGAGAAATTTGAAGCAAATATCTTCCATTTGCCACTTTAAACGGCCGATTCCGAGCAAACCGGCAATTGGCGCGTATATTTCCAAGGTTTCTTGCGCGATTCGTTTCTGCTTATCGGGCGGCAGGTTTTCTAAAGTTCGTAAATTATGTAAGCGATCGCAGAATTTTATAAAGATAACGCGCAGGTCGCTCGTCATGGCGAGAAACATTTTTTTTAAGTTTTCGCGATAACGTTCAATTCCTCGGTATTTGATTTTTCCTAACTTAGTAACACCGCGGACAAGGTTACAAATTTCGGGGCCAAAGACTTTTTTTATCTCCTCTAAATCATGGCTGGTATCTTCGGGGACATCATGCAATAAGCCGGCGGCGACGGTCGCCAAATCAGCCTTAATTTCCGCTAGAATATAGGCGGTGTGAAGAGGGTGTTGAATATAAGGTTCGCCGTTTTTTCTGAGCTGTCCAGCGTGCGCCATTTCTGCGAACTTAAAAGCTTTTTCAAGAACAGCGATGTTCTCGCCGGGGTGGTTTTCTCTGAATTTTTTTATAATTCTTTCGATAGTCATAAAACTGTTTTTCTTTTCTAAACTTTATGTTATAATAAAGTCATATTGATTATATCAAGAGGGTAGATAATTTAAAAGCTTTTTTTATCTTTTAGAATGAATAAAAAAGTTAAATTAATTATTTTTATATTTAGCATAATCGCAGTGGCGATGACGGCTAATTTTGCGTTGGCGGTTGATTTCGGCTTTGCGCCAGTCTCCAATTCAATCAGTTTGGCGACCGGTGATCCACGGGTTATTATTGGCCGCATAATTCAAATCGCTTTAAGCTTTTTGGGAGTAATTGCTTTGCTTCTAATCATGTATGCGGGTTTCCTATGGATGACCTCGAGTGGCGATGAAGACAAGATAACTAGAGCTAAGACGACTTTAAAGAACGCGGTCATTGGTTTGGTAATTATTCTCTCGTCTTGGGCCATAGTAACTTTTGTTCTTTCGCGACTTTTTGCGGCGATTGGAGGAATTCCGGTAGAAACAGGCAATGGTAATGGTAATTTTATTGATCCTGGGCTAGGCGCAATCGGCGCTTGTACGGTCGAAAGTTTTTATCCGGAGGACGGACAGACAGATGTTGCCCGCAATAGTTCAATTATTATTACGTTTAAAGAAGAAGTTAAAATCGATACTGTTTGCGTTAACGCCTCAGGAGCAGCTTGCGCCTGTGACAATACTAACTGTAATCGAATAAATCCGACCGCAATTAGAATATTTAAACGTGATTTAGGAGACGCGTGCGCCAGCGGAAGTTGTCCGAGCACAAATGCGAATGTAACGGATGTGACTGTTGCCGTTTCTAGCAATAATAAGACTTTAGTTCTAACCCCACTCTCATACCTCGGTGATCCGACTACCAGTATTTGGTACACAGTCAAAATTACCGATGATTTAAAGAAGAATTCTGATGGTTCATCAATGTTTAAAACGTGCGGCACTAATTATTTCAATTGGAGATTTGAAGTTGGCACGCGCTTAGACCTTACTCCGCCCCAAGTCGTCTACGGTGCAATTTTTCCTCGTCCAGACAATGAGAAAGATATTCAGAACTTGACTGCTCCTGCTCAAGCCGCTCAGGGTTTATTAACAGTTAACGATTGTCCGAATATATATCAGGCGTCGACGATTGTCGGCGTAGACCCAATCGGAGCTTCGCCGACGGCTAGCGCCTCGGCCCTTAATTATCGCGGTAACTTAACGAAATTTAGAGTTGTTGTTTCTTCCGACTCGAGCGATCGCGCGCAACTTTTTGACGCTGATAATATTACTAGTTTACTAGGTTCAGCGGATTTTGACGTCCAAGGAAACGCCAAATTTAATGGCTATTTTATTTTAAAAGCATCAAGTCGTAACCCGGGAAATTCTTGGGACGTAACCATGACCCCGGAGCAACTCGCTGATACTTTAACTGTTGGCGGAGAGCTCTATACTTTTTCGTCTGGGCCATCTGGCAATAACAACATCCATGTCGACCCGGGTAATTGTAATAACAATATTCAAGCGGGTAGAATTTATTCAATCCTTAGCGGCGATCCTTTGATTGATGTTAGCCGCACGGCGAACGTGATAACTCTGACTGCGAAAGTTGCCGGTGCTGATGGTAATAATATTATTGTTAATACGACCAATTTAACTGCTTTACAGATTCAAGCCCTAAGTGGTGGCAGTGATCGTCAAGATTTAGCAGAAGTTAAAGATAAGAGAGACGTGCCAATGAATGCAGCGATTCAAATAAATTTCAGCGAATCGGTTAATCCTCTCAAGGTTTCCGGTTTGGCCTCAGAGGTCGCCGATTATATCAAAGTGGTTAATTTTAATGCGAGCAGCACTGCCAGCAGTACCCCGTGTGTCAATAATATTGATTGCCGCTCATATAAATGTGAGGGGCCAAGCGGCAATAAAACCTGTATCGGCGATTATGTCGGAGGAAGATTTTTAGTCAGTAATGCCTATAAGACGATTGAGTTTATTTCCGATAACGAGTGTGGTGTTAATGGCTGCGGCGAAAAGATTTATTGTCTGCCTTCTAATAGTCATTTGGCCGTAGAAATGAAATCGGCTGATTTAAAAACTTGTACTAGTGACAATGACTGTTTAGCTTTTGCTCCGTATCGAAGCTGTTCTTCAACACCGCTTGGCTATAATACCTGTCAAAATACAGAAAATAAAAATTATCCGACCTCAGCGAGTACCTTAAACGGCATTATTGATACGGCGATTAATTCTTTCGATGGTGATCGTGATATTTTTGCTGACGGTCCGATCACTTATTATAATGATAATTTTGGAACTACTCAAAATATAGATAAAAAAGATAATTATCGTTGGTCATTTTATGTTAACGATAAAATCATGTTAACTCCGCCCCAAATTGAAACGGTCACGCCTATTCAAGGAGCGATGGGTATTAATTTAGCGGATCCAATTAGAATCGCTTGGAATGCATTAATGTTGAACAGTAGTTTAGGAACCGGTGCGCGCGCAGTTAGCAATGGATCGACAACGGTTGAACATAAGTTGATTAATTTAAAGAGCTCAAGCCCTTCAGCTAATGGCTATTGGATCAATAATGATAATGTCGACACGGAACCGCTTGATGGCGAGCCAGATAAAACAATTTCTTGGATCAAACACACTCCGTTTTCAGAATCTATGTCTTATCGGGCGCAAGCCGGATCAGGCATTCGGGATATTTATCAAAACTGCTATAAGCCAAGCGCTGGCGCCGGATGTTCAGTCACGGCGACCAGTCCATCTTGCTGTTTCGGGGTAGCTACGAGCACGCTTGGGGCGGATGGGAATTGCCAATAATTATTATTGATATATAAATCTGTGAAATTGGTATCAAAAAAAGTCGCAAAAAACTTATTAGTTTTTATTCTAATCGCCAGCGGTTTGTTGTTCGCGCGTCTTTTGCTGGCGCAGGATTTTGGTACTGATGCGGTCAGCAATGGTCTAGATGGATCTCTGGCCACAGGTGATCCCCGGACGATTGCTGGTCGGATTATCAATATTGCCCTGGGAACTCTGGGTGTAATTGCGGTTGGTATTATTATCTACGCCGGTTATCTTTGGATGACAGCCAGTGGCGATGAGGATAAAATATCCGACGCGAAAAAAATTCTTAAGAACGGTTTAATAGGTTTGGTGATAATTTTATCTTCTTGGGCAATCGCTACCTTTATTTTAACTCGATTAGGCGGAACCATCGGCGGAAATTCTGGCGGTTGTTTAGAAGGAGAATCGCAGTCTTGCGGTTGCGGCGGCTCGATGGTCTGCAGTAGCGGAACCTGGAGCGGGTGTATCGGCTCAAACCTCAACGATTGTATAACCCCGCCAACTAGTTGCGACTCTAGTCCTAATCCTGGCTGCCAAGCAGTCGATCAGATTTGTCTTGAGGGATATTATTGCGATAATAGCTGTTTATGCCAAAATCAAGGCGGCGCGGGTGACTCCTGTGACGCTGATTTAACGAATCAAACTTGTGACGCTGACAATAATCGTTGCTCCGAATACTTAACTTGCAACCCTGATACTTGTTTATGCGCCGGCCCGCCGGTCATTACTAGTCTGAGCCCGGTTGGTGGTTTTTGTAATAGTAATTTTGATCGACCCTGCGCCATAGACACAGATTGCGATACGGGCGATACCTGTAATTTAAACGCGCCAAACGGGGCAACGAATAATTTTATTACCATTTTCGGTAAAAATTTTGGTGAATATTCGGCCACCACAAGTCAGGTTGTATTTTTAGGCAACAACAACCCAGTTATCGGCGCCTTGCCGACAACAATCAATCCTCTTTGTATTAATTCTTGGCGCGATGATCAGATTGTTATCGCTATCGCTCCGGGAGTTCAGGCTGGTCCGGTTAAGGTCATTAACAGCGATAATTTGTCGGATGAAACCAACAATACCTATGGCCCGCAAATAAATGATTTTACCGCAAATAATATTCAGCGTCCGGGCCTATGTTATCTTGATCCTAATCAAGGTGTTCTAAGTTCTGAAGTCGGTTATCAAGGAATAAATTTATACTCCGGCAAAGCTTACTTTGGCAATTACCAAAGCAATGTTAGCGGGCTTGATTCTTCATTTGATAACCCCGCCGGGTTATCCGGGACTTCGACCACCCCTAATATTCAAGCCGGTAACTCTGGCAGCTTTGTGGAGAAAGTAATATCTGGCTTCCCGCAAAAAAGTAATTTTTTGAAATTTATAAAAGATAAAGAAGAGGGCGAGGGTCCTTATATTATTTCTTTCTCTCCAATCGATGGGACTATCGGCCAATATGTTACGATTAAGGGCGCCGGTTTTGGCGGTGCTCGCGGAAACAACCACGTTTATTTCGCAGCGGGAAATAATAAAACAGAAGCTTCTTATGTTTTCCCAGCTATTTGTGCAAACTCAGTTTGGAAAGATAGACAAATTATCGTTAAAGTTCCGGATGGTTTGAGCGACGATAATTATCAATTGCAAATTACTCTGGGAACAAGCACAATCACCACGCAAAATTTGAATCCTAATACTTTTAATCTTGATCATACCCTAGCCTTAAAGACTAGCCTTTGTAAGATTAATCCGGAGCAAGGACCGATTGAAACTCCGGTTACACTTTGGGGAGAATATTTTGGCGCTGTTGGTAGCAATGGCCTAGTTAAATTTAATTATAACCAAGACGCGAGCGGTCCGATTGCCAAAGAGAATGACGCCAACACAATTACTACTACCGTTCCCGGCGCCGCTGTTACTGGCCCGGTTAAAGTTGTTAAAAATAATGAATGGGGCAATGAATTAAATTTCGCGGTCGGTGAATGCACAAAAAATGAAGAATGTAATAACCAAATCTGCTGTCCGGAAAATACTTATAAAAAAGGACGCTGTGTTGATAGCATTAACGAGTGCTTTGTTGATGTCCCAACCTCCGTTTTCGAATGGGGCTTTAGTACTAGCTTCGCAGCGACCACCACGCCGACCTTCGACAGTTGTTTGGGGCTTTCTAAATATTTAGGTAGTTGTTATCAGGGAGGTATGTGTCCGAATGCTCCGGGATCGTGCTCCTCGCCCTCGGTCAGTTTTCAAAAAACAGTCGGGACCTGCGATATAAGCTGCCAAGGTGTTTCCGGCTGTACTGCCGCGACCTGCACCTACGACGAAAGTATTGATAAATGTGTGCAAAATATTAGTAATGGAACATGCAACTTGCCTCAATCAATTACTTATACAATTCAAGGAAAATCATATACGACGACAGAAACATGTAACGCTTCTGGGAAATGGGAAATTGTTTCACCTGGTTCTTGCCCGCCGAATTGGACCCGTATCAGCGGTAATCGTTGCACGCAAAATAATTCAAGTTGCGGAATTTGCAATAGTAATTTAACTTGCGCGTCTGTTAATTCGACTGGGCGTTGTGTTTCTAATAAAATTTGTTCGGATAAAGACGCCAAATGCATCGACAATCCGATTGCTAGTGAAGCCGATAAATGCGTCGTCGAAATTGCTCCTGGCTGCGAGTGTTGTTGCCGTATTGGTCACGATACCGAAGATTGTTGCTCTGGCTTAACCTGCGCAGGGAAGTGCGGTTCTGATTTAGTGAATAATAGTAATACCTATGGTTCTTGCTCGGGTTGCGCCGCGGCTGGTTCAACCACGGCTGAACACGACGCTGCCTGTAATTGCTCTGGCCATACTTCGCAATATTGTGAAATTAATACAGAACATCCGGAGGGTATTTGTTCTGACTGTTCAGGAATCGGCAGTCAAGAAAATTGTGGTGACCATTCTTCGGCTTGCTGTTTCGATTCCAATAAAACTGCCACCACGACTGATGATGTTTGCCGCGGTTTGGGCGGAGGGTCAGTTGTCAGCACAATCACAGGTAGTAGTGATTATGGTTACTGCGCGTATTTCAATTGCTTTAGCGAAACAATCCCGCCAATCGGGGATCCTTTGGTTTGCGCTTCAACCACTCCTTTGAAAATAGGTTATTTTAATAAGGTTAATACTTGTATCGGCGATTGTCCTAAAGGAATCGGCAGCGATCCTTGCCGTGCGTTTGACGGCAATCAAGCGGCTTGTTCCAGCGAAAATGTTTGCTGCTATGATGCCACCACTCTTGACTGTATATCTGGTGATAAGATTATTGGCGGACAGAATAATGGTTTCTGTGCCTATTATAATTGTCAGACGCCTCCTGGCGATCCCTTGCTTTGCGACCCAACTCCAACCACCACGCCAATTTTTGCTAGTACGTCTACCTGTGCGACTTCTTGCGCCAACCCGCCGGGCGGTGCTGGTTTGGGCTGCATCGATAATAACGCAACTTCAACCTGCAACTTCGGTATCTGTAATTTTCCCGGCTTTGCCTGCCTGAAAGATACTGGCGCTGGCGGTGCCTATCCAGAATGCGGAACCTGTTGTTGCCAGGTCGGCAATACTCCCGATTCCTGTATCAGCTCATCGACTCCGACTCTTCACTGCCAGGCCGATAAGGGTTCGTGCACTGGCGCGGGTCGCGGTTTGTGTTGCGGTTGTTCTCAGGACAACGAATGCGGCTCTATAAATACTACCGGTTGTGGTTCTGACTCTTGCTGTCAGGCGCGTCCAACCGTCGCCTCAAGTTCTCCCGCAGCCGCGTCCACTAACGTTTGCCGAAATGCCGGTATCCGGGTTTCGTTCAATCAAAACATGGACTTAACTAGTTTTGGAAACAATTTCTTATTATTTGAAGAGCATTCTTATGGCACTGGTGTTTGTCCGGCGGGTACTTATATTACGGACGCGAGAACAATAGACGAATTGCTCCATGCTCAAAATAAAAACATTTTTGTTCGCTTATGGCGCAATATTAGTTTAAGCGCCAAGCGTTTATTTGGCCGCGCGAATAGTCAGGCCTTAGCCACCCCACCAGATCCGGCTAAATTATATTGCGCAATTCCGGGAACAACAAGCGCTCAAGAGAATGGAAATTATACAGATTTAATTTTCTTCCCGACAAAATTATTATCGCCAGCTGCTAAATATTACGTTGTTATTCGCGGCGACGAAGCTTTAAATAGTCAATCTGGCATCTTGAGCTATGCGGGCATCGGTTTGAATGAAAGAGGTTTAAACGAAGGCAACGGAACCTTTATCCCAAGTAGTCAGATTAAATTTAATGATCGCGCCTATCTGAATTCTTATAGTTTTCAATTTACAACTCTATCTGACCAAGGAGTCAACGCCGGCGTTTGCGCAGTTGACCACGCTATTATTAGTCCGCCCTCGTATTTATTTAAAACGACTAATAACGATATCAACGAAAAAGACGATAGTGCTATGGATATTACTTTCGACACAGTTGCAGACCGCGATAAGGTTTTTGGCGCGGGCGCGTATAGTGCTGATGGTCAATTTTTACACCCCGTTAACGGCTATGCTTGGAATTGGGATTGGATGAGTGACGCTCCGTCCATCGCCCAGGTAATAGACTTAGGCGGGATACTAGTTTCTTCCAGCACCCAGATATTTACCGACAATCGAAAATTAATCGTAGCACAAGCAGGGGTAACTGATGGTCAGACAAAAATTAATGCGACCGTGAATATGGACAACTTCCGTCCAACCGCCGGCTGTGGCGCAAATTGCAATGCCTACTTTGGCGGCGACGGCGAAGCTACATTCAGCGATGTTTATGTCTTTGTTTGTAATAATCCTTGGCCAACCCCGTTACCTAATGGTTCTTGGTTTCCGTGGAATGATGCCGCCGGAAATTGCTCAGTAAACCCAGTAAATTGTGAAAATTATAATTATAAATTTTATTATTGCCGTGATGCCGGCGCCGAAGGAACTCTAGACGATTTGCCGGCTATTAATAATTCCCCGGTAGTTCGTGGACAGGGCGGCAATCTATTATGTAGTTCAGACAAAACTCCTTGTTCCTCTTTTGGGGCCGCCTGCGGCAGCGACCAAAATGGTGATGGAAGTCCTGATGGTCTTTGTTTTTGGAATGTTCTTAAGGAATCATACTTCTTTCGTGAAGCCATATTACCGGCCGGAGAAATAATTAGCGCGGCCGATACTGGAGCTAGTAGTGAAGTCGAAGTTCGATGGCAATCACCGTCAAGCGGAGTCAGTTCGTATAAGATCTATTACTTGAAGGGCGGCAAAGGGACAATGTATACCAAATCGGTTGGCTTGGGTGGTCCGTGCTCTTTGGTTGGTCAGACATATGTCTGCAAAGCAAGGGTGAATAACTTAGTAAATAATGAACCCTACGTCTTTAAATTGTCAGTGATTTCGGTTAATCAAACTGAAAGCGCTTTATCAAATGAGAAAACAGCCACGCCGACCGACCAGTCTCGACCCTCACAGCCAAGTTTGCCTGTTGCCGAGATTGGCAGCACAACTGTGAAATTCTCTTGGCCGGCAAATCCTGAGGGCGAGAATGTCTCTTTTTATCGACTCTATCGAGGTGTAGCTAGCGGATTATATGGGGAATCATTTGATTCGGCGCCGAACGCCACAAGCCTGACTTTTTATCGTAGCCAATTTACCCCAACCCTTAATTATTTCGCTTTATCGGCGATGGGCGCTAATAATCATGAAAGCGACAAGTCTGGAGAAATTACGGTTGATTTGCATTAATTGAGAAACATTAATTTTACTATATGAGAAAAGCTAAATTGGCTATTTTTTTAGGAATTTTTTTATTATTTTCTCTGCTTTTTGTCTTTAAAGAAATTGAGGCGCAGAGCAGTGAGGGTACGGACGCTATTGCCGTCAGGATTATTCCGAACCCAAATCATTACAGCGTTTATCGCTGGTATAGCAGCCAAGGGTTTAAAGGCTCTCCTCAGGCGCTGAGTGTTGACGGTTATGAGGCGGTTCGGGATGGTCGAACTGTTTATGTTAATGCGGCAAATGTTAAAAATAAATCGATTTATACTAATATATATTTGATTTCCTATAATCAAGACCCTTCCCCAAAAACAGTTGATATTTTGGGGCAGATTGTTAAATATTGGAAATTTAATAATGACTTGGTCGAACAAAGCAATCCCGGACCGCAATGCGCGATATCTGCTTTGCCTTGTTTAAGCGATACTGATTGCGCGAAAGAACAATTTTGCGCCACCACCACGGTTGCCGTAAATTCTTGTCAGCTGAAGAAGGAGATTAACTGTATGACTGACGATGATTGCCCGCAGAACCTGTTTTGCAATAGCATCAAGTCAAAAATTATTCGTGACTTAAAACGCATCGGGCAGACAGAGGAATTAAAAGAAGCGTTGTCGGCTTATAAATCAGAGAAAGGCTCGTATCCTAAATTGGCGGCGGGCAGTTATTTGGGCGGTCACACAATTTCGGTTTGGCCGAGCTGGACGCAGGAGTTTTTACCAGCTCTCACAATGGCGCAAAACATAATCGATCCGATTAATCGTTTGGGCGCCTGCAATGGCTTTGATTTAATTACTTGTTGGAATAAAGATACGAAGAGGTTTGTTTACGACCCACAGCCGAGTTATTTAATGTTGCCGACCGGAAGCTATGGTTTTGTATATAAGACAGATGCGAATGGCTCTAATTATAATCTTTGCGCTGTCATGGAAACGCGTGAGGCAACCCCGGAGCTCAATTTTCAATTCGCGCCGAATAATCCCGCCAGCTCTGATTGCGTGACTGCAACCGGCATAATCTCCGGCGGAACAACCGCCAATACCGCCCCTAGAATAATTGACGCCTATTTAACTGGAGAGGCAGACCAAGAGCTTAATGGTTCTCTTAAAGTAATCGACGATCAGGGAAATCCGATTTCCTGGAATTTTAATACTGGCGGCGAGAATTGGGCCGGTTGGAGCGCGGCGCCGATTTTAAAGAATACGAACAACTCTCTTCAGAAAAAAATATTTGCCGCCAAGGCGGGCGGACCGCGGACTTATAATGCGACTCTAACTTTATCAGATGGTCAAGGCGGCACTCTAAGCACAACCACCCCGATTATCATTGTTAACACCAAGCCATTCGTTGAGTCTGATAATGGCGAATATTCACTCAATCCGAATTCACCTTTTATTTATAGCTTTTATTTTTCGGATAGTAATTTAGCTAACCCAGCTGATGCCTATACGGTGACAAAATTAAGTGGACCGACAAATTTCGACATGTTGTCTTTTTCGGATACGATAGTCCCTGCTGGACCAAATCGATATAAAGTTACTTATCAAGGAACAATCCCGACGACTAATAAATTTTATGTTGATACTGAATATTCTTATCGCATCGCGGTTAAGGATAAATATAATAGCACAACAACTAAAGATTTTAAGATATTTATAAAAATTGAACCGCCCGTTTTAACTTTCAATTGTCCGACTAGCCAGCGTTTAGGCAAATCTTATTCTTGTTTCCTCGGCTACGCCACGCAAGGCAATCACGATATAACGTATACCGGGACTAATTTGCCGGTTGGTTTAGCGATTAACCTTAGTAATACGGCCAATGAAACAGGTAATAACGAAATTCAATCTTCAATACCAAATAAATTTATACAATTTATTTCTCGGCTTTTGGCACCAATAAAATTAAATATTGCTGAAGCCTCAACTAAATTAGTTGGCGTAGTCACGCCGCCGATCAATACAGTTGTTTCCGCTTATTTAAGCGGTACGCCGACCGTGGTCGCTAATAAGCAGGTTACGATAAAGGCCACTAATGAATATGGCGCTTCGTCAACTAAAATTTTTGGGCTGAACATTAATAATTATTGCGGCGACGGACAAAAACAAGAACCAAATACGGAGGGGCGGGGCGGTATGTATAATGACGGTTATGAAGATTGCGATCAGACAGCCGGTTTATCCTTAAGCCAAGGCAAGCCAGTGGTGAGCACAAATCCGAATCTTCAATATGGTTGCGCAACTATTAATTCTTCAACGCCATATCCAATTCCTAATAATAATTACTGCATCTATAAATCGCCAGTTGAAAATGGCGGCTACTGCGGTGATGGGTATTGTCAGCTGCAAGTGGTTTATAACGGAGCGACCGTTAACGTCGAAGATGGCTCTAATTGTGCGGCCGATTGTAATCCGAGCTGTACCCCTAGTTGTGCCGGCAAAGACTGCGGCACTGATGGCTGCGGCGGTGATTGTGGAGCATGCGACCCAAGCAAAGAATGCTCTAATGGATTGTGCGTAGTTATCCCGCCTCTTTGTGGTACTTGTGGTAATCATATCTGCGATCCAACCGAGACAGTCCCTAGTTGCGCTTTTGACTGCACCTATGGGGCTTGCTTAAAAGACTCAGAACAAATTGGTTGGGAAGAACAGTGTGCGCAGATGTTGAACCAGAGCAATTGCGACCCAACTCATTGTGTTTGGGCTGGCGGTTATTGTAGCGCAAGATATCCTAGCCCAGAAGCAGAAACTTGCTGGGCACTAGCTACAAAAATTGCCTGCAATAACCTGAACGGCTGCATTTGGGACGCGACCGCCCATAAAAATAATCTTTGGTGCGGTGATAATATTTGTTCAACGGCAATCGGTGAGAGCGAAATTTGTTGCGCCGAAGATTGTAATAATACCTGCACACCGAATTGTGCCGGAAAGGTCTGCGGACCGGATGGTTGCGGCGGTACTTGCGCGCCAAATAATTGCGGCACGCTTAGACATTGTTCGGGCGGCGCTTGTGTCTTAAATTGCGTTCCTGATTGTAGTCATAAAAGCTGCGGTACTGACGGTTGCGGGGGTAGCTGCGGAACCTGTACTTATCCCAAAATTTGCAAAGAAAATGGTAATTGCTGCGAAGCGAATTGCCACGGCTGTATTGGAGGATATTTGCAGGCGGCAAATTGGCAAATTTGCGGCGGACAATGTTGCGAGCCTGGCATTAAAAAGTGTTGCAATGATACCTGTATCCCGATTAACTCGAATTGCGATTACATGTAATTAAAGCTAGTCTAAATTAGTGAAAAATTTTATGAAGAATAAAAAAATAATAATTCTGGTTGGCGCGGGCGTATTAGTCCTATTGTTTGCGGCCGCTTTAATCATCAGACAAAATCGGCAAAATAATATAGTCGAGACCCAGGTGACGCAACCTGTTGAAAATTTTCAGGCCGACTTTCTTAGTCCGGCTGAAAAGCAAAATCTGAACATCACCACCGATCTTAAGGTGCAGGCGCTTAAGAGAAATGCTCAGGGCGAGGTCATGGTTTATAAGATTATTAGAAACGATAAAGATATAATCAATCCGGAAAAGGTTAAGCCAATTAGCCCCCGTTCTCGCTAATGCCTGGCCAAGGAAAAATTAATTCGCTATAATCTAAGCTATAATTAAATTTGTAATAAAAGATATGTTTAACGACCTTAATAATACCAATTCCGCAAGTCGACCAGCCGTTGACGATATTTTTGCTGAAACCGATAAGCCGGCAGCAGGTGGCATACAATCTGATATTGAGACGCATCGAGTCGGATTGGCTGTAACTGGGGAAAGCTTGCCGCCGATGGATATGCCGGAGCCGACAGGGGGCAGTAAAAGTTATTTGAAGATAATTATTATTGTCGTTGCTGCTTTAGTAGTTTTGGGCGGAGGATATTTTACTTATTCCCAGTTTATTAAGACCGACGAACCAGTTGTTGAAACTCCGGTGCTTACCAATAAAACCGCGACTACTTCAGCGACCACGCCAAAACCGGCCGACTCAGGATTTGTTACGGTTGTGCCGGGCATGGCAAGCACGACCACAGTTAACCCAACCGGCGCCGCCACCTCATCTCTCTCCACAACAACGGAAACAGTCGCCACCTCAACTATTATTGAATCGACGGTTGACTCTGATGTTGACGGTCTTACCGACGTTGAAGAAAAAATTGCCGGCACTAATCCTAATGTTATTGATACCGATAATGATGGCTTAAGCGATTACGAGGAGGTAAAGATATATCATACTAATTCCTTAAACGCTGATTCCGATGGTGACTCTTATCTGGATGGCGCCGAGGTAAAGAGTGGTTATAACCCGAATGGATCGGGAAAGCTAGTTGATATCGCACCTAAGAAATAATTAAATTATGTTAAATAATCTGGATCCAAAATCTCGTCCGCAACCGAGCGCTCTAGGCGGAGCCGCAAAACGCCAACGCCTTTCTCTTAACTTGCACACAATGCCCCAAACAGTTACTGGCCACTGGAAAAAGTGGCTAGTTTTGGGTTTTTTAATTTTAGCGATATTTGCTCTGGCTTCTTTTCTCCTCTACACCTTCACGCAATAAATTATGTTCGGAAATAAAAATAAAAAAAAGATAGTGACCGATGATGTCTTGGCAACTAAAGTTAACCAGGACATGGTTGTTCGTAATATGCCGAGCTTGGCGCGACTGAGCGGTGCAACTGCGCCGGCGTCGGTAAATACAGAGATTACCGAAAGCAATAATTTGTCTCGCTTGTCTCCGTCTAAGCATAATCCGAAGATGGTCGGCTTAATAATAATTGTTGGTGGCTTAATTTTTATCGGCGGCCTAATATATTTGAGTTATATTTATATTATCAAGCCGCAAGCGAATAAAGCGACCGTTCCAGTTGCGAATATAGTTCCTGAAAAACCAAGCATCGTTAATTCACCGCGCGCGACAACGAGCGCTGAAATAACGGTTGCTACTACTAGCCCGATTGCGACGACGACTCCGGAGTTTTTTGATTTGGCTAGCTCAAGCGCTTCGACGACAATGAATATAGACCAAGTCGGAAGACCAAACGTCGATTTGCCTCCACTCCTTGATACCGACAGCGACGGGCTCAACGATGAGGAAGAATTGATTCTCGGAACGAATGCTAATTCTACCGACTCAAATTCCAATACTTATTTGGATTTGGTTGAGATAAAGAATAACTATAATCCCGCTGGTAGCGGAAAGCTTAGCGCTAACACTGGACTCACAAAATATGCTAATAAAGTCTACGGCTACGAGCTGCTTTATCCAAAAGAATGGCCGGAAAATTCGCTTAGCGGCGATTCAATAATAACTTTCACTGCCCCAGACGACTCGATTATCCAGGTTTCAGTTCAAGATAATACCGAAAGACAGAGTATTCTTGGCTGGTATGGTAATTCCTTTCCGGACGAGACGATTACTTATGATAAATTAAAGTCGACGGACAATTGGGATGGTATCTTTAGCGCTGATAATTTAAATTTTTATTTGACCGATAAAAAAAGAAATAATGTTTACATCGTTTCTTATGTCCCTTCGGTTGATGGCCGCTTGGCCTACCCAAATATTTTTGAATTGATGGTTAATTCGCTTCAGCTCAAATAAAGGAAAATAAACTTAAATAAATAGAGACAATAAAAAAACGAGGTTAGATTAAAACCTCGTTTTTGTTTGGGTGTTTTATTTTTTGAATATCTTATCAATTATTCCGTAGGCCTTAGCTTCGTCCGCGCTCATATAATTATCGCGGTCGCTATCTTTTTCAACCGTAGCGATTTTTTGTCCGGTATGAGCGGCGAGAATCTTATTCATTTTGTCTTTAATTTTTAAGATGTGCTCTGCTCGAATCTTTATATCAGAGGCTTGGCCCTCGGCTCCGCCCATGACCTGATGGATCATTATTTCGCTATTAGGGAGGGCAAATCTTTTTCCCGGAGCGCCCGCCGCGAGCAAGACAGAGGCCATTGAGGCGGCCATACCGATGCAGATTGTCGAAACTGGAGACTTAATATATTGCATGGTGTCGTATATTGCCAAACCAGCCGAAACCGATCCCCCGGGAGAATTTATATAGAATTTTATATCCTTATCGCTGCTTTCTGCGTCTAAAAACAGTAATTGGGCAATTACAATATTAGCCGTATGATCGTCAATCGGCTCACCCAGGAAAATTATTCTATCCTTTAAAAGGCGGGAGTAAATATCATAAGCGCGCTCAATTTGGCCCTCTTTTTCAATAACTGTAGGTATTAATGGCATATTTTTATTAATTATTAATAAGAGTATTATAAATAAAAAAGGCCTTTTTGTAAAGACTTAAGCGGTCGAAAATACAAGCGGGAGCTTGATTTTTATTTTTAACTATTCTAATATTTTAGGGTCTATAGCTAATATAAAATAAAACCGACTCTTTTGAGCCGATCTCATTTTTTACAATATTATGTCATTTATGCAAAAATTCTCGAAATTATCTGTTCGAGCTAAAGCCTGGTGGATTCTGGGGATTATCATCGTTTTCGCTATTACGATGGGGCTAGTTACTGGCGGTAATTTTTATAATGGTTTTGCGAAAAATTTAGCCAAAAAAACCAATGATATTATTGTCCTGCCGGTTGTGAAAGACATCCCTTTTAGTTTGGGCCTTGATCTTCAGGGTGGAACTCATTTGGTTTATCAAGCCGATGTAAAAAATATTCCTGATAAAGATCGGGCGGGAGCGCTTGAGGCAGCGCGTGATGTTATTGAACGCCGCGTTAATGCTTTCGGCGTGAGTGAGCCGGTGGTCCAGGTTAACCAAGGTTCCGGTGGTGAGTATAGAATTATTGCGGAACTCGCTGGAATTAAGGACGTGGCCGAAGCAATTAAGCTAATTGGCGAAACTCCAATTCTTGAATTTAAAGAACAGGGAACAACTGTGGCGCAAGTCACTGGGACTTCGACTACGGCTGAAGTTGTGCAAAATTGGCAGAACACAGAGTTGACTGGAAAATATTTAAAACGCGCTTCTCTGCAATTTAATCCGAACGACGGTTCTCCGGAAGTAACTTTGGAGTTCGATACTGAGGGCGCAAAGATGTTTGAAGATATTACCGCGCGCAACGTTGGGAAGCCGGTCGCGATTTTTCTTGATGGCTACCCAATCAGCACGCCGACAGTTAATGAAAAAATTACCGGCGGCCAAGCTAATATCTCTGGACGCTTTAATGTTGAAGAAGCGAAGCTACTCGTAAAACGCTTGAATTCCGGCGCCCTACCTGTGCCAATCAGTTTAATTTCTCAGAAAACAGTTGAAGCAAGCCTTGGTTTTAAATCAATCAATAATAGCATGAAGGCGGGCTTAATCGGCCTCTTATTGGTTTCCTTATTCATGATTATCTATTATCGTCTGCCCGGCTTTTTATCGGTACTCTCATTAATGGTTTATGGTTTAACCGTTTTGGCAATTTTTAAAGCCCTGCCAATTTGGTTAGCTTTAATCATGGTAGTCATAATGGTTGGACTTATCTTTTATACTTTTAATGAACTCAAATTGTTTAACGGTACCCTGGCCGTCCTCTTTATAGTTATCGGTGTTCTTCTTTTCTTCTACGCTCAGCAAGCGATTACCTTAACGCTTTCAGGCGTGGCTGGCTTTATCCTTTCGATCGGTATCGCGGTCGATGCTAATATTCTAATTTTTGCTCGGACTCGGGAAGAATTAAAATTAGGGAAGTCAGTTAGCCAGGCGGTTGATAGCGGTTTCAAGCGCGCTTGGCCGTCGATTCGTGATGGCAACGTTTCCACGCTGATTACTTGTTTGATTTTGATGTTCTTCGGGACGTCTTCCGTTAAAGGCTTCGGCACGACTTTATTTATCGGTATCGCCGTATCTTTATTCAGCGCCATCGTTATTACTCACACTCTCTTTGTTGTTATCTTGGGCGATTGGCTCGAAAAGAGAACCTGGCTTCTGGGTGTTAGAAAAGCAAAAGTTGAAGAAAATAAATAATAATTAACTATATGATTTATAAGATAATTCAAAAGAGAAAAATCTTTTTATCGCTATCAACTTTAGCGGTCGTCGCTTCTATTTTGGCGCTTATTTTCTGGGGTTTGAAGTTCGGAATCGATTTTACCGGAGGAAGTTTAATGGAAGTTGAGTTTAGTAATTATCAGCCGACTATTACTGAGCTCCAAGATAGTTTGAAAGGGGCGAATCTTCATAGTTTAATTATTCAACCAACTGAGAATTCGACTATTTTGCGTTTCCAGGAAAATACGGAAGCAGTCCATCAAGTTGTTTTGCAGGAACTGCAAGCGCTGGTTAAAGATAAGACGGGCGCCAGCTTCAAAGAACTACAATTTGATTCCGTTGGCGCTTCAATCGGCCAGGAATTAAAGAGCAAATCTTTTAATGCGACCGCGATTGTTTTTGTCATGATTATTCTCTATATTTCTTGGGCTTTCAGCAAGGTTTCAAAACCAGTGGCTTCTTGGAAGTATGGCGTTGCGGCGATTATTGCCTTAATTCACGATATTCTCTTTATTCTTGGTGTTTTCTCTGTTCTCGGCCATTTCTATGGAGTAGAAGTAAATACGCCGTTTATCGCCGCTGTTTTAACTGTTCTCGGTTACAGCGTAAGCGATACAATTATTGTTTTCGACCGTATTCGTGAAAACTTACCCAAGAGCCATGAAGACTTTGAAAATACGATTAATCGTAGCGTTAATCAGACCCTGACTCGTTCTATAAACACCTCCTTCTCGGCTATTTTAGCCCTCCTGGCGATCCTTTTCTTCGGAGGCAGTACGATTAAGGATTTTGCGCTTGCGCTCGCTATTGGCATCTTTATCGGCACCTATAGTTCCATCTTTATTGCCAGCCCGGTGTTGGTGGTTTGGGAGAAACTCAATCGAAGCAAAAAATAGTCTAATATAAGATAAAAAAACCTAAAAAAGGGGCTGTTCTCAGCCTCTTTTTTATTTGCTATAATATAGTCATGAAGAACGTGTTTAAACTAAAAATAAAGGAAATTCTTGATCTTTTGATTGAGTTTGTCTATTTGGCGATTGTATTTATCACGCCTCTCTATTTTTCATTTGCCTTCCCGACCTATAATGTCTTCGAATTAAGCAAAACGGCGGTTTTCGAAATATTAACCTTCTGTTTATTATTTTTGACGGCGGCAAAATTTATTTTCTTTTTTCCGACCGCTTTTAATCTTTTTGGTGACAAGCAACAAACAATAAAGTGGTGCAAAAAATATCTCTTAGTCCCGACGCTATTTATTTTTGGACTTTCCTTAACTCTATTTTTTTCATCCGACCCGCGCCAATCATTCTTTGGTTCTTATGAGCGTCAAGCAGGATATCTGAATTATCTATTTTATTTTGTCTGGTTCGTCCTGGTGGTGGTTAATATCCGAACGACAAATAATCAGGCCTCTCGTTCCCGCGATCCGGAACAGCTAAGTGAAAAAATTAATCGCCTAATTAGCGTTGCGTCTATATCTGGATTTCTGGTTGCTGCCTATGGAATACTCCAAATTATGGGGATAGATTTTTTGAGTTGGCCGGAAAATCCTCTTTTTACCCGCCGCACGATTTCTACTTTTGGGCAGCCCAATTTTTTAGCCTCTTGGCTTCTGCTGATTATCCCATTGAGTTTTTATTTGGTTTATATAAATAAAAAATTTTTAGGGAAGTTTTTTTATTCTTTAATTCTGGCGGTGCAATTAATTTGTCTTTTTTTTACATCCAGTCGTGGCGGAATCATCGCCTTTGGCTTGACAGCTCTCGTTTTTATTATTTATCTATTAGTTTTTGCGCAGACAAAGAAACTTTATAAAACTATCGCGACGATTTGCTTATTACTAACTGCAGTCGGTAGCCTGGTCGGTCTTAATTTTCTTCTCCCCGGGAGATTTAACGGCCTCTTTGATTTGCAAAACGGGAGCATGGCCGCGCGTTTGAATTTTTATCAGGCCGCCGAAGATGCGATTATAAAAAAACCTTTATTTGGCTATGGAATGGAAAACAGTGGCGAGATATTAATTAATTACTATCTTCCCGAATGGGGCATACATGGCGATGTCGGCGCCACGACCGACCGGGCGCATAATTTAATTTTAGATATCCTATTGAGTGGCGGTTTTTTTGCCCTTGCTTTGTATGGCACTCTTTATATATATTATTTTCGCCTGAGTGTCGAAAATATTAGAGAAAAGAAAATTAAGGCAGTGTCGCTAGCGTTGTCCTTGGGGGCCCTAGCTTATTTATTTTCTTTGTTGTTTAGTTTCGCAATTGTTGTCGGCGAAGTTTATTTTTGGTTATTTCTTGCTCTGCTCGCTGTGCTTAATTCGGGAGATGCTTCCCACACTGACGTAGCAATTTCTTCGCAAACAAAAAAGATTAGCTCAAGAATCAAGCAGTGGGCTCTTTTGGCTGGGGTTTTTATACTAGCCGTCCTGGGGGTAAATTATGAATTTAAAGTTTTAACGGCAGATTACTATTTTAATCGTATTTATTACACTTTAGAGAGTGAAGAATATTTTACCGTGTTTACTCTGGTTGAGTACATGAACAAAGTCGCTTTTAATCCCGTAAACCGCGAATACTACGATTTGTTTTTGGGCGATAAACTTAGTGATTTTTATCCGGACATTACGGCGGTGCCAGAAAAACGGCTGGTGTTTATGGAATTGAATATTATTGATAAACGCCTAGGCGCGAAGACCCTCATGGGGGCCTATACGAAGGGTAAAATTAATTCCGTTTTGGGTAATTACAGGATAGCGGAAAATTATTTTTATTATGTCTTAGACAAATCACCCCTTTGGCCGAAAACATATATCGAGATGGGAAGACTTTATGCACGGGAAAATAATTACCGCACCGCGGTAGCAAATTATAATTTAGCCCTCTCTAGTTTGCCTGACATTAATGATTCGCGCTTTAACGATTCTCATCGCTCGATTCTGCGTTTGTATTTAAAGTTAATTTATCGAGAGATAGGAGATATTTATTTTTTGCAGGCAAACTATCAGGCCGCGGAAAAAGCCTATCGGTCTGCTTATCGTTCCGAGATTGGCGACTATACCCTGTTAAAGAAAATCGCCAACACTTATTATCAGCGCGGAGATCTAAAAAGCGCGTACAACTTAAATCAGCGCGGCGCGGAGCGCAATCCAAGCGACTCGAGCTGGTCGCGAGCACTAATTTCACTAGCAATTGAAGAAAATAAAATTGATCTGGCTAAATCCCTTATCGTCGCCGCGCGGATTAAATACCCAGAGGAAACAATTTTTGTCGACCTAGCCAATAAATATGAATTAAAGTAACAGAGATAAATGATATATATGGAAAATAAAGTAATAAGTAATAAAACTAGCGAGGATTTACAAGACGAAAGTTTAGCTAATAAATTAAGGGTAAGAGTGGGGGTAATCAGACAATTTTGGCGGCATCGCTGGACCGAGATTCTTTTTGCCTTGAAGCCGGATAAGTTTCGCCGGGGCGAGTTTTTAGTTAAATTTTTAAAGAAAAAGAAAATTATTAGATTAGACGAGGCGCAAGACAATTTCTATTTTCAGGATTGGCATTTCTATTTTAATGGAAAGTATTTTGGGGAAATCTTGGCTGATTTAATTTCTATTTGGGGCTATAGTGATAAATATTTTCGTGACGAAATAATTAATTTACGCCCGGGATTCTACGAAGGTCCATATGAACAAGCGAATTTTTTCGTGCGAGCCGGTGATAGCGTGGTTGATGTTGGCGCAAATATTGGTTTATATTCGGCATTTGCTAGTCGTCAGGCAGGACTAGACGGAGTAGTCTATGCGTTTGAACCGATTAAAAAAGCGCGCGAACTACTGATAAAAAATATTGCTTGCAATCAGTTGGTTAATGTTAAAGTTGAAGAATGCGCCCTAAGTAATATTGCAGGAAAAGAAAAGTTTTCTATTTCGGAAAACTTAGGCAATAGTTCGGGATTTTTTACCGAAGATCGTCCGACCGATTTTACCTCGGAGGAGGTTGTTTTAGAAACTCTTGATAATTTAGTTAATCGCGGGACCGTGGCTAAAGTAGATTTTATTAAGGTGGACATTGAGGGAATGGAAAGAAGTTTTCTCCAGGGAGCAAAAGAAACAATCAAGAAATTTCATCCGCGTTTAGCAATTTGCATTTATCATCGCCCAGATGACCGCGAGGTTTTAGCGCAATTAATAAAAGACTTCGAGCCAAATTATCAAATAAGCTTTAATAAAACTAAACTATTTGCCATCTATGAAAATAGCAATTGATTGTCACACATTAGAAATCGAGCATTGGGCCGGTAAAGAACAATCGCTCTTTAATATTGTTAAATCTTTAGCGGCAGTCGACGGGGAAAATGAGTACATTCTTTATTTTCGTCATCCAGTGCAAACTAAGATTGATTATCCCCAGTCTTGGGAAGTGAGAGCGTTCAAACTGCCGACACCTTTTTGGCAAATACGCGTTTTACTGGATATGTGGTTTATTACCCGGCCGAGATTACTTTTTGTCCCTTGCGTCTATTTATTGCCGGCCATTAAATTTTTTATTCCTACCGTTGTTATGCTCCATGATTTAACGGCTTTTATCCCAGGGATTCAAGGCACACATGAGAGCCACCTGGTTCTCAAGGAAAAGTTATTTGTCCAGCTCGCCTTGCAAAAGTCCCGGGCGGTTATTTCGGTATCAGAAAATACCAAGAAAGATTGTTTACAATACTTTAAAGTGAAGTCGGAGAAAATTAAAGTTATTTATCCGGGGAATAAAGAGCAGCTTCATCCCATAAGCGACGAAGCCGCAATTAATGATGTTTTAAAAAAGAATGGTTTGCCCGAGAAATTTTTATTATCAGTAAGTACCTTGGAGCCGAGAAAAAACATTGTTAATATGATAAAGGCTTACCAAGAGTATGACGCCGAAGCCGCCGGCACCTGTCCGCCCCTTTTGGTTGTTGGCAAAAAGGGTTGGTATTATGAGGAGTTTTTTCAATTAGTGACCGATTTAAAATTAGAAGATAAAGTTATTTTTACTGGATTTTTACCAGAAGAAATTTTACCCGTACTTTATAGCCGGGCAACCCTCGTTCTTTACCCATCTTTATATGAGGGTTTCGGGTCCCCGGTTTTAGAAGCAATGTCTTGCGGGGCACCGGTTATCACTTCGAATAATTCATCTTTGCCCGAAGTCGCCGGTGACGCCGCCCTAATGATTGATCCCTATTCTATTCTTGAGATTAAAGAAGCGATTAAAAAAATAATTACCGATGATACTCTGCGCCGCGAATTAAGAGAGCGGGGCTTGAAGCGAGCGCAAAATTTTTCTTGGCAGAAATTTTCGCAAGAATTAATGCTTGTGTTTGCAGGAACACAAAAAAATAAATAAAAATTTATGGATTATATATTTGCGGCCTTTGCGTTTTTAATTGGCTTGGTAATCGGCAGTTTTTTGAATTGCTTAATTTGGCGTTTATATAAAAATGAAACTATCGGCGGGCGTTCGTATTGTCCTAAATGCCGCCAGTCGATTGCCTGGTATGACAATATTCCTGTCCTGAGTTTTATTTTATTAAATGGAAAATGCCGCCATTGCCAGCAAAAAATTTCTTGGCAATATCCACTCGTCGAAATTATTACCGCCCTTCTTTTTTTGCTAGCTTTTTTAAATGACAGTCTCTGGCCGCAATTCTCTTTACTCCTGACGCGCGATTGGTTGCTGATAATTACTTTAGTCATAGTCTTTGTCTATGACTGGCGCTGGCAATTAATTCCGATGACCGTTATTTGGCCAATGTGTTTCGTCCTGTTTATTCTCAATATTTTATTGGGTTTTTCTTGGCTAGCACTAATTATTTCTGGCCTCGTCGCCGCGATTTTTTTCCTAATTCAATTTATTGCCACCAAGAAAAAAGGTCTCGGGGAAGGCGATATTTGGCTGGGGCTATTACTAGGTCTAAGTTTCCCGACTTGGCCGCAATTATTTTTAATTATGGTTATTTCCTATGGAGCGGGGTCGATTGTTGGTCTAGCTCTAATGGCTACCAAGGAGAAAAAAATGAAATCAAAGATTGCGTTGGGGCCGTTTTTGGCATTCGGGGCTATTATTACCTTAATTTGGGGGGAGAGAATAATTAATTGGTATTTGAATCTATTTTCCTAAGCGAAAAGAATTGTTAAATTTTGAGAAATTTTGTATAATATTAACAGCAATTAGAAATCTCCAAATTGTTTATTTTTATTTAATTCATCATAACTATGAAAGATAATATTATCGCCGGCCTTGATATTGGCTCAACCTCAATTCGGCTGGTGATCGGCCAAAAAATCCCCGGATTAGCCGGAGAAGAACTCCAGATTATCGGAGCGGTCTCCGTCCCGACGGCCGGCGTTAGTCGCGGTATTGTAAACAGCATCGAAGAAACAACTTCTTCGATTTCGGCTTGCTTAGAAAAAGCGGAAAGACTGGTCGGTGTACCGATTAGCCGAGTTTGGGTTGGAATTAATGACCCGCATATAAAATGCGAGCGCTCAAAAGGCGTAGTTGCAGTCGGCCGCAGTGATGGGGAAATAGGCGAAAATGATGTTAACCGCGCCATCGAGGCGGCGCGCGCTCTGGCCGTACCGGTTAATTATGAAATTTTACATGTTATCCCGATTAAATTTGGCGTTGATAATCAAGGCGACGTAAAGGACCCGATTGGCATGAACGGAATCCGCCTTGAAGTTGAGACTTTAATTGTTCAAGGTCTGAGCACACAAATAAAAAATCTAACCAAAGCGATTTATCGTACCGGCTTAGAAATTGAGGATTTAGTTCTCGGTCCCCTGGCTGCCGCCGAAGCTGTTTTAAGCACTAAGCAAAAAGAGTTAGGAGTCGCCTTAGTTAATCTTGGCTCATCCACCACCTCACTTGCTGTCTATGAGGAAAGAAATTTGATTCATACGGCAATTTTGCCAATCGGTGCCGAGCATATTACGGCTGATATCGCGATTGGCCTGCGCTGCCCGATTAACTTAGCCGAAAGAATCAAGCGCGAATATGGTAGCGCCGTCCCGGATTCGCTCGATAAGAGCGAGGAGATTGATGTAACAGAGTTAGTTAAAGAAGAAGAAATAAATGACGATATCAGTTTGATTTCGCGTAAGTATGTATCAGAGATTATTAATGCGCGGGTTGAAGAAATATTTGAAAAAGTTGATAATGAGTTTAAACGCATTGATCGTTCCGGAATGCTTCCGGCTGGCGTAATATTTGTTGGCGGCGGCGCTAGCCTTGACGGGCTCGTAGAATCTGCTAAAAAGAAATTGCGCTTGCCAGCAGCCGTCGGTCAGGCAAAAAATATTAATGTTGTTATTGATAAGGTAAAAAATCCAGAATTTTTAACCGCCCTAGGCTTAGTTATCTGGGGTAGCCACACCGAAGGAGAAGGTGGTGGTGGTAATAAATTTTCTAAGAGTTTGGGAGGAATATTTGAAAAAACCAAGGGCTTATTTAGTAAGATAATGCCTAAATAATTATAAATTCACGATAATTTTATGGCGGAAGTCAAACCAGAAATTGAAACATTTGCCAAAATCAAAGTAGTTGGCGTCGGCGGTGGTGGCGGAAGCGCTATTAATCGCATGGTGGCCAACGGGATTAGGGGCGTGGGCTTTGTGGCCGTCAATACCGACGTTCAGGCTTTGCATTATAATAAAGCCAATGAAAAAATACATATCGGTAAGACCGTGACCAAGGGCTTAGGTGCGGGCATGAATCCGGATTTAGGGAAAGGCGCCGCTGAGGAATCACAAAATGAAATTAAAGAGGCTTTGAAAGGCTGCGATATGGTTTTTGTTACTTGCGGATTAGGTGGAGGGACTGGTTCTGGCGCTTCCCCAGTAGTCGCGCAGATTGCTAAAGAGATGGGCGCCTTAACCGTGGCGGTTGTCACCAAACCTTTTATGTTTGAGGGTGGCCAACGCAAAAATATTGCTGATCGCGCCTATGCCGAACTAGCCGACAAGGTTGATACGATTATTACCATTTCTAATGATAAATTATTGCAGGTTATTGATAAGAAAACCTCATTATTAGAAGCTTTTAAAATTGCAGACGATGTCTTGCGCCAAGGTGTTCAAGGCATTGCCGAAATTATTACCGTCCCTGGTATTATTAACGCCGACTTCGCTGACGTTAAGGCGGTTATGTCGAACGCTGGATCGGCTCTTATGGGCATCGGAATGGCCACTGGAGAGAACAAGGCGGTTGAGGCGGCTAAAGATGCTATTAATTCCAATTTGCTCGATATGTCGATTGATGGGGCCCGTGGCATTGTCTTCACGATCACCGGTGGCCCAGACTTGAGCATGACTGAGGTCTCAGAAGCGGCTAAGGTTATTACCTCGGCGGCTGATGATGACGCCAAGATTATCTTTGGCGCGGTTATCGACGAAAAGATGAAGGATCAGATTAAGATTACTGTAGTTGCGACCGGGTTTGATGGCCGAGGCAAGAATCAAAAGAGCGAAATATCTAAAGCATATACCCCGAATGCCTTTATTGTTGAGAAAGAGATTGAAAACGAGCCAATGATGGCGTCGACCTCGGTTGATAAGAATAAGGGGAAGTTCAATGTCTTTAAGAATATCCCGGTTAAACCAGCCTTAGAAAAGAAGGCAGAACGACCATCAAACGACGATGATGATTTGAGTGTCCCGGCTTTTATACGTAAGAAAATGGGCTAATAAACATATAAAAATGTAAATTAAAAACAGGCAGTAAGCCTGTTTTTTGTATATACTTGCTTAGACTCAAAAGTTAGTCTTAAATCCTCATTATAAAACTATATCTAATTTATCTTTTTCTGTGGATAACTTAATAATTTAATTGAATTTTTTTTAAAATTAGCTAAATTGACCCGGGGGTATAATTTTGCTAAAATTGTAGCAGAACACAACATTTAGTGGTCAATGCGCTAAATGGCCACAAAATATAGGGTTTTTAAAAAAATATATGAAATGTCCAATCTGTTATTACCCCGATACCAAGGTTGTTGACTCTCGCGTCGCGCCCGACGGCTTATCTATCCGCCGCCGCCGCGAATGTTTAAAATGTAGCTTTCGTTTTTCAACTTATGAAGAAATAGAATTACTAGATTTAGTAATTGTAAAACGTGATGGTCGTCGTGAAGCTTATAGCCGCGAAAAAATGGTTAACGGTTTAAAGAAATCTTGTGAGAAAAGACCGATTACCGACGATCGCTTTAAAAAATTAATTCACTCCATCGAACGAGACTTGCAACGTCTCAAAGATACAGAAATAACCTCGCGCCAAATTGGCCAAGTTGTCATGAAGAACCTCAAGAAAGTAGACCAAGTCGCCTATATCCGTTACGCTTCAGTTTACGAATCATTTAAGGATGCCCACGAATTTCAAAAAGAATTAAATAAATTAATTAAGGAAAAGAAATAACAAAAAGGCTTTAGCCCTTCATCCCCATATGTCTGAAACCATCAGCAAGTTAATCAAAAGATCCGGCGAAATCGTTGATTTTGACCAGGACAAAATTGTGCGCGCTATTTATAAGGCGGCTGTGTCCGTAGAAATTGATGATCGTCATTTAGCGAAGAAACTCTGCGATCAGGTGGTGATGAAAATCAATAAAAAGTTTCATAAGAACAGTATTCCGGCGGTTGAAGAGATTCAGGATATTGTGGAAGAGATTTTGATTGAAAATAAATTAATCAAGATTGCCAAAGCTTATATTCTTTATCGCGACCAGCACCGACAATTGCGCGACATTAATACCGCCACCTCGGATGATAAGCTAATGGAGGATTATTTGGGCCGCTCCGACTGGCGCCTGAAAGAGAATAGTAATATGAGCTTTTCCGTTCAGGGCTTGAATAATTATATTGCTTCTTCAATCTCCGCGCGCTATTGGCTCAATAAAATGTATCCGGAAAATATTCGCCAGGCTCACGTTAATGGCGACATGCATATTCATGATTTAGGCTTGCTCGCGCCTTATTGCTGCGGCTGGGATTTAAAAGATTTGCTGATTCGCGGTTTCCGCGGCGTTAACGAAAAAGTGCAAAGCAATCCGCCGAAACATTTTCGGAGCGCGCTCGGCCAAATTATTAATTTTTTCTATACTATGCAGGGCGAAGCGGCCGGTGCTCAAGCCTTCGCTAATTTCGATACCTATTTAGCCCCGTTTATTAGATATGATAATTTAACTTATAAAGAAGTTAAGCAGGGTCTTCAGGAATTCATGTTTAATATTAATGTTCCGACCCGAGTTGGTTTTCAAACTCCATTTACTAACGTTACCTTAGACGTTACCCCGTCCCCGCTGATTGGCGAAGAGAGTGTTATTATTGGCGGCGAGGTTATGCCGGAGAAATATAAAGATTTTCAGGCCGAAATGGATATGTTTAATCAGGCGTTTGCTGAAGTTATGTTAGCGGGCGATTCAACTGGGCGTGTCTTCGGTTTCCCGATTCCAACTTATTGCATTGATAAGACTTTTGAATATGATCGCGAATGCTTGAAACCGGTTTGGGAGATGACCGCGAAATACGGTATTCCTTATTTTTCTAATTTTGTTAATTCTGATATGAATCGCGATGACGCGCGCTCAATGTGCTGCCGCCTGCGTTTAGATAATCGCGAACTCCGAAAGAGGGGCGGAGGTTTATTTGGTGCTAATCCGCTAACCGGATCGCTCGGCGTCGTTACTATTAATATGGCGCGCTTAGGATATCTTTCTAAGAGCAAAGAAGAATTCCGCGAAAAACTAGTCCACTTAATGGATTTAGCTAAAGAGAGTTTAGAAATAAAACGCAAGATTATTGAGAAGTTTACCGAAGATCGTTTATATCCGTATTCAATGTTCTATTTAGATAATATTAATGCCCGCTTCGGCTCTTATTGGAAAAATCATTTTTCTACTATCGGTATTAATGGCATGAATGAAGCAGTTCTAAATTTAATGGGGAAGGACATCACGACTCCCGAGGGGCATAAATTTACTGCCGAAACTCTCGATTTCATGAGAGAAAAATTGATGGATTATCAGAACGAAACCAATGATTTATATAATTTAGAAGCGACGCCGGGAGAAGGTTGTACTTATCGTTTTGCTAAAAAAGATCAACAGCTATATCCAGGCATAATTTGTTCTAACTCCGAAGCCGTTAAGAAGTTTAATGCCGATCCGTATTATACCAACTCCACCCATTTGCACGTTAACTATACTGATGATATTTTTTCCGCCCTTGATTTACAAGATGATTTGCAAACCAAGTACACCGGAGGCACAGTTTTGCATGGTTATTTGGGCGAACGCTTGCCGGACGGCGATACGGCTAAAAAATTAGTGAAGAAAATCGTGGATAATTATAAGCTTCCTTATTTCACTATTACGCCGACTTTCTCGATTTGTCCGAAGCATGGATACCTCTCCGGCGAACATAAATTCTGTCCGAAATGCGACGAAGAAATCGGTTATACTGAGACCGTGGAAGAGGTTCGCGCCGCTAATCAGTAATATTAGGGAATATATTTAGCACATTTGTAATTTAAATAAATATAATTTATAATAATAATGCAATTGATCATTATTTTAACTAAAAATTAATTATTGATTGCTTAATTTGAGATATGAGCCCCATCCAAACTCAAAGACAAGAATGTATCGTTTACAGCCGTGTCGTCGGCTGGTTAACACCGGTTAAGAACTATAATCCCGGTAAAGCATCTGAATACAAGGACAGAAAGACCTTTAAGGTTTGCTCCGAGTAATTAGATTTCACGCTTATGATTATTGGTGGTTTAGAGAAGTTAACCCTTCTCGATTACCCCGATCATTTAGCGGCTATAATCTTTACCCAAGGTTGTAATTTCCGTTGTCACTTTTGCTACAACCCTATGCTTGTCCTGCCCCAAACGGGAGGGGACGAAAAAAATAAAAAAGAAAAAGGTTTTTCTCCGCTTTCCACTGAAGACCTTTTTCTTTTTTTGAAGGAAAGATTTGGCCGCCTTGAAGGGGTCGTTATTACCGGCGGGGAGCCGACGTTGCATCCTGACTTGCCGGAATTTATCAAACATATTAAGGATATGGGCTATTTGGTTAAGCTCGATACCAATGGCACAAATCCAGAAATGGTCGCAGAATTGATTAGTAGTAAGCTAATCGATTATATTGCGATGGACCTCAAAGCGCCACTCGACAAATATGAAGAGACGGTGAGCGTTAAACTTGACTGGGATAATATTAAAAAAAGTGTTAAAATAATAAGCGAGAGTGGCTTGCCGTATGAATTTCGGACCACAGTTGTTCCTGGACTTTTAGTTAAGGAAGATTTTGCTAAAATGGGGGAACTCATTAAGGGAACAGCCAAGTGGTACTTGCAGAACTTTAAGTCGGACACTGATTTGGTCGACGTAACTTATAAAAAACAAAAAGGCTTTAGTGCTAAGGAAATGGCGGAATTTGCGGCCATTGGCCGGGAATACGTTAATCTTTGCGAGGTAAGAGGATAATATGCCCGAAGAAATAAATACAAGCGAAAAAATAGAGAGCGGGCAACCGGATGAGTTGCTTAAATTACTGCGTACTAGTTTGGAACAGAACAAGGAGATTCTGAAGATTTCTCGAGATATAAAAAAATATATGCGTTGGCAGAATATTTGGGGGACGCTTCGCCTCCTCCTGATATTAGGGCCAATTATTTTAGGCTTTATTTATTTGCCTCCACTCATCAACCAATACATCGACTCTTATAAAACATTATTACAATAAGTTAGTTTTTGAATCCCTATGCAAGACATTGCGGTTTTCGCGCAAACAACTTATCGCAACGAATTTAAAAAGTTTGGTATAAAAACCGACGATCGCCGTCGGCATATGTATTTGATTGGGAAAACTGGTATGGGCAAATCAACAATTTTGGAAAACATGATTGTTGATGACATTCGAGCTGGGCACGGCGTGGCCGTTGTTGATCCCCATGGCGATTTGGCAGAAAAAATTATTGAGTATATACCAAGCGAACGAATAAATGATGTTGTTTATTTTAATCCTTCGGACATTAATTTTCCGATTGCGTTTAACGTTGTCGAACAAGTCGAACCGCATCTGCGCCATTTAGTCGCTTCTGGCTTAATCGGCGTCTTTCAAAAACTTTGGGCGGACTCTTGGGGACCACGTTTGGAATATATTTTACGCAACGCTATTTTAGCGATTTTAGATTTTCCGGGTTCGACGCTTTTGGGCGTCGTCCGCATGCTTTCCGATAAAAATTATCGCAAGAAGGTTGTGGCTAATATTAAAGATCCGGTAGTTAAGGCTTTTTGGGAAAAAGAGTTTTCCGGTTACGCCGACAAGTTTGCTTCCGAGGCGGTTTCGCCTATTCAAAATAAAGTCGGGCAGTTCTTGTCTAGTTCGCTCATGAGAAATATTATCGGCCAAGTTAAATCCGCGATTGATATCCGTGATATCATGGACAACGGCAAGATTTTAATCATGAATTTATCAAAGGGCAGAATTGGCGAAGATAATTCCGCTTTGCTCGGCGCGATGATGATTACCAAAATTCAATTGGCGGCGATGAGCCGGGTTGATGTGCCGGAAAAAGAACGCCGTGATTTTTATTTATACATCGACGAATTTCAAAATTTTTCAACCGACAGTTTCGCGAATATTTTATCGGAAGCGAGAAAATATCGCCTTAATTTGATTTTAGCCCATCAATATATCGAACAGCTAAGCGAAAAAGTTAAGCCAGCCGTTTTTGGTAACGTCGGCACTATGGTTGTTTTCCGCGTTGGCGCGGCCGATGCCGAGGAATTAGTCAAAGAGTTTACTCCGACCTTTCTTGAAGAAGATTTGGTCAATTTGCCGAAGTATGAGATGTATATGAAGTTGATGATCGATGGTATCGCGTCTTCGCCGTTTTCGGCAAAAGGTTTGCCGCCCTTAACTAGAGATGAGCAGACTGGGAATACGGAAAAAGTAGTAAATTATTCTCGAGAAAAATACGCTTCAGAAAAATTAGAAGTTGAAGAAAAGATTATGCGCTGGCACTCGGAAGAGGATTCAAGCGTGAGCGATAACGAGCCGAAAATAAATTTGGCGGGCGGTCCGGCCGCGCCGACCAGAATTACTTTAACGCCAAGTCGGCCCCAAGGCGCGTCGAGCGCGCAGGCGGCTCCTCGCGTGCAAACTGCGCCGCGCTCTAATCAGTCAGCAGCGCCCGCGCCAGCCCCTCGTTCTGCCCAAAGCAGACCGATGAATGAGCCTAGGCAGACAGTGAATGCGCCACGGCCAGCCGTTTCGGTTGCCCCGGTAGTTCCAGCTGCTCCGGCTCCTCAGCCCCCTCTTCAATCTCAACCCAGAATATTAGCCGACGCCCCCGTTAACCATCCAAAAATAGTACGTAGCTCTGGTTACTCGGCAATTTGCGCCAGTTGCGGCGAAGAAACAAGCACCACTTTTGTTCCTGACGGCGTTCGTCCGGTTTATTGTAAAAATTGTTTGAGTAAGAAAAAAGAGGAAAAACGAGTGGAGCTCGAGAAAAGACATTTAGCCAAGGAAATTGAAAAGAAGCATTTAGAGGAGGAGACCGTATTAATAGAAACTGCTCCGCCTTTATCATTGGCTGATTTGAGTAAGGCTAAGCCAGTAGATTTCCGCGGCCGCGAAATAAAGAATGAACATTCGGCCTATAATTCTGGTAATCAAGCAACAGCCGTCAAACAAACTGAGCATGAATTAACCGAAGGCGAAGATATAGTAATAAACAATAACCAATTTTAATTTGAAAATTTTATGTATTTGATATTTGATACCGAAACAACCGGACTACCAAAAAATTATCAAGCACCCCTTGATGATTTTTCTAATTGGCCGCGCATCGTTCAACTAGCCTGGAGTCTTTATGATGCCGAGGGCAATCATTGGGAAAGCTATAGCTATATTATTAAACCTAATGGATTTGTAATTTCCGACGAGGTGGCGAAAATTCATCGCATTACCCAGGAACGTGCCCTGAAAGAAGGAGTCGATTTACATGAGGCCTTAACTCATTTTATAAGCGATGTTCAAAAGGCTGAGCATTTAGTTGGGCATAATATTGATTTTGACGATAAGATTGTCGGCTCAGAGCTTCTTAGAGAAAAAATGCCTAATCCTTTGCGCGAAACCAATCAAATTTGCACGATGAAAACTAGTGTTTCTGTCTGCAAAATAGCTAATGGCCGCGGCGGTTATAAATGGCCAAATTTAACAGAGTTATATAATTGTTTATTTCAGACTGGGTTTCCTGATGCTCATGATGCTTTGATTGACGTCAAGGCTTGCGCGGATTGCTTTTTTGAGCTAAAAAGAAGGGGCGCAATTTAAGCCTTATGGAACCAACTATAAATTATCTTAAAATTGGTAAAGCCACGGAACTAACCGGAAAAGATCGTAAATTTTATCGATTATTAGAGATTTTGCCCGGTTTTTTGTCTATTTTTACTTTAGTTATCCTTCTCGGCCTCTCTTACTTTAAACCAGTTTGGGTGGCTTATTTTATTATTGCTTTTGATGTTTATTGGTTATTATTGGTCATTTATATGGCCATTTTTTTGGTCAGTTCATATCGAAAATTAAATCAGGGGTTAGCAACAAATTGGGAGGATAAGTGTGAGCGCTTAACTAATAAGCAGTTTAAAGACAATGATTTAGCTAAAGAAGTCGCGCCAGACTCTTTGGCTCAACAAGGCGTCGTTTGGGCGGATTTATGGCAATTAATTGTTTTACCGACCAGCTTTGAGAGCGTCGAGATTATTCGCAGTTGTCTACTAGCGCTCGTTAATGACGGCTATCCGACTAAGCGCATGATTGTTAATTTAGCCATGGAAGAACGCGCGGGGGAGATTGCTCAAGAGAGAGCAAAAATTATTCAGGCTGAGTTTGGCGACAAGTTCGGCCATTTTTTAATTACTTGGCATCCGGACGGAATTGTTGGCGAACTGAAAGGCAAGGGCGCCAATCAAGCCTGGGGAATTCAAATTGTACGCCGAGAAATTATCGAGAAGGAAAACATTGATCAAAATAAAATTTTGGTCAGCGTTTTCGATATTGATACGGTTGTGCAAGCCGGGTATTTCTTCGCTTTAACTTATAAATTTTTGTCAGTGAGCGATCCGTATCACACTAGTTACCAGCCAATTCCGGTTTATCATAATAATATTTGGGATTCGCCCTTCTTCTCCCGTCTGGCCGCGTCATCCAATACTTTTTGGCAGATGATTATGCAAATTCGCCAAGAAAGTTTAGTGACTTACTCTTCGCATTCCATGACTTTCGTCGCCTTGCGGGAAATCGGCTATTGGTCAACGACTATGGTTAGCGAGGATTCTCGTATTTTTTGGCACTGCTTATTGCATTATAACGGCCATTACCGCGTCGAACCTTTATATTATAAAGTTTCTATGGACGTGACTCATGATAAGAATGTTTGGCAGACAGCGAAGAGTTTGTATAAACAGCAACGCCGCTGGGCTTGGGGTTCAGAGAACATTCCTTATTTAATTTTTAATACTACTAAGCGCTGGAAAACAGTTGATCGGGGAAAATTAATCGGCCATATTTTTATTCAGATTTACGGTTTCTGGTCTTGGGCGACCAACGCCTTAATTATTGCTGTCATTGGTTGGATGCCAATGCTTTTGGGAGGGAATCGATTCAACTCAACGGTATTGTCAGGCAATCTGCCAGCGATTACTTCAAATTTGATGAATGTCGCCATGGTTGGTTTAATTTTGTCAGCCGTTATCTCGTCCTTGCTATTGCCGGAAAGACCTCGTAAATATACTGCCTGGAAAAATATCCGGATGATTATCGAGTGGATATTTGTTCCATTCACAATTATTATTTTTGGTTCCATTCCGTGTTTCGACGCGCAAATTAGATTGATGCGTGGTAAATACATGGGTTTTTGGATTACGCCGAAATCAAGATAAATCCATCTATATATTAAAACGCCGACTGAGACAGGAGTCGGTTTTTTAGTATATTTTTTTATGGTATAATGAAAAGCGATGATGAAGCATAAACCGCGTCCGCAATTACATCCCCGAGTTTTAAATACTGGCGGGCAGTCAAAACCAAATAATTTTTTTTATCGGCTGATTTCTAGCCAGCGTTTTTTGGCTATCATCGGCCTAGTTTTTTTATTACTAATCATTTTCCCCCTGGCCAAAACCTATACGCAGAAGCGTATGGTGGAAAATGAAATTAACGGCGTTAAGAAAGAAATTAACGACTTCGAAAAAACTAATCAGGAATTGAGAGATATGATTACCTATCTGGAATCCGACCAATCGCTCGAAGAACAGGCGCGCCTGAATTTAAATTTAAAAAAACCGGGCGAAAAGGTAATCGTTATTGAAGAACCAAAGACAGCGGCTAGCTCTAGCGATGCAAATAACTTTGCCGCTGATGGAGGCAATCTCGCCAAGTGGTGGCGCTATTTCTTTGATTAAGTTGAGATAATAAGTGAGCCGAAGAGGGGATTCGGACCCCTGACCTACGCGTTACGAGTGCGTTGCTCTACCAACTGAGCTACTTCGGCATTGTTTGAGCGGGTAAGCGGAATCGGACCGCCTTCCTCAGCTTGGGAAGCTGATGTAATAACCATTATACGATACCCGCAAGTCAAGTATATTATAAACGTAAGACTCTGTTTTAGTCAATTATTATTATGAAAATGAATTATCAAAAATTAATCTGGTTAGGAGCATTTTTTTTGTTTATGGCGCCGCTTGCGACTCGGGCCGCCGCTTTAGAATTTACTAGCCCGGGATTTGCCGAAACAGCAATAATCGCTACCAGTAGCCCGGCAGCTAATATCCCTTGGGAGTGGCAGGCACTGAGCCCGGTTTACACTTATTCTTTCGATAACGTCAACAAGTATGATCCGAGCCGACCGATGACAATTAAAATTAATTATGAGAAAACCAATAATTACTTTAAACAAATCTTTATCCTGGATGAAATATCTGGAATTTGGCAGCCAATGTTAAGCAAAGATGTCCCCGAGAAGAAATATTTAACCACCATGACAACCTCAACTTCCGGTAAATTAATAGTTTTAAGTAATCCTGATTTATTAACTGTCGGGACAGCAAGCTGGTATAAGTATAAGAACGGTAATTTTGCCGCCTCCCCTGATTTTAAAAAGGGCTCTGTCCTCCGGGTTACTAATCTAGTCAATGGCAAATTCGTTGACGTGACTATTAATGATTTTGGTCCGGAGCGCGCAAAACATCCCGACCGAGTGATTGATTTAGATAAGGTTGCTTTTCAGAAAATTGCCTCGACTAAAGACGGTTTAATTAAAATTAAAGTTGAGCCGCTGAAAGTAATCGCGCCGACAATTAATAAATCGCAGTTGCAATTAAGCGCCGCCCCGACAATCAGCGCCTCCTCGGCAGTGATTATGCGGGAAAGCGATGGTAGTATCATTTGGGGAAAAAATGAGGCTAAGGTTTCTCCGCTTGCTAGCCTGACGAAATTAGTGGCCGTAAGAACTTTTTTGGATTTACGCCCCTCGCTTGATAAAATAGTCGCCTATAAAGTCCAAGACGAGAATTATAATTACCTTTATTGCAAACCCTGGGAATCAGCGAAACTTAAAGTTAAAGATGGCGAAACAATGACGATTGAAAACTTGATTTATAGCGCGCTGGTTGGCTCGGCCAACAATGCGGTTGAGAGTTTAGTGCGGGTTAGCGGTCTCAGCCGACCAGAATTTATTAAAAAAATGAATGATACTGTTAAGGGTTGGGGGGCAACCAGTACGTCTTTTATTGAACCAACCGGACTATCGCCGCAGAACGTGAGTTCTCCATTTGATTATGCTATAATAACCAAAGAAGTATTTACTAATCCCTTGCTAAAAAAAATAAGCACTACCGCCAGTTATTCATTTAAAACCGTTAACACCAAAGTTGCCCACAAATTAAATAATACCAGCCAATTAGTGAGAAATGCGCAGTATCCAATCATCGGCTCGAAAACCGGTTATCTGGATGAAGCCGGTAACTGTCTAATGACACGCGTCCAGGCGCCAAAAGGAAATTTAATTGTGATAAATTTTGGTTCACCCTCAAGCGCCGCAAGTTTTTGGGACAATGAGCAAATGATCCGCTATGGCTTGCGCCAGCTAAGTAAATAATTATGATTACTCTTCATAACATTTCTAAATCGTATAATAATAAGACGAAAGTTTTGCGTACGGTAAATTTAAGAATTGAACCGGGAGAGTTTGTATCGATTGTTGGCCAGTCTGGTGCCGGAAAAACTACTATGGTCCGTATTTTAATTGGCGAAGAAAGAGTTGACTCCGGTCAAGTATTTATCGGCGACTGGGATATTACAAAAATCTCAAAACGCGAAGTCCCTTTTTTACGACGCCAGATAGGCGTTATTTTTCAAGATTTTAAACTGCTTCCGAAAAAAACCTTAGAAGAGAACGTTTCTTTCGCGCTTGAAGTGTCTGATGGCAAACCCGGAAAAATAAAAAAAATTGTGCCCAGTGTTTTGAAAATTGTTGGCTTGGAGGATAAGAAGCACCGTTATCCGAATGAAGTTTCTGGCGGCGAACAACAGCGAGCGGCGATTGCGCGCGCGCTTGTCCATCAACCTAAAATATTGTTAGCCGATGAGCCGACCGGTAATTTGGACGCGATTAATGCCAATGAAATTATTGAGTTGCTCTTGCGCATTAATAAATTTGGCACAACCGTTATTCTCGTCACCCATAATAAAGAGATTGTTAATCGTTTAAATCGTCGGGTAGTCACGATGGAGCAGGGTCAAATTATTAGCGACCAGGCACATGGTAAATATTTACTCTAAAATATGTTATCTCTATATCGAATAATAAAATTTAGCTTTCAAGACATTGCGCGTAATATTTGGCTAACAATTGTAACGATTACAATTTTGCTTTTAGCGCTGTTTACGATTAATACCCTGCTAACTGTGCGAGTGATTAGTGATAATGCGGTTATCGCGGTCAAAGAAAAAATTAATATTAGCCTCTATCTTAAAGCGGAGGCGCCGGAGAGCGAAATTATGGCGCTTAAAGCGAAGCTTTCTAATTCGGAAAGAGTTAAAAGTGTCAATTATGTTTCTCGCCAGAGCGCGCTTGATACTTTTCGGGAAAAATATAAAAATAATCAGGCCGTTTTAGCGGCCCTCAAGGAATTAGGGCGCAACCCTCTATCGCCGAGCTTGACGATTGTGCCAAAAAACTTCGAAGAATCGGGAATGCTTATTAATGAATTAAGAGTTCTTGATAATCCAATTATCGAGTCGCGCGACTTTTCTGATAATACCAGTATTTTAAATAAAATAAGCGGAATTACCAAAAGAGTTAATGAGGTTGGTGTCTTTATAATCGCCATATTTATATTGACTAGTTTGCTTGTCGTTTATAACGCAATCCGGGTTGCAATTTATACTCATCGCCAAGAAATTGAAATTATGCGCCTGGTTGGAGCGTCAAATTTCTTTATTTATATGCCGTATATCGTTTCCGCTTTTGTTTATGCGCTACTCAGCATTCTGATTGTTGTTTCCGTATTTTATCCATTCTTAAGCCTGCTCCAGCCGTATCTCGAAGTCTTCTTTATGGGTTATAATGTTAATATTCTTTCCTATTTTGTTGATAATTTCTTTGCGATTTTTGGTCTCCAGTTCCTGATTGTTCTATTAATTAATGTCGTCGCCAGCCTATTCGCGGTGCGCAAATACGCACGCATATAAAGTTAAAAATTGAATATATAAGATATAAAAATAGGGTTGACTTTTTCTCTATTTTTTCATATCATTCTGTTGTGTCATAAATATATTCGGGGATCGTCTAACGGTAGGACTCCAGGTTTTGGTCCTGGCTATCGAGGTTCGAATCCTTGTCCCCGAGCATCGATGAACTAACAGGTTGTAAAAGACCTGTTTTTTCATAATCTTCGCTAAATTTTGCTGGTCCGAAACTGTTATTTACCCGAGGCATCCATTCTGCAAGAAATCCGCCACCTAAAGTGTGTTCTACCCTTATTTTATCGCCCTTTAGTTCAAAGTCCGAAAATAATTGCGATAAAACTAGTCGCTTAGTTTCAACTTCCTCTTCGGTGTTATCAATTAGGTCTGGGGCTTCATAAGCTAAGCGATGAAGCTTGATGCCTTTTTCAAAATCAATTATCTGATTATTTGGGCTAATATGTTTTATTTTTTTCTCTAAATCTATTTTTTCTGCATTAAATTCATTGTATTTTTTAAGGTAAAAATCTTCAGTAATTTTGCCGTCCAGTTTGTCATTATAGATTAGGTCTAATCTATTCTCAATTCGCTTTAAACTCTCCTCTAAAGCCTGTTTCTGGCTTTCCAGAAGGTTATTATTGGTTGGTGCTACTTCTTTTATTGTATTTTCTAACCAATCAATTAAATCCGGTGTAGCAGCTTGCATCTTTTTTAGATAAACCATTAATTGATCAATAATATCTTGTTCTCTTACTCTAGTATTTTGTGAGCAAGAACGATAATGATTACAAGTTCCATAAATATGACCTTTTCTTTGACTCCAACTAATAATGCCACCACATTCAGCGCAGCGCATATTGCCTTTGAAAATAAATAGATGCTTTTTAAATTGAGCCGCTGATAATTTCCTTTTGATTCTTAGCTGCACTTTATCAAATAATTCCTGAGATACTATTGGTTCATGATTTCCAGGATATACTTTTTTGTTCCAGATAATTTGTCCGGTATAAAAAGGATTGGTCAGCATGCTATGTAAAGTATTTTTAGGAATCATTTTTCCCGATGGCGTTTTTAGCCCTTCATCATACATTACCTCGGCTAAAAATTTAAGAGAATAATTACCGCTCGCATATAACTCAAAAGCTTGCGCAATTAATGGAGCGATTTTCTCGTCAATAATTTGTGTTTTATGCCCCTTGTCGCCTATTGTTTTATAGCCCAAACAAGGACGTTGTGGCATCCAACCAGATTCTAGTTTCGCTTTCTGTCCTTTCTTTACTTCTTCACTTAAATTGTTTGTATAAAAACGGGCAATAGCCACTTTCATATCCCAAACTAAATTTTCATGGGCCCTGGTGTTGCGATTAACAATAAAGTTTTCTTTTACAAAATGAATCTCGTGTTTTTCATCTTCGTTTATCCAGTCGCTAATAATAGCTGCATCTCTTAGATTACGAGTTAGTCTATCTATTTTTTCAACTAGAATAAGATTAAGTTTATTCTTTTTGGTATAAACCAACATTTCTGAAAAAGTCTTCCTGATCAGCTTGCCGCTGGCGGATTCAGAAATTTTGTAGGTTTTCACAATACTAAAATCATTACGACTAGCGTAATCTTTTAGTAGTTTCTCCTGGGCTTCTAAAGAATAACCTTTTTCTTCTTGTTCTTTAGAAGAAACCCGGCAATATAAAATGCATTTTTTGTCCGTATTTTTCATATTTTTGGTAACTAAAAGGGAGCGGCTCTGTGCACACTAACTAAATATCGCCAAAAGCAATACTTGCCAGTCAGAACCGCCCCCTTTTAGGGGACAAGTATAAAAAAAGCCTCTGGCTATTGTATTTAATTAGTGTGCATTTTCATATTAGCAAAATGTCTAGATAATTTCAACTTTTTTAAACCGCTATAATAAGCGACTAATTGGTGGCCAAGTTCAAATGCCTCGGAATCAGTCAGATCTCGTCCGTAATCATTTTTAATGATTATCTTCAGTTGTTCTAGTGTGAACTTGCTAATCATAAATATATTTATCGTAAAAAGTTTGTGCAGGACTTTTTACTCAATTTCTTTAAGTGCTTTTTCGTAAGAGGCTAATTTTCTTTTAAGCATTTCGGTGTCACTTGAATGTTCAAAACTTTCTCCGGCTTCAAGTGCTTTTCTCATGCCGTTAATTTTTCCGATTAGCCATTCCTGGTAGCCGTAAGCTCCGAAATTAATTTTTTCTAAGTTCGCCATATTATTTAATTTGATAAATGTTTACCATTACTTCACCTCGATATTTATTGCTAAATTCCTTTTCATAAACTTTTTCTGGTGGTGGAGAATAGCCCATTAACATCTCTTCGCATTCTTGGCCTTTAAATTCTTGAGGGCGATTTAAGTTGCGAGAGTAAAAGAATTTTTTCTTGCCGAAATATTTGCGGTTAAAAGATTCTTTACTTAAATATTTGGAGACGTATAAGCCGACATTGTTAATTGATTTAATTTTGTTGATCTTTACGAAACCGTGTCGCCAAACTTTTTCAATTTTTTTAGTATCGACTATTTGGTTGAGAAGAAGATGATAATGAATGGCTCCGCCGAATTCTTTCTTGATATTGGTGCGGAAATAATAATCGCCTTGAAATTCGGGGACGGCTAAATATTTAATGCCTAAGAAGTTATATTTTAATCTCTGGATGAAAGTCATAAAAAGATAATTGCATTTTTCAAATTCGGTAATATCTTTTTTATTCTCAAATTTATTTTCATCAAAAGTCAGGGTAAGGAAGGTGATAAAATCGGGGTTGCTATTTACTAATCTCATAATTGTCATTCTGGTTCGCCTTAAGGCACCGCTTCGCATTTCTATTTGTTCTTCTCGGGGTTTATTCTTCCGTTTCTTCCTATGGACCGCCTTCTTGCCTAAGACGATTTCATTTTGATAAATATATTCTTCAATAAATGATCCGGAGATAATAATTTTGGTTTTATAAGACCCTTTAGTTCGTTTTTCTCTAGATTTTTTAATGTATTCTAAATACTTTAATCGTCCACGTTCTAATCTTTCGTTATCTTTGTTATCCATATCACTTAAATCTTGTTGAGTGTGCTTATAGTCAAGTTAAGAAACATAATGTTTCTTATCGCCTTTGTTTTCTTTTTTCGGCTCCCCCAAGGGGATGCCGCCGAAAAAAGAAAAAAACAAACAGGCTGGTAATTTAACTTTTGACACATAGTTTAGATTAGGAATTAATGAGGAGCTCGACCTTTTGATTGTCTCCTAACCTATATGGACGAAATTTCGCAGGTAATAAAAAAATCCCCTAACTTTAGATAAGTTAAGGGATTAAATTAGCAGGGAAATAGCGAAGAAATTTCTTTAGGGTCTAGTTAGATATTCTTTGGGTGGTAGTTTTTTAGTGTCCGATTCTGAAATATGGCGGTCCGACCATAATTCTCTAAAATCTGGTGGTGAGATGAGTTTTATTTTTATCTGATATTCTTCATTCTTTTCATTATAGATAATTGGATCGTCTTTAAGTCCAAAATAGGTCTTTAATCTTTTAGATAAGTCTTGTTTATTCTTCTTAAATAAATCTCTTTTAGCTTTATTTCCGGCATAAGTATTTATTTTAATACGGCCATTTTGAGTGGAGAATAAGATAAGCGTATTCCAACTTTTAACATATGAGGCGTTTTGGGAAGAATTTTGGCGAGTATCAGAAAAACCAAGTTTTTCATAATCAGAATCACTTTCATGACCATCTATTTTTAAAGTTATGTCATGATTATTTTTAAATCTGATCTCTATATTTTCCCAGTTATCGGTTAGAGCCTCTTTATATGGCTTGCTGTCTGTATCAGCAAATTCATTGGCCATCTCTAACGCTTTAAGCCAAGACATAACACTTTTATTAAAATCTAGAAAAAACTTCTTATAATAGCGGGGCTTAATGAAAATATCAGCTTTAGCGTTTATTAATTCTTTCTCCATTGCTTGGATTTCTTTAAGTTGTTCTTCGAGCTTACTATCTACCACCACTTTTCTTAGTGGCGCTATGCTGCCAGCTTTAAGAGCTTTTTGAAGGGCAGGAGCTAAAAGACTAGCGCCATCAATCATTTCTTTAAATAAACTGTAATACATCCAATTATATGATTTGGTTGGGCTGTTTTTAATCTTTTTTAAATCTACCTCAGAAAGAGCTCCATCTTTGTCGTTTTCTTTAAGTTCTTTATTTAAGGCGGTCATAAATCCAGCAAAGGCTTTATCTGATTCAATGGTGTTTAGGTACTTTTTAATTACCATAAAAAGACCAGGAATTTCTGCGGAAATTGATAATTTTTCACTGAGCTTAATTTTCTTGCGAGAAAATATAATCTTGAAATAGGCTTTATGGAACTCCATTACTAGCCCGTCGAGCTCATTCTTAAGTTGTTTAGTTTCACTGGTCATAGTGAGCTTATTTTATAACGTGAACTAGGATTAGTCAAAAGCAGGAGAATGGGGATGATTGTCTATCTGTGGCTTCTCATTTTAGCATCAGCTTATCGCCCATCAAGGTAGTACAAGTCTCCACTTTGACTGTCGCAAGCCATCAGACGCTATCTCATTTCGTGCCGATAGATAATCTAAGGCGACGTTATCCGGCAATTTAAAATAAGTCGTCAATTTAAATTTATGACATTATCAGTCAAATCAAATTGGACAGGTTCGGAAAACACTTCCAGTCTTGTCCGCAAAGAAATTGCGAAACGTTGGGGTGAAGATGAAGCCAAACGTTATAATCCGTTTGAAAATTGCTTAACCTTCAAGAGATGGTTAGAAAACGGCTATGTAGTTCGCAAGGACGAAAAAGCTATTCGGTCTTTTATCGTCATTGAGAAGAAAGATAAAAATACCGGAACAGTCGTTGAGAGACGACTTAAAACAATTTATCTTTTCTATGAAAAACAAGTTGAGCCTCAAGCGGCTTAACAAAATTAAGGAGCTGATCCTTCGGGGTTAGCTCCTTTTTTTGTATAGACATAAGTTGTTTTGCTTTATCTGCTAAATAAGTTTATATCCTGGTCCCTGTTGTATTTTTTTGTATTTTTAAAATTTTTATGATATCTTGTTAATCATGAATATATTTATAAAAATTAGACATTTATTGGTAGCGCTATCAGCGTTGTCCTTTATTTTTATATTTTTTTCATGGAATCTATGCATACCATTTGGATGCTCAGTAGACCCTATGGTTTGTGGTACCGGAAATTGCATAGGTGAATCGTTTGCCCAGCATTTAAAAGAAAGATCAATATTATCAAATAGCACTCTAAAACATCGGCTATCAATAGTAGTCTTTATGTTACTAGTTATTTTCGTTGTTTCTAGAAATGATATAAATATAAGATACTTTTCTATATTACAGAGACTTAAGTTTAATAAAAATCAATTTTTATGTAAACTTTATAATATTTTTGTAATATTTTTTGCTAAGGGCGTATTGCACCCAAAAATTTATTAGTATTTAGTGTTTAACTACCAGTTAATTTTTTAATTTTGGTAGTTTTTTATTTGCTAAATAATAATAAATTTTATGATTAAAAAAACATTAAACAAACAAGCTTTGTTTGGTTTATTAACTGGAGTTATTTTGACCGGTATTATTGGCTTCGGTCTTTATTCTGCCAACGCTCAAAAAGAGAAATCATCGTGGCTTCCGATTAAGGATATCGAAGAAAAGGCGACAGCATATATCAATTCCGAATTGATTCAACAGGGCAAGGCGATAGTAAAGGTTACGGGCAAGGAAGGTGATATGTATAAATTAGAAGTAGAATATAATGGTCAGAAGATACCATCTTTAATTTCCAAAGATGGCCAGAAGTTTTTTCCACAAGTGTTGGATTTATCTAGTAAGGAGACAGTAGCAAAAAATACGAATGAAACGAAAACGGATGCTCAGCCAGTAGTAGATTCTGTTGAAAAAAAATCAGATAAACCAGAGATTGAACTATTTGTCATGAGCCATTGCCCGTACGGTTTACAAATGGAGAAAGGTATTATTCCGGCAATAAAAGCTCTTGGCAATAAGGTTGATTTTAAGATTAAGTTCAATGATTACGCCATGCATGGCGAAAAAGAATTAAAGGAAGAGTTAAATCAGTATTGTATCCAAAAGGAGCAAACAGACAAATATTTAGCTTATCTGGAATGCTTTGCCAAAAATGGCGACAGCGGAGCAGAGGGTTGTTTGAACAATGCTCAAATAGACAAGGGAAAAGTTGCTGTTTGTGTTGCTAAAACTGAACAGGAATATAAAGTAATGGCTAATTTCAATAATAAGGTTGGCTACAAAGGCAGTTATGCCGGATTCGAGATATTTAAAGCTGATAACGAAAAATATAGCGTTGGCGGATCACCGACTTTAGTAATCAACGGGTCGGAGAGCAATAGCGGCAGAGATAGTAAAAGTCTATTGAAATCGATCTGTTCAGCATTTAATAATCCACCTAAAGAGTGTGCAACTGAACTACCAAGCGAATCTCCAACTCCTGGTTTTGGGGGCGGTTCGGCTCCGTCTAGCGGAACAGGTGGCGGCGGTTGCGGTCAATAATCATAACAACCAACCAAGGGAGGCGATATCTTGGTCTCCCTAGGTTGGATTTTAATTTTAATATTATGCTAAATAAATTAAAAAAAACAAGAAATAGTATTACGGTAATAATGTTTGTTATATCAATTCTGATATTTGGTGGCGCTGGCTATATCAGATATGTAAATTCAGCTGAACCCAAAGACGTTGTGGTAAAAAGTGAAAATAGTTTTCAGGAGGTATCAATGGATTTGACTTATGACGGGTATAGTCCAAGCACTATCAATATTAAAAAGGGTGTGCCAGTCAGATGGAAAATTAATGCCAAACAAATATCAGGATGTACGAGGGAAATAATGATTGAGTCGCTGGGTATTAAGAAAGAATTACAGATGGGAGAAAACATAATAGAGTTTACGGCGCCGGATAATGTCAGCGAGTTGGAATTTTCTTGCGGCATGAGGATGGTTTGGGGCAAATTCGTTATTTCAGAAGATGGTTTCAGTTCAAATCAATCAGAACCAGCTAAAACATCAGTTAGCGCCAAGTCCGGCAGTAGTTGCAATGGTTCTTGCGGCAGCCCCTCCTGCGGTGCGTCGAAAGGTGGCGGATGCGGTTGTGGTCGTCATTAATTAGTAATAATATTTTTCAATGAATATAGAAAAAATAAGAAGGGATTTTCCGATATTGAGTAATAAAATGAACGGCAAGCCAGTCGTCTATTTTGATAGTGCGTGTATGAGCTTAAAGCCGAGACAGGTTGTTGAGGTAATGGAAAAATATTATTATGAATATCCGGCTTGTGCTGGCAGGAGTTCACACAAGCTAGGCGAGATTGTTACAAAAAAAATCAAGGATGCTAGAAAAACTGTCGCAAACTTCATTAATGCGAACGAACAAGAAATCGTTTTTACCAGAAATACTACCGAAGGAATAAATTTATTAGCCAATTCATTAGGACTTAAAGACGGAGATTTGGTTTTGACCACAGACAAAGAACATAATTCTAATTTAATCCCTTGGCAGAGGTTGGTTGAAAAGAAAAATATTCGCCATAAAGTAGTTCGCTCAAATGATGACGGTACATTTAACCTTGAAAAATATCAGGAACTAGTCAAGAGTGCAAAACTAGTTTCAATGGTTTACACTTCAAATTTAGACGGAACTACGATTCCAGCTAAAGAAATAATAAAAATAGCGCACGAAAACGGAGCACTGGTTTTATTGGATGCGGCGCAAAGTACTTCCCACATGAAAATTGATGTTAAAAGTCTTGATGTGGATTTCTTGGCCTTTTCGGGACATAAGATGATGGGACCGACTGGCACTGGTGTTCTTTATGGTAAATATGAATTGTTGGAAAAACTCGAGCCATTTTTAGTTGGCGGTAACACGGTTGAATATTCAACCTATGATGACCATGAAATGCTAAAATCGCCAGAAAAGTTTGAAGCAGGTTTACAAGATTATGCCGGAATTATCGGTTTGGCTGAAGCGATTAAGTATCTGCAGGAAATCGGTTTTGAGAATATTAAAAAACACGAGCACTCGCTGAACAAATATATTACAGAGGAAATTAAAAAGCATCCCAAAATTAAGATTATTGGACCCGAAGACCCGGCCTTAAGATCAAGTATTATATCTTTTTATATTGAAGGTGTTGATATGCATCAAATTGCTTTAATGCTTGATGATATGTCCAATGTAATGATTAGGACGGGGCAACACTGCGTTCATTCATGGTTTAATGAACGAGGAATAAAAAACTCGGCCAGAGTTTCAATTTATTGTTATAACACAATAGAAGAGGCTGGTATTTTTATCAAAAATTTAGAATTATTAATGGGATTATTTTAATTATGAAAAAAAATAAATTATATATCATACTAGTTATTTTAGCGGCTTGTGTTATAGCTTTTTTTGGCAGACATGATGTCAATAGTAAGTCAGCAAAAGAAACCGAATCACGGGAAGCTACAACATCAGATAAAGAGGACTTAGAAAATAAAACCAAGAGGCTTGAAATTATTGTGGGCGAAGGTGATGTTTTTAGCACCGTAGCTTTAAGGGCGGGAATAAATGAAGAACAATCCTTTAAACTTTACGATAGAGTTAAAAAAGTTTATGACTTAGCTAATTTAAAGATTGGGCACATGTTTATTTTTGATGTTAATGATAAAACTGAATTAATTAAAATAGTCTATAATATAGATGATGAGAGAGAGTTAATAATTATTCGGGCATCTATAGACGAAGACTGGCAAGCGTCGATTAATGCAATTAATTATGAAATAAAGGAAAAGATAGTTGAAGGCCAGCTAGATGGATCACTTTACGCGTCAGCCTTAAAACAGGGTGCCGACGAAAAATCAGTTATTCAATTTGCTGAAAGTCTGGAATACAGTATTGATTTTGCCAATGACCCCAGAGAGGGGGATAAATATAAATTTGTTTATGAAGAGCGTTATCGTGATGGTAAGTTTGTGATGCCTGGCCGTGTTTTAGCGGGTGCATATTTAAATAATGGGAAATTATACCAAACATTCTTTTATAATTCTTCAACTGGCGGCTATAACTATTATGATGAAAATGGTAATTCGGCACAGAAAATGTTTTTACGAGCTCCGGTATCATTCAAATATATATCATCACCCTTCACTCAAGGAAAGAGATATGTTGATAAGTTTGGTTTAGCCACGAAACATAGGGCAGTTGATTATGTTGCTTCGGCCGGCACGCCAATTAGGGCTGTCGGTGATGGAGTTGTAGTTTCAGCTGGTTGGAGTACTATTGGTTATGGTAATATGACGAAAATTAAACACAGTGGCGTTTATTCAACACTCTATGCCCATCAATCAAAAATAGTTGTCAAAAATGGTGAAAAAGTTAGTCAAGGGCAGGTGATTGGCTATGTTGGGTCTACTGGTTTTTCGACTGGACCGCACTTGCATTTGGAAATGATCAAGAATGGTGTTAATGTGGATCCTTCAAAAGAAATATTACCTCCCGGTAAACCAATCGAAGCAAAAGATAGGGATGGCTTTAATAAAACACTTCAAAATATGAAGGATAAAATAAAAATATGATTTGTATATTAGCTTTAATAGTGTTTTCTGTTTTGGGTATATTTAGCGCTACGCATCGTGAGATGGCAAAGGAGGCGCTGGATTGCGTATTTAGACGAATAACGCTCAGACCGTGCAATACTGGCTTTAAAGAGAAAATAAAAAGTCGATTAGTGGCGAGGTTGTTAAATAGGTCCGTTTTTATGGCCAAGTTTTTTAATCGTCACTACGAACTGGTGTCTTGGGTATTTTTCATCTTGATGATAGCCAGTACATTTTACGTTGTGAGGGGCGGGTATAATTATTACCTGTATGGTAGTTGTAATGGTTTAAATCAAAGCGGATTTTGCGCCTTTGATCCCAAGGGTGAGAATAATAAAGTAACCGAGATTAATCCGTCTTGCGGAACTGAGGTCAAAACAGAGGAGAATGTTACTTTAAAAAATGTGGACTTATCTAGCTTTGCCACGAAAAATATCGGTTCCAAAGATACGGTAGTGCTGATTGGCTGTTATGAATGTGATTATACACGCAAGGCATATGCTGATATTCAAAGACTGGTGAAGGATAAAAAAACTAATTATATATTTGCTCACTATCCAGCAAAAGAGCAGACAAATTATTTATCCGAAGTTGGTTATTGTGTTAACAAGGAATATGGCGAGCAGTTTTGGGCATTTAATGATTATCTATTTACCGTTGACAAGGTGGCAATTTATGACAGCGTATATATGGATAGAATCCTGAATAATTTTAATTTTGATGCTAAGAAAATTAATGAATGTGTGAAAAACCCCGAGACTATAAGTATAGTCGGAAAGCAGTTAGAAGAATTAAAAAAGACGCATCTTTATGGCACGCCCACAGTGTTTATTAATGGCAAAGCATTCGTTGGACCGAAACCATATCGTGTATATCAGAGCATACTAAATAAATTTTTATTATTTTAATATGGACACTTGTAATAATTGCAATTGCTCGGAAGAGCAGAAGAATGAGGAAAAGCCGAAACACGGAAAGATTTGGTGGTTAATTATTGCCTTAGTGGCAATAGTGCCATTGGAACTATTATCGCTCTTTAATATTGATCTTGGCTTGTGGTTTACTTTGCCGATATTTATTGGAATTATTTTAGTTTTTGGTAGAAGTATTTTTGTTAGCGGCATTAAAAGTTTGTTTAAGTTAAACTTTTCCAATATTAATCTGCTTATGACCATCGCTATTGCCGGAGCGATGTTTTTGCAGAAGTTTGAGGAAGCAGCTGTGATTGTAGTTTTGTTCGGACTAGGAGAGGCATTGGAAGACTATGGCATAGAACGCAGCCGCTTAGCCCTGGAAAAATTAATTAGCGGTTCTCCCAAGACAGCCGAACTAAAGTCAGCCAACGAAAAAGTTGCCATTGAAGAGATTAAAATTGGCGATATTATAATTATTAGACCGGGCGACAAAATTGGTCTTGATGGAGAGGTAGTGCTAGGCGACACGCTAGTGGATGAATCAACAATAACTGGAGAACCTTTGCCAAAAAGCAAAATCGTGGGTGACAAAGTTTATGCTGGATCAATTAATGGTGGTGGGTATTTAGAGGTCAAAGTGTTGAAAGAGGCCAAAGATTCGACATTGAATAAAATTATCGAGTTGACCAGTGAGGCTACCAAGAAAAAAGCCGAGTCGCAAAAATTTATAGAGAAATTCGCTCATTATTACACTCCGGCTGTTACCGTGTTGGCCATAGCGTTATTCATCGTACCGGTGCTATTTTTTAATGGTTCATCGCAATTTTGGCTAGTGCAATCATTAACCGTACTTTTAATCTCTTGTCCGTGCGCCTTAGTTATTTCTACTCCCATCTCAATTTTTTCTGCTTTAGGTAATGCTAGTCAGAAGGGTATTTTGATAAAAGGTGGTCAAGTGATTGAAAATTTATCGAAAATAACGGAAATTGGTTTTGATAAAACAAAAACGTTAACTGTTGGTAAACCGGAAGTAACGGACATTATCCCATTTAATGGTTTTACTAAAGAAGAAGTTTTGAGTTGTTCTGCCGGTCTTGGTGGTTTTTCCGAACATCCGATATCGCAAGGTATAGTAGGAGAGGCTAAAGAGAAAGGTATAAATATCCATGGTTTCAAAAACTTTAAATCACTTCAAGGGGAGGGCGTAATTGGCGACTGCTTAGTTTGCACAAGTGTTAAACATTGCTTAGGTAAAATGGATATGCTTAATAGGCATAATAATAGTGTTCAAATTGAGGAGATTATGATTAAGGAGAAGAATCGATTAGAGAAAGAGGGAAAGACTGTGGTATTTTTAGGCGATGAAAAAAACATTAAGGGCCTAATTGCCTTGTCTGATAGGATTAAAGATGTTTCCAAGGAAACTATCACACAGCTTAAGGGCATGGATGTTAATGCTTATATGGTGACTGGCGATAACAAGGACGCCGCCCAATACGTTGCTAATATTATCGGCATTTCCGAGGTCTATTCAGAAAGACTGCCAGAAGATAAGACTAAAATTATTTCGGATAAAATTAGTAAAGGTGACATAATCGCCATGGTGGGCGACGGAGTTAATGATGCCCCATCACTTGCCAGTGCTAACGTCGGTATTGCTATGGGGTCTCTTGGCTCCGATATAGCTATCGAAAGTGCCGATGTGGCCCTGATGAATGATGATCTTAAGCTTATTCCATTTTTGATCGGATTGAGTAAAAAGACGGTTGGGAAAATAAAATTTAATACTTATTTTGCCTTAGGTACTAAATCTGTCTTTTTATTGTTAGCGATAACTGGTTTGAGTAGTTTATCACTGGCTATTTTTGCTGATGTAGGGGTTACATTAATCGTAGTTTTAAATGGTTTAAGTCTTTATAAATTTAAAACTAGGTTAATAAATCACTAATAAAAGTTCGAAAGCAGTCCTTCCAGGCGAGCAAGAGCAGGTAGCGCTTATTATTAAGCGCTATTTGTTTGATTATTATTAATTATATATTATGAACCATAGAGCTAAGAAAGTAGTTTTTTTTGTATCTTTGTTGTTATTTTTTATGATTACTGGCCTGCCGACGAATGTCGAGGCGGCCAAAAATAAAGGTAAATGTTCTCTCCAATTAAGCTCGACTCCCTCAAGTGCGAGCGTTCAATTGGGCGATAGCGTTACTTATAATTATTCTCTTAAGAATGTTGGCACAACGCCATGTGCTGACGCCAGTATTTCCGTGTATTATGCGGACAATGAGATGTATACGGAGTCTAGCCCCGCAGCTAGCGCCTCTAATTATTATTGGTATGTTGGCGCTCTAGCGCGCAATCAAGCATATCAATTTTCGGTGACTATTAAAAATATACCAAACGATAGCAGCCAAGTGTATGGCGAAGCCTGTGGGTCCGCCACCGGCGCGAACGATGCCTGTGTTAGCACGCCTGTCTCGCTTACACCCGTTAACATAATTTCAACAACAACGCCGCCGTTAGCGACTACTAATATTCAAACTTGGGTTTATCCCGGGTATCCTGCTTGCGGTGCGCCGGCCGAATATTCCGATGGCCGACACATTGATACGCTTAAACCGGAATATTATACTGTACAAAGTACAGGCGCCCTAAGGCAATTAACTGTCTCTATTGATGGCTGTAATGGCTATAGCGCGAACAACGCCGCCGATATAAAGGCCCATTCCGATTATCAATATGTTACGGTTTCCGGAAACATTATTAATGTCCGTAAACTTCTGGCTTCTTCCGCCCTGCGAAGTTCCGCTATTACGACCTTAACTGATTTCGTGGTCGCCAATGATTTTACGGGAGTGGAAATTGATTGGGAAGGATTTGGTGATTGGACGGCGACAGATTATGCAAATTATAAAAACTTTGTGACTGCTTTGCAAAATAATTTGCACGCCCACAATAAGTCGCTCATTATTGATGCACCAGCGATAGCCGACAGCGTTTACCAAGGATATTTTCCGTTCAAATACGAAGATTTTACGAATATTGATTATGTAGCGATAATGACCTATGACTATCAATATGATTATGGCGTCGGCCAACCAGTTGCCCCTGAAGCTTGGGTGGCAAATACAATTAATTGGGCGAAAGCGCGACTTGATACTAATAAAATAATTATCGGTCTGCCTTCTTATGGATATCATGGCGTTATCGGAAGCTATAATATAATTATTGATACCTACGAGCAGTCGGCTACTTATCCGGGCTACTCAAGCCGACAGCTAAACGCAGACGGCGAAGAGGCTTGGACCTACGGCGGCACCTATTATGTCGCCCAAGCGGCCTCGACGCTTAACCAGAAGAAGGCGCTAGTAGAATCGATGGGAATCAAAAATATTTCCGTTTGGCATCTAGGAGGAAATCTTTGGTTCACTAATAATTGACAAATTTACGAAAAAATATTAAACGAGCGAGTAAAATCGCTCGTTTTTTAAGTTAACCGTTGTTTAAAAAAAATCGAATAAATTAGTGATAAATTGCGTAATAATATCATAATATTTAGTGTGATTGTAATTGTTTATCGTATGAGTAAATATTCACTAAAAATAGTAAATAGTTTAATTGACCTTGCTATTGCCCTGATGATACTGATTATTTTCTATAGTTACGTTTTTTATCGGATTGAGGCCTTGTCTTACCGTTTGGTAATAATATTTTTGACTGTCATAATTATTTCTAACTTAGGCGCGAAACTTATGGTTAATTATTTTTCCCGCGATAAATTGTGATGTATGTTTAAAAAACTTTTTGTTTATTTTCTGCTCTACCTTTTAACTATCGGAATCATTCTGTCTGTTTTCTTTTTGACTCCTGACCAAGGTTATAACTTTCCTTTCATTCGTTTTGTCATTATAAGTTTTGCGAGCATCCTGCTAGTAAAGTACTTTATTTATATGGTCATAAGTCCTTGGCATGATGTGTATATTGCCTGGGACACCAACCGTCGCCGCGCGATGCATAAAAATAAAAAATATTTACCAAAAGTCAGTGTACTCGTTCCGGCTCGGAATGAAGAGGATGGCATAATCACGACCATTAAGGCCCTTTTAGAGAGTTCCTATAAGAATATGGAAATAATTGTAATCGATAATGCCTCGACCGACAATACCTCTCTTAACGTTAAAAAATTAATAAATAGTTATAATGAGTCGCTTGATCTAGAACAGCAAAATATAGAAGTTATTTATCTAAAAGAAGAAACGCCAGGCAAGGGGCACGCCTTAAATAAAGGAATCAGATTGGCTAAAGGAGAAATAATAATTTCCATTGACGCCGATTGCTATGTGCCTTCAGACACAATCCAGAATTTTGTAAATCATTTTAAAAATCCTCAGGTGATGGCAGCGGTCGGAAACGTAAAAATTGGAAACACCAACTCGCTTCTGGGAGTCGTTCAGTATTTGGAATTTCTCTTTTCCTTCTATTTTAAAAAATGCGATTCTATCTTAGGATCCATCTATATTATTGGCGGGGCGGCGGGCGCATTTCGCAAAAAAGTTTTTGAAGAAATAGGCGATTATAGTGTCACTAACATTACCGAAGATATCGACATTACCTTTCGTATTCAGTATGCTGGCATGAAAATAGTCTACGCTGAAGATGCCGTGGTTTATACGGAGGGCGCAGCCGATTTAAAAGGCTTGATGGCTCAGAGGTTGCGATGGAAAAGGGGACGAATAGAAACATTTTTAGATTATCAAAAAATGTTTTTTAGCCCCAATAAGGCACACAAAAAAGTTCTTTCCTGGTTTATTTTGCCGCTAGCCATATTCGGCGATATGCAATTATTCATGGAGTTATTTTTTATATTATTCGTGTATATCTATTCATATTTGACCAATGATTACTCATCGTTCATTTCCGGAATCATCGTTGTGACCTCGATGTTTATGGTTCAAATTTTGTTTGATCGCCGCGTGAAAAAACGAGCAAGACTTATGTTATTAGCGCCAATCGGCTGGCTGCTATTCTATGCAAGCAGTTTCGTTGAATTTTACGCCCTAGTAAAGACTTTCTGGAGTTATTTAAGAAAAGAAAAAATTGAATGGCAGGTTTGGAAAAGAGAGGGAGTTTTTTCGGAGGAAATTAAAGAAAGCATTGTTCTTTCTAAAGATAATCAACATATAATTCAATAAATATATGTCAAAACCATCATTAATTATTATAGTTTGTCTGGGGGCCGCAGGTTTAACCGCGCTGATTTTATATGGACTTTCTTTAAACTCGAAGTCGGCACTTTCCTTGTCTGGCATTGCGACCGCAAACCAAGCAATCACCACTCAGGCAGGCGAAACCCAGAGACTGAGCTCAAGCGCCGAGCAAATTACAAATTCGAATATAGGTACGAGCACTAACATCGTTACTGCAAACAAAGAAATGCTAGCCGCCAGCAGTAGCGTCTCGGTTACAAGTGGCCTAAACACAAACACAATGCCTAAACAGAAAAATATAGTCGCGGTAATAAATACAAGCAAGGCCTTGCCGATTATTTCCCCGGTCGCTTTAATGGGGCGCGCGGAAATTATGGCGTGGATTTATCCTGGAGGTCAAAGTTGCGCCGCCAAGACTGAAATTGCTGACGGACGAAAAATAGACGTCTTAAAGGCTGAATATTTTACAATTAATGAAGCTGGACAATTGACTCCTTTAGTAGAGGGCAAGGGAAGCTGTAACGGATATTCATCAGCCAATATCGCAAGTCTAAAAAAATATTCGAAGGAACAGTATGCGACTGTATCGTCTTCCTACGCGGGAAGCATGGATTTATTTTTGAGCTCGACACTTGAAGACGGAACAAGCATAAATACCTTGGTCGATTTTGCGGTTAACAATAATATAAGTGGAATTGAAATTGACTTTGAAGACTTTGGCGGCTGGACCAAACCGATGTACGCAAACTATAAGCAATTTATTACTAAATTAGGTAATGCCTTACATGAAAAAAAGAAGAAGTTGATAATTGACGGCCCGGCCACGTCGAGCGCGGTTGAAGAGGCTTGGTATGTTTGGCGCTACGCTGATTTTAACGCTTTACCAGTGGATCGTTTGGTAGTGATGACTTATGATTATCAGTATGATCAAGGTTCCGGAGAACCGGTTGCGCCAATTTCTTGGCTACAAAACACAATCAAATGGACGCTAGGAAGATTCCCGAACAAGGCTAAGCTCTCTATCGGTATCCCTTCGTACGGCTATAGAGGAACGATTGGAACACAGAAGTTTTCCCTTTTAGCCTACGATCAAATAAAAAAAGAACCGGGATTTGCGACGGCGCAAAGGGACCCTAAATCATTTGAAATGACCTGGCAAAATGGAAATAATGTATATTTTTATCAAGATGGAGAAAGTATGGCTAGAAAAATGCAAGTAATTCAGAGTAGCGGAATCAACTCAGTCTCGGTTTGGCACTTAGGAGGTAATCTCTGGTTTAAATAAAAAACTTCGGGTAAGATTTACACAATACCACTTTTGTGGTATTTTTGTATTTAGTTTAATTAGCATAAATATATGGTCATAGTTTTTTCAGTCGACAATAAATTTTCTATGCCTTTGGGCGTGGCACTGACCTCTTTGTTTTCTAACAAAAAAGGTGAATATGAAATAAAAGTTTATGTATTAGACGGAGGGATCGACAAAATTAATAAGGAAAAATTGAAAGTAATTGAAGATACTTATGGTTTCCAGATTAATTACATTGATATGCTAAATTATGATCTATCTTCATTTCCCGAACTGGGGAGATTAAACGCCTGCTCCTATTATCGGCTTCTCGCTCCGGAGATAATACCGGAGGATAAGATAATTTATCTAGATTGCGATACGGTCGTCCTGGATGATTTAAATAAAATATTTGAAAAAGAAATCAATAATGAAAATATTATATCCGCGGTTGCCGATTTAGGAGAAAAAGATAAAATTAAATATTTCTTTAGACCGATAAATGGTTATTTTAATGCTGGTGTGATGGTAATTGATTGTGGGGCTTATCGGAAAGACGACGTTTTTAAGAAGGCGTTAGATTTTGTGAATTTGAATAAAAAAGCAATAAAATATGCTGACCAGGATATACTTAACCATTTATTAGAGGGCCGTTGGCTTAGACTGGACGATGCTTATAACGTCCAACAAGATAATTATCAACCACCGATAAGCGCAGATATAAAAGTATTACACTATACTGGAGCGGTAAAACCGTGGCACTATTCCTATGAGAATAAAATGAAGAAGTATTTTACTGATTTTTTAAGGAAAACCCCTTGGGAGGACTACGCTTATCCTGATAAGAATATAAAAAAAGTATTTTTAAAAGCAATTAAAATTATTATTAGATTTCTTGTGCCCTCAGCTGTGTTTATAGAAATTATGGAAAACTACGCCCTGATTACCAACCAAAAAGAAAAATAAATATGAAAAAATAAAAATATCAGTTGTTTAAAGCCATAACTACCCTTAATTGAGTAGTTTTTTTTTATTCTTGGGCGGCTCACGGAGATAAAATTAACTGTAATATTTTTTGTATTTTGTCAAATTAGTTAATTACTCGAATATTTGATATATGGTATAATAAATACGAGAAATAATTAAGAATTATAAGAAAGTGAAGAAAAAAACGCGTTTATTTTTGATTTTAGTTTACTTATCCTTTTTGGGGCTTTTTTTGTATTTTGGAGTTAGATTATATGTCTTCTTTTCTAATGGTCGCGGTTTTCTGAATTTACTAATATCGTTTTTGCTACTTTTAGCCGAGGCGCATTCTATCATCCATTCCTTAGGTTTTATAATTAGTATAATTCGCCTAAGAAAACCGAATGCTAATTATCATCGGCATGCGGAACTGGATAGGAACAATCTTCCCTCGGTGACAATCTTGGTCCCCGCCAGAAACGAGCCGCTTAGTATTTTGGAACTAACCTTTATCTCTCTCACTTCATTGGATTACAGCAATAAAGCAATTTTTTTCTTGGATGGCTCAGATGAAGAATATCTAATAGCTAACCGGGAATTGGCCGATAAGTATCGAATCGGCTATTTTCACCCGACTGAGAAGCCGAAAAGCAAGGCAGAAATCATTAATTTATATTTACCGATGGTCTCTAGTAAATATATTTCTGTTTTTGATGCTGACCAGAATCCCCTCCCGGAATTTTTGACTGAGACCGTGGGCCTGTCCGAGTATTCAAAAAATATCGGCTTTGTTCAGACGCCGCAATTATATTCCAATTTCAATACTAGCCCGATTGCTCGCGGCGCCGCTCTGCAACAATCAATTTTTTATGAAAATGTTTGCGAATCCAAGGGAAGATCGGGCTCGATGTTTTGCTGCGGGACAAACTTCTTAATGAAAACAGAAGTTTTGAAAAAGGTGGGCGGATTCGACGCCAGCTCGGTTACCGAAGATTTCGCTACTTCAGTAAAAATTCATTCCTTGGGATATCGCTCAATTTATTATAACCATGTCCGCGTTTTTGGCTTAGCGCCGGAGACATTACCAGCCTATTTAAAACAGCAGTTCCGCTGGTCGGCCGGGTCAGTCGGAGTATTAAGACGGCTAGTCCTAGATTCTTTAGACGGCAAGCTGCATTTAAATTTAAATCAAAAATGGGAGTATTTCCTTTCGGCGACATATTATTTTGTTGGTTGGTCGTTCTTTATTCTTATGCTCTGCCCGATTTTATATTTATTATTTGATATTCCTTCTTACTTTGCTAGCCCGTATTTATATCTAGGGACCTTTATTCCTTATTATGTTTTAATGCTAATCACCTTTTATGCGACCATGAAGAAAAGAAACTATAAGATGAAAGATGTTTTTACCGGCATTATCATGGGTTCAATGAGCTATCCCGTCTTGATTAAGTCGACAAGCGCCGCGATTCTTGGGCGGAAAGTTTCGTTCGAAATAACCGCTAAGGGCCAATCAGGAAAATTGAGTTTTTGGAAACTATGGCCCTGGACCGCTATGATTGCACTAAATTTAGTGGCGGTTAGTTACGGTTTTTTTCGCCTCTCGGAAAATTATTATGCCATTGGTATAAATATGGCCTGGTGCTTATATCATTCTTTTCTCCTTTCTCATATATTCAAATTAAATAAGAGTCCAAAATTAGAAATTAATAAAGTTTTAGATTACGCTTAATACGAAACATAAATAATATGAAAAATAAAATAAATACAAATAATAATGAATCAATAGTTCAAAAAATTTCTGAGGCACGAGTTAAAGAAGAGTTGGCAATCCCGATATATTCTAGCCACATTAAGCAAACTCTTTTTTGGTCCGGTTTGCCAGAGGCGAAACAGGCAAAAATTATTGCCGGATTGAGAATTCTCGAGGCTGATTCAGAAAAACATGTCAAAATGTTGAAAATTATTGAAAAAAATTATTTAAGAAATTCTAAATAATATGTTTAATAAAAAAGATTATCGCTCATATTTCAGACAATTATATAGTGTCGAATTAGGTATGAAACAAGAAGGAGAAGATCTACTCAAGCTAGTCAATGACCCAGAATCCCAGGGGCTTCTAAAGGCTTTAATCGCCGATGAAGTTAAGCACGCTAAGATTGTTAAAGAAATGATGGAGTTAATATAAATTACAAAATATATGAATAAAATAAGAACAGCGGTTATTCCGGTTGGTGGTTGGGGAACGCGCTTTTTACCGATTACCAAAAGCATTCCTAAGGAAATGCTCCCCCTGGGCAATAAACCAATAATTTTACATGTTGTTGAGGAGATAGTCGCTTCGGGAATCAAAAATATTATTTTTGTGGTGTCCCAGCACAAGCAGGTAATTGAGGGATTCTTTTCTCGAAATGAGATGCTCGAAGATTATTTTCGTAAAATTGGCACCAAGGAGCAAGCTGATAATCTGAAGAAAATAGCGGGTCTAGCCGAATTTACTTTTGTCTACACTAAGAACCAGCATGGTAATAGCGGGGCTTTAGGAGCGGTAAGAAATTTGGTCGGTACTGAGCCATTTGTTTTAGTCTGGTCAGATGAAGTAATATTTTCCCAGAAAATGCCTCGGATTAAACAATGCTTGGAGGCTTTTGATAAATATAATAAACCGATCATTTCGGCGGTCAAAATTGATGATCCAGAAAAAAGACAAAGATACGGTATGGCGGAACTGAAAGATTTGGAAGGTGAAGAAGAAATTAAGGAAATTATTAATATCGTTGAAAAGCCGGCCGCGGGAAAAGAGCCGTCAGAATACGCGACACATGGCGCATATATATTAACTCCGGAAATATTTGAAGCCTTAGATATGATTCCCGATAATGAAAATAGAGAAATATCCCTAGTCGACGTTATAAATATCATGAAGAAAAAAACTGGTCTGCTTGCCAAGATAATCCCCGATGGCCATTACCTTGATTGCGGGAACCCGTTAGAATATTTATATTCCCAGGTTGATTATTATGCGAATTATTCCGAGTATTCCAGAGAGGTGATTAATTACTTTAATAAGGGCGTTTGTAAGCGATTCTAATAATATGAACTTAGAAAGTCTTAATAATATCGGCGGGCGAATTGAGTCCGAAGACCCGAAGGAAAAGAAAACCATATTGTTTGAAAAAATTGAGCAGATTTCTTTAGTTTTTGCTTACCAGAAGTTTGAGGAAATAAAGAAAGTGCAGGGTAATTACAAGTTATCAGAGGCGATTAAGGACTATGCTCCAATCGAAAATATTATCACGCGCCCAGTCTTTCATTTAGACGGATTTAATCTGGCAAAATACCAAGAACAAATTAATCAATTTATAGACAATTTTTATGTTGAACTAGACTCGATTTACGAGTCCCGCGGTTTCAATCTCGATGAAATGACGGAGCTGGTTAATTCAAAGAGGGATAGCCTCAAAAGTTATTTAGGAGCCGAGGGTTTACCGGAATATGAGAAAAAGAGTGGCATTACTAAGATTATGAGTTTCAATAAGATAACTAATATTGAGATTGACGCGGAAAAAAAGTATAAAGATTTAGTAAAACTAGGTTTTACCAAGGATGACCATTTTGTCGAGGTTCATCTCGATGATTTTTATAATAGTGGCGAGAAAAACTTTAGTTCAGAATTAATTACAAATGACCTGGCTGCGATTGCCGTGCGGATTATTGATAAGGAACAGGAAGCAGTCGCTGTAATTGGCAAATCTTGGTTGTTAAATGCAAAGCTCGCCGATCTGTTGGGGTTTAAAAAAATCACTGATGGCGTGGTCAAACAAAATGATTTTTCGACCTGGTTGCAATTTATCGATAAGAATGGCCAGATTAATAGCAAGAGATTTGATAAATTTTTGCAGACAGGAGAGTTGCCCTTTCCGAGCGTGGTCGCCTATATACCGATTGAAGATTTTTTGAAACGCTATCTTCCGGAAAGCCGTCGGGGAAAAATTAACTTGAAGGAAATAAATATCGAGAGAAAGGATTATTGGGCCCGGCTGCAGATTGAAGCAGAATCAATTAGGTCGGACTGGAGTGAGCTATTAAAAAATAATGGCGACTTTGATAATTTTGTAAAAAATAATCAAGCTCTGAATGATATATTTACCCTCATAACACCGACCGATAGAAGTGAATACCTAGATTTCTTAAAGATAATGTACAATAGCAATATCCTCTGGTCAGAATTCTTCGAGCATAAAAGCGCGAAGATAGAGGCGATTGATGAGAAAATTAATCAGGCGAGACGAGATGATTTGTATAAGAACAAGGAAGTCGTCATTTAAACTTAAAATTCATGTTTTATCCGATACAATTATTATCTAATTGGTTAACGTTTTCCGTCTTAGCCCTTAACCCCAAATCTTTATTGGCCGACACGGTTAGTTATTTTATTTTTGATACGATTAAAATAATCATTCTTCTTTTGGTGATAATTTTTATCGTGTCATTTATTCGAACATATTTACCGCCAGAAAAAGTACGGAGTTTTCTTGCCAAGAAAAATAGACTTACTGGCCATATTTTAGCTTCGCTTCTTGGAATCGTTACGCCCTTTTGTTCCTGTTCGGCCGTTCCTTTGTTTTTAGGCTTTGTTGAGGCCGGTGTTCCGCTCGGCGTAACCTTCTCTTTCTTAGTCGCCTCGCCGATGATTAACGAGGTCGCGCTGGTGTTACTCTTCGGGCTTTTTGGTTGGAAGATTGCCCTAATTTATATTATTAGCGGTTTACTTATTGCGATTATTTCCGGACTGATAATCGGTCGCCTGAAAGTTGAATATTTACTCGCGGATTTTGTTGGACAGAATAATAAGATTTCTAATTCTGGCCCAGTTTCAAAGATAGGAACAGCGGAAAGACTGAGATACTCCAGAGATTATGCTTTCGGAATAATTAAAAAAGTTTGGCTCTATATCGTTATCGGCGTAGCTATCGGTGCTTGGATTCATGGTTATGTCCCGGCTGATTTTTTGGCCAACTATGCGGGAGCTGATAAGTGGTACGCGGTACCGCTAGCAACTTTGATCGGAATCCCACTTTACTCAAATACGGCTGGAGTTATTCCTCTTATTAGCGCGTTAACTGAAAAGGGGGTCGCCCTGGGAACAGCCCTGGCCTTCATGATGGCGGTCACCGCCTTGTCGTTACCTGAGTTTATGATTCTAAAGAGGGTAATGAAAACAAAATTGATTATAATTTTTGCCACCGTTGTCGGTTTGGGGATTATGCTTACCGGATATTTGTTCAATATTATTTTATAAAGTTAAAATATTAATAAAAAACACATCAGTAATGATGTGTTTTTTATTTAGATAAGGATTCCGTCCTATCTAATTAATCTTTTTTATTGTCGTTTTGTTTTTGAGCATTTTGACTAAATTTTTTATCGTCATTACTCTGGCCATGCTCTCGTTCTTCTTTCTTGTTTTCCAATTTATTTTTCTCATCGTTATGAACTTTTTTACCGCGGGTAGTTATGGTAACGGAGTTAGAGGTAGGCGATAAATTACCGCTCCTATCGAAAGCTATTACTGAATATACATAGGTGGTGCTCGCGACTATCGATGAGTCCATGAAATTACGATTTTTCGAACTGCCAATCATAATTCCATCTCTCATTATCTTATATCCTTTTATGCCTCTGGTATTTTTTGGCATATCCCAGGATAATTTAATTTTTTGGTGATCCTTAAGAGAAGCCCTTAATCTTATCGGTGTGTTAAGGGCCGAAACATAAGCAGCGGTCGTTGTCGCTGATACCGCGCTTGAGCTTGCGGATGTATTGCCACTAGCGTCGAACGCGCTGACACTGAAGCTATAAACGGTAGATGTCGCGAGATTCGTGCTGCTAAAACTTGTTACGGTTGAAGTGCCAATCTGCGAGTTCCCGCTGAATATTTTATAACCAGTTACCTTAACGTTATCAGTCGAGGCTGACCAATTTAAATTAATTCGGTTGGGAGAGACAGGCGAAGCGCTGAGATTTGCTGGGACACTCGGCGCCACAGTATCATTAATTACAACTGCAAGGTCGCCGATATAATAATTAATTAGAGCCGCGTTGGCCGCGGCGCTGCTACCGTGCTGGGTATTAAATAAAGTGCTGCCATTAATACCGCATAAACTATTAATAGCGGCCTGTCCGCCGGGATGCAGAGTCATAAAACTCGATACATTATAAATTTTATTATTGACGATTGTCCAGCAATCGGAAGCCGTGGTATGAGTAGCCACCTGTTGGCTAGTATAGACATTGGCGGCGAGGACTGGCGTCGCGAAGGGCAAAACAAAGACCAGACCGAGAAGAATTAACGCAAGTTTTTTCATAAATTTTTAAATTAATAATTAAACTTTCTATACTATATGATACAAAGATGATTGTAATTTGTTACATGGCGTTATATACTATTACTTACACCTTGTAACATTTGCCCTAAATTATTGTATAAATATTATAGAGATATGAGAAAAAACCGGGGTAATTTTTTGCCCTATTATCAACAATTTAAAGATAAGATATATAATTATTTTTTATATCGCCTTGGCTTTGATAAGCCTCTGGCCGAGGATTTGACCTCTGAGGTATTTATTAAAGCCTTGAAAAGCTTCGCTGATTTTGATGAAAGTAAAAAATTCCAGTCGTGGATATATATGATTGCTCATAATCACTTGGTCAATCACTATAAGCTCGCCGGCCGGGCAATACCGCTTGAACCTTTAGAGAATATTTTATCTTATATTGATAAGAGCGCCGAAGAAAAATATGAGTTAGAGCGAGTTTTAAAAATTATTGACGCAATGGACGAAACGGATCGGGAAATTATCAGATTTAAATTTATCGACGAATTGAGTAATAATGAAATTGCCGATTTATTAGAAAAAGAAGAGGGGGCGATAAGAACGCAAATGAGCCGAAGTCTGAGTAAGCTCCGCGAAATATTAAACAACAATTAAAAAATATGAATAATCCGGAAAAATTATTAGCGACTTTGCCTAAAAATAAATTAGGGCGAAAAGCTGATTTAAAAATAAAATTTCAACTCTACCGTTTAATTTGGCTGCAACGCTTTGCCGGAATCTTTGATTTTTCTCGCGGGCAGTTGCTAAATTTAAATAGGGGCTGGGCACTAGCTATTATAGTAGTAATAGCATTGGGGTCTACTTCTATTTACGCCTATGCTAGTAATGACGTGCTCCCGGGCAACCAACTTTATCCCTTAAAAATAGTGCTGGAAAAGATTGAACAAAATATCGCCATCGATAAGACTGCTAAAATTGCTAATTTAGAGAAGGTTTCCTCACGGCGCTTGCGCGAGGCAGTAGAACTAAGTCAAAAAAATAGTGATTCGGATAAAACTAAGGGCGCGATTAACGAAAAAATTAAAAATAGTATTGCCATCGAGGTAAGTAATCACGAAAAGGTTAGCGACCATATCAAGAATTTGAGCAACGATAACGAGATTAAATCCTCAATCGAAAAAGCTAAGAAAAATGACGAAAGGGAAATTAATTATTTAAATAAAATTGCTGAATACGCTCAAGAAAATAATGATCAAGAGATTTTAGATAAAGCTAATAACGCCAAGGAAATTATTATTAAACAAGAATATAAGCATAAAGAAGGCAGGATGAATAAAGAAGCGACGACAACAGAGGAGGTGACCCCAAGTAGTGACAAAGAAGATCAATCCTTCGAACCAGATAAAAATGAAACCTCGACTCCGTTTAGACAAGGCGATAGAGAGCGCGAGCGCCAAGAAAAGAAGGAAGATAGGTAGGTGGGCACCCTTGCGAAATATATTACGATTTTGTGTTCGAGTTATTTTTGGTATAATTGATCTATGTTAAAAAAGATGACTTTACTTAAGACTATTCAATTTAAAGATATCAGCCCGGAAGAAGCGTCCGAGTTTGAAATAAGACGTGCCGCGAGAGCGGTAGTCCTTGATACTGACAGCCGGGTCGGCCTACTTTATGTAAAGAAATATAATTACCATAAGCTGCCGGGCGGAGGACTCGAGGGCAATGAAAACATCGACGAAGCTTTAAAAAGGGAATGCTTAGAAGAAATTGGTTGCAAGATAGAAGTCAGTGGAGAAGTTGGAGAAATAATTGAATATCGCGATAAGTGGGCTCTAAAGCAACATTCATATTGTTTTGTGGCAAAGGTTATTGGTGAAAAGGGAAAACCCGATTTTACCGAGAAAGAATTGGAATACGGTTTTGAAATTAAATGGGTGCCGCTCTCGGAAGCGATAAGTTTAATGGAGAACGATAGCCCGGAAGGATATGAGGGGCCATTTATCCATATCCGCGATAGTGCGTTCTTGGCCCAAGCAGCTGAAATTTTAAATAACTAGTTAGTTTAAATAAAAAAAGGAGATTGGAAAATCTCCTTTTACGTATAAGTTTTTCTGAGCTTTTAGTGGTTGTAGAAACCGCGTCCGACAGAATCCGGAATCATCCATAAAGCCAGATTATGTAATTTGCAGAAGGCGATCACTTCTTCATCTTTGACTGAGCCGCTGCTTGTGATAATTGCGCTGACCCCAGCGTCTTTTAATGTTTCCGGTCCGTCAACAAACGGGAAGAAGCTGTCGCTCGCGGCAACTGCTCCTTTGATGTCGTGCCCGCATTCATTAGCAATCTCGATGGCAAATTTGGCAGCGCGCACCCGCGATTGCTGGCCGACGCCATTGCCAATCAATTGCCCGTCGTTTACCAAAGTGATTGTGTTGGAGTTGCTGGTGTCGCAAATCGACTTAGCAAAGAGCAAATCATGCTCTCTCACATTGTGTAGGGCTGGCCCGTATCGCTTTAAGCGGTCATCATGCATGTCCAAGACAAAGGTGTAGTTTGGCTGAGCCAAAAAGCCGCCTCTTACATAGCGATGGATGATTTGCTGATCAAGATCATCTTTGCTCAGATAGGGTAGCATTGGGTTGGTCAGAAGTCGACATTTACCTTTTTTCCTGGCCAAGATATCAATCGCTTTCTCGGTAAAGGCGGGAGCGATAATACCGTCCAATAGTCTCCGAGACTCAGTTCCAGAGTGTAGAATAAGCTCCGCCAAATCTTCATCTACCGGAAAGTTCAGCATGATAATTCCACCGAACAGAGCAACCGGATCACCGAATAGCATTTTTTGCAAAGCCAAGCCTCTGTCCAAATAATTAAATCCGGCACCGCAAGCATTGCCATGCTTCACCCCCAGAGCAATAAACGGGACAGTGCCATTGTTGGTTTGGAAGGTGGCGGCGACGTGAGTCATGGTCTGGATCAGACGATCAATATCACATAAGTTGTTATAGCTAGGGCTGTCGCCAGCTGCTAATTCGAAGGCAGTTAGGGCAAAGGGGTCATTTTCGTCCAGGCAATTTTTATATAAATAGGCCGGCGCTTGATAACCATTTTCGCCGTATTTCGCCGTGATGGTCCGTTCACCGATGTGGCCGGTATAGAGTTTTTGGCTATGATAGCCAGCGGACAGAAGGCAGTACTGAGCAATAATATATTCAGCCTTGGCTGCCAACGCATTTAGAAACTCGGCCTCATTTGGCGAGCCGTCTTTTAACCAGTCAATGACTTTTGCCCGGTCGTTAGGGTCGCAAACTACAATACGGCGGCCCTTAGCGGCTGAGCGCAGCATAGTTGGCCCGCCAATGTCCGTTTGTTCAATAACGTCTTTAGGCGTACTGCCCGGCTTATTTATCTCCTCATTTAGCGGGTATAAATCAACACAAACAAGATCTATGAAGGGAATGTTTAAATCAGACAATTCCTTGATGTCCTCGGCAGTTTTTTTCGCGAGCAGTCCAGCATGGACTTCGCGCGATAAGGTGACGACGCGGTGCCCAAGAATGGGACCACCGCCCACCAGAGCGGAAACGTCGAGAACGGGGAGGCCAGCCGCCAGTAAATGGCGAGCAGTTCCTCCGGAAGCTATGATTTCAAAATTTTCCTCCAACAACTGTTGGACAAACTCGGTTATACCATCTTTGTGATATACCGAAATTAAGGCGACACGTTTTTTCATAGTTAGGTGTTTTAGGTGAAATTATAGGTGAGTGATGATATTTGTTAAATTACGAGAAGAATTATTGTAACATTTTAAGCTTATTTGTCAATTGAGAAATTGAATATTAAGCCTGAACCCGGCGTACTAATAATTGACTAATTTTACTTTAGTTGCTAAAATAATATTAGTTAAAAAATAATTATTTATAGACATTATTTTATGAGTATTCGCAGAATTTTTACCAGAAAAAGAATAATCTGGTCCTTAATTATTATTCTCGTTGTCGGCGGTATTTGGTATTTTGCCACGAAGGGGAAAAACCCAGCGGGCAATATTCAAACCGCAGTCGTCAGCTCCCAGAATCTTAAACAAACGGTTTTAACCACCGGCCAGGTAGTTTCGGCCACAAATTTAAATCTAAGTTTCCAGGGGAGCGGCATCGTTAAACAAATATTAGTTAAGTCCGGGGACAAAGTTAAAGTCGGGGATATTTTAGCGACTTTAAATCAGGATACTGCGGCGGCTGCTCTGGTTAGCGCCCAAGGTTCTTTGGCCCAAGCTAATGCCAATTATCAACGCGTTATCGCTGGCGCTTCAAGCGAGTTGATTAAAGTCTCTCAAGAAGCGGTTAACGCTTCCCAGGTCTCTTATAATAACGCGAAAGCGCAACTCGTGACGGTCCAGCAATCAACCGCGGCGACAATTACCCAGGCCGAAAAAACTTTGGCCGATCTGCAATCGCCGATTAGCACATCCGACAATAAACGCTCGGCGATTCTTTCGACTATCTCGGCGCAATTAGCGTCTATAAAATCTGCGCTTGATCAAGAAAACCAGATTGTTAACGATAATAATTTACGAAATTCTTTCGGCGTTACCGATGCGACGGCGCGAGAAAACTTTAAAAGCACAGTTACGCAAATCCAGCCCTTGCTTGATAAGGCTAACGCTAGCCTCGCGACCGCGCAGGGGTATAAAAGCGACGCTAATATTGATGTGGCTGTAAATGACGCGCTAACGGTGTTGAACACAAATATCACTTCCTTGAATTATTGTTTTGTGGCTTTAGTTAATTCGGTTCCGAGTACTGTTTTTAGTCAGGCCCAGCTTGATGCCTATAAGTCTGCGATTAATGCAGCTATCGCGAGTGAAAATCCGGGAACAACCGCGATTCGTTCAGCGCGCCAAGCTTTGACTGACGCTCTGACCGCCTCACAAAATGCGGTGACTAATGCACGTTTGGCGCAGACTCAGCAGATTTCTGCGGCGCAGAATCAAATTAATAGTGCGCAAGCTGCCCTGCAGCAAGCGCAGGCGAACTTGGTCCAGCAAAGCGCCAAGGCTAAGCCAGCCGATATTAATATCGCGCGTGCCCAAATTTTATCCGCCAGCGGTCAAGTTGAATCAGCGCGGGCCACTTTAAATAATTTAATTATTAAAGCCCCGGCTGATGGCACAATTACTCAGGTCAATATTAAAGTTGGTGAATTAGCCAGTGCTATGCAGGAAGTAATGATTCTTCAAGATATTAGTAGTCTGCACACAGAGGCTTATGTTAGCGAGGCCAACGTTGCCTCAATCATACTTGGCCAACCCGTTGATTATACTTTTGACGCTTTGGGTCCAGACCGTCATTTCACTGGAAAAATACTCACGATTGACCCGGCGTCTACCGTAATTTCAGGGGTCGTGGATTATTTAGTTAAGGCTGACTTGCCGCAAATCCCGGAGATTAAGCCGGGAATGACCGCTAATATGACCATTTTAGTAGCAAGCCGAGATAATGTTTTGGCTGTACCAAGCAGTGCGGTTATTAACAATAATAATCAGCATTTTGTCAGAGTAATCGATGATCCGAAAAAAAATACTTATCATCAAGTCGAAGTTCAATTAGGCCTGTCGGCCGATGGCGGACTAGTTGAGATATTTTCCGGCCTAGAAGCCGGACAAAATATTGTCACCTATATTAAACCGTAATTAATTTTTCTTAGCTATGAATTTAATAAATGTAAAAAACTTAAAAAAAGATTACGGTAGCGATGATTTGATTACTTCTGTCCTCCATGACCTAAGTTTTAAGATTGAAAAAGGAGAATTTGTCGCTATTATGGGTCCTTCCGGCAGCGGCAAATCGACACTAATGCATATTCTTAGTTTCCTGGATCGTCCAACCGCCGGTTTATATGAATTTGAAGGACGCAACACCGAAGGCTTTACGGACGCCTATCTAGCCGAGCTGCGTAATGAGCGGATTGGTTTTGTTTTTCAGTCATTTAATTTATTACCCCGTACTTCAGTGCTAGATAATGTTAAGCTCCCCCTTCTGTACAGCAAGAAAAAAAATCATGATGCCTTGGCGAAGAAGGCTCTCGATTCAGTCGGTCTATCACATCGCTTAAATTATTATACTAATCAAATCTCCGGCGGGGAAAAACAGCGCGTAGCTTTGGCGCGGGCCCTGGTCTGTGACCCAGCAGTTATTTTCGCGGATGAGCCAACCGGAAACCTTGATTCAAAGTCAGGGAATACGGTTATGTATATTTTACAACAACTAAATGATCAGGGGCGCACTGTTATTTTAGTAACCCATGAAACCGATACGGCAAATCACGCTAAACGGATATTGAGAATACGCGACGGGAACTTAGTTTCAGATGAATTAGTTAAAAAAAGAACGATTGCGACGCCCGATCAGGATCTCATTAAATAAATATTAAGTTTATCTTCTTGTGAATATTTCGGCGATTGTAAAATTAGTTGTAAAAAATCTTTTGGCTCGAAAGGGCCGATCGCTTTTAACTATCCTGGGGATTGTTATTGGTGTCGCTGGAGTAATCATTATAATTTCACTTGGTGCCGGCGCTCAAAGTTTAATTTTGGGCCAGGTAACTAAACTCGGCAGCAATTTATTGTTTATTGAGCCGACAAAGAATATTGAAAGCGGTGCGCCAGTTCCCGGTTTAATCATCAGCACCTTGGTAAATAATGACGTCGACGCCCTGCGCTCGCCGTCACGCGTGCCTCATGCGGCGGCGGTTAATGCCGCGGTCAATGGTTTGGCATCAGTTACCTGGGGAAGTAAAAGCATTGATACGAGTTTTACGGGAACCGATTCCTATTATTCGCAAGTCACAAATTTTACGATGCAGAGCGGGCAATTTTTTAATTCTCAGGAGGATCAAGGTGCGGCCAACGTGGTTGTTCTCGGCTCGGCGGTTAGCGAGCAGTTATTCGGAGATTCCGGTGTAAATCCAATCGGCCAAGTTATTAAAGTCAAAAGTTCAATTCAGGCGAAAGCGGGCGGAATCCCCCTGCGCGTCATTGGTGTTATCGCGTCGCGCGGAAGTTCGTTTTTTCAGAATCAGGATGACATGATTTTTTTACCATTAACGCTTGGCCAGGAACAAATTCTTGGCATCCATTATCTGCAAGGAGTGTATATTAAAGTTGATGCAGCGGAAAATATTGATCAGACAATCGCCGACGTAAATTTAGTTTTGAGACAACAGCACCGTATTCAGAATGACGTGAATATCGATTTTGCCGTTCGCAATCAAGCGGACGCGGTAAAAATATTATCAACCATAACCGATGCTCTGAAATTATTTTTGATTGCGATGGCGGCGATTTCTTTGGTCGTTGGCGGAATCGGCATTTTAAATATTATGATGGTGACAGTTGGCGAGCGGACTAGAGAAATCGGTTTGCGCAAGGCGGTTGGGGCAACGAACGGCGTTATTCGCAATCAGTTTTTACTCGAAGCCAGCATGTTGACCGGCTTAGGCGGAGTCATCGGTATTATTGCCGGTGTTATTATTTCCTATTTGATTTCTCTGCTCATGCGCCAGCTTGGCTATGAATGGGCATTTGTAATTTCTTGGGTTTCAGTTGTTTTGGCAGTGGGAGTTTCAATTTTAACTGGGATAGTATTTGGACTACTCCCCGCTTTTAAAGCCGCTAAGTTAGATCCAATCGAAGCTTTAAGATACGAATAATATGTGGGCAGCCTTTAAACAAGCGAATAAAGTGTTATTAGCCAATCCGACGCGGACGGTTTTGACGACTCTGGGAATTATGATTGGCATCGCAACAGTTATTCTAGTGTTATCGGCCGGTGCGGGCTTCCGCTCTTTAATTAATTCGCAGGTCGCATCGCTCGGTACGAACACTTTATTTATCGCGACTAAAATCCCGTCGGCGAATAAAAATTTAGCGGCTTCGCGCAGTAATGAAATATCCGGCGGCGCTATTATCACCTCTTTAAATCAGCGAGATTTAGACGATATAAAAAAATTACCTAATGTGGTCAACGACTATGGCATGGTAACCGGCCAGGCCGTGGCTAGCTATCGCGACAATCAAAAGAATGTCGTTTATCTGGGTACTTCGGCGGAGCGTTTTCAGGTTGATACCGGGACTTTGAAAACAGGACGTTTTTTTACGACCAGCGAAGATAGTGGCGGGGCACAAGTTATTCTTCTAGGCAATAAGCTAGCAACCAAATTATTTAATGCCGATGAACCAGTCGGAAAATTAGTTCATCTGGGTAATTTAAATTTTTTAGTTATTGGCGTTTATAATTCTTCTGGAGGCTTGGGGGGCGGTATGGATGATTACGCGACCATTCCCCTGGGAACGGCGCAGAAAAAAATGTTGGGTATAAATTATATTATCCGCGGTGTTATTCAAATTAAAGATTTAAACCTCGGGGATTATACGGCCGGTGAAATTACTGCGCTCGTCCGTCGCAATCACGGCATTACCGATCCAGTTAAAGACGATTTCGAAGTAACAACTCAGGGGCAAGTTTTGGAGATATTTAATACTATTTTTAATGGCGTAACTCTACTTCTCATCGCCATTGCCGCCATTTCTTTAATAGTCGGTGGTGTCGGTATTATGAATATTATGTACGTGGTTGTGACCGAACGGACCGCGGAAATTGGTTTAAAAAAAGCGCTGGGCGCCACTAATGGCGATATTTTAACGGAGTTCATGATGGAGTCCGTCATGGTAACTGTTTTGGGAGGAGCGGTTGGGATATTATTTGGCGCTGCTTTAAGCTGGCTTTTATCGATTATTGCAACGGCGAGCGGTCTGGCTTGGACATTCTCTGTGCCTTGGTACGCGATTGCTATTGGCTTCGGCGTCTCAGCGGTGATTGGCATTAGTTTCGGTGTTCTACCGGCGCGCAGCGCCTCGCGCTTAAATCCGATTGAGGCCTTGGGCCACGAGTAATATATAAATGTATGATTAAAGATAGACAAGAAATGTTGCGCTCGCTGCTAGAAAAACTTCATTATGCCCTTAAAGAAATGCACTCTGGACAAAGTTTTCCGTTTGGCGATTATTTGTTGAACCACCAACAAGTAGTTATTTTATTTTGTGTCGGCGAAAAAGAAAAAGGTGTTCCCGTTAAAGAGCTGACTGCGTTGATGCACGTGACTCCAGGCGCCGTCACTCAGTTTGTCGATGTTTTAGTGAAGAAAAAATTGGTGGTTAGAGAAATCGACTTTTCCGATCGACGTTCAATTAATATTAAATTGACTCCGTTAGCCAAGAAGCAATTTACCAAATTCAAAAAAAATTATTTTTTCGAAGTCAGTCAGGTTTTTCGGGAATTCAATTTATCAGAATTAGAACAATTTAGCTCTCTCTTGGAAAAAATTAAAACCCCCGAGGGTGCAAATAATAAGGAAAAAAAATAATTATGAAAAAGAAGTTAGAATCGGTTACACTTTTAGGCATAGATTGTGTCGACCTAGGGAGGCTGAGGCAAGCGTTTGAAATCTGCCAAAAAGAATTTGAGTTTGCGGATGTAAAAATTTTGTCCTCCTTACCAGCCGCCGGCGATGATAGGGTTATCAAAATAGACTCAATAAGTTCGCTTGAAGAGTATTCTCGTTTTGTAATTTTTGAATTAGACAAATATGTTGATACGCCGCACGTCTTGATTGTTCAATACGACGGCTTCATCCTTAATCCACAGGCCTGGGACGATCGATACTTAGACTATGATTATATTGGGGCGCCTTGGTTGGTCGCTGATTGGTCGGTTGAAAATTTTGATTTTCCGATGAAATTATTGGGTCAATACGTAGTAGGTAATGGTGGTTTTAGTTTAAGAAGTAAACGCTTACTTGCGCTGACCGCCACTCTCGCCAAAAAAGGGATTCTGGCGAGGTATAGTCCGGAGGATGTAGCGATTGGCGTTTATCATCGAGAATTGCTAGAAGAAAATAATATTAAAATTGCCCCAATTGAATTGGCTCAAAAATTTAGCTTTGAATCGGAAACCAAGGATAATTATGCCTGGACAAATCAATTCGGTTTTCATGGCTTAAAGTGGACAGATATTTCTAAGTGGGCGGCTGCTCACCCAGAATACAAAATAGATAATCCGGCGACCAGAAAGTCGGAGAGGTTAAAGTATCTATAATTTTTAAAATGAAAATTTTTCAAAAACATAAGATCTATTGGCGAAGGCGAGCATTCATAACGAGCGTTATCACCGGCTTGGTGCTCTTAACAATAAGCATTTTTATAAATAATTATGCGCAGGCTTACGCCGCCAGCCATATTAGTAATTCTGTCACTGATATTTTGCTTGATAACATTACCCCGCTTGATGTCCACTTAATATATTCCGAAGGAGCAATTATATTTTTATTTATTTTAGCGGCCGCTTTGTTTCGTGAGCCAAAGTATATCCCCTTTGTTTTTAAAAGTATTGCGTTTTTCATTATTACGCGCTCGCTCTTTATGGTCTTGACGCACTTAGCGCCGCCCGCGACCGCTATCTATATAAACCCGACCGACTATATCCAAAGTTTAAGTCAAGGAGATGATCTGTTTTTTTCTGGCCACACCGGCTTGCCCGCTCTTTTATCTTTTATTTTTTGGGAGAAAAAATATTTGAGATATATTTTTTTGGTGTGCACAATAATTGGCGGTACCGCCGTTATTCTTGGTCACCTCCATTATTCAATCGATGTCTTCGCGGCTCTCTTTATCTCTTTTGGCATCTTGCATATTTCTAAAAAATTATTTTCGGCTGATTATAGATTGATTTCGCAACCGAGCGGCGAGAGTCTATAAGGGGAGAATAAATAAATATATATGAAAATAAAATCGATTAAAGCCCTGCAGATTCTTGATTCAAGGGGAAATCCAACCCTGTCAGCTACAGTTATTTTAGAAAATGGAATTAGTGGCTGGGCAGCAGTGCCAAGCGGCGCTTCGACAGGTAGTTATGAGGCAATTGAATTGCGCGATGGCGACGCTAAGTGTTACGGCGGACTGGGCGTTTTAAAAGCGTTGAAAAATATTGAAGATATAATAGCCCCCGCCCTCGTTGGCCAAGACGTAGAGAATCAAGAAAAGCTCGATGAGATAATGATTAAACTCGATGGTACAGAAAATAAAGCAATCCTTGGAGCGAATGCAATTTTAGGAATATCGCTAGCGATTGCGCGTGCCGCGGCAACAAATTTGGGGCAAGCTCTTTATAAATATTTAACTAAGTTTAATCCGAATTTTTCCGGCGTTTATCAAATGCCGCTGCCGATGATGAATGTTTTAAATGGTGGCAAACACGCTAATTGGGCGACTGATATTCAAGAATATATGATTCTACCGGTCGGTGCCAAGTCTATTACCGGCGCTGTTCGGATGTGTGCGGAAATATATCAAGCTCTAAAGAAAGTTTTAAAAGAAAAAGGATATGGTATTAATGTTGGCGATGAAGGCGGATTTGCGCCAGCTGTTTCTTCTAACGAAGAAGCCTTTGATTTATTAACTTTAGCGGTAAATCAGGCGGGCTATAAATTGGGGGATGATATTGTTTTTGGCATTGATGCGGCGGCAACTGAATTTTATCAAGAAGGCGCATATCACTTGAAGAAGGAAAATAAAACCCTGACGAGCGATGAGCTAATTGTTTTTTATCAAAAATTGAGCGAACGCCATCCGATTAGATCATTCGAAGATATTTTAGCGGAAGATGATTGGGCGGGTTTTAAAAAATTTACCGATGTTTTCAAGCGTGAAGTCCAGGTTGTCGGCGACGATTTATACGTGACTAATGTTAAACGGCTGGAGCGAGGCATTGCCGAAAAGACTACTAATTCTATCTTAATAAAATTAAATCAGATTGGAACTTTGACAGAGACGGTCAGGACAATTAATAAGGCGCGCGATAATGGTCTGACGGCAGTTATTTCTCATCGCAGCGGCGAAACTGAAGATACCTTTATCGCCGACTTGGTAGTGGCAATGGGCACAGGGCAGATTAAGACCGGTGCGCCCGCTCGCAGCGAAAGAACGGCAAAATATAACCGATTAATGGCTATTGAAGCGGAGCTTCAAGACAAGGCTGAATATGCCAAGTTTCCATTTTTAAGCGTTGACAGATAGATAATAATATTTTAAGATCTTTTATTGCACATTAAAATCATTAACTAACCATAAACACCAAAACCAATCCGATGAAAACACAGAAAGCTCTGGCAAGAGGAGCGATTATTTCTTGCGTGTATTTGCTGTTCGCCATCAGCCTGGGCTTTATTGCCTTACTCCCGCCATCATCCTTCAGTTGGTTTTCTCCATTAGCCTCAGGCAAACTTTTTTTTACAAGTGAAAATGGGGCCGGCTTCATGATTTTGGCGGCCGCGATTCTATATCTAGTCCACTTTGTATATGGGTCCTTATATTTTCGCTTGAAATATTCCGCAATCATGAAAAAGTTCGCTTACGGTGACACAGGTAATACGGATGATATTTCCGACTGGTCATTCCTCCGTGGTTTTATTGCCATGTTTATTGTTCCGGTCGCTTTCGCTGTCGCCGGACTTAATTCAACCCCACTCCAAATAGCTTGCCTGGTTTGGATTTTGCTAAATATTACTTTAAGCGCTTTGACGAGGACGAGCAATTTATTTGAGAAAGACTCAATAACAATCGACGCCCCGTTATTAATGCCCTGGAAAGAACCAGAGAAGTCAAAACATCTCTATGAGACAATTTTCTTTCTGCGACCGGTTCTGGAAGATAAAGAAACATGGCAAAAAGAAGTCGTGAAACAATATGTTTATAACGAGGCTAAGTATCACGAAGTAATGGTTGCTAGCGAAATGAAAACCAGGCAGCGTGAAATAGAGGCGACTGAGGCGACAATCAGACTCGCGCCAGCGGTTATTGGCAAGTCACCGGATATTGGTTAGCGAAATGAGCCAGGAGGTTGAATGCCTCCTTTTTTATTTCTAAAATTTGCCTTGCTTTAATAAAAATATGCTATAATATATTTATACACAAGGGAGCTGATTCGGCATTTATTGACAAAATCTTATATTTATTGTATAATTATTTGTTAACATAAATTTAAAAACGGAGGCAGAGGTGAGAATAATTATCATTTCAACGTTAACATTGGTCACAGTTGGCCTGGCCTTACTATTGGTCCTTGCTAATACTGTTCTCCAATACTTTGGGCTAAACGTAATAATGCCCGATCTTTACAAAATTCTGACCGAATTATCCCTCGTTCAGGGGATTTTCCTCTTTTACGGAGTTCTATTTATCAGCGCCATGTTTGTTTTTGGCACAATTAAATATTCCGAAAAGAGTTCCGCCTGAGCAAAGGAGAGAATCCAATCTTGAGACCATTTTTCCGCAAGGCAAGATGGTTTTTTATTTTCCCAAATCTGGTTATGAATTGTCGGGTAATTTTGCTAAAATATTAGTAATAACAATTAGCTGTATATATTATGAACATCGCCTTGCCGGAGAATATTAAAAGCCTAACTAGCCAGGAAGCAGGGGAAAGATTAAAAATAGAGGGTTATAATGAATTGCCGAGGGGAAAAAAGCGGCGGCTATTTATGATTATCATCGACATTCTAAAGGAGCCGATGATTTTGTTATTGATTGCTTGTATCACCATCTATTTATTTACCGGCGATTTACGCGAATCTCTTGTCTTGTTAATTTCTATTCTCTTCATAATCGTCATTACTGTTTACCAGGAAAATAAAACGGAAAGAGCGCTTGACGCCTTAAGGTCTTTGGCTAGTCCGCGGGCTTTTGTTTGGCGCGATGGGAATTTAATTCAAATTGATGGCCGTGAGATCGTGCGCGAAGATATTATCTTTCTAAAAGAAGGGGATTGCGTTCCGGCTGATGGTATAGTGGTGTCGAATAAAGGATTAAATATAAATGAATCATTGTTAACCGGCGAATCAGTGCCGGTGGCCAAGAGTAGCGGAGATAGTAAATTGGCTATGGCTCGCCCGCAAGGCGATAATTCGCCCTATGTTTATTCGGGAACAATGGTTGTCTCGGGACAAGGCATTGTTTTGGTTAAAGCGATTGGGCATGAAACCGAAATTGGTCACATCGGAAAAATTTTGAATGCCGTCGAACAAGATCGTACACCTTTGCAGAAAAATTTTGCCAAACTAGTTCAGTTCATTTTAATTGTAGCTATCATCTTATGCTTGGCGGTTTTTGGTCTCAATATTTTGACTACGCATGGTTTTATTCCGAGTCTTCTTTCCGGTATTACTTTGGCCATGGCGATTTTGCCCGAAGAGTTCCCGGTTGTTCTGGCAGTTTTTCTGTCGATTGGCGCCTGGCGCCTGTCTCATCACCAAATTTTAGTCCGCAAAATGAGCGTAGTCGAAAGTTTGGGAGCGGCCACAGTTTTGTGCGTCGATAAGACGGGAACTCTGACGCTTAATCGCATGAAATTATCCCAAGTCTTTTTAGCCAGGAAAAAATTAATTGTCGAGATTGATAAAGACTTGATAAATAAATTAGAGATTTCGAACGACCTCGCTCTTAGAGAAATTGTTAAGGCCGGTGCTCTAGCCAGTCAGCGCCATACATTTGATCCGCTTGAAGGGGCGATTAAGGAAGTTCGCCGTTTAATATTCCATGAAGATATTTATAAAAATTTAGAATTACTTCAAGAGCATCCTTTATCCAGCGATTTTTTAGCGATGGCTAATGTTTGGAAGGATGGCTTGGTTATTAGCGCCTATGTTAAGGGCGCGCCTGAAGTTATCATGTCTCTTTGCGGTCTGAGCGAAGAAGAAAAGAAGAGAGCCGGGGAAGTTATTAAAACAATGGCTCAATCTGGATTACGAATTTTGGGCGTAGCTTTCACTAATAACGCTGAGCAAGGAGCAGAATTAAAAAATATAAAATTTGAGTTCTTGGGCTTAATTGCTTTTATGGATCCAGTTAGGCCGCAGGCGGCGCTGGCGATTAAAGAATGTTACCGAGCCGGAATTAAAGTAAAAATGATTACCGGCGATTATCCGGGAACGGCCCGAAGCATCGCGCGTCAAATTGGCCTGGAAAACCCGGAAGAGGTTGTAAGTGGACAAGATTTTATTAATCTAAGCCCAGCCGAGCTTGCTGCGAAAATAAAATCAAGTAGCGTCTTCGCGCGCATGATGCCTGAGTATAAGTTAGCGATTATCAGTGCTCTAAAAAAAGAGCAGGAAGTGGTTGTTATGACCGGGGATGGCGTCAACGATGGTCCTGCGCTCAAGGCGGCTGATATCGGCGTCGCAATGGGCGAACGCGGCACCGATGTCGCACGCGAGTCCGCCGGCATTGTTTTGCTTGACGATAATTTTTCTTCTCTTGTTAGTGGTGTTAATGAGGGCAGAAAAATTTTTGATAATTTACAACGGGCCGTAGTTTATTTGGTGGCGGTCCATATTCCAATTGCGGCTTTATCGCTTTTGCCGATTATTCTCGATTGGCCCCTAATATTTTTTCCGGCCCATATTATGTTTTTAGAATTATTGGTTGATCCGGTCTGTTCGATTGTTTTTGAGGCTGAGTCGGCTGGCAGCGGTTTAATGTTGCGGAAGCCGCGGGATTCAAAGAGATCAATTTTAAATTCAGATAATTTATTGATTAGCTTTGTTCAGGGGATGAGTATTCTGCTATTTGTATTTATTATCTATTATTTAAGCGTTCACTTTGGATTCGAGAGCGGCCGAACACGCGCTTTAACCTTCAGTACTCTGGTCATTTCTAACATTCTTTTAATTCTGGCTAACCGCTCTTGGACGGACAATATTTTTAAGGCCCTAATAAAAAAGAATCAATTTCTCTGGCCGATAGTCGGCCTAGCCTCCGCCTTTTTATTGTTTGCTGTTTATAACCCTTTCATGCAGAAAGTATTTAGTTTCGCGCCTTTGAATTATAGCGACTGGCTTTACGCGCTTGTTTTCGCCCTTTGTCCGGCTTTAATTTTTGAGCTAATTAAATTTTTTAATCGTCCGCGCTCAGTTTAATTTTTTGTTTTAAAACAATTTTAGAAATAAAAAAAGCATTGGGGGACCAATGCTTTGTAGCTATTTGGAAAGGGGTTAAGATTGCAAGCAGGGCTTAGCTAATCTTAATTTGGCTCTTTCTAAAACTTTCACCAAAACCGGATCGAAGATCTCAGCTTCATCGCACTCGATGAATTCCTGAGCGATAACCGGCTGACCGAGTCTTTGGTAATTTACCGCTTTAAGAACTCGCTGCAGGCGGCCAAGTTGATGAGCTATTTTAGCGCGGTTAGTAATATTTTCATCATATTCCAGCCAGAGCTTAAGAAGGCGTTTTCCAGCGACGCCAAGATGCGAACAAATTTCCTTCATTGTCGCCAGTTCGACTTCATGCTTTTTCTCCTTCGTCCAACGATGGTCAGGCGGACAATATCTGTCCGTTCGGGCATCGCCGATTTTCTTATTTGTTTCCGCCCAGTCATGAATCTTCAACATCGGAATAAGTTCGGGCATAAAGGGATAGTATTTTCGAGCGAGCGCGATTAACGCATCGGTGTGTTCACCAACCGTTTCAGGGTTTATAACTTTGCGGTCGACCCAACCGGTGCGGGGAATCTCATAGAGTTGTGCGATTATTTCCAGAACGAAAGCGCGACGTCCGGTTTTAAAATGAAACGGGGACTGGACATAAGTTGTTTTCATATAGTTAGAATTTTAAAGTTCATATCAGATTGTTTGATAAATTATATTATAATTTTGTTTCATTTTTGTCAATCATTTTAAATTGATTTTACTGGGTTTTTGAGCTAATATTTTAGTATGTCAACAATATTTATAAAAAATCGAAAAAATCAAAAAGTGGCCGTTATTGTCGAAGAAGCCGAAAAGGCGCGTGGCTTGGCGTTTGTTATGCACGGCCAGGGCGATGCGAAGGATTCACCGCATATTAAAATACTGGCCAAGTGTTTTTTGGATAATAATTATAACGTGGTTCGTTTCGACACAACTAATACCTTCGGAGAAAGTGATGGCCGTTTTGAGGACGGGACGATTACAAGTTATTACGAAGACCTTGAAGATGTTATTAAGTGGGCCGGGGAACAAGATTTTTATGAGGAACCGTTTATCCTTTGCGGGCACAGTTTGGGCGGAATCTGTTCGGCACTTTTTGCCGAAAATTACCCCCAGAAAGTTAGGGGCCTAGCGCCGATTTCGAGTGTTATAAGCGGCGAGTTAGGGCGGGAACAATATACGCCAGAAGAATTGGCTGATTGGCGAGAAGGCGGTTGGTTGATTGAGGATTGGCCCCTGGGAGAAGTCCGTTTACCGTGGTCATATATGGAAGATGAGCTGAAATATGATTTATTAAAGAAAGCCGACCAACTAACGATGTCGACGATTTTAATTGTGGGCGAAAATGATCATTGCTGCCCTCCGCGCCATCAGCAAATTTTATTTGAGGCTTTGCCTGCGCAAAAAGGGATATACTTAATTAAAGATGCTCCGCATACTTTTCGAGCTCCCGAACATCTCGAAGAGATTTATCGGATTATGGATAAGTGGCTAAAAACTTTATAGAAAATTTTTATGAGCAGTTTCTTAAATATCGTAAATGATAATGATGAAATAATCGGGGTTGCCAGTCGCGAAGATATTCACCACCAAGGCTTGCGTCACCGCGAAATTCATGTATTTTTTATTACTCCACAAAACGAAATAATCTTTCAGCATCGCGCCAAGGATAAAGATATCTATCCCGACCTTTTAGATGCTACAGTCGGCGGGCACGTTGAAACTGGACAAAGCTACGAAGAGACGGCGCTAAAGGAGACGGAAGAAGAAACAGGTATCAAGCTTAAGATGTCAGATTTGATATTTATTAATAAAGTGAAGGGGGGGTCAAAGGACGAAGTAACCGGAAAAACTAACAATGTTTTTAATTGTCGCTACTTGTATATTTATTCAGGAGAGCTTAGCGCTCTAAAAATCGAAGATGGAAAGGGAATCGGCTTTGAATCCTGGCCCCTTGATAAAATATTAAATATAAGCGATAGTGATAAGAATAAATTCATTCCTTATGTCCTTAATTTATGCCAAACAGAATTAGGAAAATTTATCAGTAAACAATAGTATTAACTTAGTTATTTAAAAAAGAAAAAGGAGGAACCATGAAAATACCACTGCTGGCCGACTCGCAAAAATTGCGCATCGGTAATAAAGAATTAATTTGGCCAATTTTTCTTGGCCCAATGGGCGTCGGTGTCTCGCTGAGCAGACTAGTCGCCGCCGTCGCTAACGAAGGCGGAGCTGGGATTCTCTCAGTTGTCTGCTTGAAGGAAATTTGGCGCGACCGGCTGGGATACAAAGTCTCAAATTACGAGGCGATTTGTTTTGAGATTTCTGAAGCGCGTCGGCTTAGCCCCCAGGGAGTAATCGGACTTAATATCATGGTGGCTGTTCAGCAGGACTATGAAAGTTCGATTCTTGCCGGCGTTGATATGGGTATCGATTTTATTTCAATTGGTGCTGGGTTAATTAATAATCTGCCGGTAATCGATCATCCTCATCACACCCAAATTGCCGTTATTGTTTCTTCAGCGAAAGCGGCCAATATCGTCCTCTATCGTTTTGAAAAAAACAAATGGCGCGAGCTCGGTTACGAATTAGCCGCTTTTATCGTCGAGGGACCACTCGCGGGCGGACATCTCGGCTTTACGATTGATCAGGTAGACAAACCGGAATATCAATTGGAAGTGATTCTGCCCGAAGTTAAAAAAGTCGCGCAAGCAAATGGTGATTTTCCCGTGATTGCCGCTGGCGGTATTTTTACTCGCGCTGATATTTTGCAAATCATGTCTCTGGGCGCAGATGGCGTACAGATGGCAACAAGATTTTTAGCGACCGAGGAATCCGCAGCTAGCGATGATTATAAACGGGCAATCGTCCAGACAACTAAGCCGGAAGATGTCATTGTTTCTCCGGGCTCGCCTTGCGGCCTGCCGTTTCGCGTGGTTGTCAGTTCGCCGATGTATCAAACTCATTTGCGCGCTGGCCGCAAACCGCGTTGCGATAAAGGTTATTTGCTGCGCAAGGATGCTGACGGAAATTTTACCATTTGCGGTGCAAAAACCGATAACCAGAAATTTTTCTGTATCTGCAACGGTCTACTGGCCTCTGCTGGACACAACTCAAACCTCCAGGAAGAGGGTTTGTATACCGCCGGGGCTAATGCCTATTTGGTTACGGAAATAAGCACGGTAAAAAAAATTATGGCCGAGCTTACGGGTGCGCCATAAAGCGATTTGAAGTTATTTGAAGGACTGGCTAAAAACAGTCCTTTTTCATTGGTTGACTTTTTACCTAGGAGCTATAAAATATGGTATTATATAAATATCTATGGCTAACCGGCTGACAATTGAAAAATGGTTAAAAATTTCGATATTCGCAGGATTACTTGTCTTGGTGCTTATTGTTTTTTCGCAAAAAATAGAATTTACCGCTGTTGATTTGGGGCGGCATTTGGAGAACGGAAAGATTGTTTGGTCTGGCCCTCAAGTCTTGTTTAAAAATTTTTACTCTTATACCGAGCCGGATGTGCGTTTTATTAATCATCATTGGCTCGCCGGGGTTATCTTCTATTTGACCTTCTTGGCCGGCGGTTTTAAACTGCTTTCCATTCTTAATATTTTATTGGTCTTGTCGGCTTTTATTTTGGCCTTTAAATTGGCTCAAAAAAAAGCCGGTTTTTATATCTCGTCTTTAATCTCGATTCCGGTAATTTTTTTATTAAGCGAACGCGTCGAAGTTCGGCCGGAAACCTTCAGCTATTTATTCATAATTTTAACCTGGTTTATTCTTGATAAAGTGAGCGAGAAAAAAAATCAGCGCCTTTTGTATTGGTTAATACCATTATTTTTTCTTTGGGCCAATATACATATTTATTTTTTTATTGGCCTAGTTCTATATGGGATTAAGGCTCTCGCGGAAATTTTGCCGGTCTTTATTAAAAATGCCGGCGATTATAAAGCGCGCTGGCTGGCGGCCTGGCTGGAGTCAAAAAAATGGTTGCTTAATTTTATTTGGATTATTATTGCTTGCTTAGCTAATCCTAATTTTATCCGCGGTCTGCTTTATCCTTTTAATATTTTAAAAAATTATGGATATGAAATAGCGGAAAATAAATCAATATTTTACCTGGAGCATTTAATGATTGATGGCAACATCCCATTGGCTAAAGGCCTCATGTTTGTCCTCGCCTTAAGTTTCGTCAGTTATTTCTTTTATTTTAAAAAATTTAATTATTTTAATATTTTTGCTGGTGTTTTTTTCTCCTTATTGGCTATATTCGCCATTCGTAATATTTCGATCTTTGGTTTGGTTTTTTTGATTCTTTTTAGCGCCAATCTCGGCCACTCTCTTAGATTTATAAAAAGTAATGCTTACTATTTTCAGGCCGAGTGGCGCGATAAATACCGCGTCTATTTGGCGGGCGGCACCCTTCTTTTAATCATTGGTGCCGGTCTCTACCTCTTGCATGATGTGAAGACTACCAAGCTGTATCTGCGAAATTCCTTCGGCTGGGGTTTGGCGCGGGGAAGCGAGGAGTCGATAAAATACTTTAGAGACAATAAATTAAGTGGCCCTATCTTTAATAATTATGATCTGGGGAGCGCTTTGATTTTCTGGCTATATCCTCAGGAAAAAGTTTTTGTCGATAATCGGCCGGAAGCCTATACAAACGAGTTCTTCGCTAATATCTATCGGCCGATGCAATTAGAGCGAGAGAAATGGAGTGAATATAGCACTCAGTATCAGTTTAAGACTATTTATTTCTCGCACACGGACTCAACCCCCTGGGCACAAGTTTTTCTCTCATCAACGATTGATGAAGATTGGACTCTGGTATACTTTGACCGCCACACAGTTATATTATTAAATAAAAAAAATAATGACCCTGAGAAGGTCAAAAGTTTAACGCTTGATAATCAGACTATTCGCCAGCGCGTGCGCGAGTTGGTAACCAATTCCGATTTCAAGGGAAAACTGCAATTAGCCGCTTTTGCCTCCTTGATGAATAAGCCTGATTTAGCGGAAGAAATTTATCAAGAATTATTATTTTCTAATCCTGACAACGCGCTGGTGCAAAGTTTGCTTGGCGGTGTCTATGCCGGCAGCCAAGATCGCAATACTCTGCTTAAGGCTAAAGAATATTTAAAACGCGGTTTCGATGGCGGCTATAAGCTGCCCGGATTATATAACCAAATCGCTCTGATTGATTGGCGTCTAGGCGACTACGCCGCCGCTGAGGACGATTGGCGCCAGGCTTTAAAATTGGAGCGAAAAAATGAGACAGCACTTTATTATTTAAATCAGATTGAGGAGTTAAAATTGCAAGGAAAAATATTATTGGACAAGCAAGCGCCCTGATTATTTACGATCTTGATTAAGGGTAAATTTTTCTTGGAATAAAGTCCTAATTGCTAAAAGTCCGTCGCGGGCTTTTATTTTTTTCCCCTCACGATAGCCCCGGCGCTTGTAGCTAATCGGAAATTCAATTATTTCGCAGTGGGCTTTTAATAATTGCGCCGTAATCTCCGGCTCAATTTCAAAACGCCGACCGCTAAGATTAAGTATTTTTAAACATTCCCGCGGAATCAATTTAAAGCAAGTTTCCATGTCGCTTAAATGGCCGCTGAATAGAATATTAGTGAGCGCTGTCAGAAAGCGATTCACCAAATAGTGGAAAGATAAATGCTTATTAAGTAGAAAGCGCGAGCCATAGATGGCTGTGTTTTTATCGCTGATAGTATTAGCCTGTTTAAATAAATAGCCGATGTCCTCAGGGTCATACTCAGCGTCAGCGTCGCAGACGATAAAATAATCGCCAGTTATTTCCCCGAGGCCGCGTTTGACTGCCGCACCCTTGCCTTGGTTTGTCGGTTGATCGATTAATTTGAAAGTATATTTTTTCTTAAGCTCATTTAAGATTGATAAAGTATTGTCAGTCGAGCCGTCGTTAACGATAATATACTCCGCTCTAAGCGGTAAATTAAAAATTGACGGCAGATAATCAGCCGCGATTTTTTCTTCATTATAAACGGGAATAATTATTGAAAGAAGTTTTTCCGTCATATTAATTTTTTATGATCATGCGACGATAGAAAAGTCGTTTAATAAATTCAACCATTAGCAGATAAATAATAACAAGAGTAAAAATAATTAAAAGGGCGTACCAGGGAAGCGGAGAGAATCCAAATAGATGGCCGATGCCTTTTTGAGTTAGCAAAAATCCAACCGCCACCGCGCCCAAGGTCGTCATTAGCAAGTATTTGCTGGGACGTGATTGTAAAAAAGGAATTTTTTGCGTGCGGATAATATAGATTACGAAAGTTTGCGTTGCCAAGGATTCAAGAAACCAGCCGGCCTGGAAAGTGGCGACATCGAAATGGAAAACAAAAAATAAAAGATAGAAAGTAAGCAGATCAAAAATTGAACTGATTGGACCGAAGATTATCATGTATTTTTTAATGAAACCGATATTCCAGTGTTTCGGTTTCTTTAGATATTCAGTGTCGACATTATCAGAGGGGATTGATAATTGCGAAGTGTCATAGATGAAGTTATTTAGCAAAATTTGTCCGGCGGTCATCGGAAAGAAAGGGAGAAAAAGGCTGGCGCCAATTAGCGAGAACATATTCCCAAAATTTGAGCTTAGAACCATGAGTAAATATTTCATGGTATTGCCGAAAGTTTTTCGACCTTCAATTACGCCCTCCATCAACTCCTTAAGGCCTTTTTGCAAAAGAATAATATCAGCTGTTTCCTTAGCGACGTCAACCGCATTATCGACGGAAATACCGACGTCAGCCGCCTTTAAAGAAGGGGCATCGTTAATTCCATCGCCTAAATACCCGACAATTAAGCCGTTGCGTTTGAGTTCGGTGATAATTTTTTCTTTTTGGCTCGGCGATAGGCGGGCGCAAATTGTTGCATTATTTATTCTTTTGAATATTTCTTCATCGCTTAGGATATTGAGGTTTAATTCTTCGCCCGTTATTATCCCTTTGACTTCAATATCTAAATCCTGGCAGATTTTTTTCGTGACTAGCGGGCTATCGCCGGTAAGAATTTTAATATCGACGCCGTGCTCTTTCATAAAAACAATTGTTTCTTTAACATCCTCTTTGGGCGGATCATAAAAAGCCATGAAACCGCGCAGGGTCAATCCAGACTCTTCTTTCATTTCATAGCGTTCTTTTTTTTCGGTAATATTTTTATCCGCGATGGCGAGAATGCGCAGGCCGTCGGCGCTTAATTCGTCGTAAAGTTTGTTCGCTTGTTTGAGCGCCGCCGGTGTTAAGACCTCGCTTTTATCTCCGGCCGAAAAATTAGAGCAGATTTTAAATATTTCCTCAGGCGCGCCTTTAGTAACCATAGTTAATTTTCCCGCCCGCTCGTAAATAATTGAAGATCGTTTTCGATTAAAGTCATAAGGAAGTTCTTCAATTTTTGCGCAGCCCGTTATATCGATTGCTTCGTGTGCCAGAATCGCTTGGTCGAGAATACTTTTTATTCCCGTTTCGTAAAAGCCGTTCATATAGGCAGTGGATAGTACTACCGGAGAATCAACGCCAAAAATATCAACGTGTTTTATAACCGTGATTCGGTCTTGCGTTAGAGTGCCGGTTTTATCGGTGCATAATATATCCATCGAACCAAAAGTCGGGATTGAATTTAAGCGTTTTACTAAGACGCCGTTTTTTTCCATTTTCATCGCGCCTTTCGACATATTAACGCTCATAATCATCGGCAGTAGTTCGGGAGTAACGCCCACAGCGACGGCGAGCGCGAACAAGAAGGAGTCGAATAAACCCTTATTTAGAATGGCATTAATAAAAAAGATAATAGCGACAATCAGGGCGATAACGCGAATAATCAAGAAGCCGAAACTCTTGATGCCTTTTTCAAAAGCATTCTCAGTTGCTGGGCGCGCAATTTTTTGGGCAATTTTTCCGAACTCAGTTTCCAGCCCAATATTAGTAACTAGAAATTTGCCGAAACCAGAAATAACATTAGTTCCTGAAAAAATTATATTATTTTGGCTCGCCTCTTTTTCAACTGGCATGCTTTCACCAGTCAGACTTGATTCATTTAGATAAAAATCGTTCGCCTCGATAATTTTTCCGTCAGCGGGCGCGATATCGCCTGCGGCCAGGAAGACAATATCTCCCGGCACGATATATTTCGTATCAAGTTCTTGTTTTTTTCCGTCACGCAAAATTTCGGCGCGAATCGCAATCCGGCGAGCTATTTTATCAGCCGCCTTGTCTGATTTTCTCTCTTGGTAAAAATTCAAGACAACACTTAAAAGAATCATGGTTAAGATTATGACCGTGCTCCGAATTTCACCCGTCAGCCCGGAGATCAGAGCGGCGCCAATCAGAATCAAAATTAAGGGGTTCTTAAAATAACTAATGAATTTGAGGAAAGAGCTTATTTTCTTGGCCGCCGCGATTTGGTTATAGCCAAAAACCTTTGACCGTTTAATGGCTTCGTCCGTGCTTAGTCCGTTTGGGCTGGACTCGCTTAGCTTATAAAGCTTATCAAGGGTGGATGTTTTAAGCTCATCAGCGCTAATTTTAAGATTATTCATATGGTTATCATCTCCCTTTATTATATCATTTTTTGCTAGTTTTCAACTACTAGGGCGCGGAATTTTTCCGCATTTCGGCAGGCAATTTCGTGCGGTCTAATTAGGTTTTTTATTAAAGAATTTTTTTCGCTGGGCCCGAAGGCTGCTAATTCGCTGCGCGCCAAGACACATAAATTTTTCATTCGAGAAATAATAAGCGGGGAAGCATATTGACAAAAGAGGAGATTGGCGATCTCTGGTTCTTTTTCCAAGTTAAACACTAAACGTTTTTTCTTGATTGCATTTATAACCGGTTTGTTTGCCAAAGTAATTAAACCTCGTTTAAAATCTTCAAGCCAATCAAGACTATCGTCAGCTAATTGTTTAAGCGCTAGCGAATATTTAAAGAAGTTAAAGCAAGCCAGAGACTTTTTATCGGATCTTTTATAGCCAAGTTTGGCCAAGAGGGCGATTGCGCCAAGCGCTAAAACGAAAGATTTGTCGGTTAAAATCGCCAGCTCATTTTTGCATCTATTTCTACCGGTAATTTCTTCTGTGTTTGCTCTGTCTAAATTTTTAAATAATTGTTGCATCTGTTGGTAATAGCTTGAAGACAAATTAAGACGATAGTGCGTTTCCAGAAAACGGCGATAGTAAGTATTCGCCTGCGGCAGCTGAGACCTTTCGCCATCACCATCGAAAAAATCATCATAAATATTTAAAGCGCGCCAGAGAGAAATTTGGGCGCACTGTAATTTTGGCAAGATTTTTTTTATTTTTCTTTGCTCATCAGGATCGAGTAATTGGCTGAACCAGAGCGGCCAATAATAGACATTTTCTTTGGGCATATGGTTCATGATTTTGGAAGAATAATTGTAAAAACCGTTCCCTTGCCCCAGCAGCTAGAAACATTAATTCGGCCGCCAAAGTCCTTCTCGATAATATTTTTAGTCGACGCCAATCCGAGGCCAAGACCTTGTCCGGTAATTTTTTTCGTGCTGAAAAATGGTTCAAATATTTTAGCGAGGTTCTCTGATTTAATGCCGCCGCCGCTATCGGCGACGATTATTTCGATTTCATTATCTTTATCTATTAAACTTAAATTAACATCTCTAACTTCTTGCTCATCGCAGGCTTCAATCGCGTTGGCTAAAAGGTTGGTGATAACTTGTCCAAATTTAATAGCATCGTTATTTAAAATTATTTCTTTATTCGTTAGGATTTTAAGATTAACTTGAGCGCGGTGCGCTTTATAAGAAAGTATCTCGATAATTTGCTTACTTTCTTGATTGAGAGAAAAATCCTCGATAACACTCTCGCGCGATATTTGTTTCTTAATACTTGAGATCAGACTTTCCATTTTGCTCGTTGCCAGGAGCGCCTGGCTAAGATATGATTTGGCGCTTAATATTTTTGAATCAGCCTCCGTTTTTATTTGTTCTAGATTTAAAGATACGGCAGTCAGAGGATTAATCAGATCATGAAATATCCCGGAAGATAGGCGGCCAAATTCAGCGAAGCGATATAGTTGATTAATCTTTTCGGTTTGTAGCTCTTCGATTTCTTTAGTTCTGGCTTCGACTTTTATTTCGAGCGAATCTCTCTCCTCTCGTAGTAAGAGTTCGCTTTGCTGAGCGCGTCTAAGCGAATGATTAATAGTTCTACAAAATAACCAGGCGATAGTCGCAATAATAAATAAAAGAATAACATAACTAAGCGCATCGCCAATTTGCGCTGGCTCCTCGCGCCAATATGACTGTACGGGAATAAGGCCGCGCATCTGAAATTCGGTGATAAAAATGATAATCAGGGAAATTAGGAGAGTGCTGGCGAAAGCGACGCGGGCGCCGAGCAGTATTCCAGAGAGAGTAATCACTAGCACCGCTAGAAGTAATCCGGCCGGGAGATCGGCTCCCCAAACTAAGAAAGAGTAAGCCATTGGCAAGAAGAAAGTAGCCAAGAGTAATGCGCTGGCTAGTTTAATTCGGCCGCGCCGGCTTAACCAGAGGAGACATGCGAAAAACATCATTATAAATAAAGTAACACCTAAATTTAAGCCGCGTTTGTCAACGTAAAGGATATAGTCGCATATTCTTATTATATTAAGAATAAAGAATCCGGCGAGCGAGAAAGTCAAGAGAATATTAAGAATTAATTCTTGGCGACGGCTAGTTTCGTTTGTTTGCCTGGGAGCCACAAATTTTTTTAAGCGCTTAATTATTTTCATAAGACTTTATTAAAACACTTCCGCTAACAGACGGAAGTGTTTTGAGTTTTAATAGCGCCAAGGCGTGCCTGGGTTTGAGGCGGCAGCGAGAATCGCCGCTAGGACCGCTTGTTTTTTGCTAATTTTTTTCATATGACTAACTAAGATTTAATGATTAATTCAGCAATATCGACCTTTGCCTGCCGCGAGGCTTATTGCTAATTATAATTTAGCAAAGTAAATATGAAAATATTCTAAATAAAATTATTTATCGCTCGGAGTCTATTTTATAACCGCGATTGGAGGCGGTAAAAATATAATGTTCGGTTTCCGTTTCTAATTTTTTGCGGATATTCATAATGTGGACTTCGACTGTATTAGAAAAAGGATCAGCATTCTCGTCCCAGACATTTTCCAGTATATTTTGCCGAGAAAGAAATTTACCAGGATTAAGCATTAAATATTCTAAAAGAGAGAATTCCCGAGCCGACATTGGAATGCGTGTCTGACCCTTCGTTACCAGGAACTTATCGGGATCTAATTCTAGATTGCCAACTTTTAAGATTTTTCCAGCGATACGGGGCGGGCGACGGAGCAGGGCATTAATACGAGCCAATAATTCGGAGAAGGCAAAGGGTTTAATCAGATAATCATCAGCCCCTAAATTAAAAAGTTCGAGTTTATTATTTAACTCGCTGAGCACGGTTAAAATTATAATTGGAGTTGCGCACTTTTCCTCTCTTAATTTTTTCACAATTTCAAGGCCGCTTAAGCCAGGTAGATTACAATCGAGCAGAATTAAGTCGTAGCGATTGAAGCGCGCAAGATCAAAGCCTTCGCGTCCGTTAGTTTCTGAGTCAACTTTGAAACCGGCATTGCTTAGAGACAAAGAGAGTGACAGAACAATATTGGGGTCGTCCTCGATTAAAAGTAGAGACATATTAATACATTTTATAAAAAAGCAGGGAAATAAACAATTTAATTATCCCCACCCTCGTATGTATAGAGGGCGGGGATTAAGCGCTAGAGAAGAATATCCTCAAACTCATAGCGGCCGTAGGGGTTAGGAGCGCAATCGGGACAATTGAGTTTATTTATCCAGCAGAGGACAAGTCGTCCTAAAAAGAACTGTTGCGGGCAAACCCCTTTTTTAAAGCATTCATGCTTGCAGCTTTTTTTGCTCATGGCTATCTTTTTCTCTATTATAGCCAACCTTAGATAAAGAAAATCTAAAGAAATCTAACCTTTGGGGATAAATGCCCCTCTTGAAGGCGCGGTTTGCCTTTCTGAGTAATTCGCGATACTATTAGTAGTGATATGAGTCCAAAAATATTCAAAATTGCCCGTAAAAGTGAATTATTGGAAGTTTTACGCGATAAAGCCTCGGACCCCTTTTCAATCAAGGAGGGTCATTTTAAATTTGGCCAGCTTAAGGACTCTTTCTACTATACTGACTGGACGGAACAGTCATTTTTATCGGATACGGGAGACAAGGAAATGGTCAGCCGAACTTTTAATTTTGATAAACTGAAGTATTACCTAGTCCTTGTTCTACTTGCCCTCTCAGTTATTATCGGTCGTTCAATTTGGCTCCAAGTCATTAAAAGCGATTATTACCGTCTCTTAGCCGAAGGGAATCGTTTGCGCGCAGAAACAATTGAACCTAAGCGCGGTATTGTTTATGCCAAGGATTTGCGCCCCTTAGTCCGCAATAAGGCAAACTTTGTTTTGTATTTGCGGCCAATCGATTTGCCCAAGAATGAATTAGTGCGTGATGATTTAATTCGTAAAATTAGCGCTGTTCTTGATGGCGATAAAACTCAGCCTAATCTAGACAAGGCCGCGCCGACCAGTAAAACGGGAGCGCTTGATTTAGTGGCTGACCAGCCGTCGTTTTATAAAATAAAAGAATCTTTAGCGACAATTAAAATGGGTTCGCTTGAGTCTTATCAGCCTTTATTTATTGCCGATAATATTGAGTACGACAAAGCAATGCTCATCGCGATTGAACTTCCGAGCTGGCCGGGCGTGTTTTTATCCAGTAAAATTCGACGTGAATATATGCTGCCGAGTGCCACAAGCACAGCGACAGTTATTGGCGAGAATAGCTTGTCGCATGTCTTGGGGTATACAGGAAAAATTAACGATAGCGAATTGAAAGAATTGGGAAAAGATTATTCGATGATTGATTATATCGGCAAGTCTGGTTTAGAATATTCTTGGGAAAAAGAATTAAAGGGCAAGGCGGGGTCAAAAAACATCGAAGTTGACGCGCTCGGGCGCCAAAAGAAAATTATTAATGAAGTCGCGGCGCAAGATGGTTCGAATTTATTATTGTCGCTCGATCTCGACCTTCAAGAGAAAGCCGAAGAAATTGCCCAGAGCTATATTGATAAAGCCGGTTTACACCGCGCCTCAGTGATAATTATCAACCCTAATAATGGCGAAATTATGGCGCTCGTCTCTTTGCCGGCTTACGATAATAATTTATTTGCCAAAGGTATCAGTCAGGAAGATTATAATAAGTTCTTGAATGATAAGGACCAGCCTCTGTTTAACCGCTCAATTAGCGGTGAATTTCCGTCTGGTTCAACCATTAAGCCAATTTTTGCGGCGGGCGCTCTTCAGGAAAAAATAATTACCGAGTCGACTAGTTTTTTAAGTAATGGCGGCTTGCGTATCGGCGAATGGTTTTTCCCTGACTGGAAGGCCGGCGGGCATGGCACAACTAATGTCCGCAAAGCTTTAGCGGAATCAGTAAATACCTTCTTTTATTATATTGGCGGCGGCTATAATGATTTTAAGGGTTTGGGCTTGAGCGGTTTAGTAAAATATTCACGCCTCTTCGGTTTAGGGGAATTAACCGGAATCGATTTACATGGCGAGCGCAAGGGTTTTGTGCCGACGCAAGCCTGGAAAGAAGAAACTAAACACGAGCCTTGGTATATCGGAGATACTTATCACTTCGCGATTGGCCAGGGTGATGTTATTGTCACGCCGCTTCAGGTCGCGAATTACACAGCCGCCATTGCTAACGGCGGTACGCTTTATCAGCCGCATTTAGTCAGTAAAATTTTGGATACGAATAATCAGGTCGTAAGAGAGGTTCAGCCGCAGGTAATTCGCAGCAATTTTGTCGACGCCGATAATTTAAGAATAGTCCGCGAAGGCATGCGACAAACAGTTACCGCTGGTAGTGCTCGCTCGATGAGTATTGTTCCAGTGGCGGTTGCCGGGAAAACGGGTACAGCACAATGGTCGACTAAGAAGGGGCCGCACGCTTGGTTTATCGGTTTCGCGCCTTACGAAAAACCTCAGCTAGTAATTACAGTTTTAGTTGAAGAAGGTGTGGAGGGAAGCACAATGGCGGCACCAATTGCCCGCGACATTCTTAAATGGTACTTTACCGTTCATCCGGCCGGCTCTTAATTATTAAATTATCTATAGTTCTATTATATGGATATCCCGCTATCAATTCATCTTCTCATTCATTTTTCGCTGGCGATTATGTCCGGCTATCTTGCCGGCCGTTATTTTAAAAATCTGATACTCGGAATTCTCGTCGGCTTCATTGGTGGTTTTTTAATCGACCTTGATCATGTTTTGGAATACTTTTTGGTCTATGGCCCGCATTTTAATCTAATATATTTTCTGCAGGGGCGGCAATTTTTAATTAGCGATCAAATTCATCTTTGGTTCCATGCTTGGGAGTATGTTGCGGTCTTTATTATTTTTAGTTTTATTATCAAGAAAAATAAAGGTATAAAAGCAATTTTATTAACCCTGGCTCTAGCGATTAGCGTCCATCTGTTAACGGATACTGTCATTAATCGCGTTCCCCTGAAATTCTATACTTTATCATATCGCGCGAGTCAAAATTTTTCTGCCCCGAAGCTGATGAGCCCCAAAGGCTATGAAGAAAACTTAAAATTGAAGGCCGCGCTCGGTTTGTAAGATATAGCTAAAATTAAATAAATTATCATATAATTAGCACTCTCTTGACTTGAGTGCTAATTTTGTTTATAATGAGCTATATGATAAGCGACCGCAAAAAATTCCTCTTGGAAACTATAATTAAAGAATATTTAAAAACCGCGACGCCGGTATCTTCTGGCGTCTTGGTGGAAAAATATAAGCTAGACATCTCAACCGCTACTGTGCGTAACGAAATGATGGAGCTTGAAGAAGAAGGTTATATTTATCAACCCCATACTTCCGCCGGCCGCGTGCCAACGGAGCAAGCTTACGAGCTGATTTTAATGGGAATAAAAGATAGTAAGAACAAAAAAGAATTAAAAGAAGTAGAGCACGAAACATTGGAAAAAATATTTCGTCATGATGAAGCCGCTTTCCGACAAACCGCTAAGGCGGTAGCGGAGCTGGCGAATGGCGCGGTCTTTTGGGCCTTTCATAAAAATGATTTGTATTATACCGGCATCAGCAATTTGTTTGCCCAGCCGGAGTTCAGCCGAGTCGATATGGTTTATGATGTTTCCGCGGTGATTGATCGCTTGGAGGAAATTATCGATGAAGTTTTTGAAGAGCTGGATTATGGCGAGCAAGTTTTGGTTGGTTCTAAAAATCCGTTTGGCAATTTTCTCAGCACCGTTCTCGTTAAATATAAAAATAATAATGCCAGTGGAATCTTTGGAATATTAGGGCCGATGCGCATGGATTATAGCCGCAACTTAGCGCTCGTTGAATTTATTAAAAAGAAGTTTGAATAATATGAATGAAGAGAAAAAAATCAATCGGGAAGATTCAGAAAAAGAAGAAATTAAAAAAGGTGTCTACCTTTGCCATACCGGAAATGAATATCGTGTTCTATTTGAGGCCATTGATACTAAAGATCACAAGGGAAAAGTCGTTGTTTATCAGAGTTTGAAGGACGACGGAATTTGGGTGCGCGCGAAAGAAGAATTCCTGGGCTTTAAAGATATCAGTGGTGAAAAGAAAAAAAGATTTACATTTTTGCGAGAAGAGAGTGAGAATACTTTTGAAAACAGGTATTTGCGCGCTCTCGCTGATTACCAGAATCTATTAAAACAGACCGGCCGAGAAAAAGAAGATTTTGTGAAATACGCCCTTACCGATTTTCTTCATAACGTTTTGCCGGTTTACGATCATTTAAAAATGGCGATGAATGGTTTAAGCGAAGAAGAAATGAAAAATCCCTGGGCCCAAGGCGTCGGCCATGTTCTTAAGCAGTTTAAAGATGTCTTATCGCAGCACGGTATCGAGGAAATAAAGACCACTGGTGAAAAATTTGATCACGAAACCATGGAAGCGCTTGAAGGCCAAGGAGAGATGATAAAAAAAGAAGTAATGCCCGGCTACAAATTAAATGGCAAGGTTATTAGACCGGCCAAGGTAGTCGTGGAATAATAATTAAATATAAAACATATGTCACTAATCAAATGGACACCATTTTTGTCAGAATTCGACGACATGGATAAGATGATGGAATCCATGTTGCCGGCAGTTCGCGGCAATCAATTCGGCTATACGCCTGCCGTGGATATGTATGAAGATAAGGATAATATCGTGATTGAAACTCAACTCGGCGGTATTGATCCCGAGAAAGTTGATATCTCGATTGAGAATAATGTCTTATCCATTAAAGGCGAAAGTGAAAAGAAAAGTGAGGTTGAGGATAAGAATTATTACCGCAAGGAAATCCGCCGTGGCTCTTTCTACCGTTCGATACCGCTCCCGACTAAAGTCGACGGCGATAAAGCGAGCGCCGTTAATGAAGACGGTATCTTAAAAATCACCATTCCGAAAGCGGCCGAAATTAAGCCGAAGACAATCAAAATACAAAGTAATAAGAAATAATTAATAAAATAAGAAAATTATATGAAATATTTTTCCGATGTTTATAAGAAGGAGACTAAAACCTGCGCGCGCCTATTTAAAGAAAGCCAAGGTTGCCGTTGGGGCCGATGCGAAAACTGCGGCGTCATCCCTCTCTTACATAAATTCGAAACCGGGGAAATAATTAAAGACGATGCGGAAATAAAAGCTTTGCGAAACGAAATATTAAATCAGTAAATAATTAGTAAATATATATTTATATGTCAAAAATTCTAGGAATTGATTTGGGCACAACCAACTCAGCCATGGCAATCATGGAAGGCGGTCTCCCGAAAATCATTGAAAACATTGAAGGTAATCGAACAACCCCGTCGGTCGTGGCGATTTCCAAGAATGGTGAGCGCTTAGTCGGCCAAGCCGCTAAACGTCAAGCTGTTATTAATCCGGAAAATACCGTTTACGCCGTTAAACGTTTAATCGGCCGTCATTTTGGCGAGGACGAAGTTCAGCGTGATTTAAAAAACGCGCCTTATAAAATCGTACAAGCTGGCGAAGGCGTTAAAGTAAAGATGGGGGATAAAGATTATAGCCCGCAAGAAATTTCCGCGATGATTTTATCAAAATTAAAAGCGGACGCCGAAGCTAAATTAGGAGAAAAAATTACCGAAGCGATTATTACCGTCCCGGCTTATTTTAATGATTCACAAAGACAAGCCACTAAAGATGCTGGCGCAATTGCCGGGCTAGACGTCAAACGTATTATTAATGAACCGACCGCGGCCGCTCTCGCCTACGGTTTTGATAAAAAACAAGGCCAGAAAATTGTTGTCTATGATTTAGGCGGCGGCACATTTGATGTTTCCGTTTTAGATATCTCCGCCGACACGGTTGAAGTAAAATCTACCAATGGCGATACGCACTTAGGCGGCGAAGATTTTGATCAAAGAATTATTAATTGGATTATTGATGAATTTAAAAAAGATCAGGGGATTGATTTATCAAAAGACACTTTGGCTCTCCAGAGAATTAAAGAATCGGCTGAAAAAGCCAAGATCGAATTATCTACCGCGCAAGATACGGAAATCAACCAACCCTTTATTTCAACTGACGCCAATGGCCCGAAACATTTAGTCATGAAATTATCTCGCGCTAAATTGGAAACATTGATTATGGATCTCGTCGAAAAGACAATCGAGCCGTGTAAAAAAGCTTTAGCCGATTCCGGTTTTCAATTAAGTGAAATCAACGAAGTTTTAATGGTCGGCGGTATGACCCGCATGCCCTTAGTCCAACAGAAAGTTAAAGAATTTTTCGGTAAAGAGCCGAATTTAACTGTTAATCCGGATGAAGTTGTGGCGATGGGAGCCGCGGTTCAGGCCGGCGTTCTTCAGGGCGATGTTAAAGATGTTTTACTTCTTGATGTCACCCCGCTTACTTTGGGCATTGAAACTCTAGGCGGCGTCGCTACTCCTTTAATTGAGAGAAATACCACTATCCCAACTTCAAAATCACAAGTATTTTCTACGGCCGCCGATGGTCAAACCGCAGTAGAAATTCATATCGTCCAAGGCGAACGGCCGATGGCGCATGATAATAAAACTTTGGGACATTTTACACTTGATGGTATTCCCTCAGCGCCCCGCGGCATCCCGCAAGTTGAAGTTAAATTTGATTTAGACGCCAATGGTATTTTGAATGTTTCCGCGACCGATAAGGCGACCAATAAACAACAGAAAATTACAATCACAGCTTCTTCTGGTTTATCGAAAGAGGAAATCGAGAAGATGAAAAAGGAGGCTGAACTCCACGCTGAAGAAGATAAGAAGAAAAAAGACGAGGCGGAAATTAAAAATCAAGCCGATGCAGTGGTATTCACTATGGAAAAAATGATTAAAGAATCTGGCGATAAGATGAAGCCAGAAGATAAAAAAGAATTAGAAGATAAGACCGCCGAGCTTAAGAAGGCGAAGGAAGCCGGCAATCTTGAAGAAATGAAAAAACAGATGGAGGATATTAATGCAGTGGCGCAAAAAATTGGCGCCGCTATGTATCAGCAACCAGGCGCAGGCGCGCCGGGAGCTGAAGCTGGACAAGCCGGACCGGAGCAGGGTCAAAACCCGAACGACAAGAAAGATGATGTGGTTGAGGGTGAAGTTGAAGAAAAAAAATAATTATCTATTGACTGGTTGCCTCTCTAATTATTAGAGGGGCAACTTATTGAATAAAAAATTATGGCAAATATATTTATTATCCACGGTGCTTACGGAAGCCCAGAAGAAAATTGGTTCCAATGGCTGAAAATTGAGTTGGAAAAAAATGGCCAGAAAGTTTATACACCTAAATTTCCTACACCCGAAAATCAAAGTTTGGCCCAGTGGTTAGAGGTTATTGAAGGATATGGCTCAGAAATTAATGCCGAAACAATATTTATCGGCCATAGCGTTGGCGTTCCGTTTATATTGAATATTCTTTCAAAAAAGAATTACCCGATTAAGGCGGCTTATTTTGTGGCTGGCTTTGTAAGCGATTTAAATATTGATAGCATCAGAGAAATTAATTCGTCATTCGTGAAAAATTTTAATTGGACGCAGATAAAAGAAAATTGTAAAAATTTCATTATTTTTAATTCAGACAATGATCCTTATGTGCCTATTGCTAAAGCGGGGGAATTGGCCGAGCATCTGTCGGTAACACCGATTATTATTGCTGGCGCCGGGCATTTTAATGAGGTGGCAGGCTATACGAAATTTGATTTGTTATTACAAAAAGTTAAGGAACTTATATAAATTATGTCCAAAGATTATTACGATTTACTAGGCGTTTCCAAAAGCGCGTCGGCTGATGAAATTAAAACAGCGTTTCGCAAGAAGGCGCATGAACATCATCCGGATAAGGGAGGCGACGCGGAAAAGTTTAAGGAGCTGAATGAGGCTTATCAGGTTTTAGGCAATCCAGAAAAACGTCAACGCTATGACCAATTCGGTTCGGCGGCTTTTAATGGCGGCGGAGGCAATGGTGCCGGCGGCTTCGGCGGTTTTGGCGGATTTCAGAATGGCGGTGGTTTCGGTAATATGGATTTTGAAGACTTAGGTGATATTTTTGGCGGTTTCGGTGATATCTTTGGTTTCGGCGGTGGCCGGCAAACCTCTAAGCGCCAGGCGCGCGGCCGCGACATGGAAATGTCTTTGCACTTAAGTTTTATGGATGCCGCTTTTGGCCTAGAAAAAGAAATCAGTTTCTCGAAAAATATTTCCTGTGACCGTTGCCATGGTAATGGCTCGGAACCGGGCGCTAAAGTTGAGACTTGTAAAACTTGCAATGGAAGCGGACGCGTTACGAGATTGCAAAGAACCATCTTGGGCAATATCCAGGCGCAAACAACCTGTACAACCTGTAATGGCGAGGGGAAAATATATAGTCAGAAATGTACAAAATGCGGCGGCAGCGGTGTTCATCGCGATACGGTTAAAATTAAGGTTCGAATTCCGGCCGGAATTAATGAAGGCGAATCAATCAGATTAAGCGGGCAAGGCGAAGCCGGAGAAAAAGGCGCTCCCGCTGGAGATTTATATCTGCGCATTGAATTACAATCCCACAAAAAATTTGTGCGCGAAGGCTACGATATCAGAACTGAAGAAAAAATCAGCATTAAGCAAGCAATTTTGGGAGATAAGATTGATATCGAAACTATTCACGGCGAAATAAAATTAAAAATACCCGAAGGCACGCAGTCGGGAACAATCTTTAAGCTAAAAGAGAAGGGAGTCACTAAATTGCATAATCGCGGAATTGGCGATCAGTATGTGAAAGTGGTGGTTAATATTCCGAATCACGTTACTAAAAAACAGAAACAATTATTAGAGGAGTTGGGCTTATAATTTCATTATTTAAAAATTTATGCCGCATATCCACGAAAAAATTGATTTTACGGTAGAGGTGTTTATTGTTTATCGAAACACTGTTTTGCTGCGCAAACATGATAAATATAAAATGTGGCTTAGCGTTGGCGGGCATATTGAATTAGACGAAGATCCAAATCAAGCTGCGGTGCGCGAAGTTAAGGAGGAGACGGGGCTAGATATTAAAATTGCCGGTGAAGTTGTAACCTTTGCCGATGCAATCGATTATAAGGAACTTATTCCGCCGCGCTCCTTAAATCGGCATAAAATTAACGAAACACATGAGCATGTCACTATGGTTTATTTCGCGACCACAGACAACAATCAAGTCGTCCAAGGCGCAACGGAGATAAGCGATGACACCCGCTGGTTTACGCGGGAAGAGTTAGATAATCCGAGCTATAATATCCGAGAAAGCGTCCGCTACAGCGCGAAAAAAGCGCTTAATGAGCTGAGTCGCGGGAATTGACTTTTACCCCTTTAATGCTATAATAGAAGCGTATTTATTATTAATTTCAAGCAATTTTATGAGTAATTGGTTTATGAAGATTTTTTGTGGAAGCGGAAAATGCGATTGTAAGAATTGTGGCCATGGCGGCTGCTGTGGCGATAAGAAAGAAGGGTCTGTAAACGCTCCAAAAACAGAAAATAAGCCGACTGAAAATGCTGACAAAGTTCAATAAATTTTTTAACAAAGACTAAGAAGCGCGATTTTTCGCGTTTTTTAAGTAGAAGAATATATCATGTTTATCGATACCCATGCCCATGTTAATTTTGCTGCCTTTAGAGACGACGCCGAAGAGGTGATTCGCCGGTCTTTGGATAATGACACCTGGATGATTTTAGTCGGCGCTGAATTTAAAACTTCAAACCGCGCTTTGCATTACGCCAATAAGTATGAGAAGGGTGTTTACGCCGCGATTGGTTTGCACCCGATTCATTTAGAGGAGGGCCTCGTCGATAATCAGGAGGAAGACAATGCCTATAGCTTTGTGCCGCGCTATGAAGTTTTTGATTACGGCAGCTATGAAAAACTGGCTAAGTTTGAAAAGGTGGTTGCAATCGGCGAAATTGGCCTTGATTATTATCATTTAGATCCGACTAAAGATGTTACAGCCGTAAAAAAGAAACAACACGAAGTCTTCGCCCAGCAACTACTACTCGCCCGCAGCCTTGATTTGCCGGTAATTATTCATTGTCGCCAAGCGCACGACGACCTGTTAGAAATTTTACAGGAATTTAAAAAAGAATATGGGCACATTATTCCGAGCGATCGACCTTGGGGGGTTATTCATTGTTTTTCCGGTGATGAAGATTTGGCTTGGAAATACTTTAAACTAGGTTTGCTTATTTCTTTTACCGGGCTAATTACTTTCAGCAAGCAATGGGACGACATGATTAGAAAAATACCGCTTGATAAGATTATGATTGAAACCGATACACCGTATATGACTCCTGAGCCATATCGCGGCCAGCGCAATGAGCCGGTTTTGGTCCAATACGTGGCAAAACGGATTGCCGACATAAAAAGTATCAAAATAGAGAAGGTGGCCGAAGTGACCACCCGGACGGCTCGAGAATTGTTCCGTGTTTAGGCCAAAAAGCTCAAAAAAGTAAAATTTAGAGTATTGACACTTAGCTTTTTTTGCGCTATAAAAAAGGCGTACCCTTTAATTTAAAGGGCAATTTAGCCCTTTTTATTTTTGCGCTAAGATTATGAAAAATGAATCCTGGGCTCTGGCTTTAAAAGTAATGGCCAAATTGGTGGGTTGGATCGCCTTCCCGGTCGTTCTGGGCACCTTTTTAGGTCAGTGGCTAGATAAAAAATTCGGCACCGACCCCTGGTTATTCTTGGCGACAATCGCTTTCGCTTTTACTGTCTCGATGTATGGCCTAATTACCAACGCCCTTCAGGAATTTAAAAAGATCGACAAGGAGTATAGCGACGCAAAAAAAGAAAAAAATAATTTAATTAAGAAATAAATGGCCGAGGAAATTATCCACGAAAATACCTTGTTTGCGGAACCAATTGCTCATATTGGCAATTTTCCAATTACTAACGCTCTGATGACTTCGGGCGTCGCCTTAATAATTATTGTGACGATATCTATTTTAGTCGGCCGCAAGATTAAAAAGGTGCCGACGGGATTGCAGAACGCCCTGGAGATGATTATTGAAGCCTTTTTAGAAATATTTGATGGCGTCACTGGAAGCCGCAAAAAATCTTTGCAATTCGCGCCGCTTGTTCTCGCTTTTTTCTTTTTCATTTTAATTAACAATTGGATGGGAATCTTGCCGGGAGTCGGTTCTATCGGTCAGATTGTGCAAACAGATGAAGGCAAAATGTTTATTCCATATCTGCGCGGTGGAACCGCCGATTTAAATACCACGCTCGCACTCGCCACTATCGGTGTTGTTTTAAGCCATATTCTGGGAGTGATGGCTGTTGGCGCCTGGAAATATTTAAATAAGTTCATTAATATTAAAGCTTTTTTAGAAATTCCAAAGAAGGTTCGTAAAGATCCGACCATTTTATTGGTTAACCCGATTAAGGCTTTTGTCGGTTTGATTGAAATCATCGGAGAAATCGCTAAAGTCGCCAGCCTATCCTTCCGTTTATTCGGCAATGTTTTTGCGGGCGAAGTTTTACTCGCTTCAATGTCGGCGATTCTCGCTTTCGGCGTGCCGATTCCGTTTCTGCTTTTGGAAGTTTTAGTCGGTCTAATTCAAGCTCTAATTTTTGCCATGTTGATTCTGACATATTTAACAATTAATACCACCGCTGAAGAACACTAAGAAATTTATAAATTAAAATATTAATATTACAAAACTATGGAAACAGCTATGCTAGCTAAAGCCATCGCCATCGGCGTTGGCGCAATCGGTCCGGGCTTAGGTATTGGTTTTATCGGTGCTAAAGCCATGGAAGCGATTGGTCGCAATCCAGAAGCCGCGAACAAAATCTTAGTTCCGATGTTGCTCGTTGCCGCTTTTGCCGAAGCTATCGCTATTTATGCGTTAGTTATCGCTTTCAGTATCAAATAATTGTTTGACGAATTTCTCCTGAGCTTTTCGGGAGAAAACGCTAGATTATTATTTACATTAATATGGAATCATTAATTTCAACCTTTCATATCGACCTCAAGCTTTTTATTGCTCAGTTAATCAACTTTGCGATTGTTTTTTCCGTTCTCTATTTTCTTGCTTTTAAGCCGCTCGTTAAAACCATGACGGATAGAACCGAAAAAATTGATAAGAGCTTAAAAGATGCTGACGAAATAGAAAAACGCTTAGCTTTGACTGAAAAAGAAAGAAATGAAATTATTAGCGCTGCTAAAAAGCAGGCTAATTTAATCGTTGAGGAAGCCAACCAGCGAGGTGAAGAAAAGAAAGGTGAGATGCTCCTTAAGGCGAAGGAAGAAATTGGCCAAGTTATTAATGCTGAAAAAGAAAAATTGGTTCGCGATAAAGCGGAAACTTTGAAAGAGATCAAAAAAGAAGTGGCTGACCTAGTCATTTTAACGGTGGAGAAATTACTCAGCGAAAAAATGACTGGCGAAAAAGACGGTGAATTAATTAAGAAAATGGTGAAATAATTATGAAGATATCAGTTTCACAATACGCGAAGAGCCTCTACGAATCGGTGGCCGGAAAAAGCGAAAAGGATACTAAATCTGCTTTGAAAAATTTTGTCGCGCTTTTGGGCCGCAACCGGGAATTGAATAAGGTTGAAGAAATTATTAATATCTTTAATGAACTGTGGAATAAAGAACATGGTGAGCTAAGTGCGGAGTTAACCAGCGCGCGCGAATTAAAACCGGCTACGCGCCAAATCGCGATTAATTATTTGAAAGAGAGAACCGGCGCGGAAAAGATTATTTTAACAGAAAATATCGATAAAAAAATAATTGGAGGATTTGTTTTAAGATATGATAGTAAGGTCGTCGACGGCAGCTTAAAAACAAGTCTCGATGATTTAAAAAATAAAATTAGTAATTAGTTATAAAATTATATGTCAACTACAAAGGATTTCATTATCGAGCAGCTGAAGTCGGAAATTTCCGGTTATAAAGCTGAAATCAGTGAAAAATCAGTCGGCAAAGTCCTTAAGGTCTCCGACGGTATCGCTTTAGTTTCCGGTTTGGCGGAAGCGATGATGAGCGAGATTTTAATGTTTAAAACTGAAAAAGGCGAAGTGGCTGGCGTTGCTCTTAATCTTGAAGAAAGCCAAGTTGGCGTTATTATTCTTGGTGACTATACCGCGATTAAAGAAGGCGATGAAGTTCATGCCACTAAAAGAATTTTAGAAGTTCCGGTCGGCGAGGCGATGATTGGCCGCGTAGTTAATCCACTCGGCGAGCCAATGGACGGAAAAGGAAAAATTGAAACCTCGAAATTTTATCCGATTGAAAAAATTGCCCCAGGTGTTATTACGCGCGCTTCCGTTAAAGAACCTGTTCAGACCGGCATTAAGGCGATTGACGCCATGATTCCAATTGGCCGTGGCCAACGTGAACTTATTATTGGTGATCGCCAATTAGGTAAGACTGCAATCGCCATCGATACAATTATCAATCAAAAAGGCCAGAACATGAAATGTATTTATGTTGCTATCGGTCAAAAAGAATCTAAAGTCGCCGGTATTGTCGCTAAATTAACTGAAGCAGGCGCGATGGATTATACGACAATCGTTTTAGCTGGCGCTTCAACTTCCGCCTCCTTATTATATATCGCTCCTTACGCTGGTTGCGCGATGGCGGAATATTTCTGCGACAAAGGTGAAGATGTTTTAGTTGTTTATGATGATTTATCTAAGCATGCTGTTAGTTACCGCGAAATTTCTTTATTACTCCGCCGCCCACCAGGCCGCGAAGCTTATCCGGGCGATGTTTTTTATCTCCACTCACGTTTGCTGGAAAGAGCTTGTAAGCTAAATAAAGATTTCGGCGGTGGTTCAATCACAGCTTTGCCGATTATTGAAACCCAAGCTGGAGATTTATCAGCCTATATTCCGACTAATGTTATTTCTATCACTGATGGTCAAATTTTCTTGGAACCGGATTTATTTTATAAGGGTAATCGTCCGGCCGTTAATGCTGGTCTATCAGTGTCCCGCGTCGGTTCATCTGCGCAAATTAAAGCAATGAAAAAAGTAGCCGGTAAGATGCGTTTAGAGGCGGCTCAATATCGTGAGCTCGCGGCCTTTGCGCAATTCGGTTCGGATTTGGATTCGGAAACTAAAAAGAAATTGGATCGCGGACAGAGACTATACGAAATCTTTAAACAAGACCAATACCAACCGCTGCCCGTCGCCAAACAGGTTATTGCTTATTATGCTTTAATCAATGGTTTCATGGACAATGTTCCGGTTGATAAAGTTCGCGAATTTGAAGCCGGCTTATATAAATATGCCGATTTAAATGACGTGGCAATAAAAGGAATAAATGAAAAGAAAGAAATTGATGCCGAAATTGAAGAGCAAGTTAAAAAATTAATTGAAGATTATAAGGCTACGGTTGACTATTTAGTTAAGTAATTATGGCTAAGACCAAAGAAATCTCACGCCGAATAAAATCGGTAACCAGCACGAAAAAAATTACCAAAGCGATGGAGGTCGTTTCGGCTGCGAAAATGAGAAAAGCGATTGATGCTGTCTTAAAAACTCGTACTTACGCTAATTTGAGCTGGGAAACAGTTTTGCATTTGGCCAAACTTGAAGCGAGCCGCAGTGAATCGCTCCATCCCTTACTTAAAACTCGCAAGACGATAAATCGCGTCGCTATTATTTTAATTACTTCCAATCGCGGCATGTGCGGCGGTTATAATACAGCGGTTATAAATAAAGCCAAGGAGTCAATTGCCAAGCATCCAGTACCGACCGACTTTATTTTGGTCGGGAAAAAGGGCGCGACCGTTCATCGTCAAAACTATAATGTGGCCGCCGAATTCGCTAAGAGCGATATTCTAACGGATGCCCGAGAAATTTACCCGATTGTTAAAATGGTATTAAGCGACTTTGCTCGGAAAAAATATGATAAGATTTTGGTTGCCTATACAGACTTCGTTAATCCGGCGAAACAGATTCCGCGCGTTAAACAATTAGTTCCGGTTGAAGTTGAGACCGCTGATGAATATTTAGGAATTGTCGGTCAAGCTAATAAAGTTGGTTTAAGTAAAGAGATGTTAAGCGATAAGACAAAAAAACATTTAAGCGACGAGGACTACATCTATGAGTATACTTTTGAACCAAGTCCGCGCGAAGTTTTAGATAAAATGATTCCGCGTCTAGTTGAAATCCAATTATACCAAGCCTTCCTGGAGGCAAACGCCTCCGAGCATAGCGCCAGCATGACAGCGATGCATCAGGCGACTGAAGCGGCGAATGATATGGTTACTGAATTAACACTATTTTATAATAAAGCGCGCCAAGCCAGTATTACCGCGGAAATCGCGGAAATAAGTGCCGGAGCTAATGCGCTCGCAGAATAGTAAACATAAAAAATAATTTAAATAATATGAGTGAGATCAAGAAAAACATCGGAGTTATTAAGCAGATTATCGGCGTCGTTGTCGATGTCTATTTTGAAAATAAATTACCCGAGATTTACAATGCCCTGGAGATTGATCTTAATGGCAGTAAATTGACTTTAGAGGTCGAGCAACATATCGGCTCTAATATCGTTCGCTGCGTTGCCATGGGAACAACCGACGGTCTAAAGAGAGGTGATAAAGCAAACGACACAGGTGCAGCTATTTCAGTCCCAGTTGGCACCGAAACTTTAGGCAGAATTTTTAATGTCCTTGGTGATATCGTTGACGGTGGAGCCCCGGTTAAGACTGATAAAAAATATCCAATTCATCGTCCGGCGCCAAAATTCGTTGAACAATCAATTAAGGCCGAGGTTCTTGAAACCGGTATTAAAGTTATCGATTTAATCTGCCCGATTGTTAAAGGAGGTAAAGTCGGCATGTTCGGTGGTGCCGGTGTCGGCAAAACCGTTGTTATTCAAGAATTAATTCATAACATCGCCTCCGAGCACGGTGGTTATTCTGTTTTTGCTGGCGTCGGTGAACGTACGCGTGAAGGTAATGATTTATATCATGAATTTAAGGAGAGCGGTGTTATTGATAAAGTCGCCATGGTCTTCGGCCAAATGAATGAACCCCCTGGTTCACGTGCTCGCGTCGCTTTGTCCGGTCTTTCGATTGCTGAATATTTTCGTGACGAAAAAAATCAGGATGTTCTATTCTTTGTTGATAATATTTTCCGTTTCACTCAAGCCGGTTCGGAGGTATCCGCTTTATTAGGTCGTATGCCTTCCGCGGTAGGCTATCAACCGACTTTAGCTTCCGAGATGGGAGAACTCCAAGAGAGAATTACCTCAACCAAAAATGGATCAATCACCTCCATTCAAGCGGTTTACGTGCCGGCTGACGATTTAACCGATCCAGCCCCGGCCACCACTTTCGGTCACTTAGATTCAACGGTCGTATTATCGCGTTCTTTATCTGAACTCGGTATTTATCCGGCGGTTGATCCCTTGGACTCGTCTTCAATTGTTTTGGATCCCAAAGTTGTTGGCGCCGAGCATTATGAAGTGGCTCGTGGCGTGCAGATGATTTTGCAACGCTATAAAGATTTACAAGATATTATCGCAATTTTAGGCATGGAAGAACTATCCCCAGAGGATAAAATTATTGTAACTCGCGCCCGTAAGATTCAAAAATTCTTATCTCAGCCATTCTTTGTCGCGGAAACTTTTACTGGCCGACCGGGTAAATATGTTAAATTGTCCGATACGGTTCGTGGCTTTAAAGAAATTTTAGACGGAAAGCATGATGACAAGTCAGAAGATAGTTTTTATATGAGAGGTGGCATCGAAGAGATTAATGAGGAATAATTCAAAATAATTTATGTCCCCAAAGACAATAAAATTTGAAATAGTTACTCCTGAGCGCGTAGTCTTAAGACAAGAAGCGCTTCAAGTAACTGTGCCGACAACAAGCGGCGAGATTACAATCCTTCCGGATCATATCCCTCTGGTTTCGATTTTACAGCCCGGAGTTATTGAAGTTAAACGGATTGATAATGTTATTGAAATCATGTCGGTTTCCGGCGGCTTCATTGAAGTCTTGAAGGATAAGATAGTTATTTTAGCCGATACTGCCGAGCGCGCCGAAGAGCTTGATGAAGAGAGAATTAAAGAAGCTCATTTGCGCGCCGAAGAATTAAAGAAATCTGCCCGATCGGCTGATGATGTTGAATTCGCCGATGTTTCCGCTCGGCTGGAGAAGGAACTCGCTCGCTTGCGCGCGGTTAATCGGTGGCGGAAATTAAAAAATATAGATAGTAGTAAATAAATATAATTCAGTTCATTCCAAAAAATAAATATATGTCACATAAAATCGAAAATATGAACAACCAAGCACCAACCCCAGAAAAGCATGACAACCATCAAGAACAATTTGATGCCGCTTGGCAGAAGTCGAGCGAGAATTTTTTAGTTAAAGGTTTGAAAGCGGGAAAAAAAATTGAGGACCTTTTAACGGAAATGCCCGGCTTCAAAGAGGCGTTTAGCGCTGACAGCTTATTAGATCATCCTGATTGTTGCCTTGAGTGCTCCGACGGTCGCGTTGTCACTAGCGGCGTAAAAGTTGCTCTTGCCGGCGAAGGCATTCTTTTAGGTGAGGCTGATCGAAAGATTTTTGAGGATGCTATTCGGGGCAAGAATCTGCCCATTACTGGCCATGAAGGCTGTGGTGCAGCCGGAATGGCTCATCCAGGACCGGATAGTGATAGCTATGGTTATGAAGGCGCGAAAAAAACAGCCGCTGATACTGGTAATCGTTATCAAGAGGTTTATCACGAATCTTTCCGGAGTCAAGTTCATGACGAACGCTCTCTAGTAATCGAAGGCACTCTGCGTTTTAATTGCGCTGGTTGGTCGGAATTCCCGCCACAATTTATCTCCTCTTCTGCCGCCCTTGGCCTAAGCGACGCTTATATCGAAACCGAAGCTAAGGCCTTAACCGGAATCGCTTTAGGCGACCATGGACTGGGTGAACGCTTCAACGCAGAAAATCCTTTTTACCTGATTGTTTCTGCTGTCGATCAAGATCAACTCAATCGCTTAATGACGATTAGTGAATCCGCGGTTAAAGATTTTGGCGATCGTGTTAAAGTTACCGGCTTCATTGCTCCTGAGAGCACTAAATAAATTATTTGACTGTAAAGAAGAGACCGCTTATCACGGTCTTTTTTATTGGCTTCTTTAGTCGCTAGCCGGTATTTCGTGTTATAATATAAAAATATGAATAAGTTAAAAACAATTCTTGTTACTGGCGCATCATCGGGAATTGGCCGCTACATTGTTGAGACTTTAGCAGCCCGCGGGCATTTTGTTTTTGCGGGTTATCGCAAACCAGAGGATGCGCAAGAATTAGTAAAAATTAACTCGGAACGAGTTTGTCCGATTTTTCTTGATGTCACAAGTCTTGAATCAATCGCATCAGCCAAAAAAGAAATTGAAAAGACGGGCAAAGCGCTAGATGTTTTATTTAATAACGCCGGACGTGCGCTGGGAGGGCCGCTTGAGGCGATTAATGTCGACTCAATCAAGGCTCTGTATGACGTTAATTTTTTTGGTTATGTTCGGATGGTTCAAGCCTGCCTGCCATTGTTGAGAAAGAGCCAGGGAAGGATAATAAATATCAGCTCCATCTCCGGGTTATTAACTAATTCTTTCCTAATTCCATATTCTTCGTCAAAGTATGCCGTTGAAGCTCTATCTGACGGATTAAGACGGGAACTTAAATCGCAAAACATCAAAGTTGTTATTATCGAGCCTGGCTCGATTAAGACGCCGATTTGGAAAAAATCTACTGATTGGTCGGAGGGTGTTATTCAGGCTAATCCGGGAATTCTTAAGTATTATGAACCGGCAATCAGTAATTTTCTTAATTTTTTAAAACTTAATGCCGAAAGAGCCGCTAGCTTAGATAAATTAAAACGAGCAATTATTAGGTCGACAGAAGCAAATATTCCTAAAGCTCGTTATCAGGCCTACTTCTCCAATTGGCTCCTGGCCATCCTTATTAAACTATCGCCAGCTAAGTTTATTGATTGGATTATTTATCATTTTATGGATAAATAGCAAAAAACCCGCAGTGCGGGTTTTTTTTAAAGGATTCTAGTAAGTTTATTAGGATAGAAATATCCAAGCGAATAATATTACGCCAAGAGCAATACGATACCAACCAAAAGGCACGAAATCATTTTTTTGGATAAATTTGATGAAAAACTTAACTCCAATAATGGCAGTGATAAACGAAATTACAAAACCGACTAGCCAAATTAATAAATCATGAGAGCCCAAAGACATTAAAACCGAACGACTCTTGATTAAATCTAACCCGGTTGCGGCCAACATTGTTGGGATGGCCAAAAGGAACGAGAATTCAACTATATTTTTTCTTTTTACGCCTAAGCTTAAGCCACCAATAATCGTAGCGGCGGCGCGGGAAACACCGGGAATAATCGCGAGCGATTGGAAGGTGCCGATTATTGCCGCTTGTTTATAGGAAATAGCTATTTCCGCCTCGTCGATTTTATCATCGACATTGGCGGCAGAATTGGCCAGATCTTTGCCGCTGAGTTTTTTTGTATTTGCGCGTTCAAAAATAATTAAAATTATCCCACCGATAAGCAGAGCACTTGCAATGATATAGTTATTATCCAGTAGATAGTTTTTTACTATTTTATAGAAGATTAAACCGATAATTGCCGTCGGTATAAAAGCAGTCGCGATTTTGCCAATTAGATTCCAACTTGACCAGATTTTTTTCCAATAGAGGATAACGATGGCTAAAATCGCGCCCAATTGAATTGATATTTCGAAGGTCTTTAGGAAATCAGTCGAGGGAATTTTTAACCATTCGGCGGCAATAATCATGTGCGCCGTTGAGGAAATCGGTAGGAACTCAGTCAAACCTTCGATGATGCCTAAAATTATACCATGAAAAATTGTCATATATTTAGCGATTATCGCCGGAGCCATTGATTAAATTACGGGCCAAACGGGATTGGGTTTTATCGATATTGGTTTGCGCGACGTCGTCGAAATTTATCCCTAGCTCTTCCGCAAGTTGCGATAAATACCATAAAACGTCGCCCATTTCCTTTTTTATTTCCGTACGGTCAGTTTCGTCTATTTGTTTATTTTTATCGCGCCAGATTTTCTTTATTTTTTCGGCAACTTCGCCGGCTTCGCCCGCTAGACCAAGCGCGGTATAGACAAAAATTAGGTCTTTATCAGGGAAGCTGGCTGTCTCCTTGGCTTTTAATTGATATTCTCGAAAAGTCATATTGTTATCATTATGACTATATTTTATCTTAGTTTGAGGAATAAATAAACCCACTTCAAGTCTATTCGTTTTTTTGCTATAATAAGGTTAGTAATTTATCTAAAATACATATATGCTAACCAAAAAATTATCCAGAAATATTAAGAAAAAACCAATCGTTGTGGCTGTTTCGGGTTTTTTTAACCCCCTACATGTTGGGCATTTAGAAATGATTGAAAAAGCGAAAAAATTAGGCGATAAACTGGTGGTTATCGTTAATAACGACAAACAGGTTAAACTTAAGGGCCGAGTCCCTTTTATGTCTGAAAAAGATAGGATGAAAATAGTTAGCGCCCTCCGTGACGTTGATCAAGTTTTTTTAGCAATTGATGATTATAAATTGGATAATGGTGAAATACCGGTAATTAAATCTTTGGCCAAATTAAAACCGAATATCTTTGCTAATGGTGGCGATCGCCATAATATCAGTAACGTTCCTGAATATCCGGTATGCCAAAAATATGGCATTAAAATGGTTGATGGCCTAGGCAAGAAAATCCGGGCGAGTTCGGAGATGATTAAGCGCGCTGCCAATACTAAGATTCAGGAGATGAAGAAAAAATAATTGACTATGCGGAATATCACTAAATACTTTTTAATTATTGTTGCAATTTTTTTGGCGACGAGCCTAATAATTGGCCTTTTCTATATCCGCTTGGCCTATCGGTCCTTAGTGGCTAATGAGAAAAATTTTCCGCCCCTGATTACTAATTTTTTAGAGAAGCTAACCAATCAAAAGCCTGAGCCTACTGTCGTGGCTAAACCGGAAGACACAATTAAGATTTTGGAGGGTTGGACTAGTCGCGATATTAATCAATATTTTAAGCAGACTGGCCGTTGGCCGGGTGACGAGTTTTTGCAGACCGCGGGCTTCCCGCAAATTGACTACCGGCGCAATAAAACTCTCCCTGAACCCAAGGACTTTTCTAGCGAATTCAGTTTTTTGGCCGATAAGCCGAAGTACTATGGTTTAGAAGGCTATTTATTTCCGGATACTTACCGTGTTTATGCGAGCTCAACCGCCGCCGAAGTGGTTGAAAAAATGCTCGATAATTTTAATAAGAAATTAACTCCGAAAATGCGAGCCGACATTAAAGAACAGGGAAAGACGATTTATGAAATTATCACTCTTGCCTCAATTGTTGAAAAAGAGGCGCCAATAGATAATCAGACAGGGAATAATCGCGATGCGCGAATCATTGCTGGCATATTTTTAAACCGTTTGGAGATCGGCCAAGGTCTACAGTCGGATGCAACTCTTTCTTATATTTATAGTGATAATAATCCGACGCATAGCGGCTCGGAATTGGAAAATAGCTCGCCTTACAATACCTATAAATATCGCGGTTTACCGCCAGGCCCAATCTGCAATCCGGGAATCATCGCGATTGAGGCGGCAATTTATCCGATTAAGACTGATTATAATTATTTTCTGACTCCGAAAGGTAAAGAAGAGGTCATTTATTCTCGCACCTATGAGGAGCACCTGCAAAATAAGTATAAATATTTAAAATAATAATCATATGTTTGAGGGTGGGGAGACAATCATATCATCGGGCGCTGGCGCAGGAAATATGGCCAGTGATCCGGGAGAGAAATCACCTTTTAAAAAACTATTACTCATCGGCGGACTGATTTTATTATTAGTTGTCCTGGCGGGCGGCGTTTGGTTTGGTGTAAGCAAATTTCTTTTGAATAAAGCTAATGTTAAAAAAGAGCCAGTCGCAACCGAGCCGGCGACAACGACGCCAAGCACTTTGCCTAATTTAAACTTGCCGCAGAACGCAACCACCACGATGGCGACAACGACTTTTTCTGATATTGCCGTTGAATATTTATCATTCGCCGATTTTTATAAAACTCCGGAAAGCAAGATTGAGGTTAAATTGAATGATTATAAATTACCGCTAAATGTTAAGATCGATGTTTTGAATTATTATGACGTTTCTCGCAAATTAAGCCTTGACCCGGCGCTTCCGGCTTTAAATAGTTTGGGTTTCGCGACGATTGATAATCCTTGGGTCAAGGAAGCGACTGATTTTTATGCTTTATATGCGAATTTAGAGAGCAAGCAAATACCATTTCTAATTACTTCCGATTTTATTCTCTATTACCACCAGACTTTGTCAAAAAAAATATTTAAAGATATCGAAGAAAATATTTTTTACGATAATCTCTGGAGTATAAATAAGGATTTATATAACTCAGCCAAAAACCGCTATGAAGCGCGCTTGGCAGCCATCGGCAACGTTAACGACTCTATTCTTGAAGGGGAGCGCTTAGAGGCAGCTTACTTTGCTGTCGCCTTAGAACTTCTTAAGCCAACAAATGATCAAGTGGCTCCGAAAGGTACACTGGATGATAAAAATAAATTCGTCACCACTGAGACCGAAAAATTTTATTTTATCACTCCGCCCTATCTCCGTGACGACGTTTTGCGCGAGGTGCAATTAATCCGCGAGAGTAAAGAAAAGATAAAATCACCGGTTATGCTTTACACACGGGACTACAAAGATTTTATTGTTCCTGCCGAGTACCGTGATAATGCCCGCCTCAACAATTTTTATCTGACTAACAAATGGCTTAATTCCGTTTTTCCATTAAATTATCGGGGCGCGAGCTGTCCTAATTGTCTGCTCGATAAAGAAGATTGGCGCCTAAGCATGATTGCGTCTAGTTTTATTTCAAGCGATTTTTCTGATTTGCCGGAGTTAAAAAATAAATGGGCGCGAATCTATAAAGTCATGTCCTATTTTAATCCGCTCAGGGAAGATCTAAATTATATTTATTATCGCGACGGCCTTAAATCGGTTTTCGGTGATAATTATAAGATTGAGGAATTATTTGATGATAAAAATCCGGAGGCAAGAAATAATTTGGCGAAAATCCAAGCAAAATTAAATACCCTCGAATTCTCACCTTTTCTCGGCGCGATTGATAAAAAAGACCCCGCGACTAATTATCGGGTCGGCTTTAAGATGTTGGTGGAAACATATTTGCCGAATGATTATATTTTTTCCTATTTAACCTATCCGAACGTCGACTCTTTCCAGGGAACAAGCACAAAATCAAGCCTAACGGCCTGCATGGTTAAAAATGTTTACCGGCGCTGCAACAGCATCGCGCTTGATCCGATCAATTTAGTCCACCCGATAACAAATAATAAATATTTTTTCGACAACACAAATTACTTAAATTACGATACCGAGATTAAGAATTTACGCGACAAATTAAATAATGACGCGGTCTGGCACACGACTAATTATTGGGCAACGCTCTCCGCGCTCTCCGCTTATCTAAATACTGATCGGTCGAAACAACCGCTTTCCAGCCAGACAATTGCTTGGCACGATCGCCTGCTTACCACGTCAGTGAGCGCCTGGGTTAATATGCAGCTCCCGGCCGAAAAGTTTACTGCAAATCAATTGTTCAAAGGCCAAGGGTTTAATAACTTTTCTCGTTTTAATGATAATTCATATGTCGAGCCGAATCTGGCTTTGATTGATGAGCTTATAGCGAGTAATATAATGATGCAGAAAATGTTTGCCGCCCTCCAGGTCAACCAAGAGGTGGTTGCCGTGGCTAACGCTTTGCAATCGGAAAATGATAATTTGACCGCCCTGCGCAGCGTTGTCGTTAAAGAACTAACCGGCGTAGCTTTAGGGCCGGAAGATAATGAGATTATTACCAATTTTGCCAAGCAATTAACGATTAACGAACCGGTAGGCACTAAAAAGATATTAAGCCTTAGATCACCGGCATTAAAAAACGGCCTCAAAGAAGATATTAGCCGTTTAAAATTAATGATTTTGATTCATCAGGAAGGTGAGGATAAGGTTTTTTCAGTCGGTCCAGTTTGGGATTATACCGAAAGTCATTAAGGAAGATACTTAAAAATATAGACTTCGTTATTTATTGTCTGCCAGGAGTCAGCGCTCAATTTAGCCGCGCCAATCACGCGATCGCTTTGAAACCAATATTTGTTCACAATTAAATATGACTCTTTAACCCCAACCAAAGCTCTGGCTTGCGCCATAGTTTCGCGGCTGGGGTTTTTGTATACCATATCCAGGTAGTATTGGTATAGTTCGCCACCGGTTGGAATCGGGTAAAAAAATAATAATCCATTAGCAGTAGAATAATAATGATCAAAGCCAAATTCTTTAAGGGCGGCGACGCTCACCTGCTGGTTGGCGAGAACTACATAGGGCCCGGAGGCAGTGGCATCAATCATTTTAACCGCTGCTAGGTCGTTCGCTCCGGTGCTATAACCGCGAGAGTTAAAGTATTTATCAAAACGGGGATAAGAAATATATAAGCTCGCGCTAATGAGCGCCAAGCCAAAGGCGAGCCAGATTAGTTTGACTGGCTTGGGTTGCTCAAGAACGCGGTTGATAAGGTGTTGGAGAGCGGAGATAATCAAGGGCAAGAAGAAAATGGTGATTAAAATGAGCAGGCGCGAGGCAAAATTGCTCTGCTCGTAATTTATTAAATCAGTAAAGACAATTTGGCTAGAAATAATGAAGGCGATAATGAGAGCGGAGTTTATAAAAAGAATGCTTTTGAATTCTGGTCGATCAACATGGCGGGAAAACAGAAATATGCTTACCAGAATAAGCAGAATCAACCAGAGATTATAATTATAACTGAAGAAATAGACAAAATTAAATAGCCAATTTTCTTGTCCGGCCGAGCTAAGCGTCGTGAATAATTTTTTAATCGGTTCGATGATAAAATAAAAATTCCAGGTCAGTTTTTTTAAATCGCTCCCCCCGGAAATAAATAAGGTTGCCGGTAAAACTAGAGCGCTTAATAACCAAAGTAAAATTCGGAGAAATTTATAAGTTTTAATTTTTATTTTTTCCTTATTGCGGGCCAGAATCACAATTAAGCACCAGGCAAGCGCGGGGATGCCGGTGAGCGGATGAATTGCCAAAGTCGCTAGCGCCAAGATAAAGGTCCAGAGCGAACTTTTTCTGGCGATGCCGTAAGTGATAGTTAGAATTAAAAATAAATAACTGAGGTTTTGCGGAGTGGTGGCGATAAAAGGTGAAAAACTGACACATAATAAAAATAACGGGGTCAAAAAACGGCTAGCTGGCAATTTACTTTTTATGGTAAGGCGATAAGTGGCTAGCGGAATAAAGAGCGCCGCCAGAACCGGTACCAGGAATTTATTTAATAAATAAATCGAGAGCCCGCTAAGTTTGTGTAGAATTACGATCAAGCCATATTCGCCCAGATAGTAAAATGGTTTCGGAGTAACCAAACCTTTTTTGTCGATAAGTTCCATCGTGGCTTGGTGGATGAAGGGGTCAAAACCATAACCAATCTTATACACGATGGCCGCAACGGAAAAGCTTAAAAAATAATGGGCGCTTAATGAGAGTAATTTACTGGTGGCCGAATATGACTTTTTTAAAAGAATAAAAACTAATAGGAGGGAGCTTAGCGTATAAATAGCGAAGAAGAAATTATTTGTTACTTGCCAGGGAGAAATAAGCGCGCGGGCGCTACGGCTTACATAGAGAAGATATAAACCAATCAGAAAGGTTAAAAAATAAGCTAAAAAAGGCCAATATTTCAGGTAGTCGCTTACTGATTTTTTTTCTTTAATATTAGCTATATTTTCTGATTGGTTTTTTGTTGAAAAAAGACGCTCTTTTAGGAACCAGAAACTCGCACCCACCAAGACAATTATAGTGATAATAGAGGCTAAATTTAGGGCATAGAGATAGTAAACTCCGGCGCTCACAATAATAGTCGCCGACACGAAAAAGAGCAGGAAATCGGGTAAATTTGCCCAGGTTTTATTGATTTTTTTGAGTAATTCCATAGTAACTTAATCATAGCAAATTCTTGCTAAAATAGGCAATTTTAGGTAACATTTAAATGATGAAAACATTCTTGGCAAAATATATAAATTTACTTATCGTCAGCCTTCTGGCGCTGATTTTTTTTATCTCAACTGCGAGCTTTAATGCCTTAACCCAGGATAAAAATTACACGAAATGGACCTCGCCGGATGAAACCGCGAATTATTTTTTCAGCAAGCGCTTTAGTGAAACCGGACAATTGGGCTATTTCGATTCAGCTGCGGTGATTGGAGATAATTTAGTGATGCCGAGAAGTTTGCGCAGTGATTTTGGCTGGGTCAAGCCAGTTAGTTTTCTAGGAATTATTTTAACTTATGGCGTGATCGGTTCTTGGGCAGGGGCTTGGGTAATCCCTTTTTTGACGCCGCTCTTTGCCGCTATCGGGATTATCGTTTTTTATTTATTAGTTAGTCGCATATTTAGGAACGAGCGGATTGGTTTGATTTCCGCTTTTTTGCTGGCGGTTTTCCCAGTGTATATTTATTATACCGTGCGCAGCATGTTCCATAATATTTTATTCATTGTTTTTTTGCTGATCGCCAGCTATTTATTGACGCTGGCTCTCTCCACAAAAAATAAAGTCGGTATTTGGCAGAACCTGAAAGCAAAGTTTTTCTCTTTTCGTTTTAATCGAACTAGAACAATTCAAATCGCAGCGGCCAGTTTCGCTGGTGTCTTCGCCGGCCTCGCCATAATTACGCGGACCTCTGAATTGCTTTGGCTCGCGCCAGCCTTCGGAATAATTTGGTTATTCTATGCGCGCCGCTTCGGACTGATAAAATTTATCATGTTCTTTGCCGGTATTTTTTTAGCAGTTTTGCCAGTCGCCTATTGGAATAATATTTTATATCAAAATTCTTTCCGCGGTGGCTACAACGAAATGAATCGATCGCTAGATGAGCTAGCCACGGCGAGCGGAGAAGTTGTCCAATCTACTCTTCAAGGACAGATTCAAAAATACCGCGATTATTTTGAAACTGTCACGCATAATGTTTTCTACTTTGGTTTTAATCCGACCCAGTCGGTTGAGATGTTTCGCCATTATGTTTTAGAAATGTTTCCGGCCCTGGTTTGCGTTGGCAGTCTTGGCCTACTTTTATTAATTGTGCAAAATATTCGTCATTTTAAAAAGAAATACTTGGTTTATGTTTTAATTTGGGGATTAATAAGCGTCGTTTTGATTTTTTATTACGGCAGTTGGCGTTTTAACGACAACCCAGACCCAACTCATTTTACGATTGGAAACTCTTATACCCGTTATTGGCTCCCGATATACTTAATGCTCTTACCGCTAGTCGCCATGGCGATTGTTCGCGTGACGCGTGCGCTTCTGCTAATTGGCGCTAAAACGCCGGCGCGTTTCCGAAAGATATTGGCCGCCGGTCTGCAAGCCTATTTGGTGATTATTTTGGCCTTCTTTGGTATTAGTTTTGTTCTTTTTGGCTCGGAAGAAGGACTCGCTTATCTTTACTATAATAATTTAGCCGAACGCAAGAACGCGGAAATCGTTTTCGCGCTGACTGAACCGCAGGGAATCATTATCACCCAATATTATGACAAATTCTTTTTCCCGGAGCGGCGCATAATTATGGGAAAGTTGCCGAATGACGAAATTCTAACCGCCGTTCAGAAATTGGTTAAATATTATCCGGTGTATTATTATAATTTCTATTTAAACGATAAAGATGTTCAGTATTTGAATGAGCGAAAATTTTTAGCTTATGGCCTCGAGATGAAATTAATTAAAAAAGTAAATGCCAAGTTTGGCCTTTATCAGCTTAATGCCAAGCCGATTGGCGAAATTAAACCCAATGAAGAAAATAAATAAAACTTATCATATTATTACTATCGGTTGCCAGATGAATGTCGTTGATAGCGAGCGTCTGGCCGCTTTTTTGGAAGACAAAGATTATCGCCAGGCTAAAGATGTAAAGAAAGCAGGGATTGTTATAATTAATACTTGCGGCGTGCGGCAGATGGCCGAAGATCGCGTCTATGGTCTAGTTAATACGATTAAAAAAAATAATCCGAGCGTAAAAATAGTTGTCGCCGGGTGTTTAAGCAAGCGTCCGGACGTTAAAAAGCGTCTGGCCGGCCGCGCTGATATATTCTTACCGATTAACGAGATGCTCCAACTACCTGAGCTTCTAGACGGGGAAGAATTAAAACCGAAATTCAGTCTCGATGAAATCCGCCTCAAGCAAGGTGAAAAATATTTGCATATTTTGCCTAAGCACACCAAGGCGTTTACCGCCTACGTCCCGATTGGCAATGGCTGCAATAATTTTTGTTCGTATTGCGTCGTTCCTTATGCCCGCGGCCGAGAAGTCTATCGACCAGCCAAGGAAGTAATTAGCGAAGTAAAAGATTTAGTTAAGAGAGGGTATAAAGAAGTTATGCTGATTGCCCAGAATGTGAATAGTTATCATGATAAGAATTATGACTTTCCAAAACTATTAACCGAGGTCGTGAAAATACCCGGTCATTTTTGGGTCCGTTTTTCTTCAAGCCACCCCAAGGATATGAGCGACGATTTGATTAAGGTAATCGGCTCGTCGGAAAAGATTTGCGCGCATTTACACTTAGCGGTCCAATCGGGCGATGATGAGATTCTGAAAGCCATGAATCGTAAGTATACAGCCAAGCACTATGAAAATTTAATTGCCAAGGTGCGAAAGGCAAAACCGGGAATCGCGATTACCACCGATGTTATTGTCGGCTTTCCCGGAGAAACAAAAAAACAATTTGCCAATACCGCCAAACTTTTTCGCAACATTAAATATGATTTAGCATATATTGCTCAGTATAGTCCGCGGCCCGGTACGGTTTCGGCAAAAATGAATGACAATGTTACTAAGGAGGAAAAGAAAAGGCGCGAGGAAGTGATTAACGATATTTTAAAAAAGACCGCCCTCGAACATAATAAAAAATATCTTGGCCAAGATGTCACGGTGCTTCTCGAAGGAATTAATAAGCGCGGCAAATATTACGGCAAGACTAGTACCTATCAAACTGTGTTGGTCCGTTCTGAAAAAAAAGCGACTAAGAAAATAGTCGGGACTTTCGCGCAAGTAAAAATTTCTGAGATTTTGCCCTTCGCCCTTGAGGGAGATTTAATGAAATAAAAAAGGCTCGTTTTTTTAGCGTTACGCTATACGAGCCCCTTTTCAAGGAGTTTAATTCCTCCAGCCTGCCGGAAACGGTTACTGTGCCTGGAATAAACCTTCTGCTACCCGGTGTGCGTGTTCAGCCTGTGCATTTTTCGCGGTCGTGTTTGCTTGCATCTGTGATGTTGTCCATAATTGTTTTTTCATGTCGGTAAGGTTTTAGTGATTTGTGATGAAGCGGTCTCTCGATTGTCGGTCGCAACCAAGCAGGTTTTGATTTTACGAAAGAACCAGATGCTTATATTATATAATAAATTAGTCCGATATGTCCAATAAAAACGTTAAAATAGGCGAAATTATCCCCAAGCCAAAGGTCCTGGTAATTTTGGGTACTACCTCGGCCGGTAAGACTAGTTTGGCCGTTAAATTAGCTGCGGCACTAGGCGGTGAGATTATTAGCGCTGACAGCCGTCAGGTCTATAAAGGAATGGATATTGGCACAGGAAAAGACTTAGCGGAGTATAAAGTTGCTGGAAAAAAGATTAAGTATCATCTGATTGACGTCGTGAGCCCAAAGCAGAAATTTGACTTGGCAAAATATCAGAAATTGGCAGGCAAAGCGATTCTCGATATCTTAAAAAGAAAAAAACTTCCGATTATTGTCGGTGGGTCAGGCCTTTATCTGCAGGCAATTGTTGATAATTATATATTGGATAACGTGAAACCGGATTTAAAAAAACGCGCGCTTTTGGAAAAATTAACCCTAGAAGAATTATATAAAAAATTAGAAAAAGTTAAACCAGAATTCACGGCTCGTTTAAATAATAGCGATCGGAATAATAAACGCCGCTTGGTTCGCTATTTGGAAATTGTCGCTACTCCGGGAGCGGAAGCGAAAGGCCGTGAGGAATCGCCTTATGAATTTCTGCTAATCGGTCTTAATGCGCCGGATGATATTTTGAAGGAAAGAATTATTAAGCGTCTGAGTGACCGGCTGGAGGAAGGGCTCGTCGAGGAAATTAAGAGCTTGAATCGAGCTGGTGTTTCTTGGGAAAAGTTAATTAGTTTTGGTTTAGAATATAAATTTGTCAGTCAGTATATCCAGGACAAATTTGAATACGAGGAAATGGTGCAAAAATTAAATACGGCTTTATACCGTTTCGCCAAACGGCAGAAGACTTGGTTTAAGCGCTGGGAAAAACAGGGAAGAAAAATTAATTGGGTGAAGGATTTAACAGACGCCACGAGACAAATTAAGAAGTGGTTAAAATAACGAAGTCAGTCATTTCTATTTGAGAATTAAAAAAAGCCTGTTGCCAGGCTTTTTCTTTATTTCGATTATTTTATTTGAGAAGTTTTTCAAGTAGCTCTTTGGCTATTTTAGGATTTGCTTTGCCTTGGGTCGCGGCCATGACTTGCCCGAGGAAAAATTGGAGCAAGGTAATTTTGCCAGCTCGATAGGCGGCTGCTTGGTCGGGGTTATTGCTTATCACTCTTTTAACGGCAGCTTCAATTTCTTTAGTATTATCCATCTGCTCTAGACCCATTAGTTTCATGATATCGGTCGGGTCGCCGCCATTATTATACATTTCTTCAAGAATTCTTTGGCCGGCGGAAGAATTTATTTTGTCCTGATAAATCAGGCTGACTAATTCAGCAAAATTTTCAGCGGTTATTTTAAGGTCGCTAATTTTTTTATTGTCGGCATTAAGGTGCTTTAGTAATTCGCTAGTAATCCAATTGCCGGCAGTTTTTGCGAGGCGCTTTTCTTGGCGGTCTTCTTCGTCGCCGTTAGCTTCGATCCAGGCATCAAGCTCGGAAATTACATTCTCCGTCCAGTCCGCCAGGGATTTATCGGCAATTAAAATCTCAGCGATATCAGGAGAAAAATTATATTCATGGATAAAGCGTTCCTTTTTCGCCGCTGGAAGTTCTGGCAATTCGGAGCTGAGTCTCAAAAGCCAATCCTCGTCGATTTTAAGCGGGGGAATGTCCGGCTCTGGGAAATAGCGATAATCAGCTGAGGTTTCTTTGACGCGCTGGCTCACGGTCGCAGACTTGTTTTCGTCCCAGCCGCGAGTTTCCGCGATTATTTCTTCGCCCTTATCTAGTGCGGCACTTTGGCGTTCAATTTCAAAATTAATCGCTTTTTCGACTGCGCGGAAAGAATTGATATTTTTAACTTCAACTTTATTATTTAATTTACTTCTCTTGAGCGGCTTAATCAGCCCGTCTCTATATTCCCATTTGCCCGGTTTTTGCAAACTGATGTTCGCTTCGCAGCGCATTTCACCCTTCTCCATATCGGCATTGCTGATTTTTAAGTAGCGGAGAATCTGCTGATAGGCTTGGCAGAATTTCTTGGCCTCAGCGGCGTTTTTAATTACCGGTTCGGTTACTAATTCCATCAGCGGAGTGCCGGCGCGATTGAAATCCAATAAAGTATAATTTTTATCTTTTAGATGAGCTGATTTGCCTGTGTCTTCTTCAAGATGAATGCGGGTAATCTCAATCTTGTCACCGTCAATTTCTAAATACCCTTCATAGCATAGAGGCAAGTCGTATTGGGAAATTTGGTAACCCTTGGGAAGGTCGGGATAAAAATAATTTTTACGATCGAATTTTGAGACGCGATTAATCTTGCAGTGCATTGCCAGACCGGTCAAAAGCGTCCAATTAATGGCCTCTTGATTCGGCGTGGGCAGAGTTCCGGGATGGCCCAGGCAAATCGGGCAAACGGTCGTATTCGGTTCCTTATCTTCCGAGTCGTTATTGCAAGAGCAGAACATTTTACTCTTAGTTTTTAATTCGGCGTGGATTTCCAGGCCGATAATGACGTCGTACTTCATATTTTTAAAATTTGCCGGTGCTGCCGAAGCCGCCAGCGGCGCGAGTTGTTTCATCATCGACCGCTTCTTCGCTGATTTTTAAATCAGCAACGGCCTGAATTAAAATTTGCGCAATTTTTTGGCCGGGTACGATATTGAAAAATTCTTCGCTTAAATTTTTAACTATAACCATAATCTCGCCGCGATAACTAGAGTCGATTACTCCACCCATGGTTTTTATACCACCGAAAGCAACACCACTTTTATCCCAAATCAACCCCGCATACCCATCAGGAATAGCCATTTTTACTCCGGTTGAGACTAAGGCTTGGCCATAAGGAGAAATAGAATAATAATCACTGGCATATAAATCATAACCCGCATCGCCGAGGTGGGCTTTTTGGGGAAGCTTGGCCGCCACATTTATTTTTTCTAAACGCAAAATATTTTCATTCGGCGCGGCGATGCTTTCCTTGGGCGTTAATGAATTTTCTTGTTTTACTGGTATGGCCACGGGAGCGACCGGGCTGCTATTGGCAACGGTAATATCTGTTTGGCGATTATCGGTGATAATATCACCAATTGCCTGGAAACCAGAGTAATTATAGGTTTCTTTAGTTTTATTTATTTCGGCTTGGGGGGCTATTTCCATTGGTCCCTCGAGGAGCGCGCGGGTTGTGCTCCAAATTTCTTCATGAATTTCTTCGATCGCTAGGTTGGCATTAATTTTCCACCAGCCGTACTCCTCGCGCAGTTTTAAATGCGCCCAGCGTACCTTAGCCATCAGATCTTCGTCGTTTTCGTGTTTATGGTTATTTTCGATTGCTTGGCGAAAGCGTTCACCGTCAAAAAGAAAAACTAAATCCTCGTTAATTAAGTGAGAATTTACTTCTTTAAGGAATTTTTCATCGACCCCGGCGCCTAAACCCCAGGCGATTCCGGTACCTTTATAGTCCTCAGAAATGACATTAATTCCGGCTTTAAGTTTAGCGACAAGTTCGGCCTGGAATTGGGTGCGGTTCATAGCGTACATTATTTGCGCCTCACGTGAGTGCAAGCCGTAGGGGTTAGAATTTCTTAAATAATCATTAAGCATCCGTCCTGATGGCTCTAAATCATAGATTGGGTATTTTAAATATTCCGATTGATAACCGTTAGCTTTTAACCTTTCAACTAATAATTTAGCCTGCGTGCTTTTGCCGAGGTTGTTGATGCCGTAGAAGACGATTAATTTTCCGGGATATTTAGTCATACTATTTTTCTAATTCGATAATTATTGCTTCGATTTGCTGATAGAGCTCATCGAGCGTGCCATTGTTGTTTAATTTATAATTCGCTTCGGCCATCACCTTGGGAATTTCTGATTCCGCCTCCTTTGTACCGTCAACTAAAAATTGTTCATAAGTTTTTGAGGCGTCGTCGGCATTTTCTTGGCGCTTAACTAAGCGTTCGTAGCGCGTGCGGGAATCAACCTCCAGACTAATCAACACAAAACCGGGGAGATTTTTTAAATAAACCATATCGGCATCACGGCGAATTCCGTCGACCACAATTATTTCATGCGGATCATTTTTTACATCTTCCGCAATAATTTTTGCTAGCAGATCCTCGCCAAAGCGTTGGCGAAGAGCGAATGATAGTTCTTGGAGATTTTCGCGGACTATCGGCAAATATAGACGACCGAGAACATCGCGCAGAATAGTTGAAAAACGATGGCAACTCGCGCCGTAATGATCTTCTAAGTATTTCTTGCTAACATCTTTTCCGCTGGAAAGTTCGCCAACAAAGCCGAGGATGGTTTTTTTCATATTTTTATTTAGCAGTAATGTCCGCTAGGCCGCGGCGCACGTCCCAATCGTCTTTATCTAGATCGGAATGCAATTTTAAATTAGGAAACATTTCTAAAACTGATTTATGCATTTTATGGGCAACTTGGCGGAGAGTCGGATGAACCATGCGGCCAGAGCGAAGCTCGATTACATAGAAGGCGGCCGGTAAGGGGTAGGTTGTTTGGCAATAAACATTAAAGCCCATGGCAATATAGTATTGTTTTATTTCCGGGCTGGCGTTTAATTTACTAATTTTTTCCGTTTGTGTGGCGATTAAAGCTTCAGCCTCTTTTCTCAGGTCTTCCGGCAGCTGCTCAAGATACCAAGGATTAAATCCTAGCTCGGTAGTTAAAAGCGGCATGCGGCAAATTCCGCTGCGGTGGCGTTGAATATCACGGAAGGAGCCAAAGTCAAGCAAAAAATTAAAAGAGAAAACGCCGAGGTCAGCCATAAAATTTGGCAAACCTGTTTTTAGCGGGCGGCTATCAATTATCGCTTGGTATTTAATTAAATCCTCAGCTTTGATGGTGGTACTAGCTAAAAAATCAACGGGTTTCTCAGGCGCGAAGTAAGTATAGTCTTTCACGGTTTGAGCGCGATATTTTTCTTGCGCCTCATCGAGCGGGTGAGAGAAACTATGAGAATATTTTGTTCTTAAATTAGTAAGAATATTTTCCGCGACCTCGGCTACCTCTGGTAATGGGTGATGGCGCAAAAGCGCAAGCTTATCCCAGGCTTGGCGGAGGTTAGTGTGCCAGCTTAATTGGGTTGTAATGCCGGCTGGTAAAAAACCGCGCATAATATCAAAGCCGCGCGCTTTGATGGCTTTTAAATAAACTCCTTCATCTTCTGATTCTTGGCGGGGATATTTGGCGATTAAAAATTGTTGAATTTTTTCTTGATTGCCAACATAGAAATTCATCCAGGCGCTAATAATTTCTCCGGACTCGGTTGTTTTTAGAGGATCAATAATTTTTCGGGTCGACATATCAATATAGCGGGTGCTGGTTTCTTGGCCGCTATATAATTGCCAGTCTTGAATCGCTTTATCGCCAACGATACTAACTTCCTCAATAAAAATTGTCGTACTGCCGCAATCAGCGATACTGGAGTGGCCGTAACCAACATAAAAAGTTTCCATGAATTTTCCCGAACCGCTTGCTTTAACTTTCTCGACATGTTCAACCACGCTTTTGGGACTGCGTGAATAAAGCGCCTGCATCATAGCTGTGTCCTCAGGACCGAACTCGTCGTAGATAAAAATGTTTGCCATAGTATTTTTAGAAGAAATTAATTTTTTATTTTACTTCCATGTCCGAATAGGTCGTCATGTTTTCTGAGAGAAGCGCAAATTCCAAACCGGCCTCCTGAAAAATCTCCTTACTGCGCGCGCTCGCGTGGTAGTCTTGGGCGCAGACGACGCGCTTAATACCGGCATTAATAATCATTTTAGCGCAGGTATAACATGGAGTCATCTTACAGTAAAGAGTCGAACCGTCGAGAGCAATTCCCATGCGCGCCGCCTCACAAATCGCGTTTTGCTCGGCGTGAGCCGTACGAATACAGTGGCGAGACTGCGAACCATCTTCATGAATTACTGTGTGCATTTCATGGCCGACTTCATCACAATGCGGCAAGCCAACCGGAGAGCCGACATAGCCGGTCGAAATAATCCGGCGATCGCGGGTGATAACACAACCAGAACGACCGCGATCACAAGAACCGCGACTCCCGACCATATCCATTATTTTAATAAAATATTCGTCCCAAGTGGGGCGGGTATAGGCTTCAGACATAATATTTTTTTAATGATTTAGTACTTATATTTTAATATATAATTATAATAAAATAAATCTTGACAGAAGGATGTTTCTGTCCTTATGGCCTTTAAAAAAGCTGAAAAAGGGGATAAACTATAGGGAGGGAATAGAGCTTTAGTCCGGATTTAACTAAACATATCAATGTTGGAGAAATTTATTGAAAATTTAGCTAATAATAAAGAAATTTATTTTAATGTCAAAGTCGTTCCCGGCGCCCCAAAAACTGAGGTCCGCGAGGAAATGGCAGATGGCACTATTAAAGTTGCGGTTGCGGCCAAGCCGGAAAAAGGCGAGGCTAATCAGGAGCTCATAAATTTTCTGGCTAAGGCCCTGGGTGTGCGAAAATATCAAGTTAAAATTATCAGCGGCTTAACCGACAAAAACAAGTTAGTTAAAGTTAGCCGCTAAAAATATAAAACGGTATGGATTTATCCATTGTTATTGTTTCCTGGAAAGTTAGAGAAAAATTATCAGCCAATCTAAACGCTTTGTTTAACTCACAAGGCGATTTTAAATATGAAGTATTCGTAGTTGATAATAATTCCGGCGATGGCAGTGTAGAAATGATAAAAAAAGAATTTCCCTTAGTTAAAGTAATTGCTAATTCGGATAATCGCGGTTTTGCGGCAGCCAATAATCAGGCGCTTAAAGATTGTGGTGGAAAATACCTCTTATTGCTTAACCCTGACATGCAACTTCAACCTAATACTCTAGCAAGAATGGTAGCGTGGATGGATAATAACCCGCAAGCGACTGTCGGCGGTTGCAAATTAATCAAGGAAAAAGGCGAAATCATCAAGCATGTTCGTCGTTTTCCGAAATTAATCGATCAATTAATGATAACATTAAAATTGCCCCATATTTTCCCGAGAATAGTTAATAAGTATTTATATTCCGACTTCGATTATTCACGAGCAGCTAAAGTCGATTCAATCCGGGGCGCATTTTTTATGATTAACCGCGAGGCTTATCAAAGGATTAGCAATCAAAACATCCCTCTGCTTGATGAGCGGTATTTCATCTGGTTCGAAGAAGTTGATTTTTGCCGCGAAGTCTATCGCCTCGGCGGTGAAGTCTGGTATACACCGGCAGCTGAGTGTGTTGATTATATTGGCCAAAGTTTTGCGCAAGTAAGAAGAGGCCAAGCGCAAAAATATTTCAGCGATTCAATGATTAAATATTTTCGGAAGTGGGAGCCAAAACCGGAAAGCTTTATTCTGGCCACGGCCTGGCAATTTATTAGAGCTTTTTTATGAATAAAAAAGTCGGAATAATTTTAATTAATTATAAAGATTATGCGGAACGTTTTTTAACGCCTTGCCGCGATTCTTTGCGCCGGCAAAGTTATCCTCGTGAACTAATTAGCGTCTATATTATTGATAACGCCTCGACGGCCGATTCTTTAATGTATTTAGAAAATGCTTATCCCGAGGCTAGCATTTTTCCCCGCGAAGATGGTAATTACGCGGCCGCCAATAATCTCGGCTTTCAGCAGGCGAGAGAAGATGGCGCTGAGTATCTAGTCACGGTTAACATGGATACCGAAATGGAGCCTGATTGGCTTAGTGAACTGGTCCGGGCGCTTGATAATAATCCGTTAGCGGGAATCGCGCAATCAAAGATTCTTTTGTTTCCGCGCAGCGATGAGGAAAAGAGAAGCCCGAAAATTAATAGTCTCGGCAACGTTATTCATTTCCTTGGTTTTGGCTTTACCTCGAGTTACGGCGAATTAGACCGAGAAATATCCGGCTACCCGGAGATAAAAGGCTATGCTAGCGGTTGCTCGTTTATTATCCGTCCGAGTGTCCTGGATAAAATTGGCGGATATAATGAGGAGTTCTACATGTATCATGATGATTTAGAAATAAGCTTAAAAACTAGACTAGCCGGATTTAAAATTATTCTTGCGCCGCTCTCGATTATTTTTCATAAATATGAATTTTCTCGCAGTACCCGGATGGTTTATTATATGGAACGCAATCGCTATCTCACTCTTTTAACCTTTTATCCGGCTTCTCTGATAATTTTAATCGCTTTACCTGGCGTAATAATGGATATTGGGATGATGTTTTTCTCAATAATCAAAGGATGGTTTAAAGAAGAGCTAAAAATATATTCCTATTTTTGTCAGGCGCGAAACTATGATAAGATTATTCAAGAGCGGGAGAGGATTAAAGCGTTTAAAATTCATTCTTTCTCTAGTCTGGCGAAAAATTTCTCTGGTAAAATTGAATTTTCGGAAATCGCAAATCCAATTTTAAAGTATTTAGTTAATCCCTTGCTGAATTTATATTGGCAAGTTGTCAAAAGAATTATTTAATATGGATTTATCTATTATTATTGTTAATTATAAAAGCAAACAAAAACTTGAGACCTGCCTGGACTCAATTTTTAAAGCTGGCACCCAAGATTTTAACTTTGAGGTGGTTTTAGTAGAAAATAATTCGGGCGAGGATATTGGCTATCTAGCCCGTTCCCATAGTAATGTTCGTCTGCTCATTAGTGAAAAAAATCTGGGCATGGGCGGCGGAAATAATCTGGGCATTGAAGCGGCGAAAGGCGAATACGTCCTGATTCTTAATCCTGACACGGTGATTAAAGATAACGCGCTTGGCGTTCTCCTCGCCTATTTAAAAAATAATCGCGATGTTGCCATAGTTGGCCCGAAATTATTAAATCCGGATAATTCTTTGCAATATTCTTGCTCCCGTTTCCCAAAGGTATACACGCCAATCTTGCGGCGGACTTTTCTCGGTAAATATTTTGCCGTCGACCGCGACCATTTCCAAATGATGGATTTTGATCATAACTCAATTAAAGAAGTTGATTGGCTAATGGGTTCAGCGTTAATGTTCTCCAAGAAAATAACCCTGGGAAACGGCAAGATTTGGGAACCGCGTTTCGACGAATTATATTTTATGTATTTCGAAGATACGGATTTATGCCGGACAGCTTGGCGAAAAGGCTTGAAAGTCATCTATCATCCCGGTGCGCTTATGATTCATGATCATGCCCGCCAGAGCGCCAAGTATCCTTGGTATAAAGCTATTTTCCTCGATCGTCTGGCCCAAAGGCATATTGGATCTTGGATAAAATATTTTATAAAGTGGGGAATAAAATTTTAAATAATTATATGAAAATTAAAAAAGCAATATTTCCGGTCGCGGGCTTTGGGACGAGATTCTTGCCAGCCACCAAAGCGCAGCCAAAAGAAATGCTTACGGTTGTCGATAAGCCGGTTATCCAATATTTAGTTGAACAGGCGGTCGCCGCGGGGATTGAAGAAATTATTTTTGTGACTGGAAGAGGCAAGCGCGCGATTGAAGACCACTTCGACTATTCATTCGAGCTCGAAAAAACATTGGTTGAGAAAAATAAATTAGATTTAGTAAAAAAGGTTCAAGAGATTGAAAACTTGGCAAAGTTCTCTTATGTGCGCCAGCCGGTTCCGCTCGGCGACGGTCAAGCGGTCCTTTGCGCGGCCCACTTAGTAAATGAAGATGAGCCAGTTCTAATTATGTTCGGCGACACTTTGTATGACGCCGATATTTCTCCGGTCACTCAAGTCATTGAAACCTACGAGAAATACGGTCAGACAGTGATCGGCTTATCCGAAGTTAAGCCCAACGAAGTTAGCCAATTCGGAGTCATTGGCGGGGAAGATTTAGGGGGCGGCGTTTATAAGATTAATCAGTTTGTGGAGAAGCCAAAGAAGTCTGAAGCACCCTCTAATTTAGTCCAAGTGGGAATTAATATTATTACCCCTGATGTTTTAAAGATATTAGCAAAAATGAAGACGGGTAAATCCGGAGAAATTCGCTTGGCTGACGCGTATGATGAAATGCTAAAAGAAGGAATACCTCTTTATGGCAAAAAAATTGAAGGGGAATGGTTGGATACGGGCAATAAATTTAATTTTATTAAAGCGACACTTAAAATCGGTTTGAAAAATGAAGAAGTTGGCGCTGACTTACAGCAATTGATAAATGAATTGAGTACGAAGTAAAATGACTAATAAAAAATACCGGTGATTAGCGCCGGTATTTTTTTATGGTCAAAATAATTATTGCATGAGCATCTTATAAATGCCTTCTTGCTGCCCGATTTTTGCCCAGAAGTAAAGGTTATCATTTTTGGTGTCGAGTGCGGGGAAGGCTATTTTCTCTGCCCGGAAAAGCAGAGTGGCGTTTCGATTTTTAAAATCAAGGACGTTGAGCGTGGTCGGACTAGAAAAAATTAAATAATTTCCGGAGTCATTCCAAATAATACTATTTATTTCTTCGCTCAGCCGCGTGATTAAATCAACTCGGCTATTAGCCAAGTTGAAGACGTAGATCTCAAAATCATTAGTATAGATTAAAGATTGATTATTGACGACCGCCCAATTTTTGATATTACGAATAACAATCGGTCCGGCGCTCAAATCGCTTTCGTTGAATAAATATAAAGTTTTGTTCTTATTGTCGAAAACTGCGAGACGGATATTAATGTCTTTAACGAAAGAATATTCTCCATTTGCCGGCAAGGTCCAAGTTGAAATAAGCTGCAAGTTTTTTTGTGAATAGGAGTTTAATTGCGCTTGATTATTGTGTTTAGTCAGGGTGAATAGATTATCTGGCCGCGGCAGATAGTCGAGGTAATTATCCCCGCTGAGCAAAAGAGTTGTTGTTTTGCTATTAGTCCCCAGGCGATTAATTGAATTATTATTTTGATAGTAAAGCTGCCCGCCGCTAGCGTCAAAATACCAATTAGTGGCACTGGCGCCGATTAAGCTAGCATAATTAAGGTCGCCGCTTTCTTTAATCGGATCAAAAATTATTCCTCCGGCTAGAAGTTTATTGTCACTCAGCCAGACGCCGTAAGTATCGGCGTTTAAATTTAAGCTCCGGCTAGTTTCGGTTTTTAAAGTAATAATCTTCTTGGCGCCGGCAGCGTAAAGATATTTATTATCCGGGCTGATAATCAATTTATTTTCTACGCTAGCCAGAATCATTAAGGGCGTATTTTCTCGGAACAAATTAATATCTTCGACGAAAGTAGTTTCCCCGGAGTTGATGCGCAGTTTTTGTTTAAATGGCCAGTAACCGGCCTGCTCCAGGCGCAATTCGTATTCGCCCGGCAAAAGATTTTTTAATTTTGTTGGCGTGACGCGATAGTCCTGTTTCCATATTTTTAGGACTGATTCTTTTTGTGGCTTATCATTAAGATAAATAGTTGCGCCCGAGGGTTGGGTGGCAACAACAAGCATACCAGTTTTTTGCAGAAGACGATTAAACTTCAGCGGCCAACTGAAGTTAAATTTATAGCCAGAGGCGTAAAGAGAAACCCCAATCGTCATCACCAAAAATATGACAATAAAACTAATGAAGAGATAGTCGCGAATTTTTTTTGACATAATATTTAGTTCACGCGTTCAATCAGGGCTCCTAATTTCCTCAGGCGCGCGTCTAGTTCTTCATAGCCGCGATCAATTTGGTAGATATTATCGATTTCCGTTTGGCCTTCGGCAATGAGGCCAGCAATAACTAAGGCGATTCCGGCTCTCAAGTCTGGCGATATTAAGCGTTTTCCGTAGAGCTTAGTCGGACCTTGCACTAAAATTCTATGGGGATCGCACATAGTAATGTTAGCGCCCATTTGAGAAAGCATGTCAGTCCAAATTAGACGCCGGTCATAAATGGTTTCATGAATCATCGCTGAACCATGAACTTGCGTCATGAGCACTACGTAGGGAGATTGTAAATCAGTAGCAAAGCCTGGATACTCATGAGTCTTAATATCTCGAGCCGATAGCCGACCGCTTTTTCTGACCTGGATCCAATCTTTACCGGTTTCAAAATTAACGCCGATTTTTTTAAAAATTGTCAGTAGCGTCATGATATGTTCAGGATTGCATTTAGTAATCTTGATTTCGGAATTAGCCGCCGCCGCGAGAATAGCAAAAGAGCCGGTCTCAATTCTGTCGGGGATAACAGTGAAAATTCCTGCTTTAAGCTGGCGCGTTCCTTCAATAGTTATAATCGGAGAGCCAGCGCCCTTAATTTTAGCGCCTTGTTTATTTAAATATTCAGCCAAAGCTTCGATCTCCGGCTCCATGGCGCAATTCTTTAAAATTGTTTTTCCGGGAATAATTGAGGCCGTCATGAGCATGCTCTCGGTGGCGGTCACGGATACTAAGGGAAAGAAATAATTCGCCGGTTTTAATTTTTTAGCTTTAATATGGTAGAAATGGCCAGACTTTTCATCGACCTCTGCTCCGAAAGATTTATAGCCTTCGATAAATAAATCAATAGGACGGCCGCCAGCTCCAATTACGCAGCCACCAGGATGAGGGAATTTAACTTCGCCAAAACGAGCTAGCATCGGCCCGACAAACATAATTGAGCCTCTAAATTTATCAGCCATTTTTTGCTCCAATTCGGTGGTTTTGATTTGTTTGGTATTAATAATTACACCATTTTTGAAATGAGTTATCTGGGCGCCAAGCGCTTCTAAGAGCTCTAAAGAACGATCAACGTCCTCGATATTCGGGAGATTTTTAATCGTGATAGGTTCTTTCGATAGAATAGCGGCCGGTATTATTTTTAAGGCAGAGTTTTTAGCCCCGCCGACCGCGATTTCGCCGCTAAGTTTCTGCCCACCGGTAATAATGAATTTTGGCATATTCGTAAAGATTAGATTAGTTTAGTTTCTGACATAACTATATCCTATTTATTGACATTTTTCAAATATCTGTTATTATTTATAAATGTTAAGCAGAAATGTTAATTTTATTAAATTTATGGCAAAAATTGCAGTAATCAAGACCGGTGGCAAACAATATAAAGTGGCTGTTGGCGACACGGTTAAAGTTGAAAAATTGGAGTCCGAAAACGGAAAAAAAGTTAAATTAGATACTCTTTTAATCGCTGATGGCGCTAATTTAGAGTTGGGCCAACCTTCGCTTGGCGAAAAGGTAGAAGCGGAAGTAATCGAGACTGCCAAAGGCAAGAAAGTAACAGTTGTTAAGTATAAGAACAAAACTCGTTATAAGAAAACCGTTGGTCATCGTCAGCAATTTACCGCTCTCAAGATTGTTAGCATCGCCTAATAATTCGTCTTTATAAATTTGAAAGCCCGCTTCTTTATCTAAGGAGCGGGCTTTTTTAAAGATAATTTTTCTTCCTTCTTTTTGGCTCGGTGGCACTTATAGCGCGTAACGAGCTTTTTTAGAAAGAGGCCGCGGCGGCGTCTTAACACGGGATAAAATTTTCTGGCTGTAATCGGCAGTTTGAGAAAATTTTTCCGGCTGGGGCGCAAGTGGCGGAGATAAAAGAAAATTACTTTCATGACCTCACCGATTTTCTTGTTAAATAATCCGATAAAGGAAAACAAGAGAAGGGCAAGGATAATCATAATTATGAGCGAACCGGTTACCACTTTTTCCTCCTTTCGTTTTTTGATTATTTAATTTCGTTACGGTATTTTAAAGCGCTCGCCAAAGTCATTTCATCGGCATATTCTAAATCAGAGCCAGCCGGCAAACCTTTAGCCAAGCGAGTTACTTTTATATGGTCACGCAAAAGCTTGTTTAAATATAGCGAAGTCGTTTCGCCCTCGAGAGTGAAATTTAGTGCGAGGATAATTTCTTTGACATTATCATTCTTTATTCTCTTTAATAATTTCTGGATATTTAAATCATCCGGTTGGATGTTACTTATGGTATTTATTAATCCACCGAGCACAAAATACTTTCCCGAAAATTGGCGGGTTGATTCAATAGTTAAGAGATCTTGTGTATTTTCAACAATGCAGAGCAACTCACTTTGTCTAGTCGGGTCAGAGCATATTTGGCAGGGATTAGTTTCGGTGATAGCTTGGCAGGAAGAGCAGAGGGTTGTTTTAGCTTTTAATTCTTTAATGGTTTGCGCCAAGTTATTTAAAGAATCATCGCTTTGGCGAAGTAAATAAAAAACATAACGCTCAGCCGTTTTTGGTCCGACACTCGGGAGCGCGGATAATTTCTCGATTAGATTTTGAATTGCCTGCGGATATCTCATTTAGTTCATGCCAGGAATGCCGCCCATGTCTTGGAGTTTCTTGGCCATTAATCTCTGGGCGCGCTTGATAGCATCATTAAAGCAATTTTTTAAGATGTCTTCTTGTGAACTCTTAGATAAAGTTTCGTTTAAGGTAAGGCTAGTTACCTCCATATTACCGTTAAGAACAACTTTAACGCCATTCTTTTCCTCGGTAATAGTTTCTTGAGATAAGGCATTCTGCATCGTTTTAGCCTGGCTGCGTAAATCTTGGAATTGTTTTAATTTGCTGAACATAGATATTTTACCCAATTGGGTTATTTAATTATTAATAATTTAATTGATTAAAATTCGACGGGGGCGTTTGATGTCGGCATCTTACTAAGACTCTTAAAACTGACCGTATTTTCATCGAAATACAAATCGACGCGCCCGGTCGGGCCGTTACGATGTTTGGCAATGTGGATTTCTGCTTTATAGCGCTCATCCATCGGTAGATCGGCGGGGTTAAAGCTGCGATCCGCTGCTTTACGGTAAATAAACATAACGATATCAGCGTCCTGTTCGATGGAACCAGAGTCACGCAAATGGGACAGCTTCGGGATGGCCGGGCTGGTTGCTTCGACGGCACGTGATAGCTGAGCGAGGGCCAAAATCGGAATATTAAGTTCGCGGGCGATTGACTTAAGGCCACGGCTAATTTCCGCAATTTCTTGAACACGATTATCGCCGTATTTTCCTCGTCCCTCCATTAACTGCAAGTAGTCGATAACTATTAAACCCAAGCCTTTTTCCATCTGGAGACGGCGCGCTTTGGCACGGATTTCCATGATTGAAAGCGTACCCGAGTCGTCGATATAAATTGGCGCTTCGGCCAACTTACCCATCGCTTCTCCAATACGCACGAAATCATTATCTTCTTCTTTGTCAGATAAATTACCGGTGCGCATTTTCCATAAACTCACATTTGCTTGCGCGCATAACATACGATCAACTAATTGTTCCTTACTCATTTCTAAAGAGAAAATGCCAACGCCCTCCTTGCTCTTAATGGCGGCTTGGCGCGCGATGTCTAAAGCGAAAGAAGTCTTGCCGACCGAAGGACGCGCGGCGAGAATAATCAAATCGGATTTTTGTAGACCGGCTAAAAGATGGTCGAGGTCAGGGAAACCAGTGGAGAGACCGCGGAGTTTGCCGCTGTATTTATGGAGATCGTCAATGCGGTCAAAAGCGGAAGTTAAAAGAGTATCGATGGGAATAAAAGCATTTTTTAAATATTTGCGCGAAACACCGAAAACTTTTTTTTCGGTTTCATCAAGAATTTCATCAATTTCTTTTTCTTCATTAAAACTCATTGAAGAAATTTCCGCGGCGGCTTGCTGGAGACGACGGAGAGTCGCCTTGCGCTGGATGATATTGGCATATTGAACAATATTACCGGAAGTGGCGACGACGTTAGAAAGATGAGCCAGATAGGAACGGCCGCCGATAGTCTGCATTTGTTTTTTTTCTTCAAGACGGTTAGAAAGAGTGATGATATCGATTGGTTCTTGGTTACTGTATAATTCTTTGATGGTATCGAAAATCATCTTGTGGGCGTCCTTATAAAAATCTTGCGGCATGATATTATCAGCCACTTTAATGATTGCGTCTTTGTCGATTAAGAGAGAGCCGAGCAAGGATTCTTCCGCCTCTAAGCTATGCGGTGGAATCTTCTCGAGTAATTGTTCATTGGCCATATAAGAATAATTAAGCATTCGTTCATGCTAGCTTATTTTAACTTATAAATAGCGAATTTTCAAGGCGATTTTATCAACTGTTTATTAACCTTTTATTAAGCTATTGACACTTTTTAGGATAAAAGTTAGATTAACAAAAAACCGCCATAAGCTTAATGCGTAAGGCGGTCTTTTTATTTTCTGGAGCCGACTGTCGGGCTCGGACCGACGACCTGCTGTTTACAAGACAGCTGCTCTACCAGCTGAGCTAAGTCGGCTTATTTTTCTTGTGCGCCCAGTAGGATTTGAACCTACGACCATCTCCTTAAAAGGGAGCCGCTCTACCAACTGAGCTATAGGCGCATAAACAAAAAGGCTAGTTCCAGCCAGTTTATTCTAAAATTGATAATAACAAAAGTTTTTTAGTTTGACAAGGCTTAATTGACAAAAATCTTAATATCTGATAATTTCTATTATTGAATAGCACGTTAAAAATTATTGTTTAACCTTAATTATAGCAACATGAAAAAGAGAAAAACCTATTTGTTTTCCTTGGTTTCATTTCTGTTCGTGTTGCTTATTATAGGGCAGCAAGAAATAGAAAAAACCAAAAATTTATTAACAGACCTAAAAGAAAAAGAAGTTAATAGCTTCGTTTTTACGACCCATGACTTTGCGTCTATCGTCAAACAAAAGGCTAACCCCTTTATCCTCCTGACTAACACCAAGGCAATCGAGCAATTACTTATATCTAAATGCCGTCTGGGAGAAAACACTTTTCTTCGGGAAGCAAACGGGCAGGACATTGTTCTTAATAGTTATGGCGATGCGGGAATAATCCAGTACGAACTCGGTCGCGGAGGTAAAATTATTGTGGCGGACAAGACGAAAGAACTTGATTATTTCCGGCGCGTTGCCATACCAACCTTCGAGACATTGGGCTTTAATTTCTGGGAAATCGTTTGGTATTTTTCTCGGCAAATATGCTTTATCCTTCTTTTTACTTTTTTACCATTTTTCTTTTCTCTAAAATTATTAATCTTTACGATTAGTATTTTAGTTTTGATTCTGACAGTGCTCAGCGCTCGAAGGGTCACAAAAGTTGAGAAGGTGAGTGATAAGATTGTGAAAGAGTATTGTCTAAAAAAAATACCACCGAAGCTATGCGTCGACACCGTCTCGTTAGATAATCATTTTCCGTCCCACGAATTTATCATTCCTCGGACGGACTGCTGCGCACCCCTGGCCGAAACGAAAATATTTTTTCCGTTTCTATCGGTTGGCGGAACTCGAAAGGCTCTCCGAAAAATCTTTCATATTCCTAAATATGGTTTTGTAATGAATGAAAAAGCAATTTTTAATCATTTAACAAAACTATATATAAAATGGAAAATGAAAGTAAATACCAAGCCCATGGATTATTGGGAGAATTGCCAAACAATCTTCGCGAGCTATGGATAGAGATACCAGGCGATTGTCATTTGAATTGTGGATATTGTTTAGCCTTTGAAAATCGAAAAGATTTTGAATTCAAGGCGGGCAAACGAATTGATATTCGCGATAATCTACTGACGATTCCTGATTATCTTAGCATTCTAACAGAGTTTCGCGATAAGTTTCCTCTTAGCGCGAATGAACTTGAGCGTGGCGTCAAAAAACTTGTGGCCATTCCGGCCGCTGGTGAACCATTCTTCACGGAAAAGATGCGCGACTATACTTATGCGCTGATAAATTTTTGCGAAGCAAATAATATGCTCATCTCTGTCTTTACGACCGGCGATTTAATTACCGCTGAGGATATTGAGCGTTTAAAACCGTTTAAAAATATCCGTCTCATTATTAAGTTTAATTCTTTCGACGAGAAAGTTCAGGATAAAATTGTTGGTCGAAAGAATTACACATCAGAGCGCGGTCTAGTACTCGAGAAATTGATTTCGGCCGGCTTTAATGATGGCCGCCTGGGAATCGTTACTAGTCTGATTCGACAGAACGCTAACGAGGCCGAGCAGATTCTTAGATTCGCTCGCGTCAATAATTTATCCTTTGATATGGATTTGATTATCTCTCGCGGACGAGGCGACAAATGCAATTGTCAGTTCAAATCAAAGAATGATCTCCTTGGCGCCGTCAGCCGGTTAAAAGCAGTTGATGAACAGGAATATGGCCGCAAGTGGCTTGCTAGTCCGACATATATCGGCAGTAAACCATGCACACGCTTCTCCTATCATCTCTACATTCAGAATAACGGCGACGTCTCGCCTTGTATCGGCTCAACCCAGATTGTTTACGGCAACACTAAAAATATGTCGCTTGAGGCAGCCTGGGAATCGCCGTTATCACAAGTTGTCAGAAATCGTTTAAACAATATCACTGGCGCCTGCGCGACTTGCAAAAATTTCGGTTCGTCGTGTTTCTCCTGTTTAAGTCGGAGTGCAATCGACTTAACGGATAGTCTAAATCAGGGATGCCTGAATACTATCGGCTGCGATATTTTTGGACCGATTAAATAATAGTCTATGCCGACTCCTAAAAACAGTCGGCTTTTTTATTCGCGTAGGCTTGATTTTTATTGCTTTTTATGATATATTCGGAAGACAAATAAGCAAGAAAATAAATAATATGATTAATGAAAATCAATTCATAAACCAACCAACACCAGAGAAAATGGATGAAAAAAGAACAAAAGAAGATGCCCAGCGGGAGTTAATGGAAAGATTTGGTCTGAAAAAGACTTCTGATTTCCAGTTAGCCTTGCAACAGGGCAAAATTGAGTTGGCCGAGAAGTGGCTAAATCATATCATTGATAACAAAGCGGATTTTCCTCAGTATGCCGAGACCTGGGACGCTTGGTTAAGCGATCGCCAGAAGGAAATTGCGCTCTATGGCCAAATGAAGCAAGAAGGTTCTTTGGAAAAAATTGTGCTACGCACTAAAGAAGATGCGCGCGCAGACCTTTTGGAAAAATTTGGCTTTGCCGACACGAAGGGTTTTCGTGAGGCCCTGCTCACTAATTTGCCGATGGCAGAAAAATGGCTTGAGTACATCGTGGCGAATAAAATGAGCTTCCCTCAGTACCTAGCTTCATGGGATCGCTGGCTAAGCGATCGCCAAACAGAACTGTCAGAAGCCGAGAAGTAAGGCAACACAACGTAAATAAAAAAACTCTACCAATAGGTAGAGCTTTTTATTTTCAGTTATTTATTTTTTATTGGGATCGTAGTTGGTTTGGTAGCCAGGATTTTCGCTCGGACGGAGTTGATTAGGATATTGAATGTCAGTTTTAACGTCGTAAGAAACTTTTTTAATAAATTTGAAGACTTCGTAAGGATTAAGAATATTTCTCATTGTCGACGGTCTTTGAACCGGACCTTGTCGCGAGTAAATGATTGAGCCGGCGCTGGAGAGAAGAATGCTCCCCGTGTTTTTATTGCCAAATATTTTATCAAAGACGCCAACGTTAACTTCGACGTTAGTAATTTTATCGAAGTCAAGAATTTCGAAGTCACGCCCAATCCAGCCGCGCTGCAGAATTACCCGTTTATCGGTTACAGCATAATAGGTATGCTTGAAAACTAAATATTGATAAATCGGAATGCCGAAGACGAGAAATAGCCCAATCCAAAAATGCGGCGTTAAGAAGATGGCAAAACCAAAGATATGTGTTCCGATGATAATATCCATTATCGCTACGCCAATGAAGGGAATTAAAAAGGCCATCCAGATAAGACCAAAGCAGGTGGTAGCGATTGAGCCGCTAAAAATAAATGGCCAGAAGCTTGGCGCACCCTCCCAAAATATTTTTTCATTCTCGTTAAGAACTTTGTCTAACTCTTTCATAATATTTCTTATTATATTATTAGCTAATTATATTTTAGCATATGTTAGCAAGAAGATGAATGAACAGCCAGTCTCTACATAAAAAATAGGCCATTGGTCTGTTAATCAAACGTAATCTAAAAGACTTAAATTTGCCAAAATTTTAACGAGATTATTGGCATGGGTTTTTCGTACGGCCCATCCTATCTCTGCAAATCTATAAGTCTTGAAATTTTTTCTATACATTCGTCTCGCGCAGAAGCTCTTATTTTATCGCAAAAAGATAATACCTCTTCTTTGTTTATTTTTGAATATAGTTTGATGCATTTTGCTTGTTCTTCGGGAGTCTTAATCAGTTGGCACGATGACAATATCTCCTCTCTATTAGTAATATAATAAGTAGGATTGAAAACGATAAAATCGCACGGTGGACGATCATTTTGTAAGCCCTGGCAAAATAATTGAGCGTCGTTGAAATATTCACGGTAATTTGAGGTGTCAGGCCTTTTGGACATAGCACCCAACACCTGGCGATAACATGAGCCCAAATAATCAGATTCTTCAGACGAACAATAATCGCACATGGATAAATCTTTATATAATAGTGCAATATCGGTGGCACATCTATCTTTCATCTGAAATTTGTCTGGACCGTTATATATATCAAAAGAAAGCCTGTCTATGTATCCGAAACACCCATTTATATCCTTATTTTTTATATATGAATTGATTTTGTTTTCAAGAAGGAGCCCGCGAATCGGGTTTACTATATATTTATTCATGAAAAATAAATCGCCGAATACTCCGTAGGAAATAGAAGCAAATATAATTAAGACGTAAAAATAAGTTAAAAATTTATATTTTCTTTTGTCCTTATTTTTTCTCTCATATATAACAATTAAAATCAGGTTAATAATAACTATAACTCCAGTTATAAGATAAATTAGACCAACCAAGGCCATGCTAATAGCCATACACTCCATGCCGTTACAGTCGCTGGCAATAGATTTGACAAATAAGTAACCAAGAAAAAAAAGTACGCCGGTACAAATTAAGAGAAGCAAATAAAATTTCAATCTGTTCAACCGATAAATTCCAGTTTGTGGCACATCATCAGGTTCCGATTTTTTCTTCTCATTGCTGGAGCGACTCTCCGCTAATTGGTCAAAAGACATATATTTTATTATAATTTATATTCCTTCAAATATTATACCTTTTATTACACTTTGGACACAATATAGCCACAAATTCTGATACGGCAAGCGAAAAATTAGTTTTATCTATACTGGCTAAAACATTAATATCATAAAAAACCCAATAAAAAATAGGCTTTTAAAGCCTATCTTTAACTCGTAGTCCCTAGGGGAATCGAACCCCTGTTACCAGGATGAGAACCTGGCGTCCTAACCGTTAGACGAAGGGACCAAACTTTAATTTGTTCTGTTATTTGAGAAGAGTAATTTTATTTCCGCGCATAAATTCTTCAGCGGACATTATTTTTTTCCCTTCAAGTTGTAATTTTAATATAACTAATGAATCTTGTCCACATTGAATAGCGAGTTTGCCGTCGATTATAAAGGTTTCACCGCTCTTGTATTCGTTTATCTTTACAACCTTGTTTTCAACCGCGATTATTTTAATTATCTTTTCATTAAGCAGTGCATACGTTCCAGGCCAGGGATTATAGGCGCGAACCATTCGTTCAATTTCTTCAGCTGGTTTTGTCCAGTCGATTTTTCCATCCTCTTTTTTTAAAGTTGTAATATAACTCGCCTGAGAATCGTCTTGGGTTTGGGGAGAAATTTTTTCGTCAATAAAATCATGGAGGGTTGGAACTAATAATTCAGCGCCGAGCGCGGATAATTTATCATGGACAACTTCAAGCGTCTCTTGGCCGCCTAGTTTTATCTTAGCTTGGCGTAAAACAGGACCGGTGTCAAGGCCGGCCTCCATGCGCATGATAGTGACTCCGGTTTCCTTGTCGCCATAAAGAATCGGCGCGTTTAAACAGGCGGCGCCACGATATTTCGGGAGCAGAGAAGCGTGAACATTGATGCAGCCGTAGACAGGAATATCTAAAATACTCTGAGGAATTATTTTGCCATAGGCGATAACAACAATCAAATCCGGTTTGAGATTCTTTATTGTCTCCAGTTCATCTTTAATTTTCATCGGCTGAAAAACAGCTAGATTATTTTCTAAAGCTAATTTTTTAATCGGCGGGAAATTTACTTTTTGTTCGCGTCCAATCGGTTTATCGGGTTGCGTAAAAACGCCAACAATGTCAAAAAGCGGTTCGGCAATTAATTTTTTAAGGCCAAGCAGAGAAAACTCTGGCGTCCCCATGAAAATTATTCTGATGTTTTTCTGATTTTGAGACATAGACATTAAGCGAGAACTAATGATATATTAGTAATATGTTAAACACGATATTTAATTGGATACTTAGCGTGACCCAGGGGCTGGGTTATTTTGGCGTTGGCTTACTCATGACAATCGAGAGTTCTTTTTTGCCACTGCCTTCAGAAATTGTTATTCCGCCAGCCGCCTATCTGGCAAGCCAGGGAAAAATGAATTTAGCTCTGATTATTATTTTCGGTGTCTTGGGCAGTATTTTGGGAGCGGTAATTAATTATCTTATTTCGATGTCTCTCGGGCGCTTTTTGGTTTATAAAATCGCGGGACATAAATTGGCGCGATTTGTTTTTATTACTCCGGAAAAAATTGAACGGGCGGAAAAGTATTTTTTAACCAATGCTAAATCCGCTACTTTTTTTGGGCGCTTGATTCCGGTTATCCGACATCTCATATCGATTCCGGCTGGTTTTTCGCGAATGCATTTTGGGAGTTTTATTTTATATACTGCGCTCGGGTCGACTATTTGGGTTAGTATTTTGGCCTTGCTCGGATATTTTTTGGGCGCTAACCAAGCGCTCGTAAGCCAATATTATAAAGAAATATATTGGACGCTGCTTGTTCTGGGAATACTTTGGATTGCTTGGAAAATTTGGGGAAAGAAAAAATAATTATTTTTTACGTTTAGCGATTTTGTCGATAAATAAGATACCGTCTAAATGATCAAGCTCATGCTGAATAACTCGGGCCAATAATTTTTCGGCCACGAGTTTTTGTTTTACGCCCTTTTCATCAATGTAGATACAATTTATTTTTTTATGGCGCTCTACTGGGGCATAAATTATTTCTCCTTTGTTGTCGAGTACAGATAGACAGCCCTCTTCTTCAATCTCTCTCGCCCAAGATTTTTTGGTTATTTCCGGATTAATCAGAAACATAGTCTTATTGTCATGATGAATAACCACTGTGCGGATATTTTTTCCGACCTGTGGCGCGGCTAGACCGGCGCCGTCTTTTTTCATCATAGTTACCATCATATCTGACAAAAAAGACTGAAATTCTGGTTGCAGAATTTCCGCGGCGTCGATTGGCTTAGACTTCCGGCGCAACGTTGGATTCGGGTTAAGTAATATTTTTAATTCTTTAGGCATAAAATTATTTTTTTGTTTGGTCGATAATCTTGAAAAAGTATTTCCACGCCGCTCCGGTCTTGCAGAGTTCCTTGGTATCATTAAGAGCGACGGTGACTTTGTGCGCCGGCAAATCGCGGCAAACTTTAAAAACTGCGCCTCGTTTAAAATCGGGAATATTTAATTCTTTAATTATGCGTAAGGCTAAATCTTGCCAAGGATAGGCCGGGGCCTTAACTTTCTGCTTCGCCTTGAGAATATCGGCGAAGGATTGAAATTTATCTTCGGACATAAATTATAACTAGATTTCAAACTCGAGGCTCAAGTAGCCGATCCCGAAGTCAGTCTGGTAAGAGAATATACGCGCCTTGCTTGGCGTTCCTTCTAAAATACCCAAAAGAATAGTAATTGGTTTTAAACCGCATTCGCCCGCGTCCTTAATCAGCTTTCCGTCCATCTTTAAGATATTAATTGCAGCTGTTTTCGGGTCGCTTAAATATTCAATCAACTTATTATCAAATTTAGCTCCTTTGGGAGAATAGCCACCAGGTGATTTCCGTTTTAGGCGGTGAGACAAATCGCTGGAAGCGAGCACGGCGATTTTTTTATCGCTCGCCCTAATTATCTCTTGAAGGCGTTTGCCTAAATTATAATGCGCGTCGAGGCTAAGCTCATTAGCTGGGGTAATTACAATAATCTTAAAGTCTCCCGCCAGGCTTTTCAAAATATAGGCGGGGATGGCGCTGCCGTAATCAAGGGTCGACTCAGAAATTAATTGCAGGGAAATATCTCCCTTGAGAGCAGTTTTTATTTGATCGGCTAAAAACGAGTCGCCGCTCAGAATTGTTTTAGGCGGGATAAAGCCAAAGTCTTGTAAATTTATGGACATTTCCGGCGCGACATTGAGGGTAAAGGTATCGTCCTGAGTTAAGCCGTGCGGGCTGATAATTAGCAAAGTATCGACTTCTAGTTCTTTTAAGCTTTCTCCTATTTGTCTGTACGCAGCGGCGGTTTTATCGAGAAAACTATAATTAGCCCGGCCGATTTCCGGGATTAATAAGGGGGAATGGGGGAGAACTATCGTTTTAATTAAAGCCATAAATTTGGTTATTTTAGGTATTTTTAGTATAGTATAATTAGAGTCAGAAGAAAAGTTGACAATACTACAAAAAAATACTACTCTATTAAATCAAGAAAAAGAAAAAAGTTTTTTAAAAAAAGGAAAATTAACCATGAAGAAAAAAGAAATCAGCGCATCGCTTTTATTTTTGGCAGTTGCTCTTCTCCCCGCCTTGCTTGTCGTTATCATCTACTTCTTCTCAACCGCTAAAGCCGCCAGCCATAATGAAGCAATGGAAAATGGATATATCTTGGCTTTATGGTTCTTTTGCGTAGTAGGTGTCAGCCGCTTTTTTTTCGATGACGAGATGGATTTGAGGGCAACTTCATTTTTTCCCATCGCTATAGCCAGCTTATCGATAACAAGCATAATTTTAGGGTTGGGCAACCAAACCGCTCTGATTGTAATTGGTAGCCTGGGGATAGTTTTATCCTTTTTGGCCGCTCATTTCCTCGGAGACCCTAAGCATCGTAGCTATAAAGAATATCGGTTTACCTTAATATCGATTATCTGTAGTTGCATCGCCAATCTTCTATTCGGTTTAGCGCTAAATGATCAATTTAATCTTTTAAACGAATTTGATTATCTGATTAAATTAGTGTTTATCTGAATGTAAGAACATTTTTTAGCAAAAACCCCGACAATTGCCGGGGCTTTTTATTTTCTATTTGTTTGAGTTTTATTTAATCAATTCGCCTTGGGAATAGTTATAGAGGAATTGCGAAGAAACCGTGATGACATTCTTGGAGTTATAACCGAGCTTAGTGAAAACAGCTTCATCGGCGAAAGGCCGTTTCAGTCCATTTGAGATTAAGTAAACGGTCGGGAAGCTATCTGTTTTGACTAAGGTGCCGTCATCAAACGTGATCGGTGCAACTTTAGTATAAGTATTTAGAGTTTTAGTAGTCGCCTTAATTATTTTGGCGCCTTTAAACTTAGTCGTTAAAAGTATTTTATCGGTTAAAGGTGCTTTGGTGCCATCGATAACGTAGAAGATGCCGCCGGTTTTAGTATCTTGTATCAAGACACCAGTCACATAAGTTGAAGTCGCGGTAATCTGTTTCCCGTTAGCATAAACTGCCAAGTCATTTACACTAGCTGTTTCAATTTCAGCGGGGTTAAAGCCAAACTTTTTAAAAACCGTTAAGTTCGTGAATTGTCGTTTTTCTTTATCAACAATCAGATAGATTTTTTTATCTGGAGTTTGGACAATCGAGTAATTAGCAAACTTGATTGCATCACCGGGCTCGTAATTATCTAATTCTTCCGCGGCGATTCCAATTACTTGGTCGGGCTTAAAGCGAGAGATGAAAGCGGAATAACTAAGGAAGGGGCGCTTCTTGCCGTTTTCAATTAACCAGATTCCGGGGTCGCCTTTGACCTGCAAAACAGAGCCATCTGGATAAAGCTTCGTGGTTTTCGGAAAATAGCGGTTCCAAAGTTTATAAACATTATAATTACCGTTAAAGACGTGCGGCGTGTAATTATAGAGGGCAGCCGTCGCTTTATTGGCCGGAGTAACTATCATCGTCTGATTAGAAGTCGTGCAATAAGGATCGAGCGTGTTTGAAATTGTATAGGTTTGCCCGGCCTTATAGGTATAACGATTTTGTTCATTAATATAGGCGAGGAACTGCAGAGAGGCGCTATTTACTTGTTTGCCGAAACCCTTATAGTACGGGTTACAGACCCAACCATCGGGACAGCCGTAACCAGTCGCCCAGTCGAGGCGCGCTTGTGCCGGGTTTGTATCCTCAATTAGACCGGCCTCCTTTTGGAGCAAAATTAATAAAAATTTAGGGTTAACGGTCGTAATTTTTTGGCATTTCTGCTGCTTTTCTAATTCGGTCGGAACGTCGCTTAAAGTTATGCCCTCGCAGTCATAATTATTATGGCTGGCGTCATAAATAATTTCCGCGGCCGATTTAGAGGTGCCGTGCGCATTGGTCGTAATATAATTAGCGAGGTAGCTATTTTTCTTTTGCAAGAAACTTTGAATATCAGGCAAGCTCATTGCATTGTAATTTAAAAGCTCACTATCCTCGATAATTCTATTAGGATTAAAATTTGGGTCTACTTCTACTTGAGCTAGCGCCGGTAACGGCGACATCAGCAAAAATAAAAAAAGAGTGATTATTTTTTTTGTAGTCATAACTCTATTATAGTATATTTTTCAGATGAAAAAAAGAGCTAGCTGGTATATTTGACAGATGTTAGAAAAGGGGGTTAAATGTTAGTGCAATTTTAATATGAATATTAATAAAATTGCTTTGTTCTTTAAACAAATAAACCTCTCATTTATAATACTAACCGTCTTAAATCGTAACTTATGATCCACGTGAAACCCCCTGAAAATGAGAAATCTCTCCGCTTTAAGCTGAGAGGCTTATCGGTCGTGACTAAACAGTACTTGCTTTTTTTGGCCATTGCCCTGATTACATCCGCGCTCGAATCCTTATTCTTTGTTTTCCATGAGAATATGATTTGCGGGTTTTCGCAGATGATTATTGTTTTTAACGTAATTTACCTTCTCATCGTTATTATTATAATTGGGATGTCATCGAGGTATAATCGCGAAAAAAGCATGATTGTCGCAATAATCCCGGCTTTTATTAGCACTCTGGGCTATTTAGTCTCCTTTTGGCTTTATGTAGAATTTTTTGATGAAGACCTCAGTTACGGCGACATTTTTTTGGCCTTGCTTGCCGTATTTTTTATCCCGGTCATCACTTCTTTTCTGGATAAGTCCCTGGGCGTAAAAGCTTGGAAACTATATGCCTCGAGCTTGGGACAAATATTTTTCTCCGGCCTGGTTCTGTGGCTGGAAATATATTTGTTCTTATGACGCCGCTTGTGCCGTCAAAAAAATTGCGTTATACGCAAAACCTGCCCAATAAAGGCAGGTTTTTTATTTGTGTTGATTGATATTAATTGACCCGGATAGCGACTCTATCTTTATTTTTGTCTTCTAGCTCAATTATAACTCTGTCGCCTTCTTTGACCTTGCCCTCGATAATCTCAAGCGCAAGTTCATCTAGAATCATGGTTTGAATAATACGTTTTAGCGGCCGCGCGCCATAGGTAATATCATAACCCTTCTCCGCGAGTAGTTTTTTGACTTTCGGTGAAATGCGCAGGCCGATATTTTTTGTATGCAGTCTTTTCTCAACTTTCGCCAGTTCAAGATCAACTATTTTTTCAAGAGCAGCCGGCGTTAAGCTGCGGAAGAGAACAATCTCATCGATACGGTTTAAAAATTCTAATTTGAAGTGATTCTTTAGAATTTTGTCGATTTTTTCTTTCATTTCACTGGTTCTGAGTTTAGCGGCGCTTTGTTTATCACTTTCATCTGAGAAACCAATCGAATACTGCTTAATAATTTCATTGCCTAAATTAGAGGTCATGATGATTATTGTGTTTTTGAAATTGACTGTGCGTCCTTTTGAGTCGGTTAAACGGCCATCATCAAGAATTTGCAGGAGCACGTTGAACATATCAGGGTGTGCTTTCTCGACTTCGTCGAATAAAACAACACTATAAGGATGACGTCGAACCTTATCGGTTAATTGTCCACCATCGTCGTGACCGACATAGCCAGGAGGCGAGCCGATTAATTTAGCCACTGAATGTTTTTCCATGAATTCGCTCATGTCTAAACGGATAAGAGCTTTTTCATCATCAAACATAAACTCGGCTAGTGCTTTGGCAAGTTCAGTTTTGCCGACGCCGGTCGGACCGACGAATAAGAAAGAACCGATGGGTTTTTTTTCTTCGTTAATACCAGCGCGGGAACGGCGCAGGGCATTAGCGACCGCCTTGATTGCCTCTTCTTGGCCGATAACTTCTTTATTCAATTCGTCTTCCGCTTCGCTTAATTTTTTTATTTCGTCTTGGAGCATGCGATTAACCGGGATGCCGGTCCAACGGGCAATTACTTTGGCGATATCTTCTTCATCGACTTCTTCCTTCAATATTCTCTGGCCTTTTTTTTGGATTTTTATTAATTCATCTTGGAGTTTTTTTATTTTGTTTTCTAAATCAGGAATGAGACCGTATTTTATTTTAGCAACCTCAGTTAAATCGGCGCCTTGGCGCTGAGTAATTTCCGCGCGAATTTTTAGATCTTCAATCTCTTTTTTAGAATTGCGGATTTGAGAAATAATATTTTTTTCATTGTTCCAATGTAATTCTAATTGTGTCGCCCTTTCCTTAAGCTTGGCCAGCTCGGTATTGATGGCTTTTAACTTTGAAGACTTCTTATCGGTTGTCATGATTCCGGCCTTATTAAGTTCGAGTTGATTGATTTTGCGTTTTAGCTGGTCGAGCTCATCTGGCATGGAATCTATCTCCATGCGCAAAGAAGAGGTTGCTTCATCGATTAAATCGACGGCTTTGTCAGGTAAAAAACGGTCGCTAATATAGCGATTGGATAATTTAGCGGCGGCGATAACGGCGTTATCAGTTATTCTTACGCCATGATGAACTTCATATTTTTCTTTGAGTCCGCGCAGCATCGAAATTGTGTCTTCGACGCTTGGCTCGTTGACCATAATCGGTTGGAAGCGCCTTTCGAGTGCCGCATCTTTCTCGATATATTTCTGGTATTCCTTAGTGGTTGTCGCGCCGATAGTTCTTAATTCGCCTCGAGCCAGCGCCGGTTTTAGCATATTAGAAGCATCCATCGAGCCCTCAGAAGCGCCCGCTCCTATCAGAGTATGGAGCTCGTCGATAAATAAGATAATTCTTCCATTCTGTGATTTTACCTCGCGCAGAACAGCCTTGAGCCGATCTTCAAATTCGCCGCGGAATTTAGCTCCCGCCACTAAAGCGCCCAAATCAAGAGTAACGACTTCTTTATTTTTTAAATTTTCGGGCACGTCACCAGCAATGATTCTTTGCGCCAAACCCTCAACAATCGCGGTCTTGCCGGTTCCGGCCTCGCCGATTAATACCGGGTTGTTTTTCGTGCGCCGGAGAAGAACTTGCATGATGCGTCTAATTTCTAAATCGCGGCCGATAACTGGATCAAGTTTTTCCTGTCGCGCCAATTCGGTCAGATTGGTCGTATATTTTTCTAAAACTTTATACTTATTTTCCGGGAAAGGGTCATTAATGGTTTGTCCGCCTCTTAACTCTTTGAGCAGGTCTTTAATATTTTTATATTCAACTCTAAAATCAAGCAGAACTTTTTGGGCAGGCGAGGGAACACCAATCAGCGCGAGCAAGATATGCTCGGTTGAAATAAATTCGTCGTTCATGCCGTCGGCCTCCTTTTGGGCCCTTTCTAGTATTAGGGCTGTCTCGGCTGTCCCAGACACAGCTTGAACCGGACCTCGCTCTGGTTTAATTTTCATCCGCGGTAATTTTTGTATCTCCTTTATAGTGTATTCCTCCATCATTTCTGGGTCGATTTTCAATTTTTCCAAAACCGGTTTAATTAGACTTTCGTTTTGCTGGAGTAGGGAAAGGAGGATATGGAGAGCCTCGATATTTGATTGACCGTAAGAAGAGGCAATAATCTGGGAGTTGATAATAGCTTCTTGGGATTTATCTGTGAATTTATTGAACATATATTTATATTTTTACTTATTTTTTGTTTAGCAGTCTTACTATAAGAGTGCTAATTTTAATCATAGTCGATGCTTAAATTAATGTCAACTCAGTATCTTATTTAAATACGCTTAGTCTGCGAAGTTTATTCCATATTTTGGGTTTCCCAATGAGGACGTTTATGCTAATATATTAAGGTAATATAAACAAAAGTTAATTTATGCTTCAACACAATTTTTTGACCTACAGCGGGAAGCTCATCGTGTCTTTGATTTTGGAGATTGTTTATTTCCCGATTTGGTGGTACAGCGTCGGTTTTTTTCGGACAACGAAAAATGTTTGGAACTTTTGGCGCAATCAAGAAAAATCTTTAGGCTTTTCGGTTTGGGCTAAAAATATTTTTGTGCCAATGTACGGCCAGTCGGATTGGGCCGGACGCCTAATTAGTTTCTTAGTCCGCTTAGTACAGGTAATTTTTCGCGGCCTTGCCTTGCTAATTTGGCTGATAATTTGTTTAGTTATTTTAGCCCTTTGGTTGGTCCTCCCGGTATTTTTAGTGATTGCTTTATTTTTTCAAATTCTCAAATAAATAAATTAATATGGTGATTGAGAAAACAACTCCGGAGCAAATTAGCTTCAGCCCCGACTCGACGAGCGCCCGGCCGGGCGCCTGGTTTTTGGGTCGCTTCCTTTATTGGGATAAGACGCTAAAAAAGTCCGTCATTGCGCTTGAGCGGAGCCGAGAGAGAAGCGAAAAAGTATTGGAATTTTTAACTTGGTTAATTATTTTCGCCGGTTGGCTGGCCTTCGGTTTTTGGCTTTATTATAATTCAGCCACAATAATCGCCCGACCGCTTCGCCTTCTAGTTTTTTGGAATAAGAGCAATCCCTTGGTTTTAGTTTTTATTGTTTCGCTTTGGTTCGATTTATTCATGTTTTACAAAAAAAGCGAAGCGAAAGCTAATGCCAAAAAGATTGATTACCGGAATTTTGCTAATAGCCAGGGAAGAAAGGCCGCCCGCCCCAAAAAATATAATGTTGCCAAAGCTTATAGCCCGGTTGCACACAAAGCCTTAGAAGATGCCTATGTTTTGGCCAATAAATTAAAACAAAGCGAAGTGACGATTGTTCATCTTTTTCGCGTTTTGCTTAAAGTTAAGGAAATTCAAACGCTCTTCATCCGCCTTAACGTTGATGCCAAGAAGTTAGTTGAACTTATTGACCATCGTTTGGTGAAACCGCAAGATGATGGTTTCGCGGGCACAAGCACTTTGGCGCCGGCGCTTGAAGAAACGCTTATTCTGTCTTTTGTCGAAGCTTATAATTTAAATCAGGACAGCGTTGAAGTTTTAAATCTAATTTCTTTTTGTTATCAAAAGGATCCACGCCTCGCCGAAGTCCTTTATGATCTTGAAGTCGATAAGGATAAAATCATCAATACGGTTGAATGGTTCCGAGTTAATCGCCGCATGTTATCGAATTATAAATCTTATCGTCGCTCGGCCTTGTTGAAACCGGGGACAGGTATGAATCGAGCCTATACTGCGATCGCGACGCCAACGCTTGATCATTTTTCTCACGACATAACGATTGAATCTAAATATGGCGGCAATGATATTTGCGTTGGACGCCAGAAAGAAATTAATTCAATTTTTGAAGCTTTTACCGGCGGCCATAGCGGCGTGCTTTTAGTCGGACCGACGGGGGTCGGCAAGAGCACGATTATCGCCGGCTTGGCACAGTTGATGGTAGAAGAAAACGTGCCGGGTTTTTTAAAAGATAAACGCTTGGTCGAACTTGATGTTTCTCGTTTAGTGAGCGGCGCGGACGCGTCACAGGCCGAAGAAAGATTATTAACCGCGATTAGTGAAATTAATCATTCCGGAAATATTATTTTATATATCGATAATATTGAAAATTTAATTGGTATTAGCGCGGGGAGCCAAGAGAGTTTGGATTTATCTGAAGTATTGGCTGAAGCTTTAAGCCGCAAACATATTATTTGCTTAGCGTCGGCGACAACCGAAAACTATGCTAAATATATTGAGAATCGCGCGCTCGGTAATGTTTTAACGACGATTGGAATTAAGGAGCCGGAGTTTAATGAGTCTATCCAGATTCTAGAAAGCAAGGTTGGTTTTTTAGAATCAAAATATGATGTTTATATTGTCTATAGCGCTTTAGAGCAGGCGGTAAAAATGTCAGAACGTTATTTACATGATAAATTTTTGCCTCTTAAGGCCATTAATCTATTAGAAAAAGCTGCTTTAATCGCCGCCAAGAATTTTCAGAATGATCCGAGCAAATGTTTTTGCGGTCAAGAAGAAGTGGCCGCGGCGATTGGCGAACTGACCGGAATTCCGGCTAGCCGGGTGACCGTTGATGAAAGCCAAAAATTATTGGGTTTAGAAACTGAAATCCATAAACGCTTAGTCGACCAAGAGGAAGCAGTTAAAGCGGTCGCCTCAAGCCTGCGCCGAGCGCGCGCCCAGCTTAAAGACGGAAAAAGGCCGATTGCGAGTTTTCTTTTCTTGGGCCCGACCGGTGTTGGTAAAACCGAATTAGCTAAGGCGGTTTCGGAAGTATATTTTGGCGACGAGGATTATTTGGTTCGCGTTGATATGAGTGAATATCAATATCCTGATAGTGTCCGCAAGATGATCGGCGATGTTGATGGCGCCTTAGGTTATTTGACGGAGGCGGTTCGCAAGAAACCTTTTTCTTTAATTCTTTTAGATGAAGTTGAGAAAGCGCATCCGGATATTTTAAATCTCTTTTTGCAATTACTGGACGACGGCCGCCTGACCGATGGCCAGGGAAGAACGATTAGTTTTACCGAATCAATTATCATCGCGACTTCTAATATCGGCGCGCTTTATATTCAAGAGCAAATTCGCGCGAAGACAAATATTAACATTATTAAACAGGAATTGATTGATAATCAATTAAATAAGTACATGCGGCCGGAACTTATCAATCGTTTCGATGGCATTATCGTCTTTAAACCCTTGAGCGAGGAAGATGTTTTGGCGATTGCGACCTTAATGCTGAAAAAAATTAAAAAAAATTTGGCAGACAAAGGGATAAACTTAAAGGCAGATAAAGACGGTGTAATTATTTTAGCGCACGAAGGTTATGACCCTAAATTTGGCGCTCGACCTTTGCGCCGCTTGCTTCAAGACAAAATTGAAGACAGTATCGCCAATAAGATTTTAAGCGGCGAGCTAAAAAGGCGCGATACGGTCGTTATTAATTCGCGCGCCGAAATTGAAGTTGAAAAAGCAGCCGCTCTATAATTTATGTTTTATCTATTTATCTTTATAATTAGTTTAGTCTTGTCGGCCGTGTTAACCCTGGGAGTTAAACGACTTGCTTTTAATTATAAAATTCTCGACGTGCCGGACATTAAGGATGGCGTCGGTCGGAAGATTCATGCGCAGGCCACGCCGCTTTTGGGCGGCGTTGCTATTTTTTTGACCTATTTTATTTTGCTCTTTGCCTTCGCGCCGCATTTTCTTTCGGGCAATTTACGCTGGAGCCATTTGTTCGCTTTTTTTATCGGCGGCTTAATAATAATTGTCGGCGGTATTTTCGACGATAAGTATAATCTTCGTCCGAGCCGGCAAATTATTTTTCCGCTCTTGGCGATTTTAAGTCTGATTATCGGCGGTGTCGCTATCGAAAAAATTAGCAATCCCTTCGGCGGCTATTTATATTTTAATTCCTTGGTTTTCATCGGACCGCTCCTCATTGCGGTTTGGCTTTTGGGCATGATGTATACGACCAAGCTACTCGACGGTGTTGATGGTTTGGTTTCTGGCGTAAGCGCGATTGGCGGTCTGGTAATTTTTCTATTCACCCTAACTACTCGTTATTATCAGCCGGACATCGCCTTCGCCGCTATTTTATTTACTGGCGCTATTGGCGGTTTTTTAATTTTTAATTGGCACCCCGCTAAAATATTTTTGGGTGAGGGCGGATCGCTCTTGCTGGGCTATATCTTGGGAGTACTCGCCATAATTTCCGGCGGAAAGATTGCGATTGCGCTTCTAGTCATGGGCATTCCAATTCTTGACGTTGCTTGGACGATATTACGGCGCCTTCTTCAAGGAAAAAATCCTTTTCGTTTCGCCGATAAAAAACATCTCCACCATCGCTTGCTCGCGCTTGGTTTAGGTCAGAGAAGAACAGTCTTAATTTTTTATGCTCTTTCTTTGATTTTTGGTTTGAGCGGTTTGTTTTTGCAAAGTCGCGGTAAGCTTTGGGCTCTAATTATTCTGATTGCGCTGATGTTTTTCATTGTGGTGGCTTTTTGGCGCTTAGACCAACGGAGTAAAAAAAAGACAAGCAAGGACGAGAAAGAACAAACAAAAAAACCTAGACTTCTATTACATATTTGTTGCGCCCCGTGTGCATCTTATATTAGCGTGTTTCGCTTGTGCGCCAATTATGAACTCGCCTGGTATTTTTATAATCCTAATTTGAATACTGAGTCTGAATATAATTTACGTCTTGAGGCCGCCAAAACAGTAGCGGCAAAATTCGCCATTCCTTTGATTATTGAGCCCTATAAACATGCTCAGTGGCTAGAACTCGTTAAGGGTGGCGAGAATGATTCAGAGCGGGGACCGCGTTGCCAGAAATGTTACCGCGATCGCCTAGCTAAAACCGCCGACTTAGCGCGCCAGAAGAAATTTGATTATTTTAGTACTAGCCTCTTAGTTAGTCCTTATAAAGATACAGCGGGCATAAATAAAATTGGCGCCGAAATCGCGGCGACAAATAAAATTAAATTTTTAACCGCCGATTTCCAGGCGGACAACGGTTATCGCTTGTCCCATGATTTTGCCAAAGAATTAGGAATTTATCGCCAAAAATTTTGCGGCTGCGAGTACTCAATCAATAAATAAATATGACTGACCTAAGGTCGAAATTATTCTGCGGCGGATTGATTATTTTTTCAGTCTTATTTTTACGATTATCCGCAGTTCGAGCCGAGGATGCGACCAGTACAAATATTGATGCCGATAGTGACGGCTATAATAATGAACAAGAAATTTCCAGCGGCTACTCGCCTTATAATCCCGAAAAAGTAAAAATCGAGAAAAGTGATGTCGATAAAGACGGTTTAAGCGATTACTATGAATTAAAGTTTAAAACCGATCCCCAGAACCCTGATTCAGATGCCGACGGACATCTTGACGGCCAAGAAATCGACTGGGCCCATGATCCGCTCTCAACATCGACTAAAAAAATTCCGCAGCGTTTTGAGATCAATACAAAAACGCAGAAGCTAGTATATTATGTGGGCGGCGTGCCCTGGAAAGAATTTGCAGTTTCTAGCGGCAAGCCGAGCATGCCGACGCCAAAAGGAAAATTCAAGATTATTAATAAAAGTAAAAAAGCTTGGTCGAAAACCTATCAGCTTTGGATGCCATATTGGCTCGGTTTGGATCACGGCCAGTTTGGTATTCATGAATTACCTCTCTGGCCGAGCGGTTATCGCGAAGGCGCAAATCATTTAGGAAAACCGGTTTCTCATGGTTGCATTCGTCTCGGTATCGGACCGGCGCAGTATTTGTTTGATCGCGTTGAAACCGGAGTTGAAGTAACGATTAAATAGATGGTATAATTAATTTAAGCCATTTTAGCGCTAATATTTTTGTTTATGTCAAAAAAAATATTCAAACTGTCATTAAGTCTGCTAGTTTTAGCTGTTTTAGTGAGCGGCTGCACTTTTCCTTGGAAAAAGAAGGCGGTATCAACCGATCCTGGGACCGGTAATACAGACGAGATATTAACCGAAGAAACGACGCCGACTAGCAACCAAATGAAAAAGTTTGCGAACTATGAAGAATTGAAGAAATTTTTGCAAGAAAACAATAATACGATGGGCGGCGCAAATACTGATAGTATGATGTTAGTGCGCAGTTCGGCTGGCGGTGCCATGACGGCCGCACCCCAAATGAACAATTTAGCCGAAACATCATCGGCTAATCCGGGCGCCTCCGCTGCTTTGGACTATTCGACGACCAATAATCAAGTAGCCGGAGTCGACGAAGCAGATATCATCAAAACAGACGGTACTTATGTTTACGCACTCGTCCGTAATGAGTTAAAGATCATAAAAGCCAACCCGGCTGCGGAGGCGGCAGTTGTCAGCACAATTACTTTTAAGTCGCGCCCGCAGGATATATTTATCGACGGCACTAATCTAGCAGTGTTTGGAGCCGATCAGCAAATTTATACGATGGAGGCTTATCAAAGTTTTCGCCGTCAGAATCCCTACACTTTTTTTAAAGTTTTTGATTTAAGTAACCCTGCCGATCCGAAATTAGTCCGCGATTTGGATTTCGAAGGCAGCTATACCGACGCGCGTTTAATTGGCGACTATGCCTATTTGTTCACCAGTAGTTACGGAAATTATATTGAGAGTGAACCCTTAGTTCCTCGAGTAATGAGCGGCGGTACGGTTTTAGCGAACGATTGCGGGCTTAGCGCCAATTGTTTTGTGCCTGATGTCTATTATTTCGATATCCCCTATGACGCTTATAGTTTCTCAAATATCACCGCCATTAATCTTAAAGATAATAATGAGGCAATCAGTGGTGAGTCTTATCTAATGAATAGCGGTCAAAATTTATATGTCTCGCAAAATAATATCTATATTACCTATACCCAATATTTAAATGAATACGAATTAGAGCAGGTTGTGAAAAGGGAATTAGTTTACCCGAACTTAATTTCCGATGATCAGGACAAAATTACTAAAATTGAAGCAGTCGCAAACTATATTCTTAGTAAGAATGAGAAACAAGCTAAAGTAGCTTCGATTATCGACCACTATTTAAATAGTCTAGGCGCCGAGGAGCAAAAAACTTTGCAAGCGACAATCGATAGCAGCTTGAAACAGAAATTAGTTGAGCGCGCTAAGGACATGGAAAAGACAATAATTCATAAGATTGGCATTAATGGGCGAGCAGTTGAATACCGTGGAATGGGAGAAGTCAGCGGCCAAGTTTTAAATCAGTTTTCCATGGACGAAAGCGGCGAATATTTTCGTATCGCCACCACGCGTAATCAAATTTGGTCGCGCTTAACCGAGACGCCGGAAAAATCTTTCAGCAATATTTATGTTTTAAATAGTGAGCTAAAAACTGTCGGCAGCTTAGAAAATCTCGCGACTGACGAGCGCATATATTCCGCGCGCTTCATGGGAGATCGGGTTTATTTAGTTACCTTCAAGCAGACCGATCCGCTTTATGTTATCGGCTTGAGCGATCCGACTAAGCCGGCGGTTCTCGGCGCGATTAAAATACCGGGCTACTCGACTTATCTGCATCCGGCCGATAAAAATGGTAATAAATTAATCGGTTTCGGTCGTGATGCCGAAGAAATAAGCAACGGGGGCGCAAAAGTAAAAGGCCTAAAATTAACTTTATTTGATTTTACTAGCCTGAATCAGCCGAAAGAGCTGGATTCTTATATTATTGGCGATTCTTCGAGCGATTCTATCGCCCTGCAGGATCATAAAGCCTTCCTTTATTCAGAGGCTAAAAATATTTTGGTTGTTCCGGCCGTGCTTCGGGAAAACAATCGAATTAATTTTGCCGGCGCCATGGTCTTTAATATAGTCGAAAACCGTTTCGTGCTTAAGGGCCAAATTGATCACTCGGCCGGCGGAAACTTTTCTGATTCGGATTTCTGGGGCGGCTACGGTTACTACGATAATTCCGTAAAACGCTCACTGTATATAAACGAAAATCTTTATACTTTTTCTAATAAATTTCTGAAAATAAATCATATCAATGATTTAAATGTAGTTAAGGACGTAATATTGACTATCGGCAGTAATGATTATATTATTACTCCGACTCCGGCCCCCTTATCATCTGGCGGGTCGCCGGCTAGTATTGATTTAACAGCTCCAAACGGACCGATTGTCGATAATCCGCTCGCCTTGCCGCCAGTGCCAGTTGATATGGTCGACGGCGTGGTAGTGGACACTACGACTCCGCCCTTAACTCCAGACACAAGCACATCAACTAATCCCTAATACTTTTTCTTATGAAAAATAATTATTGGTATTTAATTTTAACGACCTTTATCCTTTGGGTTTTGAATGAAATTTTTTTATTTAAGCCCGATTTTTTCTTTGTTTCTCTGGGCTTAGGAGTGCTAGTGATTATTTTTTATGTTCGCTCTTTAATTAAGAAACATAGCCAGGGGTTTTGGCCAATGTTTGTTCTTACGCCGGTCTTGTTTTATTTAAGTTTCTCTTTATATAGCGCGATTATAGTCGGACAATTTTGGATTCAAGCGATTTTTTTGCTTAACGCCTGGTTTGTTTATTCCTACCTGAAAAATATCTATTATTATTTTTCTTTCGGCGCTCCAGAAAGGGAATCAAAATTACGTCGGCTTTTAGCAACCGGCGCGTTTTTATCCTCTTTCGCCTTTGCTGCCAATCTTTACGGTTTGCCAATTTTTTTAAGTTGGCCGTTCTTCCTTATTTTACTAGCTTTCATGGTGATTAGTTTCGGCTTATTCGGCCAATTCATGGTTTTTTCAAAAAATATTGGGCGCGAAGATAAAATATTTTTGGGTGTTAATATTTTGGTGTTAGCCGAGTTCGCCGGAATTTTATTCTTTTTGCCGCTCAACTATAATATTCTCGGTTTATTAGTAGCGATTGTTTTTTATCTCCTGATTATGCTCAATGACTGGCGCGCCGATGGCCGCCTTAATTTCAAAAATATTAAATGGCCTCTGATTATTGTTTCGGGAATAATTGTTCTCGTTTTATTAACGGCTCGCTGGCTTTAAAATAATTAAATATCTTTATGGCAAATAAAATTAAAAGTAATCTTCTTTGGGTGGTAATACTTTCTGTCGTTCTCGGACTAACGGCTGGAGTTTGCGGTGAAATTATTACTCGTGTTTATATTTTAAACGATTTTTCCTTGCCTTATTTTAGTCCGGAGGTTAATTTAACCGATTTGAACGGCAATCGCTCAAATTTGATTATTCGCGATCCGAAGAAGGTTGTCGTTAATGAGGATATTAAAATAACAGAGACAATTAATTCGCTTTCTTCGTCTTTGGTCAATGTTTTTAAAGAGATTGTCCCAAAGGCGGGTGCGGACACCGCTAAGCCAGATTATTATTCATTGGATAGACCATTATTTAAGGGTCTGATTATTACGAGCGACGGCTGGGTGATGTCATCATTATCCGGAGATATTAAAGATGATTTTGCGGTTAAGGGCTACGTCGTTGTTACTTCGGATCGTAAAATTTATAAAATCGATAAGATTAGTATAATTAAAGATTTGCCCGGCGACATGATTTTTTTCCATTTAGTTTCCGCTACAAACTTATCGGTTCGCAAAATTGTTCCTCGCGCCGAATTATCTTTGGGGCAGTCTCTGTTAGTTATTGATAATAATAATAACGTCTGGCCGACAAGTTTATCTTCTTTTAAAAAAACGCCCGATGTTTTAAATAGTGATTCTTTAAATGCCCGTATTGCCTTGGCTAATAACTCGGACGCTATCCAGAAAAATTCTTTTGTCTTTAATTTGTCGGGAGATTTAACGGCCGTTATCAGCGGAACAAAGGAAATAATTCCGGCCTTTGCCTATGATTCTTATTGGCAGAGTTTTTGGAAAAAAGGCTTGGCCACTCGTCCGTATTTAGGCGTAAATTATCTGGATTTGTCGGTTGTACAAATCCCCGGGATAATCCTCGAAAAGGGCGCCTTAATCTATCCGTCGAGCGACAAAGTCGCAGTCGCGAAGGAAAGCCCAGCTGCTTTGGCCGGTTTAGCGGCCGGTGACGTTATCACCTGGATTGATAATCAGGAAATTAATGGCGCGAATGACCTGGCTGATTTAATCGCAAAATATAAGCCAAACGATAAAATTACGATTACTTATATTCGCGGCGGGCAGGAAAAGGAATTAGAGCTTAAACTTGGCCAATTAAAATAATAAATATGTCGATTATTACTCTTAGAAAATTGCCGAGTTTAAAAAATAAGACGGTCTTATTGCGGGTCGATTTCAATGTCTCTCTTGAGGGCAGCAAGATAAAAGAAGATTATAAGATTTCTGCCGGTCTAGAAACCATAAATTTTTTACTCGCTAAAGGCGCTAAATTAATTGTGGCGACTCATCTCGGTGAACCGAAAGGAAAATTTGAGGAAAAATATTCTGTTAAGCCTGTGGCGGCACGATTAAAAAAATTATTACATAAGCCAGTAAAGTTTTTACCCGAGACAATCGGGCCGAAAGTTGTTAAAGCTGTCCGCGACATGAAAGCGGGCGAAATTATCATGTTGGAAAATTTACGCTTCAATCCGGGCGAACTTATTAACGACAATAAGTTCGCGAAAGAATTATCCGCTCTCGCTGATATTTATGTAAATGATGCTTTTGCTGTTTGCCATCGCGATCAGGCTTCGGTTTCCGCGATAAAAAAATATTTGCCAGCCTATGCCGGTCTGTTACTCGAGAAAGAAGTAAATGCTCTGAATAAGATTCTCAAACCGAAGAAGCCCCTAGTCGTTATTATGGGTGGGGCGAAAATTAGCAATTATTCCAAGGGTCCAATTATTTCCAAGCTATACCCAGCCGCGACTCATATTCTTTTGGGCGGCGCTTTAGCTAATAATTTTTTTAAATTTCAAAAATTAGAAATCGGTAAATCCTTATTTGATACCGAGAGCTTGGTTTACGTCAAGAAATTTTATAAAGGAAAGAAAGTCGCGCCTAAGATAGTCTTGCCGATTGATGTCGTTGTTAAAACTAAAAAGGGCCTCGCCGCTGTCCGCCGACCCGAGGAAATTAAGGCCGGAGAAACAATTCTTGATATAGGCCCGGCGACAATTTCGCTTTATGCCTCTTATATAAAGAGCGCGCAAACTTTAATTTGGAACGGACCGCTAGGTAAATTTGAGGAAGCCAGCTTTAAACAGGGAACATTATCCATCGCTCGGCTTCTCGCCTCTCGCGCCGGAGGACCTGCTTATGGGCTAGTTGGCGGGGGAGAGACAATTGAAGCCTTGAAGCTGACTAAGATGTCAGAATATGTCGATTGGATTTCTACGGCCGGCGGCGCCATGCTTACCTATTTAGGCGGCGGCAAAATGCCCGGACTAAGCAAAATAGTTTCTAAATAAAATATTTAATTGCTATGGCTAAAATTAAAAACATCAGCGCTCGTGAAATTCTTGATTCGCGCGGCAATCCGACGCTCGAAGCGAAAATAATCCTTGATAATGGTATTAGCGCGAAAGCGAGCGTGCCAAGCGGTGCTTCAACCGGAGCTTATGAGGCCTTTGAACTTCGCGATGGCGACGCTAAGCGTTACGGTGGACTAGGCGTTTTAAAAGCGGTCAATAAGATTAAGGAAATAATTAGCCCGAAATTAATCGGCTTGAATATTACCAAGCAAGCGGAAATCGACAAAATAATGATTGCGCTTGACGATTCTCCTAATAAAAAGAATATTGGCGCCAATTCAACACTGGCCGTCTCTTTGGCCTGCGCCCGCGCCGCCGCTCTAAGCCAAAAGCAAGAGCTGTTTAATTATTTGCAAACGACTTATGATTTTACAAATGCGCCCAAAATACCGACGCCCCTGTTCAATGTTTTTAACGGAGGCAAACACGCGGACACGAATTTAGATTTTCAAGAATTTTTAATAATTCCTAAAGCTGGCAGCGCTAGCCGGATGATTCAAATGGGCGCGGAGGTTTTCCACGAACTCGGCCGGGTCTTAAAGGAGTCTGGTTATGACACTGATACTGGAGCTGAAGGCGGCTATGCACCCGACCTTGATTCGAGCATTGAGGCGATTGAATTAATTCTCGCGGCGACTATTCGCGCCGGTTATAAGCCGGGTGACGATTTAAAGCTCGGAGTTGATGTCGGCTCATCTGTGCTTTATGACGCAAGCACGAAAAAATATGTCTTCTCACTCGATAATGTTTATTTTAATTCTGCTAATTTAATCGGTCTATATAATGAGTGGCTTAAAAAATATCCATTTTTATATATTGAGGACGGTTTAGCAGAAGATGATTGGTCGAATTGGCGCGAACTAACAGACGAGCTTGGCGATAAAATGCTTATCGTCGGCGATGATTTGTTTACTACTAATACCAAGCGCTTGCGCCAAGGATTAAAAGAAAAGGCAGCGAATGCGATAATAATTAAGCCCAACCAAATCGGCACCTTGACGGAAGCTGTGGATTGTATAAGATTAGCCCAGACGCACTCTTATAAAGTAATTGTCTCACACCGGAGCGGCGAAACCACCGATGATTTCATTGTTGATCTCGCGGTTGCCTGTGGAGCGGATTACTTAAAAGCCGGTTCATTGTCGCGAGGAGAGAGACTCTCAAAATATAACCGCCTGCTCGAGATTGCCGACATCATAAATTAAATGACTACTACTTCTAATAATAATTCTGACCTTCCTCCATCGGCCACGCCGGTGGTTTTATTGTTGCTCGATGGTTGGGGAATAGCGCCCGCCAGTGAAGCGAATGCTATTTTCGCGACTAAGACGCCAACGATTTCTAATTTAATCAAAGAATATCCGGTTGCTCTTCTCGCGGTTGCTGAGAAAACTCTCAACGCCCGCTATTTAAGTTTGGGCGCCGGTTCGGATTTAGACGACGAAGATATTATTCCCGCAGCTACACTGACTGCTGTTTTATCGGCGCAAAAATTTCCACAGCTAAAAATTACCGAGACTGAACGTTTAGCCGCGTTAACCCATTTTTTTAATGGTCATCAAGAAAATAAATTGATGTATGAAGAATGGAAAATAGTATCCTCTGAAGCCGGCGACCATAGCATCAAGCCTGCGCTCGCCCTCAATCGAACAAGCCGCGAACTTATAAAGTCTATCAAAGCTAATAAATATAAATTTATCGCCGCGGCCATTCCGACACTTGATTTAGTGGCAACGAGCGGTGATTTTAAGGCGATTAAGAAAGTAGCAGAAATGGTCGATAAAAATATCCGCCAGATTGTCGCGACGGTTCTGGATAAAAAGGGCATACTGCTTATTAGCTCGGCGGCGGGGAATATTGAGTATATGAAAAATATGGCAACGGAGCTGGTTGATACGGATATGACTAATAATCCAGTCCCGCTTATTATTGTCGGCGAAGAGTTCAAGGGGAAGACAATCGGCTTGAGCGAGCCGGTGAATGACGACTTAAGCCTTCTCGCGCCGGCGGGGAATCTTGGCGATTTGGCCCCGACTATTTTAGAAATGATGAATTTGCCGAAACCAGAGGGAATGAGTGGCAATTCTCTTATTGACAAATATTAAATTAATTAGTATATTTGAAAGTTAAAAAATTCACGTACATAAAACAAAAAGCCAAAAAAAGCCATGGAGAAAATTACCGACCACAGCGAAATCATCCGCAAGCTTAATGCTTATTTAGGCACAAATCTCAGCGATGAAGAAGCCGCTTCAACCGAAGGCTTCAAAAAAATTGCCACCGCACTTAGGAAAAAACAATGCAATAATTCGCATCTGGATTTTCTTGAAATTGATTTGGTTGCCTTCGAAGAATTGGTGAATAAAAATGATTGCCATGAAATTGTTTTTGGCAGCATTTCACCCGTCGTTAATGATTTTTTGGCAAAACTGCCGAAAGAAGTCTCGCCGGTTACGAATCAGTATAACCCGCTTGATTTTGATCCTAACGACCACTGCGCGCGCGAACTACCAGCTTATGGCTAAGCGGAGTTGCCCACAGGCAAAGATTCAAAAAACCCCGGAAAAAAATCCGGGGTATTTTATTTTCAGAAATAAATAGTAATTAGAATATTAACCAGCTAAGCAAACTCGTGAGAAAGCCGACCGCGGCGCCGACAAGCACCTGAAGCGGGGTATGGCCGATGCGTTCTAATTGCTTCGGATAAGAACGGTCGAGAAATTCGTCCTCCTTTAAATCTTTAACTAGCACGTTTAAAGTTTTGCCGTGAAGGCCGAGGTAATTTCTTAAACCAATCGCATCGGTAATTACAATCGTCGCGTAAACGAAAGCGACCGCAAAGATGGGCGAACCGATTCCGAGTTTTAAACCAAGAATAGTAATGATTGAAATCACAACCGAAGTATGGCCGCTCGGCATATCGGAATAGGCAAATAAATCGTGCCAGGTAATTTTATGGTGGAAGGAGCGGAGAACTACTTTGGCTCCTTGAGCGAGCACGAAGGCGACAATCGGCGTAAGAATATAAATATACATATTTAGATATCTAAATTTTCTACCTTCTTAGCGTGAGTTTGAATAAAATTTTTGCGCGGGGCGACATTATCACCCATTAACATGTCAAAGATTTGGTCGGCCTTAGCGGCGTCTTCAATCGTTACTTGCTTGACGATGCGAGTGGCCGGATTCATGGTCGTGTCCCAAAGCTGCTCCGGGTTCATTTCACCTAAACCTTTATAGCGCTGGATAGTGATTTTACTTGGCTTCTTCTTATCTTCTTCCGCGCCTTTTTTACCTTTTTTAGTTTCGGTTTCTTCCTCTTCTTCGATAATTTCATTAGTTTCGCCTTCGTCGTTTTCTTCGCCGACCTCAACAGCTTCTTCAAGCCCGCCGCCAAGTTCGAGAATAATTTTTTCCTTCTCTTCATCGCTATAAGCATAGCGAACGGCCGAGCCTTTCTTCAATTGATATAAAGGCGGTTGGGCGATATACATATAGCCGCCAGTTACTAGAGGCGTGAAGTGGCGGAAGAACAAAGTTAAAAGTAGGGTCCGGATATGAGCGCCATCGACGTCGGCATCGGTCATGATAATAATGCGATGATAACGGAGTTTTTCAATATCAAATTGGTCATCAATATTTGTACCCAACGCGATAACTAAATTTTTAATTTCATTATTGGCTAGCATCTTATCAAGCCGAGCGCGTTCGACATTTAAAATTTTACCGCGCAGAGGCAGAATCGCTTGGAATTTACGGTTGCGGCCTTGCTTAGCACTGCCACCGGCGGAGTCTCCCTCAACGATATAGATTTCACATTCTTCGGGATGGCGACTTGAGCAATCGGCCAGTTTACCCGGCAGAGTCATGCCCTCTAAAGCGCCTTTGCGTAAAATAGTGGCGCGCGCAGTGCGGGCGGCCATACGTGCCTGCGCGGAGAGAACGCATTTGCCGATAATTGCTTCGGCTTCTTTTGGATGTTCCTCTAAAAATGTATTAAAAGATTCACCAAAAATAGTTTCGACATAACTCTTCATTTCCGCGTTGCCCAGCTTGCCTTTAGTTTGGCCTTCAAATTGCGGGTCAGGGAGTTTAACGCTGATAATAACGGTTAAGCCTTCGCGGACGTCATCGCCAGTTAGATTTTCATCTTTTTCCTTAAGTAAATTTTTTCCGCGCGCGTAATTATTCAAAGTTCTGGTGAGCGCCGAACGAAAACCGGCGACGTGAGTTCCGCCCTCGGGATTATGAATATTATTGGCGAAAGCTAAAAGGTTTTCATTATATTCGTCATTGTATTGCAAGGCTAACTCAATTCGGCAGTCCTTAACTTCTTTATCAATATAGAAAATTGTATCATTCTTAACAGATTTATTGCGATGGAGGGATTTAATATAAGATTTGATACCGCCTTCAAAATGGAATTTATATTTTTTCGCGCGGTGGCCGTCGCGTTTATCAAAAACGCTGATGGTAATTCCTTTAGTTAAATATGATTGCTGTCTTAAGCGGTCCAAAATTTTTCCCCAATTAAATTCGAGTTCGGTAAAAATCGTCGCATCTGGCTTAAAAGTAATCGTTGTCCCGGTTTCTTTGGAGTTGCCGACCGGTTTAGCCGGTTTTAATGGTTTGCCAATTTTATATTCCTGTTCCCAGACTTTACCATCACGCCTAACTTCAGCTTTTAAATATTCGCTGAGCGCATTAACAACAGAAACACCGACACCATGAAGACCGCCGGAAACTTTATAGCCGCCGCCGCCGAATTTACCGCCGGCGTGTAATTTTGTTAAAACAGTTTCAAGGGCGGAGACACCGGTCGCTTTCATTTTTTCAACGGGAATACCGCGGCCATTATCAGTTTCCGAAACCATCCCGTCGGGAAGAAGGGAAACAGAAATTTCCGTGGCATATCCGGCCATGGCTTCGTCAATTGAATTATCAACCACTTCCCAAATCAAATGGTGTAAACCGGCGCTAGAAGTTGAGCCGATGTACATGCCTGGTCTTTTCCGAACTGGGTCTAAACCCTCAAGAACGGTAATCTGATCAGCACCATAAGCATTGTCTTTTTTTGGATCTTTGGACATATTTCAAAACAGAATTAAAAACAAAAAATTCCCCGATTTTTGGGCATTTTAGCTTGTTTTTGCTAACTTATTAATAGTCTTAATTAATTATTTATCTTCTATTATTTTAGCAAAAAAAGAGGAAAAAGGCAAATGCTAAAAAGAGGGGATAAATCTCGTTTTGCCCGAGAAATATTGACTATTTTTAGACTTAATGATTAAATAATTTGACTATCGAGAGTTCATTTAAACCAAATCTATATGCAGACAAACATTGATTCAAGTAGTACCGACGTTCTCGAGACAAACAGCTGTCTGAGAATCGTTCCGGAGGCGGCCGCTTTAAAAATCAGAGCGCTCGACGGAAAAAGAAACTTGTATAACGCCGACAAGGTATTTACGGGCCATCGTTCCGGCAATCTTAAGATTCGCGGCTTAGACAGGCCTGGGAATCCAACCCCCGAAATTGAAGTTTCCGCCTATGAGTTGGCCGATGATTCAGGTTTCTCTGGAATGTTTAATGCTTTTAAGAAACCGCTCGCGGAAGTTTGCCTTACCCAGGACCAAATTTCCGAAATCTGTTCGGTTTATCCGGAGCATTTAAATCCGATTGATTTGACCTTCGCGCTATTTCGGCGAAACGAAAACCTTCCGGCAATTGGCGCCAATCTATTTGTCGCTTGTATCAGCGTAACAAAAAATGGGCCCGCTGTTCATGATGAAAAATATCACGATGACTTCATCTGGTATGGCAACCGTGAGTTGCGTATTTTCGTTCCGCGGCAGGCTTAAAACCGTGTGCTATTATTGGTTCACCCCTCCTAAACAAAGGGGTTTTTTTTATCCAAAAATCGTGTTATTATGTTTCTATATGTCAAAAATTCTTGTGACTGGCGGGGCCGGTTTTATCGGTTCGACGCTAGTCGATAAATTAATTAACGAGGGGCATCAAGTTGTCGTCATTGATGATTTATCTTCGGGCAAAAAGGATTATGTTAATCCTCAAGCCAAACTTTACGAAATCGATATTTGCTCGCCCAAAATCGCGAAGATTTTTCAAAAAGAAAAATTTGATTTCGTTTACCACTTAGCCGCGCAAATCGATGTGCGCAAATCTGTGTCTGACCCAGCCTATGACAATAAAATAAATGCGCTTGGCGGCTTGAATATTATCGTCAATGCGCACGCCAGTGGAGTTAAGAAAATTATTTTCGCTTCAACGGGCGGAGCGATTTATGGCGAGGCGGAAGAAATCCCGACGACTGAGAGTAGCCCGACCTATCCAGTCTCTCCTTATGGCATTCATAAATTAACCGTGGAGAAATATTTAAATTATTACTATCAGGTTTACGGTTTAAATTATACAGTTTTGCGTTTCGCTAACGTGTACGGACCGCGCCAATTCAAGGGCGGAGAAGCCGGCGTCATCGCGATTTTTATCGACAATGCGGTCAAAGGCTTAGAAAGCCTGCAATTCGGCGACGGCTTACAAACGAGAGATTTTGTTTATGTAGATGATGTTGTCCGCGGTTTATTTTCCGCTTTAAATATTGATTGTCAGGGGGAGATAAATATCGGATCGGGAGTCGAAACAAACCTTTTAGAAATTTGCAGTAATATTGAAAAAGCAATTGATGGCCCGATGAAGGTAAAAGAAATGCCGGGCAAGCCGGGCGAACAGAGACGAAGCTGTTTGAGCTTTGAACGCGCGCGCGCCGTTTTAAATTGGGAGCCGAGCGTTAATATTACTGAAGGAATAAAAAGAACAATTACTTGGGCCCAGTCCCAGAAATAATATGAAAAAAATAATCATGGCTAATTGGAAGATGCAATTAACGATTAAAGAAAGTTTAGCGTTAGCCAATCAATTTGCCAAAAAAATAAAAAATCCTAAAAATGATGTCGTGATTTGTCCGGACTATTCGGCTTTAACATTTGTGAGCCAGATTTTAAAAAAAACTAAACTTAATTTAGGCGCTCAGGATTGTGCCGCGTTTTCTAAGGGCGCGTATACGGGTGAAGTTTCGCCTCTCACCCTCAAGGCTTTAGGAGTAAAATATGTTATTTTAGGCCATAGCGAGCGGCGTGAACACTTGCACGAGAATTCGGCGATAATCAATAATAAAGTAAAGGCAGCGCTTGAGAATAAATTAATTCCCGTGCTTTGTATCGGCGAGAAGTTAACCGAGAGAAATTCTGGCGGAACCAAAAACTATCTGCTTCAGGAGTTGCGCCACGCCCTAAAAGGCGTTAAGATAAAAACCGCCAATGATTTACTTATCGCCTATGAACCAGTTTGGGCGATTAGCACAAATCGAAATGCTAAGCCGATGAGCAGTGGTGAAGCGAGTGAAATCCAGACGTTTATAAAGACAATAACTCGGAAAATTTTAAAAAAGGAAGTCAGAGTTTTATACGGTGGCAGTTCTAATGCGGTTAATGCAGCTGATTTCTTGGCTCAAAAGGATATCGACGGACTGCTTGTTGGCGGCGCTAGTTTGAAATTAAGCGAATTTGCCGCCATGGTAAATTAAATTGATAAATAATTATATGCCAATTATCATTTCTCTAATTTTGATCGGACTTTGCTTGATTATCATTTTAGCAATTATTTTAAAGAAGTTTCCGGCTTTGGCGATTTTGGATATTAATAATATGCCAGGTGAGAAGGAAGCAAAATTCAAAGATCAGATTATTAAGCAAAAAGTCGAACGAGATTTAGCTCGGGTGGGCGGACGCGTCGCTCGCATCTGGCTTCTTATTAGTCGAAAAGTTTCGAATTTCTTAGAATCATCTCAGGCGCAATTAAAAAAAATAAAACTTGGCTATAAAACTTCCGCCAAGATTCCTCACGTTGAAAAGCAAAAGATGATTAAAGATTTGTTTATCGCCTACGCCGATTTTTTGAAGAAAGAGGACTATAACGAAGCGGAAGAAAAACTAGTTGAAATTGTCAGCCTTGACCAAAAAAATATTACTGCCTTTTTTAAGCTCGGTGCTCTCTATGATGAGCAGAAGAAATGGTCAGAGGCGCGTCAGACATATGAGTACGCCCTGAAGTTAGCGCGGCAATATAAAGACGACGAGACGATTATGGCTGATTTGACTATCCAAGAGATATATTTTTCTCTCGCTTGGGTTGAAAGAGAGTCGGACGACCTGGATGCCGCCTTGGAAAATATTCGTGAAGCCTTAGAGCTAGAACCGAACAGTCCGCGTTACCTTGATTTAATTTTGGATTTAAGTATAATGAAAAAAGATAAAGAGTTGGCTATCGAGTCTTTAGAGAAATTAGCCGCTGTAAATCCTGAAAATAATAAATTATCCGACTGGCAGGAAAAAATAGAAAATTTATAATTGAGTAGCCGCCGTTTTAGCTCAGCTGGTAGAGCATTTCCATGGTAAGGAAAAGGTCTCGGGTTCAAATCCCGAAAACGGCTCCAGAAAAAAAAGAACCGCCTTTAGAGGGCGGTTTTTTTGAAGGGGAAATATGATGATTCTGAGTGCTGATTTTAGCGATTCAGGAAATAATCATAAATCACTTCGTCATGCACATCGTGTGCGAATTCTCCGATGGCGGAAAACTCAGTTTCCAGATGGTGTGGCTCCTGCAGAAAGAAAATTTTTAACTTTTGATTCTTCTTTTTTATTTCCTGGAGGATTTCAAGAAGTGAATTCTCGGCTGCATCCCAGTGCATCTGGTCATCATCGACATTCATGTTCCAAGGGATAGCGGCGACGAAGACGTCTGCCTGCTCTAACCTTCTGAGAAGAGCTAATCTTTCGGAGTGGATGAACCCACCGTGGAAATGCCACTTTAGGCATACTCCAGGTTTGATTATTTTACGGATCCGGGTCGCCATTGGGCCGGTTTTTCCGTACCAAGTGTGCTGCCGTGAGCCGTCAGGGAAGTCGTTGTGCCAGAAGACTACACGCAATTCATTTTTTTTGTTTGTCGTCATTTTTAAGGTATTTGTGGCTATTAGTATATTATAATTCAGCCCGATAGTCAATTATTGCCAACACTCTGTAAATTATTTGTTTAATATTAGCTAAGTATATTTATTTACCATTTCAATATTGATTGGCCTCTTTGTCCATTGACAAATATTATAAAAAATGCTATAATTATTTAACAATGAGAACCGGTTGCAGTGGCAAAAAAGGCTCTTTGACAATGGAAAAATAAACGAAAAAACCATATACCCATGAACAGAAAGAAAATTTGGCTTGGAGTGCTTTCAGCGCTCGCCGCAGTAATTATTATCGGAGCATTTATATTCTTTGCTTCGATGCAGACCATCCTAATTGTGATTGCGACAGTAGTTGTGATCATAGTTTCCGCTTTCGCTACTAGTTTTAAAATAGTACCAGAGAGCTATGAGTATGTCATCGAGTCATTCGGTGAATATTCAGAAATATTGGACGCTGGACCACACCTTATCTTGCCATTCGGGATCCAAAGAATTCGCGCGAAAGTCTATTTGGGGCAACAAATGATGAAGCTCTATTTAGATGAGCAAGTTCCTGGAAGTTTCGGTGGCGGCGATGTCGAATTCAAAGACTGCTCAGGAGTTGGTGTAAATGCTTTTCTCTATTTCAAAATTATTGATAGCTATAAGGCAACTTACGGTGTCAGCGATTTGTTTGAAGCAGTTGAGGAAAAAGCCGACGGCGTGTTGCGGACAAACTTCATGATGTATAACCTTGATGAAGCCATGAACCTCAAAGGCAAATTTAGCATGGAGAATATCGCCTGCTACGTTAACCTGGTTTCCGGTTCCGCACCAGCCAATCTTCATGACGATTATCTTCGTTCCGAATTTTACACCGGCTTAACTGAGTTTGGCGTTGAACCCAAAAGCTTTGTTGTCGCTGACTTCCGTTTGCCTCAGGAAATTATTGACCAGAGGCAAAAAAAACTTGTAGCTGAAAAGGACAAAGAAGTCGCTCAAGTCGAGTACGATAAGTCGTTGATTGAAAAAAGAACGACGGTTGTACGGGCTGAAGCCAAAAAAGACGCCAGAACCCTTGAGGGTGATGGCGAGGCTAGCTACATTGAACGCATCCTTAAGGCTGCAAATTTGCAAACCGGACAATCGGGCGCATATCTCGCCGAAATGGCAAAGTGGAGAGCAATCTCCGACTCTCAATCAGGCGACAAAGTTATCCTTATCGAGGGTAACGGCGAAGCTGGTACCGGAGCCAAGTTTGGCACCGGTTTGAGCGCAACAAAAAAATAGAAACAAAAAAACAAAAAAACTGAAAGATGAGAAACCTGAATATCAATCAAAACGGGAGGAACAATCCTAACCCGCAACCCGGTCTGGCTCCGATTAACCCGAACCAAAATCCTGGACAACCCCAGCCGCCAGTGCCCGGACAACCGGCGCCTACCGGCATGACCCCAGAGGACTGGAAACGATTGATTAAATCAATCCTCGTTTCTGCGCTTGTTTTCTGGGCCTCCTTTCTTCTTTTGCGCGCGCTCGCTCCAGGCTGGTATTTCTGGATTGTAGTTCTTATATCTTTCATCGTCTCGATGTTGGTTCTCGCTGCAGTTGATGCCGCGGTAATCTACAAGTCGGGCCTTGGAGTCGCGGTCACCCTATTTATCGTCATTCAAGCGATAATCTTACTGGTTGGTCACTATGGACATCATGACGCTAACGCTCAGAATGATAGAGAAAAGGACCCTCCCGCCGCTATTGCCCCCGTACCAAGAGTGGTCGATCAAATGAACTCATCCGGGTTCCTGATCCTCCTTAATACTTCGCACGTTTTTCAGCTTAAAGACGGCGAAGAAAGCCCTTGGTTCGGAGCACCGGAAAACACCCTGACAGAGTACACAATCTCGTCACCGACCTATAACTACAGGGTATACGTGAGCGATGGAACAGATTATCCTGGCGGGGTACAAATCCCCAAAAAAGGACATGTCTACTATAAGGTTAAGGCGAACGGACCTGAATTTGTCACCGTGACCTTTAACGAGTAACATAACGACAACGTTATGCAGAGGGCAACTCAATTGCCCTCTTTTTTATTTTTAGCGAAACTGGTATAATATTATTACTTATAGATAGACAAAATTATGAAAATTATTAAACATTTATTGTTTACCTTAGTTTTGAGTTTATTGTTTCTCACGCCAATGGGAGTAAAAGCGGCTGCCTGCGTTGATGCTGAATTCTGCGTCGGTAAGGGTCCGCAGCTTTGCGGTTTGCAAACGGGCTGTATTTTTCAGAATCCGCAGTGTATTACTTCTCCGGCTTGCGCCGGCCGCGCCCAGGCTTCCTGCAGTTTGCCTTATTGTCGATGGGAAACAACCGGTATTTTAGATAATCAAAGTTCAACCACCGGCGTTTTAGATAATACTATCGTTTCTCTCGACAACCCGCTGTGCCCAGCGGGCAGCCCTAATTGTACCTCCCCTCAGCTTTTAATGGGTAAAATAATTAACTCGATTTTGGGAGTAGTTGGCTCAATCGCTCTAATTATGTTTATTTTTGGCGGCTTGACCTGGATGACATCGGGTGGCAGTGCTGACAAGATTAAAAAAGGACGTGATATGATTGTTTGGTCAATCGTCGGCTTAGCCGTTATCTTTGCCTCTTACGGTTTAGTTCGCTTCTTGATTCTCGCTATCAAATAGAATACTCAAAAAATATTAACGAATACCGGTCTTTTCTTGATTCGGTTTGACAATCGTTGATATTTTTTTTATTATAAGACAAGGATTGATAAAAAAAAGGGGTCGATACCAAAGCGGTCAACTGGGGCAGACTGTAAATCTGCTGGCTTACGCCTTCGTTGGTTCGAATCCAACTCGGCCCACAATCAGGATAAAACCAGGATTAGCGTCCTGGTTTTTATTAAAATCTTGTTGAGACGCTTAAATAATGATATAATTTTACTACCAAAAATATTATGGCCATATTTAATCCTGATAAATTAGGAATAAGCCTCTTAAAGATTTTTACAGTTTTATTTTTAGCGCTAGCAATCGTTATCTTTGTTTTATTATCATTCTAAATTATGCCAGAACTACCCGAAGTCGAAACTATCAGACGGGATTTGGGCGTGCTTATCGGAAAAAAAATAATTGCACTGGAAATTTTGTCGCCAAAAACCGCCTCTCACTCCGCGGCTTTTTTTAAAAAAACCTTGCTTCAGCAACCACTTAAAGAAATCCAGCGGCGCGGCAAGCTTCTGATTTTTTCCTTTCCGAACGCTTGGTTTTTGCTCGTCCATTTAAAGATGACGGGGCAATTAATTTTTGAGTCAAAGCAAGCCAAGATAGTCGGCGGCCATAGTTTAAGTTCTGGCTCCTATGAAAAATCAGTCGGCGGCAAATTACCAAATAAGCATACGCGCGCAATTTTCAATTTTAGTGGCGGTGACCGTCTATTTTTTAATGATTTGAGAAAGTTTGGATATTTGAAGTTGGTGAAACAAGCCGAGCTCGAAAAAATATTAAAAAATAATTACGGGCCAGAACCGCTTACTAAAGAATTTTCCGCGAGCGCGCTTCAAAGTATTTTCAAAAAAAGAAAAACAAATATCAAAGCCGTTTTACTGAATCAAAAATTAGTCGCCGGCCTAGGCAATATTTATGTCGACGAAGCCCTATTTGCTGCCAAAATAAGTCCGCATCGTCCTGCAAATAAAGTTAAGCCCGATGAAATCATCGCTCTAGTTAAAGAAATTAATAAGTTAATAAAAAAGGCGATTGAGCAGCGGGGAACTACTTTTAATAATTACGTCGATTCTAAAGGGCGGAAAGGGAATTTTTCTAGTCAATTAAAGGTCTATGGTCGAGGTCAGAAAACATGTTTAGTCTGCGGACAATCGATTTTAAAAGTAAAACTGGCTGGGCGTGGAACACACTATTGTCCTAATTGTCAAAAATAAGCCAAATTATTGAATAATAACCCAAATTTATCGACTCGCGAGAGGTTGACTTTTAGCCCGTTTTTCTATATTGTTTATGTATAATTAATTTTTTTGAAAACTATGTCTCAAGACAACATGATGAAACTAGAATGCACGGTTTGCAAGACAACAAACTACCATTCTCATAAGAATAAAAAACTCTTAAAAGAACGTTTAGAAATGAAGAAGTATTGCAATAAATGCAAAGCGCATACTTTACATAAAGAAACTAAATAAGATTTTATGCCTAAAAGTTTAACCAAGCCCTTTCTGCTGATTCTGGTCTTCCTGGTCATCGTCGGCTGTTACTTGGTGTTTAGGCCCTTCTTGACGGAAATATTAATGGCCGCGGTTCTCGCGACAATATTCTATAAGCCATTTACCGCTCTAACTAAACTTTTTAAAGGACGGCAGAACCTAGCCGCTCTTTTGATGTGCCTGCTTCTCGTCTCCTTGATTATTCTGCCCTCAATCCGTTTAGTTGTTTACGGCGCAGAGAAATCGGTTGCAACCTATGATGAAACAGTCGCCTTCTTTTCCAACCATAGCCTAAACGATGTTTTCAACAACAAAATTATTACTGACACCCCGCTGCGTTATTTACACTTAGAAAAGTATAATTTTCAGGATAAGACTTTCCAGAGTACGATGTTAACGGCGGTTAAGGACTCGAGCAGCTGGTTATTATCTGGCGCAACCTCAGTCGTCAAAGAAACATCCAGTTTTGTTTTTTCCTTGCTCTTAATAATTTTGACGATGTTCTTTTTCTTTGTTGATGGTAAGAAAATGTTGAAACGCTTAATGTATCTCTCTCCTTTGCCGAATAAATATGATCAAGAAATTTTTAAAAAATTTAGTGTTGTCAGTTATACGACCTTAGTTTCTACTTTCGTAGCTGCCTTTGCGCAGGGAGTTGTCGGCGCCCTCGGTTTCGCGCTTGTTGGTTTTCCGATTTTTCTTGCCTTTGTTTTGATTTCGCTTCTGTCCCTCCTTCCTTACGTTGGCTCAATGATCTTCTATGTCCCGGTTGGCATATACTACTTATTAATGGGTGATATTTGGCAAGGGATTTTTGTTCTTGTCTGGGGAGCGCTCGTTATCGGCTTAACTGATAATGTGGTCCGCGCTTACATGATTAAGGATAAGGCGGAGATAAATCCAATTTTTGTTTTCTTTTCTATTTTAGGCGGCATCGCCTTGCTTGGTTTCTGGGGAGTATTTGTCGGTCCGCTAGTGGTCGCTCTGGCCGTTACTGTTTTCCATATTTACGAGCTAGAGTTCTGCCATGATCTTGAAAGCAAGGGTTGTGAAGACGCTAAAAAGGAAGAAAAATTAGAGCACGCAAAACACATTGCTTAGTAATCTTAATATATTAATTATAAATTTATGTTTGGACCAAAAACAACAAAAAATTTGCAGGACGCTTTTGCCGGTGAATCAATGGCCAGAAATAAATATACATATTTTGCCTCGGTCGCCCGCAAGGCTGGTTATGAACAAATTGCTGCTCTATTTGAAGAAACCGCGGCTAATGAGAAAGAACACGCTAAACTTTGGGCAAAGCAATTAGAATTAATTGGAGAAACTCCAGCTAATTTATTAGCTGCCGCCGAAGGAGAGAGCTACGAGAACACAACCATGTATCCGAATATGGAGAAAGACGCTTTAGAAGAGGGCCATGGCGAAGTGGCGCGCCTATTTAAAGAAGTCGCCGAAGTAGAACGCGCCCACGAAAAACGTTATCGAAAATTATTAGCGAATGTCCAAAACGGAGAAGTCTTTAAGAAGCCGGAAATCAAGCGTTGGAAATGCGCGAATTGCGGCCATATCCATGAAGGTTTAGAGGCGCCGAAAGTCTGTCCGGCCTGTAGCCATCCGCAAGCCTTCTTTGAAGTCTTGGCAGAAAATTATTAATCGTTTAAATCATAATAAATAATCATATGGAAAATAGAGAAGAAAAAATTTACGTTTGCCAGAAATGCGGCAATGAAGTTAAAATTACTGTTGATGGCGGCGGAACATTGGTCTGCTGCGGTGATCCGATGATTGAGAAGAAATAATTTTATAATTACTCCGGTTAGACCGGAGAATTGCGGGATTCGTATAGTGGTAGTATAACGGTCTCCAAAACCGCTGGCGGGGGTTCGATTCCCTCATCCCGTGCGTAAATAAAAAAGGCTGCTGATAAGGCAGCCTTTTTTAGTATAAAAAAAGGTATGAGGGTTTGACTTTTAGGCTTTTTCGCGTTAATTTAATATGATGCCTAATTTGTAAAATTACGCATCTAGATATCTTCCGAACATTAAAAATTTAATTAATAACACACCAAATACTCATAACCATGAAACAGAAAAAAGTAATGCATTTGTACCGACCCTTAAGTCGGGGAAAGGCCGAGCTGTGCTTCAATATTGAAGTCAGCCAACCCTTAAGTGAAGATGAATTAAAGATTTTACGTTGGGTGCTCGCGGAAACGTTTGAGCCAGAAAAACTAACTGAGAAATCTTCTTTGCTTACTGCTGCGGCTGATGCCGGAATGAATCCAATTGAAATCGGTCCGCGTTTAAACTACGCGACGCCGAGTAACACAAACGCTCTGTCCATTTTGAAGAGTTGTGGTTTAGGTAATAAAATAACTCGACTGGAAGTTTCCCGGCGAATTATTACTGACCACGCTATTTTCGACAGAATGACAGAATGTATTTATCCGGAGCCGCTGCAAAGTTTTTATACTGAACAGATTCCGGCCGAGGTTTATTCCATTCCGCTCATTGAGTTAGGACTCGCAGCGTTTGATCAGATTGAAGGGCTGTCGATGGACACTCATGACAAGCAAGCATACTATGATTATTTTGTCGGCCGCCTAAATCGTAATCCCACGATTGTTGAGATTATGGATTTGAACAATGCTAATAGCGAGCACTCTCGCCATGGCTACTTCAAGGGTAAGCAGGTAATTAACGGAAAGGAAATGCCGGAGACGCTCATGGAAATTGTGAAGTCTACGCAGCTGGCCAATCCGGGCAATAGCTTGGTGGCCTTTTGCGACAACTCAAGTGTAATTCGCGGCAGGGAAATTTGGACTCTGGTTCCGGAAAATCCGGGACGAAGCTCAAAGTTCATTAAACAAAAAATGGTTTATCATATTTTGTTTACGGCAGAAACCCATAATTTTCCGACAGGAGTCGCTCCATTTCCTGGAGCGCAAACTGGAACTGGTGGCCGAATTCGTGATGTCCAAGCGACAGGGCGGGGCGGCTTAATGCTAGCGGGCACTGTCGGCTATGCAGTCGGAAATCTTCTTATCGAAGGGTATGATTTACCCTGGGAAAAAAAATCGGTCTATCCCGATAATCTCGCGAGCGCGCAAAGAATAATAATTGAAGGATCCAACGGTGCTACTCGTTATGGTAACGAAATCGGCGAACCGGTAATTCAAGGTTTTGTTCGCGCCGGTGCTTCCTATTTTCCCAATGGAGAACGCTCGGAATGGCTAAAGCCAATTTTGTTTACTGGTGGCGTGGGTCAAATTGATGATCGCCACTTATATAAACAAGAAGCTGAAACCGGAATGCTGATTATTGAAATTGGCGGACCGGCCTATCGGATTGGTTTTGGCGGCGGGGCCGCCTCATCGCTGATGCAAGGTGAAAATAAATCCGAGCTGGATTTTAATGCCGTGCAAAGAGGTGATGCGGAGATGGAGCAGAAAATGAATCGCGTGGTCCGGGCTTGTATTGAAATGGGAGACAGAAATCCCATTATCAGCATTCACGACCAGGGCGCCGGCGGTCCAGCCAACGTTTTGAAAGAGTTGGTGGAAAATGCGGGCGGGACAATTGATATCCGTAAAATTAATTGTGGTGATCCAACCATGTCTATCTTGGAAATTTGGGTAGCCGAATTTCAGGAGCGCAATGGTTTATTGATTAATCAGGATCGCTTAACGGAATTTAAAGTCATTTGTCAGCGTGAAAAAGTTTCCTGCGAAGTTCTGGGCAGTGTGACGGGTGATGGTATTTTTACAGTTGTCGATGGTCGCGATGGACGCACTCCGGTTCGCCTTGAGCTTAAGTCGGTTTTAGGCGGGATGCCTCAGAAGACATTTAAGTCTGATGACCTGCCTTTAAATCTTGAGTCTCTGAAATTACCAGAAAATCTTTCGCTGGGGGATGCTTTAGACAGGGTTTTACGCCTACCTTCGATTTCCTCAAAAAGATTTTTAACCAATAAAGGCGATAGGAGTGTTACCGGTTTGATCGCGCAACAGCAATGTTGCGGTCCGGCACAGTTAACTGTTTCTGATGTGGCCGTTGTTGCTCAAAGCTATCTTGTTAATGATGAGGGTCTGTATTCAGGTGCGGCAATATCAATTGGAGAACAGCCGATTAAAATGTTGGTTAGTCCGGAGGCGGGAGCAAGAATGGCGGTGGCCGAGGCTTTAACAAATTTGGGTTGCGCAAAAATAAGCGGCCTGGGTGATGTTAAATGTTCAGCTAACTGGATGGGCGCGCCGAAACTACCTGGTGAGGGCGCTCGCCTTTATCGCGCTGCGGATGCGATGCGCAATTTCATGATTGCCATTGGTATGGCAGTCGATGGCGGCAAAGATAGCCTATCGATGGCGACTAAAGTAAATCATGAAGACGGAACACTGGAAATTGTTAAATCTCCGTTGGAATTGGTAATTTCTGCCTATTGTTCAATGCCGGATATTACGAAAGTAATAACACCAGACATCAAAGCGCCGGGTAAGAGCAAAATTTTGCACATTGATTTGTCGTCTGGCTATTCGCGTTTAGGTGGATCAGCTTTAGCTCAGGTGTATGGACAGATTGGCAATGAGTGCCCGGATATTGAAAACGCCGAGCAATTTATGAACGCTTTCTGTTCGCTGCAAACTATGATTGAAAAGAATCTGATCCTAGCCTGCCATGACATTAGTGATGGCGGCTTAATCGTTAGTCTCTTGGAAATGGTTTTCTCGGGAAATTGTGGTTTAGCAGGTTTAGTTGCGTATGACAAAGATCACCTGCTGGACAAATTATTTGCGGAAGAAGCCGGTTGGTTAATTGAGTACTTACCAGAGAACGAAGCGGAAATATTTTCTTTATTAGAAAAAGCCACAATCCCTTTTGAGATTGTCGGCCATACCAAAGTTAATACTAAAATCAGGATTAGTGGTTGGAAAAATGGTACTGAAGAAGTAAACACTTTTCTTGATCAGCCAATGACTCTCTTGCGCGACGCCTGGGAGGAAACTAGCTTTGTTTTGGATAAACTTCAATGCGACCCAACTTGTGTCGAGGATGAGAGGCGGAATGTATTTGGGATTGAAGATCCGGCTTACAACCTGAGCTTTATACCAACGGAAACTTGGTCAGAACTAATAAACTTGTCGACTCGTCCGCGAGTAGCAATTATTCGTGAAGAAGGCTCAAATGGTGACCGCGAGATGACGGCGTACTTTGAAGCTGGTGGATTCGAAGCCTGGGATATTAATATTCAGGATTTGATTCACAAGAAAATAAGTTTGCGCGAATTCAGAGGCATTGCCTTTGTTGGCGGCTTCAGTTATGCAGATGTATTGGATTCGGCTAAAGGCTGGGCGGCGGGAATTTTGTTTAACCCTGATTTAAGAAAAATGTTTGATGATTTTTATAATCGTCCAGATACTTTTTCACTCAGCGTTTGCAATGGTTGCCAGCTAGCCGCTCTTCTTGGTTGGATACCTTTTTCCGGAGCCTCCGACACCGACAAGATCAGATTCATTAAAAATAAATCCGGTCGCTTTGAATCCCGTTTTTCGACAGTCGGTATTTATGAAAGCCCTGCGATTATGCTAAAGGACATGGCTGGTTCTGTTTTGGGAGTATGGTCAGCGCACGGCGAAGGTTTGTTAAGATGTACTCCGCAAACACTTTTGCGGTTGCAGGTTAATAACTTAGCCCCAATCCGTTATGTCGACGATTACGGTCTTGAAACCGAGGAATATCCTTTCAATCCAAATGGTTCCCAAAACGGCATCACTGGTGTCTGCGATAAAACTGGTCGTCATCTGGCAATGATGCCTCATCCGGAGAGGACCTTCTTAAAATGGCAATGGGCGTATCTTCCACTTAATCTTCGAAAAGAATGGGAAGTATCACCGTGGTTAAAGATGGTACAGAACGCGTATGAATGGTGTAAATAATTCAGCCTTGGAATTGGATTAAAGCACCGTAAATTCTAACCCCGCTAATAAAACAGCGGGGTTTTTATTTGACTAAAAAATAAAAATATCCTAAGGTTTTGGTAGTTCACTAACAATTAATATCCACACAATCAAACAGGAGGTATATTATGCCAGAAAGCATGTATGAAAAGCTCGGGGTAGACCCCCGAAAAATGAGGGTTCGCGAAATTTTTGAACTCTTAATTGACAATGAGTATAAACAAGCATTCGTAAACATCATTACTGATCCCTATTGCGCCAGTCGCGCGCTAACTCAGCATCAGGATGGCGACGGGAGTAAACTTGTTCAGCGCTTTCTCCAGTATTTTGAAACCGGAGATGAATCAGTGTTTGCCGGCATGGTTGACGATGCGTTGTCAATGAATACAGGCGACATTGCCGCCAGCGGCTTTGTTTTTGGTCCCTATGTAATCACGGATGTACTTAACCTGAATCTTCCTAAGGAATTAAAGGAAATCATTATGAAAGCGGTAGCGACTCGTTCGCTTGAGCTACGCCAGCTTTATAAAGATTTCGGTTTTGATTTAAAGTTTTTAGGAGGAGAGACAGCGGATTTGCGCGATCAGGTCCGGTCGGGTGTATTTGATATCGCGATTACTGCCTGGGCTGATAAAAAAGATTTAATAACCGGTAATGTTCAGCCCGGCGATCGTATTTTTGGTATTCAAAGTGACGGGCAGGCAGCTTGGGAGGAAAGAGGAAACTCAGGCCTCATGTCTAATGGGCAGACCTTAGCCCGAAGTTCAGCAATGAGCACAGAGTATGATGGCAAATACCCCACGTTAAAGCGCGACGGAAGTTTCTATACCGGGCGACATGCATATGACGATAGGCCAGAAATTTTAGGAAAGCTCTCAGTGGGAGAGGCCTTGTTATCACCGACGCGTCAATGGGCGCTCGTTATTAGAAGGATAATGTCGGAGTTGAAGTCAGCTAATGCCTTGCATATGTTGCATGGCATTGTTATGAATACTGGTGGTGGAGCAACTAAGATTGCCAACATCGGTAAGAATATTATTTATAACAAAACCATGCCGACGCCTCCGCCTATTTTCCGTTTTATTCAAAGTGAGAGCGGGGAAATCTGGGAAAATATGTTCACGAGCTTCAATTGTGGGATCGGTCTTGATATTATCGGGGAAGACAATCAAACTTTCCTTGAGACCGTCTCCTGGGCCGTTTCAAGCACGGGTCTGGATCTCTATAATCTCGGCAAATGCGAGGCTAATCCAGCTGCTGACGGGAAAAATAGTGTGCGGCTGAATACCGATTACGGCGAATTCTCGTATTAACAATATTTTCCACCCTTTAAAAACTATCTGCCATGCTACTCACAGCCATAGTATTTATCATCCTTGCTCTAATCCTATACTCTTTATCAATCTGGTCAGAAAGATTGAGCCGGAAATTAAAACTTTGGATGGTTATTGTTTTTTCCTCCGCCTTTACCTGCGACTTAACTGGGACCTCAATGATGTTTTTTAGGGCGACAGAAAAGTTCCAAGCTAATATCCACAGCTGCTGTGGTTACGCCGCGCTGATAATTATGGGATTGCATTTAGTTTGGGGAATTTATTCACTTCGTTCTCGCGGTCGAGCGGAAATTTATTTTCATCGCTTTTCAATTTTCGCCTGGATGATTTGGTTGGCTGCTTTCATCAGCGGCGTCCCTAAGATGTAGCGAGATTTTACCATAGGCAGTTTAAAAAACTGCCTCTTTTTTTAAAAAAAATCGCCATGGTTAGTGACGATATCGATTGTATTTATCTTGGAAGTTACATTCTGGAAATTATGTGGCTTAAGAAGTCGCCCAGGTTTTCCGAGGCAGTTTTTGCGCGCCGGAGATTTTCCTCGTGAGAGTGAATTTCACTGTAAGTATTGGTTACGAAACTCAAGCCGAGGAACTCGGCATGGTATAGGCTTGCAATGCAAGCTTCCGGCAAAGTGCTCATGCCGATTACACCGGCACCGCTTTCCGCGAATAATGGTTTGTCGTATTTACGACCTTCGAAGAATGGTCCCCTGACCATTAAATAGCCAGCGGGCAGACATTTTAAATCTGCGTTTTCATAGCTCAAGGCAATTTCGTTGAGCCTCTCGCTAATTGCATCTTCAGGGGAATAAAACTCTCCGGCCCAGAGCGGCATGTCTGGCGCATAGGCGCTGACGAAGCCGTCGATTACGGCGACGTTGCCGACCGCCAAAGGAAGGTCGTTCATGGTTGGGCGATTACGAGGTTGACGGAATAAACTGCCAGAGGCGCTGGTGACAATTAATTGTTGGACACCGAGCGCAAAAAGCATCTCAGTTTGGAGCCTGACCATTTTATAAATCTGCGGATCAGCTGGCGCCTCGTTAAGATGAACACGGCCCTGGAGAACTACTAATTGCCGACCGGCGAAATTTCCTATCAGGACTTTGCGGGCATGGCCTTCTAAATTTCCCAGGGTTTCGAAGCCAGGGATATCGCGGAAGGGGATCGTTGCTTTAACCTCAATTTTTAGTGCCTCGCCCCAGCCTGTACCGAGAATAAGTCCGATTGGGCTTTTCTCGCCCGTTCTTTTCTTGAAGCGGCCAGGGATGCGGCAATTTGCTTTTAATCGAATAAATTTTGCGGCCATCTCGGCGGCTTGTGTGCGTTCAGAGTTCATGGGATTGGAGATTTATGATTAATTTTAAGGTTCAAATTACTCAAAAAATCTTATGACTATTTCGAGTTTTTGTCAATTTATTTATTTCTCACGGGGTGCTATCATTTATACATAGTTAGTTGGAGAAATTAGAATTATTTTATGACAAATAAAAAGCAACAAATAGTATATATCCACGGCGGGTTTACCTTTAAAAATCTTAAGGACTGTGTTCATCATTTAAGGACTCGTGAAATTAAGTTAATCCGTAATAAAAAATGGCATGAAGATTATTTAGATAAAAAATTAGGGGCTGATTTTGAAATTATTCGTCCGCGCATGCCTTTTGTTGAAAATGCCAAATACTATTTATGGAAAATTAATTTTGAAAGATATTTTCCATATTTGCGAAACAATGTAATTCTGGTTGGGGGCTCCTTGGGTGGTATATTTCTGGCAAGATATTTATCGGAAAATAAGTTCCCTCGCAAGATTAAATCGGTTTACCTCGTCTGTACCCCTTTTGATAACTCAGTTGAGGGTGAAGATTTAGTCGGTGGCTTTAAGCTTAAGGCTGACCTGTCTCTTATTGAGAAAAATTGCTCTAATGTAATTTTTCTTTTTTCTCAAAATGACGATGTCGTCCCGGTTTCGCACGCCGCTAAGTACGCGAAAAAATTACCACGAGCGAAAATATATATTTATGATCATATCCCTGGACACTTTTTGGTGAGCGAGCTGCCTGAAATTGTTAAAATGATAAAAAGCGAATCAAAATAGTTTTAAAAAATACGGAGCTAGGCCCCGTATTTTTTTTATGAATTTTTATAAATGTTTTTCGATTTCTTTATAAACCTCCTCGATGCTCGCTTCACCATCAATCTCAATATATTTTCCCCTCTCCCGGTAGCGAGCGATGAGCGGGGTTGATTCCTGGCGGAATATATCCATTCGGCTATTAATTACTTTTTGATCTCTGTCGTCGCTTCGATTGCCGCTCACAGCGCGCGCCTCGATTCTTTTTTCCGCTTCCTCAGGGCTGATTTTGAGTAAAGCGAATAAATCGACTTCGAGACCGATTTCAGCTAGCATATTATCGAGCAACTCGGCCTGGGAGATAATTCTGGGGAAGCCGTCAAAAATAATTCCAGTTTCAAGGGCTTGTTTTTTTACATTCTGTAAAACGCCGGCAATTAATTCGTCGGAAACGAGCAGTCCGCTCGCAACAGTCGTTTGAATTTTTTGGCCCAGATCTGAGCCAGAGGCAATTTCAGCGCGCAAAACATCGCCCATACCAAATTGGAATAGTCCGTGTTTTTTGCATAATAAATCCGCTTGCGTTGTTTTGCCCGAAGCCGGCAGTCCGTAGAGGACAATAATTTTTGCCATAGTTAAATAAATATTAGTAGAAAGAAAGTAATATCATAACAATAATATTATGATAAGACAAGGGTGTGTGCTATAAAGCGATTTATTAAAGAAAACAGGGCAGCCTGCGTACTATTACTGCAGGCGCATAAAATGCTATAATTACAGCATGAATATACTTGATTCACAGATTGATGACATTTCAAGCTTAACTGACGCCGAGTTAGTTAAATTAACCTTGGTAAACCAGGATAATTTTGTGTACATTGTCGACCGCTATAAAGGCAAGCTTTCCAGTTATGTAAAAAGACTGACGAACGCTAATAATGAAGATGCTGAGGACGTTTTGCAGGAAGTATTTATTAAGGTTTACTTAAATCTTAATGACTTTAATAAAGATTTAAAATTCTCTTCTTGGATATACCGAATTACCCATAACCAAGTAATTAGCGGTCACCGAAAATTAAAAGCGCGTCCCGAAGGCTACGCGGTTAATCTTGACGATCAATTAGCAAAAAATTTAACGGCGGAAATTGATATCAAGGGCCAGGTAGACCACAAAATTCTTCAAGAAACAATTAATTTAGTTTTAAATAAACTTGAAGCGAAATATCGCGACGTCTTGGTTCTAAAATTTTTAGAAGAGAAGAGCTATCAAGAAATATCCGATATTTTAAAAAAACCATTAGGCACGGTCGCGTCTTTAATGAATAAAGCTAAACAGGAGTTCAAGTCCGAACTCGAACGACAAAATTTTAAGATTTAAAATATGTTAGACAAAAATAATGCCGGCTTTGAAAATAAATTGCTGGCCAAGATTAAAGAAGGAAAAATGTGCCCTAAACCCAAGTGGCAATTTTTACTGAAGGATTCAGTCATTTGGTTGTTCGGTTTGATTTCTTTAATTATTGGCGCGGCCGCTATTTCCGTCATGATTTATTTATTTAAATATAATGATTGGGAAATATACGACCAAACCAAAAAATCATTTTTGGAATTTTTTATTTTAACTTTGCCTTATTATTGGTTTGTCTTTTTGGGCATCTTTGTCCTGATTATTTCTTATAATTTTAAGCATACTAAAAGAGGCTATCGCTATTCGGGAATATTACTAGCAGGCGCCTCTATCCTACTGAGTGTAATTTTAGGAGGAATTTTCTTCGCAGCAGGGCTGGGAGAAAAATTGGATGACATTCTTGGCAGCAGCGCCCCCTTTTATGATCAGGTTTTTAATCGTCACGTTGATTTCTGGTCTCATCCCGCCGAAGGAAGACTGTCTGGTTTAGTAGTCGACCGACTTGATGAAACTAGTTTTGTTTTAATTGATCGCGGCGGAGAACAATGGCTCGTCAGCACGGAAAATTCAGAACCTTACTCGAATGTAATGATTGCCATCGGACAGCCGATACGCTTGCTCGGAGAGACAATCGATAAAAATATTTTTCACGCGGATAAAATTTTACCGATGAACGCCGGCCGTGATTTCTTCCATCGTTTTAGCGGTCCGCCTCCGATTCGCCCCGGAATGATGCAGCCGGGTATAATTATTCCTCTTCCAGCTCGCCCTTAAAAAATATATTTTTTCATTTCATACCTCTAAAAACGTCTCCAAACCAAATGGAGACGTTTTTTTTGAAGAAGTTAGCCAAAGAATGCGTATTTTATAGAAGAAAGGGTAATAATATTTTTAAAATAATCGAAAACTATGAAAAAAAGCAAGAGTTTTTTATTAATTTCGCTGGCTTTATTAGCCTGCGTTTTCGTTTTGAGTGGCTGTAGCCAAGTCAATTTAACCGGTATAAATAGCGCCGCGACGCCTGGCGCCGGCGGTCCTAACGGTGCTCCGCCCGAAGGGATGACTCCTCCAGATGGCGAAATTCCGCCAATTGATGGTGGGACTCCTCCGGCGGGCTTTCCCGCTCCTGGCGCGAGCTCGGTTAATTAATCTATTTTTATATTATGAAGAAAACTATCCCTCTATTTATTATTTTAGTTGCCACCGCGGTATTCCTATCTGGTTGTAGCAGTAAGTCCGCCCCGTCTGCTAATGGGCTGAATTCTAATAACCCAGCGACCAAGGACGGCAACCAGCGCAAGGGCCGGATGCCTGATTTCGGTCAGCCCGACCGAACGGCCGACTTACGTGGTGTCGTCACAACTATCGTTGGCAACGAAGTCACTGTTTTAAAAATTGCCGCCAACCAAGGGCGACGCGCGAGCTCAACGCCCGAGTCAAATAACGCCTCAGGTACGGAAACTGCCCCGACCTTGTCTTTAGACGGCAGCGGAGCTAACCGTATGCGCGGTGGTCAAGGAGGTTTTGCTGGACCCAGTGACGGACCCAATGGCGGTCCCGGAGCAAGCGGATCGGGCACGACTGATCGGGCTGCGATGTTAACTAGTCTAAAAGCCATGAGTACCGGTCAGGAAAAAATCATTGTGCCCGTCGGAATTAAAATGATGAAATCGGAATCAGACTCCGCCGGAAAGAGAACTATGATTGAAGCTTCGCTTACTGATATCACTGCCGATAAAATGATTACAGTTTGGTTAAATACAAGTGTCGCCGATAAAAAAATCGCCGACTTCATTTTAATTAATTAATAAAATTATGGCCCAATCTATTCTAGAGGAAAGCAAAAAAGCCAGGGGCGGTTTTTTTCGCTTTATCTTTAAAAAGAAATTTATTATTAGCGCGATTATTATTATCGCGATTGGTCTAGGTGCTTATTATTTTATTAATAAGAACAAACAAAACGCGACTGCAACCGTTCAACTAAAGCAGTATACGGTTAAAAAAGAAGATTTGAAAATTTCCGTGAGTGCCACTGGCAAGGTTGTCGCTAAAGACGGCGTCGAATTATCTTTTCCCGTCTCAGGCAATCTTGAAGTAGATAATGTCTATACAAAGGAAGGTGATAAAATTAAAAAGGGCGATAAGATTGCTTCAGTTAAAACAGAGAGTTTAGCTTTCGAATTGCGCAGCGCCTACAATAATTATCAATCAGCTCTAGCCAATTATAATTCTAAAGTCGCCACGGCCACTGATAGTGAAAAAAACAAGGCCAAGGCAGCTATCGATCAAGCGCAGGTTTCGCTTGATCAAGCAAAAATAAGCCTTGAACAAACAAAATCAAGCTCCGCCCAAAATATTGTAAACGCTGAAACTAGCGTGAGTACGGCCGAGAGCAACCTTAAGCTTAATAGTACAATTAGTGATAGCGAAATTGTTCATAACGCTTATATCAGCTTAACTAATTCTCTCAAATCAATTGATGTTAATTTGGCAAAATTATTACGAGATTCCGATAGCATAATCGGCGTCGATGATATGAATGTTAACAGCGATTTTCGTTTGGGGCTTGGCGCTCTTAACGCCACCTCGTTATCGACTGCGAAAAGCAGCTATTTAAAAGTGAAAACTTTGCGCGCTAGTTTTGATACGGCAGTTACGGCTCTTAATGATTCTAGTTCTAATAGCACTATTGATAGCGTCGCCAATCAGGCCTCTCAAGTGGTTAATGCGATGCAGGACCATGAGCGGGATATGCAAAATTTATTAGACGCGACAATTACTTTTACTGGGCTTACACAGTCTAAGCTTGATGGTTTCAAGTCGACTATCAATGCAAACCAATCAAGCGCTATCTCTATGGCAACCAGTATTAATACTGCGACCCAGGCTGTCGATAATGCCAAGAGCAGCCTGGACCAATATCAAACTGCTTATAATAAAGCTTTGAATGATTTAAAAACGATTAAAAGTCAGGCCGAACAAAATATAAATAACTCAACTATTTCGGTTAAGGCGCGCGAGATTTCTTTAGCGAGCGCAAAAAATGATTACGCTGATTTAATCGCGCCAATAAACGCTAATGACTTGGCAGCGGCACGCTCGTCTTTAACTTCGGCGGCAATTTCGGTTGATCGTGCGAAATATAATATGGAACAAGCAACTTTGATTGCTCCGATTGACGGCGTCGTTTCAATGTTGAATTATAAAAAAGGTGATATTATTCTTGATTCAAGCACCTCGAAAACAGTCGCCACAATTATTAATAATGATACTTTATATATTGAAGTAAATGTTGAAGAGGCGGATATTAGCAAATTAAAAGTCGGCGACAAAGCACAAGTAAGTTTTGACGCGGTTGATGGAGTTAACTTAACGGGCGAAATCAGTTTTATTTCTTTAACTTCAACGACTAGTTCAAACGGAATTGTGACTTATCTCGTCAGAGTTATTTTATCTAATACCGGCGCGTCGCAAATTAGAGAGGGAATGACCGCGGCTCTTGAATTCATAACATCTGAAGCGCAAGGAGTTTTATCGGTTCCTGTTCAGGCGGTCAGAAATATCGGCGGAAAGCCATCAGTGGAAATGGTTGACGGTAGTGTTCGCAATGTGGTCACTAATTTTACCGATGGTAAAAAAGTTGAAGTGATTAACGGTCTTCAAGAGGGAGAGGTTATCGTATATTAATTTTTAGACCATGAATAATCCAGCGATAAAACTAGAAAACGTTCATAAATCATATTATCTCGGTAACGGCGAAGAAATCCCGGTGCTTAAGGGTATTGATTTGGAAATAAAAAAGGGCGAATTCGTCGCCATCATGGGCGAATCTGGTGGTGGTAAAACTACCCTACTTAATGTAATTGGTTGCCTCCACCCTCTAACTAAGGGAAAATATTTTTTAGATGGAGAAGATATCGGCGGCGTTAAAGATGATTTCACTTTGGCGTTTATTCGAAATAAAAAAATGGGTTTCATTTTTCAGCAATTCAATTTATTTTCCCGCTTCTCGGCTTTGAAAAATGTGGAGTTACCCGCTTTATATGCTGGCATGTCTGGCTTGGATCGTGAAAAAAAAGCCAAGGAACTCTTGAAGTCGCTCGGACTGGCGGATAGAATCCATCATCGCCCGACTGAATTATCCGGCGGTCAGCAACAGCGCGTCGCTATTTCGCGTGCGCTGATTAATAATCCGGAAATTATTTTAGCCGATGAACCCACGGGCGCCCTTGACTCCAAGTCAGGAGTTGAAGTCATGAAAATATTTACCGAGTTTAAAAATCAGGGCCGGACAGTCGTAATGGTCACGCACACGACAGAGGTCGCAAAGTATGCCGACCGAATTATATATTTACGCGACGGCCAAGTCGTCGATAACAATTATAAATTAAAAGGTAATTATTAATTATGATTTGGGAAATTGTTAAAATGTCATTTGAGTCACTTTTAGCCAAAAAAACCAGAACCTTTCTGTCGATGCTGGGTATTATTATCGGTGTCGCTACCGTCATCGCCGTTTTTGCGGTAGGTAAGGGAGCGCAAGAATCGGTTAGCGCACAATTTCAGAATCTAAGCGCCAACTCTATTTTGATTATGCCTAATCGGGGACGTGGTTTTACCAGTAGCTCAAAATTAACCACGGCTGATGCGCAATTACTATTAAGCGCCGACCATATCGCTTCAGCAGCGGGGGCTATTCAGGGAAATTCTAGTGTCTCCTATGGCTCGATTGATAAAAGTTATGGTATTGTCGGTGTCGACCAAAATTTTTTAAGCCTCTCTAATTTAACAGTTACTTCGGGGCGAGCTATAACGAGCGAAGATGTTAGCGGAAAAACAGAGGTCGCTGTAATCGGCAGCACGGTTGCGGGGGATTTATTCGCCAGTGCTAATCCACTCGGCGAAATGATTACCATCGGCGGAAAAAAAGTTGAAGTCGTTGGTATTCTTAAAAAACTCGGTTCACGTGTCGGCATGATTTCAATTGACGAGGCGGTTCTTATTCCGAGCAGCACGGCAGAGAAAAGTATTCTTGGCTCGCGCGGTCAAGTCATGATAACGACAACTGTTGATAATGTTAATAATTCCGGCGCGGCAACTAGCAGTATTACGACTATTTTGCGGACAGAACATAAACTAAAATCTGGGCAAGAAGATGATTTTAGAATCTTAGACGCCGGTAGTTTAGTGGCCTCGGCACAAGAATCCGCTAAAACCTTATCGGCTTTATTAACCGCGATTGCCGCAATTACTTTGCTTGTTTCCGGAATCGGTATTATGAATGTTATGTTTGTCACCGTTGCCGAGAGAACAAAAGAAATCGGTATTGCCAAGGCAATCGGCGGAAAGCAAAGCGATATTTTGCTGCAATTTCTACTAGAGTCAATAATCTTATCAATGGTCGGCGGAGTGATCGGCATGATTATCGGCCAAGCCGCTATTCCGATAATTTCTTATTTCAAATTTATGACTATGGCCTCGTCTTGGACTGGCCCAATCCTCGGTTTTTCTTTTTCGGTTCTCGTTGGCATCTTTTTTGGATTTTATCCCGCTTTTAAAGCGAGTCGACTTGATCCAGTTGATGCTTTGCGCAGCGAATAATTTATCTAAAATATATAAATACATTAAAGACGGTCACTCGGTCGTCTTTTTTTGGATAAAATGCTATTATTTTATTGATAATTATTAATTCTTAAATATGAGCAATATTGTAATCGTCGATCCCGAAAAATTCGAGGAAATACGGGCTAAGTTTAAAGTGGGCGGAATCGAGCAGATCCATGTCTTATCAGATTTTGACCGCACGCTTACCCAGAGCTATGTTCGCGGTATTCGTATTCCGGCCGTAATCTCGGTTTTAAGAGAGGAGGGTTATCTAACGGCCGACTACTCCGAAAAGGCGAAAATTTTGTTCGACAAATATGCACCGCTGGAAATAAACCTGCAGTTGAGTCGCGAGGAAAGAAAGAGCGCGATGGAATCATGGTGGCGGGATCATTTTGCTTTGCTAATTGCCAGCGGCTTAACGCGGGCGGAAATAGAAAGAGCCTGCAAAAGCAGCGGCGTTGTTTTGCGCCAGGGCGCTTCCGAATTTTTACATTGGCTCGATCAAAATAATGTCCCCTTGGTTTTTTTATCGGCGAGCGGGCTCGGCATTGAAAGTATTAAATTTTTTCTGGAATGGAACGAGCATCTATTTAATAATACCCATATTATCTGTAACGATTTTATTTTTGATGAAGAGGGGAAGTTTATCTCGGTTAAAGAGCCAATCGTTCATATCTGCAATAAAGACGAAACCTTGATTCAAAATTTCCCCTGCTATTCTGAGGTGAAAGATAGGCGCAATGTTATTATCGTCGGTGACAGCGTCGACGATGTCGACATGGTTGTCGGTTTCGAATATGATAATTTGATTAAGTTCGGGTTTCTTAATGAGAAAAAAGAGGAGAACCTCGAAAAGTACAAAGAAGTCTTTGACGTGATAATTACTGATGACGGATCGTTTGCGGAAATTAATAAGTTTTTACAATATCTAATTGCTTAATATATGCGCGCCCAAATTATTTCAATTGGCTTAATTCTCTTTGTCGCCTTAATTATCGCTGGACTCGGTTTAGTAATTAAGTCTGAAAAAGCGAAAATCAAAAAAGCTTGGTCCTGGCCTAAATTTAAAAAATAATAAATGCGTTAGTATTCGAGTTTTCATTATTTTTTAACATTTTACCCGCTTTGTGCTAAAATTATAATAGTTAGTCTATTATAAATTATATGAATAAAAAAATTAAAAATTTTTGGCTCTTAATTTTTTCCTTGGCTATTCCGCTTTTAATTGGTTATCTAGGATCGCTTTTAACTACGCCACGGATAGCGACTTGGTATGTTAATTTGATTAAGCCGGTATTTACGCCGCCTAATTGGATTTTCGCTCCCGTGTGGACGATTTTATTCATTCTGATTGGTGTTGCCTTTTATTTGATTCTAAAAGATAGCCGGAAGAATAAATACTTTCCCGCTGCTTGTCTAAGCTTCGGTGCGCAATTATTCCTAAATATTTATTGGTCATTTCTTTTCTTCTATATCAAAGAGCCGCCTTTGGCTTTTTATGCGATAGTTTCTCTCTGGTCGATGATTATTGTTAATATCTATTATTTCTATCAAATTAGGAAATCGTCTGGTTATTTATTGATCCCTTATGTTGTCTGGGTGACTTTTGCGGCCGCGCTTAACTATGCGATTTGGTATCTTAACATCTAGTTTTTAGCTTATTTATATTGACAAATACTCTTTAAGGTAGTATAATTTCTTCACCAGTTCATTATATATTACCTCACTAAAAAAATCTCGAGATGATGATTACGGATGAAAACCTTGAAAAACTGATTTATGAAGCGATCAGAGAACACGTGCAACCAACCATTGAAAAAGATTTTAATCTCGACACGCCGCTCTCGGAGATCGGCATGTTAGATGACAAAGATTGGCACGCCAGCTCAGCTTGGATTAATTTGGTTGACACAATTGTCGGCCTGGAGGTCAGTTTAAAGGTTTATCTCTCGGATGATGATTACTTTAGTTTCAAAACAGTTAGAGACATTTTTGTCTCGCTAAAAAAAGAGCTAAAAAATTCCATCCCCGGAGAGGAGGAAGATTGATTACGATAAAGGCGGACCACCAGGACCGCCCTTTTTATTTTTTTCTAATCTAGTTTTTCTATATTTTTTCGCTTTTATATTTTCGCCCGGCGCATGAGCAGAGTATTGAAGACAATACTGAGCGAAGACAGCGACATCGCTCCGGCAGCGATAATTGGACTCAAGAGGAGGCCGAAAGCAGGGTAGAATGCTCCGGCAGCAATCGGGATAGCAATAATATTATAGAAGAACGCCCAGAAAAGATTCTGTTTTATTTTACCGATCGTCAAACGAGAAATACGCAGGGCTTTGGTAATTTTATTTAGGTCCCCGTGCAGTATAGTAATATCCGCTGATTCAATCGCGACGTCTGAACCAGTCGCCATGGCGATACCGATATCAGCCGCGACGAGCGCGACGGCGTCATTAACACCATCGCCGACCATAGCCACGATTAAACCAGTCTTTTTTAAGTCTTCGATTTTAGAAGCCTTTTCCAGAGGAGAAACTTCGGCAATGACCTCATCGATACCGGCTTGCGCGGCAATATATTTGGCGACTTCGATCCGATCACCCGATAACATAATTGTCTTAATTCCTAATTTTTTTAAGTCGGCAATCGCTGAGGCCGCATCAGTTTTTATTTTATCGGCCACGGCAATCAGTCCCAGTATTTTTTGGTCAGCCGTTAAATACATGATTGTTTTACCTTCTTTTTCTAATTTAATTAAATCAGACTCCGGCAAGGTAATTTTTAATTCCGTCATTAGCTTGGCATTCCCCAGCCAATATTTTTTTTGTTTAATTTCGCCGCTAACGCCTTTGCCAGGCATGGAAATGAAATTATCAACTGGCGCGAGCGCGAGATTTTTTTCGTGTGCCAATTTAATAACCGCTTGCGCCAAAGGATGCTCGGAATTATTTTCTAAAGAGGCGACGAGCGCAATTAATTCGTCTGGATTTGAGCCGTAAGCGAGCGTATCAGTCACTCCCGGTTCTCCAGCGGTAATTGTTCCAGTCTTATCAAAAACCATGATTTTAGTTTTTCCGAATTTTTCTAGGCTGGTCGCGTTCTTAATTAACAACCCGTTCTTACTAGCGAGACCGAGCCCAACCATGATTCCTGTCGGCGTCGCCAGTCCCAGCGCGCAAGGACAGGCAATGGCGAGTAAACTAACAAAGCAAGTTATACCCAGGCTGACCGCTTTTGACCAGCCGAGATATTGAGGTCCAATTAGGAGCCAGGAGATTATGGTTATGGCCGCCAAGACCAGAACAATCGGCACAAAAATTCCAGCGACATAATCAGCCAATTTTTGGATTGGTGCCTTAGAATTTTGCGCGTTTTCTATTGCCTTAATGATGGTGGCCAAAACAGTCGAATTCCCAACTTTGTTAATTTTTATTTTTAGAAGACCCTCTTTATTAATAGTCGAGCCAATGACCGAATCGCCAATTTTTTTATCAACGGGAATTGATTCGCCAGTGAGGAGAGCTTCGTCGATAGCAGAGGCGCCGAAAATGACTTCGCCATCGGCTGGGATTTTCGTGCCCGGCTTAACGATAACAATGTCGCCGACATTAAGAGCACTAATGGCGATTTCCTCTTCGCGGCCAGCGCGCTCAACTAGGGCTGTTTTTGTTTGCAGGGCGATAAGTTTTTCAATTGTTTGATTAGTTCGGAGCTTAGCCTTATTTTCTAAATATTTTCCGAGATAGACTAAAGTTATAACGACAATTGTGACGTCAAAAAAATATCCCTCACTTAAACCGAGGCTAGTGCGGATAATTGGGAAGAGATAAATTATGGTTGAATAAAAATATGCGACGCCAGTGCCAATGCCAATTAAGGTATCCATGTTTGCCTTGCCATAACGAAAGAAGCGGAGTGCAGCGCTTAAGAAATGACGACCAACCCAGAAAACAATCAGGGTTGCAACCGTGAAAACAATCGGAAGTAAAATACCGTCAGGAATTAATTCGGCCGGTTGAAAATGGAGATATTTAGCCGCTAAAGACCAAAAAACCACAAATAATATTACTGACATCAGCGGGATAGAAACTTGCAGTTTTCTTTTTTGATCTTGGAGTTCAAGAAATTTATGATTTTTTATTTCTTGTAGAGCGGCTTCTTCGCTCGGCGCGCTGCTAGTTCCACTGGGAAAATTCAGGCTATAGCCAAGTTTATTTAATTGCTGATTGATTTTTGCTTGGTCTAAAGAAGCGGCGCTCGTGATTTCCGCTTGCTCTGTCACCGGGTTGATATTGACCGCTTTGATATTCGGATCTTTAACTAACTCGCGCTCGATTATCTTGGCGCAAGAGGCACAGTGCATGCCGGTTACGCTGACGGTGAGTTTATTTTCCATATATTTAAATTATATTAATAATGATTATTTGGCGGCAACGGTAAAGCTACCGGTATACATTCCCATGGAGCAGGAGAAGGGAATAGTGCCAGTTTTAGTAGGCGTGAATTCGATTATATTTTCTCCCGGTTCTAATTGCTTCTGGATATTTAATGAAGGGACAATTAAGGCGCTAGCGCAGGAGTATGGTGCTTTCGCGTCGATTACCCAGCGCACGGGCATATCCTTAATTATGGTAAAATTATTTGGAGTATAGCCGCGGTTAGTTTCGGTCATGGAAACAATTTGGACATTATCTTTTATAGTTACGCCGGGGCTAAGAGTGGCGGCGGGGTCTTCTTTTGTATCTTCGACAGGGCTAGAAAAATCTCCCGCGCTGGAGACTTGGACTAATTTAAAACCGTTATTAAGATTGATAAGCGCAAAAACGATAACAACTGCTCCAGCGACACGGAAAAAAGTATTTGAATTACGGTTTTTCATAATCGAAGCTAGTCCGCCGATGCCGAGTAGTCCCGGGGCAGTACCCAATGCGAATAGAGCCATAACTAAGCCACCGCTCAGGAAGTTGCCGGTGCCAAGCGCATAAATTTGCATCGCCTGCGTGAATCCGCAGGGCAGAAAGAAAGTTAAAGCGCCGAGGATTAAAGCGTTATTCGATTTCGGACCGCGGCCAAATTTTTTCGGCAGACTAATATCGATATCGTTTAGGGCTGGGAAAATATTTAATAATTTTAAACCGAGGAATAAAATCACCAGTCCGACGAGAATTATTAAAATGCCATTAAAAAGCGGAGAGAGCTTAAAAGTTGATCCGACTAGTCCCAAAATGCCGCCGAGAATAAAGAAGCCGCCAATGCGCCCGGCATTAAAAAGTAAATGCGGTTGGAATTTCTGGAAACGTGTCGCTTCCGGATGATTCTTGGAATAATTAGTCGCGACGCCAAGCACGAGTCCGCCGACCAAGGCTAAACAGGTAGAAACGCCGGCAATCAGTCCAACGAGGAGAGCGAGGGGCAGGGAAAACTCTTGCTGGCCGAGGAAAGAGCTAAAGTCGAGGAGATTAGTGCGGCTGATAAACCAATAAACAATTATTATCCCGAAGACCAGCCAGACCCAATTGTAATTAGTTTTTTCTTCCTGTTTATCTTTGGTGTTTAATTTATAACCAAGTTCTTCAAGATTACTCTTAATTTCAGTAAGCGCTGGCGCTTCGTCGCTATAAAATATTTCTGCCTGGCCAGTTTTATGATTAACAACGGCGCGCGTGACATTCTTAATTCTTTGCAGGCTATCTTCGCTGAGGAGTTCGCAAGCCTTACAATGCAAGCCGCCAACCGAGACTACTAGCTTATTTTGCATATATTATATTAATTAATTATTTACCGGCTAATTTATTAACTTTTAAAATTTCTTCCACCATTCTTTGCTTAATAGCCTCGTTCTTAGAGGCCATCGCGTTTTTAAAGCAGGTATTTAAATGGTTAGCCATCAATTGTTGATGAGCAGATTTGAGCAATCCGATAACAGCTAAGTTTTGTTGCATGATATTAACACAGTACTCGCCCTCCTCGGTCATATTTATTAAGTTGTCGCAAAGGCTGCGAGATTTTTTAAAGGCGATTAAGATATCCTTTTTTTCTTTGTCCATAGAATATATTATTTAATAATAATTTGTTCAATACCTATACCTGGGGTGGAGGTATTAAAATAATAACATATCTAAAAAAGGGGCGCAAGAGTTTAGCGCATTTCTGCTCGCTGGCTGGTAAATTAGCAAAAAATTTGCTAAATTGTATATATAACAAATAAAATTATGACTAGTCCAATTAAATTAAATTTTAAGAGTGAATGGCTTTCTTTAAGTTTGATTATCATTAGTTTGTTCATCGGCTACTATTTTTTCCAACATTTTCCCGCGCGTGTTCCAAGCCATTGGAATATTAACGGCGAGGTGGATGGTTATAGCGGAAAGTTCTGGGGCGCCTTCATGATTCCATTTATGATGGTGGGAATGTATCTTTTATTTTTAGTCCTGCCTTATTTTGATCCCAAAAAAGATCAGTATGTAGATTTTGCCGGAGTTTATCATAAGTTTAAAGATTTAATTGTGACATTCTTATTTATTTTGTTTTCTTTGACTGGCTTGAATGGCCTGGGATATAAAATAGATATCGGTTTCTATATTCCGCTCATGGTTGGCATGATGTTCGTTATTTTAGGAACACTCCTTAAGAACTTAAAAATGAATTGGTTTCTCGGTATTAGGACTCCATGGACCATGTCCTCGGAGACGGTCTGGAATAAAACACACGAGCTGAGTAGTCGCGTTTTGACCATTTCTGGTCTGTTGATGGCTGCTACCGTTTTAGTCTCCGTCAAATTTAAGATCGCTCTGTTTATTTTAGCGATTGCTTTGTTAGTTTTTGGCCTGCCGGTATATTCTTATATCCTTTACGCTAAAGAGAGGAAAGCGAAAAAATAGGTTTTAATTTTTTTTGAAAAATAAAAAAAGCTCGTCCATCTTTGGCGCGAGCTTTTAAAGTAGCGGCTAAGCTTAGAAATTTACCACATCCAGAAATTGGAGCTAATTAGGTTATGGTGAAATTCCATGATTTGTAAATCCTCGTCAGAGGGGCGTTGGGGTTCAGGCGCGGGCTCAGTTTCTGGCTTGCTTTCCGGTTTGAAAAATATCAGATAAACCAGGCGCAGGAAAGCGATTAAGACCGCGGAGTAAAATAAGACAAAAAACAACAGATACGTTTTTGTTGTCATGGCCGAGTTTTTATGTGATTAATACTCTATTTCGAAAGGTACTATTAATTATCATTTCATCATCTATTATAATATTTGTCAAGGTTTTATTCGTTGCTTAAACAGTGTAAAATAAGAGAGCATTATGTTAAAAGATATTCCTTTGGCCACTTATTTTCGTCCAAAAACACTAGGCGAATTTGTGGGACAAGAAAAAAGTATTGGCGAGAAGGGCTGGCTTTATCAAGCGATTAAGAATGATAAAGTTCCGTCTCTAGTTTTTTGGGGTCCGCCCGGGAGCGGCAAAACGACCCTGGCTTTTATTATTGCCAAAGAAACTAAATCAGAATTTCATGAATTAAGCGCCACCTCGAGCGGTATTAAAGATTTAAAATTAATTGTTGATCGCGCCAAGGAAAGTAAACGATTGGGCACAAAAACAATTTTATTTATCGATGAAATTCACCGCTGGAATAAAGCGCAGCAGGACGCTCTTTTGCCGCAGGTCGAGAACGGCACAATTACTTTAATCGGCGCAACAACAGAAAATCCGAGCTTCGCGGTTAACGGCGCCTTGTTATCGCGGGTGAAAGTTGTTGTTCTTGAAGCCTTAACCGCAGAAGATTTGGAGGAGATTATTAAACGTGCCGCCAAAGATTTAAAGGCAAAAATTTCGGCTGATGTGAGTGGCTTAATTGCGACCATCGCTAATGGCGACGCGCGCAAAGCGTTGAGCGTTTTAGAAAGCGCAATCGAGACAGGCGGAAAAATAACTAGCCAATTAGTTAAAGATATAATTAGTAAGCCTAATTTATTATATGATAAGAAGGGCGATGAACATTATAATATTATTTCGGCGCTTCATAAATCGATGCGCGGTGGGAATCCTGACGCGTCCCTATATTATTTAGTGCGCATGCTTGAAGCGGGTGAAGATCCTTTGTATATTGCCCGACGCTTAATTCGCTTCGCCAGTGAAGATATCGGCCTTGCTAATAATAGCGCCTTAATGCTAGCGACCGCGGCTTATGACGCTTGTCGTAAAATTGGCATGCCTGAGTGCGGCGTTAATCTCGCGCACTGTGTAATCTATTTAGCGAAGTCGCCTAAAAGCATTATTGCCTATACGGCCTATGAAAAAGCGAAAGCGGAAATTGAAACTTCCGGTAATTTGCCTGTGCCACTATATCTGCGCAATGCGCCGACGAAGTTGATGAAAGATTTGGGTTATAGCAAAAATTATAAATATACACCGGTTGAAGATGACAGTAATCAAGAATATTTGCCGGAGAAGCTAAAGGGAAGAAAGTTTTTGTGATAATTAAGGCTTGACTTGACGATTTAATAGCGTTAATCTTAAATATTGTCCATTTAAATTTTACCAACACCAATAGTTATGAAAGAAAAGAGCAACAGTTTTCCCGCCGATTTATATAAAGGTTGGCGTTATGGCATTATTCTAACCGTCTCAGCGGTTGTGTTCCAGATTATTATGGTAGTTTATAGTTGGGTTGATGTCCTCTATTTTAGCGGAAACAAAACATCGGCTATCATCTGGACATGTCTTTACGGTTTGGGCATTATCGTTCTTTCAGGCTTTGCGATTTATGCAATCAGACATTACCGCCAGGCAAAAAAAGAGCTCGGCCCGGCGTAAGTCAAAAAGACCAAAATGATTTCTAACTCCTTAATTAAGGAGTTTTTTATTACCCCAACTTATTTAGCGCCAACTTATAGCCGCGGCCATTGAAGGTATGAATCAAGTTGCGGTTTTTATTTTGATTCAGTTTTCGGCGAAGGCTAGCAATATGCGACTCAATTGAATTCGAAAAAGGATCGGCATTATAATCCCAAACATGTTCCAGAAGTTGCTGACGGGAAACGATTTGCGAGCGGTTGCGCAGCAAATATTCTAAGAGAGAAAACTCTCGTCGAGTTAAATATAGTTCCTTGCCGCCCCGACGGATAATTTTTGTTTTAGTGCTAAGTGTTAGATTGTCGATTTTGAATAAGTCGCCTTCGGTTTTGTTCGGTCGTTTGAGAATCGCGTTAATGCGCAACAGTAATTCGTCAAAGAGAAAGGGCTTGGTTAGATAATCATCGGCACCCAGGTTAAATACCTGGTCTTTGGCTTGCAGCTCGGATTTTACAGTGAGAATAATAATCGGAACATTTTTTTGGTCGCTTCTAATCTCTTTGAGAACCTCGGGGCCGCTAAGCTTTGGCAAGACGTAGTCAAGAATAATTAAGTCGTAATTTCCGGTGCGTCCCAGAAAAGCTCCACGCTCGCCATCGGCGGCAGTCTCCACGCTGAATAAATGGGCCTCTAGGCCTTGCTTGAGAAATTCGACGATAGCGCGCTCGTCGTCAATAATTAAGATTTTCATAGACAATAAATTAATGAATTATGCCCTAATTATAGTTTTATGGAGATAAATCGGGGTTAAATATAAGGTAAAAATATTATAAAGCCTGTTCATAAGTATTTTTGGGGATATTTGCCAAATATAGAGGGAAATAGTAAGATAATATATATGAATAAAGCATTATCAAACCAAGAACCCAAAGGCACCCGGGATTGGCTCCCGGAGGAGTTTTTAATTCGGAAATATATTTTTGACACTTGGCGAAAGGTTTGTTTGCGTTATGGCTTCGAAGAGTATTTAACCCCGTTAGTCGAGGGCGCAGATATCTATCGCGCTAAGTCCGGAGAAGATATTGGCGGGAAAGAGCTTGTTACCTTTACCGACTTGGGCGGCCGTGAATTATCAATTCGTCCGGAAATGACGCCATCGGTTACGCGTATGGTTACTAAGGTCTATGCGGCCAGCCCGAAACCATTGAAATACTTTTCGATCGCTAATTTCATGCGCAACGAAAAACCGCAACGGGGGCGCAACCGAGAATTCTGGCAATTAAATTGCGATACTTTTGGGAGCGATTCCTTAGCTGCAGATATTGAGATTCTACAGTTAGCGCTTGATTTGATGCTGGAATTTAATCCGCCGAAAAAATCATTCTCGATTGCTATTAGTAATCGTAAATTAATTAATACAGTTTTAGTGCTTAGCGGTGCCGAAAAGTTAGCCAAGGAAGATAAAACCTTGGTTGTGCGCACGCTCGACAAATGGGTTAAATTAGCCCCCTCTGATATTAAAGAAAGATTAACCGAGGCTGGCCTTGATTCCGATGGAATTGAGATTTTGGAAAAATTTATGACCAGTACAAGTCTGGAAGATTTACTGAACGCCTTGCCCCAATTAAAAGATGATACCGGAATACAAGAAACGATTAGTATTATCAATGCTCTAAAAGATTTGGGTTATGGCGATTGGTTGGAATTTAACCCCGCCGTTATTCGCGGTTTTGATTATTATGATGGTATGGTTTTCGAGGTATTTGATAAGAATCCGGAAAATAACCGTGCGATGTTTGGTGGTGGACGCTATAATGGTTTGGCAGAAATTTTTGGTGAAAAAAACTTTCCCGCTGTCGGCTTTGCGCCTGGAGACGAAACAACTCGTTTATTTTTGGAGAGCTGGAATCTGATTGATCAGATTGCTGGCACCAGACCGGAAAAATATTTCTTGCCGCTTTTATCCGCCTCTTTGGTTTCTCAGTTTAATACTTTAGCCAAAAAATTACGCAGCCAGGGAATGAATCTCTTAGTCGGACTAGAAGAACAGAAGGTCGGCAAGGCGTTAGAACTCGCTAATAAGAAAAATATTTCCCAGGTCATTATCTTCGGGGAAGAAGAGGCGAGCCAGGGCGTCTACAAGATTAAGAACATGGTTAAGGGTGAAGAAACAACTAATAAAATATAGTTAGATTAGACAAATTGTTTTCCAAGTATTCAAACCAGCCTTATTCGCCAGCGAGTTTTTGAGTAGTAGACCCGGCTAATACTTGCGTGCATTATAAAAAAGTTTTATAATAAAGGTGAATTTAAAATTAAAAGAAATTTAGCTGTTATTTAATTAATATTAAATTTGGCGGCATAATAAAATTCATGTTCAGAAATATAAATTTCCGAATATAAAATTTATCATGCCAATCCAAAAAACTTTTAAATTTGAATTAAAATTTGAAATCAAAAAAAGCATCATAAGAGTGGTTGAACCAGTCTTTTATGATGCTTTTTTTGTTGACGATTTTATAGGTTAATTAAAGTAATTGGATAAATAGCAGAGAGTGAAGCACGATGGAAATATGGTGATGCATTCAACCACTACCATGTAACCGATCGTGTTCCACTCTCCGGTATTTATTGTTTATAAAAAAGCATCATAAAGTGGTTGAAAGCCTTTTTTGTGATGTTTTTTTGTTTACCCATCTAATTACTACGCATTACTTTCAAAAAACTTTATTATTGTTTGTAAATTATTAATTTAAATATATTCAATAAATTTAACATTAAAATTTGGGATTCGAGATTAATCTTTTCCCTTATTTAAAAAGTATGAAAAACTTTAAAAACAAGATGCTTAGACGAACCCTGTTGGGTCTCTCATTAGTAATAATGATGGCCGGCGGGGTTTTTGTTTACAAGGCGCTGGCCGCTCACACTCACACTCCAAGCATATCACCGAGCACAACCAAGGGCAGCACAGCTACCGTTTACACGATAAATATCGTGAATAATGGTGCTGATGCTGTTAGTTGGGTAAAAATTACTAAACCAGTAGAGTATGGAAATGTGACCTGCGGAGCCGCGCCAGCTGATTGGGGTTTAGAATCTTCAGCTGCTTCATATTGTGTTTATTATGCAACTATAGTTGGTGCTAGAATCGCAGCGGCTGGTAATTTAGACTTTACTTTGACCTCAACAACACCAGCCTCATCGGGAACGTATACTTGGGAAACAAAAACTAAGGACATCAATGAGGCGTACGATACTCAAACTCCAACATCTGTTATTGACGCAGATGCTCCGACTACCACAATTAGTGCTATCGATATCTCGGCTGATACGGGGACAAGCGATTCTGATTTTTTGACAAAAACAGCCTTACAAACTATTACCGGCACCTTAAGTGTTGGTTTGGCTGGCGGAGAAATTCTATACGGCTCAATTGACGCTGGTTCAAATTGGATAAACATCACAAGCAAAGTTGCTGGCACTGCCATCAGTTGGGATGGCGCTACTTTGGCGGGCGTAAGCTCTATAAAAATAAAAGTTACGGACGCTGTCGGAAATGACGGGACAGTAGCCACTCAAGCCTATACTCTTGATACGAGTGCTCCGACTACCACAATTAGTGCTATTGATATTTCAGCTGATACCGGGACGAGCGATTCAGATTTTATAACTAAAACAGCTTCACAAACTATCACCGGCACCTTAAGCGTAGGCTTAGCCGGGGGAGAGATTTTATATAGCTCGATAGACGCTGGCTCAAATTGGATCGACATTACATCTAAAGTTAGTGGCACTGCAATCAGTTGGGACGGAGCCACTTTAGTAGGTGCGAGTTCTATTAAAATGAAAGTAACTGACACGGCTGCCAATGATGGAACAGTAGCAACTCAAACCTATACTCTTGATGTAGCCCTTCCCACCGCCTCCACTGCTACTATGGCCTCAAATAATGCCGTTACTACTTTAGCTAAAGTCGGTGATGTCGTTACTCTAACCATTGTTACTGATGAGGATGTCGCTGCTCCGGTTGTTACTATTAGCGGCCAAGCCGCCACAACTGTGGCCGGTGTCGATGCTCAACATTGGACAGCCACTAGAACAATGACAGGCGATGAAACCGAAGGCGCTTTAGCCTTCACTCTGAACTTCAGTGACTTAGCTGGAAATGGCGCCACTGAAGTAACTTCTGTGACTGGTGGTTCGGCCGTGACCTTTGATGAAACTGCACCGGTTGTTTCGGCATTAGCTCTAACTACTAATGGTGTGAAAAAAATTGGTGATACGGTTACCTTAACTATTACGGCTGACGCCGCTGGATATGAGGGTGGCACGGTATTAGTAAATGGACAAGCTGTTTCTGGATTTACTGACGCAGGCGCGGGTTCATACACTGCGACTTATACAGTTGCTCCTGGACACTCAGATAGAGCGAGTGGAGCTACTCCAGTATCAGTTGTTTTGCTTGATGACGCCGGTAATTTTATGAATGTTGCCTTTACAACAGTTACTGCAAATACAATTAGCATTGATGCGAATGTGCCAACGGCGCCAAGTGTGACGATGGCTTCAAATAATACCCCATCAACCAGGGCAAATACTGGCGATAACGTGAGCTTATATATTACCACCAATGAGGACGTCGCCGCTCCGGTCGTTACCATTGGCGGGCAAGCGGCCGTAACTGGTGATATGGGCGATAGTGATGCAAAAACATGGGCAGCTACTAGAACTATGACGGGAGTTGAAGCTGAAGGTGCTTTGGCATTTACTTTAAATTTTGATGATTTAGCTGGAAATAGTGCTGTTGAAATAACTTCCGTTACCACTGGTTCGGCTGTAACTTTTGACAAAACTGCCCCCACCGCCTCCACTGCTACTATGGCCTCAAATAATGCCGTTACTACTTTAGCTAAAGTCGGTGATGTCGTTACTCTAACCATTGTTACTGATGAGGATGTCGCTGCTCCGGTTGTTACTATTAGCGGCCAAGCCGCCACAACTGTGGCCGGTGTCGATGCTCAACATTGGACAGCCACTAGAACAATGACAGGCGATGAAACCGAAGGCGCTTTAGCCTTCACTCTGAACTTCAGTGACTTAGCTGGAAATGGCGCCACTGAAGTAACTGCTGTGACTGGTGGTTCGGCCGTGACCTTTGATGAAACTGCACCGGTTGTTTCGGCTGCTGTTATTTCCACAAATGGCTTAAAGAAAATAGGAGATACAATTACACTCGTGATTACTTCAGATGCGACTGGATACGCAGCAGAAGCCGTCACAGTTAATGGAGTCGCCGTTACTGGGTTTACTGATAATGTAAATAATACGTACTCCGCAACTTATACGGTTGTTGAGGGTAATGCGAATAGAGGATCAGGCGCAACTCCGATAAGTGTGATAATAAAAGACTCTGCCGGTAACCTATCTAATACCTTTACCGCAGTAACTGCTAACACAGTTAGCATAGATGCTGACGTCCCGTTGGTATCGACTGCCACTGTTGGCTCTGACCCAGCTGGTCCGGGAGTATCAACCGTGACTATTGTCTTTAATGAAACAATGGACACAACAACATCCCCCGTTGTCAGAATAACGGGCTTGGCTACTAACCCATATACCGTAACCCAGTCTTCATATACTGGAACAACCTGGGTAGGGACATTCACAGTTTTGGATAATAATGAAGCGGCGACTGCCACAATTACTGTTTCGGGAGCGAAGGATCCGGCTGGTAATACAATGGTTGCAAACAATGCAGCGGGGACATTTGGAGTTGATACAATCGCGCCGGTTGTAAGCAATGTAAACGTTGATAAGACGTCTTATCGGGCGACTTTAGACCCAGTTGTAGTTGTAACGGTAGTTGAGAATAATACTGCGAACACGGTGACAGTCAATGGCTTTAGCGCCACCGAAACGGCCACTCCAGGAACTTGGACTTATAGTCTGACACATGGTGGCGTTATTGGAAGATATAGCTTATCAATTGATGCGACTGATGTAACGGGAAATACAGTTCAACATTTAGCGACTTCTTATGACGTCGTTGCAGATACAGACTCTACCGCCCCGGTTCTTTCCTCTATTGTGGTTACTCCGGCACAATCAACGGCATCCGTCGCCTTTACTTCAAATGATGCCGGTACGGCTAAGGTTGGTTATGGATTAACTGCCACACACGGCAATATGACTAGTTATTCCTCGATGATTTCCGGCGCTAATACCATTGTTTTGACCGGCTTAACTTGTGGCACAACTTATCATTATTCCGTTTACGGCAAGGATAGCTCAAATAACGAATCTGTTTCTACTGATGCGACTTTTGTCACTTCGGCTTGTACTGAGCCAACTGAAATATCGGTAACTAATACCAGTTTAGTTAAGCGTGTCGCTACTAAGAATGGGGTATTCGCTGATGGCTGGAGATGGGTACTTGATGTGACCGCTCCGACCGCTTCGACGACTCTCGCGATGAGCTTCGATAACTTTACGGGTGCTGGTACAATTTTAGCGGCTGAGCATATTCGTTTCTATTCAGCTGAATCTTCCGACCATAGCGCTACTTCATCGGCTATTGTTATCGCCGCTCCGGGAGCGGGTACAGTTTGGTCTAGCACTATGACTTTAGACTCAGATTTATCGAGTAATCCGGGCAGACAAATTCAAATTACGATTGAGGCCGCGGTTCCGACCGGAAGCACTGATGGCGCATATTCAGCTAATTATGACATCCAATAATTCTTGGTTATCATTCATAATTTATTAATTTAAGATTACTCATATGAAAATACCCAGAATTATTTCTCTTAGCGCGCTTAGTATATTTTTGCTTGTATCAACTTGTTCCGCTTGGACAATTGATAACGGCATTAATAATGGTAACGGTAACGGGACAACTGCGTATGAGCCTGTGGCCAGCCCGGCTGCGGGCACCTATACATCAAGTCAAAATGTTAGCTTGTCAGCGACTGGCGCCACTAGTATTCGATACACGCTTGATGGCACAAGTCCCAGTTGTTCAAGTGGAACAGTCTATTCGACGGCCATAAGCGTTGGTTCATCGAAAACGATTAAAGCGATTTCTTGCTACAGCGATAACGGAAGCACCTCACCTTCAAATATTGTTAGCTATGCCTACACAATTAATATTTCAACCGGAGGCGGTGGTGGCGGAGGCGGCGGAGGCGGCGGGACAATAACGACTTATTGTACCTCAGTTACTTTTGGCGCCTGGCAGAGCACCTGCTTTAGCGGTCTTCAATTCCGAACCGTTACCCAGCAAACTCCAATCGGCTGTACTTTAACCGTTGCTCAGCAGGATGATCAAAAAAGAAATTGCTCGGTTGCCAGCTCAACTACAGTCATTCCTCCAGCGGAAAATGTTCCAGAAACCACCAACGCCGATAATGTGCTGGAAAACATTAGTACTGAATCACAGATTATTAGTACTAATGATACCGATACTTTATTAAATCATTTGGGCAACTCGGCCGACAACGGCAGGGAACAAAATGGCTTAACAAAGTATAAGACTATTTTAGGACTTGATAAGAAAATTACTGCTGGCGAAAAATTAACCATTAATGATTTCATTGTTTATGGTACTAGGGGTACTCAACGCCTGGGCGCCGGTGAAAGAGCGGCGGTAATTAATTCCTATTTTCTCGCTTACAATAAGTTACCGAATAATGAAGCGGAATGGTCGGATGTTTTGAAAATTGCTAGCGGCCGCTGGCCGAGCGAAAGAAGCGTCGCGGCCGAAAATCAAGCCAAGGTTGAATTCAAAAAGGTTTATGCCCGTAATGCGGTCATGACTAGCAATATCGACGAGAACGCGATTATGGTTATCGCTTATGGCTTATTACCGCTGCAACGCAATTTAAATAGCGAGAAAACGGCCATTAAGACTTTTAGGTGGGTTTATGGGCACGCGCCGGTGAACGCCTTGGCCTGGAATATAGTTCGCGCCATTGCTTATTCGGGAGCAACTAGATAAGAAATAGAAATATTAAAATAAAAAAAAGAGCTCGTCAGACGGGCTCTTTTTGGCTTGTTAGTTATCTTGACATCTTTATTATTACCTGTTAATATAGAAGCAGTTTTTGGTTCGCCACACGCGACATAATACGTCGCGTTTTATTTTGTTTAAATTAGAAAAATATGGAAATAAGAAATATCGCCATTATCGCCCACGTTGATCATGGTAAAACAACTTTAACCGACTCATTATTACGTCAAACCGGCATGGTTGAGGCGAATATTAGCATGGACAGCAATTCCTTGGAACAGGAGAGAGGTATTACTATTTATGCAAAAAATTGCAGTCTTTTTTATCGTGATACCAAGATTAATATTGTTGATACTCCGGGGCACGCGGATTTCAGTTCTGAAGTTGAACGCGTTTTGCGCTCCATTGATTCCGTTCTACTGCTTGTCGATGCCCAAGAAGGTCCGATGCCGCAAACCAAATTTGTTTTAAAAAAATCTTTAGAATTAGGTCTAAAGCCGATTGTCGTTATTAATAAAGTTGATAAGCCAGCCGCCCGTCCGGCCGAAGTTTCCGAAATGGTTTATGAATTATTTTTAGATTTAGGAGCCACTGACGAACAATTAGATTTTCCGGTTATTTACGCCATCAGCAAAACCGGTCGCGCCGGCTTAGAGGCCGATAAACTCGCTGACAATCTTGACCCGCTTTTGGATTTAATTATTGAGCATGTTTCTCCGGCGGCGACTCCGGAAATGATTACGATGCCTTTAGCGGCCCAGCCTTTTAATTTGGCTTACGATAGTTTTTTAGGCCGTTGCGCAGTCGCTCGTATCTATCAAGGTTCCGTTAAAACTGGTCAAAATGTTTTTGTCGAAAATCTCGCGGGTGATACTCGTCCTGGCAAAGTAACAAAATTATTTACTTTCCACGGCTTAATGCGTAAAGAAATTACGGAAGCAATCGCGGGCGACATTGTTTTAATTGCCGGTTTAACCGATATTTATATTGGTGAAACTATTTCTGAAAATGCGGATCAGCTAGCCCTTCCGGCAATTTCGATTGATGAACCGACAATTTGTTTAAATTTTTTAATTAATAATTCGCCCTTTGCTGGTCGCGAGGGCAAGTTCGTGACTAACCGCCAATTAAAAGAAAGATTGGAGAAAGAATTGGAAGTTAATGTCGGCTTAAAGATTGATTTTTCCGATACAAATTTTTATAAAGTCTATGGCCGCGGCGAACTGCATATCGCCGTCTTGCTTGAAAATATGCGCCGTGAAGGTTATGAAGTTCAGGTTTCTCAGCCCCAGGTTATTACTAAAGAAGAAAATGGCGTTACTCTTGAACCGTTTGAAGAAGTAACAATTGATATCCCGGAAAAAGCCTCGGGCGTAGTTATCGATAAGATGTCGCGCCGTAAAGGCCAGATGACCGATTTAAAAAATCATAATGGCCAGACGAGAATTATATTCTCAGTGCCGACTCGCGGTATTTTAGGTTATCGCGACGAGTTCGTGGTTGATACTCGCGGTGAAGGTATTCTTTGCTCACATTTTCTTGGCTTTAAGCCTTGGGTCGGCGAGATTGAAAAGAATCAGCTGGGCTCAATGATCTCGATGGTTACTGGTAAGGTTCTAGCTTTCTCACTCTGGAACTTACAAGATCGCGGCGTTCTCTATATCGTTCCGAATATTGATGTTTATGAGGGGCAGGTAATTGGTAATGTTGCCAAAGGAAATGATATGGCGGTTAATCCGATTAAAGGCAAGAAACTAACCAACGTTCGCGCCTCGGGCACCGACGAAGCCATTACGCTGACTCCGCCTTGGGATTTAACGCTAGAGCGCGGTTTAAGTATTATTAATGAAGATGAATATTTAGAAGTTACCCCGCATAGCATTCGTCTCCGCAAAAAGTTGCTCAGCGAAAATGATCGGACCAAAAGTAAAAGATAAAAAATTGTTATAATAATAGAAAATAGATATTAAAAAATCCCTTTGCGCGTACGCCGGAGGGATTTTTGTATAAACAACTTGATGAGCGGAACAATTTACTCTGCGCTGGTTGGTCGCACTTTTGGTTGGTAACATTGGTTGTCGCGCATAAAGTACGAGATCATAAGGATAAATAGGATTGCCAGCGAGCTGAGAAATGTCGGCCAACCTGATATAATCCGCAAAGGAATCCAGATGGTCCCCAACCAATGGTCATAGCGATCATTTATTGAGAGCAAGGCGGTCGCTAACAGCAGCGTCATTATTACTCCAAAAATTTTCATGATCAAGCTGGAGTATAGATAGCCGTATGAGACCGGCCCTGACATACTCTGCGCAATTCTTCCGACTGCGATTTCCCAGACATAAGCGCGGCGAAAAGTTACGCCAGCAATATAAAGGAGGGTGGTAAAGCCGCCGTAGTAATAAAGGAGGATGGTGCTGTCGGGAACAACGCTTTGCGCGAGCCAGGCAAAAGCGCATAGAATCAAAGTGGCTATGATGAATGTTCTAGCCAAGAAGGTGAAGAGGTTGGTTTTCATTTTCGTTGGATTTGTTGGGGGGGGTTAGAGTAAGGATTAATTTTGTTGATTCAAAAGTACGGTTTGATTTTTTATCTTATTATTAATAAGCTTAATTGTCAATTGTCTTAGATTTTAGAAACATTTCCTTAACCGGACTAAAACTGAAGCGGTGGATTGGGCATGGTCCGAGTTCCGCAATTTTAGAAAAATGCGCTTTAGTTCCGTAGCCTTTATGTTTAGCGAACTCATACTCCGGATATTGTTTGTCGATTTCTGACATCATCCAATCCCGGCTGACCTTGGCGATAATTGAGGCGGCGGCAATACAAAATACTTTAGCGTCACCGCCAACAATCGCGGTTTGGGCTTTTTCTAATTTTGGAATCTTGAAATTACCATCAACGAGAATATAATTCGGTTCGATTTTTAATTTTTTAATGGCGCGGCGCATGGCTAAAAAACTCGCCTGCAAGATATTGATTTTATCGATGGTGAGATTATCGACGACGCCAATTTCGACGGCTAAAACTTTATCTTTAATAACGCTAAATAATTTTTCGCGTTTTTTTGCGCTCAGTTTTTTAGAATCAGCCACCAACTCTAAATCATCGTGATCAATCTTAAAATTTTTATCAATCACAACGCAAGCCGCGACTACCGGTCCGGCGAGCGGTCCGCGCCCCGCTTCATCAACGCCGCCAATCAGGTCATAGCCGAGGTCGAAATATTGTTGTTCGGTTCTTAGGTCTAACATATAAACATTATATCATAAGTTTCAATAAAAAAGCCCGTGTTTGGCGGGCTAAATATGAAAGCGAAATAAGATTAATTTTGTAAATAGTTTTTGATTTCGGCGGCGCTGGGCGTGCCGTTAATGAGATGTTTGGCAAACATTTCTTTTGCTGTCTCCAGCTTTCCGTTGGCTGAGGCAGTAATATATTTGAAATGTTCGGCGATGGGCGTACTGGGATTTTTGAAGGCATTTTCAAAATGATTGGCCGTTTCAACCCACTCAGGTTTGATTACGTCGCCGAGTTTGCGCCCGAGAATCGCTGTGCATGAGGGAAACTTTTTATCCGGGGCGTGCATATATATTTCCTTGCCTTTAAGACCTTCGATGGGCTTTCCTTCCGGGTGGTTATCTACCCAGAGCTTTATTTTTCCATCGTGCTTGGTCAGAAAGTCGGTAATGCCGCTATTGGGGCAATTTTTCACACCCATGCCGCCGACATAAATATCGGTAATGTGATTAGGAATTTTTACCTGTTTAATCTGGCAGGGCAGGGCTTCAATCATCAAGACCTCCGAGATCCCGATTGATTGTAGGTAGTTTCTTAATGCCACGGCGGTAAAAAATCCACCGTGCGTGTTTGGAACTAAAATCGCTGTCGTTACAGCAGTTCCCAGGGAAGCTTTTTTTTCAATCATCTTGAAAATTTTAAGGTTATTACTCCAGTTAATTTGATTGGTATTCATTAATTTTTAAAGGTTCAAAGGTTTATGTTTTCGCTAACATAATTATATAATATGCCCTTTTTATTTTAACTTGTCAAGTTATATTTTTTGTGGCAAGCTATAGTTAGTTAGGCGCCCGGGTGGTGAAATTGGTAGACACACAGTGTTCAGAACGCTGCGGGAGAAATCCCATGGGGGTTCAAATCCCCCCTCGGGCACAAGCCGGTCGTTTGGCTCAGCTGGTTAGAGCGCCGCGTTCACATCGCGGAGGTCAGTGGTTCGAATCCACTAACGACCACATTAACATAGCTTTTAACTATATGAAGAAAACTTATTTATTATTGGCAGTAGTCGGCATCATTATTATTAGCGCGATTGTTTTACGTTTTTCGACTCCGGAAGATGAATGGGTTTGCGAGGCGGGAGAGTGGCAGAAACATGGCAACCCCAGCGCGCCAATGCCAAGTACTAGTTGCGCTAATAGCCTAGTCGGCAATGATCGCGATGAACATGGTTGTATTGGCTCAGCTGGTTATACCTGGTGCGCGGCCAAAGAAAAATGCCTGCGCCTCTGGGAAGAAAATTGTGAAGCCAGCGCTAGCTCTACCATCCCGGTTTCTAATGAACTACAAGCGACCTTTTCCGACGAAATTATGATTTTAAACCCGAAGCAGAACCAGCTCGTTGCCTCGCCCTTAAAGGTTGAGGGACAAGCGAAGGGCACTTGGTTTTTCGAGGCTTCACTGCCGGTGAAACTATTTGATGACAATAATAATTTGATAGTCGCTCACTATGGGACTGCCGAGGGTGATTGGATGACAGAAAAACCCGTTAAGTTTAATTCCGACTTTGTGTTCTCGACAACGGCAACTAGCGGCTATTTAGTGGTTTCAAAAGACAACCCTTCCGGCTTGCCGCAAAACGACGCGTCGATTAAGGTTCCCGTTAGATTTAAATAATTTAATCTTAATCATATGGGTATCGAAAACTTAGAAGATAATAAATTACCGGGCCTAAAAGTTGTCGGCAAAATCGACGTTAGCGCCTGGAGTAAGTTTGATAAAAATAAAAAGCCGGCAACCGAAACTCGACTGGAAAATTATTTGCCGAATTTAAAAGAACTTTTGGCGCGCCAAGCAAAAGAATCTAATCTCAGCTTGGAAAATTTTCTTGATGAAGAGGCTAGAATTATCGTCTCAGGGAAAGAGGCGGAAAGCCATAATTATTTGGTGTCTGTCCAAGAAGAAACATTTAGTCGTGAGGAGGGCAAAACTTTGGAGACTTGGCAGCGCGATAAGGAAAAGAGTGCGGCGAATTTAACCGAACTGGCTCTGACCGCCATGCTCCATAAATTTCTACATAAATATTTTATCGTTGCTCGCTCCTCCAGTTTTGATGATTATAATAATGGTGTTGATCAGGTTTTGGTTGATAAAGAGACGGGCGAAGTAGCTTGCGGTTTCGATGAAGTTATCGTTAATCCGAGTGATAATGCCGAGAAATCGAAGAAGGCCGCCAAGCTTGGCAATATCATGGCCAAGGGCGGAGCCAATATTCAATATGGCGCTAAACTGCAGGAAGGAAAATTGGTTAGATCGGAGGTCAGAAAAGTTCCCGCCTTCTATGTGTCTTTATTAAAAGAAGAATTGGCTGAATTACTGGAAAGCCTAAAAATAAATCCGGAGAAAACAACCGTTTTTGAGGAACGGATATTTAATAAGTTACTAAATTCACTTGAGGCGCAAGCAGCGAGCGAAAATTTAAACGCGGATTTGGCGGGCAAGACTAAGTCAGTTTTAGAAAAATTACGCGTCTGTGCAAATCCGAGTCAGGAAAAATTAGCCGCTTAGATAATTGATAAATTAAAATAGAATAACCGTAAGATATTAAAAAACCTGGCGCTTTGCAGTAGCCAGGTTTTTAGTAAGGCCGATTAGCCAATACTAATGAGTTTGAACGAGTGATTATTTTTTTGCGTCGGCTTTCTTCTTAGGGAAGGCCATTGCTAAAATAAGCAGCATAAAAATATTTCCCATGATGTACATTCCCATTGTAATCATCAAGGTCTTATCGGTTTGGAGGAACATGTATCTCATAAATAGAAACATGGGCACCGCGCCGACAAGAGCAGTCGCGACTTCAAAGATAATCGTCTTGCACTTATAGATGGCAAGGCCAACTGCTAGGCCAAGGCCAATCAGGCACAGCATTAGAATCATGCCAAAGTTTCTGGCGTCAGTCGCGCTATTTTTTTGTACTTCACGTACGACGTAACTCTGGAGACGCTTATTCGATAGAATGGTGTAATAATCATCAAAGCGATTATTAACGCTTAACCAACCATTTTCGAATTTTATCCGACTGACATTTTGATCGGATTTGTAGATGAAATTTTTCATCACGTACGCGGTCAGCCAAAATCTTTCAGGTATCGCCGGGTCGATAGAGTTTAGGGTGTCAAGAATTTTTTTCTGCAAGAACCCGTTATTAGCGACGATAGGGCAGACCGAACAATAAATATAATATTTCCCGTCCGGCATTTTGATAATCTCCAGGCTGTCAATCTTCGCTTCATTGGCTATGAGTGCCTCGTCACCAGGAACGTAAGCAGGAAGAGAAGGAAACTCGGAGGAAAAAATTGGCCCGACCCATACTAAGATGATGGTCGAAATGAGCGCAAAGATAGTAAGCAACGATTTTGTTTTCATGGCTAATCGGTTTTGTTTATATGAGATGAATTGGAAGGTACGAATCTAATCAAGAATTAGACTCTTTAATTTATAATATTTGCTAATTTTTGTCAAACACAATCTAAACAGTCTTATTTGTTAAAAACCTAGTTTTCTTTTATAATTATATTAGAAATAACCATATGAATACATTATTTTTATACAATACGCTTTCGCGCCAAAAGGAGGAATTCAAAGCTATTAAGCCGGGTGAAGTCGGTTTGTATACCTGCGGTCCGACCGTTTATAATTATGCCCATCTAGGCAATCTGCGTACCTATATTTTTGAGGATTTTCTCAAGCGGACTTTAGAATATAATGACTATCAAGTTCTTCATGTCATGAATATCACTGACGTTGGCCATTTGACCGGCGACATGGACATGGGAGAAGATAAGCTCGAATTAGGAGCGAGAAGAGAAGGGAAAACTGCTTTAGAAATTGCCGCCTTTTACGAAGCTTCCTTTAAGGAAGATTTGGAGCTATTAAATATTGAACGACCAAATTTATATTGCCGTGCCACGGAAAACATTCCAGAGCAAATTGATCTCATCACGTTGCTTGAGCAGAAAGGCTATACTTACAAAACTAGCGACGGCGTATATTTCGATACTGCGAAGATTAAGGATTATAATAAATTAAGCCATTTGCCGCTCGACGAATTAAAAGAGGGCGCACGCGTCGAGAAGAACGCCGAAAAGAAAAATCCGACCGACTTCGCGCTTTGGAAATTTTCTCCCGCTGACAGTAAACGCCAGATGGAATGGGATTCGCCTTGGGGTATCGGTTTCCCGGGTTGGCATATTGAATGCTCAGCGATGAGTTTGAAATACTTGGGAGAAGAATTGGATATCCATTGCGGCGGTATTGATCATATTAATATCCATCACACGAATGAAATTGCGCAATCAGAAGCGGCCACTGGTAAGAAATTTTTTAATTATTGGTTACATGGGGCCTTCTTGAATATCAAAGGCGGGAAGAAAATGGCCAAGAGCGAAGATAATTTTTTAACAGTCGAGAAGGCTTTGGTTGCGCGTCACATCAATCCTCTGGTTTATCGTTTTGCCGCGCTTCAAGTGCATTATCGTAAGCCAATGGAATATAGTGATGAAGGCTTGCAGCAAGCCGCCGAGGGTTTAAATAGCCTATTAGCTCAAGTGGCTAATCTCGGTGATAAAATTGGGGTCGTGAGCCCCGAATTCAGGGTTAAGTTTATAAGTGGTATAAATGACGACTTGAATCTACCGAAGGCCATGGCGACGGTCTCAGCCGTCTTAAAATCGAAGTTAAGTAATCCTGATAAGTTAGCGACAATTTTAGATTTTGATAAGGTTCTCGGTTTAAGATTAGATTTGGCTAAAAATTATGTTGTTCAGGAATTTAAGACTGAGGACTTGGCCGGAGATGTGCAAGCGCTCATTAGCGCCCGTGAAGAAGCCAGAAAAACAAAGAATTGGGAGGAGTCCGATCGTTTGCGCGATGAAATAAAAAAGAAGGGTTATTCAATCGAAGATATTAAGAACGGCTACAAGGTGTCAAAGTTGTAATTTCCGAACAAGAAACATGAATAAAAATTTTTGGATAAAATTAAAAAATAAAGGGCAACCAATTCTCGCCCTTGCTCCTCTCGCCGGATTTACTGATTCGGCTTTTCGGCAAATCTGCAAAAAATATGGCGCTGATGTTCTATATAGTGAGATGGCCTCGGCGACGGCGCTTTATTATAATCAAAAATTGAAAGCTAATACGACTCTGGATCTATTAAAGTTCGATCGCGACCGTGAGAAATACTATGTTGTACAATTGTTCGGCGCTAATCCTGAGCACTTTGCGGTGGCAGCGAGAATCATTACTGAAAAAATTAAACCGGATGGAATTGATATTAATTTTGGCTGTCCTGTGCCGAAAATAATCAAGCAGGGCGCCGGCTCTGGTCTGATGAAAAATTTGCCGGCGAGCCGTGCGGTTATTGAAGCCGTCTTGGCAAATACCGACTTGCCCGTTTCTATAAAAATTAGAACTCAAGCCGGAACAGTTAGCGCTGAAAAATTTTTACAGAATATTTTCGACTTGCCGGTAGCTGCGGTCATGATTCATGGGAGGAGCCTCAACCAGGGCTTCGCCGGGAAAGCCGATTGGAAAATAGTTAAAGAAGCAAAAAAATATTTTAAGGGCGTTGTTCTTGCTAACGGCGGTATTAATACTTTAAGCGAGGCAAAGCAAGCTTTGCGCGAAACTAAAGCGCATGGTCTCGGTTTGGCGCGGGGAGTGCTCGGCCGCCCTTGGTTATTTAAAGAAATCAAGAAAAATCAAATTATAAATCTTAAACAAAAACAAATATTTAAAATTGCGGTCGCTCATGCCGAATTAGAAAAACGACAAAAAGGAACCCGGGGGATAATTGAATTTAGGAAACATTTGGTTTGGTATATGCAAGGCATGACCGGTGCCGCTAAGTTACGGGAGCAATTAGTTAAAGTAAATAGCCTGGCAGAGATTAAAAAGATACTTTTATAGCCTGTGCGTTAGTTGTTGAAAACTTTTAGACTAATTTGACAAATTATTTCAATTTAAAAAGGCTGCTTGTTAATAAGTGGTCTTTTTTGTATTTTTTACCTTACTTTAGAGTAAAGAATAGTGTTGACCCTAGGGGGTTGGTGGTGTATAATTAAATTTGTAAGGTGAATTGTGGGGAACTGTGGTGAATATGCTTGTCTTCACCACCCTATCCTTCTCGAAAAACTATGTTTATCGGTGAATACAATCACAATCTAGATGATAAGGGACGTTTAGCTATTCCAGCTAAATTTCGCGCGATTCTAAAAAAAGGAGCAGTTGTTACCAAGGGTTTGGACAATTGCTTATTTTTGTATTCAAAAGAGCAATTTGAAACTATAGCGAAAAAGTTTTCCGCCTTGCCAATTAGCCAGGCGAAAGCGCGCGCTTTTAGTCGTCACATGCTCGCCGGAGCGATGGACGTCGAATTTGATAATCAGGGGAGAATCACTTTGCCGGAGTACTTACGCGCTTTTTCTTCTTTAAAGAAGAAAATTATTGTGGCCGGCTTGTATAACCACTTGGAAATTTGGGACGAAGGCGCCTGGAATAAATATAAAACCGAGAGTGAAAAAAATAGTAATGCCATCGCCGAAGAAATGGGTGATTTAGGAATATAAATCTTTATGATTTACCAGCATACCCCGGTAATGTTAAGCGAGATCCTTGAATATTTACAGCCGAAGACTGGAAAAAAATACATTGACTGCACGCTTGGCGGCGCCGGATATACAATTGCAATTGCAAAATTAGTCGGTGGAAAAGGACAAGTGATTGGTATTGATCTCGATGAACTTGCGATTAGTAATGCTCAAGCTTTAATTAATGAACAGAAACTGCAAAATATTACTCTGATTAATGATAACTTTAAAAATCTAGAAACGATTATCAGCGAAAACATTTCCGCTGAAGCAAAATTCGACGGCATTGTGTTCGATCTTGGACTTTCCTCTGCCCAACTTGATGACGAAGTCCGAGGCTTCTCCTTTAAAGGGGAGCGACCACTGGACATGTCATTCGGTCCGGCAAATCAGAAATCTACGGAAGAAATTGTTAATCACTACGATCTTCTGGAATTAACAAGAGTTTTTCGTGAATATGGTGAGGAAAAACATGCTTATCGGATAGCTAAGGCAATAGTTGCCGCGCGACGCTTGCAAAGACTAAGAACAACGGCCGATCTAGTGAAAGTAATTGAAGAAGCAATCCCTTTCCGCTACCAGTCAAAAATTCATCCGGCCACCCGCGTTTTCCAGGCTTTAAGAATGGAAACAAATGAAGAGTTAATCAGCCTGGCCGAAGTTTTGCCAGGTGCGATTAAACTCTTGAAGCCCCATGGCCGTTTAGTAGTAGTATCATTTCACAGCGGAGAAGATAGAATCGTCAAAAGATTTTTAAAAGGGGAGACTAATATCAAGATATTAACCAAGCGACCGCTCATCCCGACTGAGACTGAAACTGAGAACAATCCCCGCGCCCGCAGCGCCAAATTAAGAGCTGCGGAAAAAATATAGATAATTTTTAGATTAATATAATTTAGTTGCCTAGTATGACCAAAATTATTAATTGCTATCAAACTCCGGTTAGCCGCGCCACTCAAGGCAAGCGACTTAATTTAAAGTGCCTTAATATTGGTTTGGGTATTTTAATATTCGGTCTGGGCGCCTTTTATCTGGTTACCATCAGCGACCTAACTGTTAAAGGATTTGCTCTTAAAGAGCTGAAAACCCAATCCAGTATTTTGGCCAGCGAAAAACTAGACAATGAAGAGAAGATTAATAATTTGCAGTCATATTATTCCCTTAATTCCCGGACACAAAAATTAAATATGGTCGCAATTGGCGAAATTGACTATTTATCAGTGCCAACTACTGTCGTTGCTCGCAAATAAGTTGGTGGTCAGTAATTAATTAGGTTGTATGTGGCGCGAATCAAAAAATAAATCTCGTCCAGAAGTTAATAAGATTAGTGTTAATCGTCTCCGTTTGGTTGTGGCGATTATTTTTTTATTGTCCGGCGCTTTAGTTTATAAATTATTTTCAGTTCAAATTGGGCAGTGCGACCTCTATACTGCGCTCGCCTCCTCTCAGCATCAAGTCTATAGTCAATTAAAACCGGAACGCGGGCGTATTTTTTTGGGCGAAATAATTAATAATCAGGAGAAGTTGTATCCGCTCGCAACTAATAAGGATTTCGCGATGATTTTTGTCGTGCCGAAAGATATCGTTAGCCCGCGGGAAACAGCCGAAAAACTCTACGCTTATTTTGATGAACCAAGTCTGAGTAAAGAAATTGCCAGCTCGACTGCGACCAGCTCCGCCCTTATGGTGGCCTCAACTACGAAAGAGGCGATAATTAATGCTTATTTGAAGAAGCTTGATAAGCCGGGTGATCCCTATGAATCGCTGGACAAAAAATTGGGCACGGAAGATTTGCTCAAACTATTTGCCTATATTGCTTCGACCAGTACAAATCCGATTAGCGCTGAAAGCCTAGAAATGCGTAATGAGAGGATATATATCAAAAAGAGCGCCACTTCATCAGTAGAATTAATTGTGCCTGGATTTGGTTTTGATTTGCAAAAATACCGCTATTATCCGGAAAAAGAAATCGGCTCTCATCTTTTGGGTTTTGTCAGTTATGTTGATGAAGAAGAAAGAGGCAGGTATGGCTTAGAAGAATTTTTTAATGAAGAATTGTTCGGCAAATATGGTTCGCTTAAGTCGGAAAAAGCCGGGAAGAGCAATACGATTATCGTTAACGACCGTGAGTATGTAAAACCGGAAAATGGATCCGATATAATTTTAACGATTGATCGCAATGTTCAGTTCGTGGCTTGCGAAAAACTTAAGGAGGCCGTAAAAAAGCACGGTGCAACCGGCGGTAGTGTTATTATTATTAATCCGAAAACCGGTGCGATTATTGCCATGTGTTCTGTCCCAGATTTTGACCCGAATAATTATAAAGATGTCGGGAATATTCGAGTATATAATAATCCCGCCATTTTCGATCAATATGAACCGGGCTCGGTATTTAAAGTTGTGACAATGTCGATTGCCGTCGATCAGAACAAAGTAACTCCTTCGACGACCTATAAAGATGAGGGTCGGATTATGATTAACGGTTGGCCTAAACCGATCAGTAATTCTGATTTCGATACTAAGGGTGGCCACGGTGTCGTTGACATGAACACGGTTTTAGAGAACTCTTTGAATACCGGCGCCATCTTCGCGATGCGCCAGGTCGGTCCTAAGATTTTTTCCGATTATCTAAAAAATTACGGTTTTGGCGAACGCTCGGGTATCGAATTGGGTTCGGAAAGTCCTGGAAATATTGATAATCTACTTAAAACTAAAATTAGAGAGATTGACGCCGCTACTGCTTCTTTCGGGCAAGGTATCGCGGTTACGCCGCTCCAGATGATTATGCCCTACCAGACGATTGCCAACAAAGGAGTCTTTATGAAACCGTATATTGTTAAAACGATTATCAAGAGTGACGGTAAGCGCGAGGAAATTGTTCCGAAACAGATTAGGCGCGTAATTAGCTCGCGAACAGCCGATACAATGTCGGCGATGCTCGTTAACGTCGTTGAGAAAGGACATTCAAGCAAGGCGTATATTCAGGGTTATTATATCGGTGGTAAAACTGGTACGGCGCAAATTGCGACTGCCGGCGGATATCTGAAGAATGAGTACATCCACACCTTCATTGGCATCGCGCCGATTGAGGACCCAGCATTCGTGATGCTGACCAAAATGAATAGCCCGAAAGACGTTACTTATGCCGAAGGGTCAGTTGTCCCGCTTTGGAAGGACATTGCTGATTTTATGCTGAAGTATTATCAAGTTCCCAAGACACGAAAATAATATGAAGAAACTATTGCAATTAAAATTAAAATTATTATCAAGATTGATATTAAAAAAATATCAGCCGGTTGTCGTCGGCATTACCGGTTCAATCGGTAAAACCAGCGCAAAGGATGCGATCTATAAGGTACTAAAAGATAAGCTGCGCGTGCGGACGAGTTTCAAGAATTATAATAACGAGATTGGCCTCCCCTTGACTATTATCGGCCTGGAATCGCCCGGCCGCAATTTATTTGGTTGGGCGGGTGTTTTGCTAAAAGCTCTCTGGCTCTGTATATTTAGGGATAAAAAATATCCGCAGGTGCTTGTTCTGGAGATGGGCGTTGATCGCCCGGGTGATATGGAATATTTAACCTCAATCGTGCCGATTAACGTTGGCGTCGTGACCGCGGTTAGTTATTCCCATCTCGAATACTTCGGCAGCATAGTTAATATTAAAAAAGAAAAACAGGTCTTAATCGAAAAAATTGATTCCAAAGGTCTGGCAGTATTGAATTTTGATAACGAATATACTAAGGAGATGGCAGGTGTGAGTAAGGCGCGAATAATCAGCTATGGTTTTAAAGACGGCGCAAATTTACAAGCGCAGGATATCGTCTATAATTTTACAAAAGACGGCTACGACCTATTCGGAATAAATTTTAAACTAAATTATAATGGTTCAATTGTTCCGGTGATTATGAAAAATGTCATGGCCGAAACCTCACTTTATGCCGCCTTGGCGGCTGCAGCCGTCGCGCTCTATTTTGATTTCAATCTTGTTGAAGTAGCAAAAGCGCTGAGTGATTTTGGTTTGCCCAAAGGAAGGATGAATTTACTTCCAGGCATTAAACATACTTTTATTATCGATGACACCTATAATTCTTCGCCGGAAGCGGCGCTTGCGGCTGTAGATGTTTTAGGGCGAATTAAAGTTGATGAGGCGGCCGATAAATATGCGGTCATGGGCGATATGCTTGAAATTGGTTCATATACTGAAGAGGGCCATCAATTAGTTGGTCGTAAAATTGCTTCAAGCGGCATCAATCAATTAATTGCCGTCGGCGAAAAGGCGCGCGGCTTTATTCGCGGCGCCAAGGAAGAAGGCATGGAAGATGATTATATTTTTTATTTTGACCGGCCAGAAGAAGCAGGACATTTTTTGCAGAATCGAATTAAGGCTGGTGATGTTCTATTAATTAAAGGTTCGCAGGGCGCGCGTATGGAAAAGGTTGTGAAAGAATTGATGGCCGAGCCAGAGCGCGCTTCAGAATTAATCGTTCGGCAGGGAAAAGAGTGGGAAAACAAATAGATATTAAAAATAAATTTTGCGAATTAAAAAAGCCTCTGTTTTGCAGAGGCTTTGGCGTTAAAGAAGCTCAGTTTGTTCAGATTTCAATTCCTAATTCTTCTTTCATTACTCTGAACATTTCAGCCACTGGGTCGGACGCTTCAAGGAGCTGACGGCCCATGACCAATTTGGTAGCGCCGTTTGCTTTAGCTCCAGCTGGTGTTCCGGTGCGACTTTGATCCTGCTTTCCTTTACCTTCGGAGCGGATACCAGGAATAACAAACTCTTTTCCCGGATATTTTTCTGATAAGGCCGCCACTTCTTCAGGTGAGCAAACGAAACCATGGACTCCGGCCCGGTCAGCAATTTCTGCGAGTTTCAAAACCTGGTCAAAGGGCAGTCGGGTAAAAATTTCTTCACTGGTCTTTTCATCGATTGATGTTAAGACAGTGACCGCCAAAACTTTAGTGTCAGTTCCTTCGAGCTCTTTTAAAGCTGCTTTAGCCATCTCTTCGCCTCCCGAGGCATGAATAGTCACTGCCCAAGGCGGACAATCTCTGAGGTGGCGACAGGTGTTGGCAACAGTATTGGGTATGTCGTGTCCCTTTAAGTCAGCCATTACCCGTCCGTAGACTGATAACTCAGGCAGTAATTGTTCAATCCCTTTATCAAACAATAAGTCGTTGACTTTTAGGATTGCTCCGGTTGTGCGCAGTTGATCGGCATAAGGGAGAATCTTTTCCCAACTCTTGCCATCAAAGGCGATAACTATTGGATTCTTTTCCTCAGCTTCCTTCGTGCAACGTTGCATGAAACCCTGGTTAATCAGCTGTTTACGAACATCATGCAGAGTCATTCCCGGCCAAACTGGCAGGTCGCAACCATGTTGGGGCAGATATTGTTTCCAGCCCTGCTGACGATCAACGAGGACCACAAGAGTCAGTAAATCCAGATTCAGTTGTTTGCATAGCTGATAGGCAGCGATTTTTGAGGCGCCATCTGTTATGACGTCGTCAATCAGGCAGACGCTTTCAAAAGCGTGCGGGCTACCGATCATTTTGGCATCAGATACGCGTCCTTCTTTAGCTTCGCCTCTGATAGTGAGATAGGGAATACCTGTGCTAATTGCGAGCGGACCAGCAAACGCCGAAACTGAATCCGGTATTTCGATGAAACGCTGAGGGCGGAGACGCTGTAAGGGAATAGCGAAGAGGTCGCTAATAAATTTGATGGCCTCGGAATTGTTTCTAGCGTCGCGCAGATTAATATAAACATCAGTTTTGCCGCCGCTCTTGAGGGGTAGATCACGATTATTGCTAATTTTCAGTAAGCCGAACCGGAGCAGGGCTCTAACAACTTCGGCATGTTCTTCCGGGAATAACCACGGTCTAAATGGGATTGTTTTCATTTTTTTCGGGATTGGTTAGTACTAAATTTAAAATAATTCGGAGATATGATGATTGTTAAAGAATAAATAATATTAATATTTCCGCGCCAATTTGTCAATTTCAACTTTTATGACTATACTAAGGGTATATGAAAATATTAATTCTTGGCGGGCAGGGAAATCTAGGCACGCAGTTAACTAAAGTATTCGCGGTCGATTACGAGGTAATTTCTTGGGATCGCAGCGAAGTAGATGTTTTGGACTTTCCCTTGCTAGCCGAAAAAATTAGTGAACTTCGGCCCGGTGTAATCATTAATACAGTCGCTTATAATGCGGTTGATAAATGTGAGGATAAAAAAGAATATGAATTAGCGATAAAACTGAACGCTGAGCTGCCTGCGTTTTTAGCAGACATCGCGCTTCATCTGGAAGCTACGCTTATTCATTATTCTTCCGATTATGTTTTTAATGGCACTGAGGAAAAACAGGAGTTTACGGAAAATGATACACCCAACCCAATAAATAAATATGGTGAAAGCAAGTTTGCGGGCGAGCGGGAAATTTTAAAACAGGCTGAGCGGGGTTTGGATTATTACTTAATCAGAACTTCAAAGCTTTTTGGCCCGCGTGGTTCAAGCGAATCAGCTAAACCAAGTTTTTTTGACATAATGCTCGGACTAGCGCAAGATAAAAAGGAAATAACCGTTGTGAACGAAGAATTGAGTTGCTTTACTTATACGGTCGATTTAGCGGAAGCGACTAAGCGCCTTTGGGAAGTTGAAGCCACTTTTGGCATCTACCACTTGGTTAATGAGGGCGCTTGCCATTGGTTTGACGGCGTTAAGACACTTTTTGCTTATAAGAAAATTGAGGTTCCGATTAGGGCGGTCCGGAGTGAGAATCTTTTGCGCGCCGCGCGCCGACCGAAATTTTCCGTTCTAAAAAATACCAAGGTAAAAAAATTACGAAATTATCAAGAAGCTTTAAGAGAATATTTAAATAATTAATATGAGAGGAATTATTTTATCAGGTGGCTCAGGCACGCGCCTTCGCCCCCTAACTAAGATTACGAGCAAGCAATTATTGCCGATTTACCATCGGCCGATGATTTATTATCCGCTCAATACTTTAATCAAGGCGGGAGTAAAAGAAATTTTAATTATTGTCGCGCCGGAACGTGCTGGTGATTATCTTAACCTGCTCGGATCTGGTAAAGAGTTTGGCGTGAAGTTTACCTATGAAATTCAGGATAAGCCGGAAGGCTTGGCTCAGGCCTTTATTATCGGCGAAACTTTTATCGGTGACGAAGACGTGGTCATGATTCTGGGCGATAATATTTTTGAAGATGATTTTACCGAGGACATTAAGAGTTTCAAGAGCGGCGCGAAAATTTTTGCCAAAGAAGTTAGCGACCCAGAGAGATTCGGCGTCGTGAAGTTTGATAGTCAGATGAAAGCGGAAAAAATTATTGAAAAACCTCAAGAGTATTTAAGCAATTTTGCCGTTACTGGTCTTTATGTTTATGATAAGCGCGTTATCGACGTTGCCAAAAAAATGAAAGCGAGTCACCGGGGTGAGCTAGAAATTACTGATGTCAATAATTGGTTTTTAGAAAAGAATGAATTAGAAGTCGCCGAAGTAAAAGGGGAGTGGCTGGATGCCGGAACTTTCGACAGCCTACTTAAAGCGCAGGTTTTCGCTAAAGAAAAAATGGCCGACAAGATGGTAATTTAAGAAATGATGATAATTTAGGAAATAAAAAAAGGGTTCCAGTATAAATACTGTGACCCTTTAAGTCCTAGGCGTGGAAGCGTTTCGTAATGGAGACCTTTTTTGTTCGATTATCTCCTTCAAGATTGATCAAGAGATGGAAAGTAAATGATCCAGTTTTGTTTGGACAGATGCTTTCAATTTTTACACTCGCTAGTTGGTTAATTTTTGCGGTTGCTTCGACCTCATTCTCCGATTGGTCGGCGAGCAAGCGCGCGGATTCAGTAATTCTGCTGACGATACCTTCGTCGGCCTCAGTTAAACAACAAGTCATTTCAAAGTTTTTTTGTTGAACTTCGCGAAAATTTGAAAAAATTAAAGGTACTAAATATTTTGCTAAAAAAAATATAACTCTAGCGCAATCATTTGTCAACACAAGATATGAAATTAGTCGTCGGATTTTTAACTTATAACGATTCCTCCGCTAAATATTTAGCCGATTTTTTGCCGAGCCTAAAGAGCGCACTGAGTTTTTTAGAGCCAACTGAGTATCGCGTGCTCGCTTTTGATAATAGTGATCCGTCCGATAGCTCTAATCGGATCGCTTTAGAAGCTTTTAATGCAAAGAATAATAATTTTCTCGAATATCTTCATGCCGCCGGCAATCTTGGTTTTAGCCGGGCTTATAATATCCTTATTAGGAGCGCCTCACGCCTGCAAGCGGAATATTTTTTTGTGGTTAATCCTGATACTATTCTCGAAAAGGATACAATTTCAGAGTTAGTATTAGCTCTAGATAACGATGTTGAGTTGGCTTCCGTGAGTCCTAAAATAAGACGTTGGGATTTTGCCGCCAACACCAAAACTAGGACGATAGATTCTTGCGGTTTAATTTTGAAACCGGGTTTGCGTTTCCAGGATTTAGGGCAGGGAAAGGAGGATGATAAGCGCTTTGATAAATTTTCCATACTCGGACCATCAGGAGCAGCTGGTTTATTCAGACTAAGTTATTTGGAAAGAATTAAGGAAAACGATCAGTACTTCGATGAGAATTTTTTTATGTATAAAGAAGATTGCGATTTGGCTTACCGTTTAGCGCTAATCAAGGCCAAATCCGCCCTTGTTCCGACTGCCATTATGTACCACGATCGAACGGCCGCTGCCTCGGGTAAGGGAGTTATTGGCAAACTAGGTGAGCGGCGAAAAAAGAGCCGACGAATTCGATCTTGGTCGCTCAGAAACCAACATTTAATATTTGTCAAACACTGGTCTCGCCAAAATATTTTCAGTAAAGCGGAAATTATCGTTCACGTGGCTATGACCGGTATTTTTTCTCTTATATTAGAGCAATTTCTTCTAAAGGAGTTTAGAGTCCTTTTTGATAATCACCGGGTATTGACTAATGTAAAATAATATGATAGATTAAGGTTAATTAAAGATATTTACAAGTCTATTTTTTTATATGGAAAATTTATTAGAAAAAATGATTAAGGAGGAAAAGTCTGAGGAATTGGCGCGTCTCGACGCGATTAACATCGTAAATTCCCTATTTTCTGAATTATTAGATAGAGAAAAGGATATTTTATCCCGTCGTTTTGGATTAAAAGGCGACAAGGGAGAAACCTTGGAAAAGATCGGTACTCTCCATAAACTGACCAGGGAACGCGTTCGCCAAATTGAAGCTGCCAGCATAAAAAAGATTAAAAAATTAGAAACCCTTGAAAGCTCTCTCGCTGTTTTGAAAGAAACCGTTCAGGGTTTATTAAATGAACATGGCGGTTTGATTCGCCGTGATTATTTGCTTGATATCTTAACAGTCATGGCGCTTGAACTAAATAACGAAAATAGCGTCAACGATCCTGACTATGAAAAGAACCGCGCATCTTATCGCAATCATTTTAATTTTTTGATCTCCAAATTAATGGGTGATGATTTAGAAATTGTCGAAAATCACGACCAGTTTAACCCGTCATTTAAATTAAAAACCGAAGAAGTCGGACATCTTGAGGAGCTGGCTGATGATTTACTGAAGAAAGTTGAAACTCTTAAGAAGACCTATACGACTGAAGAGCTTTTGGATTTATTAAAAAAATTAGATTCTTATAATAAGCACCAGGTCAAATTAGGTTTAGGCGGTCAATCAGACATTTCACCGGTTTTCAAGAGCCAAGTTTTCCCAGATAAAGCTGACCTTATCAACAATAATAAAATTTTATATTCCTTAATGCAGGCTGTTAAAAACCTGGAACAGAATAAATATGGTGAATGGGGTATCGCCGGTTGGGAAGAAATTAAACCCAAGACGGTCAATGACAAGATTTATTTAATTCTTAAGCATGAGGCCAAGCCATTACACTTTACGGAAATCGCAAAACGGATTAATGAGATGAAATTTGACAAGAAGACGGCTAATGCAGCTACTGTCCATAACGAATTAATCCTCGACGATCGTTATGTGCTTATCAGTCGCGGGACATATGGTCTCAAAGAGTGGTCAAAATAAGGTAAAATTTCAATAAAATTATATATAAAAAGAAAGATCCAAGCTTAAACGCTTGGATTTTTTGTTTTTCTGGAAAATATGCTAAAATATAGATGTTAATATAATGAAAAGAGTATGGATATAGTTATTAACACGACCGGCTTTGAACGGTTTTTGAATCTGCCATCCGAACAGATGTTTTGGGTTTTTCTGGGTAATTGGGGGTGGATGATTTTCGCGATTATTTTTTTAATCGGCGCGCGCGACGTCTGGCTTTATTATATTCAGTCCAAATGGTTCAAATCGAATAAGGCTATTTTGCTTGCTATTGATATTCCACGGGGCAACGAACAATCGCCGCGAGCGGTTGAGAATATGTTTACCTATCTAGGTGGCGCACATGGCACTCAGAATTTTTACGAAAAATGGTATGAAGGGGTTTTTCAAAAATCATTCAGTTACGAAATTGTCAGTCTTGAGGGATATACACAGTTCTTAATCAGAACGCCGATTGAATTCCGCAATTTAATCGAGTCTTCAGTTTATTCACAATATCCAGATGCGGAAATCTCTGAGGTAGATGATTACACTGAATCCGTCCCACATCGCTACCCAGACGAGGAGTGGGATATTTATGGCTGCGAGTTTATCTTGCAAACCGATTGGTTCCTGCCCATTAAAACCTATGAGGAATTTGAGCATAAAATGGGGCCGAGCGAGACTCAGTTTAAAGATCCGATGGCGTCACTGATGGATTTATGCGGCTCGTTACGCCAGGGTGAGCAGTTTTGGTTTCAAATGATTGTTTGGCCGACTGGTTTTGATTGGGTCAAGACGATTCAAAAGCAATTAGATAAAATATTAGGCAGGAAAAAGAAGGCGAAACCAGATTTAGTGTCCAAGGGCATAGAGTTTTTAGGAAATGCTTCGGAGGCGATTCTTCCTATTTGGCAAGATATCGATGCGAGTAAGGCTAAGGAGAAGGACGACAAGCGGACAATGCTTGATTTGACGCCGAAGGAAAAAAGACAAGTAGAGGCGATGCATTTGAAATCAATCAAACAGGGTTTCATGGCGAAACTCCGTATTGTTTATGTATCAAAAAAAGAGGTCATGAATAAGGCCAAAGTCATTAATGGTTTTGTCGGTTATATAAAACAATTTATGTCTTTGGATTTAAATAGTTTTAAACCCGATTTGAATGTCACCATGACTCGAGCCCAGTATTTTTTTAAGGAATCAAGAACGATTACAAAAAAACGAAAATTATTTAATAATTATATTAATCGTTCCGGCTATGGTCGCGACCCCTTTTTACTTAATACTGAGGAGCTAGCGACGCTTTGGCATTTCCCGGTTGAAGCTAATGTTAAATCACCAATGATCCAAAAGGCTCCGGGGAGAAAGGCGGATGCGCCATCAACCTTGCCTTTGGCTGAAGAAAGCACGCCGCTTCCTGCCGATATTTTTAGCGGCTTTAAAGCAGGGAAGGAAGAAAACTCGTCCGAAGAAGAAATGCAGCTCAGCAATGAGACCGCCGCACCGCCTAATTTACCTTTTGTTTAAAATAAAAGCATGCGTATTGGTATAGATGCCCGCTTCTACGGTCCAGTTGGAAAAGGCTTGGGCCGTTACACTCAAGAAGTGGTCGATAATATAATGAAAATTACGAGCGCGGATTCCGGCGCTGGTTTTAATTTTGTAATCTTTTTAAGCCCGGAAAATTTTGATGAATTTGTCTGCGAGAACGACAAGGTTAAGAAAATTTGTCTGACTATGCGCTGGTATTCCTGGCAAGAGCAATTAATAATGCCTTGGTATATTTGGCGGGAAAAATTGGATTTAATTCATTTTCCGCATTTCAACGTCCCGGTGCTTACGCCGTGTAAGTTCGTGGTGACTATTCATGATTTAATATTGACTCATTTCCCGACGCTCCGGGCAACAACACTTAATCCGTTAATTTATCGCTTAAAAAACTTGGCCTATCGTTTAGTTATTTTTTGCGCCATTCGCCGCTCGAAAAAAATTATCACCGTTTCGGAGTTTACTAAGCAGGATCTAATTACTCAATTTAAGGTCGCGGCTGACAAAATTCATGTTACCTATGAGGGAGTCGCTAATTTAGCTAAAGGCAGGGACTCATTATTTGTGGCTAAACTTGATAACCAGGAGACCCTTCATCAATACCATATCGAACACAATTTTTTACTTTATGTCGGCAATGCCTATCCCCATAAAAATTTAGAAACTTTATTGCGCGTGTTTGCTAAGTTGCTCCCCCTTAAGCCTGATTTGCGCTTAGTTTTAATCGGAAAAGAGGATTATTTTTACCAACGCGTCCATGACCATGCCCGCGCTCTTAATCTTTGGCAAAAAGAAAACGTGAATAGTCCGGTTGTTTTTCCTGGTTATGTGTCTGATGCGCAACTGGAAATACTTTATGCTGAAGCAAGCGCTTACATTTTCCCGTCTCTTTACGAAGGCTTTGGTTTGCCTCCGCTTGAAGCTATGGCCAAGGGGTGCCCAGTTATCAGTTCAAACCGGACTTCACTCCCGGAAATTCTCGGCCCAGCCGCACTTTATTTCAATCCCGATGACGAAGCTGATATGTTAAGCGCGGTTTTAAAAATATTTGATGACAAAGAGCTGAGAGATTCTATGATTTCGCGGGGCCTGGAACAGGTTAAAAAATATAGCTGGTGGGAATGCGCTAATCAAACCCTGCAAGTTTATAAGCAAATTTTGCATGTCTAAAAAAATCAGCCAATTAAATATCAATAATAATTCGCGTGAATTACGCTCGGATTTTGTCGTTGATTTACGCCAAAGGGCGGTCAAAGAAATTAAACAAATTGAAAAGACGGAAAAGAAGATTGAAAAAAAAGCGGTAAAGGAACTTAAGTATTTGGAGAAGAAAGCCAAGAAGATTAGGCCGGATTTGCTTAGAGTTGGAAATGAGATAAAAAAACGGGGAACAAATTTTTTATCTTTTTCCAGTTTATCGTTTAAAGCGGCTCACTCGCAAAATCGCGTTAGCCCGTGGGCGCGCTTTTACGATGATAAGATAAGTCGTTTTAAAAAAGCGACAAAATTAAATGTGCGCCGCGTTAAGTCTAAGCAAGCTAGCGGCTCCGAGCGGCGGGCAGAAATCGCCGAGAGCAAAGTTGTCTGGTATCGTTCGGTATCCTCATTCGTAATCGTTTTGATTCTTATCATCGTGCCGATAAAACTTTTATCGTATTTTGAATTTTTAGATTTAGGGAAATTAGAAAGTAAAATATTGGGCCAATCGCAATTAGCGATTAATAATTTAATGGCCGCGACCAACTCGGTCACAAAAATGGATTTCAAAGCAGCTGATTCTGAATTTCAGAATGCGGGCAATAATTTTCTCGCTGCGCAAGAAGAATTGAATAAAATTAACGACTCGATTCTATCACTGGCGGCTCTTTCGGGTGATCCAAAATTGAAGCTAGCGGCCGAAAGCAAGAAGTTTTTACGTGCCGGTGCAATCGCCTCTTCGTTAGGCAGTAATTTGGTCCTGGCGAGTGATAGTTTGTTTAGCGAAAAAGACGAAAGTTTTTCGGCGGCGCTCGATCATTTCACTTTTTATGGCGAAGCGGCCGTCGCCGATGCTAAGACATTAGAAAAAGAATTAGAAAAAATTAATCCCGAAAACCTGCCGAGCCAATATCAGGAGAAGTTTATAAGCATAACTAAGCAGACTGCTCTTTTGGGGGATAACCTAGAAGCGTTTGTCAGCGCGGGCGCGAAATTAAAAAATGTTTTGGGTGCCACTAAGGATAAGCGCTATCTTCTTGTTTTCCAAAATAACTCCGAACTGCGAGCGAGCGGCGGATTTCTGGGAAGCTATGCCTTAGTAGATATTAGCGATGGGAAAATAAAAAACTTAGAAGTTCCCGGTGGCGGCTCTTATGATACCGAAGGTGGAATGAATGTCCGTGTTATCGCGCCGAAACCGCTTTGGCTCGTTAATCCGCTCTGGCATTTTTGGGATGCGAATTGGTGGCCTAATTGGCCGACGACCGCTAAAAATCTGATGTGGTTCTACGAAAAGAGCGACGGCCCGACAGTTGACGGTGTTATTAGCGTAACGCCGACAGTCGTGGAGAGGCTTCTAGAAATTACTGGCCCGATTGATTTAACTAAGGAGTATGGGATAACCATCGACGCGAATAATTTTTGGGAAACTGTGCAGAAAATTGTTGAACAGAAGAATTTGGCAATCACTAACCCCGATGCGATTATTGGTGTTCCCGCCACCTCAACCTTGGTTCAGTCTCAGCTTCCTATCAAACAAGGTTTAGAGGTTAACGCCGACAATAAACCTAAGAAAATTATCGGTGATTTAATGGCTAAGATCCTTGAGGTGTTGCCGAAGAAATTAAATAAAGAAAATCTGGTCAAGATTCTAGCTCTCTTTGAAGAGAGCATGGCCGAAAAACAAGTCTTATTTTATTTTACCGATCCAAGTTTGCAGGCGGAAGTAAGCCAGCGCAATTGGGCCGGGGAAGTTAAAGATACGAGCCGCGATTATTTATTGGTTGTAAATACAAACATCGCCGGTCAAAAATCTGATCGCAAGATGACCGAGAAGATAGAGCATTCAAGCGAAGTGGATTTAACTGGCTCGATTATTGATACCGTTAAGATTACCCGTACACATACTGGACTGAAAAATGAACCGATGACTGGCGTGCGCAATGTTGATTGGCTGCGGGTCTACGTGCCTAGAGGCAGCGAACTTTTAGCGGCGGAAGGATTCCAGGCTCCGGACCAAAAATATTTTAACGAAAAACCGGACGCAAGCTGGGTTGAAAATAAATTTCTTGAAAAAGAAAATCGCGCTCTAACGGATGATACTAGCGGAACTAAAGTTTACGAAGAAGATAATAAAACCGTTTTTGGAAATTGGTTAATGGTTGATCCGGGAGAGAGCGCTGTTGTTATCATTAAATACCGCCTGCCTTTTAATTTTTTAGATCAAGAACCAAAAACTGATTGGCTTAGCAAGATTAATTCTTTTTTGAATCCGGAACAGACAAATTTAATCCCGTATAGTTTTATGGTTCAAAAACAGCCCGGCGCCAAACCGAGTGATTTTAGCAGTCGCTTACTTTTACCCGCCGCCTGGCCGGTGTTCTGGCGATACCCAGAAAATCTAAGCGGTGAACAAGGTTGGGATATTTCTGATAAATTAAATGCCGATAAATTTTGGTCAATTCTTATAGAAAAAAATAAATAAAAATATATGCCAGGAGAAAAAAAAGTTAGAAAAGTTTTGCGTGTCGATAAACGCGCTTCATCGAGCCTATCTGCCTTTGTCGAGCGACCGGTGCCAACCGAGAAGGAGGTGGCCACTTTTGAGCGAGTAGTTAATCGCGAGGCGCGCAATCAAGAAATCGATACCAATTTGTCGGAAATATATACTAATAAAAAAGGCGGATTCGTCGATGTTAAAAAAATGAAAATAAGACGCCGCCAGTTATTTGTTATTCGTTTTTTTCGTCGTTTGCTAATTCTAACTTTACTCGCTGGTATCGCCTATTTCGCTTATTCCTATTTTTTTGACCGCACTAATGATTCGAGCTCTTTAGAGATAAAAATCGCAGCTCCGGAGAAAGTATTAGCCGGCGAAGAGTTTTCGTATAAAATAGAATATCATAACCCGAGCAAGTTTATTCTGACTAAAGTTCATCTGGAAGTTCAGTACCCGGAGAATTTTATAATTACCGGCAGCTCATTAAGCCCGCAGAACGGTAATTATGGCTGGAGTCTACCTGACCTTGATCCGGGGGCAAGCGCTTCCTTATCGATAACCGGCAAGTTGATTAATAAGCCGGAATCGGTGAATGTAATCTCGGGACGCTTGAGTTATGTCCCCCTTAATTATTCTAGCCAATTTAAAAAAGAGGCCTCCGCCTCAACAGTCGTTACTGGGCCAGGCTTTCAAGTTGATCTAGAGTATAGTAACACCGCTTTTTTGAATCAGGATAATTCCATGACTTTAATAATTTCTGACGTTAAAAATAATAATCTGGGTGATTTCAATTTGAGCTTTGCTCTTCCAGAAGAAACTAATGCCAGTGTTGCCTCCGGCACCGAAGTCAGCGCCAGTTCCACGAGCCCATCAGCCAAAAAAATGATAATTACCAAGACTGGAGGCGCCAGCTGGCTTATTTCCGGCTTGAGCCAGGAATTAGGCCGCCAGGAGATTCCGTTAATTTATAAGATTGGCACTAAGCTCGATAATTCAGAAATCAGTGTCCGTCTTGAAAAGAAATTAGAGGACGGCCAATCATATATTTTCTGGGAAAAAACATTTAAGCCGGAATTGGTAAAAAGTGATTTGAATCTGACCATGTTCGTCAATGGCTCGAAAACAGACAATGCAATAAATTTTGGCCAAGCCTTAAATTATACAGTCAGCTATAGCAATAAGGGAGACAATACATTTAAAGAGGTTGTTGTCATGGCGGTGCTTAGTGGAGATTTTTTAGATCCCAACTCCCTTAAGATGGAAAAGAAAGGGGAGACTCGCGGCAACACAATAATTTGGACAAAGAATGAGATTCCCGAGCTGGCTGCCATTAAACCAGGTCAAGAAGGTGAAATTAATTTTTCCGTGAACCTTTTGCCATTTAAAGATGGTGACCTAGGAAAAAATATGAGTGTAACTTCGTTCGCGCAATATGGCGTTAACAACCAGTCAGCCAAAGGCAATGACAATAAAAGCAATACGATTATTAGTAAAATTAACAGCGACTTAAGTTTGACTGAGCAGATACGTTATTTTAACGATGATAATCAGCCGGTCGGTTCTGGCCCGCTGCCCCCTAAGGTCGACGAAAAAACAGGATTCAAAGTCTATTGGGTGGTAAAAAATAATCTTCACGAATTAACTGATACGCGCGTCGTTTTTAATTTACCCAGCAATGTTAATTGGGATGAAAAAAATACAACCACAGTGGGCAATATTTATTACGATGCTAATACTCGTCAGATTATTTGGGAAATTGGCCGGCTGCCGGTTTCAGTCTATCGTGCCGATGCCGAGTTTGGTATTAGTGTTACGCCGCTTGAGACTGATCGCAATAAAATTCTCGTTCTGACTTCGGGTGCAACGATTACGGCAACGGATACTGATACCAAGAACTTAATCACAAAAAAAACTTCACCGAAAACAACTAAATTGGAGGATGATGATATTGCCGGCATGAGCAACTCCGGTCGTGTCCAGTAATTAATTATAAATATCCCGAGAGCAGGGAGCCTGTTTTTTATGTATAAAATTATTAAGACGAGTAAGTCGGGAATCAGACAAGGCGAGTTAAAAACGGCGCACGGCACATTAGCGACGCCGTTTTACATGCCCGATGCGACGCGCGGCTTTATAAAGTTAACTACGAACGAGGAGGTTAAAAAAACCGGCACCAAGGCCTTGGTCGTCAATACTTTTCACTTATATTTACAGCCGGGCTTAAAAATAATCGAGGCGGCTGGTGGTCTCCATAAATTTATGAATTGGTCTGGTCCGCTTCTATCCGATTCGGGCGGCTTTCAAGTATTTTCTCTAATTCATAAAAATCCAAAACTCGGAAAAATTCTTGATGATAAAGTAATCTTTAAGTCTCCGCTTGATGGTTCGAAGCACGAACTTAGTCCCGAGAAATCCATTCAGATTCAATTTGGGCTCGGTGTTGATATGATGGTTTGCCTCGACGATTGTCCGCCGAATGAGTTTTCCCGGCCGGACTTAGAATTAGCAGTCGCGCGTACGATTGCTTGGGCAAAAAGATGCAAAGCAGAATATTTGCGCCAAATAAAAAAAAGAAAAATAGGCGGCTCTAAGCGGCCGTTATTATTTGCGGTTATTCAAGGCGGTGCCGAACTTGATTTGCGTGAACTCTGCACTAAAGAATTAGTCAAAATTGGTTTTGATGGTTATGGTTTTGGTGCTCGGCCGATTGATGAAAAGGGAGTCTTCTTAGAAGAGGTTTTACGAAAAACAGCTGAGTATATTCCGGAGTCCGCTCTGCGCTTTGCCCTCGGCATAGGCACGCCGGAAGATATAGTTCGCTGTGCTAAAATGGGTTGGGATATGTTTGATTGCGTAATACCTACTAGGGACGGGCGCCATGGAAAATTATTTATTGCTAATAATAGCAAAAAATATTCGAGTTTGAATATAAATAACGCACAGTATGCTGCTGATTTTACAGTTATAAGCAAAAGCAGTAAGATAAGTGAGCTTAAAACCCATTCTCGAAGTTATCTCCACCACTTGTTTCGCTTGAATGAAGTTTTGGGTCAAAAGCTAGCTAGTCTTAATAATTTAGAGTTTTATCAAGTGTTGTTAGGAAAATTACGGAAATAGTTTAATCGTTCCAATAAATTTATGATGCAGTTAATATTCTTTGCGGTTTCAATTTTAGTCCTTCTGGCTGGCCATGTTCTATTTGGCTTTGCTTTTATTAAAATTTTTCATATCAATAGCTTTGAAGGGCGCGTGCTTGTTTCTTTAATTTTTCTATTTTTGTTTTTAAGCACAGTAATTGCTTCCTACTTAATCCATAAATGTGATAACGTGTTTACGCGCTGGTATTATATGTTTGCCGGTTTTTGGATCGGCTTATTGGCGAATTTAAGTTTAATGATATTCTTGGTTTTGATTTTGAAATCGGTCGGTTTGATTTTTGATTTTTCCTTCCCGCTCTTAACTTTGAAATTAATATTTCTTGTCGGCGGGGTTCTAATTTCCGCTTTTGGTTTATATATGGCCTGGGTTCCGAAAGTAACGACCTATGAGGTGATAATTAAAGATTTGCCCGACGAGTGGAACAATAAAGTTGTTGTGCAAATTTCCGACGTTCATCTTGGTCCGGTCTATCGTGAACGCTCTTTTGCCCGCCTTCTGAATAAAGTTCAGACTCTTAACCCCGAAGCGGTATTTATTACCGGCGATCTTTTTGACGGCATGGAATCGGATTTTCATTGGTTAAATCACCCTTTCACAAAAATGCGGGTCCCGCAGGGCATATACTATTCGTTTGGTAATCATGATTTATATCTTGGTTTTGATCGCGCAATGGAATTATTAAAAGGGAATCCGGTTACCATTCTTGATAATAAGATGACGGTTGTTAACGGCCTGCAAATCATCGGCATAAATTATTCATTTAATAAAGATTTTGATTTAGAGGAAGCAATTTTGAAGCAGGTCGGATATAGTAAGGGTAAGCCCAGCATTTTATTATTTCATGAACCGAAAAATATTAAATTGGCAGAAAAAGCGGAAATTGATCTACAATTATCGGGGCACACCCATAATGGACAAATATTTCCTTTTAATTATTTAGCTAAGTTAGCTTATAAGGGCTATGGGCACGGGATATTCACGGAAGGGGACTTTTCTTTGATTGTTAATCGCGGTGCTGGAACGTGGGGGCCGCCGATACGCACGAGTGGACAAAGTGAAATCGTAAAAATTATTCTTAAGAAAAAATAAAATGAATTTATCAAAATTATCTAGCATACTCCAGACTCAACCAAAATATCGTTTTGCGCAAGTAAATAAAGCGATCTGGCAAGATTTTATTTCTTCTTGGCAGGAAGTTTCAAATTTGCCTAAAGATTTGCGGGAAACACTGGCCACGGAATGCCCTTTAGAAATCCAGGCGGAGTTGGATAAAAATAAGAGTAAAAATAAAAGCGTTAAGGCGCTAATCACATTAACTGACGGCGAGGCGATTGAAACAGTTTTGATTCGACAAAAAGATAAGCGAAATACTGTTTGTGTTTCTTCTCAGGTCGGTTGCGCGCTTGCTTGTGAATTTTGCGCGACCGGAAATTTTGGCTTCCGGCGCAATTTGAAATCCGAAGAGATTGTCGAACAGGTAATTTTTTGGTCCCGTTATTTAAAGCTTGAAGGCAAAGGTGAAAAAATTGATAATATTGTTTTTATGGGCATGGGCGAACCATTCCTAAATTATGCCGAGTTTATTAAGGCGGCTAAGTTTATTAATAATCCCGAAACTCTAAATATTGGCTCGCGCCGCATGTCAGTTTCAACGGCCGGCATTACCGAGGGTATAAAAAAATTAGCCGGTGAAAAAATGCAAATTAATCTCGCAATTTCTTTGCACGCGGCTAATGATAATTTACGACGAGATTTAATGCCAATCGCCTTAAAATATAATTTGCATGAAATTTTAAAGACGGTTGATAATTATATTACTAAAACCGGACGACGCGTAATGTTTGAATATTTAATGATGAAAGGCGTTAATGATAGTGACAAAGACGCTATTGAGCTGGTAAAATTATTGAAGAAGCCGTTGTATATGGTGAATCTAATACCATATAATCCGACTGGCCGCTTCCACGCCTCGAGCCGGGAACGCATCGAGAAGTTTAAAAAAATATTAGAGGAAGCCGGCGTCGCCGTTACGGTCCGTTTAAGTTTCGGTGCGGATATTACAGCTGCCTGCGGCCAATTGCGGGGGAAGAAAAAATAATTCAGAGCATGTGTTAAATTGTAAGCGCCAGATAATATGAATAATAAAAAGGGAATTATTATCGCCATTTCCGGGGGACCAGGAACCGGCAAGTCGTCGCTGGTCCGTAGGTTGGCCGAGAATTATCAAGCCAAGGCTTTTTTTGAGGGCGAGGAAAAGGATTTTCCATTGGCAGTCAGAGAAGGCATAAAAACCGGCGAGAAACAATTAGCAACAAGAATGTATTTCCGTAATAAAACCTTCGCTCAATATTTAGACGCTTTGCGCGATAGGGAGAAGGGTGAAATGGTTTTTTTGGATAACTTTTGGCTTGTTAATGAAGTTTGCTGTCGCGAATTCTTAAACAACACATTTGAAAAAGAATTAATGACGGTTGCTTGCTCGCTAGATCGCCAGATATTCCCCTGGCCCGATTTAATTATTAGTTTAAAAGCCGGTCCCGAAAAAATTAAAGAATTTGTTTTGGCTCGGGGTCGAAGTTTTGAAATCAATAATGATTTTCTGGAAAGATACGCGGCAATTCATGATACGCACGACAATTATCTAAGGAGCTTTGCCCTAGATAATGTATTATATATTGATCGCAGCGACCGAGATTTTAAAGTTAAGGCCGATCTCGAGTGGCTAATCGGCGTAATTGAAAATAAATTGAAAGAATTAAAGAAGTTTTAATGGAAAAGCAAATAATTTTAGACGGACAAAAAATAAAGTATACCCTTAAGATAAGTACTCGCGCCAAACGCCTTCGTTTGGCGGTTTATTGTAATGGCGATTTAACCGTTACTCAGCCGCGGTTTCTTAGCTCGAAGGTGGTCGATAAATTTATCAAGGAGAAGTCAGCTTGGATTACGGGCAAGATAGCTAATTTTAAAAATTCCAAAAATGAACCGTTAAATCTTCTGACGCGCCGCGATTACTTGAACAATCGCGAAAAAGCGCGGGCTCTCATCAGCGAGCGACTGGCATATTTTAATTCTTTTTATAATTTCAAATACGGTCGAATAAATATTCGCGATCAAAAATCGCGCTGGGGCAGTTGTTCAAGACAGGGAAATCTAAATTTTAATTTTCGCCTCTTATACTTACAACCGGAAGTTCGCGACTATGTCATTATCCATGAGCTCTGTCATCTAAAGGAGTTTAATCATTCGCCGAGTTTTTGGAAATTAGTTTCCCGCGTCTCTCCCGATTTCAAGGTTTTGCGCAGTAAATTAAAAAATGGCCTGCCGATATAATTACCTATCTTATTTTTGAATAAAAAAAGAGAGGGAACTTTATCAGCGCCCTCTATTAAAAAGTGTACGTCCAGGCAGATCATTGTGATCTTGATTATTGGCTTGCAGGAGATCGGAGGTCATCTGCGGCCTTGGACTAGGTGAAAGCCCTTATTATCCTGGCAAGCTGGCCTTAGCTGGTTAGCTTCGGCAAGTCAGGTTATGTACACCGTTTGGGTAAAGAATTTACCGATTTGTACAGCTCTTTGGCTGTAGAGATTTGGCTGACCGGACCATAGAATTGGCAGCATGGTTACGGCCTCTCATTTTCGGGTTCTTCCCCATAATATTTTTTGTACTTTTTGTACGGATTAATATATTAGCATTCTTATTCGTAATTGTCAATAGCATTAATAAAATTAGCTAATATTAAACATAAATACACTTTATTAGCGGGCTTATCTAAATTTTGGTATAATAAACGTACTAATAATTAATAATACTTATATGTTTACTTTATCTTTGTTGCCATTTGAGAAGAATGCGCTTGAGCCTCATATTTCGGCGAAAACTTTAGAATTTCATTATGGTAAGCATCACCAAGCCTATGTCGATAATCTTAATAAACTGATTGCCGGTACTGAGTTCGAGACAGAGTCGCTCGAAAATATTATTTTGAAGACGGCGGGCAGCTTAAACCAGGTCGCCATTTTTAATAATGCGGCTCAGATATATAACCATGATTTTTTTTGGCGCAGCCTGAAGCCGCTAACTCAGAATTCCGAGCCCTCGGCCGATCTATTAACCCTCATAAATACATCGTTTGGCAGTCTAGAGAATTTTTACACCGAGTTCAAAGCAGCGGCCCTAGGCCAGTTCGGGAGCGGTTGGGCTTGGCTGGTAAAGGATGGAAATAGCGTCAAGATATTTAAAACGGCTAACGCGGATACGCCAATCGCTCATAACCTTAAGCCGCTCTTAACAATTGATGTCTGGGAACATGCTTATTACCTAGATTATCAGAACCGCCGCGCTGATTTTGTCGACGCCGTCTTGAAAAATTTATTAAATTGGGAATTTGCCGCTGGCAACATTAACTAAACTTATGTATCAAAATCCATATATCAAGCTTAAGCCGAAGACAAGCCGGCCGTATACCGAAGTTTACTTAATTAGACATTGCCACCCTGACTACACAACCGAAAAGAAGGTAGGTGAAAAAAATATGCTTTTGTCGAAAACTGGTCATGAGCAAAGAAAGTATTTGACTAAAAAACTATTGACCATGAAGTTCGATAAAGTATATTCGAGCGAGCTGGTGCGAGCGCAGGAAACCGCTTTTCTGTATGCTCAGCAGAAGAAAAAAGAAATTGTTCTTGACCATCGTTTGAATGAAATCGATTGGACACATTGGTTTCGGATAAAATATTTTAATATGTCCGAAAAAAATCGTGAGAAAAAACTTAAACATCATTTAACACTTGATCGCCAGCTAGATAAAATGCAGACGACCGCGCGCCGCGCCTTGGCCGATATTTATAAGAATAATAAGGGGAAGAGCATTGCTCTCTTCTCTCACGGAAATTTTATCAAAGCTCTAGTAACCGGTATTCTTAGCGCGGATGTAATCGGCTTTTTATCTTTAGAAATTTTTCAGTCGTCGATTACTAAATTGGTTATCGACCGCGATGGTTTCGTTAAGATAAATTATATAAATGATGTTAGCCACTTGCCGTCGCCCCCAGACGAAGATTTATTTTTGACTTTAATTGATTAAAATAATGAATAAACGCCTGTTAAAAATTAGTTTAAGCCTAACCTTTATCGCTCTGGGAATTTTAAGCCTGGGTGCAGATTTTGGCCTATTAAATAAGGCGCAAGCAATTACCGGCTTGAATGGGCGGATACTGCTTCAGGTACAGGATAAAGGCCAAGCTTGGTATGTTAATCCGGTTAATAGTCGCCGTTATTATTTAGGTCGGCCAGAGGACGCCTTTTCGGTTATGCGCTCACTCGGGCTAGGCGTGTCGAGCGCTGATTTAAATTCTTTTGCCGGGCAAGTGCCCGCGCGTTTAGCTGGTCGGATATTATTGAAGGTACAGGATAAAGGCCAGGCTTATTATGTTGACCCGATACAGCTCAAATTATATTATCTTGGCCGGCCAACTGACGCATTTAATGTCATGCGGTCGCGTGGACTCGGCATAACTAATAGCGACTTGGCGACTATTCCGATAGCTAGTATCAGTCCAGCGCCGCCGAGTGTTAGCGCACCAGTTGCGATTGTGACAAACTCGGATATTAAATATTATAAATTTCAATATCAAACAAATAATTACGAATTAGCACTGCCTTTATCTAATACGCTTTATAGTTCTTATAAAAACACGCCAAAGGTTGTAACTTATGAAGTCGGAAATGAGCCAGCTAATTTGCGCGAGGTTTTCTATGGATTATTTTTGAAAGTTAAAACGACTGATACTTCAATTAATGATATCGTCGCAAAATTAAGAAAAGTTGCCCAAGATAATAATTGGAGCGACGACCAGACGATTGAATTCGTTCTTTCCTTTGTGCAGTATATTCCTTATGATCAAGCGAAGGTTACTTCCGGCGGGGGCGCGAATAGCAACCCCTACTTTCCTTATGAGACTTTATATTTAGATAAAGGAGTTTGTTCAGATAAAACATTTTTGGCAGTTTTATTAATGCGTAAGCTAGGCTATGGCGCTGCCGTTCTTGATTTTCCCGAACGTAATCATACGGCGCTTGGCATCTCTTGCCCGGCTCAGTATTCGGTAAATAATTCTGGATATTGTTACGGTGAAACAACAAATTATTTCCCCCTGGGCGTGATTCCGCAAAGCCTTAGTAACGGGCAGGCGCAAACCGCGGATGAATTTAGCAACTCTTTTAATTCCAGTACCTTGGGCAAAATGGAAGTGTATCAGGCGACAACCGGAAAAATATATCAAGGTATGCCTAGCCTGCGTGCTCGCGTCGACGCTCTCCGCGCCGCCAAGATCGACTTAACTTCGCGGCAAGCTGAAATCGATATTTCGACCGCCGCACTAGCAACAAAAGAGGCAGCCGTGAATACGATGAAAACGCAAATGGAGACTTATTATAATAATGGCCAAATAAAAGATTATAATAATCTTGTTCCGGTGTATAATAATTTGGTTAATCAATACAACGCAGACCTAGCAGTCTATCAAGTTAAAGTAAACGAATATAACGCCAAAGTAATTGAATTTAACACAGCGGTGAGGGTATTTTATCAGCAATAATTAGCTCACCTTGTTTTTCGCAATTTTAATTGATTTTTGTCAATAATTTAACCTTTCTCGGGCGATAATATCTTGACAGACGGTCAATTTTAATATATCTTTATTAGCAGAGGTCTGGCCTCTAGAGCGACCTCTTTTTATTTACTAAATTATCATGCTCGCAATTAATTTTCTTGTATAATATTAAACAATATTATATGAGCGAGCAGACGTAAAAAGAAAAAACATATGGTAAAAATTCCAAAACTCGAAGACATGCTTAAAGCCGGTATGCACTTCGGCCATCGTACTAATCGCTGGCACCCAAAGATGAAGCAATTTATCTTTACTTCAAAAAATGGCATTTACATTATCGATTTAAAGAAGACCCAAGAACAGATGCAAACCGCCTTAGAATTTATGTCTAAGCTGGTTAGCGAAGGCAAAAGTATTCTTTTTGTTGGTACTAAAAATCAAGTTTCTGAACCATTAAAGAAGATGGCTTCCGAGGTCGGCCAACCGTATATCGTCGGTAAATGGTTGGGCGGTTATTTGACCAACTTTATTGTTGTTAAAAAATCCGTAAAAAAATATTTAGATCTGATTGAAAAACGTGAAACTGGAAAATTGGAGAAATATACAAAAAAAGAACGCTTAAATTTTGATCGCGATATAAAAAAATTAGAAATGCGCGTCGGCGGTTTAACGAGCCTAAACAAGATGCCAGACGCTTTATTTGTTTGGGATATTAAGGAAGAAGAGACTGCGATTCGTGAAGCGCAGCAAAAAAATATTCCAATTGTTGCTATTTGCGATACTAATGTTAATCCGGATGAAGTTACTTATGCTATTCCGGCTAACGACGACTCTACCAAGACAATAAAAATCGTTTTAGAGGCGATTAAAGACTCTCTACTTGAAGCAAAAAAAGCAATTAAAGCCTAAAGTTAATTAAAATTTAATATTTATAAATATGGAACTCATCAAACAACTCCGCGAGATGACAGGCGCGGGCATGGTTGATTGTCAAAAAGCTCTTAAAGAAGCAGACAATAACCTCGATAAAGCCGTAGAAATTTTACGCAAAAAAGGAATTGCGAAAGCCGCCAAGCGGACAGATCGCGATACTAACGAAGGCGTGGTTAAAGTTGGTGTTAATGCCGACAAGACCGAGGCCTATATTTTAGAAGTCAATTCTGAAACTGATTTTGTTTCTCGTAATGAAAAATTTCAAGCCTTTGCTGATTCAGTAATGGAAATAGTTAAATCGCAAAAGCCAGCTAACTTAGAGGCTTTGCTTGCCGCTCATTTAGCGGTTGGTACTGTTCAGGAAGATCTCGATAGCTTAAGCGGAACGATTGGCGAGAAATTGGGCATTAAACGCTTCGAAATTATTACTGGCGCAAGTGTCGCCGCCTATTCTCATTTAGGTGGTAAAATGGGCGTTTTAATTGCGCTTGACGCAGCCGGTAAAGAAGAATTGGCTGCCGATTTAGCCATGCAAGTCGCTGCCGCCAACCCAAAATATATTTTACCATCCGAGGTAGATCCGGCGGAAATGGCCAAGGAGAAAGAAATTTATAAGGAACAGCTAGTCAAGGAAGGAAAACCCGAGGCAATGGTTGAAAAAATTGTTGAAGGGAAGGCCGGTAAGTATTATTCCGAGGTTTGTTTGGTTGAACAGGAATATATCAAGGATGATAAAAAGAAAGTCAAAGATATTTTAGGTGGAGCAAACGTCCTTAAGTTTGTCCGCTTCTCTCTATAATTAATATAAGCCGGTTTAATCCGGCTTATTGTTTACATGATTTACGCACAAGTACAATTTGCCCCTTGGGATAAAATTTATAATTTTTCCCTGGGCAAATCGGAAGTGTCTGTCGGTGATTTTGTAATTGTCGAAACAGAACTTGGTTTGGAGCTCGGCAAGCTTCTGTCTTTAGTTGAAGAAATTGATCCTAAAGACGATAAGCGTGAGTTAAAGCCGATTATTCGAAAAGCAGTCTACGATGATATTGTGCGCATCCCTGATGCAGCTCAAAAAGAAGAAGCGATGGAATTCTGTCGCCAGATGATTACTAAATATGAATTACCGATGAAACTCGTTGATATGCATTATTCTTTTGAGGGTAATCGCATAAATTTTGCTTTTATTTCTGACGGCCGAGTCGACTTCCGTGAATTAGTTAAGGATTTGGCTGCCCATTTTGGAGTGAACATCCGCCTAACTCAAATTGGCACCCGCGACGAAGCGAAGATAACCGGCGACTGCGGCCCCTGCGGACGCGGCCTGTGCTGCCGAGGATTTCTCAAAGAGTTTTCTTCCATCACCTCAGAAATGGCCGAAGCACAGCAAGTGGTTCATCGCGGCTCGGAAAGAATTTCAGGAATGTGCGGGCGCCTAATGTGTTGCTTATCATTCGAATACGAGGGCTATAAAGATATGGCGGGAAAACTACCGCCGATAGGCACTAAAGTTAATGTTGATGGTACACGAGGGGTTGTTGTTGGCCATCATATTTTAAAACAGACAGTTGACGTTAAGATTAATGGCGACAAAGAGGGTGAAAGGGATGTCATTATCGAAGTTGATATCAATCGTCATCATAAAAAGCAATAAATAATTATCGGAAAAGATATATTGAATACGCTGCCTTTCTGGGGTGGCGTATTTTTAAATTTTTTAAAAAATATGCTATAATATAGTCAAATCATAAATAAATTATTTATCAAATATATGAAAAAAATGAATATTGCAATCAATGGTTTTGGTCGTATCGGCCGCGCCGCCGCGAAGATTATTATGAATCGCTTTCCGAATATTAACCTTGTGGCCATCAACGATTTAACCGATCCAGAAACCCTGGCGCATTTATTGCAATATGACTCCTGTTATGGCCGGTATGCTAAAAAAGTTAGCGCCACCAAAGACGCTCTTATCGTCGCAGGCCATAAAATTCCGGTTTTAGCGATTAAAGACCCGTCCTTGCTCCCTTGGAAGAAATTGAATGTTGATGTCGTACTGGAATGCACCGGCCGGTTTACCAATAAAGAAGATTTGAGCCTACATTTAAAAGCGGGAGCAAAAAAAGTTATTTTATCCGCGCCAGCCAAGAAGGGCGGTGTGAAAACGATTGTTCTGGGCGTTAATGAAAATAAGATTTTGAAGGGCGACAACTTAATTTCTTGTGCTTCTTGCACGACTAATTGTTTAGCACCGACAACGGCAATTATTAAGGAAAAATTTGGCATCAAAAAAGCAATCATGACGACCATTCATTCCTATACGGCTGATCAAAATTTAGTCGATGGCCCGCATAAGGACTTGAGAAGAGCGCGTGCCGCCGCTTTAAATATCGTTCCGACGACTACTGGCGCCGCCATTGCGGTTACCGAAACTATCCCCTCGTTAAAAGACAAATTTGATGGCTTAGCTGTCCGCGTCCCTACCCCAGTTGCTTCTTTATGCGATACAGTTTACGTCTTGAATAAAAAGACCACCGTCGAAGCAGTGAATAAGGCTTTTATTCAAGCCGCCAAGGGCAAGATGAAAGGAATCATCGAAGCTTCAAACGAGGAATTAGTTTCAACTGATATTGTTGGCAATCCCCATAGCTCGATCGTCGATTTGCTAACAACTAAGATTGTTGGCGGGGATTTATTAAAAGTAGTCGCTTGGTACGATAATGAATGGGGATACTCCAATCGTCTAGTTGAATTAGCGGTATATTTAAAGAAATTAATTTAAGTTAAAACAATAAAAATATGAAATTAGAAAATAAAGTCGCGGTCGTTACGGGCGCGGCCTCAGGAATAGGGCTGGCCATTGCCAATCTTTTTTCGGCTGAGGGAGCTAAGGTAATTTATTCTGACTTGAATGAAGGAGAGTTGAAATTAGATGGAGTAAATTCAATATTTGTGAAATGCGATGTCGCAAATTCAAAAGAAGTAGATTCCTTAGTTAAGACTGCAATCGATAAATTCGGTCGACTCGATATTATGGTTAATAATGCCGGAATTGCTTCGTCGGGTGGAATAATGGAAGTGAGTGATGAGTCATGGGCAAAAACAATGGGAATAAACTTATTCGGAGTGATGTATGGGGCGCGAGCTGCGGCTAAGGCGATGAAAGAGAAAAATATCAAAGGCGCAATCATTAATATGAGTTCTATCTTGGGAACAGTTGGCATGCCGGGCGCAATTTCTTATTGTGCGACCAAGGGCGGCGTCGTACAGTTAACGCATGCCGGAGCTCTCGACTTGGCGCCAAGCGGTATAAGGATGAACGCAATTGCCCCAGGATTTATAGAAACAAATATGACCAAGGATATTCTGCTTGATCCAAAATTTAAAGCAATGGTTGAAATGAACACCCCGCTGGGTTATGCCGGCGAACCAAAAGATATCGCGCAGGCCGCTCTATATTTAGCTAGTGACGACGCCAAATATGTTACCGGAGTAATTTTACACGTTGACGGCGGCTGGACAGCGAGATAAATAATTTAATTCATCTATATGGAACAGACAATTGAAAAAAAATATCCGCGAGTTGGCGTTGGCGTTCTTATCATGAACGAAAAAGGAGAAGTACTCCTGGGACTACGTCGCGGTTCCCATGGTGCTGCAGAATGGAGTTTTCCTGGCGGTCATTTAGAGTTCGGCGAAACGGTCAAAGACACGGCCGTGCGGGAAGCCAAAGAAGAATGCAATCTCGATATTAGTGACTTGGAATTAATTTCAATCGCTGACGAGAGAAGATATTTGCAGTCTGACGGAAAACACTACCTAAATGTTGGGTTTTTAGCTAAGAGCAATTTAGGCGAAGTTAAATTGAACGAGCCGGAGAAATGTTTGGAGTGGCGTTGGTTCCCCCTGACTAGTTTACCCACGCCTTTATTCGAGGGTACGGAGTTGGTAATTAGAAATTATTTGTCAAAAAAAATATATCAACCGGAATAAAATGTTAAATAATAATATTCTAAAACAAATTGAAGATGCTGGTTTGGTGGGGCGCGGCGGCGCATCATTTCCAGTCGCCAAAAAGTGGGCGGCTGTAAAAACTGCGCTTAAGACAAAAAAAGTTGGCTATATTATTGTAAATGGCGCTGAGGGAGAACCGGGTGTCAAAAAAGACGGCTACATAATCGAGCATTATCCCGAGGAAGTTATAAATGGGATATTATTAGCCGATAAATTTTTAGGAAAGGAAAAAATAAAACATATTTATTTTTTTCTCAATGCTGAATATTACAAAAAATTCGGTCCGGGATTAAAAAAAGTATTAGGCGCCAAAAAATACCTTAATCTCGAACGAAAAATTAAGTTTATTATTAAGCCGGAGAAGTTAACTTATATTTGTGGTGAAGAATCAGCGCTGCTTAATTTAATCGAAGGAAAGAAAATCGAACCGCGCTTGAAACCACCCTATCCGACTAGCCGAGGCTTATTTGCATCGCCGACTTTAATTAATAACACCGAGACATTTTATAATATTAGTCTAGTTTCCCGCGGACGTTTTAAGAATGAACGTTTTTATACGATAAATGGCACAGTCAGGCACCGTGGTGTTTTTTCCTTATCGGCCGAATTAACAATCGAAGAAGTTTTAAAACACACAAAGAATTTTCCTAATTTTGATTTCTTTATTCAAGCGGGTGGGGAAGCGGCCGGCGAAGTTCTACGCTCCGACCAATTGAATCGTCCGGTCGAGGGGGCCGGTTCAATTATGGTTTATGACCATAAAAAAACTGACAAACAGAAGCTGGTTAAATATTGGTTAAATTTTTATCGCGAGCAAAGCTGCGGTAATTGCGTAATTTGCCGCGAGGGAACATATCGCCTTTTCGAACTAATTAATAAGAAAGAGTACGATAAAAAACTTTTTTGGGAAATAGTTTCCGCTCTCGAGGAAACAAGTTTTTGCGGTCTCGGTCGCTCGCTGCCAACGCCAATTAAAAGTTATTATTTAAATATTTTACAAGCTAAAATTTAATTTTATGGAAAACAGCCAAGAAACAGTCAGCCCTTTACGGGTTGTCACAAAAACTAAATTAACTCCCGTTTTCGACATGGTCGAAGAATCGTGCATAACTTATTTCCGGAATTTTAAAAAATTTATCGGCGTTTATCTTTATGGCCTCATCGGTTTTGTACCCTTCGCCATTGTTGGTCTAATTTATGTCTTGCTTACAGCCACAACTTCATTGCTTGATAATATTGCCCTGCGCTCAATTCTCGTAGTCCTAATGTTTTTTACTGGCGTCTGGGCGATATATTATGGTATCAGGATTCGCGCGGCGATGATTTTGCTCATTAAAAATAATTATACTTCAGCTAAGGAAAGCTTCGACTTGAGTCAGAAATATTTTTGGGCCTATGTTTGGGTTTCGATTCTTAGCACTCTGGTTATCGGCCTTTGGACTCTCTTGCTTATTATTCCTGGTATAATTTTTGCGATATATTATTTACTTTATAACTATACTTTTTTCCTCGAAGACGTAAAGGGAATGAAGGCGCTTAGAAGAAGTAAGGAACTGGTCAAAGGTTATTGGTGGGCTGTTTGCGGGCGAGTAATGTTCATCGGTTTACTAGCCGGTCTGTTTAATCTTTTATTAGCACTACCGCTAGCCTCGATGCCCGAGAAGAGCGCTTCTTATAATATTTATAACGGATTTATTAATTTAATTTGGGCGCTCATTTCGCCGATAATAATTATTTATACCTACGACATATTCCGCGATCTCTTGGCAATTAAAGGCGAGTCTAAATTAGAAAAAAAATAAAATATTTTACGATGTTAAGAATAAATGATAAAAAAGTTAAGTTTAAGGCTGGCCAAACTATCCTGGAAGCGGCGCGGGATAATCACATTTTCGTGCCGTCTCTCTGCGAACATCCAGATTTGCAAGTTCAGGCTAATTGTCGCATTTGCGCGATTGAATTAAAGGGTCGCGACGAATTAGTTACTGCCTGTTCGACGGTGATTGAAGATGGAATGGATATTTTAACCGATAGCCCGCGGGTTAAAAAGGCGCGTTTGTTGAATTTGGAATTAATTTTTGCTGAACATGCCGAGAAATGTGTCAATTGTACTTTACGTTACAATTGTGAACTTTTACGTCTGGCAAATAAATATAAAGTTAAAATTAATCGCTTTCCTGATCGCAAAAGCAAGCGTAAAACTTATAAATTTGCGAATGCTGTGGAAATTGACGGCACGCAATGTATTGATTGCAAAAATTGTCTTAGTGCTTGCAGCGATATTCAGAAGATACATTATTTGAAAATGGAGGGATCAGGCATTGACCAGGAGATTGTTCCAGTCAAAGATAAGGAAGTCGCTTGTATCTACTGTGGCCAATGCGCTTTGCATTGTCCGGTCGCAGCGGCCCAAGAACAGGCGGCCTGGCAAAAAGTTGAAGCGGTCCTCAAGGATAAGAGCAAAACCGTGGTTGCGCAATTTGCGCCCTCGATTCGTATTTCTTTGGGCGAAGAGTTCGGAATGCCTTATGGCACTAATTGTGAAGGCAAGATTTATAGCGCACTAAAAAAAATTGGTTTTAACAAAATTTTTGATGTAAACTTCGGCGCTGATATAACTACGATTACCGAGGCGGAGGAGCTGCTCGAGAGACTGAAAGATAAAAAAGGGGTATTCCCGATGATGACTTCTTGCTGCCCAGCCTGGGTCGCCTATGCTGAGTTCTATCATCCGGAATTATTGCCAAACTTAACAACCGCGCGTTCACCGCAAATTCATTTAGCGGGAGCGATTAAAACCTATTGGGCGCAGAAAAATAAAGTTAATTCGAAAAATATTGTGGTTGTTTCAATCGTGCCTTGCACAGCTAAAAAATATGAAGCTGCTCGGCCGGAATTGGCTTTAAACGGGCGGCCTCTAGTTGATTTAGTCTTAACAACACGCGAGCTCGCCTTTTTAATTAAAAAGAATAATATTGATTTTAAAAAATTACCTGACGGGCAAGGAGAAAAACTATTTAATAATGGCTCAGGAGCAGCCGCTATTTACGGCGCTTCGGGCGGGGTAATGGAATCAGCCCTGCGCTCGGCTAATGCCCTGGTTTGCGCAAACAGCAAAAATAAATTATGCGATAGCCATCTAGAATTTAAAGAGGTCCGCGGTTTATCCGGTTTTAAAGAAGCGACGGTTAATCTTGATGGTAAAAAAATTAAAGTCGGCGTCGTCAATGGCATCGGTAATATTCAAAAAGTTCTTCCAAGATTAAATAAGTATCACTATATTGAAGTGATGGCTTGCCCGGGCGGTTGTCTGGGCGGCGGCGGCCAGCCAATACCGACCAATAAGTTAATCAGACAAAAACGCCTTGAAGGCCTATATGCCATCGACAAAAAACGGCCATTACGCCGTGCCCATGAAAATAAGGCAATGATGGAATTTTATAACTTCGCGAAAAAAAATAAATTGAGCAAGCAGGTTTTGCATACTAAATTTGCGCCGACGAAGGGCTCGATTTTAACCACAAAAAAGAATGGCAAGAGTTCTTTATTTGATTTTATTTTTTAATAAAAATATATGTCGAGAGTTTTAGCAACGATTTCTATCTTAGCGGCTGATCGCCAAGCTATCTCCAATGATTTGAATAGAATTTTGACCGACAACGGTCATTTGATTATGTCTCGTCTCGGAGTTAATGTTCAACGCAATTGTTTCGAGCATTGTTTAGGATTAATTATTTTAGCAGTTGAGGGCGATGGCCCAAAAATTGCCGAGCTTGAACAGAAATTAAAAGCTTTGCCGCATCTAACGGTTAAGTTGAGCGTTATGAAAGAGCAAGAATAAAACCAGAAATACAAATAAAAAAGACGGAAGCGATTCCGTCTTAAAGTTCATACTTAGTTTAACCTTCGATGATTGATAATGCGTAGTTGAACTCGTCGTCATTCAGGTAGCCAAGAATATAGATATTCGTCATGTCTCGTGTTACCCGACCTGATTGCGCAATTTTACGAAAGCCCATTACTAGGGCTAGTATGTCAGTCGCTTTTTCATTATCAGCGAGAGGACAATTTTGCGAATACATAAGTAGATGAGAGAGCTCATGGCTAGCCAGAAACATAAAGAATTCAAAGCTACGTAGAATCGAATCCTTCTTGACGTACATGGTCGCACCGAGAAGAACTTTCTCTATATGTCCGCCTTGACGGACCATATCGACCGTGTTCGCCTCTATCATCGCCGGCGAATCCTTGCTTCTCTCTGGTTTCCCTAAATATCTTTCGATTGATTGGCTACCGGGCAAGCACTTTACCTTGAGTTTCAGCGGGATGTTGAAATGGATCATAATTTCCCGTATGCATTCTCCGTAAAGCCCAGCGTCATAAAGTATTCTTAGGGCCCTCTCGGGAACTAGCGCTTTAACTCCGAAGGTTTTAATTAGTGTTCTAGTCAGCGATTCAATTTCTGTCATGCTTTCTGGGTTTGGCGGTTTATGAATATTTTGTTAGAATAGATTTGAATGAACAGTTATGATAGATTATAATATAATTGAAGATTTGTCAATAGTATGAAAATACCAGCTTATATTAGTAAAATAATAAAAGACTTACAGGTCTCGGGCTTCGAGGCCTATATTGTTGGTGGCTGTGTTCGAGACGTTTTAATGGGTAAGGAGCCCAAAGATTGGGATATAACAACTAATGCCTTGCCTGAGCAGATGTTAAAAATATTTTCTGACGCCAAATATGAAAATACTTTCGGTACGGTTTTATTGCCGATTCGTGCGATTGCCCAAGGGGAGGAAACTAAAGGGAAATTAGAAGATGTGGTTGAAATTACAACCTATCGCAGCGAGCAAGGATATTCGGACCGCCGTCACCCAGATTCGATTCGCTTCGAGACTGAGCTTGATAAGGATTTAGAACGCCGTGATTTTACGATTAATGCTCTTGCACTTGATCCGAGTGACCACGAAAAAATCATCGATCTTTTCGGTGGGCAGAAAGATATAAAATTAAAAGTCATTCGCGCGGTAGGTGAACCAAGCGACCGCTTCAAGGAAGATGCGCTGCGCATGCTCCGCGCGGTTCGTTTTAGTGCGCAATTAGGCTTTGAATTAGAGCCAAAAACGCAACGCGGAATTGTTAAGCTCGCCGGTAGTTTAAAGTTTGTTTCCAAAGAAAGAATTCGCGATGAGTTTATAAAAATACTATCTTCGGATAGGCCCTACGAAGGAGTGATGCTTTTACATGACTGTAAATTATTGCAATATATTTTGCCCGAGCTTGAACAGGGCGTGGGCGTCAACCAAGATCGGCACCATATTTATCCGGTTTTTAAACATAATTTATTGGCTTTAAAATCTTGTCCGAATAAAGAATGGCAGGTTCGCCTAGCTGCGTTACTACACGATGTCGCTAAGCCAAAAACCCGGAAGATTATTAATGACATTGCCACTTTCTATAATCACGAACACCTCGGGGCGCGCATGACCGATAAGATAATGTCACGTTTGAAATTTTCTCTGGCCGACCAGACGCGGGTTGTAAATCTTGTTAAGAATCACATGTTCTATTATAATGTCGGCGAGGTGACCGCCGCTTCGGTTAGGCGTTTGATTGTTAAAGTTGGAAGAGAAAATCTGAAAGATTTAATCGATTTACGAATTGCCGATCGCCTTGGCTCCGGTACTCCTAAGGCGATGCCGTATAAATTGCGTCACTTGCAATATATGATGGAGAAAGTTCAGAATGATCCGGTCTCGGTTAAAATGCTTAAGCTTAATGGTGATGATGTTATTAAAATATTAAAAATAACGCCCGGCCCGAAGATTGGCGCGATTTTGGACGTATTACTTAGCGATGTTTTAGAAGACCCAGAATTGAATAATCTGGTCTGGCTCAAGAAGCGAGTGAAAGAACTTGATAAGTTTGATTTAGATGAACTGCGTCTAAAAGCGAAAGAGTTGATTGAAGAAAAACGAGACGAAGAAGATAAACTAATTAAAAAGCAATATAAAGTTTAAAGCTATGAAAAAAATTTTGCTGATGGTCGCAATCATTGCCATTGCGTTTAGTGTTTCGGCTTGCACTAGTAAAACCGCGCCGACGGGCGAAGAAAACATCGCTCCGACTAGCGCCACGGCCGACGAAGATTTTAATTTAGCGGATGATGTTCAACCCTCCGCGCCGGTTAGTTCAATTCCTAGCGAGGCCACACAGACCATTGCGACGGAAACCCCGGTTCAAAATATTACTACTATGCCAAGTCCAGACAAACAAGAAGATTTAACAAAAAAGTATTCCCAGGCGATTATTAAAACTAGCTTAGGAAATATTACAGTTAAATTCTACGCGGCGGAATCGCCAATGACCGTGAATAATTTCTTAAATTTAGCTCAGGCCGGTTTCTATAACGGCACAAAATTTCATCGTGTAATTAAAGATTTCATGATTCAGGGCGGCGACCCGTTAAGCAAGGAGTCTGATACTTCTGTTTGGGGAACAGGCGGGCCAGGTTATCAATTCAAAGATGAAATTAATACCCATAAATTAGTACTTGGCAGCTTAGCGATGGCTAACGCCGGTGCCGGAACAAATGGTTCACAATTCTTCATCGTTACTTTAGCGGAGACCCCATGGCTTGATGGCAAGCATACAAATTTCGGTCAGGTAACTGCTGGTATGGATGTGGTTAAAAAGATTGAAGTCGTTGCAACCGGGGTTAATGATCGCCCGATTGAACCGGTAATTGTAAATAGTATTGAGTTATTGAAGTAGGAGAAATAAAATTTCGTGTAAATAAAAAAGGCTCGATTTTTGTCGAGCCTTTTTTGAAAATGGCATATTAAATTTGAAAATAAGCAGATTGATAGTTTTGTTTAATTGGAGATATTTTAAAAAAAACTAAAATTAAGCTATAATGGACATAATTACAATAATTTGTTATAGTTTAAATCTTATAATTTTTTAAATTAAAATATGAAAGTATATTTAGATAATGCGGCTACGACACGCTTAGACCCGCGTGTTTTTGCCAAAATGAAGCCGTATTTTAGTGAAAAGTACGGAAACGCATCTTCTATCCATTCTCTCGGTCAGGCGGCCTTTTTAGACCTCCAGATGGCTAAAGAGAAGGTCGCTAAGCTCTTGGGCGGAGAGGCAGAAAGCGTTGTTTTTACCTCTAGTGCTACCGAGGCAAATAACCTGATAATCAAGGGCGTTGCCCAGGCGAACCAAGCCAAGGGCAATAAGATATTGGTTTCTAGTATCGAGCATCCCTGCGTACGCGAATCAGCCAATGAACTCGCGCGCGCCGGCTTTACGGTTGAGTTTATTCCGGTAAATTCCGAGGGACTGGTTACGCCCGAGGCTCTAGAAAAATTAATCGATCAGGAAACTATTTTGGTTTCTGTGATGACCGTAAATAACGAGATTGGTACTGTTCAGGATATTGCTGCTTTAGCTAAGGTGGCTCATAAATATGGCGCCTATTTCCATACTGATGCTGTTCAGGCGATTCCGTACTTGAAAATTGATATTAAAAAAATGGGCATTGATTTATTAAGTCTTTCGGCACATAAATTTTATGGCCCAAAAGGAGTCGGAGTTGCCTATATCGCCAAAGGTATTAAAGTAAAACCGCTAATTGTGGGCGGCGGGCAAGAAAGCGGGTTGAGAGCCGGGACTTATAATCTGCCGGGTATTATGGGCTTGATGTTTGCACTCGAATTAGCGTATAAAGAGAGAGTGGGCTACTTAAAGCAGGTGAAAACCCTGCAAACTTATTTGTGGCAGAAAATTAAAAAAGAAATTAGCGGCGTTAAATTGAATGGTTCAGCAACTAAGCGTGTGCCGGCTAATTTAAACGTCATGTTTGGATCGATTGAAGGGGAGGCAATTTTAATGGATTTATCCTATAAAGATATTTGCGTTTCGACTGGCTCGGCTTGCTCGGCAACAGATTTGCGCGCCTCCTCCGTTCTCAAGGCAATCGGTTTAGATAAAAATAATTTAAATAGCAATATCCGTTTTTCTCTGGGTCGTTTTAATACTAAAAAAGAAATCGATTATACGGTTAAATGCTTAAAGGATACGGTGAAAAGATTGAGAAGTTTTAGCCCGATTAAATAATTATAAATATAAGAAATAAAAAATATGGCTTTAAATTATACTAAGAAAACAGTCGATCACTTTCTTCATCCCCACAATATCGGGGAGATAAAGAAGCCTGACGGCTATGCTCAGATCGGCAATATGGTTTGCGGCGATCAATTAGATTTTTTTCTTAAGGTAGAGAAGGGAAAAATCAAAGATGTTAAATTTTTATCATTCGGCTGTGCCTCAAATATCGCGACTGCTTCTTTAATGACGGAAAAAGTTAAAGGGATGACAATCGAAGCGGCAAAGAAATATAAATGGGAAAAAATAGTCTCTGATTTAGGTGGTCTCCCGCATCAAAAAATACATTGCTCGGTTATGGCTGTGCAAGGCCTGAAGAAAGCAATTGCGGACTACGAAAAGCGACTAGAGTCGGCTAAACCAGCTAGGCCTGTTAAGAAGGCGGCAAGTGCTAAAAAGACAGTTGTTATAAAAAAGAAGAAAACTACTAAAAAATAAGCATACAAAAAACACTCCCATAAGGAGTGCTTTTTGTTTGTATCTTCAATCTGCTAAGAGTCGATTAGAATCTCTTTTCTAGAGGGCGAGCTTCGTTGACAACAACTTTGCGGCCATCTAATTCCTGATTGTTATACATCGCAATCGCATTGTCAGCGTCTGCGTCATTTTCCATTTCGACGAATCCAAAGCCTTTTGAGCGATGAGTCATACGATCGGTAATGATAACGGCGGATAAAACGGTACCAGCTTTAGCGAAAGCATCCGCTAAACCTTGTTCGGTCGTCTTGAAAGACAAGCCGCCGATAAATAACTTTTTCATTTTGTTTACTTTTTACATATTTTATTAAACGTAAGACGACCTTTTTTTAAAATAAAAGCGGATTAATTGGTCCGCTCTTACTTTTAAAATAGCTTACCTGTAAAACATTATAGCCTATTTTTAATAATAAGTCAAGCTGCGAATAATAATAAAAAACGCCAGTTTGGAGCTGGCGTGAAATTTGTGCGAGGATTATTCTCCCAGAATTTCTTTGTATAAAAGAGCTTCGTTTTTCAGGAGATTTGCCGGCCGGAAAATTTCTTGCCATTCAATTGGTGCTGTTAAATCGGTGAAGATTTTGTTTAGCGCCTCATTGAACGCATTTACCTGATCATCGGTAATTTCGAGCTGATTTGACGGTCTGAGTCTGCCCAGTCTGATAATTTCTTCCAGATTGGTTTTTGTTTCGGGCTCAAAAGCAGTCAATTCCTTTAAGCTCGTTTCCGCTTCAGTGAATGATTTGTGTCGGCGCGACCTTATTCCCAGGCGACTCGAGTCGGCCTCAAAGATATTGAAGCAAGCGAGTTGAACGAGCCGGTAAATATCCTCATGGCTGAAGCCAAGCGGGCAAAGTTGTTCTTTCAAGAATTCCTTGGCTTCGCTGGAGGCATAAGTGCCGCGCGAATCAATTATTTCCTGGAGCATATTGTCCGTGTATACTGTCAGACCGGAAATAATTTTGGTCATGACTTTAATTGTATGATTCACCGAGTGAAAAAGGTCGGGCCAGGCAACACGCTCAACGCAAGATTGTTCAATGGCGCGCTCCTCCCAGGTCACGATATTTTCGGTGATCATTAGCATATAGCCCTTGGCCATTCTAGCCTGGCCTTCGATATTCTCGGTCGAGATGGTGTTCTTTTTGTGCGGCATTGCTGAAGAACCTTTTTGTTTCTTACCGAAAGGCTCCTGCAGTATGGGTAATCCGCTACGTGCGCCCAAGCGAATGTCGAGCGCCACTTTATGCAGCTCCAAAACAAAATTACAGAGGTTCTGGGCGATTGGCGCGTAGAGAAAGCGGGGCATGATTTGCGAGGCCCCGTAAAACGGCTTCAGGCCAAGAATTTCAAGAGTCTTCTTCTCGACTTCCGGCGATATACTGCCGTAGTTGCCGATGGCACCGGCTAATTTCGATAAGTAGAGAACCTGGGCAGCGTCGATGATATTACGAAATATTAAATCAACGTTATTGCGCCAGGTCAGCACGCGCTTACCGAAAGATTGTAGCTCTGCCCATTGGCCATGAGTGCGGGCCATCATTAAAGTGTAACGATGTTCGCTGGCTAAATTCGAGAGAGCGATTTGGAGCAACATATAGCCGGCCTCAACTTCGGCCAGGCTATCGACGAGAGTTTGCACAAAGGGCGATTCCTCAGTATCGTATGAGGTTAGCTTTTTATGAAAATACTCCTGTAGCTCGACGGGTAAAAAGCGCAGCCGTTCATCCAAGAAAGCGTTTAAGTCGTGGCCGATTTCCGCATCGCGTTTTTTCCACCAATCGATATCGATTGGATTGGTCATGAAGATTCGTTCAATTTCCGTATAGACCTCAAACGGAATTAATTTGAGTTCGGTCTTGGCTTGCAAGACGGCAAGCTCAAGTTTTTGCCAGAGGTTTAGTTTGTTTTCATCGCCAAATAGTTTGGCGATTTTTTGATTTGTGTACCTGGGATGCATGGTTTTGTCCTCCTAAGATTTGGTTATTATTTGGGTTATTTGATTGAATTATTAAGGTCCAATTTTAATATTTAAGCTTAGCGAATTAAGCCGTTTTAGTCAACAAAAAACAGGGAACTGGTCCCTGTTTTTTATATCTATAAATTGACGTTTAGAGTGAAACTTTAACGCCCGCGCTCATCGAGGAGGAGATGCTCACATTCTTAATGAATGTTCCTTTTGAGGCGGCTGGCTTAGCCTTCTTGATAGTTTCAAGCAAGGTCTGATAATTTTCCATTAACTTCTTGGTATCGAAACTTACTTTACCGATAACTGTATGGACATTGGCGGTATCATCATTCTTAAAGCTGATTTTACCTTTCTTTAATTCTTCAACTGCTTTAACCGGGTTAGTTGTAACAGTATCATTTTTCGGAGATGGCATTAAGCCGCGAGTTCCTAAAATTTTAGCGATGACCGCTAGATTTTTCATCATGGCCGGTTCGGCAATGGCGACTTGAAAATCAGTTTTTTCAGTCTTCTTAATTTCGGCGATTAATTCGTCGCTGCCGACAAAGTCAGCACCCGCAGCCTTAACGGCTTTTTCATTTTCTGGAGAAACGAAAGCGGCAATTTTAACGGTTTTGCCAGTGCCATTCGGCAGGCTAACGGCACCGCGAACTTGCTGGTCGCCTTTCTTAGTATTTATACCCAGGCGGAAGTGAACTTCAACCGAGGCGTCGAACTTAGTTTTTGTTAATTTTTTTACAATTTCTAAAGCCTCTTCAATCGAATAGGTTTTTAGACGATCGTAGATTGTTGAATTATCAACTTTCTTTGCCTTAACAATCTTTTTTTCAACTTTTACGGAAGTTTTTTTAGCCGGCTTCTCGGCTTTTTCTTTCTTTGCCATAGTTTTAGTCGTGGTCAAACGTTCGCGAGCGAACTCCCACAATTATTTAAATTATTTAATATCAACACCCATTTGACGAGCGGTACCAGCAATAATGTTTTTGGCCGCCTCGATATCGTTAGCGTTCAAATCAGGCATCTTGGTCTTAGCGATTTCTTCAAGCTGAGCCTTGGTGATAGAACCAACCTTAACAGTTAACGGTTTGCCAGAACCCTTTTTGATTCCTGCTGCCTTCTTGATTAACTCTGAGGCCGGGGAAGTCTTAAGGATGAAGTCATAGCTGCGGTCCTCATAAACAGTGATTTCGACCGGAATGATATCGCCCATCTTATCTTTGGTTTTATCGTTAAAACTCTTGCAGAATTCGGCGATATTTAAACCATGTTGGCCTAAAGCCGGACCGACTGGAGGAGCTGGATTAGCTTGTCCGCCCGCAATCTGTAATTTAATTTTTGTCTTTATTTTTTTTGCCATATAATAATTATTAACTGAGAGCGTAGAAGCATCGCTCTGTTATTCATTAAACTTTTTTAATCTGCAAGAAATCAAGTTCAACCGGTGTTTCCCGACCAAAGAGGGAAACGGAAACTTTGACTTTGCCCTTGGCTTCGTCGACAGCCGTTACTTTTCCTTCCATATTCTTAAATGGACCTTCATTAATGCGAACCGGGCTGCCAACAATAACATCAATTTGGAATTTAGGATCTTCGACGCCCATTCTTTTCTGAAGCGCTTTAACCTCTTCTTCTCCAATTGGAGTCGGAATAGTTCCAGTGCCGATAAAGCCGGTGACATTAGGAGTGTTGCGAACGATATACCAGGATTCATCGGTCACCATCATTTCGACGAGAATATAGCCAGGAAAGATTTTTTCTTCAGTAACTTTGCGTTTGCCATTTTTAATTTTAATTTTTTTCTCGGTAGGGATCAAAATGTTGAAAATTTTGTCTTCCATATCCAAAGATTCGACTCTTTGTTTCAAGTTCTGAGCGACATTTTCTTCATATCCGGAATAGGTATGGATGACGTACCAACGTCGGCCTTGATTTAATAATTGCTTGGCCATAAATTTAAAATTTAAGAACGATTAATTTTTTATTATTTATTGATAATAAGTTGAAAACCCGTGGTAAAAATATAGTCTAAAAGACCTAAAAATAAAGCCACGCCGATACTGATACCGATTACTAAAATGGTATAGTTTCGAGTCTCTTTTTTAGTCGGCCAAGTGACCTTTTTCATCTCGGCAATCGACTCCTTAATGTAGTTAGTTAATTTGTTCATATTGGCTAAAATTGGTATTTAAAAATGACCTCGTCGGTCACCTTATTTATCTGCTCTAATCATACAAAATAGGCGGAGAGATGTCAAGTCTAGCTGGAGGCCGGAAAAAGCCCTCAGGGTTTGCCTTTTGCGCCTAAACACGATACAATAATATTGGAAATATATTTCTTATTTTTTTATATGGTTAGCCCAAATTTAATTAAAAGAGCCGAAGATTCGCATCCGGTTGAAATCAATGAGAACACCAAAAAATTATTTCAGGTAATTTATAGCGAACAAGGCATTAAAGAAGAAATTGATGATAATGTTCCGAAAATTAGAGTATCGACTCTGATTTCACGGGTCGCCTTTTTCTATGAGAAAGTCCGTAACGCCGTCGATTACGAGGAAGAGCATTTACTCCGGAAAAACGCGATTGCTCGTATTTTGCGTCGCCAAGTGATGATTGAGGGGGTGCTCAAAGAGGCCGATAGCGAGGGGATTGCCAACCATCTGCTGGTTGAATTGATTCGCGCCAGCTATTTACCGAACAATAAGCTCCCGGAAACAAAGATTAAAGAAATCGCAGTTTTGCTGGAAAAATATATCCGTCTTAAGGATCAAATGGTTTTGAAAATTAACGCCTCCTTGAGTCTCAAGACCGATATCAATAAAGCCAAAGATTTAATCAATCAAAAAAACCATCTCGTCAGTTGGCTGCTAATGCTGGCGGCTTGCGAAATCGAAGAAAATCTTGCTCCGAATCGAATCAAGCAAATGATCGTCAATAATCTTTTTGACGTTCTGTCGAATAATATTAAGCTGCCCGATGATTTGCCCTATGCCGCTGATTTAGAAATTCAGATTTATTTAAGCATCGGCCGCACTTACCTCAAATTAGATGAGGACATGTTGAGTTTTATTCTTTTTAAATACTATAATAGCGATTGGTTAGATTTGCGCGATAAAACCGAACTTAATGCTGACGATGATCGGAAAATAAAAGCCATGGCGGCGAAAATGGGTGGAATGGACGCTTTGGTTAAAGAGCAATTGAAGCACCCGCTAACTAAGCAATTAGATAAATTAGTTCATGTTTATTCCTTGTACTTCTCAATTTTGGCCGAGACAATTGAGAGTGACCCCTCTAAGGTTTACGCCGAATTGCAGAAGGGGGAGAAAAATTTTGTCGCTGTTTTGAAAAAAACTTGCAATTTAAAATACAAGAAAGCGAAGGGCCGCCTTTGGACGGCAGCGGTTCGCAGTATTATCTATATTTTCTTAACTAAATCAGTATTTGCTGTTGCGATTGAACTCCCGGCCATTAATTGGTTCAATGAGCCGCTTAATATGTTTGCCCTGGGAATTAATATTTCTTTCCCGGCCGTTCTCTTATTTTTTATCGTTCTTTTGACGCGAACTCCGAAAGAGAATAATACCGACAAAATTGTGAGCGGAATCAAAGAAATCGCCTTTACCGGTCTGGACAGAAAACAGCCGATTGTTCTGCGTAATCCGGCGCGCCGCAATATTTTTACGGACGGCGTTTTTAATCTGATTTATGCGGCCTCTTTTTTCGTTTCCATTTATTTGATTATTAAGTTTTTAACTTTCATTGATTTTAATTGGGTCAGTATTACGATTTTCTTGTTCTTTTTAGCTTTCGTCAGCTTTTTTAGCATTATCGTAACTAAAGGCGTGAAGGAATTGATGATTGTCGAGCGTCGGGAAAATTTGCTTACTTTAATTATCGATCTCTTCTATATGCCGATTATTCTTGTCGGCAAATGGCTTTCCAGTAATGTGTCGAAAATTAATGTCTTTATTTTTATCTTCGATTTTATTTTGGAAGCCCCCTTTAAGATTTTAGTGGAAATCGCCGAAGACTGGACTAAATATGTCCGCGAGCGTCGGGAAAACATGGAATAATATATGAGCATTTTACGCATTGTCGCCACGCCGATCGGCAACTTGGAAGATTTAACTTTCCGCGCTCTGAGAACTTTGCAGGAGTCTGATTTTGTTTTATGCGAGGATACGCGGGTTACCCGAAAACTGCTCGATCATTATAAAATAAAAACGCCGACCATCTCCTATCACCAGCATTCGGGAGATCTTAAAGTCGATAAAATTATCTCGCTTTTGCATGAGGGGAAGAATTTGGCGCTCGTTACCGACGCTGGCACTCCAGGAATTTCTGATCCGGGCGGGAAATTAGTGTCTTTAGTGCGCGAGAAATTCGGCGATCAAGTTTTGATTGAAAGCGTCCCCGGCGTATCCGCGCTTGGCGCCGCGATTTCTATTTCTGGCTCCGGTTTTGATCGTTTTCTATTTCTTGGTTTTTTACCGCATAAAAAGGGAAGACAGACAATGTTGCGTGAAATAATGGCCAGCGATTATCCAGTCGTCCTCTATGAATCAAAACATCGGATTATTAAATTACTCGAGGAATTGGAAACTGTTCGCGGGACGACGGAGATGGATATTATGGTTGCGCGCGAATTAACTAAAATGCATGAATCCTTTTACGCCGGAACGCCGGTTAGCGTTCTCCAAGAAATAACGAGCGACCCGAATAATTTAAAAGGAGAATTCGTGGTCTTAATAAAAAAACAATAATTATGCCAGCCCAAAAATATTTTTATATTACTACTACTTTGCCCTATATTAATTCCGAACCGCATATTGGTTTTGCCGCGGAAATAATTAAGGCTGATGTTATCGCGCGCTATGAGGCGCAGCGCGGTGCCAAAGTTTTTTTTAATACTGGTACCGATGAACATGGTTTAAAGATATATCAAAAAGCGCAGGAACTGGGGCTCGAGGTTCAGGAGTATTGTGATATTTATTCGGCTAAATTTTTGCCGTTAAAAGAAAAACTTAATTTATCTTACAATAAGTTTATCCGCACCACCGATTCTGAACATAAAAAAGCTGCTCAGGAATTTTGGCGACTTTGCGCTGCGGCCGGCGATATTTATAAAAAAAGTTATGAAGTTAAATATTGCGTCGGGTGTGAAATGGAAAAAACCGACTCGGAGCTAGTTAACGGTCGCTGTCCGCTGCACCCGAACAAGGAATTAGAAATAATTAACGAAGAAAATTATTTTTTCCGCTTCTCTAAGTATCAGGATAAACTTTTAGATTTCTATAAAAATAATTCAGATTTTGTTTTGCCCGGCAGCCGTCTTAAAGAAATTTCTGCTTTTGTTGCTTCCGGCTTGCAAGACTTTAGTATTTCGCGCCTAAGAGAAAAAATGCCGCACGGCGTGCCTGTTCCCGGCGACGAGACTCAGGTTATGTATGTTTGGTTCGACGCTTTAGTAAATTATATTTCTACCCTCGGCTGGCCGAATCAGACCGAAGATTTTAAAAATTATTGGCCCGGAGTTCAGGTTTGCGGCAAAGATAATTTGCGTCCGCAAACTGCCATGTGGCAGGCAATGTTAATGTCGGCGGGGATTGCTAATTCCCGGCAAGTATTAGTTTTTGGTTTTTTAACTGCTAATGGCCAAAAAATGAGTAAGAGCCTTGGTAATGTTGTTAACCCTTACGAATTAGTTGATAAATATAGCAGCGACGCAGTCCGCTATTATCTATTGTCGGAAATTGCTCCCTTCGAAGACGGCGACTACAGCGAGGAAAAGTTTATCGGCCGCTATAATTCTGACCTAGCTAACGGCCTGGGCAATCTGGTCGCTCGTGTTTCCAACCTATTAGAAAAAAATGAAATTACTACTGGTTTACAAGTCGCGCTTAACGATCCTGAATTTAACGAGACTAGCAAGAATTTTACAGCCAGCATGGGTCATTATCATTTTAACGAGTCGCTGCAAATACTTTGGGAAAAGGTTAAGGCTTGCGACGAGCGCTTAAGCCAAACAACTCCTTGGAAAATGACCGACAAGAAAGAAATCGAGGCTGTCTTAAAACCCTTGGCGCAAACAATCCTAAATTTGGCCTACCTTCTTCAGTCCTTTATTCCTGAGGCCGCCGGCAAAATTAGCAACCAGTTTTCCGAAGAGCAAATCAAGAAGGGAGAAGTTCTATTTCCGCGTTTATAATTATTTAAATATATGTCTACTTTTGACATCAGTTTGATCGTAATTCTTTTGGGCTTTGTCTTAAACGGCTTATTCAAAGGCTTGATAAGACTTTTAGGCCATGTCGTCGGCCTAATCATCGGCGCTTATATCGCGAGCCATTTTTATTTATTCTTCTTTGAGTGGTGGAAGAGTATTTTTAACGGCCATGACGCGGTCGGCAAAGTTATTACTTTTATTGTTCTTTTCGTACTAGTGACGCGGCTGATAGATTTTGCCTTTAAACTGGTTGAGAAATTATTTAATCTGATCGCGATTATTCCCGGGAGCAAGTATTTAAATAATGTTGCCGGAGCGATTCTCGGGTTCCTGGAAGGTTCGCTTTTTTTGGGCTTAATTATTTTTGTTCTTTCTCGCTATGCTGTAATCGGTAACTTTTTTGGCGATCAATTGACGACATCCGTCGTTTCGCCGCTTCTTCTTAAGATTGTAAATATAATTCTACCTATTTTGCCAGACGCGCTTAAAGCTTTGCAATCATTAATCTAAAGAAAGCTTAATTTATGGAGAATTGCCTTTTTTGTAAAATTGTCAGCGGAGAAGTGCCTGCGTATAAGATTTATGAGGACGATAATTATTTAGCCTTCCTAGATATTGCGCGCTTTACTGACGGTCATACAATTGTTATGCCAAAAAAACATTATCGTTTCATTTGGGACATCGATAATGTCGGCGCATTTTATGAGTTTGCGGTCAAAATCGCGAATCATTATCGCGGTTTAGGTTATGAGTTTATTGATTCGGCTTCGTTTGGGCGCTTAATTCCGCACGCGCATTATCATTTGGTTCCGAATAAAGAAGATGGCAACGATTGGGATAAGGCGCTCGATAGTATCGGCGCCCTGCAGAAAGATATGGCGAGAAGATTAACGAAAGAGCGAGCGGCCGAGATTTTAGAGAAGTTTAAATTATAATTTATTAAAGCCTCAGCATTGGTTTGCGATCAACGGTCAGTATTTCCTCGCCGGCAAGCCAATTTTTTTTATTTTTAATATTATAGTAGGCAGCGATGCCAATCATCGCAGCATTATCGCTCCGAAATCTAATTTCGGGAATATAGTATTTCTTGCCGCTTTTTCTAACGAGCGCGCCGATTTCACGGACAATATATTTATTATTACTCACCCCTCCGCCAATAATGACGGATTTTATATTGGGATGAAGTTTTATTGCTTTCTTAAGTTTAACTGATAGGGACCGTGAGACCGCATTAATAAATTCACGCGAAAAATCGTAGGCCCACTCGGTATCTTTTTTATATCTTTCTCTCAGGTCTTTCATTTTGTAGAGACAAGCCGTTTTCAAGCCGGAAAAGCTGAAATTTAAATCTTGAGAACGCATCATTGGAATCGGCAAGCCGAATCGGCCAGCCACTTCGGCGACCGGTTTTCTATCCTGGCGTTCAATTAGTCCGCCCCGGGCATCAGACCATTTTTTATTTGCGCGACCGGCCAAAAGAGTCAAAATCGGACCACCAGGGTAACCAACATTCATCATTCGAGCCACTTTATCAAAAGCCTCGCCCGCCGCATCATCTAAAGTTTCGCCTAAGACTTCGTATTCATTTAAAGTTTTAGCATAGATTATTTCCGTGTGATTTCCAGATATTAAAAGGGCGAGGGCGGGGAAGAGTTTTTCTTCCTCGTTTTCTTTTATCGCTCCTTTAGCCGCAGAGTTAAGGATAAAAGAGGCTAACATATGGCCCTCCATATGGTTAATCGGTACTAATTTTTTCTTTTTCGAATAAGCTAAAGTCTTGGCAAAATCGAGCCCGACTTCAAGCGCAATCGCCAGACCAGGGCCGTAAGTTACTGCTACAAATTCAATTTCTTCTTCGCTGACTCGAGCTCTTTTTAATGCTTCTCGGTAAACTTTATCGATATTTTCCTTATGCGCACGCCGGGCGATATCCGGCACAACGCCGCCCCATTTTTTGTGAAGTTCAACCTGCGAAGAAATTACGCTCGACAAAACACAGCGGCCGCGTAAGACGGCAACCGAAGTGTCATCGCAACTAGTATCAATTGCTAGTATAAGCGGATTGATTATTTTCTTATTCATAGGTTTTAATACTACGGATTTCTTCCGCCCGATATTCAAAGACAATATTTATTATTTTCCCGTTAACAGCTTTAATTTTATCTTTTAAATCATCAAAAAATTTGTCGGCCCATTCAATGGCAATAATATTTCCGGGAAGCAAATATTGGTCGAGGCCGACTGTTTCTAAATCTTTTAAGCTATCAATTCGCCAGGTATCAACATGGATAAATTTTCCTTTTCTCTCTCCAAGCTTATATTCATATTCATTAAGAATCGTGAAAGTTGGTGATTTAACCAACTCTTTGACCCCGAGCTTGGCGGCCACGCCTTTAGAGAATTGCGTTTTTCCACTGCCTAATTCACCAACCAGAAAAAAAATTAGAGGCTTATTAAGCGGCTCATCAATATATTTAAGCATATTCATGCCCCCAAAGCTGATCGTCTCCTCGGCGCTGTTTGTTTCCGCCGACATGATTGATTTCTGGCCGGCTAGTTGCTTGGCTAAATCAATTTGCCCCTGGCGCATGATATTGAGATTATTCATCGTGGTATCAACGACAGTCGAAACTTCCCGGTGCGGCAATTCGCCGGCATCAATTATTAGGTCTATCAAATCGAGACTTTTTTGCGGGGTATCTTTTAGTAGAGATTCTATGCTGTATGGTTTCGGCAGATAGGAAATATTTGCGGATGTCGCCGTAAATGGTTCGCCGAATTCGCTGATTATATCTAAAACCAAATCGTAATCGGGAATACGAATACCAAGCGTGCCGTACTCTGATTCAACTCCGGCGGCTACTTTTCCGAGCCCTCGAGATACAACCGTAATTGGGCCGGGAAGATAATTTTGATAGAGATTAGCGGCGATTTCATTGACGCTAACATATTTAGACGCCATTTTTAAATCGCTAACCGCGATTGAGAGCGGTTTGCCCTCGCGTCGAGTTTTATATAAAAGTAATTTATCAATAGCTTTTTGACTAGTCGCCGATGCGCCTATGCCGTAACACGTTTCGGTCGGGAAAACAAAAAGGCCGTCATTTTTTAAAACGTTTAGCGCCTTCTTAATGACGGCAGAGGAATTTTTTTTAGTTAATTTTACGATTTCCATGCTTATTCCTTGCTTAGACAATTTATGTCTGTTTTTTAAAAATTTTCTTTTCTCAATTTTTTTGTTATAATACTATAGCAAAAAAGAAGAGAAAAATCAATGTTTTATTTATGTATATTACCTAATAAAAGAAAAAAATTGAATGACCCATTTAAGCGTTAATCCTAAGAGAATAAAATCGGCTATCATTGAACTGGTAGCCGGTTCTTTGGAAATTGGACAAATTGTTGTCCTCCCGACAGATACAGTCTATGGTTTAAGCTGTTTAGCGGATGACTCGCGGGCCATCAAAAAAATATACCACCTTAAAAAAAGAGATTCAAACAAGCCCGTCCTGATTCTAGTCAGCGATCTAAAAATGGCCAAGAAATATACCCATATTTCGCGGAAACAAGCCCTTCTACTCGGAAAATTATGGGCGAAAAAACAGGTACCGACGACGGTTATTCTTCATAATCGTTTTAAATTACCCCGCGAATTATCGCTCGGCTCTGATGGCTTAGCGGTGCGTTTGCCTAAAAGCAAATTTTTAATTAAAATAATAGAGAAAGCAAAGTGCCCGATTGTTTCGGCACGTTTGAGTTTTAGTGGTCAAAAGAATATCACTAATCTTCACCGGCTTCATTATTATTTCCCCAAGAAAAATAATCGGCCGGATTTAGTAATTGATGCCGGTCCGTCGCCTCAAAAAACTCCTTCGCGTTTAATTGATTTGCGGAATGAAGATGAGCCGCTTGTTTTAAGAAAATAATCAATAATTATATGATAATAAGTCGTGATAAGATGAAAAAGTTTGCCCCCGGATTAATTTTAGTTGTCGTTTTATTAGCTACCTTCTGGGGCGGTTTTTATGCTGGCAGCCAGGGCGGGCCACTCAACGGAAGAAACGGCTCAAGAATTGTCGCTTATTCAGATAGTGCTAAAACTAATTCAGTGAGCAATCCTGATGATAATTTTGACTTTAATCTGTACTGGGAAGTTTGGGATGCTCTTAAAGTAAATTCTGTCGATAAGGTTAAGATAAAAGATAAAGATTTATTTTATGGATCATTGAAGGGCTTGGCTGATTCGATTGGCGATCCTTATACTGTCTTTATGAATCCGACTGAGGCGAAGGAATTTGCCGACGACCTGGCCGGAACATTCGAGGGAATAGGCGCCGAGGTCGGCATGAGAAACGATATCGTTTCCGTAATTGCTCCGCTTGATGGCATGCCGGCCCAAAAAGCTGGTTTGCGTGCCGGAGATAAGATTTACGCAATTGACGGCAAGACGACCATTGGCCTAACAGTCGAGCAGGCAGTTAAAATGATTCGTGGTCCCAAGGGAACAAAAGTAACTTTAACCATTATTCGCGGAACCGGTGATAAACCAAAGGATATTGTGATTACCCGCGACGTTATTTTTGTTAAAAGTGTAAAAACCGAAATGCGAGCGGATGGAATATTTGTTATTAAAGTCACGAATTTCAATGACGATACTCTGAGTTTATTTAACGCCGCCGTGACTGAGGCGTTAGTTAAGAATCCGAAGGGAATTATTTTAGATTTAAGAAATAATCCTGGTGGCTACCTTGATACGGCGGTCGCAATGGCCTCGGAATGGGTCGAGGCTGGCCCGGTCGTCGCCGAACAATTTGGCGACAATAAACGCAATGAATATCCATCCAATGGTCGCGCCCGTTTAAAGAATTTTCCAACCGTCGTCTTAGTTAATGGCGGAAGCGCTTCTGCCTCAGAAATTCTAGCCGGGGCCTTGAGAGATTATAAAAAAGCTACTTTAGTCGGTGAACAAACTTATGGCAAGGGTTCGGTGCAGACTTTGAAGGACTTAAGCGATGGCTCAACTCTAAAAATTACGATTGCTAAATGGCTGACTCCGGCCGGAGACTTTATTAATGAAAAGGGAATTAAACCGGGTATTGAAATTAAATATACTCAGAGTGATATTGATAAGAATGTTGATTCACAGTTCAATAAGGCCTTAGAGCTTTTGAAGCCCAAGAAAAAGTAAAAGAAAAAAGGCAGTCCACGTATGGTCTGCCTTTTTAGCGGTACTTATTTTAAGACAATTATTCGTCCCGTTCTAAGTATTCGCTGATGTTCTCACCCTGTTCCTCCAAAACAAGGTTAAGGATTTCCCTGATTATGTCCGGCGCGATATTGATGAAATTGTGCTTTTCTAAGCATTTTTTCGCCTTCGCGCAGGCTGTGCAGGGAAGTTCCTCTGAATTAATCAAGTTTTCCTGGATGTCTGCCAAGTGTTCTTCACCCAGATGTTGTGCCATTACTTCGACTGTCCGTGCCTTGAATTGCTTGACGCAATTTTTACCATCACTCAGCACGAGCAGGAAGCTTTCTCCATTACCATTGGAGCTGGCAATCAAAAAAAGTTCATTCATAGTTAACGGGTTTGAAGTTTTACAAAAAATTTTAAAGAATGTTTTCTTTATATCATAATAATATTTAAATGTCAAGTAATATGTCTTTGGCTAAAAAAACAGTAAAAAAATCAAAAAAGGAAGAAAAGTCGACAAAATATATCTTTGTTGTCGGGGGTGTAATGTCGGGAGTCGGAAAGGGTGTAACAACCGCTTCAATCGGCCAAATTCTTCAGGCGCGCGGCTATAATGTGAGCGCTATTAAGATGGACCCTTATATTAACGTGGATGCGGGCACAATGAACCCAATTGAACACGGCGAAGTCTTTGTGACCGAAGATGGCGATGAAACTGACCAAGATATTGGTAACTACGAAAGATTTTTAAATAAGAACATCTACCGCGAGAATTACATGACGACTGGTCGGATATACCAAACAGTCATCAACCGCGAGAGAAACCTTGAGTATAAGGGCAAGTGTGTCGAAGTCGTTCCACATATTCCAATGGAAATTCGGGATCGCATTGCTAAAGTCGTGGCCAAAACTAAGGCAGAAATAGTGACGGTTGAAATTGGCGGGACAGTAGGCGAATACCAAAATCTAATTTTCTTAGAAGCTGCTAGATTAACTAAATTATATAATCCAAAAGATGTTTTGTTTTTGATTGTTTCTTATTTACCAATTCCTAATAAAATTGGTGAAATGAAGACAAAGCCAACTCAATCAGCTATCCATAGCCTCCAAGCTGCCGGCATTCAGCCTGATTTTGTTGTTGGCCGAAGTGAGAGGCCGCTCGACCAGCATCGCAAAGAAAAATTGTCTGTTAATTGTGGCGTGGCGATTGAAGACGTTATTTCGGCACCTGACATTGAATCAATCTATGATATTCCTTTAAATTTTGAAAAAGATAATTTAGGCGATCGAATTTTAGAGAAGTTCGGCTTACCCCTGGGGCACAGAAATAATAATCATGAATGGAAAAAAATGGTGGTCAATTCTAAGATAAGCACCCCGGTGGTGAATATCGGAATTGTTGGTAAGTATTTTGCCTCCGGTGATTTCTCTCTGACCGATTCCTATATTTCCGTTATTGAAGCGGCTAAGCATGCCGCTGCCTATAACCGCTGCAAAGTTAATTTAAATTGGTTGAGTGCCGAGGAGGTCGAAACAGAAGGAGTTAAAGTTTTGAAAAATATGGACGGGATTATTGTGCCTCAAGGTTGGGGCGGCCGTGGATCAGAAGGGAAGATTAAAACGATTAAATATTGTCGCGAGAATAAAGTACCATATTTAGGCCTGTGTTACGGTATGCAAATGGCCGTAATTGAATTTGCGCGCGATGTTGCGAAGTTAAAGGATGCTAATTCTTTTGAATGTAATGCTAAAACCAAAAATCCGGTCATTAATATTATGCCGGGGCAGGAAAAATTAATCGCCGAAAAAGGTTATGGCGGCACAATTCGTCTTGGCGGTTGGCCTTGCAAATTAAAACCGGGAACTCGTTTAGCCAAGGCTTACGAAAAGTTTAGTAATAATAAGGTTGTTTCTGAACGCCATCGCCATCGCTATGAATTCAATAATGATTACCGGGAAATATTTGAAAATCTTGGCTTGGTAGTTTCCGGGACATCTCCAGACGGAAAAATAGTAGAGGCGATTGAAATCGCCGATCACCCTTTCTTTGTTGGCGTTCAATTCCACCCTGAGTATATTTCTCGACCGCTTGCCCCGCACCCTTTATTTGTAGAATTTGTTAAGGTTTGTAAAAACAAGAAATAGTCTAATAAATAACAAAAAACAGGCTTTCGGCCTGTTTTTTTGTATATTGGTAATTTTCTATTTTTTTGTAGTCTTTTTGACAGCCTTTTTGACAGCCTTTTTGGCAATTTTTTTAACTAAGCCTTTCTTGGCGGCGCGAGCATTTTTAGCTACTTCCTTTCGGGCAGCGGCCGCCTTGGCGACAACCTTGAGCTCCTCGCGTTTCGCCTCGGTTAAAGGCATAACATTAACAATCTTGGTAGATTTTAGAGTATTATTGAATTTTCGCAATTTTCGAGTTGTGAATTTTACAAAACCGCCCTTGAGAGCGAATAAAGTATCATCGCCGCCAATGCCAACATTGAGCCCAGGATGATATTTGGTACCGCGTTGTCTAATAATGATGGCGCCAGTCTTAGCCCACTCTCCGTCTGTCAATTTAACGCCTAAACGTTTACTTTCTGACTCGCGGCCCAATGAGGTTGACCCGGCGGCTTTCTTATGTGCCATATGGATTGTTCTACACCGAAAATGCTAGCCAGAAGACTAGCACTTCAAAGGTAATTTAAGTTTTATTGTATTAATATAACTCAGTCACGATAAATTGTCAAATACGTACAATATTTACCGGCTCAAAAGGGTTTTAATTTTTATTAATTATGCTATAATAATAACATAAAAAATCACTAAAAAACTAATAAAAAGAATATGGTTAAAGTAAACCAAGAGAAGTGCATCGGTTGCGGATTGTGCGCCGGAATGTGCCCCGATACTTTTGTGATGGGGGCGAGTGGAAAGGCAGAGGTAATAAAGACTGAGGCAAGCGACTGCGCAAAGAATGCGGCCGAGAACTGTCCGGTTGAAGCAATCAGCGTTAATTAATTATTAATTTATGGCCGGAGAAATTATTGCCGAGAAGTTTAGTGTTGAAAAGCCGATGTCCGTTCCCCCTAAAGCAGAGAAGGCGCCTAGCTCGGAAAATATCTCCGAGCGCGTCTTGCCGAATATCGAAAAGATCAAGGAATCACCCAAACCGATTGAAAAAAAAGGCGAAGGGAATATTATCGCGGTTTCGCAAACGCAAAATTGGCAAAAACAACGCGCGGCCGAAATCGACACAATCTTAGCGGACGGACTTAATGAGGTTTTTATAAAAATGAATGCTGCTCAGCAAGCTGAGTTTAAGAAAACCGGCGAGGAAACAGTACTGAAGATCAATAAGCTTTTAATGGAAACGAAAGTTAAGGTTAATAAGATTGTTGAGCTAATACGGAAATGGTTAAAATTAATTCCTGGTGTAAATAAATTTTTTTTGGAACAGGAAGTTAAAATCAAAGCTGATAAAATTATTAGGTTGAAAAATAAATTTTAATTATGACAGAGTTTACAGCGCCAAATTTGGCGGATTATCTGTTTACAACTTTATTTTGGGTGGGGTCGTTCGCGCTTTTTTTATTTGTGCTAGTGCGCGCTCTGCGCCTTTTTTTAACTCGCCGCCATTATTTTCCCCACCAAGTGTTTTTAGTTCGCCTGCCGAAAGAAAAACCGGAAGATGATAAAAAACTTAATAACGTTCAAACACTTAGAGAGGAGATTGCCAAGGGGGAAACTATTTTTGCGGCCGTTGGCGGCTTAAAAGCGGAAAGAGGATGGAAGGCCTGGTTTACCGGCCGCCACGATCATTTTTCTTTCGAGATTGTCGCCAGTCATAATAAAATTGCTTTCTACATTGTCGCCCCCTTTAATAATCTCCGTTATATCGAACAGCAAATTCAAGCCTATTATCCGGAGGCGATAATCGAAGAGGTCGAGGATTATAATCCGTTCAGCATGACCGGCAAGATTGCCGCCGCCTCACTACGCACGACGCGTGGCTTTTTCTTTCCCATTAAAACATATCAGAAAATGGAAGTTGATCCGCTTAACTCAATTATTAATACCCTGTCGAAATTAAGTAAGGATGAGAGTTTAGTTATTCAGTATCTAGTGAGAAGCGCGAAAAAACGTTGGCACCGTAAGGCGCGTCGCGTTGTTTATAAAATTCATAAAAAGAATTCAGTTTTGGGCGGAGTCCGCGCGAGCACGCCACTCGGTATGATTGCCGAGATATTTGTGAGCGGTGCGCGAATGAAAAAAAATAAAGAAGAAAGCGCGAGCCGAAAATTATCGGCTGTCGAGGAAGAAATGGTCAAGGCAATCGAGCAAAAAAATCTAAAAACCGGCCTTGATGTTAATCTGCGCATTATCTCTTGCGCCAAGACTAAAGAAGACGCCAACCGCTATTTGGAAAATATTGTTTCCAGTTTTAGTGAATATAATAATTTCAGCTACGGGAATAATTTTTCTCGGGCCAATAAAAAATCGCCGGAGAAAATTGTGGCGGATTTTATTTATCGTCATTTTCAGGAAGGAAATAGATTTCTTTTAAATAGCGAAGAGTTGGCGAGTATTTTTCATTTCCCCTTAAAAGGTACGGAGACACCAAATATCATGTGGTTGTCGTCAAAGATTACACCGGCGCCGGCTAATATACCAAGTGAAGGTATTTCCCTCGGTCTTAATATCCATCGGGGCGTTAAGAAAGAAATTAGAATTAAGCGCCAGGACAGACGCCGCCACACCTATATCGTTGGTAAATCTGGTACCGGTAAATCAGTTCTTTTGGCCAACATGGCGATTCAAGACATTCAAAACGGGGAAGGCGTTTGCGTCTTTGATCCGAACGGCGATTTAATTACTGATATTCTTGATAGAATCCCGCCGGAAAGAGCCGAGGATGTAATAATTTTTTCGCCTGGTGATATCGAGCGACCCCTTGCTTTAAATCTTTTGGAGTACGACCCGCATTACCCGGAACAAAAAAGTTTTGTTATCAATGAGATGATTGGTATTCTTGATAAATTATATGATTTGAAAGCGACTGGTGGTCCGATGTTTGAGCAATACATGCGCAACGCCATGCTCTTAATCATGGATGATCCGGAATCAGGCTCAACTTTAATGGAAATTCCGAAAGTTTTAGCTGACGAGGAATTTAGAAAATATAAATTAAGCCAATGCAAGAATCAGACCGTGGTTGATTTCTGGCGCAAGGAAGCCGAAAAAGCTGGCGGAGAGGCCGCCTTGGCGAATATCGTTCCTTACATCACTTCGAAATTAACTTCATTTATTTCGAACGATATGATGCGGCCGATTATCGGTCAGCAAAAAAGCGCTTTTAATTTGCGCGAAGTAATGGACGGTCAAAAAATATTATTAGTTGATTTGCCGAAAGGCTTAGTCGGAGAAATGAACGCCTACTTATTGGGTATGATTTTGGTTGGTAAAATTTTAATGTCCGCTCTTTCCCGTACCGACTTGCCCCCGGAACAGAGAAAAGATTTTTATCTATATATCGATGAGTTCCAAAATTTTACCACAAATTCAATTTGCCAAATTCTTTCCGAAGCGCGAAAATATGCTCTTGATTTAATTATCGCCCATCAATACATTGGGCAGCTTAGTAAGAATAATAATCATGAAATTAAAGACGCCGTTTTTGGAAACGTCGGCACAATGGTCAGTTTCAAAATCGGCTCCGAAGATGCTGATTTCTTGGTCAAAGAATTCGCGCCAGTCTTCAATCAATATGATTTGATAAATGTTGATAAGGGCATGGCCTGTATTAAATTATTAATAGACAATAGCGCGAGCCGGCCGTTCTCGTTAAATACTATCTGGCCGATTCTGGGCGTGAAGCGTCCGGGCATGGCCGATAAAATCAGAGCGCTTAGTCGCTTGAAGTATGGCCAAAACGCGCGCTTAGTTGAAGCCGAAATAAGCCGACGCGCTCACATCCCCTTAATAAAAGATAAATTAAAGTAATTACCTTTATGTCGACCCTTTATCGAGAATACCGCCCCCAGAATTTTACGGAGGTTTTGGGACAGAACCACATCAAAATAACTTTGCAGAATGAAATTAGCGCCAATAAGTTAGCGCAAGCTTTTTTGTTTTGCGGTCCGCGCGCCGTCGGTAAGACCACTCTCGCGCGCGTCCTAGCCAAGACAGTTAATTGCTTAAATCGCAAAGACGGTGAGTTTGAGCCGTGTAATAAATGTTCGAGCTGTATTAGTACAACGCAAGGAAAAAATTTAGACGTTGTCGAAATAGACGCCGCGTCAAATACTGGTGTCGATAATGTTCGGGAAAATATTATCGGCTTTTCACGTTTGACTCCGGTCAACTCGAAGTTTAAAGTTTTTATCATCGATGAAGTCCACATGCTTTCGATTTCGGCTTTTAACGCTCTTCTGAAAATTATTGAAGAGCCGCCGACACATGTTATTTTTATCCTCTGCACAACCGAAATTCAAAAAGTGCCGCTGACAATCATTTCTCGTTGCGAACGCTTTGATTTTAAACGAATCAGCGTTGTTGATATCGTCAAGAAATTAACGCTAATCGCGCGCGCCGAAAAAGTTGATATCGACACAGAAGTTTTAGAGGCGGTGGCGCGCCGTTCCGGCGGCCATTTGCGTGACGCCGAAAGCTTGCTCGGACAAATATTTTCGCTTGGTGATAAAAAAATAACTTTGGAACAGGCGGAGTTAGTTATCCCGCACTATAATAGCAATGAGGCAGTTGATTTGCTTGACCATCTGAGCCGCAAAGATGCAGCTAAGGCAATATTCTTAGTAAATAATCTGGTCGATACGGGAGTTAACTTGAAGAATTTTACCGCTGAACTTATCGGACTTCTCCGAAAAATAATTCTTAATAAAGTAAATCCGAGTTTGGCGGATAATTTAGGATTGAACTTAGGCGAGAGTCTGGAAATAAAACTTAATGAAATTTCTAGCGCTTTGAGCTGGGAACAATTACTAACTTTTACTAAGCGTTTTCTTGATGCTTACAACGATAATAAAAATCCGTTAATTTCTCAATTGCCTCTGGAACTCGCAATTATCGATTTATGTTTTGGCGCTAATCGAGACTTTAGTTCTAGCGCAAATACTCCTGCTAGCGCCGGGCGCAATATTTCGGCGACAAATATCCAGCCAAAACCGGCCCTGCCAAATAAGAATAATGAATTAAAGCCAGCCGCCGTAAATTCGGTTGCCGACACAAACGATTCAGAACTCGTCTCCAACCAACAATTTAAAAAAATTAATCTTAACCTTGACCAAGCCTCAGTTTTGGAAAAGTGGCCGGAGTTTTTAGTAAAGATTAAAAAACATAATCACTCTTTATCTTTCGTTCTCCAGAATTGCCAGCCTCAGGACGTGAAAGATGATCGCCTCTGTTTAATTTTTAAATATAAATTCCATCAGGACAGAATTAATGACGCTAACATCAGAGTTATTGTTGAGACTACTTTGGCTGAAGTTTACGGCTCCTTGCTATCAGTCAACTCCGTTATCGACGAAAATTTAGAAATTCGCCACGAAGAAAAAATTGATGAAGCGCCGATTATCTCCGCCGGGGAAGCGGAAACAGATAAAAAACCGGAGGGCCTAATTGGCGACCTCCTGAAAGCCTTTGGCGGTGAAGTTATAAATTAATAAATAATTATATGTTAGATATTAAAATTATTAGGGAAAACCCGGAATTAATTAAAAAAAATTCACATGACCGGTTAGCAAATGTTGATATCGATGCGCTTCTAGCTCTCGATAATGATATTAGAACGCTGATAACAAGCATTGAAACGGCACGTGCGCGCCGAAACCAAGCTTCTAAAACGAAGCCGACACCGGAGATTATCGCTGAGATGAAAACTCTCGGCGACGACCTTAAGCGCTGGGAAAATGATTTGATTGTTAAAGAGGGAAGCTTCAAAGAAATGCTTTTGGCTGTGCCTAATTTGACGCACCCGGAAGTTAAAGTCAGCGCGAACGAGGACGATAATCCCGTGCTTGATACTTATGGTAAACCGACCACATTTAAATTTGTGCCCAAAGACCATGTGGAATTAGCGGCTAGTTTAGATTTAATTGATTTTGATCGCGGCACAAAAGCCAGTGGTGCAAAATTCTACTATTTAAAAAACGAATTAGCGCTGATGGAGTATGCGCTAATTCAGTATGCTTTAAATATATTAATTGCGCATGGTTTCACGCCGGTCATAACCCCGGATCTGGCTAAAAGGGAAGTCGTCGAAGGTATGGGCTTCAATCCGCGCGGGGAATCTACTCAAATCTATAATATCGAAAACTCGGATTTGAGTTTAATCGGCACGGCGGAAATAACTATGGGCGGTTATCATAAAGACGAGGTTTTGGAAGAATCTGAATTACCAAAAAAATATGTCGCTGTTTCGCATTGCTATCGTACGGAGGCGGGCAGCTATTCGAAGTTTTCTAAAGGTATTTTTCGCGTTCATCAATTTACAAAAATTGAAATGTTCCAATACGTAAAACCGGAAGACGCGGAAAAGGCTCATCAGGAATTATTAAATATTGAAAAAGAAATATTCCAGGGCTTGAAATTGCCCTTCCAGGTAATTGATCATTGCACGGCCGACTTAGGCGCCCCATCGATAAGAACTTTTGATCTCGAAGCATGGATGCCGGGCAAGCCCGCGGCGGACGGAACTCAGGGCGCTTGGGCAGAGATAACTTCAACTTCTAATTGCACCGACTATCAATCGCGTGCCATGAATACTAAATATCGCAAAGCGAACGGTGAAAAAGAATTAGTCTTTACTTTAAACGGAACAGCAATCGCTATTCCGCGCTGTTTGATTGCGATTATGGAAAATTATCAGACCGAAGACGGTTCAATCGAAATTCCGAAAGCGCTCGTGCCGTACATGCCGAAAGCTTATAAAAAGATTAAGTCTAAAAAGAAGTAAAACATGAAAAGATTTTTAGCGGTGAAATTATTATGGTTGTCGATCTTGGCGGCGATTTTTGTCAGTCTGTTTTTTTTGCGGGTGGCGGCGGCCAGCCCCAAAGCGACTTATCCTCGTTTGGCTAATTATTTTTTGAAATGGGAAATTAGCGATAGCGAGGCTAAGGAGTTGTCTAAGTGGGATGTTGTTATTCTTGATATGGAGGTTCAGGAAAATAGCCGTCAGCAATTAATAAAAATCCGGGAGTTAAATCCTGATATTATAATTCTCGCTTACATTAATAGTGTCGAACAAGTCGACAGCGCGGACGATTATAACCGCGCCGACATGCGCCAGCGTTTCGCTAAAAATATTATTGACAGCTGGTGGCTTAAGGATGCTCAAGGAAATAAAATTTCTAATTGGCCAAATAACTCAATGTTGAATCTGACTGATAGTGCGCCGGTGGACAGTAGCGGTCGGCGATTTAATGACTACTTGCCTAGTTTTGTTGCGAGTGAAATAAAAGCCAGCGGACTTTGGGACGGCGTATATTATGATAATACCTGGGGCGATATCTCCTGGCTAAACTCTGGGAACATTGATTCTAATAATGATGGCGTCCGCGATAGCGCAAGTTCACTTGATATGGCTTGGTCGTCTAGCTTTAAAAAAGTATTGGCAAAAACCAGAGAATTGACCGGCGGCCAATTTATTATCGTCGGCAATGGCAAGGTCTATGAGGCCTATCAGAGCCTCCTTAATGGCTCCATGCTGGAGAGTTTCCCCTCGTCCTGGGAAAATGGCGGCACCTGGTCGGGTTCAATGAAAACTTATTTACGTCTGCCTAGTTTGAATCAGACACCAAATATTTCCGTTCTTAATTCTTCGAGTAAAAGCCAGACTGATTATCGTCGTTTTCGATATGGCCTCAGCAGCGCCTTGCTCGGCAGTGGTTTTTATAGCTTTGATTATGACATTACTAACCATGGCCAGACTTGGTGGTATGACGAATATAATGTTTCCTTAGGCACGCCGCAATCGGCCGCCTATAATCTTCTGACTAACCGCGGGACTGATGTTCAGGCCGGTTTATGGCGACGCGATTTTAAGTATGGCTCAGCGATTGTTAATTCTACCAATAAAGAACAGCTTTACGTTTTTCAAAAAGAAGAATTGGAAAAAATAAAGGGCCTGCAAGACCCGAGCGTTAATACTGGATTGAAAATTAATTATCTGAAATTAGCGCCTCAAGATGGTATTATTCTTTTACGCCAGAATACGATTATAACAGGCAGTCCGTTTACGAATGGTTATTTTTATCGTATCTATAATTTTAGTGGCCAACAAGTTAGAACTGGCTTCTTCCCGTATTTAAGTAATTTCCCCGGCGAACAGGAAATAATTGTGGCGACACAAAATTCGGACAATCAGGACTTGAGTTTATCGGCCGGATTTGGGCAGGTTTATTCGCAGCGTGACGGCGTAAAAGTGTCGGCTTTCTATCCCTACGCCGCAACTTATAAGGGTAGAATTAATTTAGCGGCAAAGATTGATGAAGGAAATTTCCGTTTAGTGGTTACTGGTCCGACAATAGGCGGTGGGCCGCAGGTGAGAATATTTACGCCTGAAGGAAAATTGTTGGGGAATTTTTTTGCCTATGATAAAAACTCGCGGGGCGGAGTTAGCGTGGCGCTCGGCGACATCGACGGCGACGGGCAGGAAGAAATTATTACTGGGCCAGGACCGGGGCTCGAACCGCTGGTGAAAATATTTTCGACTAAGGGTGTTTTAAAGAATAGTTTCCTGGCGTATGATAAAAAATTTAAAGGCGGTATTAGCGTGGCCGTGGGCGATATTAATGGTGACGGCAAAATGGAAATAGTTACTGGTCCAGGCGAGGGTGGCGGACCGCATATTCGAATTTTTAATTTTAACGGCGCGGTTCTCTCTAATTTTTTTGCCTACGACTCCAGTTATCATGGTGGGATAAAAGTTGCCGCGAGTGATATTAACGATGACGGGAAAGCGGAAATTTTAGCCGGTATTAAGAATTTTTATTAATAAAAATATGTTTAAACTTATCGGCCATCATTGGCAAAGAAGACGAGAGCGATTTTATTTAAAAAATCGCTGGCATCTGATTTTAGATTTTTCCTTAGCCCTGATTATTGTTTTATTAATAGCGGCCGTAATTGGTTTTAATTATTATCGCCCCAGCGTAAACCTGTTTTCGCCTTCGGGCGGTCTCTCGCGAACCGAGTTTGACGTCAATAATCCGCCGCTAAACATATCCTTGAGTTTGGCGAGCTCGTCGCTGCACTTAGATGACGGCGCTATTTTAAAGATAAGTTTGAAAAATTTTGGTAAAGCTAGTGCCGAGGAAATTAAAATTAATTTAGTAACGACTAATCGTAGTTTTGCGATTGCTAAAGTCGAAGAGCTGAACGGGGAAAATAAAAAACCGGAAACAGAAATAAGCAATCGCGAAATAATGCTGTCCGAGCTCAGGGCTGGGGAAGAGAAGGAGCTAGTATATAAGGTGAGTTTTGTCGATAAAGAAAAAACTGATCGAGTCATTAAATGGCAGGCGCAAACTCAATACTTGATTGCCAGCCAAATAATTAAGGAAGTATTAAGCTTGCCTGACTTACATTTGGCTGCGGAGTTGAAAGCTGAAGCCGTTGCCTATTATAATAGTCCGCAAGGCGATCAATTGGGAAGCGGGCCCCTGCCACCTGTTATTGGACTGCCCACAAATTATTGGATTTTTTTCGAAGTGACCAGTAGCGGCGACTTTAAGAATTTGGTTTTTAGCGGGAAATTACCGAAGGGAGTTGAATTAACCGAGCGGCGCTCAGTCTTAGCCGGTGAATTTAAATATAATGCCTCGTCCCGGCAGGTAATTTGGACAGTCCCGGAATTAAAAAATCAAAGCGATAGCTATCGTGTCGGGTTTGAAATTCAATTTACTCCGAGCGAGAGCCAATTTGGCAAAGTCGTTGATCTTATAACCGGAATAAAATATTACGCTCGGGACACCTTAATTAACGACGCTAATTCAGCCAGTCTCTCCGATCTCGATACTAATTTAAATTTTGATCGAATAAATAAAGGACAAGGAGAAATTGTCCAGCCATAATTATACAATTATGATAAATTTTTTTCGTCAATTAATTAAACCAAAATACGAAACGCTTAATAAAATTGAAATTGATGCCAAGAAGATTATTGCCAATTTTAATTACCTAAAAGAGCGGCAGGGAAGCGCAGAAATTTTTCCGGTCTTAAAATCAAATGCCTACGGACATGGCCTTAAAGAAATGTGCCAAATTTTAAATTTAAGTACCGCGCCCCTAGTCATAGTTGATTCTTTCCCGGAAGCGCAAATTGCCTTGAAGTTTTTTAAGCGCAAGGTTTTGATTCTTGGGGAAATGCCGCTCAAGGCCTACGGGTATTGCGATTTTAAACGAACCGAATTCATCGTTTACAACGCCGAGACCTTAAAGCATTTATCTCGGTATGGTAAAAAGATTCAAGTGCATTTATTTATCAACTCCGGAATGAATCGTGAAGGCATTAAGGATATCGCTAATTTTATCGAATTCAATAAAAAATATCTCGATCGCATTGAGGTGGTCGGTCTCTGCTCTCACTTAGCTTCAGCAGATGAGCAATCGATTCTTAATCAAACACAAGAAGCGGAATTTATGGCCGCGCTCGACACTTTGCGCGCTCATGGTTATTTTCCGCGCTGGGTGCATCTTGGTAACTCCGCCGGCCTCCTAACTTTACGCAATAAATTATTAACCGCTTTCAGGCCAGGCTTAGCGCTGTATGGTTATAATCCTTTTTCGGATTCCGAAGAGAGCGAATTTGAGGCCGAATCTGTTCTGCAGCCGGCGCTAACCGTTACTTCGCAAATTGTTTCGGTGCAAAAGTTGTTACCAAACGAAACCGTATCGTATAACGAAAGTTATCACGCACTCAAAGAAACTAATATCGCGGTGATTCCTTTCGGTTATTTTGAAGGGCTTGATCGACGCTTATCAAATCGGGCCGAGTTTATGATTAATGGCACTGACGGCGTAATTTGGTCGCCAATCGCCGGCAAAGTTTGTATGAATTTAACCTGTTTAGATTTAGGCGGGCAGACTGCCCAGAAAGGGGACCAGGTTGTTATTGTTTCAAGTAATAAAGAGGACGTGAATTCAGTTTTATCATTATCTCGCTATATGAATACTATTCCGTATGAGTTTTTGGTTCGCTTACAGGCCAATATCAGACGGGAGATTATTTGGTAATGCTATATTTATTAAATTATGTCAAGAGAAGGGAAATACTTCAAAAAGAACATAAAAAAGGACTATCAACGTAAAAATCTAAGTAACCCTTTTTTTCACAAACCCAAGAAAAAACCAAATAAGCGTTTTTTTGCCTGTTTGGCTGTGGCAGCCGTCGCCTTAATAATTTTTTTATTTTGGTTTTTTCTGGCGGCGCCTCTCTGGCACATTAATAATATCAAAGTCGAGGGCTTAACGCGCATCTCAAGTGATGAAATAATAAGCAAAGTATTTGAGCAAGAGAAGAAATCGCGCTATGGCCTCTTTAAACAAACAAATATCTGGTTATTTAATAAGCAAGAAGTCCAGGAAACAATCCTGGCTTCATATAATTTAGCCTCGCTGGAGATAATAAAGCGCCCGGTAGGCACAATTATCATCAAAGTCGGGGAACGCCCATATTCTTTTATTTTCCAGCAGGGAAATGAGTTTTTCTATTCGGCGATTGATGGTTATATCATTCGTGAGGCAGCCGTCACCGAGGACGACAAATCGCGTTATTTAATTTTAGAAAATCGTAATCCCAATAGCTTAATCGACGAAAAAAATAAAATAAATATTTCTGATACTTATTTAAGTTTTATTCTCGACTTAGCTAATCAGATTACCGTTCATCCGGAATTATCAGTGGAGCGCTTTATAATTGATCAAGAGTTCAATACTATAAAAGTTAAGTTCAAAGATGGTCCATTAGTCTACTTTAACACCAAAACACCCGCCAAGGCCCAAATTGAACGCCTAGTTCTTGTCAAAAATGATAAAATAAAGGATAATTTCAATAAGACTAATTATATCGATCTGCGTTACGGCGATCGTATATTTATCAATTAAATTAAACATATGGAAGGCGCATTTAAAACTTTTTTTACTATAGCCGTTTTAGTTTTTTGCATGGTGGTAATCGGTGTATTTTTAATCATCATGAAAATAATTTTATTATTCCAGCCCGATGTCCATTTCATGGGATTGCTGATGACTATGGCCAACCAGTAGAGATAGGGGTTATATGGGGTGGCTTAAGGGCTACCCTTTATTCGATACTATAATGGGTGTATTAATATACATTATGCGAAGTATTGTGTAGGCTAAATCCTCGTTAAATCAAGGGTTTTCTACCTTGTGCCCTGCCTCCTTATAATAAAATTACCTATTCCCCTGACTGAATAATAATTAATTTTATTATTTATTCTCTCCTGTATGTATATAAAAGTTTGTTCATCAAAAAATTTAAATTTTTGGTGGCTTGCTTGAGGATTAGTCTTTAACCGACCACCCTGGGTCCGCTTATATAGCCAGTTTAAGAAATAGGCCTATTCCCTGCTTATTCTGATATTTTCGGGGAAAAGTATGCTATAATTTAAGCAGTTATGGATAAAAATAAATCAATAATTAAATATTTAGTCGACTTTCTTGATTACTCTGAAATTGAAAAAGGTTTGTCTTCAAAAACCCAAGAAAACTATACTCGTTTCTTGCGTAAGTTTTTTGGCTGGTTAAAGGAAACTAAATCCGAGGCCTTAATACCGGCTAAATTGACCCCTGAGCATATTTGGCAATATAAGGTCTATTTATCGCGTCATATTGATCCCAGGACTCGTAAAACCCTAAAAAAGACTACTCAGAATTACTACTTGATTGCCCTGCGCTCGCTTCTAGAGTTTTTTGTCGAGAAAGACATTGCCTCCCTGCCGCCCTCAAAAGTTAAACTCGCTAAAGACAAGGCCGATAAAGAAATTAAATTTTTGACGCTCGAGCAATTAGCGCGTTTATTGGAGTCGCCGACTACCGGAACGATAATCGGCTTGCGTGACCGAGCTTTGCTAGAAACTCTATTTTCAACCGGTTTGCGTGTGGCTGAACTGGCAGCCTTGAATTGCGATCAGCTCAGAATAAAAGATGAAACCCATGATTTAGAAATTGCGGTCGTTGGCAAGGGCAGTAAAATTAGAACAGTTTATTTTTCTGAGCGCTCAATTAAGGCTCTGCGGGCATATCTAAATGAACGCAAAGACATGGATGACGCTTTGTTTATTAATTATAAACGCGGCGGAGCAAAAACGAACGCCTCAAGACGCTTAACAGTCAAAAGTATTGAAGATATTGTTAAAAAATATGTCATCATCGCCGGATTGCCGGTGATGGCGACGCCGCATACTCTGCGTCATTCGTTCGCGACTGATTTATTGAATCAGGGAGTTGATCTGAGAACGGTCCAGGAATTTCTCGGGCATAGTAATATTGCTACCACCCAAATCTATACTCACGTTACCAATAAGCAGCTTCGAGACATCCACCGCAAGGTGCATGATAATCGCCGCTTTTAATTCCCTTCTCAAATAAAAAAAGTCCGGAAATATCCGGGCTTTTTATTTTGTTTAATATTTTATGGTTACGAAATTTTACGGTAAGTAATTTTGCGGGTTTACCGGCAAACCATCTTTTCTCACCTCAAAGTGTAAATGAGGGCCGGTTGTAAATGGACCCGATCCAGTGCCGCCGGGCATACCGCCACTGCGGCCGATCGCTTGGCCCTGAGTAACATATTGATCAGTTAAAACATAAACAGCGGAGACGTGACCATAAACAGTTGCCAAGCCATCGCCGTGAATAATCATTATATAGGCATAACTCTTTGAGCCGTCGAACTTAACCTTAGCGACATAACCGTCAGCTGCAGCCGTAATGGTCGTTCCCTGCTTAGCGCGAATATCGACGGCCGAATGTTCGCCGATAATATTTCGGTAGGGATAATCAGAATCATGAAATTTAGTGACAACTACATTTTGCGGCACCGGCCAAGCGATAGTATTATTGCCGCTATTTAATTTTTGCTTATCCTTTTGGGACATCTTCTGGCGAATCAGGCGTTCGGCGCTAGCGATATCGGCGGCCGCTTGGGCTTGCTCTCGTTTCGCTTGCAATAATAAATTTTGGAATTCTTTTTCTGAGGACTTGGTTTCTTCTAAAATATAAGTTTTACTTTCTTGCTCGTAAAGCAGATTATCTTTCTTCTCTTCCAATTTCTGTTTAAGGGCGGCTAATTCTTTATTTTTATCGCCCAAGGTGACTTTATTATTATCAAGCCGTTCTTTATCACGGCGTAAGTCCTCAACGCTCGTGCCGATTTCTTTATTAGTATCTTCAAGATATTTCGCTTGATTTAAAAATTCAGCTAAGGAGTTATTGAGTAATAGCATTTCGAGAGTGGAAACTTGATCCTGCTTATAGACGAGGCGCAAGAGGCTGGTGATATGAGTTTTCTGTGTTTCTATTTGCTCATCTAGATTCGCGCTATCGATTTCAACTTTCTGAATCTCAAGATTAGTTTTATCAATTTCTAAATTTGCCCCCTCGATATCTAACTGCGATTTAACCAGATGATTTTCTAGTAAAGATAATTGATTGCTCAAATTAATGCGATCCTGGCGCTTAACTTCGATTTGCGCTTGGTATTCCTGCTGCTTTACTTTAAGATTATCAATTTGTTTTTTCTGATTTTGAATTTTTAAATTCAATTCCTCAATCTCAGAGTCATAGTTACCGGTTTGGCTAAAAACAAAAGGCGCTGCGCCTAGCAGGCCGGCGAATATTAAGACTAAGAGGCTGATTTTGAGGGGTTTATTTTTTATATGAGTGGGGTTTATTTTCATCTTTTATCATTATAACATTTTTTATACCTTTTGTAAATAAGATAAACGCTCTACTTTAAAGCTTTTTCCAAACGATGGAGACTTTCCTTCTTTCCGAGGACTGCGGCCACCTCAAATGGACCGGGACTGTTCTTGAGACCGGTTAGAGAAACGCGCAGCGGCCAAAGATAATCGCCATTCTTTTTATCATTGCTTTTTATCCAGCCAAAAATAATTGTTTCGAGGTTTTCTTTTGTCCAATCTTCCTCTTGAATTTTTTCCAGCTCAAAAGCGAGCGCCCGCAGATTTAATTTTACCTCCGCGAGGCTTAAACTTTTCCAACACAGCAAATTCTCATCGAAATGAGTAATCCCAAAGAGAAATTCGGTTAGTTCAGCAATATCTTCCAGCTTTTTCATGCGATCCTGGGCGAGACCGACAAAACCTTCAAGGCGCTTGGCGTCATTAATTTTGTGTCCGACTTTCTCTAAGTATGGGCGGCAAATTTCAGCTAACTCTTTCAAAGGTTTTTGTCGAATGTAATAGCCATTATAATAATCAAGTTTTTCTAGATCGAAAATTGCCGGACTGGCACCCATACCCTCGAGAGAAAATTCTTTTTCCAGCTGAGCCAGGGTATATATTTCTTGATCATTTTTGCCGTGCCAGCCCAAGAGCGCGCAGAAATTTATAATCGCTTCTGGCAGATAGCCCTTGTCGCGATATTGTTCGGCGAATACATCGCCTTGGCGCTTACTTAATTTGCCCCCAGTTTTATTAAGAATTAATGGGAGATGAATATATTTGGGCGGAGTCCAGCCAAAGGCTTGGTAGAGCAAAATATTTTTTGGGAAAGATGGCAGCCATTCATCGCCCCGAGTAACGTGCGTTATTTTCATTAAATGATCATCAACGATATTGGCGAAATGGTAGGTTGGCACGCCATCAGATTTAATTAAAACATGGTCGTCTAAATCAGTGACCTTAAATTTAATATCGCCGCGGAGTTCATCGTGAACAACAATCTCGCCTTCGAGCGGCATCTTTTGGCGGATAACAAAGTTTTCCCCGGTCTTTATTTTTTCAGCGACTTCTTCCGGGCTTAAATTGCGGCAGAGGCGGTCATAGCGGGGCGCTTCTTTTCTCGTTTCTTGTACCAAGCGCATATCAGTTAATCTTTCTTCAGTGCAAAAGCAACGGTAGACTTTCCCCTCGCTTAATAATTGATCAACTAGCTTATGATAAATCGGCAAACGCTCCGATTGAATATATGGTCCGTAATTGCCGGTTGTGTGTGGGCCCTCATCAAATTCAATCCCCACCCAACTGAGAATATCGAGCAGCTTATCAAGCGCGCCCTCAATTTCTCTTTTTTGATCAGTGTCCTCAAGCCGGAGAATAAACTTTCCTTTCCAGCTCTTAGCCAGAAGATAACCGAATAAAGCCGAGCGCAAATTACCGAGATGGAGAAATCCAGTTGGCGAGGGAGCGAAGCGCAGGCGAATTTTATTTCCGAATAATGACATATTAATTAATATTTAATGATTTGAATTTTTTAAGAAAAATTTCGGCGCCGGGACGGCGATATGGATGAAGACTGGCTAATAAATTATCAAGTTCAACCCACTTAAAGTTGGCATGGTCCCAGAAATTGATTTTTATTTCTTGGTTTAGATTTTCCAACTCGGCGATATAGAGATCCTGTTGTTGGCCCTTGTAGTCATTCATATAACGACGCGAACCATGAAAAGTTTCGCTCGCTTTTAATTTCGGAAAAGAATAACGATGGATACTTTTATACGTGGCGACGGTCTTTATATTCGTTAGCCCGGTTTCTTCTTGAATTTCTCGCTTCCCTGCTTTTTCCGCGTCTTCGCCGTCGGTGCCGCCCTGCGGTAGCTGCCAATGATTAGCTTCGTCACGTCTTTCAACAAGCAAGACTTTTATTTTTCCTGCCTCCCTTTTAAACAAAAAGCAGGCGACATTTTTCCGGTAAAGGTAGGGGTTTAAAAATTTTACTTTAAACACCTTTCCTAAAAAAACAAAAGTTGCTTGATAAATGCGTTTTATTCTCCGTCCCGAATCTCTATATTTAAAAGCATTGCCCAGACGCCATAACCACTCAAGGCCAAGAGCGCGAAATATCTTGGGGGCACGCTTAATTTTTTCGGTGATAAAGTCGAAGGAGCCACCGATTCCAAGAGCGACTTTGACGGTCGGTAATTTGGCAAGGTTGTGATACATTAATTTTTCTTGAAAAGGAAAACCAAGTGTATTAAACAGGATGGCTGGGGCGAAAGAATTAATCTTTTCAATCACTTGCTGATTTAAAATAAGATCGCGGGAAATATTAATCACTAAAAAAATAAGGCCAGGAAATTTCTTGTTAAGCGCGTCGCTAATTTCTTCCGGTTGCGATAAGCTATTGTCCCAATTTAGAATTAGTACACGAGTTTTATTCTCGGCCGCAGTTTTTAAAAGCTCAATGGTTATGTCGGCGCCGGTAACACGGGGCAATTTTTTGCCAAAAATTAAAGCGGCAATTTTTAATCCGAAACCGTCAGCCAGCGAAAGGTCGGCTTTGTTCAAAACATAAAAAAATTCTTCATCTTTATGGGAGCTGAGAATAATTTCTGGGTTCGGGGTCACAATATAGTGCTGCTTGCCGTCTTTCAAAAAATCAGCGATCTTTTTTAAGACCTCTGCTTGGTTAAATTCACTTAAATTTATTCCCAAAATATTGACCATATGATATAATAGTGATGACTTAATTTTATTATAAATTAAGGCTTTCGTCAAAGTAAATTTATATATTCTATGGCTAATTATAAAAAAATAACCGATCGCGTTGAAGAATTGACAATCGATAATCCGCGCACTGCGCCGCAATTAAAATGGGTTAATATTGTGAATGCTGGGAAAAACGAGATTGATTATTTAAGAAAAAATTATAATTTTGACCTAGTTCACCTTAAGGCTTCGGCCGCCTCGGTTTCTTTTCAGCGCCCGCAAATTTTCAACGGATCTGATTATCTTTTTTTAGTCCTTCATTTCCCGACTTTTAAAGACGACAAGATTGTCGCTGGGGAAATTGATTTTTTTGTTGGGCATGGGTTTTTAATTACCATGAATAGCAATAATCTGAAGGCGCTTTCTGATTTTTTTAGTCTTGGCAAAAAGAGCCCTGATTCGCTATTAGCTTATTCTTTAGAATCGTCGGCGATTCTGCTTTACGAAATATTAGGCCACTTAATTGATAGCACTTATCAAATGCTTGATAAAAACAGTGTTAATCTTAACGAGATTGAGGACCTTATTTTCTCTAATCAGCAAAAAGGAGCTGTCGAAAATATCTTAATTATGCGTCGCAATATAGTTAATATTCGCAAAATCATGCAAAATCATAAGAATATTTTGCAGCAATTAATGAATATGGAAAGCAGCCTGGTTGAGAAGCCGGCCATTAAGAAGTATTATATCGGGCTAGTCGAGCATTCTAAGAGAATCTGGGAGATGCTTGATAATCAGAAAGAAATGGTTGAGGTTTTAAACAACACGAATGAGTCGTTGCTTAATGATCGCATGACAGATATCATGAAAACTTTAACTATTTTTTCCGTGATAGTCTTCCCCCTAACTTTATTAGCAGCTATTTTCGGTATGAATGCTAAATACATGCCCTTTGTTGATAGTCGTTATGGCTTTTGGATAATTCTCGCAGTAATGTTTGCGTGCTCATTGGGGATGCTATATTTTTTTTCGAAAAAGAAGTGGCTTTAAAATAAAAAATATTATTTTTAAAAATACCGCCCTTGGGCGGTTTTTTATTATAGCGAGATGTTTATTTTATATTGGCCAGGCTGACGATTATAAATATGCCAAAGGCATTAAGGAAGAAGCATATCAGGGCGAATTGCCACTGCTTGATTCGGCTTAAACCCATTAGACTGATGCCGAATTCATCGGGAAACGGAGAAATTATAATAAGGGCGCCAAATATTGGCAGAAGCCAAGAAAAGTATGGCGTAGAAAATATTTTTTCAATTTTTATTTTATGTCTTGATTTTAGTAACCAAGACCATTCAGAGAAAAGACTATTTTTAATAAATTTAAATATAATCAAGTCTCCGATTACAGCGCCCAGTCCTGCAAAAATAGCGACTTCCCAAGGGCTTAAATAACCGGCAAGATAATAAATTACAAGCACTGATGGGGCCACGGTAAACACAGAAACAAAAAAAATACCAACAAAAAATGCACCTAAATATCCCCATTCCCCGATTCGTCTTATTAAATAAAGAACGAAATTACTATCGGCGATAAAAAATAATATCAACAAGCTGAGAATAAGAAAAAAAGTATTCCTAAATCTCCAATCAAGTACTGTGCGCAATCTTTGCTTAATCATGGGTATACTTTATCAGAAAACAAGAAAGAGGTAAATTATCCCACTTGCTAGTTGACAGAATCTATAAAATATATTACAATACTATATTATGATAAACAATTACTTAAACCAACAAAAGTACTACTTTCTCGGCCTATTTATTGGTCTGGCAAGCCGTTTAAAGAAGTTTGTCCTCGGCCTTAAGTCACCGCGGCCGCGGATGCTGGCGCTGAGCGATTATCAGATAAATCTCACATATGATCAGGATATTTTGAAAACCATCTTTGGTTTAAATAATAAGCCTGATTTTTTTATCAATAAAAAAGTCCTAGAAGTTGGGCCGGGTCCAGATTTAATGCTTGGTCTTTTAACTTTAGAAAACGGGGCCAGCTCTTATCAGGCAATCGATTATTTCCCGGTTTTAAGCGCTCCGCCGTTCTTCTATAAAAAAATCAGCGAGACCTTGACTAACCCCGTAGCCATTAAAGCCGCTCAGGAGCTTTCCTCTTCCCTGCCAAATTCGCAAGAAATCAATGTTTCTAACCTTTCCTATAAAATATTGGGCATTGAAAAATTAGGCAGCTTGCAGGAAAAATACGATATTATTTTTAGCAAAGACGTTTTGGAGCACATTGATGATTTGGATTCCGCCTTTAAAGCCATGAAACAATCTCTAACTCCGAACGGCTATATGATACATAAGGTTGATTTTCAGACCCATACCTCCTTTATCCAGGAGACAGATCGTCTAAATTTCCTACGTTACAGTGAAAATATCTATAAAAAGTTCGTTAAATTCCGCGGTGGGCCTAATCGTCTGCGTTTACCAGAACTTATTGAACTGGCCAAGGCGAGTGGCTTTACAATCGAAAAAATTTATATAAATAAGGAAATGAGTGAGTCAGAATTGGCTAAAATTAAGCCATATTTAAGCCAATATTACAGAAATTTACCAGATAGCGCTCTCTCACCGCTCTCGGCGTGGATAATCTTCCATTAAATTGTTGACAAATATTTTATATCGTGATACTATTAGGAGTTAAATTATATATATGAGAATCGCATTCATCGGACAAAAAGGAATACCGGCCCAGACTGGCGGCGTCGAAAGATACGTTGAAAGCTTGGCTCTGAACCTGGTCGCCAAAGGCCAGGAAGTTTTGGTATATTCCCGCCGAAATTATAGTCACGATCTCAAGGAATATAAGGGCATCAAAATTGTTGCCCTGCCTAATTTCCCGGGTAAAAATCTCGAAGCTATTACTTTTACTTTTTTCGCTTGTCTTGATTTAATGAAACGGAAAGTTGATGTTATCCATTTTCAATCAATTGGCCCCTCTTCCCTGATTTGGCTAGTTCGGATTCTTAAACCGCGGACACCGATTGTTTTTACTTTCCATTGCCAAGATTATTATCATCAGAAATGGGGACGCGTTGCACGGCTCTACTTAAAGTTTGGCGAGAAAGCTGGTTGTGCCTTTGCCCATAAAATTATCACGATTTCTAAAGAATTAAATCGTTATGTTTTAAGTCGTTATAATAAATCCGCTATCTATATTCCTAACGGCGCTACGGTGACCGACAGAATGCCGGTGCAAGATATTCGTCGCTGGGGCCTTGAAGACGGAAATTATTTTGTTTCTATTTCTCGCTTAGTACGTCATAAGGGTATTCAGCATTTAATTGATGCTTATAAGCAATTACATACCGATAAGAAATTAGTCATTGTCGGTGAGGGTTCGCATACCGACGATTATGTAAATGAACTGCATCAATCAGCTGCTCATAATCCGAACATCATTTTTACCGGCAATCAAACTAGTCGCGTTCTCTCAGAGTTGTATTCAAATGCCTACGCGTTCGTGCAACCATCGGAGAGCGAAGGCTTATCTATCGCTCTCTTGGAAGCCATGAGTTATGGCCAGGCTTGTTTAGTTAGCGATATTGAAGCGAATAAAGAAGCGCTGGGCGATACCGGTTATATTTTTGAAAATAAAAATGTATCAGATTTAAAGAATAAAATGGAGATAATGTTAGCGCATCCGGAGGATGTTAAATCCTATGGTCAAAAGGCCTTGGTTCGCGTTAAAACCGAATACGATTGGAATGATATTACTGATAAAGTTTTAGAAGTTTATAAAAGCGTAAAATAAAATTTTAGACTCTTCATTAGTTAATTAGCGTATTAGTTAATTGATTAATGGAAGGTCTAAAAACAGTACCTTCAAAACATAAATAGGAAAAAATATTGCAAACCTTAAAACTGAATACCGATGAAAAAAAACGCAATGCGCTTCGGACAGTGGTTGATGATTATCCCGCTGATCCTGATCCTGGCATCATGCCAGAAGTACAAAGATGATTTCGGGGGCATCACGCCACCGTCAGATCCAACTGAGCAGCCTGTGCTTAAATCGACCGGTGCTGTCAACGGTGACACCATTAAGTCGCTACCCGATATGGTGTTAACAATTTGGGTGGAAAATTTGCCAGTTCTTCCGGCAGGCCAGTATTATTACTACGCCTGGACGGCTGGAGATGGTGGTCCACTTGTCACTACCCCGCGGCTTGAGCACCAATATGCCGAAGGTTTATACTTTCTGACCGTGGCAATCACGCACCCGCTCACGGGCAACGTAACAACCCTGATGTCCTGGGTGAAGATTTCGCCAAATTACGGTGTTGATAACATAATTGTGGTTATCAGTTCATCGCCAGCGTCTGGCGGTGGGTATAATTACACCCTTGGTTTTCTCAGCACAACAATCGCTGGGTTCCAGGCGCCGCCGTATACGCAGAGTAATATACCGTTTGTAACCGGGACATTCTGTAACTGGCAAACAACACCTCCTCCTCCCAACCCTGATTACGCAACAATAAATGGGGAAATATATCTGACCAGGACATTTGTATTCCAAAATAATGCTCCACAGGACTTACATTTTGGCCAGATAACCAATTGGTCGTATGGTCCAAACTCATCATTTTGGGTACCGACTGGTCCGGGAAGTGGAAAGTATGTCATCTACCCATATAACGGGCAGATTTATAACTTTCCTCCAGGAACAACTTATTATCCTGGCGAGGACGGGGACGAGATCGGTGGCATATATCCCCCAACAGTTCGCGACTCTCTAATGTTGGGAGTAACGACTACGACGGATTCGCTCCGCATATACATCAATCATGCGCAATACGCGAGCGGCACCCAGCCGTTCCTATCGTTTTCTCATTTAGGCAACTGGTCTAATACCCCACTCCACTTAATTTCAAATACCGGATGGGGGTATTATACCTTCGCTATAAGCAACATCAAACTCGATAACGACCGTCTTTACTTCAAATTCGGCCCAAATCTGAGCTCTCCGACAGTATACGGCGACATGACACACTCGAAGTTCTATGACATCGCCACTGAAATGTGCGGCCTGCAGATCGCTTCCCTGAAATCTTCAGGGCGACAGTATGTCGTCAAAAAGATCTAACGATCCAATAACCTTAAGAGGTTAAATTCCTATTTAAAACTGAGAGTAGCTTAACCCCCGTCCCCATCAAAGAGACGGGGTTTTAATTATCCATTAACTTTTTTAAATCTATTTTTTGGTAATAAAAAAGCCCGGTGTGTGTTCCGGGCTGTATTTTGCGTAGCTTGTTTGGCTACTTTTTCTTGAATTGAATTTTAGAGATGTAGTCTGCACCTTGGTTAATATCTGCGGGGTCGTGCAGGCGAACTTCGCCGTTGCTTAGGGCAGACCTTGCAGATGATGAACCAGTCTTAACGATCTCATGGGGTAAAAACATCGGGTAGTTCCATTGGGTTTGTTGACCGATGTATACACACCAGCCTATGGGACCATATTTATGATCAACGTCCAATAGCCTGGCGATTGTGATCAATTCGTTCGTCTCAAAAATCCAGAGTTTTTTACTGGCATCCCAGTAAAATTCGTTTCCGGAATTAGCCCCGTTCAATTGGGGAGCGGACAACATCAGTTTCCCCTCACCGGCATTGAGCTCCTCATTGGAAATGAAGTAGACGAGTTTCGATTCCTCGTTTATCGTCACTCCGTGGGACCCATTGTAAACTCCCATATACTCATCTCCGCAGAGACCGGTATTTTCGGTTCTGCTTGGATTGTCACCGGGAACAGTAACTCTTTGTGTCTGTTCGGTCACTGAAGTGGACTGCGTGGTCTGTGTCGTCTGCTGCTGGGTTTTTTGCCTCTTTACGGTTGTTCGCTTTGAATTGCGGTACTTCCACTTTGGGCAATCGTCCAGCATGGTGTTCAGGGTGGAAATTGAGTCATACAGCAAAGAAATTTCGCTGTTGGCGGCAGAAAGATCACTACTGAGCGTGTCGTTTTTGCTGACAGCTGCTTTTTGGCCGGTGCAGCCCTTAAAGGTGCTGAAACCGAGGCCAAGAGCGATGAGAACAAGGATAATTACTACTATCCAAAATACTGATTTTTTCATGATACGGATTGTTTTTGTGAACGTTTATGGATTTAATGAATTTACTTGTTGAATACTGCTTTGCCAAGTTCTACGAAGTTGACGAGAACACCAACGGAATAAATATTCCCGGGTGCTTTCTGATCAAACTTGATGTTGGCGTCGATTGTCATTATTTCCTGGCTATATTGCCTGGCGAATGTAATTCCGACTCCCAATGAATAAACCATCCGTTGGTCGAGGAATTGATAGGTTGCTGAACCAATGAGTTTCGGCTCGAAACGTAGGCTCTCGGAGCGGGTTATTGGCAAAGAACAGAATGTGTTCTCGGCCACCAGTTTAAAGAAGCCTTTATTGACGGCACTGTCTGATGTTGGTTTTGCTTCCCAATATGCCTGTCGGTCACTTTTCAGCGGTTGCTGATAGGTGAACATAAATTTTTCAATAAAGAATGGCCCGCGGTTAAGTGCGTTCTTGAACATAATGCCACCAAAGGTGTAGAACAATTGATCATTTTGGCGTGACTCATATTTATCAATCGCTCCATGATCAGCTGTCTTTTTCAGACCGACATTAAGCCAGCCCCAGAGTTCGTAGTTGGTCAGCCAATACTGCGAACCGAAGTTCATGGCTAAGCCACCTGCCCACTCCTTGTCGAAGTAGTTGAAGTCATTGAACTTTGAGCCGACCTCGTTGTAATTAACGAAGGCGCCAAAACTCAAAAGCCTGTAGTCGTTGCCGCGGCCAAAGAGGACGCGTGCTTCTGCCCAACGAGCGGTTCCATCACCATTCGCATTAGCGAAGTAGATGTTTCCGCCGTAGAGACCGAAATTGGTCAACGGGCTTTCCATCTGGGCTGCTACTGGTAGAGATAAGCTTACCAGGAACCCCACAAAAATAATCACGAATTTTCTCATCGTCTTTTCTATGTTTAGATTGTTAATGTTCTTTTTAACTATCAATAACTATTGATAGCTTGTATTTTTGATTACAAGCCTCAGCCCGGTTAAGGGCTAAAGTCTATAATTAAAATCTATTTATAACATTACGCATATCGCCGCGAGTCGGCTGGTCAATATTTTCCTCGGGAATATTCTCATTAATCATTACTTTTTCTGCTGGGTGGTGGCTAGTAATTGAATTGGGGTTATAGGCCGAGTGGGAGTTATAAGTTGGGTTAGCGGTATTCATGGTTTGCGCTTGCGGTCTTTGGGCCATTGCTGGCTGTTTCGCTTTTGCAGAAACGATACGTTTGCTGGGAGTATAGTAAAGATAAATACAACCGGTCAGAATACCTAGAATCGAAAAGGCAAAGAAATTAAAGACGATATTCGGTTTGACCGGGTAGTCAGAAACTAAAGGTTGGTCAATAATCTTAATTTTAATGCTCTGATCGCCACCTTGGTAATTAAAGCCCTGATTAATCAAAACGTCGTTAACGCCTAAAGCGATCTGCTTGGCCTGATAAGTATTAGGATGATAAATGGAAATTTCGATAATTCCCGCATCGTTACTTTTAGCGGAAATAGTCTTTTGCCAAATTTTCATCTGCTTTTTGTAATTATCGGTAAAATAGCTGCGATCAATATCAAAATTATTTGAGCTCGTCACTAATTCGAAAAAGGAATTAGAATAGGCAACCTGAGAAAACAAGCTGCTTAAGTACTGATTCGATTTAGAAACAGTATAAGGATCGACGCCAGAAATATTTTGGACGATTAATAAGCGCGATTTGGCTTCATACTTTAAGGGTTGAATAAAGGTCGCGGCGGCGCCGAGAACCATAAAAATAAGCCAAGCGGAGATAACTGCTCCCTTGCGACGCTTTAAAATGTGGAAAAAATCTTTAACTTCCATAGTATTTAATCAAATATATTATTTATTCTGTAATAGTATATTATAATACATATCAAAAGGTTTGTCAATAGTTATCCACCTGGGTCGGTCTCACATTTTTCTCAGCTTATTGCGTATTAATATTGACAAAGATGGGGATATTTTGTACTATAAATAGTTAGATAAGAACAAAATCGGTTATATTTAATATTTTGTTCAATATTAGGTAAAAAATACTAAATTTATGAAAAAAATCGGCATAATTATTACGTTCGTCGCTATTTCCCTCTTCTTTTTAGCCGGGAAAACTAATAGTAAGTTACAAGCTTACTATTCAGGAGACGCAGTTAATTTTAATAATACGATCGTTTTTACAACGACAAACTCTGGGAAACTTGAAATCTTCCAAATGGAGAATAATGTCATTTCCAAGACCTTGGAGTTGAATAACTACAACAGCGTCTTTAATATAAACGACGGATTTTCGGACGCGAAATTAAGTCTTGAGGGTGGCCGACTCTACGTTTATGCTGTTTCTCAATATACTCTTTTCAAATATGACATCTCTTCCCTGACTAACGCCCAGCTCGTTAAACGCTCCAGCAATACCTATTGGGAGTGGTATCAACGGGTTGATCGTCTCGGCGACAATATCGCGACTATCAGTGAAAAAGGAATTAAGATATTTAATTCCGATATGCAAGTTATCGATTCCTATAATTTCGCCGTTGGCAACCCCTATAGCATTCGCAGCAACGCCAGCCAGCAATACTTTTTCGCGGTTGATAATGGCATGATTAAAGTCTACGACCGCAATACCCGCAATATAGTTCGCGAGATTCCTTTCAATTTTGTTTACAAATCAAACAATCACCGCGCCTATTATGATATTTTGAGAAATGAGATTTACGCGATTGACGACTCTTATACTAAAAAATTTGATTTAAACGGGAATGTCCTGGCAACCTTTAAACATTTAGAACAGCCAGGTTATGAAGTTGATAGTACTTATGGCAACCCGTATTTCTATTTTTCTAACGGCATGGGTGTCGTAAAAATGAATAAGGAGGATTTCAAGGTAGCCAAATATGCCTTTACCAACGAAAGCGGCGGGCCTCAAGGCTGGGCGATGGGATTAAAAGTCGTTAATACCGATAAGGGCGATGTGGTGGTAGTTTTTAATGGTTCGAATATTATTCTTCTCGATCAGAATTTAAAGAAAATAGATTCAATCAAATCTAATGTTACCGCGCCGACAAATATGGCGAGCGAAAACCTATTTCTTTTATTGAATCATGATTTAAGTTTAGGCGGTTCTCCCTTAACAGTTTCTGGCGGCGGTTTCTGGTCTCAAGAACCATTAACAATTACGCTTGGCGATTCAAGCTTCTCTGCCCAAACCAATAGCAGCGGTCGTTTTTCTCAAGAAATAATTACCCCGTCTCTACGCATGGGCCGTTATGATGTAAAAGTTACCGGTCAAAACTCTAAACTGACTTATAGTACTTCAATCGAAATCAGATAATTAAAACTGAAAATAAAAACACCGGTTTAAACCGGTGTTTTTTTATTTGCTAACTTGTCGATATATTTTGAGAATTTCTTGGACATGGGCCGCGGCTGTTAAGTTCCTTACTGTTTCGCTCGCTGCTCTGCCAATTTCGCCATAATCAAGCGTGGCGAGCTGTTTAATTTTAGCAGCGAGAGCAACGGAGTTATTTGGCTCAAACAAAAGGCCATTCTGGCCGTCATTAATAATTTCCGGCATACCGCCAATATTGGAAGCAATCACAATTTTTTGCTTGGCCATGGCTTCAAGCATATTCAGCGGCATATTTTCATACCAAACCGAAGGAATAATAATCGCCTTGGCGTCACGAATTAATATTTCTAAATCAGCCCCTGTCTTAAATCCGAGAAACTCTACTCGATTTTCCAACTTAAATTCGGTGACGAGACTTTTTAGCTTAGCCTCCTCCGGACCTTCGCCAGCTATCTTTAGCATATCGCTGGTTTTAGTTAGAGCCTCGAGTAAAATCTTTACGCCTTTTTCTTCGGCGAGACGGCCAAAATATAAGAGATAATTATTGCGAGCGGATGCATTCGCAGCTGAGAGTGTAATTGCCTGATCGTTATAAAAATTATGAAGCCAGACAATTTTCTCAGCCGGCCAGCCAAATTCTTCGCAAGTTTTCTTCATGAAACGGCTGGGCGCGATAAATAGATTTACGCTGCTTTCGTATATTCCCCAGATTTGGTGGTGGAAATACATCTCAAGCGTTCCGGCTAGGCTTTTTAGATATGAGTCTTTAAGGCATTTATGCAGCAGACAATTATAATATTTGCCACCGCGGCAGCGCCGGCAAATTGCGCCGTTGGTAAATAATTTATAATTCGGACAGATTAATTTATAATCATGCAAATGCATTACGACCGGGATTTTTTCATGTTTCGCCACGCTTAAAATCGAGGGTGATATTTGGTGATAGATATTATGGATATGGATAATGTCGGGGTGAAAATCATGAACTAGCGCGGTAAATTTTTGTTTCGCTTCGCGGCTATAAAAAATGCGCGCGAAAGAGCGCCACGTATTAATTATTCCCCCTTGGTCAAAAGACAAATAAGAAACAAAATATTTCTGGTCTTCGCTAGGAATATTCTTGGGATTATCCATGGCAAAAATACGCACTTCATGGCCCAGCTCTCTGAGTTTTGTTTCTAGGCCAATCAGATAATTACTGACGCCGTCTTTAGGATAATAGAATTTATTAACAAGCAGGATTTTCATATTTTGACATTTTTGGGAAAATTAAGTTAAAATTAGAATGATACATTAATCATATCACAATATGACTGACAAATTAAGAAGTCGCGAAATATATGTCGGGTTAAGTGTCGCCTATCTTCTGGCGGCAATTTTTGTATTATTCCTCCCCTTGGAAAATATCGCTAAGTTTTTTCTGATTGGCTCCGGGCTTGTTTTTATTCTGAGCTTATTAAATTATCGTCTCGGTTTTTTTCTTTTTCTATTCTTGCGCCCTTTGATCGACTTTGCCACTGATCAGCATTTATTTTCCGTCGGGCGAGTTAATGTTAATTTATTATTTGTCTACGGCGGCTTAATGCTTTTGTTTTCGCTCATTGTTTTATTGGTTAATTGGCGCGAATTAAAAGAGAGAAAGCTGACCCCAATGTGGTTGCTTTTTATCGCTTGGTCCCTATTTTCGCTTAGCTATTCTTTCGATAGCCTTAGTTCAATTAAAGAGTTATCGCGCTATATTAGCATCTTCTTCAGTTTTGCCTTGGGAGTAGTTTTGATTAGAAAGAGTCAAGATTTAACTAAACTAATTAAAGTGATTATTTTTTCATCTTTAATCCCGGCAATCTTTGCCTTGTATCAATTTTTTTCCGGCACCGGTTTGCTGGAAGGTGGTATTAATCGTTTATACGGAACGATGGCACACCCGAATATGCTTGCCTTTTATTTATTATTGCCGATTACCCTATCAATTTTTATTTTTTTGAATGTTAAAAAAACGCGCCTCGAGTCTTATATTTACTTGGTAATCGCTGTTTTTTTAAGTTTCATTCTTATTTATACTTATACGCGCGGGGCTTACGTCGCCCTATTTTTAATTTTTATTTTAATCGGCCTGCTAAAGTTCAGAAAATTTCTCCTGGTTGCCGGTTTAGGTTTATTGTTGTTTTATTTGGCTTCGCTTTCCTTCCAAGAAAGATTTAATACTCTATTCCAGTCCGATCCCTATGGCTCAATTAATTGGCGGATCGGTTTATATCGCGATAGTATTTCTTATATCGCTGAAAGTCCAATCATCGGTCAGGGCGTCGGTTTGGCGGAAATTATTATCGCCAATAACCGCGATTTTCGGCTCGGCGCTACCCAGCCGCATAATGATTATATCAGGTTGGCTCTCGATGGTGGAGTTATCGGCCTGGGAATTTATTTACTTTTAATTGTCATGCTTTTACTAGAATTGATTAGGCTTTATAAGAAAGAAAACCGAACTAGATTAAAAATGCTTAATATTTTTGTACTCGCGTTTGCCGCTTCTTTATACGCCATGAGCATCGGTGATAATATTCTTAATGACACAACACTTGAGTGGCATTTTTGGGCACTCATTGGCGGCTTGTTGGCGACTCAGGTAAATAAAAAACCCGCTGCGGTTGAGCGGGTTTAAACTGAAAAGTTTGTCTTATTGTACGCATTGCCCCTCTTGATTATAGAGAGGCTGGTCGTTAGTGTCATGAATCCAGGCCTTACCTTGTTTTGGGGAAACGTAGACCGTTCCCTTCTCAAATTTCCTGCTGTATATCGGCAGGTTTTTTTTGAAATTGCTTGGTTGCGGTTCAAGGGGCTTGCCGAGGTTGATCTTGTAGGCGGTGCGGTAGGGTGCATTTTGCACGTCAGCAAAACACGCCTTGTCTAGCAACATCGCACTGCAGAGCGTAAAAAACCAATTTCCTTTGTCCGCGTTGAGTACCGAGTAGGGGCCAGTTTTGCTGGCATTATACATCCCGATATTCCAGCCACCATTGGTGTTGTCCCCCGCATTTTTAATCGGCCAATTTTCAAATATTTTTCCGTTTAGGTCGACGTTATAAGCAAGGTTACTTCCTGGATTGGCAATTATTATGAAGTTTTCGCCTTTATATTGACGGATCAACTTTATAAATCGATTCTCGCCAGCTTTCCAGTCTTGGTTAATTGCTTCCGGATTTTTGTCAGCGATTTTATTGCGGTCAAAGTCTAAGCCTTTGTTACCGACGATGAATAGACCGAGCCAATAAATATCTGGCCAGGCATTATCGACTTCAACTCCGACGATTCGTTTGTCGCGGAGAATATCTTGATTGAACTTGTTAGCGATATATTCGGGGTACACCTCGCCATTAATCATGGCTGAAGTTATACGCATGTCCATCAAGTTGGTTTTGCGACCATCAGCTCCGGTCCAGAATGTGGCCGGCTTGCCGTTAGGTTGCAGAAGCCACCAAGCCTTTTTTTCGCCATTGTTTAATTCTTTGACCATCTTGATAGCCCAGGGGCAATCCTCGTAAGGTGGGACGAAGAATTCAACCGGATTAAAGTAAACGAAAAGTTTTATTTTTGGGTTTTTGCCAATGATATAGTCTATCATGGGGGACTCCTTATAAAACAGTTCGTTGTGTAGGATTAGTATGTCATAGCCAATCATTTGGTCGGCCTGCGCTTGGGTCATGAACGGGTATAGCCAGAATCCAGTTGTGATTGGTCCATGGTAGTCGTTCATTGGCATCGGTTGGGTAAATGTCGTTGCGCTGCCGAGCAACAGGAAAATCATTAAGATGAAGGTCTTCATTTTTCTCGCGGTTTTATATTGGTTTATGGATTGATTTATTGTCAAAGATCGATGTTTACTCCTCTAATCTGACTTTAAATTGTATAATAATTTTCAATATTTGTCAATTCAAATCAAAAAGCCGGAGATTATCCGACTTTTGTTAAGCTCCTGTTAATTTTTTTAAATTATTGAAATATTTTATCAGTTTCTAGGTCGCCCACAAAGTTTTTGCTCGCCGCGCCCTGCCTATTTATGTTTACTCTCAACTCTTGGGTTCTTCGGCCCGATTGCTTCTGTACAAGTAAATTATATGCGTTATTAGTTAATTGGTTATTAATTGTGTCGGGCAAAGTATAATGAACGGTAATTTCTCTTTCTGTCCCTGGCTCAACCGTCAAGAAAAAGCCGAAAATAGTTTTGTTGAGAATTGGGTCATCGAGAATCGACCAATCGGCCGTATCTTTATCAAGACCGGAGTAGGTTGCTAGGCGGCTGCCAAAGGGTACGTATATTCTGGTATAGCTTCGATAGCGCGTGGTGCGCCAATTAAAGTCGCCTTCATGGCGATAGTTTAAAGTGACACTAGCCGTGGCGTTGCCGTTGCGCTGACTAACTTCATAAGCAATTTTTTTCTTGACCACCGCGTCGCTTTTGAAAGCGGCCAGATTGGCATCGACAATCATCAGGTAATCGCTGTCACTCGCTTTTACTTCCCCGCTCGCGCCGATTTTTTTGGCCAAATTTTCTAGTTCGCTATTTGCGAAATATAATTGAATATTTTTGGCGGCTGTATTTTTGTCGATAATCGTAAACAGCGCCCCCCAATCATTAGTCGGGAGATTGAATAATCTAGTTTGGAGTTCAGCTAGTAATTCATTAATAACCTCTTTGCGATCCCAGGAGGAAATATTCCTATCCTTATAAGCAATCTCTACGTTATATTGTAATAATTCTTGGAAATTATCAGCGGTATAATTTTCACCTTTAACATTTATCGGTCCGACCAGGCGAAGCAGGTCAATAATAAAATCAGGATTGATAGCGATAATTCCGGAAAAATCTGGAGCGGGTTGGCCGATGGCCAGGCTTTCGCCGGTATAGATTTCATTTATTTTTTGCGCGGCTAGGGGCCAGTCGGGTACCCAATTGGCGTCACGTAAATACCAGTTCTCTACTTTTAGGTATTTTTTTAATGGTACTGGTGGTTCTTTTTTCCATTTATCAACTGCCGGCATATCGAGGTGATAACTATCGTTCGTGCTTAATGAAACTATGTTACCATTTCTGGTCTTAGCTAGACCGTAAACGCCGATAAAGCCGCCGGTTGGTCTCAACTCATCATTGTTTTGCAGAAGGATAAGGAAATTACTTTCATTCGGATAGCCGCCTAAGGCGGGGAGAAGTTTGGTGAGCGGGGTCAGCTTAGCCATCAAGTTATCGGCCTCTTGGAGTTGAAGCTTGTATTCGGATATTTGCGGATAAAGCGGCCAAAGTACACCGATTTTATGGATTTTATTAATATTTATCAGGGCAATATCGAGATTAGCTTTTAAGCCATTAAGTTCCGGTTCGGACTCGTAAATCAATTTTAGGAATTTTGCCTTTTCGACCTCGCTGAGATTTGTAAAATTGCCTCCGGCCGCGCCACTGCGGATTCGATCCAATTCTTTAACTAATGGAATCGAACCCTCAAGAGAACGGCTGAGAATTTCAGTGGTCTTAAATAGATATTCTAAATCATTGACCTGGGAGAGGAAAATAGGAATTTTCTTGATTAGAATATTGCTTTTGGTTTTATTTAGACTATCAAGAGCTTCGGTAAATTTTTGGTCGGCGACCTGGGAGCTACTAAGAGCGGAGTCCCAGTTTTGCGCTTTAACCTGATTAACTGAATCGGTGAGAGCGCCTTTGCCCTCCAGACCGGAATTATAAGCCGTCTTGAAATTTGAATAAGCGGAGCTCAAAAGAATTGCGCAAATAAAAAAAAGCCCAATTAAAAGAATTAGGGCGGAGCTTAGTATTTTTAGGGTGATAGTTAGAACATGCAAGACTGTACTTTTCATATTATTTAGGGTTAATGCTGTCGATTAATACGATGGTCTTCCCTTCAAGGATATTATAGAGAAAAATATCCATAATTTCACGACGATATCTAAACTCTTTTTCATCTAAAATTGTAAAATTTATTTCGTGACCTAAATCCTTTTCTAAATCGGAGATTAATTTCAAGAAAGCGGGTCGTTTAATATTCCCGACAATTAAGAGGTCGGTTTGCGCTTCGGGATAGTTTGTAAAAAAACCGGTTAAAATCAAAAGTTTTGGTTGAAAATTCTTTTCCAGAGAAGTAATGAATTTCTGGCTAGTGATAATTTGGGCTTTGACAAACAGAGCTTTAATCTCCGGATACAGAATAAAATTGCTGTTAATCACATAGTATTTTGGACTCGTCTTTTTTGCAGGAATGTTTTTCGAGTTTTTTTTGCTGTCGGTTTTAACCTCTGGTTCTTCGCCCGCTTGAATTAGTGATGGAATTATTAGGCCTAATTTTAAAATATTATCGATTTCTTTCTGCGCAGAATTAACCGTCAATTTAAAGTCACGAGCGATTTGCGGGATATTATGTTTAGTTTCGGGATGCAAGAGGAAGGAGTTAAGAATTTTTACTCTTGCTTCTGACCCGAAAAGCGCATTAAGCATATTTTCTTTATTTATGAATTTATAGTATAATATATATCATAAACAGTCAAACAGACAAATTCAATCAAAAGATTGAAATTTTGCTTATGTATAATAAAATTTCTTCGATTATTTTGAATTCGGGAAAGGCCAACGGCCTCAGTGATGTGTTTATCGCTCAGCCGGATTCACTTAAAGAAAATCTCGCCGGTAAAATTTTTATCATCGCCGAAATTGGCGGCAAGAAGGCAGAGGGTCGAAAAATCTTCGACTTTTTAATTTCGTGTTTGAACGATACTTATTATAACGACGAAAAGATCCTTCTTCGTGATAAAATTGAGGGTCTAAAAATCGAGAACATATTTGAAGCGGCGATTTCTAAGACTAATAAAAACCTAGAAGAATTTTTAGTTGAAGAAAAAATTAAATTAAATCCATCCACTACCAACCTCACTATCGGCGTAATTTACGAGAATAAACTGTATTTTTCCGGTTTCGGCAAGAATCGCGCCTTATTAATTTATCGACACGGCGAGCAATACGAAATAATCAATGTCGAGGCGAATGCCGCTGATGTAAATACGGTAAGAGAGCCGAGTGATCACGCTGTTTTTAAAACTCCCTCGCTTTTTTCTTCTGTTATCAGCGGTGAAATTCCAACTGGTTCGTATTTTGTGTTCGCGAGCGAAGCTCTGCTGGAATATGTTTCCAGTAAAGATTTAATTAATATTATCACTAAATTACCGCCAATTGTTGCCTCAGAACAAATTAAAAATATTTTAGCTAAAATAAACTCCTTTATCCCTTTCCTCGGCATCATCATCAAAAATACGGTCGGTATTGATAATCAGGAAGTGCGCGAAGAAGTTGAAGAAAACCTTACTGCTCATAGCTCAATTTCCAGTTTAAATTATACCGAACAAAAAACCGAACGCATGCTCGCGCCGGCCGGGCTCATTAGCTTCTCAAAGATTTATAAAGGCGCTAGACAAATAATTAAAAATTTAAGACCGGCTCCTAAATCCCTGCCGAAAAAAGTTTATCGTTCCGAGGAAGACGATAAAACTAGCGGTCCGGCAATTGATATGGGCAAAGTTAAGAGCTTGAATATTGCTCGCTCAGATTCCTTTTTAATTAAAGAGAAAATATTTTTCAAGAAGAAGCCGAGCGCTATCGGCCAATGGTTTAAAGGAGTAATCTTGGGAATTCCGACTTTATTAAGTCCCCGTCTTTGGTCCGGTTTCAATTTAAATCTCCGCGGATGGCTTGGCGGATTAAACAGTAAGAATCGTTTATTATTTATCGCCTTGGCGGCGGTTGTCCTAATTTTTTTGGCCAGTCTCGGAATTTCTACTTGGACAAAGAAGATTCAGGCGGCCAAAAATAATTATAATAATCTAGTCGCCACAATTTCCGAAAAACAAAGTTCCATCGACTCGTTGTTATTATACGGCAATGAAGAAGGCGCCAAAACAGCGTTAATCGACGCGCGCGCCCTTCTCAGTTATTTGCCAAAGGAAAAGAAAGATCAGGCTGCTACTTATACTGACTTAGAGAATAAATTAAATGTATTAGCCGACAAGATCCAAAAAGTTGTTCGCATCGATACGACAGAAAAAGTTAATGATTTAAGCGGGCTGCAAATTACCAATATTGTCTGGGCGGACGGCAAGATATTCGCCGCGGGCGGGAAAATGATTTACGGGATTATCCCCCAGTCCTCTTCTTCAACTCGCTTTGAAGTTATTGGTGCGGAAAATTTAAGCAATCCCCAATTTGATAGAAAAAGCATTATATATTATTGGGACAATAATCGGCTAGCCCAACTTAATCTAAAAAATAATAAAACTAGCGAAACGCCTGTGACCAGCGCCCTTAATGCCGATGGCCTTACTAGCTATAAAGTTTTTGCCAGCAGTTTATATATTATCGCCAAGAATAAAAATCAGATTTATCGTTTTAGCCTTGGAAAAGACGGTTATGCGACGAAAACCGATTGGCTAAAAGGTGCGGCTGACTTAAGCCAAGCCAGCGATCTTTATATCGACGGTAGTATTTACGTTTTGAACTCTGACGGGAAAGTAGCTAAATTCTATTTGAATAAACCGGTTGACTACGGAGCGAGCGCCCCCTCTCCAATTATGTCCGCCGCTAATAAGATAATTGTTGGCGCTAAATATGTTTATGTATTTGAGGCGGCTTCAAAGCGACTGGTCGTATTAGCAATTAAAGACGGCCACCTCATGAATCAGTATCAACTTAATTCCCTGACCCAGCCGAAAGATTTTGCCGTCGATGAAAATAATAAGTTAGCTTATTTCCTGGATGGCGAAGCGGTTTATCGAATCACCCTCAATCAATAGCTAAAAGATTTTAAGCAAAATAAAAAACCGTCATTACGACGGTTTTTTATTTATATCCGAATTGTGAGGATTATTTTAAGGTTACCTTAGCGCCAGCTTCTTCTAATTTCTTCTTCATAGCTTCAGCTTCAGCCTTCTTAACGCCTTCCTTTAAGACTTTCGGGGCGCCATCGACTAAGTCTTTAGCTTCCTTTAAGCCCATTTCAGTTAATTCGCGAACTGCTTTGATGACATTGATCTTGCTGGCACCGCCTTCAGTGATTTCAACGTCGAAGCTGTCCTTCTCTTCAACTGCAGCGGCGGCAGCGGCCGGAGCCATCATCATCGCTGGAGCAGAAGCGCTTACCCCAAACTTTTCTTCTAAGATTTTAACGAGTTCCGCTAAATCTAGAACACTCATTTTTTCGATTTCGCCAACCAACTTTTCGAATTTAGCTGGGACGACAACATTTTTTTCTTCCATAGATTTAAAATTAAATTTATTATTAATTATTTATTGTTAGACTTTTTTTTCTTCAATCGCTTTTAAGACGTAAACTAGATTCTTTAAGTTACCGGCTAAAGCGTTAACGAATCCAGAAATAGGCGCATTCATCGTGCCGACCAATCTGGCATATAACTCTTGTTTGCTTGGTAACATGGAAACGGCTTCAATCTCAGATTTAGATAGTAATTTATTTTCTAAAATACCGCCTAAAAAGAAGATGCGCGCTTCCTTATCTTTGTCTTTGCGGAAATTGGCTAAAATCTTAGCCGGGGCGACTTCATCGCCGTAGGAAAAGATGGCCGCTAATTTTCCGTCTAAACTGCGAACATTTAATTCGTCAATTTGATCCTTGAAAGCGATATTCATCAAGGTTTTTTTGGCGACGTAATACTCGCTGTTCTCTTGGCGTAACTGATCGCGAAGTTTTTCGTTATCTTTAACGGTTAAGGCATTAAAACCAGCAAAGACAACTGATTTTGATTTCTTAAATTTTTCGCTCAAATTACGCAAAATTTCTTGTTTTTGAATTTTGTTCTTTGGCATATATATTTAATTTGATTATAAAAAAATCTGTGTTACCACAGACCATAAAAATACTTGGATAAGTATTCATGATACCTCGGCAAGACTTATAGGCGCGAGGCGCCAAGCGTGCTGTCTGTGGTAATAGCTAAATTGTTATGTAAGAATATTAGCAGATTCTTAATATTTGTCAAGACTTATTTCCCCGTTTTTAATTTGATCTTAGTTGAGCGTTTGCGGCCGTAATTAGCGAAACGATGCGCCTCTTCGCGAAGCTTCAAAAGGGTGGACTTGATGTTATTGGCTAAGTCGCGTATTTCCTTTTTAGTCTTGGCAGTAAAAACTAATTTATCGCCGCCAAATTTGGAAATACCGACGAGAGGAACATTAATATTATTTTCGGAAAATACGCGCGATAAAAAACTAATTTGCGGCGAGCCGCCGTCAATCATAATTAAATCAGGCTGAGCCCACTCGCTGTGCTTAAAGCGGCGCAGTAATACTTCGCTTAAAGCGCGTTCGTCATCGCCGCCTGGCGCTTCTTTAATTTTAAAAAGACGATACTCGTTTCTCGCCGCTTCCCCATTTTCAAACACTACCATTGAGCCATAGCTTTCTTTTCCCTGGTGATGAGAGATATCATAACCTTCGAGGCGATTAACTTTTAATTCATTTAAATCGTCGTCGCGAGTTAATAAGGAAACATCCTGGATATGTTTCAGAGCGCTTATTTTGTCCGGGTTTTCTTTTATTAATTTAGCGGTTAGTCTTTTTTTCTCCCCGGCTAGAAGCAAGGCGATATTGTTGATGTTCTTTTTATAATCGCGCGCGGAAATCGCATCAATGCAGCCGCCCGGGCAAAGTCCAATTTGATAATCAAAACAAGCTTTGCCGCTATGCGGCGTGCAATTGCCATAGGGAAATATTCGGCGGATCAAACGTAAAGCGCCTTGGAGCAAATAAAAAGATTGGTAGGGTCCGAAGACCTTTGCTGTAGATGCCGGGAATTTTTTTAAGTCAGTCGCCCGGACAATAAGTGGTTTAGCGAAATCGGTCTTCGGGATGACAACATAGATAAAGGAACGATCATCACGATCAACGATATTATATTTCGGCCAAAACTTTTTAATATTTTTGGCCTCTAAGATAATTGCTTCAAGCAAGGTATCACAAACTTCGTATTTAATATCAACGGCCGCTGCAACCATTTCGGCGATGCGCGGCGAAATATTTTTTTGAAAATACTGACTGAGGCGAGATTTAAGGCTGGTAGCGCGTCCGACATATAAAACAGTTCCCCGCTTGTCCAGCCAGAAATAGACACCCGGTTTCTTGGGTATGGTTTTTAATTTATTTTTTAGCTTTAAATTCATAAAGATATTTTTGCAGATCTATTTTACCCGCCGTTATTTTAACCCCCTCTTTTTTCAAAAGTTTGATTTTATTATGACTGCCGCTGGCGAAACCGCCGACTTCACCGTTAGTTCTGATGACTCGATGGCAAGGTACTTTTGGCGCATAAGGATTCTTGTTTAAAGCATTACCAATAGCGCGAGACGCACTGGGTTTATTAAGCGCTTTGGCAATTTCCCGGTACGTTGAAACCTTGCCCTTGGGTATGAGGGCGCAGTATTTATAGACTTGTTCCGCGAAGCTTAATTTTAGCATATTGACAAATATTAGCCATTTGATAATATCAGTTTAGAGAGCGGAAGTATTATCCAAAAACAAACAACTGAAGCTCTCTAAATTGACAGTCCTTTTTTATATTTTACCCCGACGCAAGGGGCAAACGAACCAACAAACAAAAACAAGTTTTCTGACTCGAGAAAAACCGATTGATCGCAAGATCTACGCTCCAGGAAGTTAACTAACCTGAACTGGTATAACTGTTATTGGTTCACGAAAACCGAGAAAATTTTATTCGCAGACTCTTATTATAGTCACTGCTAATAAACTTCTCGGTTTTTTATTTTTCTGAAAATTACCTGCTAGCGAGACCAATTAATAAACTGCAAGTCACTGCTAGCCCAGCGCCAAAATATTGTATCCTGGTAATTTTCTCATTGTTGACGATTACCCCTAACACTAGAGCGACAACGACATAACTCTCGGTGATGGCAATGGTGATGGCTAATTCTTCCTTGGCAACAGCAAAGACATATGAGGCCCAGGCCAAAAGATCAACAATAACCATAATTCCAATCAAGCGCCAATTTTTTTGGCTAGCGCTGATAAACTTTCCGAGGCGGCGACGACTTATATGAGCGAAACAAATTAAGCCGCAAATTAACCAAGGCAACCAAATCGCCATTAGCGGGCTAATTTCTTTAGCTTGCGAGGCGCTGCCGAAGTTTACAATTGCAATCAGGACGCCAGAGAGGATTGCCAAGAGCGATCCTTTTTCCAAAAAATCTTTTTTATGAATTTGTTTGGGATCAATAGATATTAAAACAATACCGACAAATAAAAAGAAAATTAGCGCGATTTGTATAAGACTTAAACTTTCATGGAAAACTAAAACGCCGAGTAATATTGTTAAGGGCAGTTCAATCGACATGATAATTTCTACGACCGATAATTTCCCGATATTCAAAGCTTTGAAATGAATATAGCCGCTCGCGAAATTAGCCAGTCCCAAAACAATTAGTGTCATTAATTGCGGCTGAGTGACATTTTTCAAATCAGTCAGAACAAAAGGGATTAAGATAATGGAGCTGAATAGGCTTATCCAACAAAGAGTTTCGATGGCGCCGATTTTTTTAATTGACTTTTGGATTAAAAAATCACCCAATCCCCAACCAACCATCGCGCCGAAGGCTAATAAGATTGCTAGATTCATAAATTACTTTAAGTACTCTTTTAAATATTTTCCCGTGATACTTTTCGGTTCACGAATAATATCTTCGGGCGCGCCGGCCGCGACTAAGCGTCCGCCATCCTCCCCGCCGTCCGGTCCAAGATCAATAATATAATCCATTGATTTGAGCATATGCATATTATGCTCAATCACTAAAACCGAGTTCCCTTTCTCGACTAATTTATTCAAAACTGAGAGCAACATATCAATATCATAATAATGCAAGCCGGTCGTCGGTTCGTCTAGCAAGTATAAAGTTCGTTTGCCGAGAGTATGTGTTAGCTCTTTAGCAATTTTAATTCTTTGCGCTTCGCCACCCGAAAGAGTGGTCGCGCTTTGGCCAATTTTAATATAGCCGAGCCCGACAGATTGCAGAACCTTTAATTTATCGGTAATAAAATAATTGCCCTCAAAGTGCTCGATGGCTTCGTCGATTGTCAGGTCGAGAATCTCGGCAATGTTTTTATTTTTATATTTAACTTGCAGGGTTTCGCGGTTAAAACGCTTGCCGCGGCAAACCTCGCACTCGACTAAGACCGGAGGCAGGAAATGCATCTCAATTAGGTTCGCTCCGGCCCCCTGACAGGCCTCACAACGCCCGCCTGGGCGGTTAAAGGAGAAACGACCGATAGAATACCCTCTTTCTCGAGAATCGGGTAAAGAGGCGAAAAAATCGCGAATTGGGGTAAATATTCCGGTGTAGGTTGCTGGGTTAGAGCGCGGCGTGCGTCCGATGGGAGACTGGTCAATAACCACTACTTTATTTATATACTCAGCCCCTTTCACGTCCTTGGCGAATTCTAATTTAGCCTTGCCGGGGCGATTTTTAATGTGAGTAATGTTTTTATAAATTACATCATATAAAAGTGATGATTTCCCTGAACCCGATACGCCGCTAACTCCGACTAAGCGGCCAAGCGGGATTTCAACATTGATGTTTTTTAAGTTATTGGCGTAGGCGCCGACAATTTTTAGGGAGCCGTGATTTTGCTCGCGACGTTTTGGCGGCAAGCCAATCTCGCGGTGGCCGGCTAAGTATTGGAGAGTTAAAGATTTTTTAATGGCGGTTTTATTTTTCTTTTCATCCAATAAGTCCTTGGTCGGACCGGCGGCCACAACTTCTCCGCCATGCACACCGGCGAGCGGTCCCATATCAACCAAGTAATCAGATTCAATAATTGTTTTTTCGTCATGCTCAACAATAATTACCGTATTATTTTTGTCGCGTAACTTTTTTAGGGTATCAATTAATCTCTCGGTGTCGCGTTCATGCAAGCCAATCGTCGGCTCATCTAGAACATAAAGAGTGCGCGAAAGATGCGAGCCGATTTGTGAGGAGAGACGAATGCGTTGCGCCTCACCGCCGGATAGAGTATGCGCTTCTCTCTCTAAAGAAATATAATTCAGGCCAACTTTAAGAAGAAACTCGATGCGGCTAATAATTTGCACCACCACATTTTCCGCAATCGTCCGCTCGCGCTTCGTCATCTTCTCGTAATATTTATTAAAGAAGTCTAGAGTTTTATTTATCGGTAGGCGGCAGACATCGGCAATATTTTTTCCAGCGACACGAACCGATAAAGCTTCGGGTCGCAAACGGTCACCTTTGCAGACTTTGCATTTATCATCTTTAAAGAAATTTGTCTTGCCAAGACCGGAACATTCCGGGCAAGCGCCGTGTGGCGAGTTGAACGAGAACAGGCGCGGCTCGACTTCGGGAAAAGAAAAATTATCATTCGGGCAAGTCCAATTCGAAGATAATAAAAATTCTTGCTTGGAAAAATTAGCAATGACTAGGCCCTTGCTATAGTCGAGCGAATTTTCAACTGCCTCAAATAAACGCGTCTGGTCGCTTAAGAGAATTTTATCAATAATGATTTCAATATCATGTTTTTGCTTGGGCGCCAATTTAACTTGTTCTCGGAGAGAATGTATTTTGCCGTCTATTCGGGATTCGCTATAACCGAGAGATAAGTAATTATAGAGGATTTGATAATATTCGCCTTTTCGGTCGCGAACGATTGGTGACATGATTGTGACATATTCCTCTTTTAATTCTTTGCCGCGGTTGATAATAATGTCGACCATTTCTTCGACGGTCAGTTTTTCAATTTTCGTTCCGCAAAGCGGACAAAAAACTTCGCCGACGCGCGCATAAAGAACTCTTAAATAATCATAGATATCAGTTAAGGTGCCAACGGTTGAGCGCGGATTATGCGATAGGGCTTTTTGATCAATGGAAATTGAAGGTGCAAGACCGATGATTTCATCCACATCAGCCGCTTTTTTTTGTCCCAGAAATTGGCGCATATACGGCGAGAGTGATTCAACGTATTGTCTTTGTCCCTCGGCAAAAATTGTATCAAAAGCCAGCGACGATTTGCCGCTTCCCGAAACGCCGGTAATAACCGTTAATTTATTATGCGGTATTTCCAGACTGATATTTTTTAAGTTATGCATCCGCGCGCCGCGGATGATTAATTTTTCATTATCAGACATATTAGACATTGATAAATGGATTAGGATCGGCGAAAGTTATTAATTTGGTGTGATGATTGATTGTGTCGACCGGCGTGCCGTATTTTTTATTGTATAAAGTATCGACGGAGCAAAAAAGAGCCTGACTATAATCGAAACCTAATTTCGCGCTGACCGCTTTAACTTCTTCCTCAGATTTTCCCTCAACCTCAACATATGGTTCAAGGTATGGCCACTCATCAATTGTTACTTCGACTTTATCAAGTAGCCAAAACTCACGCCGGCTTTCTTGGAAGGCTTTTTGGCGCGCGCCGATTGATTCGAGGAATTTTACTCCAGTGGCGAAATCATCAATTTTCAGACAGATTTCTTTTTGGTCCTCAATCTTATTGCCGTCGACCACTTTTAGGCTCATAGTTGTTTTATCACCTTCATCGCGCACTCGCAACCAGCCTCCAGTGATTTCATGCCCCAAGGGTAGCTCAAAAACGATTCGTTTCATTAAAAACTCAGGTTTTATTAGAGAGGCGCCAACTTTCTTTAATTGGTCTCTAACAATATTTTTATTAATATTAGCAAAAGTTGCTTCGTATTCGATGTCCATATATTGACAATTATATTATAATATGTTATAATTATATTTCTGAAACACTGAAACTCTAACCATTATAAACCTAATCCATACACCGATGAAAAAAGTTCTTTTTATTGCTATCGCCGCTTTCCTTTTCGCCACCGCCACCGCCCAGAGCCTCGAAACTTTTGTGAAGTTTGACCAGAATGGTAAACTCGCAAATAAGGATGTGAATATGTTCTTCTCCATCCCTCTTTCGAAGGACACGACCAGTTTCTGGAGCCACATGAAATTTGGCTCATTCATTCTTGTGGAACCGGAATGGGGTGAGCAGAACTTCGGGTTTGAATATGCGCACAAATGGTTCGCAGTTGGACTTTATGCCGGCTATGAGCAGAATCCGCATATCTACAGGGGTTGCGCTACACTCTGGCTGGGAAAAGGTCGCTTCTCTTCTTTCACTGCCTTTGAACTTGGCGGTGGTAAGGACAACTGGTGGTACCGCAATATAACTAAGTACAAAGCATCGGACAAAGTTTCCGTCGGTTTCCAGGGTTGGAGATTCAACGGCCTCGGTCCCATTGTCGAGTATAAAGTTATTAACCACGTCAACGTTTGGGTTAACCCAGTCTGGGACCCAGAAAAAGATAACGACAGCAATAAAGCTGTAATAGTAGGTCTGGGAGTTAACTTTTAAACTTCCGACCGAACACTCGCTCACAGAGCTTCATCCCGAAGCTCTGTTTTTATTTCAATTTACTTTTATTATTCTTCTGCGATATCTAAAAATTCTTCAATCTTTTTCTCAATTGTAGTTGGTGTAATATTATACTTTTTATTATAGGCCAATTGTTTAGTGCGGCGGCGATCCGCTTCGTTAATTGCTCGTTTCATCGAATCAGTTTTCTTGTCGGCGTATAAAATAATCTTTCCTTTCACATTTCGGGCGGCCCGACCCATGGTTTGCATCAATGAAGTTTGACTGCGGAGAAAACCCTCGCGGTCGGCATCGAGAATGGCAACAAGAGTAACTTCGGGCAAATCGAGTCCTTCGCGCAGAAGATTAACACCGATTAAAACATCAAACTTCCCTTCGCGGAAGTTTTTTAATATTTCCGTGCGCTCAAAAGTTTTTATATCTGAGTGGAGATAATTAGCCTTGATGTTCTTGTTGTTAAGATAGGTATTCAAATCTTCGGCTTGCTTCTTGGTTAGAGTGTTAATAATTGCCCGCTCGCCGAGCGCTGCGATTTTAATTACTTCGGCAGTTATATCATTAATCTGGCTATAGTTCTCTTTCTTATTAAATACTGGGCGGATTTCAATTTCCGGATCAACTAATCCTGTCGGACGGATTACCTGCTCTGCGGTTTGCTTCGAATTTTTTATTTCAAAGTCACCTGGAGTAGCCGTGGTAAATATCATTTGACCGATTCTCTTTTCAAATTCCGGAAAACGCAAAGGGCGGTTATCCAGGGCCGAGGGCAAGCGCCAACCATATTGAACTAGAGTTTTTTTGCGCGCTTGGTCGCCGTTATACATGCCGCGGATTTGCGGAATAGCAATATGAGATTCATCAACAATCGTTAAAAAGTCGGGCTTGCCGTCTTTCCAAGGAAAATAGGAAATTAAAGAATCGGGTGCCTCACCCGCTAGCTTGCCAGTAATATGGCGAGAATAATTTTCAATGCCGTGGCAGTAGCCGAGTGTCCGGAGCATCTCCATATCATATTTTGTGCGCCGCTCTAATCTTTCTGCCTCCAATAAGAATCCTTCTTTTTTAAAATAAGCTAGACGTTCTTTTAATTCTTCGTTGATATTTTTAATCGCTTGTTCAATTTGCGGCTTAGTCGAAACAAAATGCTTTGGTGGGAAAATTACTATTTCATCTAAGTTGCCGAGAATATTTTTGGTGACATTATCAACGATAGTTAAATCGGAAATAACCTGTCCTGCTAAATCGAGCCGGTAGATAACATTCTCTGACATGGAACGGATTTCAAAAACATCTCCCCGAACGCGGAATTGTCCACGTTTGATTTCGCCGTTCACGCGTTCAAATTGAATCTTAATTAATTGCTTAATTAGGTCGGCGCGCACGATTGTTTTTCCCTTCTCTAAAACTAGACGTGCTTCTAAATATGTTAGTGGAACACCAAGATTATAAATACAAGATACGGAGGCCACGATAATTACGTCGCGCCGTGACACGAGCGCTGAGGTGGCGCCATGGCGCAGACGATCTATTTCCTGGTTAATCATCGCTTCTTTATCAATATATGTATCAGTGATTGGCAGATAAGCTTCGGGCTGATAGTAATCGTAATAGGAGACAAAATAATGAACCGCATTGTCGGGAAAGAAATTTTTATATTCGCGATAGAGCTGGGCGGCTAACGACTTATTTGGTGCGATAACTAACACTGGTTTATCTAGTTCTTGAATCACATTAGCGACAGTAAAAGTCTTTCCTGATCCGGTTACGCCCAAAAGTGTTTGGTAATTAAAACCCTGCTTCACGCCGGCGAGAAGTTTCTTGATCGCGGCCGGTTGATCGCCGGCTGGCTGAAAATTAGATTTTAGATTAAAAATCTTCGACATAAATTAATTGATCAAATCAATCTGTTGTTCTTCAATCAGCAAATCGTTTTCTTTAATTTCTGATTTTAAGCAATTATTCTGGCGGCAATCGAACCAAAGAATAATGAAAGCCGCTAAAGCAAATAAACCAGAGGCTAAAAATGGCAAATTACTTCTGAGACCAAAGAGGGCGCCAGCTAAAATCGGGCCGACAATCATACTTAAAGAGATGACCGAAGTCATTACGCCCATAACTAAACCTTGCTCATGGGCTTCGCTTTTTTTGGCAATTTGGCTAGTCATAACAGCGCGTAAAACTGATTGGGCTAAGCTGATAAAGACGATACCAAGAATAAAGAGTGGCAAATAACTTACCCCCATGAAAAAGAAGCCGACGGTAAGGGTGAGCATTAGCCAGATAATCAGCGAGTCGGGCTTAAAATATTTAAGCCAGATTTTTTTCAAAGCAAAAGCTTGGTTGAAGATTAAAACTAAGCCCATGCCGGCGGTCATAAATCCGACCATCGCGGCGGTAAAATTATACTTGACGTTAAGATAAAGTGAGAAAGTTGATTGTTGACTGGCCAAAGCGATGCCAAATAAAAACCAGGCGATAAAACCAAGGCGCAGTTTCGGATTATTGAGCGCACGCACGAGAGGTTTAACTGGATTGATTTCTATTTTTTTAGCATTGTTTCGGTTTTGATTTGTTTCCGGCAGATTAATAATCGCTAGAATAAAATTGAGTAAGGACAATCCGCCAACGAACCAGAACGGAAAATTCAGCGAAATCGAACTAAGCAAGCCGCCGATTAGCGGACCAATAATCAAGCCCACGCCAAAAATAGCACCGATTAAACCGAGGTTGCTAGTTTTTTCTTTTTCATCCTTAGCAATGTCCATTAAATAGTTCTGGGCAATCGGAAAGTTCCCCGCAGCGAGACCGTCAATAATTCGTCCCAGGAATAAAAAGAAAACACTACCCGCGGCCGCGAAAACCAACCAGCCAATCGCCGTGCTAAAAATACTGATGATCAAAACCGGACGTCGCCCAATTTTATCTGATAGCGCCCCCAGCAAAGGAGCGCTAAAAAAGGCGAAAAAAGAAAAGACAGCAAAAAGCATAGTGACAGTAAAAGCAGAGGCGCCGAATGACTCAACGTAAAAAGGCAGGATGGGAATAATAATTCCAATTCCCAAAACATCAATAAATACAGTTAATAAGATGATCAGTTTTTTATTCATTTGCTTCTTAGATTATTATTGTAGCGCCCCGAGAAGATAATTTGGCAACATGGCCATGGCCTTGCCATTATGTTTGCCCACAGTTTCAAAAGCGGCCGTGGCATCAGTACCGCAAGCCTGAAGAATAGTATCGCCACCGGGATGTGTGCCAGTGGAGGTATAAGGGCTTAAATCATAAACCTGACCCTTAATTACTTGCCAACAATCAGTCTTTGAATTATGGAGGGCGACATCGGCCATTGTTAATGAGCCGGTATACTTGGCCGTGCCAGTCGTACTGGCGGTATTATTTTGGGAATTAGTCAAATTTTGGTTGCCGCAGCCTGCTAAAAATAGTAAAAGTGCTGGCAGAAGTAAAAAAAGGTAGGTTTTTTTCATAATTTTTGATTATTTTTTTATAAATTATTAATAATATAATATCATAATACGCCTAAAATTAAAAAGAAATCAGTCCTGGGAAATTAAAAAGGAGCAGGTTTTTAGCCGGCTCCGGGAATGCGTTGTTTGCGATTTATCGTAGGCCTCCGTTGAGAACGATTGTCTCTTCATTTTTCGGCCCGACCGATAAAATGACAATTTTTCCGCCCGTAAAGTCTTCGATGAATCTGAGAATGGTTTTTACTTCCTCGGGGAGTTCAACTGCAGAACGAATTTCTCTGAGATTTTCATTCCATCCCGGGAAGATTTTGTATACCGGTTTACACAAGTATAAGATTTCTGATTCACGAACGAAGGTATCAAGTTTGTCGCCAGGATAAATTATTTTGTCTCCGTAAAACATTGGCGAGCCGCAATATTCATAGCCGACACAAATTTTGATGTTTTTGATATTCGACATCACATCAAATTTGGTGAGTACGATATTCGGACCATTTATCTGAACAGAGTGCTTTAAGGCGACTAAATCGAGCCACCCGGTGCGACGCGGACGACCAGTAGTTGCACCATACTCTCCACCCTTGATACGAATGGCGATACCCTGCGTCATTTCGTCGCTGCTATTAGCGGCTTCATCGATATTTAGATTAAGCGCTTTTTCGCACGCAGAATTGTGGCTTGAATCAAGGCAATACTGTTCACTCTCAGCGCTATCAAAACCAGATGGGAATGGACCATTTCCGACGCGAGTCATGTATGGCGCCTTCGCAATACCCAACACCAAATCGACGTCAGACACCTTCAGCCCGCAACCTTTGGCGAGCCCTTCAATTGTGCAATCACTTGAGGTCTGATAAAAAGTGGTGCCGTAGTCTATGCTCAGGAGAGTCCCCTGGGCGCCTTCGAGCAAAATTTTCTTATCAGTTTTTAAAGAGTCGCTGATGAGCGTGTTTAGATTGAGCATGCGATGGCTGAACTTCGGCGCTAGTTGTCCCAGGTAGTAGTCAATTACTGCTTGGCGATTGATTACCTTGGCTTGGTCGTAGAAAGCGCCATTCCAGAACTTGAGACCATGTTTTTTACCAAACATAATTTCTTTTACTTGATCGCGATCAAGCGTATTAAAGAGATCCTGTTTAGCATCCATGAATTTATTAAACTTATCAACGAAAATTTCTTCGTTAGCCAAGTCGTTCATGAATATGGATAGTCTGGAATAGTAATCGGCGTAAAATGGACCAATGCCACAGCCGGTAGTGCCAATCAATTTTGACTTTGGCGAAGTGAGGTCTTCAAGGATATGATACGGCAGCAGAAGCCCAGTTTCGTGACTGATAAATAAATTATCGAAGCCTAAACTTGGACAAGCCAACATTTCAGTATCCAACGCCCGGAGATCAAGCGCTACTCCGCGACCGATAACATTCATCACTTTTGGGTTCAGGATGCCGGAAGGCAATAAGTGACAAACGAACTCTTTGCCGTTATAAATAAGTGTATGACCGGCGTTCGGGCCGCCGGTTCCGCGGATGACAATGTCGGCCCACTCAGAGGCTAGCATATAGACTATCTTTCCTTTGCCTGTGTCCCCCCACTGGAGGCAGACAACAGCAATGATTTTCTTACCATCGGTTATATATCCGATGGGCACAATTACAGTATTTCTCATGTCTCTTTTTTTTGGTGGCTAATCTGGTTTATTTCTTAATATTTTTTAAAGAGCTAGCTGCTCTGGAGATATAAATATCCTCACTAAACTTACTGCGATTTTACCTTATTGTCAATTGTCTTGAGATTCATTTTTTGAGACTTAAAAAAACTCCCCGCCTGGGGAGTTTTTTAGAAAAAGTATTGAATGACGAGACCGGAGAGAACACTAATGCCAAAGAGAAGACCGAGAATTATAAATATTTCCCGCCGATTTTTATCCTCTCTTAATAGAACTAAGATGCCGAGTCCGCCGCTCGCGCAGAGGCCCGCTATCACTGCTCCATAAGTAATTACTCCCTTCAGATATAGTTCGGTTATGGCGACCGAAGAGGCGCAATTTGGAATCAAGCCGACGAGAGCGGCTAAAAATGGTTGCAGAAAAATATGGCCGGAAAAAATTATGCGCAAATTGTCTTCGCCGATTTTCCAAATAGCTAAATTAATAGCGAAAGAAGCGATAAGAACAAAGGCAAATATTTTGAGCGTATGGATTAAAGGATGGATAATAATTTCTTTGGGATTGAATTTTTTTGCGTTCGGACTAACACAATGTCCGCAACACGCCTGTTCTTCAACGACCTGCTCGTGGTGATGAGTCGTGTCGTCTTTGCCCTCAGCGTAGGCGGCAGCATGCTCACGTGTTTGTTTATTGGCTTTTCTAAAAAATAAATCAACCGTATAGCCAGCAATTATTGCGATAAATATTTTTGTTATAATCAACGGAAGGATTATTTTTGCCTTATCCGGCTGAGAAAGAATAACCGGAATGGCTTCATCGGAGGTCGAAAGATAAACCGCTAAAAGTGTGCCAATCGTTAAAAGGCGCTGGGTATAAAGCGCGGTTGAAATAACTGAAAAGCCGCATTGCGGAAAACTGCCTGCAAGCGCGCCGACCGCCGGGCCGGCCGAATGAGAATTCTGAATTCCCCGTCGAATTTTATTGCCTAATTTATATTCGAATAACTCTATTAAAACATAGACCACAAATAAAAGTGGAATCATGCGTAAAGAGTCGATTAGGGCGTCGATAAATATTTGCCACATATATCTTCATTATCATCAGAAATTCAGTATTAGTCAATAACTAATTAATATCCGGTAAATTCCTCGATTTTGATATCATCGTTTTTTACGCCGCGGTCGTTTAATATTTTTTGCAGCGCCCGCACCAGACCTTTCGGTCCAGCTAGATAGTAAATTGGTTCAGTCAAATCCATTAAGTATTTATCAAGCAATTCCGAATCAAGACGTCCGGTTTCTCCTTTCCACTTTGGCCGAGGTTTGCCGCCAGTTTCCGTTTGGGTCATAGTGGCAATTAATTTGAAATTGGGATTATTTTTTTGCAGAGATTCAAGTTCGGCTAAGTAGGGCGTGTCGGCTGGAGTTTTATTGCTAAAGAATAGAAATATCTTATGCGCTAATTTTTTCTCAGTGGCATCGGCGATAATACTGCGGAATGGAGTAACGCCTATTCCGCCAGCCAAAAATATTGCCGGACGATTAATATCGCCGTGGAGAGTAAAGACGCCCATGGGCGCATCGAAAATTAACTCCGCCCCTGGCGTGAAATTTTTCAAGTTACGCTTAAAGGCCGTATCGCGCAAGCGAGTTGCAATTACAATATTATTTTCGCTGGGCGAACTTAAAAGAGAAAAAGTTCTGGTATTTCCCTCGGCGTCAGTTTCTGCCGGATTAATGATTGTAAAATCACCAAATTGACCGGCTTTAAATTTAAAATCATTAGGCTTTTCGAAATAAAAAGCTGCCGTATCATTAGCGATATTTTCGTATTTTAGATATTTAATTACATGAATCATAAAAAAATGCGTAATAATTTATATCTATTATTACGCATAATTTTAGGATTATCTTTTATGGCTATTATTTTTGTGCGGGGCCGTTATTTTTACGGCTAAAGAAATGCTGATTCGTTCGTTTTCCAGCTGAAGATTGGCTTCTTCCAGAAAAAGAATTACCCCTTCCCGCCTGGGCCGGGCCGCGGCTAGTTCTTGCGCCACCGCCCTGTTTAGGGGTTGATTTTTGATTGCCAAATCGGGGACGGGCGGAGTTAGAAGAAAATTGTTTAGCTGGGCGACCATTAGCGGGCCTCGCGTTACTAAAATTACGTCCGCCTGATTGCTCAAAGCGAGCGAATTCTTTAATCGGTAAGGTCTTATTGATTAAGCGTTCAATATCACGCACGTCTTTCAATTGATTTGGGGTCGCAAAGGAAATGGCTTTGCCGATTTTTCCTGCGCGTCCTGTGCGGCCAATGCGATGGACATAATCTGAAGAAGCATCGGGCAAATTATAATTTACAACGAGTTCTATGCCATTAACATCAAGGCCGCGTGCCGCCACATCAGTCGCGATTAGAATTCTATTTCGTAGACTCTTAAAAGAATCAAGAGCGGCGCGACGTCGGCTGAGCGATAGGTTTGAATGAATTTCCGTCGCTTTATGGCCGAGCATGATTAATTTTTGAGTAATTTCTTTAACGCCATGCTTGGTGCGAACAAAAACAAGAATTGAGCCAGCGTGTTCTTTGATAATGTTTTCTAGATGAGAGAAGCGTTCGGCTGGCTTAACCACGAAAACTTCCTGCTCAACTCTTTCCGCGGTTGTCCCCTGCGGAGCGACTTCGATACTAATCGGCAGCTTTAAATGATTAGCCGCTAATTTCGCGATTGTCGTTGGCATGGTCGCGGAAAATAGCATGGTCTGCTTATCTTTCGGAGTTTGTTTTAAGATTTCTTCGACTTGAGGGGCAAAGCCTAAATCAAGCATCATGTCTGCTTCGTCGAGTACTAATATTTTAATGAGGTCCAATTTAACTGTTTTTCTTTTTAGGTGATCGATTAAGCGGCCCGGTGTCGCCACGATAATATGCGGTTTTTTTCTGAGCATAAATAATTGCCGATCGATTGCTTCGCCGCCGATAAGTGTGGCGATACGCAAACCCAAACTGCTGCCAAGCTTTTTAAGGCTTTCGCCGACTTGAATTGCTAATTCGCGAGTGGGCACAACAACTAGCGCCTGTCCTTTTTCGAGGCCGAGACGTTGTAAAATCGGAATGCCGAAGGCAAAAGTTTTGCCGGTTCCGGTCTGAGCGATGCCAATAATATCCTGCCCCTTTAAAGCAATCGGGATAGCCTGATGTTGAATCGGGGTTGGTGTTTCGAGTTTAAGATTCTTCAATATTTCCAAGATCGATTGGCTAATGCCAAGCTCGGAAAATTTCACAATTTTGTTCATAATAAAAAATAAGTGACCCGATTTCTCTCACAGGCCACTTACTGATATATGACTTTATGTTTGATGGAGATTCGAATCTTTTGTTAGATTAGAATAATATCACGAGTGAATATTTTTGTCAATGGCTGATTCCCCAGCTATATAGCCAGTTGACCAGCATAATTGTAAGTTAAAGCCACCGGTCGGTCCGGTTAAATCGAGAATTTCACCCGCAAAATAAAGATTCGAGATTAGCTTTGAGGCCATTGTCTTGGGATTAACTTCGCTTAAGTCGACGCCGCCAGCCGTGACCATGGCGGAATCAAAATCGCCAAGTCCATTAAGCGTAAAAGGAAATTTCTTCAGAATATTTATCAACCTGTTTTTCTCTTCCTTAGTGACGGCATTCGCCTGTTTATCGGGGTTAATTTTGAGTAAAGACATTAGAATTGGCGCTAATTTTGGTGGGACAATTTTGTCTAAAATATTTTTGAAAAGCTTATTTCCACTATGAAATAATTCCTGCAAATATTTATTAAGTTCACTTTCACTTTCGTCCGGCCTCAAATCTATAAAGATATCATATTTATTAGCCGGGGATAAATTAATAAAACGACTAATATCAAGAGCGGCTGGACCGCTGATGCCAGTCTGAGTAAATATTATAGCGCCATGCGATGAGGCTATTTTTTTACTATTTTCCCAGAGCGCAATTTTTACATCCGGCAGACTTAGCCCCTCTAAGTCTTTAGTGAATCTTTCTTTAAGCTGGAGCGAAACTAAGGCCGGACGAGGGATAATTATTTTGTGGCCAATTCTTTTTAGCCATTCGTAGGCTTCCCCGCTCGATCCTGTAAGCGGATATGATTTCCCGCCAGTGGCCATTAGATATTTTTTACCGAGAATATTTTCGCCGTTAGATAAAACAACTTTATCTATTTTACCGCCCGCGACAATAATTTTTTTTACTTCTGCCCCAAACTTAATTTCTCCACCATCTTTTTTAAAATTATCGAGTAGGGCCTGAAGTATGTCGGTAGCCCGGTTGCTCTCCGGAAATACTCGTCCATTATTTTCGATTTTAGTTTTTGCACCGTTCTTATTAAAAAAAGAGATTGTTTCGCCAACGCCAAAACGCGAAAAGGCGGAAATTAAAAATCGATGATTCGGTTCATAATTTTCCGCCAGGATTTTCGCATCAAGAATATTGTTCGTGAAATTACAACGCCCTCCGCCCGTCGTTAATAATTTAACACCGGGTTTTTTATTTTTTTCGAGAATAATTACTTTGGCGCCCAATTCACTCGCCCGGCAAGCAGCCATTAGGCCGGCGGGGCCGCCACCGATAATTACTAAATCATAAACCATGGATTTAATTGTTTTCGTCGCCATCGTTTAGCATGATTTCCAGATTAGGGCTTCCGGCTGGAACAGATAAAGTGCTGGTAGCGTTATTCTCTTTTTGTAGAGCTGAGCAAGCTTTCAAGCCGGTTTTATAGTTCTTCCAAGCTTCGTTTCGAGCATTCTTCATGGCTTCGTTTGTTTCTTTAGAACTTTGTTGAAAGTTTTTAACACAAATTTTATTAGCTTCCATTTGTTCTTGGCCGGTAGTTTTGTCGAGCGCCGCTTTTTGACAGGCATTGCGGACATCAATCGCTGAAATCACTGCTTGGCTAGTTGATGCTATTGCGTTTTTAACGGCCGTGTCTTTGGTGTCGATTGCGTCTTTAACGCATTGGACAGCTACTGGTTTGACTAAGACCGGTCTAGCCTCGTTTGGGTTTCTGGTTTCATTTTTTCTGAATCCCCAAAGAGAGGCGCCGACTTGTTTTATTTTTTCAAAGAGGGTGATGTCACTCGGGCGCAGAATTTTTTCCAGAATTTTGCTTGTACTAGTACCGCGGCTATTGGTGCTTATTCCGATATCATTTGTTCCGTCCGGACGCATTGTTCTATCTTGCATAACTTGGCCTGAAGAGGCGGAGTTAATACGCACGCCAAATAAAGCGTTACCATCTTTTTTGATCATTTTAAAATTCTTAATTTGATCCGGTGAAGGTATTCTCTCCAGTTCTTGCGCTAAAACAATGCCGCTGACGGCAAAGATTAGAGAAAAAACCATGAGACCTAATAAAATTTTTTTCATAGTTTTTGAGTTAATTTTTAAGCCTTCATATTATAGCATTAATTTCAGTTGGGGAAAACAAAAACCCCTCCGGCAGTACCGGAGGGGTTTTTGAAAAAGTTTGATTAGGCAAGCTTAACGTTTACCGCATTCATTCCTTTAGCTGATTGTTCCATGTCAAAGGAAAGAGCTTGGCCTTCGTGAAGTTCATTGTATGAAACTCCAACTAAAGCGTTGCTATGAAAGAATAAATCTTTCTCTTGGCCTTCAACAGTGATGAAGCCAAATCCTTTGTCAGTTAAACTTTTGATAACACCAGTCATTTATTTTAGACTTAGTAAATAAAGTTGCAATTTTTTTTGATATATTTTTGAAACTCGACGACTTTTCTAACCAATAAAATTATGCTCCTATATAGTAGCACGTATCTCAGTAAAAGTAAACCCTTACTTCTTACTTGATTTTTTAATTGGTTTTTTTACAGCCTTCTTGATTTCCTTTTTTTGTACCTTTTCCATTCGAATGTCTTTGCTTTTGGCTTCAGGCTTGCTTTCTTTAATAACCTTAATCGGCTCGGGGGCTTGGGCTGGGCTTAAGAGTTTGATTAATTTATCTAATTTATCATTAATAGCACCCAATCTTTCTTCTAATTTGCCATTATCAGCAGGCTTGTGAAACTCATGAGTTCCGCCGAATGAAGGTTTCTCGCCGAATCTTCTCTCCTCTCGGCGTCCTTCTGGCCGGGCGCTTCCTTTGAAGCAATTACTGCAGAGAACTGGGCGATTGCCGCTCGGTTTAAATGGGACCTCGCAAGGAGCACCGCATTCAGCGCAAATTGCTTTAAACATTTCTGGTCGATCACCGCGATCACGACGATCGCCGCCGAAGCCACCGCCGCCGCCAAAGCTGCGTTTTTTAAAATCTCCGCCAAACTTACGATCGCCACCAAAATTGCGATCTCCTCCTCCGTCACGATTAAAATTTTTCATAGTATTTGTTAATTGATTAATGTATATATAGTTTAGTCTCTTAATGAATATATAACAAGGCTTTGCTAATAAAAAACTATAGAACTTTTTTCTATTTTTGTCAATGCTAAGTGATTAAATATTTAATAGGCTTTAAATGTTTTAACAATTTCGGCGGCCTGGTCTTGACCCATATCATCAGTAAATCCGAGCCAGCGTGGCGGCAAGGCAAATACATACTTATCATTTTCACCGAGCTTGCTCGGCCCAATGGGCGCGGCGCTAACCCCTAAATTTTCTTCAACAATTAATTTCCACTCAGCCGGAGTGAAGACCATTACGGGAATATCTTGGTAGTGTTTCGCTTCGGTCCAATTGGGATTACGGATAATAATTTTGGGGCCCTGATATTTTGTATTTGGCGCAACGAGTAATTCCCCATTCCAAACCTCCTTAACAATACTGTAATCCTTCCAAGACTCTGGCATGGTCAGGGTGAACCCATATTCGTTATTGTTATAGTTCGAGTCAGCGCTCGGATTTTGGGTATTAGTATTTTGCGGAGGCAGATTAGAATTATTGGTGGGTTCATTTACAATTGGCTCATTTACAATTGGCTCATTTATAATCGGTTTGTTTATAAAAAAGAAATAAAATAGGCCCGCAATAATTACGATTGCGAGTAACGCCAATGCGTATTTTTTATTCATATAATTATTTATGATGATTATGATTTAGAGATATTCTCTTCCCGTCTGATTGTTTTTATTGCTTCTTCAACAGTGGTCATAAATTGAGCTGGGAAAATAATTGTGGAATTTTTTTCAACGCTAATCTCGGCCATAGTTTGCAGGGTGCGCAATTGCAGGGCGACTGGATGAGCGGAAATTAAATCTGCGGCTTGACCGAGTTTTGCGGCTGCCTGAAATTCGCCTTCAGCGGCAACGATTTTCGCACGGCGCTCTCTTTCCGCTTCGGCCTCTTTCGCCATCGCGCGCTGCATATTTTCTGGCAAGAAGATGTCTTTAATTTCAACAGCGGTTACCTGCGCGCCCCAAGGCTCAGTATGAGTATCGATAACATTTTTAATTTGCTCATTGATTTGCGCGGTTTGCGATAGTAATTGATCTAGATTGAATTGGCCGACAACATTACGAACAGTAGTTTGGCTAATTTGGTTAACGGCTTGGTAAATATTTTCAATTGCAATAACCGCTTTGGAAGCGTCTACTATGTGATAGTACGCAACTGCGGCGATATCAATCGAAACGTTATCACGGGTGATGATTTTCTGCGAAGGAATATCCATCGTAACAGTTCGGAGAACTACCCGAGACATTTTTTCAAATACCGGGATAAGAAAGATTAAGCCCGGTCCGCGCATGCCCGTGTACTTCCCTAAAAAGAAAATAACCGCACGCTCGTACTGCTTAACGACTTTGAGCGAGATCGCAAGAATAAAAATAACGATCAGGACGATGATTGAAAATGTGTTCATATGTTTGTTATTAATTACGTTAAATAACATTTTAGCACATATTTATTAATATTTCTATATTAAAAAACCTCCAGCGAACCGGAGGTTGTAATAGTTGTTGAGGCCTTATTTTATCTCCTCGTAAATTTTGGCGGAGAGCTCAGTCGCCTCATCGTCAGCTAGGCGTTGGGCATTAAAGAATTCTTCGTTATGCTTTAGGGTGGCCAGCCGCTGTTTTTCGGTTTGGCTGGTATACCAATGCCTTTTATTTGAAACATAGGCAATAATTACTCGCCTGGTCCATGCTTCTTCGTCTTCCTTAACCGGTAAGATAAAGTAAATATCAACATAGCGATGATCAACGCCATCTCCTCTATCCAGCCACGGCATTAGGACCACTTCGTCAATCATGACCGAGGTAGAATAAAAAAGCTTGTCGGTCCGACAGAAACTAGCCAGAAGGTAGTGGACAATAAGCCAGAGGGCTGCTAGCACATATAGCCAGATGTGGTAGCCTGCGACATTTTTGAAAATGGCGAATATGGTAATTATTGCCGCCGCGTATCCCCTTAAGAACGACAAATCTGTGAGTTCATGGTTTGGAACATACACCTTTTGCAGGATGTTTTTGTACTTCATTGGGAAGTAGACAGTTCCGTACAACCAATTTATGAGGTAACAGAGGCCGGCTACGAGTAGCCAGAGCTTCATGTCGTTCAATTCATAGCTGTTTAATTTCCAGAACCGCGAGGTGTCGGTGATGCTTAGGCTAGCGTAAATAGTTACCACCGCTAGCATTAGGTAAAACCAATTGAACTTGGTTTTGTTTTCAAGTGCTTCCTTTGTCTCCATTATGATGCTATTTAGGGTTAGTGATTATTGTTAATGACCAATATTGAACATTACAATTTTTTTAAAGATAAGTCAATATTCATGACCAACAAAAAAACCCACTAAATAGCAGGTTAATCAAAAGGCTGTCCTCAATTATTTATCGATGACTTCTTTTGGCGGCGAGGGCGGCAAGCATTAAACGCTTGATTTCTAACCGTTTTGCAGTTTTATGGGAGTGAGATTTTTTCATTTTTCCGACTCCGGTATCACGTTTGGCCATATTGAATATTTCTTATGAGCTAATTTACTTTTACAGCATAGGGTATTTTCTGAATTATGGCAAGATTTGCTCAAATCCCAGATTATATCTATTATATTAGTTATAATATTAATCACATGGTCCCCTTTCTCCAGGTTAACAATTTGAGTAAGAAATATAGCGGTCAGACAATTTTTTCCGGACTGTCTTTTAGTGTTTTTGCAAAGCAAAAGATTGGTATTATCGGTCGAAATGGCGCTGGAAAATCAACTATGTTTCGTATCATTCTCGGGCAAGAAGAGGCGGATGATGGCAATATCATTATTAGTAGCGAAGCGCGAATTGGCTACATTGAACAAGAAAATAAATTCCGCGCCCAAGAAAGCGGCCTAGACTATTTAATGCGCACTAGCGCGAAAGAAGAATGGCAATGCCGAAAGATTGCTAGTCGGTTTAAATTTATTGCACCGCAGCTTGAACGCCCAGTTGATGAACTTTCAGGCGGTTGGCAGATGCGTCTTAAGCTCAGCGCGATGTTGCTGCTTGAACCAAATCTATTTCTGCTCGATGAGCCGACCAATTATCTAGATTTAGGCACGATAATATTATTGGAGGACTTCCTAAAAAGTTATAAAGGCGGTTTCTTAATTATTTCACATGATCGGGAGTTTTTAAAAAATACTTGTCTAGAAACGATGGAAATTACGCCACATCGTTGTTTGGCTTTTCCGCAACCACTCGAAGCCTATTTAGCATATAAGGAGCAACGCGCTGCCACCGAACATAAAATTAATGAGAAACTTGTTCGTGAACAAAAGCACATGCAAGACTTTGTCGATCGTTTCCGCTATAAATCATCCAAGGCGGCACAAGCACAAGCGTTTATTAAGAAAATTGATAAGCTGCAAACTCATAAAATTAGTATTGAACATAATTCTAGCAGTGTTCGCATTACTATTCCTCCGACTGAAAAAAAGAAGAACCGCGTCCTATCGATTCGGGAGATGGCGATTGGTTATGATGATAAAATACTTGCCTCTGGTTTTGACTTTGACGTTAAGAGCGGTGAAAAAATAATTGTCGTCGGCGATAACGGTCAAGGTAAAAGTACATTTTTGAAAACTTTGGCTGGCGAGATTTCTCCTTTGGCGGGAAAATACTCTTGGTTTGTTGATATAAAAATTGCTTATTACGCCCAACTCTCGGCAAACAATTTAAATCCCGATGAACAATTGGGCGACTACCTAAGACGGCTGGCGGATGCCAATTTAAAAACGGAAAAAGTTTTGCAGATGGCCGGTGATTTTTTGTTTTCCGGCGATGACTTGAAAAAGACGATTGGCGTGCTTAGCGGCGGCGAAAAGTCGCGTCTTATTTTGGCTGGTTTGCTGCTCGGGAAGCCGGATGTCTTAATCCTCGACGAACCTACTAATCACCTCGATTTCGAGACTGTAGAGGCTCTAGGAGGGGCCTTAGCCGGCTTTAACGGTACGATTATTTTTACCAGCCATGACCGGACTTTTGCTAATATGCTCGCGACCGAGATAGTTGAGATTAACGAAGGCCGAGTACGGCGTAATTATCATGACTATGAGGACTACGTCTCAAAATTAGAAAAAAGACTGATTGAAACCAGCCAGGAAATTGAGGCAGTGACCGAGAAAAAAAATGTCTCAGTCTATGATGTAAATAAAGAAAATAAAAAAAGGCTTAAGAGCCTGGAAAACAGATTGGCCAAATTAATTGAAGCGCGAGCCGCCATTCATAAATACTTTTTGGAGAATATTATCACTTATGATTCAACTAAAAAGGATGATTTGAAGAAGATTGAAGAAGAAATTGAATTATTAGAAGATGAGTGGCTGCGCCTGTCCGTTTAGATAAGTTAGAAATAGTTTAATTAAAAACAGATTAAGAATAATGAGAAGTGGCACGATTAAAATAAAGTACCACTTTTTTGTTTTGTGATGGAAAGTAAACATGCCGAAATAGATACCGATACCGCCAAATAGAAATGCCAGAATAAAAAGAGTTTTTTCGCTGATCCGCGAAAAGCCATTTTCCGCTTTTCGTTTATCAAGAAAAACTGCTAAAAAAGCAATAATGTTTATGGCGGCAAACAAATACAATAAATATTTATAGATTGTCTCAATCGGTATATTATACATGTGATAATTATATCATAAAACGACCCAGAGGGTCGCTATTAAATGCGCAATAAAAATACTTAGGCTTTATGTGTCTTGTTTTAACTTAACTATTTATTTTTTAGCTCCGCCAAAAACTTGGCCGAAGATGATGTCTAGAAATCCCATATATTTTTATGAAACATAAAATAATATCATTCATTGTGATATTTGTCAATAGGTAAATAGGGCACAAAAAATCGCCAGTATTTTCTAGCGATTTTTTTATCTAATATTAAATAATAATTTATTTAGAGGTCGTTTTGCGGCTGGCAAAAATAAGCATAATAATTATTAAGACAAAGGCAGTCAGCGCCATTATTGGTATCGTTATGTAGTTATAGACATATACATAGCGCTGCAGGCAAGATACGCCGCCCGTAACCGAACAGAATGTAGTTGTGGCTGCACCAGTAGCAATATAACTATGATATAGGGCAAAAACAAGGCCGACACTAGCAAGGCTTAGACTGTATTTAATTATATTAATTTCTTTTCTGAGCCAAGCTAATCCCAGTAAGATTACTTGCGGGTACATAAATATTCTTTGGTACCAGCATAACTCGCAAGGCACATAGCCAGCAACCTCGGAATAAAATAAGCTTCCCAGGGTAGCGGTTAAAGCCGTGATGAAAGCAAAGACGATTCCCTTCCCGCCGATAAAATCATCAAGCCGTTTATTGCGGAAGCTCGTCGGCAATACTAAATAGATTAAGGCGGCAATACTTGCGAACTCGGCGATAACGGTCAGTAGCCCAAAAATTTGGTTTACGGTAGAAAGCATATTATTTTGTTAAAGAGCAGCCGGATTTGGCTGACAATTGTTCAAGCGTTAACTCGCCAGCTAAACTACTGCCATCTGGGAAAACCCAAGTTGGATATCCGCCGATATTATTTTCTTTGCAAATCTCTAATTGTCCTTGGCCATCAGGAGTAGCGCACTCAATAAACGGCAGATTTACGGCGTCGGCGCCGAATAAAGCCTTTTGATTTTGGCAGTGCGAACACCAGAAAGCGCCATAAAATTTAACACCTTGGTTCTTAAGACATTGGGCCAGCGAAACTGATTTATTATTGGTGTTAACTGTTGCCGCTGGTTTATTGTCGGTGCTTATTGCGCCTGTAAGATTAGTTCTTGGTTCAGTTTGCGAGGTGGCGACGGGTTGAGTTTGTGTGTTCGGAACCGGCTGGCTATTACCGGTTTGAGTCGCTGCCTCTGTCGGCGGATTACCTTGGTTTGTCGCCTGAATATTCTCTCCTGCTAGATTAACAACCGGCGCGACTGCAGTCGAAGGGTTGCTATTTTTTCTAAAAATTAAATAAGCAAAAACAAGAACGATTAGTAATAATAAGGCGCTTAAAATCTTTGTTTTTTTAGACATAATCTAAGAATTATTTATTAATACCTTTAACCTGCTTTACTTGGAAATCGATGCCGTCGCAAAGTACTTTTATAAATCCAGCGTTAGCCATTGCGCCCGGCGGCAGTTCCTTAAACTTATAATAGCCAACATGCTCCAGAAAAGTTCTGATTGGCCCGCCATGGCAAGTGACTAAAACGTTCTTGCCTGGATAGGCGACCGAGATTTCTCTCATTTTTGTTATAAAGCGCGAAACTATCTCGGCGTCACTTTCAATATCATCGGCCAACTTAGCGACTTTTTGTTCAGCTTCTGACAATTCATTTATTTTTTCTCTAACTTTTTGGATGGCCGCTTTGAAAACAGCCGATTGGCTTCCTTCAAATGAGCCGTAATTTCTCTCCCTCAATGATTCCGAGGTCATTATGGCTAGTTCCCTGTCGAGTTTAATAATTTCTGCCGTTCTCTGCGCGCGCCCGGAATCAGAAGAGTAAATCGCGGCAAATTCAATATTTTTAAATTCTTCGGCTGTGCTTTTCACTTGTTCTACTCCTTTGTCGGTTAGCGGGGAGTCAGATTGGCCTTGGACAATATGGCTTACATTCCACTCTGTTTCTCCGTGCCTAACAATATAGAGAGTACAATAATTATTATTATCTTCTTTCATATTTATTTAGTCGATTTGCTTAATAATTTGTGATTTGATTATGAATATCCGCTTAAAATATATCATTTTTTGAGCAAAAAGTAAAAACAAAGCCGGTTGACTATAATTGCTTTAGGAGTTACTATTCTTTATTAGTTTATAATTGTCGAACCTTAAAAATTAGTCATGAATAAAATCCAAAGTAATTTTGTCTTAAGAATCATGAAGGGTACATCGCCGGTGCTGATAACCGTGCCTCACGGCGGTCTAAGGAATTCTTCCAGCTCCTGGCTAGATGCCCTCTTCATAAAAAGAACAACCTCAGAAAGCCCGGAAAAGAATATTATCAGAGGCGAAAAAATTGTTCTTGGTGGAGATAGTCAAATACTTCACGTGGCGGCCGATATAATTAAAGAGTGTCCCGTGAATGTGATTGCTGGACTATTGCCGCGCGCCTACGTTGACTATAATCGTTTCATCCCGGAAGTCGCGTATGCCGATAAAAATATCCGTCCTTTCTATGAGGCTTATCACCAGGAAATTTCCTTAGCCATCGAGAGATTGCAAAAATGGCATAAGACAGTTTATTTATTCGATCTCCACGGTTTTGGCAAACAGCCGCTATCCGGCAAAGAATATGATATTATCTTAGGAACTAATGGCGAAACTTGTCCGAGCGAAACCGATAAAAAGCTTTATAAGTTCTTAAGCAAAAAATATTCAATCTTTTGCGCCGGCCAGGGCGACAATCAGTCAACCGAATTCGAGGCCTATAAGGGAGACACAACGAATCTCCATTATTACAAAAAACACGGCATCGAAACCATGTTGGTGGAAATTTCACCTAAGTTCCGAAGTGCAAAAAATCCAAACTCGAAAGAGTTTGGACAGATGCTGTCGAAAGATTTGGGAAAGTTTTTTACTAGTTTAATCTAGTCCCTAAGAGCGGAAAAACCGCTCTTTTTTATTTTTTAACTCTTAGATGTTAACAGATTCTTTCTAATTCTATCATCAAGGGTAAAGTCCTTGAGTTTACCCGGTTTGCTTCTAAAATTATCAATCCCGATTTTATTATAACGCGGAACTAAATGCCAATGTACGTGATTAACCTCATCCATATATAGTAAGTAGACCTTTTTAACTTTTAGAGTTTTTAACATTGCCTTTCTGATATCTTGGACTTTATCCATCAAATATTCGTAGTCTTTTCTAGATAATAAATTTAAGTCTTTAATAGCTTTATGCCAAACAACAATTACGTGGCCGTAGACAAGCGGCTTATTTGCCAGGCAGGCGTATAGCTTCTTATCCTGATAAATGATTGCGTTTTTAAATGGCTGAGGGAATTTATTTTTCATATAGTGTTCTAGTTTCTCTGATTGCCTCTTTGACCTCGTCGGCTAAATTATATTGTTTCGCAATTTCTAAAATTTTTTCTTCCAATTCTTGTTTATATTTCTCAACCTTCTCTTGGGCAAAATTTATTCCGAAACGCTCTGGACCAGTGGGGCCAAATAATTGCCGCAACATGACCGTTAGGGCATCTTTCGAGATGGTTCCTGGTTGCCAGTCCATTCTCTCTTTTGTGGTCAAAGATTCTTTATAAAAAGGGATACCGACCGCATTATTATAATTAAGCGTTCTGTTGATGGAGTCGGGATGGAACCAGCCCAGTTGATCAGACGATTGGACGAGTTTGCCGATAATCGATTTAGGAGATTTTAATTCTGGAGTTGACTCCTCGCTTTGAAAATCATGACAAAGAATAGCCTCCTTAACATACGGGATGAGCGCGGTTAGTTCCAGCTTTTCGCAGAATAGTTCGGCCCGTTCAGCGCTTAGTATATGGTGGGCATACTGCTCCTCGGCAATTACTTCGCCTTGCTTATTAAATCGGCCGCTATCATGAAAAATCGCCGCAATTTCAGTGGCTAATTTAGCGCATTTCTCTGAGTCAGTATTAGAAATATCATTCCCCTCTCTGGTTAGCTCCTCGCGCTCGGCCGGGCTCAAGTTTTCCATCAATTTTAGGGAGGCCTGCCTGACTTGATTGCCATGAATAAAGCCGTGGTGAGAATCGTTAATAAAAGCATTTAGCCAAGCCTCTTTTTCAAAGGAACTAGTTAAAAGAGTCTTAAATTCAATCTCGTAGCTCTCGGAGCCACGCAGAATTTTTTCTATTCTTTGCACCGGGCTTATTTGGTTATCAGAAATTATTTGGTTTTCGCGTTTTTCGATATTCATATTCATGACCTAATGTTATCACAATTTGCGCGCTAACTCAATAAAAAAACGGGTTTTATCCCGTTTTAGACTAGTCTAAGATTTTACTCACCAGGCCTTTTAGTCTTTTTGGTTTCCAGATAGCCAGCGAGATAAAACAGACAAATGAAAGCGCGGCGCTGAGCAAGAAGACTTTAATCCAGAAGGAGCTTAATTCACTGAGAAGAAAGAAGCCCCCGCAAAACATACAGACGAACACGAGCAGGCCGATAAGATCGGTAACAGCGCGCATTATCCAATAAAGTGTTTTGGCTAAATACATCAGCCCGGAGGTGATAATAACAAAAAAGGTTTCCAGAAGCTTTTCCATCTGTCTATTTGTTTAATTAATGTGCAATTATAACCGAATAATATACTATAATTTTACTATTTTTGTCAATAGTACTATTTTTTGAAATAGTCGTTCAAGATACTTTGCGTTATTAGACTATATTCAGAATTTAAGTAATTATCTTTTTGGGTAATTAACTTATATCCCCGTCCCTCATTAACTTTTAAATCGCGGGTGTCAATATTTTGCACTAAATATACATAGCAGTCGCAATCTTCGCCATGGGTCGCTATTCTCTTTTCGTATTTACCAAAAAAAGTACAATTCTCGACGGCCAAGCTTAACTCTTCTTTTATTTCCCTTTTTAAACATTCCTCTTCACTCTCGACACCGTCAACACTCCCGCCGAATAAGGTAGTTTTTCCCGAGTTAATGATATCGGGCTTAATATCTCTAATTTGCAATACGACTTCTCCAGTCTTAGTAATTAGTAAAGCTCCTACCCATTTTTTCATATAACTTCAAATTACTTTGATAAGTAATCAGTTGGCCCGACCATGAATGAATTCGGCAGCTGATTCCAATTTTTATCTTTTTTGGAACGGTAAAACACACCGCTGGCGTCTTGAAAGACAAGACTGCTCTCGGATTCTGACACCAAATCGGTTTGTGGTAAGTTGCTCGTCATATCGCTGCCTTGAAGTCTAGATTTGCTGGCTGGATTAATTTCCAATATATTTGAGATTATTTGTACGAGCGCACTGTAGCTTGTTGGGTCGCTAATAATTGAGGGTTGACTAGCTGTTTGCTCATTAAAGCCCGGCCCAAATATTTTTATGGCCACCGGTACCTGAGTAATCGTCGGTAGTGGTATGTCGCGGACAGCAGAGGGTTGAATATTTGAAGCTTCGAGAGCGGCGCCGTGTTCACCTAATAATATCACAATCGTCGGCCGATTGCTTTGCTTAATATTCATTAAAAAATCATTTAAATCTTGAATGATATTTTGTGAGGCCAGGCGATACTCGTCTTTTTCAGTTAGTTTTTGCCCGCCGGTATAGCTATTCCCCGTGTGTAAGGTGATACTATTATAAAACAGCGTGGATTTATTGGAATTTTTTTCTCTGAGCTTGAGCCAATTGTCTAAAACATCCCCGTCTTTATAGATTGGAGAATTATCAAAGCTGGCTTCTATCGGTTTTAAGTTGCTTATATCTATCGCCGGGTCCGCCTTGCCAAATTTTTGTACAATTGAGGAGAAATTAGAATAATTACCGTCGTGATTCCAAGCGGAATAAGTTGAATACCCCAGAGCCCTTAAATTATCCAGTAGGTAACATTTTTCTGGTACCGGCGCAAAAATTTCACCTTCGGTCTTTTGCCCGCACTCTGATTGCAATAGCCTTAGCGCGGCCGGGTCGCTATAGGGAGTGGCTGAATTGAAATTTGTAAAAACATAATCAAATTGGTTGAAGAACGATTTGGCATCAACATTCGCATAATTCAAGTCTGCCCACGACAAAGAGCAGATTTGCAAAATAACGATATCAAATTTGTTTTGCGAGTTCTGAGAAATTTGAAACGATCTCCCTGCTTCTTTTATGAAAAAACGATCAGCAAAGTCCTTACTGAGAGTCGACTTTTGGGTAATAAATAATACTAATAAGCAGACAGCAAAAAAGGCCAAATAATATTTTTTGATTTTCGTGTATTTAAATAAAGCCGCGATAGCAATCGCGATTAATAAAAATAGAAAAAACTTAATATCGAAGTTCGAGGCAATGAAGTTAAGAAGAAATTGGGTACTCGGGCGCAAGTCCGGGCGGACGAGGAAATTCCAAATAACCTTGAACGGCGGTAAATAAGACTCATGCCAGAGGAGAATCAGCCCAAGTATATAGCCAATAATATTTCTCGATAAGGTTAATAATTTAGAATATTTCCTCTTCGGCGGTATGGGAAAGAAAACAAATACGCACAACGCAAGATTTAGGGGAGCGCTGGCATTTATTACCTGTGATATTTGCCAGTAAACAATCGCACTAAAATATATTATCCAATAAATCATAGAGTTAAAATTACTTATTATTCTTGGTGCTCTCCAGGGGTGAATTAAGCTTGGAAGCCTTCTTTTTGCTTTTTACTAAACCCATGATACCAACGATAAAAGAAACAAGTCCCAGCAGTTGTCCGCCTGGGCTATCGTCACGTTCGCCGTATACAAACATAAAAATACCGAACAAGATCGCGATAATAAATAGAAATATTTTTTTATAATCTTTTTTCATTGATTATACTTATTTTTTGTATTGCGATAAACCGAGAATATTCCCTTCCGAGTCTTTAAACCATGCCAGAAAGCCCATCGAGCCATTTTCTCCGAGTGGTGTTTTAGGGCGCACAATTAATCCTCCTTGTTCGACAATTTTTTTCAGCATCGCATCTATGTCTTCGACGTCAATGTAAAACATGGGATGAGGCATCTCAGGATCGCGCTTGCTGGAGCCGCCATTAATAAATCCCGGCTCAGTCGGCTGCATTTTTTCATTAACGGGACCAGTCTGCCAACTCGTATAGCTAAATTGTTCCCACTCAAATGGCTTCCATTCAAAAACGTTTTGATAAAAAGCTTTGGCTCTATCCTTGTCGTCCCAGGGAAATTCAAAATGTGTAACTTTATTCATAGATTTATATGTTAATCATATATAATAAAAATATCAGAAAAGCACAATTTCGTCTATATTTAAGGGCGAGCAGATAAGAAATCGTTTAGTTTATTTATTTTGAGTTAGCAATAATACTACGCCTCCCACTCTTTTGCTAATGCTCTTATAAAAACGAGCATTTCCGCTCGTTTTTATATTGATACTAGGAGGTTATAGTACAATTCGAACAATTTTATTTTAAAAAGTTAAAAAGATTCTTTTCATACCAAAGCTTATTTGATACTATTTCTTCCTGACGCTTAATCCAAGGATTCCAGTCGAATTTTTCATTGACCGGTTCCCCGTTTTCTAGAGAAAGATAGCTTCTCTGTTCCTGAAGCAAATTGCTTGCTTGATATTCTTTTACTAAGCCGAGCACGTCAGGCGAAAGCATCGTTAGTTCGAACAATCTTATTCTTGATTCCTTAAGGCTAGTGAGCGCAACGTTAGCGCGCAAGATGAACTGTTCAATAGGAAAAACTGATAGGAGCGCGTACATCCAAAGGAACAAAACGAGTAAGAATTTAACGATATTTGATCGCTTGGCAATAAAAAGTCTAGATATCAGCCAAACGAAAAGGATGGCGCAATATATGACGGTGTATGAAGCGAAGAATTTCTCATAACTGAACCCATAATAAGTGACATAAAGCCCCATGCGATAACCCGCTGAAACAAGCAAAAACAGAGAGGCCATCGTAAATGCGGTCAGTACCCGTTGTACTAAGGGCAGGGTTTTTTTATAGGTGAAAAAATATATCAATATGTTTATCGCTGTGAGGAAAAAAAGTTGCCAAAAACCGCTTTTTACCAAATTTTCCGTTTCTTTGAAATCAAAAGGTAAGGCGCCAACCCATAAATGACTTATCTGCACCCATAAAAACAATAGATATAAAACCAAGATTCCGCCTAAAACAATTCCGGAAACGATTGGATCAATATTCTTGTCTACCCCCTCTTTCTCTTTATAGTCGAATATTTTACTCCAGGCTGTCAAAACAGAAAAAATTAGCAGGGACAGGAAAACAAATACCAGTAATTTATAAACAATGGATAAAGAAATTATCTTTAGAAACCAATCATAAATACCCTGCACTTTAGAGGCAAATATGGGATCAGCGGACGATAGTAAAGGGATGAAAATGGTAAAGGCGATAATTAAAAACAAGATCAAGCCGAGTACGGCCCTCAATATAACGCGTTCTTTCGTCTTATCCGCTGGCACAACAAGACTGAGGTATAATTTGGCTGTCTGACCAATTTCCGCAAAGAAAGAAAAAAATCGGGCAACAGTTTTTGAAACAAAAGTGAAATTCCATAGCCTATTATTCTTATCTAGAAGAAAAGCGTGATTGTAAAAAATACCCAAGGTCACAGGCAGGACTAACAAACTGACCAATTTTAAAAATGGATTATCATATAGCGCATAGCTGAACATTATCAGTGATATGGGGACTATCCAATATAAATCGTGGCGTAAATGGCCGCTACTTTTACGTAAGACTAAAATGAATAACCCTAACAAGAGAAGCCAGAAAATAGCGGCATTAATACCTAATGCATACACTCCCTTGCTCCAAAAATTCCATAAAAAAATAACCCAGAAGATGGCCAGAACAGAGCTTAGTGACAATTTTAGCAGCAATTCCCTCTTTGCTGCCGGGATTTTTTCGATAAATTTAATATTTTTCATATAGCAAAAATAACTTTTATCTTATTAAAATATCATAAAATCCGCAAAAAATCAAAAAAGCGAGCTTTTACACTCGTATGTTATATGTTCCGAGGTTGGGATATAGCTAGAACGTTTTTACATTAAATATCTAATGAAATAGCTTCGAAAACAGCCTTTTCCATGTTTTCTTCATAATTATGGCCGACTCCTTTTACCTCTTCGATCCTAAAGCCTTCTTCTTTAATTCTCTTTATCGCTTCTCTGTCAAAAAGATGTATATCATTTTCGCCATAGATGATAACTAAATTTTTTTTAGGGATAGTATTAATAATATCAAGTGCCGGGATTCTAAATAATCTAATCGTTTTAATCAGGGATGGAATAATTTGTAATATATTTATTGATTTTTTAAAAGAATCAGGTATTCCCTCTGATATGTTAAACTTATACCATCTTTTAAATATACCTCTTCTTGAAATCACGGGGTTTACTAGAATAATTTTAAAATTTCGATATATTTTCCAATTATATAAAGCGACCAAAGAGCCGATGCTATGGGCGATAACGTAATCAACCTTAAAATCCCTGCTAATGTCAATGCTTTTATTCCAAATATCTAAGCTATTCTGATAGCCGTGTCGACTGCCGCTGTCTAGCCACCCGGGAATAAATAAAATTTTATTGTTATTCTTAAAATTCATCATACAAAGAGTTTAACTTTTCCAATTCGTCTGGCAAGTTATCAATTCCACCGAATTCGTTTATTGGTATGGATTTAATTTTATTCTTTAGGTCTTGTTTTAAATGCGGGTACGTCATTTCTGCTTCACCACCCATACTCTCGCAATTATCCTCGATCAAAATATTGGGAAGGGGCGATATTCTTTCAACAACATCTTTATATTCCTCGTTCGGTTCACGATGATAAATAATTCCTCTTGGAAAATGATACTTTTCTAAAATAGTTTGATCAGATTCTAGGCCCTTTTCGCCAACGACTTCGTCTTCTCTGCCTTTTTTGTTTTTTGTTAAGGCACTCAAATAACAAATTATGGCACCTTGAGAGGCCCAGTTTGTTATTTTTCCAGCAGCATTGCCAATGGGAATGTAATTACTAAAATCACGTACTGATTTTTCTTGATTAACTACCTGTTCAATAATTTCCTGGCGAGTCTTACCTTCGGCATTTTTGTGCATTATTATCGTACCTTGTAAAAATATTAATAATTTCATAGTTGTTCTAATATGTTTTTCCTCTCCTTAACATCAGCAAAACTTCTTTAGTATTTTTATTATCATAATCTTTGCCTTTTTCCACGCTCCAACCGTTTTCCATATTTTTTAATACATATTTTAAAAAATTATCCTTACCATCCTCTTTTATGCATATAGCGAATGCTTTAACTTTTGAAAAATCGTCAATTGAATACATGCCTTCTTTGCATTTATAAATATCTTCGCATTCCCAACAGCCGTTAAGCCCCTTCTCTAAGCAGCATTTTTTTTGATAACAGCCTTTGGCTGAACAATTTCTTTCACATGTATTATTTGCCTTTTTACAGCCATCGCATTTATCTTTTTTATAGCACAAATCGCAAATTAATCCACAGTATGCAAGGCTATTAATATGGTTGGTCAGTTCACTCATAATAATATTAATATTCTTTAACGATAAATTCAGTTTCAGGAATAAGCAAATACTCTAGTTTATTTTGTAGATGATCATTCCTAAATTTATCCAAATTATCTTTCCAGGCCTCAGAATAATGTACAAAAGAATTAATTGGTAAAAGCCCTAACCCCTCTTCCCAATCAGTAGTGTCGCTTCTGGTAAAGTGAGACAGTGCCATAACTCCAGCGGATGAGCCGGCAAAAATTTTATTATTTAGAGCTGGCAACAGTTCGTTTTTAACTGATTCTAAAACGGCTATCAAGTTATCCAAATTTTCTCCGCCCCGAGCATAAATAACATCAGCGGCTTTAACTTGTTCGATAAATACATTTTTATCCATGTCGGCGACGGTAATTTTAAATAATCGGCCATTCGTATGCTTTTCCAGCCTTTCCCAATCCTGATTCTTTAATTTTTCCCACTCTTCAATGGCACGAGAAAAATATACCAATAAAATATTGGGCGTAAAATCAGATTTAAAATCTTTTACCCATTCTTGATAAAAGGCCTTATTATTTTGATTAGGAATCCCTGTTCTTCCTCCATGTAAAATATATCTGGTCATAAAGTAATTATTTTATACTGTACTTTAAAGCTTCAACTATTTTTAAATTAAAAACGTCATGTTTTATTTTTAACTTTTTTAATAATTTTCTGGCATTTCCCTCTCCGCCGACATAACCAAATAGTTTTTTTACATTTTTCCCGTATCGCGGCTCCTTTAAACCGCTTAAACTTTTTAGAAGTAGGTCTATTTCTTCTTGCTTCGGCTGCTTAAAGCCAAGGGACATGAATCTCATGCAAGCGAATAAATTTGCCGGATGGCTCAGTTGATTTAATCTTATTCTTTTATTTTTTAAATCGGCCAAAGCTCCTGGCAGCGATATTAATTTATCAAACCAGTCCTCTCTAAAAATGTCTTTTAGAGATATAGTCGAGCCATTTATTGTGAAATTTGAGTTCAGGGCTAAGTTTTTTAAGGCACTTTTTTCTTCTGAAATATGAATATCCAAATATAAATAATCATTATGGATATGTACTGGCCTCGGAATACGTTTCATTTTTACTACCACCTCATGTTTTCTTTTAATTTTGCCAAAAACAAACCCCCTTCGTCTTAGTTGTTTTATAAAACTAGCATGGTCGCCTATTAGTAATATATCAAAATCCCGTCGAGGTAATTCCTGCTTGAAATATTTATAATAAATGGCATTTCTGATAGCTCCACCCACCAAGTATGCTTTAGTGCCCTTAGGAATAGACGCCACGACTATTCTAAATATTTCATTAGTTTTTTCATCCTGCAGGAAAAGTGGTAATTTTTTATTGATGGGCATATTAATTGTTATTATATAAGTATTATATCTAAATACGGAAATATATGGAATAAGCCTGTAGTTAAAACAAATAATCTATTTCAGCAGAATGTTGGTGATGGGTACGAGTGGAGGACATATTTAATAAAATAAAAAAGACCCCTAGGTAAAAGTGGGTCTTTATGTCCAAGTGAGTAAATGTATTTTATCCAAAAATCTCCTCAGCCTTAACATAATAATGTGCGCAAGATCCGTAAGAAGAAGAATCGGAATCGGTATATGTGTGTCTCTCGGGGATGTTAGTCACTGAAAGCTCAATTCCTTGAATTTTAAGTGTTTTAATTCTTTCCCTTATTTCTTCCAACACTTTTAAATCACGGTCGCTTAGGCTCCCCTTGTTGCACATAACGCTGAACATTTCTTCGTTGGCTATTGGAACTTTGAAGGATTTTTGATTTTCCGATGTTTTGATAATCAAATCAACTATCCCATCGGCTTTTTCTTTGATTAAGTCGGTTTCCGTTTTCATGGTCGTATTTTTAAAGTTGTGCGGTCAGACTATTTATTAATTTTAAAGTGCAACATAACAAAAAAATATACCACATTGATATATTCTTGTCAATTTTACGGGGCCAGATATAATTGGAACAATTTTTGCGCTAAATTATTCCATTTTTTTCTAAAAATTCTTGGCTGCCGGGCACATTATTTACTCTGGTCAAATCGCTTTTATCAAACCAGCGTCCTTCTATTAAGTCATCTCCGAGTTGTAAATTAATTTTGTTGGCCACGCGGTCAATGACATCTATGCGATAGTAATTATACTCCATGTGGCAAAGCACCTTTTCGCCCGTTGTTTTAAGTGTTTTTTCCGCTGTACCATAATTTTTTTCACTGAATAGAATAGATTGGTAGGGAGATATATCTATCCCTGTCTCCTCGTTCACCTCTCTCCGTAAGGCTTGTTCTAAAGTTTCATTCTCGTCAACTCCTCCCCCGGGGAAATGCCAGCAATCAGGAAATACGCCACCTTTTGTGGAATTCTTTTTTCCTAAAAGTATTTTGCCGTCTTTGCTGATAATAATGGCTACGACAATTTTTCTTTGGATTTCCCTCATATACAATTTGTAATTATAAAACTATTTTTTATTTAAATTACTAATTGAGGCGCTCATTTTCAACATTTTTTTATGTAATATTTTATTATTTGAAGCAATAAAATATGTACTTAATTCATCTTGCTCTTTTGCCCCATTAAACTTTGTAATGATTCCACCCGCCTCTCTTACAATTATCTTCCCAGCGGCATTATCATAGATATCATTACCATTACATATAACTGAATCAATCTTACCGCTCGCCAATAAACAATAATCTAATGCCGGCGACCAATTTGTAGTTAAACGTTTTACATTAAGATTGTTGGTCGTTTTGATTAATTTTTCAAGAACTAACCCAGTGTCCTTATACCCACAGGTATATGAAATGGTTGCTTGCTTAAGATCATACGAATTATTAGTATTTATCTTTTTCTTATTTAAAAAGGCGCCCTTCCCCCGCTCAGCCCAGAAAACCTCGTTGAGAATTGGATTATAAATAACACCATAAATAATTTTTTGTTTTTTTTGCAAGGCAATTGATACGGAAAAATTGGGCATCCCTAAAGAAAAATTATTTGTACCATCTAACGGATCGATTATGAATGTGAATTCTGAGTTGTTCTTAATCCATCCCATTTCTTCGGAAAAATAATTAAAATTTGGAAATCTTTTTTGTAAATAACCCAAAATTGCTTTTTCAGAAGCTAAATCCGCGGTAGTTCTAAAATCAGCAATCGTAGTTTTGTTAAAAACTTCGATCGCTTTACCAAAATATTTACTTAATTCTTTGCCGCCAGCCTTGGAGGCATTAATAATATCTTTTATCATATACCCTTCTTTAATGCTCGGAGTTTGGGATATAGTTGGAACAAAATTATAGTTTTTTTGAAAGTAATCTCTTGGCCTGTATATCCCAATCATAAATCTTCACAGATAAGTGATTCTTTTTCAAAACTTTTTCCAATTCCTCAAAAAATATTCCTGATTCTTTTATCGAAATAGCCTTCCCTTCCTTATTTTTAATATGGGTCTTAACTGCTCCACAAGTCGGAGACCCTTCAACTCCATAGATTCCTCCAATTTTATAATTATTTATACGATAAAGCTTTATTTGATCGATGACCTTTTGGGCGACGGTTGCGGATATCCTTCTCGAATTCTTATTACTATAAAATTCTTTAGTTTCAGGCAGTCTATCAAGGGGCTCAAACATTAGCTGCGGACAATCGATTGGCACTATGCCATAACCATTTTTAATGCAGAAATCCAAGAACTCCTTAACCGCTCCCGGACATTTAGCAACGTTCCTAGCTCTAGCATTTTGATTAAGCAAACAGTGTACCGCAAAAATTATTTTTTTAGACCTGTACATAAATATATGTTATTTATACATTTCATTATATCTTAAAAACCAATATTTTAGAAACCAACCCTAGGGTTGGAACCAATATTTTCCAATAAATACACCCGGTTTATATATTTCTGAATTTTGATATAATATCTATAATATGAAATTAACTAATGAAAGCTACATAATATCAATAGGCACGAAAAACTTTACCGAAAAATACTTTCGCGATAAGGACGGCTGGATCAAAGTTTCTGCAAAAGGCAATAAATTTAGAATGACAGCAGAACAACTTCTTAACCATCTATTGCCAGCCATAGCTAATGTAAAACCCGGTTTGTTTTGGGGGGTTGAGTATAAGCCGAAGAAAGAATTAAGTAACTCAAAAAAATAAATCGGCTTACTTTAAATGAGACAATAACATCTTTTTTAAAACAAAAACACCCGTAAAACAGGTGTTTTTGAATAATGCCCGGAGTTTGGGATATAATTAGAACTGTTGTGACAATAATTAATCAACAATAAATTTCGTATTAGGAAGCTTCTGACGAATAATCTCCAAATCTGATACAGAGTATTGATTATTAGAAAGATCCAAAATTTTTAGATTCTTTAATTGACCTAATTCATTTGGTAGACCAGTTAATCTATTATTTGAAAAATCAATTATTTCAAGTTTCGTTAGTTGCCCGAGTTCGGCCGGAACGCCCGTAAAATCATTATTACTCGCCTTAAGAATCTTTAAATTTTTTAGGTTTCCTATTTGAGACGGCAAGGCTCCCGTGAGTTTATTGTTAGAAATATCAAGCTCCTCTAAGTCTTTGCGCTCAAAAACAGACATATTTAGTTCAACTAGACCTTGGTTACTTAAATTTAAAGTATTAGCGACAACAACCCCATTATTATTGTCTTGAGTCGCCCCTTGGTTTATCGGAATATTATTGTTCTTAGTCTTTTGCTGCCCATCATATATAACGCAGCCACTCGTTAGTATTAGCACGACGCCGAGGGCAGCGACTAAGTTAATTATTTTATTATTAGTCATATATTTATTGTAATTATTCAGTTGATAATTATACCATAAATTGGCATATTTTGCATCGTCCACAAATTACCAGTTTCTAATTAGTAACACTTAGGAGTAATTGAAAGCAAGAAGATGTTTTGTTGGAAATATTCTCGGACTTTTAACTATATGAAAAAACAGGCCTTTTACAACCTGTTAGTTCATCGATGCTCGGAGTTTGGGATATAGTTGGAACGGTTATCAGTTGTTTTTGTTGAAAATAAATTTTGTATGGTTATCCAACAATAATGCCTTTATCTAAATCAAGAACTTCTATTATAGTTATTAAAATGGCATTTTTAACTTTATAGCCCGCACTATTTTTGATACAAATATCAAAATATTTCCCGGAAGAAAAAATATTAACTTTTCCTTTAATTCTAAAATATCCGCCAATAACACAAATATGATTATTTTCCTTTAAATTTTTGATGGTTTTTTTCATCTGACAATCCGCTACCAATAATTTATCTCCAACAAAATCTAAAGATATGACAATATTGGCATTAGGAACACCATTCTTTGAGGAAGTAGCTAATATAATTTTTTTACCTTTTTTAAAATTTGATTTCCAGTTCATATTTTTAACTTATATAACAAAAATAGCACGAAAAGTGCTATTTTGTCTATTTGCTCGGAGTTTGGGATATAGTTGGAACGCTCTTTAAAAGAAAAAACGCTGACTCAAATTGCTTTGAATCAGCGCTACGCTTAATTGAGGAGGTTCAGAATGTCTATTGAAATTGTTGATGCCATTTCTTTTGCCTCTTCCAAATTAAATGTCCCATCGTCATTAAGGCAATTGAAAGATAATTTAGTTGAGAAATAGTCATGTTTTATTATATCAATCTCTGCCCCATTTTTCGTTCCAGTAAAAGAAATTTTTGCATTTTTGTTTATTCGAATGAAAAATTCTTTGAGATTGCATTTTTCTTCTGTTCCATCATTTTCATAATAAATCTTATCGCATGAAAATTCATGAAATTTATTCATTAGAATGATGATAGAAAGATTTGGAATCCAGTCGTGATCCTGAAATGTTAAATGGTAATATTCATAATGAAAAGAGTCCTCCGAGTGGCTAGCGACGCATAATGTCGCTATTGAAATAGCCCACCATTTTTTTGTTGTTTCCATTTTTCTAATTATTTAAATTAATATCAACATCATCAATAAATACAGTTTTTGTTACTGACACCGGGGCCAGACTATATCTAAAGCGTTAAATAATTATTTAAATGAAAGCCAGCAATCTTTTAATGAGCTATATTGATACAAAAAATATAGCATAAAGCTATATTTTTGTCAATGCTCGGGGATAGGGATTCGAACCCCAATAAACAGGACCAGAACCTGTTGTCCTACCGTTAGACGATCCCCGAATGTATTCAATTTTATTTAACGACTTCCCATTCTTCTGTCTGGCCCGGCACAACTGTAAATAAAAAATGGACTTCCGGCCGTTTTTTATTCCTTAACTCTAAATATTTTTTATTATCTCTTGTTCTCAGCTTATTCAATAAATGTGAAAATTCGTAATCAACCTGACCGCTATTAACTTTAATCTTTTTATTTAAAATTTTCAAGTTAGCAATTTTTTCAACCGAAAATTTGTATCCGCGTTCCTTTGCCTCCAAATAAATGCCATATAGATAGGCGTCTATATATGTGAGAGGATGGGCGCTCTTTTTAAAACGATTCAATTGCGGATGATTTCTATAACCTTTAGTCTTCCCTTCCAAGACTTTTTTAGCCAACAAGCCTTCGCGCCAAACCGCCAAAAGACCCTGCCGATCTAAATATTTAGGGTTAAGACTCCAGAGCCGCATTCTAGTCTAGTTTTGGTTTCATGAGCGGAAAAAGGGTTGTTTCTCTGATTGGCTTATCAACTAAAAAAGCAAATAATCTTTCGCCGAAGCCAAAGCCGCAGGTTGGCGGCATGCCGTGCTCAAGCATTTCGACAAATTCAAAGTCTGGCATCATCGCTTCTTTGTCGCCGCGATCAATTAATTCTTGCTGTTCCTGGAATCTTTTATTTTGATCAATCGGGTCATTTAACTCTGAGAAACCGTTGCAAAGCTCGCTACCAGCGATGATTACTTGAAAACGTTCCGTTAGTTCCGGATTGTCAGTCTTAGCTTTTGAAAGCGGGCTAACAAGCTTTGGGTGATTAATTAAAAATACTGGCCCGGCAATGCTCTTGCGGCAATATTTCCAAAGTGAGTCCATTAGGCGTTCACGATTATTACCTTCGTATTTTACTTTTAATTCATCTAGTTTTTTAGTCATTTCCTTCTCACTCGCTTTTAGAACATCTATTCCTGTTTGCTTGAGAACCTCGGTACAATAATCAATTCTTGGCCACTCGCCGGATAAATCATATTCAAATCCCTTAGTCTTAAATTTCATCTTACCAAAAACTTTCTGCGCGATTTCCTGATATAATTCCTGGGTTAATTTCATGCCCATTTCGTAATCAGCATAGGCCCAATAGAATTCCATGTTAGTAAACTCTTGGAGATGGTCAGGGCTTGAGCCCTCATTGCGATAGACACGGCCGATCTCAAAGACCTTCTCGTAGCCGGCGGCCATTAAGCGTTTCTGCCATAATTCCCCGACCGAAATCCGTAAATATACATCTAAATCAAAATCATCGTGGTGAGTTTTAAAAGGATTGGCTTCGGCGCCGCCAGTGGTAACCTCAATTGTCGGCGTTTCTACCTCGAAGAATCCGCGCTTCTTCATGAAGTCGCGAGTGACTTCCCAGAATAATGATTTTTTATAAAATAAATCACGCAATTCGGGATTAAGAAGCAAGTCTAAATAGCGTTTGCGCATTTTTTCGTCCTCATCTTTTAAGCCATACCAGGAGTCAGGAATTGGGCGCAAAGCCTTGGATAATAATTGCCAGTCTTTGACCATGACGCTCTTTTCGCCCTTGTGAGTCAAAAAGGATGTACCTTGAATTTGGATAAAGTCGGCGATATCAATTAGTTTAAGAAAATTTTTGTATAAATCGATTCCAATATCTTTTTTTGAGAAGGCTAATTGAATTGTGCCTGAGGCATCTTCTAAATTAGCAAAGGCCAAATTACCATGCTCGCGTTTCGAACGCAGGCGTCCGACGATATAGAATTCTTTCTGGCTTTCGGCTAAAGAATCAAAATCACTGAGAACTTGTTTTATCGTAAAGTCGCGCTTAACTTTAGCGGGATATGGATTTACTCCGGATTTTATGAGTTCTTCTAATTTTTTAATCCGATCGCCACGTTCGCTAACCGGCGCGGACGCTTTGCTTTCGGCTTCTTTGCGCTCTGACATAAAATAACTTTATTCAATTTTTAAAATTTTGTATTTTACCACGCCCTTTGGAGTCTCGACTTCGACTGAAGTGCCTTTTTTCTTGTTTAGGAAGGCTACACCCAAGGGTGATTCATTAGAAATTTTACCGCCCAAAGGATCGGCCTCATTAAAACTAACAATTGTATACTGTTTTTCTTTGTCGCCAGTTTTAACGGTTACTTTAGAGCCCATGACAACCTGTTCATTAGAGTCTTCGTGTTGGACAACGGTGACATTCTTTAAAGTATTGGTTAGCTCTAAGATTCGTCCTTCATTTAGAGCCTGGGCATCCTTCGCTTCGCTATATTCCGCATTTTCGCTTAAATCACCTAATTCTTTAGCGCGCTCAATTCTCTCGGCAATCTCTTTTCGCTTGACGGTAGTTAAAAGGGTTAACTCGTCTTTCAACTTGTCGTAACCCTCTTGTGAGATGATTTGCTCGTTCATAATTTTATTTTATTTATTGAAGATTAGTTAATTTTTAATATACCCTATCTTTTCGAATTAGACAAGCCCCAATTATTAGAATCCCCATGCCTAGTGGGTGGTTTAAATAGGGTGTAAAAAGGTGGGTAACGGCTAAAAAGACGACACCGACCGCGAGACCAAATTGGAGATAATCGTCATTTTTTCGACCATTGATGAGGGCGTTATTTATGAGATAAAACAGCAAAATTAGATAAGCTAAAAGACCAAGTAAGCCGATTTTAAGCCATAAATCAAGATAACCCCACTCAAAGGCATAGGTGGTATATTCACCGGAGGGGTTCTTTTCTAATACGCGTGGATCGCTAGAAATATACGTTATTGTTGCGCCATAACCTTGGCCCAAGATCGGCTCCTTTTTAATTTCACTTACCAGCACGGGAAGAAGCGACCAGCGAGAGGTAAGAGCTGATTCATTACCATTACTGACACGGCTGATAAAATCGGCATTAAAGTTCCCTGGAGTCGGATATGGAAAGATAGCTACTAAATATATTAGGACGAATCCCAGGGCGAAACTTAGAGTGAACCAAATGGCAGCCGAGACGGCCTTGCGCAAGGAAAAGAATCGCCACACGAGAATAAGGCTAAAAATGATAGAGACGATGAGAGCGACCCAAAAACTCCGTGAAAAACTAATGAGGAGGGCGCTTGAAAATATGGCGCCAAAGATTAAGACTGAATATTTTTTTAGTTTTTTTAAATTAATCCAGAAAGTTAAAAATAAAGCGAGCCCGGAATATATCTGGCCCTGAATAAATATTCGCGGCCACCCGGAGAGAGTTGGCGTCATCTCTCCAACTAAAGTTTTTCTTAACCAAAGATAGATATCAGGCGCAATACTTAAGTTATGCGTGAAGATGTAGAGTAGAATTAAAGTTTTCAAACTTAGCCAAAGAGCACCGGCAATAAAAAGAGTCTTAAGATTATTAAATATTGATTTATCATTTTCGCCATAAACAGCCACTGCCGGCACTAATAATAAATAGTAAAACCAAGAATTAATATCGCTAAAAATTAAGTTAAAACTGTGGCCGCGGAGCCAAGCATTAATAAAACCAATAATAACGAAGGCAGCGAGCAATAGGAAATATTTACCGGTGTTAAAGTTTTTCAGAGATTGTAAATATCGACTTCTCTTTTTGTCTTTAATTAATTGCCCGATAAATTTAATAACAAAGGCAGCTAATATTGCTGCCCAAAGAGCCATTCTGATAGCGACGGAGTAATCGCCCAATGAAATAGTATATAAATGCCCCATTGAGCCGATTAGTAATTCTCCGAGTGCCACTAGTAATCCATATTCAAGCCTATAAATACTTACGCCCAGTCCGGCCAAAAAAATAATCGCAAACAATACTTGGTTAAGGGCGGATGAAGTTAGGGAGAAATAGGAAAGTACTTCGACTGTTATAAAAATGCCGAGGTAGATAAGAATTTTTTTTGACAATTTTGGCTTCTCCATAATAATTAATTAGACCTGATAATTAATGAATCGCCCGCCACTATCCCCTGCTGTTCGCAATAATTTCCCGGCACTTCCAGAACCAGGTCGGCCGGCGCGGCGCTGCGATATACTTTTAGTTGTTTTGCATTGTCCGGTGCCAAGTTTGCTTCTATATTTATGATTTTATCGTCGGCGACAAATATTATATCTAAAGGAAATTTCATGTTACGCATGACAAATTCTTGCTGCTCGGGAAACGGAAAGACAAATAACATGCCGCAACTCGCGCAAAGAGATTCTCGATTGCTTAATCCCAGGTATTGTCGCCAAGGACTAGTGACTACTTCGGCGGAAATTGTCGCACCCTTAATCTCGACTGTATATTTGGGATTACTCCGCGTCTTGGCGCGATAAACAATAAAAATCAAGCCAAACAAAACTAGAATCATCAAAACTGTGAATAATATTTTAACTTTTTTAGCGTTATTCCAGGCCATGTTTTTGTTTAATAATCGCGACAGCTCTTTTATATTTTTTCACTGAATTTAAAAAAGGGAGAAATTTATAAGCGAACGATGGCAGCCAGGAACTGATTGTTCCGCCGGGAGTAACGGTAAACAAAACTTGAGGTACAAAAATTCCCACTTTTCCCTGTTCCAGCATGGTTAGCCATAAATCCCAGTCCTGCAATTTTTTTATACTCTCATCCCAGCCAGTTGGCGTATAATCGGCGCGCCTAATTAGTGACATGGTATGAATATAGGGCATGCGTCTTAACTTATCCGCATCAAATTCGCCTAATTTAAACAATTTTTTGCCCCAAAGAAAAGAAGAATAGGCATAGCTGACACTCGAGTTTGCCTCTAGGGTCCATAATAACATCTCCAGCGCCTGCGGGTGTAAAATAGCGTCGGCATCGCAGAAGAACAAGTAAGCGCCTTTAGATTCTTTAAAGCCTCGATTACGAGCGGCCGGCGCACCGTGGTTGGTTTGATTTAGAAATAGGTACGGATTCTCCGGCTTAATTTTATGTAGATAATTTCCGACCAGTCTCTCGACTCCGTCGCTTGATCCGTCATTAATAATAATAACTTCAAAATCGCGGTAGGTTTGCGCGTTGATGCTCGCTAAGGTTTTAATTAATTTAGTGGCTTGGTTATAGACCGGAATAATAATCGATATCATAAATTATTGTTTAATAAATTGCGAAACCTCCAGCGCTTGATTTTCCCAATTAAAATCGCGTAAGGCGCGCAATCGCCCTCGTTCTCCTAATTGTGCGCGCAACTCTGGATTACTGGCTAGTCGAACAATGGTTTGGGAAATTGCCTCGACTCTATCAGGGTCAACCAATAATCCGCTTATCTCGTCAACAACCGCGTCGCGCACACCGCCCGAATTGCCGGCTATAACCGGCTTACCACAAAGATTTGCTTCCAAGTAGACAATACCGAAGCCCTCGAAGTCACCCGAAATATCACGCGATGGCATAATAAATATATCGCAAAGTTTCAGCCAGACCCATTTGTCTTCTTCGCTCAAGCTACCAAGAAATACTATCTGATCGGCGAGATTTTTGGGCACTAGTTTTTTTAAATATTCTTCGCGTGGTCCGGCGCCAGCAATAAAGTAAATTAAATTTTTACTTACTTCTGCGGGGATATGCGCTAGAGCTTCGATTGTCCGGTCAACCCCCTTTCTCTTCACGAGGCGGCCGAGACTTAAGAGAATGGTTTTATCATCCAGGTTATATTCTTTTTTAATGTCTAAAATATCTCCAGGGTCAGTCTCGGGCGCTCCGCCCTCAATCCCAGGATTCACAATCTTTGTTTTACTGGACGCTTCCGGAATGAATTCAAGCAACTTTTCCTGGACGTAACTATTAGCGCAGATAATTCTATCAGCCCGTGTCAGGATTAATTTACTAAGCAGCCTTTTTCGACCCGATTTAAGAGCAAAAGCTAAATCCATGCCGTGCAAAAAAATGGCGTATTTTATCGGATATAGCCAAGAAATAAAATAGGCGACGGTTCCGAGCGGTAAAATTTGTCCAACCAAAAGATAGTCGAATTTATCTTTGGCTAACTTTCTTTTTAAAGAAAAGTATGACGGCCACCAGGCTAAAAACCCCTTTCGCCTCATTAATTCTTGGTGATTATTATCGAGTACGACTAACTTCTCGGCAATTGGCCAATATTTTGCCAAGTTACCGTAGTAATTCGCAACTCCGCCGTGAAATGGCGGGTACTCTAATGTAAATAATAAAGTTTTCATACTTAACGTTTAAAAGAGTGAAGGATGCTCGTTAAATCGGCTTTTTTAAAGCCCCCGAGCATTAGTAGTAGAGCAAAATAAATAAAGGCACCAATGATCGTAGCGATAAAAACATTGAGGTAGGTTTTGCCAAGGTAAATTATAATACCCATGACCACGGAGGCAAAAAGAACTTTTCCAAAGATAATTATATTTTTTTTGGCGCGATAAGTGATGATTTTCTTAACCCAGTACATCCCCAGAATAAACATGATGGCATTAGTTACAAGAACAGTAATACTGGCGCCCGCCGCTTGAAAATGTGGTATTAAAAGTAAGTTTAAAGCTACGCTGATAACAGTTATAATCCCCATGTTCAGAGTATTCTTACGCTGCTTATCGCAAGCGTTGAGGAGCGAGCCGATTGGGAAATTAAGAAAAATAAAGAATAAAGAAATAATGGAGATTTGCAGTGGCAGCAAGGCGCCCCCGTACCCGGACTTAAACAATAAAATAATTTTGTCAGCTAAAACGACCGCTCCAACAATTATTGGCAAAGAAATTATAATTAAATAACTCATTGCTCTTTCAAAAGAAATTACCAATTGTTCTTTGTTATTATGCCAATAAGAACTCATGGCCGGATATAAAGACGCGGTGAAGGCCATCGGTAAAAATTGAAGAGCAAAAATAATTTTAAAAGCAATTTGATATAAACCAACCTGTTCATCGCCGGCGAGCACTGAAAGCAAAACCGAATCTAAATAGGTATACAGTCGCTGAAAGATGGCGTAAACAGCGAACGGCCAACTGATAGCGAGGATTTCTCTGGTTAATTGTTTATTGTAAATAATTTTAATCGCGACTTTAATTTTCTTTTGCAAAACTATAAGCGCGTAAATAAAATTATAAGAACTGGCTAAAGCGAGCGCGAACATTGCCGGGACTAAACCGCCGCCGAGAAGTAGAGCGCTATAACCAAAGATTAAAACAATTATCTGAAAAATAACCGATGAGATGCTTTCAAATTTTAAATTATGAAATCCGCGCACGACCGAAAAAAAAGTAATCGTAAAAGAGTCCAGAATCATACAAATCGACGATATATAGACTAAATTACGCGTTAGGGGATCATAACCGAGAACATTGATTAAAATAAAAACCGCTGCCAAAGATAGCAGGGCGAGAGGAACTTTAAGGGCTAAGATATTAGCCAGCCAGGTCTGCGCGCGGCTAGCATCTTTAGCCACTTCCCTAGTTAGGACATTAGTGAAGCCAAGATCAATGAAAATCGCGAAAATTGTCGTGAAAGAAATCGCAAAGTAGTACTTCCCAAGGCTGACTGGACCAACATAACGAGCTAAAAGTGTAAAGTAGGTAAAAGAAATGATTTTTTGCAAAATCAGCGCCAGAGTCAAATATGAGGTATTTTTAGCAATATTACTTATTTTGGTCATACGTCTTCTGAAGTGTATTATAGCAACTCTTGATTAAATTTCAAAGTTATGATAACATAATACTACCATAATTTAAAGATATTCAATAGCTCAAATTTTATTAAATATCAATAGAATTTTTTTTATTTATATGAAGAAAGACATCCACCCAAAATATTACCCAAACTGCAAAGTAACCTGCGTTTGTGGCAACACTTTTACTACCGGCTCGACTGAACCGGAGATTAAGGTTGAACTATGTTCCGCCTGTCATCCTTTTTATACTGGCAAGCAAAAATTAGTCGATACGGCTCGTCGCGTCGAGAAATTTGAAGCTAAAGTTAAAGCTAAAGATGGCGTTAAAGACGTTAAAGGCAAGAAAGTTAAGCGCGCCGCTCGCGCTGAAGCTCGTGCCAAGAAAGAAGTTGTTGTAAAAACCAAGGATATCAAAAAAATCGCTCAAGTAAAATTAAACAAAAAATAGCCTCATAAAAAGCAATCGCCTTTAATTTTGTAGTATTTACGTGCTACAATGTTAGAATAGATTGCTTTTTTGTAGCCAATTTTACCTTAAAGCACTCAATTTAAACATAATTTATGTACGAAGATATAAAACAACGCTATACCGCCTTAGAAAACAAATTAATGGATCCGGAGCTTTTAAAGGATGCCAAAGAAATGGTTAAGGCCTCACAAGAACACGCTAATTTAAAAAAGGCCGTGCGCTTGATTTTGGAATGGGAAAAGGTTAGCGACAATATTCGTCAGAATACTGAGATTTTAAATAATGAAAATGAGGCAGAACTCCGAAGCATGGCCAATGAGGAATTAGGCACACTTAATAAAAGGGCGACTGAATTAGTCGAAGAAATTGAGGATGAGGTTCATCCGGCTAGTCCGAATGACAAAAAAAATGCCATTATTGAAATTCGCGCTGGCGCCGGTGGTGACGAAGCCGCGCTTTTTGCCGGCGATCTCTTTCGCATGTATTCTCGCTTTTGTGAGCGCCAGGGTTGGAAATTAAGCTTAATCGACTCGGCCGTCATCGGTATCGGCGGGTATAAAGAAATCATTTTTTCCGTTACTGGCGAGGGCGCCTATGGTTTATTGAAGTTTGAGGCGGGCACACATCGGGTCCAGCGCGTTCCGGAGACAGAGAAACAAGGACGGGTCCACACCTCTACGGCAACAGTTGTAACTTTGCCAGAAGCTGAAGAAATTGATGTTGAAATTAAAGCGAATGAAATTAGAATAGACACCTTCTGTTCAAGCGGTCCGGGCGGCCAGTGTGTTAATACGACCTATTCCGCGATTCGCATCGTCCACCTCCCGACTGGCATAACTGTTTCCTGCCAGGATCAAAAATCGCAGCATCAGAACAAGGATAAGGCCATGCAGGTTTTACGTTCGCGCTTACTCGCTAAACAAGAAGAAGAGCGTCTCGCCGAACAATCAAGCGCCCGCAAAAGCCAAATCGGCGATGGCGACCGTTCAGATAAAATAAGAACATATAATTTTCCTCAGGACAGAGTCACTGATCATCGCATCAATGTCTCTTGGCATAGCATCGTTCGTATTATGGACGGTGAAATTGCCGAAATTGTTCTTGCCTTAAGAAAAGCCGATAAAGATAATCGCAAATGACCGCTTGGGAACTATTAAAACAATCTTCGCTCGCGACCGGAGAACCGGAAATACTCCTTGGATTTCTATTTGGTAAAAATCGAGAATATGTTTTAACCCACTCCGAAATTGGTCTTAGTCCGGAAACCGTTAAAAAGTTTAAACAATTAGAAAAAAAACGTCTGGCGGGCTGGTCAATCGCAGTTTTAGTCGGTGAGAAAGAATTTTATAGCCTCAGTTTTAAGGTCGATAAGAATGTATTAGTTCCCCGCCCTGAAACCGAAATGATAGTTGACGAAATTATCAAGCTTCAAGTTGAAAGTCCTCTCGTTATCGATTTAGGTACAGGGTCAGGCGCAATTATTATTTCTCTCGCTATCTTTTCAAAATTAAATAACCCCGAATATATTGGGATTGATATTTCTAGTCGTGCTCTAGGTATCGCTCAGCAGAACGCTCAGCGTCATAATTTATTATCGGAGATAAACTTTGTACGCGGCAATCTTTTAAAACCGATTATTGCCCAGCTACCAGAGCGAAATCTTGTTATCACCGCCAACTTACCCTATTTAACCAAGAAACAAATTGCGAGCGCGCCCAGCATTCAGAAGGAGCCTAAGTTAGCCCTAGATGGGGGCTTAGACGGTTTAAAATACTACCGCGAGCTATTTATTCAACTTCAGGATATTAAATACAAATCACTCTATTTATTTATCGAAATTGACCCTGGCCAAAGTCATAAAATTACTGCGCTTACCAAGAAATACTTTCCGCGCGCCAATTATGAGATTACCAAGGATCTCGCTGGTCTTGATCGTTTATTAATTATAAAACAATAAAGTCTGGCAATTAAAAAATCTCCCCACGTTTGTAGGGAGATTTTTTTATATCGAGAAATAAATTACTTCTTTGGCTCTTCTTTCTTAGCGTCTTTCGCATCCTTGGCATCAGTCACTGGAGCCGCCGCTACTTCCGGCTTAACTTCCTCGACGATTGCCTTCGGTTCAACTACGACGACTACCACGTCAGAAGGATGGTTATGAGTTAATCTGAAGCCTTTTGGTAAGGCTAAGTCGCCAATTTTGACAACATCATCATAGGTTGCAAGAACTGAGATATCAATATCAATGTGGTCGACTAAATCGCTTGGTAAACATTCAACTTCAATTTCATTAATCTCTTTCATTAACATGCCGCCCAACTCCTTAACCGCCTTTGATTCGCCGATAAAGTGGAACGGGATTTCCGTAGTAATCTTTTCCTTCATGTTAACTTGATAAAAATCAGCGTGAGTAAAAGTATATTTCAAAACATCGCGTTGGATGTCTTTTACCAAAACCTTGACTGCGCCATCGCCAAAATCCAAATCAATCAAATTGGATTCACCGGCGGCAGTATATACCTTTTCGAAATCAGCCCGTTTAAGTTTCAAATTTTGATTATTGATTCCCTTGCCGTAAACAACTGCCGGGATATAATCGGCCGATAACTTTTCACTATCAGCTCTTTTTTCTGCCTTTAATTTTAATTCCATAGTTTTAATAGCTAATTTTTGATTTAATTATAATATTTTCAATTATCCCTACTAATATTAGCAAAGATAATAAGGAACTGCCACCATAGCTGACAAAAGGCAGCGGTAGGCCCACGACCGGCATGATTCCTAGATTCATACCAATATTAATAAACATTTGAATAAAAATCAAGCCGGCTGAGCCGATAATAAAATAAATACCAAAATCATTATGGATTTTTCGTAAGGTGATAAAGCAGCGAAAAAAGAAAAGCGAGTAGAAACCCAGAATAAGTAGAACGCCGAGCAGGCCTAATTCTTCCGCGATAACCGCGAAAATGAAGTCATTTTGCGCCTCAGGAAGGAATTTTAACTGTGATTGCGAGCCAAAACCAACTCCCTTGCCCATTAATCCTCCCGAGCCAACGGCAATCATGGCTTGGGAAATATTATAACCCGATTCAAGTGAATTAGCAGTCGGGTTCAAAAAAGTCTGGATTCTTTCCTTCTGGTACTCTTTAAATAGGAAGAGCCAGGAGATTGTAAAAACGACAACTATACCAACGCCGACAATAACAAAGTATTTTTTTGGGAATCCTGCCGCCATAATCATAATTAACCAAATTGTTCCCAGAATTAACGATGAGCCAAAATCAGGCTGCATTAAAACTAAAAATATCAGGAAAAAGGCGCTGGCGGCAGATATAAAAAAATGCTTGGTTGTTTTAACTTTAGTCGCCAAGCCAGAAAAATAATTTGCCAAAAACAAAATAAGAACAATCTTAATAAATTCTACCGGTTGCAAGCCAAAACCGAAAATATTAAACCAGCCCTTGGTGCCGCGGATAGTCGAGCCGAAAAATAAAACCGCCATGAGAACGATGGCGCCGATAATGTAAAAATAACGGCTGAGGCTTTTTAGAAAATAGGAGTCAACAAATGAAAATAAAAAAAGTAAAATAATACCGAGGGCCGCAAAAAAAATTTGCTTCTGAAAGTTAAGCAAACTAAAATTTTCTTGGCCGAGAGCAACGCTGTATATTTCTACCAAGCTGAAAGCGATAAGTAGAATTACGGCGGCGAAAATCAACCAATCAAAGTTCTTCAGATACAACCTAAAGCGACTAAACATAGAAAAATTATTAAAATTTCGAGCCTCTATTCAATTCCTTTATAATTCAGATAAATATTATTATTAAGCAGGTCTAATTCCGGGCGGATTTCCGTGCGGGTATTATTGGACAAACCGCCGAGCCAGCTTAGGCGCACGGTACGTGTCTCGCCCGCTAGGAATTTTTGTACTATATAGCGATTTACGCCGACTAGTTCATTGCCATTATAAAAAGCGATATTAAAAGGCACTTCATAATAGCCGTAATTAGTGCGATTGGTTACGGAAAACTCCAAAGAATCTAAGCCAATCTTTTCGGACAAGCCGCTTTCATTCGCCGGCGCCAATCGGATATTTTCAAAATTAAAATTCAATCGTTCATTGGCGTAGCTATTCCAATTAGGGATCGCGTGATTATCAATTCTCTGCCAGGCAGTGTCGGTTATTTTAAAGCCAACTTGAGGCGCCCCGGAATCAATTTTTTGGCCAAGTGCTAAAACATATTTTTCTTCGGATGGCATAATAAATCCACTGCCGCAATTTATACTTGTCTCACTACTAAAAAAACAAAATTGAAAATGGGCCGCGAACTTATCATTGGTGTTTTTAATCAAAACCACTAAATCATAATTGTCGCCACTACGGAAGATTTGGGGCGCACCAACGACAATATCAGCCGCCAAGTTGCGCTGTGAGACCACACTGGCCTGGGTATTTGCCGCCTCCTCTTCTTTACTTGAACTTGTCAAAAAATATTTAATGTAACTATAACTCGAATAAATAAAAAAGAAGGCCGAAATGGCAACTAAAAAAGCAATGAAAAGCTTAGTGATTCTGGCGCGATGCTCCGATAGCCAGAGGCCAAAATTCATTTTTTTTAATGTGAGACCGTCCAAATCCCTATACTTATTCAAATCAATCTCGTGGGTATTTTTATCTTTTGACATAATTATGATATAATTACACTAACAAATTCAGCATAGCATATTTTTTTAAATTTATAAATATTTTATATGTTAGAAATCAAAATACCCTTGAGTGTTCCGAGCGCAAAAAAATCTGATTATGTCGGTAATTATAAGGCAGCAACTGGTGGTACCGGCCGCCTCCTTTTAATTGCGGGTGATCAAAAAGTTGAGCATCTTAACGACGATTTTTTTGGTACTGGCATTTCCAAAGAAGACGCTAGCCCAGAGCATTTATTTAAAATTGCGGCTGGGACCAAAAACGCTTTATTCGCCACCCACCTTGGCCTAATCGCGCAATATGGGAATGATTATCGACGCATCCCCTATCTAGTTAAATTAAACGGAAAATCAAATATCGGTTTAAACGAAGAGAAAGATTCAAGCAAGTGCTGGTGGAAAGTCAAAGACATTGTCGAGTTTAAAAAACAATCAAAGCTTAATATTGTTGGTATTGGCTATACTTTATACCTAGGCGGTAAATTTGAGGCGCAAATGCTCGCCCAGGTTGCTAAAGCAATTAATCAGGCTCATCAGAATGGTCTAATCGCTATTCTTTGGGTCTATCCACGCGGCAAGAGCATTAAAGAGGAGGATATTCACACTATTGCGGGCGGGGCTGGCATGGCGGCCTGCCTAGGCGCTGACTTTGTTAAAGTTAAATATCCTTATGGAAATAAAAATAATAAATTAGTTGCCGAAAAATTTCGCGAGGTAGTTTTGGCTGCCGGGCGCACAAAAGTTATTTGTGTGGGCGGAGACAAGCGCACTAATAAGGAGATGGTCGCAACCACCAAAGAACAAATTTCTCTGGCCGGAACCAGTGGGTTAGCAATCGGGCGGAACCTTCACCAGCGCTCACTAGCTGAAGCTCTGAAACTGGCTAACGATTTAGGGGCTGTTATTCATGAACAGCCACTTAAAAAACGTTCAACTTTTTTAGGAATATTCTAATACGATTTTAAGCTCAAATATAATCTTAATCATAAAAAAACCTCGCAGTTAACGAGGTTTTTTATTTTATTAAAAGATTCTAAATTATTTTTCCAGCCCGTTTACTTCAATTTGGATTCTTTCTGGCAGGCGCGGCGCGCGGTTGATGAATGAGGGGAAAAACCTTAACTCATAATTCTTAATCTCCGGAAAACCCTTCAGGTAATTCTCTAATTGCTGGCGATTAAGATTAACCAATGTTTTTTTATCAATAATCTCGGTGTTACTCTTTAAGACCATGGTTCCGCTAAAGCTCGCCTTGATAGCAGCTACCCCGGTTTTAGTGTCATAATTATCAAAGCTGTAGACGATATCATTAGCGCTGTAATCGACTAGCTCCTTATCATCGGGAACCAACAAGGCTAATTTGGCGGCGGCTAGCTTAGCCGCTTGATCTTTGGAAAAAGTAACCACGACTAAGCCCCCTTTTGCCTTAATTGTAAACTCATCCTTAGCTTCACCAGCCTTTGCGTCAATTACAAAGCTAGCCGGATCAAGAGTTTCATAAAGCGTCTCATCGTTAACATTTGTCGATTCGCCGCTTAATTTCGCTTTGGCAATCAAGATATCGTTCATGTCCTTAGTCGCTCTCTCAATATCACTAGCTTTAATATATTTTTTTACCTTCTGACGGAAAACAAAATCAGACGTGCTCTTGGCGTAAATTTTGTCTTGCAAACCAAGCCAGAGGCCCGGGATTGTAAAAGTTGTCGGCCCAATTGCTAATTCCTCACTTGGTTTCTCGGCGTAGATATCAACACTGACCTCGCCTCCAGCCGGCACATTAACTGCATTCTTTATTCGAAACAACTTATTATCCGGACTTAAAATACGAGTCGTGGCAACTAAAGCCTGGCTTTTGGGGGAATTATTGATTATTTTTACTTGACCGAATAACTCCTCACCAATAAATTCTTCGCCGCTTGCCGGAAAAGTCTTTTCTTCCGTAACAGTCAATTGCTTAACCGTGCCGTCGACTTGCTCGCGAAAATCTGTCTCCGCGTTTTCACTAGTTGTTCCCGCAGGTTGAACCTTCATTAATAAATTATCATTAATAGTCTCCCCTTTTGGCGAAATCATGATAGTGAGCTTGGAAAAAGAAAAATAAAAAACAACCAATAGAAGAACGATTGTAAAGGCAATAAAACGCCAAACCAGTCGCCGATACAGACCGACGCTTTTTCTGATTCGCGGTTCGTCTTCAATATTAATCTCATCTCGGCCTCTATTCCTCAATTTAGGGTTCTTTTCTTTTATCTCTGATACTAATTCGGAGTAGAATTTTTTTTGTTGATCAATCTCTTCAGGTTCGGCCCCATCATCCGCTCCCTCGCCAAAATCTAGCGGAGTTTTATCCAGCGATTCAGCTTCGTCAAGTTCAGGGAAATACGGCTCAGTCTCTTCATCTTCAATTACATCAACCACCACCGGCTTCACTTTCCTTTTGGTGGTAATTTTCTTTTCCTCAGACTTCGCTTTAGCTTTCGGTTTTTTCGCAATTTTTTTTTCTTCGCTAGTTTCGGAAGATTTTTTAACTCTTGGCATATTTCAAAAAGAAAAATTAAAAAAAATTTTAATCTAAAAAAAGTTAAATATTAATTTAACTTTATTATAACAGAATTTTTTATTGCGGGCAATTTATGTCATTAACTTATTCAGCAACCTTGATGAGATCCCGGAAATCTTCCTGTAATTTTTTAACCAGCTCCGCCGTATTTTCGACGCGAAAAGCCGTTTTTAAAATTTTTGCCTTGCCATTTTCGGTTATTCGAAAATATACCTCGTTTTCACCAGGATAGAGGGCGAAGAGTGATTTTAAATTAATTAAATCTTGCGCGGCCAGATCAGTCATAAAAATCAGACGCAGGGGGTTCTTCGGCGCCGCTGACGGCGCGGGTGTTTCTATTTTTTTTGCAGCCGTCTCGCCGCCGTTTCGGTATTTATTTTGATAACTGGGCTTGGGTGGGCCAGCCGCCATGAGAATTCGTTTAAAATCATCGATAGATTTTTGCGGAGCGCTTGGATCAAGCGGGACCGCGCGATTAACTAATATCTTTATTTCCTGATCCTTCTCTGAAACTTTGCCATCAAGAATAATGGCCTGGCCCTCAAGCCAGAGGTTCGGAGTTTCTTTATATAAACGCGGGAATACTAGAAGCTCGACGGTATTGGTCGCATCTTCAAGTTTAACAAATAGCATTGATTCGCCCTTGCGAGTAATAATTTTTTTTGTCGTTGAAATAATTCCGGCTGTAATAACCCTTTCAGCGCCCTTATGATGGCTTAATTTAACCAAGGGCACAGAATAATTAACCAAATACGGACGAAAAACACTATAAGGATGTTCACTAACATATAAACCCAAAAGGGCCTTTTCCCAAATTAATTTCTCGTTTTGCTCGGCCGGAGGCGCGGGAGTTAAAGCAGTCCGGCTAAGCCCGCCCTGACTCGGCAATTCACCAAATAAACTCACCTGCTTGCTATCTCGATTCTTCGCCAGCTCCTTATTATAATTTAAAAGTTTATCCATATTGGCGAGGAGTTCACCGCGCTCACCAAAACCGTCCATCGCGCCGCTTTTGATTAAACTTTCTAAAGACTTTTTGTTCAAATCCCGGTCAGTAACCCGTTCGAGTAAATCAAATATATCCGCAAAGGGACCATTTTCCTTACGTTCATGAATAACAGTATCAACAATATGTTCGCCGACATTTTTAATCGCTTTCAATCCGAAGCGGACCGTATCTACTTTTTCGTCGGCAGACACAATTCGATTTTCTTTTGTTCCGGCTGTCACTACTGTGAAGGTTCCGAAAGATTCATTAATATCAGGCGCCATTATCTTTATGCCCATATTGCGGCATTCCTCAATTTCGATTGCCACTCTATCTGTATCGCCCTGATCAGAGGTCAAAAGCGCCGCCATAAACTCAACTGGCCAATGCGCCTTAAGATAAGCGGTTTGGTAGCCAATCATCGCGTAGCAGGCCGCATGAGAGCGATTAAAGCCATATCCCGCGAATGGTTCGATAAAGGAAAAGACCTTCTCTCCTAATTCTTTGTATACTCCATTTTTAACACAACCTTCAATAAACTTCTCTTTCTGCTCAGCGAGTAGCGAAGCAATCTTTTTACCCATCGCTTTGCGCAAAACATCAGCCTGACCCATAGTAAAACCGGCCAGGTCCCGTGCAATTTGCATGACTTGCTCTTGATAAATGGCGACTCCGTAAGTTTTTTGTAAAATCGGCGCTAATTTTTCGTGGAGATAGACAACTTTTTTCTTTTCGTGCTTACCGGCAATATAATCAGGAATCCATTCCATCGGACCCGGTCGATATAACGCAACCATGGCAATTATATCTTCAAAGACAGTCGGTTTTAATTCCCGCAAATAGCGCTTCATACCGGATGATTCAAATTGAAAAACACCGGTGGTTTCGCCGTCCTGAAATAATTTATAGGTCTTTTTGTCATCCAGCGGGATTTCGTCGATGTTAATTTCCAGTCCCCGTGTATTCTTAATAATTTTAAGAGCCGACTCGATAATAGTTAAGTTTTTTAATCCCAGGAAATCCATTTTTAATAAACCGAGGTCTTCAATCGGGTGCAACGAGTATTGGGAAATGATGCTGCGATCAGAGGACGAGGCGTATTGAATTGGTACGTATTCAGTTAAGGGATTTTTAGTAATCAAAACCCCGCAAGCGTGAGTCGAAGAATGCCGTGCGACTCCTTCAAGTCGGCGGGCGTAATCTAAAATTCTTTTGGCTGCCGGATCGTTATTATAGAGTTCTTTAAGCTCAGGAACGGTTCTAATCGCTTCATCAAGCTTCATGAACATCGGAATGCTCTTGGAGATTTTATCGCAAAACTCATAAGGCTCATCGAGTACGCGACCAACATCGCGAACAGCCGCTCGGGCCGCCATAGTTCCGAAGGTAATAATCTGCGCGACGTGATCATGGCCGTATTTTTCACCGACATAATTAAGAACTTCGCCGCGACGAATATCGGCAAAATCCATATCGATATCAGGCATGGAAATACGTTCTGGATTTAAAAAACGTTCAAAAAGTAAATCGTATTTTAGGGGATCAAGATTAGTAATTCCGGTCAGATAGCAAACTAAAGACCCGGCGGCGCTACCGCGTCCCGGTCCAACTACGATTTTATTATCTTTAGCCCAGTTGATAAAATCCGCTACGATTAAGAAGTATGATGGCCAGCCCATTTTGGCGATGACTGCTAGCTCGTAATCAAGACGCTCCTTAATCGGGATTAATTCCTCGGCGCTTGCTCCGGGGAAACGCTTACTAATTCCCTTTTCTGACCATTCTCTTAAATAAGAATTACCATCATAACCTTCGGGCACTTCAAAGTGTGGTAATTGAATATTCCCCAGCTCAATTTCGAGATTACACATTTCGGCAATTTTGAGGGTATTTTCAATCGCCTCTGGAGTATCTTTAAAAGCCGCAATCATTTCGGCGTTGGAGCGCATTGAATAGTCGCCCGAGCCAATCATTTTCATGCGATCGGTATCAGTAATTTTCTTTTTATTCTGCAGGCATAAAAGTATGTCTTGCGCTTCGGCATCGTCCTTTTTTAAATAGTGAATATCGTTCGTAGCCACGACCGGTATATTCATCTCCTTGGATAAGGCGATTAATTGTGCGTTAACTCTTCCCACTTCCGGTAACTCCGGATGATCCATTAATTCTAGATAGAAATTACCCTGTCCAAAAAGATTATTATAATCACTAATTCTTTTTTTTGCTTCTTCAAGTTTATCAGCGACAATGAGGCGCGGTATCTCACCGGCCAAACAAGCAGTTGAGGCAATAAGCCCTTCACTGTGTTTTTGAAGAATTTCCCAATCGATACGCGGTTTATAATAAAAACCGTCTAAATGGGCAGCTGAAACAAGCTTGATCAAGTTTTTATAACCAATTTCATTCTTAGCTAGGAGCAAAAGATGGTAACTACGGGCGTCTTCACGGGTATTCTTATCGAATCTTGAGTTCTGGGCTAAATATGTCTCAACGCCAATAATCGGTTTAATTCCCGCTTTTTTGGCTTTCTGGTAGAACTCAATCACGCCGTACATTGAACCATGGTCAGTTAAGGCGACGGCTGGAGAACCTTGCTCCTTGGCATAATTAATCATCTCGTCCAGTTTAGTTAAACCGTCAAGCAAGGAATAGTGGCTATGGTTGTGGAGATGGACAAAAGACATGAATTATGGGCTTATAATTATTCAATAAAGTAGACAAAAACATTTTATTTAGACGTTATCATTTTAGTATAAGAAATGCATGATGGCAAATATATTTCAGTAATAAAAAAGTGGCTAGTTGTTTAGCTATGCCACTTGACGATTATTAAGGCTAATTAAATTAGCGCGTGTTTTTTCTTCCGGTTTCTGGCACTTATTATTAAGTAAACAGTTGCTAGGAGCAGAAGCGTAAATACCAGGCCGTCAAACCTGTTAGTCAGGGTAACCCAAAAAATTTTCATGATAAACCTCCGATCAATTTTTAGATAATTATTTTATTTTTTTAATAATCCCGTTTAGCTCTTCTTCAGAATAAAAATCAATAACTAATTTTCCGCCCTTTCCCTGTCTTTTTATCTCAACCTTGGTGGCTAGATGTTCGCCCAATTCTTCTTCGCGAGCGCGATCAAAATAATCTTTTGGTTTTGCTGATTTGGTTCCACCCAATCTTTTAATTTCTTTATCGGTTTCGGCAACGGTCAAATTCTGGCGCATGATTTTCTTGAGCATATTAATCTGCTTGGCTTCGCCTTCGAGACCGAGGAGATATTTGGCGTGCGCTTCGCTGATTTTTCCCGTAGCAAGCGCTTCCTGGACTTGCAGAGGCAAGGTCAATAATCGCAGGGCATTAGCCACGCTTGAGCGCGCCTTGCCGACTTTATGAGCCGCTTCTTCCTGGGTAATATTAAATTCATCAATTAATCTTTGATAGGCGCGCGCGGTTTCCAAGGGGTTCAAGTCCTCGCGCTGTAAGTTTTCAATCAAGGCAATTTCCAATTTCTTCTGATCTTTTTCTTCGCGGACAATTACTGGAACCTCTTTCAGGCCAATTAATTTAGCGCTACGTAAGCGCCGCTCGCCGGCAATCAATTCGTAACCATCGTCTTTTTTAGTAACAATTAGCGGAGAAATTATTCCATGCTGCTTTATTGATTCGGCTAAATCATTAAGAGCGATATCAGAAAAATAAGTACGCGGTTGTTGCGGATTTATGGCAATTCGATTGGGATTAACCTTTAAAATTCGATCGCCGTCATGAAGAATTACCGTTTCTTCTTCGGCAATCTCTGACTTAAACGGATTTTGACCGTAAGTCATTGTTTTCTTTGGAATTAATGAGCCGAGTCCTCGGCCTAATCCTTGGGGCATATGCTATTTAATTAGGGGGTATTTATCTTTATTTTTTAAATGATATTCTAACCAATCGAAAGTCTCGTCAGTGGTGATATGATTGATATATATTTTAGCGCGGAAAGAGCCGTTTTTCTTGTTCTTTTCTTTTTGGATTTTTTTTAAATCTTGAGCTTTTGACTTAAGAGCAAGGAGTAAATTATCAATAATTTCCTGGATATCGGCAAGTTCATCAAGTATTTCATTTGGTCTCTTGGCAGAAACTAATTCTTGACCCTCTTCGATTAATTTAGTTTTCAAGGCGTGGAGATACTGGCTACTGTTTAATATTTTTTGATTTACACTGCCGCCAGATTTCTTTATTTTCTCCGGAATTTTGTCGCGAACTAATTTAGCATATTTAAATTTATAAGTCTTCATATATTCACTCTTTTATTTTTCTAAACTTAAAACCTCTCTCGCTAATCCTTCGTAGGCCTTCCCGCCCCGCGATTTTGGATCGTAATGCAAAATAGAGCGACCATAGCTCGGCGCCTCAGCCAAGCGAACACTTCGCGGAATTACCGAACGAAAAATGCGATTAGGAAAAAACTTATATAACTCTTCCATGACCGCCTCGGATAATTTATTGCGGCGATCAAACATGGTAATCACCGCGCCCATAATTCCCAAGGACGGTTTTAAATTATTCTGTACCAAACTGATAGTCTCCAATAATTGGCTTAAGCCTTCAAGCGCAAAATATTCGCTCTGAATCGGGATTAGAACTTCATCGGCCGCAACTAAACTATTAACAGTTAGTAAGCCGAGCGAGGGTGGGCCATCGATAATTATGAAATCATAATCATTTCTAATTTCCTCTAGAATAATGGAAAGGCGAAATTCGCGATTTTCCAGGTTAACTAAATCAATGCCGGCGCCAGCTAGTGACAAAGTAGCGGGAGCAATTTTTAGACCATCCTGCATTGTTCGCTTAATGATTTCAAAAACAGGCTTATCGCCGACCAAAGACTCATAGACGCCAGCCTCTAAATTACGATGATCTAGGCCGAGACCGGAGGTTGCGTTGGCTTGGGGGTCGATATCTACCAAAAGCACCTGTTTGCCCAAATAAGCCAAATAGGCGCCAAGATTCACAGCGGTGGTTGTTTTACCGACGCCGCCTTTTTGGTTAACAATTGCGATAATCTTTCCCATAGTATTTATTGATATATTTATTATATCTTAAAGAAAAATCTTTGACAATTGAACATTAATTTATTATACTAAATTTCGTAATAAAAGAGCCGCGATGGCGGAACTGGTAGACGCGCACGACTCAAAATCGTGTTGGGGCGACCTAGTGAGGGTTCGATTCCCTCTCGCGGCACATCACAAAAACAGACCATTAATTCGGTCTGTTTTTATATACATCTTATTATTTTTTTACTTCGCTTTTTTAAATCGGACCGTAAACACTGGCTCATATTCGACTTTGTTTTCATCAATAATCTTGACGGGTTCACCACTAGTTAATTGGGTTAAAGCAAGGTCGCTTAGCAGTTGGTTATCGCCCGCGATATTTAATTTTAAGCCCTCGAGTTTATCAAATTCTTCTTTGAAATCGGCCTGGACTGAGGCTTGAATTTTTTTCTTTTTTATTTTTAGTGCTTCGAGTTCTTCAAGCACCTGCTGATACTCGCCGTTAACCGAGAGAGCGTCACGATAAATAGTCTTCAGGTCGCGCTGTTCTCTTTTCTTATCTTGAATTCTTTTAAAAACATCAGGTAGTTGTTGAGACATAATTTATTTAAACATTAGTATTTTAAGACTTGGATATTATAGCACAAATCTTAAAAAACCAAATTTATTTGATTATGCCTCCACCCAAAACCTGTTTCTTATTGTAAAAAACAATGCTTTGACCGGGCGTAACGGCTCTTTGTGGTTTCTTAAACTCAACAAAATAATCATGCTTATTTTTAAGTATAACCTGGCATTTGACGGCTTTATGGCCGTAGCGAATAACCGCCTCGCAACTCAGAGCGCGTTTGGGCGGCCTTCCGTTTAACCAGTTTACCTGTTTGGCTATTAAGCTGTCCTCGTATAAAATATTTTCATTCCAATTTTTTACAACGTAAAGAATATTTTTTTTATAATCAAACCTAGCGACATAGTACGGTCCAGTCCCGCCGACTAGTCCCCGTCTTTGACCGACCGTGTACAGCGGCAAGCCCATGTGTTCACCGATTTTTTCTCCTGTCTCCAGAACGCGGATATCACCCGGTTTTAAGGCTAGATATTTTTTGAGAAAATTATTATGATCACCGGATAAAAAACAAATATCTTGGCTTTCCGCTTTGCCAGCGACAACTAATTTAAACTTAGCAGCCAATTTGCGCACTTGAGGTTTTATATATGACCCCAAGGGAAATAATAAATGTTTCAATTCATCCGGACCAAAAGTATATAAAAAATACGATTGATCTTTATTTTTATCTTTGGCCTTGAATAATTGATACTCGCGACCGACTTTTTTAATATTTAAATAATGACCGGTGGCCACATAATCATACCCCAAGGCACGAGCATGTTTTAAAAGCAAGCCAATCTTAATCTTACGATTGCAAACCACACAGGGATTTGGTGTTCGTCCGGCGGCATATTCGTCTAAGAAATTATCAACCACCGCCTTCTTAAACGGCTCAGAAAAATTAAAAGTATAAAGAGGGATGCCTATTTTAGCCGCGACTAATTTCGCGTCCATTAGCGACTCCAAAGAGCAGCAGCGATTTTCGTGTTTCTCGCCCGCTGATTCATCTTTCCAAAAATGCAAAAAAACTCCAGCGACTTCATAGCCCTGATTTTTTAATAATTGCGCGGCTACACTGGAGTCAACGCCGCCCGACATCGCCACTAAGACCTTGCCCTTTGATTTTATTGTTTTACGCTTATTCATTACTAAAAAAATGAAATCTATTTATAATTCTTTAAATAAGGCTAAATATTCTTTGGCCGCCATATCCCAGGTGAAATTATGGGCACGCTCATAACCCTTGGCAATAAGTTTCTGCCGCAAAGCATCACTTGATAATACTAGTTCAAGAGCCTCTGAAATCTCGCTTGATTTGTCGGGATTAATCATTATCGCCGCTCCACCAACAACTTCCGGCAGGCTCGAGGCGTTTGAGCAGATAACAGGCACACCGTAGGTCATGGCCTCAAGCGGCGGGAAACCGAAGCCTTCATAAAATGAGGGGTAAGCAAAAACAGAGGCCTTTGAATATAAAATGTCTTTTTCTATTTGACTAATGTAACCTAAAAAAATGATATCTTGCTTAAACGGTGATTCTTTCCATTCTCGATATATTTTTTTATTTTTCCAGCCATTAGCTCCAGCCAAAACTAATTTAACATCAGCCAGCGACTTATTTTTCGAACGCAGATTATTATAAGCGCTAATCAGTCCACTAATATTTTTTCGGGGTTCAATCGTCCCTAAATATAGAATCGAGCGCCCGGTTATATCATGTTTAGCTAGAAATTCTTTTGCTAGCGTAGCGTCAACTTCCCTTTTTATCGCATTATTCCCCGAGTAAATTACTTGAATTTTTTCCGGCGCAATGCCAATTAATTCAATGATATCATTCTTAGTATTTTCAGAAACAGCTACTATTTTTTCGGAGCTATGTAATATTTTTTTTATTCTTAGAGCGCGATGCCATAAATTCTTACGCACGCTAAAAAATTCCGGATAGCGCAAGAACGACAAATCATGCACGGTAATTACTTTTTTTGTTTTTGCGCTGAGGCTAGTAAAGTTAAAATGCGGCGACCAAAATAGATCCGCGCCCCCAAGCAGTTTATCGATTTTTGGCAAACCAAAAAATTTGTGACAGAGGTAATTAAATATTTTATTCGGAATATGACTGCCAACAACAATTGCATTTTCCTGGTTCCACTCGCCTAGGCGCTTATCTAAATTATCCCAAGAATTATAAAAAAGTTTATATTTATTTTCTATATCTTGAGCAAGTATCGCGGTTAATAAATTAGCGGTGTATAAAGAAACACCGCTATAATGTTCATCCATTAATACTCTGATGTCGACGCCAATCTTCATAGGCTATTTTTTATGCTCGGTGATAAAATCGGTAATCTGTTGATTAAAATTAGCCACGGAAAATTTCTCCGCATGGGCTCTAATATCTTGAGAATTAAAGTTTATCGTTTCGTATTTTTTGATTGCTTCAATTAACGCGGCGTCAGTTTGTTCATCAAAAAAGATGCCGGTTTTACCCTCAATAATGGTTTCTGTCGCGCCGCCAAGGCGGTAGGCGATAACCGGGCGGCCGCTGGCCATAGACTCAACGACAGTGATACCGAAATCCTCTTCCTGAGGATTAATAAAGGCTTGCGCTCCTTGAAAAAGCTTAGCCTTATCGTCTTCGCTTACTCTCCCTAAAAATTCGATATTTTCTGATTTATCGGCTATAATCTTCAATCTTTCTAAGTCTACGCCATCGCCAAAAATCTTCAACTTATAATCTGGCCCCAGTTTTCTAAAAGCCTCTACTACCAAATCAACCCGCTTATAGGGGGCCAAGCGGCAACCGGCCAGAAAATATTTCTCCTCCTTGGTTTGTTTACTTAAATCGATAATAGAAAATTTCTCTGTTTCAACTGGGGGATAAATAACGCTTGAATCGCGGCGATAATATTTAGCAATTCTTCTCTTAACCGTAATCGAATTCGCGATAAAAACATCAACGCGGTCAGCTGCCAAACGATCCCAAATTCGGATACGATTCAAAATTAAAGAAATAATCTTCTTTAACCATTTATTATACTTTAGCTCATTAATATATTGATGCGTATCGCTCCAAAGATAACGGGTTGGGGTATGGCAATAGCAAATATGAAGACAGTTCGGCTTTGTGATAACTCCCTTAGCAAAAGAGCTGGTGTCAGAAATAACTAGGTCGTAAGCCGATAAATCAAAAAACTCAACCGCAATCGGCATAAAAAATAAATACCATTGATAGTGTTTCACTCCGCCCGGAAGTTTTTGGATAACCGATGTTTCAATGCGCCGATCCTTAAAATACTTCGCGACATTCTTTTCTTCATACAGCAAAGTATAGATTGGCGCCTCAGGAAACATGTCGGAAAAGACCTTGAGTACTTTTTCCGCTCCTCCGTCTTGAGCGAGGTGATCGTGGATTAATGCAACTTTCATTTGTTTATTCAGCCTGGCGATGTTTAAAGACCGCGAAAGGTGTTTTAAATAAAATAGAGATATCTAAAAGCATTGACCAATTTTCAATATAGTAGATGTCCAACTTTGCCTCTTCTTCAAATAATAAATCGCTGCGGCCAGATACTTGAGCCAAACCGGTAATTCCCGGCTTTACGGTTAAGGTCTTACGATGATAGTTTTCATATTTAGCAACCTCCTCTGGCAAATGCGGGCGCGGTCCGACTAAACTCATGCGGCCGATAAACACTAAGAACAATTCCGGCAATTCATCGATAGACCAGCGTCTAATCAGGCGTCCAACCCGGGTGACGCGCGGATCATCTTGAATCTTAACCAAGGGCCCTTCACTGCGTAGATTACGATCGGCCAGTTCGTTATAGCGCATACTATCAGAGTTTGGAATCATGGAGCGAAATTTAAAATAACGAAAATTTGCGCCGCTCTCGCCGACCCGATAAACCGGGTCACCGTCATCACGGCGTGAAAAGAAAATCGGTCCGCGGGAATCAAGTCTAATTGCAAGCATCGCCAAAAGAATAATTGGCGAGAGGATTAAAATTAGGAGGCCCGAGCCGACAATATCAAAAATGCGCTTAAAAACACGCCCCCAACCCTCAAGCGTAGTGCGCTTCACTTCAACCACGGGAATACCAATAATTTCCGCAACTTCTGTACGCAGGACTTTGACCTCTAATAAATCCGCGACATATTTAAAAGTAATATGATTTTCATTAGTAAAATCATATAAGCGCAAGGTTTCGGCTTTGGTTAAATTTGGATCGCTTTGAATAATTTCATCGACTTCTCTTCCTTGGATAAACTCGGCAATTTCTTGAGCGGTTTCAAGAGAAAAATCGCGAACTCTTTTAATAACCTCGTAACCAGCTTTTTTATTACTGGAAAATTCGGCGATTAAATTATCGGTGGTTTTTGAGTTGCCTACTAAAATAACTTTATGGACGCCGACACCATAAATATAAAGCCGTCTTTGGAGCCAACGGATAAAAGCGTGCGCAATGCTTAAATACAAAAAAGCAAAGATTGAGCCGATTAAAACAATAAAACGTGAATCAAATAGTTCACGTTGAAAAAATATAAGAATGGCAATTAAAGCGAGACCGGCCGAACAAGCAAAAAAAATCTTGCGGATTTCCTGAGCCAGCTTACGCGCGCTCCGAATACTATAGATTCCGGAGATCGCCAAGATAATCAGCCATAAAACAGCTATCAAAACAAGGGAACGTAGATATGAGGAGAACTGGAGATTAAAAATAATAGGCCTGATGCTGGCTGACCAATTTGAAAATCTCAGATAATAGGCGGATAAACCGGCTAGAACCAGGAGCACAAAATCAACCGGAATAAACAGGGTGGAAAAAAACGTTTCAATTTTTTTCATATATAAATTAATAGATTACATTTGTTATTAGGGTAGCCGTAAGCCGGATTCTGTTCTAGCAATCATTTATCTAGGCTTATTATTACTAATAAGCTCATGCGAGCTACTTGTCATTTTACCGCAAGCGGTAAAAGTTTGCTCTTGCTTCTGATAGGGTTTACCACGGCATCTCCGTCACCGGAGGCCGACGCCGGTAGCTTCAAGAAGAAACACCCAGCATCTTTTCACCTTTGATTCTGTCAATAAATTCCAGAATTAGTATTGTCTCTGTGGCACTTTCCCTAAAGTATGAAGAGAACCTCATACCTTGGTGGACGTTATCCACTATCGCTTCCGCTTGTTGCCAAGCGATGAAGTCCGGACTTTCCTCTCCTTTTTAATAGTAAACTATAAAAAAGAGCGATTGCCCGCTTGCCCTAATAACAATTACACAATACAAGAAAACCAGAAATAAATCAAGTCAAAAGCCACCCAAAGGTGGCTTTTTTTGTTAATTATTAGCAAATATTAACCAAATTTCCATTCTTTTGCTTACGCTTCTCTATTTTATAATTCCTCTGCAAATACATTAGATCTTTCACAATATTTTGCAGAATATGTTCATACGTTAAGTTTTGTCGATAATCTCCAAGATTTTGACCTAGCAAGCTTATTACGGCCGCCAAAGTCCCAAAATAATCATTATTATCTACATGAAAATTTACAGTAGCTTTCGACATCTATAAATTATTTATTTCCCAACCTTTCTATTAGTCTCTACCGTCGATTTAAATTTTTGCCAGTCGGCGTCGGTCAGACTTGAATCAAGAATCTTAGCTTTTTGGAATGACTCATCTGCCTTCGCGGTATTGCCAATTACCATATATATCTTCGCTAAATTATACCAAACCTCTGGGTCGGCATCAGAAATAGTCGCTAAGCGTTCCGATAAAATCGCGGCTCGCACAAAATCCTTATTATCGGAATAATAATTAATCGCGAGCTTTAATAAGGCATCGGAAGTAAGCTGCTCGCTACCACCCGTATCAACGCAATTATTCAACTCTTCGCCTTTGTCCTTGTCATATTTAGTGTCTTTGATAATGAAATAGATCTGCGCTAAACGGCAATGGCCCTCATAGAAATTTGGATTAAGCGCGATTCCAGTTTTCATGGTCGCTACCGCCTCGTCGTTTTCCATGCGGACAAGCTGCATCTGCGCCTTCACAAAGTAGGTGGTCGCTCGTCCTGGACTGGCCGCGATCGAAGCGTCAATAGCAGCGATTGCCTGGCTTGAATAGAAATTAAATTTTTCGATATTACGATAATTATAGCGGGCGGCTGTATCCAAAATTTGAGCGAGTTGCATTTCCATCATGCTATCTCCCGGATTTGAAGCGACATTTTTTTCAGCGAGCGAGATAACAAAGTCAAATATATCCTGAGCTTGCTGGCTCGTTAAATTCGAGAGCATCGTCGGATTAGAGGCAATCAGGTTGATTAAGGTTACTCTCGCGTCGCGCTCCATCGGTCGGCCGCTTAGACTGTTTTTATACGACTCCACTCCACTAACTAAATCACCATTAACAATTTGCGCGTAACCATCGATCGAACCGGTAAACATCTTCCAGGTTTTAACATTATAGTAATTAGCAAAAATATAGGCGATGATAATGAATCCAATTAAGCAAACTATTTCTATATTATCATTCTTAATAACGAAGCGATGAGTCCGTTCTTCCTGCGCGCCTGCGTCGCGGCGAAAATCAAGCCAGTAGACGAAGCCCAGGATACTAATGAGTCCGAGTAGGGTTGAAAATGAATCGAAAATGGCCAGATTTTGGATAAAATAGGCGGCAATTAGAGAAATTGTAATGATAATTTCAATATTATTGAGTCCGCCTGGCTCCGCACTAGTTCTTCTCCCGTTCAGCTTGAATTCCCTCCAAAGATAGAAAAGAACAGCGACAAAGATGCTCAGATAAGTTACTAGCCCGATCAAGCCAGTCGTTGAGGTAATATCAATTAGGTTATTATGGGCGCGATCAAAATAGGTGTCTCCGGTAGTATAATTATAGAAGTCAGAGGTAAAATGCTTATCGAAAATAATTGCGTAATTGCCGAAGCCGGTTCCTAAAATCGGATGATACTTAAAGTCGGCAGCCGCACCGCGCCAGGAAATCAAACGAGTCTGAAAAGTCACTTTTTGCGAAGTAAGATTTTTTAAGAAACTATTTTGAAACCAGGCGGCATTTGATTGGGTAAATATCCAGATAATAGCTATAACAGCGACCACGAAAACAACTAAGGAGCCGCGGCGTATTTTCTTATTAATATGGGATAGGCCGAATAATAAAAACATCAGTAAGACACTTAAGCTTAGACCAATAATCGCACCAGATGTTCGCATGCGCCAAAATTCAATCAGCATCGGAATCAGCGGCAGTATATATAACCAGCGCAGTTGCTTATTTTGCGTACGGAAAAACAGAAGGATTATAAAGTAGATGCTAAAAATCAAATATCCACTTACATATGCGGTATTTCCGATTGTGCTAAAAGTATTCTGACCGAATAAACCAATTAAGCTCACAATTGTAGCGATTACCACTGAGGCCTGGAATAAAAGACGCCATTCTTTCCAGGTACGAAAAACGGTAATCAGGATAAAATAGAAAATTAAAAAGTGAGCTAGATGGAAGAAACCAAGCATTCTTTCCGCGTCGCCCCAGAAACTTAGATTAAAATCGACACTGATAAAGCAAGAAGCTAGGATTGCTAAAAAATAAGCCAAGAGACCATAGGATATGAAGCTTCTCTTTGGTCGATATTCCGGATAGCGCAACATAAACACAGCCCAGAACGCGAACAAGAGCTCCATTATAATATTAAACGGCAATTGCTTCGAAGTAATGTAAGGAAAGAGTAGACCTTTAGAAATGTAGAGAATAATAAGAAGCGAAGCAATGATTCCACCCTGTAATATTCTTTGATAAGTTTTTGGCGACATAATTTTAAATATTTAGCAAATATATAACAAAACTATTATAACATAGCCGCCGACTGACTGTCGACGGCTATTATGATTCGAGCTATATATATTTTGATTCCAACTTTTTTATTCTAATTTCGTGATTAAATATTGCCGTGTTTAAATCTTTATGACTTTGCGCCACGTTTGTATCAATTTTGTAATCAAGTAGATCAAATCTTTCTTCCATCCTGGTAGATAATTTTTTAAAGTCATCCTTGGTCGCGAAATTTTTAAAGTCATCTTTTGTCGCAAAGTTCTTGAGATCGTCTTTTGTTGCAAAGTTCTTGTCTAAATAATCTTTTGTTGCAAAGTTCTTGTCTAAATAATCTTTTGTTGCAAAGTCTTTTAGACGGTCATCGATATAATCTTTCGTTGGCAACTGGGCAAATTGCTCAGCCGTTAACATAATTGGCGCTAATTGGGACATAATTTGGGCCCGCCACTTAACATTAGGAGAAGATAATGATAAATGGCTTTTGGCAATTAATAAATAATTGCCTCCGGTATCAGGCTAAAAACAAGGTTAAATTTCGGGGAGGTAAAAAAAATTATAGCATAATTCCCTGCTGCCTTCAATCCAATAATATTAAACAAATTTCCCCACAAAAAAGAGCCCCCGAAGGGGCTCTTTTATTGTTTCGATTATTTATAGCTAATCGAGAAACTTAGTACTTAGTTCTTAGATAGAACCTGAGTGTCCGTGCTTAAGCCCGGTACTCTTCGGCCATTAGAATAAGTAGCTGCAGTGATGGAAGCACCATCAGACCATTCGAAGGAAGCACCAGCTGAATAATCAGCAGGCTCAACAATCTTAGTGGTTAAAGATTGAGAATTATTGCCTACGGATAAGACATTGGCGATGATTTCGATAGTCTTAGTGGTTCCAGCGGTAACGATTTCTTCGGCAGACTGCTTGAAGTCAATAGTGATGGTCTTGTTCGCAATACTTACAGTAGAGGAAGCGGCCTTAGTAACACCATTAACCTTAACGCCGTTGACCAATGCGGTTTCATCTAACACTACATCAGAAGAAGTAGCATAAGTCAAAACGATCTTGCCCAAAGCGACGTCGCCATTGCTATCAGCGCTAACAGTGAACTTAGAAACAACTGTATTACCAGCAGTTAATAAAGTTGACGGTAAAGCAGCTAAAGCAACAGTTGGAACAGTCTTTCTGATACGGAAGCTGTTACCAGTAGTGGTAGAATTTAGAGTGGTAACAGAACCGGCAGAAGACTTGGATTTAACAGAAACAACTCTGATTGCTAAATCCTTATCAGTTGCAAGACCATCATTATCAATCGGGTTCAAAGAAACCTTAATGGATAATGTCTTGCTGTTATTTGCAGCAATTAAAGCTGCGTCATTGCTGATAGTGAATTTACCTACACCAGCAACTGGAACGAAAGAATCTAATAAATTGCTACCATCATATAATTTGATAGCGGCGATTCTTGGGTCAGCGGCAGAAGATGTAGCAGAACCATCCCAGTTAACAACGTTGATTTCAGTTAAGCTGGCGCTGTCATTAACAGCAGTGAACTTAATCTGAGCAACTTCTTGTTCAGCAGCCTTAGCTACTAAGATGCCAGCGGCAGGAGTATTACCACCCACAGCGACATTCAAAGAACCTTGGTCAGTGACCGCAAAGTCAATAGTTGAAGCGGTGTTGTTAGTTGTAATTTCTTTGCCACGAGAATCTTGAGAATTGACAGTCATTTCTGTTAAGAATCCGCCAGCTGCAGAGGAGTCAAAAGAAGCCTTAATTTCGACATTCTTAGTAGCATCCTTAGCAATGGAGAAGTTCAAAGACGAGAAGTTAGCGCCTGAAGATGCAAAATCAACAGTGTTGCCAACTTGAACGCCATCAACATAGACCTTAGCGTCAAAAATCGAAGAATCACTAACATCAGTAGTAGAAGCGCTAGTATTACCAGCTAAAGAAATAGAGGTAATTGTTAAAGCGTCATTGACGGCCTTTAAGGTAAACTTACCTAAAGAAACATCATTGCTACCCTTAACGATAGATTTACCATCGGCATAACCATCATTTCTAGTAACAGTTATAGCTGCACCTGCAACAGTGAAGGTACCGCCAGTAGCGCTACCACCAATACTGCCAGCAGCGATTGCGTTGCCAGAAGAAACATAAGTTGGGTTCTTGCCATTGAAGATAGCGTCGGCTCCAGTGCCAGTAACAAATTTAGCAATGAAAGCTGAATTGTTAGTAGCATTAGTTTTAGCCTTAGCCATGACTTTGATTTCGTTATCACCCTTGTTTAAGGATAGGTTCGAATCAATAGACTTCATTGCGACGCCAGTGCTTGTAGCCGGGTCAAAAGAGTCCAAGAGCACGCCATTGACGTAAACTCTTACGTTCTCAAATTGATCGGTTGTTAAAGAAGCGGAGCCAGTTGAAGAATAATTGATGTTTAAACCATCAGCATTCATCGCTTCATCAGTCTTAAGATTAGCTAATAAAACGATACTGTCTGAGCCCTTAACGATAGTGGTATCGGAAGGTGAAGTTGATTTCTTAGAAACAGAAATCGCACCCGAAGTGATGTTAACTTTAGAAATCGCAAAGTTGTCAGCAGAAGTACCTGAGACAGCCGGAGCGACTACGTTAGCACCAAAACCAGTACTCTTTTCATAAGCAACTAAATCAGTGCTCTTGTTTAGAGTAAAGGTATATGCTGGGTCAGTAGCGTTTTCCTTGCCAATGATATCGCCCTTGATCTTGAAGACCTTGGAAGAATCATCTTTAAGAAGATTTAAGCCAGAACCAAAGGTAAAGGTAACATAGCGGCCATTTACGGTTACGCCAGTTGAAACCTTATTACCAGCTTGTTCTAAGTAAAGGTTCATGACAGTCTTGGAAAGATCCTCAACGCCATTATTCTTTAACATGATTGAGCTGATAGAAACGTCCTTAGCAGTTCCGCTGAAACCTAATTCAAAGCTGCCTAATTCTACTTTTTCGTCACCAACCTTAACGGTTTGAGTAGCGGAAGTAGTAGTAGCGATTGAAACGTTAACAACGTTATAGCTAGTTAAAGACATTAAATTGCCATTGATTGGGAAAGAGCCAGAAACAGTAGCGCCAGTTGAGCTAACTGCAGAAGCAGAAGCAATGCTGAAGCCCATGTTGCCGCCGGAACCCTTCAAAGAAGCAACTAAATCTAAAGTAACAGTTGCGCCAGCATTAACAACTAAAGCTGGGGAGAAAGTTAAGATAGATTCATCATTGGAGTTAACAGTCTTTTTGGAAGCAACGATCATGCCGTCCTTTTCCATCCAAACTTGGTTAACATCACTATATGAAGTCAAGCCAATTCTCTTAACAAGAATCGAGTTAACGGAAACCGCGCCGTCATTAGCCGCAGTCAAATTGATTTTGGCCATTGGAACGCGAGCGCCATTTTGTGGAACAGAGATAGAAGCCGGAGTGCTGGAATTTAATGAAACCATTAAACCAGAACCGGTGATAATAACTCCAGTGCCACCATTTTGTGCAACGTTAACGAATTCACCACTTGATAAAGCAGTGCCGCCAGCAGTAACAGTAGAGCTAGCAGTAATGATGTTACCCCAAGCAAAACGATTTGCATTGAAAGCAGCTTCATTAGCGATTGAACGATAGTTAGTTCCGTCAAAGTAAAAAACTTCAGCACCGCCGGCATTCTTTACTAAGGAACCTGCTGGGATAACACCATTAGCTAAAACTGCGCCAATAGTGTAGTTAGTGAAGAAAGCGTCAGAAACGTCAACAACTCTCTTATTCCAGTTGGTGCCGTATAAAGCTGCAGCTTGTGCTTCACTTTGGATCTTTCTTAAAACGCCATTAGGTTCAACAGCGTAGACAGAAGGATCAGTTGTGATTTTCACTAACTTGGTTCCCGCTCTCATTACAACGTTACCGCCTAATGGGTAGCTTTGTAATTCAGAAGCAGGGATAGTTACAACGCCATTGAAGTCGCTGTACCAAGACATGTAAGTCGCCTCGTTAGGGAAAACATATCTTTTGCCATCGGAGCCAAGGTAATATACAGAGGATAAGCCAGACATTTTAATTAAGTCACCTGCAGAAGCAGACGCATTAACTGGAGCATACATGCCCATGGTGGCTAAAACTGTAATTGCCATTACGCCGATAACTAGGAATTTGCGTAATTTATTCATAATAATTTTTTATTTCTTTCCGGATGTCTAAACAGTAGTAGTTCAAGCAATCGGGAAAGAATAGTTGTTCAATTCTCTGCTTATTATGATTCGAGATTTTATTGTAGGTAAATCAGTCGGAATCCCGCTCCGCCAGCCGGTTTAGACTTAAGGCGTGAGCTGACTGATCTTATAAATAAGTTCTGCCAGCCGCGCGTGTTGTCCGCCTGCTGGAGAAAAGCTTAACCGATTTACATTGTTTTAAAATCTTTGAATCTTTTTGTTTCGAATTGAATATAAGTAAGATTAATTAGCTGATAAACCATCTCCATCAGGAGACTCGGCCTTTCCTAGGTTTACCAATCCGCAAATGCGGATTTGTTAGTTTAGCTCCTTGGCTTGTCCATGATAGGAGGAGTAACTCTTCCAGCCAGGAGTAACCGTTGGGGGGAGATAAACTAACAAACGCGCATTTTAATTTTTAATCATCTCGTCGACCTCTTTTAATTTATCCGAGGCCTTGGTATAGTCCTTTTTTTCAAATAATTGCTTCACTTCATCTAAAACTGAATCCGCGCTAACTTCAGTAGTTGTTGATGCGGTCGTGGTCGCCAGCAAAGTATTGGGGATATTTAAAACGCTAGTGGCCTTAGCCCCTGGCGTTAATACTGGGTTAACTTTATTATTATCTTCAAAGATTTGGACGCCATCGCTATCCTTCAAACTATTGGCCATCGAGACAGTATCACTCACATCATTAATTGTATTATTCTTTACCGCCTTCGGGCTTAGATAACTAATATGAGTTTTGACCGAATTAATTTCGTCATTAAAACTTTCGTTTAATTTAGCAACTTGATCTTTGTTTTCGTCATTATTAAATTGAGGATCTGCTAAAACAGCAGAAATATCCTGAGCATGTTCGGTAGCGAATTGGACGGCTAACTTGTTACGTTCATCGGCATTAAACATTGTATTCAACTTCGCCTTTTCAGAAATAATACGAGCGATATATAAAGAGTCATTTGGCTTAGCACTGCTAAACGCTTGATGACTAAAAATACTGCCGGTTAATAAGATTAAAATAAAAGCGCCTAAGGCATAGGCGGGTTTAGAGGCGGCTTTAGCAAGACTACTAAAATTAATTACAAAAACACTCCAGGCGGATAATTCACGCGCACCGGAGTTAGAAATCTGAGATAATAAAAGCTCCCGATTATTGCTTAACCAATTTGCGTCGGGGTTGATATTCTTTAAACTATCTAATTTTGCGATTAATTCTTTGTTTGTCATACGCTATAATATACGTAATATTTACCTAAACGTTACACTAAGCTCCTTCCTTATTTCTGTTGTTAGTGTCCTCCTCAACAAGCTCTCGTAGGGCGCCAAGGGCGCGATGCAGCAAAACGCGGACATTACCCCGTGTTTTTCCGCTAATATCAGATATTTCTTCAAGAGTTAGGTCACTGATAAATTTCATAACAATCACTTCCCTATATTCTTCTTTAAGCAGGGGTAATTTGCTCTTAATTAGCTCTAGATTAGCCTCTTGGTCCATCTTTTCCTGCGGATTTCGAGAATCATCTACGACCTCAATTTTATTGTCCTCATCATCAAGTGACGCGGTTATTTTATTGCCGGTTTCGCGGTAATGATCAATAATCGTATTTCTGGCGATTTTATAAAGCAGTGCGCGCAGCGTTTTACTATCTTCAAGCGTGTTGTTTTGAATATGATTCCAGGTCTTTAAAAAGACCATAGAGGTAATATCGTTAGCCTCTTCTTTGCTGCCAATCTTGAAATAGACAAAGCGATAAATATCGTTAACACTCTCATCATAAACCTTAATAAAAGCCTCTTTGTCATGGCTTTTAAGTTTACTGAAAGCTTGCTTATTCTTAAATTTTTTAATCAGGTTATTAGGCATTAAATTTGTTCTCAAACTAAAAAACAGTTAAATGGTTTTAACAAAAAATAACGGGAAAAATTGCCCCGCCAAAACTTTAAATTATTATTAATTCTTGTTCATATCTTAGCATAATACGCCGGTATATGCAAGATAAATCTGTATCATTAGGTGCATAAGTTATTGATCAATATAAGTATATAATCCACCTATATTTTAAAGTATATCGCGCGTCTTTTTGTCCGTCTTGACTTATTCTAAAAAAAGACTAAGATAATAAGACTTAAGTCTAGCATGATATGGACTTAAAATAGCGAAAAGGCTTGGCCTAAAACCAGACGACAAATATTTGACAATTTTACAATAAAATACTTTATTTAAGTCCACATTGATTTAGACTTAAATTATATTTTATTTTTTTATTAGCATATTTTTTACTTTAAGTCTAAGTTATTCTAGACTTAAATACTAAAATAATGGAAAATAATCCTAATTTTCCCACTAAAGAAGTTAAGTATCCGATTTGGGTTTCTGTATCCGAAGCGGCCGATTTGGGCGGAGTTCAGGGCAAGACGATTCGTCGGGCGATTAAATCCGACCAAAATTTGAAATATAAGATTGTTAAAAACCGATACCAGATTGAGCTTGGTTCCCTGCTGACCTATCTTCACAAAAATACCAAGCTTAAAAATAAAGTTAGCGAATTTGGCCTAGGCCAATATGTCAAAGAGTGGCAGCCTTGACCATTTCATATAGTAAGTGGAAAGCGAGAGTGTTAATCAAAAAAACCGATCTCATAGGGGTCGGTTTTTTTGTTTTAAAAAATCACCCCGATTCCGAGGGGTGATTTTTTATATGTGAGAAAAATTTCTTACCAAAATTATAGAACAGTGTCTTTAACCGCTTTAGCTAAGCGGAATTTAACTACAGTCTTAGCAGGGATCTTGATAGTTGCGCCAGTCGCAGGATTGCGGCCATCTCTCGCCTTTCTCTTAACCTTTACTAATTTACCAAAGCCAGGAACAATGCATTCACCGGTCTTCTTTACTTCCTTGTAAACGACGTCTGCTAATTTTTCCATGAAGCCGGCAGTGTCTTTCTTGCTCAAACCGGTTGCTTCAGATAAATTAGCAATCATCTGTGATTTTGTCATTTTTGACATAATGTTAGCATGGGGCTTAGCAATAAACCCGATTGGGATTAATGATAAGGTCCATTATAAATGATTGTTATTAAAATTAATTAATAATCTATTTTTAAATTCCTGCGTATTTATAGGGGTTTTCAACAGGCCCTTTTTAAATAATCAATGTTTACAAGCTTATTATAGCACACCTAAAATAATATGCCAATAAACACAGGGGTTTTAACGGTCAACTACTAGATGGTCATCGACAATAGCCAAAATAGACAAATTTAAGTCAGGAAATTTAAGGCGTCTACCGGTCAGTCTCATTCGCTCTCTTAATTCTTTCACGGCCGGTATTTTAACGCCGGGCGTGACCAAAGGCGGGACATTTAGATTGGAGAATATATTATATTTACGATGGTTATCTTTTATTTCTTTGGGGTACTTAGCGAGAGGCGGTAAAATTTCGCCAACTTTATGGACATGATATTTTGGCCTTACTTCTTTTTTCTTTTTTCTCTCAGACTTTTTTTTCTTTAAACTTGGTTTATCGGCACGGGCATACATCGTCCCTCGACAAAACGGACTATCGCAAAAACAATAACTGACGCTACCGTCCGACTCCGGATCAAACTCATAATCGAAAGTAATTTCTTCACCGGGGAAAATATGGCGGAGGGCGAAGAAAATATTATGCCCCTCAACATCAGAAACATTACAGTTAGCAGCACAAGAATGATTGATCAAATGGACGCCAACCGCCTTTAAATCAATTGGGAATAAAGAAACATCTTCGCCGACATATTCAAAAGAGTAACAGCCTTGGCCATATTTCTCCTCAAGAATCTCGGCTTCGTCATCACTGACAACGCGGCCGATATAGTCGCCGATTAAAGTTCCAGCCGGAATATGCTTCTTGGCGAAAACGCCGCGGCCTTTCTTTTTTGTTTTTCTAACTTCGTAGGAATCTTTTGGTAATAAAAACATATTAAAAATTTAAGTATTCGTATTGAGGAATTTGATCGAAATGCCAGAGATTCTTCCAGCCGCAATCCCCCAATCCAGCATCAAAATAATTAGCGCCGGCGGCAATTGCCTTTTCGATATTTATCATATTTAAATATTTGCCTAATCCGGGATAAGTTTTAAAATCTACGCCAGTGATTAAATAATGCCAATATCCATTATACAAAACCGCTAAAGAAACCGCTACAGTTTTACTGTTAATTCTCAGGCTGGTTAATTGCCAATTAAAAGGCTCTTTAATCAAATCGCGCCACGGCCGACGTTCTTCTTCTTTAATTAAGTATGATTCACCGACAAAACTGCCAACGTTTAGTTCAAATAATTTATCCAAATCAGCGAAGTCATTGGCAACCACCACCGGCTTCAAGTCGGTCACTGCTTGCAGCTCTTTCTCTAAACTATGTCGTCTTTTCGGCGATAGCCGAGTACTCATAAAGTCGCTAAAACTATCGAAACCCGCTAGCGGCAAAACATATTTATAATCCTCAAGCGTTAACGACTTAGTATAGGCATCTTCGCCGGAAATATCATAGAACTGTGTTTTTTCTTTCTTATTTAAACTTTCATATAACTCCTTTATCACAAAGTCATATCCCGGCTTAACAAAGACTCGGTTTTCTTCGCACGGTTCTTCGGCGATAAAGCCGTGGCCATATTCGGGATAATCAACTAGCGGCATAAGACCAACCAATTCCTTCTGATCGCCGGAAACTTCGTAGGCCGCGCGAAAACACAAAGGGTATGGCTCAAGTTTAAAAAAGCCATACCGAAAATTCCAATCATCAAAAACAACTCGCCGTGGCGAAATTTCCTGCCACAAGCTAGCCGCCTGTTTTAAGTCTGTAACAACGCGAATTTCAATCATATATAAATTACATGATATTCGGTTGGAGGTGATAATAGGGCGGGTTATCTTTATAGCGCTTAATCGCTAAACGAATAATTTCTTCCAAAAAATCACCATAGTCCATGCCGATCATTTCCGCGGAGTCAGCGAAGAAGCCGCCGTTATCGAGCGAGGGGTTAGGATTAAGCTCGAGGACATAAGGGTTATTATTTTTATCAACTCTAATCTCAACTCGTCCGTAATCATGGCAATCTAATATCTTATAGGTATCAAGAGCGATTTCGCCTAATAGAGTTTCTAGTTTTTTACTGACATTTTTTGGTGGTCTTTGGACAATAATCTTGTCGTAAACCGAGTCATCGGTATATTTAGCTTCAAAGGGATAGATATGCCAAATATCGCTCGGCAATTCGTCAAAAATTGACCGTGAGAGCGGTAAAATGCGCAAATCGTCCTTATCCATCCCAATTATCGGGACATCATACTCATCACCCTCAATATACTCCTCAATGAGTGCTGGGCGGCCGATTTCCTTAATAACGACGTGGAGCTGGCGATTTAGCTCTTCTTTATCACGGACTACCGAATCATTAGTAATACCGATTGAATTATCGGTATTGGCCGGCTTAACAATTAGAGGGTAGCGCAAATCTTCGCGAATCGGATCATCAAGCGTATAAACATAATCCCATTCCGGTGTCGGTATTTTATGATAACTTAATAATTTTTTAACGCGAATTTTATCGATACATAATCCGAGCGTAAATGGATTAGACCCGGTATATGGAATCTGCAAAGTATCAAAGATTGAAGCGGCATGAGGTTCGAGTAAGCTCGAGTTATTAATACGTTCGCAGACATTAAAAACCAAATCAACATCACTATTTTTTAAATCATTAAAGGCCTTGGGTAAATCATTAAAATCAAAGAAACTTATTTTATAACCGCGCTCCTTTAAATTCTTTTCAATATCTTTACCAATGATAGTTAGATCGTTTTCGACGACGGTTTCCTGATTACCGCCATTCTCTTCATATAAATTACAAGCAATTCCAATATGAAGATTACGCTGATTCGAAATAGCCATCCGGCGAATTTTTTCAATTTTTGAACCGCGTTTTAATATTTCCCTGTTCATGACTGAGGCGGAAAAAGGAGTTTTTCTCGCCGTTTTACCAATCGAAGAGGCCGGATGAAACTTAGCGACTTCATAATATATTTCTTTCTCGGCTTCCTTCAAGTTATCGGAGGCATCTAGCGGATTCAAGCCGGAAACCAGTAACCAACCTAATAATTCATAGCCATCGGGCGGAGATAAAACTGAATCGCCGATACGCTTATCAAATTGAAATTCTTCTACATATGGCCGCTTCTTTAAATCTTCGGCGATATCAAGGTTAACTAAAATACCGGAATGGTCCGAAGAAAATGTTTCCGCACATAAATATTTATATGGATTGACAAGCGGCTCCCATTTCGGCAAATACACACCGCAGGCAATCTTCAAGGCGCTTTCAATCAAATCCACTTTCCATGCAGCCTTAATACTGGGATAAATTTCATCGCCGCCGAGGCGCAGATTGATTTCCAGAGGCATCGGGCCGTCATGGGTTGATTTCGCTTCAAAGTGAACACAGCCGTTTAAAACACCAAGTTTTTCCAAAGCTTCGTCCGCTAAAGCTAGCAATTCTAATTGATTCTTAATCGGCAAATTAGACGGAGTCATGCGCACCGTTTCAATAAAAAATGGTTCTTTGGTCTTACCGTTATCGGAAATACCGCAGAACTTAATTTTCCCGTTCTGCACTAAAATATCCATATCGACTTCGTCGCCGTCGATATATTCTTCAACGAAAACATCAAGCCCGTCATTCAGGGCCGATTCAACCTTAGGAGAGATTTCCTTCTTAATATAATTAAAGCTTTCTCTTAGTTCTTCTTCGTTATCAACTTTAACCACGAAAGCACTCGCCGCGCCATAGGCTGGCTTGACTACCAAGGGGAAATTAAAAGTTTTAACGATTTCTTCAAGATCTTTTGAGCTCTTTAATTCTTTATGATGGATGGTGGGCAGATTATTGGCGGCGCAAAATTCACGCAAGAGAAACTTATTACGAATACGGTTGGCAACCTTACAGGGTGTGCCGATTAATCTATAGCGATCAGAAATTTTTGAAGTTAAGAGCACATCATCTTCCCAGAAAGTAAGAACGCCGTCGAGCTTAATTTCAGGATGCAGCTTCAAGAAATTATCTAACATCGCCAGTGCTTCGGGATGATTTGAGGTATCGGCGGTGATGTGAAAATCGACATAAGGCTGGAGCGTGCTGGCTTCTTTGCCTAGAGTGATTATTTTTACACCGAACCCCTTGGCTTTTTTAATAAAAAATTTCTTGGTTGTGTTAATGATTAAAACTGTTTGACCGTGCAGGCCACTACGGTTTGAATCTGAATTTCCGTTTCCGTTCATAGTGATTATTTAATATTATATGTTACTCCAATCTCAATTATAACTTCACGACTTCCCGCTGGCGTCGCGGGGCTAGAAACTCCGGCACCACCCATACCGCCCTTGCCATAATCAACACTTGAATAAACCGGCATTGGACTAACTAGGTTTTCGTACCACCCGGTGATATCTTCCAATCTAACTCCGGCCGCTTGCGCTAAGGCGCTGCTCTTGCTCTTCGCATCGGCAATCGCCGCAATTCTCGCCTGCTGTTTTAAATCATTAATATTAGCGGCATCAAACGACAAGCTATTAATTTGATTAGCGCCAGCTTTCGAGGCCGTAGCGATAACCGAGCTCAACCGGCCCGGATTCTTATCATAATCAGTAACTTTAATGATTAATTGCTGATTCGCATTATAGCCGGAAACCGCGGAAACATTATCTTTATAATCATATTGGGGATAGAGCGAATAATTTTGTGTTTGAATATTATCCTCGGTAATCCCCTGGCCTTTTACGGCTTTAATTATACTATCAACTTTATTGTTTAATTGGTTGAGCGCTTCTTCTGGTTTAGCCATCTTATCGATTTGCACACCTAAGGTAACAACCGCGATGTCCGGATTATAACTCACTTTTCCCTGCCCAGTAACGGTGACGGCGCGAAATTGCTGATTAACGATTCGATCCCGCAAAATTGCCACGGTAATAACCCCGGCTAAAAGAAGCATACCAACAATCATTATCGCGGCGCGGGTCGCTCTCCCGTCCTGAGTGCAAACGCACTCTTTATTATTCATTTCTGACATATGTTTATTTTAAATAAATGATTATTTTATTATAACACTTTTTTTAAAAACAACAATTTTTTAAACGGTTTTTAGCTCGGCTGCGCTTAGCTTAATTTGCGCTTGGACCAAGTCCGGGTTTAAGTCGATATGTGCATTTTTTATCTCCCACGAGATTGCCGAAAGCGACTCATAATAAGTCTTCCCTTCGTTCATCTTCGCCTCGATACTAGCCGGTGAATAAATTAGTTTAATATATTCAACTGCCAGTTCATCCGGCAAGGCGCCTTCTTGATAATTAAACATCTCAAATATTTTCTTGGCTTCGCTTTCGCTGAGCGTTTCCAAAATTTCTTTCGCCTTACCCAGCTTATAGTCCTTATTCATGAGCACAATATCACGAAATTCACGAAAAACGGCGCTTAATTCGCGGTTTACGGCTTGTTCATCTCGAGATAAGCCATTTCTCGCTTCGTATTTATTCATATTGTTTGTTGCCCGTCGCCGAGCGATATTTATTTCTTTAAATAATATTCTCTTTCTTTGGCACTGAGATGCTCTAGCGCGTAACGCAAGGCAGTCCGCGGCATATTTTTTACGTGTTCATCTAAAAAAGTGGTCAATTTCTTCTTATCAACTCTCTTGCCGACTTCTCGGAGCATCCAGCCAACCGCTTTATGAATTAAATCATGTTCATCGCGCAATAACTTTTTAGCCATTAACAATGCTTCATCTGCCTTGCCCTTGGTAATAAGGGCGTAAGTCGCAACCATGGCCATGCGTCTTTCCCAAAGATTTTTTGATTTAGCCAAGCGATCAAGAACTTTCATTCGCCCTTCTTCAAGAATAAGAAAGTCGCCTAAAATTTTAGCGACCGACAAATCGACTAAATCCCAATTATTTATATACTTAGTATGTTTTAAATAGAAATTAACAATCTTAGTCTTAGCCTTGCGCTCTTCGGTTTTCTCGTATTTAGCGACGAGGATTAAAAGGGCGGTTAAACGGAATTCATGAATTTTACTTTTCAAGAGTGTGGAAACATCTTTTAAGCCAAGATTCACATACTTTAAGGCAATTTTGCGAGTAGCCGGCACCTTGAGACCTAAAAATATGTCACCTTCGCCGTACTGGCCCTTGCCCGTCTTAAAAAAGCGTTGAAGAATCGCCGCCTGCGGTTTATTGGCCAAACTTTTTAATTCCTTACTTATTTTTGTTAAATCTGACATATATTTATTATCTATTCTTCAGTAATATTGTTTAGCGCCGGATTAGAGGCGAGTGGCTTATTAAGTTCGACGATTCCGCGCCAAATCTTATTGTCTTTACGAGCAAAGAAAATCAATTTAGTCTTACTATTATTAATCGTAATTCCGTAGATGCGATCATAGGGACGGCTTTCAAAGTTATTGAAAACTAAGACGTCGCCCTTGTCGGTCCGCGCTTTATAGACAAAATATTGATTGTCGGGCGTAAAGAAATGCGGTTCAAAAATCCAATCATAAATTTTGCCTTCCTGGCCATCAAGCACAACTAGTGAGCGTCCGTTAGTTTTGGCACCATAAGCAAAGCGCTGTCCACTCGCGCTATATTGCATAAAAAAGACATCGTCATAGGAAGCGCCGGCCTGGCCGTTTAAAGAAACGGTTTGCTTATTAAATTTCTTATCAATAAAAGTATAGGCAATTGATTGACCGTTAGGGCTCATGAGAAAATTTAATTCATCAAGCCCGGATTGGGCAGCATTCAGGGTTAAATATTCCGATTCCTGGGCGACTCTATTAGTAACTTTGGAATTAACTATTTTCTCATTGGCAACATTTAAACCGGATTCAACCACCAAATTCTGGCGCAAGGCCTCAAAAATCATGAGGCGTGTATAGATAAGAGTAAAGATGAAAGCACAAAAAACAGTAATAAAAAGCCAAATAATTAACCGATTTTTCTCCCAGCGGGCATGAAGATTGGCTTTAGAAATTTTTTTCATATTTTTAATAATGATAATTTTTTTGTTGTAAAATTGTCGTCGCGCGATAAATTTGCTCGAGAAGCAGAACGCGCGCTAGTTCATGCGGAAAGGTTAAGGGCGAAAGCGAAAGACAGGGATATTTTTTATAAAGATAGTCGCTAAAGCCCAAGGCGCCACCGACAACCAAGACTAAGGGAGATTTCTTTTCCAGCCAATAGGCAAAGTCGCTCGAGTTATAGGTTATGCCTCTTTCCGCCAGTAAATAAATAACCGGGTCATTAAGCTTGAGCAAATAATTTTCAATCTTCTCACCTTCATAGTCTTTGGCTCTATCACGAGTTTTTTCCGAAAAAGATTGCGCCTCAAGTTCGACAATTTTAAGCCGCGCGTAAGGCTTCAAGCGCTTTTGGTATTCAGAAATTAAGGCCGAATATGACTTGTCTTTTATCTTCCCAATTGCAAGTAATGTAATATCTAGCATAATAATTTTCTTAGCGAGACTGTTTACCAGGAGCCGCTGCTACCGCCCCCGCCGGATGAACCGCCACCGAATCCGCCTCCGCCACCAAAACCACCACCAAAACCCCCGCCACCAAATCCGCCTGAGCCGCCCGGTCCGCCGCCAAAAAACCAAAAATTATTTCCTCGGCCGCCTTTATGCTCTTTAGGCTTCGGCAGAACGCGGGAGACTAAATAATCCATGATCAAGCCGAAAACACCGACACCAGCCGGAACAAATATAAAATTAAGAAGCGAACGAAAGAAAATCGCGGTTATTAGTAATCCGATCACGGCGCCGACCAGCCCGCCCAACCACCAGGAACGACTTTTTGCCAAAAGGCGCCACAGCGCGTTAAGCAAACCAATCAAAATAAAACCAAGAAAAAAAATGGTATTAAAGTCAAGGCGAAACAATTTATTAGTAGCTAAATTATTAACAGCTGGCGCTCCTTGATATTCGCCTTTAGTCGCCAAAATTATTTGATCGACGGCCTGGTCGATGCCCGCATAATAGTCGCCACTTTGAAAAGCTGGCTTCAGAGTGTTAGTAATAATTTGATAACTAGTCGCGTCCGGCAGAGCGCCCTCAAGGCCGTAACCGACTTCAATTCGCATCTTTCGATCCGCGAGCGAAACTAAAAGCAAGACGCCATTATCAGTTTTCGCCTTGCCAATTCCCCAGTCCGTGAATAATTTATTGGCGTAATTTTCAATCGTATCACCCTCAAGACTGTTAATGGTCACGACGGCAATTTCATTACTGCTATCAGTATTAAACTGGATTAATTTTGCATTAAGAGTTGAGGCTTGCTCGGTCGTGAGCATTTTGGCGTAATCATTAACAAAACCGGTCGGTTTTCCCGGGTTAGAATAGGCCCGAGCCGAAAAACCGACCGTCAAAAAAACTATAACGCAAGTTAGATAGAGAAACTGTCGCCGCATGGTAGCGAAAATTATTAATTATTATTTATTCAATTGGAGATCAACTTTTGGCGCCTCGGAAGTAATTGGGGCGACCTGGAAATAAGCTTTCTCGGAAAAATTAAACATCGAAGCCATTAGATTCGACGGGAAACGCTTGGTCAAGAGATTATAAGCTTTAACTTCGTCATTAAAGCGATTACGTTCGACGCTTACTCTATTTTCTGTGCCTTCAAGTTGCGCCATCAAAGTTTGGACTGTCTCAATAGATTTTAATTGTGGGTAATTTTCCATAATAACTAAAAGACGGCTTAAAGCGCCCTCAACCTGAGTAGCGGCCTCAGCTTTAGCATTAACAGAACCAGCGCCACTATAATTAGCGCGCGCGGCGGCTAAATCGCCGAAGACTTTTTGTTCCTGACCCATTGCGCCTTTAACAGCTTCAACTAAATTAGGAATTAAATCGAAGCGTCTTTGGTACTGAACTTCGACTTGCGCCCATTGATTATCAACTTGCTCATTGGCAGTTACAAGCTTATTGTACGACATCCATAACCAGCCAACGACAATAACGGCGAGCGCCAAAATAATAATTAGAGTTTTTTTCATAATTTTTTTCTTATTTATGCTAATAATTGGCTAATATTTAAAAAATTAGCATATTTTTTTAAATTATTTAATTATAAATATTTTAGCATAAACTAGAGAAAAAAACAAGAAAAATGGGCGATAACTGTAACATTTTTTTTGTTTTTACGTATTATTAGAGGAATGGAAAAATATGAATAATAAAAAATGGCAGGAATCTAAGCACGGAATGACCGCAGTTTGTAACTACGGCGTTTTTGCTTTTATTCGCTTAGTCGATCCTCTTGTCGGGGTTTCTACCATTTGTTTATTATTTTTATTAACCATATTTATAGCCCAAAAACTATAAAGTAAAAATCAATTAGCAAATTGTTTAAATCCCGACGGAATTCCGCCGGGATTTTTTTTGAAAAATCATAATTCTCATCAATCATAAATAAACTAGAAAGGAGAACAAAATGAAAAACCCAAAAAATTCAACCGCGAATTCCGTCGCTCGCACCTTCTTAATCTTGTCCTTTTTAATCATGCTGTCTGTTTCGTTCTCCTTCGCGACCTACATTCCCTTCTTAGTGCATCGCGCGATGAACCTTTGGCAGATCAATGTCATCAATTGTTTCTTCATGGCCACCATTATTTTAATGGAAATGCCAACGGGCTCGTTTGCTGATAAATTCGGTCGACATCGCTCAATCACTCTCAGCTGTTTTTTGACCGCTCTTGCTTCGCTAACCTATTTCTTCGCCGACTGCTTTTGGTTCTTCATTTTCGCCGAAGTTATCGCCGGTGTTGGAAAAACCTTTTCCTCCGGCGCGCTTGAAGCCTGGGTAGTGGACTCCTTAAAAGCACATGGCCTGAGCAACCAAAAAGAAAAGTTATTCCGTCGGGAAACTTTTTGGAGCTCGGCGGGCGCTATCGTCGGTAGTCTGCTCGGTTCTTATCTTGGCGACTATAATCTCGCCCTACCTTGGCTCATCAGTGCAATCTTATCAGTCGTAGTCGCCCTCTACTCGCTCACCATGAAAGAACCTTACCACGATGCGACGGTTCCGCGTTCAAAGATCGGTCTCGGCGCGCAGATGAGAATCGCTTGGCGCTACGGCTTCAGCAATAAAAGCTTAATCAGCTTTATGGTCATCGGCGCGGTGATGGCGCTCGCAATTCAAGCCGTCAATATGCAATGGACAATTGTTTTCCAAAAAAATTATCATTTGGAAACAAGATATCTCGGTTGGATATTTATCGGCATCGCTTTATTCCAAGCCTGGGGCGGACATCTATCTAAGTACAGTCAACGCTGGATAAGAAACGGCAGCCGTTCGCTCGCTTTAACGCAAATCGGGACCGCTCTCATGATAATTGCCTTATCGCAAATCACGGGACTAGTTACGACGCTCGGTTTCTTCTTTATGCATGAAATCAGCCGCGGCGCGTTTAAACCATTAAAACAGAGCTTTTTTAACGATCAACTATTATCAGAAACGCGCGCGACGGTTTTATCGCTCGATTCAATGATTAATAAAGTTGGTAGTTTAATCGGCCTGCTCGTAAGCGGCTTCCTGGCAAACACTTATTCGATTAACCTAGCTTGGTTGGTCTCAGGAGTTTTTCTTCTCATCGTTTCCCTCTTGTTTTTTCTACCTCAGCGGATGCCGGAGACGAAAGGAATAACGCAAGCAACTTAATCGGTCCACAAAAACAAAACGGGTTTGAACAACCCGTTTTTTATTACACCTTCTATAATTAATTTTTTTCCGATTAATATTTAGCCTGCGCCCAAGCTTCCAGCCATTTTATTAGAGCTTCACCCGTGCGCTCGCCCGGGCGGAGACGAGACAGAAGCCAAATATTTTGTTCACCCTGCCGACTACCCGCGTTAACGGAAACCGCATTGGTATACCCAGTGGTCGAAGCGATACTAAAAAATTCATTTTTATAATAACCAAAGGGATAGGCGAAGCTGGTAACCGGCTGGCCGCAAATTTCTTCTAGAATTACTTTACTGATGCTAATTTCAAACTTAGCGTCTTTTTCCTTGAGGCTTCTTAAATCCGGATGATTAAAGGAGTGCGAACCGATTTCCACCAAACCGCTCGCAGCGAGTTCTTTAATTTGATCACGCGTTAAATAGCCTTTAGTGCCAAGTGCATTAACAACAACGTAAAGCGTGGCCTTATAATTATATTTTTTTAATAAGGGAAAAACTTGAGTATAGAAATCTTTGTAACCATCATCAAAAGTGAGAATGATATTTTTGCCAGTCAGGGCTGCCTTTGAATTAATATCAGCCGCCAGTTCGGACGCAAAAAGAGGATGGTAATTATTTTTAACCAAGGTGTCTAATTGCGCGTCAAAAATTTTTGGATCGAGATATAAACCATGGAGTGTTGTTGTCGCGCTTGGCGTTTCAATATAATGGTACATTAAAATCGGGGCAACTTCGTAGAAAGCTTTTGTGGCTGGGATTGGGTTTGTCGCACTGTTATTTACGCCGGAATTATTTTTTGGAGTTAGGGATCCTTCAATTTTATTCGGCTCCGGAGTTGGTTCGAGATACCAACTTATCGCCGGCTGGCTAGTTCTCGCCCGCTGTCGCGCAAAAATAAGATTACCGATAATTAAAATTAACAATAAAAAAATAACGCCACTAATGGTCGCAATAATTATTTTGCTTGGTTTCTTTCTCTTTATTTTCTTAAGTAGGCTCATAAATAGAATATATCACCTCTGGTAAATAATAAAAAGCCTGTTATTTAAACAGGCTTTTTACACAAATATCTAATTATTATCTAAGCGGAGCGCTCGGTGACGAGGTTCCCGCTGGAGTTGCCGGAACACTATTTACCGGTGTATAAATCGGAGCGCCAGACTCAATAATTTGAAATCCCGCTTGGCCAGCCTGACCGCGCATCATATTAAATTGTCGGCCATTTTGCTGAATACCAGCGTCCCGCCAATCACCGCGCATCATAGGGCAACCGCCTCTATCAAAACGATCATAACTGCCATAGCCATAATTGCGATAACTATGCCGTGAACCCATGGCCGCGCCAATGCTAAGCAGTAATATTACCAAAAAAATCGCCAAGACGAGCTTGATAAATTTATGACCCATCGGTCCGCATTTACACATCATGCCGTGGCAATGATGTCCACGATGTCCATGGTGCCCCTCGTGAGCCTCAGTTTTCTCAACATGTTTGGTTTCTTCCATTTTGATCTCTTCCATAAATTTTTTATAAAAAATTAGCTTTTTCAAAGTCTTTAAGTTATTACGCATTAATTTGCAGTTTTCTTTAAATATATTTATGGACATAAAGGCTTAATAATTATATAGTATTTAAGGTGCTTATTAAACTATCCTATTAAAGATAAACATATGGCCAGAATTATCGCGCGTGGATATTCTTTCAATGATGTCCTCATCTCCCCTAAATACAATAAAATCGTTTCCCGCCGGGACGTTAAATTCGAAACCAGGGTCACGAAGAATTATAAACTAGATATCCCAATCCTAGCCGCTAATATGGATACGATTTGTGAAAGCGAGATGGCGATTGCTCTCGGTCGGCTGGGCGGACTCGGCGTAATCCACCGTTTTTTGAGTATTACCGAGCAAGCCGAACAGGTCAAGAAAGTTAAAGCGCAAAACCTGATAGCGGCAGCCGCAATCGGTATTAAAGATTACGAAGAGAGAGTTAAGGCTCTAAGTGAAGTCGGGATAAATATTGTTGTGCTTGATGTAGCGCACGGACACTCAAAACGCACCGGAAAAACCCTTGATTATATAAAAGCAAATTATCCCAAGATTGATGTCATTGTCGGTAATGTCGCGACTAAAGACGCCGCCGAATATTTCATTAGCAAACAAGCCGATGGCATTAAAGTCGGAATTGGCCCGGGTTCGGCCTGCACCACCAGAATCATGACTGGCGCCGGTGTGCCGCAAATTACCGCTATTATGGACGTCTACGAGGCTACTCAGGGACGCGTCCCGGTTTGCGCTGATGGGGGAATAAAATGCCCGGGCGATTTAACCAAAGCGATTGGTGCCGGAGCCGACACGGTTATGAGCGGCGCTATTTTTGCCGGCACTGACGAAACTCCAGGCGAGGTTATTATGAAAGATGGCGCTAAATTTAAGGAATACCGAGGCATGGCCAGTTTCTTGGCAACGGTTAAAAAATTAGAACTGGACGGTCAAAAAGTCGACGAAGAAGTCCACGTCGAGGGCGAAGCGACTTTAGTCGCAAGCCGCGGCCCAATTGCCAAAATTATACATCGCTATTTAGGCGGGTTGGCTTCGGGTATGACTTATGTCGGTGCGGCCAATATCGAATCACTGCGCGGCAAAGCTGATTTCATTGAAATCTCCAGTGCTGGTTACGCGGAAAGCGTGGCGCATGTCTTTAATAAATCAGATATCTAAAAACCCAAGATGCAAGTTCCGATTCGTAAAAAAGAAACCTATATTAAGCCTAAACCAGACCCCTATATAACTGAGGCGAAATTTTTGGAACTCAAAAATAAATTAGAACGCTTGAAAACTATTACTCGTCCGCGCGAATCCGAAGAAGTAAAACGACTAGCGGAGATGGGAGACTTTTCGGAAAATGTCGGCTATCAGGTAGCCAAGGGACGCTTGCGCGGCATTAACCAACGAATTTTAGAAATTGAAGATCATCTAAAAAATGCCTTAATTTTTCGGCCCAACAAAAATACCCAAGTTGTTCAACTTGGGCACTCTGTGACTATTGAAAATCAGGGCAAACTAAAAACTTATACGATTCTCGGCTCCTCGGAAACTGATCCGACAGCTGGCGTCATTTCTCATAATTCACCAATCGGCTCCGCCTTACTCGGCCACCAGGTTGGTGATTTAGTAAAAATTAAACTCGCGGAGAAAGATTCAGAATTCAAAATAATTAAAATCTCTTAATTATCTAAATAATCTTTACTCGAATGAGTAGCCGCAGGATGCCTTAGTTAGGCATTCCTTTTCAGTTCGGGGATATTTTCGGCAATTCAAAGTGCGGAAAAAGTAGACTGTGCAATGACTTTTGCCATTCTTATCATCCTTTAAAAAAGGACAACGCGTCGGCAAGTGACAGCATTTACCGCAATTATTACATTTCCCTTTTCGATTCTTGGCCACCGGCCAAAAAGCGGTTACGGTTCGTTTTAATTTCTCTAACCAGGTATTTTTCGTCATATTTATATTCTATCTTCCAAAAACTTCAGGAGACGTAAGCGGTGTCCTTCGGTTTCACGATTTAATTTTTCTAAAACTTCTTTTATTTCAACCGTTGCTGTTGAGAAAATTTCAAAACTTTTTTTCTCAATCATTGACTGTTCAAGACTAAGCGCATTATTTAAGGCTTCCTTAAAATTAAAATCAGGCCTGTTTGCTTCCCGCAAACAATCGTCGATAAATTGACCGACGTAATCAAGAATGGCTGGGGCGTTTTTAGAAAGTCGCCAAGTATTAGCTGCCTGGTCAAAGTTCTCATCTAGATTAGCCAATAAGGCAGAATGCCTTTTTTCGTCCTTGACTAAACCATTCCAAAGAATAGCGTGCTCTGAAAATTTTTCTGCGTAAACGGAGTAGAGCTCAGCAATCTTATTTTCATTTAGAGAAAACTGACCAAGCAAGCTAATTGTCTTCTCAATTACGGGCATGTTTATTTAACTTCGTAAACGAGTGTAACTTCAACCTTGATTTCATTCTGTCCGGATTGGATATTCGGAGAAGCGACGGCATCTTGTGCGCTAACCGACTCCATTTTGGCATTGCTATAATTAAACATTATTGGCGGAGTGGCGGCGGCACTTTCATAGACGCTCTTGACCTCGCCTAATTTCATGCCTGATTGCTTGGCAATTAAGGCGGCTTTTTCTTGCGCTTTCTGGATAGCTAATTCTCTGGCCTGATTCTTTAAAGCGAACTCATCATCAATCGTAAAGTTAATGTTGCCGATTTGGTTAGCACCTTTTTCTGTCGTTTTGGAAATCACGTCGCCGATTTTGGTTAAATCTCTAATTTTTAGAGTCATGTTCTGAGTAACTTCATAGCCAACTAACTCTTGTCCCCTCTCATTCGTATAATTATAGACTGGGTTTAAATTATAATTATTGGTTTTAATATCCTTGTCTTCAATGCCTAATTTTTTAAGTTCGGCGACAATGGTATTCATTTTATTAGTACTCTCGGTAGTTGCTTCGGCCGCAGTTTTTTTTGCGCCCGTTTTTAAACCAACTTCAATATTGGCGATATCGGCTTTGGCATAGACTGTGCCTGAGCCAACTACAGAAAAACGATCTTGTTCATTAGTTTTATTAGCCATTACTAAGGCGACGATAACAATCGCCGAGACCGCAAGCGTTAAGAGAGCGGCCAAAAACACGTGGATTTTTTTCATATTTTTTTTAATTATTAAATTTTAATATTTAAATACTGGCGTTGATAGCTGGAGCCACTGATAAAAAGTATCTGGCTGGCCATCAATTGAAATAATTACTTTTTTAATTTCCGGAAATTGTTTAAGTGTGGTTTCCATCTCGGCCAATAATTCAGCACTGCCGCAACTCGTGCTTGCATTCGGAATTAAACTGCGAATATCGACTAAATCAACGCGGGCAAGCACATTTGTAACTTTAATGTCTTTTAGAATATCTGTTGTTTTATCCGAGAACCAAGACGTATAACCATTCTCTTTTTCACTCTGGTTTGGTCCTTTAAATAACTCTCGGAGCGCAGCGTTCGGTGCGTCATCTGACAGCTGAATTATTCTTTCAACCGCATATACTTTATTACAGTCAATCGAGTTTGGATTTAAATTACTATTGCCAAAAAAAACCTTGACACTAGTGGTGGCGGGATTTAAATTCGTTTCCGGACAAGGACTAAATTCGCAGTTCGGTCCGCTCCGGCCAACCGCTGAACCGTCCGGACATAATTTTGCTTCCATGGTACACGCGACCGGATTATTTTGCCCCGGCGGATTAATATTTGTCGGCGGATTATAATCAGGCGCTGCTTTTTTAAGACTGCAAGCTGTGAGAAAAATTAAGGGTAGCAATAAGACAAAAATGAATGATTTTCTCATAAATTTAATTTACAATACTAGTTTAGCAAATTTAAGGAATAATGAACAACTGGCGAGATTTGAATAAATTTAGAGAGATTAAAATGTAATTGACATATTATACTATTTATGATAATGTTCGTGGTTAGTCAAATTAGTCCTTTAACCCCTAAATATACAGTCGAACATGAAAGATAATTTCGAATTTCCGTTTACCCCGGCCGTCCGCTATCTTTTGGCCGCTAGCATCTGGCAGATGCAAAAATGCCAAGCGTTGGCTAAGAAAATAGCTGAATATTACTTCACCGGCGACGATGATGATTACATCATCGAAACATTCATCAAAATTGCCCAAGCGATTGAAATGATCAGAGAAAAATACATCGGCCATAATAAAGAAATCGACCGAGTTAACTTCTTTGTTAATCTCATCGGCGAGCACGCCGCCTCAAGGCTAAGCTGTTCGAAACGTACCGAGCTTCGGCTAAATAACTTGGCGACCGTTCATGGTATCGACAGCGTAAGTTTTCTTGGCGCAAAGCTAAAGAATATGCACGGCCATATTTTCAATACGAATGGCCTACTTAATTACTACGCAAGCATGGCTAAATCGCTCGCACCGGCAGTTGAAAGCTTCAATAAAGAACACGATTTGAAACAGGCAACCGCTCAAGTATTCGCCGAGCTTCTGGAACTGCGCAAATACGGCGTGAAAACCTCTGCTTTTCAGGAAGGCGTCTTGGCGCAATCCGGCCATTTCTGGATATTCTCGCCAAACGGCTACGTTTATCGCGAGCTAAGTACAGAACTGAGCAATAATTGGCAGGTGAGAAAACGAGTTGAGCTGATGGAAAAAAATTGCCTGGCCGGAGTTAATATAACCGCCGAGCGCGAACTCACTAAAGCTAGTGACATTGGCTATGGCGGCCTGGTCACTGGATTATCCGTGAATAGTTACGCGGCCTTCTCCCTAAATTTCAGCGGCGAGCTCTCCGGTTTCACTAGTTCGGGCGAAACAAACTTGAGACATGCCTTCGCACAACGTGGCCAAAGCGAACTCTATGAGTTGCTCAAGGCCAACGCCACTTTCCGGCTCTACGACCTTATCGTGCCACTCATAATTCATCAGAAATATGAATTGCCCGCTTTTCCGCAACGCAAGAAATTTCTCGGATTACTTTCTCCGGCGATAAACTTCGACCCAAAGCTATACCTACGTCGCATCAGAACAATTTTTGATAAGCGGCTGGAAATAACTGAGGGGCTTGAAGCAGAAATAAACGCGGCGATTATCGGCCGACCAACACTAACAAAGCGAGATCATGACGTAATCTGCCATATCAGAACTTTGCCCGAGGGCTACCGCGCTTCCGAAAAAGCCAAAAGGCTCGCCAAAGAGGTACTAAATTATGATTTGAAGGAGGGTGAGACTTTCGTCAGCCAGCACTTTAGCGACAACAAAAAGAGTCCGCTCCCACTAGCCAAAACCAAGCATTAGGCTAATAATATAATTCCCAAGAGGAGATCAAAACTCCTCTTTTTTATTGACAATTTAGTTAATCTATATTAATATAAATTGTTGTTATCTCGCACAGAAAGGCGAACCAACTAAAATATTTCTTTAACAAAAAAACCGCACAAAAAATAACTCCAAAACATTAACCTCAAAACTTATAGCGATGAATGATGACAGAAAGTATCAGCTACACAAAGACTCCGTCCTGGAGCTTTTAAAAATGGGCATGCCGAACAAAGTGGTCCAGGCTTGCCTTAAACTATCGCCGGCGACAGTCCATAATTACGCTGCCAAATTACGCGAGGAAAAAGTCTGGAACGGAAAAAATTCTTCAATTATCGAAGCGATTCCGCGGATGATTGCCATGATTGCCTTTATTGAATTCAATCGTATTCCTCTATCCTGGATGAAACTCAGCCTAATTAATAGGCTGGAGTTATTTGCCAGTTTAAACGAGGTCCTGGAAACACAGAAGATGATTAACATCATTGACCACGCCAGTCGCCACTTAGCCAAGTTGCGCCGCTTTGGTTTTCATCAAGATATTCCCGAAGGCTATCGCGATTTTCTTAACGCTTTCAACCCGCAGCACGAATGGCCGCAGATTAATGGCGAAACATTGTGGCGCGAGTACTTGCGAAAAATATCACACCAGACTGAGATTGAAATTGGCACCGAAAGCCTGGCGACTTGGCAAGACAAAACAATCGACCTGATACTTGATGAACATAGCGGAAGCTTTCGCCATTGTATCGCGCCTGTATTCCCTTTTGAAATCTGCCAAAGAATCGACGACTTACTTTTACCAACCTTAAATACCCGCGAGGTGAACATCGTAAAAATGTATTACGGCATTGGCGAAGTAAAACTCAGTCAAAAAGAAATTGGCAATCGGCTGAATGTTTCCAGTACGGTTATAAGCCAGATTATTAATCGCACTCTCCGCCGCATCAAGCATCTATCGAGATTGGAATTAATACTGGCGCTCCCTCTTACCTGGGAAACTGTGTCAAAAATAATCGCTGATAACACTCCGCCACGGCCGAAACCATTTTCCGATTGTCCAGTTACTCCCGAAGAAGCTTCGCTTTTCCGTGTAGTCGACCTCGATTTCTCAGTGCGAACTTTAAATATTTTTTACGCTGCTGATATTTCCATCCTTAAAGATCTTTTGGAGTTTTCGGAAAGCGATCTTTATAAGTTTCGCAATATGGGAAGGAAAAGTATTATCGAAGTCCAAGCGGTCCTGAAAAAATACAAGCTTGCTCTGCGCGAATCAACTCCTGCTGAGTAAAGTGAGCTCCGCAAACAAAACCACAAAGGCCATACTTCCCAGTGAAGATGGCCTTATTTTATATATAAAAATAGCGAGATTATTAGTCTCGCTTTTTTGTTGTGCCGCGTTTGTTGTCGGTTAGTCTTTCAACATCCGATTAATCGCCCGCATAAGTTTCCTGTTCCGGGATTGATTGCGGAAATCAGCCAAAATTTCCTCATTTTTGCCTTCCAGACAGGAGAGAGTGCAGTAAGCGATTGTTCGCTCCTGCTTGCTTCTGCGACTGAGAAGTGAAAGTAAATACTTTTCTCCTTCGCCTTCGGGAGTGTCGTTGCCGCTCTGACAAGCGGCGCTAATCTCGCTGATAAGAAGACAGCGCGGGTAAAGATCTTTCCCTTTTTTCAAAAAAGCCAGGAGTTCCGGCATTGTTAAAGTGGTCTGCTGAAATAGTTTTATCATGATTGCAGATTTGGTTAAAATTATTGTTTGGACTGAAAAAATTTATTTGTTAAAGTAACGGGTAAACTTATCATCATGACTCAGTTTTGTCAATACTTAAAGAGTTAAATTGGCTAATACTCTATTATTTATCGCTAATAAGTTTTATAATTTCATCATAAGTTAATTTTAAAAAAATATGAAATATTTTCAAATCTTTGTCACTTTCGCTGGTATTATGATGTCGCTTAGTTATTATCCGCAAGCTTATAAAATCTGGAAGAATAAAGCGGCTGATCAAATTTCCGTCTCTTCGTATTTAATTCTAGCTATCGGCGGCACGACTTGGCTTCTCTACGGGATTCTCTTAAGAGACTTCACAATTTTCAGCGGTTTTATTCTTGGCTGTATTGGCGCTTGGCTGGTTGTCATCTTAACTTTAATTTTCAAAAAAAGAACTAGAGAAATAAAAAAGGAACTAAATCAATAGTCCCTTGGCTTGGGGGCGCGAATTTCAGAGATTAAATCTGATGATTCACTTTAAGAGCTCGAGGAACTCTCGCACCTCCTCAATTTTAGTAGGCACGCGCCTGGCCAAAACTTCTTTGCCCCATTTTGAATAAAACTTCAGGGAACGCAAGAAATCTACTTGGCTTTTTAAGCAGACAAGTGGCGAAACGGCTTGCTCGGCGGCTAAACCAAAAATAATTTGTTGAAACCAGACATCGGTCAAGGTTTGCGAGCTGTCGGCATCACGCAGAATTTCTGCGCCTAGATGAAGCACAGTGCTTTGGTGGGGATAGCTCGAACAAAAGATAAAATCTTTGATGAGCGGAAATAATGGTAAATCCTTCTTGAGCAGATGACGAGTAATTAATTTAATTGTCTCCGCTATTTCAAGCGAATCATTTCCGAGTCGACCGCTATGGCCTAAATCATGAAGCATGAGCGCGATTAGCAGAGCCCGAAATTTTAATTTCCCAAAAGTTTTCGGATAGCGACAATATTTAGCACCCTCGTAACCTTCGCAAAGCGTATTCATGCTGTGACGAAAATTATGGTACTGATTACTCGCGCTACGGTCGTCAAAGGCAATCTTAAAGTAATGGCGTAAATTTCCCGAATAGAGCCCCTCTGTATTATTAACAATTTCAATAATTTTATTCATGGCGATAATTTTGGTTTATGAATATATGATTTTTAAAGAAATTTCCTGACCAAAAAATATATCATCATATTATATTGCTGTCAATTTACTAACCTAAAAATAATAGCGCTATCATATCTATTATCTCTTCCGGGTGCTATACTTAACACCCAATCATTAAAAACATATGAATAAACGATTATTTTTAGCGTTACTTATTATCGCCGCATTTCTAGCACCAAATCTAGCTGGGGCTGAGTCGTATTTTGGCTACGGCTGGCATGATACACCAACGATAGTTCCGACCGGCTCACCTGATATAGTCTTTCCTGTCCAAGGAGGAGCTACTTTTTCCGATGACTTCAATGATCCACGGAGCAGCGGCGTCCACGAGGGTAATGATTTAATGGCGCCCAAAATGACACCAATTATTGCCGCCCGTGCCGGTCGCGTTACTTCCGCGCCTATGACCCAACCGAGTTATGGCTATATAATTTCTATCGCTGGCGACGATGGTTATAAATATAGTTATCTTCATATTAATAATGACACTCCAGGAACAGACGACGGCTTAGGTGGCGCCAGCTATGCCTACGCGCCAGGAATACAACAGGGCGTACAGGTGACGCAAGGACAAGTCATTGCCTACGTCGGCGATTCCGGTAATGCCGAATCAACCGGCTCCCATCTCCATTTTGAAATTCGTTTGCCCGATGATACCCCAATCAATCCTTACCCCTACTTAAATATTGCCTTAAAGATAAATGGTTTTGACGCGACTGCGGCCAAAGCGGCTAGCCCAACAATAAATACTGATAAAAGTTTAGCAACTAGCACGGAGACACGGTTTTGCGAATCCGGCTCCTTAATTAGAATACCGCTTATCTCCTCGGTCTATTATTGCGGCGCCGACGGAAAACGCTATGTCTTCCCTAACGCTCAAACCTATAATAGCTGGTATAAAGATTTCTCGACCGTCAAGGTAATTTCCGCTGACGATATGAGTAAAATCGTCTTAGGCGGAAACGTCACTTATCGTCCGGGGGTTAAATTACTAAAAACCCAAATCGACTCGCGTGTTTATGCGGTCGATCATAATGGCCTGCTCCGCTTGATGACGACACCAAGCGTGGTCACAAAATATTATGGCGCTACTTGGGCCAAAAATGTTGACGATATTCCGGAGTCATTTTTTATCAATTATAAAATTGGACTACCGGTTAATAATTAGAAAATCTAATCATTAAAAAGTATGAAAAAATTAATTGCCTTATTTGTTTTTTCCCTCGTATTTATTTTACCGAAAACGACTTCAGCCGAAACCATAACAACTAAAACCTCGGGCTACATCCTCTTGCAAGTTGAATCGCATGGCGAGGCTTGGTATATTTATCCCGAAAATAATAAACGATACTTTTTAGGTCGACCCGATGACGCCTTCAAAATCATGAAACAAATGGCTCTCGGCGCGAAACATGATTTAATTATAAATACCGAAGTATTCCCAGCGCGGCTCTCCGGCCTAATCCTGCTCGACGTTGAAACTAACGGCGAGGCTTATTATATCTACCCAAAAAATCTTAAAAAATACTATCTTGGTCGCCCCGACGATGCTTTTCGAATTATGCGCGAGCTTGGTCTAGGCATTAGTAATTCGGATTTAAGTACGATAACGCAAGGTAAAGTCGGCGAGCCTATAACGCCTCCCGTGAGTAGCAATAGCATTTTAATCAGCGGTGTTCCTTTCACGTCCCAAGCGCCCTATGGCAATTGGGCCGATCAGCGTCAAGAAAATGGCTGCGAAGAGGCTTCCTCTTTAATGGCAGTTAAATGGGCAAAAGGCGAAAGCCTAACTAAGGATGAAGCGCTTAAACAAATCCTCGGAGCGTCAGACTATATTCAAAAGAAATACGGTGAATCGCGTGATGTCTCCGCTCAGAATACAATCAATTGGATTTTAAAAGACTACTTCAATTACGACAAAGTTAATTTAGTAAAAGGCATAACTGTTGAGGATATTATCGCTGAACTAGCCAAAGGAAATCTCGTTATTACACCAATGGACGGGGTGCTTTTAGACAACCCTAACTTTAAAGCGCCGGGACCGCCACGGCACATGATTGTTATCCGCGGATATAACCCGACGACCAAAGAATTTACGACCAATGATCCCGGAACAAGGAATGGCGAACTCTATCGCTATAGTGAATCGGTGTTATACGGAGCGATTCGCGATTATCCGACCGGTTATCATGAACTAATTACTAAAATTGAAAAAAACATGATTGTCGTTAGCAAGTAGTTTTAATTTTAATTGGTCTTAACTTTTTCCTATGCTCGTTTCGAAAAAAAAATTTATTATTATCGGCTCGACAATTTTACTATTGTGTCTTATTGCCATCATATTAATAGTTGCCTTGAAAAAAAATAAACTTAAAACGCCAGGGCCAATCGAAAAAGAAATTAGTGTTCCCTTTACCAGCCAAGCGCCGGAGGGCAATTGGCAAGAGCCCTGGCAGAATGCCTGCGAAGAAGCTTCGATTGTCATGATTCAAAATTTTTATAAAGATGAAGGCTTAACAGTTGAAAAAGCGCGCGCCCAAATTCTTGGAGTCTTTACTTTGAAGAAAGAAACTGCGCCGACTTCCAAAGATGAATCGCTGGAACGCATCGTCGAAATAATTAACAGCGGTAATTTAAATTGGCAAGCGCGAGTGGTTGATAATCCTGATTTAGAGATGATTAAAAAAGAGTTAGCCGCTAACCACCCGGTAATTGCGCCAGTTTATGCACCCATGCTAAATAATCCCAATTACACCAACCCAGGGCCAGCCTATCATGTGATGGTTATCACCGGTTATGATGACGTCAGCAGTGAGTTTATTACCAATGACCCAGGAACAGAAGAGGGCAAAAGCTATCGTTATCCCTATAAAACGCTCTTGAATGCTATTCACGATTATCTCGCCAATAAAGATTATAAGGCTGGCGCAAAACGAGTGTTATTTACTGAGCCGAGCTAAGTAATTAGTTAAATCACATAAAATACGATAAATAAAAAAGCCACCTTCAGCAGATGGCTTTGTCTTTCTAATTTCGAGTTAGCAATTGCGGTTTTTCTCCGCTTCAGCGAGAAGCTCGGTATTGGTGTATTTTTTACGGACAATTTCCGTAAATTCATCTTGAGGATTTCCTCCGCCAGCCGGACGAATCATTCGCACCCATTTAAATCTCTCCGCTAAGCCGCCTTGGGCAAATGGATTTTCGCGTGTGTAATGGATAATTGAGCAATTCGGCACGCGCATTGCTTCGGCGGGTGAAACCAAAATCTCATTAGCCTGCTGGAGCGACATCCTTTCCAAAATAATCCGGAAGACGCGCATGACATGACCATGATTTACGATGATTACATCCTTGCCATCACATTCGCGCGCCATGGTATCAAGCACAATTTTTATTCGCTGACAAACATCAGCAATGCTCTCACCTTGCGGCGGTCGGAATAAAAACGGCTGGGTGTCGTAGAACTTTTGCTGGTCGGCATAATCTTTGTCGCGTTTGCTTGGCTTCATAACATTGAATAAACCGCCATCGCGTTCGCGTAGATTATAGTCGATCATCCACCAAGCTTTAGGTAAACTTAGATAAGCCGCGGTTTGCATCGCACGCACATTGTTTGACACCAGGAGACGATCAAAGTTCAGAAAATTATTTTCTTTAAACCATTTTCCCGCTTGCTTCGCCTGCCAGATGCCGTTCTCTGTGAGCTGATACTGTGATTCATGAAGGCCCAGAAATTCCTCGGTGAAAAAAGATTCCTTGCCGCTTTCTTCATATTGCCTGCGAACGAGATTCCCTTCCGACTGACCATGCCGGACGAGAAATAAATTTTTTGGCATTCCCATAATTACAACATTTTTTAGGTTAGCTTTTCTACTATTCTTTAAAAAGATGCTCTCTGAGTTTGGTGATTAGCTCATCAAGCCCGGTTTCGCGGACAAGATAAACAACCTCGAAATGGCAGTCTTCCAAATTTGCGTAATCGCCGGTTGTATTCCACGATTTTTTTTCTGCGGGCGTAAGTTTTGACTGCAAGTAGATTATCGTCATCCCGTCATAATAAATCTGGATTGTCGCCCGTTGATTGCGGTTATCAATTCGCCAGGCATAGCCGCCAGAGGGCGCTGACAACTCAGTTGTCACCAACTTTAGGTCTTCCTGAATTATCGACATTACCGCCGAAGATAATGGGGTGTATTCCCGCTTTAGTCTTTTAAATGTTTCAATAATTTCTGCTCTGTTCATTGGATAAGGTTTTAGAGTTATGTACTTAATATTATTTTAAAGATCTATTTCTGGAAAGAAAAATATAACATAATTAAGCGTAATTTGTCAATCTAATTTCTTTGACAAAAATACCTAAAAATACTAATGTCTAATTATAGTTAACCTAATGTTGAACCTTAAAAACTGATACCATGAGAAACAAACTCATTATCGGCAGTATTCCGGGGCACAAGGATGTCTCCGGTGTGCTCTTTGATTTCATAAAAAAATGGAGTCGAACAATTTCTCCCAGCAAATTAGCAGCTTTTCTGCAGAACAAGGATGCTTGGAGTGGTGAATACTTAATAAATCCGCCCCAAGACTACGACGGCTTACTGGATGAATTAAGGACCCAATTATTGTCGGGTGCGAAATCCTTCTACCAATTCAAACTATTTGTTAATGGTCTTGACTATCTCAATCCCTGGCAATGCCGATTGGAAGCAATTACTGACTTCTACCAGGAAGTATTTAAACTTGAGATTAGACTCAAGGCCTTTGACTCTCGCTACGCCGCCGCTGGCAACTACATGTTTTTTCCGCGCGAACTCAACTTGAAAGACAATCGTTTTTCCGATACCTGGGAAATTTATCGCAATGGCGACTTAAACGGAAAACGGCGTGACGAAGGCTTACTCCGTTGTGAACCCTGGAATTTCGAGTATGGCGTTCCGACAAAGTCATTTCTGCAATATGATTTACGTTCAGGCAATGACGACTATATTCTCTACTTTGATGAAAAATTTGTCACCGAAGATCTTGAGGCCATAAGTCGTTACACTTATCCGCTCATCTTTAAACCGGCTGTTGTAGATAAAGATGGTCTCACGCTCAGAGAAAGTTTCATCCTCGCGATGTTTGAGCTCTGGAAAACGACTAAATACTTTAGCCCCCGTAAAGATCAGGGGCGCTATTTAGCTATTCCTTGCTTCGGTTCAGTCTGCGCCAATTCAGGCCTCAATGAAACAACCCTGCCCATTCCTCTTATCATCCTAACCCAGGATGAAATCCAGTCGACTTGGGCGACAATGAAAAATCACATACCGCCATTTAAGTTGGCGAAAATCTATAAAGGAGAAGATTGCTTTCTTCTTTAAAATTAAAACTATCCCTTTTTAACAGGCCCTAAAAAAGCCTGTTTTTATTAAAAGAAATTTATCTTATGTGCGTAGTATAGTTAAGATGTATTTAATATTAGTCTAAGAACTCTTGCTTAAAAATATGAACAAATACAAAAAAGTGGCCATAAATCTCGCGTTTCTCACTATGATTTTTTCCGCCGGAATAACGAGCAAGTATGTCATTGATGTTAATCATAATATAATTGATTCACATCTAAATTTGACTCATAAAGATACCTCTAAATACCCTCCCGACCAGCACGAGAAGGTTCTCAATACTTTTGAAAATAGTGACTATGCGACTTGGAAAAAATTAGTCGGTGAAAATAATAAAATTAATAATATAGTTGATGAAAGCGCTTTTAAGCGTTTCGTGGTAGCGCGAACCGCTGCCCGGAATGGTCAATACAATAAAGCTCTGAAGATTACTGAGCAATTAAAGAAAGGCGTGGAAAATAGATTAAGTTGATAAAAAACAGGCTACCGGTAGCCTGTTTTGTTTATCCAACTCCGCCCAAATACGGAATTGCCAGTCTTTTCCGAGCCGTCTCGCCTTTAAATAAACTTCCCTTGCGATCGGCTGCTTGCTGGCGGTCGCCCGCGTGCTGCGACTTAGTCATCGCCGAAAAACTTGAGCCGAGAAATAGGGTATGTTTGCCGTAACGTTTTGAAATACCGTCGACGCTCGCAAATATTCGAGAAATCTTCTCAGCCATAATTACTTCATTAAAGAGATCGGCCTGGCGCGAAGTATTCTCAACCAAATCCATCATCACGATTCCGGTCGCGCGCCATAATTTATTTTCGGTAAAAACTGAGGAAAAATATTTATCAACCATTTTAATAATTTCAATTGGATTATCCGTCGGACGGATTAATTTAGCTTCATAGCCCTGATAACGAAAATCTTGTGTCTTTAAAAAGAAAAATATTTTCTTGGCTGCCAATTGATAGCGCCTTAACTTAATACAAGAATTCTCAATGTTCTTTGAGAGCTGGCTAAAAACATATTCCCGATCAATTGAAGGCGGAGTAAAAGTTTTTGTTTTGCTGATTGATTGATAATTATTTTTCTTACCCGAATCAACTTGATAAACAGATTGGCCTTTTAACTCCTGCCAAATTTCTTGATGCGGCTTAGTTAAATTAGTCTTAACCCACTGCGCATCCTTCTCCGCGAATTGAAGCGCGGTTCGAATTCCGTATTTATTTAGATAGGCTGTCGTCTGCGGGCCGATTCCCCAGATTTTATCAATACTAGTTTTCTCCAAATATAAATGGATATCCGGCCCGGGAATGATTGTTAGGCCCGATGGTTTTTTCCATTTTGAACCGAGCTTGGCAAGAATTTTTGTCGGCGCTAGACCAACTGAAAAAGTAAAACCTAATTCCTTGTCTAAGGCCGCTTTAATCTTCTCCGCCATCTCCTCATAAGACATGTTTAAAGGCCTCTGGAGGCCCGTTAAATCGGCAAAACACTCATCGATGCTATATTCTTCAACTTCGGGCGTAAAGCGCCTGACGATGCTATACATACGTAAAGAATAGAGGCTATAACTTTCATAATCAGAGGGCAAAAAAACAACATCCGGGCAAATCCGTTTCACCTCTTTTAAGGACATGGCTCGCCTGACGCCGCGCGCTTTCGCTTCATAAGTTAGAGAAGAAACAATACCCCGCTCTAGGCCGGTCACAACCGGCTTCCCTTTTAATTCCGGCCGGCGCGCAACTTCGCAAGACGCAAAAAAACAATCACCGTCGACATGTAATATCGCTTTGGGAAATGACGCCAAGCTAAGAGGCATAGTTTTAAATTAATATTTTCTAATAACGGCTTTAACGACCGCGGCGATTTTTAATTCCTCCTGCGGATAAATCAGGGGAAATTTTTTATTAGCCGGCTCAAGAAAAACTCCCTTGCCGTCTTTGCGCAAATATTTAATCGTCCATTGATTATCAACTTCAGCGATTACAATATCGCCCGCCACAGCAATTTGGCTGCGATCAACTAAAACCATATCGCCCGGCAAGATCCCGGCATCTTTCATTGATTCGCCGCTCACTTTGAGCATATAGGTCGCCTCTTTATTTTTAATCAAATAATCATCCATACTCATAGTGTCAGCTAGCTCTTCTTCGGCTGGCGTCGGAAAGCCAGCCTCGACCTGACCAAGTACTCTTAATTCTCCGTAGAGATTTTTCGGAATTAGTCTCCCCTTCGCGTCCTTACTTAAATAGTTTTCTTCTTGTAATTTATTCACTAATTTAAAAACCGCATTCTTAGACTTAAAACCTAAAATGGTCATAATCTCGGCATAGTTCGGCATGCGCCGATTACGGCGATAGAAGCGGACGATAAGATGTTTGTATTTTTCTATCATACTTTTAAAATTATCTTAAAATCTTTATAATTTCCTCACAAAGATATTATAGTAAACATTTGTTCACCTGTAAAGAAAATAAAAAACGGGATTGGTGTCCCGTTTAAGAAATACTCTTGTGGCGAGTAATTTGCCATTATTTCAGTAAGAATGAAAAATGCCTATTTTACAGAATAATTATTATTTCATCATTGCGGCACGCAATTCGTTCCCCAGGGATTGAGCGGCTAATTTGAATTGGTTAGCATGATAATCAATTAGGTCGAAGCCTTTGGCCTTGAATATACTTAGCTTGCAATATTCCTTCTCTTCTCCGAGATGATCAATAAAGTAATCCAGGCAGACAATGAAGTCTGGTGCCAATTTCAGCTTCAGCAATTCTTCGGCAATCGTTCCGGCTTTTGTTTTGCGACAACCGATAGACGAATCGTCTGACGTATCCGAGGGGATTACGGTGACCTGATTATTCACAATTGCAAAATACCTTTTTGCGATTATGTAATTTGAGGCACCAGATCTTGCATAAGGCCAGTAGCTAGTTGCAACGTTTCCGGTCATGGCTAATAAATTTTCATCGACCTTTTTGACTTTAACTTCGGTAATTCTGTCGTCGCTAACTTCCGAAATTTTGAGAACATCATAAAGGAAACTAAATTCCCTAAATAAAATCTGTTTTTGGTATTCTTTCATGTTTTCCTCCTTGCTCTTCCCGAGCGGTTATGAGGTTAATATTAAATATATATCATTTTTTCCAAGTTCCCCTTGGCTCGCCGATATTTTACGAGAATACTGCTATTTTGTTAAATTACTACTAAGTAAACAGTATAACACATAATATGTTAATTGTCAATATTAAACAAATAAAAAAGGGCAGCTATTGCTACCCTATACGAAAGTATTTCCCCGAATTGGAGCTTAGTGCTGCAAAACAGCTTCGAATTCGATTTCGATCAAGGCGTTGAATGGCAACGCGGCGACGGCAAAGCATTTACGGGCTGGCTTAGCGGCAACATCCTTTAAGGCCTCGGCGTAAATCTTATTTACTTCGCCATAATTATCCATACTCCCAGAAAGCATAATCGTTACGTGGTAAAGATCATTGAAGGTCAGGTCGCAAAGACGGAGCTTATCTTCCATCGCGTCAAGAACTTCTTTGGTTTGTTCCCTGATGTTTGGTGATACCGGATGTGTCTGGCCAATTTTTGGCAGAGTGCCGGAAAAATGGAACTGATCACCGATGCGAATAACCGTGGAAAATGGTAAATTTGGGTCACCCTTGATTGGAACGATTTTTTTGGTTGGCATAATTTCAGAATTTGGTGGTGAATACTACTATTAAATTAAAATAAAAAGGACGGTCTGATTCAAAAATATAGCACTAGCTTCTGTTTTCGTCAATAAATTAATTACCCGGGATAAACTTAAGCGAAATTGAGTTTACGCAATGACGCTTGTTTTTCTCGGTTAAATGTTCACCAATAAAAATATGCCCTAAATGACCGCCGCAACGCGCGCAGCTTATTTCCGTTCTTATTCCGTCGACGTCAGTCTTCTTTCGAATAGCACCATAAATCTCATCATCAAAACTTGGCCAGCCACAATCGGAGTCAAATTTATCCTGAGAACGATAAAGCGCGGCGCCGCATTGCTTGCAAACATATGTGCCAGACATCTTATAATCGACATATTCGCCGCTAAAAGGAGCTTCGGTACCCTTGCCGATTATTACTCGTCTTTCTTCGGGTGTTAATTTATTTTTTTCCATATTGATAACTTTAAAAATCCCACGGGCAGGATAATTATAATACGCAGGCGCGGGAATGAATCTTGAGACAAATAAAAAACGGGATTTGGGATCCCGTTTATAGTGGCGATACGTAATGAAATACTGAGAGATTTATCTAGCCAAGCGGCTATTATAGTTCTCAAGTATTGAGACGTATTTTTTGTGTTTCAGCTCATCGGCCTGACGATATTTTTGCTGTTTAATGTCGGCGGCCTGACGATATTTAGTTTGTTTTAGCTCTTCCGATTTCCGGTATTTTTCCTGCTTAATTTCATCGCTAGCCTGATAGCCTTTAAACTTTATCGCATCGATAAGTAAAAGATTCTGGCCAAATGATTTGGCGGCGACCGATTTCGGTAAATAATCGATTACTTCCTGTGGGGTGGTCATCGGATTTTTGCGTTTCTCAAGATACATGTTAAACGCTTTTGGATCTTCGGCTTTTAGCTTATCTTCGATAATGATAAGTTCACTGAGATACTTATCGAAAACCTTATCATTGGCATCAAGGTATGCCTCATAGGCCTGATTGTTTTCGTCGATGCACTGCCGATAGGCTTCATCATTGGTTTTAATGCAGGCCCGATAGGCTTCATCATTGGTTTTCTGACAGGCTTTATAAGCCTCATCATTTGCCTTCATATAGTCGGCTGTGTCAGAGACCCACGAGTAATCAAGCTCCGGCTCCGGATTTACTGCAATCGCAGTTTCGTTTTCATTGTTTTGGCACCCAGCCAAAGTAATCAGGGAAATAATCAGAATCAGGAAATTTTTCATCGGTAGGTTTTTTGTTTTTTTTGTTAACCATAATTACTTTGAGGCGAATGTCACTAGGACTTCATGGTCGATGTCCGGCAAAAGGTTGCCATATCGGGTTTCACATTTCTGACGCAAGTCTTTCATAACGTCATAAAGTTGTTCGGGTTGGATCAAGCGATCTTCGCCGCGGAGTTCAAACATAATGTTCATGGTTTCGGCGGCGTCTTCAGCCATACGAAAATGATAGTTCATGTCTGAGTGGAAGGAATAGGAAAAGCTTCCGATTTCCTGCTTGTCCTGATCGAATATCCGTATTTCTGAGCCATCGCGAGTACAGGTGCGACCTTTAATGGTTAATCCGGTGGTAAAGCCTAAATCCACAACAATGTGCATTGGTTCCCACATTTTGTTTGCTCCTCCGAGCGGGTAAGAAGATACGTGTGACATTTTTCGGTATATTTGGTTAATACTGTGAATAATTCGTTGTTTTAAAGGACATTTTACTAACCCAGAATCATATCATATTTATATGTATTTGTCAATATTAGGCAAATTAGCCAACAAAAAAGGGGCCTCGCCCCATTAACACGACCAAATATTTATTTCTCCAAAAAGCTCCTAAGTATAGAGCTGTTTTAACTTTTCTAATCCGCGATGTAATTGCACAGCGATAGTTTCCTTCGACTGTCCGGTTAAAAGAGACATTTCCTTAAGCGAAAGGTCTTGAACATACTTCATGCGCATAACTTTCTGATATTTTTCCGGTAATTTTGAAATTAAAAGTATGGCTCGCTTGCCATCAAGCATATTTACTAAACGTTCAGAATGATCTTCGCTCGGCTGCAAGCCATTTTCGATTAAAACATCGAGCGAAATGGTCTTGCGTTTTCGATATTCATCAATAATCAAATCCTTAAGGATGTGATAGAGAAAACTCTTCATGATATCGATTTTTCCGCCTTTTACAAGGTACGCCCAAGTTTTTTTAAATGTATCTTGAACCAAGTCTTCGCTCGTTGCCTTGCTTCGCACCCTAAACAACGCGTATAAATTAAGCTTTTTTCCGTAGTCTTCGTGGGCCACGGTCATTATTGCCCGTTGTTTCGCCTCCTGTTTCAGCGTCATATAAATAGGGTTACATATTTAAGCCGTCTGGGCTGAAGTTACATTACAAAATTATTACAGTACAAGGGAGATAAATATGAATTCGTCATATTTTAAAGGTGCAAATCTTATTTGCCTTACTTTCGCCAGATTACGCCGATATTACAATTTCTCCGAAAAGCAATATTACTAGGGCTCTAAGTATAGCCTGTATTCGCGATAATAGATACCCGTAATATTTCCGCGGGAACGACGGCTTATTTAATACGCAGAAACTTACTTCTCATTTTAAGTCATTTATATATCGCTAAATGTTAATTGAAGGGTCGACGTTAATATTCGCGAAGGACAAATGGCAATTAAAATGAATATCAAATCTTAAAAAATTAATAATAATAAAAATATGAAAAAAATATTTTTCATGGCCTCACTCGCGATAGCAATCGCCCTCGGAATTTCCGCCTTGCCAGCAACAACTAAGGCCGAGGACATGGGCACAAGACTAAGTGGACGTATCTTGATCGCCGTAGAAACAAATGGCGAAACCTGGTATGTCAACCCGATTAATCAGCAAAGATATTTTCTGGGCCAACCGCTTGATGCACTAAATATTATGCAACAATTAGGTCTCGGCATCTCTAATCAAGATTTCGATTCCTATAACGGCATTGCTCCCGCCAGACTTTCCGGATTGATTCTTTTAAAAGTTCAATCTCACGGTGAAGCCTATTACGTCAATCCAGTTAATCTAAAAATGTATTATCTTGGAACTCCGGCTGCTGCCTTAAATTTAATGCGCAGTCTTAGTTTAGGAATCAGCAATAATGATTTGAACAAAATGACTATTCAGGAAAACTGGAATGTAAATATCACCGACTCGACTTTTGATCCTATGGTTTTAACTGTTAAAAAGGGCGCGATGGTCACTTGGACCAATAACGAAAGCGTCTCTCACACCGTTACTTCCCCGAATAATTTTAATTTCGGTGAAATCGCACCCGGAAAAACCTATAGCCGGATGTTTAATGTTGCCGGAACCTTTAATTACTATTCTATCAACCAAAGAAGCATGACCGGAACAATTATTGTTCAATAAGAAAAGAAAGAATCGCTCCGATTAAATTCGGGGCGATTCTTTGTAATAATTACCCTCTTGCTTCGGCCTACTAGTATGGAAACAAATAAAAATAAAACTAAAAAAGCAAATAAATCCGTTTCATACGATAAATTTTTTGAGAGTGTTTGGGACGAAAGCTGGACCTATATTAAAACCGTTGTCGACGTGGTGAGAGAACCAGTCTTAATTTTAAATAAAGACTTCCGCGTTCTAGCCGCCAATGATCCTTTCTACCACATGTTCCAAGTCGAGCAAAAAGACACCGAGAACAAGATTGTCTATGAACTTGGTAATGGCCAATGGGATATTCCCGACTTACGCCGGTTACTGGAAAACATCCTACCAAAAAATACTTTTTTCAAAGGCTTCGAAGTCGCCCATGACTTCCCTTTGATTGGCAACAAAGTAATGATTCTAAACGCGCGCCAGATTCATTTTAATGAAGACAAGCTGGCGAATAAATTATTCCCCTCAATTATTCTCCTCGCCATCGAAGATATTACCGAGATGATGCTAATCGCCGAAACTCTGTCTAACCATTCAAAAAGCCTGGAATCTAGATTAACAAATCGAGCGGATAAGCTAGAAGTGTATATTAAAAAATTAGAAATAGAGATTAATAACCTGAAAAAATAAGTAAAAAAATAGCGCTATGAAATACTCATTTAAAGTTTCCCTCATTGCCATCCTTATTTTTGCCTCATTTGGTTCAATTGCCAAAGCACAAGAATTTGATTCTGGCGTCTTGGAAAAAACAAAAAGTAATCCGAGCCAAACGCAAAACGCGAGCTCCTCAGATCAAGCGACACCAGTCGTTCGAGCCTCGGCCATGACAACCAGCGACAACCGGGGAATGATTGAAACCTTTATTTTCGGTCCTGATCAGAAAAACCTCGAAGCGGTGCGCGACGAGCTTGCTATTACTAACAGCAATCTGGCGCAATTAAAATCGCTCTTAAGCATGACCATGGAGGATGCGGGTATAGTTGGTCTTAATGCGCAAATAAACGACCTTGAGCTTGAAAAGATACTCCTAGAAGAATACATTACCACCAATGAAAATACTTTTAGCATCTTCGGTTGGTTTAAGAAATTATTTACGAAATAAATAAAAATATATGGACTCATATAATTCACCTTCAACTAAACCTTTATACCGCGGCACGCAGATAGTTTGGTACATTCTCGGACTACTGGAAGCACTCTTAGCCTTCCGTTTCGTCCTAAAATTATTAGGCGCCAATCCTAGCGCTGGCTTCAGTAATTTTATCTATACTGTTAGCTATCCGTTTGCCACGCCCTTTCTTAATGTTTTTAGGGCGACTCGGGTTGAAGGCAGCGTCTTTGAATGGACAACTCTCATGGCTATTCTTGTTTATGGCCTAGTCGCCTGGGCAATCGTTAAGCTGTTTTTTATGAGCAAAACTATATCAACCCCAGAGGCGGCGGCTAAATTAGACGCCGAAGAAGATAAATAATTTGCTAATTCATTAATAACATAATACCAATATGACAAACGAAACAACAAAAAAAGACGAAGAAGCAACTAAGCAAGATAAGCTTGCCGAAGAAACAAAAGAAAAAGCGGCGGAAGCAAATAAAGAGGCGGCCGCTGAGCATGAAAAGCAAGCGGAAAAAAAATAATTAAATCATAATTCTATGGGAATCATTCTTTGGATAATATTTGGCGGCCTAGTCGGTTGGATAGCTTCAATGATAATGAAGACAAATGCTCAGCAGGGTATTATCTTGAATATCGTTGTCGGTATCGTGGGCGCGGTTATTGGCGGTTGGATTATGAGCGCAATCGGTAAAAGTGGAGTCGGTGGGTTTAACTTATATAGTTTCATCGTCGCTCTACTCGGCGCAATCATCCTGATTTGGATTGTTAAGGCAATCAGAAGCAATAATTGAACGGTTTAGACGGAAGATATAGTCGGACAAGCAAAAAAATAGACCGTGGGGGGTCTATTTTTTTATTCTATTTATCAATATTCAGTTATCTCTTCGCACCGGAATAAGTAATGGCCTGCATTATATTCCATTCTTCAGTCGTATTTGGAGTATGACCATAGATAGAATTAAAGATTTTGATTCCGTTCTCTTCTGAGATAAGCTTGCGGTTCTCGGCTTTCTGGCGTAAGCCATAGGCCATAACTTTAATTGCCGCAACATCATTTTTATTATCAGAATTCATCTCGCGTTTATATATCTTCTTAAACGCTGCCTTAGCCTGCGCTTCTGCGTCAGCGCTAACTACGCTTGGGAAACCGCCGTTAGCAATCTTGATTGTCTCGGCGACTTCAGCACTAGTTTCCGGCAACTTATTATAGGCGGCTTTATAGGAAGAAACTACCGCCGCCCTTTCGCCCGCGCCCAATTTCTTGGTATTAGAATCAGCTCCGTAGGTAATAAAATTAGTAAGGGTCTCTTTAGCCTCATCCGAAATCGGTTTTACGCCAGAAACAAGATTCTTCAAATACTTAATCTGAGTTTCCTGCTCTTGAACGCGGTTGCGTAAAGTTTTAATTTCGGCGAGCAGGCTTTCAAGATTATCATTAGTGGCCGTTGAAACCTCGACATCATTACTTACGGTTGTGACTTTGTCGAAAACAGCGATAAGGGTTTTATTGTTATTCATTTTTATGACACAGGCACGACCATCAGCGGCGCTCGCTTCGCAATCGCCCTGCCAAGCAACAAATTTAGAACTTTTATCTGGAGTTGCTTTAAGAGTTTGAGCCGAGTCTTTCGCATACTTTTCGCTGCAGTCTTCACCGCAATTTATGCCCTGATTAGAGCTATATACGGTACCACCGCCCGTTCCCTTTTTATTGACAGTCAAAGAATAAATATTTTGTTCAACGCTCTTGGCAGTAACAAAAGTAATATCCTTATAGGCTAAGACTGTGCCGCCCGGAGCATCTTCGATATATAAGCGAACATGATATTTGGTTTCCGGCTTAAGATCGCTCAGATTAGTTTGATAGACAGACTCGCCGGTCGTACTACCAAGAATTTTTTTACCAGTCGGTCCAGGTTGAACCTCTAAATAATTCGGCCAATAAATTTCGCGGCCGTATGGAGTCCGACCAAGGGCTTCACGATTGGTTGACCATTGAATAATGGCTGATTTACTAGTTATTTCTTTGGCCATCAGACTTTTAATCACGACAGCGGTATTTTCGGTATTAACCTTAAACCAACTGGAATCAAAATTGAATGAAGCGTTTCCATTTGCAGCGTAGAGATTATATACATAATCGCCATCCGGAAAAACAAGAGTTTTAGTATTAACTCCGTTATGGCAATCAGATAAGTAATAACGGTAGTTAGAGTCAACCGGATCGTTAATATCCGGCAAATAGCCCGGAGCATCAATTAATTTATCGCGTGACCCTAAATCAAACCAGCAAGAAGATGCCGTCTGAGTGGTTGAGGCCGCTGGCTCTAAGTTAGAAACGGTGTACTCTAAAGTAACGTTATTACTATTTAGAGTCGTGTCGTTTACCGGACGGACGACGACGATGTCCGGAGTAATAACTACCGCTTGCGCTGTTTTAGCGTTAACGGGTGATAAGAAACTTATCATGAGGGCAATAAATAGCAACGACATAGTTGCAATGCCCTGGTGAATAAATTTGATTTTTTTCATAAATAGATATTTATTATGAATAATAATTATGAATATATTATAGCATTTTTGAAGAGCAGGGACAAATAAAAAAGGGAGTGTTTTGACTCCCTTATAGTGTGCGAATCTCGTAATTACCACCGCCTGGACCATTCCTCGATTTTGGCGTCCCAATTGGACCGCAGATGATAGTTTGTATCGTCTTTGCTCCAACCGGCGCAAAACAGGATTTTGCCATCTTTAGCGACGATATCCATAACGGAAACTTCGGCAACGTAGTCATGTCCTTTAGGCAACTCATTACGGCTTAATGATAGTCTTCCCAAGGGGCCGATATAGGTTGAGCCCAGCGGAAGATAATCAAAGGCGCGCTCAATTGCTTCTTCAAGTGTCCTGGCTGAATTCATTTTTCGCCGGAATCTTATTGACTTTTGCTTTGCCTGCCAGCGTAAAAAATAAAAGAGGAGAATGGCGGCGATCAGAGTGATAAATTGAACATGATAACTATCAGTCAGATCAAGCCCGGAAAGTGTAAGAATTATGGATACTCCAGAGGCAATCATAATGCCAATTAGCACCCAGCCTAATTTTGATGTTTTCATTTCGTGCTTATTTTGAAGGTTCGACAATATTTACTCTTTAAAAAACTTAGCATGCAATTTCTGCCCAAGCTCTTCCATGCGGGAAAGGCCTTCGGTCTTTTCCAGTAAAAAGCCAGGCAAGGAATCAAGGCCATATCGTCCGGCGGCAATTCCGACACAGACAGCAGCCAAGGAATCAACATCTCCACCCATATTAATACTCATCTTTAGAGCATCAAAAGCGGACCAGGAGTGTTTCATGACATAGACAACGTTGAGCGCCGTTTTGAGGCATGCGCATGGCAAGCCGTAGATGTTTGTGTCCCATTTGATGTAGGGCAAAGGTTGTTCGCCATGCAAGAACAGGTAGTCTTCTTCGGTAAGCTTGTCTGGCGCCGGTAGTTTATCCAGTGCAATTAGCGTCTGCCTGATTTTTCCATCTCCGAATTTTGTCAGCAAGAAGGAAATTAAATCCGCCCTCTCGCCATTATTGCGCAGAAAATGCCAAGCAGTGAGCGCGGCCAGATAGCTGCCAGTAACGCCCAGGACGTGCGGATGAGTTGAGTTCGCGTTAATCTTGCAATAGTCGAGCAGATTTCTTTTCGGCACAAAGGCAAGAGGAAGAGCTCTCATAACTGGAGCGTTCCCCGGATCTTCCCGGCTGACCTGCGTCGCTCTTACTTCTTCAATCGATTTTTTGCCGGTATACCAGTCTTCAATTGAACCGTGGCCATCGCGCGGGAAACCTTTAACTTGTTTGTCATTTTCATACTCGGCCTTAAACTTCTCCAGCAGAAGTTCTTCGGAAAAATCTGCATCTGACAGTAAGGCTTCAACGACGCCGATAGTGTGTTCAGTATCATCGGAATAGGTTCCGGGAGCGATATTATTCTTGCCGCCCTTCCAGACATTTACAAAGCGATCAAATGCGACATTCTCCCGCATCCAGAAACGGCTCTTGAACTCAATGCCGACGCCGAAAGCATCGCCGATGGCGACTCCTTTCAAGGCGTTAATAATAGTTTCTTTTTTCATCTTTTCTGTGTTAAATGTGTTTGAAATTATTGATTTCGTGAATTGTTATTTGATGCTCTGTAATTTCTTGAGCAGTTTTCTTTGCGCAAGCAATATCTCGATATAGAATTTTTCTGGTAGCGAGGTATTAGGATGCTCATGGTCGACATCGTGATAGATGAATGCACCCTGAGTAGCGAGTAGGGCTTCCTGAACTTTAAGGTTCTGTCGGACTTTTTCCGCAATGAACATGGCGATAAGCAAGCGATGCTCAATCGAGTTATAGGGGATTATTTTATTATCCCAGAAGACATAATTGACCTCGTGATTTACGACATCTCTAGTAACTTTCCGGCCGGCTTTTAAAGCGCTTAAACCATCAAGGAGATATACCTCTTCCCTTTTAATTTTAGTGGAAAATTTTATTCCCTGCAAAGCGCTCTCCACCGAGGGGAATAAATAATGCCCAATCCGAAAAGGAGTTGGCGCGAGATTCGACAGAATGGCGCCTCGCCAATCCTCAGAATCAGACCTGATATTAATCGTTTCCTTATTCATGTTTATCGACTTTTTACATTGTTAAATGACTAGCTTAATAAGGAAAATTAGCATTATTAAGGGCGTTTTGTCAATAAAAAATACCGCCCATTATCTGGCCGGCATTTCTCTAAATTAATCAAATGATATTATCTGGAACCCCTTCTCTTTTATATCTTCTTCGCTAAACCACAAATCTTGTAATTTAAACTTCATTAAATAAGTAACCTGCTTCTCAAGAACTCGGCCGGTCGCCTGGCGCGTCGCATGATCAACGCTGGTATACTCCTCTAGAACCAGCGTGTCGCCCGGCTCGATATCAAAATCATTTAGGCGCAATTCGTATTTCTTCTTCCCTTCTAGGATGTCTTGAAAATAATCAGGCAAAACTTTCTTACTTACTCGTTTAGGCATATGGGTAATTATAAATTTATTTCGGTTATTTCTCGCTGCAGCATTTCCGCTAATTTAATCTGGCTCTCGGCAATTAGGTGGACGCCGTCAACGCCAACCGTTAACTCACTGCCATCAACAAAATAGCAATTATTTCTCTTTGCGATTTCTTGATAGAGTGCGGATAATTTTTTCGATTTTTCCGTTCCGCCCAAATAACGGGCGGCGGCATATTCCGTTGTTTCATCTATGAGCGGCAAAGAAACGATAATAAGCTGAGGGTATTTATCTTGAAATTGTGACTTGCGGCTTATGATAACTTTAACAAAATGCTCTTCCAAAAGTTCAGCGATTTTTTCCGGCGTATTATTATAAACATCTTTAAGCTCGTTCGTGCCGAGCATAATTATTACCAAATCTAAGGGGTCGTGAGTATCAAGGCAAGGAATTAGATACGCACTACCATTTCTACCTTCTTTCCCCGGGCGCTTATCGTCAGAAATAAGGGTACGGCTATTTAGACCCTCTTCGATAACTTCGAAGTTATTGCCAAGAAGCTTCTGTAAAGCTTTTGGATAGCGAATATCTTCGGAGAATCTCTCATGATTACTTCCGGGAATATAACCCCAAGTATAGGAATCACCAAAACAAAGTAGACGTTTTTTGGACATATGTTGATTAATTAATATAGTTTAATTATAGCACCTTTTAAAAAACCCCGGAATTTTTGGTTCCGAGGCTAAGCTCAATAAATCGATGATTTTACTCTTCCCCGGTAATTACCTTGATTTCGAACTCTTCTATCTCGTCCGCCATAATTTTGTAATCCTCGTCGGATAGCTCAAGAAGTTTCTTCATTGACTCTCCCGGAGTCTCGTCAGCAGGAGTTTCTACTTCGTCCCGAATGAATCGGCGAATTTTGTTTTTGTGATCTTTGTTTAACATGATAAGGCGGATTTTAGGTTTATTTGCCAAACTTATTTACCAATGTTCCGTATATATCCTCAAAAACGCTGATTGGAACAAAGTGCATTATTTTTCCGTAATTGCTGCCGGAAACTTCGACGCCAATAACGCCATCGCGACCGACAATTAGGCCGCCAGAATCGCCTGGTTCACAGCGCAGAGTACTCATCTCAACCTTAGGCCCATCAAGAAGAAGGCCCGGTTTTTGATAAACGTCTCTGGCATTAAACGGAACCAATAAAATAGCCGAGTCTCCGGATATTTGTTGGCTGGAAATCATCTCCCGTTCGCATAGGGTTCGCAACCCCTTGATTCTTTTAACAACCAATATTGCCGCGTCATATTCATTTGAATGTAATTCGGTGACGAGCGATAGCTTTATTGTCCTGCCCTTAGAATCTGTAACCCAGGCTTCATATCTTTTAGTCGAGTCAAATGGGAAGCAATGTCTAGGCAAAGCTAAATATGACCAACCATCTTTATTGCTATAAAGACAGCAATGGCTAGACCAGGAATCCTCAATTTTTCCATGACTGTACGCATTGCAGGAAAATTTAAGCACTGATGAGGCAACCGATCTGACATATTTCCGGTCGGGAAATTTTTTGAAGTGTGCCCCGGGAATATTACTTGGCGTTGGGATATTATTTGCCGTCTCGCTCGAATTATCGCAAGCGGCAAGGAAGATAAGAAGCGCCATCATGAGAGCGCCAATAAAATAACGATTCTTTTTCATCGATTGGTTTTTTGGTGAATATGAATATTTAAGTAAATACTTTTTGTAAAAGGTCTTTGGTTAACAAAAAAATATAGCATAAATACCATATTTTTGTCAATAACACATATTTATCCTCAAAAATAAGGGACTATAAATACTTGACATATTGCGAAAAAGGTATTACTATTACTATATTCTTTGAAATAATAATTCACCAAACATTATTTATCATGAGAAACACAATCATTTTCTTGGGCATCGTTTTGATTTTCGGCTGCTTCGGACTCGTTATCTATAACGATATCGCTGACCTTACGGCAAGTGCGATGAACTTCAACACGTGGCTCGCAAACGGCCTCGGCTTAACCGGCGTAGCAATGATTTTAATCAGTCTGGTTCGTAAACCCAGCTACTTGTGCAGAAGAAGCATAAACGGCTACTGGTAAGCGGCATTCATGATGACATTTAAGGTTCTCCCCGGAGAACCTTTTTTATTACAATCGGCTATATTTATTGACCAAACGTCTTCCTCGTGATAATTTAATCAGACTGATTAGTAAATAACGCTCTTTAAAACCATACGAGATGAGAAAACGAAAAATAATCCTCTGCGACCAGGACGGTGTTCTCTTGGCTAAAGACTATAGTTGTAACCATGACTTTGCCGGCCTCAAAGAACTCCTGCGGGAAAATAATGCAATTTTAGTTCCCCACTCCGACACGCCCGTTTTGCGCTTGAGAAGAAATTTTGAGTCCGCAACCGGCGTAAAAATCACTAATTTAATTGCCGAACGCGGGGCAATTATCATCGCCAAAAACCAGGAAGTATTCCGTCTGCGTTTTCCCGAGGAAGCAATTAAAGCCTACCGCCGTGAGTTATTTGCCCTGGCAGAAAAGTTTACCAAATTTATTTACTCGGGCGATTCCGTAACCTGGGTTAAAAAAGGAAAGCTATTCGCCAAAAATGAAAATGTCATAATCTTTGACAGCTACCGCCAATCCTCGCTTGGTTATTATGCCCGCCGGACTAGCCCCGAAGGATTAGCAAGAATTGATAACGACTTCTACCACGAATTTACTGCCGAGGCTAAAAAAATTCCGCTACCGCCCTTCTTTGATGTCGAAGATTATAATCCTGATTATGGCATCGCGATTCTCTCTTCCTCTCAAGCATCCAAAACCAATGGCTTTCTGAAATACCTGGATTTACTTGATGAAGAAAATTGCGAGTACTACATGATCGGCGATTATCTAACAGACATTATTGAACATCCGCGGATGACCTTGCTAGCCGTTAATAATTGCGTGGAAGAATTAAGAAACAAGGCGAGCTTCGTTTCACAATCCCCCCTGGCAAAAGGCATGATGGAATGCATTGAATATGCTCTATCTATCTAAGCTGCTAGGCACAAAAAAAAGCCCAAAAAAGGGCTTTTTTAAATACTTAAGATTTGGCGCTTATCGCAGACGATATTCCTTATGCTTGACAAATATCAATAAATATTATATAATTTATCGTTATTAAATTAACACCTGTTTTTGCTAACAGGAGCAGTAAATTAACAATTATTCACCAATACTAACCAAACCAAACAACACATGAAAACAAGAAGCTTGATTATCTTTGTCGCCCTTGTGGCTATTGCTGTCGTAAGCGTTTGCGGATGCAAAAGGGACAAAAAGGCTGAAGGCCCGCAGTTCTCAAAACAGGACTCCGCCTACATCTTTACCCGGGACAGTCTCTGGGTTAAAACGACAGACTCAGGAAACATACAGGCCATGCACTGCGAAAGGAGAGCCGGTTATGGACCCGCAGTCAAAATCAGGATTTTCCGCGCAGGCAATCTCAAAGAGGTGTACCACAAGTACTACACCAAGTACGACACGGTAACGTATGACCCGATTGACTCCGTTATGAACCTTGAACTCCGGTCGCGACCGGTGACTCCTGGTGAATACTGGGTCATTGCCGCCGCCGCTGTTTATCTTAACGATCAGTTGATTAGACTGGAGAACGATGGCGAACAGTATTATGGTCAACCAACACCCGAAGAAATCAAAGATCCTGCCTGGACACCGCAAGGCTACATAATGGCTTTCACCAGTTTGGCCGAGCTCAATGACTACGCCAAGAAGAATAATTCCTGGCTGGTTATTTGCTCGAAGCAAACGATGGATTTACTTGGTTGGATGTATGCACCGAAAAATTGTTACCAGCTCAAAATCGGCGGCAAGATGCTTCCTGTTCTTGAAATTGAATCCTGGGGAAAGGAAAAGGCAGATTGGGAACCCATTCATATCAAGTACCGCTATCTCTGCATCGGCTGGGGCGGGCGCGATATTGAGTACGGTCCGGGCGTCAGCGCCTTCAATATGAAGAATACGACCGATTACGGAAGCCTGGACAATGACGATTTCGTTGTCGTTGATAACCGCGGAAACGGCTACTGGTATGGAGAAAAAATTAAAGATTTTTCCTTGAAAGATTTTGAGGGGATATAATTTGTAAATTCCCTGCTCCAATCCCAAGTCTAAACAAAAACGAGCTACTTCAAACAATTTTTAGAAGGCTTCGGTTCAAACTAGCACCTTATAACCATGAAGGCCCCAACAGAGGGCCTTTTTTATTTGCGAGAATATCAAGGTTGTTGATTATTGTTTTTATCCGGCTCGGAGTAGTGGATGAGGTTAGGAATAGTGTGGCTAATAATAGTTAATAATTTAGCTCTTAATCCTGTTCTTATTTTTGATTGTTAAATAAATAACACCTATATAGAACAAAACCATGAAATCTATTTGGAAAAGTGAACTTTGAATAAAAATATCCCATCCGGTTTCGCCATAACATCCAGTAAAAAAACAAGAGAAACCAGAAAAGACGGGAAAACCATAATAAATTCCCATAAACCAGCTCGATTCTAGAATCCAATACACAATAATACCAGCAATAAATATATATAATAGGTATTGCAGATATTTCTTTAATTTGTCGTCTTCTGTGAATATATAGATTACTAATGGGATTGCGGCCGTTAAAATAATGATTGATTTGTAATCACTGTTGCCCAAGAAGGAGATTATAAATAGTAGGTACAGGATGACTAGCGGCAAGATTTTATAAATTGTGGCTTTTGATAGTTTGAACATATTATTAATTATTCAATTATTTTATTAAGTTTTCTATCCTTATCTTGAAGCAACCGGTCTCTTTTAAGCTTTATTAAACCTTTATAATAACCAACGATCTGGTTGCCAATTTCGGATACTTAGGCATTACTTAAATCTCTTCCGTATTCCTCTTTGATTATAAATTTTAACTCCAAAAGTCTTTTTTCACTTACCATATAAGTTGTGTAGCGTAAGCCTTAATTAATCTTCATGTTTACAACAATCTTGAATAAATTAATAATTTATAATAATATAATAATAGTTTTAGCTCCTTAAAAAGCTGGTGAGGATATACTCGGGCGCTTTTTTCTTTATTTAGGCTTCAGCCTTTATTTTCCCGAATAGGAACTTATCGGTTCTTATTCGGGGATATATAAAGGCCGATTTCCCTTTTATAAAAGTTTAAGCTTAACGTGTATGAACAAATCAAAATTTGTTATTTACAAGGACGTAGCAAGTTATTACCGATGGAGACTTATAGCCAGAAATGGTGAAATAGTCGCTGCTAGTGAGGCTTATGTTTCTAAACAAGGAGCTATTAACTCTGCTGTTCGGGTAAAGTCTATAGCTTGGGAAGCTGAAATCGTAGATAATACGAGATAAGATTCTTTAGTTATTCCTCATCAGCTTTTTGTGGAGCTTTTTTAATTTAACAATTATTTTTTATTATTAATAGATTTTTTCGCGAATTTTTCCAAAATTGAAGAGCTGGGGTGATTAGATAATGAAACTAATTTATTAGCTAGGGCTACTGGAAATAAAGCATTATCATACATATCACATCTTAATTTTTGAATATTATGTAAAATCACGTCAATATTCTTAAAATCGGCCTTTTGAGGCGATAAGACTACTTCCGCATTTTTAACTGGGATCGTAATTACATATGTTTTTTCATCCATCGATTTAAAGATAATTTTTGACCCATAGTAAGAGCTTCTTGCATATGGAGAGTTAATTTCGGCTTTGCCTGGCAAAATATATTTATAAATATAATCATTATCAAGAAGTAATACAGTGCCTGGCTTCAATTTTTTACTTATTTCATCTGCGTGTTCAACAAATGCTCCGCTTTTCTCTAGGCCAGCTAAAAACAAATCATATTTTTCAATGAGAAAATTGGTTAAAGCCCTTAAGGGCTTCTGCATATTTGCTGTTTGACCAAAGAAAGCTAGGGGCCCGTCTTTTATAAAAAGAGTTTCGGATAGAATTGAGGGTTTAGTTTCAATTATTGTTTTTATTAAGTGAACAATAATAATTTGCTCAATTAATACTGTTAAATATCCTATTACTCCGCCCGCACCCATTTCGTCATCAACGGCCTCATGTAATCTAAAAACATCCGTTATATATATTTCCTTATTACATGTATTACATTTATAAATAAAGTTTGTCTGTTTATTTTTAGAATTTAATGAAACATTTTTTTCTCCACAATTAGGACAACTGGCTAAAATATACTCACTTAACGGTTTATCAAATTCTTGAAAAATAAGCCATTTTAAAGTATCAGCAAATATGTCGTCGCCGGATTTTTTTATAAAAAAATTATATAATGATTTTCTGAAGGAATCTACAAAAGATGTTGAATTTTTAAGTAAAATATTTTTGGTTGGCAATGCTAATTTATGCCTTTCAATTTTATTTAACTTAGCTATATCTTCAGGGTCTATGAAAACTTTTTTCGATAATTCTTCTAAGTCTTCAATTTTAAAAATTAAAGCACCAAATTGAAAAAAAGTTAGAGTAGATGAGGGATAATCATTTTTCACTGAAACTTCGGTTCTTCCTCCATCTACAGCAATAATGTGTTTTATTGGATTATTATCTACTTCTAAAAAATCGAATCTTAACTTATCTGGTATATCAATGTCTTCTGATCTTTTTGGCAAATTGCATTGGGTTAGAAAAGATGCAACTTCTGGATCATTTATTATATACCCATGCGAAGATTTACTGGCATATTCATTTGGACGTCTTCCATTCTTGCTAGAATAAGACATAAATTTTATTTATTTACACTAAATCTATCAATCTGGACAGGGACAACGAAAGGATTAGAGTATGTTTTCATTCTTACAAATCCTTTGTCAGTATTAGGACTAAATCTTGTTAAACCAGAGGTAAAATCAGTAAAGTCGTAATATTTTCTTAATTCTTTTAATTCATCATCATTATTAAGATGGGCTATAAACCAATTTTGTGTATTTTTTAATATATTTGAACTAATTGAGCTAACCTCTTGAGTTGCGTATATTAATCCTAGATTCAATTTTGCACCTTCTTTAGCTAGTCTATTGTATATTTGTTTCAAATCTTTATTATCAGATTTAGGAAATAAATTATGAGCTTCTTCAAAATAGAACTGAATAAAATTGTTTGTTTTTAAGTCAGTGAAATTTTTCATCGCGTTTTCAAAAATTTTTACACAAATCCTATCAGAAAATAGCTCTTGGACTTTTGGGTCTCCTTGAGACAAATCAACAATAACAATTTTTCCAGAACGTAAAGATTCAATAATATCAACATCAAATGGTTTATCAATTGTATCAGTATGAAGATTTGTAATATTGCGTAGCTTAAGATACCCGCTGACATTAGCTGCTCCATTAGGCATCTTTTTTCTAGTCAAAAAAACAAGAAGGGCTTTCAAGTCTTCATCTGCCCATTCATGCCCCTTCTCTCTTTTATATTTATCAAAAAACTCATTATCATAATTATCCCAAATTGCCGAAAACCAATTCGAAGCATCTTCAAGCGAGACTCCCTTAGACGGATCAATCTTACCATCTTCTTGAACTAATTTATTTAATTCTTGGTTTCCACTAAATTTTACTTTAAATCCAGCAGGCACTTTAAACCCCGCTCTATATAGACAGCAAAAATATGCTGCTTTTTTTCTTTGAAATCTTGTTGTATTGCTTATATCCGTACTATCCGGCTCTGCAAAATCTATTGATCTAAAACTTGCGACATAATCACCAGACTCCTCACTCAAGGAAGATGTGGCTAACGCAAATCCTGATTGTAAGTCATTATAAAAATTTACTTTCATTACTTTGAAATCTGCTTTAGGTAAAACGCTATATCTAACAACATCATCTTTAAATAAGTCAAAAATTGCCGTGCCCTCGTCTTGAAGATTTGGATTAGCATATTCCCCGTTTATATCAAATATTATTTGTCCAACCGCCTCCTTCGGCAAACCGGTTTCAGTAAAAGATTCAAGAGTTTCATTGTCTGTATCAACTTTTTTTACATTTTTACTTATTTCAACGGTCGCTTCTATAATTTTTTTAACAGTATTTGATTTCCCAGTACGAGTCATACCAAACAAAGCGGTGCGTTTACCTATAAAATCTTTAGGGCTTATATAAACCGGGACGGGTTCAATACCATCTTGAAATCTCAAACTTGAGCTATACCTTACGTTACCAATTTTAATATCATTATTATCACCGGTAATTTCATTGAAATCTTTATAATTTACAATCTGTTCTAGTACCTTGCCTGATGGTTTATAAACAGTATAATTATGAGCGCTATAAAAATTCTCCAGGTCAGCACCAAAAACAATTTTCCCTTTATTATCTTTATAAAATGTACCGAGTATCCTGCATTCAAGCCCAGAAAAACTAAATTGATATCTGGTAAAGTCGTCTAACTGACTACCCTTACCTGCTGTCTTCAAATCATCTTTATAGTATTCGATCATTGAACTAGTTACTTCATTATCAGTAGGCAACCCTTTCGGTCCGAGTGCTCTTAAAAGTAATGCTTCTGACACGCCCTCTTCATTTTCATAAAAAGCTAATAAGAATGCCCCCTGAGGTATGCCGCCAACTTTCATTTTCCAAGCATCTGGAACTAAAACGCATGCTTTTTCATAATCAAGATAAAAAGGCCTTCCGATTAATGCATTGGATTTTTTTGCTTCGACTAAAATATCAACTGAAGCTAAATCCTTGATAACATCTTTTGTGCTCATATTTTTTTAATTATTAATTTATTGGTAAGTTTTGGTTCTTTGAATCTAATAATTGATTGCTCTCCATATTTTTTATCGACTTCAACAGCCAGCCATTTTCGTTTTAATTTTTCTGCACAATAGCCGGTTGTATTCGTTCCTGCGAACGGATCAAAAACTATATCTCCCGGCTCGGTTAAAAAATCAATAAAAAATGAAGCGAGGGCTATTGGCATTCTAGCTGGATGTAGTGGAATATTATTTTTTCTACACTCCTTTAAAAAATAGTCGTTAGAGCTGGTGTTGGCAAAACTAAACATATTATGAGGCAATCTAATATCTCTTTTTTCATCCATTTGCTCTAATTCTAATACATTATGCATTATGCTCCCCTTATTATCAATGAGAAAACTTTTCTCGCTTATATTATGTTCAGATGGCCTTTTTCCTGCATTATATTTTTTACTTTTTAAAAGTTGCAACATACTTTTACTATAAGGCCTAAGGACTCTTCTGTTGTCTGCTTTCGGAAAATCAGATTTAGCCATCCACCAAACATGAGTATAGCTATCAATAGTTCTTATTCTATTAACTGTTACCCATTGAGCCGGGGAGGGCAAACGAGAAGGATTATAACAAATAAACTCCTGACACAAACGAAGATCTGCTTTTGGATTCTTTACGAAAGCAATAAGAGATTCTAGGGATAATAAGGCTTGTATTGGTCTAGAATGTTCCCATCCGTTTCCCATTTCTACCACGATAGAACCATCCTTTTTTAGTAATTTTGAAAATAATGGAGCTAAATCGGCAAGCCATTTTTTGTATTCTTCTCCAAGCTTATTGCCGTATTTTTTTTTGTTATTTAAAGGAAAAGGCGGGGAAAATAATATAAGTTGTACTTTATTTTTATATTCATTAAGAAAACCCTTCTCAATTAATTTTTGGGAATCACCTAATATATACCTTCCTAATTTTGTCTTATATAAAACTTTATCCATATTTTACATCCAGCGTTAATAATTAAAACAATTTACCAACAACTTGAGCCTCATTGACTTTGGCTAATTGGCATATTTCATCAATTGATGCACCGTTGTCTTTTAGACCATAAAAATGAGTTTCACCCAATAAAATATATTCCCATTCTCTATCCGTTCTATCTTCCGGATTCAATTTATTAATTCGCTTAACCCAGTCAAGAGTCGCCAACTGTTTTTGTTTAACATTAGGATCATTCAAATCTTTATCTGATTTTGTCTCAATTAGATAAATTTTATCAGATGTTTTAATAATAAAATCAGGATAATAAAATGACAGAAAACCATCGGTTCTAATGTAAATTATGTTAGCAAAATTATGATAATACTCGTTAACTTTCATTATAGCTTCAACCTTACCATCGGAATCAGCATATTCCAGCATCGCTTTTTCAAAACCACCCCTATTAGAAGGATACGGCAACCGTTCGTATATTGATTTTGTAATTTCTAATGAATAATTTTCTCTTACTCTTAATTCTGAAACTTCTGAAAAATATCTTTTTTCAATCTTAGCATCGCTTACCTCGACATTCTTTTGCATATCAATAATCACTTTCGCAATTTCCTTTACAATATGCTGAGTAACTATGCCGTTCTTTAGTAATAAAACTTTCCAATTGTTATCTACAAAGGGATTAAAATCAGTTGAAAATAGTTTGGTTCTAATATATCTATCAATAACCTTAACTATTTCTAAATTATTTATTTGCATTACCGGAAAAGTCTTTGTTTTTCTGACACCGACCTTAGCCATTCTGTTTATAACAACATTCAGAATCTTTTCTAGATATTCATTATAACTTTGAGATTGAAATAAATTAGCATCTACCGTATATTCTCCAAATCTTGTTTTAACAGTCATTTCCTCGGAAACAAAGTTCTCTCCATCTTTTTTGAAAAATCTCTTTAAATCATCTAACGGATAGACAGTAAAAGGTTCCAAGCTTTCTATTCCAACATTTCCGGTAACTAACTCTTCTTCCGATTCTTTAATGATAAAAGGCCAAAATAAATCATATTCTTTATAATTTTCCTTTAAGCCAACCTTTAAAATACCGCCCAATACATCCTTGCCGTCTGGATCTTTGCCTAACTCACCTATAAGACCCTCGGCCAATAAATCATCATAAAATTGAACAAAAGCCGGATGCTCAATAATTGTTAATAAATCTAAGTAATTATTTGGCTCTTTCTTCTCAACCAGTAATCTTCTAATATTGTCCTGTTTAATTTCAATATACTCTGGTTCACGCCACATTAAACGCAGCCCTCTTCCTATTGTTTGTTCTAATAATATCGGGGCTGTTGATGAGCGCAGCGGAACGATAACACAGATATTGCTTACATCGAAACCTTCTCTCAACATTAATACGGAAACAATAACCTTCGGACTTTTATGTTTATCAATGTTAAAAAGTTTCTGTTTTAAGGTTAGCCACTCACTTTCTGGTATCTCCCCCTTTTTACCTGTATCAACCCTAAGAACATCATCATCCGAATATCCGTTTTCTTTAATAAAATCTTCAACTAAAGGCGAAACAGACTTATCTTCGCACATAATAAGCATCTTCGGATACTTATTAGAAATTCCGTTCTTATCTTTCGTAAATTCAACAAAATTTTCTTCAAGTATTTTTAATTTATTCAGTCCAGCTCGAAGCATTAATTTTTGTCCATCCGATAATCCAATAACTTTATTACCCTCTCTAACCGCATTATAATCTAAAGTTAAATCAGTAAATTCTTTTCTTTTATCAATAGCTATTGTTTTAACTAATCCCTTTCTGATTGCTGTTTTTAAATCAAAGTCAACGATGATATGAGGAAAATAATGTTTAATACGATTATGACCACTACCGGTTACATCGTAAGGGGTGGCGGAAAAATCAATTTGGATAAATTTATCACTCTTAATCTTAGCAATTTTGTTAAGGCTTTTCTGCCATTCAACTTCTTTAACTTCCCCATAGACTTTATTCTCATGAATATGATGCGCTTCATCGTTTATAACCATTAAATCTGGCAACTCTGCTAAATAATCCACTTCTTTACCGCTTAAATAACTATAATCTAAAGAATCAAGGGCATTGCCACCGGATACACCTGGTCTTATCGGTAATAACTCTTTTAGTATAGATTCTGGACTATCAAAAGGGGAATTATCTTCATCTTCCATTTCCTCTTTTTCCATAAATAAATGCCAGTTAGCTATGGCAATCATTCCGTCTCCTGTTACCTTAGTACCAATTTCGTGTTTTTTAGCAACGCTATTTTGAATAAAACCAAAAATATCGTCACGATATTGAGGAGGTATAAATAAATCTTTAAATTGAAAGAAATCAGATTGGTCAAATTGTCTTTCCTGATCTTCGTTCTCTTTCCCCAGATAAGCATCCAGTAAACGTTCATAAACGATAATGCCTGGCGCTACTAAACAAAAATTCTTGGTAAATTTTCCACTTTTTTCTGTTTCATATTTAGCGTTCAGATATTGCCAAATAAGCAGGGCGTGCATTACCCAAGTTTTTCCCGTGCCGGTTGCCATCTTAATGGCATATTTTGAAATATTATATTTTTCTTTTGCTAATTCAGCGATATCAATATCGGGTAACAATTCAAAATCTATATTCTCATAAACATCTTTTACTTTTTTAATTCCGACAATTTCGTGTAAATATATTGTATTTAAAATCGCTTGTCTTTGACCTTCATGAAAATTAAAATACCTCGTTTCTGTGTGAGGCTCTTTAAACCAATATTTTAATAAATCTTGCGTGACCAAAGAAGCTTTTGCCAACATTTCTCCGCTAGCCCAAGAATCATTAACCTTTTGAGTTATTGAATTAGCTAATTTTAGAGGAATATTTCTTGTACCGATGCTTATTGCTGATGGCATATATTGTGTTTTTTAAAAAATGTGTTATAATATCTTCAGTGGTATTTGTGAGGGCTTAGGCTCTCCCGCGGTTAAAAACATAAAACCGCAGACAAATATCATGACAAAAAAAGCTTTCTAATCGCATTCAAGGTCTCCTTCATGGAAGACTTTTTTTGTTTGTAAAAATATCGGGTCTTTTCTACTTTTCCAAAATGGCATAACACTCCAAAAATATGGCTGGCCACTCTCAACCTTTTTTACAATAATTTTTATTTTTATTTTTTTTACAATCGCAATAAAAGCATAATAAGTAACTTCCTTCATTACTTGTTGCCATTTACCAGAATCTTTTATTCTCTCGAAATTCTTAGTCTCATTAATTTCTTGAATCGTCCCGGCAACGCTCAAAACATCCGGAACCAATTTTAAAAATTTTAATCTTAAATATTGATCGGATGCTGGTCTGGTTTTATTCCAGGCCTTCATTTTTATATGGTCCAATCCTTTTGCGTTAAAATTTACTTTTGTTTTAAGATAAGGGCAATCGATTTGATTTACGCCATTATAAAAACTCTCGGCTTCTCCTTTTACCTTTTCAAATAATTTTTCTAATTCTTCAGTGTTCATAAGGATTCAATAACAATACTTTCAAAGCCAAAAACATCGACTGCTTTTACACAAACTTTCCTACTTGCTATTTTGGGAACAGTTAACACCGTCTTATTAATAACGTGATAGGGGTCACCATCATTTTCTTCGTTTTCACGATAGTCTTGCCACTTACTCCTAAATGTTTCGCCATCATAATCTGGGTCTATACTCCAATATTCAATTAGTGAAAGGGGGTCTTTGGCAATCAATTCTTTTAATTTTTCCTTGTCTTTATCATCAAGAGGAATATTATCCGGAGACAATAAAACGTAATTATCCAATTCAATTGTTAATTGCTCATTTTCCCCAATAACTTCAGACTGGATTGGTTTAATTGATAAATACTGCAGCGAAGAAAATCTGATTTTACCGCTACTGACCAAATCTTTATAGCTAGCCTTAGTTTTTAATTTATCCAGCAAATCTGGGGGAATAACTAGAACTTCTAATTTATCATCATTTAAAGATTGAATAGCCTCTGTAATATCATAAGTAAAATTCCAACCTAAAACCACGACCTTATTCCATCCGCCCATAAAAGAATTCTTATATTCAATGGCTTTTTTTAGAGTCGCTAATCCAGTTAATTTACTTGGCGAATCTACCAAAACTAATGTTCTGTTATCTTTTATATATCCTAAATTTTTATTTGGATTTTGATCATCAACGAAAGGTATGGCGCCAAAAAGCTGCATTACAACTTGCGCTAAATCACCAACTCGACGATATAATCTGGAAGACGAAAACGCCTCTTTCTGATAATCACCAATCGCTTGATATAAAAATGGTTTAGCATTCTGGTCAATTAATCTTTTTCTCATCACTAAATTAGCTGGTTTACCAATATCAGACATTATCCATTTACGGCCGAGTCGCTCCGCAACAGCACCAGTTGTCCCAGAACCAGCAAAAAAATCTACAACGAGAGAATTCTCATTGGATGAAGCATTTATTATTCTTTCTAGTAATCCTTCTGGTTTTTGAGTGTCATATTCTATAAACTCATTTGAACCTCCCTGTATTGGTGATACATCTTTATCAATCCATATATTAGTAGCTAGTATTCCCTCAACTTCATCTAAGTATTGCTTTTTAGAATATCCATTTTCAGCATCACCATATATATACCCTCTGTTATAGAAATCATCCAGTTTTTCTGTAGAATATAAATATTGCGCAACTCTACCTCTCCATTCAAAACTTCTTCTGCCGGAAGATGCCTGTCTACCCCTAGCTTCTATCATAATTAAACGAAATTTGCCCTTTTCATCTTCCAGCCTATAAGGTTGCTTCTGTTTCTCCTCAAGAGGAACATAAATTTTATTAAAATTATAATCATTTGTTTTTGAATAGAAAAACAAATTATCGTAAACCTGGGAATAAAATTTTGATTGAGCATTTGGTATATTCCTTTTTCTCCAAACAATATCGTTTTTAAAATTATTTTTTCCAAAAATATCATCTAATAATATTTTTACATAATGACCAATGTGCCAATCAATATGGACATAAATTGACCCTTTATCAGATAATAACTCTTTCATTAAAGCTAGTCTTGGATAAAGCATTTTTAAATATGATACCGTCCCATCTTTCCATGTATCTGCATAAGCAAATTGCTCGATGACGGTCGGTTTTTGTGATAAATCAACGCCAGGCAAAGAAACTTTCGTTCTATAATCCGCCTTACTATCGAAAGGGGGGTCAATATAGATTAAATCAATCTTGCCTCTCATTGATGAAAGGCCAGACTCAGGATCACCGGCAAGCAAGGCCTGCATAACTAAAAGATTGTCTCCATAAACTAGGCGATTCATCCATTCTTTATTCTCATCCTTCGGCATATGTCCGCTCCAAAGGTTATCACTATCCTTGGACGGCAAAACAATCTCATTTGTTTGCAGAGATATTTTATTAGAACCAGAAAGGCGTTCTAATATCCTTTCAACCTCTTTTTTGCCCTCATCTATAATTTTTGGCAACTCGTAAATCAATGAATTCATATTAGTTTGTTTATATAATTCAAAAATATCACAATTTTTCTTAAAAAACAAGCAAAAAATAGATAAAATCTTTATGCACCGTTTTTAAATTTACTGCATTATAGGGTCACGCGCGAAGATTTGAGGGTTACAAATTCTTGTCTTGTAAAACGAGAAATCACCCTATGAACAAAAGAAAAACGAGATTTTACTCTCGCCTTTTCTATGCTCCCAGGGTCGGATTCGAACCGACGACCAATTGGTTAACAGCCAACTGCGCTACCGCTGCGCTACCTGGGAATATTAAGTTTTACTTCAAGCCCGGACCTTCCGTGCTTCAAAAAACAAAAATGTTTAAACAACATTTTATGACCTTATTTTAGCAAATATGGGAAATATGTCAAACAGGACCAATTTTCTTTATTTTTGGGTTTTTTATTGCTACAATAGGATTAAATTAACTATCAATAAGATAGCTTTTAAATCTATTCATATGTCTAAAAAAAGACTCCTCTTACTCCTTGCCCTAATTATCATCGTCGGGGCGGCGGTTCTATTCCTCGTATTTCGGCCCGATAAACCAATACTAATGAGCCAGCCTCTTCCGATAAGCCAAAACGCAACCTCGACTACTGAAGCCCTAAATGAGCCCAATATCGGCTTTGCGCCTGTCTACCAGGAAAGCGCCACGCCTTTAAGCCAAGTGCCTAATTATGGGGCCATCAAGGCTAAATATAGCCTAACTCTCTCGGCCGCTCAGGAGAAATACCTGGACGAAAACCGCTTCCTCCTCGTGAGCTACGATCAAGTTCCCTTCTTTAAATCGCGACCGAACTTCGACCAATGGCTTGTCGACTCTGATTCAATGGGCGGCGGCTCTATTTATGTCCGCAAGCCGGAAGACGCAGTTCTCGTAACGCCTGATACCGCGCTCCATGCATATCATAAATATTTCGAATTAACTCTAGAAGAATTAGAACAGCATGAGCTTAGTCTGGCGCTTGGTGATTTTTTAACCGGGCTTCACGCTAATATCGCCAAGGCAGCTAAGGACAGCCAAGGCGAAATTAAAACGCGTTACCAAAACCTTGAAGCGCAGATTGTTTTAGCTCAGGTTTTATTTGAAAATAAAAATACTGCTAAGCCGAGCTATTTTAATAATCCCGAGGAAGAAGTTAAGTATGCTGAAGCGGACAAGACGATTGACTCGCTTGATAATGCCAATAAACTTCTCGCTAAATACTCAAGCGATCTAACCCCGGAATTAATTAGCGCGATTAAAACCGATCTCGCCGAAATTTATGCCGCTGAAAATGTCGGCGCTTCCCCGCTCTTCAGGCAATATGACGACCAGATAAAAACGGACTATACGCAATTTACGCCCCGTAGCCATTACGCGAAAAACTCGACTCTGCGCGCCTACTTCCGCACGATGATGTATCTGGGCCGCAGTAGTTATTTACTCCATAGCGACTTGGGACTCGCCGATACTAATTTGCTGGTCAAACAAATGGCCCTTAAAAATGGCGCGGCCTCTCCCTTAGAATCTTGGCAGAAAATCACTAATGTGACTGATTTCTATGTCGGCGAAAGCGATGACTTAACTTATCCGGAATGGCAGGAATATATGACGAGCGTCCTTGGTGCCAATGTTAGTTCCGACGCGGCTCTAATTGCTCCAGATAACATAGCCAAGTTAAAAGCGAATATTGATAAGCTGAGAAAACCAAAAATATTGTCCGACGTAATTGTCGACGAAAATATTGCCTCGCGCGATAAGGCGAGCCTGCTCAATCAGTCTTTGTCTTTCCGTGTCTTTGGCCAGAAATTTTCCTTTGACGCTTCGATTTTAAATGATTTAACCGCCGGTCAAGAAAAAACTGAAGTTAAATTACCTTCCACGCCTTCCGCTTTATTCGTGCCGGCTGTGCTTGGCGATTTGAGAGCCGAGAAATATGTCAGCGAATTTTTAATGCGCTCCGCTGGTTTTAGTTCTGATGAAGTTACTGGCTTTATCACCAAATTAACCCAGAAAAAAACCGCCATTAAATCAGTTCCGGAAACGGATTGGTACCAATCACTGGGCAGTTCTTGGCTTTATGTTCTTGGCGCACTCACGCATAATTACGGGGTGAATTATCCTCTCTACATGCAATCGCGCTCATTTCTTGATAAGCAAATCCAGTCTTTCTTAGGCTCATACGCGGAACTTAAGCACGATACTCTTTTATACGCTAAACAAAGCTATGCCGAACTTGGTGCCGGTGGCAATGATCAACCGCTCCCGCCCGTTGTTAAGGGCTTTGTCGAACCTAATCTAGAGTTCTGGAATCGATTCAATAAGCTAGTTGACCGTACCGAACAATTATTTGCCGATAATAATTTATTTCAGAATCAAAGCGCGAAAGACCGCCTTGATCAATTCCAAAAGATTTCCGCTCTCTATGCGAAGCTAGCCGAACAGGAGCTCCGCGGCCAAACAATTAGCGATGATGATTACGAGACTCTGCGCACGACTAAATTGTCATTCATGGCCCAACCTTTTGAAGCCGTTGATCCGACTGAGACTTCCGGCCAAACTGCTTTAATTGCCGATATTCATACTGATATGGTTGAAGGTCAGATTCTTTACGAAGCGACCGCTAAACCATATCTCATGCTCGCCATCATCGGCAATGAAAATTCGCCGCGCCTCGTCGCTGGTTTAGTCTATAATCACTACGAGTTGACCGACAAGATTGGCCCGCGCTTAACCGATGAAAATTGGCGTAACCGCGTTTACAAAGATACTAATCTTTTACCAGCCAAGAATTTTTGGTACGACTCGCTTTTCACTAAATGAAAATAAACAAAGCTTTTCTCATTATTACTGCGACTATCGCCGGCCTGGCAATTCTGGCTTCATTAATATTTTTTAAAGAGAAGCCTGAGGTTGTTGTTGTCTCGAATTTAGACCAACCGATTAGCGCGCAATATACCGACTCCTCCTTTTTTCTCTCGGCGATAAAACAAAATGAGACCAAGCCATCCGCAGAAATAATTAGCGGCCTAATCATCCCCCATCACTTACTAGCCAGAGACATAATCGCGTCGGCTTTTGCGTCAGCCTCCGCCGGGAAATACGAGACGATTGTTCTGCTCAGTCCGGATCACTTTGAAGCCGGCAAAACCGAAGTCTCGATAACGGAACGTGATTTCTCAACTGTTTTTGGCACGATTGCGTCTGATAAAAAAATTACTAGTCAATTAAAAAAATTGCCTTTCTTAAGCGAAGGTGATTTTTTCTATCGTGAACATGGCCTGCAAGCCGAACTTCCTTTTATCCGCTATTATTTTCCGAGCGCTAAAATTGTCGCGCTCACTTTTAAGCCTACGGTGTCGCAAGACAAACTCGACCAAGTAATTTCAATTCTCGAAAAAACTTTGCCGTCTAATTCATTAATTATTGAAAGCACGGATTTTTCCCATTACCTTACCCCAGCCAAAGCCGCTCTTAAAGATAGCGAATCGATAGCGGTAATTAATAGCGAAGATACAGAAAAAGTTTTCGGCCTTAGGCAACCGGAGAACCTTGATTCAAAAGCCGCCTTATATATTCAGGCTACCCTGCAAAGAGATTTTTATAAGAACAAGCCGACAATTTTAGAACATAAGAACTCGCAAGACTATACAACGGAAATAGTTTCGTCTTCAACTAGCTATCTAGCCGTTGCATATAGTCCGGAAATTGAAATTAATGCTCCTCTTCCAATTACTGAATCGGGCGACGCCGAATATATTTTTGTCGGCGATATTATGCTCTCGCGCTATATCGGAGAGATGATGGCAAAGCGCCAAAATTATAATTTCCCGTTTGAAAAAATAAAAGGAGATTTAGTTGACGCGGATTTAGTCTTTGGTAATTTAGAGAGCCCAATATCTGGTAAAGGTGAATCCGCCGGCAATCCCTATCCTTTCCGGGCTGAACCGCAAGTTGTATCAGGATTAAAAGAGGCTGGCTTCACGGCCTTATCAATCGCTAATAACCATTCCTTTGACTATAAACTCCCGGCTTTTGTTGATACAATGGCGAATTTAAAGCAGGCTGGTATCGCTTATACTGGCGGGGGCGCCAACTTTAATGAGGCGCATAGCGGCGCTCTGATTAAGACGAATGGGATTAAGACAACTATTCTTGCTTATACTGATTTACTGCCCAAGAGCAAGGCGGCTACCGAAACAAGCGCCGGCATTGCCTATCTTGATGAGGCGCAGATGGTCAAAGACATTAAGGTGGCCAAAGAAAAATCCGATCTCGTTATTGTTTCTTTCCACTGGGGCCAGGAATACCAAACCAAATCAAACGCCCATCAGCAAAAAATCGCGACGGCAGCCATTAAGGCCGGGGCCGATTTAATCGTCGGACATCACCCGCATGTTCCCCAAGAAATTAGTCAGATAGACGGAGTGACTGTCGCTTATAGCCTAGGCAATTTTATCTTTGATCAAAACTTTTCGCCCGAAACTAAGACTGGCTTAATTCTGAAAGTTAAAATCGAAAATAAAAAGATTGTTCACGTTGAGTCCCAGACAATCAGCTTCACGAATAATTACCAACCGTATATAGTTCAAAAATAAAACCGCCTTCTCGGCGGTCTTATTTTATCTTTCAATTTTAAATGATTAATAATCTCTGAGCTTCTCCAGTCCCTTAAATTTGCGAATCTTTTCTAAAGCCTTGGATTCAATCTGGCGGATACGTTCACGGGTAACTTCAAATTCCTGTCCGACTTCTTCTAAAGTATGCGCGACGCCATCGACTAACCCAAAACGCATTTCGAGAATTTTCTGTTCGCGCGGGGAAAGTTGCGCGACAATATTTTTTACATAATCTCGCAGTAATTGCAAAGCGGCAGCTCTATCAGGGGTAACGTTCTTCACGTCTTCGATAAAATCTTCGAGCGTTGAATCTTCTTCGTCGTCGCCGATAGTGGTTTCGAGAGAGATGGTATCTTGCGAAATCTTCATGATGTATCTGACCTTTTCTAATTCTTCGCCCATTTCCGCGGCGATTTCATCCGCCAAGGGTTCACGACCTAATTCTTGAATTAAATTACGCTGAACCTGTTGGAACTTATTAATCGTTTCCACCATATGAACAGGAATACGAATTGTGCGGGATTGATCGGCGAGCGCTCGGGTAATCGCTTGGCGAATCCACCAAGTAGCGTAGGTTGAAAACTTATAGCCTTTACGATATTCAAATTTTTCCACCGCTCTAAATAAACCGATATTGCCTTCCTGAATTAAATCTAAAAGACTCATGCCTTTGGCGCCCGCGAATTTTTTGGCAATGGAAACGACTAAGCGCAAGTTAGCTTCAATGATTCTCTTTTCCGCTTCTTTGTCGCCCTTCTCTTTGCGTTTCGCGAGTTCAACTTCTTCGTCGCCGGTAAGTAACGCAACTTTGCCGATTTCTTTCAAATACATCTGAATGGAGTCGGCGCTTAATTTTGATAAATCAATATTCATGGCGTTCTGATGCGCGAGCGCGCGACCGGTTAAAGCCGGTTCGTTCGCTTTCTTTTCCGCCATATCTAAAATGCGGCCAGAATCTTCCGCGATGCGAATGCCATTCTTCTGAAGATCGCCTAAAAAAACATCATATTCATAGACGTATTCTTCTACTTCCGGGAATAAATATAAAAGCTCGGTTTCAGTAATGAAGCCGCGTAATCTCCCCTTATCAATCAGTCTCTGCATAGACGCGTCCGAGGGTTTAACAACCACGCGCGGCACTTCTTTCTCCTTAGTCCGAGGAACAACCTTAACTAATTTCGGTCCGGTCTTGGCAATTTTCTTTACCGCTTTTTTCACCGGTTTCTTAACCGAAACAGCCGGCTTTTTCGCCGGTTTCGCCTTCGCCTTTGGTTTCGTTGTCTTCATTTTAGTTTTGGTTGTAGATTTTTTAATTTTTTTTGGCGCTTTCTTTGCCATATAAATTTTTAACCTAAATTAATCTTTTTAATCTCGTCGGTTAAATTCATGAGTTCTCCCATTAATATTTCTAAATCGGCTTGGCGGCTTTCCTTCTCCGCCAGCGCGATTAATTTTTCGAGTTTTTTAATTTTCTTCTGACAACCGTATTTTTTCAGCTCGACAATAATTTTAATAATTTCTGACTTGGCTTCACCTGGTTCAAAGTTATAGAAATCTTTTTCGCCAAGGAGGATTAATTTATCGAGAAATTTCTCGTCACTTTCCCCTTCGCCTTCCAAGTATAATCTAAAATCCGCGTAATCTAACGCGGCAGTTTTATTATAATAGATAATCAGGCTCTTGTAAAACCTAATCTTCTCCTCACTCGCCAAATACTCCGGCTCTAAATTGCTCAAAGTATAGCCAATAAAATCCGGGAACTTGACGATAAGGGATAATAATAGCTCGGCCAGTCGTTCTTCGCGACTGCGATATTCGCTTCTTATTTCTGCCTTCTTAGTTTTGACGCCGGGAGTCATTTTCTGCCTCCCTTTCCAGCTCTTAAATTCTTCGCGCGTATCCTCTTCAGAAAATCCTAATTCCTCGCTAATCTTTTTCAACCAATAACCTTGTTCGGTTTGATTGCTCACGAGATCAATCATGATAAACATCTGATCGCGCACCTTGGTTTTATTGTCGAGTATTTCTAAATCTAAATCGGCACTAATTTTTTCAAAATAATATTCGAGCATCGGCTTGGCGTCTTTAATCGCGGCTTTAAAATCATCCGGATTATTGCGCAGGCATTCATCTGGGTCCTTGCCATTCGGCAAGATTATGATTTTCAAATTTAAGTCTTGGGCGAGTACTTCGCGGATTCCCCGGTCGGCCGCCATCTGTCCCGCTTTATCCATATCAAAGGCCAGCGCGACGTTATTCGTGAATCTTTTAATTAGCGTTACTTGCTCGGTCGTAAGCGCGGTGCCCGATGAGGCAACTACGTTATTAAAGCCGTGCTGGTGGCAAGAAATGGCGTCCATTTGGCCCTCAACGACAATAGCTAAGTCTTCCTTCCTAATCGCGGTTTTCGCCTTATTTAGGGCGAATAAGACCCGGCTTTTATCATAAACCTCGGTCTGCGGGCTATTGATATATTTGCCCATTTTCTCAGTCTTTTCCTTAGCTGGATTAATACGCGCGGTAAAGGCGATTAAATTATTATTAACATCCCAAATCGGGAACATAATGCGATCCCGGAACCTATCATAATAGCCGCGTCCGCCTTCCTTCTTAATGCTTAACCCCGCCGCCAAGATTTCTTCGTCGGTATATTTCTTGCCGGTCAGCGGTCGAGCTTTTAGAAAATCATATAGATTACTCCAGGCATCTGGGCTATAGCCGAGATTCCAGTCGCGGATAGTATCATCCTTTAAGTCGCGGGCGACTAAATATTCTTTGGCCTTCTGACCAGTCGGATTATTTAAGATATGCGCATAATATTTTCCGGCGAGCTCTAAAACATCAAGCAAGCGATTGCGCTTCGAATAGCTCTCGGGATTTTCATATTGTAAAACAACCCCCGCTTTCGGCGCGAGGAGTCGGAGCGTTTCCATGAAACCTAAACTTTCTTTCTCCATTACAAAGGCAAAAACATCACCGCCCCGACCGCAACCGAAACAATGCCAAATCTGTTTATCGGGTGAAATTACAAAAGACGGTGTCTTCTCGTTATGAAACGGGCAAAGCGCCTGAAAATTCGCGCCCACAGCTTTCACCGGCGTGTATTCGCGGATAACTTCGACGATATCCAATTTAGATTTTATTTCTTCAGCTTGTCCCATTTTGAAAAATGTTAGTTCACTTAGTATTACGCCAGAAAGGCGGGTAATAATAAAGTTTTTAAACGCTCGATTTCGCGCTCCACCACTTCGCCTTCATATTCGGCGTTATGGCGATTCTGGCCAGCGTAGCCCGGTCGTTTCTGATCTAAATGTAAATTAAAGGTAACGAAATCTTGGCCATTACTCGCTTTCTGTTCGGTAAAATAAATATGGAAACGGGGATAGAAATCACGCGAAAGCCGCCGCGCGTAACTCGCTTGGCCGTCGGCGCGTTCCGGAATAAAAGTATAGCCGGCACCTCTAAGCCAAATCTCCGGCGCTTGACCCAATAGTTTTTTGTTCGTGATTAATTTCATCTTTGCCGATTTTAAAGACAATTGATTTATAAATAAGATAATTGTAGAAACCGATGGCGAGATTAACGATAATCTGCGCGAGAATATACCAAACATTTACTTTATTAACCAGGAGGTGCATGAAATAGCCGTTAAGATTTAAACCGATAATCGCATTAAGAATATAAAGAATGAATTGGCTCGCCGCTTTGTCTTGGCTGAAATTACGGAAGGTCCAAAACTTTTGGAGGGTAAAGCTGACCAGAAAAGAAAAAATAAAGGCTAAACTTGTGGACGGAACAATCGGCCAATGGAAGATGCCATGGAATAAAAATAAAAAAGCTAAATCCGTTCCGCCGGCCATACTGCCGGCGATAAAAAATTTAACGACCGATTTCCGTTTATTGCAAAAGCAATACAACTGCGGCCAGTGGAGACATAAATAATTGCGAAACTTAAAATATAATTGATTTATATGGGGCATAAAAAAATTAAAGACTTAGGGGCGCCAATCATAATTACTAAAGACCCAATTCACTAAACTTTTACTTTCTTTAAAACGTTCATTCTTCCCGCTGCTATTAAGAACCACCGAAATTATTTCGCGTCCCGCCTCATCTTTGAAGCGGCCGACGAAACAATAGCCTGCTCTATCAGTATAGCCGGTCTTCCCGCCTAAAACTTGAAAACTATTTTTCTCGGAATCAAATAATAAATAATCAGTTGATTCAACTTTCTTGACGCGACCATCAATTGTTTCAAATTCATAATCCTTCGTTTCCGTCGCCTGACTAATTTCGGCTTTGGCTAAAGCCGCTTTAGCGAGCATCGCCACTTCTCTGGCCGTCGAAATATTTTGATCGCTAAGACCGACCGGATCAGTAAAACTGGTTTGCTTTAAGCCGAGCGCAAGCGCTTTCTCATTCATCTTCTTAACGAAATCTGCTTCGCTCAGTTCTGTTGCGTGAACAAGCGCGAGCGTCGCGCCGTTATCAGAGGCAATTAAACTGGTTTTAAATAAATCGCTAATTCTCACTTCTTCGCCCGGAAATAAATTTAAATGTCCGCCCTCAACTTGGTCGCCAGCGCTTATCGTATAAGTCGTATCCCAGCCCGGATTATTTTCTATAAATACTAAAGCCGTCATGAGTTTGGTAATACTGGCGATTGGCTGAGTCTGATCGGCATTATGCGTATAAAAGAAAACTCTATCATCAAGGGATAAGACCGCGCTCTTGTCGGCCGCTACGCTAATCTCCGGCGCCTTGGGATTCAAGTTAATAATCTTTAAATCATTATTAAGCACCACGCTCCCGTTTGAGCGCAGTAAAATGAGCGTTAAAATTAAATTTAAAATTCCTTCCCACATGTAATTTGCCGATTAAATATTTTCGGTTTCTAAAACTGTTTCGATTACTGTATTAACGGCTTCATCCGTGCCTAACTTTTTATACTCCGGCAAATCACTAACGCTATTTAAACCCAAGAAACGAACAAAATCATGAGTAACCGTATAGAAATTTTCTTCTCTTGCCTTATTGTATTTTTCTTCAATGAGTCCCCGGAGAAGCAGATTGCGGATAATTAAGCTGCAATTAACGCCACGAATTTTCTCGAGTTCTAATTTTCCGATCGGACCGCGATAAGCAATAATTGTTAAGGCCTCTAAACTCGGCTGGGATAATTCCCCATTCGTTTCATCCTTTAAAAATTCCTGCACGAGCGCCGCGTTGTCTGGCGCAGTAGTGAGCTGATACTGATTATTATTTTTGATTAAACTTAAGCCCCGTTCACCGGTTTTATAATCGTCTTCGAGAGATGCGAGCGCGTCTTCGATTTCTTTAGTTTTCGCGTTGGTTAAAGTCGCGAGCTCCTTAATGGCCAGCGGCTTAATAGCGACAAATAATAATGATTCAATTTGTGACTTTAATGACATATTTTAAATTTGATTACGACTAATATGAATTTCGCTGAAAAGTTCGTCTTGCTCGAAGAATAATTCTTTTTGCTTGGCGAGTTCAAGCACCGCCAGGAAGCTGACAATCACTTCCGTTTTATTCTGCGCGGAGGCGAGCAATTTTGAAAAATTAACCCTAATCTTATCGAATAACATTTTCTTGATTAAAGTAATTTTATCTTCAATATTAATCTTCGGTTCAAGATGCGCTTCCGGTAATTTTTCTTCAACCTGCTTCTCGAGCGCCAATAATAATTTTAGGAAAACATCACGCATAATTTCTGTGGTCACTTTTGTCGGCGCGGCGAATACTGGCAAATTAAATTGATGGCGGCGATTCTTTATGAGCGGCGGCAGGAATTGAAAATGCTTGCCCGCAATTATTTCTTTAATCTTCTGGCTCGCGGTGACAAACTCTTTATACATTCTCAGCTGTTTCTCTAAATCATCAACTTCTTGAGCATCTTCGGAAGTATAGAGATATGGCAAGAGCGCTTTAGATTTAATGAATAACAGCTTCGCGGCCACAACCAAAAAATCCGCCATCTCCTCGGGATTAATATCGGCGTGGCTGCGAATATAGTTTACATATTCATCAGCAATTTTCGCCAAATTGACCTCCGTAATGTCCATCTCCTCAGACTCAATCAGTGAGAGGAGCAAACCTAAAGGACCGGAAAATTTTTCTGTCGTGAATTCGATCATAATTATTGGACGATTGGGCTAATCGCTGGCTCTCCCTTAACGGTTTCCCAAAGACTGCCGGGAATGCATTGATAACCGGCGGCGTGACTCTTGTCGCCTTTATAGGACGGGTAAGAAACGGCGCCCATCGTCCGGTCATTATTTTCCTGCGCGCTGTCTAAACGGAAAGTAGCGCAGAGTTGAAACTCCTTATCATTTAATTTTTGATAAACAATCGCTTGTCTTGTTTCTGGGTCAGTTAGGCTAGCGGCATCAAGATAAATATTCTTCTCCGCTTTTAGGGCCTCAATATTTTCCGGTAATTTTTTATTCTTATCGTAATAAGTATTAACTGAACTCTCGAGTCCAGAAATATTATTAGTTAGAATCTGGTCTAAACGGCGAGCGCGCGCGGTCTTTGGCGATTCCACAAAAAAGAAAGCGGCGATAAAGGCGATAAGAACTAGCGCCAGAGAAATAAAGAAGAATAAACGGACGACTAAATCTTTGCGGACAAGATCCTCGCGCTTAATGTCATAAAAATAGAAAGAGAAAACTCCGGCGGAAAGGATAAAAATCGTAATTGCTTTAAGAATAAAACGGCTGGTAAGCTCACCGGATAAAAAATTATTAATCACGCCGATAAAGACGCCTAAAATAATTAAGGAAGAAACGAGTAAAATTAAATAAGTTAACCAACGACGGACTCCAGAATCTTTTTCCATCTCCTCTTTGCGTAGTCCCTTAAAAATTAGACCGGAAAGGATGTAAAAAATCGGCGTGGCAATAATTAAAGCGGAAATCGCGAACTTAAGTTGACCGTCATAATTGCTGATATAAGTATTAAGCGCGTCAGGGACAGTCTTGTCGATAATGCTATAAACAATCATGCCGACCGAGACTGTTGTAAAGATTAAGGCCACTAAAGATAGAAGATAGTAAAACGCATACTTCGCATTTTGTTTGTTGGTCATATATTTTACTAATATTAAATTAAAATATAAAAAATACTGAACATTCCAGTATTATCTTAATAGCATATTTTTATAAAAAAAGCAATCAAAAATCTATTATTGCCCGAACGTATTTTCTGGCAAAAATTAGCGAGCTATAAAGTACTCTAACTCAATTAATTCTTCCCCATTCTGGTTCTTAACTAGTGATTCTTTAAATAATTTCCCGCCCAAGGATTCAATAATCTTCCGACTGGCAATATTTTCCTTAAAAACCGGATAACGAATTTTTTCGTAGTCCAGATTACTTTCAATCCAAGCCTTAAGGGCCGCCATCGATTCCTTGCCATACCCTTTTCCCCAGGCTGATTTTTTGAACCAGAGACCTAGCTCGGGAACTTTGGTGTCGGGCGCGTGAATTCCGACGCAAGCCAAGAACTCGCCGTTTTTTCTGTCGAGAACAATTAATTGCAGGTCACTACCAGCTAAACTGTTTTTCCGGGATTGATCTATAAAATTAACCGTATCTATAATCTCTCCGGTTGGCTGCGGTATTAAAAAACGCGCCACTTCTTTAGTAAACTCGCGAAAAATATCATCCTTATACTCAAGGCCGATTAATTTGATAAGCAATCTATCAGTTACAATTTCTAAATTTTCTCTCATATTTTTATTCTAATTGTCTTATTATTAGATTAGCAAATTATTGGGAAAATAAAAATGGCCATCCGTTCAGAATGGCCATATAGTAGCAAGCGCTACAGACTAAAATTCGAGTTTCCCCGGTGTGCGCGGAAACGGAATCGTATCACGGATGTTTTCAACACCAGTTAAATACATCAGCAGTCTTTCAAAACCGATACCGAAACCACCGTGAGGAACGCTGCCGTATTTGCGCAGGTCCAGATACCAAGCATATTCTTCAATTTTCAGGCCGGATTCTTCAATCCGAGAAGCAAGAATATCGTATTGGTCTTCGCGTTCGCTGGCCCCGACAATTTCACCGATACCGGGAAATAAGAGGTCAGTGGCGGCGACTGTCTTACCGTCAGCGCTAAGCTTCATGTAGAAAGCCTTGGCTTCTTTCGGATAGTGGACCACGAAGACTGGCTTCATGAACACTTTGTCGGTCAGATAACGTTCGTGCTCGGTCTGCAGGGCAATTCCCCACTCCGGTTTGAATACGAAATCTTCGTCAGCCTTCTTCAGGAGTTCCATCGCTTCAGTATAAGTGATGATGCCGAAATCGCTGGAAACAATTGCTTCCAATTTTTTCAGCAAATCTTTCTCATAATACTGATCGAAAAACCTGATTTCAGAGGCGGCGTGTTGCAAAGCATAAGTAATGAGATACTTAACCGTTTTCTCGATTAAGGCAATAACATCCTCAATTTTTGCAAACGCAATTTCCGGCTCAAGCATCCAGAATTCAGCTAAATGTCGCCTCGTGTTTGATTTTTCGGCGCGGAAGATTGGTCCAAAGGAATAAACCTTTTTGAAAGCGGCGACAAGCGCCTCAGCTTCCATTTGACCGCTGACGGCCAAACCGGCATCCTGGCCAAAAAAATCGTCACGGAGATCAAGCGGGCTTTCTGATTTAAGGTCCAAAGTGGTTACCTTGAAAACTTCGCCAGCGCCTTCGCAATCGCTTCCGGTAATAACCGGCGCGCTAACGCAGGTAAATCCTTCCTCCTGGAAGAATTTGTGGATGGCATAAATCATCTGGCTGCGCAGACGGAACATTGCGGAGAACGTTCTGGTGCGGCACCTTAAATGGGCGATCTCTCTGAGATACTCGAGAGTGTGAGCTTTTTTCTGCAAGGGGTAATCGGCGTCAGAACGGCCAGCCAGACTTATTTCGTCCGCTCGCAATTCAACTGCCTGTTTAGCCCCTTCAGACTTCTGCATAACTCCCGATACTATGATGGCGCTTCCGATTGCCAACTTAGATACCTCAGAGTAATCAGAGATCGTTTCATCATAGATGATTTGCAAACTTTCGAAGCAAGTTCCATCGTTAAGCTCAATAAAGCTTAATGATTTTGACTTGCGGATTGTTCGAATCCACCCACAGACGAATACGATGGCTCCAGATAATTCCTTATCTAAAAGAGCTTTAACATCTTGGCATTCAAAAAGTGTCTTCATGGCGTATGGTTTTTACTGTTGTTTTTTTTGAAAAGGACTTTATTTATTACAAATAGTAATATTAAATTATATAATAAATACCATGATTTGTCAATAAGTGTTTCGAACTGGGCCCGAAACGACAAACCATGGCTTTTTTTGTCCTTAGTTGGCTATTTTATAGCTAATATTAGATATTTTACCTCATTAGCTATCTAGAGTAATTAAGCATTGGGTAAATATGGCATTCCGTACAGCAAGGGCAGCTCTTTAGTCTTTCGAGCGTGAAAGGTTTCAATCCCTCCTCAATATTGCCGATAACCTGATCGCTATAAATGCAGGGATAGATATTGCCATCATTTTTTATAAATATAAATATCTTGCCGGCTTGGCAAATTAAATTATTATTGGCGTCCAGCATAACATCATTTTTTTGCCGACAAATATGGTCATAAAGCACAGGAAAGAATTTATCATTTACAAACATATCTTTAACTTCCTCAAGAATTTTCTGGCTCTCTTCCCGGCTTAAAGATATATTTTTATTCTCGGAATTCTCATAATAGTTATCGGAAAAGTCGGCGAAGCGGAAAGAAAAATTACAGCCCAGACTCTTAGCTAAAGCGCTGACTTCATTGATGTAAGTGGCGTTCTGTTTTTGGATTGTCATCGAGAGCATGACTTGAAAATTTTCGGAAATTAAATCTTTCAGTAAAGTAACAGTCTTAATTGAAGTGTCATAACTTCGGCCCCTGATTATTTCGTGAATTTCTTTTGGGCCTTCGATTGAAACAGAAAAATAAATAACTAATTCTTTATTAAGCGCCTTGGCCTGCACGCGCAACTCCCGCGCTAGTTCTAAGCTTTTTTCGGGCATCAAGCCGTTGGTATTTATAAAAAACATTTTTAGTTTAGGAAATGCTTTTATTAAAGCTTTGGAGAGTTCAGCCACGTCGGTTTTTAAGAGCGGTTCCCCGCCCGAGATGCTCACGTCCTCAACCTCGGAAAAATCTGCTGCGCTAAATAATTTCCTTAATTTTTCGGTTGGCAGATCGCTCCCGTTTTCCAGCTTCCAAATATTGCACATATTGCAAGCGCCATTACAACGATTCGTTACCATTAGATTCACCGATTTTATTTTACTCATATTTTTAATTTATTAAGTGGAGAAACTTTCTCTAACATTTTTTTAATTTTTTTATGCTCACTCGCCGGTCTCGCTTGATAAAAATATTCCAGTGGAAATAGCTCGCGTAACTCTCGAAGAAACTTATCACGCTCGCGCCCGCTTATTTTATATCCGCTCTCAGCAATCAGGCGCAGAAAATTGTTAATCGTCGCCGGCAATTCTTTCGTATAATTTCTAATCAGAACCGGGTAGCTATTTTTAAAATAGCGGCCAAAGCCGAGCGGCGACTCAGAAATCATTGATTGCAGGCTGCGGTTATCAAAACGACGCGCGTGAAAGAAGATAATTGTTGGAATATTTAGTCGATTGGCTAAATGAGAAATTGAGGTATCAGTCGTTAGAATCGCTCCCGGTCTTAATTTATGGATATCAAGCACTAATTGATTTAAGGAGGAGTAATAGGAAATCTTATGATTAATTTTCTTAGCTAAGGCGAGCTTCGCGAATTCTTTCACCCACTGCGCATGGAAGGTGCAATCTCTCAGCCCGCCGATTATATTAATTTTTACTTTTTTAAGCCGATTAAGCTCTTGGCATAAAGCCAGAACAAAATTTAGATCAATTGTTTTATTCTCGCGCGAGCCGAAAGGGTTAATAAAAAATACTCTATTATCGCCGTTAAACTGAGCCGCCTGGCAGGCCTGGCTGGGATCGATAAACGGCCGGAGACATTCGTTCATATAATCTTCGATGTTTTGGTTGCGTAGAATCGTATCGGGCTGATTAAGATGAAAGAAATTAATCTTTCCCTTGTTCAATCTTACGAACAATGCCCGGCCCGGAATTACTATCAGCCCGTTTTGGTCGGAGAGAGCGGAGATAATCGCCAATGTTTTTGCAAAATTAACATCAAGCAAATCAGGCAGGACTAAACAATGGTAGCGCGAAAAAAGTTCTTTCAGCAAAACCAAATCATGATCGTAGGTCTCGCCTAAAACAGATAAATCATTGCAGGAGCGGGAAAATATTATTCGATCGGAAAACGAATACTTACTCATCAAAGCGTCGGTAAAATGCATACCGATAAAAGAATCACCAATAAAATTATAGGGGTCGGAATATAAAATATTCTCCGAATGAAAGCGTCTAATATTAGAATCAAACTCCTGACGAAATTTAGCCAAACCGGAAATTTCTTTCCAATCCGGTTTCGTCCGGCTAGTTTTAAAATAATTTTTCAGAATCTTCCGTTGTTCCTGACGGAGCTCCTCGCCTTTAAAGTAGAAATGGAATTCCTGAGGATATTTGACGGACATTTTTTTATCCAAACTGCAAACCGGAAAAGGAAAGCCTAAATTAAATTTAACGGCTTTGTCTTTTGTTCCTGAGGCTAATTTATTAACCGTGACATAGAAGCCTTCATTGAATTCGAAAAAATTAAAATCACTTTTAGAATAATCTACTAAATCGCCTCGCAAAAAAGCAGAAATTTTATTCTTATTTTTTCGGATAAATCTGCGCAAAATTTTCTGATAATTTTTCTCTAAATTCATATTATTTTACTGGTTTAACGGAGACTGCCCCTAAGAGTAAATTAATTATTCTTAAAACTTCTTGTTTTTTCTCCCCAATTATTCCCCCTTTAATCTGATAAAAGTCGGGGTGATTCCGCCAATTTTTTAAATTATTTTCTGAGACTTTTAAAGCGCTACCGATTTCATTTTTAATTAGTGGTCTGATTGCCAAACTTTTTTTTCTATCAGTAGTAAGTAGTGTTTCCAGCCAAATTACCGCATCATATCTTTTATAGATTTCTGCCTGCGCTGTCTTATTCATAAGTAAAAAGTCCTTAAGACTGCCAGGAAAGTAGGCGGCGCCGTCAAGCAAGCCGCGGTCAAAAACAACTAGACGGCATTTATTTTTTTGGGCCATTTTATAATGAAGCTCCTCTAATTGTTCTTGAACGGCATAAAAAAACTTATTCAAATCTTTCTTAAAAAAATCCGAATAAAAAGCGTCATGCTTCAATATACTCTTCTTAAAATTTGTCGGTATTTCCGGCATAATTTCAATTTGCCGGCCGAAATGTTTTTTTAAATAGGCGAGAGTCGAACTCTTTCCCGCCAAAGGGCCGCCCGTAAGAACGACTCTAATTATTTGCTTACTCTTCATATTATTTTTAGCTTTATCTTGCCAGAATGTTTCTTGGTATTGCCCGGTGGTGGTGGCGTGTTTCCGAATACTATCAATTTTAGTTTTTGCCTCATCGCCGACACTTAGACTGCATTCGTATTTCGCAACCAATTTAAGTTTCTCGCGAATATCTATTTTTTCGATCTTTGCTTTTTGGTAGTGCGCAGAGATTTGATTATTCGCCGGCGATTTACTAGCATAGGGCAAATCTTCATAAAAAAATACTTTTAAATTATTGCCGGCCCCATCGATTTCTCGGCCAATTTGATTAATTATCGCGTGATCAATATGATTACCTAGAGATAACGGGAAATAAACTTCGGCTGAAGTTTTTGCCAAAATATTCTCGCACTTTTTTTTAATTTCTCTATATAATTTCTGTTCTTCTTTTATTTTTTTCGGACTACCGGAAAAAACGTCAGACCAAGAAGCGCAAACATCTTTATTTTTATCATTCCGGCGAAAAATAGCATCTAGATATCCGAGATTCTTTATTTTGACCTTAAGTTTTGTGAGTGTTTCTTTGTTTTCCTGAGTGCGTTTTTCCGTCCAGCCCCGACTCACAATCGCGGCCGAAAATTTAGATAAAGTATTATAATTTGGTTTGCCCGAAAAAACTGTAACTACGGAAACTAAATCTCCTTGGCGCAATTTATTAAGCATCATGCCGCCGCCGGAAAAGACAGCATCATCGAAATGGGGTGAAAAAATAATTATCTTATTTTTTTCCATAAAATATTTTTTTGGCCGCCGCGGTAAAATTATGATTACTATCCCGCATTTTTTTGGCTAAACTTTTCTTAGCGCGCAGCACAATTCTTTGATATTCTTTCTCTGGTAAATTATCAATTCTCTTCATGATGGTTTTAATCTCACCGTCTGTTTTGGTGCCAATCGGCAAAGATATTTTGAATTCATCCGGCAGGTCGACTAATTCGTTATAACTCAAACCGCGTGGGACAACCGGAATTACGCCAGCAACAATTGCCTCTAGAGCGCAAAAACCGAATAAATCGGCGCGCGACGGAATTAAAACGCCTTTATACTTAATCAATTTCTTTCTAAAAACTCGATTCTCTTTACCGATGATTGAATCTATTTTTAGACCGCTCTTAATCAGCTTCTCGATAACATCAATCCCCTTCTCAAAACTGCTCCGAGACGCGAATAAATAACCGCTTTTTTTCGAAAAATGTATGGCATTAAAAAAGTTGTCCGGCAGGAAATAATAATGATGTGAACACTTCTTTTTCAAATCGGGATACTCTTTTAGAAAAGAGGCGAGCGCATATTTTGAGGGCAAAAATATTTTATCCATTAAGGCGTAGTGCGCATTTTCAAATTTCAATAATTCAGCGCTATAACTATCTAGGCTTTGCCGATCAAGATCATGTTTTTGAAAATAGCCGCCGTTAACAAAACAAGCGATAAAGCGATGATCGCCGGCGATATAGCGCAGGGCTTTCATATTGATAAACGAAGAGTCGACCACCACCAATCGGTCGGCCAATAAATTTTGATGGGACAGGCTAATAATTTTTTCTACGACCTTAAGTTTAGGGTACAAAAAAGAAAAAGGCCCTTTGACCGGAGCCTTTTTCCTAACGCTTAAATTATCACCGATAACAATATTGTAATTTATTTTTTTTACTTGCGCCTCAAAAATCAAACTGTCTAAAATTAAGCCAGTCCAATCGCTCCGACTCAACCAGGGAATAATTATCGTTAAATCTGGTTTTTTCACAAAAATTAGAACTCTAAATTTTTCGGGGTACGTGGGAAAGGTATCACGTCTCGAATATTGGCCATGCCGGTAAAATACATAATCGCGCGCTCAAATCCGAGGCCGAAACCAGCGTGCTTAACTGAGCCATATTTGCGTAAATCAAGATACCACCAATAATCCTCGACTTTCAAGCCCATCTCTTTAATTCGAGCTTCTAGGACATCATAACGCTCTTCTCTCTGGCTACCGCCAATAATTTCGCCAATCCCCGGCACTAATAGGTCGGCCGCGGCGACGGTCTTGCCATCATCATTTTGGCGCATATAGAAAGCCTTGATTTCTTTTGGATAGTCAGTTAAGAAGACCGGCTTGCCAAAAATCTTTTCCGTAATATAGCGCTCATGTTCGGTCTGCAAGTCAATTCCCCACTTTACCGGATAATCAAACTTCTGGCCGCTCTTAATAAGCAAATCAATCGCGTCGGTATAACTTAAACGAACAAAGTCTGAATTTAATACTTGGTTAAGGCGTTCAATCAAACCCGTATCGATAAACTTATTAAAAAATTCCATTTCCTCCGGTAATTCTTTCAGAACATAAGAAATTAAGTATTTAATCATTTTTTCGGCGAGATCCATATCATCGTTAAGATCAGCGAAAGCCATCTCCGGCTCGACCATCCAGAATTCACAGACGTGACGAGTCGTATTAGAGTTCTCTGCGCGAAAGGCTGGTCCAAAAGTATAGACACGATTTAGCCCGGTTATTAAAGTCTCTGCTTCTAATTGCCCGCTGACAGTTAACCCGGCTTTTTTTCCAAAAAAATCTTGAGAGTAGTCTATTTTCCCTTCCTTGTTTTTCGGTATTTCTTTTTCCAAATCAAACATGGTCAGGCCAAAAACCTCTCCGGCGCCTTCAGCGTCACTCGCGGAAATAACTGGGGTATGAATATAATTGAAGCCCTCTTCTTGAAAAAATTTATGGATAGCATAACTCAAAGCGGAGCGTAAACGAAAAACCGCCGAGAAGGTATTGCTGCGGCTGCGTAAATGAGCAATCTCCCGCAAAAATTCAAAACTATGTTTTTTCTTTTGCAAAGGATAATCATCATCGGCTCTTTGGATAACGGTAATCCGATTCGCTTTAAGTTCAAACTCCTGGCCAGCCGCCGGAGATTCTACTAACTCGCCTTCAATTTCTAAGGATGAGCCAATACTTATTTTTTCCACTTCCGAAAAATTGCTTAAATCTGTTCCAAAAACAATTTGTAAGCCCTTGAAAAAAGAACCGTCATTTAACTCAATAAAACCGAAGTCTTTTGAGCTCCGTGACGTTCTCACCCAGCCGGAAACTAAAATACTTTTTCCTAAATATTCTTTGGTATCGCGATATAATGATTTTATTAATATTTTAGACATATAAATTAAATTAGGGATTTAAGCGTTTAACGTCTCGCGGCAAGAAGCAGGCTTCTTTAATACTACCGAGTCCCATTAACTTCATCACGACTCGGCCCGGACCCATGCCGATACCACCGTGGTTCGGACATCCGTAGCGGAAGAAATTAATATAATCTTTTAATTCTTCGAGATTCATGCCTTTTTCAATCGCTTGTTTTTCGAGAACATCAACACGATGTTCGCGCTGTGAGCCGGTGGTAATTTCCAAACCGCGATAAATTAAATCAAAACTCTTCGTTAAATTATTATTATCTTCATGGCGCATATGATAGAAAGGGCGCGCGGCAATTGGATAATCGGTGACGAAAACGAAATCATGATTTAATTCGGCCTTAATAATCAGGCCTAATTCCTTTTCTTCTTCAGTCGAGAAATCCCAATCCTTTTCGCTCTTAATTCCCTTAGCCGCTAATTTTTGTTTCGCTTCGGCGAGAGTAATGCGGGGGAAAGGCTGAGCCGGAACTTCAATATCCAGCCCTAAATCAGTTTTTATTTTCCGAAAACCGGCAACCAATAGATTTTCCTCATTATCCATTAAATCGTGGTGGGAATTAATAAAGGCCATTTCAAAATCCCAACCGGTAAACTCGGTGACGTGGCGCGTGGTGAAAGATAATTCTGCACGGAAAACCGGGCCACAGCAGAAAACTTTTTCAAAGCCGGAGGCAATCGCCATCTGTTTATAGAACTGGGGGGATTGAGACAAATAGGCTTTACGATCAAAATATTTAACTTCAAAAACTTCCGAACCGGTTTCTGATGAAGTGCTCATGAGACAAGGAGTATTGATTTGAATAAAATTATTCTTAGAAAAATACTCACGGAAACCCTCCTCCATTTTTGACCAAACTTTAAATATCGTCTGGTTTTCGGCACGGCGTAAATCAAGCCAGCGCCAATCAAGACGATTATCTAAATTGGCTTCATTATCGGCCTTAGTTAAAACCGGGATCGGCAATTCTTCTTCGGCTAAGGAAATTAATTTTACATCAGTCGCGGCTAATTCAAAATCTTGAATTGGATTCGGATCATTTTTCTTCAGCGGTTTGGCCTGTAGATTTCCCGTTACTTGAATAACGCTTTCGAGATTTAATTTTTCCGCTAAATTGAAATTATCATTATTGCCATCATTATTTGAAACAAAAACTACCTGCATGATACCGGAGATATCGCAGAGATCGATAAAAACCAAACCTTTATGAGCGCGTAAATTTCGCACCCATCCGGAAACTGTCACTTCGCCTTGGCCTTGTTTTTTGGCCTCAGTAATTAGAATTCTTGGCATATAACTAAATTAGCTCCGCGCTCAATACTGAGCCGGATTTATTAAAAATTCGCTTATTTAACTAATTTAATTTTAATAGATTCCCTGTTTTTTAGCAAGAAAAAACAACCCTCTTCAGGGCTGTTTCCGGATATTTATCCAGTCGACACTTAGCTATGAAAATTTAAAAAATTTATAGTTAAAACTGACAGTTCCTTAATAACTCTCTTATCTAATTTCAGTTTTTTGGCGACATCAAGCTTATTATCCATGATAAAGCGCATTAATTTGATACAATTATCTGATATTGTCAATAGTTCGGCCTGATTTATCCCTTGAGCCGCCCTTTCCTGCTCAATACAATCGCCACAAATTAAGCCGCCGTTTTTTAGATTAAAATAATTCTTCCCGGGCTCGATTTTTTTCCGGCAATTCAAACATTCATACATTTCCGGCTTATAGCCGAGTTCACTCAATAATTTGAGTGCGAAAAAAGTAAAATATAATTCCCCGCTCTCTTTAGTAAACTCATCGCCGGGATAATTATCCAAGACTTCCAGCCAACGGTATAGTAAATAAAATAAACGCTCATCTTTTTGCGCTTCTTTAACCAAACGATTAAACCAGCTAATCGCCCGCCCAGCATAATATATTTTATTGAGATTATCCTTTAAGTTTAGAAAGGCGTCTCGGCATAAAGCGCTCCCGACATAGTCAAAGCCCTTACCTTTAATGATTAAAATATCAGCCAAACTAATCGGCTCTAAATGCCCGGCGAGTTTTGATTTAATTTTTTTTGTACCGCGCGCGACTAAAACTAATTTTCCAAAATCCCGCGTATAGGCCGTAATTAAAGAATCGCTCTCACGGTAGTCGGAGCGATTTAAAATTATTGCCGGTGAATGTTTGGTTTCATCCATATAAACGAAAAAACATTTCTGTTAGTAATCTAATTGCTATCCAAATAATCTTGTAAAATAATGGTCGCGGCGATTTCGTCGCGCTGGGCCTTATCTTTTTTCTCGCCACTTAGCGCGTCAGCCGCTAGACTGCTCAAACGTTCATCTAAAAATTCAATCTTTTTGGCGCTTTTCTTCTGAAGTTCTTCGACAAAACTAAGCCAGGCTGGATTATTAGCGGCTTCTCCGCTCATTTTTTTTGGGCTGCCGATAACAATAACATCAATTTCTTCCTCCTCAATAACATCGAGCAATTCATTCATATTGCCCACCGTTTTAAAAGGCAGGGCTAAGCAAGTTTCCTCGTCGGCGAGCGCTAAACCGATGCGCTTCTCGCCCCAATCAATGCCTAAATATTTTTTTGACTCCATATAATTAAGAAATTATTTGGTTAAAATATCGCAGCCTTTTTCGGTAATAGCGACTGTATGTTCAAAATGAGCGCTTAAGGAATTGTCGGCCGTCAGAATTGTGTAGCCATTGCGGGCGACTTTAACTTCCCAGTCGCCAGCATTAATCATCGGTTCGATGGCGATTACCATGCCCGGTTCCAGGACTAAATTTTCTGGGGCGTCATCATTAATTTCAAAATTAAATACGTCCGGCTGTTCATGAGCGAAATAACCAACGCCATGGCCAACCAAATCGCGCACGACGCCATAACCATGGCTTTCCGCGTGTCCTTGAATTACCCGCGCCAAATCGTTAATGGTAATGCCCGGCTTAACTATCTTTAAAGCGCGTTCCAAGCATTCTTGGCTCACACGTAATAATTTTTTCGCTTCTTTACTAATCGGTCCAGCCGGCACAGTCGCACACATATCCGTATAAAAACCGCCGCCTTTTGAATGTTTATTGATTGGGGCTTTAAATTTCTCGCGCAGTTCCGGAAGCACCGGCCATTCCATGCCGATATCAAGATCAACAATATCGCCCGCTTTAATTACGCGCGAAGGCAGGGCCGTGCCGTGGACAACTTCATTATTAATCGAAACACAAAGCGTGGACGGAAAGAATATGCCGCCACCCATCGGATAATTTTTAAAGGCTGGTCGGCCGCCAATTTCCCGAATCATGCGATCAGCCATTTCTTCAAGATAGCCGGTAGCAACGCCCGGTTTTACTTCTTTTAAAACGCGCGCCAAAATAGCAGCTAAGCGTTTGCCGCCCTCTTTAATAATTCTAATTTCTTCTTTTGTTTTTAGGTAAACCATAATTAAGCGGCTAAACGTTTACGCGCTTTGTCTGAGCGCACGGAGAGAAATAAGAAAATACCCAGTAAAACAAACATATTTAAGGGCGCCATCCAGAAAGGAAATTCATGCCCGAAACTTTCTAAAACCATAATCGCTCCGAGAACGCCAATCGCATACATCGCCCCATTCTTCAAAAATTCATATTTGGAAATTAAATCAATGCCGCGAATGGTAAATTCCCGCACAACAAAGGCACCTAAACCATTGCCTAAAATAATGAGCGGCACGGAAACAGTGAACGCGAAGGCACCAATAACGCCGTCAATGGAAAACGAAGCATCTAAAACTTCTAGGTATAAAATTTTACTCCAGGCACTCATCGCCGGATCCATTAACTTCTTTTCTTGCGCCTCGGCGTTCTTCTTGAAGCCATCGGTAATAAAGAAGGCAGAGACACCAATCGTCGCCGCTAAAGCGAGGACTGGATTCTGCTGCAAGGAAAAATAAACGACAGAGGTAGTTAAGATGGAAGCAATTGCATAAAACCATGCCCCCTGGCGATGGATAAATCCCTCAACCAAAAAGGCATATTTCTTTTCTTCTAGGAATAGCCAGGATAAAAAAACTAGGAATAAATAAATACCGCCACCGAGTAATAATAGCGGTTTGGAATGCTCAATGTATTCTTTAATTTCCGGTGAGTTCGAAAAAGTTGCGGTGACGACCTGAAAAATACCTAAACTAGGATTAGCAATCCAGACAATCGCGAACGGCAATAGGCCGCGCACGACGAAGACCGCGAACAATAAGCCCCAGAATAAAAAAATCTTCCGGTATTTCTCCGGCATTGTTTTTAAAATATGCGCATTAACCACGGCGTTATCGACACTGCTGATTATTTCAAATAAACAGAGACCGAGGATAACGGTAATGAATGTAAAAACCATAGATAATTATTTTAATTAAAACTTATATGTTCATGTTTAACTTCCGGCTCATGCCCCTCCGAAGCGGCTGGCGGCGGCGTTGGCTTACCCATCGGCCCGGAAACGCCAGTTGATTCTTTCAGCCGTTCTTGTAGGGCGCTCACGCGATTATCCTTAACTTTTTCTTTATTAAACTCGGAATCAGCCACGTTGGTTCGTACATGTATCGGCTCCTTATCCGGCCTATCCTTGGCCACTGGCTTAACCCCGGTATCATTGCCTTTCATCGCCTTATCGAGCACCGCCCGGCGTTCTAGGCGATCGTCTTTCTTAGCGGCCGGTGTCTCTAGGCGCTTAAAAATGCGCCCTACATCACGCTTAACGTCATAACTAAGCTTCTCTTCCCTTTGCAGTTTTCTCAGGGCGTCAGCGCTTTTAAAGCGCCCCTCTCGAATTGCCGTTTCGTTCTTGGCGACCATTTTGCGAATCGGGTCGCGAAAATTTTTCATGGCGCCGTGATCAGCCGCGGAATTAAAGTTCTGCGTAAATTTACCGAGAGTGAAACCGCGCCCCCCGGTGAGATTATTTAAACCCATAGTAATTATTTCTTAAAACTTTCAAGTAATTCCTTAATCTGATCAAGATCATTATAAGTAAGGCCAAGCTTAATCCGGTTTTGATAAAGATGATATAAATCATGGCGAATTGTCAGACTTGACGGATCGGCGTGTTCCCTTATTTTCTTCTTATACTTCTGGATTAAATCCATGATTAATTCCCGGTTTTCCGCGCTTAAATTCTTATAATGCGGATTAGTGCGCATTAATTTATCAAACCGCTGATCAATCCGATAGTCGGTTTGTTCGCTTAAATCATCGGTAACGCTATTTAAGTCCATATGTTTAAAATTATTTACTGGCTAATTTAGCTTGGTTTTCTTTATATAATTTTACTAAGCGGGGCAAAGTACTCAATCTTTTGTCCGCGATGGCTAGCAATTCCGGCTCATTAATAAAATGCTTAATAAATTCAAGATTATAATTATCACCGATTAATTTCAGGGTGCCGTAACTGTGCGCCGCTTTCTGGAAGCGATCGAGATCTTCGAACTTAAACTCGCCGATTGGCTTGCCGCTACTATCACGAAGCAAAATCGGCGTACCTCCAGAACCGTCTTCGCCTTTATATTTCGCGAACTTCGCATCAAACCATTCCTCGGCCTCTTTGGGGACCATGCCTAATTTCTGGAATTCTTCCCAGGCGGCCTTCTGCGAAAAATAATAATTTTCCTGGCGTAGAACCTCTTTCTCCGCTTCGGATAAGACCTGTTTCTCCGGCGTGCCGCCCCCAGTAGTCAGTTTCTCTGTTTCAGACGTACCGCTGGCTTTTTCACCTTCTCCGCTAGTAATTAACTTCTCAAGCTCATCCTTCGGCAGGAGCGGTTCTTTAAAAGACATAAATTTGTTTATTCATGATTTATAACCTAAATATATCATAAAGAAACATAAAATTAAAGGCTCAGCCGTTAAGCTGAGCCTTTAGTATCGAGTATTTTTAAGGTTTAGAGTCCGTCGTATTCACGCATGGTAAGCTGAGATTCAATCTGTTTAACGGTTTCAATAACCACGGAAACGACAATGAGTAAGCTGGTACCACCGACCGAGAAGGCCTGGACGCCAGTGAAATAGCGCATAATTAAAGGCAAAATTGCAATAATACCTAAGAATAAAGCGCCGACGAGAATAATTTTATGAGTGGTGTTTGATAAGTAATCGCTCGTGGTCTTGCCCGGGCGAATACCAGGAATAAAGCCACCCTGCTTCTGTAGATTTTCAGCAATTTGCGCCGGATGGAAAATAACCTCGGTATAAAAATAGGTGAAGGCAAAAACCAAAACAAAATAAGCAATACCGTAAAATAATTGATTGTTAAATAATTCAATGGTCCAAGCCGCCGCACCAGCTACCCAGGCGCTCTTCGCGTGGATTAAAAATTGCGCGATCATAGACGGGAATAAAACAATGGAAATGGCGAAGATAATCGGGATAACGCCAGCCATATTAACGCGGAGGGGTAAATGAGTGCTCGTGCCGCCAAAAGTTCGATTCCCTCTAATTTGACGGGCATACTGAACGGGAATATTGCGCTGGCCCTCGTTAATAACGACTACGCCAATTACCGTAACAATCGCAATGACAATAAAGCCCAAAAGCATGAATAACTGCGTCTGATCAAAAGTAATGAAAATTTGACTGACGACTTGCGGCAGACCGGAAACAATTCCGGCGAAAATTAATAAGGAAATACCATTACCGACTTTCTTTTCGGAAATAAGTTCACCTAGCCACATCAAGAAAATAGTACCGGCAGAAATAGTGATAATAATAACCGCAAAATCAAAAGGAGCGACATCGCCCAGAATACCAGCGGAACCACGGCGCAGAAGTGTAATCATGCCATAAGCCTGCATCGCCGCTAGTGGAACGGTCAACCAGCGAGTCCATTTATTGATAGTTTGGCGTCCGGCTTCTTCTTTTTGCATTTCTTCAACTGACGGCACAATCATGCCTAAGAGCTGAAAAATAATCGAAGAAGTAATGTACGGAGCGACGCCCATCATCACGATGGAAAACGTTTCCATGCCACCGCCGGAAAAAAGATTCATTAAACCTAAAATCTGATTGGAAGCGAAGAGATTTTTTAAAGCAACGGCGTTCACTCCCGGCACTGGGATATGGGCGGCGAAGCGAAATACAACTAACATCCCCAAAACAAAGAGGATGTTATTTCTTAAATCTTTTGCTTTCCAAATCTGTTCTAATTTGCTGAACATATTTTCAAAATTTATTTAATTTGGCCTTTAACCGGTTCACTGCTGCCAACTTTTTCAAAGGTGACTTTAACGGTTAATTTTTCTTTGCCGAGGATTTTTACTGGTAATTCCGCCGAATTAATCAATTTCTTTTCAAATAATGTGGTCGGATTAACGATTTCATTATCTTTATAATTTCGATTAATCGCTTTAACGCTGACGACCTGATTTTTCGGGCGATGAGATTTAAAACCACGGACTTTCGGAATCGCAAGTAATTGCTTCTTCATGCCCAAACGTTTCAAACCGCTGACGCCGGAACGGGATTTTTGTCCCTTCAAACCGCGGGTACTATAAGTACCGTGGCCAGACGCGTTACCGCGACCAACCCGTTTAATTTTTTTGGACGAGCCCTTGGTTTTTTTAATTGTATTTAGTGATAACATATTAATTCAATTAAAATGATTATTTTTTCTCTTCATTAGTCTCATCTTTCTTGTTTTCATTCTTTACTTCCGGGCGGCGCAATTGGCGCAGAGCCTCGATTGTGCAACGGGCATTATTGATTTTATTCTTCGAGCCCAAAGCTTTGCTGGTAACATTTTTAACGCCAGCTAATTCTAAAATAATACGAGCGACACCGCCAGCAATAACACCGCGACCTTGCTTGGCTGGTTTGAACATTAATCTGGCTGCACCCATTTTCAAATTTATTTCGTGCGGAATAGTATCTTTGACCATCGGGACATTAACCATGGTCTTTTTCGCGCGATTAACCGCCTTATTAACAGCCATTGTAACATCAGCCCCTTTGCCTAATCCTACACCGACATTTCCCTTTCTATCGCCAATCGCGACGCAAGCACGGAAATTCATTCTCTTGCCGCCAGCCATAACACGAGTTACGCGGGCCACTTCAAGAATACGTTGTTCCATATCATCCTTCGGTCTATCATCACGACGATCCCCACGTTTTGGGCCACGATAACCGCCGCCACCTGCGTTTTGGTTTCGTTTTTGACCGCCGTAGATATCGGAGGCAACAGTCGCCGCAGCACCAGTCGAAACTGCCTTGGCTTTATCTTCGGTTGTAGTTTTTTTTATTTCAGACATATTTATATTATTTAAAATTGCAGACCACCTTCACGCGCTCCTTCCGCCACCGCTTTTACGCGACCGTGATATTTATAAGAGCTGCGATCAAAAACAACCTTGGTAATCTTAAGCGCTTGTCCTTTCTTCGCGATAAGCAAGCCCAATTCTTTACCTAAATCGGTTTTGGCGGCTTTAGTTTTAAGTTCAATCGTCGAGGCGCTCGCTAATGTCTTGCCGCTAAGATCGTCGATGAGTTGCAAAAACATACCGCGGTTCGAGCGAAAAACGCTTAAACGAGGAGTAGTTTCGGTTCCCGAGATCGTAGAACGGACGCGCGCATGGCGACGAATGTTTTTCTGAGATTTGGCCTTATTTTTGTCCATATAATTAATTCTTTGTTGACTAAGCGATTATTTACCTTTAGAAGCTGCTTTACCAGCTTTGCGACGAATGATTTCATCGGAGTATTTAACACCCTTACCCTTATAAGGTTCTGGTTTTCTAATCTTGCGAATCTGAGCGGCCGTTTCGCCAACTAATTGTTTATCAACGCCGGTCAAAGTAATTGTATTGCCCTCAACTGTCGCTGTGATGTTAGCTGGTAATTTAAATTCAACCGGATGGGAAAAACCAAGGCTCATATTTAATTGCCCGGGAACCGCGGTGGCGCGATAACCAACTCCATTAATTTCTAATTTTTTTGTAAAACCTTCAGTCACGCCGATAACTGAGTTGCGGGTTAAACTCCAAACTAAACCCCACATGGCGCTAGCATTTTTAGCGTTGCGATCATACGGAGCAATAATAACTTCATTATTTTCAACCTTTACTTCAATAATCGGATTATTCGCGATTTTTAATTCGCCTTTCGGACCCTTAAAAAGTATCTCGCGATCTTTAATCGTGACTTGAACGCCGGCTGGGATTATAATTGGCAATTTTCCTAAACGTGACATATAAAATATACTTATTGATAATTAATAAATCTCACCCAATACTTCACCGCCAATCTTCTGCTTCTTCGCGTCTTTATTTGTCATTAAGCCTTTCGAAGTAGAAATAATAGCCATGCCGTAATTATTTAAAACCGTCGGAATTTCATCCTTACCAACATAAATTCTCAAACCCGGACGACTAATTCTTTTAATCGAACTAATCTGCGGTTTGCCGTTCTTACGGTATTTTAATTGAATTTGTAGTTCATCAAAAATAGTATGCTTACCGTCAAGGCCGCCGGGAACAATCACGGCTTTCTTAACCCAGCCTTCCGCTTCTAAAATTTTTGCTACTTCAAGCTTAAGCTTGGACATAGGCAAAACAATCTCCGTTTTTTTGACGGCGGAAGCGTTTCTAATTCTTGTGAACATGTCTGCGATGGGATCCATCATATTTTTAGTGAATACTTAATAAATATTACCAGCTGGATTTAGTGATACCCGGTAAATCACCGTTATCAGCTAATTCCCGGAAACAAATACGGCACAGTTTGAAGTCACCGATAAAGCCGTGATTACGGCCGCAGCGCCAGCAACGATTTATTTTGCGGGTAGAAAATTTTGGTTTTCTTTTTGCTTTAACAATTAATGCAGTTCTTGCCATAGATATTTAAATTATTTGCTGTCTTTTTTAAACGGGAAACCAAGCAGGCGGAATAACTCCAGACCCTCGGCTTTGTTTTTAGCGCTAGTCGCTAAACAGATTTCTAAACCGAACATATTATCAACATCTTCGACGTGAATTTCCGGGAAAGCAACAAATTCTTTAAAACCAACCGTTAAATTACCGTTACGATCAACCGAGCTCTCGCTGATACCGCGGAAGTCGCGAACGCGAGGGAAAGTAATATTAACTAACTTTTCTGTGAAGTCGTACATGCGCGTCCCGCGTAAAGTAACTTTGGCGCCAATCGTCAAACCTTCTCTAATTTTGAAAGCGGAAATAGATTTTTTGGCTTCTGTTAAGACTACCTTCTGACCACTAATAACGGTCAGGCCTTTTTCGACGCTGGCGATAAATTCTTTTTCCTTAACGTGATGGCCGAAGCCAACATTAAGCACAACCTTCTCGAGGCGTGGAACCAAGAATTCATTGCTATAACCGAATTTCTCCGACAGAGCCTTGGTTACTTCTTTTTTATATTTCTCTTTTAATCTCATAAATTTAATATTACTCAATTGTTTCCTGGCATTTTTTACAAACTCTAAATTTCTTCGCTTTACCACCTTCGGTTTTTATTGTTTTATAGCCGACTTTAGTGGCCTTACCACATTTCGGACATAATAAAGCGACATTCGACAAATTAATGAAAGCCGGAAATTCAATTCTCTGCCCTTTCTCATTCTGGCGATTCGGTCGTAAATGCTTAATTAATAAATTTAAGCCTTCAACGCTCACGCGACCTTGAGTCGGTGAAACTTGCAAAACCTTACCGGTTTTACCCTTATCTTTACCAGCTAAAATTTTTACTTTGTCGTTCTTTTTGATATTCATATTTTTCTATGTATGTTTTGATTACAAAACCTCAGGCGCTAAGGATGCTATTTTTACAAATCCAGCTTTTCTCACTTCACGAGCGACCGGCCCAAAAATACGGGTTCCTTTCGGATCTTTCTTTTCTGCGTCAGTAATGATAACAGCGGCGTTATCGCTAAAGCGAACATAGGAGCCATCAGCGCGGCGAATCTCTTTTCTGGTTCTGACAATAACCGCCTTAACCACATCGCTCTTCTTAACGGCCGCGTGTGGAACAGCGCTTTTTACAGCGGCGACAATAATATCGCCAACGTGTCCGTAGCGTTTCTTATATCCACCTAATACTCGGATGCACATAATTTCTTTGGCCCCGGAGTTATCGGCTACTTTTAAATAAGTTTGCACTTGTATCATATATTTGTATCTCTAACTTCCTATTATTGGTTAAGCACTCGCCAGCGTTTATCGCGGCTGAGCGGACGACATTCGATAAAGACAACTTTGTCACCGACTCTATGTTCATTCTTTTCATCATGAACTTTATAGCGGCGGCTAACAACATATCTCTTTTTGTATTTCGGATGAACTTTAACGCTCTCAACCTTAACGACGATTGTTTTATCGCTCTTGTCGCTAACGACGACACCGTTAAATTTTTTAATAATTGTCGCCGGCTTTTCAGTTTTCTCAGTCGGCTGTATTTTTTTAGCTGGCATATTATTCTTGTTTATTTGATAACGTTAAAATCTGGGCAATCAGATTTCTGACCACGCGAATTTCACGAATATTTTTTAACTGCTTATTAGAATCCTTAAAACGTAATTCCCGTAATTTCTCGCGGTTAACTACTAATAATTTTTGCAGTTCTTTTTTATCCTTAGATTTTAATTCTTTAAATTCCATATTTTTATACGCGATCTTATAAATTACTCTTTGCTAATAAACTGGCATTTAACCGGCAATTTATGTCCGGCTGATTCCATCGCTTTCTTCGCGGTTGCCTTGTCCAGTCCTTCCATTTCAAACATAATCATGCCCGGTTTAACGATTGCTACATAGTAGTCAACCGCGCCCTTACCTTTACCCATCGGGATTTCTCCGCCGTGAGCGGTAACTGGCTTATCAGGAAAAATTCTAATCCAAATCCGACCGCCTTTTTTGACATATTTAGTCATCACGCGGCGAGCTGATTCAATTTGGCGAGAAGATACCCAGCAAGGAGTTAAGGCCTTTAAGCCGTAGCTACCAAAACTGATATACAAATTACGGCTGGCTTTACCGCCTCGGCGCCGTTTCTGATCTTTTCTCCATTTAGTTTTCTTTGGCATTAACATATAACAAACTTTATTTTATATATTTTAGTTGGCAATCACTTCGCCTTTTTGCGTTTCTTTTTCAAATACTTCACCTTTATAGATCCAGACTTTGATGCCAATCGCGCCATAAGTGGTGTGAGCGGCGCCGCGAGCATAATCAATATCAGCGCGTAGAGTTTGGAGCGGAACTTTGCCGGCGACTAATTTTTCGCGGCGAGCAATTTCCGCGCCGTTCAAACGTCCGGAAACGACAACTTTTACTCCTAAAGCACCCGCTCTCTCGGCTTTGCCGATGGCTTGCTTCATGACTTTACGGAAAGGCATTCTTTTTTCGATATCCATAATCATGGATTGAACCATAATCTGTGAGCTTAAATTCGGACGGTTAGCTTCCTTAATATTCAAGGCAATTTCACCCATGCGGAAATTCTTTAAAAATTGGGTATGAAGTTTTTTCTTTAATTCTTCAACACCATTGCCGCCCCGGCCGATAATCAAACCTGGCTTAGCAGTAGAAACAGTGATTTCAATTTTATTAAGACTGCGAATAATTTCTACTTTATCAATCCCCGCTTCTTTGAATTCGCGAATCATGTATTTGCGAACCAAAACATCTTGGCGGACATTTTTAATATATTTCTCACCGCTCTCAAACCAAACCGAGGCCCAAGTCTTGGTGATACCCATGCGTAGAATTTTCGGATTTACTTTTTTACCCATATGTATTAATAATCAATTTAATAATCCAAATATATATTTATTATCCAGATTTACGTCTAAACATCTTGCTGGAAAAACCTTTGCCACCTTCAACTTTAGCGTGAGCGTGATGACCCTCCATGCGTGGGTCGATAATTTCGGCGCTCTTTTCGGTAGTGGCGGTGTTCTTAACTTTTGATTCTTTCTTCGCCTTATTAACCTTAGTGGTCTTAGCACTATCAGCGACTAATTTTTCGAGCTTGACCGGGTCGGCGGCTTTCACAACCTTCTTTTCCTTTTTACCGCTTTCTTTGATTTCAGCGAGAATTAAATTCAAATGACAACCACGTTTACGGATTGAGGTGGCGCGACCATGCGCCCGCGGCATCCAGCGTTTTAACATAACGCCTTCGTCCGAGCGGATTTCTTTAATATATAAATTATCAGCTTCCAAATTATAAGTGTTAACGCCGTTCGCGATTGCCGAACGGATTAAACAAGCTACCGGATCAGTTGCTTTTTTATTGATGAATTTCAATTGATCAAGCGCGGTATTAACCGGCATCTTGCGAACGACATCAATCACTAAGCGCGCTTTTCGCGGTGACATTCTTAAATGTTTTAAACTGGCTTTTACTTCCATATGTATACAAATTATTTTTTATCAGCTGCTTGGCTCTTAGCCATCTTACCGCCATGACTAACAAACTTACGGGTCATGGAAAATTCACCTAAACGATGACCTACCATATTTTCAACAACATAAACCGGGATATGGGTCTTGCCATTATGGACACCCAAAGTGAAACCAACCATCTCCGGAGTAATAGTCGCGGCCCGATCCCAAACCTTTAGCACGGTTTTGTCACCCGGCTTCAAGTTTTTGATCTTATTGATCAAGCGGAGGTTTATGTATGGTCCTTTTTTTAGACTTCTGGACATATATCTTGTTTATTACTTATTACAAATTATTTTCTCTTCGCGCGACGTTTGATGATCAAACGGTCAGAGTGTCTCTTGCGTCGAGTCTTAACACCCAAGGCAGGCTTGCCCCAAGGAGTCTTCGGGTGACGCAAACCAATTGATTGCTTGCCTTCACCACCACCGTGTGGATGATCAACCGGATTCATAGCGGTACCGCGGACAGTCGGACGAATGCCCAAGTGTCGGCTGCGACCGGCCTTACCTAAGGAGATATGACGTTTATCAGGATTACTCGCTTGGCCGATAGTGCAAAGACATTCTTTCTTAACTTTGCGAATTTCGCCAGACGGCATTTTTAACTGCGCAAATTTTCCTTCGACGCCCATGACGTAAACGACGTTACCGGCACCGCGGGCAATTTTAGCTCCCTGGCCTGGCTCAAGTTCGACTGAGCTAACCGGCATACCGGCGGGAATAAATTGAACGGCGACAGCATTACCTGTTTTTAATTCAATTAATTCCTTCGAGCTCATGATCTTGTCGCCAACTTTTAAATTAAGCGGGGAGACAATATATCTTTTTTCACCATCTGCATAATTAAGTAAAGCTAAACGAGAACCACGATTCGGATCATATTCAATCGCCGCCACAGTCGCGGGAACATTATACTTATCACGTTTAAAATCTACCAAGCGAATGAAACGCTTAGCGCCGCCGCCACGATGACGAACGGTAATTTTACCCTGTGAGTTACGACCGCCCTGTCTCTTGCGAATAACAACCAATCTCTTTTCCGGAGTAAACTTGGTTAAATCTTTGAAATCGTCAAAAGTTGCTTCACGACGTCCCGGTGTATTTGCTTTTACTTTTTTAATACCCATATGTATTCAAATAAATGTGTTCAAAATTAAACGCCCTCGTAAATTTTAATAGTCTGGCCTTTCGGCAAAGTAACTACCGCCTTGCGCCAATCCTTTCTCTGTCCGCGAATTTTTCCGCGAGTAACTTTCTTGCCGCTGACATTAGAAAGATTGACTTTAGTCGGCTTAACGCCATAAATCGCTTCAATCGCTTTAGCGATTTCGATTTTATTAGCCTTTAAAGAAACAACGAAAACATATTTATTGTGTTCACTTAAAGTAGTTGCTTTCTCAGTCACCAAGGGTTTAACTAAAATCCGATAAGCTTGGTTCTCTTTAGCCGCTCTGACAGTTTTGCCGCTGCCTGATTTAGCCGCTTTCGGAGCCGAGTCATTATATAATTCATTCATAGCTACTGCCGCCTCTTCTTTTTTTGGAGCCGCTTTTTTTACGGGTGCGTCAGTTTTCTTATTGCCAAACATAGCCATATGTTTATATTAATTAAACAATTATTTATTATAACGCTCAGTTAAAACCTTAACGACGTTCTCTGTTAATAATAAATTTTTATAATTCAATAAATCTACCAAATTAATATTTTCTAAATTAATCACCTTAACGCCTTCTAAATTGCGGCTGGAATATTTTGCTTTTTCCTCGCTCGCTTCGTTAACGATTAAAATGTTGCGGCGATCATTAAGTAATACCTTCTTTTCAACATTAGTCAGCATGGTATTGAATTGCTTAGTTTTGTATTCAGCAAATTCCAAATTATCGATGATCACTAAAGAATTAGTAACAAACTTATCGGATAAAGCCATAAATAAAGCCTTCTGCTTCATTTTTTGGTTGATCTTTTTCTTAAAATTACGATCCTTGGTTGGGCCAAAAGTAACACCACCGCCAATCCAAATCGGAGAGCGAGAAGAGCCAACGCGAGCGCGGCCAGTTCCCTTTTGTTTCCAAGGCTTTTTACCACCACCGCGAACTTCACTGCGATCAAGCGTGTGCGCTAAAACCTGACGAGTGTTAGCCATTTGAGTAATTACCGCTTGATGCAATAATTCGTTATTGGCCTTAACACCAAAGATTTTATCCGCTAAATCTAAATCTTTAACAGCTTCGACGGATTGGTTATAAACTTTTATCTTTAATGACATATGATAATCAATTACTTATTACTTTTACGCTTTAGTTTCTTCGGACTTAAGTTCTTCCTTGACCTCTTCTTTAACCTCTTCCTTTACTTCGGTTTCCGGAGTAACTTCAGGAGCGGCTTCGACAGCAACTTCGGTAACGGCTTCTGGAGTAATCTCCTTAGAAGCTTCCTTCTTTAAATTAACTTGTAAGTCGCCTTTGCCGCTAATCATGACTAAACCATTGATTGCGCCCGGAACTGCACCCTTAACATAAATAATATTTTTTTCAGTATCAACGGAGACAACTTCTAAATTAGTGGTAGTAACTCTGTCGCCACCCATGCGTCCGCCCATTCTCATCCCTTTGAAAACATGGGCCGGACCTTTAGGGCCGATTGATCCAGGCATTCTTTCCTGGTCTTTATTACCGTGGGTCTTTCTAAAACCATGGAAATGATAACGTTTAACGACACCGGCGAAACCCTTACCTTTAGAAGTTCCGGTAACATTAATCGGATCGCCAGTAACAAACGCTTCAACGCTAACCACATCGCCAACCTTAAATGATTCAGGATTGTCAACACGGAATTCACGGAAGTGAGCTGGTTTAATATCTAATTTTTTAACATGACCGAGCTGCGGTTTTTTAATATTTTTTGCCTGTCTATTTCCTTGAGATAATTGGATAGCTTCATAACCATCCTTAGTTTTGGTTTTCACTTGAGTGATAACACAAGGACCAGCTAAAACCGGAGTAACGGCTATAACCTTATCGTCATTCCAGACTTGAGTCATGCTTAATTTTGTACCTAAGATAAATTTCATATTGGTCTTCTTTTTTAAACAAAAAACTGGTCTAAAACCAGCTTCAAAATAAACTACAAAAATAACGCTTTAGGTTATTTGTTTTACTGATAGTTTTATTTCGCTGATTTACCTCCAAATTATGGCTAATTTTCGCTCAAACACTTTCTTAAATAACAGAGTTATTTAACCGATTATTAGCCAACTTATATATTACTTTGTAATACTACTACATTTTTATTTCCACGTCAACCCCGGCTGGAAGATTCAGGTTCGTCAAATCCTCGATCGTTTTAGCGGTCGGGTCGATGATATCAATCATGCGCTTGTGGATACGCATTTCGTATTGATCTCTGGCGTCTTTGTGCACAAAAGTTGAACGGTTAACCGTATACTTACGTTTTTCAGTCGGTAACGGAATCGGTCCAAAAAAATTGGCATCAGAACGCTCAATCGTTTCGACGATGGTTCTGGTTGATTGGTCAATAATCTTATGATCAAAAGCCTTGATCTTGATTCTGATCCGTTGTTTGAATTCATTAACTTCTTTTTTGTTTTCGGGCATAATTATTTCTTAAATAAACACTACAACCCCGTCCTCTTTTAGGAAAGAACGGGGCAAAGTATCAACTTATTTAGTAATTGTGGTTACGACACCAGCACCAACGGTGCGGCCGCCTTCACGAATAGTAAACTTCTGTTTATCTTCCAAAGCGATCGGAGCAATTAACTTAATGCTTAAGTTAACGGTATCGCCAGGCATAACCATTTCAGTTCCGGCTGGTAAAGTGATATCACCAGTAACATCAGTGGTCTTGAAGTAAAATTGAGGTTTATAACCATTGAAGAACGGTTTGTGACGACCACCTTCTTCTTTGGATAAAACGTAAACTTCAGCGCTGAATTCAGTGTGCGGAGTGATTGAACCCGGTTTGCATAAAACTTGACCACGTTCAACTTCATTCTTCTTAGTACCGCGAAGTAAGATACCGGCATTGTCGCCAGCCATACCAGATTCTAATTGTTTATTAAACATTTCGATACCGGTAACAGTGGTTTTTTTGGTGTCCATTAAGCCGACGATTTCGACTTCATCACCAATTTTAACAGCGCCTCTTTCGATACGGCCAGTAACTACAGTACCGCGACCCTCGATTGAGAAGATATCTTCAATCGGCATTAAGTAAGGTTTATCAACATCACGATTAGGTTCTGGGATATAATTATCTAAGGCATCCATTAATTTCATTAACGGTTCGGCGTCAGGGCCAGTCGGGTTCTCTAAAGCCTTTAAGGCAGAACCACGAATAATCGGAGTAGTGTCGCCTGGGAATTCATATTTCTTTAATAAATCACGAATTTCCTCTTCAACAAGGTCAATTAATTCCTTGTCTTCAACCATATCGCATTTATTCAAGAAAACGATAATATAAGGAACACCAACCTGACGAGCCAATAAGATGTGTTCTCTGGTCTGAGGCATAGGGCCATCAGTAGCCGCTACAACTAAAATAGCACCATCCATTTGAGCGGCACCAGTGATCATGTTCTTAACATAATCAGCATGTCCCGGACAATCAACGTGCGCATAATGACGTTTGTCGGATTCATATTCAACGTGCGCAGTCGCGATGGTAATACCACGCGCTTTTTCCTCCGGAGCGGAGTCAATTTCATTGACGCTCTTGTGGGATGCTTTCATGCCTTTAGCGGCGAAAACAGCCAACATCGCGGCGGTTAAAGTAGTTTTCCCGTGGTCAACGTGGCCAATAGTACCGACGTTAACATGGGGCTTTGTGCGTTCAAATTTTTCTACAGCCATGTTTTTGTTGTAAGGCCCCCGATTTAACGGGGTTTCTTTCCTTATATAGGAAACCAGCCGAACTAAATTAATTATTTTATTATTTTTTAAATTTTTCTAGCTATTATTCAACTTCCTGCGCTTTATTTTTCACTTGAGACGGAATTGACCAAGCTTTTTTTGGCTTATTTTCCTCACTTAGATACGCAGTATTTTCTCGATTTTTCCACATCGAGATTTCGCGATTTATTTTATCAGTTAAATCTTCTTCTGTCAAATTTTGAGTTTCTTCGGTTTTCGGCGTATTTACGGGGCTTAACTCAGTTTCCATTGTTTCCACCGGGACATTTTGAATAAGCTCCTTTTCATCTGAAACCATGCTGGCGTAACGATCAATATCCATGACGACATAAGAGTCGCCCGGATTATTAGCATCAAAAATTACGACGCGATCACCGGTTTTTTTTATTAAATTCAGAATTTTTTTTAGTTGTTCTGGAAACATAGTATTTTTATCTTCCTTGTTTTTCTTTGATTGCTTCTAAAATATTTTTTGGTACCTCAGAATAATGAGAAAATTCCATCACGTAATTAGCGCGTCCTTGGGACATGGAACGGAGTGAAGTCGAGTAACCAAACATTTCTGCTAACGGGACTTTCGCTCTTACAACCTTAACATTAGCACGATCGGACATTTCTTCAATTTGTCCACGCTTAGAACTAAGATCACCGATAATGTTACCCATATATTCTTCCGGAGTAGTGACTTCAACTTTCATGATTGGTTCAAGTAAGACTGGTCCGGCTTTCTGACAAGCGTCTCTAAACGCATGAATAGCCGCCAATTTAAACGCGATTTCTGAGGAATCAACTTCATGATAAGAACCATAGAAAACCGCCGCTTTAACATCAACCATCGGATAACCAGCAACTGTACCGCTGAGAACAGCTTCTTTGAAACCTTTCTCAATCGCCGGAATATATTCACGCGGAATAACACCGCCCTTAACTTCATCAGCAAACTCAATTCCCTTGCCGGACTCAAGCGGTTCAACGCGGAGTGAACAATGACCATACTGACCGCGACCACCTGATTGCTTAACATATTTATGTTCGGCTTCGGCAATTTTCGTAATAGTTTCGCGATAGGATACTTGCGGATTACCGACATTCGCTTCAACACCGAATTCACGGCGCATACGATCGACAATAATTTCCAAATGTAATTCACCCATACCGGAAATCAAAACTTGATTTGTTTCGGCATCAGTTTCGACACGGAAGGTCGGATCTTCCTCAGCTAAGCGTTGCAAAGCGACACCCATCTTTTCTTGATCAGCTTTAGTTTTTGGTTCAACCGCAATCTTAATAACTGGTTCCGGGAAAACAATTGATTCTAAGAGAACCTCATTATTTTCATCGCATAAAGTATTACCAGTGGTAGTATTTTTCAAACCAATAACAGCGGCGATATCACCGGCATAAATTTCCTTAATTTCTTCCCGGTGATTAGCGTGCATGCGCACTAAACGGCCGACTCTTTCCTTAGTTCCCTTTGAGGAATTAACGATATAAGAACCAGCAGTTAGAACACCTTGATAAACGCGAACAAAACAAAGCTTACCGACAAAAGGGTCGGTCGCAATTTTGAAAGCTAAACCAACGAATGGTTTAGAATCATCAGCGCGCAGCGGATATTTTTTTTCACTATCGCGCACGTCGGTCGAATCAATTTCTGGAACATCGAGCGGAGACGGCAAATAATCATTAACCGCGTCGAGTACTAATTGGACGCCAATGTTTTGTAAAGCAGTACCGCATAAAACCGGGTAAATCAGGTTACCAATTACTCCTTTTCTAATAGCTGCCTTAAGTTCGTCTAAACCTATCTCTTGACCACTTAAATATTTTTCCATGGTCTTTTCATCGCATTCAACTGCTTTCTCGACCAGTTCGTTATGATATTCATCAACTTTAGTCTTCATGTCTGCCGGAATCTGAATTTCTTTGACGTCAACGCCATTAAAACCGGAGAAGGTATAGGCTTTCTTTTCTAAAACATCAATCACGCCTGATAAATTGCTTTCCGCGCCGATTGGTAATTGTAAGGCAACAGCCTTTTGATTTAAACGAGTTCTGATTGAGTTCAAACTCATGTAAAAATCAGCACCCATCTTATCCATCTTATTAACGAAACAAAGACGCGGAACATGATATTTATCCGCTTGGCGCCAAACAGTTTCCGATTGCGGCTCAACGCCCGCCTGACCGTCAAAAACAGCCACTGCGCCGTCTAAAACGCGCAAAGAGCGTTCAACCTCAACCGTGAAGTCAACGTGCCCAGGAGTATCGATAATATTGATTTTATTGTGTTTCCAAAAACAAGTAGTGGCGGCGGATGTAATCGTGATGCCTCTTTCTTTTTCTTGTTCCATCCAATCCATTTCCGCAGCACCTTCATGAACTTCACCGATTTTATGCTTTTTACCGGTGTAAAATAAAACACGCTCGGTAAAAGTTGTTTTACCGGCATCAATATGAGCCATGATTCCGATATTACGGGTATTTTCTAGAGAATAGTCACGAGACATAAAATATATATAGTCTCCGCTTGCACGGAGATTAAAAAATTATTAAAAAATTATTGTCTAGCTCTTGAGAAATGAGCAAAAGCCTTATTAGCTTCAGCCATCTTATGAACCGCTTCTCTTTTCTTTACGGCCGTACCTTCGCCATTAGAAGCATCCAAAATTTCGGTTGCCAATTTTTCAGCGGTCGAACGACCCTTGCGGTCATTAGCGGCGCCGATAATCCAATTGCAACCCAAGAAATAGCGTCTTTCGCCACGAACTTGAAAAGGAACCTGATAGTTCGCACCACCAACGCGCTTACCGCGGACTTCAACGAGCGGAGAAACTTTCTTGATCGCTTTATTGAAAATGTGTCTTGGGTCTTGCTTGGTTTTCTCTTTCAAGATTTCAAAAGATCCATAGACGATTTTCTCGGCTGCGGATTTCTTGCCTCTTTCCATGACGTAATTAATAAATTTAGCGATGTTCTTATCGTTGTATTTAGAATCGCCTTCGATTGTTCTTTTAGGGGCTGGTTTACCTCTCATATATGTTTTTAATTATTTTTTCGGTTTTTTAGCGCCGTAGCAGCTGCGACCTTGTCTTCTCGCTTCAACACCAGAGGCATCGAAAACGCCACGGACAACTTTATAACGAACACCCGGTAAATCTTTGGTTTTCCCGCCTTTGACGAGAACGATTGAGTGTTCCTGCAAATTATGACCCATGCCCGGAATATAGGCGGTTACTTCCATACCGTTTGATAAACGAACACGCGCAATTTTACGTAAAGCGGAGTTAGGTTTTTTTGGAGTAGTCGTAGTTACCTTTAAGCAGACGCCTTGTTTGAAAGGAGCGCCTTTGGCCGTATCTTTTTTCTTGCGATGCAAAGAATCAAGACTAGTATGAAGCGCGAGGGCGTTTCGTCTCTTAGCGACAGATTTTCGTCCCTGGCGAACCAATTGATTAATAGTTGGCATAGTTTCTTGTTGATATATTAAAAATATCCTGAACTTTCAGGATGGGTTTTATAATAATTTTTATGACTTAATTAATTTAACAAAATATAAAACATAAGTCAAGCTTGCCTCAACACTAAGTTTGACTCGACCATTACAGTATTTTTAGCAAAAAATTAATTAGGCGCCAACGATTATTCGATACAGGAATTCGACCGCCGGGATAATGATTTGCCCAGCCAACATTACGAATAATATTACCAAAATAAAACCATAGCGCTCAGAGTTTAAGTAGCGCGCGCGGACGCGTTCCGGCAAAAAAGCAGCCAATATTTTTGAGCCATCAAGAGGCGGAATCGGGACAAGATTAAAGACCATCAAGACCAGATTAATATAGACAATTAGACTGATCAAACCGGTAAAAGTAATACTGACAACCGGAGAAAACCGCAAAAGTAAGCCAAAAAATATGGCAATAATCAAATTCCCGAGCGGTCCAGCCAGAGCGACTTTCGCGTCGCCATATTTCTTATCTTTCAAATTATATGGGTTATATGGAACCGGTTTAGCCCAACCGAAAACAAAGGGCATATTGGTCACAATCATAACGAGCGGCAGGAAAAAAGAGCCGAACCATTCGAGGTGCGCCAGGGGGTTAAAAGTTAAGCGGCCGGCGTCTTTCGCAGTTGTGTCCCCTAATTGAAAGGCCATCCAGCCATGCATATATTCATGGACGATAGCCGAAAAAATTAAGACAATTATTTGGAATACATAAATCATATATCGATATATTAGCATAACTTGATTAATTTTAAAAATGCTGTTAGAATAATTCCATTATCTAAGATTTAAATAAGCGAAGAAATACTATGGCAAAAAAATGCGATTTATGTGGCCGTGGCGCAACCAAAGGCGCTTCCCGTTCCCATTCTAAAATCAAAACTTTAAAAAGACAAAATATCAATCTGCAAACTAAAATGATTGATGGTTTAAAAGCTAAGCTCTGCACCTCTTGTATCAGAACTCTGGATAAGCCAAAACGCATTAAGGCCAAAAGAAAACCGGCTTTAAAAGCAGGTGAAACCAAAGCTTTAAAAACTAAGAAGGCGGGTGCTAAGAGCGCTCCAAAAAAGAAATAATTTTGCATCGATATAACAAAAAGCCGCTTGAAAAAGCGGCTTTTTGTTTTAGAAAATAATTGGAAAATAAAAAGGCCACTGGGTTTTAAGCAGTGGCTTTAAGAAATTGATCGAATTAACGATCTTTTTTTGTTAACCGGTAACAGCTACTTCCTGGAATTCTTCGGTGTGCATAAGCGCCACCATTTTCTCCCAGTCGATATTAAGAATCCTGTCATCATCCATAACCGGGATGACCTCACGGATCATTTCGTAGGCGCGTTCGGTAACGATGCCTAATTTCGAGCAGCCATTTTCGGCCAAGGTTTTTTCGCTGAGCGAAATTCCCTGGGCGGCGGCGAGCAACTCGGCGGCGATTACATAAGCTGTGTTTTTGACCACCCGGCGTAAATGACGTGCGGAGGTTGTGGACATACTTACGTAGTCCTCCTGGTTGGCGGAAGTGGGAATCGAGTCAATTACTGACGGCGTGCAAAGAACTTTGTTCTCGCTGACAAGTGAAGCCGTCGAGTATTGCAGAATCATTAGACCGGTGTTCAGTGTTGGGTGTGATTGGCCCATAAGGTCGGAAGGTAAACCGTAGCTCGTACTGCTCATAGTTAAAGCGTAGAAACGCCGGTCAGAGATGTTTGCGAGCTGTTGCAGAGCAATCTTTAAGAAGTCTGCGGCCTGTCCGAGTGGTTCCCCGTGGAAATTACCACCGGACAAAGCTTCAAAACTGCCATCCTCTTTCTCGAAAACAAGTGGGTTGTCGGTAGCGGCGTTTATTTCACTCTCGAACACCTCCTTGGCATATTTGAAGGCGGCGAAAGCCGAGCCAGCAACATGCGCATAGGCGCGGAAGGAGTAAGCATCCTGGACCCGCGGCACCAAGTCACCATTTTCCTTTTTCTTCTTGGTTTCATCTTTGAGTTCAACAAACTGAGCTTTGGCCGTCATCCGTTCCGAACCTTTAACCAGGTTACGGATATTTTGGGCAACGAGTTCAGCGCCAGAATGTTTTCTCAGTCCAATCAGACGAGGGTCGAAGGCATTCAATTCGCCTCTAATGGCTTCAAGCGAAAGAGCGGTAGCCAGATCAGAAAAGTCAAAAACTTTTTCCGAATCGTGAACTGCCAGAATTCCCAGGGCCAGGGTGAAAGTAGAGCCATTGGTAAGACCCATGGCTTCTTTGGCTTCCAGAACTAAAGGTTTAACTTCAATCAAGCGCAGAGCTTCGGCAACTTCAATCGGCTTTGGGCTGATCTGTTCACGCATAAGCGTTACCTTCTGTCCGGGAAGTCCGGTCAAGGCAGCGGCGATATGAGCTAATGGAGCAAGATCACCACTGGAGCCAACCGAACCCTGTTCGGGAACACATGGTATGATCTTCTTGTTATAGAACTCCAGCAACTTCTCACATGTTTCCAAACGCATAGCTGAGAACCCCGTGGCAAAGGAGTTGACGCGCAATATCATAGCGGCGCGTACAACTTCTTCCGGAAAGTAGTCGCCCATCATCACACAATGTGCAGGAATGTAATGACGTTGGTAGGCGATTATATCTTCATCGGAAATAATCGTTCCCTTCTTAATACCGCAGCCGGTATTAACGCCATATATAATATCTCCGGCCCTCATACGTTCTTCGAGACCGGCACGCTTAGCGCTAATCCTGGCGACAGCATTGTCTTCGGGATCAATTGGGTTTCTGTTCTCCGCGCCGTCCGAGAGGACGACTAGCGGATAATGATGGTCGCCGTGTTCGTCACGGTAACCCCTTGCAGCCAATATGACTTCTTCGATAGTCAAGTTATGGCCAGTTAAGACGATAGTTTTCATGATTATCAGGTTTTGGTACTGTTAAAATATTCCGTTAATTGTTTTTCAGGTATTTCTACCTGTTGTCTCGAAAAAAGGTTTTTTATCTTAACCGTGAAATTACCAATCTCTTCGAGACCGGCAATGACAACAAAGTTAAAATCCTGGCTAACCGCAAAATTAAACTGGGACTTAAAGGTTGTATCCTCTAATAGAGAAAGTTCAACATTCTGTCCCGCCTTTCTTAAGCGTTCCGCCAGTTTCAAGTAGTAGTAATCGTGCTCCTGAGAGAGTCGAAGAATCAAAATTTTTGAAACAATTGTTTCTTCGACCTTGATAATTTCGAGTTGCTGCAGAGCGGCGAACAGTCGATCAACACCGATAGAAGCGCCAACCGCTGGCAATTCTCGCCCGGTAAACCTGGCTACCAAGTCGTTATAGCGACCGCCCGAAAAAACGCTCCCAAATTCCGGAGCATCTAACAAGGTGGTCTCAAAAACTGGACCCGTGTAATAATCGAGTCCGCGAGCGACTGAGAAGTCAATTTCAACTGTCGGCTTTGGTATATCGAGTTGGTCGAGATAATCAATAATATCGACGAGTTCAGACAAGCCTTCTTCGGCAATTAAAATACCCTGGAAAAGATTAAGCGCCTGGGAAATTTTTTCGGCGTTCGATCCGTCAATGGCCAGAAATTTTTCGAGTATTTCCAAGGCCTCGGGTTTTAAACCAGGGCTGATATCGAAATCATTCAGTGGCGCTTGGCTAAGCTCATCGAAAGCAGCTGACATCCCAATTTTCGGAATCTTATCCAGAATCCGCATTACTTCTTTGGTAATGTCTTCGGCTTTAATGTCGGCTCGGTCAGAAAGACCTAGTAAGTCAGACAAGCCGTTGAGAATTTTCCGGTTATTGATTTTAATAACGAAACGTTCCAAGCCCAGGGCTTTTAAAGTTTCATATATAATCATGATAACCTCTGTATCCGCGAGCATTGATGCGCACCCGGCGATATCAGCGTCAAACTGATAAAATTGCCGGTAGCGCCCTTTCTGCGGCGTATCACTGCGGAAGACTGGGCCGACAACCATTCGGCGCCACGGGAGTTTAATTCCGGTGCGTGTTTTGTCGTCGTATGGATTGGCCGAAAGATATCGGGCCAAGGGGACAGTATGGTCAAAACGCATGGCCAAACCTTCGTCTTCACTAGAATTGCGACCGATGACAGAAAAAATATTCTTTGAAGTGTCATCGGTGCCGGTAAGAACTTTGGTAAACTCTACAATCGGCGTCTCAACCTGATTGTAACCATATGATCGGAACACGTTACTAATAATTCGAAGCATATTTTCTCGGGCCAAAAATTCTTTCGGACCAAAGTCGAGAAAACCGCCTGGTCTTTCGGGTTTGACTGTTTTTGCTTTCATAGGCTTTGGGTATTTGGATATTTGGGTAATTGTTGGTGTTTATGTGGACTATCGTGAATTATTGTTGTTAATGAACCTAATAAGATATATTACCCAGAAGCGCCTAAAATGTCAAAAAATAAAAGGGCTATAAATAATAAAAAACTCCATTGGGAAATGGAGTTAAAATATGAGTATAATCTTGAAAATTGAGTTGTTTACAGCGACCGGTTAACCAATCGATTGATGTAGTCATCGCTCGCAATAAACGGGATAGTGATGTGACCGTCGTTGCCATGTTTTTCGTTCCACTCTTTGGCTACTTGCACGGCGCCTTCGTTTCGCGCCCAATTGCGCCTGGCGAGTCCGCCCATAACATCCCAAGAGAGTCCGCTTTTGATAACTTCATCAATTCGGTAGCTACCATCGAGAACAATTCCGTTCCCGCCGTTAATGGCACGGCCAATGCCGACGCCGCCGCCGTTAGATAGAACAACCACGGTCATGCCGCGCGCGATATTTCCGGCGAAACATTGTGTGGCCATGTCAGCTGTCGGACGACTGCCGTCATAGATATTCGAGGTTTCGCGATAAGGCGAATCCGTTCCAGAGACATCGTGGTGATCACGACCCATCATAATTGGACCGATTTTACCTTCTCTAACCGCCTCGTTAAAACGCAAAGCGATTTTCATTCTGCCTTCCTCATCGGCGTAAAGGATTCTGGCTTTTGTACCGACAACCAATTTATTCTTCTTGGCCGAGGCAATCCAGTTATAATTATCCTGGTGGAGCGAACTAAGAGTCGGGTCAATTGATTCGAGCGCCAAGCGATCAGTATATTGGAGGTCTTCTTCTTTCCGGCTTAAGCAAACCCAGCGGAAAGGACCGAAGCCGCGATCAAAGCAGACGGGACCCATAATGTCCTCGACATAGGAAGGCCAAATAAATCCGTCCCTTGTGTCCACACCATTTTTCGTAATTCCTTTTTCGCCAGCCTTAGCAATCGAGGCCATGAAGTTGTTGCCATAATCCCAGAAGTGCGCCCCCTGGCTGACAAGCGTTTGAATCACTTGAAAATGCCGCATCAGAGAAGAATCAACCAGATTATCAAACCTTGCTTTGTCTTCTCGCAGTAACTTACGTCCGCCAGCAAAATCAACACCAACTGGGGTGTAGCCACCTTCGTAAACGGCATGGCACGAGGTCTGGTCTGATAATAAATCAACCGGGACTTTATTGTCCGCGAGATATTCCAATAGGTCGACCACGTTGCCGTGATAGGCCAAGGAAAGAGGCTTGCCGCTAATCCGATGCTCATCAATCAGCATCGCTACTTCGGCCAAGTCGCTGGTTGCGCGATTAATCCATTTCTGTTTCAAGCGCATTTTTATCCGATTTTCGTCGACCTCAGCGATTACCGCGATTCCGCCCGCTATCTTCATGGCCTTTGGTTGGGCGCATGACATACCGCCTAATCCTGAGGAAACAAAGACAACGCCTGATAAGCTTGAGCCAGCCGGAACGCCAAGATATTTACGGGCCGCGTTGAGAATAGTTATATAGGTGCCGTGAACGATGCCCTGCGGTCCGATGTACATCCAGCCGCCGGCTGTCATCTGACCGTAATTTGATACTCCCAGCGCCGCCAGTCTTTTGAACTCGTTAATATTGTCCCATTCACCGACCAAAAGGCCGTTAGTGATAATAACCCGGGGCGCGTTAATCGATGAGCGAAAGAGCCCAACCGGATGACCCGAGCTGATTACCAGAGTTTGATCGTTGCGCATTACCTGCAGATACTTTTTTACCAACAAGTACTGCATCCAGTTTTGAAAAATCTGTCCTGTCTCGCCATAGGTAACGAGTTCGTATGGATACAATGCCACGTCGAAATCCAAATTATTATCGATCATGACTTGCAAGGCGCGAGCTTCGGGGATGCCTTCGTACTCATTAACCGGCTTACCGCTGATTCGGCCAGCTGGACGAAAACGGTAGCCGTAAATGCGTCCCTGGGTTTTTAATTCCTCAAGGAATTCCGGCGCCATTTTTTTATGAAGTTTGACAGGAATATAGCGCAAAGCATTTTTGAGCGCTAATTCAATCTCCTTCTTCTCCAGGGTTAGGCCACGATTGGAAGCGCGACGAATCTTTTTTCGGAAATACTTTTTCTTTGGCAGCACATCTGACAAAGTAAGCACTGTTTCGGTGTTTAGATTTTCATTCATGACGGAGTGGTTTTAGAAAGGTTAATAATGATTTATGAATTTTTTGTAAAGAGCAATCACATTATCAATACTAATACCTGTCTTATTTTACGTCAAATGTTCAAAAAATAAAAAAAACTCACTGAAATAGTGAGTTGGTGGGCGCGACGGGACTCGAACCCGCAACCTGCAGATCCACAATCTGTTATTCTGCCAATTGAACTACGCACCCGTTATATAGAGACCTGAAAGGCATTGAATTAAAAGAACAAGACTTATTAATGTATTAGCTTAGCAAATACTAGGGATATTGTAAATACACCGCTATAAATAAAATCATCACTACTTTACTTGACTAAAGTAAAAAGCTTTGCTATTCTTGTCGTATGAATTGGCAACTTCCGGAAAACAAAAGATTAGTCGAATCAATTCTCGCCCTCGAAAACGAAAAAGAGGCTGAGAATTTTTTACGTGATCTTATGACCGAAGGAGAACTTGAAGAGTTTGCCAAGCGCCTAAAGGCCGCCGAAATGCTTTCCATTAATATTCCCTACTCAACGATTGAGAAAGAAACCGGTCTAAGTTCGACGACTATCGCCCGTGTTTCTAAATGGCTTAATAGCGGTGAAGGCGGCTATAAAAAAATTATCGAAAGAGTTCATCATCACGATCCTGTCTCTAAGTAAGGAAAGGATTGTTTTGATGTCATTTACATAAAATCAACCCCTTCCTTAATTGGATGGGGTTTAATTGTCTACCGGCAGAAAAGACAAAAACATTGTACCTTTAACAAATACTTAAAAGATGAAAGACGACGCTAGAATCGAAAGAATTGATGCTTTCCGGCAAACTGAATTGGTGAATGCCGTCGCACTGGCCTACCAGCAAACCTTTGGACAAGCCCCGTGGAATGAGGGTTATAAGTGTCCTATCTGTAATTCAATTATCGCTTTGGGCGGGGAAAAAATTTACTGCCCCATTTGTTTAAGCAAGGGCGATAAGGTTTTTTTGGCAGAATATTGGCCAATCGATAAAGTACTGAATGATTTCTACCGCGAGATGTCCAAGCCTAATTCCCTCTGCTTAGTTGCTCAACTCGGAGGAGAGGTCGTAGGATTTACCTGGGGTTATCAAATCAGCATCGAGCCCACCATCGACGATTATCTTGAAGCTCCGGGACTGTATAAGCTCGTATCCGGAAATTTCTTCTATCTGGACGAGGTTGCAGTTCTTCCACAATACCAAGGCAGGGGTATTGGGCGGAACCTTGTAAACCAGATCTTTGAGAAACAACCGTTCAAAAAAATCATCTTACGGACTCTCAAAGAATCGCAGATGTCCAATTTGGTTAATAGTATGGGAGGAGAAACAATTCTCCCGATTTCACGAGACAGAGTGATTATGTCCCTTGTCTATTAAACAAATTCTTTAGTCACCCAAGGCCTAACGCGCAAGCGCCGGGCCTTTTTTATATTTATTTTTTATATTCGCCGAATAGAAAAGCTTCTTCGCCGCTTTTATCAAGATTAGTCGCAAATAAAATAATGCCATCTTTTTCCGCCCTAACTTCTTCAGTGCCATCGCGGCCGATTAACTCACCGGCTTTTAATTCCGCAAAATCTTTAAACTGCTCACTGAGCTGAAAATTATCTGTCTTGCCTAAATAAAGACTAGTCATCTGAATTTTCTCCTGTTCTTTTGCCACTAAATCGTCAGCGCTAATATGACCGCGTGCTTTTAAAAAGGAAATAATACTCTCCGTCGCCACTTCGGTTGAGATTGGGTCGGCTAATTGACCGCATTCGACGCAAATACCAATCTTACCAATCTTATTCATATAATAATCGGTACCGCCCGGCTCGACCGCGTCAAAACCATGAACAATAAGATTGAACGGCAAATAATCGGTAATGGTTTTCGCATTCGGTTCGCAGATAATAAAGCGCCGGCTTTCGGGAGCAAAACTGGCATGAACATCCAAAAGCGCGTCCGCCTGATTCAAATAAATTTTAAGAAATTGCGCGCGCGTATACTCATAACTATTTTTCTCTGAATCGCTGAGCAAGCTATCATCTTTAAACATCCGATTGAGATTTACTTCATTAATGCGCTGATTCTTTCTTATCGCTTCCGGATTACCATAAGCCAAAAATAAAAGACCGCTGTCGATTTTTAAACTTGGCAATAATTTTTCCAAGGCTTCAATGCCGCAGCGTTCATTGCCGTGGACGCCAACGATAATCATGCTCTTCGGCCCGGGATTATTTCCCTTAATTTCAATTATTTTATCTAAATCCATATATGTTTTATTACTTTATTATGGTAAAGCGACGCGGCTCGTTTGTCAATTAAAGTATCTTTTTCCTCGCTATTTTAACTAATATAAGTAGAATTATATAATATACTGTTCCCTGCGTCCAATTAAATCCGTTAATATTAATTGCCGCCCAACTCGACGCAGCTAAGAAATCGGAAATAACGAAAATATACTTTAACAAGATATGGGCGGGTAAAAACCACAGCAGACTGAGAAATGGGAAGACTGCGCTCAAAAATATCCCAATAATTAGGGCGCTCAAAAGCGGCGGAAAAGTCCAAAGCACAAGCACATTAGCAAGCGGCGCGATTAAGGAAAACTGTTTAAAATTAATTAACACGATTGGCAGAATAATAATTTGGGAAACAAGTGTGAGATTAATTGTATCGAAAACAGTTTTCAAAATATTATTCTTTCGTTTGCTTAATTTTAACTTCGCTAAATACTTCTTCGTTATTCCCTCTCCCAGCGGATAGATATAAATAATTCCCAAGAGGGCTAAAAAAGATAATTGGAAACCAATGTCCGAGCGCAGTATTTTCGGATTAAATAAAAGCATGAGAGCGGCCGAAAAAATTAAAGCACGAATGAGCGAGCTTGTCCGTTCGTAATAAATAGCCATAAAAGCGAGCGCGCCCATAATGGCCGAGCGAACGGCCGACGCGGCCAGCCCGGTGATAAGTGGGTAGATAAATAGAAAGACAAATATAATTCGCAGAGCGCGCCTCCGACTAACTCCGAGCGCCAGCAAAAAATTTATTAGCATGGCACTAAGAATCGTAATATGCGAGCCCGAAATTGCAATCATATGACTTAAGCCCACGCGCGAAAATATCTGCAAGTCTGCGCGCATAACCGTACGCCGATAACCGAGCAATAGGGCGTCCGCCAGGCCCGCTTCCGGTTCAGGTAAATTAGTATCAATAATTTCTTTCAAGTGCCATTTAATTTTCAATAGACCAAGATAAATTTTCTGGGATAGATTATGATTCCCCTTCGCTAACGATATTTTCGGGTAATACATAACCGAATAAATATCATAGCGCGCTAAATAATTTTCGTAGTCGAAGCCCTCTATTACCGGTGGCGTTTCAAGCGAGCCGCTTATTTTTACATAATCGCCGTAATTATATTCGGGATATAAATTTGTTGTTATAAGAACCTGACCCGCAGTTTTTCCAGTCAGACAAAGCGTTAAGCGTCGGCTCTTATAATCGACATCCGCTTCCTCGCATACTCGACCCGTGAAGCTTAGGTACTGGCTATTATAATAAGCTAAATCGGAGGCCGTGATTTGTTTCCGGAAAGCTCGTGACCTTATACCAAGCAAAAAGATAGCGATGATAAAAAGAAGGTTTATAACTAAAAAAACTTTGGCTTTAGAAATTTTAGCCATAAAAAAACTGTTAGTTTATAAGCTAACAGTATAGTAACGGGGTAATCATGAAGGAAAGATAAACTTCACGCTTTTGGAGCGAATAATTTTTCAATTCCAGCCCGCTTTCTTATCACAACGCCGAGTACAAGCATGAGCAGAATAGTTTGGCCTAACCAGACCAATGCAATCTGCGGCAGACTTATTCCGTCCATAAACCAATCAAACGCGAACGGGCCATTAGCCAAGAAGAGAAAAATACTGGCGACCGCCTCAAGAATATAAGCGGCGATAAGTATCTTTCTTTCCGTCATTCCAGAATTAAGGACTGCTAATATAAAACAGGCGAACGAAACAAGAAAAGCGATTGGGTTAAAGTACCCCAGGTAAATCATTATGACCAACACCAGGAATAGAATTAAATTAGAAATAACAAAGAACTTTTTCATGGTTACTGTGTTTGTTTGGTGAAAAGACTGGTTTAAAATGTTCAAATTATTTTGCCACAAAATATAATAATAGTCAATATTAGTTCTTCTTTAGCCAGCGCAAATACGCTTCCATGAATAGCTCTAAATCTCCATCGAGAACCGCGTCAACATTAGAGGTTTCGTAATCAGTCCGGTGATCTTTAACTAAACGATTGCCATAGAGAAAGTAGGAACGAATCTGTCTTCCCCACTCCGCCTTCGTTAATTCCCCCTTCAATTTCTTTTCGGCCGCTTCTTTCTCTTCGCGCGCTAATTGCGCCAAACGGGTTTTTAGAATCCGCATGGCGTTTTCTTTATTCTGATGCTGTGAGCGCTCGCTTTGGCAAGAAATAGTTATACCGGTAGGCAAATGAACAATGCGGACTGCTGAATCAGTCGTGTTAACACTTTGTCCGCCCGGACCCGACGAGCGAAAAACGTCGATGCGTAAATCCTCGTCTTTAATGACAATCGCTTTTTCGTCCTTAATTTCCGGAATTACTTCGGCGAGCGCAAATGAAGTTTGGCGCAAACCGTCGGCGTTAAACGGCGAATTTCGCAGCAAACGATGAACTCCGTTTTCGCTCTTTAAATAACCATAAGCCCAAGGTCCGGCTACCCGGATATCCACACTCTTCAGGCCGGCTTCATTGCCATAATTTCTATCAAGTATTTCCACCTTCCAATTCTGTCTTTCGGCGAATCTTAAATACATCCGCTCAAGCATCTGCGTCCAATCCTGAGCGTCTACGCCGCCCGTGCCTGAATGCAAAGATAATAAAGCGTTATCATGGTCATATTCACCGGAGAATAGCGATAAAAACTCTAAATGAGAAAACTTCTTCTCTAACTCTTCGTATTTACTTTCCAGCTCAACCGTTAAGTCGCCGCTCGCTTCTTTCTGAGCGAGAGCCGCCATTTCTTCGGCTTCTCTAATTTCCGTTTCCATTGCCTGCCACTCTTTTATTTCCGTCGCTAATTCCTCAACTTCTTGTCCAACACTTACCGCCGCTTCCCGGTCAGACCAAAAATCAGGCGCCGACATCTGCAGGCGCAGTTCTTTCTCTTTAACTGCCTTTCTTTCGATATCTAAAAGTGTCTTGGTATGCAAAAAGCGTTCACGCAATTCCTCCAGTTTTTTGATGAGATTTTCCATATGCTTAAATTATATCAAAAAAGCGCCCCAGTAAATAGGGCGCTTCTTCGTATATAGTTTGCAATAATTAACGTTTGCTCCATTGTGGCGCTTTTCTCGCCTTGCGTAAACCCGGTTTCTTTCTTTCCACTTGTCTCGGGTCGCGGGTTAGGAAGTTATTAACTTTCAACGCTTCTTTAGTGGTCGGATCAAGAGTGAAGATAGCGCGGGCAATACCTAAACGAACCGCGTCAATCTGTCCCATTTTGCCGCCGCCAGAAACGATAACGGAAAAATTATAGTCGCGTAAATGGCCAGTGGCTTTCAAAGGTTGAACGATTAAGCCTAAACCATCGCCAGGAAAATATTCACTAGCGCGCTTGCCATTAATCATAATCACGCCCTTGCCGCCTTCATAAAGACGAACTTGAGCTGCCGCTTGCTTGCGACGACCGACTGATTTCAAATATTTGCCGGAAAATTCAACGGTTTCATTTTTCGCCCAATCCTTTTCTTCATCCAAAGTCTCGTCTTCGTTTATTTCAATAACTTCAGAATCGAGGATATCTTGTTTCTTTTTTTCGGCCATATTATTTAATGATTAATCTTTTTAACATATTAATGCGAAGCTTGGTCGGAGGCAACATTTCGCGCACAGCACGATAAAGAACGTCACCCGGATCCTTCGCAAAAACAACCGACATCTTCTTGCTCTTTAAACCACCTAAATATCCAGAATAATGATGATATTGTTTTTGGTCTAATTTTTTGCCGGTGAACTTCATTTTGGAAATATTTTTAACTTCGACGATATCGCCCAAGTCTAAATGCGCCTCATATTCAGGCTTATTTTTACCACGTAAAATCAAAGCAATTTTAGTAGCCAAACGACCAACGGCTAAATCGGTAGCATCAAGTTGATGTAATTTTCTCTCAATATTTTTCATATAATTATACTAATTCAATTTGCACCATTTCGGCACCATCGCCTTGGCGAACTCCTAATTTAGTAGTCCGAGTATAACCACCCGGGCGATTCTTATAGCGAACGCCTAATACTTCAATCGCTTTCTTAACCGCATTCTTCTGTAAGAGAACCTTAATCAAACCGCGTCGAGCTGCTAAATCACCGGCCTTCGAGGAAGTGATCATTTTCTCGACAAGAGGTCGGACAGCTTGAGCTTTAGCTTTGGTAGTTTTGACCTTCTCGTATAATAAAATACTGGAAGCTAAATTACGCAACATTAATTCACGGGGTCCCTTCTTCCGATCTAAAATTTTGTTTTTATTTCTGTGACGCATATCAACGTGTTTACTAAATTATTTTTTAGCCTTAGTGGTCTTTTTTTCTTTCTTTTCCTTTTTTTCTTTCTTTTGGGCGACTTCCTCTTCGACAATTTCTTCTGGGGCGGCCATTACTTCTGCTTCAACTTCTTCAATCACTTCTTCTTTTTTCGCCATGGCGCCTGGTAAAAGAGCGCTATATTGGTCAACTAAAATCTTGACTGTTTCATTGAAAGCGTCTTCTGGAGAAATCGTGCCGTCGGTTTTAACATTTAAGATTAATTTATCCCAATTAGTCATTTTACCGACACGGGTATTTTCAACTGAACTGGAAACAACGGTAACCGGAGAAAACATGGAATCGATTTCGATATATCCGATTTCTCTGTTTTCTTTCTTGGCGCCTTCCGGCATTTTATAGCCACGGCCCTCTTTAACGACAATTTCCATCTCTAGGCTACCGGCTTCGTCAGTGATGTTAGCGATAACCAAATCGGGATTTTTGACCTCGACTTGGCTATTTTTGGCAATATCGCCAGCGGTAACAACTTTCTTACCTTTGACTTTAAGTTCTAAGCGAACTTCTTCCTCAGTATATACTTTAAGACGCAATTGTTTTAAATTCAAAATCATTTCGAGAACATCTTCTTTGATGTGCGGTAAAGCCATAAATTCATGACTAGCGCCTTTAATTTTCGCGCCAATTACGGCTGCGCCCGGAAGAGACGATAATAAAACTCGGCGCAAGGAGTTGCCCAAAGTCATACCGTAACCCGGGAATAAAGGCTCAACTGAGATAATTCCTTCATTCGGATTGCTACCTGCTTTAAAATCAATTTTTTTAGGTAAAGCAATGTTTTGCATAGATAATGCGGCTGGCGGCGAATAAAAATTCGAACGCCGGCAATTAATTTATTTTGAGTAATACTCAATAATCATTGGAACGTTAATGTTTTGTGGTAAATCGGTATCCTTCGGTTCATGAAGAACCTTAGCGCTCAAATCAGTGACATCAAGATTTAACCAGCTTGGTCTATCCGCTTTCTTTAATTTCTCACCGAGGTTCTTAAAGAAACGATTAGATAAACTGCTCTTTCTAATTTTAATAGTTTCGCCAAGCTTAACTGAGAAAGACGGGATAGACGCTTTGCGACCGTTAACAGTAAAATGGCCATGGTTAACTAACTGGCGGGCCTGGGAACGGGAAGAAGCCCAACCGAGACGGTAGATAACATTATCAAGGCGCATTTCCAGCAAACGCAAGAAATTCTTACCGGCGTCACCTTGCTTCTTAGAAGCTTTAGCGTAGGTCAAGCGGAATTGCTTTTCAAGCAAACCATATAATTTCTTCGCTTTTTGTTTTTCCTGTAATTGCAAACCATAATCGCTCAAACGTTTGCGGCCCTTAGGACCATGAAAACCAGGAGCGTAATTACGTTTTACCATCGCGCATTTCGGAGTCGAACAACGTTCCCCTTTTAGGAACAATTTTTCACCGACACGACGACATTGTTTGCATTTAGCATCAATATTTCTTCCCATATTATTTTATATTATACGCGACGTGGTTTTTTAGGACGGCAACCATTATGCGGAACCGGAGTTACGTCTTTGATGGCAACAACGTCTAAACCATTAGCATTTAAAGCGCGAATGGCCGCTTCACGGCCCGTTCCAACACCGGAAACAAATACGCTTACTTCTTGCAAGCCGTATTCTTCCTTAGCTTTCTGCGCAGCAATTTTTGTAATAATTTGTGCGGCATAAGGGGTAGCTTTTTTGGCGCCCTTAAAGCCAGCTAAACCAGCACTCGCCCAAGAGATAACATCACCATTAGTGTCAGTTAAAGTAATCATGGTGTTATTATAAGTCGCTTGGATATAAGCGCGGCCAACTTTAACAATTTTAGCAGTCTTTTTCTTCTTTTTCTTGATTAACTTCTTTTTCGCCCGGGCCTGTTTATTTTTTTCTAATTTTTGTTTAATTTCTTCCGGTAATTCTTCATCACTGGAATCAAAGTTAAAGCCTTCAGTTTCTTTTTCCTCTTTCTCTTCTTTTACTTCTTTTACTTCAGCCGAAAGAGCGGGAACCTTTTTAGTTTCCTTGGTTTCTTTAGTAGCTTCACTTTTTGCCTCTTTTTTTACTTCTTCAGACATATTTTAATCTTTATAAATGATTAGGTCTTTTGTAATCCAGCCTTAGATTTACCGCTACCCATAGTAACGCGCTTATTGCCCCGGACAGTTCGACTATTAGTCTTGGTTCTTTGTCCTCTAACCGGTAAATGCTTGGCGTGGCGCAAACCACGATAGCAACCGATTTCGCGCAGTCGTTTAATATTACTTTGGACTTCACGGCGCAAATCGCCTTCAACCGTATATTTCTTTTCAATAATTTCTCTTAAACGGTTAACGTCTTCTTCTTTAAGATCCTTAACTCTAATATCCTTATCAACTTTAGCCTCAGCTAAAACTTTGTTAGACCGAGTTCGGCCAACACCGTGGATATAAGTTAGAGCAATTTCTACTCTTTTGTCATTGGGAATATTTACTCCCGCGATTCTTACTGCCATAAAATAATAAATTACCCCTGTCTTTGTTTATGTTTAGGGTTTTTGCAAATAACGTGAACGCGACCTTTGCGTCGTACAACTTTACAATCCTTGCAAATTTTTTTAGCACTGGCTCTTACCTTCATATTGAAATTTCTAAAATTAATTAAGTTTAGAGGCGATAGGTGATTCTGCCCTTGGTCAAATCATAGGGGCTAATCTGCATTCTTACCTTATCACCCGGAAGCAAACGTATTTTATTCATTCGCATCTTACCGGATAAATGAGCGGAAATCTCGTGGCCATTCTCTAATTTCACACGAAAAGTGGCCGCTGGCATTAACTCCAGTACCTCACCCTGCATCTCAATAAAGTCCTTAGCGTTAAGGGTATCGGAACTATCGTTTGTCTTTTCCTTGTTTTTTGACATTAACACAAAAAAATTTGATAAAGACTAGTCAGTCTGCTTTATCAAAATCTATTATAAAAATTAGTTTTATCTAATAATATTCTTAATAAAATTATTATAGAGATAAGTAATCAAGTTGTCAAGACTTTCGATAAGTAATAAAAAAGGCTATCCCCAACTATAATAGCCTTAAATTAACAATATTCTGGCATTTAGACTAAAAAACACATTTATACAAATTTGGCAATAGCAAATGAACGCTAACAAGTGCCCGCTTCAAGCTCGATCAGGCCGCTCTGATTCCGATAGGTAATCGCTCCTATGTACTTCGGAAGATTTTCCAGCCCTACTTGAGGATATAATTGCGATTGAGAAAAAAATATGCGCGAAGGAAATTCTTCTTTGATTAAATCATCAGCAAATCTGCACTTATCAATATCTCCGGAAATTATGATATTTTTAAGTGGCTTAACTAATTTAAATAAAGATTGACTATATAAATCTATATTTTTGATTAAAACAACCCTCTCAGATAAATCATCAATTCTTTGAAGAAATTCCATGAATATCTTTTCATCGCCGGAATCAATAATAATTGCGCTCTCTTCATGACCTGCGATTTGTCGTCTAAATTCTTCCTTAGCTGCTGGGAAAGCTGAAAAGAATACGATCTTTTCTCCATTTTTCAATAAATTTGCCAATAAACAAAGACTAAAGAATGAGGCGCCTGATTTCTCTTTGCCGGAAATCAAAATTGGTAAATCAGCCTTGCTAAAAACAGCTTCTTTTTTGTCTATAAATATCTTCATACTCCCTCTTATTCTAAGATAGCCTTTATTCTCCTTACCCCCGAACTGGAGGCCTCTTCCTTCTGAATCTTAAAGTGACCGAGGATGCCAGTCGCCTCCACATGAGGGCCACCGCAAATCTCCTGTGAAAAGGCTAAATCTATCTTGGGCGCGCCATCAGGATTAATGTCGGAAACTGTATAAACCTTAACCTTTTCGCCATATTTTGAGTCAAAAACGCCCATCGCACCGCGCTTTTTAGCGTCATCGAGCGATAATTCTTCGCAAACAACTTTAAAATTGGCGGCAATTGCGCCATTAACCAAATCTTCGACTTGCTTAATCTGATCAGGAGTCATCTTTTCCGGATGAGAAAAGTCGAGGCGCAGTCTTTCGGGAGTAATATTGCTTCCCTTTTGGATGACGTGCTCTCCCAAGACTTTGCGGAGTGATGCTAATAAGAGATGCGCGGCGGTATGAAGTTTGGTAGTTTCTTCGCCAGAATCTACTAACCCGCCCTTAAATTTGCCGGCGGCGGCGGTTCGGGATAGGTCTTGGTGTTTTTTTAGTTCGGCTTGAAACCCCTCGCTATCAACCGAGCTGCCATTTTCTCGAGCGAGTTCTTCGGTCATCTCCAAGGGAAAGCCATAACTTTGATATAAGTTAAACGCCTCGACTCCGCTGATATTTTTATTTTCTAGTTTTTTAAATTCTAATAGGCCTTTCTCCAGAGTTCTAGAAAACTTTTCTTCTTCCTGGCTGATATTGTGGATTATAAACTCCTGATTCTTTTCTAATTCCGGATAAACCTTATTATAGTCATTTATCACGACGCGGGAAATTTCCGCTGTCCACATCTCTTTATTAATTCCAATCTGTTTCCCGTATCTGATTGCGCGTCGAATCAAACGACGGACGACGTAACCCTGGTCGGTATTTGAAGGAGTAATTCCGCGATTATCGCCGATAATAAAAGTCGCGGCTTTAAGATGATCGGCAATAATGCGCATGGCCCGAGTAATTTCTTCGCTTTCGCCATACTTATGGCCGCTTAATTCTTCAATCTTATGGATTAGATTAATAAATAGTTCGGTCTGGTAATTATCGCCTAGATTATTCATGACCGCCAAAACTCTTTCTAAGCCCAGGCCCGTATCAACATTCTGCTGCAGCAGCGGCTCAAATTTACCCTCAGCATTTTTATTGTATTGCATGAAAACATTATTCCAAATTTCCACCCAAAGATCATTATCATCATTAAAACTAGCCGGAACTTTAGTCGGATCGCCCACCCAATAAAAAATTTCTGAATCCGGACCGCATGGGCCAGTCGTACCCGCCGGGCCCCACCAATTATTTTTTTTCGGTAACTTTGCTATTCTCTCTATCGGCAAATTATTAGTTTGAAAAATTTCCTGCCAGATGCCATAAGCCTCGTCGTCGAAGGGAGCATCTTCATCGCCTTTAAACACGGAAACGGCGATGCGATTCTTTTCTAAACCGAGCCAAGCTGGACTAGTTAAGAACTCCCAACTATATTGGAGGGAATCTTTCTTAAAATAATCGCCAAGCGACCAATTGCCCATCATTTCAAAAAAAGTATGGTGGGTAGTATCACCGACTTCATCAATATCGCCGGTGCGAATGCATTTCTGCGCACTAGTTAAGCGATTTCCGGCTGGGTGCTTAGCGCCCAATAAATACGGGACTAAAGGATGCATACCGGCGGTCGTGAATAGGACTGTTGGATCATTTTCCGGAATCAAAGAAGCGCTCGAAATCACAGCGTGATTTTGGGTTTTAAAGTAATCTAAGTATTTTTGACGAAGATCAGTTGAATTCATATATTTATTGGCAAATATTTATTTTCGCGCTTGCTTATTATATTACATTAACTTCTTCACTTATTTCAAGACCAAATTTTTTCTTGACTGCCGCCTTAACTTTTTTAACCAGATTAAGAACATCTTTCGCTTTTGCGCCTCCATGATTCACTAAAATCAAAGCTTGATTTTCATGCATGCTTACCGGACCGAGTCTCTTGCCCTTAAAGCCGGTGTTTTCAATCAGCCAGCCGGTTGGAATCTTAACACTTGATTTTCCATTTGGAAAATTAGGAATATTAGGATATTTCTTTTGCAAGCCGTGTAATTTACGCAAACTAACTTCCGTATTTTTGAAAAATGACCCGGCATTGGGCAAAACGCCTGGGTTCGGTAATTTATTATTACGAATTTCTGTAATCACGCGAATTATATCGCTTAAATAGGGCTTATCTATCCCCTTCTTCAGTAATTCCTCGCGGATAGAGCCGTAATCTAATTTATAATCCGGCGTCCGTTTTAATTTTACTGTCACCGAATAAATAAAATATTTACCTTTCAGCTTTCCTTTAAAAATACTATTGCGGTAAGCGAATTGGCAATCGGCCCCGGAAAATATTTTTTCATGCCCAGTTTTCAAATCAATCGCCTTGAGATGATAAAAAGAATCTTTTAGCTCAACTCCATAAGCCCCGATATTTTGCACCGGCGCAGCGCCGACCGTGCCATAAATTAAAAATAAATTTTCTAATCCATAAAAATTACGTTCAACCGTATAATTTACAAACTTAGTCCATGATTCTCCCGACTTTGCTTCAACGAGCGCATAGTCATCCATCTTTTCGATTACGTCCATGCCCCTTATTTCATTCTTTAAAACTAGAGCTTTTATTTTTTTAGTAATCAAAACATTTGAACCGCCACCAAGAATAAGGATCGGCTTTTTATTGAGTCTTGCCCAATCAATCGCTTCGCGCAAATCTCCCAAATCCTTAATAACCGCAAAAAACTCGGCGGAGTCGCCGATTTTGAGGGTCGTATAGGGAGCGAGTGGAATGTCCTTAAGAATTTTAAGCATGTTTTAATTATAAGGTAACGAACGAAAAACGCAAATCTAAAGGCTTTTTAATCAACTTCTCCTAATTCTTGTAATTTCAGGAGTTTGGCGTAGAGTCCGCCGCTCACATGCGCCAATTCGGAGTGGCTGCCTTCCTCGGCCACCTGGCCGTTTTCGAGCACAATAATCTTATCTGCTTTCTTAATTGTGCTGAGACGATGAGCAATAATAATCATGGTCCGACCGCGGCTAATTTTTTCCATCGCGTCTTGAATTAAAACTTCGCTCTGGCTATCCAGATTCGAGGTCGCCTCATCAAAAATCAAAATCCGGGGGTTGGCTAAAATTGCTCGGGCAATGCCAATGCGTTGCCTTTGCCCGCCGGACAATCTGATGCCGCGCTCCCCAACCATAGTATCGTAACCTTTATCAAGTTTTTTAATAAATTCTTCGGCGTTAGCAATTCTGGCCGCTGCCTGAATTTCTTTTTCTGTCGCTCTCGGTTTGGCGTAAGCAATATTCTCGCGCACGCTTAAATCAAAAATCTCGACTTCCTGCGGAACGATGGCTAAAAATTTACGGAAAGCTTGGACATCATAATCACGCAAATCTTTATCATCAAGAATAACTTGGCCAATCTGCGGATCGTAGTGGCGATAAATTAAACGTGCAATCGTTGTTTTGCCGCCGCCAGACGGCCCGACTAAAGCAACCACGCAACCGGGTGTTATTTTAAAATTCAAATGGCTGACGGCCGGTTTTTTATTATCACCATAATAAAAGGCGGTATTAACGAATTTAATTTCGCCCTTGATATCCTTGGGTCTAAAACCATTCTTCTTATTAATAATCGAAGTCGTGCTATTAAATAATTTAAGCAGACGATTAACGCCTTCCCGCCCTTCCTCCATCCGATCATAGAAACGCGATAAACGATATAAGGAGATATAAGCTTTTTCGCTGAGGGTAAAGACAAAAATTAAAGTGCCGACGCTTAAAGTTCCTCGATAAACAAAATATACGCCCAAAAATAAGACAACCGCGCGGCCAACATCAACGATGACATTGCGGCCGAGAGTAACTTTCATCATCCAGCCGTATTGCTTATCTTCATTATCGCGCACTCTAACTTTTATCTTATCGAATTCGCTTAATTCTCTTTTTTCTTGAACAAATGACTGGACAGCATTGATATTTATAATCGATTGGCCCATTTTCCCGGAAGCGATTTCATAATCCTTATATATTTCTTTTCTGACCGGATACATTCGCTTATTGGCGAAATAGGTCGTAACCATATAAAGCGGCGCGAAAATTAAAAATGATAGACCGATCCGCCACTCCGCCCAAAACAAAGCAATCAGCGTCAAAAATAATTGGATAAGCGTCGGCGCCACTTCCCAGAAAACATTATTCAAAAATTGCGAAATCTTATCGACGCCACGTTCAATTTTAACAATTTTGGCGCCAGTATTTTCGCGTTCATGATAACCTAAATCGAGCGCGACTAGCTTTGCCTGCGCTTTAATTCCTAAATGATATTCAACGTCGACCAAAAGGCGAAGGATTTTTCGATCACTAAAATAATCCAGGACAGAGCGGACTTGGCTGGTGGCTAAATATAAAATGATTAATTTGACGAGAAACCATAAATTATCTAAATCAAATCCGCTTAAGCCATCAATTAATAACTTTAAGATATAGGGCGAAAACAAATCTAAAATCGCGGTCACGACAAGAATTGACGTGGTCGCATAAAATAATTTCCGGAAAGGATGCAAAAGCTCCCATAATTCTTTCCAGAATAGCCGCCAGGAGATTACTTTCTCAGCAGCTGCCTTTTTTTTATCCTCTTGATTTTCCATATTTTAAAAGGCTATTCGCGATTCTAAAGACATCACCCGCTCCCATCAGCAAGAGGAGATTATTAGCTTTCAATTTGTTTTTTAAATAAACGGTCGCTTCGGAAATCGTGGCGATATGTTTAACGGTCTGAGAAATATGGTTTATTTTATTATAATGACTAATTTCCTTAGCTAATTGCGCGCTGGATACTCCGCCCCGTTTTTCGCGCGCCGAACCATAAATATCGAGAATAATTAATTCCTTAGTTTTTCCAAAACTGGCGACAAAATCTTTAAATAAAGCTTTAGTCCTGGTAAAGGTGTGGGGGTGAAAAACAGTAATTATATTCTTCTGCGGATAGCGTGCGCTAATGCCTTCAAGCGTTGCTTTTATTTCTGTTGGATGATGAGCATAATCATCAATAATTAGCGCTCCTTTATATTGCCCCAAAAGTTGTGCTCGCCTCTCAGTACCTTTAAACCCGGCCAAATGTTTTTTAATGTCAGGAATGGAAACTTTAAGTGCCCGTGCCGCGGCAATTACCGCCAAAGCATTATAAACATTATGCTCACCCCAAAGTTTAATTTTAAATTCACCCCAATCATTGACGTTAAAAGTCTGATAACCGTCGCTCATCTGTAAATTCTGTGCCAAATAATTAACGGTTGGTACTGTCTTATTATCCGCATCAAGGTCATAAGTTAAAATTTGTCCCGCGCAATATTTTTTTATTTTTTTAATTTCCGGATCGCGATTATTTATAACGAGCCAACCGCTCGCCGGTATCTTTTTGAGGAAATCGGCAAAAACCTGGGTATAGGCCGCTTGATCTTTAAAGTAATCGGGATGATCAAACTCAATATTATTTAAGACAACGCCTTGGGGCGAACAATATTGCAATTTATTTTTATATTCATCGACTTCAGCGACAAAATATTTCGCCTGGCCCATTAAAGTACTTCCGCCAAATTGCGGAACGCGGGAGCCAACGAGAACATTCGGTTTTTTTCCCGCCTTCCAGAGAACATAGCCCAGCCAAGCGGAAGTCGTAGTTTTGCCATGGCTACCACAGACAGCAATGCCGTAATATTCATTAAAGACCTGGCCCAAGGCTTCGGCATAAGTAATGAGGGGAATATTTTTAAACTTCTCTGGGTTATTTTTTATATAACGGAGCTCGCAATTATTTTCCGGCGTATAGGCTAGCGAATGAATTATTAAATCAATCTTTCCTGGGATATTGGCAATTGAAAACGGCGCAAAAACTTTGATTTTTTCTTTTTTTAAGACGCGGTCGGTCATAAAACTTTCATCAATATCTGAGCCGCTTAAATTATTTCCCTTTTCGCGCAAAAACTGCGCCAGCATAGTCATGCCCACGCCCTTAATCCCAATCAAGTAAACATTTTTTGGTTTAATTTTCTTTCCCATTTTATTTAATAATTTCCCAAATAATCGCGGCGATATTTTCCGCGGCCGCCGGTTTCATAATTTTAGCAATATTACGGCTTAGGCTCGCTCTTAATTTCGAATCAGCCATTATCCGCTCTATTTCTACTCGTAATTTTTCCGGCGTTAAATCAGTTTGGTTTAAGACGATACTCGCATCTCGAGCTTCAAACAGAGCGGCGTTATCTTCCTGGTGAGAATGCGGCATCGGAATTAAAATTGTTGCCTTATCTAAACTCGCGAGCTCAGTTAAGACGCCAAAACCGCAGCGTGAAATGACTAAGTCCGAGGCCGCCATCAAACTTAAGACTTCTTCCTGATCAAGGAATTCAAAAGACTGATAGCTGCCGTTCTTGATGTTAGTTTCAATTTTCTTACCCCGGCCAGTAAGATGGACAACCTGACAACTGGCAAGCAAATCTGGCAAGGCTTTGACGATTAAATTATTAATCGCGACTGCTCCCGTCCCGCCGCCGATAATCATCAGTAAGGGCTTATCAATAGCAAAACCATAACGATTGCGCGTCGCAATTCCCTGCTGTTTATAACCACTAATATCTTTGAGGGGATTGCCGGTCAAAACCGCTCGCGGACCGTAATCAATTAATGATTTTTCAAATGTTACAGTAATGACGCGCGCAAATGGCGCCATTAATTTATTCGCCAACCCGGGCCTAATATCCTGTTGGTGGATGAGGATGGGAATTTTCCGACAAGCGGCCGCCCAAACTACAGGAACACTCACAAAACCACCAGCGCTAACAACTAAATCTGGTTTTTCTCGTTTTAATATTCCTAAAGATTTAAAAAAGGCAAAAATAATTTTAAAAATATCAAAAAAATTCCTGAGGGAAAAATAACGACGCCATTTTCCGCTAGCCAGACTAATAAAATTAATTTTTCCGGCCGAAAACTTCGCGGTTAATTCTTGCGCCGGTCCCGAGTTAGTATCGATAAAAATTAGATTGAGCTTCGGATCATCTTTTAGTAATTCTGCGGCGACCGCTAGCAAAGGCGTAACCGGACCGCCGGTACCTCCACCCGAAAACATGATTGTCTTTGGTTTAATATTTTCCATAAATTATGAATAATTTCTTGTGCCTCTAGTGTGCTTACTAATATTGAACAGTATGCCCATCGCGAGCAAATTCGCTAAAATCGCCGAACCGCCGGAAGAAATAAACGGGAGTGGCACGCCAGTCATAGGAATAAGATTAATCATGCCACCGATATTTAAAAATGTTTGGACTGAAAGCCAAGCGACAACACCGACCGCCAGTGAACTGCCGTATAAGTCTGGGGCACCGCGCGCGATTAAAAGGCCGCGATAGAAAATAAATAGGTATAGAAGAAGCAAAAGAGTGCAGAAGACAAAACCGACTTCCTCGGCAATGATTGGAAAAATTGAGTCACCCCAAACTTCGGGTAAATACATAAATTTTTGCCGGCTCTGCCCAATACCGCGCCCGAACCAACCGCCCGAACCAACCGCGATTAACGATTGATTAATTTGATAGCATTTATCTTGAGCGCTATAGCTCGGGTCCTTTAAACATTTAAAACGATCCGATTGATAGGAGGATTTGAGACTAAGCGCGGCGAATAAGACAAGCCCCGCCAAAAGAGCGACGATAAAAATATGCGCCACTTTCCCGCCGCCGGCAAAGAACACGACCATGGCGGAAAAAGCGATAATAAATAAAGTTCCTAAATCCGGCTGAGCCAGCATTAATAAGCTAATTACGCCCAAAATTATGATAAATGGAACAATTCCGCTGGAAAAATCGTTTAATTCCCCCTTCTTCGCTTCTAACCAGGTTGCCAAGTAAATCAAAAAGGATAATTTAACGAGCTCAGAGGGCTGAAAAGAATAACCAAAAACATTAATCCAACTGCGTGCCGTACCATACTCGGCGCCGAGACCGGGAATAAAGACTAATAATAATAAGACAATCGAGGCGAACAAAAAGAAAACGGCGAACTTTTTTAAGCGGCGGTAATCAATGCGCGACACAATAAAAAAAGCGCCCAGAGAAAAAATCACCCAAACGAATTGACGGGCGAAAAAGTGATAAGTATTGCCGAAACGCGAATAGGAAACGACCGAGGAAGCGCTAAAAAGCATGACCAAACCGAAAATAAGCAAAATAAACATTGCCGTTAGCAAACTCTTGTCCGGTTCGTGTTCGCCGGAACTAGGATGCGTAGAAAAAAATTTTTTAGCTGATCGCCCGAATCCCATACGCTAATCTTTTAGTAGCTTAGAATTTTTTATCAAGCAAAAAAATCATCAAACCGATAACCGAGCCAACCGCACCGATTACCCAAAAACGCATCACAACCTTTGATTCCGGCCAACCGATGGCCTGAAAATGATGATGAATCGGGGATGACAAAAAAACTTTTTTATTTCGTAAGCGCTTGGAAAGCACCTGGATAATAACGGATAATGATTCAACAATAAAAACAATCCCGATAAAAAGAAGCAGGAGCGCGCTATTGGTAAGCATTGCAATGATTCCTAAGGTTACGCCCAAACTCATAGCCCCCGTATCTCCCATATAAAAACGGGCAGGCGGGATATTAAACCAGAGAAAGGCGGATAAAGCACCAATAATTGCACCGCAAAAAGCGGCTAAATCATATCGTCCGAGCGAAAAAGAAATCACACCGTAGGCGATAAAAGAGATAAGCAAGGTGCCGCCGGCTAAACCATCCAGGCCGTCGGTTTCATTAACCGAAAACGCGGTGGCGACGATAACAAAGATAAAAAGCGGAATATACCAGGCGCCGATTTCAAAATTGCCTAAAAATGGGATATGAAAAACAGTCCAATCTAATTTAAAATAAAACCACAGCGCGCCGACAATGGCAATCAGCGTATAGATTAAAATGCGATGGCGCAATTTAAGACCGCCGCCGCCTAGAACGCCTTTGCCGCGGACATCGAGCCAGTCGTCAAATAAGCCGATTAAAGCGGTAATAACTAGCGCCCCTAAAGGTAAAAGGGTTTCGGCGCGGGATAAAAAATTAAGATGTTGGAATATTCCTCCCGGAAAAAAACGAGCTAGAAGAGAGAAAAGTAAGATTAAAATTAAAACCGTGCCCCAAATAAGCACCCCGCCCATCGTCGGCGTTCCCTCTTTGTGGGCATGGAGCTCAGAAAAAACCGGCGTTGCGCCGTTATTTCGTATTTTTTTGCCTAATTTATACTTATATAAATAATAGGTAATAAGCGGGGTGGCAAGAGCCGCAAAAATAAAGGCGAGCGTCGCAAAAAATAATACTTTAACTAGGTAAAATTCCAACATAAAAAATTAACGAAAATTAATAAGATAGACCGCCAAGAGGTCGATGCTCAAAAATATATTGAATAAGGTGGCCGCGCTCAATAAGAAATGAGCCAAAATTTTAAAATTTTTGTCCTTAGAAAGCATGGCTAAAATTATTAAATTAAGGAAAAAAACGCCCAAACTTAATAAGGGGTAATAATAAATTGAGGAGGGCGCGCCTACCAAATCAATTCCGAAATCGACGTTATAATGCAAAACCAAAACATCACCGCTTAAACTCTGGCGAATCAGCCAAGCCTGAAACCAAGCGGCGCATTGCCAAATGATAATAATTCCAAGATAAATTAAACTGGGTTTATATCGAAAAATCGCCCCAAAGGACGCTTTTATTTTATCGATATTGGCGTAAAAACGCGCATAGAAATTTGAGTAAGCCATAAAATCTTGATAACGCTTAAATCCCGTAAAAATGCGGGTTAATATAATTATTCTAACACATTTTAAAATAATATAAAATAAGGTATAATAATAGTATTATGAGCAAAAAAATCATCACAAATCTCTTTAATTATGCCGCTCGAGAGGGGGCGAAAGACCTGGTCATTGAAGGCGTGCCCGAGAAGCTCGCTCTTAACTACCATTTTCCCGACGGGGAGAAACGCTCTTTTGACCTCCCCAAGAAACTCGAGAGAGACCTAAGCCTTGCCTTGCGGCAAATTTTGAAATTGGCGCCCGATGAATTCACCACGAAAAAATATTGCAAAATTGAGGATAAAAACTTCCAATTGACCTTTTACTTGACCATCACTCCGTCTAACGCGGGCGAAAAAATAATTATCAATATCATTCCGAAAAACGGGAGCCGCTTGCGTTTAAAGCAGTTAGGATTGCAGAGCAAAAATCTTAAACTTATTCAGGGCACCATTAAACGCCGGTCTGGTCTAATCTTGATTAGTGCCCCGCACGGCCAAGGCAAGAGCACTACCCTATATTCCTTGATCCAAGAACTAAATACACCAAGCCGTAGCCTTTACTTTATCGGCCATCGCCTTGAATATGAGATTGAAGGCGTAAATAACCTCAGCGCGAGCAAGAGCAATTGGTCGAAGCTTATGAGCCTAGATTCTGATGTAATTATCACCGAGATGGACTGTGAAGAAGACTTTATAAACGCCGCTCAAGCCGCGGCGACGGGTCGGCTCGTAATTGCGACCGTGAGCGCCAATTCTGTTTGGGAGGTTTTACTCGCCTACCTTAAGCTAAAATTGCCCTTGAAATTAAAACTTGATAGCCTTAAACTGATTATTAATCAGCGCTTGGCGCCGCTCAGAAGATCAGGTATTAAAAATGGCAAAAAAACAAAAAATCAGCGCCGGGAAATCGGATTATTTGAGATTTTAGAATTAACTTCGGCGATCAAAAAATTTCTCTTAGAAACAGCAACTGACAAGACTAAAGAAAAATTCTGGGAAAAACTTGGTCGACTCGCCTTGAAAGAGGGTTACGAGCCCTTGAGCCACGACCACCAGAAAAAAACTAATCACGGTTTACTATGAAAATTACCTGTGTCATCCCCGCTTACAACGAAGAAAAAAATATCAGCCAAGTCATAACCAAGGTTAAACCCCTGGTCAATGAAATTATTGTCGTGGATGACGCTTCCCGTGATCAAACTTTTGTCGAAGCGAGTAAATCCGAAGCGATTGTGGTCCGCCATATTATTAACCGCGGTCAAGGCGCGGCTCTCAGAACAGGCACGCAATTAGCGCTCGATCGCGACGCTGATATTATTATCCATTTTGATGCCGATGATCAATTCCAAGCTGGCGATATTCCTGAGATGATTGCGCCGCTTCTGGCCGGACAAGCCGACGCCGTTCTGGGTTCACGCTTTTTAGACAAAAAATCAAATTTGCCAAAATTGAAAAAGAATTTAATCATGCCGCTCGCCCGCTTAATCAACCGACTATTCTTAAATATCCGTCTCACCGATCCCCAAAGCGGTTTTCGCGCCCTTAGCCGGCGGAGCGCCGAGCAATTAAAAATCGAAAATGATGGCATGGCTCATTGCAGTGAAATCCTCTACCAATTATTTAAAAATAAAAACCGCGTCATCGAAGTGCCAATTACTGTCATCTACCACGAATACGGACAAAAATTAAGTGGCGGATTCAAAATTATCAAAGATTTATTAATTCAAAAATTAATTAATTAAATATGCTTCAACAAATTTTAGCACTTATTGTTATCCTCTTTTTTCTGATTCGGCTTTTTAACCAAAAAAAGAAAAAACAAATTAATGGCAGTGAATTTCTTATCTGGCTTATCTTCTGGCTTGTCGCTCTCGCCGCTATTGTATTTCTCAAGCAAATCGATTCCCTGGTCGCCTGGCTTGGTTTCTCCGGCACGGCGATAAATATTCTTGTCTATATTACCGTTCTCGCTTTAATCTATCAGGTTTTTCGCATGCGCCTGATAATCGCGAAGATTGAAAAAAATATCAGCGAGCTCAATCAAGCTTTAACTCTTAAAAAGTAATGTCCTCAGTCTTAATATGAAAATTGCTTCGATTGTCTGCACCTATCCGCCGTATGCCGGCGGCATCGGTAATAGTGCTCAGCGAATAAATCAATTACTATCTGATCGCAATGCGGTGACTATTTTCACGCCGGATAACTTGAAGCCTTGGTTCCGAATAGGCCATGGCGCTTTTGCGCCGCAATTATTCTTTAAGCTGAATAAATTTGATTACATTTATTTACATTATCCCTTCTTCGGGACGGCGGAAGTCGTCTGGTTGTTTAAGTTATTTTTTTCTCATCCAAAATTAATTATCCAATATCACATGGACGTAAAGGGCTTAAGTTTCTGGGGACGTGTTCTCAGTCTGCCCAGCCGCTTTATCCGCCGCTCTCTTTTAAATCAGGCAGAGACAATTGTTTCCGGCAGTCTTGATTACGTTAAAACCAGCCAAATCAAAAATTATTACGAAACTCACCAAACCAAATTTCAGGAAATTCCCTTCGGCGTCGATATCAAAAAATTCCAACCAAAGCTAATCAACCGGCACTTAGAAAATCGGACGATTGCACGCGCCCAGGAGATTGTCCATTATATTAACGATAAATTTATTAAACGCAACCGGCTTAATCTTTTATTCGTTGGTGGGCTTGATCAAGCGCATTATTTTAAAGGCGTCGAAGTTTTACTCAAGTCTCTCGTCATCGTTGCTAATCGTAATTGGCATTTAAAAATCGTCGGTGAGGGCAATTTAAAGGCGCACTACGAAATAATTGCCCGCAACCTGAAAATAGACAAGCAAGTTGAATTTACCGGCAAACTAGATGAGCCCGAGCTTATCCGCGCCTTTCAAAATGCGGATCTATTTATTCTACCTTCAATTAATGGCAATGAGGCTTTCGGTTTAGTTCTGATTGAGGCGCTCGCCTGTGGCGTGCCGGTCATTGCCTCTAATCTGCCCGGCGTCCGCCAGGTTTTTCGCGACCACGAGCAGGGTCTGCTCGCGGAACCAGGAAGTATCGCTGATTTAAAAGATAAATTAGAATATATTTTTAATAATGAAGAGATGCGCCGCAGTATGGCCGTCGCCGCTCGGCGCTTGGCCGAAGAAAAATATGATAATGATAAGATAAAAAGCCGCCTTGAAGATTTATTCAAATAACATGAAAATTGCTTTAGCTAACAACTTATATTTTCCTTTTAACCGCGGAGGCGCGGAAACCGTGGTCAAAAATCAAATTAATGAACTAAAAAAAGATGGTCACGAAGTTTTTTTGATTACTTGCAAACCGAAAAATGACAGCAATGACCGCTCAGTACTTAATAGTGAAATCACGCCTGATCCTGATTTAAATATATATTATTTAGAATCGGACTATTCCCGTCTCGCCGAGTTTTCCTTGTTGCGTCGGCTCGCTTGGCATATTAAAAATACTTTTTCTTTCGCGACATACGCGACGATAAAGAAAATTCTATTGAATGAAAAACCGGATTTAGTTATTACCCATAATATTATGGGACTGGGCTTTCGTCTGCCCTGTCTGCTGAGAAAACTTGGTCTTCGCCACGAACATTATCTCCACGATATTCAGTTACTGTATCCGTCGGGTCTAATGATGCTGGGACAAGAAAAAATCATTGACTCCTGGGGCGCTAAATTCTATCAATTATTTACGCGCGCTTTTTTTGCTTCACCGGCTAAAGTAATTTCTCCCTCCCACTGGCTCCTAGGTCAGCACCGCCAACGCGGCTTCTTTCATGACTCGGAAACAGAAGTAAAAAATTTAATCGCCAGTCCAAGTGATGAGGAGGCCAATAAAATAAACCGGCAATCCCCTTTTCGCAATTTCCTGTTTGTCGGCCAAATTGAAAATCATAAGGGTATCCTATTATTAATAAAATCTTTTCTGAGCGCGCTAGAAACTAAACCGGACATGAAATTGACGATTATCGGCACTGGCAGTTTAATGAATGAAGCCAAACAATTAACTGATAATAACTCGAGAATTAACTTCATTGGTCGCTTAGAGGCGGCTGGCGTTAAAGACTTAATGACGCAAAGTGATTGCCTGATTATCCCCTCTTTATGCTACGAAAATGCACCGATGACTATTCACGAAGCGCACCGCGCCGGCCTAGCGGTTCTCGCCGCTAATATCGGCGGCATACCGGAGATAATTAGCGGGAGTGACCGCCTCTTCAAAGCGGGCGATTTCTTAGATTTAAAAAATCAGCTTCTGGCGAAATAAACTTTACCAAAAGAGCCAAGCATCGCTTGGCTCTTTTTTTAGCTATCAAGTTTAATTAAATCTAGCTTATTCCCTGTAAACGCTTATTAGCCTTAATGTCGAAAATAGTTTTCTTTAAACCGTTGGCCAGAGTAACGACCGGCATCCAATTTAAATTATTCTTTGCCTCGCGAATATCCGGGAGAGCGAGCTCGGAAACAAATAGGGGGCTATCAACGTAAGAAATGGTCGAAATGGAACTAGTTTCCTGAATAATTAAATTAACAAGTGATGTTAAATTAACATCGACATCGGAGCCAATATTTATCGGACCAGCCACATCAGTCGTCATTATTTTCATAACGGCATCAATTACATCTTCGATAAAACAGAATGATGAGGAAAAATTGGCGTCGCCGGGAATAATAATTTCCTTATTCTCCAAAGCATTATTAATAAAATCAGGAATCATCTGATCGTCGTTCTGCTCCATGCGCGGACCATAGATTCTAAATAAGCGAATTATCTTAGCATCGATATTATAAATGGAACGAAAGTTGGACACCATGGTTTCGGCAAAGCGCTTGCCTTCGTCATAAGAGCTTCTCTCTGATAAATTATCTACTCGGCCAAAATCTTTTTCGGTAACTTTTAATTCCGGATTATCGATTTGACGCGGACCGTAAACAACTGAAGAAGAAAATTGCAAAAACTTAGCATTATATTTAACCGCAATATCCAGCAAATTTTTTACCGCATACGAATTAGCGAGAAGAGTCGCTAAGCGATTAGTTAAGAAGCTGCGCGGCGACATCGGACAAGCTAAGTTATAGACCTCTTGGATACCCTGGAATTCGATTTTAAATTTCTTTAAATCAGCGTGGCCCTCCAAATCAAGCGGCTTGCTTAAGTCATGATTAATAAAAGCAAAATCTGGATTAGCTAAAAGATGATCGATGTTTCGCTCGGTACCAGTAATAAAATTATCAACACAGATAACTTTACAAGTCTTAATCAGTTCGTCGCATAAATGCGAACCGACAAAACCAGCGCCACCGGCGACGAGCACGTTCTTCTTGTCAAAAATTACTTGGTTAGACATATGATTGACCGCCACAGCGGATATTTAATTATTTATTCTTATTATACCAAGATTAAGCCCGCCGCTCCAGCTCGCTTCCCAGGCATAAAAAGATTCAAGCAGTTCGCCGGTATTATTAAAGACGCGAACATGAGGAGTAGCGCCAGAATTGGCGCCCAAAGCGATTTCACTGATTCCGTCATTATTTATGTCGCCGGCGGCTAAATTAACCCCGCCCTGCCAAGCTTTCCCGTACCCAAGAAATTGCTTCTGGAGAATGCCAAAATTATTAAAAATCTTAATTTGCGGTTCACGTCCTTTTCCGGGAGCGACGATTATTTCCGCCCGGTCATGATCTTTTCGGCCGTTGATATTAGCAACCGCGACTTTAACACCGCCGCGGAATTTCTTTTCATAAGCCAACCAAGCGCCGATCAATTTCCCTTCTTTGCTGTAAATCTTAACTAATGGCTCCTGCCCGCTGCCGTACGAAACAACGATATTGTTTTCACCTTTGCCCGCTAAATCGCCGGCTGCGATATTCAATCCGCCGATATATTTCTTATCCGCCGCGGCGAATTGCTTCAATAATTTTCCCTGGTTGCTAAATATTCTAACCTGGGCCGCGCCACGGGAAGCCGGTGCCGTAATAATTTCCGCCTGGTCGTTATTGTTTGAATCGGCAAAGGCAACATTTATTCCGCCGCGGAATTTTTTATCAAGGGCGAGAAATTTTTTTATTAACTTTCCTTGATTATTAAAAATCATGACATAAGGCTCGCTACCGGGAGCCGCGCCAATAATTATTTCATCGATATTATCGCCGTTTACATCCCCGGTCGCGATACTTGAATTAGGTGCTATCTTTTCTGCCCAAGCAATATTTTGGACAAAATCGCCATTAGCCGCGGTCATTTTACTGACCTTATTACCACTGACCGGCATTACTATTAGGCGGCCCAGGCGGCTATAGAGCCGATCCTTGGCCATCTCAATTGCAGTATTAAGGTTTAAGCGGCCGTTGCCCAATTGTCCAAGATAGGTCGGATTTAAGCGGCTAATATTATCAGTCGAAGCAAATAAAATATTAACAATCTCCCGTCGGCTCAACTCGGGGTTGGCCTGTGCGATTAAAGCCAGCGAGGCCGAAACCAAGGGCGCGGCCATTGAGGTCCCCGACCAAAAACCGTCATAATATTTATTAGTGTCATTTTTATCACTGCCTGGTGTTACTGTATTAAAAAAACTAATACCGGGAGCGGCGATATCAACACAATGAAAACCGTAGCTTGAGAAGCGCGCTTTTTGATCGAGCGCGTCAGTGGCGACCACGCCGATTACCATGTTTTCGCCGAATTGACCGTCGTAACAAGCCGGATAAATCGGAGTCTTGTCGATATTATAACCTTCACCGGCTGCTTGTTCATTTCCGGCCGCCGCGACAATCATTACTCCCGCGCCATGAGCGCGCTTAATTGCGTCTTGGACTGCTTCACTATAATTAAAGTTAACAAAACTTAAGTTGATAATATCGGCGCCGTTATTCGTCGCATAATCAATTGCCCGCACGACGTCGCTAATCTTTCCTTCGCCCTTATCATTTAAAACTCTGAGGGGCATAATCTTAGTGCGCCAGGTAACGCCGGCCACGCCAATATTATTATTGCCGCGCGCCGCGATAATACCGGCAACCATGGTTCCGTGCGAAACTCCAGCCTCGGTCCAGCCAGAAGAAAACTTTGGGGACGGGTCGGGACTACTCCCGACAAAGTCCCAGCCGGTAGCGTCATCAATAAAGCCGTTCTTATCATCATCGATATTATTGCCGACAATTTCTCTTTCATTGTGCCAAATATTATCACTCAAATCAGGATGATTAATTTCGATACCGGAATCAATCACCGCAATAACCATATCAGGGCTTTCGGAAATTTTTCCCCAGGCGCTATCCGCTTTAATTTTAGCTAAATACCATTGGTTGCGATAATATTGATCGTTCGGCGTTAGGCTAGCCGAAACCGGCCCGGCAAAGACGAGAAAAAGTATAAAAAAAGATGTTATCAATTTCTTCATATAACATCTTTATAATAACATATTTATTTGTTTCTTTGTAGGCGCTATTTCCTAAAGATTTTCGATTACTTTTAGGGTTTCTTCTGCTGAGCGGCGCCAGCTGAATTTACTGCTTTGCGCCAAGCCCTTAGTCCGCAATTCTTCGCGTAAAGCCTTGTCGTTAACGATTTTCGCCATGGCCTCGGCGATCTCGCGCTTATCATTCTGATTAAAATATAAAACGGCATCATCGGCAATTTCTCTCAAGACCGGAATATCCGAAGCAATCGTCGGCAGGCCGCAGGCCAAGGATTCTAAAATCGGAATGCCAAAACCTTCGTGCTTAGTCGGAAAAACAAAGGCACTGGCCGCATTATAAATATAGGGCAAATCCTCCTCGCTGACCCAGCCCGGAATAAAAACGTCATTATTGAGATTAAATTCCTCAATCGCATATTTAACTTCATCAAAGCCAAAGCTGGCGTTACCGATTAAAACTAATTTTTCTTTTATCTCCAGATTATTCTCGCGGAGCAAAGCTAAGGCTTCAATTAAGGCGGGGGTATTTTTTTTCTTTTCCAGACGGCCGACATAAAGGAAAAATGGCGCGGTTATATTATATTTTTCAAGGACGGCCTGCATTTTTTCAACTTCATTCTCTTTAAGCGGCTTAAATATTTCCGTATTGTAGCCATTATGGACAACAGCGATTTTTTGGACCTTTGTTTTTGGATATAGACTAAGAATTTCCTGCTTCGTAAACTCCGAGACGGTAATTATTTTTTTTGCGTGGCTGAGAGCGAAAGCAGTCGACCAATATAGATAATCAACTGAGTCGGCTCGATATTTACCAAGAGTGATAAGTTTAACTAAAAAATTAACTACGCGGCGCGAACCGGCAATTTTTGTTTTTACTTTCTCGGAAAAATAGAGATTTTGCTCGCGCACAAAAGCAATATCATGAATGGTATTAACGGTTTTACGCGGGCTAAAAAGAGGCAAAGTATGAGCCGGGACAAAGAGAACGTCGGGGCGGCGCCAAAGCATTTCGAGCGAAAGGCGGCCGAGAGTCCAAAAAGAATAGAGCGGCCAATTTAAATGTTTAAAAGTAAAATTGGGATTATGTTTAACGGCGGCAATTAAATCCGGCGTAGGCGGATTATCTAAATATAGCCAATACTTATTGGTTTTATCAATAATTGCCAAATTTTGTATGAGATAAAATGAGTACCACTCTGTCCCTGTTTTTCGCCCGCGATTGGCGCGCGAGGCGTCAATACCAATAATCATAAAAATAAAATTAACTCCCCGGGAAATGAGCCGAAGAGTTAATTACTTAGTCGCCAGAATACTGCGTTTATATGAATCTAAATTATCTAAAGCGATGCCGGTTCCTTTAGCGACGCAGAGCATCGCATCATCGGCCACGTAAGCAGGCACGCCAGTCGTGCGTGAAATCAATTGATCAATATTTCGTAAAAGTGAGCTGCCACCAGTCAGGACAATTCCCTTATCCATAATATCAGCCGATAACTCCGGTGGTGTTTTTTGTAAAACTTTTTTGGCCGCGGAGATAATCGCCTCAAGTTCATTTTGGATTGCTTCAGTCACATCATCGCTTGATACTGTAATACTTCTCGGCAAACCGGTAACGATATCGCGACCCCGGATTTCCATATGCAATTTATCTTCCATATATAAAGCCGAGCCGATATTTATTTTAATCTCTTCGGCGGTTCTTTCGCCGATTGCCAAATTATATTTCTTCCGGACATACTCTAGAATCGCGGCATCAAATTTATTGCCGCCGACGCGAACTGAAGTTGAGGCGACAACACCACCCAAAGAGATAACGGCCATTTCCGCTGTGCCGCCACCAATATCAATTACCATATGACCAGTCGCCGAACCAATCGGAATATCAGCTCCAATCGCCGCCGCTACCGGTTCTTTGATAATATAAGCCGCCTTGGCGCCAGCCGCGATAGTCGCTTCAATTACGGCGCGGCGTTCGGTTGAGGAAATGCCTGCCGGTACGGCAACCATAACTTCTGGACGAAAAAGACGGATGCCGCCCAAAGTTTTATTGATAAAATAACGAATCATGGCTTCAGTTGCTTTATAATCAGCAATTACTCCATCCTTAAGAGGTCTAACGGCCATGATTGTATCGGGTGTGCGGCCAATCATATCCTTCGCTTCATTACCGACTGCCAAAATTTTCTTATCGGCAATTGAAACGGCGACGACACTCGGCTCATTAATAACAATCCCGCGTTTCGGCAGGTGGACAAGCGTATAAGTTGTTCCGAGATCAATCCCGATTCTTTTGATAAACATAATAAAAACTCTAACTAACTCATCTTAGTATTTTTCGATGTTTTAGTCAAATTGTCGATTTATTCCTCGTAGTCGCGGTCGTCGTTATCGTCTTCTTTATCTTTATTCGCGACTATCTTTTTTACCTTCTCGGCAAACTCAAAAGTATCGAATTCTTCTTTAAAGAAAAAATAATCTGCTCCAAGCTCGAGAGAGCGGCTGCGACTGTCTTCATCGCTTAAATCTGTAAAAATAAATATTTCTTTTTCACTTAATTCTTCATCACCCTTGATTCTTTTAATCACTTCGAAGCCGTCAATTTTCGGTAAAATCAAATCTAGAATAATATAATCCGGATCATAGTCTTTAATTTCCGACATCAGCTCTTCAATCTCCTCATTCGCTTCGCTAATCTCGACATCAAGATCAGCAGCAGTAAATTGCGATTCTAAGCCGTAGAGGATATTGGCGTCATCTTCGACGATGAATATTTTTTTGCTTTTCATATACTTATTTTTTTAATTTTTGCCACCAGGCAAGATTATTTTTATACCATTTAATAGTCTCTCCTAATCCAGAGGCAAAGTCAATCTGCGGTTCCCAGCCTAGCTCGGTTTTCGCTTTGCTAAAATCAATCGCATAGCGTAAATCATGGCCCAGACGATCAGTAACATACTCAATCATCTCCTCGCCAACCCCCATTGTTTTTAAAATTAACTCGGTAATTTCTAAATTGCTTTTCTCGCCATTTCCACCCAAGCAATAAGTTTCGCCAATCTTCCCTTTCTTGATAATGAAATCAACGCCGCGATTATGGTCATCAACATGAATCCAGTCGCGCACATTTTTGCCGGCGCCGTAGACGGGCACTTTTTTACCTTCAATTAAATTGGTGACGAAAAGCGGAATGAGTTTTTCCGGATATTGGTAGGGGCCGTAATTATTCGAACAATTAGAAATAGTGATTGGCAGACCGTGAATGTGGTAATAAGCGCGAACGAGATGATCGGCGGCGGCTTTCGAGGCGCTATAAGGAGAGCGCGGATCATAGGGAGTTTTCTCGGTAAATTTAGGAGCGTCGAGAGCAAGTGAGCCAAAAACTTCGTCGGTAGAAATATGGTGGAAACGAATATTGCCATTATTTTTTGCGGCTTCAAGCAAAACGCGTGTTCCCTCAACATTAGTTTTAATAAAATTGGCGCTATCTTTAATTGAGCGGTCCACATGGCTTTCGGCTGCAAAGTGAACAATTAAATCTACCCCCTGAACCGCCTGATTAACGGCCGCCTCATCAGTAATATCACCTTTAATAAACTGGTAATTAGGGTTATCCGCCACATCAATTAAATTATCGAGATTGCCGGCATAAGTTAGAACATCAAAGTTAATTATCTGGTCGCTCGGATAATTCTTAAGCCAATAATGGATGAAGTTTGAACCAATAAATCCGGCGCCGCCGGTGACAAGTATTTTCATATATTAGGATAATAATTTTTTAACCATTGCGTCGGCCTCGCCCTCGGCGTAGTCGCTTTGGGGCCATAGCACGTGTCCGTCGCCCTCATGGCGAGGAATAACATGAAAATGTAAATGAGGGACTCCCTGCCCGGCGACTGGATCATTATTCTCTGTAACGTTATAACCGAGAACACCTAATTTGTCTTTTAATAACTTACCCATTTTTTTAACTATCTTGATAATATCAACCATAACTTCTTCGGGCGTTTCTTCGATATTAGCGTAATGCATTTTTGGCAAAACTAAGAGATGCCCGGGATTAACTGGCTTGATATCTAAAAAAACTAAAACCTTATCATCCTCATAAACTTTATGATGAGGGATATCATGATTAATTATTTTGCAAAAAATACACATAATCGCTTGATTAGCTTATCTTATAAGGGCTATTCTCATCTTTTTCCCATCTGATTTCATCAACTTCTTGCGCTTTATTAATTCCTTTATAAAGTTTGTCCGGCATATTAATGCTGAGCGCTGGTGTTTCCGAGATACATTTATAACCATGAACCACTCCCGGGGGAACGGTAACCAGGCAGGGGTTGTTCTCTCCGACTTCAATTTCAATCGATTCGCCTTTAGTTGGCGAATTATCGCGCCGATCCCAAAGATATAGACGAAAAGTGCCCGGCCCCAGGAAAATAAAGCAATCACTTTGCGCATGATGTTCGTGCGGCCCGCGGATTATTCCAGGGTTAGTTAAGCTAATGTAAGACATCACCGGATCGAACTCAAGTTCGTCCCGACGAAAGACTTCGGCTAACCAGCCGCGCTCGTCATTATTTTTAGTGATTTGTTTAATAATTACTCCGTGAATCATATGTGTTTATCTCTTAATAATTTATCGTCTTAATAAGTTTTTCTTTATCAGCCCGGTCTGGGCGCCAAGGTGCTTAATCTTTGCGGCTGCATTATTTAAACCCAAAACTAAAGCTTTATCTAAATTACCATAGCAGACTAAACCGGCGGCCACCGAAGAATTAAAAACGTCCCCAATACCGGTCGTATCAACTCTTTTTTTATCCTTGATAATTTTATAGCGATAAATCTTTTTGCCGTCATAAGCCACAACGCCATCGCCGCCTAAAGTAATTACGACTATTTCCGGGCCGTAGCCCTTAATAATTGAAAGAAGATTTTCTTCCTTATTTAAGTAAGCGTTTGTTAACCCTTTCGCTTTGCCTGAGCTGAGCACTAATTCTATCGCTTCATCTTTATTTAAAGAAAAAACATTAGTCTTTTTTAAGAAGGGCGCGATTTTCTTTAAACCAGCACGCAACTGCTGTCCGCCCGGATTCCAAAAAATTTTCGGTCCTCCTTCGCCCGCCACTGAATAAATATTTTTTAAAGTTTGAGGCCAATTACCGGATAAAGAGGCTAAATAAATATTGGCGCTTTGTTTTAAATCACGGGCATCGCGGGTACTTAACTCCAGTTCGCGATTCGCGGCGCGGGCGCCAAAAATTATTCTTTCGCCGCCGGGAGAAACAACAATAAACGATGAACCGCTTTCATTATTTTTATTAACTCTCACTAAACGACTATCTATTTTATGAGCTCGTAAATTATTAATTATCGCTCGGCCGCTATCGCCCCCTCCTACCGAAGTTAAGCAAGCGGTCCGCAAACCGAAATTAGCCAGACAAACCGCGGCATTAGCCGCGCCGCCGCCATAGGAATAATAGAACTTATCGACTTTAATTTTCGCGCCGTATTCGAAGCCGAGAAGCTTTTGGCGTAAAACATCTTTCTTATTATCAACTAGAACTCCCTGATTGGTAAAAAAGGAGATGTCGCGGGTTGCGCCACCGATAGTTATAAAGTCGTATTTCATAAATATGTAAATTATTATTTATTCTATATTATCATATAAAAGACTTCTTTTCCAAGAAAAAAGGCTTGATGCGTTTTGAGACCAAAGCAGCTAAATTAAAAAGGATGAGCGCAGCCAAGAAACTCCAAACACTTTGATAAAATAAAGTCAGCCAAAAACTAGATTGCGCGCCAAAGAAAGTATTATAGTCGGCGCTAAATAAATATAAGGTGGTGGCTGCTAAAATATTATAAAAAACAGTTAGACTAACCATGAGGGCAATCAAAGAATAAAGTGAACGATTCGTAAGCCAGTTCTTCAGAATCCACTGTCCGAGCAGGAGGCAGACGAAAAAAATGCTCAGATAAAAACCAAAAAAATGGAATGATAAAACATCAAGCCAAAAACCGGCAATTAGAGCAGAAATTACGGATACGCGGAAATCCAAGAAAAACAGAGTAAAAGTTAGGACAACCAAGGCGAGATTAAATTGACGAAAGGGGTCCGGTAAAGCACTAAGCAAAGAAAACTGGATTAAAGCCAGGGCCGAAAGAATAAAAACTAGAATTATTATTTGCCAAATTCTTTTTGCCATAGCCTAAGGAATAATAATCGTCACGACGGTTAAATTATTTAGATTAACAAGCGGCTCAATCGTCGCGTCCTGCCAGACTTCGTTACTCTCATTGCGAATATCAATTACTTTCCCGATTACTAGGCCGCGCGGAATATTTCCGCCTAAACCGGAGGTAATGACGGTGTCGCCGACGGCGATTTTTTCAAGTTGCGGAATATAATTCATCTTAATGGTTAAACCTAAGTCGCCATCGGTTATTCCCTGTGTTCTAGTTTGATTTTGAATCGCGGCCGCTAATTTGCATTCCGGACTCGTTGTTAAGCATATCTTGGCGCTTGTCTCTTTAACTTCAATCACTTTACCGATAATAACTCCCTCATCACTCACCGCGCCTTGGCCGAGACTGATGCCATCATGCGCCCCTTTATTGATAATTAAATCCTGCCCTTCTTCCGTGTCCTCGGCAATTGATTCCCGAGCAATAACCGCTGCGGCCACTGCCTTAAAACTATTATCGCTTAAAAATTTTAATTGGTTGCGGAGCTTTTTATTTTCCTCAATTAATTCTTTTTGACCGGAGTTAGCTACTGTTAAAACGGCGATTTCCTTGGTTAATTGCTCAACGCGGGCCGAAAGAGATGCCTGACTTTCGCGATCTTGATACGACCGGCTAAAAATATTTCCCCATTTATAAAATTGGCCGCTAATCGGTTTAACTGCATTGAGAACGAGAATTTCCAAGGGACGTAAAACACCGACGCCATGTAAAAAAACCAGTAGTCCGAAAACTACTAGGAAAATCAAAATTGGATTGTTTTTTTTAATTTTTCTCATGGGGAAGAAATATTCTAATATTTTTATTCTTGGTTATTGGCAAGCACAACTTTTTCCAATAATTCTTTATTGCCGAGCAATAAGCCGGTTCCGCGCGCAACGCAAGTTAAGGGGTCATCGACAATTTTAACCGGAATTTTCGCCGCTGCCGAGATTGCCTTATCGAGACCGCGCAGGAGCGCGCCGCCGCCAGAGAGATAGAGGCCGCGTTCATAAATATCAGAAACTAATTCCGGCGGAGTTGTTTCTAAAATAGTTTTTATAGTTTCAATTATCTTCGAAACGGTACGGCCAATCGCTTCTCTCACCTGCTTATCGCTAATCATAATCGCTTTCGGCAGACCAGTTAATAAGTCACGGCCACGAACTTCAATTTCTTTCGGTTCGTCAAGCGGGACAGCTGAACCGATGCCGATTTTAATACTCTCGGCTAATTGTTCGCCAATTAAAATATTAAATTCCTCGCGAATATACTCAATGATATTATTATCAAATTCATTGCCGGCTGCTTTAAGGGAGCGCCAAGTGACGACACCACCCAAAGAGATAACCGCAATTTCCGTTGTGCCACCGCCGATATCAACTATCATGGTGGCGGTTGCCTCGGTTACCGGCAAACGCGCGCCAATCGCCGCGGCCATTGCTTCTTCAATTAAATAGACTTTACGCGCCCCGGCCGAGCGAGCAGCGTCTTCAACCGCCTTCTTTTCCACCTCAGTTAAATCCAGGGGGATGCCAATTACAACGCGCGGTCGCGAAATTAAAGTAAAATTTTCACTATGAACTTTATTGATAAAATATTTCAACATCTTTTCGGTAATTTCAAAATCAGAAATTACACCGTCGACTAACGGCTTAATCGCCTCAATATGGCCGGGAGTTTTTCCAACCATTTTCTTGGCCGCTTCCCCGACTTCTAGAATTTCATTCGTTCTTTTATTGATAGCTACTACGCTCGGCTCGTTCACGACGATTCCCTTATCGGCAACATAAACAAGGGTATTTCTGGTACCTAAGTCGATGCCTAAATCATGACTAAATCTGCCGAGTAGTTTATTGAACATATATAAATCTTCTTTTAATTAGTAAAGGGAGACAAACAATTAATAGCATTTTGCAAATAGCCAATCATGCTTGGCCGCTTGTCCGCTAATAAAGCATTTTTCATTCTTCGGCTTCGCATTTTCTTTTTCGCTCAAGAGAACTCGCGAAACAATTCCGTATTTTTCTTTTAATTGTTTTTCAGTTTCCGGATCTTCGCTCCAACTCGCTTCAAACCAACCCGTTTGATCCTTGATTTCATCCCAACTTTCAATCCGATTTATATTTTTTTGAGAAAAATCTTTGGCCTGCGCATATAAATTATCGTGGATTGCTTTCATGGTCGCCGGCAAATATTCTCCCAAATCGGCTAAATTAATAACTTCTTTTAAGCCATTATCCCGGCGGAAAATAGTTAATTTATTTTCGGCAGCCTCCTTCGGTCCAATCTCTACTCGAACCGGAACGCCGCGCACCTCCCAATAATTAAATTTAAAGCCCGGAGTCTGCGTATCGCGCGCATCTATTTTTATCCGATACTTATCTTGAAAATTATTTTTAATCTTTTCACAATATTCTAAAACTTGTTTCTGCCCAGCTTCATCTTTATAAATCGGCACAATCACAATTTGCACCGGCGCAATATTCGGCGGTAAACGTAAGCCATTATCATCGCCGTGAACCATAATCAAAGCTCCTACCGAGCGCCAGGACAAACCCCAGCTATTCTGATGGCCGAAATGAAATTCACCGTCCGCGCCTAAATATTTAACATCAAAAACCTTTGCAAAATTTGTGCCTAAATAATGACTGGTCGCGCCTTGAATAGCTTTACCGTCTTTCGCCATTACTTCAGCGGTTAAAGTCATAACCGCGCCGGCGAACTTTTCGCTTTCCGATTTGCGACCGCTAAAAGTCGGAATGGCCATGAACTCGTAAACTGATTTATAAATACCCAACATTTTTTCGACTTCGGCGCGCGCCTCTTCCTCATTGGCAAAAACCGTATGGCCCTCTTGCCAGAGAAATTCGCTCCAACGTAAAAAAGCGCGTGGGCGTTTTTCCCAACGGACAACATTCGCCCATTGATTTAAGCGTAAAGGTAAATCTTTATAACTTTGAATCCATTTGGCATAGGTTCGATACATCGCTGCTTCGCTCGTCGGCCTAATCGCTAATTTATTTACCAATTCTTCGCCGCCCGCATGTGTTACAATCGCGAGCTCAGGCGAAAAGCCTTCAACATGATCCTTTTCCGCTTCTAAGTTTTCTAGCGGGACAAAGATTGGAAAATAAACATTTTCCACGCCGTCGGCTTCGATTTGGCGGCTAAGTTCAGCTTTAATTAACTCCCAAATTTTGAGGCCATATGGGCGGACAATGCCACAACCGCGGACCTCCGACACTTCGGCCAGTTCCGCTTCTTTGACAACGTCTTGATACCAAGCCGGGAAATCAACCGCTTGCTTAGTAATAGTTCTCTTTTCGTTAATCGCCATATAGTTCAAATTGATGTTTTTTGAGTTCTTTTCTATTATCCTAACTTAAAAAAAGCCGGCTGTAAAGCTTACTTTTTGGCCATTTTTTTGAGCGCTGCTTTGACTCTTTCGCCGCTATCAGTAAGAGCCGGATCAACCAGGTTAAAGGCCGCGCGCGCCTCGCTAAGCGAGTAGCCAAGCGACATTAATGCGTCAATTTCATCACTCCCCATCAGGCTCGGTGAGTTTAAAGTATTACCACTAGTAGTACGCAGGACTTTAGTTTTAAGCTCGAGCACTAAGCGCTCCGCGGTTTTCTTGCCGATTCCCGAAACTTTGGTTAAGAGATTGGCGTCGCCGCGGATGATAGCCTCTTTAATATCGTTCGCACTCGCCATCGAAATCACGCCGAGAGCTGATTTCGGACCAACGCCAGAAACAGTTAATAGTAATTCAAATAATTCTAAATCTTCAAGAGTTTTAAAACCATATAAATCGCTCGCTTCTTCGCGGACCTGATGATGAGTATAAACTTCAGTATCCTCGCCGACTTTGAGCTCCGCTAAAAAGTTCTCACCCGCAAAAACTTGATAGCCAATACCGGCGACTTCAATGATCGCAAAGTTGAGTGCTTTATTAATTATTTTTCCGTGCAGATAAGCAATCATATTATTTATTATTTTTTCGTCTAAGGACAGTAAGCTCCGGCACCAAACCGATTTCTGGGGCGAGTTCGATAAAGGCAATTTGGCCGCCACCGCCACCATGCGCTTCGGTTAGCGCCGAGGCGTCTTTAGCAGCCCAAAGATTAGCCAGCTTTAATTTAATTATATCATAACTCGGCCTAATAATCTCCACCGTATCGCCGAGCCTAATTGTATTATGAACCTGAAAATACATCTTTATTTTCCCGTTTTTAGCTGCCTCTGTTTTTAAAACCTGCCCGCAGAACTCCCAATCGCTTTTATTATGGGAATTCTCAATATTCTGGTCGGCTTTCTTGCCCAAGAGAAATCCATTAGTATAACCGCGATGAACCAATTTAGTCTCTAATTCCTTATATAAATAATTTAATTCAACTTTTAATTTCGGGACGGACGTCTTCTGATGAATTAAATCCAAGGCGCGGCGATAAATTCCGCAGACCGTCGCCTGATAGTAGGCGCTTTTCGCGCGGCCTTCAATTTTAAAGCTGGTAATGCCGGCCGCGGCCAGCTCCTTGATATGTTTAATTAAACATAAATCTTTTGAATTCAACAGATAGGTTCCATGTTTCTCTTCAACCAATTCTAATTCCTCATCATGATTGCCGGTTTTTAAAGTCACATCATATTCCCAGCGGCAAGGCTGCGCGCAGTCGCCAAGATTACCGCTGCGATCAAGAATTAATTTAGACAAAAAACAGCGGCCGGAATAAGCCATACACATGGCGCCATGAATAAAATATTCTAATTCTATTTTTGGCACAGCGCGATGGATTTCTTTGATTTCTTTAAGTGTTACTTCTCGCCCTAAAATTATGCGCTTTAATCCCTGCTTCGCCCAAAACTTAACCGCCTCCAAATTCGTACAATTAGCCTGGGTTGATAAATGAATTTCCGCTTTCGGCCAGGCTTTCTTAACCATCTGAATTATTCCTGGGTCCGATACAATAAGTGCATCGACCTTCATCGCTCGGAGCGCTTTTAAATAGGCGGGCAGTTTTTTTAGATGCTGATTATGAGCGAAAATATTAACAGTGACATAAACCTTCTTCTTTCTATCATGCGCGTATTTAACCGCCTCCTTAATTCCCTTTAAATCAAAGTCATTTATCCGGACGCGAAGCGAAAAGTCGGGAATACCTAAATAGACCGCATCGGCGCCATAGGCGAAGGCGGTTTTCATTTTTAGAGTATTTCCGGCTGGAGCCAGCAATTCAAATTTTATCATAAGATTAGCCAAATTTAGTCTTAGTTTATTATAGTATATTTTAGAGTTTAAATAAATATTGACAAGATTAAAGAAATGTGCTATACTTTTAAGTTAAAGAAATGAGAACGCAGTGTCGTTCTTTCACAATTGATTACCTAACCATTTAAATCCAAAATTCACCATGAGAAACAAAATCGTGATTGCCGTTATCCTTATCGTTGCCATTATTGCATCCTCCGCCCAGGCATTTGCTGCTGACATGACCATCCTTAAAAAAGGTGAAACCGTTACCGTGTATACGATTTACAATTATGGTGAATCAAATATGACAATGGACGTAACTGTCCTCACGAACCCAACCGTGGCCTCTCTCCGTAACTTGGATGTTCCCAGTGAAGCTTGGCCGATGTGCGGCGCCTATAGTGATGGGTTTTACAGCACTATCCTTGATAATGCTAACAATAAATCCAGCCAATTAAGCACCGAATTATCGGATGAAAAAGATTGGAGCGCCAATGTCAGCAATTCTCTCGACTACTACAGGGTCCTATTTTTCATGGCACTAGCTGTCATCGTAATCGGCGGGATTGTTTGGATCGTTTGGGGAAGAAACAGGTAATCCCCTTGAACTAGCTCACAAAAGCCCCAAAGTGCTATTATCATCACGATAATCGTACAATGGGGCTTTTTAACATCCAAAAATTATTTTACTCCTTTTATTTCTTGAGTCCGAGCATCAATTTTACTTCATCAATTTTAATCTCCTTACTAACTAACACCTCCGGCAACTCATCAACGAAATTAATTTCTGCGCTTAAAGTATCCTTCATGATGTCAGCCTTCTTTCTCGTGAGAGCGGTTTTTAATTCCTCGCTCGCACCAGCCAGATAAATATTTGTTTCATCGTTAATGTTTAAGTTCCCTTCCTTGCGGAGCATATTAACAAAACGAATTAATTCCCGCTTTAAGCCTTCTTCTTTTAATTCCGGAGTAATAACGGTATCGAGTTCGACTTCGATTTTATCTTCTTTCGTTTCCGCGAATTCGACGCTTGCTAAATTTAATTCATCTTTAATGAGTTCAATATATTCAAGCGCGACTTCAGATTTAACCTTAATGGTAATCTTGGCGAGCATCTGGCGAATCTTAATTCCCGCTTCATCGCGTTTCGCGAGGCCGAGCTCTGCAATCTTTCGAATCACGTCCATGTCGGCTAATAACTTAGTGTTATCAGCTTCTCCGCTCTCCGGCCATTTTTCAAGATGAACCGATTTATGGCTATCGTTAAAATTATAGCCGTTAACTTTCTGCCAAAGATTTTCGGAAATAAAAGGCATAAACGGCGCCATTAATTTAGCTAGTTCTCCCAAGACATAATGAGTAGTCGCGAGTGCATTCTTTTTATCAGCTTCATCGTCGGACTTAAAGCGATCACGGCTACGGCGCAAATACCAAGTCGAAAGCTCGTCGATAAATTCCGGGATTTGGCGCGCCGCTTCATAGATATGATACTCATTCAATTCAACCGTAACGCTTTTTATCATCTCGTCTAATTTAGCGAGTATCCACAAATCGAGTACATTCTGACTCTCCGGTTTTTTGGCTTCGCCCTTTTCCTCGATTGCATAAGTTTCATAAAACTTATAAACATTCCAAAGCAGCATTATATTCTTACGGAAGACATCTTTAACATCATCGAGATCGTAGCGTTTGCCTTCGCCCGGCTGATTAATGGTATACATATGCTGGCGAACGGCATCAACGCCGTACTGGGAAATAACCTCCCAAGGGCTGACAATATTCCCCTTCGATTTCGACATTTTCTTGCCGAACTTATCATTAATATGACCCAAGCAAATAACATTTTTATATGGTGTGCCTTTGCCTAGACTAGTTGAAATGGCGAGCAAAGTATAGAACCAGCCGCGCGTCTGATCAATCGCTTCGCAGATAAATTCTGCTGGAAATTGAACATTGCTATCAATCATTTCTTGATTCTCGAAAGGATAATGATGCTGCGCGTAAGGCATAGCACCAGAATCGAACCAACAATCAAAAACCTCTTTGATGCGTTTCATTTTCCCGCCGCACTCCGCGCAAGTGAATTCATAAGTATCGATTTCCGGTTTATGAATATCGGATTTTATTGTTACTTTCTGGCCGCTTAATTCTGCTAATTCTTCCAGGCTACCGATGACGCGGTGCTTATTGCACTCCGTGCATTCCCAAATCGGCAACGGGGTTCCCCAATAACGTTCTCTGGAAATTGCCCAGTCTTTAACATTATTAAGCCATTCGCCGAAGCGGCCAGCTTTAATATGCTCCGGAACCCAATTAATCAATTGATTATTCGCGATTAATTCTTCTTTAAGCGTACTCATGGCAATAAACCAAGAATCTTTCGCATAATATAAGAGCGGCGTATCACAGCGCCAGCAGAAAGGATAATCATGCTCGTAGACTTCCTCCTTGAATAAGATTCCCTTCTCTTTAAGATAATCTAAAATAATTTTTTCGGTGCCGGCGCTTTTCACAAATTTAGCGTTAAGACCATAAGCCATTAAATCATTAGTGAAAAGACCGCCCTCATCAACCGTATGAACCTTTGGCAAGCCGACTTCTTCGCCTAAATTATAATCATCCTCACCGTACATGACAGCCGTATGAACGACGCCCGTCCCATCCGAGGTAGTTACAAAATTAGCCGGCACGATACGATAGGCTTTTTTATTATTCTTAACCTCATCTGCTCTAATAGGGGGGATTTCAAATAATGGTTCATATTCTAAGTCTAGCAAATCAGAGCCCTTGAGTTCTTTAACCACTTGATAACTTATATCTTTAAAAACTTTTTCCGCTAATTCTTTCGCTAACACAAAATTTTCTTTTTCAATCTTAACAATAACATATGGAATGTCTCTCCCGACGGCGAGCGCGACGTTTCCCGGTAATGTCCAGGGGGTAGTAGTCCAAGCTAAAATAAAATCTCCCTCTTTAACAAGCTTATTTCCATTGGTAACTTTAAACTTAAGATAGACAGAATTATCTTTAGTTAATTTATAACCTTGAGCGACTTCATGACTTGAAAGCGCGGTGCCGCAACGCGGACAATGCGGAACAACCTTATGTCCTTTATAGACTAAGCTTTTTTTGTCCATTTCTTTTAATATCCACCACAAACTTTCGATATAAGTATTTTCATATGTTATATACGGGTGTTCCATGTCGACCCAAAAAGCAATGCGACGAGTTAGTTTCTGCCATTCGTCGAGATAAATCCAAACGCTCTCCTGACATTTTTGGTTAAACTCTTTAATCCCGTATTTCTCAATGTCCGGTTTTCCGGAAATGCCTAATTGTTTTTCGACTTGAAGCTCAACCGGCAAACCATGCGTATCCCATCCAGCTTTTCTTTCAACCCGGAAACCATTCATGGTTTTAAAACGCGGCATCACATCTTTAAACGCTCGCGCGAGAACATGATGAATGCCGGGCATGCCGTTAGCCGTCGGCGGTCCTTCAAAAAATACATAATTACCTTGCGGGGAAACTTTTTGAATTGATTTAGCAAAAATTTCCGATTTCTCCCAAAAATCTAAAATAGTTTCTTCCATTGCAACGAAGGCGTTAGCTGGTGCCGGATAGTTAATGGTCGCCGCTGGCGCCACAGGGGATTTTTTTTCTTTTTTATTATCTGCCATATTTTATATTATTCGTTATTTTTATTTTCATTATTTTTCTCTTCTTCGCCCATAGCCTTAATCTCGTCCATAATCCCCTTAATGCTAACCATAGTCACTGGTTTTTTATCTTTCTCTAATTGTTTCGCCTCGTCAATTTTCCGATACATATCCGCAATCATTCGATCCGCGACTGTATTCTTCGGCGCCTTATTTTTGTCCTCAGGCTTAGGCATCCCGGCTTTCTCGAAATCTTTTATTAGATCAAACTGACCGCCGCCATATTGATTCAACATATTTTTAAACAATAAATATTATTTAAGATAATTTAATAACTCTTCCGGAGTCTTAACTATAGCGCTAAATAAAACTTTTCGGCAAATCTCCGGGTCGCTAGAGTCAAAAGCATAAATAGGCTTATTCATGGCGACCGCATAGGCGATCTCCATACTAACGCTCACGCCCGAATAGCCTTCTTCATTATAGACGTAAACGACGTCGGCCATTCTCATCTTATAAAAATGATCGTGCGTCAAACCGGTCGCAACTAACCTCTTATCAAGTTCGTTGAGGCTATCCATTACTCCTCCCACGGCAGAATATAGGTGCGGCTCGAAGACAACCACGCCTAAGGCTTTGAGTTTTTTAGCAAATTCTCTTAATTGTGGGGCAAAACGGCAGCTCCCGCATAAAACGACTGATTTCATATAGATATTATTATTTTTTACCAATTACCTGTATCCAATTAGTTTTTCCGGAAAGACTAACATCCGAAAAGACAATTTCCAGACCCAGGTCTTTCATATATTTTTCAACTTCTTCCGTAGTAAAGTAGCTGAAGAATCTCTGATAATCATAACCGTAGTCATTCTCGGTTTTGATTTCTTCCGCCGCGTTGCCCGCCCTAATTTCCTTTACACTAATGTACAGGTATCCGCCTTTTTTTAATTTTTCCACAATCTTAATTAATCTTTTTGGTACATCCTGTTTCGGCACATGCAAAAGAACGGCCATTAAGGAAATACCGTCGAATTCTCCTTTAAGCTGGTCGACATCTTCTAGGCCCAGGGTATAAAATTCGCCTTCGGGCACATCACGCTTAGCAATCTCAATCATTTTCTCCGAGAAATCGACACCAACAACTTTGAATCCTCTTTTAATCATGTAATCGACTTTAAGTCCGCCCGCGCAGCCGATGTCTAGTAATAAAGCGCCTGGCTTAAAGAGCGATAAATATTTATTTATCCCCACTAAGAACCAATCATCTTTTAAATGATCTTGATTCCAGTCTTCAGCAATCTGATTGTATGTTTCTTTTAGGTCCATATATTATTTTTTAAAATTATTTAACCATATCTTCTTAAAGAACGGCATAGTTAAGGTTGAAATCATAAAGCCCGCTGTCGGCACAATCGCGTTTATCCAGGGCCGAGAAATATGAATAGCGGCTAAATAAATACTGATAGCGAGATACGTAAATAAAGCGATTAATATCCGCCGCGCCCAACTTCTTTCCCAAGCCTTGTCGCCTTCGACTTTTTTATTGCGCTCTTCAATTTTGGCAACTCTTGTTTCTAAATTATCCAAAGTATTTTCCATATTATTAAAAAATTATTCTTCTGTTTTTACGCATTCCTCTAGGGCAGACTGGATAGCGTGATACTTATCCATATTAACTCGTGGCATTTCATAGTTCTCCCCCTCTTTAAGGTCGGGCTGAACAACTTTTTCATAGCGAGTGTCATCTATTTTATTAAATCCTAACTTACCATTCTCCCCATAAACTGATTGCCATCTTTTCTGTTCATCTTCAAGTTCTTCAAGCTCTGGGCCGGATAAACCATCTTCTTTCTTCTGATTCAATCTTTTTAAATTTGCGTTCTCGACTACCCAATTAAATTGGTGCTCACCGCCAAATTCTTGTTTATAATAATTAGCGATTTTAGTTACCGTTTTAAAAAAGGCGTTATCAAGCGCCGGGGCAATTCCTTCGCCGCGCAAACGCGTTAAGATTTCTCCAGTTATTGCTTCTTTATTTACATAGCCTCCTTTATCATTGCGGAGCAAACCGTCTGGTCTAATGTCTGAAAGGCGCAGGCCAACAACTTTTCCGTCGACTGGATTGGTAGCCACTAAGACCAAGCGCCGCTTATTATCAGTTGCAAAACCATCATCGCCAATCCAACTCAAACAATCAACTTTTATTTCCTTGCCCTGACTTATTTTTTCCATAATCGGATCATAGGTGAAAACATAACCATTCTCGGCTGATTCTTCCTTGCCCTCAAGCGCGTTTAATAGCAAACTGGCCGCCTTAGCAAAATTCTCCGGCGTCTTCTTGCTAGTATCAAAACTTTTTTCTAACTCATTTTGAGTTTCTTTTTGTAAATTAACGATTTCATTTTTAATATCAACGAATTCTTTTTTTTCAGGCTCAGTGACATTAGGGATAGCGTCTAAAATATGCTCCCCCTCGGAAATCACGCTAGCCGCTTCCTGGTCAACTTTTGACTCGGTGGTCTCGCGTAACTTTTCCCAATCAAGCTCAGCGATGTTTTCTGCTTTCGCTTCTGGCATTGGCTTTTCATTTGTGTTTAAAACTTCGTCCATATTTAAAATTATTATTGAATTTTTTTCCTTAACTCCTCTAAATCCGCCTTTTGCTTGGCGGCGAATAAATTTTTCAAAAAAGTAAACTGCTTATTTTTTAAAGCATTTAATTTAACAATAAAACCATCATAGATGTTCTGGATTTTTTTATTGTTCTCGGCCTGCCCCATATTAGTAATTATAATTTAGTCTCGCGTTGCCGGATAGCACATCTTGATACAGCTATCGAGGTCCCTGACCAAATCCAAGCTTAGAGCCTCTTTCGGGTCTACCCATTTATAATCTTTATGTTCGCCAACACTTAATAAAACCTCCGGTTGCTTATCTAGGTTAATGCGAAACATATGATAAAGGAAATCGTAGTCTGGGTATCTGACGTAAACCTTGTCTAAATATTCTAATTGCTCGGCCAATACTTCTTGGCCCGTCTCCTCTTTTATTTCTCTAACCATCGCTTCGAGCTCGCTTTCCCCCTCATCAATTTTTCCGGCTGGGACACCCCATTTATCTCCTTCCGATTTATGGTCATGGCGATGCAAAAGCAAAATCTTGCCAGCGTGTTCAAAGTAACAACTGACGACGTCAAACTTGGGATTAAAATTTTCTGGGATATCTTTATAAATCATAATATAATCTGACTGATTTTCTCTATTTATATTTATCAATAAATTCGTCGCGGGTGATGTGTGCGTTGAATACTGGTCTCGTCTCATTCTCAAAATGTTCGTCTTTCATTTCTTTAGGAATCTCTCCGTCGATGGTGAAGCCTAATTTTTCGAGTATCCCTGGATTAGAGGCGACAATCCACGAAGTAGCAGATATCTCTTTGATACTCTCATCAGCGAGAAGTATATCTCTCAGTTTTCGGAAGCCATCTTTGATGAGAACCAGTTTTTCGGATAATCTTAGCGTCTCTGAGGGCGATACATGAATATGGATACAATCTTTATAGCGCCCATAGGTCAGGGTTTCATTAAGCGGAATAAAACCTGAGGCTTCGGCAACATTTTCTCTGAGCTTTGACTCAAAGGACCGCGGGTCTTCTTTTTTCCAATCTAAAAGAGGTTGCAGGCAAGCGGAACATTTTTTCACATACTCCGCTTCATCGGTAATCATCGAGCTTGCCTCAAGACCAGCTTTAATCTCGTCAATTTGTTCCTGGGTCAAGCGATTCTTTTCACCGGCTATTAAAAAACTCGTTAAGCGTCGGGTTGCCTCAGCATAGCGCTCGCTCGGCTCTTGTTTCTCGCGAAAAACTTCAGTAAAAAGATTCTGAATTTTTATTTCATCCGGGTCCGGTTGCGGAACTTTAATTTGTTCTAAATTTTCGAGATTCATAAATGCGTTTGCTATTAGGTGATATTGTCTTTTAGAGTTTCTTTTTCAATCGAATTAGAATTGTTATTTTCCTCCGAATTATTCTCAGCAATTTCATTTAATAATTTTGGTAAGGCGTCGACATTAATAATATGTAATAATTGCCGGGTTCCTATTGAGAGCTTGCCGGCTGATTCTAATTCTTTAAGCTGCTCGATGTGATCCTTGGTAATAGTCTCCCCGTATTTAACGATACCCAACTTTTCCAATTCTAAATGCAGAGTGGTGACGCGAGCATAAATTTCTTCTTCTTTACTAAAATCGCTTCTTGCTTTGGAAATTATATATTCTGCCTTATCGGGACCATATTTCTCTCTAATCGGCTTGCTGGCTTTGTCCATAAATTCTTCATCGATATTCATCGCCTCTCTAATCGATGACAACGACTTGGGCGCAATCCCACGGCCAACATCAACTGCTTTGTGCCCTAAAAATTCATGCTCCGCGATATAATCAACTGAATCAACGGAAGATGGCATAAACATTTCATATTCATGCTTACGAGACAGGGTTCCTCCCATAGAATATCCGTCATCTATCGAAGTCGAAAAATCTCCCTGAAGTATGTTCTGTGCTCTGACTTTTTGATGCTCCCTTGCCTCCTCTTCGGATATTCCAAATTCTTTTTGCAATTTCTGCAAATACTCCGGACTATTTACGTGATCTGCTAAAACTTTAATCTTATTTTTGTAAAACTCTTTTACTTCTGGTTTGAAATTGACGCTATTAGAAATATCTTCTTTATTAGCCAAGGAGTAGAAACTGGGGTCAAGACTTTGCTGGTCGAGAGTTATTCTAATATTCTCCAACAACAATCTTGCCTCAGAATCTGGGATTGATTTAGCAAATACCTCTTTTAAGCCAGCGAACTCTTGTGGCGTCTTAATAAAATTTATTTTCTCTAAAGGCTCTTTTGTCCCATTGAGAGAATCCGAAGCAGAATATTCTTTCATGTCTAAATCACCCTCGAAGCCCCGGTTAAAAACATAGTTTACTTTTTTTGTCTCATCGAAAAACTCCAAGCTATTTAAATTCATATCATCCATATAGGCGTGACAAATGAGCGGATTCTTTTTTTCATTTGTCGTATTAAGCGGTATCATCATGAATGATCCTTGATAATATGGAATTATGCCCGGCTCTTTATGATAAGGCAATAAGGAGCAGGAACGTATTTTATTAAATATATTATCAAAGGTTTCTTGCTTTTCTAAGTTTATTTCTTTTTCCGATTCTTTCCCTGCCTGTTCAGTCTTGGGATTATTTTCAACCATGTCTCTTCCGATAGCCTGCTTTGGGCTCCCGGCTGCCAGGGTGGCCACAAGTGCCACTGCGCGCAGCGCTTCGAGCCCACTACTTTTAATTTTGTCCCACCACTGAACGCGGCCAGAGGACTCTTCTTGGTTAGCTAGGTAGTCGATTGTCTTAGCGGCGTTAAGCCCTAAATCATTTATATCCTTTTGAATGTCTTTAAATTCTTTTGACTCCGGTTCGGTGGCGTTTGGTATTTCGGAAAACATTGTCTTCCCCTCGTTGATTACATCATCAGCAAGCTCCTTAAGCTCCACCTTTACATCTACTTTTTCAAAAGACGGGCTTTTCTCTGGGCCGGCAAATTGTTCTTCGCTTGTCATTGTCTCTTGACTATGATTCATATTTTTTAATCTCACTTCTTAGCTCATCCGCATCTACATTTTCTCGTTTTTTAAATAAAGAACTTAAGAATTTAAATTGTTTTTCTTTAAGCATTTTTAAACTTTCTTTAAATATGGCAAATACTTCTTCCGTTTTTTTATCCATAGTATTTATTCAAATTAAAATTAATTTGAAACTATATACGCTAGTACATCGAATTTATCATCATGCAATTCTATCATCTCGTATTCAGGTCTAATTATTAAATTAAGATTTTCTGGATGCTTGATTAAATATTCTTTTTTAAATAGTTCATAATCCGTTTCGAAGTCATTACAACCAACTTGCGGACGCTCAATGTCTGGTTTTCTTAGACGCAAGTGAGTAATTTTATTGTTATCAATAATAATCGGTTCAAATAATTCCACGCGCGGACCGTTATTATAATTATATGGGTTACCTAAGGTGCCAAGTATCGCGAATAGCAACTTGTATTCCATTTCCTCATGAGTGAATATGGTTAAAGATTTAATGGGGAATGATTTGCCGATTATTTTTTCGCAAAGTCGAGTCGTTTCTTGAGCAACATATTTCACTGCCTCAATTAATTCTGTTTTATTTTGAATAACTTTACTCATTAAATTATTTTTCATGAAACTATTTACTTTTCCATCTTCTGAACTCGATATTCTTTTTTGATTCTAAAATAATCGTCGACAGCAGCCGTCTTATTTCTTTTTCTCATTAGTTTGGCGGGATATTTTTTGGCAACATTGGCCAATTTTTGACGAATAATTTTATCAGTATCAAGGCCTAATAAAACGGACATCTCTAAACAGTAAATTAAAACATCAGCCAATTCTTTTTTTATCTCGTCAATTTTCTGCTTATTTTTTTTAACCTCTTCTAGGGACAGGTTTTCCCACTGAAAAATTTCAAGCAACTCCGCGCCTTCAATCATAATTGATTTAGCTAAGTCTACAGGACGCAAATTGACCCACGTACGAGCTTTAAGGTGTGTATAAACTTTATTTTCTAAATCTTTCATATGGCTATAATTATGTTACTAATTATTTCCCATGGCACTGTTTATATTTCTTCCCGCTGCCGCAAGGGCACGGATCATTGCGGCCAACTTTTTCGCCACCTTCACCTTTAACTTTTTCGTGCACGAGGTCTACCGTATTGCGTGCTTCAGCTTGTTTATGCATTTCTTTAGCAGCGCCCGTAAATTCTAAATTGCTCGCTGGTTGATCGGTAAATAATTTTATTTCCGGAGTATTAGCCATGGCTAACGCGTCCGCGGTTTTATAAATGGCATAAACAACGTTTTTATTAATCAACGCATTTAATTCTTGATACATGGTCCAAGCTTCCTTCTTATATTCAACCAGTGGGTCGCGTTGACCATAGCCGCGCAAACCAATACCGCGACGCAGGTAATCAACGGTTTCCAAATGTTCAACCCACATCTCGTCAATGGAACGAATTAAAATTCCCTTTTCTACTTCTTTAAACTCAACGCCAGCTGCCAAAAATTTTTGAACTAAAGCTTTATAGACATTATCAGACTCAGTAATTAAATAATTAATAATCACCTCTCTAATCTCATCCTTGGTCTTATCGCTCTTTGCAAATTCTTCGATTTTAGTTAGAACATCGGCTGGCGCAGTCCAAATCGTGCGCATGTTTTCATAAATTTCTTTTAGATTCCATTCCGCCTTATCATCACTCGCGAGATGAAAAGACGCGACGGCACCAATTTCACTATGAACCATTTCACTGATAATTGTGGTCAGGGTTTTGACTGATTCGCTTTCAATTTCATTTCTCTCATCGTTATCATTAATATTTTTGACTTCAATGACTTCCTTGCCTTCGGCAATCTCTAAAATCTCGCGGCGTCGTTTATAAATAGCCGTGCGGTGTTTATTGATAACATCGTCATACTCAACTAAATGTTTTCTGATATCAAAATTATTTCCTTCGACTTTCTTTTGCGCGGATTCGATTGATTTCGAAATCATCTTATTTTCAATCGGCATGTCGGCCGGCACTTTCAAAGTCTGCATTAAACCTTTCATGCGGTCGCCCCCGAAAATACGCATTAAATCATCATCGGTCGAAACATAAAATTGGGAAGATCCGGGATCGCCCTGACGACCAGCGCGACCTCTTAATTGATTATCAATGCGACGTGACTCATGCCGCTCAGTACCGACGACGTGAAGACCGCCCAGAGCTCTAATTTCAGCCTGTTCATCCTCTTTCGGCGGATTACCGCCCAAAATAATATCGACACCACGACCGGCCATATTGGTCGCCAAAGTAATCGAACCCTTGCGTCCAGCTTGAGCGATAATTTCCGCTTCACGTTGGTGATTCTTCGCATTTAACATCTGCGGTCTTAATCCTTCCCGCTCCATTAAAGCGGCAAATATTTCATTTTTTTCAATCGAAATTGTACCGATTAAGACCGGCTGGCCTTTTTCGCTCCGCTCTTTCACGTCTTTAATAACCGCATTAAATTTATCCATTTCGGTGCGGTAGATTAAATCATTCAAGTCTTTGCGGACATTGGGTTTATTAGTCGGAATAACAATCGTGTCCAGATTATATATTTTATGGAACTCTTCCGCTTCAGTCGCGGCGGTTCCGGTCATGCCGGATAATTTTGTATAGAGACGGAATAGATTTTGAAAAGTAATTGTCGCCATTGTTTGCGATTCTTTTTGTACCTTTACCCCTTCCTTGGCTTCAATCGCCTGATGTAAACCTTCGCTATAGCGGCGGCCCGGCATTAAACGCCCGGTGAATTCATCAACGATAATAATCTCGCCGTCTTTCACGACATAGTCTTTATCTTTTTTAAATAAGACGCGCGCTTTAAGAGCCTGCTCAAGATGATGGACTTCTTTAACGCCACCTTCGACATAAATATTGCCCAGACCTAATATTTTTTCTACCTTGGCGATGCCGCCTTCGGTTAATGTGGCCGCACGCATTTTTTCATCGACGTTATAATCATCGGCCTCATCTAAGCGTTCAACAATTTGCGCAAATTTAAAATATTTATCAGTTGATTCTTCGGCCGGGGCGGAGATAATAAGCGGGGTGCGCGCTTCATCAATTAAAATCGAATCGATTTCATCGACAATCGCATAATTGAGCGGACGCTGTACGGCTTGCTCAAGTGTGAAAACCATATTATCGCGCAAATAATCAAAACCGAATTCATTATTTGTGCCGTAAGTGATGTCGCAGGCATAAGCATCACGACGCGGAATACGTTTGAAATGCTGCAAGCGTTCGTCATATTGCGACTCATCAATATATTCCGGATCATAAACAAAAGCATTTTCGTGAACGATAACGCTAGTGGTAAGTCCTAAAGAATAAAAAACGGGTGCCATCCAACCGGCTCCCAAGCGTGCCAAGTAATCATTAACCGTAATCAAGTGAACGCCCTTACCAGCCAGCGCGTTTAAATACAAAGGCAAGGTCGCCACTAAAGTTTTACCTTCACCAGTTTTCATTTCCGCGATCTGACCGCGATGCAAAACAATACCGCCGACAAGTTGAACATCAAAATGCCGCTGGCTTAAAATCCGGCGCGCGGCCTCGCGCATCGTCGCATAAGCTTCGGGCAATAAGTCGTCTAAGCTCTCACCCTTAACAAGGCGCTCTTTATAAGAAGCGGTTTTTCCTTTTAATTCTTCGGCGGATAATTTCTGCAAATCAGCCTCAAAACTGGCAATTTTATCGATTGTCGGCTGCATCGCTTTAACAATCTTGTCATTAGCGTCTCCGAAGAGGTTTAGAATATTCATAAATTTATTTAATAATAGACAAAATACACCGAATCTGTACGGTTTTTAAGTCTAACATTAGTATAATACGCTTTCTCAATTAAATAAATATTGACAGATAGATATAAATATGCTAAATTTTTCTATTAAGCTTGCCCTTTCAAAACTGAATATATACGTAGAAACTAACCGAAAAATTTACCCTAAAACAAACAAGCGATGAAGAAAAAAACCAATGGAATGCCTGACACTTTTTTCTGGAAGAATCCCAAGAAAGATTCGCCCATCAAAATTGTAAACCCGCACGACTTCTCCATGCCGGAGATAATCGGTAAGCTCAAAGGAAAGCGCTTTGTGCCTGACTCCTACGGCATCACCGACACCAGGGAAATTCAACTCCGGAATGAGATTTCCGGTTACCTGCTCAGCCGGCCCGATCTGTTCGGAAAAATCGTCGGATGGAAGCAGAGAGCCGCAAACTACCAGTCACTGCCACGTGGAGAAAATGATTTCCTTTATATTTACAAGCAGGAAACTAATCCTTACTGGGAACTCATTCGCGAAGTAATCGCGGAATTCGATCAGCCCGACGCTCCCCGCCGACTCCAAGGCATGGCCGAACTTCTCAAATCGGCTCTTCCGCTTGAAGGTCGTGAATCAGAAATGGCCCAAAGAATTTCCGAAAAGCTTGAAAAAGTAACGGAAATGGAAGGTATGGTCGAGGTTGCCCCCTTCGGCGATTCCGACAAACTGGAAAAATTCATTCTGGGAACCAAGTCGTATTCAGCCGTATGGTCTGACTACGAGATTAAATACCCAAAATGGACGAATACTTTCCTGGCCAAAATTACCGGTATCGGAAAATTATCCAAACGCATTATTAAAGAAAACGCCAGGGCCAAGGCCAATCGTTCGGCTGCTATCCTGGAATTTCCCTCCTGCGTTTACAATGACCTTTACGCTGGGTTGAACAATATTATGAGCATTCTCAAGCCACCAGTCGAACCCGAAGTTGAGGCACCTATTCCCGGCACCCCGAAACCAAAAAAATCAAGGAAAAAACGCGACCCCAAAACTCTTTTTTATGAGAACCTGAGAAGAGACTATGATCTTGTCTTTACCGTTTCGTTCAAGTACAACGATGATGGTTTGAAAGCCAGAGTAATTGGCGTGAACAGGGCGACCGGGAGAGAGGAAAATTTTGACTTTAACTTCATGAATTTTGAGGGCTATACCCCGAAAGAGAAGGCTAAAGCCGCACAGATTCGGGCCTCAATCCGCGAAAAAATCACCACCTCCAGGAAAATGATGGGTCTGCTTGAGACCTATAACGACCTGGAAAAGTATGCCGGCATTTTTTCGAAACGATTTGATATTGCTTCACCGCAGACCGATTCCGCTCTCAAGTGGTATGCATTAAACAACCTTTACCTTTCAAAGGAAAATGTTGCTACTTATCAGGATCTTAAGAAGCAAAGGGGCGGTTTTATAACCCTTATGGAGCAGCTATATAACTTCGGCCGCGTGATTGAACTATTCCGCGCCGAAGCACAAAGCTTTAACATCCCTCTCTGTGTTCCGGAAATACGTAATGATGGTAGTGTTGGCGTGTCTTTCAACGGCATGGCTCCTATAAACATCATGAGCCAGGGTGTCGAAATGATACCCTTCACTATGCCAATCATCAACGGCCGCATGGTTTGTTTAACCGGTCGTCACGGAGGAGGCAAGAGTGTGGCAGGTAAAAGCGTCATTGAAAATATTTACTTGGCTCAGTCTGGCTTGCCAGTCTTTGCCGAGAGTTTCTCAATCGACGTTAAAACTGTGCTCGGAGCAGTAACCAACGACACCGGCGATGGATCGACCGCTACCGTTTTCGTAGAAAAGGTGAAAAACCTATTCTCGGAGATTGCCAAAGTCCCGAAAGAGCAGTCCCTGATATTTATCGACGAGATCGGTAAGGGTACGCAGGAGTCTCATGGTTTCGACCTCGGACTCAATATCCTGACAGCTCTCAAGGGCCAACAATACAGCGTGATCTTTAATACCCAGATCATGCGGCTGGCTGAGCACGCTCAGAATGAACTCGGCGCTATCTGCTTGAAAGTCGATAAAGACCACACCTTTTCCGAGGGAATCGGCGACGGTCAGATGGACCAGCTCGTGAAAGAGTCTGGGCTCGACAAATTCTTTATCAACAACTAAACCAAAACGCAATCAATTTGCGAAAGCCTCCCAACCAGGAGGCTTTTTTATTGACATTAATTCACATTTATTGACACTTTTTGATATTTGTGATATAATAGTCAGTTAATCACTGAATATTCACCGAAATCTGTATAATCATGAATTGGTCGTTATTAATTTTATCTGTCCTTTTAAATGTGCCGTTTTGCTTGGGTCAATTAATCGCCCAGCATTTTGACCAAATTCGCCTGGATATCCCGGCGCGCGGTTCACTTATTCCCCGCTCTAACGGGAAAAGATTCCTCTACTGGCAGGATTTCCTTACCCAGACCTGGGGAGACTTTATTTTCCTACCCTTGATTGCTTTCGGATTCTTTTCGACTGAAATCTCGGCCTGGGAAATATTTCTCCTCATCGGAATTATTTCCGTCACTATCCCCTCAATGGTTGCCGTCTGCACCAGCCGCACTCATAAGCCAGATTGGGGATTCCCGGGAGGCATGCATGTCAGTCTTGGCGGCGCAGCTCACCTTCCTTATTTCGCAATTTATTTGGCTTTTGCCATCATTTGCTTAATCAGGATATTCACCGGCGAGCTCACGCATTGGCCGCTTGCTCTAACTCTAATCGGCGGCGCCGGCTACATCGCGCTTTGGCTAAGTGATCTCCGTTTAGGTCATTTCGATAAGATAGACGCCTAAATAAAAAGCTCCGCAACCCGGAGCTTTTTCATTTCTAAATTAATTTATTTGCCTTTCTGTTTATCAATTAATTTATCTTTATACTTTTTAATCACTAATTCCAGATGATCCTTAACCTTATCAATCGCTTTATATAAATCAACCTCGGTTTTTTCCACACGCAGCATTTTATGCGGCACTTCTAAATTAACTTCGGCCCGGAATATTTCGCCTTTATTCTGACCGCCGATGGCCTTCTCTATCTCGACATCGCAATTAAGCACCTTTATTTCTCCTAAATACTTTTCAATCATATCCATTTTTGTCTGGAAATAATCATGAATAGAGGGTGTTAATTCTAAACGGGTCGCTTTAATTTTGATGTTCATATAATTTTCTTAAATTAAAATAACTTAATAATGTCGCGATAGGTAATGAAAAGAATTAGGGCAATGAGAAGGAGGAAACCAGTATTATGGATTATCGCTTCAACTTCCCTTTTCATCGGCTTGCCTTTTATTTTTTCGATAAGCAAGAAGAAGATGCGTCCGCCATCAAGCGCTGGTAGCGGCAAGATATTAATAACCGCCAAGTTTAAAGATAATAGAGCGGTAAATTGGAGTAAGTAGGAGAAGCCGAGACGAGCCGCTTGCCCAGTAATAGTCGCTATTCCGACCGGACCGGCGAATTGATCACCAACTTTATGGCCGGCAAAAATATCTTTAAAGAGATTAATGAAAGCCGAAAATATTTCCTTAATCATCCAGCCGGTTGTTTTTGCGCCTTCGATTAAAGCCGAGAAAAAAGGATAACGAACTAAACCAGCTGAGAAGATAGCGACACCCATCGTCGCCCGTCCGCCGTCTTTTGAGGCTGGTGTTACGAAAACCGCTATTTCTTGATCCCCTCTTTTAATAGATAAGTTGGTAACGACGCCATCATTTTTAGCGACTGCGTCTTGTAGAGATTTTTCGCTGCCAACGACTTCATTATTAATACGTAAAACCGCGTCACCTTCTTTCAAACCCGCAATCGCGGCCGGCGAGTTAGGCATTACAGTCGCAATCATTACATATGGCTCAGACACAATCGCGTTTTTGCCGACTGTGTCGGTTGATTGCGGCAAACCGATTATATAACCAACGGAAAATAGCACCCAAGCGAGAATCACATTCATGATAACGCCGGCTGATAAGATAATAATACGCTTCCAAATCTTTTGGTAGGAAAAACTGTCTTTATCATTTTCGCCTTCCCCGTTTTCACCTTTGATTTTTACAAATCCGCCGAGCGGCAAAACGTTAAGCGAATAAACCGTTGACTTGGCGGCTGGATGAAGATTATCGTCCTCAGCAGTTTCTAGGCTCTCAACGCTGCGATTGCCAAAAATCCAGCGCCATTTACCGTGTTTATTCTTATAGACACCGATACCGCGGGGCGGAAAACCAAAACCAAACTCTTCCGCCTTAACGCCGAAACGGCGAGCGGTAAAAAAATGGCCGAGTTCGTGCGCGAAAACTAAAACCGATAAAACTAAAACGAATATAACAATCGTAAGCAACATAAGTAAACTAAATTATTTATTAAATTTCCATAATATCCGCCTCTTTGCGGTCGCGAATATCTTTCAATTCGTCATTTTTCTTGGCCGAAAATTCATCTAGCTCTTTCATAAATCTGAATTTATCATCTTCGCTGAGCTCTTTATCGGCAAAAGCAGTTTCAATACTCCCCTTAACGCCATCGCGCGCTTGTCTTAAGATAATACGAGTTTTTTCCATTTTTTCGTTTAGGGTTTTGACCAGGCCTTTGCGATTCTCTTCGGTCAAAGCCGGAACGGTCAAACGGATCTTATCGCCTTCATTGGCGATGCCCATGCCAAGACCGGCATCAACAATCGCTTTTTCAATCGCTTTGGACACTGTTTTATCCCAAGGAACAATAATAATGCTGCGCGCGTCGGAAACAGCGATGTTGCCAACCGCGTTAACAGGATTCATTACGCCATAGGCTTCAACCTGGACATTATCAAGAACGGACGGATTGGCGCGGCCGGTGCGCAAAGTGCCAATTTCTTTCTTAAAAAAATCTAAAGCACTAGCAAAATCACCTTGTTTTTTTTGTAAATAATCATTCATATATTTATTTTTTAATAATTTATTGTTGAATCTTCTTGGTCCCTAAATATATCACATTCGGGTTCTTGAAATCAATCAGGAGTTCGCGGCCGGCGCGCTTAGTCGGTAATTTCTTGGTCGTCCAGGTGGCACCGCCGTCACTCGAGCGGAAAAAAGTCGTATTAGTGACATAATAAATATTATTGGAGTTTTGCGGATCAACGGCAATCGCATTAATAATCGCATCTTTTTCTGGTTGGATTAATTTTATATCCTCCCAGGTCATGGCATTGTCTTTGGAGCGCAGCATAACTTTTTCTGTGGCCAAAAACATAGTCCCGTCTTTCTCGCTCACGACAATATCTTTGAAGCTGGTGCCTAAATTATAGGCGCGTAAAATCTCGTTTAAGTCTGTCCAATTTTCGACGATAAAGTTCGCATCCAAGTCAGCGGAATTAGCGGGGTTGGTATTAGTATTGGAATTAAAACTAAAAATATTATTTCGCGCGGTGGCGACGAAGATTAAACGGCTATCAAGCGGTGAAATTATCAGGCGAGAAACACCCTCTTCCATCCGCTGAATTGTCCGCCAGGAATTACCGCTATCAATAGTTTTTATTATTTCTCCGCGGCTCGTGCCGATATAGATATTGCTCGGATTATATTGATCAATCGCAATCGCGTTAACAGACACTTCAGCGTTACTGTCAAAATATATTTGCGTCCAGGTTCGGGAACAATCGCTTGAGCGATAAACGCGGTTAGTAATCGCCGCATAAATATTACATTTATTTTTCGGGTCAACCTTCACATCGTTAATTGTTGCCGCCGGCAAACTTTTTACCTGATTCCAGCCCTCGCTAATTTTATAAGTGTAATATAAGCCGCCCTCATAGCTCGCTAAATAAAGTGTCTGGTTGTCACTCGGGTCCATCGTTATCAGATTGACGCTTAAATTAGAGATACTTCCCGCACTGCCCGAGGCCGAGGGAATGGCCGTCATTGAGCGCCAAGTATCCCCGCGATCAGCCGAGGCAAAAAAACTGCTATCAACACTCTGCGTGCTCCCGGTTGAAGTCGTGGAAATTGTGCAAGCGGAAGTAAATAATACTAAGCCGACCAGCGCCAGGACTAATTTAAAAGATTTTGTGGACATATATTTATTAATTATAAATTGACGATTAATTGTTCAAGCACTAAGCGGGGATTAACATTCGCCTCTAAATATTCCTTGGCTTGGGCGATAAACTTCATCCGGTTAAGAATCTCCTTAACTTTTTCCTCGGTTTCTCCGGGCAAGCTGGCCAGACTTTTCTCGAGTGCGCTCATAATTACTAAGTGCTGTAATCTATCTTTCTGCTCGAGGGCCAGTAAAAGCAGGTCACGCAATAAACCTTCGGCCATTAATAAGATATCGAGCGCTTCGCTCGTCGCCTGCTTACTGTAGGTTTTATCGGTGAATAAAGTATCTAAAACTTTTAAACGCGCATTTAAATCTAAACTAAATAAACTTAGGAAGCTTTCCGCCGATTCTAAATAGGTTTTATAGACCTCAGGGTTTTCCAGATAACGAATCGCTTTTAGGGGCCGACCCAGAGCGAGACTGGCTAAATCCTTGGCGAGTGAGCGATTGGCTTTATAATTAGTTATCAAATAATCATAGATTGTCGCGGCCGGAACAGGATAAAAATATAATTTCTGGCTGCGCGATAAAATTGTCGCCGGCAAACTTTCTTCGGTCGTGACCAGTAAAATAATAATTACCTTATCTTTCGGTTCTTCTAGGGTTTTTAGCAGAGCGCTTTTCGCCTCCTCGCTTAAAAGATCGGCTTCTTTGATTAGCCCAATTTTATAGGAATTCATAAAAGAACTCAAATTGAGCATCTTGATGAATTCGCGAACCTGTTCGATGCCGATTCCCTTTTTTCCCGGTTCCGGGTTCAAAATATACAAATCGCTATTAAAACCGTCATAGTCTCCTTGTAAATTCCGCGCAAACGCCAGGGCAATCGTTGATTTCCCTAATTCTTCCGGACCGACAAAAACATAAGTCTGCGCAATCTTGTCGCTTAATAGACTGCGGTTCAAAAATTCAATCGCTTTATCGTTGCCGATTGATGGCCAACTATATTCGGTTGTCTTGGGGGCGTCTTTCGCCATATTTACCCTTATTATTCAATTTAATCAGCGATTTTAACTTTACCTAAATCACTATTAGTAATGCCCAAACCGCGACCGCGCATGACATTAAAGGCGTCGGCGGGTCGGCCAAGATAATATAACTTCAATTCAATCGGATCAAAATAATATGCTTTACCGCTATCTTCAACCTTAAGTAATATCCTGCCAGCGAATTTTTTCCAAGAGCTTGGACTATTTTGAATGGACGAAAAACTATCGTTAGAAACCCCGAGGGCTAATTTGCGCATCACATTATACGCGTCTTCGGGTCGCCCTAAACTATAACGGGTGCCGTCGACCGGATTAAGATACCAAGCTTGCCCCTTATCTTGAACTTGCAATAAAATTCTGCCCTTAAGGCGATTAGCCAAAGTCCCGGTAGTGGCAACGGCCGAGCCAGTATTATTTGAAACTGTTGGCGCCGGAGTCGCTTTATTAGCGTCAGAAGCGGCTAAAGCGAATGCGGATTTACCAGTTAGCGAATACTTAGCGCTAGTCGAGAAACTTAAATTATAAGTTGCGCCATTTTTTGCGTAAAACGCTTGACCGAACAGGCGATCATTCGTGCCCGAATAGGAAATAAGATAAGTTCCGGCCGCGAGTGACAAGGCGGCATGGCTGCTGCTTAGTTTTACTGCCTTAATCATGTCGCCGCGATAATATGTGCCCCCTTTGCCAGTTAAAGCATAGAGCTGTAAAACTGAATCGGCTTTGCCGGTCGGCTCAGTAAAATTAAAATTAATTAAACTGGCGGTTAGCTTTTTATAGGTGCTCGACTGGCCAATTACGATATTCCAAAAAATATTTTGGCGACCGAGGTCGTCGGTCGACGTTATCGCGTAGGTGCCGGCTGAGTATTCAAATTTAAATTGACCGCTCGAATCGGTTTTGAATGATAAAAGTTTTTGACCCAGACTGAAGTAGCCGCCGCTCGATTTTTGCTCATATAAACTCAGAGAATTAACGCTAAGCGCCCTGTCTTGAGCGTCGCGCAATTCACCGCTTAGACCACTAAAGGCCGGCTGGTAAGTAAAATCACTTTCGCCGTTTACTAAAATATTATAGAAATTTTTGACGGCATTATTTCCGTCTTTAACGCTAATCGCGTAATAGCCGGTTTGATTACTGTGATAAACATTATATGGCGAAACATAGACAATTGCCTGGCCGTCAGTCCCGGTTTTTAAGTTAGCGATTAAATCTGTTGAGGAAAAAGCTGGGTTCCCATCGACATCATAACGCTGCGCGTAGAGCGAAAAGCTATAATTATAACGCGGTTTTCCGTCGCTATCGCGCAAAACTATTTTAAGCGCTGGTAAATTTTTCGTGATATTGCGATCATAATCGCAAACAAATTTAACGACATTAAAATACCAAAATTCTCCCAGATCAGCTTTCTTATCCCAAACTTTCAGGGCATAATTTTTACTTGAATCCGGTTTAAAAGTGACGGTCGCGCGACCGCCGCTGTCAACCGTTCCGGCGGCCATTTTTGCGCCGGCGAGAGGCAGGCCGCTCGCATCAGTAGTTTGTTCGTAAATTTCAAACTTTAATCCGGCCGCGTTGTGGCCAGCGATATCGCTCAAAGAAATATTTACTTTGGACGCATTAAGACAAGCCGTGGTCGAAGAGGCTGAGGTTGGACTGCCGCTCAGTGTTAATAAAAATTCCGAGGTCTGACCGTCGGCGACATTATTATCCCAAAAAGTCTGATAAACGCCGGCAACTTTAACTTTGAGGGCATAAGTTCCGGGCGCTACTTCTATTGAACCATAACCATTATCAGCGATAGTAAAAGTACCAACTTTTACATCAGTCTGATATTCATTATTAAGGTTTACTTTTTGGGTATAGACTTCCACAGTTGAACCCACCGCGGAGGGTCCGGAATCATATTTAAGACGAATGCGCAAAATACTTAAATAATAAAGAGTTTCGGTCAGACTACCGTCGTTAACCGCTATATTATAAATATAGGATTTTACGCCGGCATGGCTAACTTCAAGGACATAATAATCACTCGCGCCACTGACGAGGCCGCGGACACTGCCCTGCGGCAAATAAAGTTTAACCTGACCCGATGTACCAGAGTTATAACTACCTAAAAGTTCATTCTTTGTTTGCTGTAAAATACCGCTCGCATCGCGCAATTGAGTATAAACGCTGAAACTGGTATTCGTTAAGACGTCGCCATTAGCTTCGCGTAAAGAAATCAGAATACCGCTTAAAGTTTTACTAATCGTTGTTGTTTCGCCGCAGCCTAAAGTATTGTCAAAAAACCAAAAGCTCGCTGAGTCTTTGCCGATAGTACGAACGCGCAAAACATAAGGCGCGGAAATAACTGCACTATTTTTAAAAGTTATAGTCGCATAACCTAAAGTTGCGTCAGTTGTCCCGCCGCCCATTCTGGTTCCCGGCTTTTTATTGCCATCCGCATCAATTGTTTGCGCGTAAACGTCGACTGAAGCGCCGGCAATATACGAACCATTCGGGTCGCGCGCCGTTACTTTAACGATTGTGTTGTCATTGCAAACCGCCGCCTGTGCGAAAAACGGTAAAAGCAAGAAGAGCCCGAAAATAAAAAGGAGGCGCAAATTTAATTTAAACATTTTGGTTAATTTTAGAATTTTTAGAATCTGACTACATTATATCATAATTTATAAAAAATATAAGGCTTATTTTTGACAAAAAATCAGTTTTGGCCTAAAGTTTATTATTCGCTTGTTCTTTGCAAATTTATATATTTCATTCACTAATGTCTCACTAAAACCCATCACCAATGAAAACCTGTAATTTAATGAAATCGTTGAAAGTTTTACTGCTCATGGCTGTGGCCTTTTTCTGGCTACCGCTTACTTCCCTCGCCTCTGAGGCGGATCTGCCCATTCCGGCGCTGAGCCAGGATCAAACAAATTTGCTCTTATGGTCATTTATTGTCCTAATCGGAGCGCTTGGTTTTTCCTTGCTCAAATTCCTTAAAATTCTGCGTCTGCCATCTCATGAGGATATGCTAGCGGTTTCGGCAATTATTTTTGCCACCTGCAAGACATATCTTATCCAACAAGGAAAATTTCTGATTCTCCTTTTTGCGATAGTGGGGACAATTATTGCTTCCTACTTTGGCTTTCTGCAAGGGTATGCGCTCGGCGGAATACTTCTTATCTTGTCCTGGACGGTTATCGGGATTCTCGGCTCTTACGGAGTCGCCTGGTTCGGGATTAGAATGAACACGCTGGCTAATAGTCGCATGGCTTTTGCTGCGCTGGAGAAAAAACCGCTCCGACTCTTAAACATTCCCTTAGATTCAGGGATGAGTATCGGCGTCTTACTGGTCGCTGTGGAATTAATCATGATGTTGGTCATTCTTCTTTTTATCCCGCGCGAATACGCGGGTGCAAGCTTCATCGGCTTCGCTATCGGCGAATCTTTAGGCGCCTCGGCTCTGAGGATAGCCGGCGGAATATTTACGAAGATTGCCGACATCGGCAGCGACTTAATGAAGGTTGTTTTCAAAATCAAGGAGGATGACCCCAGGAACCCCGGCGTAATTGCCGACTGTACCGGCGATAATGCCGGCGATAGCGTCGGCCCGACCGCTGACGGCTTCGAAACCTACGGCGTAACTGGAGTTGCGCTCATCTCGTTTATAGTTCTGGCTGTTGGTTTTTTACCAGGCATCGACGAAGTAACCCGCCTCTTATACCAGACTACTCTCCTCACCTGGATTTTTGTCATGAGAATAATCATGGTTATAACCTCGGTGGCCGCTTACTACCTGAATAATTCACTGAGCAAACAACTCTACGGGAATAAGACGGAAATGGACTTTGAGCAACCACTAACCAATCTGGTTTGGACCAGTTCAATACTTTCAATTCTGGCGACTTTTGCCGTTAGTTATTGGCAATTAGGCGCATTATCGGGAAATCTCTGGTTAACTCTTTCGATAATCATTAGTTGCGGCACCCTGGGCGCGGCATTAATTCCCGAATTTACCAAGGCTTTCACAAGCACAAAATCAAGGCATGTTCAGGAAATTGTTAAAGCCTCGCGTGAAGGCGGTGCCTCTCTGAATATCTTGTCAGGGCTCGTAGCCGGAAATTTTTCCGCCTTTTGGAAAGGACTGGTTTTCATCGGCTTGATGTTTATGGCTTTTATGGCCTCAAAGTATGGCTTAGGTGAGATTATGATTTATCCGTCTGTCTTTGCCTTCGGTCTAGTCGCCTTCGGTTTTCTCGGGATGGGCCCGGTAACAATCGCGGTTGATTCATATGGGCCAGTGACTGATAATGCCCAAAGCGTTTACGAGTTGTCTCTCATTGAGGAAACTTACAAAGGCTACACCGAGGAACAATTGCATCATGAATTTATCTATAAACGTAAACTTAAATTCATTCCCGACTTTGAAAAGGCTAAGCAATACTTGGAAGAAAATGACGGGGCCGGTAACACATTCAAGGCTACGGCCAAGCCGGTTTTAATCGGGACAGCCGTAGTCGGCGCGACAACCATGATTTTCTCCTTGATCTTGCTGATCAAGAATAAATTTGGCATCGACCCGACGGAAATTCTTAATATCCTTAACCCCTGGTCTCTCTTCGGTCTAATGGCTGGCGGTTCGGTTATTTACCTCTTTACCGGGGCAAGTATCCAGGCGGTTTCAACCGGCGCCTACCAGGCGGTTGAATATATTAAGAAGCATATCCGGCTTGATGAGAGCGCCGATAAAAAAGCTAGTCTCGAAACTTCGAAACAGGTGGTGAAAATATGTACCCAGTATGCCCAAAAGGGTATGCTCAATATTTTCATCTTTATCTTCTCGTTCGCCATTGGCATTGCTTTTATTGCCGGCTATCGTGATGTGGCTAGCCTCGAACCTTCGATTCAGTTCGCGGCCGCTTCATTCTTCGTCTACTATTTGGTTTCAATCGCCATTTTCGGTTTATTCCAGGCCATGTTCATGGCTAATGCCGGCGGTGCCTGGGATAATGCGAAAAAGTTAGTGGAGGTCGAACTTCATGAGAAAGGCACACCTTTACACGATGCGGTTGTTACCGGCGATACCGTCGGCGACCCCTTCAAGGACACCTCATCGGTTGCTCTGAACCCGATAATTAAGTTCACGACTTTATTCGGGCTGCTTGCGATGGAAATTGCGATTAACGAGAGTTTCTATCAGATTGCTCCCTATGTTGGCGGGGCCTTCATTATTCTCGGAATAATTTTCGCCTATCGTTCCTTCTACGCCATGCGCATCAAAAAATAGCGCTGGAGTATATTGGAGTACGTTCACCCCCTGTTCAAGGCTTATCTTGACAGGGGGTCTTTTTAATTTTAGGACCGAATAATCAATTGATTTTTTGCCTTTATATTGCTATATTTAGAATATAAATTTTATAAAAATATGCTTACCCGTCTTAAAAAAACCATCCTTTTAATCGGCGATCTTATCTTCTTAAACCTAGCCCTCTTTCTGACTCTCGTTGTCCGTTACCCCAAGGAAACTTGGCTCCAAAACTATCGCGGCCATATACCGCATTTTTTAGTCATTTTCTTAATCTGGCTAGTCATTCTCTATATCAACGATTTATATAATCTTAATCTTAAGGCCGCCGGCCGCAAGTTTTTTCTACAGACGATTAACGCCGCGGTCTTGAGCACGCTCCTCTCCGTTATTTATTTTTATTTAAATGTTCAGTCCTCGATCGCGCCGAAAACCAATTTGGCGATTTTCATCGTCATCTTCGTTCTCCTCTTTTTTATCTGGCGCGGTATTTACGGTGCCCTGGTTCGCTCCTTAATCCCGAAAAGTAATCTGGCAATCATCGGTTTCAATAAGCGGACAGAAACTTTAATCGCCGAGTTAAAAAATAATCCCGGCTCAGGCTACCAAACCGCTTTGATTTTTAAAACTCCGGAAGAAATGGACACGCTAGTGGAAAGCATTAAAGAGAAAAATATTCGCGCGATTGTCGTCGCTGATGATTTTGGTGAAAGTGAAAAACTCCGCGAAGCTTTGTTCAGCTGTTTGGCCTTTAACCTAACCTTTTTTGACTACCCCGCCTTCTATGAACTCCTGACCGGCAAAGTCCCAGTCGAGGCAATCGGTCCAAGTTGGTTTTTAGATAATTTAAAAGAGGGCGAGAGAAATTATTTTAATTTTATTAAACGCGTTGTTGATTTAATCGGCGCGATTATCATCCTAATAGTTACTTTTATTTTCTGGCCGCTCATCGCCTTAATTATTAAACTGGAAAGCCGTGGTCCGATATTTATAAAGCAAACCCGCTATGGACGAAACGAAAAGATTTTTATAATGTTTAAATTTCGCACGATGCGAGAAGAAAACAATGATCACCTCGTGCCAACAGTTGAAGGCGACAAGCGAATTACTCGCTTCGGGTTTTTCTTAAGAAAAACTCGCCTAGACGAGATACCGCAAGTCTTAAATATTATCAAAGGCGAAATGAGTTTTATCGGCCCGCGCCCAGAGCGTCCGGAAATCGTGGCTGAACTAGAACATAAAATTCCCTTTTATAAAACCAGGCTCTTAATTAAGCCTGGCATCACTGGCTGGGATCAAATCTCCGGTCATTATCATTCCCCGTCGCTTGAAGATACTCTGGAAAAACTGCAGTATGATTTATTTTATTTAAAACACCGCTCCTTCTATCTCGATTTAGCGATTACTCTTAAAACGGTCGCGACCATGATTAGCCGCGCGGGGAGATAATTATTCACAAAAGACATTATTACAAAAAACTTATTCTCACGAATAAGTTTTTATTTTTCTATTAGTTCAAACAACGACTGCCATTCATCTTTGATTTTCTCCAAAGAAAAAAACTCTGCTCGTTTTTTAGAGGCGGCGGCATAGGCCATTCGCATTTCCTGATTAGCCAGAAAACTGCTGATAGTTTCTACCCAAATATCGTCTGCTGCTTGCTTCTCAATACTATCCATATTACCCTGCGGCACCGGCAAGAGTAGCCCGAAATCAGAGTATGACGGATAAATTATTTTTTCGCTTAGGCTAGAGCGCGGAGAAATTATTTCCCGCGGACCATAGTTGCAGTCGCTTGAAACCGCCGGCAACCCGCAAGCCATCGCTTCAATTATTACCATCGAGAAGCCCTCGTATAAAGAACTGAGCGCAAAAACAGTTGAACGCGGGTAAAACTTATAAGGATTTTCTTGGTTACCAAGCAGGAAAACATCATAAAGTCCGCTCGGCTCGCCTGATTCTCTCCCGTCAAAAACTCTTAATCCTAGTTTTTCGGCATAAATCTTCAAGGGATTAAAATGGCTACCATCTCCTAAAATAAGCAATTTAGTATTTTTATTACTCTTTAAAATTCCGTTAAAAATTCGCAATAGATTCCACTGCCCCTTTGGCTCCGATACGCGACCGACATTAATGATTACCTGATTTTCGTCGAGGAAGTCCCAATATTTTTCCAATTTTACAAGGCTGGCTTCATTTATTTTATCCAATTCAAGGGGGTTATAAATAACCTGCATTCGGCCTCTATAATTAATAAGGCTCTTGAGTTGGGCGCTCACCCCCTCAGAAACTGAAACAATACTTGTTGCCCGGGGATAAAGTTTTTTTATTAGAAAAAAATAAAGTCCTTTTAATTTATTTTTAAAAGCAATTTCTAAATTGGTGTGGACGGTTAGAACTGTCTTTTGATGCTTAATAAAACTGGCGACGATATTTACGAAATTTGACCTTTCGACAAAACTTATCACGACGTCGCTTTTTTTTACTAAACGTGAGACTCGCCAAGCATAAATTGGAATAAAAAAAGTTTTCCAAATCGCACTCGTCTGCCAAGTATGATTACTGATAACAAAAACCGGGATATCAACTTTGTAATCTTGGTCTTTTTCCAACAAAATAATTGCCTCAAAAAGACCGGTATGCGATAAAGTTTGGGCGACGCGTTCCGCTCCGCCAGACTTTAATGAGTTTAATAATAAATATCTCATAATTATTTAAAACGCCGACAATCTTTCTTATAAATAAAGTAACCAAATGGCAGAAATATAAAGTACCATAAACGCCAGGAGTTTTTTCTTAGATTTTTAATTTGCCGAATAAGCGCTAGCTGAGCATGAAAAGAAAATCTAATATAATTGAGCAAGTTTCTTAATTTCCAATAAATAGAAACTGGCAATAACAGAAACTCCTGATAATACAGAGCTGCGCCCAGGGGATTTTTAATTCGAAGCTGGGCGGACCTGCCTGACAAACCATCAACTTGATATTCAACTAATAAAAGATTCTCGTTAATAAATCTCGTTTGAAACTTTAGAGCGATGCGATTCCAAACGATAGCTTCAGTTAAAAACTTCTCTCCTTTTATAACCGGAAAAGGATATGCTCGCAAGATATTTGTTTGGAAAAACCCCCATTTATCGCCTTGGATATTATATTTATAATAGGCATCAATAAAGCTGCAGTCCAAGATATCAACGGGGAATTTACTGCCTATTATTTTATTATCTTCGTTAATACAATTAGAAAATATTCCAGAAAATTTCGGCTTGTCGGCGGGAGTAATTTGATTCCAATTAATATCAAACCTTTCCAAGGCGTTAGGGACGCAGCGATCGTCAGAATCAAGAATAAGAAATAATTCCCCTTTCGCCGCTTGAACTCCTAAATTTAAAGCCGCATGTTTACCGGCGTTTTCTTGCTTAAAATAACGGATAGATAAATAGCCCTCTTTCACCCAAGCTGAGACTATTTCTTCTGTTTTGTCAGTTGAGCCGTCGTCAACAATCAGCCACTCAAAGTTTTTAAAACTCTGGTTCCGCAAAGACTCATAGACGCGACCTAAAAGGTGGGCGCGATTAAACGTGGCCGTGAAAACTGTAAATTTTAGATTAGGGCTGTCCATTGTTTTTATGCTAATCAGATATAATTATTTATTCACTAAATAGTCCGCCGTCGACCGCTACAAACCCTGAAACACCAATCTCTTCTATTCTTTGCACGCGCTTTGACGGTATAAATCTAAATATTATACGTTCAATCGAACGATTAAGAAAACAAAATGGGATGGTTAGGACTAAGGCTCTAATATAGATTTTGATTGCCGATCCTTTAAACTTATAAAAGACGGTCGAAAATGAGCTTGAGCTTCTAAACCTCAAATTAAAATCTCCCTTCTGCCAATTGGCAATTTCAAATTTTTCATTTAAATAATAACGTCCGCTAATTTTAAAATAATCACGGCTAGGAATAACTAGCTTCCTTAAATATAAAAGAGACATTATCTCGCCGAGCCCCTTGAAGGCGCTATCGCACGCGAATCTTATGATTGGCTTGCTTCCTATATAAACATACTCATCGGCCAGCGTTTGCAAATCGCCGGGAAGATCTTTTTTTAAACCAGACTCGCAAAGAATGATTTTCGCGCCTGGCACCTTTTCTCGAATCGACTGGATTGTTTTCTTTGTTTGTTCCGCTCTCTCCTCGGGCGAATAGACCGAACGGACTTTTGAATAACTGAATGGCTTTTCCGACAAATAGATTATCGAAATAACAAAGAAACTTAAATCATTATTATTCATAGATGTTCTTTAATTCCTCAATTTGCTCTTTCAACGAAGTGACCATGCCGGGGAATAATTTTTCCTGGACACTTGATGGAATAAGCGTTCTATTATTATTAATATCCAAAAATTCGTTTATAACCACGTCTTTTGAATAAACTTCTTTAAAAATATTAAGTAATTCGTATTTACTTACCGTCTCCGAAGCTATTTGAATAAGCGGTTGTTCAAACTCTATTTCATCAACAATAATTTTATAAATTATTTTCGCGGCCGTAATTGTGGAAATCCCATTCCAAAGAACATTTTTATAGCCATTAATCTCTTTTTCCTGCGTGGCCAAAAACCAATCCAATAGATTACGACTCCCTCTTAATTCTCTGCCAATCAATGAAGTTCGAATTGTTATATTAGGTAACTGACGAACTTCTCCCAACAGCTTCGTAACTCCATATAGGCTAGTCTCGTCGGGTTGATCATTTTCTTTATACGGACCGTCTTCTCCAGAAAAAACACAATCTGTACTAAAATGAATTAGCCTAATTTTATGCTTACAGCACGCGATTGAAAGATTTTGCGGAAAAATAGAATTAATAAGCAAGGCTTTCTTAAACTCTGGCAAGTCCTCAGCATTAGGTCGAATATATCCGATACAGTTTATAATGAATTGGGGTTTATGGCGCTCGACTAGCGAGGTAAAAACAGTTTCATTAAATGACTCCACGTTGAAAAAATCATATTCGGTAATATTTTTTCTGCTTGTGCCGCTAACATCTATATTGCGCTCTTTCAAATAACGAAAAACTGCGTTACCAAGCATGCCGTCAGCTCCCAGCACTAAAACTTTATTTTTTTTATCAATTATCTTCATTTTTTTATCCAGCCCTCCGACTTAAAATAATTAAGCAAGACTGACTTATCTAACGACTTTAAATAATCAAGCGAATCATCGCTTTTCTTATCTTCCGCAAACCACTGGTCCTTGTTTAATAATTTTTCAATATCATTTGAATTTAACTGCTCTGCATTATTGGAGTTAAACTCGTCCGCGGTTAGCTTCAGCAGTTTTTTATCCGCATAGTATTGTTCTGTTTTGTCCAATTTTAGTTGGGGTAATATGACAAAAAAACGACCATTATCATAAGCTCTCGGCACTTCATAGCGCGAAACTAATACTTCGTAGAGTTTTTCGCCGGGACGAATGCCAATATAATTTATTTTGGAATCTTTATTGCCTAACTTATCAATCATTAAACTAGCTAAGTCTGTAATCTTGCAAGCCGGCATTTTCATGACAAACACCTCTCCGCCGACCGAGTTTACGGTTGCGTATAAAACTAGTTCAATCGCCTCCTCTACTCTCATTAAAAACCTAGTCATTTGCGCGTCGGTTATTGTCAGCATATTTAATTTATGCAATTGTTCTCTAAATAACGGCACAACGCTGCCATTTGTCCCTAAAACATTGCCGCCGCGTACGCAAACGAACTGGGTGGCGTCAGACACTAAGTTTGCGGCGATTACTAATTTTTCTCCGCAAGCCTTGGTAACACCATATAAATTAAACGGATCAACGGCCTTGTCCGTAGAAACATCAATAAATTTTTTTACTTTATTTTTGATAGAGGCGTCAATTACATTTTGCGTACCGACAACATTTGTTAAGACGGCCTCATATGGATTTTCTTCGCAGACCGGAACGTGTTTTAGCGCGGCTAAATGAAAAACATAATCTACGTTTTCTGTCGCCAAGATTAAGCGCTCCCTATTTCGCACGTCTCCGATATAAAACTTAATCCGAGGATCTTGAAATTTTCTCTTCATTTCTACTTGCTTGTGTTCGCCGCGTGAATAAATACGAATTTCCTTAGGTGAATAATTTTCTAGCAATTGTTTGGTCAACTCATTCCCCCAAGACCCGGAGCCACCCGTAATTAAAATGACAGCGTCGTCAAAGTAGTTTTGTTTTTTTTCCGTCATATATGTTATTTATTTATATTAGCTTTTTCTTTTATACAAAGAATGGAAAAGGCGTGCTTCGGAAAATCTCTAACAAATAATTCGCTTAGTTCCGATATTACCCGCCATAATAGATACGGACGATATTTAATTTTTGACAATTCAGTTCTTAAACTTTTAACACCGCCGAAACCGATCACCTTAAAACCCCTGCCGACCATTTCGTCCGCAGACCAGCCCGACTTATGCTCTTGCCAAGGATTTTGATAATGGATGCCCTGATGCAAAAAACCATTTGGTGTAAATATTACAATTTTTTTCTTTGCAATATTTTCAATTTTTTCTAAAAGCATCACTCCCTGCTCTTTATCTAAATGTTCTATTACATCTCCTAAAAGCACCCCATCGAACGAGTCTTTCTCAAATTGCTTATCAATATCCATGATATCCATGCAAAAATACTCGTTATGGATACCCTTCTTTTTTGATTCTTCAATCGCCGGTAAAAAAGCATCAACACCAACCGAATGAAAATTTTTAGAAACGGATGCGAAAGAGGAATCGCTTCCGCAGCCTAAATCTAAAATAGTTTCGCAGCCGATTAAAGCCTTCTTGAATTGCGAATGGAAATGAAAATATTCAAACACGTTCCTAATCAAAGGAGTGGATTTTATAATTTTGATAGTTTGTAATTTAACATTCATATAATTTTACTTTATATTATACTACCATTTTTCTGGTAAAATATCTTTATAATAATTCAGTTCGTCTTGATATGAATGCGACCAGGGGCGGCTATGTTTCCCGGTTGCTAGTAAATCAAAGCCGGAGCCGATATCGATGCAAGTCATATTAAATTTATGCAATAATTTCGTAATTAAGACCTTGGAGCTTAAGCCAGCCGCGATTATCAGAATTGCATTATCAACACACTCTTTTTCTACTCGCTGATAATACTCATCAAATTCATATGACCAATTATTTTTTTTCGTTTCGACAAAAATATCTGCCCTAAAAAATTCTTTTAATTTTTTATTATCACCATTTGTAAACAGAATTTTTTTTCTATTAGTTTTTTGAAGTGCTTGCGCGAACTTAAACATTTTGTCGTTCGAAAAGCTATCAAAATTTGTTATTCCTTCGACAGGAGAAGCGTTCAGAATAAAATGATAGTCAACCCAATTTATATTTTTAATTCCCTTTTTATCCGCCATCTTTTCGAGATAACTAACCAGGTCTTCGTTGTGCCAACGCCCAATGTAAACATTCTGCCGATTGGCTAAATCGACAAAAGATTCTTTCAATGATCGTCCGAGACTTCGGTGATAGGTATCGCCATCACAATTTTTGCCAAACCAGCGACGCATGCAAGAAACTTCTCCGTCCCCGAACTTAGTAAAAGCAAAATTTTCTCCATTCTCAATCATTCTAGTTAAATCCGGCAAGGAAATATTTGTTTTTATATTATCCATATTTTCTTCTTTAATAAACCAAAAACAGCCGCACGCATATTTCTGTTCTTTCACCAAGGCTGGGTCAGCATTAGTGATATATTTTCCGTAATCATTGATCAAGGAAAACTCTTTTAGCTTCAGGCCAGAAAAATATTCTTGAATCATTTCAAAGGAGTATATACGATGCGCATTATATTCAATACGCGGAACCCCGACGGGAACAACAAATAAGATTGACCCGCCAATAGCTACAACGCGTTTTAATTCATTAATCGCGATTAAGTCGCCCTGTGGATCAATTGGATCGCCATAACGGCCTAAACCAACGTGCTCGATTGTGTGCATGCAAGACAAAGATGGAATACTATTATCAGCGAAGCTTAATTTAGTCAAATCGGCGCTAGCGCTTGTAAGGCCGGATAAATTTAATCCCGCTGGACGATAATCATAAAAATCAACCGGGATAAATGCCGAGACTAATCCACAGAAATACAAGCTCGACGAAATATCTGTATGCCGCGTTGGATTTATTTCCTTAACCTTTCTCGCCGCCCAAGAAGTATGATAAACATAATGGGAGTCGAAGGCGGTATTGGGCGTTTTCTCTCTCATGAGCGGATAAAAATCGAATGGAGATAAACGGAAACGGTTATTTCTAAAAGCTTTAAACTTATAGTAATCTTTTAGAAAACCAAAAATGCGAAACGAAAGCAGAGCGGTGGCAATGCGATAAAACTTAAATAACTTTCTTTTGATAGCTTTTTTCATTTTTTTAAAAATTATAATTTTAACCAACTATTTAGAGCCGGGCTTTCGTCCTTATTTAATGTCCATTTTTTTGGAGCGATTATTATTTTATTTTTATTATTATTTAACCAAGCAGCCCACCAACTATATGAACTGTTAGCGATGATCTGGTGTTTGCATTGCGACATTAAATATAGATCAACACACGGACTGCGATATTCATCGGAGGAAACAATATTCATGCTCATATCTTTAAAATTATCTGCCGCCCATTTCGGATCATCAGAAAAAATAAAGAATTGTAAATCGCCGATTTTTTCTTTCATAATCTCCATGGCGGCATGGTAGTAGTTTAGGTTGCAAATAGAATCTAGATTTAGACTAACATAATCTCCTCGTCTAATATGTACTGCTACTGAATTATTCTCTTGGATATTTTTGAGCCAATCTGCCTCTTCTATATCTAGATTTTCGTTTAAGGCAAACTCAGCTCTAATAATATCTGCTATTTCTATAAAATATTTTTCATTTTGCCAAGAACCGTCCAGATAGACTCCGTCCTTTAATTCTAGCACTTCTCTATTAAATTCAAATTGGCCTTTCTCAATAATCGTCGGCCTGATTATATTGCGAACGCGAAGATAAGCATAGCTCAAAACGAATAATAAATTATGTAAACCTGTGATACGAGCAATATTCGAGCAAAAGTTAAGGCTATAATTAATCTTAAAATCATCCAGGGTAAAATCGCGATAGGTGAAGTTCTTTTTCGGCAAACGGCTTAAGAGGCCAGAAATATCTAATCTTAATTTTGTTTTATTCTTTTCCGCCAAACAGCGCCCCAAAGCATATTGGAACATTTGATTGCCGAGGCCGCCGTTTAGTTTGACTGTAATCATATTTTAAACCAAGCTTAATATTTAATAAATAAAATCGGTAGCGGAATGATAGAATAGGAAATAAGGGTAGCGACCGCTGCGCCATGCATGCCGAATTTTGGTATTAGTATAATATTTAAAATAACATTTACCAACATGCTAATTAAACCAAAGACGAAAATCATCTTTGTTCTGTTTTCGATAATAAGGAGCTGATTGACTACAAAGCCTAAGCTCATGCCGACGCCTCCCCAGATATATATTTTTAAAACATTGGCCGCCTCAATATAATTTGAACCGTAAAAAAATTGAATAAGTTTATCAGAAAAAATAGTAAAAAATATAGCCGCCGCTAAACCAATTAAGGCCACTAAGCCCAGGAGGCTTCTTAGTCTTTTTTTGTAGATAACTTTACCCGACTTCTTTCCATTTATTATCGCTGGCACCAGGGAGCTCACTATACCGAGAGGCACAAAATACCAGTACTCTGATAGTAAGGCGGCGACACTGTAAATTCCGACAGCCCTTGAATTTAAAAGTGATCCGAGCATTACTTGGTCTATTCTTGAATAGATTGCCGAGAAGGCTCCAGTAAACATCAAAGGCCAAGAAATTAGTAACATTGACTTAGCTATTTTTTTATCGAATCTCCAGGCGAATATTTTACGGCCAGCCTGATTATATATAAACCAATAAATTATCATATACAAAACAGGTTCAATAAGAAGAACGACTGCGAAATAAACTATATCTGCCCTAGCTAATACTAATAATAACTTCAGCAAGGATAAAATAAAAACCGCGGAGAACATAGCGAGCGCTAAGTGTTTAGAAATTACCTTAGCTTGAAAGTAAAAAGGTATTACTAAGAAACATTGAAAAATGTAACCGGATGCGACAATCAATATGATTGTGTTAGTCAGAGCATCGCCATGGAGAATGATCATTGTAACAATAACACCAATTAATGCTAAAACAGAGCCAAAAAGTCTTAAGAAAAATGCCGTTCCCATTAATTTATTTTCATTCTCTGGGTAGTTAACTAAGTCCCGATACAAGATACTATCGATACCTAGGCTAGCTATAAAAGAAAATAAACCAACTAGGCTTACCGAATAATTAATTATGCCTAAATTAGTCGGCCCAAGATATCGAGCTACCGAAATGGAAATTAAAAAAGAAACTACCATGCTAGCGATACGAAAGGCAAATAGCCAGCCGGTATTTCTAAAATATCTCTGGAAGCCGGCGTGCGCCCAAATTTCGTTAATTCTATTTTTAATATTGTGCCTTGTTAATTGCATTTTATAATAAAAAGTAAATTACCAATTACTTGTTTTCTCAATTACTTTCTTCTTTAAATTAAGATAAGCACCAACCGCTTTCTTCTCAACCTCGGGCGAGACTAATTTAAGAATCTCCAAGCCAAGAATACGGTATTGTTTGCCGACTTTATTAGCCTTAAGAATGCCCTTTTTGAGCATGCGTTTAAGCGTGCTATTGCTTATCTTGAGCAAGGACTCGACCTCGCTCGTTGTGTAAACCTCGTAGGGTTTAATTTCTTTATCAGCCATATAATTAAATATTTACAATTACTGTTTTAAGCGGCGCCTTCATTTTTTTAATCAAGCGGCGGCCAAGATTGATGCTTGGCTTTTCAATTAATATATAAGAAAGATAGGAGATAAAAACAACGCTAAAAATTACCAAAATTATTGAGCCAATTCTAATAGGCGGGTGCGAAGCAAAAAAAGCCGAATTAGGATTAATCAAATATTTTGCGAACCATCCTAAAACTAAATAATGCCAAAGATACATCGAATAGCTAATCTGGCCAATAAAGCGAGTAAACCGATTGTTAAAAATAATATTGACCGGCAGATTATTACTCATCAAATAGACGAGTAGAAAGGCAAAGACAGAAAATAAGAGAGCGCCGAAATGCGCCAAACCGAAAGTAATCATTAAAATGACGCCAGCAAATAAGACGAGCCAAGCAAAATAAAGATAGGCTTTACGTACTCTTAGCGGTTGGCGAATAATAAAATAGAGCAAAATTCCTAAAGCGAAGTAAAAATAATTACTTAAAATAAAAACTGACGACCACTCAGCCAAAAGCAGATCACCACCGCGATTAAATAAATACACCGCACCTTTAAATACGATATAAACCAACAAAGAAAAGCCTAATAAGTACAGCGCCTGTTTTTTCGATTTGATATATTTAAACACCAAGGGGAGGGTCAGATAAAATAACACTTCGCAAAAAATCGACCATTCGACGCCGATAACGCTGTTTATCCAGTATTTATTAAAGCCGAAAACAAAGAAAAAATGAGCAATAATATTATTAATAGAAACGCCGCTCACAGGTAAGCGATAGGTGACACCATCGCTGAATAGATAGGCGATTATCACGGCTAGATAAAATAAAGGGGCGATTCGGAAAAACCGGCGCAGAAAAAATTTGGCGACCGGCCTAGCTTCGGTGGAAAACCGCTGGTTAGAACTTAAAAATAAAGTCAGGGCGCTTAAAATATAAAATAATTGAACACCGTAAGCACCAAAGCCAAAACTATATTTCCCCAGCAAAACAGTCAAAGCGGAGAGATGAATAGCCAAAACCAAAAGAGCGGCTAAACCCCGCAAAGCATCTAAGTATTGATAGTGGATTATATCGCCCTTAACATCGGGCACGATAACTGGCTCGTTTTCTTGACTCATATTTCAATTATAGACCCTCCGAAGATAGGGGTCAATAGAGGTCATAAGAGGTCAAAACTAGGGTTTTGATTAAAAATCGCATGAAAGCGTAGTATAATTAGAGTTAAATTAAATAAATAAAAATGAATATGAAAAAATTTAAGATACTGGGTATCGCCGGGAGTTTGCGTCGCGAATCCTATAACCTTGCTCTTTTAAGGGCGGCCGAGAAATTATTACCGCCGGATGTTGAATTAGAAATTGTGACGCTCGAAAACTTGCCGTTTTATAACCAAGACCTGGAATATACTAATATTCCGGCCGTCACCGATTTTAAAGCAAAAATAAAAAGCGCGGACGCGCTCCTCTTCTCCAGCCCAGAGTACAATTATTCTATCCCCGGCGTTTTAAAGAACGCGCTTGATGTCGCTTCCCGGCCTTGGGGCGAGAATAGCTTTGCTGGTAAACCGGCGGCCATCATGGGCGCTTCAATCGGCAATATCGCAACAGCGCGAATGCAATATCATTTGAGACAATGTTTGGTTTTTCTCGATATGTATCCGATTAATAAACCAGAGGTAATGGTTAGCATGGCGCCTGAGAAAGTCGACGAAAAGGGCGAGATTAACGACGAAAAAACTAAAGAAAAAATTTCTGAAATGCTGGTCGCTCTGGTCGCTTGGGCTAAAAAACTAGCCTAAGTATAGTTTTCTATATCCCTCGATCATCTTTTCTCTGGTAAAACGGTTATCTTCTATCCGGACGGCCCTAGCCTTAATCAATTTATCAAGAAACTCGGCTTGATTGTCGAGCGCAAAACAATTCTCGGCGCCGATAATTTCTTCGCTTCCCCCGACTCGGCTAGCGATGGCCGGCACGCCGGCGAGTAGCGCTTCCATTAAACTTAAAGACATTCCTTCAAAAATAGATGGTAAAACAAATAAATCAAAGGCTTTGAGATAACGGCCGGCTTCTTTGATTTCACCAAGCAGATAAACCTCTTTTTCTAGACGATATGATTTAATTAAGGTTTCATATTTAGCGCGCTCCGGGCCGTCACCGATCAAGATTATCTTCGCTTGCGGTTTCAGTTTTTTAATTTCTTTAAAAGAATTGATTAAAAATTCGTAATTCTTTGGATAAGCTAGACGGCCGATAGAACCGACCAGATAGGCACCAGCAAAATCGGCACCGACTTTCAGCGCTAAAAACTTTCTCGCCTCTTCTCTCTCTAGATAATAATCAGCCGAAAAATTTAAACCATTATAGATTACCTCACCCGCCTTAACTAAGCTGCGTTTAATAGCGCTGGCGTAATTTAGCCGGCTGACAAAAACCAAACTGGCGACTTTTTTCCAGGCGAGTTTAAAAAATTGGCGATAGGCGAAGCTAATTGCAAAATTAGTGTGATGATTCGGATCGAGAAAAGATAGGCCGTGAACTGTAAAAACAATTTTCGGTTGCGGCTTTAAGTCGGCTAAACTCCAGACACCAAATAAAGTATTCGTGCTATTTAGATGGACAACTTTAAATTCGTTCTGTTTAACATAGTCTTTTAACTCACGAGCGAACTTAAATATTTTTAAGGGGTTATAACTGCGCTCAAGAGTTTTAAAACGATAAAATGGAATCTCTGATTTAGCTAATTCTTCCGGGAGGTATTCCCCCGGACCGCCCGCGACAGTCACGTCCTCACCTAAAGACTTTAGACCGCGCGCCAAATTTAGCACAAAGACTTGAGCGCCGCCGAGCTCCGATTTGGTAACGACAATTAATATTTTCATATTTAAACTATTTTTTATATATTATTTCTTTTATTATAGCATCTTTCCCTTCCCATCTGCTATAATGTGTAAATATGGATAAAAAGACGGAGTTTTTCCTCTCAATTATCAATAGATTCGGCTGGCTAGGAAACTGGCTGTTTTTACTTATCGCCCTAGCGGAATGTATCCCGATTATTGGCGGTTTTTTCCCAGGCGGAACCCTAATTTCAATCGCTGCTTTTTTCGCTGCCCAAGGCTATTTCAACGTCTGGGATGTTTTAGTTTTTTCAATTATCGGGGCCGTCATCGGCGACTACTCCGGTTATTCTCTCGGCCGTTGGGGATCGAGCTGGTTAATAAAGAAAGGACTAATTAAACAAGAAACAATCGACAAGGGAGAGGCTTTCTTCCGCCGCCACGGCAATAAAAGTATTTTCTGGGGTAGGTTTATCGGCGCAACGCGCGCGGTAGTTCCTTTCGTTGCCGGAACTTCAAAAATGAAGGCGCGCTCCTTTTTTTTCTGGAACGCTATCAGCGCGGTCGGCTGGGCAATTTATAACGTTGGACTCGGTTATTTTTCCGGAAATATAATCGCTGTTATTATCAAACGAAGTTCCCGTCGCCTTTTTATAGTTCTCGGCATAATCATAGTTATTTTTGCCGCCTATTGGCTTATACGCAAAAAAGGACAAAATATCTGGGACTACTTCGTTAAAAAGAGCGAATGGTTTACCGAGAAATTATTCTCCAGCCGCTGGTTCCAAAAAATTGAAAGCCGCTATCCGGTTACCGAAGAATTATTAGAATCTCAGATTAGCCAAGAAAGAATTTTCGGCGGCGTAGTGGCCGGGTTTATTTTACTGCTCTTATATATTCTCGTCTTTATTCTTGATTTAATTTAATTTAATTTTAAAAGCATTAACAAAACATCCCCTAATTTTGAGGATGTTTTTTATTATCTATTTTATATAGTTTTTCAAATTTGGTTGCAGTAGTCGCTTTCGATTCTATCTTGTTCGGCCTTGATATCTTCTTTGCCGGCCGCTTTGTCTTGTCCGAAAAAATGATCAAAAATATCATTAGTCATTAGATTTTTCGGAACACTGCAGGACAAGCCCTCACCGATTAAAACACCGTCTTTGTACAGCCCGCCCTGAAAATAACAATGATTACCAGCTAGGCCATTAACGCTTAATTGTTTTTCACCAGCGCTGGTTACAATATTAAACTCCGCCGGCAAACATTTAAGAAATTGGTTCATGAAGCAAGTGCGATCACTACCGCAACTGATTGGTTGCTCTAAATTTTCATTATTTACATCGTTCTCGTCAGGCGCGGTTTGGACAGACGGGGCAATTTCTCTAGTGACCGAAGGGTCGACAATCGGCTCAAGATTTACTTTTTTCGGTTCACAACTGCTGCCCAATAAAAGGAGGGCGGAAATTGGCACGATAAGTAAAATGGCCTTTTTCATATTTATTTTATTTTGCCCAGGTCTAATTCTTCAGTAATTTTAATTGAGGAAACAAACTCGGGCATATGGCTGACCATAATTAAGGCGCCTTCGTATTTGTTAATCGCGCTTGCAATAACTGGGATATGGCGAAAATTAATATGATTGGTCGGTTCATCAAGAATTAAAAGTCCTGGTTGCATGAGGACTAAGCGCGCGAAAGAGAGTAGCCCTTTCTGCCCTTCCGAGAGCGCGCCAATTTTATGCCCCATCAAATCGCCCGTGATTAAAAATCCGGCAGCAACCGAGCGCATGTCCTGTTCATCAAGCCCGTCGGCCATGCTTTCTTTTAAAGAGTCAAAAACTATTTGCTCAAAATTAAGCGTGGAAAAATCTTGGCTATAATAGCCGAGGCGGACGCCGTCACTAATTTTTTGTCCATCTTGCTTGCCGGCCACGAGCGAGCGTAATAATGTGCTCTTGCCAATTCCGTTCGGGCCGACCACGAGCAGGCGATCCTTCTTGCGCAAGGTTTTATTAATCTCTTTTACAATCGGTTCATGATTTTGAATAACCTTAACTTTTTTTAAAACAACAATATCGCCGGTAATATCTTGAACCGGAATTTCGAAATCACGGATTGTCCGATCTTCTTGGCGAACATCAACTTTATTTTCTTCCAGATCTTCGGTTTCATCTTTTAATTTTTTTGCGAGTTTGCGCATCTTACCGCCCTTATGAGCAAAGAAGTTTACTTTCTCTTTACGATCTTTAATCTGCTTCTCAAGCTGGGCATTCTCGCGCTGTTCCCTTTCGACGCGGCGGGATATTTCTTCGACGACCGAATAATAATCGCCGACATACATTTCGGTTTTATGGGTAAAATTATTTAAGTAGATAACCCCTTCGGTAAAACAATTTAAAAAATCGGCGTCATGAGAAATAACTAAAACTGTCTTATCATACATGACCAAAAAAGTTATGAGATGATCAATGCCCGCTTTATCTAAATTATTAGTCGGCTCATCAAGTAAAAGAATATCCGGGCTCTGAATCAAAGAATAGGCGAGAAGGAGGCGTGCTTGCTGGCCGCCGGATAAGTCACCGACGATGCGATCAAGCGGAATATCAAAATTAACCGCTTCGAGCGCCTTATTGATTCGGCTCTTAATATTACCGGGAACTTCAGTAAAAGCAGTTTCAAAATAGGCTTGGACGGTTAAGGGCAAATCCTCGCGGGCGATAGTCTGGCGAGCAGTGCCGATAGTCGCGCCATTTTCGAGCGATATCCGGCCAGCCTTAGGTTCTAATTCTTTTTTAATCAAACCAAAAATTGTGCTTTTGCCCGCTCCATTCTGACCCATTAGGGTAATTTTAGAACCGCGGCGCACGCTGAAAGAAGCCTCATCTAAAATCGGCCGTTTAACCAAATATTCAAATTTTACATCATCGAATCTTAAGACTACTTCCTCCGCCATATTTTCTTTAAATAAATTTATAATAACCCAAATAGAGTAGCAGATTTATTTAAAAATTACTAGTCATAAATCGCCGCCGCGACCGCCTTGGCGGCATCGGGGTTAAAGGCATCCGGTAAGATCAGATCGGCTGTCGGATTCTGAATTAGGCCGGCTAAATTTACGGCCGCTCTAATTAACATTTCGTCCGTTATTTGCTTAACCTTATTATCAAGCGCGCCCCGAAAAACTCCAGGGAAAACTAGAACATTATTAATTTGATTTGGGTAATCACTGCGGCCGCTCGCTATAATATAGGCGCCGGCTGCTTTCGCCTCTTCCGGCATAATCTCCGGCGTGGGGTTAGCCAGCGCAAAGATTATTGGCCTCTCGTTCATGCTTTTTACCATTTCTCCGCTCAAAACTCCCGGAGCGCTGACGCCAATAAATATGTCCGTCCCTTTAACCGCTTCCGCTAAACCGCCGACAATTTTTTCGCGATTGGTTAAGAGGGCTAAATGTTTTTTAGCTTCTTTTAAATCGGGACGGCCTTCATAAATCGCGCCTTCGCGATCGCAAATAATTATATTTTTAAAACCATACTTCAATAATAATTTAGCAATTGAGGCTCCCGCGGCGCCCGAGCCGTTAAGCGTAATTTTGGCCGTCTCTTTATCTAGACCGCGAACTTTAAGCGCGTTAATTAAACCGGCAAGAACAACTGTGGCGGTGCCGTGCTGATCATCGTGCATCACCGGAATATCTAATTCCGCTTTTAACCGATCTTCGATTTCGAAACAACGGGGCGCGGAAATATCTTCAAGATTAATCCCGCCAAAAACGGGCGCTAAATATTTAATTGTTTTAATTATTTCTTCCGTGTCTTGAGTATTAAGACAAATTGGGAAGGCATCGACACCGGCGAATTCTTTAAATAGAATGCATTTCCCTTCCATCACCGGTATCGCCGCTTCGGCCCCGAGATTGCCCAAACCCAAAATCGCGCTGCCGTCACTTATAACTGCGACCGTATTTCCTTTGAGCGTTAGCTCTCTGGTCTGTGATTTATCTTTCGCGATAACCCGGCAGACTTCTGCTACGCCCGGCGTATACGCTAAGCTTAGGTCAATTTTATTTTTCACCGGCGACTTTGAACAAACCGCCAACTTACCCTGATGGGCGCGGTGAAAGTCGACGGATTCTTGATAAACGTCTTTCATAATTTATGCTTAAGTTAATTGCTCTTTATATCTCCACTATACATCTTACCACTCCAGACTGCCAGTCGAGTATTCCTTGACGGTCGATTCAAAGAAATTACTTTCCGTCATATTCCCTTGCGTAAATTCATCGATCCATGAAAAAGGATTCTCGGCATTCCAAATTTTATTTAGCCCCAAAGCCTTTAAGCGGATGTCACCAATAAAGTGCAGATAATTAGTGAGGTTCTCTTTATTTAATCCTAAGATTCCGTCTTGAATACAAGAGAGGCCCCAATCTAGCTCATGCTCAACCGCGCCCTTAATATTATCGATAATGCGCGCTTGAAAATCTGGTGTCCAAAGCTCCGGCTGTTCCTTCTTAATTGTATTTACGATATTGATAAACAATCTTAAATGCATATCCTCGTCGCGGTTGATGAATTGAATCATCTGCGCGCTCCCGGGCATTTTATTATTCCGGCGCAGAACATAGAAGTTTAGGAAGGCGCTATAAAAATAGATGCCTTCTAAAATCACGTTGCCCACACAGGCTTCAAGAAATAATTGATCGTTCTCGAAGGTCCCGGTTTGAAAGGTTGGGTCGCCGATTTTATTAATGGCCTTTAAAACATATTGATTCTTGGAATATAATTCCTTGTCGGTTTTATACATTCCGTAAATTTCATCCGGGTTAAAGCCCAAAGCTTCAATCATCGTCGCGTAACTATGAACATGGAGCGCTTCTTCGTAGGCCTGGCGCACGACCGCAAGAATAATTTCCGGCGAGGTTATTTGATTAATAATATTGGTCGTCAAATTTCCCGTCTGAATACCGTCGAGATTAGAAACGAAGGCTAAACTCCGAATATAGACCCGACGTTCACTATCCGAGAGCAGATTCAGTTTCTTCCATTGTTCAATATCTTCCTGAAGATTAATTTCCTGCGGCATCCAATTATTTTTTAAGCTAGTGCGAAATATTTCATCGGCGAAAGGATGCTTGAGCGGTGAGAGTTGCATTAAGCCATCATCTTCACCGTTAATTACTCGGCGCCGATTAATTACCTCGGCGTTAGATAAAGTATTCATTTTTCCTATCATTCTTCCCATATATTTAATTTATTATTTATTAATGTGGCCGTGCTTATTATTGGCAGGCTTCGCAATCAGGATTATTTATTAGACAAGCCTTAGGTGCGATTGGCTCGGGAATTAATTCTGGGGCTGGCGTTTCCGGAACTTCGATTGTTTTCGCTATTTGCGACGCGGCTAAGGTTCTTAAATAATAAGTTGTCTTCAGACCGGCGCGCCAAGCGTCGAGATACAAATCGCTTAAGACTTTACCGCTGCTCGTCGAAATAAAAATATTAGTCGACGCGCTTTGGTCAATCCATTTGCCGCGGCTCGCCGCTGCGCGAACAACCCAATAGGGATCGATTTCAAAAGTTTCCCGATATTTATTTTTTAGTTTGGCCGGAATCGAAGAAATATTAGCGACCGAACCGTTATGATATTTTATCATGTCCAAAATCGGCTTATTCCATAAGTTCAAAGCCATTAAATCATCAACTAAATATTTATTAATGACTAGGAAGCTCCCAGACATATTTTCTTTGCTATAAATATTTTTGAAGATTGGCTCAACGCAAGGCGCGACGCCAGTAATATTGGAGATGGTCGCTGTCGGTGCAATCGCGATGCAGTTTGAGTTGCGCATACCCTGAGTCTTAATCTTTTGGCGCAAGGTGTCCCAATCGAGCGTTGTGTTTTTATCAATCGTTAAATCTATTCCCCGCTCATCCTCTAAAATTTTTAGCGTATCAATCGGTAATATTCCCCGACTCCATTTACTGCCCTCATATGTCTCATAGGTTCCCCGCTCTTTCGCCAAATCAGAGCTCGCCGAATAAACGTAATATGAAATTAATTCCATCGAACGGTCAGCGAATTTAAGATTGGCATCACTGGCAAAATCAATGTCTAGTTGATAGAGAGCGTCTTGGTAGCCCATTAAGCCCATGCCTACCGGGCGATGCCGATTATTAGCCGTCTCAGTTTCCGGAATCGTATAAAAATTAATATCAATTACGTTATCTAGCATCCGCATGCCCGTCGCAACCGTCTGTTTAATCAATTCTTCATTCAAGCCGCCATCTTTAATCATCCGCGCTAAATTTAAACTCGCAAGATTACAGACTGCAACTTCATCTGAGGAATTATTTAAAGTTATTTCGGTACAAAGATTTGAATTATGAATAACGCCGACATGGTCTTGAGGCGAACGCAGATTACAGGGGTCCTTAAAAGTTATCCAAGGGTGGCCGGTTTCATAAAGCATCGTCAAAATCTTCCGCCATAATTCTTTGGCTGGCATTTGTCGCGCGCCGGGCAAATTCTCTTTTTCATACTCACTATACTTCTCCTCAAATTTCTTTCCATATAAATCGTGCAGCTCCGGAACGTCGCTGGGCGAAAATAAAGTCCAAACACCATCGCTTAAAACGCGCTTCATAAATAAATCCGGAATCCAGACAGCGGGGTGAATATCGTGCGCCCGGCGCCGCTCATCGCCGGTATTCTTTTTTAATTCTAAAAATTCTTCAATATCGTTATGCCAAACTTCAAGATAGGCGGCAAGAGCACCGCGTCTTTTTCCGCCTTGATTAACTGCGACCGCGATATCGTTGAAGATTTTCACAAACGGAATAATTCCCTGTGAATCGCCATTCGTGCCTTTTATTTTTGAGCCCAAAGAACGAACCGAAGTCCAATCCGTACCGACACCACCGGACCATTTTGACAAACGTGCGACATCAGAAAATGATTTAAAAATACCGATTAATGAATCATCGACAGTATTAAGGAAACAGGAACTTAATTGGCTATGAATCGTGCCGCTATTAAACAAAGTCGGCGTTGATGGCACTAATAAAAATTGCGAGATAACATCATAAAATTCAATTGCTTTTTCCTCGCGCTTATTTTCTTTAAGAGCCAGGCCCATTGCGATTCGCATCCACATCCACTGCGGCAACTCAAAAATTTGCTGCGGCTTCACCGGCGTCTTTAATAAGTAGCGGTCATAGACAGTCTGCGCGCCGAGATACTGAAATTCATTATCGCGCTCCTTTTTTATGGCCGCAGCTAATTTCGGCAAATCGAACTTAGCTAATTCCGGATCAAGTAATTGATACTCAATTCCTTTGGCGACGTAATCGATAAAACCTTGTTGATAATTCTTAACGCTGGGGTCGACGCCAGAAATTTGCTTATCATATTCAAGCCCTAAAATCTCCTCTGACAATTGATCCCAGAGTAAACGCGCGGCGAGATAAGCATAATTATAGTGCCGCTCGATCAAGAAAGTGGTCGCGTTAATAATCGTGCGCTTGAGATCATCTATTTTGATGCCCTCATAGAGATTCTTTTCGACTTCTTTAAGAATGGCCTCCGTGTCGATATTATCGAGCCCTAAGCTCATGTTTTGTAATTTAATAACGATTTTTTCCGGGGTAAAATCAACGAGTAATCCGCTTCTTTCTTTAATTTTAATATTTAACATAGAAATTATTGGTTTTTATTAGTAAATACCATCGGTAGTGGTAGTAATGAATATTATACCACAAGATATAGTACGCACCAATAGCAAAAAGATTGGCTTTTTGAGAGAAAATTTGGCAAATAAAAAACCCCCGAATTATTTAGATAAGGGGGTTAGAAGTGTCTTCTCGCTTGCCCTGGGGCCAGCTGAAGTTAAAAGAACTTTTATCTGCAAGACTGTCTCCAAGTATTGAACATAGTCTTGGATAAAATTAGCCTTGTCGACTTTATGAATCTGATAGACTGGACGGCAGTCACGCATAATATTCGTAATTATCTGCCGTGCCTCGTAATCACTAGCCTGCTCCTTGGATAGTAGTTTAATGCCAGTAATTTGTAGGGCTGGCTGAAGCTTGCTAACCGGCGCTGTTTCGAAAAATTGTTCAATTATTTTTCGAGGATAGGACCCGGAATACTCATAGCTGGCGCAGGTTTTTATTTGCTCCAAACTCGCCAAGCGATCTAAGTTAGTTACGACTAATCCGTTTACTTCTCCCAAAATTTTCAGGGCATAACGAGTCGCTACTAAATCAAGCCAACCACATTGGAAATCCCCTTGCCAATCATTGCTAACATTATTAGCCTCAGGAATCATGTCCGTAAGCTCGAGGTCATAAGTAACGAAGGGTCCGGCGCCATGACGAGTCATATAGGCGCGCATGATTCCAAGCTTAATTACTTCCCCGGCCAAGCCTTGTTCCTTTATCAACTTTTCGGCGTTCTGAAAACTGGTATCGCTTTGCGTAATATGCGGATAGAATCCGTAATCGCGGTGTAAAAGCGCGCCTTGGGCTCCCTCAAAGATAATATCGGAATCAGATTTAATGCCGTCGGCTACGCTTGTCTTATCATCTACAATCTTGAAGACGGGCCACTGAGAAAAGTCAGCATACCAGGCGAGTAAGTCTTGAAAATAATCGTCAGAATGCATTTTTTCAAGATTCAGGGCAAGGCGTAATGGCAGATCTTGGTTTGAGAAGGCCTCTGCAGTTAATTGTTCAGCTTCGTCGGTTTTCATAACCCGCCAAAAACGAAGCTTATGTTTCAGCAAGGGTAAATCGCTCAAGTCCTCCATCCGAATAATCTGCTTAGGGAATCTCTTCGCATCTTTAATTGTTTCTCCGACTCCCCGACCGCAGCTGCCGAATCTATTATCTCCCCGACTTAGTTCTCTGATCTGATTGAGCAAAACCTGATAAGGGGTAATGACTAGCGCCTGAGAAGATATGCATATTTCCGGAATCGTGTGCTCGACTTTTGTCTGCAACTCCTCATATTCGGCGCGCAGACTAATCGGATTAATAACCATGAACCGGGAGAGATAGGTGGTAATCGGTTTGGCCAAGAGTCCTGATCCAAGCTGAGAAAAACAATGAACTTCTCCTTGCTCGGAAACGGCATGGTGCGCTGCTTGCGCGCCGCCGTTATAGCGCCAAATTGATCCGACGGGATAATTAGCGCTCAACCAATCAGCAGTAGTTCCTTTGCCCTCATCGCCGTACTCCAGACCAGCTAATAAAAATATTATCCTTTTCCTTTTCATTTTTATGGTCTTAACTGGGCTGAGCAAAAAATTTCTCCAAAACATCCAGAGCGGCCAGGAGTGGTTCGCGTTTAAAACATAAGCCATCGCTGAACATATAATTATGGTAGCCCCAACTTGTCATCAACTGTAAATCTGATAAGTCAGAAAGGGACACGACTGGATTATTTTGCAGGGACGTCAGTAGGCGAGAAGCGAGTATTGTTTCCGGATCAGCGGCTATTAATTCGCGTAAGGCTTTCATAATCGCCCATTTATCGTCGCCGATATTAATGAATAAATCATCACGAGCTGCCATCAGGTTAACGCGATCTTTGAAGCGCGGAAAAATTTCCCGCACGAATTGCATGCCCTTAGGCGATTCGATCTTGGCGATGATGCGGCATTTAGGGTCAAGTTTAATCATCTCAATAATATCGCTCTCTTCTTCAACAAAGGAAAGCATATAATTATGAATGCCTAAACTTTTTGCCGCTTCGATATACAGTAAATCTTCATCGGTAAAATAACCCTTGATGGTTAACTGCTGCGCATGGACATTTACGGCCTGGCCAGCGCCAACGGCTGTCGGTGGATCGGGCTCAACGTAAATCTTATTGCCGATAACTTTTTTAATCGAACTCACCTGCCCATCGCGGAAAACAATGGTTGCCGGATACTCAAGCTCAATCTCATGATTGAGTTCAATGTCGCCATAAGTCGGTACGGCCCACTTAGCGATTCGGAGTTGCCTGCCCTTTAAATCAAGCCAGAATTCTTTATCGCCCATCGCCGCTAAAATTAATTCCAGCGTCTTGAGCGGAGAATAGGGCGAACGGGCACCGATGTTAAAACGCGCACCCGTAATTAAAGGGTGGCGAATATTCAATCCCATCTGCGCTTCATGGTGCGGTGGGGGCAAGGTGCTGATAATTTTCATGTTTCCTGAAATTTGCATTAGGTTAATAAATAGAGGGCGGAAGTTAAACCGCCGCCCTCTTAACGAATTCCTAAACTTGATAAATTACAGGCGCTTGCTTTTACTCTGGCGTTGTTTACCAGTATCGCTTCCCGGCAAACCACCGGTATCGATTTTGGCAACCGCCGTACTGGCCGATAAGCCAGAGAGTGAAGAGGCCGTCTCCTGAATACGCAGCGTACTCTGACCGCGCTCGCCCATATCAATCAGGTAGCGATCAAGGTCTCCGCCGGCAGTTATGGCCAAGGCGCCCATTAAGACATCGACAATCGCTTTAGGATCATCAATAATCAAAATGTTTTCCCTGGGGATGACACTGCCCCACTGAGCTTTAATTGTGGCATCGTCATAGCCGGAATAGGCGGCTTCCTCAGAACCATCAACCTGACGCTGAGTTGGGTCATAGTCGAAGGTCAGTATTTGTACATTGCTGCTCTCACCTGACATTCCTTTAGCGGTTTCACCGGTGAATTGCTGGATTTTACCATTGATTTCGACCTCTACCCGAAACGGGGTGGCTTCGCGTGAAGATTCGTGGAAGCCGTAGTTTTGGACATAAATCTGGTACCTGCCTCTTTGGGCTTTGCCGCGTGGCCAACGGGTATTTTCAACCGGCTTCTCGGTCTCGCCATGAACATTCATGTCGACATCAAGCCAGCCGCTCCCGCCTTCCTGGCGTTTATGGCCATAAAAGATATGCTCACCATCGGGGGCAATCAGGTGCAGGTCCAAATCATTGCGATTGTTCCACAGCAGTGATGCCCTGATATCAACATTCTTATACTGACCACCAGCAGCCTCAACTCGCTGCTGAATCTCAGCATCGATATCGGCCTTGCGCTGTTGCCAGCTTTTCCGGGGATAGATGAAAAAGACGTGATACTTCTCCTGTAGTTCAGCGAAAATCTTTGCAGAATCAATATCAGCTGCAACTTCGTCGCCAATAAAGGCCTTGATCTGGTCCTTGGCTACCTGGGGGTAAAAGCCCTCATCACCAACGAAAAAGAAAAATCCTTTTTGACCGCGCTTATTGCAATCAAGCTCGGTGTGACGAGCGTAATAATAAGCCGTCAGTTCATACGATTCCTGTCCGGTGCCGCCGCCGCCTTCTTCAAGCCAGATGTTGCCGAGAACTGCATCGAGGCGGATATCGGATTCGAATTGGCCGATTTGAATCGGCGCTTTATCACCACAGGTAGCGTCGCCAATGGCGGCGAAGCTAATGGTTGGATCGGAGACATAATTTTTCATATAAATCTGCCCCATTAACATGGGCAGTTTCTGGAAAATTACTTTCGCGTCATCGCCGCGCGATCGGGTAACATCCATCGCAACGACGATAGCCGTTGCTTTTGGACTTTGTTCAGAATTGCGGCATTCTCTTTTCTTGCCGCCCTGTGGCCCTTTAACATTCAGGTCATCGTGCACTTCACGTCTGGCCGGATCACCGCCAGAATGTCCCTGATAGTTAAAGTGTTGTTCTGTCGACGCTGTGCGGTCAACGCTCACGTCATCATCATAATGAGGTCCTCCCATTTTTTTGTTCCTTTCGTTGATTAATGATTAATGATTAACTGAATTACTTATTGATAAGAATGATTAATGGTTCATGACTAATTCGAGAAACCTAGCTGGCCCCCAAATTTTTGTTCTCGTTTCTCCGAGATAACGATACAATTCCCAGGCATCGCGCGGCCTTTGCAAGGGGCTGGGTAAAACCATGGCCTGCAAAAGCTGTTTGAATAATTGCGGAATCTGGATGGGAATGTAATTTGTTTTCGGATCGCCGCCCAAAAGATAAATCATGGTTTTGCCCAAGGAATATAAATCGGACGATGGCAATGGCGGTTTCTTTTCGCTCACTTCCGGCGGACTATAAAGCTCATTAAAAACTTTAAAGCTGTCGCCAGCAATAAGCGGATTAACACACGCATAGCTCCAGTCGACCACACAAATATTGTGGTCGCGGGGACGGACAAGAATATGAGCCGGTTCGATATTCCCATGAATAATATTCTGGGAATGGACATAACCGATTGCACTTAGAGTCCGAGCTAATATCCAGGCCACGTGGCGCGGATCGAGCCCCTGCGGGTATTTCTCGCGCACCGAGTAAAGGTCATAGCCATCGAAATAACGCATAATGGTTCCGTACTGATTATTGGTGGTTTTAAAGTTGTCCAATATCACCGGTAGGTGTTTGCTTTGCGGGCTGAGCTCCGCCTGAAAAATTCGGAGAACTTTGATTTCATTAAAAGCTAAATCATTGTCCTCAGGATCATTTACGATTTTAACGGCGACATGTCCTTCGGGTCCAGTCGTACCAACGACCATGCCACCATAAATGGTTGCTAAGTCGCCCGTCGCAATTGCCGATTGGATTACATAGTCGCGCTTTTGCGTTTTGATTGCGAAGCCGCCATTTTCCGATCCGTGATTATCTCCGGGGATTCTCTGACCATACGTACCTGCTTCCCAATTCTTTTCCGCCTGCTCGTGCAGATCGTTAAGAATTTGGAAGGCGTGCTTAGCAATCTCGTTCTGATTGCGATCGCTATAAAAATCCGGATGAACAATTTTTGAAAGATCGCGATAAACTTTTTTAATTTGTTTTTCATCACTTTCTTTATCGTTCTTCGACTCTCCAAAAATATCTTCCGGGCAAATCGCTTGCAATAATTTCTCATAGGCTTTCGCCAGAGCGGTTTTTTCCTCACTCATGATTGTTTTTCCTCCTTTCCTGGTTTATAGGTTTTAGTAATTAATAATAAGATCAGCATTTTCTGCTTGCTCGTCAACGAACATAATCTGGTTTGGCCAAACTTTTTCGTCGAAGGCTTTGGTAACCTGAGCGGGCGTAACTTTATACTTCTTAGTGTCGCGAATTATTCGACGATTAAGAGCGTTCTGATAATTTATTCTCAGATAGACTTTTAATTGTTTCTTAAAAGCGGTGAGAAATTTTATCGCGAACAACCCTTCAGCGACAATAATTTGTCGGGGATAAAGTTTAGTCCCCCGCGGACCCAGATAAGTATTAGTTTCCATGTCATACTCGGGTAAATAGATTTCTTGGCCTGCGCCAAGATTATTAATTGCTTGGATAAAACCTTCCGAGCGATATGCAGCCGGATGATCGAGAATCGCCCGACCATTTTCGTTCCGCGGAAAACTAGAGTCACGAACATCTTTATAGTAGCTATCAAGTGAAACAACAACTACCATGTCCGAGCCCAAGCGATTAAGTAGAATTTCAGCCAAAACAGTTTTACCGCTACAAGTTCCGCCGGCGATAACCGCGATAAGGGGTTCGCCCGCTCGACTCTGCTCTGTTTCGCTTTTCAGTTTATCCAGAATAACGTCGAGTCCGCTGTTCCAATCATAAGTTTTAGCATTTTCCATTATTTTTCGGTTTTTATTTTTTTTGCTTTTGAGTTGTTAAAGAAAAATATTGCTATATACATTATTATATAGACCAATATTAACCCTTTAATATACAAGATTTACCAGTAAGTGTCAATATCTAAAATAGCAATAAAAAACCCAGCAATTAATGTTGCTGGGTACGGATTTAACTCCGATTTTCTTTACGATCCATAGAGATTATGGGCCTCGATATAGGCCAAAACCGCTCCATCAACGAAGGGTCGCGCATCCTCATGGTTTTTAATCATTTTCCTGACCATGGTTCCACTGCCGCAGATTTCCGGAATTTCGCAGGCTTTAGCGATTGGCGGTAAATCTCCATTTACGAGTTCATAGCCGGGACGGAGGATAATGTAGAATTTAAGGAATTGCCAGATTTCCTGACCGTGTTGCCAGCCGCGTTGAATTTCGGAATTTTTATCAAAGCCCCCGCGAATTAAATCGCTGCCAACAACGTGCCAGATTTCAGCGTTTGGATATTTAGCCGCGTACTTTTCTTCGAGCAGATAGGTCGGCGTATAGACACCGGCCTTCAAATCATCAAGGTCAAGTTCGACATTCGGAAATCCGGTAAAAGCGATGTTCGCCATGATGCCGCGATCTTCGTTGCTAACTTCCCTGACGGATTCTTTGTCTCCACGATCACTGCCGCAAACTACCACGATTACTTTATCGAATTCTCTGGAGAGCTTATCGATTATTTGCTCGTGATGTTTGCTCGGCGGATTAAAGCTTCCACCATAAATAGCAATTTTCGTAGTCGGATTATCCCAGGACAGGATCACTCTTTTTAAGTCGTAATAGCGACTCGTGAAAAAAGGACTGAGCAAGGATTCTCGCAGGTCGTAGCCGAAAGCGCGTTTTGACAAAATTGGCACCGGTGGACACTGGACTCTTTTGAAATAAGAGCCAATCAACCGGCGATAATTTTTTTCCAAGTCAACCAAGAAATCGGAGGGGGTTGGAAATAGTTGCGCAAGTGTTCCGGGTTCAAGTCGAAATTCATTTTCAACATTATTCCTGATGTACAAATCCAGAATGTCTTCCGGATTGAGACGGAACTCAATAAACGCTCTGACCAATTCGTCATGATAACCGCGACGATTCAGGCTGCCGTAATGGAAGGGGTCGGTTTGTTTGTCTTTAAGCTCGGCCGATGGCGCGATCGTGAAGCATTCGGCAGGAATCACTTCCCGCTGATAGACAACGCGATTTAAATAATCAGCCATCTGATAAACTTCGTATTTAAGCATGTCCCCAAGCGGAGCGACAAAGCCGGCGATATCGCCATACATTGTCCCGTAGCCAAAGGCCATCTCAATTTTATTCGAATTACAAATAAACACTCCACCTAAATCCTGAGTTCGGGCCGCCAAGATTTCCTGACGGACACGGGCCTGAATATTCTCATAACTCAGGCTATCAACTTCGGTTCCGGTGGTAGCGCAGATTGCGTCAACGATGGCATTAATCGGTCGTACTTCATAATGGATTCCCAGATTGTCAGCAATCTTTTGGGCTATATTCTTGGTTGCCTGGCTATTGTAATGCGAAGGCATATTGATCGCATAAACATTTTCCGGGCCCAATATCTTCGCCATAATCACAGCGTCAACTGCCGAATCAATCCCGCCGCTTAAGCCAATAATAGCTTTGCGCATTGGAATCGGTAGGCCGATAAAGGCGCTGCGAACAGCGCATTCCCAGCCGGCATAAAGTTCATCAGCGTCATGGCTGATTCTTTCCGCCAGACTGGTAAAGTTCAGCTCTTCGGTTTGCAAACTAAGATCAGAATCGGAAAAAGTGAAATAATGGTTACCCTCGCTGTAAGGCGGGGCAGCCATAATAATTTCTCCGGCCTGGTTATAGACCGTTGAGCTGCCGTCAAAGACAATGATGTTCTTCCCGTTATTCTGCGCCCCCGTATTATTTACATAAACGAAGGGTACGGGAGAAGTCTTCAATAGGTCTTTCACGACCTGGTGACGCTTGCGATTCTTTTGCCAGGTCCAGGGAGAGGCCGATAAATTGAAAACAATATCAGCACCTTTATGGACGAGGATCTGCGTCGGGTTCAGTGGGTAGTCTTTATACCACATGTCTTCGCAGAGAATTACGCCCAAATTAACGGGTCCGATGCGAGTTGGAACAATAACCGGATTGATGTAATCGAAGGAATCGCTTCCCCGCTCATAAGCAAACTTACGCGTGCTTTGAAAATGACGATCGTCATCGAAGATCCGGTAATTCGGCTGGAGCGTTTTCGTAGCGACATGTAAAATTTTACCGTCGCTCGCAACTATCGCCGAATTGTATTTCCGGCAACGCCCATCTTCATTTTTTATGCTTGGGTCAATCGTGAGACTGCCGAAGATAACAATTATTCCGGCCGGTATCGAGCGAATGATCTGCTTATTGTAACGATCGATGTCATAAATGAAACGCTGGTCTTCGTATAAATCACCAATCAAATACCCTGACACACTCATCTCCGGGATAGCCAGAATATCGACATTTTCCCGTGCGGCTTCTTCGATGCGCTTGATAATATATTGCGCATTCAAATCGGGGCGCCCGGGAATAACCGGCATTTGGTTCAGGCAGATTTTTAATTCTTTCAAGTTCTTCATATTCAGTTTTTTGGAGTTTAGTTATAACCAATAATTTCACCCAGAATAACGCGGGCCAAAGAGATAACGGACAAATTTGCTTCACTCGGTTTGTCGTCATCAATTAAACAAAGAGTCTCCGGGAAGGAGTTAGTCAGATAGAGTTTAATACCGGCCTTAAAAAATTCCTGCCAGTTCTTTTTCGGGAAGACCCCGTGCGTAGCGTAAGCGCCGACACTAAGAGCGCCATCGTTAAATAATACCTTAGCGCATTCCAGCAAGGTATTGCCGGAAAGAATAAGGTCATCAACCATGACAACTGCTTTGCCTTTCGCGCTTCCTTCTTTAATTTTTACTTCCCTAACGCCGCCCGGCAAATGCCGTTTTTCGCAGACGATAAAATCGTAACCCTTAAAGTAACGGGCGAATCTTTTGTAAGCGCCCTCATCCGGAAAAGCGATGGCTGTGTTTTCTTTGGTCTTTCCTTCCTGTTGCAGATGATCCATAAATAAATCAATTCCGGTTAAGCAGCGCACCCGCACCTTATCAGAGAAATAAAATTGCTCCTGAAGGGCGTGGATATCAAAGATGATAATTTGCGCTGGACATGCAGCCGGCGGAATAACGGAAAGCATGCGCGCTAATGTTTTAGCGGTCACGACTTGCCCGGTTTCCGCTACGCGGTCCATAGTTCCGGTCGAGAAGAAAGGAACCATAACGCGCAGAGAGTTAATACCGTAAGACGGTAAAGCATAGATAACAGCTAATTGCCGAAAAATTTCTTCGCCATTATAGAAATCAGCTAAGAAAATAACATCCGTATCGGGGAGAGATTCGGAATTCAAGACATTCAAGTCCGGAAAACCGTCATCAAACTTTCCCCAATTAACCTCACCTTTTTCGATTCGCGAGCCGATTGAAGTTAATTCTTCGGCCAGCTTTCTCTGGCTTGGGCAATAAAACAAGACACGTTTTCTCATCGTATGGTTTTTTAAATTGTTAATTTACAAAACTTCTTTAGAAACACCTATTAAGTAATAAGTGACTCTATGAAAGAGGCAACGACGAGCGTTGCCTTTAATATTAATAAATAATCATGAGACTACCGGATCATAATCTTGCCGGAACTCGAGAGATCCTTGATGAGGCTGAAGAAAATTTCTTCATGGTGCTTCAAGCCGAATTTTAGGTGATGCGCATCTTTGAGGTGCGTAATCACTAAACTCGAAGCATCGTCGCCGGCTTTAAGCCATTGCCCAATTTTCCTTATGTCCAAATTCGCGTCAGTCATGTCGAGGAGTAAGCAATAGGCGGTCGTGTGATAGACTCGCTTCAAGCCGAGACTCGGCATTCTTTCATTGTCGCCGGTTTCGTGAACACCGCGGTATAATAATTCACCACGATATTTAGTTTCCTGATAATCAACTTCGACTTCCAGGTCGCCGGGAATCAGGCTCATGAGGTCGGCACGATTACGAACTTTGATATTAAGACCAATTTCCTCCTTGGCTTCGTGGACAACTGTCTCCTGCGGCGTATCCAAGTGATAGCCGTTTACATCGATGAATCCGCCCATTAAACCAGGCTGTCCCATTCCCGGACTGTATTTACGCTTAATCCCTATAAAGTAATAATCGTTATGGCCCGCCTTGATTATTGGAATCAGGTCAGCAGCCAAACCGGGTTTTTCAACGGATAGCCGACCCATATGGCTCAGGAAATAAGCAAAGCCTTCCTTGGTTTCTATCATCTTAACGACGATGACGTCTCCCATGTAGCCATACCGACCCCAGCTCCTGTAAATTGAACCAAAAGCAGTTCTGGCATCAGCTAAGCCGAAACCTTCAGCGGGGTAAACATAAACCGGTCCGCGAAAGCTTTGGTTAGCATCGACTTCAATCAACGGCTTCGTAATTTTGTCATTTAACATTTCCGTTATTTGACCCTGATAGCCCAGAAAAAATAATTCTTTTACATATTTGTTCATGTGTCCTCCTAGTATTTGCAGTTTTCTGAATTAGTGTTTGTGTAACCGAATATTCTTTTAAAGCGTTCAATATCTTCCGGTTTGCCCATGGCTTTGTTTAAGTTGTCAGACAACTTAACTGTGCCGTGGCCATTGGATTCAACGAGTTTAATTACCAGCGATAAAGACATTAAGCCTAAATCATTGGACTCGTCTGTTCCCCAACCGAAAGTCTCGATGAAGTGGGGGTGAAACATTTTGTGAAGACCAACCATCTTGGGAACTTCCAGGCCATCGCTGAAGATAACCATCTTTTTTTGATGATCAATCTGATGTGACTTATAGAACTCAATTGCCCGGTGGCCGAATTTAAACGGATCACCGGAATCCTGACGCAAACCTTTATCGAATTCTGCTTCCTCCCGGCTGATATCCTGAAAAAAGAAATCCGTGCCGTAAGTGTCAGTCAAATCGATTGATAAGCCCCAGCCATACATCTCCCGCCAATCTTTTAAGAACAGGCGATGAGAGTTAAGGATGCTTTCGTCAGAATCATGGTAGATTCCACTATAAGCCATATCCATTTCATGGGCGTTGGTGCCGGTGGGCAGCAAGCCTAATTCCATGGCCAAGGCAGTGTTCGAAGTTCCCTTGAGTTGGTTCGGTAATTCATGAGCCAGCATGGAGACAACGTATTTCTGCCACTCGCGACTAAAACGACGACGCGTACCAAAGTCCGAAAAAGTTAATTCCGGATATTGACGCAAGATTTTAATCTTGTCGAGCAATCTTTGAACACCGGTAGCAAATACGTAATCTCTTTCAAGAGGAGACATCGCTTTTAGCTGAGCACGATAGTAGAGTTCGTTGGCAATCGAGAGCCCGATAGTTTCCCAGTGCGAGGTCTCGGACCAAGCGCCCGGATATTCCAGGCTTAATTCGCCATCGATGTATTCCAGATTATATTCCGGAAGCTGCATTCCTTTTAAGAACTGCAGATATTCTTCCTGAAACATTCTCTCCTGATATTCATTCGTTCCCCGTAAATAGTGGAGCTCGCTGTTATTGAAACGAAGTGTCCGCACGTGATCGAATTGTTCGCGCAAGGCTTCAATCGGAATAATTTTTGCCAGCTGCACAGAGTTCGTCCGGTTTTTAAATTTAAACTTTACCGGCACGTTCGGGTGTTTCAGAAAAATCAACTGCCCCATCGTGAATTTATAGAAATCCACATCCATGAGAGAGTTGATAATCGGTTCGTCTTTTAGTTTGAACATCTTTTTCCCCTTTCTTGGTTTTAGTTTTTTTGGAAGCGCCTGGTTTCAGGAGCATTAATAATTTCATCCGCATTTTCCAACATCATCGCGCCGGCTTCTTCCATTTCCTGGATAGAGGCGATGGTGTCAACGCCGGAGAGATCGCGGCAGGCGGCCAGATTCACAAACACTAAAAGGTGGCTGTGCTGGCAAAGCTGCAAGACAGTTTTTTTAAGACAAAAGCTTGTAGCCAGTCCGCCGACAATAATAGCCTGAACGTCGTTAACCTGAAGATATTCGATAAGTCCGGTAGACTTCGTGTCGGCCAAGTCGTGAAAACAGGCGCCATAGGGATGCATAGTCGGTTCAATGCCTTTATAGGCAATGAAGTCATATGCTTCGGGATCAAGCCCAGGCAAAAATTCGAAGCCTTTGGTTCCGGGAACACCGTGAATATTCCAATAGACATCCAAATCCTTATAACCCGTAATCGGGCTAAGTTGAGGGTGTTCGGCATCGGTAGCCCAGGGCACACGAAAAGCATGAGCATCTTTTGACCCGACGCGAAACTTCACGCAATCGGCCTGCTTATTCAGCTCGGGCACGATTTCTAAAGCTCCCTCAACGGGCAGTTCCTCCGGACATAATTCGGAAAAACAGCACTCAGCGTCAACATCCATACTCGCTGTCTTATTAAGATTCACTATGAATCCTTTCAGACTGATGATTCTTTTGATTTCTTTCATGACATGATTGGTTTTTATTAATATTGGTTATAAATGTGCTGAATTTTAAGCTCGAAAAAGCTAAAAAATTTGCCAATACCACTTATGATATTAACCGTAAAATTTATCACATATTTTTATATGTGTCAAATAATTAGAACCGGTGAAAATAGCGACTATTGACTTTATTTTATAAATATGCTATTATTTTGGGTTATTGTTCGTTGACAACAGTTGGTTAATAATTGCTAATATTTGCTGGATTTTCTTTGTTTTCTTATAAAAACAGGGATAATCCAGTAACTATTCAAGTAATTCTTAACTAATAATCACACCAAACACGCAAACAATGAAAAAGAAAACCAAAACAATCGCTGAGAAATTTGCTGAATTTCTGGCCGACTCGCTCGGAAACGAGTGGGTAAAATTCCCTTACGCCAATGACGTTTACGGTCAGGGGCAAAAAACGGGGATGACCATCGCCCTTATTCTTTGGAAATTTCTCCGGAAATTTTCCGACTACACCGGCTGTTATGGCTGGACAGAAAAGCGTGCCTTCATCGCTGATTTTTTACTCAACAATCCGCTGGCGAAAGAACATGCCTGCGTGAGAATCGTGGCAAAAATTGAAGCCCTACCGACGACAATCTGGCGCAAATTACTCTGGCGTGAGAATATAGACTTCGCGGACTATGAGCCCTGCTTGCGGCGGTTGAGTTTTGATCAGCAGTACGCTATCGAACAAAACTACGCCGATCTCTTCAATGATAAGCTAACGACCCCTAGCGTGCTCAGGAAATCCTGGCGCGATCGCGTAAAATTATTCTTTGGGATGATGTCTCCGGACAAACTCTTGAATGAACACTACGATGCTGCCAGGCGCAACCAAAGCAAGGGCGCATATGCCTTTAGCTTGCTCGGACTCGACTTTGGGTTCAGCCTCTATCCACATGGCGATGACAACGACCAGAAGATTACCAACCAGAAATATACCAGATTCTTCTCTGTGAAGGCGCATATCAACGACTTCATAGTCAACAAGGAAGATGGTAAGTACTGGTGGCTGTATAAAACGGCCCGGTCAAATTACGCCTTCTGGCCAAATAAAGAGGTGCAGATGAAAAAACATGTTTGCCCAGGGTTCTGGCTCACCTTGATTCTTCAGAGTCTGTTCTGGATTGTGTCTCCAATTGCACTGACAATTACCGCATTAGTTATTTCGAAGTACGGCTTTGTCTCCGCTGCCTGGATACCGGCATCCTTCGCCTTCGCGATGATTATCTGGACTTTCGTCTTTGTTCTGCGAACCATTGCCAACTTATTTAACCGGTTCGCCAGGGATAATAAAGTTTTGCAAATCATCGGCGCCACGATTGGAATAACTATTTTAGTCGCACTCCTTTTATTTGTTATCTGCGCCATTCTTTTCTTTATCGGCACAGCGATTGCCGGCTTAGCTCCAGTCGTTGGTTCGCTCTTATCGGCAGCCTTCGTTCTCTCAGCCGCTTTCTACGTCGTTTTCTTCTTTACCAACGTTATTAACTCAAACGGCGGCTGGTTCGAATATAGCGACGTTCCCGCGTTTGTTCGCTACCTCCTGCACTTAAGTGTTGGTGCCTTCATCATTGTGATATTTGATAAGTTCGCAGCTGCAGCCGTGATAAACTTCATCGTTTACCTGGCCCAGACTTTCTGGCAGTGGTATACATTTAGTCTATTACTCTCGAACTGGTTTATTCTTAGCCTCGTATTCTTTGGACTGTTCGTATATTTTTACAACATGTTCATCTACGACGAAAAAAGGTTCGCCAGCTTCCAAAAAACCTTCACCTGGTTAACGAGAGGGTTTATGACTATAACGATTATCATCTTCGCAGTCCTGCTGATCAAAAGCGAAACATTCCATCTGGTCGAATTTGGCTTAGCCCCGACCGCCGCTTTATCTTTTCTTTTCCTGGCAGTTGGCTTCTCCTTCGTTATGCTTGATCAGGTTAACAAGGCTAACATCGACGAACGTATGCTATTCGCTGACCTCCTTTCGGGAGTAAATGATAAAATCGGTAGCGTGGCCTATAAGAGCTACATTACCAGACTCATGAAAAGCAAGTGGTTACTTCTTTTAGACAAAGACGAAAAATGGCTTTTGATCGATAAAATACAAAGCCTATCTTTCACCTTCTTCGAAGACTATCCTGAGGATCGTACAAATTTTATCGATCTGATGGCTACCAGCGGCAGCGTAGAAATCGTTGACTACCTTAATGAAGGATGGCGCGAAATTATGGGCGTAAACACCAATAGAAAAGAGAAATACCTGCTCGTTCAATTGGTTGTCAACGGCTCGACTGTCGACGAAGCAATCCAAACTATGGAACGCAAAAGAACGGTTGCGCGCAAAGTCGCTAACCGGATGCAAAAAACCGCCATGGTAATTATTTTCCCTTTTGTAGCAATCTGGCAAGCAATTTGCTGGGTTTTCCGGCAAATCGGCCAATTCTTTGGCACGCTGAAAGACTTATGGGATTTCTTCAATAAGAGATGCCCGTTTGTTACTCAGCCTCGCTACCTCGACTAAGAGGACGCGACTATCTTATTACAACCCGTTTCGAAAGGAGCGGGTTTTTTATTTGCTTAAAGTATATTATTTTTTTAAATATAGTAGAATCATGTCCGAACTCGGCACGAGTTGCTCCGCCTCAAACCATTCCGGTCCGGCATATAAGCCCGCTTCATATGCCACCTTAACACCGCCAATTAAGCGATAATTGTTTTTTAAATCAGCAAATAAATATTCGATAAACTTCGGCGGTGTATCCGGCGCCATTAGGCCGCTTGTCCCGAATGGCAAAACGATTGCCGCGGGCGGATTATTTTTTAATTCGTTAATCGCCTGATTCTGATAGGAGTCACGCCAGGGCGTGTTTATAGATATCGGAAAGGAAATATTAAATTTAGAAGCAGATTGGCGTTTACTAAAATAATAAATCTGCGGTTCTGAGCCGCCAATGAATATTTTATCATTCAGTTTCGTGTATTCCCTGACCTTGTCCGCCATTAACATTTGCTCACCGAGCGCGTTATCCGGCCCATACAGCGAATTAGTTAGTTCGACTGGTTTAAGAAAAAATTGCTCCCCGATAGTAGCGGCATAAATCATAATAATCGCCGCAATCACGCCCGCGGAAACAAAATTCCTCCAAGTATCTTCATCTTCTTTGATTTTAATTTTCTTAATTAATATCGCGAACCCACTGGCAGCGATTAAAATAAAAAACGGCGCCAGTAAAAGATAGTAGTGTACAATTCGCGTCGTGATAATCGTACCCAAAGATATAAACAAAAGCACCCACCATAAGGTAGGTTTATCTTTGCGAATAAATGACGCTAGAGAAATAATTAAAATCGGCCAAAAAAGATTAAAATATTCGGCGCCATAGCGATAAAAATATTCTGGGAAAAAACTCTCCATATACTTGGCGTAGGAGAGATTAAAAATAAATATCTGCTGCCAAACTTCACGCCAAGCGCCGTGCCAAATAAAGTAAGCGAAGCTGAGAAATGTTGTCAGGCCGGCGCCAAGGAAAATAAATAAAAGCGCTTTAAAGAATTTATTATTTTTTTTATCCACCAGCCATTCTGTAATCAACCAATAAGCAAGTAAAAAAATAACCGGCAAAAGTGCAATCGGCTTATAAAGAATAGCGAGAGCGCCTAAAATACCGGCCGCAAAATAAACCCAAATATTTTTGCTCTCTTTTTTATAGACATATAATGCAATCAGTCCGGCGAGAGGCAGGAGCATAAACTTTTCTGTATTGGCGGCTAAGGCACCAAAGCGCGAGGCAGTGAGAAGCAGCGAGGACAACCAAAGCGCTAACCAGCCGGCGTGCGGTCCATAAAGCTTGCGGGCGCTTAGGGCTAACAATACACAAGTGGCGAGGGTAAATAAAAAACCAATTAGTCTCGGTAACCAGATTGAAAACGGACTGATTAAATGACTGAGATAATAAGTATAGATAATAAGCGGCGGCTTTTGGATAAATGAGTTCTCATACGGAGTGATATTTTGCTGCATCAGCCAGGCCGAATAACCATATTCCCCCTCGTCTCTTTCCCAGGGTGCCGTAAAAGAATTCCAGTGCAAAAGATAAAGGAAAAGAAGGAAAAGAATAACAATTATTAGCGACCAATAATTATTCTTTAAATAATTTTTAAGAGTTTTAATAGTTTTCGTCATTTAATATTTTTGCGTTTTGCCAACTTTGCTCAGCTTCAACAGATTTACCTTCTTGCTGATAAACATCGCCGAGAGCTAACCACGCCTGATAAAAACTTGGATTAATACTTACTTCCCGCTCTAATTCCTTTTGCGCGCCGATTAAATTATTCTGTTTAAGATAAATAATGCCGAGGTTATAATGTGCCATCCGCTGAACGGGGTTGATTTCTAAGGCCTTTGAATATTCTCTTCCCGCCGCCTCTAAATTATTCTGCTCCGAATAAACAGAACCCAAATTATTATGCGCCAAGGCAGACTCCGGCGATCTATTTACTGCCGACTGCCAAAAAGACAAAGCGTCTTTAAAGTTCGCCGAGTATTGAAAAGAAAAAAGAAAAGTGAGTGTAAATAAAATAGCTGTCACCGCTTTTACGGACTTTTTTTGCCAGTCAAGATTCTTAAGCCAATCAATTTCTCCCAACATTATTAGAACGCCGATCAAGGGCAAGTAGAGGCGATGGTTTAAATATGCCGACGCGTCGGACAGTAGGAACGGAATAAAGAAAAACAGTAAAAACCAAAATAGCCCGAACAGAACGTGACCATTTCTTCTCTGCTTTGAGCGGATTAACGCCAACGCGAATACGGGAATGATTATTAAGCTAGGGATATAAGAAACATTCTGGCCGCTAATTACCGCCAGACTAAGGGGCAAAATTGCCTGAGCAGACATTTTAAAAGCCATTATAAACGCCTGAGGGAGATTATTAATAATTAAGCTTAGATCCGCAGGCGCGCCGCCCTCAAGCGCCAAGGCGCGCATGATAAACCAAATGAATAGCGCTAAGCCGGAGCCGAGAATTAAGAATAATTTATCGGTCTTTTCTAATTTATCGCGCCGGCCAATAGTTAAAGTATAAGCGACAAGAATTAATGGCAAAAAAATAGCCACTTCTTTTGTCAGTAGCGCTAATAAAAGAAAAACAAAATAAGCAATGAATGATGGCAAATGCTTTTCCTGGGTAAAACGAATAAAAAATAAAACTGCCGCTAGCACAAAAATGGTTAGCAAAGAATCATTCCTGCCCGGCAGCCAAGCGACCGCCTGCACAAGCGCGGGATGAATTAGAAAAAATAAAGAGAAAACAAAAGACAATATTGGCTGCTTAGTTATTTTCTTTAGAAAAAAGAAAATCAAGCAAACTGCTAAAATGTGAATTAAGATATTGCCCAGATGATAGACAAATAAACTGGAGTTGCTAAATGAAGCATCAAGAAGATAGCTGAGATTTAAAATTGGGCGATAATAAACTTTATTCACGGAAAAGAAGGCGTCGCTCACAAAGATGGTCGGAATATTTTTTAGATTACTAAAAATCTCCTGCTTATCAACTAATATATTATCGTCAAAATTTGTCTGTTTAAAAAATAAGGTCTGGCCGAAGAGCAAAAAAGCAACCAGAAAAAAAATCAAATATGGCCGCCAGATAACTAGGCGTTCAGAGTTAATAATTTCTTTTAAGCGAAGCCTAAGCTTTTCCATATATTATAGACTTATCCCACTTAAATAATATCAAAAAAGGCCCAATATTACTAGCGTTTAACTTATTTACAAAATCGATATAGATTTAAAAAAACGCCCCTTGATGAGACGTTTAAACTAAGCTATTTACTACTGGTTAAGATATTCTTCCAAGGCAATAACGTGACTACAGATGCCGTGCTCGGCAAAAAAATCACATTCGCAGATTGGAGCTTTCCTGATGTCTTTTAGATGCCTCAGCCCATGATCGGTGGTAATTGTCGCTGTGTCGCCAATAATATCAAACCGCTCTGGTTCACTAACATAGCGCTTCGCTTTTAAAATTTTACGAATCAGCGCCCTGGCATAATCCTCGGTCGAACTTCTATTCTTAGGATTAACTTCGATTAATATGACGTCGCTTCTCTGCCTAATACTTTTGGTAAAATCGTTTTCAAATACTTTTGAAAGCGTTGCCACGCAAATATTCGCGGAGTTGAGATAATCAAGCGCTGTCTGTCGAAACTTTTCCGAAGGGAGTTGCATCTGACCAATTTCGTCGAGATATAAAAGATCATCGGGATTGAACTTCGCTATTCCAGGAAGTACAGCGTCCAAATGTTCAATATCAACGAAATATTTTGAGACCTGGAAATTAGTTAGAAAATCAATGCTGGCAATAACAGCAGAAGAGCCCTTAGAAGTTTCAACTTCGAAACCAGTCCTCTCGGCTTGATTCCTAATTTCGTTGGTTACCAAACCGACACGATCTTGATACTCGATAATCAACTTATTGAGTAAAGTCGATTTCCCACTCTTTGGGACACCGGTTAAAACTATATTTGTTTTCATCTTCTCTTGTTTTTAGTTTATAACTCAGTAGACTAAATAAAAAGCCATCTGGAAAGACGGCTGGGAAGCGCTTACTAATTAGCTTTGACTAAAAAATCTAATTTGCAAGCTGTAGAAACTATAAGGACTACCAGCAAGTTCTCCAACTTTGAAAACAATAAAGTGAAGATGGTCCCTATCTGTCCAACCAGTTTTACCGACGCGCGCAATTATTTGCCCGCTTTTTACCTGGTCGCCAACTTTTAATCCAGTTTGACGGAACGAATGGGTTGCGAGATGACAATACTGAGAATACTCACCATTATCATGTTTGATGGTCAAATAATTCAATTGGTCCCTAAACTCCTCAGAGTTTCCCCATTTACTAAAACCATCTATTGCCTCAATAATTACACCATCTTTAGCGGCTAAAATTTCAGTCCCATCAGGAACTAAAAAATCAATTGCCCACTTAAAAGGACTGATATGAGACTCGGGACTTGTCGCAGCGTAAAAACGATCGCGTATGATATAGGTTTCGTCTTCGGGATTGCCCTCGGCCAACTGCTTACCTATTTCCATGAAGTTCTGATCTAGGGGCAATGGGAATCTATAAACATTGCTAGTCGGTCCCTGATTCCAAATTGGGCTATCCGCTAATTTTCGCATTTCTTCCATGTCGAGAATTTTTCGTTTTAAAGGTTCGTTTTCCATATAATTACTAACAACTAAACTTAGTTGTCTCGGCGGAGAGACAGGGATTCGAACCCTGGGTACCTTTCGGTACACACACTTTCCAGGCGTGCGCACTAGACCGCTATGCGACCTCTCCAAATCGGCTCAGACTTGAGCCGTAAATTTATTTTAATTTTTTATCAATCACCGTCTTTAAACCTTCAATGTTATCGCCATTAGAGTCAGTGTAGTCTTCGTAAGGACGAGCACCAAGAATCATCTCATCACCGATGAAAATTGTCGGCGCGCCAAGGACATTATAGCTCTCGGCTTCGGTACTCAACTTCTCTATTTTTGCCGATTTTGCTTGATTAGTCAAGCAAGACGCAAAGGGTTTTTCATCAATCCCCAGTTCCTTGGCATAATTGCCAAATTCAGTAAAACTAAGATTATTATTTTTTGCTTTCGTGAAAAGCAGAGCTCTCATGGCCGTCCATTTCTCCGTTCCTGCGCAGGCAACGGCTAGAGCCGCCTCCTTGGTTAAAGTAGAATTTTTTGTCAAAAAGGGGCGAACAACAACCGCCAGTTTTGTCGGCGATTCAGTCATTAATTTATCGATGGTATCGGCCAACTGCGCGCTATAAATACTCGCGTTGTCCTCATAGATAAAAATTTTAAGCGCGGCATCTTTTGTTCCGAACATCATATCCCCATTATTTAAAACTGGGGTTTTGCTCGCGGCATAGCTCTGTGCCTTCGCTTCGTTCGCGCCCAAATTTTCTAAATTATTCGTTTTTGAATTTAGAGCAATATTTTTCGGACGAAGAAAAATAAAGGCGAGAATTATTATTACGACGATGATGGCGACAGGAATAATAATTTTTTTAAATTTTTTCATATTAGTTTATTTCTATTTTAAATAGTTATAATGTTGTTTTTGCTATAATAATTTTGCTGTGGGCCCGGCAGGTCGCAAGACGGGACTTAACACCCTTGTCTTCGGAGTTCGACCCTCCGCGGGTCCACAGTGGCTGGCTATTTTCAAGATTAAATTATTGACTCAAGACAAATTTTTTGCTATCATAATAGTGGTGTTAAGTCTCAATATGTGACCTGTAAGATAATAAAATCCTCCGCCCTGCGGGGGTTTTTATTTTTCGAGAACTCCAGCCACTTTAAATAGTCTTCCCTCCTCTAAACGCGGAGCAATTAATTGCGCGCCGATTGGCATTAAATTTCCTTCGCTTGTTTTAACTTCTCCGGCCGGAACTGATATTGCTGGCAGTCCCGCGAGCGAGGCGCCAGTTACAAAAATATCTTCTAAATACATCGCCAGTGGATCATTAACCTGTTTGCCGATTTTAAAAGCCGGATGCGGAGTAGTTGGTGTTAAAAGAATATCAACTGTTTTAAAAACGCGATCAAAATCTTCAATAATTAAAGTGCGCACAGCCTGCGCTTTTTTATAATAGGCGTCATAATACCCAGCGCTAAGTGCATAGGTTCCCAACATGACGCGGCGTTTTACTTCCGGTCCGAATCCTAATCCGCGATTGGTTTTATAGAAATCTTGGAGATCAGCGGCCTCATTTTTTGCGAGTCCCCAGCCGATACCGTCAAAGCGCGCTAAATTAGAACTGATTTCCGAAGGGGTAATTAAATAATAAACGGGGATGCCATATTCGGTATAAGGCAGGCTTACTTTAATTAATTCTGCGCCGGCATTCTTCAATTTATTTGCCGCTTCTTCCAAACGCGAAGCTATTTCCGGGTTTAATTCTTTTAAATAATATTCTTTCGGCAAGCCAACTTTAAGACCTTTGAGCGGTTTATCATCATTAGCAACTAAGCATAATTTTTCATACGCCTCTATCGCTTCCGGCGCGCTGGTCGCGTCCAATTTATCGCGACCGGCGATTACTTTCAAAACTAAGGCGGAATCATACGTAGTCTTCGCCAAGGGCCCGATAACGTCAGTTGAAGAAGTCATTGATAATAGGCCAAAACGCGAAACACGCCCGTAGCTCGGCTTTAAACCGACTAAGCCGCAGAAACTAGCTGGCTGGCGAATTGAGCCGCCTGTGTCCGATCCTAGGGCAAATAAGCACATATTAGCAGCCACAGCGGCGGCTGAGCCGCCAGACGAACCGCCTGGCACTCGTGTCAAATCAAATGGACTTTTTGTTACGCCATAAGCCGAATTTTCCGTAGAGGCGCCATGCGCGAACTCGTCTAAATTTGTTTTGCCCAATAGTATCGCGCCCGCTTCTTTTAATTTTTTAATTACCGTCGCGTCAAAAGGGGCAATATATTTTTCTAATATTTTCGAAGCTGCGGTCGTACGAATGCCCTTAGTCATAATGACATCCTTGCATAAATATGGAATGCCAAGCAGACTACCAGTCTCGCCATTTTTTATTCTCGCATCCGCCGCTTCCGCTTCTCGAAGCGCCTCGTTTTCAGAAATAGTTAAAACCGCATTTAATTCTGGATTAAGTTTTTTTATTTGTGCGAGACAGGATTTCGTTAATTCGACGGCCGAAATTTCTTTCGTGTCCAATTTTATCCGCGCCTCTTTAATTGTCAGTTCATTTAAATTCATAAAACTCTTTTTACTTTTACCTGTCCGTTTTCAATTTCGCCTTGCGCGAGTGCGGCCTCAACTTCCTTTCTGTCCCAATCAAGAACATCATCGCTGCGCAAAACATCGACTAGTCCGCTAACCTGCGCTGTCGGTTCAATATTTCTCGTTTCAACTTTATTTAATTTTTCAATATATTTCAAAATTGATCCGAGCTGTTCGTCGAATTGCTTCTCTTCCCCCTCAGTCAATTTAAGACGAGAGAGCTCAGCGATATGTTTTATATCCGTTTGATTAATAGACATATATCAACCTTCTATTTAAGTAAATTCAAAAATTCTTCTTCGTTTAATATTTTAACGCCCAACTTTTTCGCTTTCTCGTATTTTGATCCGGGCTCCGCACCAACCACTAAATAATTCGTTTCTCGGCTGACACTTTCCTTAATTTTACCGCCCAATGCTTTAATTCTATCTTTCGCTTCGTCGCGTGTCAAACTCTCCATGCTACCCGTCAAAACAAAGCTCAGACCGGCAATTTTTGAATTTTTAGCTATTCCCGCTCCTAATTTCGCGACACTTAAAGACACTCCGCCACGAACAAATTTTTCGAGCAATTCCAGGCTATGTTTATTTTGCCAAAAATCATGAATACTAACCGAAACAATCGGGCCGACATCCTCGAGATTTTCTAAATCAACTAAGTCTAATTCTTGAAAGGCTTTAATTAATTCTGCAATCGCGACTTTTTCCTCCTTCCCTCGTTTCGACAAAAGAGACATTAATTTAGTCGCCAAGAGTTGCGCGGTCTCTTCGCCAACGTGACGGATGCCGAGCCCGAAAATAAACTTCGGCAAATCAAGAATTCGGCGCGAATCAATCATGGCAATAACATTATCCGCTTTCTTCTCAGCGAATCTTTCCAAACTCAAAAGCTCGGACTTTTTAATTGTATATAAATCGGCTGCGTCCTTTATAATCCCTTCCGTTAAAAACTGTTCAATCAACTTCGGGCCCAAGCCTTCTAAATCGGCCGCGCCCTTGGAAACAAAATGAATAATCTGCCGTAAATTAACGGCATAGCATTTTTTATTTAAACAGCGATAGGCGACCTCGTCGCCGGTCCGCTCAACCTTCCCGCCACACATTGGACATTCCGTCGGCGGATTGATTTTCTTCTCCGCGCCGGTGCGCAATTTAGTTAAAACTTGGACAACTTTCGGAATAACATCACCCGAGCGTTCGATAATAACCGTATCATTAAGGCGTAAATCTAAACGTTTTATTTCATCAAAATTATGCAGAGTCGAGCGGCTGATTGTCGCACCCCCGACTTTAACCGGCTCAAGCATAGCCGTTGGCGTGAGAGCGCCTGTCCGGCCCACTTGCCAGACAACATTATTTACTTTCGTCGTTGCCTGCTCCGCGGAAAACTTATAGGCCATCATATAGCGCGGGGCTTTGCCGACGATACCTAATGTATTCCACATCTTTAAGTCATTAATTTTCACCACTGTACCGTCAATATCAAATGGTAAAGCGGCACGTTTCTTTTCAATCTCGCGATAAAAATTAAAGACCTCGGCCAAGTTTTTACAAATTCGATTATAACTTAGAGTCTTTAGTCCCAGAAGTCGAGCGAGTTTATCGGCCTGATCGCGGCGACGGATAATCTCGCCACGTGCAAACGGCTTGTTACCAATGGAATCAAATAATAATAAATCGTAAGCGTAAAACTCAAGCTTTCTTTCGGCGGTAATTTTCGCATCAAGCTGACGAATCGAACCAGCCACGCCGTTGCGCGTATTGGCCAATTCTGCCTTACCCGCTTTGGCATATTTTTTATTGAGTTCCGCAAAAACTTTTTTACTCATAATCGCTTCCCCGCGAAGCTCAATAACGCCCTCTTTGATCAGATTAAATATTTTCTTAATATCACCGCTCGTTAAACCGAGTTCAATTAATTCTTTTTCATTCGGTACGCGCAGCTTCAGCGGTATACTATTTATCGTGCGAATATTGCCGGTTACGTCCTCGCCGGTTTTTCCGTCGCCGCGCGTAGCACCGGCGACAAGCATCCCCTTTTCATAACGCAGATTAATCGCCAAGCCATCAAGCTTTAATTCACAATAATATTCTTCCTTTAGCGTTCTCTTTAAATAATTATTATTTCTTTCTTCCCAGGCGCTCATATCATCTTCAGTAAACGCATCAAACAAAGAAATCATTGGTTGCGAGTGAACCGCTTTTTTAAATTTTGATAAGGCTAAACCGGAAACGCGCTGGGTCGGCGAATCGGGTGTAATTAAATCTGGAAACTCATTTTCAATCCGAAATAATTCCATTTTTAAACTATCTAGCGCGGCCGGAGAGATGGTTTCTTTGTCGAGTACGCTAAAATTATAGCGATGGATATCGATTTCCGCCTTTAGTTTATCTAATCTAATTTTAGCCTCGGATTTAGTCATATGCAGGATTCTTACAGTATGATTATAACATAAAAGCCCTGCTTTTGGCAGGGCTTTTAGTAAGTAAAAAGCTTATTTTGTTTCCGGAGTCTCGGTGCCAGCGGCTGGAGTGGTACCCTTATTGGCGCCAGTGGCTTGATTGATAAAAGTGACAACGTCGTTAACAGTCTTAGTGTTTTGCGCAGTTGCCTGTTGTAATTGTACTAACGCATTGCCAGCATTATTTAAACGGGCATTAAATTGGAAAAAAACCATTACTAATGCTCCGGCGATAATACCAACAATTAGAGGAAATAAAAATTCTCTTCTCATAGTGTTTTTATTATTATTTATTTTATTATTTAGTAGTCTGGGCATTTGTGGCGGAATTAAAGAAATTAACAATGGCGGTTAGCTTCGCCGAATCGTCAACGACGCTCTGTTGGACAGCGGTAATTTTTTTGTCCATGCGATTTAAAGAGATGTAAAAGTAAACGAACATTGCCGCAACCAACAATACGATTATCGTTGTGATTAGCGGACCAACAAATGATTTTTTCATATTTTATAAATCGCATAAATAGAGCGAGGGTTGTTCACCAGCACTATTTATGTTTAGTTTATTAACTTAATGTAATTATAGCAATTTTAAAAAACAGGGTCAAGAAAATGCCCTGTTAAAGCTGAAAAAAATAAAAAACGGATTCTGGTGAGGAATCCGTTTCGAAGCGTGCGTTTAGGCCTGTCGGGTTTTCGTGAAGTTTGAGACGAATGACGAATATTAGGGGTAGTAGAAAGTTATATTTCCGTTAGAACTTTCATACAGTCCATATAATTCTGCGACAGGATTACTGTCATCATCATAAAACTTCATGATCAGGTTTTCTCCCCAGATTTTTGGATGGGGATTAGGATAATCAGCGACAACCTGTGCGCCATCGATGAACAAGGCAGCTCCCTCGGTATATCTCTCCATGCGATAATATTTATAGAGGATATTGGCGGGGCCGACTTTGGCGGCGGCGAGCATGACAAATCGCATGATGCGAGTTGTGTCGGTATAAAACTGGTTGCCCTGGTAAAGGCCGTTAACTGTCGACTTGAATGTGGCCGGAGGCGGAGTAACCATGAATTCACAGCCAGAGTTTAATCCCGTGAGCGTATCACCCTCCCCGTTAAGGAAGACATAATCGCTGCTGTTGTAGAGTAAGCACTCCGAAATATTGTATAAGCTATCCAGCATGTGGTAGCTGTAACTTGGCGGAGGCGGTGGGGGCGGGATAACCGGGGTGTTTTCGTCTTTTGTGCAGGAAAAAAGGAATACAGCGATCACTATCGTGACCAGACTGGCAATCAGTTTCAGTGTTTTCATTTTCTATGAGGTTTTATGACGTGTTTATATTTTCAATTTACTACTTATATATTAGTACAAATACATTATTTTGTCAATACCATAGATTATGGGCACGTAGTAGAGGTATAAAGACCATTAGTAAACACTAAATTACAAGTTCCTGTTCCCGCCTGGTTTCTGACGGTCACTGTTCTGGTAGCTCCCTGTGTGCCATTCGCGTAATAAGAGGTGGCATTAACCGACCCGCCAACATTAAGTGTATATGTAGTAACTGAGACAGTATTAATACCCAATCTATTATTAGCCAAATCTCCCACTATTAAGGCTGGGCTGGTGTTGCTGTTGTCTATGACGAGAGTATTAGACATGGCATTTGTTCCCAAAACTCCCCCACCAATTACTATGTTATTACTGCCATTGTTAACAGATGATCCGGCCATATAACCGAAGTAGCTATTATTCGTTCCGCCACTCGTAGTGGAAAAACCGGCCCGATAACCAACGCCCGTATTATTGCCTCCTCCCGAAGTTGCCAAGGCCTGAGCGCCAACCGCTGTATTATTAGAAAGTGATCCGTACCCCGTCAAAGAACTGCCCGCACCATATCCAACCGCAACGCTATAATTACCAGTTGTAATATGCATACCGGAATTAAGACCAACGAAAACATTAGCAGCACCTGAGGAAACATCCTGACCAGCATTTTTTCCTAAAAATATTGTTCCGCCAACACCGCAGACTGAGATATTGCCGCCGGCATTAAGACCAAGCAAAACATCGCCGCCGCAGTTTGTACTAATATCCATCAAACTAGTGCCGCTACTGTCAGCTAGGGTTAAAAGCGGATTAGTAGCCTGAGACGCTCCCTCTCTGATTGTTAAATTAGTTACATTCGGTCCGAGAACATCAAACGTGGACACGGGACTAACACCAACACCAACATTTCTTGGAAAGATGTAATTTCCTCCTCCTGTGTTAGCGCCAAAAGTCCCGGCAGAAACATTAGCCGCGGCAACCGTACTATTAGCAATGTCCGTGAATGCAGTTGTCTGAGTCGTGCCATCAGGAAACTTAATTCCATCGACACCGGAGCGACCGCCTAGATTCAAGGTTGTTGTTATAGAGGAGGTTGAAATGGCAACTGCTCCAAGATTATTTACATAAAGGCCCTCATCGTCACCATCACCAGAAATCCATTTACTATGAGTTATAATATTCTGAGTCAAAACATGATCACCAAGATTATCGGCGCCGAGATCGGCTGTGCAGCTCTCGACATCCCCTTTATCATCAATGCCTAAAGGATAATAACCAGCGGAACAATTAGCGCCGTTCCCTGCTAACGCGTTAGCCGTTAAAGCGCTAGTCGCTGAACCAGCGGATGTTGCATATAAAACACTTAAATTAGCCGCATGATTACCATCAAGTAAATCGGCGTTTAAATTAGTAACTAAAGTATTTGAAGTAACTGCCAAAGGTGCGGTGCCCGCAGCGACAGTCGAGATTAATTGATTAGTAGTTCTAATCGATCCACCAGAAACATCTAATTTTGCTCCTGGACCGGCCGTTCCAATACCGACGTTAGTCGCGTTATCAAAAATTAAACTATTAGTTAAGCCAGTTGCCCCCGACCATTTAGCGACATAGTTAAGAGTACCCGAGCCACTGATTCCACCAGGGATAGATGTGCAAGCCTCTGCGTTACCAGCCGCATCAATTCCTAAAGGATAATTACCTGCGGTACAATTTGTGCCGTTGGCCGTGAGCGCGCCGGCCGTTGTCGCCGTCGAGGCGTTACCGGTCAAAGCGCCGATAATACCACCGTTAAAGGTCTTCGCTCCAGCAAAAGTCTGGGCGCCGGTCGTAACTACGCCCCCAAAAGAAGCATTAGCCGGTTGAAGATTCAATTGCTGAGTACTTAAAGTCATGCCGTTAGCATTCGGGGTTGAACCGATAGCGGCAAGAGATACGGCATTGTGAGCAGCGGGAATTAACGTGCAACTCTCCACATTACCAGCCTCATCAATTCCTAAAGGATAATTTCCGGCTGTGCAATTTGATCCATTCGCTGCCAACGCATTAGAAGTGCCAGAGTTGGTTGCTGAACCGGCCGAAGCAGCATAAAAAACACTTAGAGCGGCGGCGTGATTGCCATCAAGCAAATCAGCGTTTAAATTAGAGACTAAAGTATTTGAAGTAACTGCCAAAGGTGCAGTGCCCGCAGCGACAGTCGAGATTAATTGATTAGTAGTTCTGATTGACCCACCATTAACGTCTAATTTTGCTCCTGGATTGGTGAGTCCGATGCCGACGTTAGTCGCATTATCGAAAAGTAAACTATTAGTTAAAGTGCTGGCCGTTGACCATTTAGAAATATAGTTTATGGTTCCGCTTCCGCCAAGGCTTCCTCCGCCCGCGCCAGTACAACCTTCAACATTGCCCGCGGCATCAATCCCAAGAGGATAATTTCCGGGAGTACAATTAGAGCCGTTGGCTGCTAAAGCATTGGCGGTTGAGGCGTTAGTTACGGAACCAGCAGTTAAGGCGTAGCTAGAAGATGAGGCATTGCCGGTATAGTTAGCGGCATTAATAGAACCTCCCGTGCCGTTCGTCCAAGTAACGCCATCACTATTAGCGACGAAGTTTATTTTATATCCAGAACTAACCCCTAAGCCGGTATTGAAGTTAGGAGTGGCGGCTTCAGATGTGTTAGCCAAAACAAAAACCGCCAGTAGTAATAAAACCGGAAGAACCAAAAAATTTTTGTTATTCATATTGTTGTTTATTCGCTCGAACTAATTATTTAAATAATAACATTTTTAGCGATTATAATCAAATAATTTTAATCACAAAAAAGAAAATAAAAAACGGATTCTGGTGAGGAATCCGTTTCGAAGCGTGCATTAAAATGCGTTATTGCTTGACTATCTTCGCCCGCGCTCCAGTAAATCCGAGCTGGATGAAGTACATCCCGGGAGGATAGGAGGAGAGGTCGAGATAATTTTTGCCACTTTGTGCCGGTTGCTTATAGAGCAGTGTGCCGTTGGGGCTAAAAATGCTCACGATGTCAGGCTTTTCAATCATCAGATTGACGCCGGTTGAGGTCGGATTAGGATAAATCGTCACTGCTGCCAGTTCTTTACGGTCGCTGGTAGTCAAGTTAAGATCAAAGTCCCGACGATAGAGCTCAAAACCGAGCATGTCAGCCACCGCAAAATCGCTATTAGCGGTAATGCCGATGATGTCGCCATTAAAGTAGGCAGCTGAAGTGGTGTCGCCATTTTCCAGAATAACCCCGGTGTAAAAGGTCGGCGTTAATTGTTTGCTGCCGCCAGTTAAACAAAGATTATTAGAATAGGTAACACACCTCATGTCGCCCGGGCCATATAAGTAAGCATACTGACCACAGGCCTGCATGGTGTGGCTCATGTTGAAGCCCGCCGCGGAGTACTGATCGTTATTAGCGCTTACCTCCTGAACTTGGATAGGCACAGTGCCGGTATTGTTCCAGCTCTGACCATTGTTGTAAGACTTATAAACAGTCCCCTGGGTTTGTCCGGGTCCGCCTGATTCGCATACCGCCGTTAAAATCGTATTACTGGCGCAGGCCGTACTTACAACTACGGACGGTTGAGTAATTTGGACCCAAGTGCTTCCCTCTGTCCGCCAACTATTGTTGGTGTGGCCGAAGATAAATAAATAATTATCATTGGCGCAGATAGCGGGAAAACCGTAGCCGGCTTTTTCAAGCTGCCAATTGATACCGTCAGGGCTGGAAATAATACCAATCTCGGTACCGACGTACAATTTCGAGGCGAACCAAACTGCCTGATCAATGTATTCGGCATCAAATGCGATATTGTAGCTTGACCAAGTCAGGCCCTTGTCGTTTGAAACGTGACAAGTGGAAGATGAGGTGGCGAATATGCGGCCGTCTTTGGAGACGGTCACTGATGAGAGTCCGCTAAATACTGGGCAATTAATTTTTGTCCAGACATTAGCTCCAAAATCCTGAGCAATCGCGAAACTAAATCCGCAAAGACAAGCTAAAGTAAATGCAACGAGCTTTTTCATGATTTCTACTTTTTATTGTTAAAATTACTACTATCTTTTCATAAAGCTAACATATAACATATTAGAAATTTTGTCAACTAGGCCTAAAACAGGAATATCAAAAAATAGACCCCAAAGATTTAGGGTCTATTTCATAATTTATTTGAAAATTAAGAATTTACATGCCAGTCGATATACGACTCGTTTCTATCATATTCGAGCCATCGGAAACAAAATTAACTGTAAAATACTTTGCGGTCACAGATCCTGTTGATAAAGTTCCGACCGACTTAAAGCCTGTTCCAAAAGTAATGGTTCTAGCTGTTGTTCCACTTGATAAGAAAATAATCGCGGCGGTTTGACCAGCCGGGCCAACGCTCGCTGTATAAGTCGCTGTCGCGGACGGGCTAACTCTAAATACGTTAGTAGTTCTAAAATCGAAAGAAGTTGTTCCGGCGGCGACAGAAGAAAATACCCCATTGTCAGCCCAAGTAGTAACACAATCGTTCCCGGTGCCGAGACAAAACGAATCTGCACCCACCGAGCCAGTAGCGTTGTTAACTACATTATCGCCAACGTTAAGATAACCTCTCATGTAATTACTCAGACCATAAGAATTGAAATTTATAGTAGTGCTTGGATAGGCGCCACTCGTAACTCTAAGCTGCCCCGCAGAGCCTCCAGCCAAGCCGTCAACATTCAAATTAGTAATTTGAACCGCGCCACCAGTTTGGCACCAACCTGAGCCACCGACCTTAAAAACTGGATATGTTCCACTTTCGCCCCATACTTGAACAGTATTAGTTTCACAACCAACGTTTCTTACTAGTAACGATGGCGCCGAAGTTCCAGCCGCCTCTTGAATATGTAACATAGCCTGAGGTAAGTTTATCCCTATTCCTAAAGCGGTTGGAAAGCTATAGGTTCCGCCGCCAACATTTCTACCGAATTCACCCGCTGAAACATTAGCCGCCGCCATTGTCGTAGCTAAACCAGTAAAAGCGGTAGTTTGGAGCGTGCCATCGGGAAACTTAATACCATCATTGCCAGAACGACCACCTAAATTCAAGGTTGTTGTTATGGAAGAGGTGGAGATGGCAACCGCGCCAAGACTACTTACAAAAAGACCCTCACTATCACCATCGCCCGAAATCCAATTACCATGAGTGATGATATTCTGAGCCATAACATGATCACCAAGATTATCGGCGCCGAGATCGGCTGTGCAGCTCTCAACATCCCCTTTATCATCAATGCCTAGGGGGTAATAACCAGCAGAACAATTAGTGCCGTTCCCCGCTAACGCGTTAGCGGTTAAAGCGCTAGTCGCTGAACCAGCAGATGTTGCATAAAGAACACTTAAGGCAGCCGCATGCGAACCATCAAGTAAATCGGCGTTTAAATTAGAGACTATGGTGTTAGAGGTAACTGCCAAAGGCGCAGTGCCCGCAGCAACTGTAGAAATTAATTGATTCGTTGTTCTAATCGATCCACCAGAAACATCTAATTTTGCTCCTGGATTAGTTAAACCGATACCAACATTAGTGCCGTTATCAAAAATTAAACTATTAGTTAAACCAGTTGCCCCCGACCATTTAGAAATATAGTTTATGGTTCCGCTTCCACCAAGACTTCCCCCGCCCGCGCCAGTACAACCCTCAACGTTACCCGCGGCATCAATCCCCAGAGGATAATTTCCCGGAGCACAATTAGAGCCGTTGTCGGCCAAAGCATTGGCGGTTGAGGCGTTAGTAACTGATCCAGCCGTTAAAGCATAAACGGAGCTTGAGGCCGTGCCAGTATAATTACTCGCATTAATAGAACCTCCCGTGCCGTTCGTCCAAGTAACGCCATCACTATTAGCGACGAAGTTTATTTTATATCCAGAACTAACCCCTAAGCCGGTATTGAAGTTAGGAGTGGCGGCTTCAGATGTGTTAGCGAAAGCAAAAACTGCTAGTAGAAATAAAATCGAAACCAAAAAAACCAAAAAATTTTTATTATTCATATTATTATTCCTCTTTAAACTCCTAGAGCGACAAGAGGTATTGAAAGACTATTTAACAATCATTGTTCCTGTGTTATCACGGAAAGTAGGAATATCGTCGCGGAAAGTATAAGAACCGGCCGCGGGTGCGGTAAATTCCATAACCTTAGTCTCGCCTCCTGAGACCATCATTGTTAGAGCCATTAAAGACGCATTAGGAAAAATAAACACATGAGTCGAGCCACCTTCAGCCGTTACTGCTAAAGATGCTTTTTGGCCAGCTTGCAAGGTGAATTCTTTAGGACTGAAGCCTTTATCAGAAACAGTTAATTTAATGGCCGTCGCCGGTATTTCGCTTGCGTTCACGACCTCCTGTTTTGGCGCCTCTGGTGAACCAGGCATGACACTAAGTTGGGCTGGAGTGGCTGGAACAATTGTCGCGGCGTCTACGCCCTCGGGGACAGCTTCGGCCTCAGTATTGACCGGAGCGGCCACGTTCGCATTAACATCATCCTGAGCCGAATTAGTTGACGGGGAAACGTTGCTTAGCGGGCTTGGCGTTTTGCTTTTATTGCTTAAGACTGCAAATAAAATAACCGCCACGATGATCACCAGCAAGGCGACCAGGATTGTTAATTTTTTGTTATTCATAGTTTTAGATTTCCGCGCAAGCAGAAATAGAAATAAATATTTATTATTTAAAATTATATCATTTTTGATAATAGAAATCAAATAAAACCTCAGCTAAAAAAGGCGAATAAAACTTATCTGCTTGCTCCGGAAAGTCGACTCGTAAAAAGAAATTATCCTTAACCGGGGTTCGAAAATTTTTATTCAAGTTTTCTCCCCGGGATAGCTCCTGCCAATTACTATTATCGGTCGAAAAAGAAAATTTGCCATCGAGACAAGGGGCCTCGGCCGAGCCTAATTGACTATCAGCTATTTTTTGAATGATTATTTCCGACTCGACCGGAATCGGATTAAATACCATCTCCCCGGGTTTATAATTATTAAAGCCGAGATCACTAAAAACTTGCCACGTTTCGCTTGTCCCCTGTTTGAGGCGAGCCAGTAAATTAAAGCTAGTGGCTTCCGTTTCTAAAAGACGGAATGAAGCCGCATCTATTGAATCAGAAAAGATGCTTTGATAAATTGCCTCGCCGCTAATTTCTCCATCCTGGTTCTGCCATAATTTTATGAGTTGCGGATGATTAAGACTGGAACTAAAGACATACCAATAGATTGTTTTGCCGCTCGCTGCTTTTATTACTTCCGGACGAAAACCCATAGCCATAACCCTAAAATCAAAGAATCTACTAATATCGACTGTTTTCTCTTCCTGAATTCGATAGGCGATACCGCGGTAAGAACCATAAATTAATAAAAAATCTGACTCCTCGCCGCCAAATCCAAAAACACCGATATAGGGCGAAGATATTTTTTCCTGATTATCCGGGAACAAAAGCGGGGTTATCTTTTTGCCGTCAAAATAGAAAACACGTCCCTGATAATTAACCCCATCTCTTAGCGTCACGCCAATTAACCAACGCTTTCGCAAGGAGCCGATAGAAACAGACATGATGTCGTTTTCCTTGATATTCTTGGGTAGGACCACGGATTTACCGTTGTATGAGAGCTTCTTCCCTTTCTGTTCTAAACAATCGCGACCCAAACAACGGCGATCAATCGCCGCTAAGGGTTTTGAAAAATCATTTAAATAAATTCCCTCAAATTCATTTTTATATTTATCAACTATTTCGGCCGGCGCGGCTTGCCAAGAATAATCGGGCGGAAAATAAACTGCGGCCGCTAAATCGTCCCGGAAAAGAGTCGTGGTGGTCGCATCGATAAGGTGACTGCTCGCGAAACTATCAAAAAATGAGTAAAAGATTAATTCCGAATTTATCGCTTGGTCCTGACTAGCGAGGCCAGACTGATTTGAGCTATTTAAACCGTTACTATCCGTATTATCGGGGCTCGATGCTTCTTCATCCCAGCTAAAAGGAGCAGGTGAACGATCTTTATTAAAAAAATTTGCGCAACAATAAATAGTAAAAAAATAAACGGCCACTAAAAAAATACCGAAAATTAAGACGTAACTTATCTTGAGCAATAATTTTAGATTAAGCCTTTTAAGCATAATAGCCAAACGCCCCGTCGAGTGGCGGGGCGTTTTGTAAAAAAACTAGAATTATTGAACAATCATTTTCCCGACTTCGCCGCGACCAGCGTGTCCAGGAATATCACAGCGGAAAGTATAGGTTCCCTTCTTCGGGGCATTCCATGACTTAACGCGAGTTTCATTACCGGCAACACCAAGAGCGGTGGCGGTTAAAGCAGTGTCATCTGGTAAAAATACATGAGTGAAGTCATCAGTTGAAGTTAAAACGAAATTAACTAATTGTCCTTCTTTCACGGTAAAAGTATTTGGAACAAATCCAGCGGCACTAACAGAAATTTTAACGGTATTAGCTCCGGTTGGAATTTGGCTGCCAGAGATTGGCGCGGATTCTTTTGGCGCTTCCGCTGAAGATGGCATAACATTTAATTTAACAGGGGTGCCTTCTGGAGTAACAACGCGGTTATCCTTGGTGATTAGACTGGTACCGGTAGCGATGGTAATTGATTCCTTAATAACTTCCGGGGTGGCTGTGGCAAGAGAAACAACATCCTTGGAGGGAGCAAGTTCTTCCTGAGAAGTTGTAGCCGTGCTTTCCGCGCGATTTGGCGTAGTTGGCGCAACCGCGGTTTGTATTTTTTTGCTTTGGCTAGCGGCAACAATGATGATAATCACCACGACGGCAATAACCCCAAGCAAAATAAACATTTTTTTCTTGTTTGTTTGCATAGATTTTAACTATTTATTTTAAATTAATTATTTAACGGCTTGAAGTGTAATCGTACGCTTGTCTTAAATCTATCCTTTGGCGGATAACCTCTGCTTGCTTTAATCTGCCCTGAGCCAATAGTTGGTAGGCTTTAGCGTATTGAACAAAATTAACGGCTGTAACCGACGGTTCCCAATTCGCGCCGACAATATCTCTCCAGGCTTGATAATCGCTATTGTTAATCGCCTCGTCAATTAGACTGCTTTTTGTAGAAACTACCACAAAATCCTGTTTCAAATTTAATTGCTTCTTGATAATGTCCGCTTCTTCAATCTTTCCTTGTTGAAGGAGGCGATAAATTTGGGTAAATTGAGAAAAATTGGAACTATTAATTTTTGCTTTAAGATTATCGTCGGTCACCAAACCGCTCCAAGTTTGATAATCATTATTCATAATCGCGCTCTCGATTGCCACATTCTTTTGCTGAATTTCAAGGGTGCGAGCCGCATTTTCCTCCATCATCGCTTTCACAAAAATCGGGCCAAGAGTAACTAGGCAAAGGAGAATAAAACCGACAGCCGAGAAGGCTAACAATTTTTTATGCGTACTAAAATAAGTACCAAATCCTTGGTTCATAGATTGTTTTTTTAAAGTGGTCTTTTTCATAATTAATTTTAAAATATTGATAAGTTTATTATATCATTTTGCGATTTATCCTGCAACAACTTTATTAGGAATCGCCCTTGCCCATGGCTAGTTTCCGTGTCCGCGGTTCTTCTGGTAATTATACTCAAACGATTGGCTAAACTCCTCGATAATTTTTCGGTCATCGCTAACGAGCGCGGATTCATCATTATTATAGGCGCCGGCTCGGCTCCAATTATTTGTGCCAAAAAAAATCTTTTCATTATCAACGATCAAAACATGGTAATGCAAAAAAGGATCAAGGGTTTCGTTCGCCGCCGGGTCTGAGCTCGAAGCAATCAAAGCGCTCGCCTCTCCCCCTCTGGCAGCATCGCTAATTATTTCTAGATTACTCAATTTATATCTAATTTTAGCCTCCTGCAGGAGCGGGAAAACTGAAGACATATTACTGAAACTGCGATTATCAGTAATAATTTTTATTTTGACTCCAGCCCGCGCCCGGTTAATAATCTCGTTAGCCAACCCCTTGTCGGTAAAATCCCAAATCATTATTTTCACTTCCTGTTTGGCGTCGCGCAAAAGCGTAAAAATTCGATTATTTAAACTATTACCGACTACTCCCGGGCTGAACCAAACTTCATATTTAGAGCCGGCAGCGCTTAAGCTTAAGTCCCAAGGGTTATATTCGCTGTCGGTGAGTTTTTTCGGCCCGGATTCACTCCTCGCCAAGCGCTCAAATTCACGGCCGAAACTCTTGATTAATTCCCCGTTAGCGGTAACTAACACAAAGCTCGGATCAAATTTCTCTTGGAGCTCTGTCCAATTATAGGAACCGAAAATTAATTTTTGGGTAGTTTCGCCGCGATCAATAATAGCGAATTTATGATGCATTAAAATGGTTTTTCCGCTCTTCTCTTCGCCTAGATCAAGGCGTTTAATAACCGCGGGTAAATCTGCTAAAAATTCATCATGAACTTCTTTTTTACGAAAATCTAAAATTAAAGTAACGCTAACTCCGCGGGCAGCAGCAGCATAAATCGCTTCTTTAATCCGCGGTGATTTTAGAGAGTAGACGGCAATTTCCAAACTTTTATTCGCCTGATTAATTTCGGCAACTATCTTATCCGAAAAAATACTTGTCCCCAATTCATTATTAAAGTATAAATCAGACTGAACCGGTATATCGGATTGAACAATAAATTTTGGTTCATTATTGGTCGTTAGATAACTTACTACCGGCCGAGAAAGCAGACGGACTAATTGCGCAACTAGAAACAAGACGCCGACAAATATTATGAGCGCTAGGACAAGACGAACTGATTTTTTTCTTAAAAATCTCTTATATTTCATAAATTCCACTCACAGAAATTTTACTATTGTTATTAGTCGCAAAGAAAACAACAACACTGTCTGGCAAATTATCGGCTAGCAGGCCCAAAAGCGCATCGCAATCCGCGTCTTGCAAATCGGCCCAATAATTATCAACTGCCACGAAGAAGGGCTTATTCGCTAAACAATACGCGACTTGGAGCAAGAGGTTATTTTTTGGATTATCAATTAATTTATCTGCCTTTAAGCGCCAATCCTCTTTCTCAAAAAATATTCCCTTTAGTTCTTCATGACTGTTAATAAGCTCGGAAATTCGAGCAAACTCTTCTTGGCTGATTCTGGTTTTCTCCTTCCCGGCGACCACCTCAAGTAAGGTTCGTTCGCTTTTAAATTTAGGATCAAGATAATAGAAACCGGAATAGCGGCCGAAGAAATCATTATAGAAATATCTTTTATCGTTCACTTTTATAATCCAAGCGCGCCGACCGTATTGCCCGCGGCCACACAATAATTTTGCAAGACTGGTCTTGCCGACGCGGCGGAGACCGGTAATTGAATATTTTTGACCGGCCTTAAAATTAAATTTTAAATCTTTATAGTACTTGGATTTCTTAAATAATTTAGTCTTGGCTGATTTAAAAATTATTTCCAAAAACTCGGGTTGCTTGTCGGCACCGAGTGCCACCGGATTCAGTTTTGGGACGGATAGGGATAGTCCGAAAGTGAACGGAACTACATATAGACCAATTCTTAAGCTTTCATAAAGCAAGCGGGAGAAATAAACCGTGAAGATAACGAGCGCAAATTTATCATTCGTCCCGGCGCTCGAAAGAAAGGTTGATATCTCTTGGTCATAGACGCTAAAGATCCAGCCGAAAAAAATAATCAGAACAAAAACAAAGCTGGCGCCGAAGCGCAGCCAAATATCGCGGCGCACGCGAAAATAAGAATCTAAATCAACGAGATTATTAAAATCAGTTATAGTTGCGCGCTCGCGGTGAAAAAATTTTGTAAACTGCCAATCCGATAAAGAAAAATCGACGAGTTTAATAATCTTGGAATAAAAAGTTGTTTCCCGCGAAACGTAATACCGAGAGATATAATAACCAATGAGGCCGACAATAATATTTATCCCTAGTCCGCCCAGAAAGAAAATCAAAAGATGGCTGCTAAAAACAAAACACAAAAATAATAAAATTATCGTATACAGGAGCCAGCGGAGCGAACCGGCTAGACTATTAGTAAACCCCATGGCGAGGAGCGGTAAATGATATGATATTTTGGCTAATAATACACCTTTATTATTCAAGGAGGCCTTCTCGACGCGCTGGTTAAGCGAAAGTTGAAACCACTTTAAACGCAAATTATTTATTAATTTTATAACGAGGGTACGTTCGGATTTAATCGCCAAATAAGAAATTAATAAATACAGCAGCGAACCGACGCCGATAAAAATAAAAACTCGGCTATTACTCATGAGACCATAAATCTCGCCGCCATTTTTTAGATAACGATGACTAAGGAGAATCAAAATTACTTCTAGCACTCCCTGCCCCGCTAAAAACAGTAAGGCGCGAGAAATTAATTTCTTATGGCGCCGAAAAAAATTTAGTAAATACGCAAAATCAGACCGGGTTGGCCAGAGCGGTAAGTTCTCCAGGCGCTCGCCGCGCCGGCGGCTCATTAATTTAATTTTTCTTTGATCGACGGCCATGCTGGCTAGTTAAAAAATGCTTATAAATTGAAACTAAATTAATATTCTTTAATTTATTATTAAGGAGGCGGCGGTTCTTCTCGGAGTAAATCCCGAAAAAATAACGCGTTAGAATATGGAAGAAAGCTTCGGAGACGGCGCGAATTTCGGCTGACTTGGTAACTAATTTTTTCTGTTCCGCAATCTGCTTGAACTGTTCAAATAGATTATTGTACTCCCGTTTCAATGATTTTTTAAGAAAATCCTTTTTACGTATTTCACTTTTAACTTTATAGTAATCAAATTGCGCGCTCCAGCGCTTAAGCATTTGCTTCAAGAAGCCAGGCTCGAGACCGATTGTTCCTTGATTAAAGTTATACCCCAAAAAATTGAACGACATATCCGCAGGGCCCAGTTTTGTCTTCTTTTCATTAATTTTTAAACCCAAGCGAGCGGCCGTGGAAATTAAATGCTGGTGAAGCGGTTCAAGCCTCTCTTTACTCTGATCAAAAATTATTAAATCATCGCCGACGCGTCGATAAAAATCAGCGCGCGGACCGGAATATTTATCAAACTCGTCGAGATAAAGGTTGTTAAATAGGGCAACGAGCGGTACGCCCTGAATAATCCCAATCTCGCGCCGGCTAATTTTCCCCTCTTTAATAATCTTATTGCCTATAAATAATTTTAAAAGTTTATAAACTGGCTTATCAAAATTCATGGCTTTGATTTTCTGTAAAAGAATTTCGGGGTTGATATAATTTGAATAGTCCGTTAAGTCAGCCACTAAAACATAATCGCGGTCATGGTATTTTTTATAATGACGTACGGTACTGCGCGCGGCAAAATAACTTTGGTGCGAAGAGCGATAGGAAAATAGCCACTCAGAAAAATAAGCATCAAAATGCGGCTCAATAATCTGATAAATCGCTTGCGCCTTGACCCTCTCCTTAAGGTTGTAAATATAAATTTCCCGCAGCTTCTGAGGGTTATTTTTTTTGGGGATTGTAAAAAGAACGGCGGGAGAAAGCTCTTTAAAAGCAATCATTTCACGCCGCACCTCCTTGATAAGCTTAGCTGAGTTGGCTTCTAAATCGGCTAATTTTAGCCCATCGTAGCCCGCATAGCGGCCGCTACGGCCGTCGCTATCCATTTGCTCGGCTAATTTAAGGTAAGCCTTTTCTAGATTGGCGCGCGAAATTATTTCTTTGAACATAAAAAAAATTAAATATCCTGGTCGCTACTTCTAAGCTGACCGAACCTTAGCGGACGGCCATCATTTAAATGACAATGAGTCCTCCCTCTGACGAGGGGGGATTTTCCCTTAGTGGAGTCGGCCGCAAGGCCGACTTACTATACGGATTTAATTAATTCACCAAGCCCAACCGGCATTAGCGGCTTTTTATAGGGCTGGCCAATTAATTCTTAATGCCTCTTGCGAGTTTTAGAAGTAGTCGCCAGGATATTTAATTTTAAAGCTACAAATATTTTCAAATACTATTTAACAATAACTCCCTTCTCGGTTTGATTCGCTGCCTTCGTCGGCCAGTTCTGCCAATCATAACGATTGCCGATTAAACGATAAGAAATTTCAACCGGCTTATCAGAACGGAAAATTAATTTATTATTTTCAATCTGATAATAAACTTCGGCGAACTTACCGGCTGGAGTGATAAAGACCTGGACATTATCGTTAGAATAATCTACGACCTTATGCCAGAGCCAAAGATCGCTGCCTTCGTCTTCGAGCGAAAAATTAACAATATATTCATACTCATTAAGGTCAGAATTCTTGCGCTTAATATTCGCCTTGCCAACATACTCCTCTTTCACGCCACCAGAAATTGACGGCGCAAAAGTCGAATAATTTACCTCGTTTATATTATAAAGAGGATCGATGGTGGTCGCGGTAATCTTAGAAACAGTTAAATTATTTACATTAGTGATGTTATGACTATTTAAGTTGATATCACCCTGCATTGAGCCACCGGCTAACGGTAAAAAGTTCCCTGATAGCGTGCTAGTTGCCGATCCAATCAGGGTTTTAACTATACCGTAGTTAGCTAGGGCATAGTTATCTGAGCTCAGATATGTGCTCGCGTTATTATGTCCTGTTCGATCTGAACCAGCGGGTGCGGCAACGCCGCCAGCTGTGCCGATTGAGAATACATCATTTGGGGCAGTTGTACCAAGACCGATATTAAACGTGTCGCTATAGATTAAGCCGCCCGCATATTGATAAGCAGAGTCAAAGCCATTAAAAGTAGCAATCTTCTCGCCAGATGTGTAATATAAACCGGCCTCTCCTATGCCAAATTCATCTGCTGCAAACAACGCCGCGGAACTACCAGAATCAACCATTACCCTTGTGTTACTACTAATAATACCATTAACATCAAGTTTATAGATCGGATTAGTTGAACCTATGCCAACGTTGCCGTTACTATTTATTCTCATTTTTTCAGCAATTGTTGTTGAATTAAGAGGGGTGACTAAAAATTTTATATAAGTGCCTTGAGCTGTATCAGTGAACGCCTGCGCGGCTGCACCAACAATCTGTACTCGGCCCCCGGCCGAAAATCCCGTCGTTCCATAACCGCGACCAGCAAAACCACCCATAAGATCGTCTTGTTGCGTGGCAGTCGGCAAGGCCTGTGTGCCCCTAGCTACCCGATTCACGGTCTGACCTTGTGCGGTTGCTCCGTTATAATAAGAAGTTATCTGTATTGGCGCATAAGAAACCGTTTCCTCATTAACTATAGTTAATTTATTAGTCGGAGCGGTAATGCCGATACCAACATTCCCTGCACCAGCATCACCATTCCAAATTGCTCCATTCTTTGTACCACCCCAGAAATTAACGCCAGCAGGCAGTGAGCTAGTTGCCGAAGCAATTAAAGTTTTGACAACACCATAATTAGTTAAAGCGTAATCATCAGAACTTAGATAAGTACTAGCATTGTTGTGTCCCGTTCTATCCGAACCAGCAGGAGCGGCAACGCCACCAGCCGTACCGATTGAGAATATGTCATTTGGCGCGGTTGTGCCGAGACCGAGGTTGCCAGCGGAGGTTATTCTCATTTTTTCAGCAACGGAGCCAACTCCAAGCAACCACTTTACATCTCTGGCTTGATACTCCAAATCATAATAAGATGTCCCTGTTTTAAAACTTCTCATAATACCTTTAGTATTGGCAAAATCATATCCAAATTGCAGTCCTTCGCCTGTCGTAGCCATATTATCTCCTATGGTTCCGACAGCAATCGACGGAGTCCCGCTTGTCGCAAATCTGCGGATGCCACCAACCACTTCCAGAGACACTCCTGGCGTAGTCGTCGCAATTCCGACCTTACCGCCATAAATATACATATCATAAGATGTTGGTAGCGCCTGAGCGGTTTTAAAACCGATTCCCCTGTAAGCACCTACGGCCAAGTCTCCGCTACCAGCACCTAAAGAATCCTGTCTGGTTAAAGAAAATAAAAGCGTCGGAGTTGAATTATAGCCATAAATACCATTATTAACCCCTCCGATGTTTGACATTCTAACGTTACCCATCACATCCAGCTCTTCCAACGGATTAGTTGTCCCAATCCCGACGTTGCCGTCAGTAGACTTAACAAAAACACCTTCATCGCCGCCGTCTCCAGACAACCAATGATTATTTAATTCGATATTAACCGTTGCGGTGTGATCGCCTAAATTATCTCCGGTTGAAGTAGCCGTGCCACAGTCTCCGGCCACAACTCCTATTACGCCACTGTTATCTACGTGCAAACAACGAGCACCCATGCCGGCTAAACTAGTTGTAATTTGTCCATTTAAATAGCTCGTACCCGCAACCGACAACTTATGCACCGGATTGGTTATTCCAATCCCGACATTGCCGCCTCTTAATCTCAATGTTTCAGTGCCTGCCTGTAAAAATCTTAAATCAGAATTGCCTCCCGAACCCCAAGTGCTCTGGATATATGATGAAGTCGAATCAGCTCCAACATATATTTGATTTGCTCTTGTAGTGTTAGACTCCACCACCACTAATCCATTATCCGGGTTATTCGTTGATTGAACAATCGTTAATTTAGATTGCGGTGCGGTGGTTCCAATCCCGACATTTCCTACCCCCGCATCACCATTCCAAATATTTCCATTTTTTGTTCCCGACCAAAGAGTCGCTGAACTAATCAAAGTATTAACTAAGCCATAATTAGCTAAAGCATAATTATCAGAGCTTAAATAAGTACTGACATTATTGTGTCCTGTTCTATCTGAACCAGCGGGCGCGGCAATGCCACCAGCCGTGCCGATTGAAAATACATCATTGGGGGCAGTTGTTCCTATCCCGACGCTGCCGCCAGAAGTTATGCGCATTCTTTCTAAAGAATTAGTATTTAAAGCTATCGGGAAAGCGCCGTTTGTTCCAATGCCGGGAACTCCGGTAGAAAATTGTGGATCAATAGATATTGAAGCCCCGCCACCATTAGTATCTTGAGCCGTTATTCTGCCAGCATTACCAATTCCAAACGCACGAATAGTTCCACTTACATCAAGCTTTGATGTCGGATTAGTCGTTCCAACGCCGACATTACCCAACGAATTTATTCGCATTCTTTCTGCCATTCCACCTCCATTCGGGTGAGTGGCAATCGATAAATAACCTCCATATTCACTATCAACCGCAGATTCTTTTGCGCCTTTAATTTTAACCCATTGTGCATTGCTTGCGCCGGTATATCGGCCACCTAAGGCGATTGTTCCCCCCGTATTGATGGCCATTGCGGAATTTGATAAAATTGATAAATTTGCCGTATTTCCTGCAACAACTAGCGGTACATCTGCCCCCATAATAGTTGCATCTTGGCCGATACTATCCGCCGAAGAACTCATGGTTCCGCTACCAAGAACAAAAAGTTTTGCCGCCGGATTAGTCGTTCCGATTCCGACATTATCAGTTATTGTTGTGGGATATATATATGGGTTTGTTCTGGACCAAACGCCAGCGCCAGAAACAGACGCCCAATCAGCGCGACAATCATTTTGAAAACAAATTCTGTTCCCTTTTATATCACCCTCAACCGCGATTGAGGCGACGTCGCCAGTACCATAAGTGAAAGACGTGGCACCATTATAATTACCGAACCAAAGAGAGGTTGTGCCAACCGCCGTTAGAGCAATTGATTTATTATTAACTAATTGCAAATCACCAGTTGGCGCCAAATTGCCGCTACTATCGAGGGTTAAAGTCGGACTAGTAATCTGTTTAATAAACCCACCAACGTTAGACAGGGTTGATAATTTTAGAGGGGCGGCCGTGCAAGCTCCAGAAATTAATTCAAAGCCGGGATTGCAAGTTACACAATTATTGCTCGTGCAAGTATCGCAGGTAGCACAATTTGCACCCAAGCTACAGTTTGGCGTACAGGTGCTACTGTTGCACTTTGTATAGCCACTTGTGCAGGTAAGGTTGCAGCCGCAGGTGTTACAATCAAAGGCATATGTCCCGCCAGTTGGGTTCGCCGGGCAGGCTCCGGTCGGTTCAACCGTACAAGCAAGGGTGTTATTACCGCACCAAGACCTGCCGTCGGACCAGGAACATAACTCACCACCTTTCATGGTGTCAGTTTCACAGCCCTTAGGTGAGTAAGCAGCAAAAACGCTAGAGGCTATAAACAGCCCCGACAGAATCGCAATGGCGAGTAAAAATTTTTTCGTCATATATAAAAAATTATAGCAAATTTATTTACAGCAAGCGAACTTACGCGCTAAATCGCAGTGGTTAAGAGAGCCAAAACCATCAACATAACCACTATTAGGCCGGTTCCATTGTGCGCCATAAAATGTGGTGGCAGAATTTGTCCAACCCTGACAATCATTAGCGTTGGCGGTATACCCTGGGGGTCCGTTATTTATCCACAAAGAAGAACCTACGGGGATATTGCCCCCTTGCCCCTTGTTGACAGTATTTAACATCTCTTCCGACGTACAAACATGCGCTCCGGTAACGACGGCTGCACATAAAGCATTCGCCGCGGTATAGCTACCCACGGCACCTTGATAAGTTAGTGGGGTCGATGTGGAATAAACCGCTAAACCGCCACTTGTTAAAAGTAAGGAATTAACATACCCGACGTTGGCCAAAGCATAAGTATCAGAACTTAAATAAGTGTTTGTATAATTGTGTCCGGTATTAATTGACCCAGCCGGAGCAGCGCCAGAATTACCAATAGAGAAAATATCATTTGGCACGGTTGTGCCGATGCCAACATTATTTGAACTATTGATAATGATTGAATTACCGTATCTAGCCATGGAATTGGTATAATCATAAACCGCTAAGGGGTTAGAGCCGAGAGCTTCATATAAACCAAATTCTTCACCGGTATATGCAGCGCCGTTTCCGATATAACCTGTATATAGGCCTCCGTTTAATTTGCTAGTAAATTGAGCGACTGGTCCTTGGGGACTACTAACGGCTAGTCGCACCGTCGTCGATGTGCCGGCGTCAATAGAAACGCTGCCATTTGATTGTAGGCGCATTACCTCTGTATTATTAACTATAAATGGTAAAGGATGGTTTGACAAAGTACCAAATAATTCTGTTTGGGTTAACGTGTTGCCCCCTATATTCCAGGAATTAGCCGAAACCATAGAACTAGTTGCCGAAGCAATCAAAGTTTTAACAACACCGTAGTTAGCTAAAGCATAATTGTCAGAACTTAAATAGGTGCTAGCGTTATTATGTCCAGTTCTATCTGAACCAGCGGGGGCAGCAATGCCACCGGACGTGCCGATTGAGAATACATCGTTAGGAGCAGTTGTGCCGATACCGACGTTGCCACCATATTGAATAAACAATTTCGTAGATGGCGCGGCTGCAGCTTCTTTTACTTTAAATTCAAGACCACCTAGTGTATCGTTTCTACCCATCTCCCAATAATGAGTATCATCATATCCGAACCTTACCTGTCTTGTGTCTCCTGCGGTTAGATCATAAATAGCAAGTTTTGTGGCAGGATTAGTTGTCCCAATTCCGATATTTCCTGATGAGCTGATGCGCATAGCCTCAAGAACTGAGTTAACGGGACGTCGTGTACCAAAAGATAAATAGCCAGATGAACTATCTGTCTCTGAAACTGATCCACCTTCAATATATCCATGTGATATTCCATGGCCCAACTCAAGACGTGCCGCACCGAGACCGTTGCCGGCTGAATAAGCTATATTATTAAATCCCTGTATTAACGTTAGCGGGGTATTAGCTACTCCTATCCCAGCAATGCCTAGTTTACTTCCTGGTGCGGTTGTCCCAATCCCAACATTACCGCCCGAGGCCACATTTAAGGTTAGCAGACTTGATTCAATTGAAAAAGGAATGTATGCGTTGTGTGCCGTATTTATAGATTGTACACCAACCGCAGTAGCCAATCCTCCCCATTGGGCAGCCTCTCTAACCACCAATTCCTTATCTGTAGCTGTTTTCACATTAAGCGTGCTAAAGGGATTTGTCGTGCCAATTCCGACGTTGCCTGCTCCGGCATCACCATTCCAGATGTTTCCGTTTTTAGTGCCTCCCCAGAAATTAACGCCAGCAGGCAGCGAACTAGTTGCCGAAGCAATTAAAGTTTTAACAACACCATAATTAGCTAAAGCATAATTATCAGAGCTTAAGTAGGTGCTAGCGTTGTTATGTCCAGTTCTGTCTGAGCCAGCGGGCGCAGCAGCGCCACCGGCCGTGCCGATTGAAAAGACATCATTAGGAGCGGTGGTGCCTATGCCGACATTACCGTTGTTCCCCTCGCTAACAATTTTCCTCCAAGGAGACCAAGTGCTACTATAACGACCGCGCATATAAATACCGCCGTTGACAGAGGTCGCATCACCGTAAGGAAAAGCTAGTTGGGTAATATTGCCACTACCATCTTTAGACGCATATTCAAAATTGAAAGGATGATAATAATTGCTAGTGGAATTAGGTCCGTTAGTAGCATTGCCCAATAACAAGGTATACCCACTACCTGGACGGCTGTTTGAAAGATGGTTCCAGTCTAAGGTGCCGACGGTGGCAATTGCGCCAAACCCACCAACAATCTGACCGCGAACGTCAAGCTTAGCAACGGGCAACGTCGTCCCAACCCCGACATTGCCAGCACTCGGATTTAAAATAGTATCCCCTCCTTGAGACTGTAAAGTTAAATTATATTTAATTGTGTTATCGCGAGTTCCGGATTGGAGCCAAGAATTTCCATTGGTCTCAACGCCAACAAATAAACCATATCCTTCTTCATTTTTAACAACGGAGAATGCGCTAGTATTTGGAAGACTTGAGTTGCCAGAACTGATTTGTAATTTAGTCAAAGGATTGGTCGTTCCAACTCCAACATTGCCTACTCCTGCGTCGCCGTTCCAGATATTTCCATTCTTAACCCCACCCCAAAGAGCGGCGCTAGAAGTAGCAGAGCTAATTAAAGATTTAACAACGCCATAATTAGTTAAAGCATAATTATCGGAACTGAGATATGTGCTGGCATTATTATGGCCTGTTCTGTCTGAGCCAGCGGGTGCAGCAGCGCCTCCGGTCGTGCCAATCGAAAAGACGTCGTTCGGAGCGGTCGTGCCGATACCAACGCTACCGCTTCCTAACAAGGACATTACGGTCGCCTGAGTAGAAACACCATTGTTTACTCTAAACTGCATAATCCCTAAATTAGGGCCAGAGGATACTTCATTAAAAATTGAATTTCTGTATAACGTAGTATCGGCCGTTGAAGTATAAGCCATTCTCAACCCCTCTGTTGGGGCTGCTGGATTATCTGGTGACGCTGACCGCGTTGTAATAATTCCTTGGACATCAAGCGGTGAAAGCGGCGCCGTTGTCCCAATGCCAACATTTCCTGCCCCAGCATCACCATTCCAAATTGCTCCATTCTTTGTGCCTCCCCAGAAATTAACGCCAGCAGGCAGCGAACTAGTTGCCGAAGCAATCAAAGTTTTAACAACACCGTAGTTAGCCAAAGCATAATTATCAGAACTTAAATAGGTGCTAGCGTTGTTATGTCCCGTTCTATCTGAACCAGCTGGAGCAGCGGCACCGCCGGCTGTACCAATTGAGAATACATCATTAGGGGCGGTTGTGCCGATACCGACGTTGCCAGAAATAAAAGCGTTTTGGCTTCCATAAAGAGAAATGACTGGCGCCACGGAGGTGTCAAAAGTTGGATTAGAAGCAGCAATATATATATCCCAGCCGGTAGATGGTAGGGCATCTGAATAAATACTATCGACATCGACACCAACGCTTACATAATAACCATAATTAGTAGCGGCGTTGCCAAGAAGAATATAAAAAATATCATTAGTATTATCAGCTACTAATTTAACATCGCTAATGTTAAAAGGAGGGTTACCGGTTACTGTACTGCCGCCAACGGCTGTCCAACCGGCCCCGTCTGGTCGCATATAACCAGAAAGAACAATGTCCCAAGCCTTGTTATAACTCCAACCACTAATTTTAATTTTACTCATTGAGTGAGGCAAGGGTGACGGCAATTTGATGGTCAAAATTCCGGTTCTATCAATCCCTCCGCCTTCATAAGAGGCGACATTTATCATCCTTCTGAAATTAGAATCCGGTGATGATGTAACTATATTTTGAGACTTAATGGTACCCTGTATATATAATCTAGCGTTAGGATTAGTAATCCCGACCCCGACGTTTCCAGTTATGCCGCCATTTAAAAGAATATCTCCATTTGACTGGACGGCAATATTTCTTAAATTCGCTGAACTATTGCTATGCCCGAATGAAATACTATCATCACTTGTCTGCCATCTAAACCCTCCATATTGTCCGGCCGATATACTATCTCCAACTAAAAATCTCCTGTCACTCCCTCCAAATACATATATATCTCCGCTTGAAACTTCTAATTTAGCATTTGGCGCCGTCGTTCCAATCCCGACGTTACCATTATTGTCTATTCTCATAGCCTCGGCAGTAACGCCTGCGTTAGTGGTTCTAAATGATAAAAAACCAGTCTCGGCGCCAACTGCGCCGGATTTTATACCACCATAAATATCCGCATAAACTTTTCTTGAGCCACCAGCATTATTTAAAGCGAATTCTAATAAAGATCCAAAATTACCCCCATAGGCATTTCTATATAAACTCAATTGGTTGAAACCGGAGTCAGTAACCTCTAATCTGCGGCCCGGATTCGTCGTCCCAATTCCAACACTCCCTGCCCCCGCGTCCCCGTTCCAAATTGTTCCATTCTTTGTGCCGCCCCAAAAATTAACGCCAGTGGGTAGCGAACTCGTCGCGTCGTAAATTAAAGACTTAACAACGCCATAATTAGTTAGGGCGTAATTATCTGAAGTTAAATAAGTGCTAGTGTAATTATGCCCAGTTTTTCCGGAACCAGCCGGTGCCGCCGAGCCAGCGTCATTACCGATTGAAAAAATATCGTTCGGTGCAGCTGTATTAATACCAACATTACCGGTTGAATTCAAAATAGAGAGATAATAAGCACTCTCGGTACTATTTGTAATTCTAAATCTAGTGGCATCAGCCGATAAATAATTAAAGGTTCCGCCGGCGCCGTTACCGAGGCCTAATTTTTGCGCCAAAAGATAGGCGCCATCAATTCTCGCATTTCCAGATACGTGAAGTTTCTCTTGTGGATCTGCTACACCGATACCAACGTAACCATCAACTCTTCCACCAAGAATAGACAAATAATTGACCGGATTTGTTTCTCTATCCGTGCCGTCAATTCTTAAATTATTGTTACTAGCAGGATCTCCGCGATCAGTATCTCTATAAATACGAAAGCCGGAAGCCGGACGCCCCAAGAACCCACCGCCCCAATCCCCGCTGTCGGATATCATTTCTACGCCGGTAATATCTTCGCCGCTGTTATCTCTTAACCCTGAGATACGAATGATCGCTCCTGCTGCCCCTCTATCTGCCTTGATTTCTAATTTGGCATTAGGACTCATTGTGCCAATTCCAACGCTACCCGCGCCTTCGCCGCCGTTCCAGATTGTTCCGTTTTGTGTGCCGGACCAAAGAGGCGCTGGTATAGAACCATTAATTAAAGATTTAACGACTCCATAATTAGCTAAAGCGTAGTTATCTGAAGATAAATAAGTGCTAGCATAATTATGCCCTGTCTTATCCGACCCCGCCGGAGCCACGCCAGAATTAGCAATCGATAAGATATCATTAGGAAGCGATGTGCCAATACCAATATTTGAGCCACTAATAAATAGCGCGGCCGCTGTGCCAGCCTGGACAACAGTTGACCCAACAACACCCGAGTTAGTAACTGAATCCGACCCTAACTTCAAAACCGAACCAATGCAAACACAATTTTGATAGGTACCTGGTAAGACCCCCCCAATTGTACAGGCTGCCCCGTCGCGCTCGGTAGCACCCGAGCAACCATTCGCCGAATTTCCGTCGCAATCGTTATATCCAGTTTTGCAAGAACCGCAGGTTGATGCGGCCCAAGTATTAGCCGTACAAAGAGTTACTTTTTGTAAACCACTGCAAGTCGTGTTCTGCATGCAGTAGAAAGAGCCACTATTATCGCAATAAGGGACTGCGGCATCTTGATAATAACAGTCAATATAATAGCCGCCAGTGGTCGTTGCCGTGTTGCCAGAAGTAGATCCCTGCGATGCCGGCGGATTAAATAATCCTGTATCATAACAACTAACAACGTTTGATGAGTTAACACCGCAAACTTTTTTACCGCCGACGCAGCTTTGACTGAAAGCGTCAGTCGGGCAGAGAGAAGGATTATTTACATAATTAGGATTGGCCGCAAAAGACGACCCGGCAAAAAATAATCCGAGAATGATAAACGATATTCTTATGTAGAGTTTTATAGTCTGCATAAATTACTTGCAACAAGTTATCTTCTTAATTGTATCACAACTACTCAAAGATCCGCGACCGCCGCCGGCGGAAGCGAATATCCAAAAATGTCCCAATTTATTATTTGTGCTATCAGTCCAACCACCGCAATCATCAGCCGAAACTGTACCAGTAAATCCTGGGGGGCCGTCAGCAATCCAGGCATCCTGAGTATTTATAGAAGTAAAGCCAACCGCGCCAAGCGTTTGAATTAAATAAATAATCTCATCTGTCCGGCAAAAATGACTTCCCGCTTGAGCGGCATTACAAATTTTATTACCGGCATCGTAGCCAGTATAGCCACCCGTATAAGTTAGGGTTCCGGCCGATGTAGTAGTTGTCAGAAAAATAGAGCTGACCATTGTTGTGGTCGACATCGTACTGGTCGCTGTCTGAATCAAACTCTTAACGTAACCGATGTTAGCTAAAGCGTAATTATCTGAATTTATATAAGTACTGGCATAGTTGTGTCCCGTATTTGCCGAGCCAGCTGGAGCGGCTGTGCCGCTATCTGCAATGGAGAAAGAATCGTTCGGCGCAGATGTATTAATACCGACGTTGCCCCTTAACATAGTCTTGAGAGTGCTACCAGTACCGATAATAACGCTATTGCTGCCTAAACCAATAGTGCCCGAACCAATAACTATTTCGTTGCTCGCGCCACTGGCCAAAGCGCTCGCATAGTAACCAATATAAATTGAATTAGACGCGGTCGCGTTAGCAGTCGAACCATTGGCGATATAAGTTCCCGCTAAATTACCAACTGCAGTATTATTTGATCCGGAACTTAAAAGGTATAAAGCACTCGCCCCCAAAGCTGTATTATTAAGACCGGCCGTATTAAACCCAAGAGCGTTATAGCCGACCGCGGCATTATTGTTGCCAGTTGTATTTGAAAAAAGAGAGGCTCCGCCTAAAGCGGTATTGAAATTGCCAGTATTGGCTGAGGGGGTTGTTGAACCTCTTAAAGCTTGAAAGCCGATACCAGTATTGGAGTTTGTCCAAGCGGTGGTAGTGCTATTTGTATAATACATGGCTTGATAACCAAAGGCGACACCACCACTACCGGCTGAATTTTGGAACATTGCGCTCGCTCCAAAGGCTGAGTTATTAGAACCGATTGTATTATTATATAGAGCACTATCGCCTAAAGCAGAATTATTAGAACCAGTGGTGCTTAATTGCATTGAGGCTTTCCCTACGGCAGAGTTGCTCGAACCAGTCGTATTCCAAAAGAGCGAGACGGAGCCTACCGCGACATTATTATCGCCAGTTGTGTTAGTACGAAGAGCGCTAGATCCAAGCGCTGAGTTTGAGGCGCCGGTGGTATTGCCAGAAAAAGCTTGTGAACCAAAAGCACTATTAAAACTTGCGCCGGAAGCAACAGTAGCTGTTGCTCCCATTGTAAAATTGCCGGCATTATATCCCATAAAAGTATTTTCGCCGGATGTAGTTACTGTGCCGTTAAAACCATAATTAAAATTATGGATAAATCTTGATCCATTTTTATTAATGATACCATTCTGGGCCGCAAACGTTGTATTATCGATGCCAATATTACCTGCTGAAACCGTTAATTTGGCTAGCGGCGTAGTTGTGCCGATACCGACATTATTAGTTCCATTCAGATTCCAAATATTTCCGCCCAGGGTTCCTCCCCAAAGAGCCGAACTGCTTGTGGCTGAATTAATTAAAGTTTTAACTATCCCGTAATTAACTAGGGCATAATTATCTGAGCTTAGATAAGTGCTGGCGTTATTGTGCCCCGTTCTATCTGAGCCAGCGGGCGCGGCCGTGCCTCCAGTCGTGCCGATTGAAAAGGCATCATTAGGGGCGGTTGTGCCGATACCGACATTACCTTTTAACGCAGTTGTTACTACCCAGTCGTTACCCAAAACAACAGTATCGCCTCCTATCCCGTCGGCGCTATCACCAATGACAATTTCATTCCACGCACTATTTGCCGATGCTCTTGTATTTTCTCCAATATAGATTGATCTCCTGGAATCTTGATTAGATCCAATGACAGCACCACTGCCAGCGTTATAGCCTAAGGCAATATTGCTATACCCGGTAGTATTGTTATAAAGAGCCGCGGCTCCGATGGCGACGTTTGTCGTACCATCAGTATTGCTATATAAAGCATCTCTACCCAAGGCTACAATGTTAGCGCCAATCGTATTTGAGTAAGCCGCATTTAAGCCAAGCGCAACGTTATTACCACCGCTACTATTAGCATAAAGAGATCTATAGCCAAGTGCTATATTATTAGAGCCCGTTGTATTTGCTCTGAGGGCGCTAACTCCAAAAGCAGAGTTTCTGAAACCTAATGTATTACTAGTTAAGGTTTCAAAACCAACGGCAGTATTGTGGCTTGCTTGATAAGTGGCTCCGGCCGCAGAACCCATGGCGAAATTTCCTGAGTTAATACCAACAAAGGTGTTATTACCATCGGTTGTGACTGTGCCGTTATAACCATAATTAAAATCATGGATAAAGCTCGAATGACCTTTAAAAATAATACCAACCAGAGCTGAATTGATCGGGCTATTAAGAGTAAGATTGCCATTATTAATATAAATATCACCATCTTTCACTTCGAGTTTGGCTGTCGGAGACTTAGTGCCGATGCCAACATTATTTGTTCCATTCAAACTCCAAATATCCCCGCTAATTTCGCCACCCCAAAGAGTATATGTACTGGTCGCCGAATCAATTAAGGTTTTTACTAAACCATAATTAGTGAGTGCGTAGTTGTCGGAACTTAAATAAGTGCTGGCATTATTGTGCCCAGTTCTATCTGAACCAGCGGGTGCAGCAATGCCTCCGGCTGTACCGATTGAAAACACATCATTCGGGGCGGTTGTGCCGATACCGACGTTGCCAGCGCTAGTCACTCTTAATTTTTCTGCCGCAGTGGCATTAAGTGATGTCTGAATTGCAAAATAACTATCATTAGTGGTTGCGGTGGCGGTCCACTCCTGCTCTTTCCCAAACATTAAACCACCCGATTGCCGTTCGGTAGCGTCTCCAGTTCTAGCAAATGCAAAGTTGATTCTATTTAAATGTGTAATCCCCGCGCTAACATCAAGATTTCTTAAATTAATAAAATTAACTGGAGATGTTGTATTGTCATTATAGTTAACGACTAGCCGCCCAGAGGTATCAAATGAGGCATATCTAACTGCGGTAACAGAACTGCCAAATTTAGCATCACCATAAACATCAAGCTTTGCCCCCACGTTTGTCGTTCCTACCCCAACGTTGCCTGAATCGCCATGGCGAACAATCAATCTCGTTCTCCTGGTATACGGAGAGGTTGAATCTTCAGTTTGAAATTCAATACCATTACCTCCTAATATTATATTGGAGCCAAGCCCCCGGGTTTGGGCTATAGTAAGGGTTGTTGCTGCAGTCTGACTAATACTGCTCCCGCCCAATCCATCTGAAGAAGATCCTAATAAAAGTGTGCCATTAACTCCTGCTCCTCCGCTTCTTATTGTACCTGCTATCTCCAATTTATATCCTGGATTTGTCGTTCCAATTCCAACATTATTTGTTCCGTTTAAGTTCCAAATATTTCCGCCCAGAGTTCCTCCCCAAAGAGCGGAACTGCTAGTCGCGGTATCGATTAAAGATTTAACTAAACCGTAATTAACTAAGGCATAATTATCGGACGATAAATATGTGCTCGCATTATTATGTCCGGTTCTATCTGAGCCAGCTGGGGCGGCGGCTCCGCCAGACGCACCAATGGAAAACACATCATTAGGGGCGATTGCGCCGATACCAACGTTGCCTCCTAGCCCCTGAAGAACTAATGGTCTTTGTGTCCAACCGGTGCCATTTTGCATTGACTGAATATATGAATAGGAGCCAGAAATAGCACCCATGATTAATTTTGTTTCCGCCGCGGCGGATAAAATTGATATACCATTATTCGCCTCGCTTCCAGCGGCACTATTTTTTAATATTTCCAATTGATTAGCAGGATTAGTCGTTCCAATCCCGACGTTTCCAGAAATCAAAGCACTGCCAGTAACCTGCAGGGCTTGGCTAGGCATAACATTGTTACCAAGTCCAATGCCCAAACGAGAAGAGATTGTGGGATATGAATAACCCGGGAAAGTATCAGCAACTGATGCATCAAAAGAGACATTTGAAAGCTTAGAAACCCACGTATTAGAGCCTTCAATAATAATCTCAAAATATATATTTCTGCCTGAGCCCATACCAGTGCTGCTAATCGGAATCTTTAAATACATGTCCGAATCAATAAAAGGATCGCCAATTCTCACAGCATTCATCCCCCCGGAAACATTATCAACACTGCTTTCCAAACCAGAAACTACGCCGCCAAGAACATGGAAAGACATTTTCTTTTCAAGGATACCATTGGGGACTGCATTCGTATCTTTTTTCCGAGCAATAATTCTAATCGTCCCCGAATATAGAGTCTCTCCTGCTGAAAAAATATTATTAAAGACAATATTTCTTTTATTATCAGTTAGGAGATTATTTGATATTTCCGTGCTATACTTCGTGGCTGAATTAAACCTAATATTATTAACAGCAATAAGCCCATTCACATCTAATTTCTGAGTAGGGGCAGTCGTTCCAATCCCTACATTATTTGTTCCGTTTAAATTCCAAATATTTCCGCCCAGAGTTCCTCCCCAAAGAGCGGAACTGCTAGTCGCGGTATCGATTAAAGATTTAACTAAACCGTAATTAACTAAGGCATAATTATCGGACGATAAATATGTGCTCGCGTAATTATGCCCAGTTCGATCTGCCCCGGCCGGAGCGGAAACACCGCCCATGCCGATTGAAAATATATCGTTCGGGGTGGCGACACCAATACCGAGGTTGCCGAATGAAGTCAAAACTAATTTCGGCTGACTATTATTCTGGAGTAACATGAGATTACTCCCCGAGGCGCTCGTAATATTAATATTGCCGTAGATTAAATTTTCGGCGTTGTTTAATATCAGGGTCGATGTGCCAACTTGGAAACCGACTGCAGCCTGAGAAGTTTTAACGAAAACAAAAAGCCCCGCAACTAACAAAAGCGCGGTTATTATAACCTGTGATTTTAACTGTATTTTTTGCCGTTTCACATGGGGCATTTTATATCTTTATTTTACCTATTTTTTAATAATAATACTACCTTTCGTCGCTGAATTTACGCCACCACAGGTTTCACAGTAAAAAGTGAAACTTCCCTCTTGAACTGCTTGAAATTCCAAGACTTTTGTCTGGCCTTTTTTGGCAGTTTGGCTCATATTATAGCTCGGAAAAACAATATCATAATCTTTATCAACCGCAGTGAAATTAATATGCATCGTATCGTTAACATTTCCGATAACGCTTGACGGAGTAAACACGCCGCCATTCGCTTGAATATTAAAACTGCGATACTGCTCGGTAACCCCAGGCGCAGCTGCCGTAACCACGGTCGGAACAGCGATAACCTTAGCCTGCTCTTCACTTAACTTTTCATTTACCTCCGGGACTTTTATGTCTTTTGGGACCTCAACTCGAAATTGGTCCTGGATATTCGTGCCTAATGTAGACGGCGTAGTCGGCTGAACTGCTTGCTCTTCACTTGCCGGAACAGCTGGCTCAATAGTTTGAATAGTTTTTGCCTTCTTGCCGTTTAGGGCAACGATGACGATGATAAGGGCAATAATTACTACTATGCCTATTACCATCCAAGTTTTTTTTCCGTTCATAGTTTTATTTTTAAATTTTTATTAAATTTAATTTTATTGTAAATTAACTAAAACTTTAATTTCGCCCGTCTTCGTATTTAAATCTTCCAAGGCTTTGCCAATAATAGTTCCCTGCTTACTATTCTTCGCCCGCATCGCATAGCCTTTCATATCTGAAGTTGTCAGCAAATCTCCCTTAATAATTTTGCCGTTAATATCAGCGACTTTAACTTTAACAACTCCCATCATCGCGACAATAACTTTTTCCGGATTCTTATTATCGATATCAGTGCGACCGGCGATGATTGAAGGATTATCAGAAACTATGCCGACAACCGTCTTATCATAACTATTTTCACACGCCTTAACTGATTTATAACCTTCATCTCCCATTACAACAACTGTGCCTGGCTCAAGAGCGACTGGCGCTTTAAATTCTTCGGCAAAGTCGGATCCGGTTTGAGTTAATAGGGCGCCAGTAATCGCAACATCACCGACTACTTTTAATTTAAAGGCACCTGGATTGGTTGTGCCGATGCCGACATTACCGTTCTCGAAATCAAATCTACCTGCTCTTAAAGTCATTGGTACATAGGTAGAGTCAGCATCGTTAACTGCTTGAACCTCCAAAGAAGTTCCCGCATTTATTCTAAAATTTTGGTCTGCACCAGCTCTAATATGAAACTTGGATAATGGATTAGTTGTTCCAATACCAACATTACCAACCTGATTAATCGTCACGGCCTCATTCAAGGCGCCGTTATCTTTAACCCAGAATTTCAAACCGCCTTGCGACCAAGCGTTAGCTGTCCCAGCGCTAATTTTCCAACCGGAAATACCAGCTAACGCGACCGAATTACCTGCTCCAGCCGCTTCACGGCTTGAGAAGGCTAAAGTTGAATAGGTGTTTTGGCCGCCACTATCATTATGAATATCTAAGGCGACTTTTGTATTTATAATTGATGTCTCCGCATCATCCTGACGAACATATAGTTGTGGGGCGTGGAGGGTGTGGCTACCGGTACTCGCTAAGTACATGTTGACCGAGCTACCACCGCCAAGGAGTGATGGATAACCGCCATAACTAAAGGTTCCTCCACCATAATTTGTGCCGAATACACCAGCCGTAACATTTTCCGCAATTACTGAACCATTTAAAGATCCAATAAATGTATCAGCACGAACCGAGCCAATAACTTCGAGTTTTTCTCTTGGCGTTGTTGTACCAATACCGACGTTTGTGTTATTCAAACTCCAAATATTTCCGCCGGTCGTTCCGCCCCAAAGGGCCGAGCTAGAGGTAGCGGAATTTATCAAAGTCTTCACAATTCCATAGTTAACTAGAGCATAATTATCAGAGCTTAGATAAGTGCTGGCATTATTGTGACCAGTTCTATCTGAGCCGGCCGGAGCGGCGGCGCCGCCAGCCGTGCTGATAGAAAATACATCGTTAGGAGCGGTTGTGCCAATGCCGACGCTACCCGCTCTATCGATAATACTTGAGCCTAATCTTAGTAAATCTCGTTGGCCATCATAGACAACCATTGGCTGGTCGCCCCCCATATCATACATACCCGCCTCATCACCGCCAAACATTCCTCCATTACCAATATATACTCCGCCCCTACTAGTACCAGTAACCTCGAACCTGGCAAGCGTATCAGCCCCGCTGACAACTAATCTATTTGAAGCGTTTGTTGTCCCAATACCGACATTGCCGTTAAATATTGAATAGTCAGTGAACGCTGTAATTGCGTTATAACCGTCGTTCGAACCCCAACTATCAAACAATAAATAGCTAGCACCATCGCCGCCATTCATACCAACGCGCAAATAACCGTCATTATAATTTTCCAAAGCGGGAATTGAATCCATCGCTGAGACGCCAAGAACCAAGTTGTCGCCCGACCTTATCGTTCCACTTGCCTTTACGTTGCCGAGGACATTAAGTTTATAGCCTTCCGGATTTGTCGTCCCAATGCCGACGTTGCCCACTCCGGCATCACCATTCCAAATATTACCATTCTTAACTCCACTCCAAAGAGCGGCGCTAGAAGTAGCCGCACTAATTAAAGATTTAACAACACCATAATTAGTTAAAGCATAGTTGTCAGAGCTTAGATAAGTACTGGCATTATTGTGACCAGTTCTATCTGAGCCCGCTGGCGCAGCAGCGCCACCGGACGTACCAATTGAAAAGACGTCGTTCGGAGCGGTCGTGCCTATACCGACGTTGCCAGCTGCGTTAATGCGCATTGCTTCAACCGGCGTAGTTGCATGAGTTAAAAATCTAATACCGTTTACCGATTGCGAAGCGATTTCCATACCCACAAATACGCTTCCAGCGGTTCTAGCTAAACGCATATACCCAGAGGCGTTACCTGAAGTATTATTTAATTGCAAGCTATATCCTGAATAACCAACATTGTTAGTCGCATCAGCAAAAACATTATATCCGATATTAGTGTTGGAACTAACAGTTCCTAAATTCAGATCTAACTTAAATTGCGGATTAGTCGTCCCAATACCGACGTTACCCGTCGAGGTGATTCTCATTCTTTCCGATATATAAGGACTGTCACTACGAGAAATCTCAAAAGCTAAATAACCGCCAGCAGCACCATCAACAGCGCTCTCCTTCCTCCCGCTTAATCTTGCAAAACTAGAAATATTGCTTGGAAGACTAGCTGCCCATTTACCACCGAGCGAAATAGAGCCGCCAATGTCCGCACCTAAGGCATCGGAGGTATGAATTACTAAGTTACCAGGTGTAGCATAACTTGCGCCAAGAGCTACGTTGCTTGCAAGAATATCGAGCTTGGCTTGCGGACTTGTTGTCCCAATTCCAACATTCCCCGTCGTATTTAAATTCCAAATATTTCCGCCTGTAGTTCCGCCCCAAAGCGCTGAGCTAGAAGTAGCGGCATCAATCAAGGATTTAACAACGCCATAATTAGTAAGAGCGTAGTTATCAGAACTCAAATATGTACTCGCGTTATTGTGCCCCGTTCTATCTGAGCCCGCTGGCGCAGCGGCACCGCCGGACGTACCAATTGAAAAGATGTCGTTCGGAGCGGTCGTGCCGATACCAATGTTGCCGGCAAAATAATTTTTTGAATTAGCATCTGCTTGATAAATAGCATATTTATTTGTTATGGTTCCTGCCCCAGTAGGCGCGTTCATATATAAACCATAATAAGAAGACAGGGTTTTATTTGTCGGAATATTTGCGCTCGTAGATAAACTAGCGCCATAACCGCTATTAGATAAAACGATGCTGTCATCAGTAAAATCAACCTGCCCTTGAACACCAATTAAGTTTGTCGCTACAGTCGAATAGCTCGTATATGTATGTCTGCCGATACCAAAAATACCGGTAGCGCTAGTTCCGTACCCACCAATTTTATTTGCGACTCCCATAACACCATAACTAAGGTTCGAACTTGAAGTATAAGATTGAGCTTCAAAATAGCCACCATATCGAGATGGGCCGTTATTCCCTCCCCCGCGATTATTTAAGATATATGCGCCATAAGTTGTATCAGTGACAGATCCAGTTGAGCCTGACATGTTAATATTTAAAGCTGTTAATTGCGATGTGTTTGTGACATAAAATTTTGCAAGCGGATTAGTCGTTCCTACCCCAACGTTTCCAGTAGTATTTAAGTTCCAAATATTTCCGCCTGTAGTTCCTCCCCAGAGAGCCGAACTGCTAGTTGCTGAATCAATTAGAGTTTTAACTATTCCGTAATTAACTAAAGCATAATTATCAGATGATAAATATGTACTGGCGTTATTATGACCAGTCCTATCTGAGCCAGCCGGGGCCGCGGCTCCGCCGGCGGTGCTGATAGAAAACACATCGTTAGGAGCGGTTGTGCCGATACCAACACTGCCATTTCCATTAACAAACAAGGCTCCGTCCTTGGTGTATGTATATATATTTAAAGCTGCGCCACTAGTGTCCCCCCAATAAGTCCCGATTACGGCCGAAGCTTTTGTCCGTGTTAATCCGCTCGCATCTATAAATGTGCCGGAATTGACTGCACCGTTTACAAGAAATGGGGTAGTTGCCTGTCCTCCATTTCCTGTTGTAACTTGAAGTTTCGCAATAGGCGTTGTTGTCCCAATCCCGACGCTACCGGAAACAAAAACATTATTGAGATAGGAATTATCAAAATACCTACTTGTCGACCCAAGATCTAAAGCATTAGTGCTACTTGGTATCATATCGGCCTGCAGCTGGAAATAACCGGTAGAACTATTTAAAAAGAGAGCGCCACCATAAGATGTTAATTGTGAAAATCCGGTGCCATCTCCATTGGTGTCAGTGAAAAGAATGCCTCTATTATTTGTGCTATTTACTCGCACATCTAACTTGGCTGCCGGCCCCGTCGTTCCAACCCCAACGTTTCCAGTAGTATTTAAGTTCCAAATATTTCCGCCTGTAGTTCCACCCCAAAGAGCCGAACTGCTTGTCGCCGCGTTAATTAAAGACTTAGCGTAGCCAACGTTAACTAAGGCATAATTATCAGAATTCAAATAAGTGCTAGCATAGTTATGCCCCGTATTACTTGAGCCCCCGGGTGCGGCCACGCCGCTATCACCAATAGAGAATGAATCGTTTGGAGCAGTTGTACCAACGCCGACGTTGCCCAACTTAGTAATGACCATTCTTAATTTATTAGCATCATAAGAATTGCCACCTCCTGAATCGGTAGTGCCAAAATATAGCCCTCCATCGGCGCCCTTGCCACCCCGGTCAGTATAAATAGATGGTCCCCAGCCGGCTGTAGTTGGTTGAAAAATTATTCCGGCGCCACTTGAGGAATTAGTAACATCAACATTTCTTATCGTGGCAAAAACTAGTCCGCCTGTACTGCTAGCTCGGACTTCCAGTTTACTGGCCGGATTAGTAGCCCCGATACCAACATTACCGCCGCCAGCGACATATTGGAAAGTCATTACCGGGTCACTTCCTGCCAATGTTCCCCGATTAATTACTGATAAATCATTACTTCCAATTTTGGCGATTGCCCAATCCGCATAACCACCGGCTTCATTTTGAAATTGCAAATAATTAACCGTATTAGCATTAGCTTCATTTAAAGCAACAGCTAGTTTCGCCGCCGGTGCCGTTGTACCAATCCCAACGTTAGCGACGCCAATTGACATAATCGTTGTTGCCGCTCGAGAAATTTCTAAATTTCCCGTGACTGCGCTTAACGCTATTGTCGCTCTGCTGGCGCCAACTCTTTCCATTCTTATACCATCGTTAGCCGTGTCTCCTGATTGTAATAAACTTAAAAGTCCAGCTGGAGCAGTCGTTCCAATTCCGATATTTCCAGTATTAACTTTCCAAACATTTCCGGTCAAACTTCCCTGCCAAAAACTACTGGTCGCGACCTGAGTAATTATACTCGAAGTAGCTAACTGTAAGGCGGCATCAAGGTAGCCCTTGTTAATTACATCTTCGGTGGCCATAATCGTCGCGGTTCGCATCTTAATCAAGCCATTAACATCTAAGAGCGCGTTTGGGGTTGTAGTGCCAATGCCAACTAGCCCGCCGTCTTCCTGGATTAAAACATTCTTTGCGTCGTTATCTATTCGGAAACGAGTAGCCAAATCTGGACCGCTTCTAAGCAAAAACGAATTTGTGTCCTCGCTTAGCTGAACGCGCATTGTCCCGTCAACATCAAACTTATATTGCGGAACTGCCACACCAATACCGACGTTCCCTAGATGATTAACACCGAAAGTATAATTTCCGCCACCTTGAGAGAAGCCAAATTCACCGGCCGAAACATTACGCGCGGCAACAGCTGAGTTAAATGGACCGATAAATTCGGTCGCGCGAACAGCCCCGTTAACATCAAGCATAACGCCGCTATCATTCGGAGAGCTGGTCGCGATTCCAAGAGGGCCGTTCATTTTGGCGGGAAGCCAGGTATTTACAAAATCCCCGAATAAATTATCCAGTCCCCGGCTACCGGAATTATCAAATAATAAATTATTCCACTCGTTCGCCGATAGGGTTCCGTTCGCCGGCTTATCATAAGTCGAGGTCGAGTGATAAGCAAAGGCGGTATTGGCTTGTAAAATAAATAAAAAAGCCCCGCAAATTACCAAAGCGGTTAGGAGTTTTTTCAATTTTCGTCCTCGGTTAAGGGACATTAAAATTATATTTTTTTCTACTTTTTCTGATAGCTTAATTATATCATTTTTTAATCTAACTGCCAAGAAAAAACCGCCTTTTTAGGCGGTCTTCAAATTTGTTAATTTTGGCCTGCTTAGATTCTTAGTTCGACGCTTCTTTTTGTCTTATTAAACTCCCCGACAGAGGTAAAAATCATCGGCGGGAAATAGGTATAATAGACTTTATAGCTTGACCCGAAAGGAAGGCTTGAGGTTGCAACCGGAGTTATCAGAGACGGGGCCGGTCTGACCCAGCCATTTTGCCGTAATTGCCAAAGAAGTTCTTCGGCTCCGCTTTCGGCAGCAAAATAGGCCTTGATTGACTGCGATTGAACGCCGGCCGCCTTAATACCCAACAAGATTATGTATGAACCGCTTAAAGCAACCAGCAGCATCCCGGCTAAAATAAACATGGTAAGCGCCAAGGCGCTCCCCCTTTTTTCTTTATATTTAGCCAATAATTTTCTCATAATTATTTATAATAACGCGAAGCAATCGTCGTCTGGAGCGTCATATCAGACTTATATTCAGCGCTCTCTAGAGCATTAGCATTGAGATTAATTGTCACCATTTGTTGGGTAGTTGAAGCGGAATTATTGAGAACAAAATGTAATTCATTTATCCTAATTTTTGCCGGTGAAATAAAATCGGCTGGCGCCGCAGAGCCGTTACCGCGACTAATGCGAAAACGGAGATTGTCGCCGTCGGCGGCGAGATCATAGTTAACACATTCGCCATAGTAATTTTTGAAATACAACACATCGCCAAACGCGCTCTCGGAAACAAGAAAAATCTCGTCATTGGGTATGCTGGGGCAAACCCCTTCATTTTTTTGCGCCATCCGAATTTCTTTAGCTGTCACTTCTAAAAAGTACTTTAAACTCTCTTGGACATTCTGAGTGGCAATTGCGTTTCTCTGTCCATCGATAGCCATTTTAAAAATACTCGTGACCGACAAAATAATCACCGCAAAGAGCGAGACTGAAACCATTACTTCAATTAGGGTAAACCCCTTTCTATTTCTTCTCATATTATCGCCAATTATATAAAGCCGCCTCTAAAGTATAAACATAATTACGGCCGTGGTCGGACCAATAAACATTGGAAACTACCAAAATTCCCGGTGCCCTGTCCTGGATTGAGATTACTCGGTAAAAATTTGTGCCGGGAGAAATCACAAATAAAGGATTGTTTAGATACATGCCGTCGCTATCTTGGCGCAAATTGCCATAATTTTTTGTGGGTGCGAGATTAGGCGTAATATCAGTATAATCCATATAATAGTCGCCCACCGCCAAGTAAGTATTCCAAGCCCTTCCCTCGCGCCAATTAGTATCCCGAACTTGCCGAGTTAGTTCCACACCTTCTTGGGCTAATTGATAGCCAATTAAAGTGTCCTTATTTAAACTCTGGCTCTGAATATTTTGGACAATCAAAGATAAGACCCCAATCATGCCGAGTGAAATAACAAATAAGATCGTAATTACTTCGATCAAAGTAAACCCCTCCGCTATTTTTTTTCGCAAACAATTAAACATAAGCTGACTTTAGATTTTATTTATCTGGGATTCTTGTCTAATTAATTACTTCAACTAATCCTAAAAAATTTACTTTTATTGTTTTAATCGAGCCATCGCGCGCTTCTTTAAGAGACACGGTCATAACCGTCGAAGTGGCCGTACCATTAAAAATATTAGTCTTGGGGTCGGGGGGCAAGAAAGAAACATTCACCTCAGATAATTGAGTCACATTTCCTGTTCCAGTTGTCATTGAGTGAATACTTATCCCCTCTGGCAGATTAACCACTCGCGCTCCTTGGCTAACCAACCCCTCGGTTGACGCGTTATATTTCATATAACCAGCATCCGCTGGCCAAATTTGTCCTGGTTCATTGCTTGGCGGTCTATCTAGATCGGCGAAAACAACATACTGGTTAGAGTTAGCCTTATTAAAATTAACCCCCCAGCCTCCAGCCGGAACCTCGTCGCCGTATTTAACTAAGCCAAGCGTATTGTTCTGCGCGGCATGAATATCAGCGACTAATTTTTGCGCCGTCATGATTAAATCGGTTCGTTTATTGTTTGATCGATAGTTAGCGATAAAAACCGTCGTAATAATTACGATCAAAGCCATGCTCGTAATCATTTCCAGTAAGGTAAAACCGGCCCGATTAAGAGACAAGTTTTTTTTATTTCGCTTTAATTTCTCGCCAGATAGGTAAGCCATAATTTATTCTGCTTGTTGAAGCTAAGCTGCAATAATAATTATCGGTGTCGGTCACGACCAGATTTACCGTCGTGCTCGCGGCTAAATTGAAAATAATTTCCGTTACCGGGTTTGTCGTTGAAGAAATAATCGCTCCAGGGTCATTAGGAACTGACCATAAATAGCGGCAATTATTACCAATACAATAATTCGGCGTATTCGGCGCGGCTGTCGTGTAGTATTGGGATGAGGTAGCGGTAAAGTAGGTCGTTGTCCCAACTAAAATTTCATAGGGTGACCAAATAAAGTAAGGGGTAGGAAACTCATGTTTATAGGTCGTAAAAGTATAAGCATTATTGTCTGGGTCACCATCGGTGTCGGTCGGTTTATTTCCATAATATTGATACCAGCCAGTTGGTGTATCGGTCTCGTCGTATAATCTTATCCACCAATAGTAATTAGTATTGTAAGCTAACGAACCGCAAGTCACATCCGCTGGACTTGGTAAATTATATTGTGCCGCAAAATCTGAGATTTTTTTCCCGGACCAGCAGACAGCCGAGCTGGTACTCAGAACGTTGACATTATTAACAACCACTTCATAGGCTCTTTGCGTGCCGCTGCGCTTGCACCATTTTAGAGTCGCGCCGCGGGCCGTACTCCGGCAGGCTTCTTCATATGGCCAATTCGGCGCTGACAAGCTACCGATACTTAAATTACTAATATAAACTTTATAATTCCTCATGCTGCAAGTATCTGTTCCCGGATTTGTCCCAATGGCTTCACTCTGACAATTAAAACTAAGGTTTCCTAAAATACTCGTGGCGTTTCCGGCAAAATCTCCCGACGGAATAGTATACCCCGGCCAAATAGACGTCGCATTACAATTCTGTAACTTTACCGGTGGGATTAAGGTGCTATCCAGTCTAATCCAAGTGCCGTCGCTATCAACCCTGGCCCAACCATAAACATTTTGCGTTGCCTCGTTATAGCAAGACCAGCAATTATTGCTCGCGTTACAAGTATTTGGGCAAGTTCCCACAGATTCAGTGGCACCATAACCACCCGGGGGCGACTGCGAGCCATCGAAAGAGATAAGGCCCTTGGTGGCATTCCAGGCTTGCCCGGAAAAATTTCCGTTACTATCGATATAAACGCCATGGACTATATCCGTGCAGGGCGCCGAATAGAAGTGGAATAAATCGTTAGGCGGAGGATACTTCCCGCTGCCACTTAAGTTTTGATTAACATCAAGACGATCGCCGATAACATCATCCAAACAATTGAAATAAACTTCTTGTAATCCGTCCCCCCACCAGCCTACTCCGCGCAGGGTCGAGGTGGCTGCTTGCGCGCGCGGCGCGAGAAAAATAAAAGCAAAAAATAAAAAACCACCGACAATAAAAATGGCGGCTAATTTTTGATAAATTGTCTCGTAGACATTACTCATTATTATTCCTCTTTCTTATTATTATAGCACTTTTCTCAAGAAACTGATAAATATTTTTGTAAAAACTTCTCGCCCAAAATAAGCATTTTCTGCCGATCAATTTCTCTATCATCTTCATAGCCAATTAAATGCAGGAGCCCGTGAACCAGCAGAAAATAAAAAATATAATCGGCGGCCTTCTTGGTGCCGAAAACCTCTAAATATTTATTAGCTTTCTTAACTTCTTCAATATTTATAACTATCTCCCCGAGATACTTAGGAACACTGCCATCGCTCGCAAAAGACAGAACATCGGTCGGACGATTTAGTCCGCGATAGTCGTCATTCATTCTCTGAATCTTTTTCGGACTAACAATCGCTACTGAGACCTCCCAATTATTTTTATGGTGGGCGCGCAAAAAATCATCTACAATTTTTTTTGTCTTTTTTAAATTAATTTTTTGCGTCGTTGTATTATTTATCTCAACCATATTAAATTTAAAATTATTTTAGCGCTCTTTTCAGTCGGCGCAATAGCTCATATAAGCCATATTTAAAAGACTGAAAAACATAATCATGTGTTCCGGCATATTCCTTGATAAATCCGCCAAAACCGACTTTAAAACGCGTAACGCCCGGCCATTTCTTCTCATCGATACCATAGAAATCATAGTATTTATAGCCTGAACTCTGGGCCGCCTTAATAATTTCCCATTGCAAAAGATACGGGGCCATTAAGTTACGCGCCTCATTATCCGAGGCGCCGTGCAAATAAGTAACTCGCTCGCCGAAATAACTAAACAAACCGGTAGCGATATTTTTTCCTTCATATGAAGCGAAAAATAATTTAATAAAATCGGGTGCGCTTAATAAATTTTTATAATGGGCGGCGCTATGCAGCCTAAATCCGTCGCGGTTGCCCGTCACCGACATTAGTCGCCAGAACTCCGGAAAATCCTTAATCGTTCCTTGGGTAATTTTAATTCCCTTCTTCTCGGCGAGCCTAATATTATAGCGCGTCTTTTGATGCATCGCTTTAAGAAGTTCGCCTGTGCCCAAACTAAGATTCAAAAATAAAGTTTTTCGGGGTTGCAGGTCAAGACTTTTTTTAAAATTTCCCACCGGTAATACTTCCGGCTCAATTCGTAAAAACATTGCGCCAGATTTTTTCTTTTTCAATTCTGCTAAAAGAAACACAATTGCCTCCGCGTCGCCCCGCGGACCACGTGGTGCGTACCAATAAAAAGCCTGGCCAATTAATTTCTTTTTAATAATTACCGCTGAGGCGAGCAAACTTTCATTCTTAAAAACGCCCCAAACTTCCAAATCTCCTTCTTCTTTAATTACTAAATCGCTCCAAGCGCCAGATTGCAAAAACTCATCGCCGGCTGAGCGATTTAGGTCTTCTTTGTTATTTAATCTTCGCAGTTCCATGACAAAATTATAGCATAAAAATAAAAAAGAGGCTCTTCAGCCAAATAAAAAAGAAGTCCATCTCTGAACTTCTTTTTTTATAATCACATTTTTGATTATTGTATAGATCTTAAACCGATGCCTGATGGTGAGGCGGTATTTAAACCATTAGGTATTCCACCTGTGTTACTGCCGAGGCAATAGCGTAAAGTATAAGTACCGTTATTCACTCCACCAGCAGCAGTTGCGCCATAGGTGTACTCGATGGTGCCTGTACAATTTTCATGATCAGCTGGAATTGGCGGTTTCGGAACAATATCCATATAGATTACTAATGGGGAACCAGTAGCAATCTTAGCGCCAGCCGCAACCTCATTATTTGGCGGATATTTCCCGTTATCGTTATAATACATTTCCAAAGCAGTCTGAATCTGTTTAATATCAGCAATACGTCTCGCGTCACGAGATCTTGCTCTGGCCTGATTCAAGGCTACAATCGAGAGAGTTGATAGCAAGCCGATGATGGCGATAACTACCAATAATTCGATGAGGGTAAAACCCTGTTTATTTTTTTTCATAGCTCACCTCCCTTCAAAGAATTTAGTTTCTGACTTAATACCGGTTATTAAACCAGCAACTAAAAATTTGAATTTAATTAATAAAATATTTAATATTCTTATATATTAGCATATCCCCGATTGGGGCGCAATACTTTTTCCACCGTTAGAACTGATTCGCCATGTTATACATCGGCAAGATAACCGCCGCTACCATGATGCCGACGCCGACGCCCATTAAAACCATAATGAGCGGTTCCATTAATTTGCTCAAATTATCTAACATATTCGAGGCTTCACGCGAGTAGAAAGTGGTGATGCGATCAAGAACGGAGTCGATTTTACCGGTCTTTTCGCCGACGGCAATCATTTGCGGAACCATGCGCGGGATGTCTTTGCTATTATCCATAACCGTTGCGAGCGGGTTACCATCATTAATAGATTCTAAAGTTTCTAAAATTAATTCTCGATAAATTGTGTTGCCGACGACTTCGGCCGTAATTTCCAAAGCGCGGGTGATTGTTACTCCGCCCTTTAAGAGGGTCGATAGCGAACGGGTAAAACGCATCAAATAAATATACTTAAATAAAGTTCCAAAAATTGGCATGCGTAATTTTACAATATCGAGATTACGCTTGCCGGTGTAAGTTTTTAGGTATAAGCGAATTAAAAAACCTAGGCCGACCGCAGCCACGGCTAAAAGAATAATATACTTCTGTAAAAAGTTTGAGGTCCCGATAACAATTCTAGTTGAAAACGGCAATTCCATCCCCGTCTCTGTAAGAATCGCGGTTAAATTCGGAATGACATAGATCATCAAGACAATCGCCACGCAAATTAAGCCGACCATAATAAAGACTGGGTAAATCATCGCTCCCTTAATCTTCGCGACCATGTCGTAATTTTTTTCCATTTCATCGGCCAAGTAATTTAAAACCTCGTCTAATTTACCCGACGATTCACCCGAGCGAACGATGTTCACAAAAAAGTCAGAAAATATTTTTGGCCGCTTAGAAAAAGCGTCCGATAGAAAAGCGCCACCGTCGACTTCAAAGGCAATCTCCGACAGCATATTCTTCAGGGAAATATTATTAGTCTGATCAACTAAAATTAATAATGATTCGACGACCGGAACATTGGCAGAAATCATTACCGAAAACTGACGCGAAAAGATGACTAAGTCCTTCCCTCTAATCGGCGCGATAAACATTAAAAATTTACTTTCAAAAGTATCGGTGATGTTTATCATCGAGGTCGGGTTCAAATCCTTTTTACGCAATTTAAAAGATGCTTCGTTGTCGCTAAGACCAACGGTTGTTCCCCGTCTTATTTTCCCCTTTGAATCTTCGGCCACGTAGCGAAAAATTGGCATATAATTTAACTTTCAATAACTCTTAAGACCTCCTCCATAGTGGTTAAGCCTTGGAGAACCTTGATAATTCCGTCCTGTTTAATTGAGATAAAATCTTCATTTTTCTTAACGGCTTCTAAATTGAAATTCTTATCATTATTATTAATCATGTCGCGGAGCGAGTCATTAATTTCAATTACCTCCATAATGGCGACGCGACTTGAATACCCGGTATTTTCACAGCGCGCGCAGCCGACGGCTTTATAGATCTTATACTTCGTTAGAATTTCTTCTGGCGTAGTAAATTCGGGCAATTCTTCTTTGGCGATATTAAGCGGCGCTAATTTTAATTCTTCAATAATTTCTTGGTTAGCGTCGCTTGATAAGGTTGTCGGCTGTTTGCAGTGATCGCAGAGACGGCGCGCCAAACGCTGAGCAACGACTGTCTTTAAAGTTGAAGATAATAAGAAACGTTCAATTTTCATATCCAGAAGACGGAAAACGGCGCCGAGCGCGTCATTAGTATGGAGAGTTGATAGAACCAAGTGGCCCGTCAAAGAAGCGTGAATCGATAATTCTGCGGTCTCTTCATCACGAATTTCTCCAACCATGATAATATTCGGGTCTTGGCGTAAGAGCGAGCGCAAACCGCTCGCAAAAGAGAAGCCGATTTTCGGACGAACCTGTGACTGGTTGATTCCTTTAATTTCGTACTCGATAGGATCTTCTAGCGTAGAAATATTAACATCCTCCTGATTTAAAATATTTAAAACCGCATATAAAGTCGTCGTTTTACCGCTGCCGGTCGGCCCGGTAACTAGGAAAATACCGCTAGTTTTCTTAATGCCTTCAGTGATGCGCCGCAGAGCTAATTTACTAAATCCTAGACCCTCGAGCGTCGGGGCCCCCTTAGAGGTATCCAAAATTCTCATTACGACTTTCTCTTGACTAACTAAAGGCAAGGTGGAAACACGAAAATCGACTTCACGATTATTTACCAGTAAACGGATGCGGCCGTCTTGAGGTACGCGCGTTTCATCCAATTTTAATTTCGCCAAAACTTTAATACGAGCGATAATTGCGTTATGAATACTCTTCGGCAAGGTTAAAGAAGTATGTAAAATACCATCAATGCGATAGCGAACGCGGCTTTCTTTAGCAAACGGCTCAATATGGATATCCGAAGCGCGCGCTTCAACCGCGTGGCGAATAACTACCGAGACAATGCGCGAGACCGGCGCGCTATTTATATCTTCCTCGGAGACACCCTCTTCATCGGTCTTAACTGAAATCAATTCCTCCCCTTCCTCTTTAGCTTTGACCTCCAGAGCCGTTGAAATTTCTTCTTCTAATTTTTGATATTGCTTAAAAATTTTCTGATAGCTTGAGTTGGAAATCAAATAATATTGAACCTGGAGCTTTTCGTCGGCAGCTAAAAAGTTAACCGCTTCCATCGATTTTAAATCTGGCTCAACCAAACCAACCTTAATAGCCTTGCTGTCGCGGCCAAAACAAATAATGCGATATGTTTTAGCGATTTCTTCCGGCAAAAAATTTAAAATTTTCTCCGGCACCTCTTCCGTTAAAAGGCTATAATAAGGCAAGCCATTGAGCTCTGCTTTGACGGCTGTGACTTTTTCCTCATCGAGATATTTTTGCGCAATCAAATAAGGCCCGACATCCAGGTTGTCTTTATGAATCGTAGTTTTTATTTCACTCACCTTATCGGCCGGGATCAAACCTTTAGCTTGCAGGAGAGCGAGTAATTGGTCGTTCTTATCCATGTTATTTATTTTGTCTTGGTCGGCAGCGGGAAAGGAATGCTATTACCCTGCACACAAGAGAGCGTCTGTGTCGCGGTTACTATTTCGCCGTCGCTCGACGTCGAAACTGTTTCTACTTGGCCGACCGGCGTTTTGCAAATTGAATCAAAATCGAACTTATTAACATTATTTTTTAAAGATAGGAACTTTGAATTGGTAAATAGAGAGGCGTCGAGAGCGTCTTTAGACGAAGTTGCGACCCTAGCCGGAATAACCAGGCCGGACATACCTGTGCTTTCATTTAAAAAATCAGCCACCTGATTACGTATTAAATACAACGTTAAACCGACGCCAATTAAGATGACGAGTAAAATATAGAGAATGTAGCGGTTACCGCTTTTCATAAGTTTTTTATACTTACTGACTATAGTAATAAGTGGTCAGGGTCAGGTTAGCTGTATTGGCGCCCGGCGAAAAAGTCAGGTTAGTTACATCGAACAAACGTAAATTACTTTCAAGTAGTCGTAATAAATTTTTAAAACCGGTGTAATCAATCGTGCTGATAGCGAGCTGAATATTTAAAGACCCAACCTTGCCTGATTTACCATCGCCGGCGTCGCCCGCTTTTAGTTCTTCCTTACTAATGCTTACGGAATTAAGGATGAAGCCATTTTGGCTGATAATTTCTTCCAGTTCCCCGAATAAACGTTCCTTAACATAGTCGTCCGGCAGAACGCCATTAAATTTTTTCAAATCGGCTGGCGATATTTTCTCGTATAGACTAGAAATCGTTTTCAAATTATTCAATTTTTTAACTTGTTCCGTATATAGACGCTGCTGCTGTTCGATATTTATCCTGATGGCCGACATAGTCGCATCATACTTCGGTTGGATAATCAAGAAATAAGCGACCACTAAAGCAATCAGTACAACCCCAACAATGATTATATTAAAATAATCATTGAGAAATAAGTTTAAACTATTTTTTTCTTTCGGATCTCGGGTCATAATAAATTATTTTTTGAAAATAGCCGGGTCGAGTTCGAAACTTAAGGAAAAATTAACCCCGCTGTCAGCGGTCTTCCCTTTATCTTTACCTGCAGATGAGTTAACACTCGTAACTTCGACTTTCTTCACGAGCGGATCATTAAGAAAGGCTTTAACCTGCCAACTAACCTCCGCGTAACTAATCGCCTTAGCATTTAAAGAATATTTGCCATTCGCGTCGCCGCCAAAGCTATCAAATTTAACCGTGCTCAAGGTATTCTTCTCCAGCCAATTAAAAAAGTTACTCCAATAAATATGCTCGTTTAGAAGCCGGCTCAACTCGACTGACTTGTCTTTGTAGTTAAGCGCCGCGTCGGCCGTGCCTTTAATCTTAGTAATATCGCGATTAACTTTAAGAATATCGTCCTCCAAGGTTTGCGCCCGAACAATCTCCTGCTTTTCCCACCAATTAAGCCCAAAATAAATCTCGGCCACAAAAACGCCGGTAATAAATAAGACCACCATTAAAATGGAGATATTCTTATTCCAATCAAAAGAAATCTTGACTTCGTCTTTGATCAAGTTAACCTCCAAGATCTTCGGATTTTGGAGAAGATTTTTTTTGGTTTCTTCTTGTTTACCTTTTTTCGGCTTGAAGAAAAGCATGGGGTCTATTTTAAATAATTGACCGTTATTTTATATCCTATTCGATCTCTCTCATTCCGAGCCCGATAGCGACGGCTAACTTAGCGCCGACCTCCGACAAAACCGGTTTTAATTCCAAGGGGCAATTCACTCGATTCCAGGGATCACCGATAATAACTTTGATATTCAAACGTTTGGCGAAATAATCTGACAGATTTAAAAGCATGGCTCCGCCGCCCGATAAAATAATTTTTTCTATTTCCCCTCCGTTTTGCGAACGGAAGAAATCAATCATGTACTGCATCTCGGTAATAATCGGTTCGAGCGTTTTACTGATTAACTGCGGCAATTCTTCCTTGGCATCAGCCGTTAAAGTAACACTCATATCAAATTTGAATTGTTCCGCTTGAGCAAAGGTCATGCCTAATTTTTCCGCGATCGCTTTAGTAACCGTCGAGGAGCAAACCGCTAAACTGCGATTTAAAACCGGAATGCTTTCGCGCACAATCGAGATGTCCGTGCTATTGGCGCCAATTTCAGCAATCATTACCGTGGTCTTATCATTACCGATTAGGGAGCGAACGAGAGAAAAGGTTTCTGTTTCTAAACTAACCAGATTCAGCTTCGCTTGCTTGAAGACGTCGATATACTTGCGAACTAATTTTTTCGGCGAGCCGGTCAGAAAAACTCTCATATTTCCCCGCGTCGGGGTTTTGCCATTTTCATCAGGAATAATTTTCCAATCAAGAATCATTTCTTCAAGCGGCAAAGGAATAACTTTTTTCGCCTCTTCATTAACCGCGAGCGCGATTCCCTTTTTATCAACATTGGACAAATTAATAATCGAAGAAAAAACCGCAAAGGTCGGCAAGGACGCCGTCACTTTAGTGCTCGTGATGCCTGCTTCGTTTTTAACTTTTACGATTGCCTTGGCTAAATAATTAATGTCATCAATTTTTGTAAAATTGACTTCGCTAACATTTTCGCTGAAGGCGTAATTGGAGAGATAAATCTTTCGGTTCTTTTTACGCAGCTCGACCATTTTTAAGGATGAGTCGCCGATATCGATTCCTAAAAAAAGATTATCCCCCCCAAAAGAAATTAGGCTCATAAGCTTAATAAAAATTGCGGAGTTTTAATTGAATTATCTTATCTTCTGATATATACTAATTATATATTATTTAGAAACATTAAACAAGGTTAAATATGAATTTTTTCGCTCGGTATAAAAAAATTTTTCTAATTCTTGGTTTCCTGGCGATTGTCTTCGCGCTCGGCTATCTGCTCTGGCGATTTTTTTTCCAAACGGCCGTAATATCTCCGGTGGCTACCAGCACTCCAGGGACCGTGAACGGCCTACCTTCGGCCGGGCTAGGCACTGGTACTAGCAGCGACCAGACTGGCGGCCAAAGCGGTCTACCAACAACCGAAGGGCAAGGCGGAACAACTATTCCTGGACAAGGCGGGCCAGGCATTAACGAACCAAACCCGGTTGCGGCTGGAGGCACGACGCACGCGGAAATTTTAAGCAAATCCCCTTCCTTAAACCCAACTCTAAGCAAGGACGGCGGAGTTCAATATTACGATAAAAATGACGGTAAGTTCTATCGCGTCGATTCTGACGGCAATAAAACGGCGCTGAGCGACAAGGTTTTTCATTCGGTCGACACGGTTACTTGGGCACCCGATAAAAACAAGGCGATTCTGGTCTATCCGGACGGCAGCAAAATTCTCTATGATTTTAACACGCAAAAACAAGTTACCCTCCCCGCGCATTGGAAAGATTTTTCTTTCTCACCCGACAGCAGCCAGATAATTTCTAAAAGCATCGGTATCGACCCTGATAATCGCTGGCTCGTAGTTTCAAATGACGATGGTTCAAAAAGCAAGGCGGTTGAAGAGATCGGCACTAATGACGCGACTATCTATCCTTCTTGGTCGCCGAATAATCAAATCGTGGCCATGTATACCGAGGGAGTCGATTTCGACCGCCAAGAGGTTTTCTTTATCGGTCTTAACGGCGAGAACTTTAAATCAACTATCGTTGAGGGTCGCGGTTTCGAACCAAAATGGTCAACAACCGGTGACCGCCTTCTCTATAGCGTCTATAATTCTAGCGACGGCCTTAAGCCGCGCCTCTGGATAGTTGACGCTAATAGCGATACCATTAGCCAAAACCGCCATAGCATCGATATCCAAACCTGGGCGGATAAATGCACCTTTGCCTCGAATACCGAAATTTATTGCGCCGTGCCGGAGAATCTAGAAACCGGCGCTGGCCTCTTTCCGGAGTTAGCTGACAAGACAAAAGATAATTTATATAAAATTGATTTAGAAACCGGGAGCCAAAAGTTGATTGCCGTTCCCGACGGCTCGTATAATATCTCCCAAATTATTGTCGGACAAGACCAGGATTATCTTTATTTCACGGATAAGTTTTCCGGTTCAATCTATAAAGTTAGGTTGCGTTAAATAAGACATGGCTAATTTATTCCGTAAGTTAGGCAATTCAGTTTTAGATCTTCTCTTCCCGCTCGAATGTCTTCATTGCGGCGGTGAAGGACAATACCTCTGCGCCGATTGTTTTCAGAAATTAAAGATAAACACGCCCGAAGATCTAGACCGCGCGAAAATAAATTTGCAGGTTCCCGATTTAACTGAAATTTATATCGCCGGCGATTACGAAGACAAAGTTTTAAGCAAATTAATCATCAAATATAAATATAATTTTTTAAGTCCGCTCGGAAAAATCTTAGCGGGCTTTTTGATTAATTTTTGGAAAACTTTAGAATTGCAAAAAATCGCGGGCGTTAGGTCTGTGCCAAAGCTGGCGAGTATTTTGGTGATTCCTATTCCCCTCTCCCAAAAACGCTTACGCTGGCGAGGGTTTAACCAGTCAGAAATTATTGCCCGCGAATTTAGCGCGTCATTTAATTACGAATTAAATCTGGATTTAAAGCGCTTAAAACACCGGCCGCCGCAAGCCGGGTTAAACGAGGCCGAGCGGCTCGTAACTATCCACTCCGTCTTTTCTTGGGTCGGACCGAGTTTAAGCGGCCAGATAATTATTCTTATCGACGACGTCACAACAACCGGTGCAACGCTAAACGAAGCGGCGCGAATACTAAAACTAGCTGGCGCCAGTCAAATTTATGGTCTAGTCTTAGCTAAAGGCTAGGATATTTACAAATATGGCTGGTTAATCTATAATTAAATAACAATAGCTGATTGCTAAGCCCACCAAGCCTAGTCGGGAAATTATTTTCTCGAGCGCGAGCCTAAAGCTAAAAACAAGCGCTCCGCGATTATTTCGCGTGGAAGCCGGGTGGAACCGCGAGACAAAAGCGAACGCTTAAAAGTCCCGTCCCGGTAAAAACAGTTTTTCTGTTTTTACTAGGAGGGGATTTTTTTAATATTAATTAATAATAAATATATGAAAGAAGAAGTAAACATTGATTTAAAACGCCATAGCCTTGCCCATATCATGGCCACTGCGATTAAAGAGCTCTGGCCAGAAGCACAACTCGCTATCGGCCCGTCAATCGACAATGGGTTTTATTATGATATCGATTTCGGCGAAGTAAAAATCATCGAAGCTGATTTGAAGAACATCGAAAAAAAGATGGCGTTTTTAATCAAACAAAATTTAAAATTTGAACGCGCGGAAAAAGAAATCAGCGTCGCCCTGAAAGAAGCAAAGACGACCGGTGAAATTTATAAGGCGGAACTTCTGGAAGGTTTGAAAGAACAAGGCGAAAAAACTGTCAGCTTTTATTCCGTTGGTAAGTTCACCGATCTTTGCCGCGGCCCGCATATCGAAAATACGAATCAAATAAAACCAGGCAGCTATAAGCTGGCGAAACTAGCTGGTGCTTATTGGCGCGGCGATGAGAAAAATAAAATGTTAACTCGTATTTACGGACTCGCCTTTGACACCAAGGCAGAGCTTGATGATTACTTAAAGATGATGGCCGAAGCGGAAAAAAGAGACCACCGAAAAATCGGCAAAGAACAAAATCTTTTCATGATGCATGAATATGCGCCGGGCATGCCCTTCTTCCTGCCGCAAGGTTTTATCATGCTAACTGAATTGATTAAGCTTGCGCGCGAATTATCTTACGGCGAAGGTTATAAAGAAGTCCGCACCCCGCAACTCTTTAATGTTGAGCTCTGGAAAACCTCCGGCCATTGGGGCCACTATCAAGAAGACATGTTTATTCTCCACCACGCTGAAGATGACTGCGATTTCGGCATCAAACCGATGAATTGCCCAGCGCACATGTTAGTCTTTAAGCGCGACATCCATTCTTACCGCGATTTACCTTTGCGTTTAGCCGAAACTACGACTTTATATCGCAATGAAAAATCCGGCACTCTACATGGCCTAACCCGCGTCCGCAGCCTGTCTCAAGATGATTCCCATATTTTCTGCCGCGCCGATCAGATTCTTGAGGAAATCGCCAGCCTCCTCCAAAAAACTAAAGATATTTACCAAATTTTTAATTTACAGATAGACGAAATTCATCTCTCCACTCGTCCGGAAAAATTTCTCGGTGAGAAAAGCGTCTGGGACGCAGCCGAGAATAATCTGCAAACCGCCCTAAAGAATGCCAAGCTCGACTTTAAAATAAACGAAGGCGACGGCGCTTTTTATGGACCGAAAATTGACGTTAAAGTTAAGGACGCTATCGGCCGCCAGTGGCAATTAGCAACTATCCAATTGGATTTCCAAATGCCTCTCCGTTTTGATCTCCACTACACCGACGCCAAGGGCGAATACCAGACGCCAATTGTGATTCATCGCGCGCTCTTAGGCTCCATGGAAAGATTTATGGGGGTTATTATCGAGCATTACGCCGGCACTTTCCCGGTCTGGCTCTCGCCGACACAAGTTAAAATTGTTTCCGTAGCCGAAGCTCATGTTCCAGCTAGTAAAAAATTGGCCGAAGAATTTAAAGCTAAAGGAATCCGCGTGGAAATCGACGAAGCCAATGAAACCGTTGGGAATAAAATTCGAAAAGCGGTTAATGAAAAGGTTCCGTACATGCTCGTCATCGGCGACAAAGAAATGAATTCGGAACTTCTTAACGTCCGCGACCGTGGCGCTCAGGAAACCAGAGAAATCGCCAAAGATAAATTTATTAAAGAAGTGCTGGAAAAAATCCGCCTGCGCTCATAAACACAAGCGCTAACCGATACGGCTGATTGTCGAAATAACTCTTCTTATGGTATTATTTACTTGATCTTAGTCACCCTTAAAAATTCATAATATGAAAAAAAATAAAACCTTATTTATTATTTTAGGTGTTGCTGGCGTCTTGGTCATTCTCGCTTTGCTGGGCCGATTCACTAATAAAGAAGCTAAGCCGGAAATGATTCTTTTCTATGGCGATACTTGCCCACACTGCAAAAATGTTGATGATTTCATTAGTGCTAATAGCGTTAGAGATAAATTAAAATTTCAAGAATTGGAAGTTTATAATAACCAGGCTAACGCTCGATTGCTTAGCGTCACCGCCAAAAAGTGCAATATCGACACAAGCGCCGGCATTGGCGTTCCCTTTTTCTTTGATGGCGCGAGTTGTTTGCAGGGCGATCAGCCGATTATTGATTACTTTCAATCTAAAATAAAATAAATGAAAAAACTTTTTTATCTCACAATTCCTTCACTCGCCTTCTTCGCTCTGCCCGCTAAAGCGATTTGCCCGGTCTGCGTGGTCGCCGTCGGGGCTGGCTTGGGTCTGAGTGAATATCTCGGAATCGATGATACGATTGCCGGTGTCTGGATTGGCGGAATGCTTGTTTCTCTTGTCGCCTGGACAATTAATTGGTTTAATAAAAAGAATTGGACCTTCGGCAACAAAGACTTACGCGATATCCTGACGACAATAGTTTATTATGTCATGGTTATCTGGCCCCTGTTTAGCAAGGGCTTAATCGGTCAACCGTGGAATAAATTATTCGGGATTGATAAATTGGCCATGGGTATCATAGTCGGCAGTCTCGGCTTCTTGGTCGCCACTCTTTGGTATAATAATATTAAAAAGAAAAATGGCGGACACGCGCAATTCCCTTTCCAGAAAGTCGCTTGGCCCTTGGGCGCCCTGATTATTTTAAGTTTTGTCTTTTATTTATTAATTCGCTAATCATATGCCAGAAAAAATAGACGGCGCGCTGTCGCTCAACGAAATGATTGAAAAAGTTGATAAGATGAAAAAAGATCATGAACTTGATTTGTCTTCCGACCAAGATTTAAGCATCGCCATCATGAATTTAGTGAGTATCGAAGAGCATTTTTTCTTCACCGGCGCCAAAACCGGCAATCCAAAATATTACGACTTGCTCAGCGAGGTACGCGAAATCAGAAAATCTCTTTTAAAAAAGATTATCAAAGAGTACGAGGGCGAAGTCTGGTGCATCTCCAAGCATTTACTCGCCGCGAGCTATCGCTTAATGGAAGTCGGTACGAAAGCGCAGGGTAATAATAAAAAAGAAGAGGCTCAAGAAATGTTTCAAAAGTCCTATGATCTTTATTCCCTCTTCTGGGGTTTAAATATGAAACTGATTGATATCGGCGAAGTAAAAAAAATTGACGATGATGCGATTAATACCAAAAAGAAAGGTTTAACCGGCCGCCTCGGTGCTTTGGTTAAAAAAGTTATCGATTGCTGTATTGAATAAATATATCTAAAACGGAAAAAGAGAGCTCTGCCAAGGGCTCTCTTTTCTAATCAATGCTTTTTTGCCAATTTTTTATGCGTAATTTATGCGTAATTTATCCGGCTATTTCCAGAAGTTCTTCTTCGCTGTCGGCCAAATATTCAACGTGAAGGGCGACGGCGTTTTTTACAAAAACTTTAGTCGGAACATGATAATGATTGCTTAAGCAACGTTGTTGACGAGTGCTTAAATCAAGCATGCAGAATAAAGCAGGAACCGCTTCGGCTCCATTGTTTTCTGCAGGGACCACCTTAATGAGGTGGATGTCTTCTCCGGAATCATTCTTTTCAACGATAATTGATTTCGGATCATACGCCACGAGCGTATGTGGTTTGAACAAGTTTTCACGAATGACATTCGAACAGAGAGATTTATCTGTTCTAATTTCAGTTACATAGGGGTGAGGTTTGCCATCCTTTTCCCAGAAACCGGTCGCTTCGTTTTTAGTGAAAGAACTCTTTTTTGCCATTTTTCCTCCTTAAATTTGGTTTGAACAAAAATTGATTGACTTGTTTAATTGCTTAATATTTCGATTGTTAATTATCACTTATAAATTAGATAATACTATCGCCAGCCGCCAATGTCAAGCTTTATTTTTCAACTATTATTACCTATTTTAACGCGTAAACAAACGGAAAATAAAACGTAAAATTAAAAATATAATCAGAACGCCGACGAGTCCACCAAGCATAAATAAACCGACATAATTTAAATAGGCGTTAAGAGGCGATTCATTAAAATAAGTTTTAAGCGCTGGTAAGTTTACAATTGTGCCGAGAATTTCTTTGGGCGGAAACTCTTCTTTCTGCCCGACCACTAGAACATACTTCCCTTCATTATTTTCATTATAGACTTTAATCTGATATGTCCCTGGGTCAAGATTAACCGTACTCGTGGGCCCGGAAAAATAATGATCGCCGGCAAACTTTTCAAAGTAGGGCGGCCAGTCAGATTTTTTAGCGTCAAGAACGGCAAGAATTTTTTCGTCCTCAACATTAATTAAATCAGCTGAAATATTTTTACTAATATCTTTAACGTCCGGAACCAATGTCTCAAAGTAAAAATCTTGATTGGTCGTAAGGGTAAATTGATAATATTCTTCCCAGCCCTTAAGGCGGCCATAAAATGCCTGCGAAATATCCGGACTACTGATTATTATCGGCTTCTCCGCTAAAGCATCGAGATTATAAACTAATCGCGGGTTATGGGCGTAAGCGAGAGAGGCGACACCAAGAACGCAGAAAAAAACAATAATGACTAAGAGCGCTTTTTTCTTCATAAAATTAAAGGCTATCATATTTTTTATGAAATTCGGCCTCATCGCCGAACTTGGCGAAATCTTGTTTTGCCTGGCTTTCTTGAGTTTTAAAACCCGGCTTACCCTCGTGCATAATGCCACACCAATACTTTTCTGTCCGGCCGGCAATTTCTTTAGCGTAGAGTAAAAAACCATTAGTATAACCACAATACATACAGCCGATTTTTTCGATTGGCTCTAAGTAGGCTAACTTATTTCTATCGCGAACTAAAATATAGTCGGAACGCTTAACTTTCTCTAGCCCATAGATCGGAAAACAGACGGCTTGATAAAAAGTCACCATCAAGTCGAGAAGTAAAACGCCGATTAAAGGAAGCCAAATAATTGGCGCCGACAAAACATGTCCCAAGAATCTTTCCGAGCGGAATTTGCGGTAATTCATAAATCTAAGTTAAGGATATAAATAAAATTAATCGCGCGATTGAAAAAAATTACAATGCCCGGTCGGCGGGATTTCGGTTTTACTCTCATTACAATAATATTGCCCGGCACCAATCGTGAAACTAGTGCAGTTGCGGCATTGGCTGGTTTCGTTGCCCCAGTCCGCCACGTATTCTGATTCGATTTCGTGTGACATATGATTAAAATTAATTTGCGAAGTCTTATTTTCTTATTAAAATCATAGCTCAAGCCAGCCGAAAAATCAACAAAAAACAGCTCGCGGCAAGCGAACTGTTTTTTATATTTATTAGAGAATCTTATGATAGAATTCTAGAACTTTAGCCATATCGACATTTTGTGGAAGTTCGCTCGGACTAGGAGCGTCGAGAAATCTGCCGCCATCGGGAGTAAATAAAAGAAAGGTTGCCGGTTCCGAACTTTTCCGGTTCGCCTCAATTCCCTCCCCGAATATCCTGTTTTTTAGAATTTTCGGTTTAAGGGCAACTACCTGTCCGCTTTTTAATTTATAAGACGGGATATCAAGTTTTTTGCCATCGACTAAAACATGCCCATGGTTTACTAATTGCCGTGCCTGTTCTCTAGTTTTGGCGAGTCCCAAGCGATAGACAATATTATCAAGCCTGACTTCAACTCGGCGCAAGAGTTCGACTTGTGGGTCTTTATGGCTAGAGAAAGCCTCCTGCGCATAACGGCGCATCTGCTTCTCCATGATGCCATAAATAAACTTTAACTTCTGCTTTTCTTCTAAAATTAACCCATAATCAGATTTGCGCCGCGGTTTCACGTTCTTTCTCCGAATGCTTTCTTCTTCTCCGGCCAGCCCAAAACGCTGGCGTTTTTTTAACTTTGGTCCAATATATCTTCCCATAATAATACGTATTATTTATTAAACTGTGCCTTTAATACGCATTTTATCAGAATTATTTCATCCGTTTTAACTCCCTGGACAAAAAATAAATTGCTCGTTAATTATTATACCCCGTCGGAAATTTCAACCAGCCCACTAGTATCAAGAGAACAATAATTAGAGTATATAAAATCGAAAAAATAAAATCTTTAATTAATTCTTCTCGCCCGTATTTCTTTTTGCCGTCGCTAATTAGACCCTTAACTCCGTGATGCATTAATACTAAACCGATAACGTTGGTCAGCCAATAGGCTATAATCATCGTCGGATAAAAAAGATTTTTGGAAATTAAACCGGCGAGAAAAGCCGTTCCGTAGGCCAGAGGGATATTAACAAACAAATCATTCCACCACGAAAAAGGCGATAAAAGATATCCCAGAGTAGCGACTATCCCGTGTTTTAATTTGCCTTTACTCATGCTTTTTTCTTTAAATAATCTTTTAAAACTTCGATCGCCTGGCGGAAAGCCTTACCGCGATGATTAATATTTATCAAATACTCTGGATCGAATTCCGCGTTTGTTTTTTCGTAATTAAAATCTGCCGCCAGAACTATCGGCGCATAACCGAAACTTTTATCACCCCTAGGCTCAAGTGAAACCCGGCCTTCCCAAATTCCCTCGACCGTATCAACAAACTTTGTGCGCGGATCATAAACCGCCACCGTGCAATTATACTGGCAACCGCGCTCTTCCATCGGGACATCTTTCATTTCCTTTAAAACCTTCAGGTAATTTGTTTGATCTGTGCCCTCTTGGGAATATCGCGCCGAATAAACACCCGGCCGCCCCGCAAGCGCATCGACGCATAAACCGCTATCATCGGCGAGAGTAATCATATTTAATAAATCGCCGACTACGATTGCCTTGATTAAGGCGTTGCCCTCGAAACTTTTGGCGTTTTCAACAATCATTAACTCTTTCGTCTGTTCGGGAAAATCGAAAAGAAACTTCGGTTCAAAGGCGCTGTCAGAAAATATTTTCTTTATCTCTTCGGCCTTACCTCTATTGGCGGTAGCGACAACTATAATTTTTTTATCAATCATAAATTTATTGATTTATTTTAGAAGGGTGAGGACATCTAACCAAGAACTTAAATCGCTTTCTTTTTGAACATAACCCAGAATATTTATCGTCTTCCCTTTATGAACTCCTAAATGAAGATGTTTTCTTTCGCCTGATGTTTCCGCACTGTATCCTTTCCCTAAAAAACCAATTTGCTGGCCTTGGGTTAATTTTTCCTCAAGAGCGCTTTTAATACTAGCAAAGCGCAGGTGCCCATAAATGACGGTAATGGGCTCTTTATTAAGTTCACAGGCCTGTAAGGCCACGCCGCCATAGCCCGTCGCGATTTTCTTTAAAATTAAAGGGCCGTCACAAAGCGCATAAATTGGGACATCGCTAGCTTGTTCGGCGGCGGTTGTTTCAAAATCGACGCCGGTATGATATCCAGAAAATTTTTCCGGCTTGACCGGAGAGTTCTGCGGCGTAACATAGAGACCGAAATGTTTTTTTGTCACCCTGGTCAAACTGTCGCTGATTGGCGAGGAAAATGTTTGCTCACTATTAACTTGTTTATCGGTTAAGGGGGCTGGTTGCGAGCTTGTGGCGGAAGATATTTCTCCAGTTGCGTCTTGTTTGATTACCTCACTCGGTGCAAACACAATTTTCCGTACGGCGAAAAAAGAAATTAATAAAATGACTGCGATAGCTAATATTAATTTACTCGTTTTCATAAAATAATTTTACTTATCTCCGAGAAACTTTCGAAAATTTATATCATCTTTATATTTTTCAATAATTTCTTTAATTTGCTCATCGATTAATTTATCACTTTCGCTAGGGAGCAACTCTGGCGAGTTATAATCATGCATTACTATCAATAAAGAATCGTGGTCTTCTTTGAGGTCCTTAACAAGGGGCTTCAAATATTGAAGAGTATTAATAATTTCTTCTTTGCCCTCAGGATAATCATAGTCGCAATCTTTAGAAAATTTGCGGGCAATATCTTCAATGTCCGAAGGATTAATTTTTTCGTAAATATCACGGAAACCAGCTTTAGTCGGAATGCTAGTATCAATGGTTAGCACTGAATAATAACTGACTATATGCTCAATCTCTTGCATATGTTGGAACTCGCCAACGGGAGAATTAACGATGCAGGCCTGAGAGGAGCCAAGCAATAAATAGAATTCTTTAAAGTGATTTAAAAATTCACCCTGATAAGCATCGTTCTTATAACTGGCTCTCAAATTATCCAGAATATCATCAAAATCTTCCGCCAGAGAGTCAGGGGGAATAATTCCGCCCAATTGGCCGCCATTCTTTATTATTGCGGCAACTTTCTCCTTCGCCTTATCATTATTAAAGCTATAAATAATTGTTGTTGTGCTCATATTAGTTTATGATTAATGTCCCCTAAATAGGCCTATATCTATATTATAATATTAACATCCGGGAGGAAAATTACATAGTGAGGCCCTATTTACCATTTTTATTAACTGAAACGCTCCATAAATAATTATAAATCCCCTTCAGTCCGCTCACGATTGAGCCTTGCTTGGTTTGAACTAAAAAAGGCGGGTTGCCGGAAAAATTTATGAGCATATCCTTAATGATCCAGAGCGATCCCTGGAACTCGAGTCCCGAGGGTAGCTCACGGACGCTTATATTTTGACTCGAGAGCTTAATCTTAGAGATACCGGAATATGTTCCACCAGGGACCAGGGTCTTTGTAACCAAACCCTTTTTCTTTTTAATGCTAAAAATTATATTAGCTAAGTCATCGGAAAATATTTTTCGATAATTTCCTTCACTGGGTGAATCAATCGTATAGAGAACAGTCCCCTTTTCTAAACTATTTAAAGTTGTGACGATAAAATTCTTAATGCCTTGTTTGGTATCGAAAAACTTAGCGACCGGAAAGCGTCCGGCAGAATGATACATGATTGGCAGGGCTTCTTTTAATTTTTCGGCGACTTCAATCTTAGCGCTTAAATTATCCAGTAAAACCTGTGGCGATTCAATCCAATAAGAAACTGCGCCCTTGTAGGTATGGGCGGTTATATAATTTTCCCCCACTAATTTATTTAAAATACTGATAGCGGTGGTCCGCGGTAATTCTGCGCTCTTAGCGATTTGCGCTGCCTTAGCCTCGCCTAATTTAGTTAAAGCCAAATAAACGCTCGCCTCATTCTTGTTAAAACCCAGTTCGGCTAAATAGCTTTTAATATCATTAATCATAAACTTTTCCCGTTGCTGTCGAAAAAGTTCGACAGTTTCATTAAAATAATAGCCCATTTTTACAGGATAATCAAGGGCGTGGCCTAAATTACCTTCCCCCAAAAAACAGGCGGACTATTTTCGCCTACAATGGTCTTAGAACCTTAACAACTAAAAAATGGAGACCACATGAAACCGATCTATGTTTATCCCGGAACTTTTTCCCCGCCGACTTTCGGCCATCTCAGCGTCGTTCGCCAAGCGGCGTCGCTTTTCCCAGAATTAATAATCCTGTGCTCTAACAATCCCGACAAAAATGATGTCTGGTTTGACCCAATTGTTTGTAAAGAGTTATGGCATAGCTATCCTCTCCCCTCGAACGTCACGGTGATGACGCCAGCCGAATTCAAGGCACACTCTTTCAATCTAGGCGCAATTGTCTTGATTCGCGGCCTGCGGAAACCATCTGATTTCGAACAGGAGAAAGCCGTGTTGCAACTCAACAAAGAAAAGTTCGGCATCAAAAAGTATTTCTATCTTTTTGGGCCGAATAAATATCGCTTTGTCTCTTCTTCGCGCGTCAGGCAAGACGCCTTGAACTTAAATTTGAGAAGTTTGAGCCGCCAAGTCTCGCCGCTCGTTATCTCTGCCCTGCTGGAAAAAGTTTTGGAGGCAAAAAATGTTTTCTTAGTTGTCGGTCGCCCCGGTGGCGGAAAATCCACTCTCTTGCGACTTCTCGGCGAAAGCAATCCAAATAATTACTGGCTGAACACCGATGATTTTAATCGACAGTTAAAGCCACTTCTTGCCGCGCACTTCGGCGAAAGTGATTTAATAAATGTCGCGCTACATCACGAAGCGGAAATGAAGAAAGTAATTGCCGAGCCTTGGCTCAAACTGCTCTCAACTTCTCTCAGACAAGCGCCCAGGGCTGCTAATATCTTCATCGAAATTGCCTACGGCCTGCAAGCTGATAAATCAATGTTCCGTTTTATCGGCGGAAAAATAATTTATGTCGGCTGCGAAGATGAGGCAAAGAATCAAGAACGAATTGAGAAACGTGGCACGCCGCAACTAGCCAGCTTCATTCAAAAAATACCCGACCGCGACGCAACCCAATTGATAGCTGATAAATACCAATTATCAGTGAGCTATGTCAACACTGACTGCTCATTAACATCGCTAAAGGAAAAAGCTAGTGAAATTAATCACTTAATTTTAGGAGGACAAAAAAATGTTTACGCTCTTTGAAAAAATATTGCTGGGCCATTTGCTGGGGGACTATCTCTTACAACCAAAAAAAATGGCCATTGCTAAATCGGCCAAAGGATTTACGGGCTTAAGCTGGTGTATAGTGCATTGCCTGATTTATACCGCCTGCATCTGCTTATTCACCGGGGCCTTCACACCGCTCATGGCCGGCCTCATTTTCCTCAGCCATTTCCCGATCGATCGCTGGTCGCTCGCTAACGCATGGCTAAGGTTAATAAAAGGCAGAGATTTTATCTCTGCCTATAAATCGAAACTCGAATTTCATGAAATAGACCTTGCGTTTTCGACCATCGTATATACCGTGGTTGATAATACTCTCCATTTATTGCTCATGGCCGCCATCTTCAACTACTTTTAACTCTAAAGTCGCTCCGGCGACTTTTTTATTTCCTTGTTTTTCTTGAGACCGACTAAAATCGGTAAAAGAAGAGTGATGAAATAATACAAATAAACATCAAGCTTATAATATCCTACCGGCTTAAAGACCGCGACTAAAAATAAGTAATCGCAAACAATCGCGATAAAGGTCCAGGTAAAAGCCAGGGATAAATAATTCTTAAACGATTCCTTTCTTACTTTTTTAAATAATACCCAGAGAGTAATTGCGATGCCGATTGGCGTAATAATCCAACCGATCAGGGACGCGGGGACCACGGCGAATAAAAGGAGGCCAAGAACATAGCCGATGAGCCAAAGGACAAATCCCCAGCCGAAGGCATCGCGATAAAATTGTTTGTTCATATTAATATGATTAATTAAAATCTAATAATAAGGCGAGGTGATCAGAAATTTCGTCAGGCAAAACCAAAAAATTATTTATTTTTATCTCCGGCGACACAAAAGCATAATCAGCAAATGGTAAAACATCACATGAATTATAATTACGATTGCGTGTAGTTTTAAAATTACTCTCTTTAATTAAATTCCGCAGCGATTGCCCTAAGGTTGAAATTGCCTCCGTATTAATATCCAGATTAAAGTCGCCGACAATAATATGGGGCTGAGTATTCTGTGCCATTAGCGCCAAAAGGCGCTTGGTCTGCAAATCGCGCTCCGGCGTATCCTTTTTTGACATCCCGGGAATACCGTGAAAATTATAAATTACCCGATTAGTATCTTTCAAATATATAGATTGAATAACGCGCGGGTAATAGATGCTGCCATCGGCCATCCTGATATGAGCGATTTCTTCGGCCCTTAAAATCTGCGCTGCTTCTACTTTCTCCACGGCGATATTACTGCGAATAAAAGTCGCCATACCAACTCCCGGCATCATTTCTGAATAATAGCCCTTGAAATCAACTAGCACTTTCTCCATTTCTTGAAAAAGATTTTCTCTTTCCCCTGCTTCTTTCAAGTGATCATAATACTCGCCGTTGCGTACTTCCTGGAAACAAAAAATATCCACCGCTCCTGATTGCTGTTTTAAAAATTGCATTAAGGGCTCAAATTTCATTCCGCACCAGGTATTTAACGATATTAATTTCATAATATAATTACGTAGCTTTATAAACTAATATAGGCTATCATCGTTGCCAATTCTTTCGGGTTATCACGCCGATAAGAGAAATACTTGTTCTCGAGACAATAGGTGCATTCTTCGCTGACAGAAATATTGCCACTTAGAATACCTAATTTGATAAGCTGATCGCCAACCGTTTGCGATAGATTGATATATGTTTTTTTATCTCTAATTATCGCCTCGCCTATCTTAAATTGACTAGCGACATCATCCTTAACTTCAAAGTGGCAGTCTTTGATATGCGGGCCAATGAATACTTCAATATCGGTTAAGTCGGAACGATAGTGCTCGGTAAAAATATTTATCACTTCTCTAGTAATTTCCGAAACAACTCCCCGCCAACCGGCGTGCGCCAGGGCAACAACTTTCTTGTTTTTATCGTAAAAATAGAGTGGTAAGCAATCAGCTACGGTTATCGTTAATAAATATTTATTGCTGTCGGTGATTAATGCGTCGCAGTCGGGTATTACCTGGCTCTCGTTGAGACTATCAACGATAGCCACCTTTTTTCCGTGGACCAAACCAGCCGAGACAATAATCTTATTATTTAAACCATGTTTTTTAAAAAATAAAGCCCGGTTCTCAGAAGAAAACTTCATCGGACCATCTTTTTTCTCAGATATTCCGAGATTTATATTTTTATTATCAGCCAAATTCATATTTTGCTTTTGCCTAATCATAGCATATTTACCGTTCTCCAGGGCAGACCATGAAAATTGGGTATGTTTAAATTATATCACATAATTTTTAATAAAAAACCCGGTTGAATAATCCCGGGTGCAATTGCTTTATTTCTTTTTCGAGCTGACCAGCGGCCGGCTATCAGACAAAAGGTACTCATCTTTAAGGCGAAAGCCTCTTCCTCCTAGGTTATGCTTTACAAAGCCCTGTTCGTGCCAGCGCTGCATAATCGAATGAATACTGTTTAGGGTAACTTTTGCATCGTCAATCCTCTGTTTGAGAAACAACTCACGGACATAAGCTTCTGGATGCTTAAGGTTCAACTCCTTTAATAACCCGAACACTTGGTCCGCCAATTCTCCCTTAGAAATCTGCAGAGGTATGTTTGGATCAACGACAACGAATTGCCCGAAACCGCTCTTCCTGAGATACCCTTTTTTAGTTTTTCGGCAGAGAAAGACGGTGACTAGGTTATATTCTAGAACTAGGTCGTCCGCGATTTGTTTGGCGGAAAATGACCTAGTTTTATCATGGCCTTTAAGCCAGGCAACAATTAATTTGTAGTAATCATTTGGTTCTCTTTTTCGGTTGGCTGCCATTTTTACGACTGTTTAGTTGGTGAATATATTTCAAGGTTCTTATCATTAACATCAAACATTAACAGTAAATTAGCAGACTGTCAATACACATATTCACCTCGGCTCACATTAGACAAGACTTAATCGCGTTTATTATTAGACTATTTTAGGGGTTAGATTAGAGCTAAAATAATATAAAGCCAAATAAAAAAGATGCTAAATTTATTGCCAAAGAAATTGATAACCAAAAATATTTTTTTCTCTGCGGCCAAACATAAGATAAAAGACGCCATTCGATTATTATCACTAAAATCTCCAAAATCAGGACAGCCGTATTATTTTCAACGATGAATCCCTGGCGACTATTGGTAATTAGACAATAATTAGCCAAAGGATTGGTAATAACATTTACTAAAACAACGCCAACAGCTTCCTCTTTCTTCCTAACCCCAAGCAGCCAAGCTATTGGGACCTCAATTAATATGGTGATTAGTAAAATTATTAAGAAATATAAAATTATCATTTTTAGAGTGAATACTGGGCTATTCTCGCTTAGATTTAAACAATATAATTAAGGCTCCAACGATACTAGCTAAAATTACACCGCCAGCGATTAGATAGGCGGTGCGGCTATCTCGATCTGCATTGTTGTTAGAAGAAGTTTTTTCGCCAATTAATAATATCTTTTCGAAAAAATTAGGATTATTGCGAGTTCTCATGGGGGTATTACTGGCTGTTTGCTCACCTTCGAGTGTTCTTGGATTATTTGTTGGCCGTGGCCGTGTCGGATGATCGATGACATCAGTGGGGGACGGCAACATATCGGCGCTAGCGGTAAATGGGAACAAGACGGGCGCAAGGATTAAAAACAATAAAAAGATTTTTGTGAACATTTTTTTCATATATTTTTATAATAGAGTCGCAAGCCGCGATAGAGCGCGGCTGCAGAAATTAAAACTATAAATAAAATAACCCAAGTATAATTATAGCTCTGTTTATCAAGCCAAGTGATTGGCAGAGCGCCCAGAACCAAAGCCAGACAAGTAAGACCGAAGGCGAAGGCGGGGCGGCCCGGGAGTAGATTTGAGATAGCGACTAAAGTAATGGGCATAGAAAAATTAAAGAAAAACAACCCCAGAATCCCGACCACAGGAGTGCTTGTTCCTAAAGACAGTAAAATAGCTGATAAAAACAAAGATCCAACCCCCACTCTTAACCAACCGAATTTATCCCCCAGGATTCCACCCAAACCCTTACCGAGAAAAATAAAAAAAACTGAAATTACCAGCCAAGATATTTTTACTTTCCAGGGAAAAATTAAGATGAGGCCGATAAATGATCTAATAGTAATCGATAAAAAAAGCAATAATAAAATTAATTCCCAATAAATGTAGCTATTTCTTGTCTTTAATTTTTCGTAATTTATGCTTGGCTTTTCAACGACAAATATTAAAACCGATAAAATAATAAGTGCAAAAACCAAAGGCAGGATTAAGGCTTGTCCATGATTACCAACTAAAGTGCCGGCTAAAACCCCCAGGGCGCCAGGAGCGACAAATATTCCCGGCGCGCTCGCCCGCCGGGGAATTAAATTAAGACTAATAGTGCCGCCGCCCACATGAAATAAGGCGTTACCCAATCCGGCAAGGATAATAGAGGCTAAAGGAAAAATCAAAAAACTAAGTCCAGCCAGACAAATTAAAATATTGCCAATTAGAGCGGCTTGCCGCGGTCGCTGATAACGATCGACTATTAGACCGAAAAGCGCCTGAGAACCAAAAGCTAGAGAATTATATAAAAACGCAAAGCCAAATATTTCTGAATTGGAATAATTTCCCCCAGCTATCAAACTAAAAACAAGGCCGACACAGGCCGCATCGACCAGCCAATGGTTAACTCCATAAACTGACAAGTTGGCAATAATTGAACGCCGAGATAACGATGCTACTTGATGATTATTGAGCATAAAAAATTATGGGTTCAAACAGATTCTGAGCAAGCGTCTTTATTTCTTCTTTTGAAATAATTTGATTCTCTAATTTAAAGATTGGCATTTCTTTCATATAAAAATAAAATAGCACGTTTAATGCTATTTTGACAATGCGGACAGAGAGACGTATCCAAAACTGTTTTCTATGATATATTGACATATTACAAATAATGTGATAAAGTAAAAAATCCATTTATTACCTAAATAGCCAATAAAACGAACCTTAAAAATATAACCATGTTTAAAAAAATAATAGCCGGACTATGGCTGGCCTCGGTCAGCAAACGGAAAGATGTCGAAATGTTTTGGTCTTCAGAGTATCTCCCATTAGAACATCTCTTCGGTGACCAGATTATTGCCGTCTTAGGAATCATCGACGCTGAACTTCTAAAAAGCTTCGAGTTTGGACTGAAGATATCACGTAAAGATATCATCAAAGAAAAGGTCGTTGTTTTAAAGTTTCTAAATGCCATCGGCAACCTTGGAGCAATGCCCGGTCGGTTGACTTTCGAAGCAGCCAAGACTATTTTTTTTGACTTCGCGTATGAAGCCCTGGCCGACGAAGTAAAATTTTACTTTGAAAAAGCAAAAGAAGGCGAGGTAAAAAATAAATACAATTGCCATCTTGAGGCAGTTGTCGTCTCCATTCTCCGGTCTATTTATAGTCCGGACGGAAGAATCCCTTATGTTGGCGGTGCAATAAAAAATAAATAGCGTCCGCCAACCAGAAAAGCCAAAAGCCAGTTTAACAAACTGGCCTTTTTTATAATCAAGTAATTAAATTTGTCCTTTTCTAAGACTTGTTCGCGCCAAATTTATCCAATATCCTTTTGTTTACAATGTCTTGATAGGAGCTCAACATTTCCTTATAAATTAATTTTATGCGAGTCAGTATTGCTGGATCCTTTAGAAACTCTTCGGTTTTCGCTCTTACCTGCTCACAAAGCCCTGCCTCCGGGCCAAGAGCTAACCACATATTAATATTGTCTTCAATCGTGGTGACCTCTTTATCCTTATATAAATTTATCATTATGTTGTTGTAGTTTTCTACTCCCGCGATACTCTCTCCGTTGGGGTTACGGGAATATTTCAGAAATTTTAAATATTTTTTAATATCAAAGGCCTGCATGTCGTCCATGTCCTGAATTATTTTCAGCGCAGTCGACACTATCCATTCTTGTTCGTTATAAGAATCGTAACTAATGGGAAATAAATCGACAAACAACTTTCTTCTGACATCATTATAGACTAAATCGCATATCTGATGCGTCTGCCAGCCAGCTTTAAAGTCATCGGTCGCAAATTCGGGCAGTAAAAATCTATCACTATGGGTTAATTCTCTGTTAATGCCAGTAACATAACGGCTATCGGGGTAAATTGCCCCGGATATATATTGTTCTATATTTTCAATTTTATATTCATTCTGCAAATCAAGCGCGAAACGAATATGTGTTGCCTCCAAGGACATAGTTAATCTATTTATTTTCTAAAATACTTATTGTTGCGAGTATCCACTCGCTCCTGAGCTCATCTTTCATTTGACTAATTTCCTCTGGCGTAAACCATTTAGCGTCCAGTATTTCATCTTCGGGGAAATTTAGCTCCCCTCCTATTATTTTGGCCGTAAACACATGTTTTACGGCGTCAGTTGATTTAGCATGAAAAATGGCAACCTCTTTTATTAGCTTTACGTCATATCCTGATTCTTCTTTTGCCTCTCTAACGGCTGCCTGCTCGATTGACTCACCAACGTCAACTCTGCCGGCCGGAAAATTCCAAAGCTTATAGGCCCTGGGCTGCTTCTCTTGTATTAAAAAATATTTATTATTATTTTTAATAACGACACCGGCAACCACCTGCACCTTTATTGTTTCCTTTTCGCCTAACATATTTTTATTATTATAAATCCATTACCTCACCTATACTTTTACACAGTCACCTTCGGTAACTACGGCAACGATATCATCAATAACTTTAAGAGCGGACTCATCGTCAAGACCGTAAACAGATTTTTTGGTCTCTTTGGCTGTTTCCTCCAGATATTCTTTCCGAGAAGATATATGTTTCGGAGAATTAAAATGAGGGTAAATATAAAAGTCTACCAAATTTAAAGCGGTATCATTGTTATAACCGAATTGATCCTCATAATATTTTTTCTTATCGCTGCTAGTATAGGCTATACTTGGATTCGTTATTATACTTCCGGCGCTTATTCCGGCATAAACTCTAGTTTTTAATAGTTCGGGCAATAATTCGGCTAAGCCTGATTCTTTCAGCCAATACATCAAATGATAGGTATTACCTCCGGAGAAAAATAAAACATCTCCGTTTTCTATTTTTGGCAACCAGACTTCTTTCGGGAGAGCGGAAATATCGACAATGTCAATAAATTTAAATCCTTGTTTTTTAATATTATAAAGATCATTTATAAACCAGCCCTTATCTCCCCGAGCAACATTCATGGCTGTCGGGATAAAAACAATCGCGGTCTCTGCCGCCGGCTTCCCCGTCAATTCGAATAAGGCATTAGCGATCGACTGGTTAGAAAGACCATTGGAGGTTAGGAGTAATTTCATAAAATTAGTTAAATTATATTGGAACAATTATTGTGTTAAGCCAACATTGATACTAGAGCCTAAAGCATTACCGTAGAAATCATGAGTTTCGCCGACGTTTACGCCTGCGCCTATGGCCTGCGAGTTAGCTTGAAGATGAAAATTTCCGGCGGCCGCATTAACAAATAAGGGGTCGGCAACAATATTAGTAGCGGAAGATCCAGCTCCTCTAAAATTTGGGTAATACATATTATTATCTCTTAAAATTGAATGCTGGGAAGAGGTCACAAGTCCAGTAGACGTGTCGTTGGTAAAGAAAAATATATTATTTTTCAAATCCAAATTATCCGTCCAAAGATCAACTGCGTGGACTCCTGGAGACATTGAGTAGAAGACATTATTATAGATCTTATAACTAGCTCCATTATCCCCGACATAAACTCTGGAATTAATAAACTGGTTATAGGCAATCAGTAAATCTGGGGTATGCGAATAAATTCCGGTATCATCCACGAAAGTATTATAGCGTACTTTAACCCCGACCAAACCGCGGAATAAGTAAAATCCGGATTCATTGGCGTTAAGGCGCAGCTTACAATAATTATGCTCTAAGAGCCCATTCGTTGAGACAGTGCTAGCCAAAGGGCTGACAATAACACAAAATTTATTATCCGTATCCGAACGATCAAAAACATTATGATGAATATTAAAGCCAAAAACAGTACCATTTAATTGAACACCGTCGCCAGACGCTAACTGCTCGGTTTTACCCTGATACCAATAGCTATTTTCATTCCAATTTTGATTTACGCCGTGGATATAATTAAAGGCTATTTCAAGATTATTACGATCATGCGAATACAAACCATCATCCCCCGTATAGGCAACCTCTGAATTGAGTAGTTTATAACCAGTCGGACCGACATTCATTGTGCGGAGTCCCCATTCGCTATTTTGAATGCGACAATTATCAACCGTACTATTATTACCGCTCCCAGAATATATGCCGCTAGTTGAGAGCTTCGCGTCTATATCTAAATCGCGAATCGTATCGTTATTTCCATTAAGACCCATGGCGCCGTTGCTGGAGCCTGTCAGATTCCAGCCACGTATTATCGGGCGGTTAACATCATTGCCATAGGCGCCTACCAAAACATTGTCCAAGGCTATATTTACGCGGGCGCTGACCGTAGTCTCGGTTCCTCTTTTCTGAAGATAATTTCTATTGGCGGAAAAAGTGACATTTGACCAAGATTTATACGGGCTCGTTCTCGTCCCGCTACCACTAACAGCTACACTCGGATCTATAAAATATGTATTAGCGGCCGGCAAAACAGCGATTGTCAAAGTAGCATTTTCATAAACTTGATTAGCTTGATCTTGAGCCTGTATATTTATACTTAAACTACTTTGTCCGCTAAGAACGCTACTATCAACTAAACGAACAACGCCGCTGCCATCGATGCTGAATCCATTGCTGCCACTCAAAATACTATAGCTAACAGTAAGATTTTTTAAATTAAGCCAATAGACATTAAGCTGCCCGACAACGTCACCATTTACGGCATTACTTGGTATCGCAAACGATTGATTATGGGCTCGAATTTGCTCTAAACTTTGAGATAGATTATTACCCGAGACAATACAAGAATTTCCATTGATTTGATAACCATTATTGCAAGAAATAACCGTGCAACTCCCCCAACCCGACCACTCACCCAGCGTACAAGTACGACTCTGCGAGCCTTGTCCGTTAGCGATAGCGCAACTTTGAGTCGGACTTCCGGAACAAGTAATCGGCACGCAAGTATTACCGCTTGGTTGATATGATGCATCACAACTTACCAGATTACATTGTCCCCAAGCCGACCAAGCTCCATTAGAGCATGTTCTATTTTGCGAACCAAGACCATTAGCTATCGCGCAGCTTTGGGTTGGGCTGCCGGAACAAGTTAGAATCGGAGACCCACCACCGCCGCCTCCTCCTCCGCCACCTCCGCCACCTCCAGAATTGCCTCCTCCGGGCACAGGAGTGATAACACCAGCATTACCATTATTCGCTTGATTACTACCGTTTGAGTGTTTCCACTTAATCAAGGTTAATAACTGTTGATTTAAATCGTTGATTGATTCTCCCTGATTGGTAAGCGACTGTTTTACCTGAATTATATACTCTGAGTAAAAACGATTTGATAAAAAAGCATTAGCGCTGATTATTTTTTTATAAGTTGAACCATCAAAATAATAATATGTTTCTGCGCTCGCCTCTTTTACTAATGAGCCAGCAGGAACTTCGTCGTCCGCCAACTCGCTACCGATACTATAGTCGGTGAATAAAGAATCAGGAACATCTCCAACCCTTTTCGCCCAATTATCACCAAAGAGGCTCTTGGCTTGCGCCTCATTTTTTATTTTCCTTAATAAGCCACCTGGCTCAACGGCGTATACGGCCGGATCGGTAGTAATTTTTACCAACTTAGTCCCAGCTCTCATTACAATATTCCCTCCCAGTGGATACGATTGTAACTCGCTTGCTGGCACAGTAACGACACCAGCAAAATCTTTATACCAAGAAAAGTAAACCGCCTCCGACGGGAAAACATAACGCTTGTTGTCATCACCTAGATAGTAGACAGAGGAAACGCCGTTCATCTTAATTAAAGAGCTGGCGCTAGCGGAGTTGTCCGCTGCGATTGGAGTAACGTAAATAAAATTTATAGCGAATATTAGAGCAATTGAAAAAAATATGATTCTCTTATATTTTGTTGTCATATAATTTAATCTTAATGAAAATTATAAATATTTAACGGTTGTAATGTATATAAAAATTATAACATTTGCGGGGCATGCTGGGAATGGTAATACAAAAAAATAAGGCGTAGCCTTATTTCGACAAACCGCGGAGAGGGTGGGGTGCACTTGGAACGCTGCTTTACTAAAGTTATGATGTAAAAATTTTAACCCAATCTTCTTTTTTTACGGCTAATAGTAATTTCTGTTATTTCTATTTGCTTTGGTAATTTTAGTAAATACAAAATTATATCAGCTACATCGAGTGGGTTCATCCATTCTTCTGGATTATCTATTTTTAATCCGTAATCCTTTTCGTGCATTTTAGTATTCATGCCACCACAGTGGACATATATCATTCTGCTTTTTGTTTTTGCTAATTCTAATCCAATGTTATAAGAGCCCCCTCTCAGACCATATTTAGTTGAAGTATAAGCTAGCTGATCGTTAAATCCGGCTTTTAAATCTGCTGTTGTGCCGATATTTAATATGTCGGCTTCATTTTTTACTATATTATCAAATAAACGGGATAATAAATACAATGGAGCAATAGTATTAATTTTAAATGCTCTTTCAAATTTAGAATATGTAATATTATTAATTTTCTCCATAGCTACAATGGCGGCGCAATTAATAATAACATCAAAATTATTATATTTTTCTTTTATTAAATCGCTAGTATTGTTAATATCTTCTTCTATAGATAAATCACAAGCGAGATTAACAACGCCTGGCATGTCGCAAGCCGTCCTACTTACATTAATTACTTCTATTTTTTCTTTTAGGCATAAACTAGCGATTGCCTTACCGAGTCCGTCGCTAGCTCCTAATATAATAATTTTTTTCATATGTTTTTATAGCTATTTTGCTAATATTATAGCATGCTGCTTCAAAGTGATAAACTCCCTATCAAAAATAGCCCCTATTTATGGCTATTTACAAACTGCGGGGAGGTGGGACGCACTTGGAACGGCAATCAATCTGCGCGGCCCCTAAGATCATTAACAATTTCTTCATGAACTAAACCATTGGTCGCTAAAATATCTTTGGAATCAATCGACCATGGATTTCCAAGGCCATCCGTGATTTTGCCTCCTGCTTCTCGAACAATACAAACACCAGCAATAACATCATGAGGGACATTAGCTAAATAATAAATTTCCGCATCACCCGTGGCAATTTGGGCAAATTCATAACTACTAGCATCAATAATTTTCACTAACCCACATTTTTGATAAATCCGTGGTTCAATTTGAGCCTCTCCTTTAAATTTCCCGCCAGCATAATAAAGACTTTCGGATAATTGACGACCAGAGACTTTTGCCAATTTATTATTAACAAAACACCCCTTGCCATCCTCAGCGGATAATAAAATATTTAGAACTGGAAAATACAGAACGCCAATAATTGGCTTGCCTTTATACACCAGCCCTATAGATACACCAAACAAGGGTATGTGTCTGATATAATTTGAAGTGCCGTCAAGCGGGTCTATATACCAAATATAATCCGAACTCATATTAACACCCATTGACTCTTCCCCGTAAATACCGTGATTAGGAAATTTTTCTCTTAGAATAGAAATGATTTTTTCTTCGCTTTTTATATCTACCTCAGTCACCACAGAGGCGGCGTCATAACTTTCAGTTTTTAATTCAATATTTAAATCTTTTGCATAATAAGCCATTAATATTTTTCCAGCTTCTTTGGCGACAGTAACTGCAACTTCTCTAAAAATTTTATCCATATAATTCCTTAATTTATTATTTACTTTAATATTAGCATCACTCGTTCCAAAGTTCAATTCTCCCTATCAAAAATAGCCCCTATTTAGGGCTATTTACAATCTGCGGAGAGGGTGGGATTCGAACCCACGGTCGGCTTGCACCGACGACAGTTTTCAAGACTGTTCCATTCGACCGCTCTGGCACCTCTCCTAAGTCTTATTTTTACCCTAACACTATAATAAAAAATTAGGTTCTAGTCAATTATTCAAAAAACCATATTTCGTGCTATAATATACTCATAATTAATTATCATAAAAACTATGGCCATAATAACCTGGGGCGAGGATTTCTCGGTTGGTGTTGAGGAATTAGACAACCAACACAAAAGACTAATCGTCATCATCAACAATCTTTTTGCTCTTTATGCCGAAAAAAAATTTAACGCCGTCGATGTCACTCCTATTTTCCAATCTCTGAAAGATTATGGCGACGAGCATCTAAGTACCGAAGAACATTATTTTAACCTTTATAGCTATCCGGCGAGAGTCCAGCACGTCGAGCAGCATAATTTATACCGCAAGAAATTAGCCGAACTTGAGGCGGGCTATGATAAAGAAAATAGCGAAAAAACTCTATTCGCTATCAACGACTTCCTTAACCAATGGTGGACCTGGCACATCAACCATGTTGATAAAGAATACACTGAATACTTCCACGCTAATGGTTTAAAATAAATAATTAGGATAATAAAAAAGACCAGATAAGCTGGCCTTTTTTATTACATCTTCATTTGTTCAATATCTTGTAAAACCTCCTCGGCATGGAGAGCGGGCTTAACTTTTCCATAAACCTTAACTATCTTCCCAGCCGGATCGATTAAATAGGAAATTCTTTTTGCCAAACCGTTGGCGCCATATGTATTAACAATCGTTTTCTCCGTATCCGCCAGAAGCGTAAACGGGAGATTAAATTTCTGGGCGAAGCGATCGTGGCTCGCGACTGAATCCGTGCTTACGCCGAGAATGACTGCATCCGATTTTTCGAAATGCGGAAAGTTGTCGCGTAGAGCGCAGGCTTCTGTCGTGCAGCCAGGAGTATTGTCTCGTGGATAAAAATATAATAACACCCATTTGCCACGGTAGTCAGATAACTTATGTCCTATCCCTGCTTGATCCTGGGCCTCAATTTCTGGGGCCATTATGCCAGTTTGTAACATAAAAAATCATTAATTGTTAGTATTCGTAATACGCTTTGAATATAAATTAAATTCAATAAAAAACCACCCGTTTTATAAGGTGGTTAGACTAAATATTATTGCTACTACTTTGCAGCCTTGGACCATCCATTTTCCAGAAGGGCTTTTTCCACTTCCGGGTAGTCGGCTTTGTTATGAGCCTTCGGGTCAAGCTTCGCACGAACAGATTCGCAGGAAGAGCCGTGTAAATGGTGCTCATCGGCATAAGCGTCCAGGTCCTGTTCGATTTCGTTAACCCGAAAGCTGTGGTTAACTATCTTCAGGTTGCTGCCATCGGTCGGCAAAAATTGAACAAAAATTGATTTCAAAAAGTAGTTGCCTCCTACTTCGAGGGTGTACATTACTGGTGTCAGATTCATGGGGTTATTTTAAATTATTTTACAACTTATAAACGTACTATTTATTGATTGGTAATCATAACATTTTTACTTAATTAAGTCAATACTTAACTAATTAACTAAAACTAAATATATGACGAAACTAAATCCTTATTTAAATTTCGCGGGCCAGACAGAAGAGGCTTTTAATTTCTATAAATCCGTCTTTGGGGGCGAATTCGTTATGATACAGCGTTTTGAGGAGGTTCCCGACTCTCCAGACAGAAGCAAAATGACCAAAGAAGAAATGAAAAAAATAATGCACATTTCTCTCATGATTGGCGACCAAGTATTAATGGGCACCGATGCGCTTGAGTCTCAAGGACATATGGTTAAAGTTGGGAACAATATTAGCCTCTCCCTCAGTCCAGACTCAAAAGAAGAGGCTGATCGATTATTCAAAGCCTTGAGTAACGGCGGCTCGGTAGATATGCCGATGATGGATATGTTCTGGGGCGCCTATTACGGAATGGTCACCGATGGCTTCGGTATTAAATGGATGATTAATTATGATATGCGTTATGCGAAAAAATTAATTATATCTCGTCACTTTAATTCCCCACGCGAAACTATGTGGAACTTATGGACTAAGCCGGAAATGGTTAAAAAATGGTGGGGCCCGGAAGGGTTCACAGCACCGTCGATTGCAATTGATTTACGTAAAGGCGGTAAGTATCTTTTTTGTATGCGCGGCCAAGCGGCTCCAGGGAAACCAATATCTGATTTCTGGAGCGGCGGCAAATATTTAGAAATTATACCAGGAGAAAAAATAGTGTGTACCGATAGCTTCTCTAATGAAAAGGGAGAATTAGTAAAACCATCTGAATATGGAATGGACCCGGACTTCCCTGTCGAGAATATAGTAACAATAACATTTGCCGATCAAGGCGGGGGGACAAGGGTCACTATCAGTTACGAAGCTGAGACAGATAAAATAATGAAAGCCATGGAAAAGGTGCAAATGAAAGATGGCTGGGAAAGCTCGCTTGATAAACTCGCAATGGTTTTAACTAAATAAAAAACTAATCCCTTGCTAAAAATTCCGAAATTTAATTTTTTTTCTTATAATGCTCCTCAAAGTCATTAACCAGGGTCACTATAGAATCACCTTCACCGCTTTTATCAAAATCAATCTTTGGAGGATTATAGTTCGAGGTAGGCGGCCTAAAGTCATTTATGCGTTTATAATCCTCCGGGGCCATTATAAAATTAATTGAGGCAATATTCTCGTCAATATGTTTTTTAGTTGCTGACATAACCATCGGACTATATCCTAAACTGCACAGCCAATTTAAAACAATCTGACTTTGTGTTTTTTGATATTTTCCCGCTAGCTCGACCAATATCTCCCAATTGTGTAAAAAAGTCCGATTGCGACGCAACGGACGCCAAATAATATTTTTAACGTCTAACTCGTCACAAAGATTAAAAATTCCCTTATCCTGCAGGGCTCTAATTTCGAAACTTAAATGTCCCTCATGGGCATAGAATTTATCATTAAATTCCTTTTTAAAATTTCTAATGCCTTCCGCGTTGGCGTTAGAAAGGCTGACGTATCTTGTTTTTCCAGATTCTAAAAGATTATGTAAAAATAAATAGGTCTGCTCCTCGCCGAACTTATTTATAAATGACTGAGTGACGAGAGTCGAGTCCGCATAATCTGTTTCCATTATTTTATGGAAGCTGGAGACATCTTGGTTAGCATCTTCTATAGATGATAAATCTCGCGGATATAATGAGTGAGTTAAAAATACATCTTCCCTGCTAATAGTACTCTTGTCCAATGCTTTTTTAAAAAGAACAAGTGATTTACCATGTCCATATCCCACAGCGATCTCGGTAAAATTAATTCCTTGATCCAGAGTATAGGCTAAAGCGTCTATATATTTTTCATCCGCAAGCTTCTCGGTTATTTCCATGTCACGGTGACCGCGACCACCGACTCCATAACTGCCGATACCAATTTTAGAAACTTGTTTGCCTGAAAGGGTTTTCATATTTATTTACTTAGAGTTATTTCTTAAGCCTCATTCCAGTTCCAAATAATTCAAAACCGAATTTATTATAAAAAGGTATTAAAAAATCTTTATTATCTGGGTCGGCAAACAAACTAATAGAGCTGTATTTTTTATCTTTTGTAAAAGCCAATAGGTTATCCATTATCTTCTTTCCTATTCCTTTGCCATGATAGTCTTTATGCACGACAATATCATAAAACATACACATAATCCCATCCTCGACGATTCTACCCATCCCGACCAATTTGCTCTTATCATATACGCTATAAACAAAGGATGATTTGTCTAAAACCTCTCGCCATTTTTCTTCTTCTCTTTTAGTGCACCAACCGACAGAAAATCTAAGCGCATTTATTTGCTCTCCGGTTAAGTCTTTGTTTGTTGATTCAGTTAATTTCATATTTAAATATTATATCATTAGGTTCCAAAGTTACAAACACTAAATTCGGTTATATTTGACAAATTAACCTAAATATTAGTAATATTAAGGCATTCTTTTATTATTATACTTAACCGAAACATAAACCCTTAATTAAGCAAGTATGAACAAAGGAAAATGGTTCTTTTCATTTTTAATGGACATCGATGGCGATGACGGCATCGGTGAATCCATGCAATATCAACACCCTGTCGAAATCGAACTTATGGCCGAAAACAAAGACGAGGCGTTAAATCAGGTGAATTACAACGTCGAGAAATTCAAGGCTATGTCCCACAATGACTTAAAAAAGTATTGCATCAACATCACGTCTGATGACACTATTAAATTCACGGATTTCCAGCTTACCTATAAGGAAAAGTTGGAGCTATCAATCCCTGAGTTATTAATGTGATACTTTTTTTGGCGACCTTCCCTGCCTGGCAATTTAGCTGGGCTTTTTTAAAATAAAAATAAGGTTTCTGCCTTATTTTTTTATTAGCACGAAATGAAATAGTTATTTTGAAAACAATCATCTCTTGTAAACAACAAGGGTTGATATTTCTCGACTTCGAATAACAAACCCGTCAATCAGATGGCTGGCATAGAATTCTTTCATTTCCTCAAGCATGGTCGATTTCTTGTTGTCAGCGACCAGGTTCCATAAGCTTAACGACTGGATCAATATTAATGCCTCTTCGACTGTATATTTTTCATCAACATAAAAAGATTTTTCAGTGACTGCAGAGAAGCCTACTTTTTTTAACCATTCTTTTTTAAAGTGTTCTTGTGTGGTATCAAAACTTTTACCGGCGTATTTTTCTAATATCGCGGAATAACCATTTTTAAAATCTTCATTTTCATCCTTTCGATTTGTTTTTAAGGCTGCAAAAAATATTCCGCCCTCTTTCATGACTCGCCTAATCTCCAAAAGAGATTCTTCGTTATTAAACCAATGAAAAGCTGTGAAGGCAGTAAGAAGATCAAATTTATCTGTCTCATAAGGAAGCTTATTCGCCGGAGCGATGACATAAGGGATGTCGTCAGATTGTTTTAGCGCCACGTCAATCATCACCGAATCTTTATCGGCGCCAATTACTTCAAACCCAGACTGCTTTAATTGGCGCGTCGAAATACCGGTTCCACAGCCAATATCAAGAGTTAGAGGATTATCTTTTTTGATAAGAGATTTTAGGTATTCAAAAACTTCCTGCGGGTATCCGCGGCGGGCAGCATTATACTCTTCGCTCATTACGCCAAAATTATTTTGTTCGCTCATAATAATATATTACCGCTATTTTTTCCTTTGGTGGTTTATATTTTGATTAGGAATTTGTGGCTTGCTTAATTGCAGTTTCAAGTTCTTTTGGGGCATCCGTTCCGATGCGATAGACTTTCCCATTCTTCATAATTATTTCAACCGCATCGAAACCAGAAACATTATAAATCCACATATACGGCCAAAACCAGACTCTCATTCCCCATCCGTAATACCAGTGATTCTTTACTGTCTTAACTGAAGCTATTTGATTAAGTGCGAACTTTCTGGCAAAAATTCCGTACCCAAATTTAATATGAAGGTGGTTTTCGTCAAGTGACGTTGTCAATGTGGCAAACGAGGAAAGAATAAACAGAATTAATACCATTATGAAAGTGACTAAAAAATTTGTGCCGGAGTCGACCGAAGGCGGCTCGAGCCTGGCCGTAATTTGAGCCCATGCGAAAAACGCCAGCACGACTAGCGTAACAACTAACATCAGATACCCGATTTGGGTGTGTTTGTATGAAGTCATAAATTTATTTTATTAATTTTTTGATGGAACATGGTTGGAATGACGATATATAAAAATTTAGAAAATTTTTGAAATACTTTCAAAATCTGTAAGTCCTAGCTCCCAGGCGTCTTTACCCTTTTTCCATAATTTCCATTCTTTATTATATCACTCCTTCCTGAGCTTATAAACTCCCACCAAAGAATAGCTCGAATCTTAGGACTATTTAACTCTGTAGAAAGCGCAGACTGCCAATATCAGCGAAGGCGCCCCAGCACTATATTAAAAAGCCGCTTTATTGCGGCTTTAATGCTTGAATGGTCAAAAATAGCACGAGCGATCGCTACCCTCTTTCATATTTATGACACATAAAATCAAGGGGTTTGAAACGATAGAATCCGCCGGACTCAAGTTTGCGCAGTGCTTCATGTTTCTCTTCGGTCGACGGCTTTATCGGCAATTTGTCGCCGATATTCTCCCCTTTCAATCTATCGGTTACTAATTGGATAAAGTTTTCTCTTTCTTCGGCAGTCATGTTTCTGATGTTTCCGAAACTCCTTATTTGGTGTACCGTGATTTGGTTGAAAGCGCCATAGAAATAAACCGAATCCGGGAGAGAGGATAGATCAGCGACTTTCTCATCTTCACTTAAGTGAAAATAGATGGCTAGGCTTTCATTGACTCCTTGTAATTTTTCAAAGAAACAGCGAAAACGCAACGTTCTATTATTAAAGGGGTTAGGAAATAAATCATTTTCTTTGGATACGAAAATCGTCCAAACATGGGGAATCATCTCTATCCCCTTTTCATTTGTTAATTTTTCCATTGCTTATAAATTATAATTTAATTGTTAAAGTAATAAAAAAATATACCATCTTGGTATACTTTTTGTCAATCTGCACAAGTGAGTGGCGTAGCCCGAATAATTTCTCGCTCGCACTCGTTTTATTTATATAACTTTTGATTTGTCCCAAATAAAATCAAACCAGCTTTTTAACATTATCGCTAAATTATCATTTTCAATCAAGCTGCCAAAGATATCATTGTTCAGCGAGCAAAAAGCTACATAATTATCCCAAATTATTATTATTGATTTAAGTCTAACCAAGCCTTCGGGTCTAAGACGCACTTCCCGGAAATATTTTTTATCATCAATAAAAATTTCTTCTGTGGGTCGCTTAATTCCTGGCCGCAGAGATTTGATATATAGTTTTTTTGAGGCCCTTCTTAAATGATAATCGATCAGAAATTCTTTGCCTAGCTTATCAATTATATCCAATTCCGAGCCAGCAAAACGCAGTTCTGAGTCTGAGGACTGCAAGGATATTCGAATTAATTTTTTAACACTTTCCTTGCCGGAGAAATATGATACTTGAGATTGGCCAGATGACTTATAAGAATCAAAGCTGCTTAAAAGTGGCAAGAGATCGACTAGCTCTTTTTTTAATGAGCCTATTTCATTTTCCCGGTCGTTAATCATGGAAATCAGCTCTTGCGGCTTATTGGCTTTAATTTTTTTCCCATAACTTGCCCCTTGATTAAAGCAAAGGCCATTCGTTTCAAGCTTCCTGACCACATCATATGCGTTGGTGCGCGTTAGGTTACAATTCTTAGCGATGCGGCTTGCGGTTTGTGGCCCTGACGACAAAAGATATAAATAAACTCTCGCCGCCTTGTCATCAAGACCAATTCTTTTTAAAAAATCCTTTATTTTATTGGGCATTTCTTGGGCCATATTATTATTGTTGTCGAAAGTCATACGACATATATACATCATAGCAAATTATTTCTAAAATGCAAGCATATATAATTTGTACGTTTAACAATTAAAAAGGAGGAAAAATGAAATTAGCTGTTATTTATGACAAGATGGCCCTAAAGCGAGAGGGCGACGAGACTACTATCTATTGCAGTATCTGCAATAGCGAGCTAAGACTCGGTATTTATCGGACATTATTTTGCTCTAAATGCGAAATAGTCGCAAGCTCTGATGTGACAATAGATTCAATCATGTCCTGCGTTCATTGCGAGCAGCCGCTGACCGCTAAAAAGAACTTCGACGGGCGAATCACCGGGCGATGTGAAAACGAGGCTTGCGGTGATTGCTGGTCAATGCAAGATTTATGCTTGATAAGATTAAATAAGAGCATATCGCCGGAAAGAGGCGAGGATCCGTACATAACGCGCATTAACGATGCTCACGAGGCCGAAGTAATTAGCAATGAATGGGTCGACGTTAAGACTCTCAACTTCTGCGAATTAAAACGAGAAATTTATGACTCTTTTTCAAGAATTAGTCCTCATCTTGTTAAGACTGAATCTTCGCAAACCTTAATCAACCGGGCACTGGCTAACGCCATCGAACTCAACTACCAACGGCTTAAAAATATTGATACGAGGAAGAACAAGTGGCACTCTGTCTCCGCCTTGATACGGGAAAGCGGAGTAAAAAGAGAGATTGTTGTGGCTATCGTTGAAAAATTTGTGCAGGAAGCTTGCTCCTATGAAGTTAGGTTTTATATCAGGCAACGTGGCCGGGCCAAATTTATTCATTCCAATATCTATGGCTGGATAATGGAACAAATTAAAAATAAAGATTGCTAAAACAATCTGGCTAATTAACAATCCAAAAGACTGGATCAATAACCCAGTCTTTTTAATGGAGACCGCTCTCCTTTTTTACTTAATAAATCCACCATGACACCATAACCGGCAAACTACTTCATTATTTCTTGATATTTCCTCTAAGCCAGTAAAGTTTTTTAAATCGCCATCAGTATTAAAAGTATATTTCCATTCGCTATTTATAAACTCTTTTGGTCCGCGAACTGGTATATTATCGCCGGAACCAGACATCAGGGCTGGGCGTAAAATAGCGTCGAATAAATTCTCGCTTATATCATCATTAAGCGCAAAACCGTAATAGTTCATGCCCCAAACTGGCAAGCCGTCTTTATAAACGATTTCTTCACCAATAAAATTTGTAGAGCCAAAATAAGTATCGTGATAAGCCAAGTCGTCTCTTTCAAAATGATAATCTTTCGAGCCAGGACGAAGTGAGGCGGCCTTCTTAACGTCCTCATTGGCATAAGTGCTCAAATTTGCTTCCCTGAGAAAATTATCTAAAGCATCAATTGAAATTTTATTCATAATTTTAAAACTATTTTGTAGTCCTTTAATTATATCATGCTGTTCCAAAACTATAAATTCCCTTAACTTTAAAAACCATCACCTTTTTTATAGCTCTATTGACATATTTTATATAATATGAGAATATAAACTTTCTAGTTATTTAAAAATACTCAGCAAAAGTACTAAGCATTTTATCTTTTTAGAACGTTTAGTACTTTTGCCGAGGAACATAAATATTGTCAGTACCATCCAAAAATTTTCTGAAAAAGGCTTGCCAGCCAGGATGTCAGATAGGCAAAAAGTTGACTGCGGGGAAAGAACCGAATTTCCGAGTTAAAAAAATCCGAGCTCGGCGGAAAAAAACAAAATGTCTAAATACAAATTTATGGCAAATGAATTAAACCTTGGTCATAATTCAGTTAGTTCAACGCAAGAAAGCCCATTCGGTCTATTGGTATTTGAAGAAAATGGAAAAAAAATGTTTAGAACAATTTCAGAAAAAGGAACTTCAACAATTAAGTACAAACTTAGTTCCTGTGAAATAATTTTAGACGTAAAAACTGGTAAGGTTTTTTTTCAACCAATCGCCGAAAGTGCTGCCGCTAACCCTCGTTACGCCATGATTGTGCCACCAATTTACGAAGACGATGATGAAACATCCTCTCTCTTAAAAAAATTGAAAAAAGTCGCTGGTAACGAAGATCGTTTTTTTCGCTGCGGTGGTGAAATTCAGGGATTTTTTCGTCCAGTTTTTGAAAAAGATGCCATTCAGATGGCGAAGGAAAAGGGTTATAAAAAGTTTTATTGCATCGGCGGACAAGATGGAGTTTACACCGTAAATATTCCTAAAAAAATGGATAGCGAATTGGGACCAATTGATCAAAAAAGAAGAAATGCGGTCATGCAGTCGCTAAAAGAACGACGAAGCATTTCTTATGAATTCGACTCCGAAACATTTGTCGTCACCTTGGATGAAGCTAAAAAATTAGCACCTCATTATATTCAAAAAACATTGGATGATTTAGTGTGCAACGCTCAAGAATTATCCAAAAAAATTGCTTCATTCAAAGACGAAATAAATCAACTTATCACTAATCTGTAAAAAACAACCGCAGTAAGCCAGCCCAAAAGTGCTGGCTTTTTTAAAACTAAAAATAGAGCCTAAATAAGCTCTATTTTCTAACTACTTCGTGCTAGCACGATGTTGCGGAGAAGGAGGGATTCGAACCCTCGATAGGAGAATAAACTCCTATAACAGGTTAGCAACCTGCCGCTTTCAGCCGCTCAGCCACCTCTCCCTGGGACCCTTTGGGGTATCCACCATTTTTATTTTTTATGGTATAATTACTATATAAAATATAGCTTTGCTTGTCAAACGAATATATGCCTCAAACAAACCAAAAATACATACACTGGCAGATACCAGAGTATCGAATTCCTAAAAGAAATCGTGTCTGGTATATTGTGGCCACGGTTTTTTTGCTTATCTGCATTTTCTTCTCTTTTTTCACAATTGCCAGTTGGCGCTTGGTCTTTCTCGGATATAATTCCAACTTCCTTTTTGTCTTAATAATCATAATTTCGGCGGCAATAATGTATACGAATGAAAGACGCGAACCACTGATGATAAACTTCGAGCTTGGTCCAGAAGGAATTAAAGTCGGTTCGAGATTTTATGACTATGATGATCTAAAAAACTTCTGTGTTCTCTATAAACCGAAGCAAAGCCTTAAAAATTTATATTTTGAATTTAAAACCAGCGCTCGCCCCCGTCTCTCTATCCCCATGCGCCGCATGGATGCTTTAACCGTGCGCAACTTTTTAATCCGCTATTTAGACGAGGATTTAGAACGAAATAACGCGCCCCTATCCGAACAGTTGACTAAACTGCTGAAATTATAATAAACTAGTTAGCAGCTAGCACCCATCGTTCAACGGATAGGACGTAAGCTTGCGGAGTTTAAAATCCAGGTTCGATTCCTGGTGGGTGCACATAATATATACTACTTAGAAAAACCGGAGTTATTCAGACTCTGGTTTTTTTATTACGATTTGCGGCTAATCCCCGGATTTGTTAGACTTTTAGTATGCTTACCCTTAACTCTAAAATTGAAGAATTAAACCGCGTGGGTGCCGCGACTGCTAAAATACTGGCCCGACTTGAGCTTTATACCGCCCAGGACCTTCTTTTTTATTTCCCTTTCCGTTATGATGATTTCACTAAAAGCGTGCCGATTGCCGATCTCCAAGTTAATACTAACGTGAACATTATCGGCACAATAGAACTAATTCAAAACAAACGGAGCTTTAAGCGAAAAATGTATCTGACCGAAGCGCTTATAAGCGACGAAACAGATACAATTAAAACCATCTGGTTTAATCAACCTTTCTTAACACGGACACTCAAGGTTGGCGACCGGGTTTCACTCGCCGGCCGCGTTAGCGAAAGCCAGGGGCAATTAACAATAATTTCCCCTTTATACGAGAAAATATATTCGGACGACTTAATCCATACCAAAGGTCTTGTTCCAAACTACCATCTAACTTCCGCAATCAGCCAAAAACAAATTCGTGCTTTGATTAAACAAGTAATTACGCTCGCTACTAAAGTTCCGGATTGGCTACCTAATGATATTAGAAAGCGCCTCTCGCTTTTAGATTTAAGTGAGGCGATACTTAAAATTCACTTTCCTAAAAATCTAAATGAAGCTTTCGCCGCCGAGCAGCGTCTGGGATTTACCGAACTATTTCTGCGCCAATTAAAAGCGCAATTAATCAAAAAACAAATTAAAAGCCGAACTGCGCCAGCGATTAAATTTCAAACTAAAATTACGCAAGACTTTGTTTCGTCGCTGCCCTTCAAATTAACGGACGCTCAAAAAAAATCCGCTTGGGAAATTCTCCAGGACTTAGAAAAAACCTCACCCATGAGCCGCTTGCTAGAAGGCGATGTTGGCAGCGGAAAAACGCTGGTCGCGGTCATGGCTTTATTGAATGTGGCGCTCAATAAAAAACAGGGCGCGCTCATGGTTCCAACCGAGATTTTAGCCGAACAGCATTTTAATTCGATTACTCGCCTATTAAAACCATATAATCTTGGGATTGAGCTATTAACTCATAGCCATAAGGTTAAAGATATATCCAGCGTCGATATTATCATTGGCACGCAAGCGTTAATTCAAGAAACAGTGAAATTTTCTAATTTAGCCCTAGTTATTGTCGATGAACAGCATCGTTTTGGTGTTAAACAAAGACAGAAACTATTGGATTTCAATAATGATAGCGAAACAACTCCGCACTTCCTTTCGATGACAGCGACGCCTATTCCCCGTTCCTTGGCGCTCTCAATTTATGGCGACCTTGATCTTTCAATTATTAATCAACTCCCGGCTGACCGCAAAAAAATAATCACCAAATTAATTACCGAGTCTCGTCGCCAAGCGGCCTATGATTTTATCCGCAAAGAAATAAAATCCGGGCGCCAAGCTTTTGTAGTTTGTCCGTTAATTGATGAGTCCGATAAATTAGGAGTAAAGTCAGTCAAACAGGAACACGAAAAATTAGATAAAGAGATATTCCCGGAATTAAAAGTCGGCTTGCTCCACGGCAAATTGAAAGCTAAAGATAAAGAGGCGGTAATGGCCGAGTTCTTGGCCAATAAAATACAGATACTGGTTTCGACTTCGGTGATTGAAGTCGGGGTTGATGTTCCAAATGCGACCATGATGATTATTGAAGGCGCTGAACGTTTTGGACTTGCCACCCTGCATCAATTCCGCGGCCGCGTCGGACGCAGCAACTATCAATCATATTGTCTCCTCTTTCCTTCAAACGAAGAATTAACTAATCCGAAAACGATTGAGCGTTTAGAAGCAATGACAAAATATAGCGACGGCTTCTCACTGGCGAAAATCGATTTGAAACTGCGGGGCGCCGGCGAAATCTATGGCGCGAGCCAAAGTGGTTTTCCGGAATTACAAATTGCCTCCCTCTTTGATTATGAGACAATAAAAAAAGCGCAGACCGAAGCGAGCGCATTAATCGCGAATGATCCCGAGCTCGATAAGCATCCTCTGCTTAAAGCTAAGTTAGGCGAATGGGAAGATTCAATTCATTTGGAATAAAAAATGTTCTCTAAAAAAGAAAGAGCCCTGTAACAATTGTTACAGGGCTTTTTCGAAAGGACGTGATAATTATTCTTCTTTTTGTTTAATGAAGGAAATAGTTATCGAAGCAATCAGGAGTATGATCATTGTGACCATCGCGGGCACGCTTTTGAAAATCACGCGTACAGTCTCAGACAGTAATGAGTGATCGTATACAGGTATCTGCCCCATTGCGACACCGAATAATGTACCGAAGACTAATAATAACACTACCCCTGAAATCGCTCCCAGCACGTTGCTGATTGTTTTAACTTTTTGAAATGTACTGTTCATTTTTCAGCCCCTCCGTGGCTTACTTTTTAATTTATATTGGTCTGAAATTGAATTTTCTACTTAGTCTAATGATATCACAATTAGGATATAATGTCAATAGTTACTAATACTACCAAATCAAGTAGTTTAATATTAGCTAAAATACGCTAAAATTTACAGTCCCTGATTGTTCTAGTCTTGACATTATTACGCACAAATGATAAGATATCTTCATGTTCATTAACCTAGTATTCACAATCATAAAAAGCGTAAGATGAGTAACTTGTTTATGTATGTAAGTGAAGGCGCGACCGAAATTATGGTCGACCCATCAAATGTAGTTGTAAATGCTGCTGGCACCAATATGACGGTGGCTACTTATAACGAAGCGCGCTTCAATGGCGGCGACAAGAGACCGGAGTACAGAAACTTCCGATCGATTGCCTTTAATGAAAAGGATCGCGCAAAGATGGAGGAAATTTTTAAACAAAAAAAGCTTACCTTAAAACAAAAAACAAAAATCCGCGCCCACCAACTCAGAATGAACAAAAAAGTTGGCCGCGAAGTACTGTCGCTGGCAGCACAGTCAAATTAAAACATTAGGCAGTTTACTGCTAAATCATCTCGGCATCAATTTGCCACCTTAAAACGGAGCCCCAAGCTCCGTTTTCTATTTGTCTAAATTATCTATCCAACTATTTTATAACTTCGATCAACTCATTTAAATCTTTAACTTTAATCAGATTTAATTTTCCCGCCTTAACGTCAACATTCGGAATAACTGCATTTAAGTAACCGAGCCGTTCCGCCTCTTTCAATCTTTCTTCGAGCCGAAAAACATTACGCACTTCCCCGCCCAACCCGACTTCGCCGAGAACAATTGTGCGGCGATCAAAGTTTTTATTGGCGCTTGAAGAAATTATCGCCGCACAAGCCGCTAAATCTAACGCCGGGTCAGATATTTTTAAACCTCCAACTACATTCAAGATTATATCCGCTGCGATTAAATTAACCTTTGTTCGTTTCGAAATAACTGCGCTAATAACCTGCAAACGGCTAACATCAAAACCGCTAGCCTTGCGCTGCGGATAGCCGAAGACTGTCTTGGTGACAAGGGCTTGTAAATCGATTAGGAATGGTCTAGTACCCTCAATGACACAGCCGATAACCGAGCCCGAGAGATTACCCAGATTACCTTCGACAAACACTAAGCTAGGATTCTTCACTTCTTTAAAGCCGACACCCGTCATTTCCAGAACGCCTAATTCATTGACCGAGCCGAAACGATTTTTAGTCGCGCGCAATAAGCAATAATTATTATTAGTTTCGTTTTCTAGATATAAAACCGTATCAACAATGTGTTCGAGCGATTTCGGTCCAGCCACTTGGCCGTCTTTCGTGATGTGGCCGATAAGCAGCACGGCGATGTCATTATTTTTTGCCAATTCAAGAAACTTTACCGCCGCCGCCCGAATCTGCGAAATATTCCCTGCCTCAGTCGGTATTAAAGAGGAATAAACAGTCTGAATTGAGTCAATAATTAAAATATCTGGTTTAATTTTACTAGCAGTGGTCGTAATTTTTTCAATATTTGTTTCGGAAATAAATTTAATATTTTTTAAATCACATTCCAGACGACTTAAGCGCGCCTTAACTTGCGCGGCCGACTCTTCACCGCTCACATAAATAGTTTCGTAGTTTTTCCCAATCGCGTCAGCAATTTGAGCGACTAAGGTTGATTTCCCGATGCCTGGCTCTCCGCTCAAAAGGATAAGCGAACCTGGGACTAAGCCGCCACCAAGGACACGATCAATTTCGCCGATGCCGGTTTTCATCCGCTCCAGCGAGGTCGCCTTAATTGCAGTTAAATCGATTACTTCCGCGCCACCTAATTTTTTAACGCTTTCTTTCTGTGCCTCTTTATTATCCATTACTTGTTCATGTAGAGTACCCCAAGAACCGCATTCCAAACAACGCCCACTCCATTTTGGATGTTGGGCGTCGCAATTACTGCAAACGAAAATTGTTTTTATATTGGCCATATGCAGATTTTCTTACTTCATTATATTATTTCTTTTCCCAATAGGCTTTATCAAATAACCAGTCGCCATTAACTTTAGCTAAACTCAGGGTTAGGGTTTGTAAATAGGGTTCGCCGCCATTAATTTTTTCTGTGCTCTCGCGGCGTTGCGTACCGACTATTATCTCCGCTTGCCCGGCAGCGACGTCGAACTTCTTTACTTCATAAGTAAGCGCCTGGGTAGTTATCCCATAGTACGCATTATTATTCTGGGGTTGTTTTTTTAAACTATCGACATAGGAATCGGCCCAAGTTTTCATATTATCGGTCATCAAAATCTTCAAATCGGTAAAGTTGCCGTAATTAGATTGATTTGAGAATGAGCCAAAGCGCGCGGCAAAGGACATCGAAATTTTACCCAGATCATCACCGTTAAGCTTGTGGGGTTCTTCGGTCGAAATATTATATTGCTGGTAGTTTCTCGGTTTATCGCTCGGCGTAGTTGTGCCGACCTCTGGACTACCCGGTAGTTGGCCGACAACATCCGGCAAAACAAAGTCTCCCGGAATCTCGGTTGTTCCTTTTCTCATGAAGCCGAAATAAATAATCAAGCCAATGATTATTAAGCCGGCAATAATGATAAATATACCAATTTTTTTTCTATCCATCTGCATATATTTTTATTTATGTTTGCTTTAAGCTTGAGTTTTTAAACTTTCCTCAAAATCTTTTTTGGCTTCTTCGATTTCTAAGAGCTGTCTCGGGTCAGAGGTAATTAATTGATCTTCAGTATACGAGGCGACAACCTTCATCGCGACGTGTTTATTGCCGGCGAAGAAAATCCCTTCCCCGATACCGCATTCTAGTAATAGATATTTCTCACCTTCAGTCAGCATGAATGTTTTTTGAATCAAATCAATCGCGGCGGGTGATTGTTTAAGCAGAACTTGAAGCGAAGAGTTGGTCACAATCGCTTGGCCATAAGGAGAGGACAAGAAATCGTTTACGTCTTGAGTAATTGTTGTGACGCCTAAATAATATTTACGGCAACGTTTAACGAGCGCAAAAATAAACTTAGCTGAATCTTCATGCTGCATCATCCACCAGGCCTCATCAATAACCAGAATACGTTTCTTCATTTCGCTGCGAACAACATTCCAAATATAATTAATAATTGTATAAATAGCGATCGGGCGCAGTTCATCTTCAAGGTCACGAACCGAGAAACAAATTAATTGATTATTCATTTCCACGTTCGTCGCGTTATTTAATAGCCCGGCGAAGGTTCCTTCGGTAAATTTACGTAATCTTAGCGCTAAATCACCGCCGCCTTCCATGCCATCAAGAACCTGCTCAAGGTCCGACATAATTGGCGGGTCAATTTTCGTTAAATCTGAATCAGGGGTAATATCTTTTTTGGCGTAAGTTTCTAGGAGAGCGCGATCAACAATCGAATCCTCATCGTAATTTAAATTACCGAGCATTAAGCGCACTAGGCCTTTAAGAGTAATAACGGCGCTTCGGATAATATCTTTTGGTTTTGCTTCTCCGCCGATTGAGCGTGGCAAATCAAAGGGATTAATTTTATTCTCTGAAGACAAAGAAATATTAATATAGGTTCCGCCGACAGCTTCGGCCAAATGTTTATATTCATATTCTGGATCGATAACGATAACATCGGTGCCGAGCATTAAGGAGCGTAAAATTTCTAACTTAATCGCGTAACTTTTACCGGCGCCTGAAGTCGCGAAGACAACCGAGTTCGCGTTCTGCAAAGTAAAACGATCAAATAAAATCAAACTATTATTATGGCGATTAATTCCGTATAAAATACCCTGATCGCTCGTGAGTTCGCTTGAGATAAATGGGAAGGAAGAAGCGATGGGGGATGAGTTCATGTTAAAGGTAATAAATAATTCATCATTACCCAAAGGCAGAGTTGAGTTAAAGCCTTGCTCCGATTGATAGTAGACGCGGCGGGAGTAAACTAAACGTGAACCAAAAATGTCTTCAACTTGATCGGAAACTCGATCTAAATCTTCGGGATTATCGGCGTAAAGCGTAACATAAAGAGCGAATTGAAAAAACTTTTCTGTCCCTTGAGTTAAAGCATCGCGCAAGTATTCAATATCGCGCAAAGCTGTCTCTCGAAGCGGATCGCGCGCGGCGCCTTTTTCCGCGTCAGAAATAATCTGCGCTTCCAAGGAGCCGACTTTATTTTTTAATTGTTTTAAAACAATCGAACTTTTAACCGGATAAAAAAACATGGAGACGTCGAAGGTAACATTCAGATTAATTATCGGTGCGAACCAACCGACAGAAATATAACGCGGATAGCTGATAATAAATATCGTACGTAAAAATTTATCGCCCAGGCGTAAAAAACTTGGCTCAATCTTAAGACTGGCTGGCGCGATAATATCGCGAACCGATAAAACGCCGCGGCGGAAAGCCTTTTCCTCTTCGATTACTTCCCGAGTCACTTCCGGATTCTGCTCAAGGGTTGGCCCGGTTTTGCGCGCGCCTAAAGTAACCGTCGACTGGAGGGTCAATTTATTTGGATTTTCTTCCTTATTGAAATTAACATTCGCCATAGATTTATTTCTCTACCCTTATTTTATCAAGATCGACTAAATTTTGGTTTTTCGAAGTTTCCGGGTTATATGTCTTGTAATATAATTCAATTAAACTTTGGGTATCGAGCCGCGCGACGGCGACGCCCATCGATTCCAATCCGCCCACAACGCTTTCCACGCGACGCTCCAGCATTTCTTGATATTGGCGGAAGGTTTTCTCTTTTAATTTAATAATTGTCGCCGGTTTTAGCGCTTCGCTAATTAAACTAAAAAATCCTTTGCGTTTATCGGATAGCGGATTATACGGAACGATAATATAGAAACGCTTATTCATGATTTTGCCGAGTGAGGTCAGTTCTTTAATATATTCGATATAGTCGGCGGTTTGAACTTTAAGTAATTTATTAGTCTGCTCTTTTTCTTTTTCTTTTAAGTATTGCAGATAATTATCAATATCTAATTCGCGCGATTGGATAACGATTTGCAGGGTAAAGTTTAAATTATTTAAAAAACGGACATAGGAATCAATTACCGCGTTTTGTTCGTCCTCGCTTTTAAGCGCAAAGTTAATACTCGAAACCAGTAAAACGGAACGCAAAGTACCATCCTTCATCACGATGGTATTTTCTTTTATTTCCGCGATATCCAAATACTGCTGGGTCGAGACGGAAACATTATTTTTGGCTAAACTATTTTTTGGCATAAAATATTATTCACCTTTATACTTCCCTTTCGTATCAACCACGAGCGCCAGCTCGGCTAAGCGCGATTTTTTATAAAATTCTTTCGGTACCGGCTTGGCTTCCGGCGCGACAAATGGAGTTTTATCTATTTCCTCAATAACAGTTAGGCGATTATTCCAGACTCGAGTGCCGGGACGGCGAACAGTCTGCGTAATGTTAACAACGAAGTAATGGAAGGGGCGGCCGTTAACCTTAACGAAGGCGAAGACTGCAGCGATTATTAAAACAACAACCGTAATCGTTAGAAATAAGGAAAAATCAAATAACTTATAAGAAATACCAACAATAACTGCCGCGCCTAGTAGAATTAAAAACTGGCGGGTAGTAATCGGCCCGATAATCTTGCTTTCAACATCAATAAATTGGGGGACGGTAAACTGTTGCATAACTATTAAAATACTAATTGACTATTCATCGCCAAAATCGCCTCGATTTCTTCCATTGTTAAATAATTTTTATTGTCTTGCTGCGCAGTCAGAGCAAAATCTCTAATGGTTTGCCCCTTGCCCATCGCCTCTTGAACCATTTTCAAATAAAGACGGTTAACTGGGCTTTGGCGCCAAGCCCTAACGCCTGCCACCATTTTATCATAGCCATCTGCTTCTAACAATTTAATCTTCGAGAATATTTTTTCAGTAATTTCAGTCGGTGTTTTGCCGAGACGACGAAAATTCAATAAATCAAGAAACTGCAATTCTTCTAGCGGTCCCATGACCTTTGGCATCGGTTTGATATCATGCATGACCTGTTTAGAGATTGAGGGGGCAAAAATTGGGCGTGCAGCGGTGATTGATTTAGGCATCGGGGTGATGGCTCGAGCGACCGGGGTGGCTGGTTTAGGGCTTTCCTTTAGGGTCTGCCCGAAAAACCCGGTCTTAGCTGGTTTTTGAATTTGCTGAGCCGGGGTGGCTATTTTTGGGGTCGGAGCGAGCATCGGGGTCGCAACTGGAGCAACTGGCATTACGGGCGCGAGGGCGGAGACCGCAGGAATAACGGGCAAATCTAAGGGTACAGTATTCTTAGGTTTTTCTGCTTTTTCTGGTAACGGTAAATCTAATTCCCTTTCCGGAACGGGCAACTCATGACTGGTATCTAACTTATTAGGAATAATAATTTTGCCCTGAGGAACCTCTATTTTTTTGACTTGTCCGGTCGCAATCGCCTGCTTTAAATTATATTCCGCGCTCTTCCCGTCCGCGGAGGCAATAATTTTATCTAAACGGCTTTGCGGAGGAAGTATTTTACTGACGGTAGCCAGATTAACTTCTAAGCTCTTGAAGGTTTTTTGTTCACAAACTTTAAAGACGCGATCAACTTCAATTGAGCTTAAATTAAGACCACCAACATTAATCGGTTTAGCAAAGGCGTCGCGGGCGGCAATCTTGCTTCTAATCCCTTTGAGATAAGTTGAAAGCACTCCCTTGAAACGATTAACTAAATCGCCGCTCGGCAAAACAAGGCCGGCTTCAGTGATGATTAAATTAATATCAGTATCTAAATCAAGCGCTTTAACCTGCTTTTCCAGACCAAGATAATCCGAAACATTAATAAAAACTTTGGCCGTTAAATCCTTGGCTAAATTTTCTGCAGTAGTCTGACTGAGACCCAAATCACTGATAAAATAAGCGGGTAAATTCTTAACCGCTGCGCTTTTAATCATTACCTTCATGACCGCCATCGCCAGCTCAACCTGATATTTCTTTTCTAAATCAGCAATCGCCGCCATCACTTCCGGCGACGATACTTTATCGCGCAAGTCTTTTGGTAAATTATTAAATTGTTGTAAGTAATCGAACATGGGGTAGATAAACTTTTTATTTTTTCTTTTTTAAGCGCTCAATTTCTTGAACGACCGCTTTGTATCCGAGACTACCGGGAGTATATTCGGTTAAGGCCTCCTGCAGCTCTTCAATCGGACTCATTATTTTTTCGGTTTTATTTTTTTCAATTGACTTGTCAGTCGGAGTAGTTGTTTTTGGTTTAAAAGCCGGAACTTTTGGAGCGGCTGTTTTCTGAGCCGGAGACTTCTTGGCTGGGGCTTCGTCACTAAGAACGTCTCTTATTTCTCCGGCACCGACGCTTGCTTCATAAGGAATTAGCTGCCAATCGTCGACAGCTTTATTCTCCATACTTTCCGGAAAGAAATTTAAATTTTTATATAATTTTAAAACTCTTCTCACTAAATTCTTTTCCTCCAGATTTAATTTTTTCGCATTCGGCGAGGTACTTAAATATTGCGCCAAAACCAAATCGTCAAACATTTCACTACCGTTTAACTTAATGAAATCTTTTATCCAATTAGCAATAGTTGGAGCAACTTCTCGCCCCTCAAGTTCTAAGTGACCGTTGGTCAAGCGTTCTTGATTGGCTAAAAAATCTTTACTTAGATCGTCTTGCAACGAACCGTTTTCGGCAAGCAGGGCAAAAATACCATGATTAATTTTCTCGGCCATCGCTTTATCGTTCAATAATTCGACCACGCCCTTCGAGACACGGTCTTTCGCTTCAGTGATAGAAATAGCTTGCTCATTATTACTAATTAATAACAAGGAAAATATTTCTCGGCTAATATCACTCTGCAATTCAAAAGCATCCTCTTCGTTAAAACCGTATTTCTTCTCGACATACTCGGAAACATTATTAAGACCGATCTCTCCAATCGCTATAAGAATTACTAACAGTCCTAATTGGATCTGATATTTTTCTTCGAGTTTTTCGATAATTTCTAAAACCTCATAACCGCCGAGTATTTTTTTTATCGACTCCGGAAGATTACGAAATTTCTCTAGACATTGGGCAATATAATTCATACTATTTTTTATTTATATCTCCACCTACTTGCTCTGAAATAGCTTTAACCTCGAGAGGGGTGCTAGCCTCACCGCCACCCAATCGAGAAATTTTATTAACTAAATCCCGATTATCGCCAGTAATGGCTTTCTTCAAGGAGCCGAATAAATAAACAAAGTTCGGTTGAGCTGTTTTTGCTTGGCTGGCTCCGGCTACTGGCTTAACGTTAAATTTCTGGCTAATTTCGTCAATTTTCTTGGAAAAATTATCCATTGATTTATCAAGGTTTTCTGTATTAACCGTCACGCTTTCTTCGGCGCTAGTTTTTTCATCTTTCAGAACATCTTTCACGGGGCGACGCTCGGCCGTTTCGGTTTTACCGTCTTGTCTTTCGGCGCGTATTTTATCAACGGTATCTTTAGTGGTTCGTCCGCCGTTAGCGCTATTAACATCATAAGCTTTAGTGTCGAGAACTGTTTGCGTAACCTCGCGCGCCTCTTTTTCGTCTTCAACTCCTAGACCATGGACTTCTTCATGAATCTTGCTCTTCTTAACATCGCTTAATTTATAGCTGGCCGCGCTTGAATTAACCATCGAGATATTATCGATTCCTTTGGGATTACTAAATCTCGCCTTTGCTCCTTCAAGGTTGCCCATTCTTTTTTGGTCACCCGGCGTAATATTCGCCCCCTTGCTTCTTATCATGTTTAACTCAGAATCAATCATGCCGACCATCTTAGCGGAGACCTCTTTAATCATCGCTGGGTCGCTAGTATTTACACCCCGAACATTGCGATTGTCCTTATCGGCACCTTTATCAATCCCCTTAATATCTAATTTATCAAAATCGACTGCGACTGTGTCTGATTTTTGACGAGCAAAATCATTAACACTTAAGTTGCCGTTACCGCGAGGTTCATCAACTTTCCCTGCGTCAACTTTAGTGGTGGTTTCCGGTTTTATTTTTGGCTCATCTTTGAAATAAAAAGTTGAGTACTTGCCCTCTCTTCTTAGTCTTTGCTGTTCATCAGGATGCAAGACCCTCGTCTGATTAACATAGCTGCCAAAAGCATCGTTACCTTGAATTGGGTTACCACTTTTGTCTGTTCCGATTACTCTTGCTGCCAAATTAGCATTTATTCCTTGTGGTCCGTTAACTTGATTATTATTGTGGTCATCAATACCTAAATTATAAGCCCCTCTTTCGTCGGAATTTTTTTGAACATAAGAAAGCGCTCTCCCCTGAAGTTGGGCTCCAGATTGACCAACTGCGTGCCACTCAGCGTCAGATAATTTTGCTAAATCTTCACGACCCATACCAGCTAATTTTTCAGTTATTTTTGTAGCATCACCCAAGGCGCTTGGCATCATGTTAGCGGCTTTGCGCTGGATAGCCTTGCCCTCAGGAGTGATAGCGCCTTCCCGCGCGTAGCGCGCAACAACCTCAGCATTTCTAACGCTATCAATTTTCTTCTGTGCTTTTTCTTCAATTTCTTTTTGTTTTCGGTTAATGGCAACTAATCCACCTGTTGCTAAAGCTCTAGCTCCGGTGAAACGTAATGCCGGATTACTACTCGCTGCGATTTTCCCAAGAACGCCTTTACTCTTATCAGCTAAATTCATACCAACAATACCTACACCCTTGCCAACACCCTGCTTAATTTTCTTGCCGCCGAACGCAAGCGCACCTGTAGCCAGGCCGCCGGCGAACATCGCTCCCTTACTAATAGTTCCCATTCCCTTCCCAGCGATACCACCCGCGGCGCCACCAATTTCTTGAGAAATTTTTAGACCACCGATAAGCATGCCGATGGCGATGATAAATTTAATAAATACACCTGGAGTAGAAGCTTGCGATGCGGCCAAGGCAGACGAGGAAGCAGATGACCCGCCGGGGCCAGAGATTCCGACCTCACTCGCGACCTGGCTGGTACTACTGTTTGAAGTCGGAAAATCACCGCTGATATTTTGTGCTTGCAAAGAGACAAAAGATAGCCAGATAAAAAAAGCTAAAACCGGACCGACAATTAAATTTTTAGAAAATTCAGACCACCATTGGCTAGCATATTTTTGACCACCCGGAAAAGCCGACATTAAATAAGCGGCCGGAGATAAAACAACATAAATCCAAATCATAACGATGCGCATTACGAGCATGGCGAGCATCGTTACTACAACCACTAGGGCGACAATAATATAAATTAGACCCAAGAGATAAGCGCCGATAATTTCCCAGAAACCAACGTCTTCGCTATTGTCCGCTAAAGTCAAAATATCTTGGATGCCTAAACTAGTAACTAAATTACCAGCCGCCATGTCTTTAAAAGCATTAACAAAAGTCAGCATGACGACCTGCGCGAAATCAATTAAGAGACCACAAATTGTTTTAGAAAAATTTATTAAAATGGCCATGAGGATTAATTTCGGCAGCCATTTTTTATAACTATAATTTTCAACTTTTAAAATCGTCGCGAAGGCAATAATAAGAAGAATTAAAACAAAGAACATATTGCAGACATCGCGTACAACTACCCAACCATTAGTAATCGCTGGGGCATGGATAAAATTACTATACTGAGCGACAGCGACTAAAGCTTGCATTACTAAAGCCAAGATTAATCCAAGACCACCGATGATTAAACCTAATAAACCGCCAATAACATCAGCAGCCCAATTACTAGCAGAGACTGGCGCGGCCAACAAAAATAATCCAGCGGCTAAAAATATAGTGAGAAGGTAAGGAAATATTTTTTTCTTGTTTTTTATTTTCATAAAATATATTAACTTCCTGTAAACGCGCTCCAAATACCTGATAGCAGTGCCCCTAAAGCTTCCATTGGGTTAGACACTACCTTAACAATCATGGCGATAAGAGACAGATTAAGCAGAACGATAAGCAGACATGATAAATTAAGACAACAGCAGCCCATTTTTTCAAGTAACCCAATAAACTTCGACGCCTTCTCTACACCTTCGTCGGCCGGATTTTTAGATTCATTATTTTCATTTTCAGCCATATTTTTATTTCTTGCCGCCAGGAATTCCTGGTTTTTCCGGTATCCATTCTTCTCCTAAATCGCAAAATAATTTATTGCCGAAAACCATATTAAGAAAAACGTGCGCGTCAATCCAGAGCAAAGTTAGGCCGAAGCTATCAATTAGATTTTCCCAAGAGGCTTTAAGTAATCCCGAGACGGCTTTTTTCGCTGGTGCCAAGGCCTTGGTAATTGCTTGGTTGGCCTTTGCTTTCATCCCCTGTTTTCTTTTTTCAGCCATACGATCAGCTCGCAAATCACCTTGCGATTGAGGCTCTCCAATACCTTTCTTTGCCATTCTTAACTCGCTCGAACGATCGGCCGAACTATTTTCTCCTTCATAGCCCGAATCTGACGCATCACTCTCCGAGTTATCCGCCTGCTTTTCTGGGCTACCGCTGCGATTAATTAACTCATCGTCGAGCGCCATAAATAAAAAATATTTTCCGAACTATACCCTAAAATTATACAATAAAAACGAAAGAAAGGCAAAATAAAAACCCGCATAATTATCATCAGTTTTAACTGAGAAATTATGCGGGGTTTTCCGTAGCCAACGCGGCACGGATCTCAGATTTTCACTGAGTACTTGAGAGTGACCTTGAGGTCTTTGTAGGCCTTGCGTCACGGCCTAACATAGAATGCTAGCGTCGCCTGATTCAAACCCTTTTTTAGAGTGATTGTCTTACCGACATCACCGTCAAAAATAAGGTTGGCAGGAGTATCGCCGCATGAGCCAGTTAGAATTGCCGTACAGATACAATCCGTTCCTATCAGTTTTTTGTCCGTAGAAATAAACGTGAATGTGCGTTTGTCTCCGGTCGTGTACTGATAGGAAAGCCCATCGGGAAATGCTGGATCAAGGAGTTTCACCTGCGACTCGGAAAGAGTTACGCATTCTGGCAATTGAAGAGTAACTTCGACGATTACGCTGTCTACCTTGGTACCAGGATTATCAATGGTATCGTTTGGATTAGGCACTACGTCGGTTTCTTTGGAGCAGCTAATGAAAGCTACTGCCAGGACAATAAATATTGCCCAAAGATAGTTCAGCTTTTTCATGGCGAAAGTTTGTTTTCTGGTTATTATAAAGGTGTGAGGATTAATTTTTGTTTTATTGTAAAAGAAATTTTTGCTTTTTATTGTTTACTGGCGATGCAATAATGTTACCACTTTTATTTAATTTAGTCAACTAGTGAAGCACGGGTGGCACGCAAACATTTGGAACATAATTACAGCTGCCATATTCGCCAACCTTACCCCAATTATCGCGAATATTTATCATGATGCCATTTGGGCCGGTTTTCTTGTAATAATGGTAAAAAATATGGGGGTTGCTCGGGTCCGGACGACTATCTTGGCCAGTTATGACTTGTTCTGTCTCCCCGGTCCCCCAGGCAATATAAATATCCTTGAGGGGCTCCTGCTCGGCATCGATTATCGTATTAAACTCTAAGCTATAAACACCCTTTTTCGGAATGATAAAATTTCCGCTAGTAGCGATTATCTGATTATTATATCTGACGACAACGCGGTTACCAATTTTCGGTGCGATATAACAAAAATTATCTTTGATGGAGTTTGTGTTTGTGGTGTAAGAATCAATCGGCCGCGGCTCTGTGCAAGTTTTTGTTAAATCATCTGTTTTATCAATCGTGGTGTCCCAGGGCACATAAGAACCGTCTGAATAATTATAAGAATTGTAAGACTTTAAGAACAAGCGACTTAAGATGGCAGAGAAATCATTTTCACCATTTACCTGCGAGTCTGTTCTGCCAAGATAATTCGTCCAAATAGGCACGCAAGTTCCGTAGCCTCCGTCCGAACAGGTTTTTTTCGCCACATAATCAGTCGAGGTAGCAACATTAAATAAACAATAAACACTCGGATCTAAGCTACAATAACCAATTTTATCACAACCCTTGCCAACCTCGGCTTGGATATAGTTTGAGCAACCATAAGGTCGTCCCGCTAAAACGTCTTCATTGTTTCGAGTTGAAAATTGGTCACGAAGTTTTACCGCCTCGCTATTTAATAAGCTAAAATTATCCGGCCAGAGAGAGGCACCAAAAGGTACATCTTGGCGGTTTCGACCATATGCGCTTATTCCGTGAGCGCTAGTTAAGCCGGGCATGCGACCATAATAATTATATTGGTATCCCGCCGACTCGCTACCGCCAACTTTATCAACAAAATATGGGGGTGTTGTTGTTGTCCAGACTGAATTAATACTTGTTCTAGCGGCCCAGGCCATATTATCGCCGTTATTATCAACTACCTGGATAAAGCGATTGCAAGTCAAACGGAATACTTCGTCCGGGTCAGTACTGGATAATAGTTTTAACCCCTCTTCAGTGGCGGCTGGATGACCGTACTCGAAAACCCTGATTGGTGGATTGGCATTTGCCGCGTTATAAGTGGCGCCTAACTTATACCAACCATCTGTTGTTGAAACTAATCTCGTCGCGTATCCGCAAGATCCGCCGCTAAATGACGCTGCGGCTTCAACATAGGTAACATCATCAGCAACTAGATTCATATAACCAGGGAAGTTGCCAGTTGTTGTGATAGCGGTCCACCAGACGCAACCCGTGCTTTCCGATCTCCTTTGTACGGCATATTGCGCCCCATTGCTCTTCGGAACGCACCAAAAGTCTCCGTTACAATCACCCTGATGACCATATTCGTGATAGAACATCGCATAGCCTTCTGGACACTCATTCCCATGGTTAAAAGGAGCGTTGTTATCGCTTTCTTCATCGTGGCAACCTCCTTGCGTATTGTCCCACCTTAAATAATAGGTCTTTCTTTTATCAACTAAATCAAAGTTACCGTTTACTTCGGTGCAATAATTTAAGGGGAATTTACCCTGGTAACCAGAGCCGTTGCGAGTGGTTAAAGATGAGGAGATTGCATCAACCGGATACCACATCAGACAAACCTCTGAATTATTGGGGTCGTGTTCTAAACAATACCCCTCCCAGCCGTCTTTCAGAACATTATTATTCTTATTTACGCAGGTTAAACTGTCGTTCGTCGGATATAAGCGGCACTCTCGGGAAACATATTGCTTATTACCGCTACCATCATCTTTAATCTCTAAAACTGGTTCAATATTAATATCATCAAAATAAACCTCACGGTCACTAGCCGGGTTGCTCGTGCCCAAATAAATTTTAATTACTTCCTTAACATTCGAGCCAAAAGTTGGAGTGAAAGCAATAATCTTTCTCGACCAGCCATTATTAGAATAGAACGTTTCGTCAACTAATGGTGAACCCGTGTCTTCATTTCCGTTTGAATTTTGCCTTCTAATAATCAACCTAGCGCCAAGACCGGTGTTTTTTGTATTAACCAAAAAATTAATAAAGTATTCTTTGTCAGGAACAACCGTTGTCCAACTATTAGCTGACTGCGGCGAGATTAAATAGGCGGCCGGCACTCTAACATAGCTCGCGCCATGCGCTGGATAATCATTAGGCGCTTTTTCCGGCTCGCGGACCATTAAGTCGGAAATAATATTTTTATTAAAGACGCAACTCTTGGCATTATCTGCTCTTTTGCAACTAAGCCCGGGTACGCTATCTTCAAAATCATAGTGAGCATCAGAGTTTATACCAACCTCGGTCATATTACTCAAGTGATATTTATCGAGTAGATAATACCCAGTGGCGTTTTTATTTTGGCCACCGGCGTCGTAGGTTATCGTGCCAGCGGGCGCATCTTCAAAATTAGCGCATTCATTTTTATCATTTAAACGCGTGCACTCACCGACAGCGAAGCAAGTTCTTTCTTTTGTTTCCGGATCCTGAGTATAGGTCATACAGTCTAACCATTTCGAGCAAACGCGATTCGGCGTAACCTTAATTAATTGATTAGCCGAACAAGAACCGGTTGAACTAGCAACGCAGGCAACTGGCGCCTGGCCACTTAAACTAGCTTGCGCGTCATATTTATTAACTAAAGTCGCCAAGCCATTACTACCATTAACACTGCGCTCATTGAAAAGAATACAACCGCTGTCTAGATTTACAACGCCATTACAACTCTTCTTATCAATATTTTCCTGTAATTGATAGCCAGTTATAGCCGTCTTTAATTCAATTACTTTTCCTATCCCTCCTCCCGAAACCACAACTTTGGAGTTATTCTGGGAAACAAACATGCGGCTTTGATCGGTCTGCGCGGGGATTGTGATGCTAGTCGTGCTGGTGGCGAGAGTATTATTATTTAATAATTCTCTAACCCCAGTTGTAAAGGTTAAAACAGTGGCGAGATTACTACTATTATCGCGAGTTGAAAAAACATAAACCCTATTCGGCTCAATCACTACGGTTTGTGAACCGGAGTCCCAGCCCTCTTGGCCATTTACCCCTGATTCATAACTCGGATTAAGGATTAAATTAGGCGCAAACTTGCTAACGGGATCGATATACTCAGTACAGCCAGAGGCGTTTGCCTCGCAAAGACCGGCTTGTTGATCTGGCGTTGGTATTTGATTACCGGCGCCGCCTGTCCCGAAGGTCTTCAAATATGAAGTTGAGCAAGGATAGTCATTAGTATCAATAATACAGGGTTTACTCGAACAATCATTTGCCGAATTACAAACTCTTCCGGTTTTTTCGGGAATATCAATTTTCCCGTTGCTATTACTATCACAACGCTTGACTGGTATTTTATACCAAGCTTTGCCAACAATTGTTAAGTCCTGGCTGGAGCGATAAACACAAGTTTCGTTCCCTGGATCTCTGAAATAGCTTGAAGCACCGTCGCTCCCTCGCCATTCTTCACAGCCGACTTCTGCCTGACCGCAAAGCGTTGTGTCGTATAAATTTGGGTTATTTTTCTTATAAACATCTGACCAGGCGTTTGTACCGCTAATTCCCTGTCCTAAACGACTACAGCCTAAATCAGCAACATTACATTGTTTGCTTGAATCGTAAACAGCGTAGATAGCCTTATCGCGATCTACTCTAATGCAGTCTGTTTCTGTACTATCGCAAGTGCCATTACTATTAGTATCGTTCCAAATACCGCTTTCGTATGGATCATAATTCTGGGTCGCTACCATTTGTTCGCAGCCGACCGAAGCGCCGGAACAGAGTTTCGAAAACTTTCGCAAATTATGTTTCAATTTATTGCGATCAGTATATTGGGTACAACCTAAATTATAATTCTCTCCTTGATATTGGTCATTAATATCGTAATAGCAAATATCCGGAATCCGGCTTGAATCTTTAATTAAATAATAACGATCGGTAATTTCCGTCAGAACAATATCGTCGAGATAGAAATCATGATTAGCGCTAATTACTAATTTTTCGTTTAGAGCAATCTCGTGGTCAAGATTTTCCAAATTTGTCTGGTAAATATTCCACTCCCCACCGCCCTTTACCACTAAAGTGCTAGTCGCGAACCAAGCCTTTTGCGGATTGGCTGCGTCATTATTATAGAAATATATCTGTGGATTCGTATCAACGTCGGCTTTCGCAATAAAGCGCAAGGTATAGGCTTTGCCTTGGCTAACTAAACTGCTAACTTTTAGTTGCGCCACTACACTCGCTGAGGCAAAAACTTTTTTAATTAAGGGCTCGCGGGAAACTTGGGCGGCCTGGGTTTCGTCTTCAATCATCGCGCAGTTTGACGCGTTGTCTTTATAGAATAGGGAGTGGCCATTCTTATTATTAGAGATAGTTGTTACTTGTGTGCCGCCGATACAATTTGAAGTCCAGCCTTGATTCCCGGACTCAAAATTATAATAAGATAGCATTCTTACGTTATTACCACTATTACCATTATATTCACGGCAACCATTTTCTTGAACACTGCAGGTTTTCCCTTCTCCCGGTATGGCTTGATAAACGCAAGCACTTAATTGGTTATCCCAACTACCGCCATTCATGCAAACATAACAGGAATTCAGGGCCGCGTCCCAATGACTATTCGTTGGGTTGGCGTTGCATTGCGCTTGAGTCAAAGTTTTATCAATATTCTTTTGGCTCATGCGATAAGCGTGGCAATTTTCTGAACAAGTGATTGTTCTAGCCATTAAATGGTAGGATACTTGGCCGGCCGCGTTATAAAACTCCCGGCAATCAGCATTATACTGAGGATCTCCCAAGGGTTTATTATAAATTACAGCATCGCAATAACCAATATCACTCGCGGTCACAGATGGATTGCCTTGCGCGTCTTTCTGTAGGTTATAAGATCTTAATTGATAGCCTCCATCGGTTCCCTCCCAACTATAGAAACTGCCACAAAGGCTTGTGTCTGGCTTAATACAGCGCTTGAGGAAGGAATAATACTCCTTATTTTCCCCGCCCTGATTCAATTCGTCTAAATTAGTAAACTCACTGCAGCCGGCCGCTTCTGCGCTACAAGCTGTCGCGGTCGTCGGGATTAGATTCTCTGACTGGGGCGAGTTAAAATTATCTTCTTTAGAAATATAAACATCATACCCGACGCATTCGCCCGGGCAATAATCAGAACTCGTTACTTGCGCTGGTACGGATAAACTATTTTTTACGCCGGTGTATAGTTCGCAACCAACTTCTTCCCGATTACATTTGCGAGCAAATTTAGCGCACGCCGCCGGAGCGTCGCCGCGGATACGATAGTCCTTGGTTGCGCTTGTTATATCATTATAACAGGCCTTTTCAAGGTAAGACGGAATAATTTTTTCGTAAACCTTATAATTTCCGTAATAGCTAACGCCGGTATCGAAATTACTCACTTCAAACTTTAGATTCTTAATATAAACTTTTATATTATCACCATCCGAATCGGTGTTGATGCCAAAATATGGCTCACTATATGAACCCGAAGCAGTCCGTGTCGTACTTAGGTGCTGCCACTTATTTAGTTCGAAGGTTGAGCTGATAAACCCGTCTTCAACTTGCCCTTGATATAAATGGGCCGAGCGTCCTTCATCAATATAAACATCGGCGCTAACTGTATACGACTGGCCTGGAATAAGTTGAAAATTATCCGGTAAAAGTGAATTATTTACATCCGAGAAAATACCCACCACTGGCCAATCAGTATTACCGACGGCTCGAGTGACAACGAGTCTCAGTGCTTTTTCACTAGTTCCGCCCGGCTCCTGACTCGCATCTACTACCGTAATAGCGCGTGTGTTATTAATAGTATTAGTAGACGACCAATAAGCCCAGTCGTTAAACCGCGCCGTTCCGGTGGCCGCGTCGCCAATCTCTTCACTTCTCAAATCAGCATCCATAATCAGATTTGACCCCCAGGTCGGCTTGACTCGCAATAACTCTGTACAACCTTCGTCTTTGCCGTTACAAGCACCTACATTTTTATTAAGATAGACGCTTCGATTCGCCTCCCAATTAACTGTTCCGGTTGAGGTTGCATAAACGCCGAAGGTCGAATATTGACGGCACCCTGCGCTTTCCGGGCTACAGCCGGAGTAATTAAGGGTGTTCTCTAAATATGAAACACTCTTGCTAGAAATTGGGTTAGTAAATGTCCGGCAGGTATTGTATACCGGCTCGCAAGTGTCAGAGGAGAACTTCCAAGTTCTTTTTTCTTCATTACAGTATCCATAAACATCACAACTCCCGTCGTCTTTTTCTTTAATACAGGTCTGCTCATCGGCGCAATATTCTTCGGCACGAGCGACATTTAAAACACTGGGTGTATACGGATTCCCGCTAAGTGCCGGAATACTGGATAGAATCGATTTATTCAAAATCTGAGCGCTGACACCTTGTTTACGACAATAATTTAAAGGCGCTTTTAGAACCCAGTTCGGATCGACTAATCCGCGGCACCAAGCTTGATTGTGCGCATCAAAATCAGAGCTAAATTGGTTATAACTATCTGCCGGATCGAAACAAGAAACTAAATCACTCAGAGTCACCTTCTTAAGATGATTTTGATCGGCGAAAGCCTTATTAACTGCTTCCTCCCAGCCAATCGGTAAAATACGATATTTTCTTAAAATGGAAATATTTCTTAAAGAGTATGTATTTTCAACTGTATCTTTAGAAATTTGCCAGTCACCATGCAAGTAACCGCTTTTAATCGCTTCGGCGACAGTTTTTTTCTCAGACACGCCTTGGGCAAATTTATCGTCCATCACGCAATTTGCCGGACCAGGATTTTTCGGATCAAGGCAGATTGAAAGTTGCGATAAAATATCATAATCGGCTTCGACACCGAAGTTTGGTTTAATAATTGAGGCGGCGATTTCCTTAACACTACCCTCGCCATAAGACACGCCTGGGTCGGACTCTGGATTATTGATACTGGGCCCGGAAACACTCTCCGACTTATTTCCTAAATTCGATAGTAAATCATTAAATTTACTAATCGCGTATTGATTTAAAAAGACATTGGCAGCATCGACAATAATATCGCCGGTGACCTTGCCTAAAGATTGATTTAATAGATTGCCAGAACTATCGCGTTTCGCTTCGGCGTCGCCCGGAATACCAATTAATTTCTTGGCCGCGTTGGTTTTCCCTTGCCAACCTTTATTGGCCGCTAAATTAAGACGGCTATTTTCGTCGGCGATTGTTTGCTTAGCAATCAGACCTTCGCGCGCCGACATATAAATTCCTAAATCATTAGAAGTCGGATTGAAGATAGTAGAAAACTTTTTCAAAAAATCATCGCTCTTCATATCCTCATACCGTTGAACTTCGTCACCCCAATTTTGAATCATTTTGGTCGCGGTACAATTAGGCGCACTCGCTCTTTGGAATTGAACAAGCCCTAAACCAATTTTAACCTTGGCCTGCAGTGATGAGGGTTGGCAAACATTAAAAGCAGAAATACCGGCTGTACCGATATTCGTATTTTGACCGACGCCAGTCGAGCCGCCAGCAGCGGCGTCCACGCTCGCGTCGCAAGCCGTGGCCGCAGTTTTGCAGTCTTGTAAACATTTCTCATCAAAAGTCGGCATCGGAATGTCTCCGCTTGTATCCATGGCTGAGAGGCACTTTGCACCGCATTCTTGGTAAGTATTTTGGCATCCCACCTTCTTTAAATCATTAGCCTTAGAAAGAGCCAAATTATTAGCAAAACTCTCGACGAATTGTCCGGCCGCTTCATCGCCAATCTGTCCCAAATAATCACCCCAATTTTGCGTAATAAATAATGGCTTCTGACCTTTGTCACCCGACCCTAAATAAGTCGCAGTATCATAGGCAATTTTATTCAAAGCGGTTCTAACGGTCGATTGAAACGCAATTGACCCGCCTTTCTTCCAGAGCTTAACGGCCAGCGCAGAAATTTTATCCCAAACTAACTTTGGAATATCCGTGACTGCCATTTGCGCGTTCGCGTTATGAACCGGAGTAGCAAGAATAGAAAAGAGCATAACAAAAACCAGCAAAAAAATAGCGATTTTATTGCGGCCCTTGCCCTCACTCTTCTTTGATAAATTTAAAGAAGATTTCATTTTATTATTTATATCCAATTATTGATTAATTGTCTTGTTTTGAATATTACTCCGTTGCGGCTTGTTTATTAATAGATTCCTCGTAAATTTTTATTAAATCCTCGTCGCTAATCTTATCGAGGGCAGCTTGTTCAACACCGCTCTTTAAAAGTTCTTCTCTGATCATGGCCGGAGTTACTTCGGTTATGCCGCCCGAGCCCGAGGTGTCTTCTGTGCTCGTACCAAGCGCGTCAATTCCTAAGGCGCCAAAATCAAGAATATCAACGGTCGAGCTGGCGTTAGCACTACCGGCGTTAGCCGTAGCTTCAACTGAATTACAATCTTTGCCGGTCGGACAATTCGGATCGCTTCCTTGCGCAACTTCTTGTTTATCAGAAATACCGTCACTGTCAGAGTCTTCTAAATAAGGCGAGGTATGATATAGATTAACTTCTTCGTAATCAAGTATTCCGTCGCCATCGGAATCCTTCATGCTTTGGTCAGCACTACTGGCCGTATCTGTTTTCTTGGTTTTGTCGCCAATACTAAATGGCTTATTTATTTGCGTACTGAATTGAAATCCCCACAAGCCGATGATTAAAATCGCAAAAATAGCCAAAAAAACCACCGCAATTTTTTGTTCGCGGGGTAAATTTTTTAAAGTTTGCGGATTGAGATTTTTATTCTCCTGACTAACAGTCGGCATAATAAACAAGATTAAATAATCCCGCGTTAATTTGACTTTATTATACCATAAACTCGCGTAGCGCCGCAAATAATTTTCGCCAATCTTCCAGCGTTAAGTCTTCGGCTCGCAAAAGCGGGTTAAATTTATTTTTATTAAGTATATCGAGGATAATTTTTTGATCAATTTTAAGCCCGCCGGCGATATTATTCTTCAACATTTTTCGTTTCGCGCTGAAGCCCATTTTAGCTAAGCGGAAAAACAATTTATCCTCTGCCAAGCGGCTGGTTTCGTCTAATTTCGACTCATTTTTTATCGTCAATTTTATAACAGCGCTATCGACTTTCGGTTCCGGCCAAAAATTTCCCGCCTTAACTTCCCTAATAATCTTCGCGTCCGCATAATATTGGACCGAGAGCGCTAAGAGGCTCATTTCCGGTGGCGCGGCCACGATTCTTTCCGCCACTTCTTTCTGCAACATTAAAACCATTGTTTCCGGCGGGCGCTTCCCTGACAAAAAGAGACGGAGAAAAATCGAAGTAATATTATAGGGCAAATTGGCAACAATCTTATATTTACTGTTCGGCGCTAGGTGCGAATCAAGATTAAACCGCAGGATATCGCCATTTATTATTTCAACATTATCACCGTCTTGCGCGTCAATTCCGATTTGTAAATAATTAGCCAGCTTATCATCAAGCTCGACCGCTATTAACCGCTTAACTTTGGCCGCAATCTTGAAAGTTAAAAACCCCAAACCCGGACCGATTTCGATGACCGTATCATCTTTTTCCAGCTCAGCGGCGGCGACGATGTCATCATAGATTTTTTCATTAACTAAAAAATTCTGGCCCTTCGAACGCGAAGGTTTTATTTCGAATAGGCGGCAGATTTCTCTAATTTGCGGCAATAAATCGGACATAATAATCGAAAAATACCCGCCTGGGGGGATATTTTTATTTTAGGACGATATTAATTAATTTCCCGGGAACAAAAACAGTCTTAACGATGGCGTGGCCATCGAACCATTTGCTTAGAGACTCTTCTTTTTGAATTAATTCAAGAACTGCCTTTTCGGTAATATCGAATGGTACAAATAGATTAGCGCGTAATTTTCCGTTTATTTGCACAACCAAATTTACGCTCTCGTCTTTCATTAATTTTTCATCACAAGTCGGCCAAGTAGTCGTAAAAATGCTAAGTTTATTGCCTAATTTAGCGTATAACTCCTCGCTGATATGAGGAGCGAAGGGCGCTAGGATTTGTAAAAATTTAGCAAAGTCTTCGCGCGCTAGCGGCAGGGCGGATATTTTATTTTTTGTTTCAATAATATCATTAACCAAAATCATCAGCGCCGAAACAGCAGTATTAAAATAAAAGCCCTCGATGTCTGCGCCAACTTTTTTTATAGTTTTGTGGAGCTTCGCTTTAATTTCTTTAACTTCCTTAAATTCTGTTGCTTCGCCGAGCGCGACAATCTTATCTAAAAACTTGCGTGCGCCAATTAGGCCATTAGTATTCCAGGCGGACGCTTGCTCAAACGGCCCCATAAACATTTCATAGACCCGCAAGGCATCAGCGCCATATTTACTGACAATCTCATCAGGATTAATGACATTGCCCCAACGCTTACTCATCTTGCGGCCATCTTCTCCCATAATTAGTCCGACATGTTTTAATTTTGTAAACGGTTCTTCATGGCTAACCACGCCGATGTCGAATAAAAATTTATGCCAGAAACGCGCATAGATTAAGTGACGCGTCGCGTGCTCAGCGCCGCCGACATAAAAATCAACTGGCGACCAATATTTTTCTAAATCTTTGTTTACTAATTCCTGCTTATTATTAGGATCAATATAGCGCAAATAATACCAGCAAGAACCAGCCCATTGTGGCATAGTATTTGTTTCTCGCTTCGCCGGTCCGCCGCACACCGGACATTTTACATTAACCCAGTTACTAATCGCCGCGAGCGGCGACTCGCCGTTATCGCTAGGCTCATAGCTTTTCACTCCCGGCAAAATTAGAGGTAGTTCTTCTTCGGGGACAGGAACAACACCGCATTTATCGCAATGGATTAATGGAATCGGCTCGCCCCAATATCTTTGGCGGGAAAAGACCCAATCTTTAATTTTATAGTTTACTTTTCGGACGCCGAGTTTATTTTTTTCTAACCATTTATTCATTTCTTTACGCGCGACGATTGAATCCAACCCTGTAAATTCACCGGAATTACGCAAAACGCCGTCTTTAGTATAGGCATATTTTCCTTCGAACTCGGCTTCCGCGTCCGAAAAAATAACCGCCTTAATTCTTAAACCATGAACATGGGCGAATTCAAAATCTCGCTCGTCATGCGCCGGGACCGCCATTACCGCTCCTGTGCCATATGAATTTAAGACATAGTCAGCCATATAAACATCAACCTCTTCTTGATTAAAGGGGTTAACTGCTTTTATGCCTTTAAGCGCGACACCGGTTTTTTCTTTATTTAAATCGGTGCGCTGTAAATCGGTTTTATTTTTACATTCCTCAATATACTCGCTAACTGCTGACCAATTTTTAATATTATCTTTTAATTCAAGCACTAAATCATTTTCCGGCGCGATGACAACGTAAGTGCAGCCAAAAATCGTATCAACGCGAGTCGTAAATACTTTTATTTTTTTGTCCGTGCCTTTAATGGTAAAATCAATCTCGGCACCTTCGCTACGACCAATCCAATTCCGTTGCATCTCCTTCGTCGAGTTCTCCCAATTAGGCAGTTTATCTAAATCCTCAAGCAAGCGCTCGGCGTAATCCGTGATTCTCAGAACCCATTGTCTGAGCGGCTTTTGAATAACTATGGTTCCACAGCGCTCACAGCGGCCGTCTTCGAGATCCTCATTGGCCAGACCAGTTTTACAAGACGGGCACCAATTAATCGGTTCGTATGACTCAAAGGCTAAGCCCTTTTTATACATCTGTAAAAAAGCCCATTGCGTCCATTTATAATATTCCGGGTTAGTTGTGTTCACTTCGCGCTCCCAGTCATAGGAAAAGCCCAAAATCGATAATTGGTTCTTGAAGGTCCGAATATTTTCATCAACTGCTTTTTGCGGTTGAACTTTATTTTTAATCGCGTAATTTTCCGTCGGTAAGCCGAAGGCGTCAAAGCCCATCGGATGGAGAACATTAAACCCTTGCATCATTTTTAGGCGCGCGAAAATATCCGTTGCGATATAGCCTTTCGGATGCCCGACATGAAGCCCAACTCCGGAAGGATACGGAAACATATCAAGAACATAATATTTCGGGATATTTTGGTCGGTTTTGGTCTTATAGACCTCATCGCGAATCCATTTTTCCCGCCATTTTTTTTCAATTTCCAGGTGATTATACATATGATTATTTTTCCTCTATTTCTAGCCCAATCGGGGCATGGTCAGAACCGCTGATTTTATCTAAAATATAGGCTTTTTTTAGCTGTTTTTTAAGTTTATCGGATACACAGAAATAGTCAATCCGCCAGCCAATATTCCGCACTCTGGCCGTCGCCCGAAAACTCCACCAAGAATACTGAATTTTATCCCCGTTTAAATACCTAAAGGTATCAATAAACCCGGCCTTAAGAAAAGCTCTGAACCAAGCTCTTTCTTCTGGCGTATATCCGGCGTTACCTTCGTTTTCTTTGGGACGGGCAAGGTCAATCGGCTCATGCGCGACGTTATAATCTCCGGTAATAATCACCGGCTTATTTTTTTCCAACTTTTTGACGTATTTAAGTAAGGCCTGATTAAATTCAATTTTGTACTTTAAACGGGACAGCTCGTGGTTAGAATTAGGGAAATAAATATTAAGTAAATAATATTTTTTTAGTTCCATAACTTGGACGCGCCCCTCGTCGTCAAATTTCGGCACGCCAATCCCATTTTTTACGCCCATTACGCCTGTAAAATTTTCTTTAACGAGAATAGCTGTTCCGCTATATCCAGGGCGTTTCGCCGAATTCCAATATTCGCTATAGCCGACAAAATCAAATTCAGTTTCCAAGCGCGCGGCATCGGAAATTTTTATCTCTTGCAAGCATAAAATATCCGGTCTGGCGTCAAGCAAAAAAGCGGCCAAACCTTTCTTGGCCACCGCTCTAATTCCGTTAACATTCCATGAGATTATTTTCATAAATTATGTTATAATAAAATTATACTTTAAGTGGGTATATTTTTCAATTTATATGAGCTTAGAAGACAGACTTAAATACGCCGAAATGAAGGCGCGCCATCAAAAAAAACTCCTCCCCTGGTATAAAAAGTGGTGGGGGATTTTTATTCTCGTAATTATTGGCCTAATTTTGATTGGCCTAATCAGTTCTGGCTTCTATATTTATAGCGAAATTAATAGAATAAAATCATCTGCCTCGCAAGATTATCTTAAAAACCAGCGCCAGGCTTATCTTGATTTAATCACTGGTCCGGGTGGATATACTATTGGATCGCAGAACCCAAAAATTAATATTGTTGAATTTACTGACTTTGCCTGTCCTTATTGCCGCGAATCGGCCGCCGAAATAAGAGAATTAATGGAAGAGTATAAAAACACTGCCAAATTAACTATTCGCGATTATCCTATCCATGATAATTCGATTGATCTAGCGATTGCCGCACGGTGTGCCGGCGAGCAAAGCAAGTATTGGGATGCCTACGACTCCTTATTTATCAATCAAGATAATTTAACGGGCACCTCGACTATCCAAGTAGATCTCGAATCTTGGGCTGATTACTTAGGTTTAGACACAACTAAATTTAAAGCTTGTTTAACCGAAAAGCGTTATATTGATTTAGTAAAGCGCGACTATGATGACGGCAATAAACTCCAGATTCAAGGCACGCCAACCTGGTTCGTAAATAACGTCCCGATTACCGGCTATTATTCAAAAGAAAAATTTAAAGAATTATTTGATGGCATCCTTCAGCAAACAAAATAATATGGAACAGATAAGAGTTCATGGCCGGGGCGGGCAAGGCGTCGTTACGGCGGCCGAATTAATCGCGCTCGCTGCTTTTTATGAGGGCTACGAATCACAAGCTTTTCCTTTTTTTGGCGTCGAAAGAACGGGCGCGCCGATTCAATCCTTTGCGCGCATCAGTCGCGAACCGATTATTACCCGCGAACAAGTTTATGAGCCCTCGATTCTAATCATTCAAGACGCCACCCTCCTCGACACGGTTGATGTTTTTTCTGGATGTACTAAGGACACAATTGTAATAATTAATGCAACTGAAAATCGTTGGCCAAAACTAACCGCGAAATTTAAACGCCTCTACTTCACTGCCGCCACCGAAATCGCTCTCGAAATATTTGGAAAGAATATTGTAAATACCGTTATTCTTGGCGCCTTTGCTAAACACACTAATTTAGTTTGTTTAGAGTCCCTCGAAAAGGCGATTGCTACCAAATTTAAAGATAAAGGCGAAGAATTAATCAAAAAAAATATTCTCGCTATTACCAAAGACTATGAAAACGCCAAAAATTAATTTAATAACTAAACCTAATACTACTAAGAAAAACAAAACTGGCCCTTGGCGTACCCAAAAACCGGTGACTGATTATGATACTTGTATTAGTTGCGCCACTTGCGCCAAAATTTGCCCAGAAGCTTGCATTGAAATGAAGCCTAATACCAAATATCCGAAATTAAAACCGGTGACTGATTATGATTACTGCAAGGGCTGCGCTTTATGCGTCCATGAGTGCCCGGTAAAGGCAATCAAGATGGTAGATGATTATTAATACTGTAGTTGATTATTAATATGGATAATAAAAAACAAATTCTCGAAGGCTCGCAGGCGATTGCCGCGGTGGTTAACAATATTAACCCCGCCGTTGTTTCCGCTTACCCGATTACGCCACAAACCCATATCGTTGAGAGGCTCGCCAAGCTTAAAGCCAATGGCGAAGCTTCTTATGAATACGTGCGTGCGGAAAGCGAATTCGCTGCGGCCTCAATTATTCTTGGTGCCAGCGCGACTGGTGTCCGCGTTTATAGTGCAACCAGCTCTCAGGGCCTACTTTTAATGTCCGAGGTAATATTCAATATTGCCGGCATGAGACTGCCGATTGTTATGACTTGCGCTAACCGTGCCGTCTCCGCGCCGATTAATATTTGGAATGACCAAAGCGATGTCATGGCCGTGCGCGATGCCGGCTGGATTCATTTATTTGCCGCCGATAATCAAGAAGCGGTCGACCTACATATTTTAGCCTATAAAATCGCCGAGCAATTGAACTTGCCAGTCATGATTAATGTCGATGGCTTTATTCTTACCCACGCTTTTGAACCCGTTAACATACCCGACGCAAAAACTATTAAAAAATATCTGCCTGACTATAAGCCGAGGAGCGGAACCTATCTTGATCCGAATAATCCCGTAACCATGGGCGCCTTTTTTACGCCGGCGCATTATTTTGAAACTAGAGAAAACCTTCATGATGACTTAGTCGCTAGTTTAAAAACGATTAAAAAAGAGTACAGTAATTTATTAAAAACTTTAGGAAGAAAAAATAAGGACAATGGTTTGCTGGAATATTTTGGACCAAAAAAACCCGAAACTATTCTGGTCGCCCTGGGCTCGGTGATTGGCACAATCAGAGAGACCGTGAAAAACGATAAAAAAATCGGCGTTTTAAAAATAAAAACCTATCGTCCCTTTCCGGCCGACGAGATTGTTAAAATTTTGCAGAAAGTAAAATATGTTGCAGTTATTGAAAAGGCGATTAGCCTTGGCCAAGCCGGACCGCTTTTCTCCGATATCAAAGCGGCCCTCCCCGCCAATAAATTAAAGATTAATAATTATATTGTTGGGCTCGGCGGTCGCGACGTTACTCAAAAGATGATTAAGAGCATTATCTCGGATGTTAAAAAGAATAATAATAAAATAAAATTCATCGGGAAAATATGAAAAACTCTAAGTTAAACTTAGGCAAACGATTAGTCGGCTTTATTTTTGTTTTTCAGATTGTCTGCGGTCTCGCCTTTTTAGTCAGTCCCCTCCCCGCCGCCGCTCAGACAGTTATTAAATCACTAGACTTCACGCCGCAAGTAACTATCCCTAATTCTGAATTTAACGGCGGCCCGGCGACTGTCGGAAGCTATGACCAAACGACCGGAAAGATGAATAGTGACTTACTCGCTCGCTATATTAAAGCTTTTTATAATTACGGGCTAACCATCGCCGGCATTCTTGCGACTCTAGTTTTAATGGGCGGCGGCGTAATTTGGCTAGCCTCGGGCGGTGATGCGGGCAAAGTCGGGCAAGCCAAAGAAATGATTTTCGGCAGTATTATCGGCATGGTGATTCTAGTATGCGCCTGGATTATTTTAAACACGATAAACCCTAGTTTAGTAAATCTAAAATCAGTTATCACTCCCGTCATAAAAAAGGTTACTTATTGTTGCGACGCGACTAAAGGCAATCAATTAATGGACAAGGAGGGCAATTGCGTAAATGGCGGCGTCAAATGCGGCGAGGGCGAAACTTGTATGAACCGCGGGTTCAATCCGAATGGCGCGGCTAATTCTTTCGCCTGCATCAATCCTGGTAATTCCTTTTGCTGTGAATTCGAAAGTATGGATTTCAAATATTGTGGATCAGTTAAAACCGGAAGGCCATGCTCTGACATTACACCGCCAAGAACTTCCTATTCTTATAAAAAATCATATACTGGGGCTTACTGCCCGTCGCGCGAAACTCTCGCCGATGCCTGTTATCCCGAAGAATGCCAAGGTAAAGACGATGGCGACGATTGCGGCTTAGAAAATTTCTGTTATAAAGAGATTTGTTGGTATGGCCGAGGAAAAATAAATGAGCCCTGCGGCAATGATAATAATTCTAAATGTTTAGCTAACGGCTCGCGCTGCGATAACCACGACTATGTCGGTGGGCGCATTTGCGGCAGTGGTTTATTCTGTTGTAATAAAGTAGTTGAAAATTAATTATTAAATCTATATGGCTGATAATCAAAAATTCCTCTCTCCGGGACATAATGCTTGCGCTGGTTGCGGACAACTCGTTGCCGCTCAAGCGGTTATGCGGGGTTTAAATAAAAATGTCATCATTGCTAATGCCACTGGTTGTTTAGAGGTGACAACAACCGCTTACCCCCTAAGCTCTTGGGGCCTGCCCTGGATTCATTCTTTGTTTGAGAATGCGTCCGCGCTCGCCTCGGGAATCAGAGCGGCGCTCAATAAAAAAAATGACACACAAACCAAAGTAGTTGTTCAAGCTGGCGACGGCGGAACTTACGATATCGGTCTGGGTTTAATTAGCGGCATGTGGGAACGAGGCGAAAATATTTTATATATCTGCTATGACACCGAGGCTTATTCTAATACTGGGATTCAAGCTTCGGGTGCTACTCCCTACGGCGCTGACACTACAACTTCTCCGCAAGGACTAAAATCTATTGGCTCGACCCAGAGAAAAAAGGATATGATCGCTCTCGCGCTCGCTCATGGCGTTAAATACGCCGCTCAGGCCAGCGCCGGCTTTCCCGACGATATTACGAGTAAAGTTAAGAAGGCCCTCGAAATTAATGGACCAAGCTATATCCAAATCCTTTCCCCTTGTATTCCTGGTTGGAGAATCAATAATGATGAATCAGTCATGATGGGAAAACTAGCCGTCCAAACTGGGTTATTCCCTTTGCTTGAATATAGTAATGGCGTGTTAGTCGCCTCGAGCGTTACTAATAATTTTACCGCCAAACCTGTACAAGAATATCTTAAGGCGCAAGGACGATTTAAACACTTAAAACCTGCGGACATCGCGGCTATTCAAGCTCTAGCCGACGCCAACATTAGAAAATATAAAGTATAAGATAATTATGAAAAAATTTTTTTATGTTCTAAGTTTATTTGGAGTGTTTTTCATTTTTTCTACTCCGGTTTTAGCGGCTTGTTCCTGGGTGGCGGAAACTACCACTTACACCTATTCCACGCCTGGCGGAACACCGTCAACTAGCGTTACTGGTGGATGCAGCGCTAAAAAATTATTTAAAAGTAATGAGGGTAAATGCACGGCAACTAAGCCGAGCTACGCTCCCAGCTCCGGCAGTGAAGCCGTCTGCTGTTGTGACTCAGATTCAGCGGCATCAACCGCTTTTGAACCGCCTCTATTTACCCCACCAGATTTACAAATTGCTATCCCGGGAATGAAAACTTTGAGTAAAATTAATTGCCTCCCTGGAGCGGGCGGAGCTTATTTTTGCGAAATACCTTGGCTCGGCGAATATGTTGTCGGTATTTATAATTACGCTTTAAGCATCGCCGGGATATTAGCGGCGATTATGTTAATGGCAGGCGGCGTGCTTTGGCTTATCTCTGCCGGCGACGCTTCAAAAATAACTCAAGCTAAAGAATTAATAATCGGCGCGATTACTGGTTTAATAATCTTGGCCGCCTCGTTTATTATTTTAATGCAAATTAATCCGAACTTAGTAAACTTAAAAAACATCTCCGTAAGTTATATACCCAAGATTGAATTAATCGCCAATGGGAGCGACAGCGATAATAACCTCAGCTCCGGTGCCTGCGCAGGCGATAGCGGCTTATCAAATATCACTAATGTTGTTGCTTTAAGCAACGTCAGCGATCCGCGCCTAACCCAAAACGCGGCCGATGGATTAAAAATCGCGATTAACGTCGCTAAGACAAAAAATGTAAAGTTACTCGTAACCTCAGCTAACCGCACTTATGATGTACAAAAAAGGCTCTGGGACTCAGAGCTTAAAAAACAAGGCGGGGATGAGGCTAAAGCGAGAAAATATGTTGCTCCGCCCTCTCAATGCCAAGGGACTTGTTATGGCCATTGCGCCGGCGTCGCGATTGATGTCTGTCTTTATGGGACTGCTTCTTGCTCCCGTATTGGCGGGGCTGGAAACGCTAACTATACCGACGCTGATGTTGCGAAACTTCAAACAATTATGAAAGAAGCGGGCTGGAAGAGATATTGCGGCGAGTGGTGGCATTTCCAATATGGACTCGCGCCAAAACAATCTTGTTCCCCTTAATCTGATTAATTAGCGCCCCGATCCATCGCTTCATTTGCGAGCTTATCAGCCGCTTGATTTAATTCTCGCGGAATATGGGTATAGGAAATTTTCTTAAAATTTAAACTTAGATTGTGAATAGTTAAAAACAAAGGCGCCAAGTCTTTGTTTTTTACTTTGTATTCACGTTTCAATTGTTTGACAACTAACTCGCTATCAAGATAGCAGTCTAGTTCGGATACGCAAAGCTCAGTCGCTTTTTCAAAAGCAGCAATTAAAGCTTTATACTCCGCCTGATTATTGGTCGCGACGCCTAAATACTGAGAAATCTCAGCCACTACTTTTTTCTTCTCATCGTAAATAACCGCGCCGATTCCGGCCGGTCCAGGATTGCCACGCGCGCCGCCGTCAGTATAAATAATAACTTTATTCATATTTTTTAATATCGATCATTTTTAATTGCGGTTCGCGGCGGCCATTAAAATCATTAACTTCCAAATAATAAACTAAGTCAACGCGATCGCCAATTTTATATTCTTTATAGTTAGCGGCCCCGCCGAAGGCGAGAGCCCAAAAAGCGTGCGCATTTTTTGCTGACGCGCCAGAGGGATTAAAATGAGAAAATCTGATTTTAATATGCTGATTATCAAAACCCATAGTCGTAATATCATCAATTCTCAAGTCATAACTTATAAAACGCGGCTGTTGGTTATTCTGGCCGTAGGGCGCGAGCTTATTAATATCATCCGCCAGCTCCAAATTGATTACCCCAAAGTCTAACTCAGCTTCAATTTTTAATTTTGGTACCAGTGCTTTTTTTTCAATTCTTTCCTCGGCTAATTTCTGGATGGCGGCCGTAAACTTATGGAGGCTATCTTCGGTTTTAACCGAAAATCCGCAAGCCATGGGATGGCCGCCGTATTTATCTAAATATTCAGAGGAGTCTTCAATCGCATGAATCAAATTAAATTCTTCAACTGAGCGCCCCGATCCCTTAAAGGCTACTTTTTTAGGAACCAGTTTTTTAGCGACTGGGTCAAACTCGGCCGCTTCGATTAAACGGGTAATAATTAAAGTTGGGCGGTAATATTTCTCTGTAATTTTTCCGGCGACAAGCCCAATAACACCTTCATTCCAGATTTGATCTTCACCAGCTAAACCGACAATTAAATTCGGCAGGTTATCTTTATCAATTTGCGCTTCAACTTGAGAAATTATTTCTTCGGTAATCTGCTGGCGGCTAATATTTCTTTGGTTGAGCTCGGTCGCTAACTCGGCCGCCTCGTCTTGATCTGTCGTAGTGAGCAAGGCGAAGGCACTATTAGCATGGCTGAGACGGCTGGCCGCATTTAAACGGGGCCCGATTTGCCAGCCGATATTCCAGGCTTCAAGCGGGCGGCCGCTATTAATTTTGGAAACTTTTATTAACTCATTTAGGCCTAAGCGTTTGCTGGTATTAAGTATTTTTAAACCGCTTTTAACGAGCAAACGGTTTTCGCCCAGCAGGCTGACCATATCAGCGACCGTGCCCACGGCTACTAGGTCTAAGCTCTTATCAAGAATTAATTGTTTTTGCTTGTCTGGCAAATTAGCTTTAAATAGGAGTGCGCTAATTAATTTAAAAGCGACGCCAACCCCGGCTAAATATGGCCAAGGATATTTTTCACTCTTGTCGGCCGGATCGATATAAAGACAATCTGGGGCGTCTTTAGGGTCTTCGGGCAAAACGTGATGATCGGTGACAATAATGTCTAAGCCTTTACTTTTAGCATAGGCAATTTCCGCGTGATTACGGATTCCGTTATCGACGGTAATCAATAATTTAAAGCCCTGCGCGACAATTTGGTTAATTGCTGTCTTGTTTAGGCCATACCCTTCACTAACTCTATCGGGCAAGTAAACCTCGGCTGTCGCGTGTAATATTTTTAAAGTTTCTAAAAGAATAACCGAGGAGGTAACGCCATCAGCGTCGTAATCGCCGTAAACAACAATCGGATTACCCTTTTTTATGTGATCAATGATCAAATCTACAGCCGCGGCCATGTTCTTAAATAAAAATGGATCATAAAAAGCATGGTCAGGATTCTCACCGATTACTAAAACCTTGTCCGGACTTAATTCACTATCGAGAAATGATTTAATATCAACCCGATTCTTCAAATCACGATTAAAAAGCAATTGCAAAAGCACCGGGTTGATTTCCGGATACTCACTAAAAAATTCACGTGGCGCTTTAGGCGAAATTTGCCATTGTTTCATGGCTATATGATGATTTAATTAATAAAGGGTAGAGCTTAGCGTCCAAGCCAGCATAGAAATAACAACCATTAAGGAAACTATCGTCCAAACTACTTTAATAACTTTTCTTCTTTTCATATTATCTTTTTAATATTTTAACAAAAGTATCGGGCGGAATATCAACGCTGCCCTTGCCGGCGGCCATCATCTTCTTCTTACCGCGTTTCTGTTTTTCTAATAATTTACGTTTCCGCGTAACGTCGCCGCCATATAGTTTAGCGGTAACATCTTTGCGCATAGCGGATAATTTTTCCGCCGCAATTACCTTGCCGTGAAGCGCGGCCTGAATCTTAATCGCAAACATCTGGCGCGGTAAATTATTTTTCAAAATATCGACCACTTCTCGTCCCTCGCGCATTGCCTCATCGCGATACACAATTGTCGCCAAGGCCTCAATCGGCTCTTCGGCAACCAGAATATCCATACGAACAACGTCAGCCGGGCGATAATCTAAATATTCATAATTAATCGAGGCGTAGCCGGAAGAGACACTCTTAATCTTATCATAAAAATCGGTTAAAATCGCCGACATCGGAATTTCATAGTGCAAGATAACCCGCGCTTCGTCACTTTCAGCCGAAATATATTCCGTATTCTTATAAATACCTCTTTTTTCCTGAGATAATTTAATGATATTCCCCATGAAGCTTTTCGGAGTAATAATATCAAGGCTAACCCAGGGCTCTTCAATGATATCAATATGAGTTGGGTCGGGCAAGCGTTGGGGCGTTCGGATAATAGTTTCTTCGCCGCTATTCTTTAAAACTTTATAAGCAACACTCGGTACAGTCACAATTAAATCTAAATTATATTCACGGCGCAATCTCTCTTGAAAAACTTCTAAGTGGAGCAGCCCCAAAAAACCGCAACGGAAACCGAAGCCCAGAGCATCTGATCTTTCCGGTTCATAAGACAGGGCCGCGTCGTTTAGTTTTAATTTTTCCATGGCCTCGCGCAATTCTTTGAAGTCATTGCCTTCACGCGGGAAAATACCGGCAAAGACCATTGGTTTAACGTCTTTATACCCCGGCAGAGCCTCAATCTTGGCGAAATTCGCAACACCGTTATTGGCGGTTAAAGTATCGCCCACGCGGCAATCGCTAACCGTTTTAAAGCCAGTAATAATATAACCGATTTCTCCCGGTCGAAGTTCACCGGTTGATAAATAGTCGGGCTTGAAAATACCGCAATCTAAAACTTCGCTCTCAACCCGCATGGAAAGTAAGCGAATCTTATCACCCTTTTTAATTGTGCCGTTAAAAACACGAACATAGGCGACAACGCCGCGGTAAATATCGTATTTCGAATCAAAAATTAAAGCGCGCGGATAATGGTCAAGATCGCCGATTTCGTCTTCTTTCGGCGGTAACCCTTTTTTAATAACTTCATCTAAAACTGCCTCCACTCCTTCGCCGGTTTTACCAGAACAACAAAAAATTTCGTCTTCACTACAACCGAGCAATTTAATAATTTCTCTTTTTGTCTTAGGTACGTCAGCCGCTGGCAAATCAATTTTATTGACGACGGGAATAATCGTTAAATTTTGTTCGACGGCCAAATAGAGATTGGCGAGCGTCTGGGCCTGAATGCCTTGTGTACAGTCGACTAAGAGAACCGCTGTTTCGACCGCGGCCAAAGAGCGTGAAACTTCGTAAGAAAAATCAACGTGACCGGGAGTATCGATCAAGTCTAATTTGTAACCTTTATAGTCCATGGTTACCGGCTGCAGTTTAATCGTAATTCCCCGCTCCCGTTCGATGTCCATTCCATCAAGAATCTGATCTTTCATCTTCCGCTTATCGACGGTACCGGTAATTTCCAACATGCGATCCGCGAGAGTAGATTTCCCGTGATCGATATGGGCGATTATACAAAAATTTCTGATTTTATTTATTTCCAACATAAATTATACTCCGCGCGCTTCACCTTGATCATCAATCTTGACCTTTTTGAAGGGCCAGCGATTCTGCAAAGAGGCGAGAAGGCTAAATAATTCTTCACTCTTAAATAAATAACAAAATATGCCGTAAACTATAACTCCGGCGGTAGCGGCACCAATCAATTGGATAAAAACACCGCTAAATTTAGTCATATCAATAAATGGCCAAAGCAAAACTTTCATAATCTGCGCGGCGCCGCCGGCGGCAATCGCGCTGGCAGTAAATTTTAACACAGAAACTAGAATATTACTAATATCCAAATTACCGATTGAGAAGCTAAGCCAAAGCCATAAAAGAATAAAATTTAAAATATTGGCGATGGAAAATGCCAGCGCTAAACCGGCAACACCCAGGCGCGGAGCAAATAAAAACGAGAGACCGATATTTAGGGCGACGGTGAATAGGCCGAGATAGAATGGGGTTGAGGAATTATGGCGGGCATAGAAAACTCTAATTAAGAGTGGCATCGTAGCTTGCGCGAATAGACTGAGGGCAAAGAAACCGAGTGTATTCATTGTCAAAATTGTATCTTGCCAATCAAAATTTCCCGTTCCGAGAACAACACGAATGATTTGCGCGCGGAGAGCAATAATTAAAACTGTCGCTGGGACAATAAAAAATAATATCTGCCGAAAAGTCTGCGAGAACCTAGTTGTTAGCTTATCCTTATTAAACGCATGTTCAGCTAGAGATGGAAAAGCGGCAATCGCAAAAGAGATGCCAAAGATTCCAATAGGAAAAGACTGTAAATTATTGGCCAGATTAAAAATAGAGAGTGACCCGCTGGATAGGCTTGAGGCAATAATGGTGATAACAACTAAATTGATTTGGGAAATAGCCAGACTAAGTGTCCGCGGAATCATCATCCGGCCGATTTTAATCGTGTTTAGATCATGCCAGATAATTTTTAATTTATAACGGAAACCCAATTGAACTACTAGCGGAATTTGTACGGCCATGTGCAAAAAAGCGCCAAGAACAACTCCCCAGGCTAATCCATATAGACCCCACCAATTAGTAAAATAGAGGGCGCCAATAATAATACCGAGATTATAAAAAATTGGTGCTAAGGAATAGACAAAAAATCTCTTAAACGACTGCAGAACGCCGCCAAGGATTCCAGAGATGCCTAAAAATAACGGCGATAAAAACATAACGCGCGTTAAGGCGGTTGTCGTCGCCTGCTCCTCTGCCCCGAAACCGGGCGTAATTAATCTTGTTAGTAGCGGCGCAAAAATAATTCCGATTGCTGACAGAGCGGCTAGGCCCAACAATAAAAAATTTAAAACATTATTGGCCAGCTCCCAGGCTTCTTTGTTCTGCTGGTGCGGGTCGCAGTTTTTTTTACTCTCGCAGGAAAAATCTTTAATTAGAGAGGTAAAAATCGGGACAAAGCCGGCCGAGAGCGCGCCCAGAACAATTAAATTAAAAATTAAATCCGGAATACGAAAAGCCGCATAATAAATATCAAGAGTTGTGCTGGCACCAAATTGCCCCGCTAAGATACGGTCGCGAATTACCCCTAAAAAACGCGAGGCAAGCGAAGACAGGGCAACGAGAGCCGCTGCCACGGTAATACTATTGATTTGTTGGCCAAAAAGCTTCCTAAACATACTATTATCTTAACTGGTTTGCTAAATTAAGCAAGCTCGAATAAGCCTCATAATTACGCGGATTTGCTCGCAAAGCTTCTTCCCATAATTTCTGGGCTTCTGTGAAACGATTTTCGTGATAATATAAATTACCTAAATTAAACAGGGCCTTATCATAACGCGGATAAAGACTTAGCTCTTTCTTGTATTCCTTCTCCGCCAAGCCATAGCTTCCCTCATCAAAATAAACTAAGCCTAAATTATTATGAACCATCGCCTCCTGGTCATTAATTGCTAGAGCGCGGCGGTAGCTTTTTTCCGCTTCTCCTAAATTATTATCCAGATAATACATCGCCCCTAAATTTCGATTAGCCATCGCCGAATGCGGCGATGTTTTAACCGCTGACTGCCAAAAAGTTAAGCGATTTTTAAAAACTTGGATATGGCGCCAACTAAGAATAAAGAAAAATATTAAAACGATAGCCGCTAAGAATTTAATTTGTTTTTTACCAAAATTAATATTCTTTATCCAGTCAATTTCCGCAATAATTATAAATAAACCGATAAGCGGCAAGTAGAGGCGATGCTCGAGAAAGTCTGGCGTATCGACAAGATTTAGACGAATTAATGACGGGAGAATAAACAGAATAAACCAAGCAAACCCGAAGCCAATGTGCGGCCAATTTTTATTTTTTGAAAAATATAATGCCAAGATAATTAACGGAAAAACAATTAAGCCATAGATTATTTTAGCATCGGCGAGAATCGGTAAAACTGCCAAATTAAACGGTAAAAATACCTTTCCTAAACTAACGAGCAGCGCCGGCGCGTTATGGCTAAGCGAACTGATAACAATGTTGAGGCTAAGCGGATCGGTCTCGAGCGCGAACTTCCTAAATATATACCAAATAACTCCGACGGCAAACGAGCCAAAAACTAATAACCATTTATCCGTCGCCGAAATCTTTTTCTTCTCAACGAAAGAAAAATATATAATGACTAAAACCGGCAAAAGGGCTGCCGTTTCTTTGGAGAATAAAGCTAGTAAAAAGAAAAATAAATAGCCGATATAATTCACTGGGCGCGACTTTTCTTTAAACTCTAAAAATAAATTAAAGGCGGCTAGAATAAATAAGGCCAAAAGCGAATCGTTCCTCCCAGGAATCCAGGCGACCGCTTGCGTCAAAACCGGATGGATTAAAAATAAAGTGGCAAAAAACCAAGCTAAAACCCGCTTATAATTTAGTTTAAGAAAAAGTCGGAATACTAAACAGGTCGCTAAAATATGGATTAAAATATTTGTGAGATGGTAAATAAAAGGCAGGAGTCCGCCCATCTTCATATCAATCATTAGGGATAGATTTAATAAGGGGCGGTAATAATATTTAGAAACTGAGAAAAAAACGTCGCTGGTGAAGACCTCGCCGACATTTTTAAAGCTGCTCAGGATAGGCGAATTCTCAATAACTAGCACTTGATCGTCAAAATAAGAAAAATCAAAAAACAAGGTCTGGCCGTAAAGCAAGAACCCCAATATAAATATTAAGAAATAAGCGCGCCAACCCTTAAGCATACTATTTCTTTGACATTAGATATTTTAAGCCCTCCCAAACCGTGCCGAGGCCATACTTTAAGCTGCGTTTAAAATTAATCGAAGACGCCTCTTTGAAATACCGAACCGGAGCCGGCACTTCGCCGATACGATAGCGCTTGGCAACTATTTGAAATAATACTTGGCTATCAAAAACAAAATCATTTGAATTCTTCTGCCAATCAATTTTTTCCAAGACCTCTCGCTTATAGGCGCGCATGCCCGTATGCCACTCGGACAAATTATACCCAGAGACAAGGTTCTCAAAAATCGTCAGGGCGCGGTTGAATAAGTATTTATATAAGGGCATCCCGCCAGCTAACGCTTCTCGTCGGCTGCGGATTCGCGTTCCCAGCATGACATCGAAATAATCTTTACCGATAAATTCGGCAAAAAAATTGATTAGTCTTGGATCATATTGATAGTCCGGATGAACCATGACGATGATATCCGCACCGTGCTCTAAGGCTAGACGGTAACAAGTTTTTTGATTGGCGCCATAGCCGCCGTTCTTCTCATGTTGAAAAACAAACAATCCCAAACGCCTCGCCTCGGCAACTGTCGCGTCGTTGCTTTTATCGTCAACTAAAATTATTTCGTCGACCATTTCCGGAATATCATCAACGGTCATGGCCAAAGTCGAGGCCGCATTGTAAGCCGGTAAAACAACCACGATTTTTTGTTGATTATACATATTTTTGGATTAAACAATTATCCGGACATCCCCCGCGCTGCAGCCCTCGTTAAAAACAAATAAGGGATTGATATCAAATTCTTTTATTTCCGGATGTTCATTGGCTAAGCGCGCTAAATTAACTAGAGCTCTCGCCAGACTCTTGATATCATATTTCTTTTGCCCGCGCGCGCCGTTTAAAATCGGATAAATTTTGAGGCTCGCAATTAATTCTAGTGCTTTCTGATAATCTAAATCGCTGGTGGCTAATTTAATTTCTTTAAAGACCTCCGTATATATTCCTCCGAGACCAATCATCATAATCGGACCAAATGAGGCGTCGCGCTTGAAACCTAAAATTATTTCTTGAAACTTATTTGCCATTTCTTGGACAACGAAGTAATTACCGGGCTTACTAAAGGCCTTTTTATTGGCTTTCTCTTGCATTAAGACGGCTGCCCGCAACGCTTTCTCGTTCGGCAAATTAACTATAATCGCATTCTTATCAGATTTATGAAGAAAATCCGGTCCGGTTATTTTCAAGACTACCGGATATTTATAGGAAGTGGCTTTAGCTGCTTCATATTTAAATGTCTTAACGGTCGGAATCTTATAATTGCGCAAAATTGCTAATGATTTTAAATAGTCAGTATCCGTAATTGCTTTTGTCTGTTTCGCCCGCGGGGCTTTATAGGTTTTAATCGTATCAATCGTATTTTTATAAGCGATTAATTTCTTGAAACTGCGCACCGCTTCTTCCGGATAATCAAAAGTCGGAATATTATTTTTTTCGAACATATCGCGCGCAACTGCGATTGCCTCGCCTCCGACAAAGCTAGTCATGATTAATTTATGCGGATATTTTTTAGCAGCCTTTATAATCGCTTCGGCCGTTTTAACTGGCTCGGTCGAGGTCTGCGGAGTCAATAAGACAAGCAGATTATTAATTTTTTTGTCAGCTAACATCTCTTTTAATCCCTTTTCGTAACGCGCTGCGTCGGCGTCTCCAAGTAAATCCCAGCTACGGCCAAACGGTATGTTTTGTCGAGAAATTTCATCGACTGTTAGAACGGCCACGCCGCCGGCGTTAGTCATAACATATAATTCCTGGGCACCGCGGTTATGCCATGATTCTTTTCGGAATAACAATAAAAGGTTAAATAATTCTTCTAGATTCTCAAGCCAAATGGCGCCTGAGCGCTTAATCCCGATTTCAACAGCCGCGCTTGAGCCTGCTAGCGACCCGGTGTGCGAAAGAGCGAGCTGGCCCCCGGCCGCACTTTGTCCAGCTTTAAGAACGGCTACCGGCTTATGTTTTACCAAGCGCGAAACAAGACTCATTAATTTCTCGCCATCTTTAATTTCTTCGAGATATGCGACCACTAGATCGATTCTCTTTTCACTCGCTAAATATTCAATTATTTGATTTTCATCTAAAACCGCCTTATTGCCCAGACTGATGAAGTAGCCAAAATTAAAATCCTTAACTTTTAACCAATCAAGCGCTGCCGAACCAATCGCGCCGGATTGGGACAAAAGCGCGGTGTTCCCAGTAACTGTATCGGCCGCCGCAAAAGTCGCGTTAAGTTTATGCCAAGTATTAATCAGCCCCAAACAATTTGGACCCAGAATGTGCAGGTGGTGAACCGCGGCGACTCGAGCTATTTCTATTTCCAAGGCTTTCCCCTCTTCGCCCGCCTCTTTAAAACCGGCCGTAATGATAATAATATTTTTAATTCCCAGTTTTGCGCATTTTTTTACTTCCGCTAATACAAATTGTGCCGGTATCGCAATCACGACCAATAGGGTTGCGAACTCAGATTTTGGCAATGATTCTAAGCTTATATAGGCGGCCAGCCCGGCGATTTTCTTCTCCTTTAAGTTAATCGGGTAAATTCTTCCTTTAAACCCGCCCGAAATTATATTATCTAGAACTTGCCGGCCGATTTTAATCTTATCGCTAGAAGCACCAATAATGGCGACTGACTTAGGATTGAAAAAATACTTTAGTGACATAAATATATTATTTTTTTATTAAGCTAATTGAACCGACAATTACGCAGACGACGATCAAATAATTTAAATTAAAGTAGGCTAAAATTATATTCGGCCAAATAATTTCCAAAATTACGCAAACAATAAGCAGCGCGCTAAAAAAGTAAAACAATTCTCGGATAATTATTGCCAGATTTTTTGCCATAATGTTCTCCCCATTAAATCTATTTTAATATCGTAAATCTCCAAATTATCCTGGCTCCCATTCTCGGTTTTTAGACCAGGAATGGAAATCATGAAGCTATACTTGCCGTTTTCGCGATAAGCCTCCTTAAGATTAAGCTCGACAGTCGCTGTTTTAAAACCTTCTTCTTCTCGCGGTTTCTGATATTTGGCGACAATATATTTAACTGGATTCTGAACCGAGAAATATCTATCGACTTTCGGCAGAGAGGGATTAAAAAGACTGGCTGGCGACCAAGCAAATACTCCGTTATTTTCTAAAATTATATCATCTTTTTGAAAACTTATCTTTTTATCATCTGCATTTGTCTTGGTCTGAAAATTAAATTGCTGATAAGCCTCACTCAATTTGAATTCTTCGCCGCCGAAATTAATTGTCTGCAAACTCCCCGGATTCAAAGCCTTAACTTGAAGATAATTAGAGTCAGTGTATAGAGTTAAAGCGCCGGCACTCGAGACAGGCCATACTTTATTTATAAAAGATAAGTGATCAACCGAACTAACAATCTTTTTAATAATCGTATCATTATTAATTTTAACCTCAAGCTTATAAACGCCGGCTGGCAGGGCGGGGCGAGTAATGACGATTGACTTTTCCTCGACTACCCCGCTGCCCGGCTGTAAGTTTTCATCCAAAATGGTTTTTGTTTCAATAATCTTATCGCCATTCGATAATATTATGGTAATCGGCGCTGGTTTAAGGTCTTGATTTAAATCAACTAAGGAAAACTCTAGACGTAAGGGTTCATTTTTAACGTAAACGTAGAATTGGTGCGCGCCGCGCAGAGGCGTATTCAAAACCAGCGGGACGGCCGGCCGGTAATTTGTAATTTGGTAATCGTATTTAGGTGAATAATTATAAATAGCCAAACAATTTCGCTGAGGTGTTTCACAGCCCTTAACCTGCCCCTTCGCTAAATCTGCCTCAAAGCTAAGCAGAGAGTCGTAGTTCTTTTCCTTCTGCAAGAATAGATTATCGTTCTCCTCGCTTTTATTCCAGCGTAAACTTAGATAGTCGAGCGCTTTGTTATCAACCGGCTTTAAATCATAACGCCAAACAACATTGTCGGCCAAGACGCCGGCTTCAATGAGCGACGTGTCCAAACCCAGGTTATCACGATAAACAATTGTCAATTTTGCTTTGTCGAAAGTTCGAGGCGTAAAAACGGAAAAATAAACTGGGTCGCCGATTAAACGCGGCACATCGCCACCTTTTAGATCAACTCGTTCAGCCGGAGTAAAACCATAAATAAAACCCTTGCCTGAGCCAAAATGTGATAGATAATTCCGAGAATAGGAAATGTGCCCAAACGGCACTATTTTAAGATATAAAAAGAACAAAATAATGATAAACAAAATAAGCCCCAAAAATAAGCGGAACTTAAATAAAAATGGCCATTTTTTCCAGGCTTCTTTAAACATATCTATCTATATTTTACGTTATTTTTAACAATAAAAAAAGAAGCTTCACTCAAAGCTTCTTTTTTATTTAAATTTCGCTAAATTTACTAGTGTTTTGACTTATTTTCCGTAATCTACTCTCTTCTTTTTGCCCTTATAGCCAGTGCCGGCTGGGATTAAACAGCCGATAATGACATTCTCCTTCAAACCTTCAAGGTAATCGATCTTGCCATTAACAGCGGCATCGATAAGTACGCGTGAGGTTTCTTGGAAAGAAGCGGCCGACAAGAAACTATCGGTAGTAAGAGAGGCCTTAGTGATACCAAGTAATAGCTTCTCTGCTTTGGCCGGATTCTTTAAACCCTTATTAGCCTGGGCTAGAACCTCGTCCTCGATAGTTTCGCCCGGCAAAAGAGCGGCATCACCGGCTTCTTTCACTAAATAGCGAGAGAACATCTGGCGCGCGATAATCTCGACGTGCTTATCATTAAGCGGCTGGCCTTGAGAACCATAAACATATTGAATTTCCTTGATAATATATTTCTGGGTTTCAAGCTGGCCCTTAAGTTTATATAATTCTCTTAAATCAAGGCTGCCTTCAGTTAATTGAGTACCGCGTTCGATTATTTCGCCATCTTTAACCATCAACATCGTGCCCTTGAGAATCGAGAATTCTTTGACCTTCTCAACTTCTTTAGCGACGCTGATATATTTATCAGTAACCGCGGCGACACCAGCTGATTTCGAGCGGACAATCTCGCCGCCGATATTAAACAGCTCGGAATTCTTTGCGACCACGTCGCCATCTTTAAGTAATACCTTAATTTCCAGTTTTTTCTTATCTTTACCGGTTAGACCGCCTGCCAACTTAATTTCGTTCATCTTCTCGGAAAAATAGTATTTATCATGATCTTTTCCTTTATAGAAGATACTTAAAATCTTGGCTTGCGGATTATTAACAAAGATTTCTTTACCATCTGAGTCTTTAATAACTTTCTGAGCAAATTCAATCTTCACACGGCCAGAAACATCGGAGATTAAGGCTTTTTTCTTAGGGCTGCGTGCTTCGAAAATTTCTTCAACGCGCGGTAGACCCTGGGTAATATCATCTTGACCGGCTACACCACCCGTATGGAAGGTTCTCATAGTCAACTGTGTACCCGGTTCACCGATAGATTGAGCCGCGATAATACCAACCGTCGAGCCCATCTTAACCGGCTTATTGTAAGCCAAATCCCAGCCATAGCATTTTGCGCAAATACCCTTATGCATTTGGCAGCTTAAAACGGAACGAACACAGGCGTCGGCAATATCTTTAGTCTTAAGTAATTTAATATTTTCTTCATTAAGAATCTCACCGGCTTTTAAGACTAGCTTATTCTTAGCGTCAACAATGTCTTTCGCGACATAGCGACCAGTCAAACGACGGAAGAAGTCTTCCCCGTTCTTTTCTATTTCCGCGCGGTTAAGCGACATGCCAACAGTATCGCCGCAATCATCTTCGGCAATAATAACATCTTGAGAAACATCGACTAAACGACGAGTCAGATAACCAGCGTTAGCGGTTCTAAGCGCGGTATCGGATAAACCTTTACGCACACCATGGGTGGAAATAAAATATTCCAATACGCCAAAGCCCTGTTTGAAATTACCTTTAACCGGTAATTCAATAATGGCGCCAGACGGCGAGGTAACCAAACCTTTCATGCCTAAAATCTGAACCGGCTGAGCCCAAGAACCGCGGGCGCCGGAATCAATCATAGAATAAACCGGTAAAATATCTAATAAACCTTTCTTACAAATATCGGCAATCTTATCTTTAGTATTGGTCCACTCTTCAATGACCTTAGCGTAACGTTCTGATTCGGTGAGCAAACCTTCGTCGTATTGTTCTTGGATTAATTCAACTTTTTCGTTAGCAGCATCAATCAAACGATCTTTTTCTGGTAAAGTCGGCAAATCGCCGAAGCCCCAAGATAGACCTGATTTAGTAATAAAAGCAAAAGCACGATTCTTCAAGCCGTCAATAAACTTAACGGTTTCTTCTTCGCCATAGATGCGCAAACATTCACGAATTAAATCTTTAAGCTTACCCTTGCCGACAACATCATTAATATATTTTAATTTTTCCGGTAGAAGTGAATTGAAAATCAGGCGTCCAGCGGTAGTCTTTAACATCTCGCCGTTATACTTAACGTTAATCGGCTCATGAAGATCAATATAATTGTTCTGATAAGCTAAGTTAGCCTCATCTTCGCTACAGAAATAGCGCATGTCCTCAACTTTCTTATCAGCAAAGTCTTTACTGGTTAAAGTAATATAATAAGTACCCCAGACAATGTCTTGAGCAGGCGCAACAATCGGATCGCCGGTGGCTGGTTTCAATAAATTATGAGTGGAAAGCATTAAAGTTTCCGCTTCATGACGGGCTTCTTTAGTAAGCGGAACATGGACGGCCATTTGGTCACCATCAAAGTCGGCGTTAAAAGCGGTACAAACAAGAGGATGGATCTGAATCGCCTTACCCTCAATTAAAGTCGGGCGGAAAGCCTGAATACCGAGACGATGCAAAGTCGGAGCACGATTTAATAAGACATAAGCGCCGCGAACAATTTCTTCTAAAATATCCCAAACTTCGTCGTGTCCAGCTTCAATATAGCGCGAAGCACTACGAACATTATGAACAATCTCGCGCTTGATTAATTGAGAAATAATAAACGGTTTAAATAACTCGAGCGCCATAATCTTCGGCAAACCACATTGATCTAGGTTTAATTTTGGATTGACGACGATAACGGAACGACCAGAATAGTCGACGCGCTTACCGAGTAAATTTTGACGGAAACGTCCCTGTTTACCTTTTAAAGTATCGGCAAGTGATTTTAATTGTCTCTTTTGGCCAGTCGAAGCGGTAACAGTTTTGGTATGGCGGGCGCTATTATCAATTAAGGCATCAACTGCTTCCTGAAGCATGCGCTTTTCATTACGGCAAATAACTTCTGGAGCGTTAAGGTCCATCAATTGTTTCAAACGATTGTTACGGTTAATGACGCGGCGATATAAATCATTTAAATCGGACGCAGCAAAACGACCGCCATCTAACGCTACCATCGGACGTAAATCAGGCGGCACTACTGGAAGGACGGTCATAATCATCCATTCGGGGCGAATATCATTATTGCGAAAACTCTTAAGTAGTTTCAAACGTTTAACTAATTTTTCTTTCTTGGAGTCGACGGCGTCGGTTAATTTGCCTTCTAAATTTTCAATGCTGGCCACCAAATCAATCTTGGCTAATAGTTTACGAATTGCTTCAGCACCAATTGAGGCTTCAAAAATATGACCGAATTTCAAACTTAAACTCTGATATTGCTGTTCGGATAAAATTAGGAGTTGTTTTAATTCTTTTAATTCTTTCTGAGTAACGCCAAAATCTTCATCGAGACGGGCCATTCTTTCTGCCTTTGCTTTGGCCGCTTCCTTGGCTTCGCTTTCTCCATTTTCACCCTTTTCCTCCTTAATCTTCTTTAATTGATTATTATATTCATTATCAATGCTTTTAACCTTTGACTTATACTCGGCCTTAATCTGTTCAATAGTTGAATCCTTTAAGTCTTCATCGACGTCAGTAACAATAAAACTCGCATAGTAAATAACTTTTTCGAGTGACTGGATGCCAAGATTCAAAAGCAAACCAATCTTGGAAGATAGACCTCTTAAAAACCAAATATGGGTTGCCGGAACCTGTAAAGTAATGTGGCCCATGCGTTCCCGACGGACAACACTACGCGTTACCTCGACGCCGCATTTATCGCAGACAATTCCTTTATAGCGGATTTTTTTATATTTACCGCAGGCGCATTCCCAGTCCTTGGTCGGACCAAAAATCTTTTCGCAAAAGAGACCGTCTTTTTCCGGCTTCTGGGTGCGATAGTTAATCGTTTCCGGTCGAGTTACTTCGCCGTGAGACCAATTAAGGATCTCATCCGGAGAAGCCAGCTTGAGGCGGATAGCGCTGAAGTCGCTAGTTTTTATTGGATTTAACATATATTAATAATTGCTAATAAATTATTATTCTTTGTCGCTACCCTCTTCAAGAGCCGCTATAATTTCCGGCTTGTCGTAAATGAATTTTTCATCATTTTTAATTTCTTCATCAATTTCAGTGACCACTTCCGAGGCGGGCTGTCCGCCATTGCCACCTAATAGTTCTACATTCAAACCAAGACCTTTTAGTTCACGGATTAAAACGTTGAATGACTCCGGAACATTTAATTTCTCAATCTCTTCACCCTTAATAATAGACTCATAGGCCTTTGATCTGCCCGGAACGTCATCGGATTTAATTGTTAACATTTCTTGCAAAGTATGGGCAGCACCATAACCTTCAAGCGCCCAAACTTCCATTTCTCCGAAACGCTGACCGCCGAATTGCGCTTTACCGCCTAAAGGCTGCTGCGTAATTAAGGAGTAAGGACCGATTGATCGTTGGTGAATTTTATCTTCGACCATGTGGTTTAGTTTCAAAACATATTTATAACCAACGGTAATTGTGTGATCGTAAGAATTTCCGGTTTTACCATCGAATAGAGTAACTTTACCGTCTTCGGGTAGGCCAGCGCGACGTAATTCACCTTTAATCTGCTCTTCGTTAATACCGTTTAAGGCCGGGGAGACAACGCGGTAACCTAATTTTTGCGCCGCGAAACCAAGGTGAGTTTCAAGTAATTGTCCAAGGTTCATACGAGAAATAATACCGAGCGGAGACAAGATAACGTCAATTGGTGTTCCATCAGCCATATAAGGCATATCTTCAACCGGCACAACCTGGGAAATAACACCCTTATTACCGTGGCGGCCGGACATCTTATCGCCGACTTGAATTTTTCTTAAATTGGCAACAGCTACTTGGATAGATTTCAAAACGCCGGCGGATAATTTATCACCGTCTTCGCGCGAGAAAATTTTAATATCAACCACTTTCCCGTGTTCGCCGTGTTCAAGATATAAGGAAGAATCACGAACGTCCTTTGCTTTCTCTCCAAAAATCGCGCGCAATAATTTTTCCTCCGCCGATAAAGTAGTTTCACCTTTGGGGGTAATCTTGCCTACTAAGATATCGCCGCTTGAGACTTCCGCGCCAATTCTGATAATACCGTCTTCATCGAGATTCTTTAATTTCTCTTCGCTGATATTCGGAATGTCATTAGTAATAACTTCCGGGCCAAGCTTGGTGTCGCGAACATCGATAGTATAATTTTCAATATGAATAGATGAGTAGATATCTTCCTTTACTAAACGCTCCGAGATAATAACCGCGTCTTCATAATTGAAGCCTTCCCAAGTCATGAAAGCAACCAAAACGTTGCGGCCTAAAGATAATTCACCATTATCAATCGCCGGACCATCGGAAAGAATATCTCCTTTTTTAACTTTTTCACCGACATCGACAACTGGATGCTGGTTAATACAAGTCGAGGAGTTAGAACGTAAAAATTTATTTAAAGGATATTTATCAATCGCACCTTTCTTATTCTGAATTTCAATCATGGCAGCCTCGCACTTAATGACTACGCCATCTTCGAGCGCAATCGCGACATGGCCGCTATCACGCGCCGCCCGCGCCTCAACGCCGGTCCCAACAATCGGGGCTTCGGCTTTAACTAAAGGCACCGCCTGACGTTGCATGTTTGTTCCCATCAAAGATCTTTGGCCGTCGTTGTGTTCCATGAAAGGAATGAGTGAAGTCGCAATTGAAATAATCTGATTCGCGGCTACGCCCATAAAATCAATCTTACCGACTTCTTCCATGCCTGGCTGGCCAAACTTTCTCACTTCAAATTTATGCACGATAAAATAACCATCTTTATCAACTGGAACCGTGGCGTCGACCGTAATATATTTTTCTTCTTCAAACGCATCAAGGTAAACAATTTCATCAGTAACATGGCTGCCTTTTTTGTCATGAATAACTTTGCGATATGGTGTTTCTAAAAAACCATAACTATTTAAACGAGCATAACTCGCCAAATGGCCGACTAAACCAATATTCGGACCTTCCGGAGTAGCGATAGGACAAATACGACCATAGTGAGTGGCGTGGACATCGCGGACATCGAAACCAGCGCGTTCACGGGTTAAACCGCCCGGGCCCATGGCTGACAAGCGGCGTTTGTGCTCGAGCTCAGCTAAAGGATTGGTTTGGTCCATGAATTGGGATAACTGCGATGACATGAAAAATTCCCGGACAACACCAATAACTGGACGAGCGTTAACTAATTTGGAAGGAGTAAGCGAAACAATATCAGTCGTCGACATTCTGTCTTTAATGATACGTTCCATTCTCGCTAAACCGACACGGAAACGATTTTGAATCAAACCGCCAATCGCGCGAATACGGCGATTGCCTAAGTGATCGATATCATCTTCCGGTTCTTTAGTAATATTTAAACGGATAACTTCTTTAACAATTAAAACCAAATCTTCTTTGCGTAAAATTCTGTTTTCCTTTTTATTGGCTGGGAGATTTAAGGTGAAGCGACGATTTAATTTATAGCGACCAACGCGACCAAAATCATAGCGATCAAAACGGAAGAACATTGAATAAATTAATTGACGCGCGTTTTCAACTGAAGCTAGGTCGCCCGGACGAATACGGCGATAGACTTCTTGCAAGCCTTCTGCCTCGTTCTTGGCGGCATCTTTTTCAATGGTCGCTTCAATAAAAGTTTTTTCTTCCTTGCTTTTAACTAAATCAACATCAGCGAATAGTTTAATCAATTCTTCGTCGTTCTCATAACCAAAAGCACGCAACAGTGAGGTTACGGCAACTTTTCTCTTGCGATCGATACGGACCCAGAGAACTTTATTAGAATCAGATTCGATTTCAAGCCAGGCGCCGCGATTCGGAATAATTTTCGCGCCGTAGCATTTTTTACCTTTAACAAACTCAGCGGTAAACATAACCCCGGCAGAACGGATTAACTGAGAAACGACAACTCTTTCAATGCCATTAACAATGAAGGTTCCCTTCTCGGTCATGAGCGGAAAATCACCAAGAAACACTTCTTGGTTAATCGCTTTATTTGTTTTCTTATTAAGTAGTCTAGTTTTAACGCGGAGCGGAGCTTCGTAGGTGATATTCTTTTCGCGACTTTCAATTTCCGAGAATTTCGGTTCGTCTAAATAGTAATCTTCAAAATATAATTCCAGATCGCGACCGATAAAGTCGGTTACGGGATTTATTTCATCAAATAATTCGGCTAATCCCTCTTTGAGGAACCAATCATAAGAATCTTTCTGAATCTCAATTAAGTCCGGCATGGGCATAACTTCCTGGAGCTCAGAAAATGATTTTCTTTTAGACATAGGACGTATATTTTATAAAATATTTATTTAAAGATAGAGAAAAAATAAAGGGTACGAATATTTCTTTAACAAAAAAATCCCAATCCCAAATTGGCTTGAGTTTAACTGTTATTTAATTAATTATTTTTTCGATAAATCACTTTTTTTAGTTAAAAAAGTGTTAATGTTTTTATAATATAACATCAGCTAGTGTTTGTCAACACCTATTTTCGTCATAATTTCCTCTTTAACAACCACCCGGTCATCCCAAGCAATTTTCTCACCACCCGCAACGCATATATACTGTTCGGCTCCCTTGCCAGTAAATAACAGTAAATCTCCTTCTTCGGCTAATTCTAGCGCTTTTTTGATACCATCGCGGCGCTCTAAGACCTTAAAGAGATTGGAATTAAGGGTTTTCCCTGCCTCCTCTGCGCCGGCCACTACTTGATTGATAATTACGGCCGGATCTTCGTCATAAGGGTCCTCATTAGTTACAATTACGATATCTGCATTCTCGGCAGCAATTTTGCCTAAAATCGGTCGCCTCGACCGATCTCGTCCGCCGCCAGTTGATCCGAGAAGATGGATCACTCTGTTTCTGGGAATAAGGGCAATTGCTTGATAAAGTTTCTCAAGCGCCTTCGGCTCAAAAGAATAATCAACAATTGCGGTAAAGTTTTGCCCAGCAGAAATTAATTCTAATTTTCCGGCTAAACCAGTAATGCTTTCCAAGCCAGATTTTATTTTACCCGTCGCTATTCTTTGATTTAGGCCGACCGCGTAGGCCGCCAAGGCGTTGAGGGCGTTAAATTCGCCAAGCAGATTTAATTTAATAAGTTGCTGATCAATCGTTAGGGATATTCCCTCGGCGCTCGACTCGACGCTAGCGCCACGAATAAGCGTAAAATCTTTTACCGTAGCGTCGCTCGTTAAATTTTTAAGAAAATAGTCGGGCGTAATATCATTTTTAAAAGTATAAGCCAGCTTCGTCTCGCTCCAAAAATTCAAAAAATAATTAGCGAAATCGTCATCACCGTTTACAATAATCGTCTTTAAAACCCGAGTTAAATCGAGTTTTTTTAAATTACTGCTCGGTCGCACGACCAATTTATTATCGTCTATATATTTAGTTGAACAATTTTTCAAATGCGCGAATAGGCGACCCTTGGCTTCTTTATATTTTTCAAAGCTGCCATGCGATTCAATATGCTCGGGATATAAACCGGTAAAAACAACAACATCATAATTAATAAACCGATGGCGAAATTGTTTAATTCCTTCGGACGTCGTCTCGACAATCGCGAAGCGGCAATTATTTCTAACCATTTGACGCAGCGTCTTCTGGATAAACATTCTTCCCGGCATCGTCATCTTTTTGTCGTTCAGCCATTCAGAATTACCGTTAGAAAAACTGGCAGTCGAAGTAAAACCAGTTTTATAACCGGCGCCAGAAAGCATCTTGGCGATCAGATAAACCGTCGAGGTTTTGCCCGCCGTGCCGGTCACGCCAATAACGATTAATTTTCGACTGGGAAAACTACATGCTAAAGCAGCCGACCAGGCGATAAAAAAATGGTAAAGCGGCTGCAGGGCTCTAAATAATTTAAGGGGGATAAGTCTTTTAATTCGATTTAACATATACATTATTATAACAGAGAAAGTCTAAAATAAAAAAGACAATAGAATGAGCCAAACAAAAACCACCCCGATTCCGAGGGGTGGCTTTGTTCAAATTTTTTACTTTTATTTAAAGTGATTGGTCCGGGAAATCAAGCTTCGACTTCCCTTCCAATTATCTCTAATAATAATACGAATTATACAACGAATTGTTACAGTAATCAATGCCCTTGTTTATTGACAAATAATAAATATTTAATTATTTACTTAGCAAAAAACATTTCGTCGTCATCTTCGAAAGGTTTGGTTTTCGCCTCTGATTTTCCACCAATTTCTGGCTTGGTTTTTTTAGCTGATTTTACCGGCTCAGGATGGTCGTTATGAATCTCTTCTAAAATTTCATCTTCATCTTCAATGACCTCATCTTCCTCTTCGGGCGTTAACGATAATTCTTCTTTTATTTCCTCTTCTTCTTCCGCGGACACCTCGTCCTCAGATATCTCCTCCTCCGGCTCTTCTTCTGATTCCTCGCCATCCTCTTCTTCAATATCATCGACCCCATCTTTCTTAAATACTAAAGTATCGTCGTTCCCTTCAGCGCCAGCCAGATAACTTGACGGCGCGATTGACGAGGCGCGGTCATGAACTGGAATGCCGCTAATCACTTCCGTATTCATTGCGTCATATTGTTCCTGGCTAATCATGACTTCGCGTGGCTTAGCGCCGTTAGACGGACCAATAATTCCCGCTTCTTCAAGCATATCTAAAATCTTGGCTGCGCGACCATAACCGATAGACAAACGTCGTTGGAGCATCGAGGTTGAAGCCTTATTTGCTTTAACAATAATTTCTTTAGCCGCCTCAAACAATTCATCCTCGTCGCCATGATTACCATCAAGACCGACTCCAGCATTACCGCCAACTTTCTGACGATCAGTCACGCCCTCTAAATATTCGGCTGGTCCGCTCTTATCCTTAATATAGTTTACAACATCATTAATTTCGCTATCGCTTAAATAGGCGCCCTGAATTCTTTTCGGTTTTGAGAATTCGGCGGTCATAAATAACATGTCGCCCTGACCCAATAATTTTTCCGCACCGGAGGAATCTAAAATAGTTTTCGAATCGACCAGCGACGCGACTGAGAAAGCAATACGCGTCGGGACATTGGCCTTAATTAAACCAGTAATAACATCAACGCTCGGACGTTGAGTCGCCAAAATTAAATGGATGCCAATCGCGCGCGACATTTGCGCTAAACGAATAATTGAAGCTTCCATTTCTTTGCCGCTCGTCATCATAAAATCGGCGAGTTCATCAATAATAAAAACAATATACGGGAGCTTTTCTTTGGCGCCAGCATTATATGATTGGATGTTTCTCTTGCCCGCTTTATTTAAGACATCATAGCGGCGCTCCATTTCATTTAAGCACCATTTCAAAGCGTTGATAGTTTTATTAACATCGGTAATAACCGGCGTCAGCAAATGAGGAATACCATTATAGGTCGGGAGTTCAACACGCTTCGGATCAACCATGATAAAGCGTAAATCGTCCGGATTATTTTGATATAATAAGCTAACGATAATTGAATTTAAGCAAACAGACTTGCCAGAATTAGTCGCACCCGCGACCAGCAAGTGAGGCATGCGAGTGAGATCGTAAAGCCAGGCCGTCCCCGCTACGTCTTTACCTAAAACGACAAAGAGATTGTTTTTACGATCCTTGAATGCTTGATCTTCTAAAATTTCCCGAAGGCCGACAATCGCCTTAGCGCGATTCGGCACTTCAACGCCGACTAAAGACTTGCCTGGGATTGGCGCTTCAATTCTAATCGGATGCGCCGCGAGCGACAAGCTCAAATCATTACTTAAAGTAGTAATGCGAGAAAGTTTAACGCCTTCAGCAGGACGGAATGTATATTGAGTGACCGTCGGGCCGACTTTAGTCTCGCCCATCTCGACATCGATACCAAATTTATTTAAAGTTTTCTGAATCTTTAAAGCATTCGCTTCGGTATCGCCACCAATCGCTTTGGAAAATTTATTATTTAAAAGTTCCATCGGTAAATCAATTTTAATTGAGCGCTTGGGCCAAGCAATTTTTTCCTGAACTTTCGGTTTATCTTTTTGCACTTTCGCCGGCGCAATAATTTCGTCAGCTAAATCCAGCTCTTCAGCTTCTTCAGGCTTGACTTCTTTCTTCTGCCAAGCGGTTAAAATTTCTTCTTTCGCTTCCGCCACAAATTTTTGGCCCCGGCTATCCTCAACTTCGGAACTGGAAAATAAATTTTTAAAGAAAATGGCAAAGGGTCTAAATATTTTAGCTAAAATACTTTCCTGGCCGATAATGCGGGCTAGCGATGTATTAAAGACTAAGACAAAGGATATTAATAGAAGGGCAACTAGAACTAAGACACCGCCCCAAAAACCAAAAATATAAAAGAATAATCGGCTTAAATAATAACCAATGTAGCCGCCGCCCATCCCCGTTTCAATCGTCGTCTCCCAGTTGATTTGCTTGATAAAAAAATGGAATAAAGTTTGATAAGAAATAAATAAGGTGCTTAAACCAAGGTAATCGGTAAATTTTAAAGGCTTCTTGGCTTTACGAACAAGAACCAGCGCCCAATATAAGAAGATGAGCGGTACAAGCCATTTGCCAAAACCAAAAATCAAGGTCAACCATTTAGACAGAAATTGCCCCAGATGGCCAGACAGATTGAAGAGACCGAGCAGACTAATTAGCCCGAGCACAATCAGCGACACAATAATAATACTGCGCTTAGCGCGGTCATCGAGATCAAACTCCGGCAAGGAGATATAATCCAGGGGGTTGTTGTTTTTTTTCTTTCGCGACATATTTTTATATTATATCACATTGCTAGTTATTAATTAATCTCAATATCGATAAATAAGGCCTGAGGGACCTTGGCTCTAATTTTCTTTTCAATATCATCAATCTTTCTCCCAACTAAGCGCGGAACGCGGTCAAGGTATTCGACTGAGAACTTCATAAAGTTCTCAAAGCTATCCTTCGCATCCTCATATTCATTTTCGAAAAAATGATGCTGTGACATTTCTTTTAGGAGAATTGAGGCATTAAATTCAACATCAAATTTAATAAGATATTTATCAACATCAAGAATGGCCGATTTAAAATCAAGCACCTTTTCAATTGTTGGGTCGGAATTTAAAATGTCCATTACCATTTCCTCGACTTCGGGGGGAATGGATTTTGTAATTAAGTAATTTCTATTTTTAGCAATTAAAACAATCGCCATTATTCCTAACAGCACGCCAATTAAAATTGAGCCAACCGCATCCCAGTAAATATCCCCGGTTAGATAAGACAAGCCTAAACTGGCAAGCGCGATGATGATGCCGATGACCGCCAAGCCATCTTCATAGAAAACGGCCAGGACCGAGGGGTCGGCCTCAGCTAACGCTTTCCTAAATTTCTTTTTCGGTGTTTTAATAACATGTCCACGAATTTCTCTAACGGCGATTAAAAAAGTAGAAAACTCAATAATAAAAGAGACGACCAGAATAATTATCGCCCAAATATTAAAGTGGATTTCAGGCTCATGGATTAAGGCGAGCACGCCACGATAAACGGTCACGCCACAACCAATGAAAAATATTCCGCAAGCGGAGATGAGTGCCCAAATAAATCTTTCCTTCCCGTAACCATAATTAAATTCTTTATCCGCTTCCTTGGCTGATTTCCGAACACCGATAACCAGCAGGAATTGATTGGCAGTATCGGCGAAGCTATGAACTGCTTCGGAAAATAGCGCGCCGGAACCGGTGAAAAAGAAGCCGATAAATTTAGCGGCACAAACGACCGCGTTACCGACGAGAGCGGCTAAAACCGGCAAGAGGCCGGACACTTTTTTAGGATGATTAAGCGGCGCCACAGGCGTCAACGCTTTAGAGTTCATAAATTTGAATTAGTTTTTTTAAAAGTTTATCTTCTTAATTATTATCTTAAATTATTATTTCATTTTTCTATCCAGTCTTGAATAGTCTTAATAGCCTGCGCGGCAGGGAAAGATTCAATCTCGACTATTAAATAATCAAGCGAACTATCTTGTATCTTCTTTTTCAAAATAGCTTGCTGCTTAATATAATCCGCGGGCGACTTGGCAATACGTTTATAGTTCGGGTATAAATTGAGGCGGTCCTGGAGCCTTTTGGCCAGTAGAGTTTCATCCTCGGGAAAAGTTAATAGCACTATTTTAAAATCCAGCCTTTTTAATTTTCTTTCTAATTTTTTATAATCGCCAAACGGCGTGTTATTAAGCTCGCTATAAACCGAATTCGCTAATTGGAATTTTTCCACCAAAATGTTTTTATCTTTCAAAGTTTTAAAAATACGTACATAATTTTTCATTATTTCCGCCGCTGGCTTTGTACCGAAAAAACCTAAGTCGCAATTAAACCAGTAGCAGCCATCTAAAATATTTGGGCTACTCGCATATTTTGGTTCAAGCTCATTATAAATTTGGGACATAATCCAACTTTTCCCGCTGAGTTCGGCTCCCTCAAAAATGATATGATAAGCCATATTATAATTTTAAATTCTTTTTTACCGTATTAAGCAGAGCTTCAGCGCGTTCTTCGTTGTGACCAAATTTTAGGAACCAATAGGTCGACGTTCGAATCGCTGTCCAGTTATAATATAAATCGATTCGCGCCTGAAGGTCGTCACTAAGATCAAGACCGGCGGAAATTAAGTAATTACTTAAAAATACCTTTTTCATTTTGTCGGCAAACTCATGATTCCCCATTTTCATAACTATCTTATAATCCAATTGCTGGAGAAAGGCGCCGAGATCGCGCGCGGGATCGCTTAAGCATAAATCAGTGAAATCGATAATTCCGATTCTGTCAGCGGAAGTTTTAATAATGTTTTCCGGGTGAGCGTCGCCATGAATTAACTTTAACTGCGCACCGGAATTAAAAAACTTTTCTTCCTGGCTGATAAAAAGCTGGTATATTTTCTTTAAATCTGGACAATACTTATCGCCGTAACGCGCTGTCATTTCGGAAAAAATCATTTCCGTTCCTGGGATTACCGTTCTGATGCGCGAGTTAATCGGATTAAAGTTCGCTTCTACCCCCGCGGGGAGAGCGTGAAGCTTGGCAAAGAGCTCGGCCGATTCAATAATAATTTTTTCAACGTTCGCAAAATCCTTCTCTTTTATATAATGCAAAAGATTTTCACCATTAATCGCTCGATAGAAAGTACCATTAAATTTTTCCGAATAGAAAAGCGGACGGGGCAAGTCAACGCCATGCGAGGAAAACTTTTTCGCCCAGAGATATTTTAAGGCCGCATAAACATTTTCGCGCGGTTCGTCGCTGTGCGCCGAGCAGACCACCGGAATTTTCTTTTCGCGCCCATCTTGAGCGATAAAATAGACAGTAAAACCAATCACTACGTGATAAGTCGTCTCCCAGACCATTTTTTTATAAGGCTCAATAACTACGCGCTTGATGCCTTTAAAAGCCGGGTAAAGAGGAAGGAGTTCTTGTTTGAAGTACTCGACAACAAATTCCTCTTCGAATAATTGCAAGATTTTATTCATATTGTTTCTTCCAGTGTTTTTTCCAATGCTCCTCCCAAATTAATTTTTTTATCCTTAAATAATATTTTTCTGCTTCCAGCTTCTTCTTTTTCGTTTTAGCGTCATTAAGGGAGCGGACACTACGAACTAAATCTTCTAAGCCGCGCTCAATATCATCTGGGCTCCAAGCGTAGGGCCCAAAAATTTTTGAAAAATCGCGAGCGCTCGCCCACCAGAAAGTGCAGCTCGCCAGACCGCGTGCCAAATGCCAGCGATACCAATAGTAATTTTTGTCTTTTTTATATTTTGTTTCTAAATCCAAAGCCAGATTGGCCAGCTTCCAAAGCAACATTTGAATTTTATTATTTCTATCGTGCCACAGTAAATAGGCTTGACCCGCTTTTACCTCGGCCGGGTTAGATTCCCAGGACGACGGCCAGGTTTTAACCTTAATTGCCTTCTTCTTAGACAGTAATTTAACATAGCGCGACAGGGTCAAAGTTTTTAAATCTTTATCTTTAACGATTTTTTCCATTTCTCCGGTCGGGTCTTCGTGGCGCAAGCCATAAAGCTCCGCATCAGTCGCGGTTAAATATATTTCTTGTTTCGCCTTAAGTTCTTTTTTGTCCGCTGTCTTCTCTGGTTTCTGGAGAAGCGGTAAAATTTTATCCGGCGGATAAGCGCTAGAAAAAACGCGATCGCGGAAAACAACTTTGAGGCCGCTCGCTTCATCAACGTATAAACGATTAATATCCGGCCGCTCTTTGCTTAGCCCACCATTAAACGCTACCTCGTCTAAAATTATCCAATCATAACCGAGGCGCTTAACGATTTTTGCGACTTCAGGCGAATAGGACATTTCCGGCAAGAAAAAACCGGTGGGTTTAAAGTTCTTGCCAAATATCTTTTTCAATATTTTCTCATTTTCTTTAATTTGGCGAACGACTTCCCTTTCCGGTAGTAATGGTAAAAAGCCATGATAATAAGCGGAGCCGGTTAATTCTACCCGCCCTTTTTTTACTAAAAATTTTAATCTTTCCAAAAACTTTTTTTCATTTGCTTCTTCCAAGCGTTCCAGTAAGCAGCCGCTCACATTAAAGGTCATCCGCAATTCCGGATGTTCTTCCATTAAACGCAATAAGCGCCAATAACTTTTATCGAGCGCTTTGCGGATATTATAAAATTCAGCGTTCGCTGGTTGATAGAGATGTAAAAAATTGAGCCAAAGCATAAACTTTTATTTTTTTAGGGCTTTTTTATATAACTCCAAATATTTCTGCGCCGGAATTTCCCAACTAGTTGATTGCTTCATTGCCCGCTTAACTAATTTCTCCCAAGCCTTCTTGTGCTTATAATTTTCCAAGGCGCGGATAATCGTGGTATAGAACATTGATTCATCGTCATCCTGAAAATTAAATCCATTGCCGGTGTCGGCCGCCGGATCATAGTTTTCGACCGTATCATACAAACCGCCAATCGCTCTAACGACCGGAATACAGCCATAGCGCATGGCGATCAATTGATTCAGTCCACAGGGCTCGTGAACCGAGGGCAAAAGAAATAAATCGCTGCCAGCATAAACGAGAGTTTCATATTTCTGGTTAGCGGCATGAGAGGGGACCACAATAATTTTTCCGGGGTTCTTAGAAGCAATCTTTGTTAGTTCTTTTAAATAAGTTTTATCCCCTGCCCCGATAATTATGAATTGGGCATCTAATTTTAATAGTTGGGGTAATAATTTGATTATTAATTCAAAACCCTTCTGAAAGGTGACGCGCGAGGTCGTGCAGAGAATTGGAATATTTTTATCAATCGGCAGAAGAAACTTCTTCTGCAGAGCAATTTTATTATCCGCCTTCCCGCTGGGGTTAGCCGGTGAATAATTTTTTACTAAACCGGCATCGCGAATCGGGTTATAGGCATTATAGTCAATGCCATTAACAATCCCGAATAAACGGCTGGAACGATTTTTTAAAATTTGCTGTAAATCCTGGCCGAACTTTTTGGTCATTATCTCCTCACGGTATTGCTCGCTCACCGTATTAATAATATCGGCCGAATGAATTGCGCGTTTAGCAAAATTAATATCTTCTAGGCGCGGATCGCTTAAATGTGGTATTTTATTGCGTCCGTAATCCTTGCGGCTCAGTGGAATTTCCCACCAATTATGACCCAGCTGAAAAATTAAATTATGAATTGTAAAAATAGTCTTGGCTTTCTTCAAGGTTTTTGAATAGCGAAAATCCGTCTTTAAATAATAAGGGATGAGGCCAGTTTGCCAATCATGGCAATGGATAATATCGGCTGAAAATTTTAATAAAGATAATAATTTTAGAGCGGCGACATTAAAAACTAAAAAGCGAGCATTCTCGCTACTCGAACCGTAAATTTTTTTATGTTTAGAAAAATAATGTTTATTTTCAATAAAATAAACCGGGAGCCCCTTCATTAAATAACAGCGCCAATAATTTACTTTAACATTCTCTTGGGAATTTAACCGCAAGTTCACGTTGGAAAAAATTAGTTCAAGATTATGCTCTTTCTTATCAATCGTTCGGCCGTATAAAGGCGTAATTAAAATAACTTCTTGCCCTAGGCGCTTTAAGGCCTTAGGCAAACTGCGCGCGACATCTCCCAGACCACCAGTTTTAGAAAACGGCGCGACCTCGGAAGCGATATGAACAATTTTTAATTTTTTTTGCATAGCGGGCAATTTAAACCGCAGATAGCGATGGCGAGCGCATCGGCCGCGTCATCGGGTTGTGGCAATTCTTTTAAATTAAGAATAAGCTTGACCATTTTCTGAACCTGCAATTTCGAAGCCTTTCCGTAGGCGGAAACCGCCGACTTAACTTGCGAGGGGGTATAGTCAACAATCGCGAGCTTATTTTGTTTGAGCGTTAAAAGCGCAACACCGCGCGCTTGTCCGACGATTAAAGCGGTTCGAACATTCTTATTAAAAAATAATTGTTCAATCGCCGCCAAATCTGGTCGGTATTTTTTTATAATTTTATCGAGTTCGGTATGAAGTATTTCTAAACGAGATATTAAATCCAATTTAGAACTAGTTTTGATTGAGCCGTACGCTAAACAGCTTAAACGGCTGCCTTCGGCGGCAATCACGCCATAGCCGGTGTCAGCAATCCCGGGATCAATTCCTAAGATAATTTTCGCCATAGTTTAAACGGCGCTTACAATAAATTAGTATAAAAGTCGCTCACGTCTTCGTTGTCCTCGAGCGCTTCCATAAATTTTTCTAATTTTTCTTTATCTTCAGGCGGGGTTTCTAATTTTTCTCCCGCCACATATTCAATATCCGCTGATTCGACTTTAAGTTTTTTTTCTTCTAAAAATTCTTTAGTCTTTTGTAAATCTTTCATTTCTGTATAAATCGTAATCCCCTCTTCTTCGCTGACAAAATCTTTAATATTTAAATCAATTAATTCTAGTTCTAAATCTTCACTGCTTAATTTCTGCTCTTTAATCTGCTCACTGGCGATTCGAATTACGCCCAACTGCGAAAAGTTCCACATGACTGCGCCGAAGGCACCACCATTTTTAGTAAAAAGATGACGGACGGTCGAACCACTGCGGTTTTTATTGTCAGTTAAACATTTAACTACGACCTGAATCCCATGCGGGAGCAGACCTTCGTAAAATAATTCCTCAACAGTCGCGCCGCCGAGTTCGCCGGTTCCCTTTTTTATCGCCCGTTCAATATTGTCTTTTGGCATACTCGCATCGCGCGCACGATCAATCGCCGCCCGAAGAGACGGATTACCATTTGGATCGCCACCTTTACGCGCGGCAATCGTAATAATATTAGCAAGCTTAGTAAAAATCGCACCACGCTTGGCATCGACTAATTCTTTCTGGCGATGAGTTGTCGCCCATTTTGAGTGTCCAGACATAAAATAAATTCGTTAATAATCATTTTTATCCTACCGCAAATTGAAATAAAAATCAAGATGAATTATAATAAAAACATATATAAAATAAGCGAAAAAATATGACTCAGCCTAAATTGCCGTGCTTAAACGAAACCGTGCTCGCCGCCTTGGATTTTTTTGTTAAAAATAATCCGCCACATCTTAATCTTAAACCCTTTTCCCTACCGATAGTCGTCGGGAGTGGTAATGCCTATAATACTGCCCAAATTATCTTCTCAGGACAACCGGCGATTATCGCCAGCGAAAGTAATTTTAAAACAGTTTTAAGCGGCTATAAAAAATTAATCAATAACAAAACCATTACCCAAGCAATTATCATCTCTGCCTCCGGCGAAAAAGATTCGGTCTGGGAAACGAAATTAGCTAAGAAATATAAATTAAAAACTGTTTTATTAACGTGTAGCTCTAATTCGACAGCCGCCAAACTAGCTGATCAAGTTATCGCTTACCGCAAACTCCCAGAACCTTATACCTATAATGTCTCAACTTATTTAGGCTTAATTCTCTCCGCCGGCCAAGAAGAAGCGCGCGGTATTAAAGAATTTATTGCCAAACTTAAGTTACCGGCAAATTTTAAAAAATATACGGCTTATTCTTTTATCCTTCCCGATGAATTCGCAGCCGTTTCGCCAATGCTTGAAATAAAGCGAAATGAATTGTTTGGTCCTTATGTCTCCTTGCGCGCCTTTAGTTTTGGCGAGGCCAGACATGCTAAATTCGTTAATAATTCCGAAAAAGAATTAGTGATTAGCTTTGGTAAAAATAAATATTTCGGCTTAAAGTCTAACCGCTGGGAAATAAAAATACCGCGAAACGCCGGCAATAGCTTTATTATGGCTTTGAGCTACTTCTTAGTTGGCAAAATCCAGGAGCAAAAAACACCTTATTTTAAGAAAAATATCGCTTCTTTCTGCCAAGAAGGACCAAAAGCTTACGGCAGCAATAAGCCGTTCGACGTCATTGTTCCAGGAAATTAGTTTAATATTAGAGAAATAAATAGAAAAATAGAAAGACCTCTTGGCGGGGTCTTTTTTGTATTGACAAAAATAGCAAAATCGTGCTATAGTATAAGGTTCTTGGGGCGAAAAGGCAGCGAATGCCTCGTAGTTAATTCTCAAGAACTCCTCGCCTGGGAATAGGCAGAACATTAAAAACAAAACACATTGAAAAAATTCAAAACACTGGCAATCGTAGCTCTGTCTCTTGCCGCAATTATCGCCGCAGTTATTTACGGCGTAAAATTGATTAACGTAATCATCCTCAACTGGTCAGAAATTGTAGACTGGTTATCAGATGCTTCAATTATGACTGCATCAATCTGTTCGGGCACTCTGATTCTTGGCTATTATTTAATTTTGGTGGCTAATTCACAGTACTACCAGCACGGGTTCGCTCGTAAGATCGAGAGGGTTACGAATTATTCCTACTCATTTCTCCGCGAATTAAGCATTAAAGAGGGCGCAATGTTAAACATAAGCAAGGTGATGATTATTGCCTCAGCTGTAATTTTCACCGCCAACCTCTTCCCTCTCTTTAACCACTTTGATCTCTTCAGACTATGGCTGATTATTTTAGGTGGCGCCGCGGTACTAGGATTTGGGGTTTTAATGATTTTCTGGCTTAGCCCGGAGAACTCATATTATTTACCCCTGACTTTAGCTGCTATTTTCTTCTTAGCCTTCACTTATTACCTAGATTATTTCATCTTCTCTTGGGATCGTCCTTGGATAACTGGTATTGCTGCCATACTCGTGGCCATTTTCTACATCATCATGATAATCAGTGATAGAAGAAGCACTCGCAAAGAAAAATTGGAAAAAGCTGAACACGACGCTAAAACTGCCAGGCAAGAGCAAGAAAAAAGCGAAAAAAAGGCGCAGTACAAAGAAGCGCTAACAAAACGTTTGGCCACATTATCGCTGAATGATTTAATTCTCAGCTACTTTAGCGAAAATAAGACCAATGAGTTTTTTCACTGGAATGACGTGGTTACTTTTTACACCGATGCCTTCAAAAACATTGAAGACGGCGATTTAAAAAAAGTGGACGCTCAGCAAAAAGTCCATATCGCTTGGTTGCTTTCTCAAAAAACAAACGAGAAATCGAGCTCGTTCTATAAACTAATTACTACTATTTTTGAAGAAAACGATGTTGAGGCCTTACTCTTCTCAAATGTTGTTAAAGGATTAGAAGGAGTTCTCCCGGAAGCATTTAGCCAATTCGCAAACAAGAAAGCAGTCATCGCTAAATTTTTGTCAGAGGAATTTGATGCTAAATACAAAAAAGTACTCTACAATAAAGTAAAGCGGGAATTTAATCCTGACGAACTTTATGGTCTCCTCAATGCACTAATCTATTCGTACCAGAAATCCTGGGACGAAGATTTCTCCGCAAAACTACTGGAGCGAATTAAAGAAATCTTCACTTTTGGAAACGACTGTTTGGAGTCTATGTGGCAAAAAGGTAACCGCGCCTTACTCAGGAAACACCTGGACGCGATTTACATGTTTTGTCTCATGAATGGCGTACACGTTCTTCTCCCCGCCATCAAGCAGGAACCACAGGAAAAGACCGACGAAACCTCAGTTCAAACACAAGCCTAACCGCGCATCCGCGCTACAACAATAAAGCCTCGCAGCTAATGCGAGGCTCTTTTATTTTAAAAACTAACTCTTAGCTCTATTTCTTTTTATACTCCTATTTCTTTTTCTTATCGACTTTCCCTTGGTTCTCAATTTTAGCAATCGCCGCTTTTATTTTTTTCGCGTCCGCTAAATAATAATGCTTGAGCGGTTTTAATTTATTATCTAGCTCATAAACTAAAGGGATGCCGGTTGGAATATTTAAGCTGGTGATTTCTTTCTCCGGCACTTTATCTAAATACTTTATTATCGCGCGCAGGCTATTACCGCTTGCAACAATAATTATCTTCTTGCCCGCTTTAATCTGCGGCACGACTTCGCTCTGCCAAAAAGGTGAAACACGAGCAACCACATCTTTAAGGCTCTCTGCAGCCGGAACCTTAATCCCTTTATACTTCGGGTCGCCAATTTGATTAAACTTACTATTACTATCAATTTTCGGCGGACGAATACTATAACTGCGACGCCAAATTAATACTTGTTTTTCGCCAAATTTTTCCGCCATTTCTTTCTTGTTCAAACCTTGTAAATTGCCATAATGCCTTTCGTTTAAGCGCCAATCAATAATTACTTCTGTTTTGACTGATTTGAGCTCACGCAAAACTATATTTAAAGTCCGCGACGCGCGTACTAGTAGAGAGGTAAAAGCTAAATCAAATTTTAGGCCTTTTTTTTTGAATTCCCGGCCCGCTTCTTTGGCCTCATTTATTCCTTGTGCGGTCAAGTTAACATCCGTCCAGCCAGTGAATAAGCCTTTTTTATTCCAAGTGCTTTCGCCATGGCGCAGTAAGATAATTTTATACATAAAAAATTGATAAAAATATTATTTTTTATATTATACCATAAATTGACTATAAAAGTTCAAAAATGATAGTATAGTTATGAGCTTAATATAACCATATCAATAAGCCAAAATCAAAACAATTTAAGAAACTGGCCGTTGAAACTGGCTTAGTCACGATTAAAGCCACTTTTTTATTAAAACGACTATTATCTCATCCTTTCCGGTTAGGCGCCGGATTTTTTCGTTGGCTCTTCAAGTTTCTTTTTTATAAAATATTAGTCAAAGTATACTATCAGCTCTTTCGCTGGCGCAAAACCGGTTTAATCAAAAGCTCTCCGCTCGAACTTTTGAAAAATCAATCCGTTTATTTTTTTATTTTCATTCTCGTCTTTATAATTCTATATGCCAATTTGACGAATACTAACCGTGCCGGAGCGATGGGAGTAAAAATCCCAAAAACGGTGATGTCTAATTTGGTGAAGAATGAATTTAGTACCTCCCAAGATGAAGTTCTGATTGAAGAGACCCTAACCCCCAACGACATCTTAACCGCCGGTAAAGATAAGTATGTCGATAATTCTTGCGCCTTGCAGAAACAACCGAGTATTGATTCAAGCGATGAGATAGATCAGGGCGATTCTTTCTATTTTAACGAAAATAGCGATCTGGTCTTCAAACCGCAGTTAATTACTAGCGGCTCCGGTGGCGACGACGCGGTCGCAGCCATCAGAAAAGAAATCATTTATTATACTGTCCAAAATGGCGATACGGTTTCAACTATCTCGCGCCGTTTTGGCTTAACCGTTAATACAATCCTCTGGGCAAATAATTTATCTTCGTTCAGTTTAATTCGTCCCGGCGACCGCTTGGCCATTCTCCCTTACAGCGGCGTTTTGTATACGGTGAAAAAAGGCGATACTCTCGCCCGGATTGCCAATACTTACGATGTTGAATTAGAAAAAATCTTAAGCTGTAATACCTTGGGTAATAGTCTCGCCGTTGGACAAAAAATAGTTGTTCCAGGGGCCACTAGAATTAGCGAGAGGGTCGCAGTCCGCAAACCAGCGAGCACAAACTATACCGGTATTTCAGTTATCAAAGATTTAATTAAAAATCCTGGCGTTAAGTCGACCGGTAATAAGATGACTTGGCCGACAGTCGGCGCGCGTATCACTCAGTATTTCTCCTGGCGTCACAACGGTGTCGATATCGGCAATAAGGTCGGCACGCCAATCTACGCGGCCGATAGCGGCACGGTTATTACCGCTCAAGGCGGCTATAATGGCGGCTATGGCAACACGATTGTGATCGACCATGGCGGTGGCAAGAAGACGCGTTATGGACACATGTCTAAATTATTTGTTAAAGTTGGTGAAGAGGTTGAGAAAGGAGAAAATATCGGTGCCATGGGCTCAACTGGCCGCTCAACCGGACCGCATCTTCATTTTGAAGTCTTAATTAATGGCGCAAGATATAATCCATTAAATTATATAAGATAAAAAATATGGGACATGTAATCTTAGGGATAGTGATTACCGCCGGCGGCGTCTTCATGGTTATGAAGACTGAGTGGTTAGTAAATAATTTTGGACGCATTGCCTGGTTCGAAGACAAGCTTGGCTCCGAAGGCGGAACCAGACTTGGGTATAAATTAATCGGCATCTTGGTTTTGATTATCGGCATTATTGTTATGACCGGTAGCGGACCAGAGTTTATGCGCTGGTTGGTTGGCCCACTCGTTAAATATAACCAACCCTCTTCACAAATCCAATAATCCTGTTTATAATCATAAAGTCATCTTTTCGGGATGACTTATTGGGCCCTTAGCTCATCTGGTAGAGCACCTGCTTTGCAAGCAGGGGGTGGCAGGTTCGAGTCCTGTAGGGTCCACCAAAAACATAAAAACAACCTTATAAACTAGGTTGTTTTTTGTTTGACCGGAACCCCCTTTTTTGGTACAATTATCGTCTAATTTATTAACAATAAATACATATATGGACAATAAGAATAGTCGCCCCATCCTCATTGGAATCATAATAATCTTAGCAATTTCTCTGGCTGTCGTGCTAATTAATCGCGGCGCTAAGAGCGGCTCCGAGGAAATGATTACGGAAAATTCTACTAACCCGGAAACGACTAACGCCAAGCCAGATTACATGAAGCCACAGCTTCCCGCCCCTCTCACCGACTCCCAAAAGGCAGAATTAAAAGCAGGCAGTGAAGATCACCAAGCAAAGGAATTAACTTTTAACATTAGCGGCGGAAGTTTCTTTTTCACTCCCAATGAAATCAGAGTTAAGCAAGGAGACAAAGTAAAAATTGTTTTCAATAATGTTGGCGGAACACATAACTTTATTCTGCCTGACTATAAGATTGAATCAAAAACAATTCAAACCGGCGCGAGCGACACAGTAGAATTTGTCGCTGATAAAAAGGGTGTCTTTGAATTTTATTGTAGTGTCGGTAATGGCTATCATCGTCAAATGGGACAAATCGGAGTTTTATTAGTAGAATAAACAAACAATTAGCTTTTACCTAATAAACTCAACACCTAAACCCTAGCTTTCGTTAGGGTTTTTGTTTTGGACAACGCCCATTCCCTCCCAATGGAAGATTAAGGTCAAATATAAATTGACAAGTATTCGGTAATTTTATAAAATATAGATATCAAGGAATTATCTCGGATACTACTTCCAATTAGGCTACTAATTACTTGAATGCCCCGTTCTTTCATGATTCCCTCGCTTATCAAGACTTTGGTCCGCCAATGTGACCTTTGTCTACGAATTTGTTTCCGGCTTAATCCAGACCAACTTTTTACCTTTGATATTATTCACCCGCCGGAAAATACGCTGTTCTTTCTCATCAATGACTATAGTCACCAATTGACTATGTCTACCTCTAACTTTCGTTTCATGTTGCACTCCTCCCACGCTCCAGCCGCTTATCAAGCTGGAGCGTTTTTTTATTTTGCCCCTTAGGGCTAAAGATGATAAAATTAGGTCATGTCTAAAACAAAACCAAAATTAATCATTATTGACGGAAACGCCCTTATTCATCGTAGTTTTCACGCTTTACCGCCGACGCTACGGACCAAAAAAGGAATCCTGGTTAATGCTGTTTACGGTTTCACGTCTTTTCTCTTAAAGGCGCTTAATGAATTTCATCCGGAATACGTGGTTTTGACTTTGGATAAAAAGGGCCCGACCTTCCGACACGAAGCTTATGCTGAATATAAGGCAACGCGCGTTAAGGCGCCCGATGAACTATATGAGCAAATTCCCTTGGTGAAGAAAGTTGCTGAGGCATTTAATATCCCAATTTTTGAATTGAGCGGTTTTGAGGCGGACGATCTGATTGGCACGATTTGCGAAAAAATGAATCAAGAAAAAAACTTGGATAAAATTATTATTACCGGTGATCTCGATACTCTGCAATTAATTAATGACCGCACCAAGGTCTATACGATGAGCCGCGGCCTATCCGATAGCGTTTTATACGGCGCCGAGCAAGTTAGAGAACGCTATAGCCTAAACCCCGACCAAATTATCGACTACAAGGCTTTACGCGGCGATGTCAGTGACAATATTCCGGGCGTTAAGGGCATCGGCGAAAAAACCGCCAGCGAATTACTGGTTGAATTTAAAACTCTTGATGGCGTTTACGCGGCGGTTGAAAAAAACAGTAAAAAAATTAAACCCCGAATTCTTGAACTATTAAAAGAACATAAAGACAAGGCTTATCTAAGCCAACAGCTTGCCACGATTAATCTGGAAACACCTTTAAAATTTTCGCTAGACGATATTAGTTTTACCTCATTCAAATTGGAAAACGTCTTAGAGGTTTTTAGCGAATTTGAATTCAAATCACTGCTCGTTAAAGTTAAGGACCTGCGCGATAATATTAATAAAGCCCATGACCGCCAGAGCGGGACGAAATCAGCCGCGAAAAACGAGGATAAAAAGAAAAAACCGGAGGAAGAAAAATCCGGCGCCGCCAAGTTTGATCGTAATGCCAAAAAATTTAATTACCAATTAGTAAATGACGATAAAAAATTCGCGACTTTTCTTAAAAAATTAAAATTGCAAAAAGAATTTTCCCTTGATACGGAGACCTCTGGGCTGGACCCGATTACAGCCGAGCTAATCGGGATTAGTTTTTCCTGGAAAGAGGGCGAGGCATATTTTGTGCTCGCCAGTAAAGCTCACTTAGCGGAATTAAAGCCGATTCTGGAAAATAAAAAAATCAAAAAGTTTGGCCATAATCTAAAATTTGATTGGCGGGTTTTAAAAAATCAGGGCGTCGAATTAAACGGCCTGGCTTTTGACACAATGATTGCTTCTTATTTATTGAATCCCGGAAATCGACAACATAATTTAGATTCGGTTGTTTTCACCGAACTGGGTTTTGAGAAAATTAGCAAAGTTAATTTAGCTGATACCCAGCCGGCGCAATTAACCATTGATTTTAAAGCGCTGGACCCAGAGAAATTAAGTCTTTATTCTTGCGAAGACGCCGACTTCACTAATCGTCTCGTTAAAATACTGAATAAGCGTTTAAAATCTGAAGGTTTAACCGATTTATTTAATCGCCTAGAAATGCCGCTCGTTTCTATTCTCGGAGAAATCGAAGATAATGGGATTATTTTAGATCTTAAACCGCTTAAACTTTTAGATAAAGAGGTTGGCGAAAGATTGTCTAAGCTCGAGAAGGATATTCATAAACTCGCCAAAACAAAGTTCAATATTAACTCAACTAAACAGCTGAAAGAAATTCTATTTGAGAAATTAGCGATTCCGACTGATAATATCAAAAAAACTAAAACTGGTTTTTCAACCGCCGAAGATGAATTAGAAAAATTAAATGATTTACATCCAATCATCCCCTTGCTCCGCGACTACCGAGAACTAAATAAATTGCAAACCACCTACTTGAATGCCCTGCCTAATATGATTAACCCAAAAACCGGGCGCATTCATACTAATTTTAATCAAACAATCGCCGCCACCGGCCGCCTTTCATCAACCGAACCTAATTTGCAAAACATTCCGACGCGAACCGCCGAGGGGCATAAAATCAGAACGGCTTTCGTTGCTGCTCCTGGCTGCCAACTGCTTGGCTTCGATTATTCGCAAATCGAACTTCGCCTCGGTGCCCATATTTCTGGCGATAAAAAAATGATTGCGGCTTTTAAAAACAACGAGGACATCCATACGGCGACCGCCGCGGAAATAAATGAGGTGAAACTAACCGAGGTGACAAAAAGTATGCGCCGTGAAGCTAAGGCGATAAATTTCGGCATTCTTTACGGGCAGGGTCCGCACGGTTTAAGCCAATCCGCCGGCATTCCTTATTGGCGCGCGACGGAATTTATAAAAAAATATTTTGAGGCGTATCCCAGCATCAAAAAAATGATTGATGGCTCTATTAAGGAGGCCCATCTTAAAGCCTTTGCCATTACTTTATTCGGCCGCAAACGCCCCTTGCCGGAAATCAATTCCAGTATCCCGATGATTCGCAAGAGCGCCGAACGAATGGCAATTAACACCCCTCTCCAAGGCACAGCCGCCGATTTAATAAAGATGGCGATGATTAAGGTTGAGGAATTAATCAAAGGACACGAGGCTGATATTAAGATGCTCCTGCAAATTCACGATGAGTTGATTTTTGAAATTAAAAAAGATAAGATAAGTTTTTATTCGCCAAAAATTAAAGAGATAATGCAAGAGGTTCTCAAGCTGCGCGTACCGATTATCGTCGATGAAAGTCTGGGTGATAATTGGGGCGAATTAAAATAAAAAACCGCCGGGCTGAGGGGCGGTTGATCAAACAATACGAAGCACCTAGGCATTAACCGGAGTACTTTTGTTTTCTGACGGCACGGACGGCTCGTCATCGGCGCTAAGAGTTGCAATCAAAAGATTAATCGCGATTGCAAATAAACCGCTAGTGGCGCACACGTAAGCGATCCAAAGACGGCCAGGAAGCTCGAACCATTTCAAGCTTTGCATAGTAAACAAGCAAATGTCGTGGCCTAAGAGCAAAAGAACAATGTTTACAGCCCAAACAACAACGATTGCCCATAAAATAACCTGAATTACTTTCTTGATTTTCATAGCACAGGAGTTTAAGGAACTATATTCCAACCATATAACTTTTATTATCGCCCGTCAATAAAATATAAAAGACCGAAAAAAATGACAAAAGCGCCAAAAAAACCGAATACATTTACTTTTGAATCCTATCGCCTTGATACTAAAACCAATACGATTGTTTTTTATTATTCCTTTAATAACGGCCTGAGGTTTACTGAAACAATAACTCTCGGCGGTAAAATAAATTGGTCTAAAGTTAATCGCCCCTTGATCGATAGAATTCTCTTTAATCTTCATCTCGTCCTCGGCATCGGTTACTATAAAGCGTACTGTCCCAAAAAAATAATTATTTCTAGCGGCCAACTCTCAAAACCCGAAGCTGCTTTCTGGAATAAACTTTATACTAAAGGCTTGGGCGAATTTTTTTATCGCAATAAAATTGACTACCGCGGTCTAGTAAATTTTCCTTACCAAAAAAATAAAACTACTAAGCCGCTAAACATAAACTTGAGTAACCGTGTTCTTCTGCCTTGGGGCGGCGGCAAAGATTCCTGCGTTTCAGCGGAACTATTAAAAGAACTGGGCCATGATTTTACTTTAATTACTTTGCGCGATAGCGACATCCAAAGGGCAACCGCGAAAATTACCGGCCAGCCGAGAATTATTAATGGCCGGACCATTGATCCGGCCTTAATCGAATTAAATAAACTTGGCGTTTATAACGGTCACATTCCGATTTCGGCGATATATTCCTGGACAACAGTGCTGACCGCCGCTTTATCTGATTATCGCCATATAGTCTATTCAAACGAAGCGAGCGCCAATTTCGGCAATGTAAAATACTTAGGCCAAGAAATTAATCATCAATACAGTAAATCGCTGGAGTTTGAAAATGATTTCCGGAATTATTTAAATAATTTCGTCACGCCTGATATTAATCACTTCAGCTCCCTGCGCCAGTTTTCTGATTTAAAAATCAGTCAGCTTTTTTCGCGCTACGAAAAGTACTTTCCTGTCTTCTCCAGCTGCAATCGTAATTTTTCCATTAGCAAGAAGAGTTCCGCGCGCTGGTGCGGCGAGTGCCCAAAATGTTTATTTACTTTCTCGCAGCTGGCCGGATATATTGATCGCCCAAAATTAATTAATATCTTTGGACAAAATTTATTCGCTCGGCCGGAATTATTGCCGCTCTTCCAAGAGCTCTGGGGAGAAAAAAGATTTAAACCTTTTGACTGCGTCGGCACGCCGGCTGAAGTTAGGGCAGCACTCCTTTTAAGTGGCGCCAAAAAAGATTGGCAAGCCGATTATATCGTTAAATATTTTCGAAAAAATATCGGTGTTAAAATTAAGAACCCCGGAAAAATAATCAGCGAGGCTTTAAAAAATAAAGCGGAGCATAATATTCCGGCTGATTTCCGTTCGACCTTAATTCTCGGCTACGGTCTTGAAGGCAAATTCGCTTATAACTATTTGCGCAAAAAATATCCTGATTTTAGATTTAGCATCGCCGATCGCCAGCCGATTATTCTAAAAGATAAAAAAATTACTATTTTTTCCGGCGCTAATTATTTAGAGGCCATAAAAAAACATGAAGTGATTATCAAGTCTCCCGGTATTAGTAATTTCGAACCAGAATTGATTGCCGCCCGTAGCGCCGGCCGCGAGACAACTTCGATTACTAATTTATTTTTATCCGTTTACGGCGGGCAAACCATCGGCGTAACCGGGACCAAAGGAAAAAGCACCAGCGCGTCACTTATTTATGAAATATTAAAAGCAGCTGGAAAAAAAGTTTATCTAATCGGCAATATCGGCTTCGACCCCTTAGAACACTTACTGGCAAAATTTGATAAAGATAAAATTTTCGTCTACGAATTATCCAGCTATCAATTATCGAGCGCTAAATACAGCCCGCACGTTGCCGTCTTTATTAATATTTTTCCCGATCACCTTCCCTATCATAATGGCTTCAGTAATTATTTTTCTGCCAAAAAAAATATCACGAATTTCCAAACTAAGAATGATGTTTTTATCTATAATGATAACTATCCGGCAATCAAAAAAGTCGCCGTCCGCTCAGCAGCCAACGCAATTTCCTATTTAAAGGAGTGCTCTGTTCGTAATAACATTCTTTATTACCATACTGAAAAAATAATTTCCTTGAGTGATCTTAAATTGCTCGGCGAACATAACTTGATGAATATAGTGGCCGCTATCTGCGCGGCAAAAATTTATAAAGTTCCAGCGACCAGTATTAAAAAAGCTTTAATTAAATTCACTAATCTTGATCATCGCCTTGAATTCGTCGGACGATTCAACAAAATTGATTTTTATGACGACGCGATTTCAACAACCCCGGAATCAACGCTCGCCGCGCTTGAAGTTTTTAAAGATAAAATTGGCACAATTATTCTGGGCGGCGAAGATCGCGGCTATAAGTTCGATGCTTTAGCTAAGCGTTTAGCCGAATTAAAAATCAATAATTTCGTATTCTTCCCTAATAGCGGAGCGCGGATAGAGCAAGCCATTAAAAAAGCTTATCAAAGAAAGAAACTTAGCGCGCCAAAAATATTATTCACGAAAAGCATGGACGAAGCAATTAAATTCGCTTACCAAAATACTAAAGCCGGGCAAATCTGTTTGCTTTCGACCGCTTCACCAAGTTATACTATCTTCAAAGACTTTAAAGAAAAAGGAAATTTATTCCAGGCGGCCATAAAAAAAAATAAAAAATAAAATGATTATCTTCCTTCACGGCGCCGACTCTTTCCGGAGTCATCGGATGCTGCAAGACATGAAAAAAAAGTTTATTAATGACGTCGACCCTGATTCGAATAGTTTAAGCGTGATTGATGGCCAGGGGGTAACTTTAAAAGAAATTGGTGAAAAAATAAATACCGGCTCCCTCTTCGTTAAGAAGCGCCTCGTAGTTATTGAAAATATCTTTAAAAACAAAAAAACTAAGATATTTTCAGAGTTAGTTGATTATCTCAAGAAATTTTCCGCGGGTGAAGATAATATTATTATTTTTATCGATGAAGAAGCCAGCGGGAAAAATAAAGTTCTAAAAGTTGACGCTAAAAAATTATTTACTTTTTTAAATAAGCAAAAATACGTTCAAGAGTTTCCCCTCTTATCAAATATTCAATTGCTAAGCTTCATTAAAAAAGAACTCAGCTCCTATCAAAAAGAAATGGGGGCCAGCGCGGCGGCTTCACTCATAAATTTAGCCAATGGTGATCTTTGGATTATTGCCAGTGAATTAAAAAAACTGGCTTTCTATAGCTCCGCAAAAATAATCACCGAGGCGGATGTTAAAGAGCTGTGCGTAGGCGCAGTTAATGAAGATATTTTTGCGCTCACCGATGCGCTCAGCGCTAAAAATAGAACCTTAGCTCTCAGACTGCTTGAGGAACAATACGCCGCCGGACTTAGCGACGAGTATTTAATCGCGATGCTCATCAGACAATTCAAAATACTTCTCCAAATCCGAACTGGATTGGATAATAATCTGAGCCAACCGGAAATGACCAGCCAGTTAAAACTGCATCCTTATGTAATCAAAAAGGGATTATTTCAAGCGAAAAATTTTACGACCGAGAATTTAAAAAATTACTTAAATCAATTGATTCGTTTAGACTTTTCCAATAAAAATGGTTTAAGCCAAATAAAAACCGAGCTGATTCTCCTTATTTCCACTCTCTAAAGACTTGCCTTTTTATTTATTATTTGTTATATTCTAACTCGTAATTCAAAGGGCAATTAGCTCAGTTGGTTAGAGCGCAACACTGATAATGTTGAGGTCGGAGGTTCGAATCCTCCATTGCCCACTCTATAGCATTTATAGCGGGATAGAGCAGTTGGCAGCTCGCTAGGCCCATAACCTAGAGGTCGTCGGTTCGAGTCCGACTCCCGCAACTAGTTTTAACAATTTTATTTTCATGCCTCGGTAGCTCAGTGGTAGAGCAAAGGACTGAAAATCCTTGTGTCGTCAGTTCGATTCTGACCCGGGGCACCAAAAAAAATAAGAAGTAAACCCGTTTTTGTTATTGTTGGGTTTATTTTTTTACATAATATAGCAGCCACGGGGTGTGGCCCAGTTGGTCTAAGGCGTCTGGTTTGGGACCAGAAGATCGAGAGTTCGAATCTCTCCACCCCGACAAGAAAACAAAATTTCATTTACAATTATTGTCATGGAAAATAAATCTAAACATCCAAATCATGTTATCGGCTGGTCGGGCACTCATAAGGAATTAGCGATTGCCATCGGCAACATGAGCTATGATGAAATGGCCATCTTTGCCGATGAGTTCGCCGCTGAAATAAAAAGGCAAGGCGAAAGTGACGCTCTCCGCCCGAGCGAGAAAGACCCGGAAAAAAAGCGCGAACAATTGTCATCAGCCCTACTTGAGGCCGCCGTCTACTTTAAAAAAGGACAACAAAAAATCTCCCATGCCTGGAAGATTTCTGCGCCCTACATGAAATAATTTTACCACAGCCAATCCGGCTGTTTTTTTATACCACCGGTTTTGGCGGCCGTTTCGCAAGATAATCAGTTAACTTCGAGACTCCCCAACCGAGCCCAACAAAAAAAGCGAGATATAATAAGGTGGCAAGCCAAGCTGGCATAAAGCGATAAAAAATATCATAGCGATACATTATCGGCCAATGCCAAAGATATATTTCGTAAGAATAAACGCCAACCCAATAAAAAATCTTAAATTCAATCTTCTTGAGAACAAACACTAAGGAGATGGCGATTACCGCCAAAACGCTCATCCATTGTTCCTTATTCGGGGTTCCGCCGATTCCGGAGTTGTAATTCGCATAGATAAATAAAACGAGCAATGCGGCCATAACTAAGTAATACCCAATTGCGCGCCAGCCCTGCGCTAATTTTTCTAATATCACCGGACTCTTCAATTTAGTTACGCCCCAGGCAGCTAAAACACCCAACGGGAAAGCGATAATATGAATCTTGTAGAGATGCATGACATAATCAAGAACAGTCGGTTCAAGACGAACAATTAAATAGCCCGCTAAATAAAGACCAAGAGCGGATAGCCAGGGTCTTTTTTTAGAAAATAGCAGGGGAAATAATAAATAATAACCCAGGATAAAAGTAAAATACCAAAGCGGTGAATTAATATCTTGATATAAATCCGCATGGGTAAAAATACCGACAAAAGCCTTAGCGATGTACGTCCAGGAGTAAGATAATTTTAAAACCAAAATATCCAAACTAAAAAATACCAGCAGAGATAGCCAGAAGGGTAAAAATAACTTCAGTAATCTCTTCTTATAAAATTGCCAAACAGTTAAATCTTTCTGTAATTGGCTGGCCGTCAGGCCAAAGCCGGAAAGAAATAAGAATAAATTGACGCCGACGCCGGCCATGATAGTCAGCGGCCAAAGAAAGCGCGTATCCGAAACTAAAAAGTAACCGATATGCGACAAGACTATCATTATAATAGCTAAGCCTTTTAATTCGGTCGTTAACGAACCTGGAAACCATTCCGCAATTTTCCGCGGTTTAATAAAAATTAAAAGAAGAACGAAGAAAATAATGGAAAAAATCCAAGTTTCCTGCAGGGCGTTATTGACTTGTATCAGCATAAATTAAATCTGCCCAGATTTTATAGCCTTGCGCAGAAGGATGAAAAAAATCAGCGGCGTAATGCGAACCGTTAGTCTTAAATAACTCTTCGGTTTGCGTGTATAAATCAATATATTTTAAATTGTACTTAGCGGCAAGCGCGGAAATAATTTTATTATACTGTTTAGTTCGGCGATCAAATAAGTAGTTATACGGGGGCAGTAATAAGTTATTGGCGCCAATATAAGGAACATTAATAACGTATATCTTGGCTTTCGTTTCTTGAGTTAAGCGCAAGATAATATTTTCGTAATTTGCCGCGAATTCCTCCTGGCTTACTTTCCCGTGGACATCATTAGCTCCGATTAATAGAGTTACAATATCGGGATTATCTTTTATCGCCGCCGGTAAAAGACCGTTTAATAAATCCCTGGTTTTCGCTCCCGGGACGGCGCGGCTTCTGATATTCACAATATAATCATTACCGGCAAAATACTCGGCTAATATATGAGGATATGTCTCTTCGTAGGTATCGGCGCCAACGCCAGCTGTTAAACTATCGCCGAGCGCGACATAAACCAGGGTCGAGCTGGCCGTCTCGTTATTAGCCACCACGTGAAAATGGCTGCGATCAGGGTTTTGGAGAGCAATTTTATCAATATGATTATAAATATAAGCGTAAGAACGGTTAAAATAGACAATAATTGCTCCAATTATAAGCAAAATGCCTCCAATAAGCCAAACCGCTCGTTTAAGATTGTGTTTATTCATACGCTAATATTATACAATATTTTTAAAAAACTTGCATATCGAGCCGGTCTTGATTTTTATTTACTATTATGTTAGTATTTGATTACTTTTAATTAATTAATATTTAGAAAATTCCGTATGCCAAATAAGAAATCGGCGGAAAAAGAGTTGCGAAAAACTGTCAAAAGAAACGCCGCCAACAAGAAAGTCGCTAATAAGCTTAAAGATTTGGTCAAAACTAACTTCAAGCAAATTAAAGCTAATGATAAGAAGGTGAAAGAAGATTACACCAAGACTATTAAGGCGATTGATAAGGCCGCTAAAAAAGGGATTATCAAAAAGAATACCGCTTCTCGCAAAAAATCTAGATTAATGAAAAAAGTTAACGCTTTAAAATAAGCGTATTATTAATATAATATGAACTCTTTCTGGGATGGGGGACAGCTTAGCCCGCTTCTCGGATAGAGCCCAAGAATCTATGTTAGACAAAAAAGCAAAAGAGAAAATTATTAAAAAATTCCGAGTCCATGACACCGATACCGGTTCACCTCAAGTCCAAATTGCGATTTTAACTGAAGAGATCAAGGAATTGACCGAGCATTTAAAAAAACATAAACACGACTTCTCTTCTCGCCGCGGTTTACTTAAAAAAGTTGGCGAAAGACGTAAATTATTGAAATATTTACAAAAAGAAAGCGCTGAACAATTTAGAGATTTAGCCGAAAAGCTTAAATTAAAAATCGCGCAAAAACTAAGAGAAGAAGAGGAAGAGGAAAAAAAGAAGGAAAAGAAGTATATTGATCCCGAGGATGAAGCAGCTGAACCGAAAGAAGAGGTTTTGGAAGAGGACAAATAAAAAAAATGATAAAACATAAAGAACAACGAGTGGGAATCTTAGTAGATGTGTCAAACATGTATCATTCTGCTAAGAATTTGTATAATCGAAAAGCTAACTTCAAAGAGATATTAGTAAAAGCAGTGGCCGGCCGGAAACTTATCCGGGCCACTGCTTATGCTATCCGGACAGAAAACCAAGATGAGGCCCCGTTTATTGAGGCCTTAAGCCAACAGGGTTTTGAGGTTAAAATGAAGGACCTGCAGATTTTTGCCGGCGGCGCTAAAAAAGCCGACTGGGACGTGGGCATCGCGATTGATGCTATTAAACTAGCAAGTAAATTAGACGTGCTGGTAATTGTTTCCGGTGACGGAGATTATCTCCCTCTAGTTTCTTACTTACAGAATAATAAGGGCTGTTTGGTTGAAATTATGGCCTTCCGCAAGACTTGCTCCTCGCGCTTAATTGAGGAGGCGGATGACTACACTGATCTAGGAAGCAATAAAAAGTTTTTAATTTACAATAATTAAGATAGTTTTGGGGCTGGCTTTTTAGCCAGCCTTAAAAATAATAAAATAATTCTGACCGTTAAATAGATAGCACTGTATCTAAATACAGTTCTTTAATTTAGCGGCCAGACACAAAAACACTATGGAAAAAGTATTTTCTGGAGAGTGGCTTGGCCGTCCTCTCAAAATCACGACCGGCAAGGTCGCGAAACAAGCTGACGCCGCCGTTTGGGTCCAATATGGTGAAACGGTTGTTCAAGCTACGGTCGTACAATCTAAAACCGAACGCGAGGGGATTAATTTCTTCCCGCTCATGGTTGAGTTCGAAGAAAAGCTCTATGCCGCCGGCATTATTAAGGGTTCTCGTTGGATTAAACGCGAGGGTCGCCCAACTGATCAATCAATCTTAACCGGTCGTATGATTGATCGCACAATCCGTCCCTTATTCGTTACGGGTGACAATCGTGATATTCAAGTTATTTGTACGGTTTTAGCGATTGATCAAGAAAACGATCACGACATCGTTGCTCTAATCGCCGCTTCCGCCGCCCTATCTATTTCTGGTATTGCCTGGAATGGGCCGATTGGCGGTGTCCGCGTCGGCTTAATCGAAGACAAATTTGTTTTCAATCCAACCAACGAACAGCAAGCTTTAAGCTCGCTTGATTTAATCGTGGCCGGAACCGATAAGAAAGTTATTATGATTGAAGCGGGTGCCAATGAAGTTCCTGAAGATAAAATGTTCGAGGCGATAATGGCTGGGCAAAAAGAAATGCAGGGCGCAATTGATTTAATTAAACAATTGAAAGCTGGTGTTGAGGCAAAACCACGCGCCATCGCGAAAATTAAAACTAAAACTGAAGAAGAATTAAAATCTGAAGCGGAAAAAGCCGAAATGTTAAAAATCGGTGAGGCCTGGTTGAACGAAAACATCAAAAAAATCTTATTCGTTAAAGAATATTATACTAAGGGTGAAAGAAAAGCCGCTGTCGGCGCGATTAAAGAGCAGCTTGATGAATATCTTGATGCTCAAGGTTTAAGCGACGACAAGCGTCATTATATCGCCAAAAAATTAGTTGAAGAAATGATTGATACGGAAATTACCCGCGCGATTGTCGAAGAACAAAAACGTGTTGATGGCCGTAAATTAACAGAAATCCGCGCTTTATCCGCCGAAGTCGGTATTTTACCGCGCGATCACGGTACTTCTCTTTTCTCACGCGGCGAAACTCAGGTCATGTCGATTGTCACGCTTGGTGCCCCTGGTCTTGAACAATCATTAGAAGGACTTGATGGCCAAAGCAAAAAACGTTACATGCATCATTATAATTTCCCGCCATATTCAGTTGGCGAAGCTTCCCCACTCCGCGGTACCGGTCGTCGTGAAATCGGTCATGGTGCCTTAGCCGAAAAAGCTCTATTACCAATGATTCCTAATCGTGACGAGTTTTCCTATACTATTCGTTTAGTCAGTGAAACTCTGGGCTCAAATGGTTCATCTTCAATGGCCTCGACTTGCGCTTCAACTCTAGCTTTAATGGACGCCGGCGTACCAATTAAAAAACCGGTCGTCGGTATTGCGATGGGCTTAGCTTCTAATAAGGATATGAGCAAATGGGAAGTCCTAACTGATATTCAAGATTTAGAAGACGGCGAAGGCGGCATGGACTTTAAGATTACGGGAACTGATACCGGCTTAACTGCTATTCAACTTGATACTAAAACTGATGGTTTAACTGAAGAAATAATTAAAAAAACCCTAACTCAGGGGCGTGCCGCTTTGAATGAAATTCTTGAAGTTATTAAGGCCGCGATTGCGGAACCACGCGCGGAATTATCGAAATACGCGCCGCGAATTATTAGTTTTAATGTCGATCCAGAAAAGATCGGCGCTATTATTGGGCCGGGCGGAAAAATTATTAACCGCATTATCGACGAAACTGGCGTTAGCATTGATATTGAAGACTCAGGCCTAGTTATGATTTGTGGCACTGACGCTGCTGGCGTAGCCGAAGCGGTCAAGCAAGTTAAAGAAATCGTTCATGTTTTTGGGGCAGGCGAAATCATTAAGGGCAAGGTTGTCCGCATTCTTGATTTCGGCGCTTTTGTCTCCTTAAACGCTAATCAGGATGGTATGGTTCACGTTAGTGAGCTTGCTCCTTATCGCATTGAGAAGCCAAGCGACTTCCTAACCGTCGGCGACTTGGTAACAGTCAAAATTAAGGAGATAGACGACCAAGGACGGGTCAATTTAACCATGAAAGGATTAACCGAAAATATGGACTTATGGAAAGACGAAAAGGGCAAATCAAACGGTACCAGCTTTGGTGGCGGTCGCCCGAGTTTCGGCGGTTCTAGCCGCGGTCCGGCTCGACCAAGCCGCTTTGGCAGCAAGCCTTCCCACTAATTAATCCTATATTGACTTTTAACTAATATTAAGTTATTATTTTCCAATATAAAATAATACTGAAAAAACAAAACTATGTTAGCAATCAAATTATCCCAAACCGGAAAAACCAACAAAAAGATGTTCCGCTTAATCATTTCGGAAAAGAGCCGCGATCCATATGGAGATGCGCTTGAGATTCTCGGATCTTATAACCCTCATTCCAAGGAATTAGCTGTTAAAGCTGATCGCGTTAACTATTGGATTTCCAAGGGCGCCCAAATGACTAACACGGTTAATAACCTTTTAGTTGAAAAGAAGATTATTGAAGGCAAAAAAGCTGTTGCTTCTAAGCCGGGCAAGGCGAGCGAAAAACGTCTTGGCCAAGTTAAGGCTAAGGCTGATAAGAAAGCGGCTAAGGAGGCCACTCCAGTCGTCGAAGAAGCGGCGCCAGTCGAAGAAGCAGCTGTAGAAGCGGCCGTAGAAGCGGCCCCTGAGAACGCATAATTAACGTTATTTCGTAGATTGACAAATTCTGTATTTATGTTATAATTCATGTATAAGTCTGCTGAAAAGCAGTTATTTAATAACATTCTTTCTACTTTGACCGCGGGAAACCGCTCAAATCCTGAAAGACGAAAAACAAACGTATGGTAGAACAAGACAAGCAGTTTTTAGAGACTGTTGTAAAACAAATCGTTGGTAATCCGAACGATGTGGTTGTGGACAGAACGATTGATGAAAGAGGTGTCTTATTGACCCTCAAAATCAATCCAGCTGACATGGGTTATGTTATCGGCCGCAAGGGCCAGACCGCGCAAGCGATCCGCACCTTATTAAAAATTGTTGGTGCTAAGAACAACTCCCGCGTCAATTTAAAAATCTATGATCCAGAGGGTGGTAATCATCGTCCTTCCGCCGATCGCCCAATGGGTGACCGCCGTGAAGATATCGATACTTCTGCGATTGATGATTTAAAAATCTAATCAAAGCAAAATTGAATAAACAAAAAAGCACCGTGTAAAAATGGTGCTTTTTTGGTATAATAGGTTTGAACAATAATTCTATGAAATTTCATCTTCTGACAATCTTCCCCGGCATCTTCGACTCGTATTTAAACGAGAGTATTTTGCGCCGCGCCAGCGATAAAAAAATCGTTAAGTTTAAGATTCATAATTTGCGCGACTGGACTAACGATAAGCATAAATCAGTTGACGATGCGCCTTACGGCGGCGGGGCTGGCATGCTCATGAAAATTGAACCATTATATAAAGCGTTAGCGGCCATTAAGAAACTGGATAAAAAAATAAAACCGAGCAAGCGTAAAATTATATTGCTGTCGGCGGCCGGGAAAAACTGGAATCAGGCACTCGCCAAAAAATATTCAAAATTAGAAGAAATTATCTTTGTCTGTGGCCGTTACGAAGGGGTTGATGCCAGATTAAAAAACTTTATCGATGATGAAATCTCTGTTGGTGATTATGTGTTAACTGGCGGCGAGCTCCCTGCTCTGACAATTATTGATTCGATTACGCGCCTCCTTCCGGGCGTGCTCGGCAATAAAGAGAGCATAATCGAAGAGTCGCATTCCGAAGAAGGCGTTACGGAATATCCGCAATATACTAGACCTGAAGTTTTTAAGGTTGGCGCCAAAAAATATTCTGTCCCCAAAATACTCTTGAAAGGAGATCATAAAAAGATTAAGGAATGGCAGGCGGGGCAGCGGCATATTAAATAAAAACACTAAATATATGATTGAGAAATTTTTAGAAGACATTGGGCTGAGCGATAAAGAAGCCCGAGTTTATCTAGAGCTCCTGAGCAAAGAAAACAGCTCTGTTTTAGACTTGGCTAAAAACACGGCTATTTTAAGAACAACTATTTACCCGATCTTAGAATCTCTGGAAGAAAAGGGGCTCATTTCTAAAACAAAAATAGACAAAAAAATTCGCTTTACAGCTGAGCAGCCGGAAAGATTAGAAACTTATATTGAATCGCAAAAAATAAAATTAAATGAGCAAAGCAAACTAGTGAATGAATACGTGCCACAACTTAAAAGTTTGTCTCGCCAATCAGGTGAAAAACCAATTATAAAAATATATGAGGGCCGAGAGGGTATTTTAAAGGCCAACGAAGAGTCGTTTGGTTTTGAAAAGAATCAATCTAACGAGACTTCTTATTTTATCTATCCCTTTGATTTGCTGGAAAACTTTTTTTCAGAAAGCGAAATAGAAAGTGCCCGATCTATCCGCCTGTCAAAAAATATAAAGTCTCAAGCTATTTATACTTATTCTAAGGGCGACAGGTTGGTCAGCGAAAGTTCTGAGAGAATTAGAATTGATGCCCAGAAGTACCCGATTAAATGTGATATTAGTATTTTTAAGGACCGCATAAGAATCCATACTTTGGGCAAATCTCTTTCTTCTATTTTAATCAAAAATCAAGATATTGCCGATACTCTAAAATCAATATTTAAATTAGTTTTTGATAATCTCAAAAAAGACGGTAAATAAAAAGAAGGGCTGTCCGAAAGAACAGCCCTTAATCACTCATCAAATTAAAAAACAATTTTTACGGGGGCATATTAACAGCCCCATTTTTCGTTTTCTTTTTTTAAAACATTTTGTTTAACGATTTTTTTCGACTTTGTTTCTTAATCATTCTTGCTTAATCCCCCATACGATACCTCCTTTCTTTAAATGGTTGTATGGTGTTATGGCGTAGATAAATACAGAATAAAGCTCCCTAGGGAGGCCGGGCGACGCTTTTTGCGTCGCGACCCGACCGAATTGCTTAGTCCTGCATATGACCTCCGTCTTTAGTTAATATACTCCGTGGATTACTATAAAAATATCATATAATAGAACAAATGTCAATACTAATTGGATAAATGCGCCACAGTAGACACTATTTACCTAATATTAAATATATTTAAAAATAAGACGCAAATTGTCTCATGGCTGTGGAAAACTCTTTATTTTTTAAAAAAAATCAATTTATTTTTTATAAGTTTTGATAATTGTTAAAATAAATTAACTAAATTATCGTAATAAAAGTCTTAATTTTAAGGCTTTTTTTGTTAATTTAATATATTATGACAATAACTATTGACACAATATTTTAGATATGCTAGCGTACTCTCAGTTGATTAATAACAAGTAAATAAAGCGGGGTGATGGGCTGAGTCCATGTGAGGCTCAGCAAAGTTTTGCTTCAGCGCGTTGGAGCAGAAATCACAAAGTTAGGCCAACTTTGTGCCGTTACCTCAAAAAAGGGTTTAAGTTTGGTTGATGTAGGCAGAGAGCCGTGACGTCATTGTGGCCACTTTGGCGTCGCATCAATCAAGCAAAATTCCACTTCTGACAAACGATCAGGAGCGGAAACACGAGCTGGGCCAGCTGTGTTAAACCCGAAAAAACGTGGGGCACTCGGATAATTAATCCGGGAGCCCCACATATATTTCATTAATAAAATAAATTCCCGAACTAATCCCGTGAAAATTAAGTCGCTCGAGACAAAAATGTCGAACCTGTGCTAACTAAAGCTCCTGCTATGAAAGTGAGCCAACCCCCAACCCGGGCGGAACTGATCCAGGCAGCCAATAGGTTGCTAGGACTTCACGGATTTTCTGATGATGGACAGCCTAAAAAGTTTTTTTTGAAGAAGCAGAAATACTTCGAAAAAAAAGTCATCATCAACACCCCGATGGGAAACGGGATGCGCTAATTATTTCTGAGGTAACCGGGCGAGCCTTATAAATTCGCCCCCATCATTCAGTCCATAATTTCTAATTGTTGATTGATAGTGTAAAAAAATCGAACCTTACAAATAAAACCTCCGATATGAAAACAGAAAGGATTTCCACCGAACCAATGTTGGCATTGCTTGAATTAATGAACAAGGCTTTAGTGGCCCAACCACGTCAGGAAAAGATTGCTAGTTTGTTGCTATATAATGAAGAAAAAATCTACTATTTTATAGACAGTCTGTTTAATAAAATAGTCCCTTTCAATTATTTTGATCAACGGATTTTTTCTGCTAAGCGCACTTACGGCGATATAACTTTTTCGGAAATCCCGCTCGATGCCAAACTAACACCCAAAACAGCTCTTAATATTAGCTACGTATTTTTAATGGCACTGAGCCAAAAAATGTGTTGTCCTGGTAATACAGAGAAGTTATTGTCTGATGAAAAAAATATTTATAAAATGATTGACCAGCTCTTCGAAATCAGGCCAGCTTTCAATATTTATGAATATAGGCAATTTATCAATCATGCGCCTTTAGATAATTTCCGGGAGGTTCAAGACTTTAACGGCAACGACTTCATTGTTTGTACTGCGGACGAAGTTTGCGAACCTTGGGGTCACAAAAGTGGCGATCGAGTTAGGAACCCTAACTGTGTTGGCGACGAAATGACTATTATTGGCGTCGCTCCCTTTTTAGAAAAGGGCGACCTGGCCTTATGGACAGCCGACGATAGCCTGCGATACAAAAATCCTGATAAGTGTATTGTTGGCGCCTGGAGGACGCCTGAAAAATTTTGAGTTTAACTTTCAGCCTCTCCATAATAAAAAAGCCCGATGATGAGTCGGGTTTTTGAATACCTATGGACTGATATTTTATCAGACGAAACTCTATTGTTTAAGACCGGCTTTCTTGAGCGCTCGCCTGCTGCGCCGCGCTTGTTTAAACTCGTCGGTGTCGATGAGCGACAGGTGGAGACTACCGTGCAACCCAACTCTCGTATAAATATTGAACTTGAGTTGGAATTGTTTTTGGCTTTTGCAGAATTCCAGAACTCGCTTATGCGAGCTCAACTGATAGACTGAGTGTTCCACTCCCTGATTGTCGTTCAGGGTCAGATTGGCACTGTCGGCGATTTCGTTTAGCTCAGCCAAGCGGCGAGCGATTATTTCATTTGTATGCCCGCCGAGAGGTTCGATAAACCACGAACTTGTTTTGTCGGCTGGTTCAACCGGCGACCTTTTTAACTTTCTCTTCTCTTCCATTTTTTTCTTTTTTAAAAAACAATTTTTACTATATTTATTTACTATTTTATTTTTCTATTCTCAGGATCTTCCAACCAGTTTCCGTCTCTTTTAATTTTCCCTCAATTGAGAACCCAGCTGCTTTCTTATGGCCGCCGCCGCCCCAATTTTGTGCTAATTTAGCGACGTCCACCTCTTCAGTAGTAGTACGCAAACTTCCCTTCACTCTACCGTTTTCTTCCCTGAGAAGCAAGGCAACCCTTACCCCGGACAGGCAGCTTAAAAATGAGACAATGTCACCGAATAAATCAACTTGCGTTTGTCTTTCTTCTGGCGTTAATAATTCGGCGAGCTCAGCCTCAACTAAAGCCGAAGAAGCAAAACCGGAAACCGGATCGAATTTCATGTTCTCCAGCGCTCTTCCCCAAACCTTTAAAGTCGCGAAGCTTTTATTGTGCAGGGTCTTATTTATAATCTTTGGTAGCGAGGCACCGCGCAATAGCATCTCCGAAGAAACCGCCAGCGCTTCCCGTGAGGAGTTAGCGTGGAGAAAATGCCCCGTGTCGGTCATGAGTCCGATTAAAATACAATCCGCCAGGGTTTTAGAAATTGATAAATTATTGCTCTTAAGAAAATGGTAGATTATTTCGGTCGTTGCCGCCTTATTAACTTCTCTAATTTCTAAGTCAGCAATACTATCCTGCGGTTCGTGGTGATCAAATTCAATTATATATGGGCGCTCACTAATTCTTTTTTCTTTCGCGGCCGAGACTAAGTTGCGTAATCTTAATTCTAGGCCAGTTCGGGAAACTGAGCCGCAATCAAGGATCAAAATTATATCGTAAACCCTTAAATCAGCCGGCTCCTCTGAACTAATCAAATGCTCATTATTTATAAAGCTATAGGCGCCCTGAGGCTTATGATCGGCATAGGCATAGGTGCCTAGGCCTAAAGATTCGGCGACTTCAATCATTGCCCCCATAGACGCCAAGGCATCAGCATCTGGCGAGGTATGACCGATAATTAAAAGACGCTTAGCAACAAGCAGTTTTTTATAGGCTAATTGTAATTTAGTGTTTAAATCCATAACTGAGTATTCTAGCGATAAAAAATAAAAAAGTCCAGATTCCTCTGGGCTAATTATTCATCATCGTCTTTCTCCTCATCGATTCCAGCGATTAGCCTTTCGATCTTACTTGCCTCTTTTTCAGTAGCATCGAACTCCCAAATTAAATGAGGCAACTTACGCATTTTTGTGCGATTACGCAAAATACCGACTAATTGGCTAGTGGCGGCGGTTAATTTACGAATCGCTGTCCCCGTTAAATTATCTGGCAAAACCGAAAAACCGATTTTCGCCTGCTTTAAATCCGGCGAACATTCGACATAAGTAATTGTAATCAAAGCATTCTCAACCATAACCTCGCGGTTCACGGCCTGCGCTAATTCTTCCAATAATAAATCATTTATGCGATCAGTTTTTGCCATATTATATCTTATCGATAATTCGCTCTTCGCGATAAATTACTAAAATATCATCAACTGCGACTACCGGCTTCCCTTCGTAACGGAGACCCGCTTCCTGGTCCTTGCTAACGGCCTTAACGTCTTGCTTACCGGATTGCAGGCGAGTTAATTTGCCGGAGACAATATAATCATCGCCGCGCTTAACATCAATCAAGCTATTATTTTCAATTTCCCCGTCTAAAACTTTGCCACCCACGATTTGGCTATTCGTTTCGGTTCTAAAAACGGCTAAAACTTTCAAGCGCCCTAATTCAACCCGATTAATTTCCGGTTTAACTAATAATTGCATCTCTTCTTTAACATAGCGAATCAAATCATAAATGATGGAAAAGAGTTTTACGGTAACTTGTTTTTCACGAATTAAAGTTTCGATTGCCGGCGACATGCGGACATTAAAGCCTAAAACTTTAGCGCTAGAATCTTCGGCGCGTTTAACATCGCCCTCGGTAATATAGCCTAAACCTTTATTGATAATTCTAACTTTAACTTTCTCGTTATTTAATTTCATCAGTGATTCTTCAATCGCTTCGGCCGAGCCTAAAAAGTCGGTTTTAATAACGACATTAACTTTCGGAGTTTTGTCTTCAACATTATCATCGCCGCTAACCGGCATAACATCGGCGGCATGAGAACTGACTTTAATATTCTTTGTCTTAACTTTCTCGCCCTCGCCAACATTTAAGATATCACCGACGGCTGGAGAAATCTTAAGACCTAAAATCTTAGCCGGAGTAGACGGGCCAGCTTCTTTGATTTCTTCGCCTTTATAATTCTTCAGAGATTTTACTTTGCCGTAAATAATTTCATTAAAACATAGTTGATCGCCAACCTTTAAAGTTCCGTTTTGGACTAAAATAGTTGCGAGCGGTCCAGCGGCTTTATCAACGTTCGATTCAATCACTGTGCCAGCAGCGCTGGTATTTGGATTAGCCTTCAGGCTAATTGCTTCAGTTTCTGCGACGAGCAAAACCATATCTAATAAATCCTCAATTCCTGTTCCGTCTTTGGCGGAAATTGGCGCGCAAATGATTTTGCCGCCCCAATCTTCCGGAGTAATATTTAATTGGGTTGATAATTCTTGTTTAGTTTTATTTACATCCGCGGCAGGTTTATCAATTTTATTAATCGCAACTAAATACGGTATCTTAGCAGCTTCAATAATTCTAAAAGCTTCAATCGTTTGTGGCTTAACGCCGTCATCGGCAGCCACAACTAATATTGCTATATCGGCAACTTTGGCACCACGACTACGCATAGCGGTAAACGCTTCATGGCCCGGAGTATCAATAAAGGTTAAAACTCTTTCTTTGCGAGTAATTTGATAAGCGCCGATGTGCTGAGTAATTCCACCTGCTTCGCCAGCAATAACATTAGTGCTTCTAATTGAATCCAATAATTTTGTTTTGCCGTGATCGACATGCCCCATAACGACAATAACCGGAGGACGGTCCATCATATCCTTAACATCTTCGCCGGCTAAAATCGCTTCTAGTTTTTTATCTTCTTTATCGTCTTCCGCTACCTTGGTGTCGGCGGCCTGCACATCGAGATTTAAATTCTCCCCAATAATAAGCGCGGTATCAAAATCAATTTTTTCATTGATCGAGGTAAAAACACCATTTTTCATTAACTCAGCTAAAACACGATTAACCGGAATCCCTGCCAATTCAGCATAAGCGCGAACAGTAATAACTTTCGGAACAGCGATTGTTTTCTTTTCTTTCGGCAAAACTTCGTCCTGTTTCTTTATAGCCGCATCCGCCTTTTTCTGTTCCCACTGTCGTCTTAAAAACGGCCAATCCTTAATAATTTTCTTGGCTGTATTATTATCAACCTTAATTGCTTTCTGGCCAATCGCAAAACCGAGCTGGGGCAATAAATCGCGCAACTCTTGAGGGGGTATCCGTAGAATACGGGCAAGCTCAGTAATGTTCATAGTATTTGATGTTATATTAGTAAAATAAAAAGGCCATTCCAACCTTAATCAATCCATATCTTGTTATTTTATATTACTTTATTATTAGCCTTTAGTCAATTATACAGCCTAAAATAAGCTATAAAAAAACAAGCCCCACGGAGTGTGGGGCTTTAACAGAAAATCTGTTTGCGACAGGGTTTAAGGAGGTACCTTATTTTTGTAAGCGTGGTACCTGAGGCCAAAAAAGGCATCTTCGGCGGTTGTCCGGTTTCTGCAATTCCTAACGCAAGTAGCGGGTTGAGCCGCTCTTGCTAAAACAATTTCCTGACAAATCAGGGCTTCCCGCATTCTCACAGGAAAAATTTTCGCCCACTTTTTTGCAAGTTGCTCCCAAGCGTCCGAATGAATTCGGATATCAGGTGTTTTAACTTTAAGGATTACTTGGTCATTTTTCGATGACCCCGGTTTCGCCGAACTCGGCAATGTCACAAACAGGAGAAAGAGGATTAGAAAGAACACGGTCTTCATAGTTAGGTCTCCTTTCCTATTTGGTTGATTCTACTTTAGACAATAAAAATTTTTCTGTCAAGATTAGGGTAAAAAGAAGATAAGCAGGTCTCTTTTCCCCGGACCGCTTTTGAAGTTGGTGAGACCGAATCTCTTAACACCTAGTCCGTCGATACCTAAAATTGGTATTGTATAGTGACCGAAGGAATCAAGCCAAAGATTTTCTTTTTCATCAAGACCGAGAAAATATAGATTATTTGGGCTCTCTCCCTGCCATTGTTCATAGGCTAAAATCAAGCCTTGGGCGTTAAGAAATTGGCCTTGATGCGCCTTAATGAAAGCATAGCAGTCCCTGATTGAGGGGTTGTATATTAGCTGATAAACAACAGCTGTTTTTTCCGCGCCAATTTCAAACCTGGAGCTAGAAACAAAGTTTTTATCATTTAACTTTTCATGAAAGAAGCTAAACTCTTCGCCGCGCCTTTCTCGGAAATCGTCCACTGACGGTCTGGTTAATATCTTAATCTTAAATTCGGCGAGTTTTTTAAATTGTTTGTTCAATTTAATTCTCGCGAGATCCTCCTCAACTTCCCGAGCTTCGCTCAGAGTGAGTTGAGTGCTAATGGCGGACATCATTTTTACTGCTAACCGATTATCCGAAACCGCGCATATTTCCTGGGCCGATTTTACGGTCAGCCCAGCCTTTTCCAAGCGCGAAATAAGCCGGCTGGCTAGGTGCAAACCGATAATATTAATCCTCAGAGTCTTCATTCGATAATTGATTTTAAAGATCATTATTGGACACCAAGCCCCCAATAAATAGGCCTCTCTAGAACTTTGATTTATATAATATACCCTAATAAATGTCAAGCAAATTAGCCTAATATTAGTCTTTACAAATCAAAAATTTAATGCTAAAGTAGGCATATATAAGTTTATAATTTATTAATTAAAAATCTGTTTTTAGGAATGAGTCAGAAAAACTAACCACCGCTTACAGTTGTTATAAAAATTATTTTCGAAGATCAATTAATTATGTTCACCCAGTTTATTAGTTTAAAATTAGCTAAAATATCACAATTAGCTAGTAAAAATATCTTCTAAAATATCACTTTTTAAAGTGGTCTCTGTTTTTCAAAACTTAATAGTTTCTGCTCACGCCACCTTTATTTCTTAAAGACAGTTCCAATTTATATGGAATATCTAAGCTATGTCTTGTATGTAGTTTTGGCTGTAGGTGGTTTTTTTATTGGCTTTACTTATTATAAAAAATCAGCGACTTCCAAAGTCTCAAACGCTGCCGAAAAAGCCGAAAAGCTTATCAGCGAAGCAAAAATCAAAGAAAAAGAACTCCTTTTAAAAGCGCAGGATAAAGCCCTGCATATTATTGATGAGTCAAAAAAAGAAGAAGTGTCTCGCCGCAACGAGATTAATCAGCTCCAAAAGAGATTAGAACAGCGCGAAAACTCATTTTCGCAAAAGCTTTTAGATCTTCAAGATAAGCAGCAGAAGCTATACGACAAAGTTAACGAGGTTCAAGAAATCAAAGAAAAAATTAAGGCGGTTAAGGTCGAACAAGAGGCAAAATTAGAAAAAATTTCCAATTTAAGCCAAGAGGAGGCAAAAACTATTTTAATCAAAAAAGTTGAAGAAAATATTGCCGAGGATTTAGTAGTTCGAATCAATAAATTAGAGAATAACTCGGAGGATATAATTAATGATAAAGCCAAAGACATGATGGCGCTCGCCATGCAAAGAATGGTCTCTAATTATACGGTTGAGCTTACCACCACGACTGTAGATCTGCCGAGCGATGAGATGAAAGGCAGAATTATCGGCCGCGAAGGGCGTAATATTAAGGCCATCGAACAGATGACCGGCGTGGAAATCATCGTTGATGATACTCCTAATGCAATCACTGTTTCTGGATTCTCCTTAATCCGTCGCCATATTGCCAAAAAAACTCTCGATTACTTAATAAAAGACGGCCGCATCCATCCGACTAAAATTGAGGACGCAGTTGAAAACGCTAAAAAAGATATTGCGATTGATATTAAGAAAGCGGGTGAAGAGGCGATGTATGAAGTCGGTGTTACTGGCTTTGACCCCAAATTGGTTCAGATTTTAGGTCGCCTAAAATACCGCACCAGCTATGGCCAAAACGTTTTACGCCATTCTACTGAGGTTGCTCATTTAGCGGCCATGTTAGCCGAGGAATTAGGCGCGGATGTTACTCTCGCTAAGAAAGGCGGACTATTACACGATATTGGTAAAGCAGTCGATCATGAAGTTCAGGGTAATCATACTGAGATTGGCCGCGATATTGCTCGCAAATTTAACCTCCCACCAGAAATCATCGCCCCAATTGAAACACATCACGATGATAAGCCATCAACCCTGATTGCGGTTATCGTTAAAGTTGCCGATGCTATCTCCTCCGCTCGTCCTGGAGCGAGAAATGACAACTATGAAAACTACTTACAAAGACTTGAGGAGTTGGAAAAGATTGCTTTAACTTTTGAAGGCGTTGACAAGGTCTATGCTATCCAGGCTGGCCGCGAAGTCCGCGTCTTTGTTGAGCCAAATCAGATAGATGACCTTAAAGCTTATAATTTGGCTAGAGATATTGCAAAAAAGATAGAAAATGAGTTAAAATATCCAGGAGAGATAAAGGTGAATGTTATCCGCGAAATGCGGGTCACCGAATATGCTCGTTAGGCCCTAAAAAGCTTAAATAACTATGTTTGCCAGCTAAACATATAAATATATGAACAAAGCACAACTCATCGACAAAATTTACCACGATGTCGAAGGGCTAAACAAAAAGCAGGCGGAAAAAATGATCGACGTCTTAACTGACACGATTATCGAAGAGCTAAAAGCTGACCGTGAAGTCACAATCGCTGGCTTCGGAACCTTTTTGGCTCGCGTCCGTTATGCCCGTGGCGGCGTTAACCCCCAGAAGCCAAACGAACGGATTACAATTCCGGCCGTTAAAGTGGCAAAATTTAAAACTGGTTATCACCTCAAACAGGCATTAAAGGGAAAAAGATAAATTAAACGCCCATCTAAGGAATAACTATCCTGGGACTGAGGGCGTTTTGTAGCGCTCGTAGCTCAACTGGATAGAGTACTTGGCTTCGGACCAAGGGGTTGCAGGTTCAAATCCTGCCGGGCGCACTGTAGGTTGAAATTCATTTTAATATGTTATAGAATGGCTGGGTAGCTCAGCTTGTTTGAGCGGCGCACTCATAACGACAAGGGCGGCGGGTCGCTGCGCAG